>PJTT01000002.1_pt1 | contig 1215988 bp, 1141 predicted proteins | sample 1512261 | NCBI WGS metagenome assembly PJTT01 (sample SAMN08177685, study PRJNA422409) | Soil metagenome, whole genome shotgun sequencing project. | isolation source: Soil (2) enriched on wood chips | place: USA: Madison | collected 2015-01-15
ATGCCAGCGGCTTCCGACGTGATGTCCGCCTTATCCCAATCGAAGAACACGATGTACGGGCCCTGGTTGCACTGCGCGACCGGCGGAGGCGGCGGAGGCGGAGGCGGCGGGGGAGGCGGCGGAGGAGGCGGCGGCGGGGGAGGCGGCGGCGGGGGCGGCGGAGGCGGCGGAGCCGCGCGACCACCGAAGTTGAACAGCAGCGAGCCGAGCACCGAGTGGGTGGTGATGTCGGTTTCCATCGCCTGGCCCAGGTTGTTGCCAACCTTCACGTTCTCGACGTTGAAGTAACGGTACTTCACGCCCAGATCGACGCTGTCGCTGACCGGAACGCGCAGACCAACGAGGCCCTGCCAAGCAAAAGCCTTGTCCTCTGCGTCGAGGAAGTTCGGAGTGCCAACGCCGAAATCGACGCCAGCGAGGCCGACGCCGCCGCCGAACGACACGCCGATGCCGTCATTGCCGCCGAAGTCGAGCAGCGCGTTGATCATGCTTGAGTAGATCTTGACGCCACCGTCTGCGTTCACGGGGGTGCCGAACGGGGCCGGAGCAGCGCTCCATGCCAGCGATTCAACGTCAAAATTCTTGTAACCAGCTTCTGCTTCAAGACGGAATGCGCCGAAGTCATAACCGAGAAGCAGATCGGCTTCCCAATCGTTTCCGGTGCCCGCAGTAATCGTCTGGCCGGTGGCGGGGACGTTGAAGTCCACGTCCTCAGGGATGGTTACACCCCCTTCAATACCTGCATACCAGGCTTTGTCGCGTGCGACAGCGGGGGCCGCAATCACGGCGGTAGCCGTCGCGATCCCCAATGCAATTTTTCGCATATAAAATCCCCTTAATCGAGCACGGGTCGGTCCCTTGACCGCTCCCTATGCAAGCCGTTCAACGACGACAATACTCCGTTTCCGTAGAAACGTTCCGCGCTGCAAAAAAATCCCCGCTTCCAAAGTCGGTCTGCGGGTCAAATCCCACCGAATAGCGGCAGTTGTGCAACACTTTGGGGCCTTCTGAAATGTGAGCAATCCAACTCAAATTGCGCTTTGCCGATGCCAGCCCGCTTGCAAGCGAGCCGGAACCGGGTGCGAAAAAGGTCTGCCCACACACCGCTCGGTTTCATGCGCGTGAAAAAGCCGGGATCGTTGTCCCGACCGCCACGGATCGAACGGACGATGGCCATCACCTTGTCACCTCGGTCTGGAAAATGAACGGACAGCCATTCCCGGAACAGTGGAGCGACCTCATGGGGTAGGCGCAGGGGAATCCATCCGGCGGACGGCACGCCAAGCGAAGCTGTTCGCTGGACGATCTCTTCCATGAATTCATCCGTGATCGCTGGAATGACCGGGGCGACCGAGCAATGGGTCGGGACGCCCGCCGCAGCCAGTTCTCCCAGGGCAGCAAGCCGCTTCGCTGGCGATGATGCCCGAGGTTCGAGAAGCTGTGAAAGCTTTGGATCAAGCGAGGTTACGGAAATGGCGACGGCGATCAGCTTGAGACGCGCCATCTCGCGCAGCAAATCCATGTCGCGCAGGACGCGATCCGACTTCGTCGTGATCGTCACGGGGTGGCGCCTGTCCAGGCACACCTCAAGTATTTGCCGCGTGATGCGGTATCGCCCTTCGATAGGTTGATAGGGATCGGTGTTGGTGCCCATCGCAATAGGCTTCGGCTCGTATCGGGGCCGCTCCAACGTCTTGCGGAGCAGCTCTGCCGCCTCAGGCTTTGCGAACAGCTTGGTCTCAAAATCCAGACCCGGGGACAGGTCGTGGTAGGCGTGGGAAGGGCGGGCGAAACAGTAGATGCACCCATGTTCGCAACCGCGATAAGCGTTGATCGAACGATCGAAGGCGATATCGGGCGACTGGTTAAACGTGACAATGGTTTTCGGACGTTCCTCCGTCACCGTGGTGCGCAGTTTTACCGGCGGTCCGTCGAGCGTTTCCACATAGTCGCGCCAGTCACCGTCCAGTTGCCTGTCTGGAAGACCGAACCGACTCGGCGTCTGTGCGGATTGCGCACCCCGTCCGCGGACAGGAGTCTCCATCTTCCGTTCCATAAACTGGAACATACAGGGAACATACTTCCGCTGCAAGCTGTAGCGCGTCGCTGGCCATCTGGGCAGCGCTGGGCGGAAACCCTGAATCACTCCATTATTAGAAAGAGACGACGCGAACTTCCGACTGTAGATAGACTAAAAACCAGCAATACCTCTTCACAATGCAGTGTAGGTGTATTACTGTATTAGAGCGCTAAATCGAGCGCCATGTCAGGCTTGGGGGCCTTGTGTCGATGGCGGGAGGGAAATCGCACCCATTTCGGCTTGGAGCTGGTCTGGCGCTTGCGCTGGGGGCCACCGCTTGCGCCCCGGCCCTCTCTTCTCCTGAACACGCGGTCCCGGTCCCTTCGGCATGGGTTGAGACGTCGCCAGCGCCCGTTTCATTGGATGTCGCGCATTATTGGCGCCTGCTCGACGATCCCGCTCTCACCGATCTTGTCGAGAGAGCGCTGGCGAACAACCTCGATCTCGCACAGAGTTCTGCGCGTCTGGCACAGGCGCGTGCGCAACTTGCGGGTGCACGGGCGGGCTATCTGCCTTCGGTGTCGGCCAGCGGGCGGGCACAGCAAGACCTTCTCGACAATTCTGCGAGTAATCCTCTGATCTCGCTTGGCGGCGACGTGGGGTGGGAACTGGACCTGTTCGGCCGTATAAGGTCGAATGTCTCAGCGTCGGAGGCCGAGTTTGCCGCTGCTGGCTATTCGCTCGCCGATCTTCAGCGACTGATTGCCGGCCAGGTCGCTCTATCCACGATCGGCGCCCGATCCACTTCGCTTCAACTGGCGATCGCTCAGGATACGCTGCGCCATCAGGACGAAAACCTGCAGATTGCCCGATGGAGGGAGCAGGCTGGCCTCGTTTCGAGCCTGGACGTTGAGCAGGCGCGCGGTCAGCGTGCGCAGACGGCCGCCAGCATCCCGCTGCTCGAAAGCAATCTCGCAGCCACGGCGAACGCGATTTCCACGTTGGTTGGGGAGACGCCGGGCCGGGTGCTGTCGTTGTTGGCGAGTCCGGCCTCGGTACCCACGCCGCCGGATGTCGCAGGATTCGAGGCGCCCGCAGATGTTCTCCGCCGTCGTCCGGATGTGCGGGGTGCCGAAGCTTCACTGGTGGCCAGCATGGCGCGGATCGACGTGGCAAAGGCGCAGTTACTCCCGGCGATTCAACTCGGCGGAACGATCGGTACATCCTCGCTGGGGATGCGCGGTCTGTTCGACGTAATCACCGGCGGAGTCTTCGGCAGCGTCAGCCAGCTTATCTTCGATGGCGGACGGTCCGGCGCGCAGATCGATAGCGCTCGCGCCGCGGCCGATGGCGCGCTCGCAGCATGGCGCTTGTCCATTCTGGGCGCGCTGGAAGAAGTGGAAACGGCAGCGGTCGATCTTCAGAAAGCTGGTGAGCGCCTGGCAATTCAACGTGAAGCGCTGGACGCGGCGAACAACTCCGCGATCCTTGCGCGCAGTCAGTATCAGGCAGGCCTGACTGATTTTCGCAATCTTCTGACATCCGAAAACCAACTGCTCTCGGCGCGGAATGCCCAACTCAGTGCGGAGGCCGACCGCGCCAGCGCATTTGTCAGGCTGACGCAGGCGCTGGGAGGGGGCTGGTCGCCGGTCGAATACCCGCTGCCTGTCAGGGAAGGGGCAAACCCATGAGTGATGCAAGCACGACGCTTTCGGGCGAAGGACAGGCGCAATCGGTCGACGAATTTCTCGGCACCAGTGCGAAGCCCCGGTGGCGCCGGTGGGCGAAGTACTGGGTGCCGGCGCTCCTCGTGCTGTTGCTCGTCCTCTACGTTGTCACTCGTGAGGAGGCGAAGCCCGAATACATTACGGAAGCAGTGGTGGAGCGGTCTCTCGATATCGAGGTAACAGCGACCGGGAATCTTCGCCCCACCAATCAGGTGGACGTAGGCTCCGAAGTGTCCGGCCGAATTGATCGCGTGCTGGTGGACGTCAACGACCGGGTGGTACGCGGACAAGTTCTTGCGCAGATCAACACCGATGTAATCGACGACCAGATCAAGCAGGCGCAAGCCAACCTCAACGCAACGCGCGCGTCTGTTGCTCAGGCTCGTGCAACGCTGGACGTGGATACAGCGCAACTCGCGAGGTTGCAGGAGGTTTATCGGCTTTCTGACGGCAAGGTTCCCTCGAAGACGGAACTCGAAGCCGCTGAGGCTAACGTGGCGCGGGGTCGCGCCGCGGTGAACTCCGCTCAGGCTAACGTTGCGTCCTCTCAGGCCCAGCTTTCCACCGCCATGACCAACCGCGACCGCGCAATAGTCCGGTCCCCCGTCTCAGGCGTGGTGCTGGCGCGTCAGGTGGAACCCGGCCAGACCGTCGCCGCAAGCTTCAACACGCCGACCCTGTTCGTCATCGCGGAAGACCTTTCGCTGATGCAATTGCGGGTTTCCGTGGACGAGGCGGACGTGGGACAAGTCGGGGCGGGGCAGAAGGCCAATTTCACCGTGGACGCCTATCCCGGTCGCAAGTTTCCAGCGACCGTGGAACGCGTTGCGCTGGCCTCCAACAACACGGCCACGTCGACGCAGACACAGCAGACGGGCCAGCAGGGAAACTCGGTCGTCATCTACGAGGCGCGTCTCACGGTCGCTAACCCCGATGGCCTTCTGCGCCCCGGCATGACAGCCACCGCCAACATCGCAACCGACAGTACCGGCAAACGTATGCTGGTGCCCAACGGCGCCCTGCGGTTCAAGCCGCCGGAGGAGAATACAACGGGCGGGGTTCAGCTTAACGATGGCGAAAACTTCGGGCTGGAGCGTGAAGAAGCACGCGCGACGATCGGGCGCGGCAGCCGCCAGACCGTTTATGTCCTGCAAGGCGACGGAACACCCAAGCCAGTCGAGGTCGTCACGGGCCAAAGCGACGGTCGGCACACGGTCGTGACGTCTAACGAGCTTAAGACCGGCATGAAGGTGATTACCTCCATCAAGGCAGCAAAGCCGTGAGTGGGGAGCCGCTGATCGAACTGAGAGGCATCACCAAGACCTTCGGGCAGGGGATGGGCGCGTTTCAGGCCCTGAAGGGTGTGGACCTCACAATCGAGCGCGGCGATTTCGTGGCGGTGATGGGGCCGTCAGGTTCCGGGAAGTCCACCACGATGAACATCCTGGGATGTCTGGATACGCCGACTTCCGGCGTCTTCCGCTTTCTGGGTACGGAGGTGCAGTCGCTGACGCGGGACCAGCGCTCGTTGCTGAGGCGAAAGTACCTGGGCTTCGTGTTTCAGGGCTTCAATCTGCTCGCGCGGACTACGGCGATAGAGAACGTCGAACTGCCTTTACTGTATCGGGGCGAGAGCAAATCCACCCGTCGGGCCTTAGCTATGCGGGCGCTCGATCGCGTTGGGCTGGGGCCGTGGGCCGATCACACCCCGGCTGAGCTTTCCGGCGGTCAGCAGCAGCGGGTCGCCATTGCTCGCGCCCTGGTTACGGACCCTGCGGTGTTGTTAGCCGACGAGCCTACAGGTAACCTGGATTCCGAACGCTCGATCGAGATCATGGAGTTTCTGACCGAGCTCAACCAAGCAGGCATCAGCATCCTGATGGTCACCCACGAACCGGAAATGGCCGATTTCGCGAAGACCATCGTCTATTTCAAAGATGGACTGGTCGAGAGGGTGGAGCGCGGTCACCGTCATGCTGTCCCGGAGGGCGCTGCCTGATGTTCGGCACGACGCTCCTCCTCGCTCTCCGCGAGATCCGGCGCCACATCCTGCGCAGTTTCCTGACTACACTGGGTATCATCATCGGTGTCGCTGCGGTCATCACCATGGTGACGCTTGGGCGCGGTGTGACGGCCGATATCGAGAGGCAGATCAGTTCGCTCGGATCGAATGTGTTCTTTGTTTTTCCGATCCAGACCGACCGCGGCCAAATCCGGCCTTTCGATGAACGCGATGTCGAGGCGGTGCGGGAGCAGGTCGCTGGCGTCAAGTCCGTCGCGGGGCAGGTCGAAAGCCAGGTTACCGCGATCTACAACGGGCAGGACTGGCGTTCGAAGGTCGAGGGCGTGAACGGGGATTTCCTAGACGCTCGCGGAATTGAGCTTGAGGAAGGGCGCAGGTTCACCCCGGCGGAAGAGCAGGCCGGGGCCAACGTCTGTATCATCGGGCCGACCGTTCGGGACGAAATATTCGTCGCGAGTGAAAGCCCGGTGGGTGAGCGGATGCGTTTGAACAACGTCTCGTGCCAGGTGATCGGGGTATTCAAGACCCGCGGATCAGTCGGCGGCAGCGGGGATGACGACAACTCAGTGTTCATGCCGCTCACCAACGTGCAGCGGCGTTTCATGGGCAACGACAACATTGGCTACATGGCCGTGTCGTACGATTCGTCCTTCAGCAGTGCGGCGATGACAAGCGCATTGGTGGATCTGATGCGCGAACGCCGCGTCCTGTTGGACGGGCAAGCCAACGACTTCGACATCGTCGACACCGCCCAGATCAACGAGACGGTAGCTGCAACCGTGGGTACACTGACGATCATGGTGGCAGCGATCGCCGCGATCAGCCTGATCGTTGGCGGCGTCGGGATCATGAATATCATGCTGGTGTCAGTGACAGAGCGGACGCGCGAGATCGGCATCCGGCTGGCGATCGGTGCCTTGGCGCGGGAGGTGCAGCTTCAGTTCCTGACCGAAGCGGTCGTGCTGTGCTGCTTTGGCGGTATCGTGGGGATATTGTTCGGCTTTGCGCTTTCGTTCGGCCTGTCGAGCGCGCTGGGTATTCCGTACGTGTTCGATCCCGCGATCAATATACTCAGCTTCGCGATTTCCGCGCTGATCGGGATCGTGTTCGGATATTTCCCGGCGCGCCGCGCCTCAAAACTCGATCCGATAGAGGCGCTGCGGCACGAGTAGAGGCGGTTACTTTTCCCGCAGCCGCGGCATCAGTTCCACGAAGTTGCATGGGCGATTCCGGCTATCGAGTTGCTCTGCCAGAATGCCATCCCAGCCGTCTTTCACCGCGCCGTTGGATCCGGGCAGGGCGAAGATGTAGGTCCCTCGCGCCACGGCAGCGCAGGCTCGCGATTGAACGGTGCTGGTGCCGATGGTCTGGTAACTGATCCACCGGAACAGCTCGCCAAACCCCTCGATGGACTTTTCCTTCACGCGGTCGATGGCCTCCGGCGTCACATCGCGCCCAGTCAGGCCGGTGCCGCCGGTGGAAACGATCGCGTCAATATCAGGATTGTCGATCCACGCGTTGAACAGGTCCGCAATGGCATCGACATCGTCCCTGAGGATCGTCCGCGCTGCCAGGCTATGCCCGGCGCCAGTAATCCGTTCGGCGAGGATGTCCCCCGAAGTGTCCTCGTCGGGTCCGCGCGTGTCGGATACGGTGAGTAAGGCGATATTGATCGGCTTGAACGTACGCGTTTCGTCAATTGGCATTAGCGAGACCCGGCAGAGAGATAGACGCGCCCATTACCGGAGTTTTCGCCGGGAAAAGCTGGCCACGCGTTCTGGGCTAGCGCGATGCGGCTGTCTGAGCGGGCATCTGCCTGACGCTCGTACATCCAATAATTACGCATCACGATCGCCACATAGCTGCGCGTTTCCCAATACGGAATCGATTCCATGTAGAGCAGTGGATCGCCCTGATCCTGAACTTCGGTGTTCCACCGCGTCACGGGGGTCAGGCCCGCGTTATAGGCGGCCATAACCTTAGGCAGAGTGCCCCCGGTGGCGGCGCTATCCCTCAGCATTTCCAGATTGCGCTGCCCGAAGGCGAGGTTGATCGACGGGTCGAAGATGTTCACCTGGCTCGCACTCAGCCCCAGGCGAGGCGCGTGTTCGCGCACGGTGATCGGGGTGATCTGCATCAAGCCCTGCGCATTAGCCGGGCTTACAGCGCTCGCGCGGAAATTGGATTCCTGAAGCGTGTGTGCAAAGGCCAGAGCAGGATCGACCTGCCAGCCGTTTGGCGGCGACCAACTCGGGGCAGGGTAGGCCGAGGCCGGGTCAGGCGCACCACCACTCGGCGCATTGGAAGCCATATAAAGCTGCGTCGATGGCAGGCTGAGCGCGCGGGCTAGCCGTGTCAGTGCCGCATAGTCCGCCGGATCCCCGATTTTGGCCTGATGCAGCAGAACCTTGCTGGCGAGATCGTCGCGACCGATCTCCATCAGTGCGACCGCGACGCGAACGTTATCGACCCGGCCCAGCTTACGCCAATCATCTGACGAGAAGTCCGACTGGCTGAGGCGCGAAGGCAGTTCCAGGCCAAGCTGCTCTCTGGCGAGCATCCCATACAGGCTCTCATCATCGCCAGCGGCCGCGCGCAGCAGTTCCGCGCTGCGGGTTGGCTGGCGGTTCCGCAACGCGGCGCGGCTGGCCCAATACCAGGCTGCGGTGCGCAATTCGCCGTTGCCCGCCGCCCGGGCCGCTCGCTCGAATGCGCCGCCCGCGGTGGAGAAATCGCCCAGCCGCCACGCAGCAAGGCCCGTCGTCCACTCACCCTCGGCAACCCAAGGACCGGAACCGGTTTCCGCCACCGTTTGCGCCATTGCGAGGGCCTGCGGATCGAGGTTCTCGATGTAATAACCCCATGCCACGCGCTGCCGCCATTCGGCGCGAGCGGCGGGACTGAGGACCGCATCGATCCCGTCCAGCAGCAGTCGCGCCCCGTCAGGGTCATCGTTGCTGATCCGGTCGAGGATGGCCTGCCGGATGCTCGCGGGCATCGTGCCATCTTCTATCGTCGACGGTCGAGTGCGCTTTGGGGCGGTACTTACACGAGACAAGCCGCGTTCTACGGGGAGAGAGGGCATGGCCGTCGCCCCCCGCGATAATGCCAGCCGCCCGAGTTGTGCCGCCTGAGGAAGGTTGCGTCCCTGCTCCAGCCAGGCTTGTATCTGTGCGAGTTCGACTCGCGGTGATCCAGCGGCAACGTAGAGTTCTGCCCGCGCGACCGGCGTGAGCAAGCCATCGGGCTTCTGGTCGAGAAGCGAGGCCGCCCCTTGCCAGTCTTTGCGGTCCAGCGCAGCGAAGACCGCACGATAATGCTCCGCCTCGCTACTCGTCAGTTGCCGAGGTGCTGCACTCCGTTCGGCAATCGCCGAAAAATACGCTCGGGTCGGCTGGGCATGGGCGCTGGAGGCGAATGCAATCGCAGCGGCAGCAGCTATCCACGTTGCTCTCAACGTCGCTCCCCCTTGGTCCATTCGAGCCATTGCTGCCACAAACCCTTCCGCAGTCTCGGTTGTTCGAGCAGTCGCGCCGGCGAATAACTGGTCATGACCGGCAGTTTGCCGCCTTGAATCGATATTTCGCTAAAGGGTGGAGCGGGTTGCGCTGAGCCGTTGCTCAACAGCGGCGAGATGTCGCGTCCAAGCACCAGCAGCCGCGCGGGGGCGGCAAGTGACAGATGATGGAGCAAAACCGCGCCCAATCCATCGCGACCGAGACCCGCCCAGTCCGGCACGGTGTCATGGCTGGGCAGAGCGGAGGCGAGGTAGACCGCATCGGCATCTAAACCCATCGCACGGATCATTGATGCGATGAGGCGTCCCTGCGCGCCGGATAGAAGAACGTCGGTGTCTTCGGCCTCGGGCATCGTCACCATGATCGCCAAGGCCGCGCGCTGTGTACCGCGAGGCGCAAGCCGTTGGCCAAGGCCAGCGATGCTGAAGCTTGGCTCCTCGAGCCACCAGCGCTTGAATGGCTCCAGCGCTTGTGGCCAGTTCGCGGAATCTCCACCCACAATAGGGCGGGGCGCTTCTGCCGGTGCTGCCTGGACGTGGATCACAGGAGGCGGCGGCAAATCTGCCGAAGGATTCTCCACCCAACTGCGGGGCTGATCGTCAAACATCAGGTCGACCCCCGCAAGTCGCCACCAGTCCTGCGCGGCGGCTATTTGCTCACTAAGCGAAGGGGCGATGGGGCTTGGCATGGTCTTTGGCGGTCTTGACCTGCCCGGTCGCAGGTATCAAGCCCGCGCGCATGAAGACACACAAGCATGGCGGAATGGGATGAGCGTACGGGAGTCGATGCCGGTCGATGTTGTGATCGTAGGTGCGGGCCCTGCAGGGCTCGCAGCAGCGATCCGGCTCAAGCAGTTGAATGATGGTCTGGAAGTAGTGATCCTTGAAAAAGGATCCGAAGTCGGCGCGCACATTCTGTCGGGCGCGGTGATCGATCCGCGCGCTCTGGATGAACTGTTGCCCGATTGGCGCGAAAGTTGCCCTCTGGCTGAGGTTCCGGTGACGTCTAACCACCACTGGGTTTTGACGAATGCTGGCAAGTGGGAATTGCCGCACCTCCTGATGCCTCCGTTGATGTCCAACGCCGGAAACTACACCGGATCGCTTGGCAATCTGTGCCGCTGGCTGGCGGAGCGGGCCGAGGCGTTGGGCGTGCAGGTATTTCCCGGCTTTCCGGCTTCGGAAATTCTGGTTGATGAGAACGGCGCCGTCATGGGTGTCGCTACGCAGGACATGGGCGTTGCCGCCGACGGTTCGCATAAGCCGGATTATCAGCCGGGTATGGAACTGCACGCGAAGTACACATTCTTCGCAGAGGGTGCGCGAGGACACCTAACCCGTCGCCTGAAAACGGACTTCGGGCTGGACAAAGACGTGCAGCCTCAAGTTTATGGTCTGGGTATCAAAGAGTTGTGGGACATTTCTCCCGAAAAACATGAACCCGGCCGAGTGATCCACACGCAGGGTTGGCCTCTTTCCGAGAACGATGCATGGGGCGGGGGATTCCTCTATCACCAAGCGAACGGGCAGGTTGCTCTCGGGTTCGTAACCGCTCTCGATTACGCAAACCCCTGGATCAGCCCGTTCGAGGAATTCCAGCGCTGGAAACAGCATCCGGCGATCCGGAGTGTGCTGGAAGGCGGGAGGCGCGTGGCGTATGGCGCACGAGCGATCAACGAAGGCGGCTGGCAGAGCGTGCCGCAGCTATCGTTCCCAGGCGGTGCATTGATCGGTTGCTCGGCTGGCTTCGTCAACGTGCCGAAGATCAAGGGCAGCCATACGGCCATGAAGAGTGGTATGCTGGCAGCAGAGGCTGCCGCTGCGGCCATCGCGTCCGGAAGAGAAAAAGACGCGCTTTCAGAATATGATAGCGCAGTGAGCTCCAGCTGGATCGCGGATGAGTTAAAGGTAGTCCGAAATGCACAGCCGTTGGTGGCCAAATTTGGCGGCGTACTGGGTACAGTGCTGGCGGGCGCGGATATGTGGATGCGCACTCTGAAGATCGGCCTGCCTATGACGCTGGCGCATCATACAGACGCTGAAAACACCGGACGAGCCGATCTCTACAAGCGTATTGCCTACCCGAAGCCTGATGGCGTGATCAGCTTCGACCGGCTTTCCTCGGTGTTCCTGTCGGGCACCAATCATGCAGAAGATCAACCCTGCCACCTGCGTCTTGAGGATCCTGAGGTACCACCCAGGGTCAACTGGCCCATCTTCGCGGGACCGGAGGCGCGCTATTGCCCAGCCGGAGTTTACGAGTGGGTCGGAGAGGGCGCGGAGGAGCCGCACCTGGTGATCAACGCGCAGAACTGCGTTCACTGCAAGACGTGCGACATCAAGGATCCGCCACAGAACATTGAGTGGGTTACGCCCGAAGGCGGCGGCGGTCCCAACTATCCGAACATGTGAGAGGCAGGTTGGCTTTTTCCGAAACGGCCTTTGCCAAGATCAACCTTGCGCTTCACATCCGGCGACGGAGAGATGACGGCTATCACGAGTTGGAAACGCTGTTCGCCTTCGTGGATGCGGGCGACCGTCTGGTCGCGCGCGACAGCTCGCAGGACGAGTTGCAAACGATTGGCGAATTTGCGGACCAACTAACTGATCCGTCTGATAATATTGTCTCAGCAGCGTTGGGTTCTCTCCCTCGCCCAGGAGGGTTTTCTGTAACGCTGGAAAAGAACCTTCCCGTTGCTGCGGGTCTCGGCGGTGGGTCGGCCGATGCCGGGGCAATCTTCCGTCTTGTTCGTGAGGCGCATGGCCTGCCGGATGATTGGAGGGAACGAGCGGCTCGTCTTGGCGCGGACGTACCTGCTTGCGTCGAGAGTCTTGCATGCATCGGGCGCGGTACAGGCACGGAGATTGAGCCCGTCGAGAACGACATGGCCAGGATGGCGGTGCTGCTGGTGAATCCGCGCGTTCCGCTTGCGACCGGACCTGTGTTCGCCCGCTGGGATGGCGTCGACCGCGGAGCGCTTCCGATCGGTCCGGCGTCCGTGATTGCCAGGGACGGGCGCAATGATCTTGAGCCTGCCGCAATAGAGCTTTGTCCTGTGATTGCAGACGTGCTGGCGGAACTACGCGAAAGCCCGGCTGAACTCGTTCGTATGAGCGGTTCTGGCGCAACGTGTTTCGCCCTCTACAGGCGTCATGACGTCATGCGCGAGGCCGCAGAAAACCTCGCTTCACACCGTCCAGAATGGTGGCAGATGCAAGGTAGCTTGAGATGATGGCTCACGATCCGAACGAAGCCTTCCGCATAGTGGGCCAGCCACGGTTCGGCGGGGTCCTCGTCGTGTCCGATCACGCGTCGAACCGCGTTCCAGACGACATCGATCTGGGCATCGATCCGGCCCTTCTGAACGAGCACGTGGCTATCGATATCGGCGTTGCTGCGGTGGCGGAACGCATGGCCGCCCGGCCGGGCATCGCCGCCTTCCTCGGCAATGTGAGCCGTCTTGTATGCGATCTCAATCGCGAGGAGGATGCCCCAGCCGTCATCCCACATGCGAGCGATGGGCACGATATTCCGGGAAACCTGTTCGACGTGGCCGGACGAGAAGAACGGCTTGCTCGGTTTCATCGCCCTTATCATCAGGCATTGGCGGCTTTGCTGGAGCAGGCTCCACCAGCATTGATCGTGTCTCTGCACAGCTTTACACCGACACTCGCCTCGCGTCCGGAGGAGCAGCGACCCTGGCAGGTTGGCATCCTCTACAACCTGGATGACCGCGCAGCGCGTCTCGCTATTCCGATGTTGGAAGCTGACGGCCTGATAGTGGGCGATCAGCAGCCCTATTCTGGTAAGCTGCTAAACGCGACGATGAACCTTCACGCCGAGGCGGAAGGACGCCCTTATGTCGGCATCGAAGTCCGACAGGATCAGATTGGCCACGAGGCTGGCCAGGACGAATGGGCGGACCGGCTTGTCCGCATCGCCAATTCTGTCGCGGTAGAGTTGATGGAATAGCCTTCCTTTGCCCGGCGAAGGCCTTTTGCTCTTCGACTGAGAGCCTATCTGTTATACGGCGCGCCGAACTCGATTTCAGCAGCCATCTGTGAAAGCCTGACCATGCCCGCCTATCGTTCCCGCACCTCCACCCACGGCCGCAACATGGCTGGCGCGCGCGGCTTGTGGCGCGCAACTGGTATGAAGGATGACGATTTCGGCAAACCGATCATCGCCGTGGTCAATAGCTTTACCCAATTCGTTCCGGGCCACGTCCACCTCAAGGACCTGGGTCAGCTTGTTGCTCGGGAGATCGAGGCTGCTGGCGGTGTCGCTAAGGAATTCAACACCATAGCGGTCGATGATGGCATCGCCATGGGGCATGATGGCATGCTCTACAGCCTGCCAAGCCGTGATCTGATCGCCGACAGCGTCGAATACATGGTCAACGCTCATTGTGCTGACGCGATGGTCTGCATTTCGAACTGCGACAAGATCACGCCCGGCATGCTTATGGCGGCACTGCGGATTAATATCCCGGTGGTCTTCGTCTCCGGCGGACCGATGGAAGCCGGCAAAGTCGTTCTGCGCGGTAAGGAACACGCGTTGGACCTCGTCGACGCGATGGTCGCCGCTGCTGACGAAACAATGACGGACGAAGAGGTCGCGACGATTGAGCGTTCCGCCTGTCCGACGTGCGGATCGTGCTCGGGCATGTTCACCGCAAATTCGATGAACTGCCTGACCGAGGCGCTTGGGCTTTCCTTGCCCGGCAACGGGTCGCAGCTCGCAACCCATTCCGACCGGAAGCAGCTTTTTGAGCGGGCCGGACGGCTCGTTGTTACCCTCGCTCGTCGCTATTACGAGGAGGACGATGAGAGCGTCCTGCCGCGTTCGGTGGCAAGTTTTGAGGCATTCGAGAACGCGATGTCGCTCGACATTGCCATGGGCGGATCGACCAACACGGTTCTGCACCTGCTGGCCGCCGCTCATGAAGCGGGCGTGGATTTCAGCATGACCGACATCGACCGGCTGTCTCGCAGGGTTCCGGTGTTGTGCAAGGTCGCCCCGGCGAAAGCCGACGTGCACATGGAAGACGTGCACCGCGCAGGCGGCATCATGGCCATTCTTGGCCAGATGGACCGTGCGGGGCTGCTCCACACTGCTCTGCCGACAGTTCACTCTCCGACGATGGCCGACGCGCTGGAGGACTGGGACGTCAGCCGCACGCGTAACAACAAGGTCCACGAGTTCTACGCAGCCGCGCCGGGCGGGGTGCCAACGCAGACCGCCTTCAGCCAGTCGCGCCGTTGGGAATCTCTCGACCTGGATCGTGAAAGCGGAGTCATCCGCTCAGCTGAACACGCCTTCAGCAAGGACGGTGGTCTGGCCGTCTTATACGGAAACGTCGCCGAGCATGGCTGCATCGTTAAGACGGCAGGTGTGGACGACTCGATCCTCAAATTCACCGGCCGCGCGCGCGTTTATGAAAGCCAGGACGCTTCGGTCGCAGGCATTCTCTCGGGCGAGGTTGCGGCAGGCGACGTGGTCGTGATCCGCTACGAAGGGCCTCGCGGCGGGCCGGGCATGCAGGAAATGCTCTATCCCACCAGCTACCTTAAATCGAAGGGGTTGGGCGCGGCCTGCGCATTGATCACCGACGGACGTTTCTCCGGTGGTACATCGGGGCTTTCCATCGGGCACGTTTCGCCTGAAGCGGCTGAGGGTGGTCTGATCGGCCTCGTCGAAACCGGCGATACGATCGAGATCGACATCCCGAACCGCACGATCAACCTCGCCGTTTCGGATGAGGAGCTGGCCGCGCGGCGTGAACGGATGGAAGCCAAGGGCGACGCCGCCTGGCAACCCGCCAAGGCACGCCCGCGCAAGGTTTCCGTGGCGCTGCAAGCTTATGCCGCCATGGCCACCAGCGCCGCTCGCGGTGCCGTTCGCGACGTTAGCCAACTCAAGACCGGCCGTTGACGCCATGGAGGGCGGGGCTCGGGCAACTGATCCCGTCCTGACAGTCGCGCAGATGCGCGCGGCCGAACAAGCGTTGATTGATGGCGGCGAGACAGTCGAAAGTCTGATGGTGCGCGCAGGTAAAGGCGCGGCCGATTGGGTGTGGCGCATCGCGGGGCGGCGCCCGGTCACGGTGCTGTGTGGCCCCGGTAACAACGGCGGTGATGGGTATGTAATCGCTCGCGAATTACTCCAGCGCGGCCTTGAGGTGAGTGTGGTCGCTCCAATGGAGCCGCAGACTGCCGCCGCCCGAGGGGCTCGCGCAAGCTGGGGCGGCTCGACCGTCGAACGTGGTGCTTCGGGCGTATTGGTTGATTGCCTGTTTGGCAGCGGACTGGCTCGTCCCCTGTCGCCAGACCTGGCGGACCTGTTGCGCCGGGAAGCGGAACATCACTCATGTCGCATCGCGATAGATCTCCCGAGCGGGATCGACGCCGACCGCGGTACTGCACTGAATCCCGATTTGCCGAGCTACGATCTTACCTTGGCGCTCGGCGCGTGGAAGCAGGCGCATTGCCTGATGCCGTCAATGGCGCAGATGGGTGAGATTCGACTGGTGCCTATTGGTATCGACTCGGTGGGCGGTGCCGCAGGTCGCCTTGCCAGGCCACGCTTTTCTCCTCCCGCAGCGGGTGCGCACAAGTACAGCCGAGGTATGGTTCTGGTCGTGGGCGGCGCAATGCCAGGGGCCGCGATCATGGCCTCTGAGGCTGCGATGCGGGCAGGGGCTGGCGTTGTCCGGCTCGCGGCTGAAGGAGCGCAGCACGCGGCGTTGCCGGATCTCATCTTTCGCACCGATCCGCTCGGCGATCTCTTAGCCGATACCAGGACCAGTACCGTGCTCATCGGTCCCGGTCTTGGTCGAGATGGGCAAGCGCGAGAGCGGCTCGCAGAGGTTCTCGCTGCTGGGCTTCCCACGGTTCTGGACGCGGAAGCGCTGACCATCCTCTGGCCTGCCGCGATTGAAGGCACCGACGCCCCCCGGATACTGACCCCGCATGAGGGTGAGCTTGCCCGATTGGCCGAGAGCTTTGGGATCGAGGCTGATGGCAAGCTGGCGATGACGCGCGCACTGGCGAAGGCGACACGCGCGGTGGTCGTCGCGAAAGGGCCTGATACGGTGATTGCCGATCCCGACGGCCGCACGGTTTTCGCACCCTCTCCGACTTCTTGGTTGGCCATCGCCGGAACGGGCGACGTGCTGGCGGGGATTGCCGCCAGTCGGCTTGCGGCGAGTGGCGAGGCATTCACTGCGGCATGTGAAGCGGTCTGGATGCATGGCGAGGCTGCACGTTTGAGCGGGCCGGCCTTTCTTGCATCTGAACTGGCGCAGAGTGTCTCAAAGGCTTACGCGGCGGCGCTGTGAGCGAAATCGAAGAAATTGTCAGGGTCGCCGCCAAGGGCGACGGCGTCACCACGTCGGGCCGTCACGTCGCATATGCTGCGCCGGGGGATAGAGTGCTGCCTGGTGGCACCGTGCAGCCGGGGCTGCATCATGCCACTCCACCGTGCCGTCATTTCGGCCGCTGCGGTGGCTGCCAGTTGCAGCATCTGAGCGAAGAGACGTTGGCGCAGTTTGTGTCCGATCGCGTACTCAACGCTGCGTCTGGGCAGGAACTGGAGGCGGAGAGTGCCGCGCTCGCCCATCTCTCGCCCCCTCGCGCCAGGCGGCGTGCATCGCTGCGAGCCGTGAACGGCGGCGGACGACCCACCATCGGTTTCAGTGAAGCGGGTTCGCATCAGGTAGTCGATTTGCGTGAATGCCATGTGCTCGCACCGGAACTCTTCGCGTTGGTTGAACCGTTGCGCCGGGCCCTTGCCGCCCGTCGGGGCAAATATGCTCTCACGATCGAGCTTACATCCACCGATCAAGGTGTCGATTGCACGATCAGTGGACTGCAAATGGATGGGCTCGAACAGACGGAGGCGCTGCTCGACTTCTGCCGAGATCAAGGACTAGCGCGCCTGACCCTGGACCAGGGTTTCGGCCCAGAGGCCTTCTGGGAGCCTGAACCGGTCACGGTTTCACTGGGTGATGTGCCAGTGGAGATGCCATCCGGCGCTTTTCTGCAGGCCACGCCCGATGGAGAAGCCGCACTCGTTTCTGCGGCACGTGAATGGCTCAGCGAATGCTCACAGGTGGCTGACCTGTTTGCAGGTCTGGGCACTTTCGCATTCGCGCTGGCTCCGGGCCGGAAAGTGCTGGCTGCTGAGGCGGCGCGTGACGCGCACCTCGCTTGCCGATCCGCCGCACGGCGCGCTGGCCTGACGGTGGAAGCGGTTCACCGCGATCTGTTCCGTAATCCGATGCGAGCGGAGGAATTGAAGGGCTTCGACGGCGTGGTGCTCGATCCGCCGCGTGCTGGTGCGAGGGAGCAAGTCGCGCAACTGGCGGTCAGCGGTGTGTCACACGTCGTTTATATCAGCTGCAATCCATCGAGCTGGGCGCGGGATGCGCGGGTGCTGGTGGACGGAGGTTATCGGTTGGCGGAACTGCGTCCTGTCGGGCAGTTTCGCTGGTCCACCCATGTGGAGCTTGCCAGCCTGTTCGTCCGCTAAGGCGCCTTATTCCCCGGACAATTTCGCTGTGACGAAGGCAAGCAGCGCGCCGTAAGTCTCCAGCATCTCGCCGTCGACTTCGTCGTCTTCGATCACGATGTCGAACTTGTCCTCGATGCCCGTAAGCAGGCCCGCAACGGCCATCGAATCGAGTTCGGGAAGGTGGCCGAACAGGCCCGTTTCGACCGTGAATTCGTCAGTGCGTTCAGGCGTCAGGCCCAGCACGTCGCGCAGAATCTCTCGCAAAGTAAGGTCGATTGCGTCGAATTGTTCGATAGCCAGTGCTTCGCCAGACATGCTTGCGCCCTTTCTTTCGGGCGCAACTAGCGATGGGGGTGGCGCGAAACAAGGTTGCGTGCGGCCTTGCGGGTCGTGATAGCTCATTGCGATGTCTTCCATGCCTGATCCTGGGCCTTGGCCGCTTGACCATCTCGCGGAGCGTGGGGAGGGCAGTGATCCGGCGCTCGTGCTACGAGGAAAGTCGTATGATTGGAACGATTTGCGGGGGAGAGTTGCAGAACTTGCGGGGTGGCTGGCGGAACGGGTTCCACAGCGCGGAGCGCGCGTCGCAAGTTGGCTCGCGAAGGGAGAAATGGCGTGTTTTCTGCCACTTGCGGCCGCAAGGGCGGGTCTCGTGCACGTCCCGATCAACCCGTTGCTCAAGAGGGGTCAAGCGGCGCACATCGTCGCTGACAGCGGGTCTAGCCTGCTCATAGCGACGCCTGCTCGGCTCACTACGCTGGAGGCGGGCGACCTTCCGGAAGGTTGCGAGGCGATCGGCGAAGACGAGGCGTCTAACCTTGCTTCAGCAGCCGGCCTCAAGCTGCCACCCTCCAGCGCCGATCCGGGAGAGCTTGCGGCGCTGCTTTACACCAGCGGATCCACCGGGCGACCCAAGGGCGTAATGCTGAGCCATGCGAACCTTTGGCTGGGGGCGGTCAGCGTGGCGAATTATGTGAAGCTGGCGAGCGATGATGTGACCTTGGCGGTGCTGCCGCTGAGCTTCGACTATGGTCAAAACCAGCTGCTATCGACCTGGTACGCCGGGGGCAGTGTCGTTCCTCTCGATTATCTGACCCCGCGTGACGTCATCAAGGCCTGCGCCCGCCACGGGGTAACGACGCTGGCGGCAGTTCCGCCGCTGTGGGTGCAACTCGTTGAGCAGGATTGGCCCCTCGACGCGGTGGCGCCACTCCGCCGCCTTACTAATAGCGGAGGTGCACTGACCGTCGATTTGGTGAGAGGTCTCCGGTCTATCTTCCCGGATGCGAAGCTTTTTCCGATGTACGGTCTGACCGAGGCCTTCCGCTCAACCTATCTCGATCCCGCGCTGGTGGACGACCATCCCACGTCGATGGGCCGGGCCATTCCCTTGGCCGAAGTGCTCGTGGTCCGAGACGATGGTGAGCCTGCGGCTCCGGGCGAAGAGGGGGAACTGGTCCACTGTGGTCCCCTGGTGGCTCAAGGTTATTGGAACGATCCCGTACGAACTGCTGAGCGGTTCCGCCCCGCGCCGCCGTGGTCCCGCTATGGCGGCATGGCTGTGTGGTCCGGTGACCGCGTGAGGCAGGACAATGACGGCCTGCTCTACTTCGCGGGACGCCGCGACGCGATGATCAAAAGCGCGGGCAACCGCATCAGCCCGCAGGAGATCGAGGATGCCGCGGTGGCCAGCGGCCTAGCGTCTGAGGCAGTGGCGTTTGGTGTGCCGGACGAGCGATTGGGGCAGGCCATCCGCCTCGTGGTCCGAGGTGCTGGCGACGATGCAGCACTGCGAGCTGCCCTGAAGCGTGATTTACCCAATTTCATGCAGCCTGCAGAGATTGCCTGGGTGGACAGGATGCCCCTCAATCCCAATGGGAAGATCGACCGGGCCGAACTGCAGCGGATGGCGCGGGAAGGAACACTGACGTCATGAAGCCACTTGGTCCGATCCCACCAGGCTTCAATGCCCTCGACGGGGAGTTGGCTGTGAATGGGCGCAAGCTGAGCGAACTCGCTGCTGGCGAGGGCACCCCCTTGTTCGCCTATTCCGCTGATTTGATCCGGCAGCGTGTGGCCATGCTTCGTGAGGCAATGCCAGACCGGCTGAGCATTCACTATGCGGTCAAGGCAAACCCATTTGCGCCGCTTCTCGGCCTCATGGTCGAACTCACCGATGGGTTTGACATAGCCTCCGCAGGTGAGCTGGCGATGGCCATCGCTGCGGGGCAGGACGCGAGAAAGATCAGCTTCGCGGGACCCGGAAAGCGCGATGCCGAATTAGCGGAAGCGATCCGTCACAGCGTAACGCTGAACCTCGAATCGGAGAACGAGGCACGGCGCGCCTTAGTCGCTGCGGACCGGCTGGGAGTGCGCCCTCGACTGGCGATCAGGGTCAATCCTGATTTTGAACTGCGCGGTTCCGGCATGAAGATGGGCGGCGGTGCAAAGCCGTTTGGGCTGGACGCTGATCGAGTAGCCCAGCTGGCGCGCGAAGTGATCGGTGCCGGGGCCGAGTGGCGCGGCCTCCACGTGTTCGCGGGTAGCCAGGCGCTGGATGCGGAATCGGTGATTGAGGCGCAGGCCAAAACCTTGGACCTCGCGGCGCGCTTGAGCGCAGAGATCGGCGAGGCACTTCCCCATCTCAACATGGGGGGCGGCTTCGGCATTCCCTATTTCCACGGCGATAGCCCGCTGGACGTTCAAGCGGTGGGCAATGCGCTGTCCGAAAGGTTCGCGGCGCTACCCCCGGAATTAGAAAGCACAGAGTTTGCGGTCGAATTGGGCCGCTATCTGGTCGGCGAGGCTGGGGTTTACCTGACTCGCGTCGTGGACCGGAAGGAAAGCCACGGACATATATTCCTCGTCACCGATGGCGGACTGCACCATCAGCTGGCCGCCTCCGGCAACTTCGGGACTGTGGTTCGGCGAAATTATCCTCTGGCAATCGCCAATCGGTTTGGGGCGGACGCCGTCGAGGAGGCGAGCGTAGTCGGTTGTCTATGCACGCCGCTGGATAGAATGGCTGACCAGGCACTGCTTCCACGTGCGGACGTTAGCGATCTGATCGCCGTTTTCTGCGCGGGCGCCTATGGCGCGACAGCAAGTCCCTCCGCCTTTCTGGGGCAGGGACCGGCCACCGAGCTGCTGTTCTAAACCCTGCGAAATGTTCCGGGTGTCCCGTCCAGAGACCCTTGTCACATAAGTGCCGCCACACACGGTCGACGGCCAATAATGTGCCATTCGGGGAACCCACCTGAATTGGCCAGAACATATTGGTTAATACTGTATTGCCATGCAGCTGAGCCATGATAGCATTGCCCTCTGCCGGGAAAAATAAAAAATCTGGCGTATCAAAGGGTTGCAAACGGGGCAATGATATGGAACGCCACTCTGGCCAACTCGATAGTGCCGGCGAAGCGATTGTCGAAGGGCAATCACTTATGGGTTTGGGCAAAGGTGATGAACACCTTGTAGTCCAAAGTCGTCATCATCTTCAAATCGACAAGCAGCTGTTCGAGCTTGCTGAGCTCGATTGTCTTTATCAGGATGATGAAGCGACATTATGGACTTTTATGCGACCTAGTGGTCGTCCCAGCTTTACTCCGACGATGCTGCATGACTTCGTTCATTGGCAGAGGCTGATCGGCGAGAATTTCGGACCGGGGCAAGTGCCGCTGCGCTATCTGGTGCTGGGCAGCCGCGCACCGGGCGTGTTTTGCTTCGGCGGTGATTTACAGCTTTTTCAGAGGCTTATACGCGCTCGCGACCGCGAGGGACTGGCCCGGTACGGCTATCGCTGCGTGGAAATCCTCCACCGCAACATGCACTCGCTGGACCTGCCGATGTTAACGATCGGACTGGTGCAGGGTGCGGCACTGGGTGGCGGGTTCGAGGCGCTCCTGTCGTTCGATTACATAGTTGCAGAGAAGGATGCGACTTTCGGGCTGCCTGAGATCCTGTTCGGGCTGTTCCCGGGAATGGGGGCGCACGCGATCCTTGCCCGTAAGCTGGGCAGCGCGATGGCCGATCGCCTGATCGTTTCCAACCGGACCTACACCGCGACTGAAATGTACGAGTTGGGGCTGGTGCATCACCTGGCGGAAAACGGCGAAGGCGTGGATGCGTGCCGTGACTTCATCCGCAAGGCTGAGCGGCGCCATCCCGGGCTAGTCAACGCGCGCAAGGCGATGAAGTTGACTGATCCGATCGGCCTCAGCGAGTTGAAACGCATTGTTGACCTGTGGGCCGAAGCTGCGCTGCAACTGACCGAAGGCGATCTCAAGGTGATGAACCGGCTGACCCGAGCGCAGGAAAGGCTGGGGCAGGCGGCAGCCTAGGAGCGGCCAGACTCAGGCCTCGCCGTGTCCTTCGGCGAGGTACTCGGCGCTCTGCATTTCCATCAGCCGGCTGACAGTCCGTTCGAATTCGAACCGGCCGTCGCCGGCGATGTAGAGGGCTTCCGGCTCGGCTGCGGCGGAGGCCAGCAGTTTCACCTTGTTCTCGTACAATGCGTCTACCAGCGTGACGAACCGGGCAGCCTCATTGCGCATGTCGGGCCCCATCTGCGGGATGCCGACGATTATCATCGTGTGATAGGCGTGCGCGATCGCGAGATAGTCCGCCGCGCCGCGCGGTTCGCCGCACAAGCGTTTGAAGCTGAATACCGCCACGCCCTTCAGGCTCTTGGGAACGTGCAGCAGGCGTCCGCCGCCCAGGTCGATTTCAGCAGAGGGCACATTCGCCGCATCTTCCGGCGAATAGTCGGTCAGGCGGTAGAACGCCTCACGCAGCTGCGCCGTCGCGTGATCATCTGCAGGGACGTACCAGGTGTCCATACCGCCGAGCCGCTCCAGCCGGTAATCGACCGGGCCGTTGAGCGCCATCACGTCCATTTCCTGCTCGATCAGGCTGATGAAAGGCAGGAAATGTTCGCGGTTCAGCCCGTCCTTGTAGAGACCGGCGGGCGGGCGGTTGGAAGTCGTGACTACGGTGACGCCGTGATCGCACATCAGCGCGCGGAACAGGCGGCTCATGATCATGGCGTCGGCGCTGTTGTTCACCACCATCTCGTCAAACGCGAGGCAGCGTAGATCCTGCGCGATCGCGGCCGCGACAGGCTGGATCGGATCGCCGGTTTCGGCCCTACGCGCCTCTCGCATGCGCTGGTGAACTTCCAGCATGAAGGCGTGAAAGTGGACGCGCCGCTTGCCGGGAATGTCCAGTGTATCGTGGAACAGGTCCATCAGCATGGACTTGCCCCGGCCGACTCCGCCCCACATGTAGACGCCTCGCACAGGCTTTGGCTTGCCGAGCAGGCGCGTTAGCCAGCCCCCGGTGGGGCCAGCTTCCAATTCGCTTTGAAGTGAATCGAGTCGCTGGGCGGCTGCTGCCTGTTCCGGATCGGGCCGCAGCTCGCCGGCTTCGACTAGAGCGCGATAACGACCGAGAAGTCCGCTCAGGCCGCGCGCTCCGCCAGCATCTTCTTGGTTTCCGCGATTGCCTTGGCCGGGTTGAGACCCTTGGGGCACACGTTCGCGCAGTTCATGATCGTGTGGCAGCGATAGAGGCGGAAGGGATCTTCCAGCTGATCGAGCCTCTCACCGGTCATCTCGTCGCGGCTGTCAGCCAGCCAGCGATAAGCCTGAAGCAGGATCGCCGGGCCGAGGAACTTGTCGGAATTCCACCAGTAGCTCGGGCAAGCGGTGGAGCAGCATGCGCACAGGATGCACTCGTACAGCCCATCGAGCTGTTCGCGCTGTTCCGGTGACTGCAGGCGTTCCTTGCCGCTCGGCGTGGTGGTGACGGTCTGCAACCAAGGGCGGATAGAGGCGTATTGCGCGTAGAACTGACTGAAATCGGGGACCAGGTCCTTCACCACTTCCATGTGCGGCAGGGGAGTGATGCGGACCTCGCCCGAGAGATCTTCCATCGCCGTGGTGCAGGCGAGGCCATTGCGGCCGTTCATGTTCATCGAACACGAACCACAAATGCCCTCGCGGCAGGACCGGCGGAAGGTCAGCGTGGGATCAATCTCGTTCTTGATCTTGATGAGCGCGTCCAGAACCATCGGGCCGCACTGGTCAAGATCGACCTCGAACGTATCGTAACGCGGGTTTTCACCGCTCTCGGGATCCCAGCGATAGATCTTGAATCGGCGCACGCGCTGGGCGCCATCGGCCTTGTGCGCGCGGCTCTTGCCGGTGATCTTGCTGTTCTTCGGAAGCGTAAAGGTGGCCATGGCTGATCCCTGCTCTTGCGGGCCTATCTAACGCCTGTTGCGCGCGCCGCAAGCCGCCAGACGTGCCGTTTTCCTACCTTTCCCTTGCCCCTGCGGTGTGCGGGGGGCAGGGCCCGACCATGCGTATCGCAATCTACGACATGGACGGCACTTTGCTGCGAGGGTCCACGTTCACGCCATTCCTGATTTTCGCCGCCAAGCGTATCGCGCCATGGCGATTGCTGCTCTTGCCAGCGTGGGTCGCGATGATGGTCGGCCATAAGCTGGGTTTTTACAACCGCACTGTGCTGAAACACCGGGGCATGGCGCTAATGCTGGGGCAGGTCGATGCCGCGCGGTTGGAGCGCGTCGCGGAGGTATTTTCCGTTGTGCGCCTTGGCCGATTGCACCCCGGTGCGCGCCGTATGCTCGAAACGGATCGGGCAGAGGGATGGCGACAGGTGGTCGCGACCGCGGCGTACGGTCTCTATGCCGAGAAGGTGGCCCGGCAACTGGGCATTGCCGATGTGATCGCAACCGCGTGGTCAGCTGAGGGTGAGTCCGCCGCCAATTGCTACGGCTCGGAGAAGCTTGCGCGGGTGACGCGTTGGTTGACCGAGCAGGGGATCGATCGATCTCAAGCGGAAATCCGGTTCGTAAGCGACAGCTTCGCCGATGCCCCCACGTTGGATTGGGCTGACGAGGCCTGGTTCGTTACCGACGATCCTGCGCTAACCAAGAAGGCACGCTCGCGCGGATGGTGGGTAGTCGACTTCAAGCGTTGAGCGCTGCAGCGATCAGCGCAACGTGGCGATCCCAGCGGAAAGTTTCCAAGGCGTGGTTTCGCGCAGCCAAGGCCATTGCTTCGCGCTTGGCGGGATCCTCCAGCAGCTCGCGTAAAGCCCCCGTCACTTCGGCATCCTGCGTTCCGTCGACCACGAAGCCGGTTACCCCCTGATCGATAAGCTCTGGCGTGCCGCCGGTCTTGCCCACGATGACGGCAGTTTGTGCGGCCATTGCATCCGCGATGGTGATGCCGAACCCTTCAAAATCGCGCCCAGCCTCTACGTCGACATGAGGGTGGAGGAAAATGTCGGCCCGCGCGTGGAGCTGTTCCACGCGGTCACTGTCCATGAACCCCGCCACTTCGACGACACCCTCAAGCTCAAGCTCCGCAACCAGTGAGCCAATGCGCGCCAACTCGGGTCCGCGGCCTCCGATGACGTAGCGGAACGGGACCCCCTCACGGTGCAATACGGCACAGGCGCGCACGGCGGCGGCGATGTTCTTGCGTGGCTCCAGTCGGCAGAGCGAAAACAGCAGAGGGATGCCGTTGTCCGCCGCGCGAGCGAGGGGAGGGGCGCTCAGTCCGTTCCAGGCAACGATTGGGTGGGGTCCAACCCCCGTGAGCCGTTCAAGTAGACGTTGCCGCGTGTAGTCGCTCACTGCCACGATTGCGCGCGCTCGCCGGGCGACCGCGCGCACTGCGCTATGCGCGAGGCCGTCAGCCATGAACTCGCGACCATGGAAAGTGACGGCGTAAGGAAGGCCCATCGCCATCGGCAACATCGACGTGCGCCAAGTGGTGCCGTGTACGAAGTGTGGCGTACCGCTGTTCCGCCGCTCTGCTCGCATGGCGCGGAGAAAGCGGACGGGGACCATCGGGGACTTGCCTGCACCGATGTCGACCAGCGTCAGGTTTCCGATTCGATCGCGGCGTGGTCCGGCGCTGCTTTGGGTGAAGACCGTTACAACCGCACCAGCATCGGCCCATGCTTCGGCCACGCCTTTTGCATATGTCTGCATCCCGCCTTCGTCAGGGGCATAGCCCTTGGCCATCACCCACAGGCGCTGCCCAGCCACCTTCGCGAGTGGATCAGGCAAAGCTGCCTCCTTGGGCAAATGCAGCAATAGTCCGGGCGGCCCGGTCGGTGGCAGGCTCTGCGGTCACCGAGAAGGTATCGTTCAAAAGCTCACGCTGAGCGGTGAGATAATCGCCATGGGTGGCAATGGCGCGGTCGACTGCATCGATGATGTCGGCATGCGGCCCCACCACCGGCCCCGACTGCCAATGCGCATAGTCCGGGTCGCCCTGCCATTTTACGTTGTGCGCGTTGAGATGAAGGCAGGGGCGCGGGCGGTGAAGGAATTCGTACACCTGGCTGCTCACGTCACCGATGTAGACGTCTGCGAGGTTGGTATAGGTCATGTCGGTGGATGCGGCGCTGCCAAGGTCCACCAGCATGTGCGGCACATCGCTATAGTGCGCCGGTGGCTGACGCATTCGGGTTATAGCTGGCGGAGCGACAGTGATCGTCCAGTCACGAGCGAACATCATGACGTGCGGGGCGAACACCAAATTATATCGGCCTGATTCATAGAAGGCCTCCAGAACTGAAGCACCCATCCTGTGCCAACTGCTGAGGCGCGGGGACGGATGAGGGGTGTACAGCACCACCGGTTTGGTTGGATCGGGGAAAGGGCTGACTGCGCGTCGGTCCGCGTAGAGATCGAACTTGGAATAGCCGACAATGGCGATCCGCTCGGGAGCCACGCCCGCTTCGGCAATGAGCCGCCGGGCAATCTTCGGTCCTGACACAAGTACGAGATCGAAGTGCGCGCTCTGGCGGCCAAATCCAAGTGCCCGGTCGCCAGCGCCGTGGCGCGTATGAATGATCTTCAGATCATGCAGCCCGTAGCGCGTCTTGAGCAGAAGTGAGGTCTTCTCCGAGACCACTAGTGCGTCAAACCCGCGAAAAAAGTCCAGGTTATCTCGATAGATAGCAATTTTCCGCGCAGGGACGATGCCGTCGAGCGCCTTTACGACGAACTTCGAGGAGGCAGCCTGAACATCGAGCCGGACAAGTCGGCATAGGATGAGGGCATCACCAGCCGTTTGGCGCAGATGGCTCTCTATTTTGTCGGAGGTTGCGGCAAGCGTGACCTCGGCCGACCCCTCTGCGGCCAGCTTCAGCGCGATCGGCAGGCTATGGGCAACCTGGTGGACCTGATCGTGATTGAAGAGGAAGCAGACCCGCGCCATCGCGGCTCGCTTATGCCCGCGCTTTCGACCGAACGCGACGGGGATCCGGTAAATTATCTTACATTTATGTTGCGCCGCACCAAAAACAGTTCAGACTAGCGCTGTCTTGTACTGGAACTTGTGGGGTCTGCGGCGGTTCACCGTCCGTGCCAGTAGTCAGGACATGTTTCTCATATGAGTTGCCGGTGGGGGCGGCATCCATTCATGATGGATGTGTTGAATGTCGTCTTCCGTGATCCTCCCCTCCGCAGTGGTGCTAGCGGGGTCCAGAGGAGAGACCGAACCCGTTTCCCTCGCGGAGGGTATATCTCACAAAGCACTGGCGCGCATTGGCCGTGTGGCCATGCTGGAAATGGTCGTTGCCGCACTTCGTAGTGCTGGCTGCGCACGAATTCTGGTTTCTGCCGATGATCCCAGAGTTGTCGCGCTTGCTAACGAGATGGGCGTCGAAATCGTGGCGCCCGGACGTGGGCCGAGCGAAAGCGTTGCGCATGCTTTTGCCCTGGCTGGTGCGCCTATGCTCGTAACAACATGCGATCACCCGCTGTTGTCGCCCCGATGGGTTCAGGATTTCGTGGCCGCTGTTCCACCACTTACCGATGTGGCGGTGATGCTGGCTGAGCGGGGGCGTGTCGAGGCGGCGGTTCCGCATTCGCGGCGCACATGGCTGCGCTTCTCGGACGGTGACTGGTCAGGGTGCAATCTCTTCCTGCTATCGAGACCCAACGCCCTGCGCGCCATTGAGCAGTGGCGGATGATCGAAAGTGAGCGCAAGCGCCCCTGGTCGATTGCCGCACGATTGGGCTGGCGAACGCTGTTCGATTACTTCCGCCGCCGTCTATCGATGGCGGAGGCAATACGCCGCGTCGGCGCGAACATGGGCGTATCGGCTATGCTGGTACCGGCAAGGGATGGGCTGGCCGCTGTCGATGTGGACAAGCCAGACGACCTGCGGATCGTGCGCGCGATCGTCGCGGGTGAGTCGATCTCCGATGCGTCGGGCGAGCCGGAAACGGCGATCCCTGGACTGGCTTGAGGCTTCGGCTAGGCCGGATATCCCGTTAGCCTAAAGTAATTAGCCCCTTGCAACCGGTCGTGGGTTGCAAGGGGCTTATCAATTATGCGCCGAAAGTGCGCTGCCACCATCCAGTGCGGCGCGACGTGGACGTCTCCGCATCTTCAGAGCTGGTCTCGTCCGCTGCCTGAGCTTCGGCTGGCGCTGCTGCCGGAGCCTCTGCTTCAGCGGCAGGACTCGCCGCCTCAGGTGCTACGGCAGTGTCGGCCTTCTTGCGCCGGGTGCGCTTTGGCTTCTCCGGTGCAGCTTCAGGTTCGGGAGCGACTTCGGCTATTTCGGCGGGGGCCGCTTCCGCCTCGACGTCCGCCTTCTTGCGGCGAGTACGCTTCGGCTTCGCCGGGGCTTCCTCCGCAGCAGGCACTTCGGCCGGAGCTTCGGTTATGGCCGGTTCCTCCGACACTGCGGGCGCAGCTTCCGTGGGTTCGGCGTCCGCCTTCTTGCGACGAGTGCGACGGCGGGGCTTTTCTTCCGCTTCAGGCGCAGCTTCCACAGCGATCTCTGCGGCGGGTTCGGCCTCAAGTGCGGGAGCATCTTCGCCCGGCACCTCGGCTTCGTACTCCGCTTCAGCTGCGCCATCGGTCGTTTCTTCGCCTGCGCTTTCCTGATCGCCGCCGCCCCTGCGCCTGCGGCGTCCGCCACGGCGCCGACGCTTTTTCGGACGATCTTCGCCATTCGCGTCGGTGTCGGCGCGAGCCTCGTCCTCCGGGTCTTCCGAAGAGTCTTCCGAACGCTCATCACTTGCTTCGTCGCCCGAGGTTTCTTCGTCGCCATCTTCGCGGCTGCGACCGCGGCTGCGGCCCCCACGACGCCGCCGGCGACGCTTGCCTCGACGATCGTCACCGTCGTCTTCGCGGCTCTCGCGTTCTTCGCGCTCCTCGATCTCGTCGTCTTCTTCCTCGGGGATGTCGTCTTCGACTTCCTCCAGGATGGGTTCGAAGCGGGGAACCGAGGTTGGGCGCGGCCCGCTGCTGGCCACCCGCATCTTAGCGCCTTCTTCCTCGCCTTCCGGCAGGACTTCGACGGTCACACCGTAGCGATCTTCGATCTCGGCGAGATCACCACGCTTGGCATTGAGCAGGTACACGGCCGCTTCGGTAGAAGCATAGAGCGTGATGGTGGTGCCCTTGCCCTTGGCCGCTTCGTCTTCAATCAGGCGAAGGGCGGAAAGACCGGCGCTGGACGCGGTACGGACCAGTCCCGTGCCATCGCAGTGCGGGCAGGTGCGAGTGGTCGCTTCGAGCACGCCGGTGCGCAGGCGCTGGCGGCTCATCTCCATCAGGCCGAAGCCAGAGATGCGGCCAACCTGGATGCGCGCCCGGTCGTTCTTGAGCGCCTCTTTCATCGCCTTCTCGACCTTACGGACGTTCGATCCGTATTCCATGTCGATGAAGTCGATGACGACGAGCCCCGCCATGTCACGCAGGCGCAACTGACGGGCGATTTCGCGCGCGGCTTCAAGATTTGTGCTGAGCGCGGTCTGCTCGATCCCGTGTTCCTTGGTGGAACGGCCCGAGTTGATGTCGATCGACACCAAAGCTTCTGTCGGGTTGATGACCAGATAGCCGCCGCTCTTAAGCTGCACCATCGGATCGTACATCGCCGAGAGCTGATCTTCCGCGCCGTAGCGCTGGAACAGCGGCACCGGGTCGGCATACTGCTTAACACGGCGCACATGGCTCGGCATCAGCAGCTTCATGAATTCACGTGCGGCGCGGTAGCCTTCGGCGCCTTCGACCACGACCTCTTCAATCTCGCGATTGTAGATGTCGCGAATGGCGCGTTTCACCAGGTCGGAATCCGAATGGATCATTGCCGGGGCGCTGGACGACAGCGTTTTTTCGCGAATCTCGTCCCACAAGCGGGCGAGGTAATCGAAGTCGCGCTTGATCTCGGTCTTGGTGCGCTGAAGCCCGGCAGTGCGGACGATCAGGCCCATTGAGCGGGGCAGCGAAAGCTCGCCGACGATCTGCTTCAGGCGCTTGCGGTCGCTGGCCGAATTGATCTTGCGGCTGATGCCACCGCCGTGGCTGGAATTCGGCATGAGCACGCAATAGCGGCCCGCGAGGCTGAGGTAGGTGGTCAGCGCGGCACCCTTGTTGCCGCGTTCTTCCTTCACGACCTGCACCAGCAGAACCTGACGGCGCTGAATGACGTCCTGGATCTTGTAGCGACGGCGCAGCGCCTGACGCTTCGCCTTCAGGTCATCCATTTCCTTGGCGCGCGATCGTCCGCCACCACCCTGACGGCGGCCGCGACGGCCGCGCCCATGAGAGCGCTCATCGCCGTTTTCAGAATCGGCGTCTTCGTCATCGGAAGCGTCGTCGCCGCGTTCGTCGGCGTCGTCATCATCGTTATCGTCGAGGTGGCCGTCCTCGATCGTCGCCACGTCGTCCTTCTCGCTGGTGTCGATTTCTTCGACACTCGAGAGATCGGTTTCGTCGGAATCCTCGTCTTCGAACTCATCTTCTTCGGCGCGCAGCGCGGCTTCTTCTTCCGCGTGGGCACGCTCTTCCGCCAGCAGAGCCTCTCGGTCCGCCTGCGGGATCTGGTAATAGTCGGGGTGTATTTCGCTGAACGCCAGGAAGCCGTGGCGATTACCGCCAAAGTCAACGAAGGCCGCCTGCAGCGAGGGTTCTACACGGGTAACTTTGGCTAGATAGATATTGCCTTTGATCTGCTTGTGTTCGGCAGATTCGAAATCGAATTCCTCAATCCGGTTGCCCTTGAGAACCGCCACCCGGGTTTCTTCCGGGTGGCGCGCATCGATCAGCATGCGCGTTGCCATTGAATAGTCTCCAGGCGCGTGTTGGCTCCATGGCCTGGCCCCATAGGGCCTGGCCAGGTGCCATTGCGCGCCGCTCTGTGTGATTTCCGCCGCCCATGCGGACGGAGTTTCTGGGAGCACTGCCGCCGAATCGGCCTGCGGTGCTGCGGAACGTGTCTGCCGCAAGGGGAAGGCGCAGGGGTAGGATCTGCGCTTGAGCCGCCGCCAAGACGTAGCCGGTCGGCTGCGAGTTGGCGAAATGGCTCTTGCTTCTCATCGTGGCATCAACCTGTAAGCATATCCGGGCCGCAAAAAGTGAACCCGGTAAAGTCGAATACCGGCGCCGTGGCTGGGTATCCGAACCGTAGGATTGCTAGCATCGGGGGAAAGACACGGCAACCTTGTTGCGTGAATTGGTAAATTTCCCTTTGGGTTCTCCTGCGATGCGCCGTTAACTACAGGATCGCTGTCCGGGATGCCTTACCGCCTGCAGATCGCACTGGTCTTTCTGGCACCTGTTCTGGTGCTGGTGACTGTTTGCGCCCTGTTGCTGACGTTCGGCGGCGGCATGCTGTCCAACGCGCAAGGTTACCTAATTCGCCTGGAGTTGCCGGAACCGGGCAGGATAGTTGGTCTGCCGCAAATCAGCGGCCCTGACGACCTGACCCGCCCGCTATTGGTGATCGATCCAGGTCATGGCGGTCATGATCCAGGAGCGAAAGGCGCGGGGGTAGAGGAAAAGGCGCTTACGCTGGCGTTGGCCCGCGCCTTGCGTGATGAATTGCTCGGTGCGGGCGGCATTCGGGTGGCGCTGACTCGGGACGACGACCGGTTTCTTGTGCTCGAAGAACGTTCCGAGATTGCCCGGAAGATTGGGGCAGACCTGTTCCTTTCGATCCATGCGGATTCGGCGGGCGAACAGGACGAGGTGAACGGTGCCAGTGTCTACACTCTGTCCGCCAGAGCATCCAGCCAGGGGGCGGCGCGCTTCGCCGCGCGGGAGAACAGCGCTGACGTAGTGAACGGCGTGGCGCTGGCGGGTCATGACGAGGGCGTCAATGCCATCCTCCTCGAACTTTCGCAGCGGCGAACCCAGGAGCGGTCTAATGAGTTTGCCGCGTTGATCGTACGCGAGGGGCAGGGGAGGCTGACGTTCCATCCCCAACCTCGGCGGTCTGCTGCGTTGGTCGTGCTTCGGGCGCCCGACGTCCCGTCCGCACTGTTCGAGGCGGGCTTTGTCTCCAACCCAGAAGATGCTGGCCGATTGGCTTCGCCGGAAGGCCGGCAGCGATTTGCAGAATCGCTGTCTCGCGCGATCCGCGTCTATTTTGCGCGTGAACGCGAAGGTTAGGCGCCGATCGTCTCATCGTTCTGGCGTGCGACAGAAATCGCGTGCTAAGGCGCCGGGCGATGGCCGATACCGACACGACTGCGGGCGAAAGCTTCACCTATCGCATTCGCCGCGACACTCGCGGCGCGATTGCGTGGTTCAGGCGTAATTTCCGCGAGAAGCGCTGGTTCCGCTGGGGGGCGGTAGCCCTGACTGCGGCTTTGACACTCTGGATCGTGGTATGGGCGACGCTCGCCCGTGGCCTGCCGGATGCCACAACGCTGCTGGATTACGAGCCGCCGCTGCCCACTATGGTGCGCGGAATTGATGGCGAGATCGTGCATTCGTACGCCCGTGAGAGGCGCGTACAGCTGCAGTATCAGGATTTCCCGGCGCAGCTCGTCAACGCCTATACCTCGGCCGAGGACAAGACCTTCTGGACCCACGGCGGCGTGGACATCACCGGCACGCTGAATGCCGTTTTCGACTATGCGCGTAAGTTCGGATCGGGCAGCCGCGCGGTGGGTGGTTCCACGATTACGCAGCAGGTCGCCAAGAACATCCTGCTCGGCAACGAATACTCCATCACGCGCAAGCTCAAGGAAATGCTCCTCGCCCGCCGCATCGAAGCGGCGCTGACCAAGCGTGAGATCATGGAGCTTTATCTCAACGAGATTCCGCTCGGCCGCCGTAGCTTTGGCGTTCAGGCAGCCAGCCGCGCTTACTTCGACAAGGACGTTGGCGATCTGGATCTCCACGAAATGGCGTTCCTGGCGATCCTGCCCAAGGCGCCGGAGCGCTACGGTCGCGAACGTTTTCGTGAAGATGCGCTGGCGAGGCGTAACTTCGTTCTCAATTCCATGGTCACCAACGGCAATATCACGGCCGACCAAGCATCTGCCGCCAAGGCAATGCCGCTGGGTCTGATCCGGCAGCAGCCCGAAACGGATTTCGCGGACGCTGGCTACTTCCTTGAAGAGGTCCGGCGCGAGTTGATGGACCGCTATGGCGAGCAAGCTGAAGATGGGCCGCACAGTGTCTACGCGGGCGGGCTGTGGGTTCGCACTTCGCTCGATACTGCAATGCAGGACGCTGCTCGCGATTCGTTGCGGGCGGGTATCCTGCGTTATTCAGGCGGACGGGCGTGGCATGGCCCGATCGCGACACTCGATCCGAGCAAGGGCTCTCTCACCGGACAACTGGCATCCAGCTATCTGGGCATTCGCTATCGCGATTGGCGCGTTGGCGTCGTCACTGATCGTTCCAGCGGCGTCGGCAAAGTGGGCTTTGCCAGCGGCGACGAAGCGCCGCTGACAGGTATGCCCGATCCGCTCAAGGTTGGTGACGTGATCGCGGTTGCGCCCGCAGGAACCGGCTGGACCGTTCGTACGGTGCCCGAGGTTTCAGGCGGCTTCCTGGCGATGGATCCGCATACTGGCCGCATTCTTGCGATGCAGGGTGGTTTCGATAGCCGGCTCTCAGACTTCAACCGTGCGACACAGGCGCTGCGTCAGCCCGGATCGACCATCAAGCCGTTCGTATATGCGACCGGGCTCGATCAGGGGATGACGCCAGCGAGCATGATCCCCGATCAGCCGTTCTGCTATTATCAGGGCGCGAATCTCGGCGAGAAGTGCTTCCGCAACTTTGGTGGCGGTGGCGGCGGTGAACATACCATGCGCTGGGGTCTCGAACAGTCTCGCAACCTGATGACGGTGCATATCGCGATGGACGCGGGGATGGAAAATGTCACCCGCACCTTCGAGCGTGTTGGTATCGGCAAGTACGAGAACTATCCGTCTTTCGCGCTCGGCGCTGGTGATACCACGGTGCTGAAGATGGTCAGCGCCTACTCGGCTATGTTCAACCACGGTGTGCAGCATAATCCGACGGTGGTGGACTATGTGCAGGACCGCCGCGGCAAGGTGATCTGGCGTGCCGATCCACGTGAATGCACCGGCTGTAATATGCCCGAGTGGGACGGAAAGCCGATGCCGCGTCTGAAGGAAGTCGGCACGCAGGTTCTGGACCCGCGGACGGCGTACCAAGTTGTCCATATGCTCGAAGGCGTGGTGCAGCGTGGTACCGCGGTACGTCTCCGTTCGCTCGGTTTCCCGCTGGCGGGCAAGACGGGAACGACCAGCGGACCGACCAATGCGTGGTTCGTAGGTGGATCGCCCGATATCGTGGCGGGCACCTATATCGGCTTCGACAAGCCGCGTAATCTGGGCGGTTGGGTGCAGGGTGGCAATACGGCCGGTCCTATCTTCAAGGACTTTGTTGAAGCGACACGCGATCGTTGGAGCGGCCGTCCGTTCCTCGCGCCCGATGGCGTACGCATGGTTCGTATCGATCGCCGTTCGGGCACGCGTGTGTTTGACGCTTGGCCGACTGACGATCCGATGGCCAGCGTGATCTGGGAAGCCTTCAAGCCCGATTCTGAGCCGCGGCGTACTGCGCGGCGGAGCGAGAATGATCGCTTGCGTGAGTTGATCTTGACCCAGCTACGCCGCGATCGTGATGGAGCAGCGGGACGGGTTGGAGCGCAGGGCAGCGGCGCACAGGCAGACTTCGTTGAAGAAAGCGGCGGCATTTACTGACGGCGGAATGGACTTGGTCCGGTCCCCGGTGCATAATTAGCCATAGGTCGGGGCCCATTTGTGGGAATACCCCTGCCATTGTTGGGGTGGATACGCGCAATGACCAGATCTTCTCTGTTTCTAGTTTCCGCTGCTGCTGCATTGCTGGCGGCTGTTCCAGCCGGCGCCGCGCTGCGCGAAGGCGCTACTGCACCCCAACTCGTGGCCACTGGCGCGCTTGCTGGCGAAACGTTCTCGTTCAATTTGCAGAACGAGCTGCGCAAGGGCCCGGTCGTGCTCTACTTCTTCCCCAAGGCCTTCACGCCGGGATGCAATATGGAGGCAAACGCCTTCGCTGAGCATATCGACGACTTCAAGAAGGCGGGCGCGCAAGTGTTCGGCATGTCGGGCGACAATCTCGAACAGTTGAAGGATTTCTCGGTCAAGGAATGCGCGGGCAAATTCCCGGTGGCCACCGCGACCCCGGCAACCATCCGCGCGTTTGACGTGGCGCTGTCGATGAACGGTCAGACCAACGCCAACATGTCGGGCCGCACGTCCTACGTGATCGCGCGCAATGGTCGCATCGTGATGGTTCACGACGATCTGAACTTCAACGAACACATCACCAAAACGCTCGCCGCTGTGCGGTCGCTGCAGAACTAGGCTGTGCAGCCAGGTCCCTCGCAGCACTATGTGAGGGGCCTTAAAACAACTTCAGCATGACCACGGTGGACGGCTTCCCCAATGCCGCCACCTGCGCTAGGGCGCCCGCTTTCCAACGGAGACTTCCCCCATGCGTGCCGAAGGGCAGGCCCATATCGATCGGATCGAAGCCGCGCTGGCGCTGGTGCGCCGCTCGCTCGACTGGGACCGCGCGGTGCGCAGACTCGACGAGCTCAACGCCCGTGTCGAGGATCCCACGTTGTGGGACAATCCGAAGCTGGCGGAAGAGGTGATGCGGGAGCGGCGGAGGCTGGAAAGCGCAATCGGCACCGTCAACGAGATCAGCTCCGAAATGGCTGATGCGGTGGAGTTCGTCGAACTCGGCGAAGCTGAAGACGATGATGCCGTTGTGCAGGACGGTCTGAGCAGCCTCAAAAAGCTGGCCGAGCGGGCCGACGCCGACAAGGTGCAAGCGCTGCTGGCCGGCGAAGCCGACGGTAACGACACCTATATCGAAATCCACGCGGGCGCAGGCGGCACGGAGAGCCAGGACTGGGCCGAGATGCTGCTGCGGATGTATTCCCGCTGGGCCGAGCGCAAAGGCTACAAGGTCGAAGTGGTCGAGTACGGCGCGGGCGAACAGGCGGGCATCAAGTCCGCTACGCTGCTTGTCAAAGGCGAAAACGCCTACGGCTACGCCAAGACGGAAAGCGGCGTTCACCGGCTGGTGCGTATCAGCCCCTATGACAGCTCTGCGCGTCGGCACACCTCGTTCAGTTCGGTCTGGGTCTATCCAGTCATTGACGACAATATCGAGATCGAGATCAACGACAGCGAACTGCGCATCGACACCTATCGAGCGTCGGGCGCGGGTGGGCAGCACATCAACACCACCGACAGCGCGGTGCGTATCACGCACATCCCCACCGGGATCGTGGTCGCCAGCCAGAACGATCGCAGTCAGCATAAGAACCGCGCCACGGCGATGAACATGCTGAAGGCGCGCCTTTACGAAGCCGAACTCGCCAAGCGTGAGGCGGTTACTGCCAGCGAGTATGAGGCGAAGACAGAGATCGGTTGGGGTCGCCAGATCCGCAGCTACGTTCTGCAGCCATATCAGATGGTGAAGGACCTCCGCACGGGCACGGTTTCGACGAGTCCCGACGACGTGCTCGATGGCGAGATCAACGACTTCATCGCTGCCGCGCTGGCCCAGCGTGTCACGGGCGAAGCGGTCGAGGTGGAGGACGTGGAGTAAGCCGGACCGCAAGGCTATCGGCTTTTCCCCGTCTCTGCTTGCGGCTAAAGCCGCCGCCAATGGTCCGCGCCTTATCCCTCCTTGCGATCACGCCCCTTGCCGTTGCCACCCTCATGGGGTGTCAGCCTCGCGCTGACGACAGCGATAGGCCGGAGACTTCGAGAGAGTTCCCGCGGGCGTTCCGCCCCGTGTCCGATTTGGCGGCAACCGACTTCTCGACGGAAGAGCAGCGCGACGATCGCAACGAGGCCCAGACTGTAATGGATCTCGCCAATATCCGTCCGGGTATGACCGTGGCGGACATTGGTGCGGGCGAGGGCTACTACACCGTGCGCCTTGCCGAACGGGTTGGCGCTAACGGGCGAGTGCTGGCGCAGGACATCGATAGCGCGGTGATCAGCCGATTGGGCGACCGCGTGGTGCGCGAAGGGCTGGACAACGTTTCGATCAAGTTGGGCGCCGAAGATGATCCCCGCTTGCCTGAAAACAGCTTTGATCGCGTGTTCCTCGTCCATATGTATCACGAGGTTGCGGAGCCTTACGCCTTCCTTTGGCGTCTACTCCCCGCGCTCCGCAAAGGCGGGCAGGTAATCGTCGTGGACGTTGATCGCCCAACCGATCAGCACGGCATCGCCCCGGCATTGTTGTTCTGTGAATTCCAGCAGTCCGGGTTCCGCTTGGTCGAATTTGTTCGCAAGCCGGAATTGGCGGGCTATTACGCGCAATTCGAAGCTGTCGGCCCTCGGCCGGAGCCGGGTAACATCGAACCCTGCATGGCGCAGGGATTACGGACAGGAACAGCGCCCGAATAGGCGCGGCTAGGATCGATAATGGAATTCAAGGGGTTGAAGCCCATACTTTACGGCGGACGTGAAGTGTGGCCGCTGATCGAAGGCGGCAAGGGTGTCGCGGCGACCAATCATATGAGCTCTGGCGCTTGGGCGGCTGCCGGGGGAATCGGTACTATCAGCGCTGTAAATGCCGACAGCTACGACGCTGAAGGTCGCATCGTTCCGCAGGTTTATGAGCAGCTGACGCGACTCGACCGGCACGAACAGCTTATCCGCTACGCCATCGATGGCGCGGTTGAGCAGGTTCGCCGGGCCTATGACGTCGCCAGCGGCCAAGGCGCGATCAATATCAACGTTCTTTGGGAGATGGGCGGCGCCCAGCAGGTTCTCGAAGGCGTGCTGGAAAAGACCCGCGGGATGGTCTCTGGCGTCACCTGTGGCGCTGGCATGCCTTACAAGCTGAGCGAAATTGCCGCTCGCTATAACGTCAATTACCTGCCCATCATCAGTTCCGCCCGCGCTTTCCGCGCGCTTTGGAAGCGCGCCTACCACAAGGTCAGCGAACTGATGGCCGCGGTGGTTTACGAAGACCCGTGGCTGGCTGGTGGTCACAACGGCCTCTCCAACGCGGAAGACCCCAATAAGCCGGAAGATCCCTATCCCCGGGTGAAGGCTCTTCGCGATACGATGCGGGCGGAAGGTATCGCTGACGGCGTGCCGATCATCATGGCTGGCGGCGTGTGGTTCTTGCGCGAATGGAACGATTGGATCGACAATCCTGAACTCGGTTCGATTGCTTTCCAGTTCGGCACCCGTCCGCTGCTGACCGAGGAAAGCCCGATCCCGCAGGGTTGGAAGGATCGTCTGCGCGAACTGGAACCGGGCGACGTGCTGCTTCACCGCTTCAGCCCGACCGGCTTCTATAGCTCTGCCGTGCGCACTCCGTTCCTCCGCAATCTGGAAGCTCGCAGCCAGCGCCAGATTCCCTATTCGCGTGTTGAGGCTGGAGAACACACCGTGCAGCTTGATGCGGGTGTGAAGGGCAAGAACTTCTGGGTTACCCCCAGGGACCGTGAACACGCCCGTGAATGGGTCGCTGCTGGCTTCACCGAGGGTCTGAAGACCCCTGACGATACCCTGGTGTTCGTTTCCACCGAGGAACGCGCGACGATCCGCGAGGATCAGGCCGCCTGCATGGGCTGCCTTTCCCACTGTGGCTTCTCTTCGTGGAAGGACCACGACGATTACACCACCGGACGTCTGGCCGATCCGCGCAGCTTCTGCATCCAGAAGACTCTGCAGGATATCGCTCACGGCAAGCCGGTGGACGACAACCTGATGTTCGCAGGTCACGCTGCCTATCGGTTCAAGCAGGACCCGTTCTATTCCAACAACTTCACCCCCACGGTGAAGCAGTTGGTTGATCGAATCCTTACCGGGGACTGACGGGGCAACATGGCTTGAAGCCAGCCCGTTGGTCGAGGTAGGACAGCGGGCGATGTTGTACCGCCGCGCGCTTACCCTGACATTGGCAATTCTGACCGCCGCCGTGCCTATGCCGGCGGCGGCGCAGGACCGTGAGGTGCCCTATTGGGCCACCTTGCGCGCCACGGAAGTCAACATGCGCGTCGGGCCGAGCGAGGCCTATCCCATCACATGGGTCTATCGCCGTCAGGGTCTGCCGGTGAAGGTTGTGCGCGTCCGTGAGGGATGGCGTCTGGTGGAAGACCCGGATGGGGAGCGGGGGTGGATCGTTGCCCGACTGCTCAATCCGGATCGGGGCGCCATGGTCGTCGGCAAGAAGCCGGTGGAAATGCGCGAAGATCCTGAGGCCGATGCCCGCATCCTTTGGCGCCTCGAACCTGGCGTCGTCGGTGCAATTGGCAAATGCGACGAGGGTTGGTGTCGGTTCAACGTTGGTGGCCGCAAGGGCTGGGTCCGCTCCGACAAACTGTGGGGCGCGGATCAGCCCTAGCTGCGCGGATCAGATTTCCGGCGAGTTTTTGCTGGCGCCGACCGGACGAACGGTCGCAACTTCTCCGTCGTCGCCTTTGACTTCCATTGCACCGTCTGCTGCGGGGGTGCTGCCCAGGAAGCAGCGATGGCCTTCGACACCTTCGGTTACGAAGCAATTCTTGCCACCTTGGGCGAAGATCGTCCCACCCGATGCCGTTCCATCGGCGGCTACCATCGACCAGGTCAAACCGGGGTGCACGGTCAAGGCGTCGATTTTACCCCCGGCTCGGACGATTTCGTAGTTTCCGGGCGCGACGGCTTCAAAGCCTGCGCCGGAGCCAGCGCTTTCGGCTGCTGCCGTGGTCTCGGTGGCAGTTGGCGTAGCATCGGTATTCGCCGTGTCAGCCTGGTTACAGGCGGCAACCGACAGGGCGGCGGCGAAAACAATGACCTTCTTCATCGGGGGTCTCCTCGCGGCGCCGGGCTTCTGTGTCCCGGGGCTCCATCCTAAGAAAACCCCCGTAGCTAACTGGTTCCTGTGGCGCCCCCAATGGCGCCGTCAGATCAAAGCAGTTCGACGGCCAGTGCGGTCGCTTCCCCGCCGCCGATGCAGAGACTGGCGACGCCGCGCTTCAATCCCTTCTGCTTCAATGCGTTTAGCAGGGTGACGACGATGCGCGATCCGCTCGCACCAATGGGGTGGCCAAGCGCAGTGGCACCGCCATGAACGTTGATCTTGTCATGCGCGATGCCGATGTCGCGCATCGCGAACATGGCGACGCAGGCGAACGCCTCGTTCACTTCCCACAGATCCACATCGTCCACCGACCAGCCGGCTTTATCGAGAACTTTCTTGATGGCGCCGACCGGAGCGACGGTAAAATCCTTCGGCTCCTGAGCGTGCGCAGCCATCGCCACGATCTTCGCCACAGGTGTCTTCCCTTGCGCCTTGGCCAGGCTGTCCCGGGTGAGAATCAGCGCAGCTGCACCGTCCGAGATAGAGCTGGAGGTCGCGGCGGTGATGGTGCCGTCCTTGGCAAAGGCGGGCTTCAGCTCCGGAATCTTTTCCGGACGGCCTTTGCCGGGAGCTTCATCTGTATCGACCGTGACGTCGCCCTTGCGGGTCTTCACGGTGACTGGGGCGATCTCGTCCACAAACGCACCTGAGGTGATTGCTGCGTTGGCGCGGGCCAGCGACTCGATGGCGAACCCGTCCATCTCCTCACGCGTCAGTTGATAGGCATCGGCTGTATCCTGCGCGAACGTTCCCATAGCCCGGCCTGCGTCATAGGCATCTTCCAGCCCATCGAGGAACATGTGGTCGTAGGCCACATCATGCCCGATGCGCGCACCGGAACGGTGCTTTTTGAGGAGATAGGGAGCATTCGTCATGCTCTCCATGCCACCAGCGATCGCCAGATCGATACTGCCTGCCGCCAAAGCTTCCGACGCCATGATGATGGTCTGCATCGCGCTTCCGCAAACCTTGTTGACCGTGGTGGCTTGAACGGATTTGGGGAGGCCGGCCTTCAGCGCAGCCTGGCGGGCAGGGGCTTGGCCCAGTCCTGCGGGCAGCACGCATCCCATGTAGATGCGGTCGATCGCGTCGCCTGATACACCAGCACGTTCCACCACCGCCTTCACCGCAGTGGCACCCAGATCGGTCGCTGAAACCTCCGCCAATGCGCCCTGCATCGCCCCCATTGGAGTGCGCGCGTAAGAAAGAATGACGATCGGATCGGACTCGGAGAATGCGGGCATAAGGTGACGGTCTTTCGGTTGGAGCGATGGACTCTCGAATTACGTAATGGTGCCGCAGCACCAAGGCAATTGGTTGACCGTTCAAAGGGCCTGCATCGGTGTGAACCGGGGCGGCTGCGGGGTCAGATCAGACAAGGTGCTGAAAATTATCAGGCACCGAGATTGGCTCGCAACTGTGATCACGGCCTGTTTTCCGGCCTTGTCGGCCTTGCTCTCTCCGTCCTCACGGCTTAGAGGCGCACCCAATTCAAGCCCCTCCGATTCAATCCCAGAGGCGTTAGTGGTCGACCTCACGCAATATCTGCCGATCCTGATCTTTCTCGTGATCGCTATCGGTCTGTCGACGGCATTCGTCTTCCTGCCGATGGGAGTGGCGCGGCTGACGGGTACGCATAACCCAAATGCCGAGAAGCTCAGCGAGTATGAATGCGGCTTCCCGGCCTTCGAAGACCCGCGCAGTCAGTTTGACGTGCGGTTCTATCTGATCGCAATCCTGTTCATCGTGTTCGATCTGGAAGCAGCGTTCCTGTTTCCGTGGGCTGTGAGCCTGGATCTTACCGGCTGGCCCGGCTGGATAACGATGATGGTCTTTCTGTTCGAGCTGGCTGTTGGGCTGGCTTACGCATGGAAGAAAGGGGCTCTGGAGTGGGAATGAGCGAGAATCCGCGCCTTGACCATGCACTGGCACAGCGGGCGGCGACCAATGCCCCCGGTGCCGCTGTAAACCCTGCAATTCACCCCGAGATTCTCATGCCGGGGGAGGATTACTTTAACCAGATCAACGCCGAGGTGAGCGACAAGGGCTTCCTTGTCACCAGCACCGAGGACTTGTTCCAGTGGGCCCGCACCGGCAGCCTGTGGTGGATGACCTTCGGTCTCGCGTGCTGTGCGGTCGAGATGATCCACGTTAACATGCCGCGTTACGACATGGAGAGGTTCGGCGTCGCCCCTCGCGCCAGCCCGCGTCAGTCAGACGTGATGATCGTGGCAGGGACGCTGTGCAACAAGATGGCCCCGGCGCTGCGCAAGGTTTACGACCAGATGTCGGACCCGAAGTACGTGATCTCGATGGGATCGTGCGCCAACGGCGGCGGTTACTATCACTACAGCTACAGTGTCGTGCGCGGTTGCGATCGCATCGTGCCGGTAGACATCTACGTGCCGGGTTGCCCGCCGACTGCCGAAGCGCTGCTTTATGGCGTGATGCAGTTGCAGCGGAAGATTCGGCGCGCCGGAACGATCGAGCGGTAACATGGCCACTGTCCTGCATTCCGCCCCGCGCTTCGCATCGAACGAGGGCGTGAGGGAAACTCTCGCTTCGGCGCTGGGCGATATGCTCATCGCGTCCAAGGAGCAGCATGGCGAGATCGTGCTGGGTGTTCAGCGCGAACGGATCGAAGACGCGCTGCGCCTCCTGCGCGACCAGCATGCCTATCAGCAGCTGATGGAAATCGCCGGGGTGGACTATCCCGACCGTGAAGAGCGGTTCGAGGTCGTCTACATGCTGCTGAGCGTGACCAAGAACCATCGCGTTATGGTCAAGGTGCGTGCTGCCGAAAACACGCCGGTGCCCACGGTGACCACGCTGTGGCCGGTGGCTGGCTGGCTCGAGCGCGAGGTGTTTGATCTCTTCGGCGTTATCTTCGACGGTAACACCGATCTCCGCCGCATTCTCACCGACTACGGCTTCGAAGGGCATCCTTTCCGTAAGGACTTCCCGCTGACCGGCTATCAGGAACTTCGCTACTCCGAAGAAGAGAAGCGCGTGGTTTACGAGCCGGTGGAACTGGCGCAGGATTTCCGCACGTTCGAATTCACCAGCCCCTGGGAAGGCGCGGACTATCCGCTCCCAGGTGACGAAAAGGCAACGGTGCCGCCGGTCGTCGAGGTGAAGACAACGGAGTCACCGAAGCAGACCGGTGCAGGCGCAAAAGCTGACGCAAAGGCTGCTGAGAAGGTTGCGCCAGAGAAGCCTGCTGCGAAGAAGACGAAGACAGCAGAGCCTGGTGCGCCCAAGCCGACCGAAAGCCGTCCGGCTCGTAAGCCGCGCGCGGAAAAGGTTGCCACCACCAAGGCTGCACCGAAGAAGCGTACGACCAAGCCAAAGGACGGCGAGGCGTGAGGAGTTCTCTTACTCTGACGTTGCTGGCGGTCGGGGCGTTTGCACTGTCCGCTTGTTCGAATGCGCAGGAAGGCGAGACCGCGGACGACTTTGCGGCCCGCGTCGGTACGCAGGCTGGGGCTCCGGTGGGCGCTGCGCCGGCTGAAATCAGCGCTATCGCTGCACCGCCACCCGCTGGCGTCGATGTCCTCGCGCTCGAACAGCTCGGCAATGTTGCTGGCGTCGATCTCGGTCCCCGCGATGGTGGCTGCACGTTTGCGAGCGACGGCCTCGAAATGCTCATCGCGGGCGCTCCCGCCGATCCGGCCAGTGCGGGTAGGGGCGTGATCCGTCTGGGCGGCCAGCTTTACCTTCTCGCTTCCGTAGGTGGCTTGAACGCCTTGCGGCAGGGAACGCGTTTTTCGGGTGAGGGTGTGACAGTGGATGTCGCCGGTTCGGGGCGAGCTGCTACGCTTACCGTCACCGACGGAGGCGGCCGTCAAAAGGCCGTCGCCGGCAGTTGGGTTTGTGCATGATGACCGGTCTGATCCAGGAAGCCTCGCCCACCACAGGTGACGAGGTCATCTCCAATTACACGATCAACTTTGGGCCGCAGCACCCTGCGGCGCACGGCGTGCTACGCATGGTGATGGAGCTGGACGGCGAAATCATCGAGCGGATCGATCCGCACGTTGGTTTGCTGCATCGGGGCACCGAAAAGCTGATCGAGTACAAGACCTACCTCCAAGCTCTGCCGTACTTCGATCGTCTTGATTACTGTTCGCCCCTGGCGATGGAGCACAGCTATGTGCTGGCCGTCGAAAAGCTGCTGAACGTCGAAGTTCCGTTGCGGGCGCAGTATCTGCGCGTGCTGTTCGCGGAACTGACGCGTATCTGTAATCACATGCTGAACATTGGCGCGCACGTGATGGACGTGGGTGCGATGACGCCGAACCTCTGGGTCTTCGAAATTCGCGAGGACTGCCTCAATTTCTTCGAACGCGCATCGGGCGCGCGTATGCACAGTGCATGGTTCCGCCCCGGCGGCGTGCATCAGGACGTGCCGCTGAAGTTGCTGACCGACATCGGCGATTGGCTGGATACGCGCCTGCCGCGCCTGTTCGATGACGCGATGGGGCTGGTTGTCGACAACCGGATCTTCAAGCAGCGCAACGTCGACATCGCAAAGGTGAACAAGCAGGATGCGCTGGCCTGGGGCTTCTCCGGCCCTATGATCCGCGCTGCTGGCATTCCGTGGGATCTGCGCAAGAGCCAGCCCTACGATGTTTACGACCGGATGGATTTCGAAGTTCCGGTGGGCACGAATTCGGACTGCTATGATCGTTTCATGGTTCGCGTTGAGGAAGTGCGCCAGTCAGCGAAGATCATGAAGCAGTGTCTGGCAGAAATGCCGGAAGGCCCGATCGCCAGCCTCGATCGCAAGGTTTCACCGCCCAAGCGCGCGGAAATGAAGCAGTCGATGGAAGCGCTGATCCATCACTTCAAACTCTACACTGAAGGCTTCCATGTGCCTGCGGGCGAGGTTTACGTGGCGACCGAAAGCCCCAAGGGTGAGTTCGGCGTCTATCTGGTCAGCGACGGCACCAATAAGCCGTATCGCTGCAAGATCCGGCCGACTGCCTTCAGCCACCTTCAGGCGATGGAGTTCATGTCCAAGGGCCATATGTTGCCCGATGCGACCGCCATTCTTGGCGCGATTGACGTGGTGTTCGGGGAGTGTGACCGGTGAGCAAGCTCGCAACCGCACAGCAGATGATTGCGCACTACAACGCGCAGGACGCAGATGCCTATGTTGCGTTGATGACCGAGGATGCGTGCGAGGCGGGTTACCGCGGCGCTGTGGTCCGCGAAGGCAAGGAGGGCACGCGGTCCGGCCTCGAGGCTATGTTCGCCGAATTTCCTGAGAACCGCGCTGAAGTGCTGTGGAGTCAGGAACTGGGCAACAATGTCGTATTTCACGAACGCGTGTGGCGTTCGGCCGCGGCAGAGCCGTTTGACGTAGTCGCGGTCTATTCGTTCGATGGCGACAAGTGTTCGCGTGTGGAGTTCATCCGCTAATGGCCGCCCGTGAAGTCGAAGCTGATACCCCGGAACTGCGCGCGCGCTGGGGGAATTTCGCATGGACGGCAAAGAACGCCGCCAAGGCGAAGGAGATTTTGTCGCGCTACCCCGAAGGGCGGCAGCGCAGCGCATCGATTCCGTTTCTCGACCTTGCCCAGCGGCAAGTTGGCGCGGAGACGAATACGCAAGGCTGGCTGCCAGTCCCGGTGATCGAATTCGTGGCGCGCGAACTGGATATGCCAGTGATCCGCGTGCTCGAAGTCGCGACGTTCTACACGATGTTCAATCTCGTGCCCGTCGGACGTTTCCACGTTCAGGTCTGCGGCACGACCCCGTGCATGCTGCGTGGGTCGGATGATGTTCTCGCCGCTTGCTACAAGCGCGGCATGAAGAAGGGCCACACGACCAGCGACGGTCTGTGGACGCTGACCGAGGTCGAGTGCCTGGGCAACTGCTCCAGCGCGCCGATGGTCCAGATCAACGATGACAACTTTGAAGATCTTACGGCAGATCGCCTTGATTCGGTGCTCGATGCACTTGCACGCGGCGAACAGCCGAAGACCGGCACTCAGGAGCCGGGCCGTCAGTCAGTAGAGCCGGCCGGTGCGCTTAGCTCGCTGACCGCGATGGCCACAGAAAACCACGATTACCGGGGCGAATGGTAATGGAATACGCCATCCCACTTATCGTCGCGCTGCTGATTATCGCGGTGATCTGGAAGATGTTTAAGGGCATCGCCAAGACGGTTGCGCTCGTCGGGTTGCTGGTGATTGCCGCCATTTATGTCTTTGGGTTCGGAGGGCTGGCCTGATGCTCGCCGACAAGGATCGCATCTTCACCAATCTCTACGGCTATCAGGACTGGCGCCTGAAGGCCGCGGAGGCGCGTGGCGATTGGGATAACACCAAGGCGCTGATGTCCGTTGGACAGGACGCGATAATCGAGGAAGTGAAGGCCAGCGGTCTGCGCGGTCGCGGCGGCGCTGGCTTCCCCACCGGCATGAAGTGGTCCTTCATGCCCAAGGAATCGAAAGACGGCCGTCCCAGCTTCCTGGTCATCAACGCCGACGAATCCGAACCGGGTTCGTGCAAGGATCGCGAGATCATCCGCCACGATCCGCACAAACTGATCGAAGGCGCACTGATCGCTGGCTTCGCCATGCGGGCGAGGGCCGCCTACATCTACATCCGCGGCGAATATATCCGCGAGGCCGAAACGCTGTTCGCTGCCGTGGCCGAAGCTTACGACGCGGGCCTGCTGGGCAAGAACGCTGCCGGTTCCGGCTACGATTTCGACGTTTTCGTCCATCGTGGTGCTGGCGCTTATATTTGCGGCGAAGAAACCGCGATGATCGAGAGCCTGGAAGGCAAAAAGGGCCAACCGCGCCTGAAGCCTCCGTTCCCGGCCGGCGCTGGCCTTTATGGTTGCCCGACTACGGTCAACAACGTGGAATCGATCGCCGTTGTCCCCACGATTCTGCGGCGTGGAGCCTCGTGGTTCTCAAGCTTTGGGCGCGAGAACAACAAGGGCACCAAGCTGTTCCAGATCAGTGGCCACGTGGAGCGGCCGTGCGTGGTGGAGGAGGCGATGAGCATTCCTTTCCGCGAACTGATTGAAAAGCACTGTGGTGGGATTCGTGGGGGTTGGGACAATCTGCTGGCGGTAATCCCCGGCGGTTCTTCCGTTCCGTTGGTCCCGGCCGAGCAGATCATGGATGTCCCGATGGACTTCGATGGTCTGCGCGAAGTCGGTTCGGGCCTGGGGACCGCTGCCGTGATTGTGATGGACAAGTCCACCGACATCGTCCGCGCGATCAGCCGCATCAGCTATTTCTACAAGCACGAGAGCTGCGGCCAGTGCACGCCGTGCCGTGAGGGCACCGGCTGGATGTGGCGCGTCATGGAGCGCTTGCGGACGGGCGACGCCGACGTTTCGGAAATCGACGCGCTGCAGCAGGTGACCAAGCAGGTCGAAGGCCACACCATCTGCGCGCTTGGCGACGCTGCTGCGTGGCCGATTCAGGGTCTCATCCGCCACTTCCGCCCCGAACTGGAGCGGCGAATTGCGGAACGTGAAGGCTCGATGCAGGAAGCCGCTGAATAATCAAAGAGGTAAGCATCCAGCTTGCTCGCTAATTCAAAGCTGATAGCTTCTCCCACCGGTATAATTCGGCGTGGGGGAGCCTGGGTGTGCGGAAGTTCTTTGAATTCGCTCTTGTTGCGGGATTAACCGCTTTAGTTATTGAGCCCATTGCGGCCCAATCGAACAACGACGATTATACGCCGCTCAATTCACGAATTAAGCGCAAGAGGCAGTTTCCACTGGATTTGCCTAACCGTTTCAATCGTATGCAAATGACCGAGGTCATGCGCGAACGAAGCAAAGACATGATGAGCCAGTTCACGGCCTGCCTTTACCGCAGGTCGAACCAGCAGGCGTTGAGGTTGCTTGAACAGACCGACATGGGCTTCACTAGCTTTCAGCAAATCGGGTTGGACACCAATCGCGCGCTGAGAATCTATGGTTTCAATGACTGCCTTGGCAGGGTGGCAAGCATCCATTCCAGCAGTGTTCAACTTCGCTTTACTGCTGGTGCCTTACGTCAATGGATGCTGCAGCAGGCTTATCTGGACACGTATCCGGACGGCGCGACATGGCTGAAGCTAGGAAATGTGATTGCCGACCGCACTTTCCCGCTTTCAGAGGACGTAGCGTCTGTCCACGCTACCCTCGACTTTGTTGATTGCGTCGTGGAGGCCGATCCGTACGGCGCCGACTTCTTCTTCAGGGCTACTCCGGGCTCTGCGGAAGAACGCGAGGCGATAAACGGTTTGATGCCCGTGCTCGGCCCCTGTCTTCCCGATAACCTGAGGATGGAGCTGGATCCGGCCACTTTACGCACATGGTTGGGTGAAGCGCTTTGGCATGCGGCCCGGAACAGCGCGCCGGGGGTTGAGGGCTAGTAGCCCCCTCGGGAAGGTCCGTCCGAGGCTCCTCTGCAAGGCGAAAGCTCCGCATAAATCGGACAAGAGTTTTTCATATTGTTCGGCTTTTTTGCCCGCTGGCATGGACGTGCCCGCTAGAGCGTTCTAATGGCCCCCGCACACGCGGAATCAATTGGATCGAGCATGCCCAAAGTCACGGTCGACGGCCGGGAAATCGAGGTACCCAACGGCGCCACGGTATTGCAGGCCTGCGAACTGGCCGGCAAGGAAATCCCGCGCTTCTGTTACCATGAACGGCTGTCCATTGCGGGCAACTGCCGGATGTGCCTCGTTGAGGTGAAGCCGGGGCCGCCAAAGCCCCAGGCCAGCTGCGCTTTGCCAGCTGCCGAAGGTCAGGAGATCCGCACTGACAGTGCGATGGTGACGGCCGCACGCGAAGGCGTGATGGAATTCCTTCTCATCAACCATCCGCTCGATTGCCCGATCTGCGATCAGGGCGGTGAGTGCGATCTTCAGGATCAGTCCGTCGCCTATGGTCGTGGTGGCTCGCGCTATCATGAGAACAAGCGTGCGGTGACCGAGAAGTACATGGGCCCGCTGATCAAGACGATCATGACCCGCTGCATTCACTGCACCCGCTGTGTGCGCTTCTCCGAAGAAGTGGCCGGCGTGGATGAAATCGGCGCGCTTTATCGCGGCGAGGACATGCAGATCACCACTTACCTCGAACACGCAGCGAAGCATGAACTGAGCGCCAACGTGATCGACCTGTGCCCCGTGGGCGCTCTTACGAGCCGGCCCTACGCATACGAGGCGCGGCCGTGGGAACTGAAGAAGACGCTCTCGATCGACGTTTCTGACGCGATGGGCGCCAATATCCGCGTCGATAGCCGGGGTGGGGCGGTTCTCCGCGTTCTGCCGCGCATCAACGATGACGTGAACGAGGAGTGGATCAGCGACAAGGCGCGCTATCAGGTCGATGGCCTGGCGCTGCGCCGGTTGGACAAGGTCTGGATCCGCAGGAAGGGCAAGCTTGCTCAGGCTAGCTGGGAGGAAGCATTCTCGGCCATAGCCAAGGTGAAGGCGGGCAGCAGTGTTGCGGCGGTTGCTGGCGACTTGGTGGATTGCGAGACGATGTTCGCGGCCAAGTCGCTGCTTTCTGCGCTCGGATCCGACCTGATCGAGAGCCGTCAGACCGGCATGAGCTATCCGGTCGACAATCTGGCGGCGGTCAACTTCAACACGACCTTCGCCGGCATTGAAGACGCGGATGCGATTCTGATCGTCGGCAGTCACGTGCGCTGGGAAGCTGCGTTGCTCAACGCGCGTCTGCGCAAGGCGGCCAAGAGAGGCGCGAAGGTATTCATCGTTGGCCCGCATTGGGAAACGACCTACCCGGCTGAATTCCTGGGCGATGACGCGGCTGTTCTTCATAAGCTGCCGGGTCACGTCTGCGAAGCTATGGCAAAGGCCGAGCGGCCCGCAGTGATCGTCGGTGGCGGCGGTATAGTTGCTGGCGCTTTGCATCCGGCGCTCGCACTGGCTCAAGGCTGGAACGCCGGCTTCAACGTTCTGCACTTCTCCGCTGCCCGTATGGGCGCGCTGATGCTGGGCTTCGCGCAGAAGGGTGGCATCGCTGATCTCGTCGACGCCAAGCCGAAGCTCCTGATTTCCCTCGGTGCTGACGAGGTGGATTTCAATCGCTTTGGGGACGCTCTGAAGGTCTACATCGGGCACCACGGCGACAAGGGTGCTCACGCGGCGGACATCATTCTTCCGGCGAGCGCTTACACCGAAAAGGCTGGTACCTACGTCAGCACCGAAGGTCGCGTGCAGTTTGCCGATAAGGCGGTGTTTGCCCCGGGTGATGCCCGTGAAGATTGGACGATCCTGCGCGCGCTTGCTGACGCATTGGGTGTCTCGGTTGGCTTCGACAGCTTCGACCAGCTGCGCAGCGCCATGATCGCGGAAGTGCCGGCCCTTGGCCGTGAGGGATTGGTGGATTACGGCGCGTTGCCCAAGGCCGATGCAAAGGCCAAGGCGGCGGGCGTGATCGCCTATCCGATCAAGGACTTCTACATGACGAACCCGATCGCCAGGGCGAGCCAGACCATGCAGCGTTGCTCTGCTGAATTGCTCCATGGCGCGGATTTGGCGGAGGCGGCTGAATGACCGCGCTCTTCGAATCTTGGGGCATGACCTACGAATGGGCGTGGTTCACCGCGACCATCGCAGGCATCCTGCTGATTGCGCTGCCGCTGATGCTGGCGGTCGCCATGATCATCTATATTGACCGCAAGATCTGGGCCGCCATGGCGCTGCGTCGTGGTCCGAACGTGGTCGGCCCGTTTGGTTTGCTGCAGAGCTTCGCGGACGGCCTGAAGGTTTTCCTACAGGAAACGATCATCCCGTCGGCTGCGAACAAGGGCCTGTTTCTGATCGCGCCGATCATCACGTTTTCTGTGGCGCTGCTGTCCTGGGCGGTGATCCCGTTCAACGCTGGCGCAGTTCTCGCGGATCTCAACGTTGGCCTGCTTTACGTTCTCGCGATGAGTTCGTTGGGCGTTTACGGCGTGGTTATTTCGGGCTGGGCCTCCAACTCGAAGTACCCGTTTTTCTCCGCCATGCGCGCAGCGGCTCAGATGATATCGTACGAAGTTTCAATCGGATTCGTACTGATCTGCGTTGTGCTTTGGGCCGGTACGTTCAACATGAACGGTATCATCGAGGCTCAGCGTGGACACGGGCTGGGGCTGGTTAACGGTTTCGCGTTCAACCTGCTGCTGTTCCCGATGTGGGTCGTCTTCCTGATTTCCAGCCTCGCGGAAACCGCTCGCGCGCCGTTCGACCTGACCGAGGCAGAGAGCGAGCTCGTCGCCGGTTATCAGACCGAATATTCCAGCATGTCCTTCGCCCTGTTCTGGCTGGGTGAATACGCCAACGTGCTGCTGATGTGCGCGCTGAACGCCATTCTGTTCTTCGGTGGCTGGTTGCCCCCGCTCGATTGGGAGCCGCTCTATCTGGTTCCGGGGTGGATCTGGCTGTTCGCCAAGATATTCTTCTTCTTCTTCGTCTTCTCGTGGGTGAAGGCGACCGTACCTCGCTATCGTTACGACCAGCTGATGCGTCTGGGTTGGAAGGTGTTCCTGCCTCTCAGCCTGCTGTTCGTGGTGCTGGTGTCCGGGTACCTCATGGCAACGGGTCATTACGCATGAGCGTCGCACAACTCATCAAGTCGTTCACCCTGTGGGAGTTCGTGAAGGCGCATGCCGTCACGTTGAAGTACTTCTTCAAGCCCAAGGCGACGATCAACTATCCGTTCGAGAAGAACCCGCTCAGCCCTCGCTTCCGGGGCGAGCACGCGCTGCGCCGCTATCCCAACGGGGAAGAGCGCTGCATTGCGTGTAAGCTGTGTGAAGCGGTGTGCCCAGCGCAGGCGATCACCATCGAGGCGGAACCGCGTGAAGACGGCAGCCGCCGTACCACGCGGTACGACATCGACATGACCAAGTGCATCTACTGCGGCTTCTGTCAGGAAGCGTGCCCGGTTGATGCGGTCGTCGAAGGGCCGAACTTCGAGTTCACCACGGAAACTCGTGAAGAACTGCTCTACGACAAGGCAAAACTTCTGGCCAACGGGGACAAGTGGGAGCGGGCGATCGCCGCGAACCTTGAAGCCGATGCACCCTATCGCTAGGCGGCGCGCGATCCGATGATCCAGATCCTTTCCTTTTACCTCTTCGCGGCCCTGACCGTCCTTTCGGGCGTGCTCGTGGTCATGTCGCGCAACCCGGTCCATTCGGTGCTGTGGCTGATCCTGGCGTTCTTCAACGCGGCGGGTCTCATGGTGCTGGTCGGCGCAGAGTTCATCGCGATGCTGCTGGTGATCGTCTATGTTGGCGCCGTCGCCGTGCTGTTCCTGTTCGTGGTCATGATGTTGAACATCGACTTCGCGGAATTGCGGGCCGGATTCATCCGAAACTTCCCGCTGGGTATTGCCATTGCGCTCGTGCTGTTGGCGGAACTGATCCTTGGCATCGGTGCCTACCGCGCTGGCCAACTGGTGCTCGGGACGCCAGACGGTAGCGCTGCGCCGCTGCTCGGCGAGAGCAACATCGAAAACATCGGCGCGCTCCTCTATGGGCGGTACCTGTTCCTGTTCGAAACTGCTGGCCTGATCCTGCTGGTGGCTATGGTCGGCGCCATCGTGCTGACCCATCGCGGCAGTCGCGCGGTTCGTGCGCAACAGGACATTGCGAAGCAGATCGCTCGCAAACCTTCCGAGGCAACCGTCAATACCAGGCCTGAAGTGGGGCAGGGGGTTTCTCTGTGATCGGCATCGAACATTACGTCGTCGTCAGCTCGATCCTGTTCGTGCTTGGCGTGCTGGGCATCTTCCTCAACCGCAAGAACGTGATCGTCATTCTGATGGCGATCGAACTGATCCTGCTTGCCGTGAACATCAACCTCGTCGCGTTCAGCGCCTTTCTGGGCGATCTGACCGGCCAGATATTTGCCATGTTCGTGCTCACCGTTGCGGCGGGTGAAGCAGCGATCGGACTGGCCATACTGGTGATCTACTTCCGCGACCGCGGCACCATTGCGGTCGACAGCGTCGATCATCTGAAGGGATAGAGTGTGCCGACGATCCTGATCATCGTCTTCGGACCCTTGCTTGCGGCCATCGTCGCGGGATTGGGCAACCGTGCGCTTGGCAACACTGTTGCCAAGTCGATCACGACTGGCGCGCTGTTCCTGTCATGTGCGCTCAGCTGGCCCATTTTCATCGACTACCTGAGCGGTAACACTGCGGCGACTGTAACTCCCGTACTCCAGTGGGTGCAGTCGGGAGGCATGAGCTTCGACTGGTCGTTGCGTGTCGACACGCTGACTGCGGTCATGCTGGTCGTCATCACCAGCGTCTCGGCGCTCGTGCATCTCTACAGCTGGGGTTACATGTCCGAAGACCCGGATCAGCCGCGGTTCTTTGCCTACCTCTCGCTGTTTACCTTCGCCATGCTCATGCTGGTTACAGCTGACAATTTGGTACAGATGTTCTTCGGTTGGGAAGGCGTCGGCCTCGCCAGCTATCTCCTGATCGGTTTCTGGTTCCGAAAGCCGACCGCGAATGCTGCGGCTATGAAGGCTTTCGTGGTCAACCGTGTGGGCGATCTTGGCTTCATGCTCGGCATTTTCGGGACTTTTCTGGTTTTCCAGACCGTTTCGATTCCGGAGATTCTCCACGCCGCGCCGGAGATGAAGGGCGTATCGACCATCGGGTTCCTGGGCATGCGTCTGGATACCATGACGATCCTGTGCCTGCTGCTGTTCGTCGGTGCGATGGGCAAATCGGCGCAGCTGGGGCTGCACACTTGGTTGCCGGACGCGATGGAAGGCCCGACGCCCGTGTCCGCGCTCATCCATGCGGCCACCATGGTTACGGCCGGTGTGTTCATGGTTTGCCGGCTGTCACCGATGTTCGAGGCCGCACCTGCCGCACTGACCTTCGTCACGTTCATTGGTGCCGCAACCTGCTTGTTTGCCGCTACGGTCGGTACGACGCAGTGGGACATCAAGCGCGTCATCGCTTATTCAACCTGTTCGCAGCTGGGCTACATGTTCTTTGCCGCGGGCGTTGGCGCTTATGGCGCGGCGATGTTCCACCTGTTTACTCATGCCTTCTTCAAGGCGCTTCTGTTCCTCGGTGCGGGCAGCGTGATCCACGCGATGCACCACGAGCAGGACATGCGTTACTATGGCGGCCTGCGTAAGCAGATCCCGTTCACATTCTGGGCGATGATGGCGGGCACGCTCGCGATCACCGGCGTGGGCGTGTACCATCTGGGTCTCGGCTTCGCGGGCTTCTTCTCGAAGGACGCGATCATCGAGGTCGCGTATGCCAGTGGTACCGAGATGGGCAACTTCGCCTTCTGGGTCGGCTGCTTTGCGGCGCTGCTGACCAGCTTCTACTCCTGGCGCCTGATGTTCCTGACCTTCTGGGGCAAGCCGCGCTGGGCGCAGAGCGAGCATATTCAGCACGCTGTTCATGATGCCCATGGCGATCACGATGATGCCCACGCACATGCTCACGACGACCATGCCCATGCCGAGCATGCTCATGACGACGGCACAGCTGGATATCATCCGCACGAAAGCCCGCTGCCGATGCTTGTGCCTCTGGCAGTGCTGTCAGTGGGCGCGGTTCTGGCCGGCTACGTGTTCAAGGACGCCTTCCTTGATCAGGCCGCGTTCTGGAACGGTTCGATCGCCTATAACGAGCACCTGATGCATGCGATGCACGAAGTGCCGATGCTGGTGAAGTACGCAGCGGCCATCGTGATGGTCATCGGTCTCTTCGTGGCGTGGGTGGCCTATATCCGTGACACCTCGCTCCCCGCCAAGATCGCGGAGCAACTGGGTCCGGTTTATCGGTTCCTCTACAACAAGTGGTATTTCGACGAGTTGTACAACTTCCTGTTTGTGCGTCCGGCCTTCTGGCTCGGTCGAGTGCTGTGGAAGCGTGGTGACGAGGGTATTATCGATCGCTTCGGCCCGAACGGCGCTGCTTGGGTGGTTGAACGAGGCGCTGTCGTCGCGCGCAAGGTGCAGTCCGGTTATCTGACGAGCTACGCCTTGGTGATGCTGCTTGGCCTTGTCGCCGTAGTAACGTGGGTGCTGTTCTGATGGGGGGCTTGCCAATTCTCTCGCTGATGCTGCTCGTGCCGCTGTTGGGCGCGATTGCGTGCCTTTTCGTCGGCGACAAGGCTGCGCGATCGATTGCGCTGGCCGCAACGCTGATTGATTTCGCGTTGGGTGTCATCCTGTGGGCGAACTTCGACATCGGCGGCGCTCAGTGGCAATTCACGGAGCGGGCGCCGCTGTTCGCCAGCTTCAACTGGGCGCTGGGGATCGACGGCATCGCGTTGATGCTGATCATGCTCAGCGTATTCCTGATGCCTATCTGCATTCTGGCCAGCGCCTCGATTGAGAAGCGCGTGGGCGAATACATGGCGGCCTTCCTGTTCATGGAAGTGCTGATGATTGGTGTGTTTGCGGCGCAGGATCTGTTCCTGTTCTACATCTTCTTCGAAGCAGGCCTTATCCCGATGTACCTGATCATCGGCGTGTGGGGCGGTCAGAACCGGATTTACGCTGCCTACAAGTTCTTCCTCTACACGCTGCTCGGCTCGGTGCTGATGCTGATCGCGATGCTGTGGATGGCGAACGAGGCTGGGACGACCGACATTCCGACTCTGATGAACTATGGCTTCCCGGCTCAGGCGCAGACCTGGTTATGGCTAGCCTTCTTCGCCAGTTTCGCGGTGAAGATGCCGATGTGGCCTGTCCACACCTGGTTGCCGGACGCGCACGTTCAGGCACCGACGGCAGGTTCGGTGATCCTGGCGGGCGTTCTGCTGAAACTGGGCGGTTATGGCTTCATCCGCTTCAGTTTGCCGATGTTCCCCGAAGCGAGCGCGCAGCTGATGTGGGTGGTATTCGTCATGTGCATGGCCGCTGTGGTCATCACCAGCCTGATCGCGCTGGTGCAGAACGACATGAAGAAGCTCATTGCCTATAGCTCGGTCGCACACATGGCGATCGTGACCGTCGGCCTCTTCGCGTTCAACGTGCAGGGTCTTGAAGGCGCGATGATCGTGATGCTCAGCCACGGGCTGGTGTCCGGAGCGCTCTTCCTATGCGTGGGCATAATTTACGATCGTTTGCACACGCGGGAGATCGACCGGTACGGCGGTCTTGCGATCAACATGCCGAAGTACGCGCTGTTCTTCATGCTGTTCACCATGGCCAGCATCGGTCTTCCGGGCACGAGCGGCTTCGTAGGCGAATTCCTTAGCCTCGCCGGCATCTATCAGGTTTCGACCTGGGTTGCCTTGATCTGCACCACGGGCATCATTCTGGGCGCCGCTTACATGCTGTATCTCTACTGGCGGGTTGTCTTTGGAGTGCAGCGCAACGCAGACGCGGCTGCGATGTCGGACCTCAGCTGGCGCGAATGGGCCATGCTCGGCCCCATCGCTGCGGCGGTGCTGTGGATGGGCGTCTATCCCGAGAGCTTCCTCGCGCCGATGCGCCAGGATATCCAAACGCTCAATGCGCGCCTCTCTGTTGCGGCGCCTGCGGGCGACTCCAAACTGAAGATCGGCGCACCCGCGCCCGCCGCTGCCGCGCATGAGGGGGCGCACTAATGGATTTCGCTTCCTCTCTTGCCCTCATCGCGCCGGAAATCATTCTCTCGCTTGGCGCACTGGCACTGCTGCTCGTAGCCGCATGGGTCGGCGACAAGGCATCTGGCGTGATCAGCGCTGCTGCTTGCGCGCTGCTCGCAGTGTGCTTTGCGTTAGTAGCGCGCTCGGTATGTGCCGGAGCTTCGGGTCCAGAGACCGTGGCTTTCCTGGGCCAGTTCCGGGCAGACGCGTTCGCAGGCTTTGCCAAGCTTGCGATCTTCGCCGCAAGCGGTGCGGTACTCGCGGTATCTCCCTCGTTCTTCGGACGCATCGGGGCAATGCGGGCCGAGTATCCGGTGCTGTTGCTTCTCGCCACGCTGGGCATGAGCATCATGGTGTCTGCAGGCGATCTGTTGACGCTCTACATCGGGCTGGAGCTCAACTCGCTGGCCTCATACGTCCTGGCCGCTTTCCTGCGTAAGGACAGCCGCTCTGCGGAAGCCGGCCTGAAGTATTTCGTGCTCGGCGCACTTGCCAGCGGTATCCTGCTGTTCGGCATGAGCCTGACTTACGGCTTCACGGGAACGACGTCTTTCGGCGGCATCCACGCTGCACTCGAAGGCGGTCTCTCCACCGGGGCGATGTTTGGCCTGGTGTTCATGCTTGCGGGTCTGGCGTTCAAGATCAGCGCCGTGCCGTTCCATATGTGGACGCCGGACGTTTACGAAGGCGCACCCACTCCGGTCACCGCATTCTTCGCCAGCGCCCCCAAGGTTGCCGCTGTTGCCCTGACGGCGCGCGTCGCGATTGAGGCGTTTGGCACACAGGCCGAAGCTTGGCGGCCGATCGTAATTTTCGCCGCTCTGGCTTCTATCGTGGTCGGTGCGCTTGGCGCGATTGGTCAGAAGAACATCAAGCGCTTGCTTGCATACTCGTCGATCAACAACGTGGGCTTCATCCTGATCGGTCTGGCCGCTGCCAGCGCCGCAGGTGTCAGCGCGATGCTGGTCTACCTCGCGATTTACGTCGCTATGACCGTGGGCAGCTTCGTTGCGGTGTTGATGCTCAAGGACGAGCAGGGTGCGCCTATTGAAGGGATGGCCGATCTGGCAGGCCTTTCGCGCACTCAACCAGCGCTCGCTTTCTGTCTCATGCTGCTGATGTTCAGCCTCGCGGGCATCCCGCCGCTGTTCGGGTTCTGGGGCAAGTTCGTGGTGTTTAGTGCGGCTGTGGACGCAGGGTTGTTCGCGCTCGCCGTGTTCGGCATCGCCGGTTCGGTGATCAGTGCGTTCTACTACATCAAGATCATCAAGCTGATGTACTTCGATGAGCCGGCGGACACCATTCGCGGCAAGAGCGACGGCATCCATTGGGCCCTGCTGACTATCAGCGCCGTGGTTATCTCACCTCTCGGCTATCTGCTGACAGGTTGGCTGGGTGGACTAGCGGACGGAGCGGCAGCCGCGTTGTTCCTGCCCGCCTGATTTGGCCATCGATCTGGAGATCGTGCCCGAGACCGGCTCGACCAACGCCGACCTTGTTTCGCGCCTTGGTAGTGGCGAGGCGATCCCAGAAGGTTACTGGCTGATTGCCGACCGTCAAAGTTCGGGGCGTGGACGCCAGGGACGAAGTTGGCTTGATGCGCCGGGCAACTTTATGGGCTCGACGGTCGTCAATATCACCGCGAGCGACCCCATGGCGTCGACCTTATCCTTCGTCGCTGCGTTGGCGGTCTACGAAGCTGTTGTGGTCAATCTCGGTAATCCTCAGGCGCTGCAGTTGAAATGGCCCAACGATTTGCTGCTGAGCGGGGCAAAGCTTTCCGGGATACTGTTGGAACGGTTCGGATCGGTCGCTGTCGTTGGTATCGGCGTGAACCTTGCGGGCGCCCCCAGCCTTGTCGACCGCACAGCGGGCTATGTCGGTGGTGTCGGGCCGGCGCCGGATCGCGACGTGTTTGCACGGCATTTGGCCGTATCGTTCGAGTGCGAACTCGATCGCTGGCGACAGTATGGGCTGGAATCGCTATTCGAGCGTTGGCTTGCTGCCGGCCACGCAGTGGGTTCGTCGCTCTCGGTGCATTCAAGCGATGGAGCACGCATATCCGGTTCGTTCGACGGGCTGGAGCCGGACGGTGCATTGAGGCTACGCATGGCTGACGGTTCTTGCCGCGTCATTCACGCCGGTGACGTTGCCTTGGAAGGAAACTGAAGGATGCTGCTCGCGGTGGATGTCGGCAACACCAACGTGGTGTTCGCTCTCTTTGACGATGCGGAACCTCGGGCCATCCGCGCGCGCTGGCGCATCGCTACCGATCCACGGCGTACTGGCGATGAATACGCGGTGTGGCTGATGCAACTCCTGCAGATTGAGGGCATTGATCGCGCTGCGGTGAAGCAGATCATCGTGTCCACCGTGGTTCCGCGTTCGCGCCACAATCTGGAGGTGCTGGGCCAGAAGTATTTTGGCCTCGCCCCACTGTTTGCCGGCGAAGGCGACGCGGATTGGAATTTTCCCATCGACGTAGATGCACCGCGCTCGCTGGGTGCGGATCGCGCCGTCAACACCATCGCAGCTCACGCAGGTTGGCAGGGCGATCTGATCGTCATCGATTTCGGCACCGCGACCACGTTTGATGTGGTGGATTTCAAGGGCGCTTACAAAGGCGGGATCATCGCGCCCGGGATTAATCTGTCGCTTGATGCGCTGGTGAATAACACTGCCAAGCTGCCGCGCATCGCGATTGAAAGTCCGCGCGATACCTCTGTCATCGGGCGCAATACCGAAGACCAGATGCTGATTGGCGTATTCTGGGGCTATGTCGCCATGATGGAAGGGTTGATAGCCCGTCTGCGTGCCGAGATTGGCCGACCTGTGACCGTAATAGCTACCGGGGGTCTCGCGATCCTGTTCGACGAACACACCCAAATCTTCGACGCGGTCGATCCGGACCTTACGCTGAAGGGTATGGCGATCCTCGCTGAAAGGGCGACCGCAAAATGAGGAAAGATTTCACCCCCGAAGACGAGCTTCTGTTCCTTGCTCTGGGCGGGTCGGGTGAGATTGGCATGAACGTCAATCTTTACGGCTGCCGTGGCAAGTGGCTGATGGTCGATCTTGGCATGAGCTTCGGCGCCAACGAGTATCCAGGGACCGAGCTTCTCTTTGCCGATCTCGATTTCATTGAAGAGCGGGCAGAAGACCTGCTTGGGATCGTGCTGACCCATGCGCACGAGGATCACATCGGCGCGGTGCCCTATTTTGCTGCTGATCTGGGCGTGCCGCTCTACGCGACGCCGTTCACAGCCGATCTTGTGCTGCGAAAGCTAGAGGAAGCGGGGCTCACCGATCAGGTGGAACTCAACGTGATTGAGCGCGATCACGGTCTGATCCGGCTTGGGCCGTTCGACGTCAGTTACATCCCGCTCGCGCACTCGATTGCCGAGGGTAATGCACTGCTGATCGAAACTCCGTTTGGCCGCGTATTCCACACTGGCGACTGGAAGATCGATGAAGAACCGCTGATTGGCGAACCGGCTACCGAAGATGAACTGACCGCAATCGGTGATGAGGGCGTGCTCGCGCTGGTTTGCGATTCAACGAATGTGTTCAACCCTGCGCCTTCAGGTTCCGAAGGGACGGTTTATCGCGGGCTGCTGGACGAGGTGAAACGCCACGCCGGTAAGCGTGTGATGGTCACCACCTTCGCGTCGAATGTGGCGCGATTGCAGACGCTGGGCCACGTCGCCAAGGAGACGGGGCGCCAGCTTTGCGTTGCGGGACGATCCCTCGACCGGATTTTGCAGGTGTCCCAGGACAACGGGTACCTCCTCGACTTCCCCGAACCCATCGACTTCGACACGGCTATGAGCCTTCCGCGCGGTGAGGTGCTGATCATCGCGACCGGCGGTCAGGGGGAGCCGCGCGCTGCGCTGGCCCGTGTGGCGGAGGAGCAGCACCCGATCAGCCTTACCGAGGGCGATGTGGTGTTGTTCTCCAGTCGACAGATTCCCGGCAACGAACTGGCAATCGGGCGCGTGCAGAACCAGCTGGCTCATCGCGGCATTACCATGGTCACCGATCGGCAGAGCATGATCCACGTATCGGGCCACCCGGGAAGGCCGGAACTTGAGTCAATCTACAGCTGGCTGCGTCCGCAAATCCTCGTGCCGGTGCACGGTGAGATCCGCCACATGCATGAACAGGCTCGATTGGGTCTCGCGACAGGAATTCCTGCCGCTGTCACGCAGAAGAATGGCGACATTGTTCGCCTTGCTCCCGGCAAACCGGGCAAACTGGCGGAAGTACGATCGGGGCGGCTCGTCCTCGACGGTGACATCATCGTTCCGGCGGATGGGGACGCCATCGTCACGCGTCGGAGGCTTGCGAGAGATGGCCTGCTGGTGATTGCGGTAAATGGATCGGGGACCGCACAAGTTCACGGCATCGGATTGCCGCTGGACGAAGACTACGCTGAATTTGTTGCGGAGGCGGATCGCGATGTCGCTGAAGCTATCCGCAAGCTGAAGGGTGGGCGAGACGCCAACGCCGTCACCGAAGCGGCCCGTCTGGCGGCACGGCGTGCGGCTCAACGCTGGTGCGGCAAGAAGCCGCAGACCAAAGTCCTGCTGACTGACTAGGGAGCCTAAGGCCGGTGAAATTGACCTCGTTCATTGCGATCTACACCCTTTTTTGGGTGATGAGCGCGTTCCTGATGCTGCCTTTCGGGATCAAGACTCATGACGAGGTCGGGATCGCAAAAATCGCCGGTCAGGCCGATAGCGCGCCGGCGAATTTCAGGCCGGGCCGGGTGGTGCTTCGCGCGACTATCCTAGCGGCCGTATTAAGCGCGCTTTACGTTGCCAACTACATCAATGGCTGGATCACGGCAGACGACCTGAATGTCGTCCACTGGGCAGGCGGCCCCGGAACTGAGTCGTAACTCAGTTCCGCAGTCGCTCGATCGCTTGCGCGAGCGCGACGTAGAGCTTGCCCATATCCGACGACAGCAGGGTAACAGCCAGCGTGTTGCCATCTCTGGTCGACAGCACGTTGCGCAGCATCGCTTCGAAATCGTGGATGTAGCGGTTAACGGTTTCGCGGAACTCGGCATCGTCGTCATAAACTGCAGAGACCGCGCGCGCTTCCTGGTTGTCGAGCAGACGCACGGCGCGGCGGGTAAAGATGCCCCGGTCCCCGCGCAGATAGCTAGTCCACGCCGTATCGGCGACTTCGTTGTCGAAAGCCTTGGAGATATCGATCGCGCTGGAATGCAGGCTCTCTGTGATGAGGGCCATGCGCCGAGCGAAATCGTTGTCGACCTGCTCCTCGGCCTTCTCGCGGGCATAAGCCACGCGATGCTCAAGATTTCCAGCAAGCTCGTTCACTGAAGCGAGCTGATCGCGCAGTGTTGCGGCCGTTTCCCGGCCAGCTTCGCCAGCACGTTCGGCTGCCGCGCGAAGATCCGCGATGGCGTTGGCAGCATGGTCACGTAGCGCCTGGTCGATAGCTTCGCCGCTGTCGGTAGCAATGCGTTGCGCCATCGCCCGGATCGCTTCGGCCTGTCGGCTCTGCATCCCGGCAAGCATTTCGCGAGACGCCGTTTCGAGCGTGGCAATCGCCTGGCCCAGTTCCACCCGCGATTGCGCCGCGAGCGCCGTTGAACCACGGGCCAGTTCAGCCAGCCGCGCTTCGAGTTGGGCAAGTTCGTCCGTGGTCGCTGCGCCATTGTCGCGGGCCGACTGGACGTGGGACGCAAGGGTAGCACCCTTCTCGCGCGCATCGGAAATAAGCGCGTGGAGCGATCCGGCCTGCTCCTGGAACGCGGCCAGACGCTGTTCCGCCTGCTCGATCGCCTTGGGGAGAGCGGTGCCGCTGTGTTCGGCGCTGGAACGGATCAGTTCGAGAAGGCGCACGCTGTCATTCGTAAGCTGGGCGATTTCGGTGCCGCTGGTCTCGATAAGGCCGCGGCTTTCTTCCAGCTTCGCGCCTAGCCCGTGGGCGGCATTCGCGAGGTCGTCCTGCGTGTGGCGCCCCTGATGAACCAGCTGTTCCATTTGCGTGCCAAGTTCGGCCAAGCGGGCGGCGAGTGCTTCGCTGCGCTCAGCCAGGCCGGATACGTGGGCGAGATGTTCCTGCTGCCGCTCAGCCACCTGAGAATCAAAGGCCGCGAGACGCGTGACAAGCGCCTCCATAGCTGCTGCTTCGCGTTCCTCGGCGGCTTCGGACCGCCGCATGAGTTGTTCGTGCGCAGCTTCGGCGCGTTGTGCGATCTCGGCGTCCAGACGCTTGGCCGCCTCGCTAAGTGATTCCAGCCGTTGATGAGCATTGCTCATCGCCTGCTGGTCGATTTCAGCAATCTCGCGGACAGCCTCGGCCATCCGTTGCTGAAGTGCGGCGATGCTGGCTGACCAGCGCTCTTCCGCGTCGCTTTCGCCATTTCGAATGGACTCGGCGATGCTCAAACCATCGTCGCGCAGCAGGGCAAGTCGAACCTGAAGCGCTTCCGTGGCCGTTTCCTCGGCAGTGGCGATGCGTTCGCGCTGTGCCTCGAGTTCCTGCGCAAGGGTATCTGCGCGCCTGCGGATAGCGGCGAACGCTTCGACTTCCCGCCCGTCCAGATCCGCGCGGAACGCAGCGCTGCGCTCCGCGAGAGAGGCAAAACGACCGGAGGCGATCTCTTCAAGCTTTACCGCCTGAGCTTCGAAAGCGGCGAGAGCTTCGTCGACGCGGTTGCGCAGCACACTGACCTGGCGGCCGCTGGCCTTCCCGAATTCGTTGAGGCGATTAAAGCCACTAACCAGTTCTTCGAGCTGATCCTTCGCCACGCCGCCTGCATGGCCAATCTGGCTGGCGACATCTCGCGCAGAATTCGAGATTACGGGAAGGTCATCGCGCAGCTTGCCCATGTTTTCGCGCGCCGTCACGCTCACGCGGCCGATGGCATCCACCTGGGCACTGTTGTCGCGAATAAGTTCCTGCAGGTGCCCCGCATGTTCCGAAATGCGTTCGCTGGCCAAACGCCCGAGAGAGTCGAGATCGCGTGCCTGCGCCGCAATGAAATCCCGGGCGAGGCTCAATTCGCGGTTCACGGTTGTCAGCCGCCGTTCCAGCCGGTTCGATTCCTCCGACAACGCCTGGGCCGCGCTGGCGAAGCGTGATGCTTCGCGCGTGCTGTTACGCATTGCGAGCAGCCAAAGTGCGACGACCAGCAGAACCGGGATCGACCAGTCGATTATCCATTCAGCCCACTGTGCCGGGCTGCCACCCGCCAGCATGGTGCGCTGATGAACCCATCCAAAAAATACTGTCCAAGCAGCGACAGCGAATATCGCGAGCGAGGGCAGGAGCCAGGCGCGATCGTTCGTTGTGGACGGCGCATCCTCGTCCCACAGCTCGGCCAGATCAGCGTCGGTATCGACCGCTGTTCCGACCGCATCATCGGCCTGCGGTGTGATGGCTTCAACGCCGGACGTTTCCGGATCGGCTTGCGAGCCGACCGCCACGAGATTCTTTCTGCCAGACATGGCAGGCAAGCTACCACAGAGCAGGGCGCGTGAAACCCCGGCTTAACCCCTCATCCACTACACGAGGGCCATGGTCAGGCTCTCTGGTGATTTTGACGCGCATATTGCGGCTGCTGCTGGCGATGATCCGGCGTTGTTTGCGGAATTGCGCGCGGCTTTCGCAGATAGCTTCTCCGTTCATCTTGACCTGCTCCGACGGGCGAGGTGTGACGGCAATTGGGCGGTGGCCGCCCAGCGCCTGAAGATCTTGGGTGCCAGTTTCCACGTGGGCGACCTCGTTGATCTGGCGGAAGAGGCGCTGGACGGCGCCCCGGGTGACCCGCGCGCTGTCCGAAGGCTCTCAGAGCTGCACGAACGTTTCACGTCCAGTTCGCAGACTTGATCCGCTCCATTCTTGGCAGCGATGCCTACAAGCCGTAGTCCGGGGCTCTGGCAAGTTGGAGCGACAGAGTGCGCGCGGCGCTGATTTCCATCGTTGGGCAACCGCAAGACGGGGAGGGCAACGGTGGAGCTCGACTCGCCGGGAAATCGCTCGCCCAAAGGCAACTCGCGTTCGCCCTCGCAGCAGGCGCAGAGCAAATTGTCCTGCAAGGCGATGACACTTCTCAAGATGCCATTGAAGTCAGGCAAGTTGCTGAACGTGGCGGTGCCAAGGTAATTGCGATTTCCGACGGGCACGGGTTGCTGGGTGTGGTAAGGGCAGCGGATCACTTGCTGGTAATCGCGCCGGGCCTTTTGCCGGAGGCGCCGAGTGCCCTTGAAATGCTCGGCAAGGGCAGTTCCCTGCTGGTTCTGCCTGCGTCGGTGGGTATCCCGGCGGGCTTCGAGCGGATCGATCTCGAGCGAGCTTGGGCCGGTGTGCTCGTCATTCAGGGCGGCTTGGTTGAACGGTTGGCCGAACTCCCACCGGACATAGAACCTTCATCCGCACTGTTACGGATAGCCTTGCAGGCCCAAGTGGCAGAGCGTCGTTTACCCGAAACCGTGCTGGTCGACGGGTCATGGGTCCTGTTGAAATCGCCCGCTGATCTGGCGGTAGCCGAGGGGGCGTGGTTGAAGCGGAACTTGCCGCGCGGGCCGGGAAATCGGCCGACGCGCTGGATCGCGGCGAGGGCGCTGCGGGCACTCTCGACCAAACTGCTGGAGAAAAGCAGGGCGGCGGGCATGATCGCCGCAGGGTCAGCCGTCGCACTCCTGGGTGGGATCGGTGCGGCGTTTTTCGGGTGGTCCACTGCTGGTTTCCTGATCGTGGCGCTTGGCGCGCTAGGCAAGGAGCTGTTTAGCGGACTTGCCCGCCTGACGATTGCGCCGTTTGACCGTGCCGGACGCATGCGGACGCTTGCTGTTGCGCTCGGCATTTTGATCGATCTCGCGCTGGCGAGTGTGGCGGTTCTGGCGATTGGTCAGGACTGGCTGCATAGTCTGTTTCCGCCGCTCGTACTTGTGGGTCTGCTGCGAGCCTTGCGCCCCGAACGGCGCCCGGGGCCCTCAGCGCTGGTCGGCGATAGGATGCTTCTGGCGTTCGTGCTCGCCGTGTCCTCCGCGTTCGGATTTACCGAGGTCGTCGTAATGGCCCTTGCGCTTGGCCTCATCGCGATGGAAACCGCGCAAACGCTGACACGCCGAGGATAACGCCGGCTTAACCTTGTCGCGCTAGGGCGGTGCGATGAATGAGGGTCCTACGACTGGGCACGCAGGGGATTCGGTCGATCAGATCCTGCGCGACGAACTGGTTCGCGGCGATGCCGTGATTGCCGGCGCGCCCCCTGTGCTGCGTTATCTGATCACAGGTTCCGGGCGTTCTCTTTTTACTGAAGCCACAGTCGCGCGTGTGCGGGGCATGATGCTCGATCTCGCGGCGCAGCTACTCCACGCAGAGGCGGAGATTGCCCGCGTTCCTGCCCGTGCTGCTTACGTTGCTGAGCGGCAGGATGAATTGGCCTCAGTACTAATCGAAAACGGCGCATTTCTGCTTCACGCCCAAGCGCTTGTGCTGGAAGCGGATCTGGCTGAAAGATTGCAGACCGGTAGCGGCATCGACGCGGTTTTGCCGCCGCTGCTGCAGGATCTCGCGGCTAGCGGGGACGAAACGACATCCTCGCTGGCAATGGCCGTGCTCGCGGCTCAAGCTCGCTTCCTGCAGCATGCGAGACGCATGGAACTGCCGCTGCGAGAGCTTCCTGCTGATCTGTTCCACGCCGTGCTCGTTACGTTGCGCTCGTGGGACGGCGATCACGCCCAGGCTGTCGAGCATCGTCTTCGTACCGGATATGACGAGGGGGATAGCCGTATCGCATTGATTGCACGGTTGCTGACGGGGTTGGGTGGGCAGTCATCCAATGCGCTGATGATCGATCAGTCCGGCCCTGCGATCTTTGCCAGCGCCTTGGCGGTGGCCTCCGGCCAGGATCGCGACCGAGTGGCGCTGTCATTTGCCGAAGGTCAGTTTGCGCGCCTGCTGCTGGCAATGCGGGCAGCGGGGTTGGGTCGGCAGGCGGTGGATCGCCAACTACTGTTCCTCCATCCGGATCAGCATCTGCCCGCGGAATTCGACGACGTAGACGCGGAACGCGCGGCTTCGCTGCTGGCTTCTGCGAGATGACCGGCACCGCTTTCACCGCAGGCGCGAGGACCGACTCGCGCGACTGGCTCATCGAGGCAGACGAGCCGCTGGCTGGCCTTCAGCTTCGCAGTGGTGGTGAGTTGCCAGGGGTGATTGCCACCCCAGCTCTGCTTGAACTCGTGCGCAAGGCACGGGCCTATGGCTTGCGATTGGCACGGGCGATCCAGGCGCAGGACGATCACGAGCAGGTAACCGCCTGGGCCGAAGTCATACCGGACGAGAATGGCGAGGGCTGTACGATTGGCCTCAGCAACTGGCAGGCCAAGCCGCTCAGCGGTGATATCGAGCGCCGTGCTGCCGAAGCGCGCACGGCTATAGCGAGACATCTGGCAGAGCTGTCCGCGCGACTCGGGCCGCAGCAAGAAGTGCTCTCGGTTGATGCTTGTACCGCCGAGCTGGGCACAATTGCGCAGCAGATGCGCGACGCGTTGGGTTCGCCCTGGACCGATTTTGTCCGCCTGGAGGGTAATGCCCATCAGCAACCGCTTCATTGGCGACTGCTCGATGGTGCCCGACTGCGCCTGTCTGGTTCCGATCGTCATTGGAAGGCGCACCTAGTGCCTCTGGGTGCTGCAGAACCGGGAAGCGCAGGGTTTGAATTGCATTTGGTCGCCGACGAGCCGGAATCGGATAACGTGCTCCCGTCTGGTCAGGCAAAGCCTGCTTTGGGCGCTGCAATAGGCGGCGACATCGCACCAGTGCTTCGCCAGCCGATCGCAAGGATCATAGCCAATGCGGAGACGATCCGGACGCAGTTGGCCGGGCCTCTCGCAGACGAATACAGTAACTACGCGGCGGACATTGCCAGCGCGGGTGAGCACTTGCTGGCGCTTATTGACGATCTCACCGATCTAGAAGTGGTCGAGGACGAACAGTTTACCACCGCTCCAGATCGTATCGACCTGGCCGATGTGGCCCGTCGTGCAGCAGGGATACTGGGCGCTCGGGCTCGTGAGAGGGGCATAGCAATTGACGCGCCCAAGGCAGGTGAGGCGTTCCCCGCTATAGGCGAGTTCCGGCGCGTGTTGCAGATACTGCTCAACGTGTTGGGCAACGCGATCCGCTATTCGCCGGAAGGTTCGGAAATCTGGCTACGTGTGGAGCAGGAAGAAGGCCGCTCTCGCTTGATCATCGCCGATCAGGGCGAAGGATTGAGCGAGGAGCAGCAGGCGCGTGCTTTTGGGAAGTTCGAGCGGCTGGGCCGGACTGGTGATGGTGGTACCGGCCTTGGCCTCTACATCTCACGTCGACTCGCGCGTGCGATGCAGGGTGATCTGACTGTCGAAAGCGCGCCGGGGCAGGGCGCTCGTTTCACGCTGGACTTGCCAGCGGATGGCTCAGCCGAAGGATGAACGGGCCGCCCCGCCGAAGCGGGGCGACGCGGCTCAGCGCTGATCGAGCGGCACGTAATCGCGCTGCGTGGGACCGGTGTAGAGCTGACGCGGACGTCCGATCTTCTGGCCGGGATCAGAGATCATCTCGTTCCATTGCGCGACCCAACCCACCGTGCGGGCGAGGGCGAAGAGGGCGGTGAACATCGTCGTCGGGAAACCGATCGCCGAAAGAATGATGCCCGAATAGAAGTCGACGTTGGGGAACAGCTTCTTCTCGACGAAATAGTCGTCGTGCAGAGCGAGTTCTTCCAACCGCAGCGCCGTTTCGAACAGTGGATCATCCACCTTCAGCGCTTCGAACACCTCACGCACGGTCTTCTGCATCACCGTCGCGCGGGGGTCGTAGTTCTTGTAGACACGGTGACCGAAGCCCATCAGGCGGAACGGATCGTTCTTGTCTTTAGCCCGCTCGATATAGTGCGGGATCTTGTCCGGAGTGCCGATTTCCTGAAGCATGGTCAGGGCAGCCTCGTTCGCGCCACCATGCGCCGGGCCCCAGAGGCAGGCGATGCCGGCAGCGACGCACGCAAACGGGTTGGCGCCCGACGATCCGGCAAGGCGGACGGTTGAGGTCGAAGCGTTCTGCTCGTGATCGGCGTGGAGAATGAAAATGCGATCCATCGCCTTTTCAACCGCCGGGATTACCTCGTATTCTTCCGCCGGCACGCCAAAGGTCATGCGCAGGAAGTTGCCGGTGTAGCTGAGGCGATTGTCCGGATAGAGGAACGGCTGTCCTACCGAATACTTGTACGCCATCGCCGCAATCGTCGGCATCTTGGCGATAAGGCGGTGCGAACTGATCCGGCGGTGCAGCGGATCGGAAATGTCGGTACTGTCATGATAGAAAGCACTGAGGGCCCCGACGACGCCGCACATGATGGCCATCGGGTGCGCATCGCGACGGAAGCCGCGGTAAAACGTCGCCAGTTGCTCGTGCAGCATGGTGTGGCGGGTGATCGTGCGATCAAAATCAGCAAGTTGCTGCTGGTTCGGCAGTTCGCCGTTCAGGAGCAGGTACGACACTTCCATGAAGCTGGAGTTTTCGGCCAGCTGACCAATCGGATAACCGCGGTGGAGCAGGACGCCTTCTTCACCGTCGATATAGGTCAGCGTGCTTTCGCAGCTGGCGGTGGAGGTATAGCCGGGATCGTAAGTGAACATCCCGCTCTGTCCATAGAGCTTCCGGATATCGACGACGTCCGGGCCCGTGGTCCCTTCTAGCACCGGCAGGTCGAATTCTTTCTCTCCGACCGTCAGCTTGGCGTGCTTGTCCGACAAAACGCGTCTCCTCGTTCGATATTTCTAGCCGGCGGCCTGCGCATCGATCCGCGCCAGGCTTTCCTCTTTACCGAGAAGAGCCAGCACGTCGAAAATCCCCGGCGAAGTCGTCTGCCCCGTTAATGCCGCGCGAAGCGGCTGAGCAAGCTTGCCAAGACCGAGCCCTTCGGCCTCAGCGAAGTTCTTAAGACTGGCTTCCAACGCAGAGGTTGTCCAGTCCTGTTCATCACGCAGCAAGGTTGAAATTCGCGAGAGCAAGCTACGCGCATCGTCTGTCAACAGTGCCTGGGCTTGCTCTGTCAGGGCCAGCGGTCTGCTCTTGAACAGGAACGCCGCGCCATCCGCCAGTTCGTTGAGATCGCGAGCGCGCGTCTTGAGAACGGGCATGGCGTCTGTCAGGCGCGAGATATCTGCCCCCGGGCCGATCCGCTCTGCAGCCAACGCTGCCAGCCGCGCATCATCGGCCTGGCGGATATAGTGGCCGTTGAGGTTCAGCAGCTTCTTCATATCGAAGCGTGAAGGGCTCTTGCCCACGCCATCCAGATCGAACAGCTCGATAGCTTCCGCGGCGGTAAACTCTTCGCGGTCGCCATGCCCCCAGCCGAGGCGGAGGAGATAGTTGACGAGGGCTTCCGGCAAGATGCCCAGTTCGTCGCGATAGGCTTCCACGCCAGTCGCGCCGTGGCGCTTGGAAAGCTTGGCTCCGTCCTGACCGTGAATCAGCGGAACGTGAGCGTAGATCGGCTCGGGCCAGCCCATTGCCTGAACAATTGCGAGCTGCCGGAAGGCGTTATTGAGATGATCGTCGCCGCGGATGACGTGGGTCACGCCCATGTCGTGATCATCAACAACTACGGCGAGCATGTAGGTCGGCGTACCGTCGGAACGTAGCAGAACGAAATCGTCGATCTCCGCGTTCTTCACCGCGACGCGGCCCTGAACACGGTCCTCAATTACGTTCTCACCGTCGCGCGGTGCCTTGAGGCGAATGACGAAGGGGCCGTCCCCCTGCTTGTCAGCATCGCGCCACGGGCTTTCGATACGGAATGGACGCCGTTCCGCCTGGGCGCGGGCGCGCTGGTCGGCCAGCTCTTCCTGCGTCATCCAGCAGCGATAGGCGTGGCCGTTTGCGAGCATCTCATACGCGACTTCGGCGTGGCGATCCGAGAACTGCGACTGATAATATTCAGGGCCATCCCAATCGAGGCCGAGCCAGCGCATTCCGTCGAGAATCGCGGCGATTGCGGGTTGTGTCGAACGGACGCGGTCGGTGTCTTCGATCCTGAGTACGAAGCGGCCGCCGTAGCGACGCGCGTAAAGCCAGTTGAAGAGCGCGGTGCGTGCGCCGCCGATGTGCAGGAAGCCTGTGGGCGAGGGGGCAAAGCGGGTGACAACCGGCGTCGCATCCGTCGGGGCAGTAGTCGCCGACGCTACGCTATCGCTTGCCATTGATGGTTGCTTCCTCTTCAATCGTAGCCATGGCCACGCGGCATCTGCCGAACGTTCCGTTGGGGGAGGAACAAGGCGATGCTGCGATGCAGCGAGGGCCTTGGCGAAACCGCGCGCGATTGTCCAGCGTGGCGGACGGTTTCGAGGCTTGGCTTGCGACAACAGGTTTCGATCGTGGGCCGTGGGTCGTGGTCGCTTTCGCGGTCGGAATTGTCCTGTGGTTCGTGCTTGCGTCACCCGCAGAGTGGATCTTCGCGGTGTCGATTGCGCTGATCACCTCGTTGGGGGCAGTCGCCCTTTGGAAGGGGCGAGATGACCGGATTCACCTCCGGCAGTCGTTGGTCGTGGCTGGCCTTGCGATCACAGCTGGGGTTCTGCTCATCTGGACACGCTCTGAAGTGGCCGGTGCAAGAGCCATCGAAAGGCCGGTTTCAACAGAGCTGACAGGGCGGATACTCGATAGGATCGACCAACCAGCTGAGAACCGTGTGCGACTCGTCCTCGCCACTCGCGAGCCGGCAAGCAGCGATGCTCCTGGCGGACGGGCGATAAAGGTGCGGGTCAACATCCCCATGAAACAGGCGAATGCCGCCATGACCGAGGGGGCGACTGTGCGGCTCCGTGCGCGGCTTATGCCCCCGGCGTCGCCTATGCTTCCGGGCGGTTACGACTTTGCCCGGGCGGCCTGGTTTCAGGGCCTTGCGGCGACGGGAAGCGTGCAGGGGCCAGTCGAGGTGAAAGGTGTTGGCAGTGGAGATGCGCCACTGGCCGCGCTGAAGCGGCGCTTATCGGAACATGTGCGTTCAAACTTGCCGGGATCGCCCGGAGCCATCGCTGCTGCCTTTGCGAGCGGGGATCGAGGCGCAATCGACGCAGCCGACGATGACGCGATGCGCGACTCGGGACTGACGCATCTGCTTTCGGTCAGCGGTCTGCACGTCAGCGCGGTTATTGGTCTCTCCTATCTGCTGGCTATGCGACTGCTGGCTCTCTGGCCGTGGTTGGCCTTGAGGGTACGGCTCCCCTTGGCGGCGGCAGCCGTCGGGGCGCTGGCGGGAATCGGTTACACCCTCCTGACCGGGGCGGAGGTGCCGACAGTGAGGAGTTGCATCGGCGCTCTGCTCGTCCTCATCGCCTTGGCGCTGGGGAGGGAGCCCTTGTCGCTGCGGATGCTGGCGGCCGCGGCATTTGCGGTGCTTTTGCTGTGGCCCGAATCTCTTGCTGGGCCGAGTTTCCAGATGAGCTTCACCGCCGTTCTCGCAATTGTGGCCCTGCATGGGAGCGCGCCTGTTCGCAGCTTTCTGGCGCCGCGAGAGGAGGGGGTGATTGCGCGAGGCGGTCGACGGCTGCTCATGTTGTTGGCGACCGGCGTGGCGATCGAACTGGCACTGATGCCGATCGTACTGTTCCACTTTCACAAGGCGGGGCTCTATGGGGCGCTGGCAAATGTGATTGCGATCCCGCTGGTAACGTTCATCTCGATGCCACTGATCGCGCTGGCTCTGCTGCTCGATGTGGTTGGGGTCGGCGCACCTGTGTGGTGGGCGGCGGGCAAATCGCTCGACGTCTTGCTGGCAATCGCCCATTTCACTGCGGCTCAGCCGGGAGCGGTAACGTTGGTGCCGCAGATGACGGGCCTCACGTTCGCGCTGTTCGTTGGCGGGGTGCTGTGGCTGGCGATGTGGCGCGGCAAGGCCCGGCTTCTGGGACTGGTGCCCACGACGGTGGCCGCTGCGATGCTACTGGCGACGCCGATTCCGGATATGCTAATATCTGGCGATGGGCGTCAGGTCGGCGTCATTACCGATGACGGACGATTGCTGACCCTGCGGGAGACACGCAGCGACTTTACGCGGGAGAACCTGCTCGAACTGGCGGGTGTCGCTGGCGAACCGGTTCCGCTCGATCAATGGCCCGAGGCCGAGTGCAGCCCGGACTTCTGTGTGCTTTCGATCAATCGTGCAGGACGGACATGGCACATCCTGATGAGCCGTAGTGCCGGGATGATCGAGGAGCGCGCTTTGGCTGCGGCTTGTGAGCGGGCAGATATCGTAGTGTCAGACCGCTGGTTACCTCGAAGCTGCCGAGCACGCTGGATCAGGGCCGATGGTCGGTCTCTGGCGGAGACCGGCGGCATGGCGATCTTGTTAGACGGCCAAAAGGTACGAACGGTTGCAGCAAGCCAGGGCCAGCACGGATGGTGGCGAGGGCGAGACCCGCAGTGACGCGCCCCTCGTATCTATCCATTCCTTCTGTCGATCAGTGATACCGGCGCAGCAGGCCTGCCAACTTGCCCTGCACGACGACCTCGTCAGGACGGTAGATCTGCGGATCATACATGGCATTGGCCGGATCGAGCCGGATCATGCCGTTTTCGCGGCGAAGGTACTTGAGAGTAGCTTCTTCGTTACGGACGAGAGCAACGACGATCTCTCCGTCACGGGCGCTGTCCGTGCGCTTCACCAGCGCATAGTCGCCATCGAAAATGCCGGCATCGACCATCGAGTCGCCGGAAACTTCCAGTGCGTAGTGATCTCCCGGCCCAAGTAGCGCCGCCGGGACGGGCAGGCTGCGGTCGCTTTCCAACGCTTCGATTGGAACACCTGCGGCGATCTTGCCGTGGAGAGGAATCTCGATGACGTCGTTCGCCGGTTGAGGCGTCGGCATACGCGGAGGGATCACAGCCGTTACAGCCGTTTCTTCCGTGTCGTTGGCGGCCTTACGGTTCAACGCGTTCTCAGGCTGGCGCAACACTTCCAGAGCACGCGCGCGGTTCGGAAGCCGCCGGATGAACCCGCGTTCTTCCAGCGCCGAGATCAGCCGATGAACGCCGGACTTGCTCTTGAGATCGAGCGCTTCCTTCATCTCTTCAAACGAAGGGGAAATGCCGGTTTCTTCCAGCTTGCGCTGGATGAACAGCAGAAGCTCGTGCTGCTTTGCCGTCAACATGAAGCAACCTCCCTAGATGTTCCAATTCAGGAACGAACGCGGAACAATTAGGCAACTCCATTCAGGCGGTCAAGCGATTCCCCCAATTTAGAGCAGATAGACTGAGACCAATTCCCCGATCTCTGCGCGGGGTGCATCGATTTCACGCTGGATGAAGGCGTTGCTGACGGCGAGGGCGCGCAGGGCGCTGCTATCCTGCTCGCTGATTGGCCCAACCTGACCGGCGGCAATCCGCGCGCGGACCAGTTCAAGCCGTTGCCCGCCCGCCGGTAGCGTCTGGGCAAGTGGCATCTGCACTGGGGATGGGAGGGCTTCGCCAGCGCCAGCAAGGTGGCGCAACAAGGGCAGCAGGAACAGGAACGCGGTCACATAGCTCGACACCGGGTTGCCCGGCAGGCCGAGAACGATCGTTGCACCCTTGCGCGCGACCAGCAGCGGCTTGCCCGGCTTGATCGCCACGCGCCAGAAGTCGATCTCCGCACCCCATGCTTCGAGCGCCGGGCGGATCAGGTCATGGTCGCCGATCGACGCCCCGCCGCTGGTGACGATCACGTCCGCGCCGGACGCGGAAGCCAGCGCTTCCGCAAGGGCCTCCATCCGGTCGGCAACAGGGCCTAGGCGGCCGACGCTTTCAGCAAAGGGAGCAGCCATGGCCGCGATCATCGCACCGTTGCTTGCGGGAAGCCGATGATCCTCCCACGCCTCCGGTGCGCGCGCCAGTTCATCGCCGCTGTCGATCACTGCCACGCGAGGGCGTCGCCCGACCTGCAGCGAGCCTGCGCCCAAGCCTGCGGTGATCGCCAGGGCGAGTTGCGCGGCGTCGATGCGGGCACCGGCGCTGAGCACTGAGTCGCCTTCGCGGAAGTCGAATCCGCGCCGACGGATATGGCGGGCGCTAGGTGCTCCATCCGGTGTGGCGGTCAGGAGGCCATCCTCACGGACGGCTTCCTCTTCCAGCAACACTCCGGCGGCGCCCTCGGGAATGAGGGCGCCGGTGCTGATCCGCACTGCCTCCCCAGGGTTGAGCGGCGCTTGGTAGGGGTGACCGGCAGCGCTTTCGCCGACCACGCACCACTGCCCGTCCTGGGTCTCGCTGACCGCATAGCCATCCATCGCCGACAGATCGGCGGCAGGCTGGGTGCGGCGGGCGATCACGGGTTCCGCGAGGTAGCGCCCAACCGCCTCATCAATTGCAACCGCCTGCGCGCCCAGCGGCACGGCGAGCGCCAGAAGCCGTCGTTGTGCCTCGTCCAGCGGGAGGGCGGGCTTCATTCCGCGCGCCAGGTGCCGCTTTTGCCGCCAGTCTTTTCGAGCAGACGTACGCTTTCGATCACCATGCCTTTGTCCAGCGCCTTGGCCATGTCGTATATTGTGAGGAGGGCCAGCGAAGTCGCCGTCATTGCCTCCATCTCAACCCCCGTGCGGCCTGTCAGGGAGGCGCGAGCGGTGGCGCGGATGCCGTCGTCTTCGAAAGTGAAGTCTACCTGCACCGCATCGAGCGCGAGGGGGTGGCAAAGCGGGATCAGTTCGCCCGTCTTCTTGGCGGCCATGATGCCGGCGATACGCGCGGCGGCGAGCACGTCACCCTTCGGCCCACTGCCGTCGCGCACCGCAGCGAGTGCGCGGTCGGACATGCGGATGCGGCCCGTTGCAGTGGCGGCGCGAGCGGTTTCCGGCTTGCCGCCGACATCGACCATTCGGGCCTGACCCTGCGAATCGAGATGAGTCAGCTCGTTCATATTTTATGCCTTAACGCTGAACATTGTTGACACATGTGACACGGTTCAAGGGATGCCATTGTCTTGCGACCCCGAGTGTCACCTTGCGACCAAGGCTGTCAAATATCCCGGTGAAAATCGCGGAGTTCGGCGGCGTCTGAGAGTATTGCATCACGCGCCCATGGCAGGCTGCGCAAGGGTAGGACAGCCCATGGCCCGCACATTATCGTCAGGCTGCGTGGGAGACGTTGCTGCTGGCAGGGCGCGACCACGGCCAGCCGGCGAGCAGGCGCGGAACCTCTGCACCGGGAATGGCCTTGGAATAGAGGAAGCCCTGGCCGGTGTTGCAGCCCAGTTCGATGAGCCGCGCTTCCTGCGCCTCGGTTTCGATGCCTTCCGCGACCACTTCCAGCCCTAGCGAGCGGCCAAGGTTGATGACCGCGCAGGAGATGGCCTCTGCATCCAGGCTGCTGCCGAGGAGGCCGATGAATGAGCGGTCGATCTTGAGCAGGTCCACGGGGAACTGGTTGAGATGCGAGAGCGAGGCGTAACCCGTACCGAAATCATCGAGCGCGATCCTGACGCCATGCCGATTAAGGGCCCGCAGCGTAGTTTCCACATGGCCGGACGCATGGCCAAGGAACACCGTCTCGGTAACTTCGATCTGGAGCAGCGTTGGCGGGATCGCCCGCTGTGCGAGAGCGGTCATCACCATGTCCGCATAGCCTTCGCGACGAAGGTCGGCGGCGGTCGCGTTGAGCGCGACATGACCGAATGCGACGCCCGATTTCAGCCAGGTACGCATCTGGTCCAGCGTGTGTTCGAGCATGCGTTCGCTGAGGGCGACGCCGAGGGCAGGATCGTTGAACGCAGCCATCACCTCTTCCGGCCCGCGCACTGCCTCTTCCGTGTCGGTCCAGCGCATCAACGCCTCGAAACCGATCACTCGCGAGCCCCGTAGAGAGACCTTGGGCTGGAACCAAGGCACGACTCGGTCGAGTTGGAGGGCGAGACGAGCCGATGCCATCATTTCCTCGCGGTGATCTACTTCGGCCTTCATCGACGGTTCGAAGATTTTGAGTTGGCCGCGCCCGTTTGCCTTTGCCGCATAAAGGGCAATGTCGGCCGCCTTCATGATCTCCGAGCGGGTCGATCCGTCACGCGGGACGAGGCTGGCACCGATGCTGGCGCCACAATCCAAAGTCCGGCCATCGTGGACGAAAGGCTGCGCCAGTGCCGCGTAGATTTCCTCGACGATTTCCGAGACTTCGAATTCGGAAGCGGCCGAAATGAGGAAGGCAAATTCGTCGCCACCGGTGCGGGTGACGAGATCGCCAGTCCGCAGAGCGGCCGAAAGGCGATCGGCAAAGACGCACAACATCGCGTCGCCGGCATCGTGGCCGAGCGTGTCGTTGATCGTCTTGAAGTTGTCGACATCCACGATCAGCAGCGCACCGCTGGCGCCAGTGGCGCCACCCATCAGGAGGCTATCGAGGCGATCCTGGAGCACCGCGCGGTTAGGCAGGCGGGTGAGCGGATCGTGTAGCGCCATCCACAGCGCCTGCTCTTCCGAATTCTTCTGATGGGTGATGTCGCGCGAGACGATGATGACCCTGTCCGACCCGTCGGAAATCCGGTTGGCGATAACGTCATGCCAACGACGCGTGCCGTCCGCATTGGTGGTGCAGGTGACCAGATTGCCCCGGCCACCGGCCCTTGCAATGGCGAAGGTCTGCACGGCCGCATCGCGATCCTCTGTCCCGAGTAAGGAGATCCAGTTCCGGCCCAGCAGCGAGGGCGAGTCGACGGGGTGGGAGCTTGGGCTGTTGCAGAAGACTATCTGGCCCTCCGCATCGACGATCAGGGTGTAATCGGGGCTAGATTCAAGGATTGTGCGATTGAAGGCTTCGCTCTTCTCCAAGGCGTCGATCGCCGTCATTCGTGAGACAAGCATTCGGTGAAGAGAGAAAGCGGAGGCAAAGATCGTGATGATGAAGATCGGCAGCTGAATGCTGATCACGGCCATTACTGGCTCATTGGACATGATGCCCGCGACCGCGCTTGGGAGCAGCATGAGCACCGCCATTGACGCGGCCAGTCGCGGCGTACCGAAATTGCGCAGACAAGTGCCGCATACCATCGCAGCGGCTGACAGGCAGACGATGGTGGCAAGGATCCAGTCCCCGCTCATCAGGCTGATGTATGCGCCGTAGCCAACTGACGCCGCCCAAGCACAGGCCAGCAGTGACGCCAAACCCGAGGGGTGGGGTCGGCCCTCGTTGATGGCTCGCTGTCCGTGGACGACCAGCGGCAGACGCAGCAAACCGATGAGGATTTCCAGCGCAAGCCAGGTGTAGAAGGTCTGGTTCGGATGGCGCAGAGCGGCAATCGCCGCGATCGTCACACTGTTGAACACGCCGCCAAGGAAGATCGGCAGAGAAGAGTAGAGCCCGCCTTCTAGCTGAGCCTTCAGTGCAGGGGGAACCGGCTCTTTCGTACCAAGAATCCAGCGGACTGGGTCAATTTTGGGACGATGCGGCGAGGTCACGTTCGATCGGCTTCCGGATAGAAGAAAAGCGACCTTCCGATTAGGCCGAAAAGGTTAACAATACCGAAGGGTTAGGGAGCCCTATGATGCCCCAAAATGAGGCGCTCGGCTTGGTTAGAAAAGTCTGCCGCCGTCCGGCACAGATATCGAAGGGGCGACGAGGACCACCTTTCCATCCGTATCCGGGAAGCCGAGCGTCAAAACCTCGGACATGAAGGGGCCGATTTGCCGCGGCGGGAAGTTCACCACAGCGGCTACCTGGCGTCCGATAAGGTCGCCTGGTTGGTAATGTTCCGTGATCTGGGCGGACGACCGTTTACGGCCAATAGCGGGACCAAAATCGATGGTAAGTTTGTAAGCGGGCTTGCGCGCTTCCGGGAATGGTTCGGCGGCTACAATCGTGCCCACCCGAATATCTACGGCAAGGAACTGATCGAAGGTGATTTCCGGCTGCGCAGGGGCCGAAGGGTCGTGCGTAATGTGCACCGGTGTTATCCAGCGTCACCGATCAACAGGGCGCGCGTAGCAGCCTCCACATCCGGCTGCCGCATCAGGCTTTCGCCGACGAGGAAACTGCGGACACCGCATAGGGCGAGTCGCTGAAGATCGGCGTGCGTATTGATGCCGCTTTCGCTGACCAGCAGCGCACCGGCGGGGGCCAGCGCAGCGAGGCGCTCAGTTGTGGAAAGGTCGGTTTTGAACGTGCGCAGGTCACGGTTGTTCACGCCGAGCAGGCGCGACTGCAGGCGAGTGGCGCGTTCGAGTTCTGCTTCGTCATGGACCTCGACGAGAACGTCCATTCCGCGTTCGATAGCGGCGGCCTCGATCTCGGCCATTTGGCTGTCATCCAGCGCGGCGACGATGATCAGGATGGCATCGGCGCCGATCGCCCTTGCCTCGGCCACTTGCCACGGATCGACCATGAAATCCTTGCGGAGAACCGGCAGCGTCCCAGCTGCACGGGCATCCATAAGGTAGTCCTCGTGCCCCTGAAAATAGGGCGCGTCGGTAAGGACGGAGAGGCAAGCTGCGCCGCCATGCTCGTAGGCGAGGGCGTGTTCGGCAGGGCGGAAGTCGTTACGAATGAGCCCCTTGGAGGGAGATGCTTTCTTGATCTCCGCAATCAGCCCAAACCCGGTTGCAGCCCTCGCTTCAAGTGACGCGCGGAAGCCGCGTGGCGCGGTGGCGCCTGCTGCGGCGCGGTCCAGATCGCTTACGGTCGCCTCCGCCTTGCGTGCGGCCACTTCCTCGCGCTTGGTGGCGCAGATCTCGGTCAGCTTGTCAGTCATTGCCCGTGTGCAATCCAGCAATCCAGCAGGGCCTTGGCCAGCCCCTTGTCTATGACTTCGGCCGCCTCTTCCACGCCCTCGGCCCAGGTCTGGACCTCGCCAGCCACGATCAGGGCACCGGCGGCGTTGAACAGCACGGCATCGCGATAGGGACCAGGTTCGCCAGCCAGCAGCTTGCGCAATTCCGCTGCGTTATGGGCCGGATCGCCGCCCTTGATCGCCTCAATCGGTGCAGTGGGAAGGCCAGCATCGGCTGGCGACACGCGCATCATGCGTACTTCGTCGCCGCGAATGTCAGCCACTTCGCTGCCGCCTGCGAGGCTGAGTTCGTCCAACCCCTCGTCGCCAGAGACAACGAACGAATGTTCCGTCCCCAGCCGCGCCAGCGCCTCTGCATAGATGGGGACATAGGCCGGGCGCGCGATGCCGACGAGCTGGCGGCGCACTCCCGCCGGATTGGCCAGCGGGCCCATCAGGTTGAAGATCGTGCGGCGGCCGATGGCCTTGCGTATCGGCATGATGCGACCCATCGCCGGGTGGTGCTTACCGGCGAAGAGGAAGCAGATGCCGAGATCGGCCAGCGTTTCCTCCGCCGTTTCCATCGCCCGGTCGAGATTTAGGCCCAGAGCTTCCAGCGTGTCTGCCGCACCGGCCTTGGAACTGGCAGCGCGGTTGCCGTGCTTGGCTACCGGCACTCCACAAGCCGCCACGACCAGTGCAACGGCAGTAGAGACGTTCAGCGTATGGTGGCCGTCGCCCCCGGTGCCGCAGACGTCGATGGCGTTAGCGGGAGCGGCGACAGGAATGAGGCGTGCGCGCATGGCGCGGGCGGCCCCGGCGATTTCAGCAGCTGTCTCGCCTCGGTCGGATAACGCAACGAGGAACTGCACAATGTCCTCATCCGAAGGCACACCGTCTAGGATCGCGGCAAAGGCTGCCTCCGCCTCGCTCTCCTCAAGCGGGTGATCGACCGGGGGAAGCGCTCTCATGCCAGCGCGCGGGCTTCAATCCCGCAGATTGCCAGGAAGTTCGCCAGCAGATCGTGGCCGTGTTCGGTCGCAATGCTTTCCGGGTGGAACTGCACGCCGTGGATCGGCAAATCGCGATGGCGGAAGCCCATCACGGCGGATCCGTCCAGACCGGGCGTCTCGCTCTCGGCATTGACGATCAGGCTCTCGGGAATGTCTTCCACGATGAGCGAGTGATAGCGGGTAGCGGTGAACGGATTGGGCACTCCGGCAAACACGCCGCTTCCATCATGCGTGACCGGCGATGTCTTGCCGTGCATCAGCCCGCCGCGCGTAACGCGACCGCCGAAATACTGGCCGATCGACTGGTGGCCCAAACACACACCGAGCAGGGGGCGCGCCGCGTCGGCACAGGCGCCCACGAGGTCGAGGCTGATGCCTGCCTCGTTCGGGGTGCACGGGCCGGGCGAAATGAGGATGCCCTTCGCGCCAGTGGCCAGTGCCTGAGCGGCGCTGATCGCGTCATTACGGACCACCTCAACCTCTGCCCCCAGTTCCATCAGATAATGGACGAGGTTGAAGGTGAAGCTGTCGTAGTTGTCGATCACCAGGATCTTGTCATGCAGGCTCATGGCGCGGCTACTGCCCGAAACCCGCTTCGCCCGCAACGCGCGCCGCTTCCTTGGCGGCGGCGACGAGGGCGCTGGCCTTGTGGCGGCACTCGGCAGCTTCGTAAGCCGGGTCGCTGTCGGCCACGATGCCCGCACCTGCCTGAACGTGCATGACGCCGTCCTTCACCACAGCGGTTCGCAGGACGATGCATGAATCGACCGAGCCATCGGGGGCAAAATAGCCGACACCGCCCGCGTAAGGCCCACGCGTCTCCGGCTCCAGCTCGGCCACGATCTGGCAGGCGCGAATCTTCGGCGCGCCGGACACGGTGCCTGCAGGGAAGCCCGCGAACAGGGCGTCTAGCGCGTCCTTGGAGGGATCAAGCCGCCCCACAACGTTGCTTACGATGTGCATAACGTGGCTGTAGCGTTCGATGGTGAAGCTGGCTGTGACCTTCACGCTATCGGCGGCGGCCACACGGCCCACATCGTTGCGGCCGAGGTCGAGCAGCATGAGGTGCTCGGCACATTCCTTCGGATCGGCGAGCAGGCTGGTTTCGTTTTCGCGATCTTCCTCGTCCGTCTTGCCGCGCGGGCGGGTGCCGGCGATCGGGCGGATCGTAACCTCGCCATCGCGCACGCGAACGAGGATTTCCGGGCTGGAGCCGACCACCGCGAAACCGGGCAGATCGAGGAAATAGAGGAACGGCGATGGGTTCACCCGCCGCAGCGCGCGGTACAGCATGAACGGCGGAAGCGGGAACGGGCAGGTGAAGCGCTGCGCCAGCACTACCTGGAAGATGTCGCCAGCGAAGATGAACTCCTTCGCCTTGTCCACCATGGCGGCATAGTCCGCTTCGGCCATGACCGGATTGAGTGCCATCTCTGGCATCGCGGTGTTGCGTACCGGCGCGGTCGACGCAGCTTGAGCGAGGCGGCTGAGCGCTTCGTCGATGCGTTCACCGGCGCGAGTGATCTGCTGGTCCGGGTCGGTTCCGTCGGCCCATAGCGGGGCGATGCAGAACAGCTCGTCCGTCAGCCCGTCGAACACCAGCAACAGGGTGGGGCGAGCGAACAGCATGTCCGGCACGGAAAGCTCGCTCTGCGGAGCGCGCGGCAGGCTTTCGACCAAACCGATGGTCTCATAGCCGAAATACCCGACTAGACAGGCGAGGGCGGGCGGCAGAGCCTTCGGCACGTCGATCCGGCAGGAACCGGCAAGGGCGCGCAGTTCGGCCAGGCTGTCACCCGGCAGCAGCTGAAACGCATCGCGATCATGTTTCCACGCGCGGTTGATTTCGGCCGCGTGGCCGGTCGCGCGGAAGATCAGGTCAGGGTCGAGGCCGAGCAGGCTGTAGCGCCCGCGGACGGAGCCGCCTTCCACTGATTCGAGCAGGAAGTCACCGCGCCCCGGCTCGATGAGCTTGAGTGCCGCGCCCACCGGCGTTTCGGTATCGGCGATCAGCTTGCGCCAGACGAGCGCGGGTCTTCCCGCCGCGAGTTGCGAACGTGCGGCCCCTGCGTTTTCAGGGGCGTTCCCTAGATCCTCTCCAGACAGGGCGGGCCTCAGTCAGTTGGGCCGGCAAGCTGGGCCGCGACTGCGCGGATTGCCGTTTCGTTGCGTTCCACGCCGACTTCACGCTGAGCGGCGGCCATGAATTGCTGGACGTATTCTTCGCCCGTCACCTGGCCAAGCTGCATCAGCGTGGAAGCGACGATCGGATCGCCCTTTTGCACCACGCCCGCTTCGACCTTGTCGAGCTGGATCACGTACCAACCAGCGTTGCCGGGCGCCTGAAGCTTCTTCTGGGTACCCTGGGCCATGCTGAAGAACAGCGCGAGGCTGGAAGGAACCTGAGGGATCTTGGCCATTTCCTCGCGGTTGAGGTTCACTGATTCCGGAGCACGGACAGCAGCGTTGTTCTCCGCCGCGATGGCCGCAGCAAGAGTTCCGCCCTTGGCCACCCGGTCGAGAATACGGTCAGCCGCCTGACGGGCCGCCTTCGCGCCTTCCGTCTGCCGCCATGCGGCGACGACATCGCTGCGGATCTCCGCCAGCGGCGCAGCGGCCGAAGCGGTGATGTTCGACACGTCAAACACAAGGAAAGCCTGTCCCGGGACGACTTCGGCCAGCTGTGGCTGCCCTTCGTCCATCAGGAACGCGGTTTCCAGAACCGGAGCGATCGTGGAAGGGACTGTCTCGCCCGCCGCGCCATAGATACGGCCGTCAGCGGTGACTGGCCGGGTGCTGACGATCTGAAGGTTCAGTTCCTTCGCCAGTTCCGTCAGGTTCGCGCCGCCGCTGAATTCATCTTCGATGCGGGCGGTCAGATCGGCCAGCGCATCACGGCGCTGTTCTTCCGTAAGCGCGGTGAGGATACCGGCGCGGGCCTGCTCCAGCGTGCGTGCAGGCTGGCGATCAATCGCGTCGACCCGCAGGATATACCAGCCAAGCGAACCGCGCGTGGGCTGGGCCAGAGTGCCCTGTCCCGCGGCAAAACCAGCTTGTGCAACCGCAGCCGAGGCGCGGGTGGTCAGTTCGGTCTGAACAACTGGGCCGATCGAGGTGGTCGCGAGGCCCTTCTCACGAGCGGCAATGTCCAGCGCCTTACCAGCGCGGATTTCTGCCGCGATCGCATTTGCTGCGTCCTGCGTGGGGACGACGAGCTGCGTGAAGGTGCGGCGTTCGGTCGCGGCGTACTGCGCCTTGTCGCGGTTATAGCGTTCGGTGATCTGCGCTTCGGTCGGCGCGGCAAGATTACCAAGCGCTTCCGGCCCGAAAGTGGCGTAACGGATGACGCGACGTTCGGGGCGAATGAACCGGCTGCTGGCCTCACGATAAAAAGCCTGAAGCTGGGCATCAGTCGGGTCGCCCTTGGGAGCATAGGCATCGGCCGAAAGCATCCCGATGGAACCCTGGCGGCGTTCCTTCAGCAGCGAGGCGTAGCGGCGGCCCAGGCTTTCCGGCATGACCGGGGAAAACGAGATCGGCGTGAGAAGCTGGCGGGCCAGCAGTCCGATGGAAAGGTCATGCCGCACCGCCGCTTCGCTCAAGCCCCTCTGGCTAAGGAGCGAAAGGAAGGCGTTACGATCAAAGTTGCCGTCGATTCCGCGGAACGCGGGGATCTGTGCAATTTCACTATCCACAAGTCGTTTGCCCGCGCGCATCCCGTGCTGCCGGGCATATTCGGCGAGGGCAGTGCGCTGCAGCAGCTGGTCGAGCGTCTGATCCAGCCCGCCCTGCTCAACAAACGCCTGCATGGTGAGGGTGGGGTTGGACTGCCGCGCGTTATCGAGCGCGTTTCGCACCGCTGTGGAAAGTTCTGCCGCATCGACACGTTCCTTGCCGACAACCGCGACCCGGTCCCCACCGGAAACGCCGCCGAACGTGCCCGAACTGGCAACGTCCATGCTGGCGAAAGCGAAGGCGATCAGACCCAGGAATACGAGGGTGAAGACAATGCCCACCTTCGACTTGAAGAACCTGCGAAACGTCAAGAGCATGGAGTGGCAATCTCGCGAAATTTGCGGTTATGCCGGGGCCCCGGCGATTTCGAGCGGGGGCTTTATCCCGCATGCGGCGTTGCCGCAACAGTGCACCGGCCAATCCCCCGCCAGCTTGCCAAGCGTCGATGCGCGTCCTAACGGGCAACCGCCTCGGGTTCCGCTTCGGAGCCCGCTATTCATTTCAGAATTCGGGATCATAAATGGCCCAGCGCCCTTACATCGTCGGCAACTGGAAAATGCACGGTACCCGTGCCATGCTGAGCGAGGCACGCGCGATAGATCGCGCCGCCGAAAGGTTGCTCAAGGCGGAAGTCGCCATTGCACCGCCGTTCACACTCATTCACGCAACTCGCAAGGAAGCCGGGCTGATCGGCGTCGGAGCGCAGGATTGCCACGCTGCCGATGGCGGCGCGCATACAGGCGATATCTCCGCCGCGATGATCAAGGACGCCGGTGCCGGATTCGTCATCGTCGGCCATAGCGAACGTCGCGCCGACCACGGCGAAACCGATGCCATCGTGAATGCCAAGGCCGAAGCCGCTCTGACCGCTGGCCTCGCTGTCATCGTCTGCGTTGGCGAAACCGAAGCGCAGCGTGACGCTGGCGAAGCTGAAAGCGTCGTTGCGACCCAGCTCGAAGGTTCTTTGCCCCGCGCTGACGGCGCTGTGGACAAGGTTACAGTCGCATACGAACCCGTTTGGGCAATCGGCACCGGTCGTACACCGACCGTTGACGACATCGGCCAGATTCACCGCGCGATCCGTGCGCGTCTGGTCGCCATCTACGGCGAAGCAGGCGCGAATGTCCGCATTCTCTACGGCGGTTCGGTGAAGCCGGATAACGCGGCGGAATTGCTGGCGGCTGACGAAGTCGGCGGCGCGCTGGTCGGCGGCGCGAGCCTCACGGCGGAAAGCTTCCTCGGCATCATCGTTGCTGCGGCGGAGCTTGGCGAGGGTTGATCCTTCCCAGCACACGCTCTTGCCCAAGGCGGTGCGTGCGCCTACATCGCGCGCTTACCAAGTCAGAGAGTTCTGAATGTTCCTGTTCCTAACCGTCATCCAGGCAATTATCGCCGCAGCGCTCGTGGGCGTTGTGCTGATGCAGCGTTCCGAAGGTGGCGGCCTGGGAATTGGCGGGGGCGGTAGCCCCGGCGGCTTGATGAGCGCGCGTGGCGCGGCAGACTTCCTGACGCGGACGACCAAGTGGCTGGCCGTGCTGTTCGTGGCTCTGGCGATTTTGATTGGCGGCGTTGCGGTCAACACCACGAGCGGCGGTGAAATCGACACTTCGCTCGATCGCACCATCGCTCCGGTGAACGACCCTCTGGCGCCCGTGACACAGCCGACGGACCTGAACGCACCGGTGGTCGCACCGCCGGTAGCGGCTCCGTCGACCGACAGCTCTGATCCGCTGGCCAACGTCGCACAGTAAGGCGCAAGCCTTTTTCCAACATTACCCTGTGCAATTCGCCGCATCGGCGCTTGCACCGAATCCGTGAAGAGGCTTAAGGCCCAAATCCCATGGCGCGGTATATATTTATCACCGGCGGCGTGGTCTCCTCGCTCGGCAAGGGACTTATGGCGGCCAGCCTCGCGGCTTTGCTGCAGGCGCGTGGCTACAAGGTCCGCATCCGCAAGCTGGACCCATATCTCAACGTCGATCCAGGGACCATGAGCCCCTATCAGCACGGCGAGGTCTACGTGACCGACGACGGCGCTGAGACCGATCTCGATCTGGGCCACTACGAACGCTTCACCGGCGTATCTGCGCGGCAGAGTGACAACGTCACGTCGGGCCGCATCTACCAGCAGATCATCGCCCGCGAACGGCGCGGTGATTATCTGGGGGCGACCGTGCAGGTCATCCCGCACGTCACCGATGCGATCAAGGAATTCGGCCTCGCGGAAAGCGATGACCTTGATTTTGTGCTGTGCGAAATCGGCGGCACGGTGGGCGACATCGAAAGCCTGCCGTTCATCGAGGCGATCCGCCAGCTGCGCAACGAACTGGGGCGCGAGAATACCTGCGTGATCCACGTCACGCTGGTGCCTTACATCTCCGCAGCCGGTGAACTGAAGACCAAGCCCACGCAGCATTCGGTGCGTGAGCTGACAAGCCTTGGCGTGCAGCCTGACCTGCTGCTGTGCCGCTGTGAACATCCGCTGCCCGCCAGCGAGCGCGCCAAGATTGCGTTGTTCTGCAACGTGCGGCCCGAAGCGGTGATTCAGGCGCTTGATGCCTCCAGCATTTATGCCGTGCCGTTGCAGTATCATGCCGAGGGGCTGGATCAGCAGGTTCTGCGCCACTTCTCGCTCGATTGCGCCGCTCCGGATCTTTCGCGCTGGACCGACATTGTCGACCGCTACGAAAACCCGGAAGGCGAAGTCACGATCGCCGTTGTCGGCAAGTATGTCGGTTTGCCTGACGCCTACAAGTCGCTGAACGAGGCGCTGGTCCATGGCGGCATGGCCAACCGGGTGAAGGTCAACGTCCGCTGGATAGACGCGGAAATCTTTGAGCAGGACGACGCGGAGATCGCGGCTCAGCTTGAACCGATGCACGCGATTCTCGTGCCGGGCGGGTTTGGCGAGCGCGGATCGGAAGGCAAGATCGCCAGCGTCCGCTTCGCCCGTGAACGCAAGGTGCCGTTCCTCGGCATTTGCCTGGGTATGCAGATGGCCTGCATTGAAGGCGCGCGGAACACCGCCGGAATTGCAGATGCAAGCTCGACCGAGTTCGGGCCGACGACTGAGCCGGTTGTAGGCATCATCACCGAATGGATGAGCGCGGAAGGTCTGCAGGAACGTTCGGCTGAGGGTGATCTCGGCGGAACAATGCGCCTCGGCGCTTATGACGCGGTTCTTTCAGGCAATAGCCACGTTTCCAGCATCTACGGCGGTGCGACCAGCATCTCTGAACGCCACCGCCACCGCTACGAGGTCAACTCGGCCTATCGTGAGCCGCTGGAAAAGGGCGGGCTAGTCTTCTCAGGTATGTCGCCCGACGGGCTGCTGCCCGAGATCGTGGAGCGGCCCGATCACCCGTGGTTCGTTGGGGTACAGTTCCATCCGGAGCTGAAGAGCAAGCCATTCGATCCCCACCCGTTGTTTGCGGGCTTCGTGGCGGCTGCGCTGCAGCATTCTCGCCTGGTCTGAGGCTTAACGCCGAAGACCCGAATCGTAGCTATTCGGGAAACATGGTTAGAATCCGCTTGCCTAGGGGGCCAAGCGAGTCGTAGCCTCTACCGTTGGTCGCAGAAGAGCTAAAACAAGCCATCGTTCTCTGGGGGACGTGGCGATCGGTGTCGTGCACTTTTGACCGGCCGTGCGAGGTGCGGCGCGCAGGGGAGCAGGTTCCAGCCTGCGCTCGGTTCGGTCTTGCGTCTCCATGCGGCCGTCTTTTGCGACCCGGACGGCCACTTTGGGGGGCAGGTCGGCGCTTCGGGCGCCGAGGGGGCGGAATCCTTCACGGATTCCGCTCCCACTTGTTTGCCCTAAGGCAGTTGCGCCGTCAGGCGGCGGCCTGATCGCCTTCTTCGTCGCGAACGACTTCCAGTGCGGGCTGAGCGCCGAGGGCAATCTTACGCGGCTTCATCGCTTCCGGCACTTCGCGCACCAGATCGATGATCAGTAGTCCATCGGCCAGATCGGCGTGGGCTACGCGCACAAAGTCAGCGAGTTCGAAGCGGCGCTCAAAACCCCGGTTGGCGATGCCGACATGGAGCATCTCGCCATCCTGAGTTTCCTCGCGGCGGCGGCCCTGGATCACTAGCAGATTCTGATGCGCGGTAATGTCGAGGTCATCCGCACGGAACCCCGCGATCGCAAGCGTAATGCGGTAAGAATCCTCGCCGCGGCGCTCAATGTTGAAAGGCGGGTAGTTTTCGCCAGAGCTGTTGCGCGCATGGCCTTCGAGCAGGTCAAACAACCGGTCGAAGCCAACGGTGGAGCGGCGATAAGGGGTAAAATCAAAGCGGTTCATCGAAACAAATCCTCCAATGAGCAATTTGAATAATGGGCCCGACGAAGCGGCACCCGGTGCGGCAGCACCCTCGCGGCGCGCTGCTGCACATGCTAGATATGGCAGGCGGCCGGGGTTTCAAGTGGCGCCAGAAAACTGATAAAAAGGAAATCACATGAGCCAGCCGAAAGTAGAAATCTACACCAAGGCCTGGTGCGGGTTCTGCACGCGCGCAAAGCGCCTGCTGGAGGAAAAGGGCGTCGATTTCGTCGAATACGACGTGACAATGGGCGGGCCGGAAAAGGAAGAGATGCTCCAGCGCAAACCCGATGCGCGGACCGTTCCGCAGATCTTCATCGATGGAAAATCGATCGGCGGCTCTGACGATCTGGCTCGGCTCGAACGGGACGGAAAACTGGACGCGCTGCTGGGCCTTTGACCATGACGCGAATCGCGGTTTTCCAGATGACAGCGGGCATTGATCCTGCGGCCAATGCCGCTGCGCTGACCGATGCGGTCGTGCAGGCGGCGAAGGGCGGGGCGAAGATGCTATTCACGCCGGAGATGTCCGGCTTGCTGGACCGTGACCGCCAGCGCGCGGCGCCTCACATCGTATCGGAGGGCGAAAACCCGGTTCTCGCCGCTGTTCGCGCAACTGCGGCGGGAGAGCGCGTGTGGGTGGCTCTGGGGTCGCTCGCGGTGCAGCGGGAAGATGGCCGCTGGGCGAACCGATCGTACCTGGTCGATGATCGGGGAGAAGTGCGGACCCGATATGACAAGATTCATATGTTTGATGTGGAACTGAGCAGCAGCGAAACGTGGCGCGAATCCGCTGCCTATGCCGCTGGCGAGAAAGTGGTAGTGGCCGATAGCCCCGCCGGAAAGCTCGGCCTCGCGATCTGCTACGACTTACGCTTTCCTGCGTTATTTGAGGAACTTGGTCGGCAGGCTTGCGATGTCATCGCAATACCGGCCGCGTTCACTGTGCCCACCGGACGGGCGCACTGGCACGTGCTTCAGCGGGCCCGCGCGATAGAGGCCAGCGCCTATGTCGTGGCCGCCGCGCAAGTGGGGCAGCACGATGACGGTCGTGCGACCTATGGCCATTCGCTGGTCGTCGACCCTTGGGGTGAGGTCGTGCTGGACATGGGCGGGGATGCGCCCGGCATCGCATTTGCCGAAATCGACGCGGGAAAGATCGCCGATGTGCGGCGGCAATTACCCAGCCTTGCCAATCGCATACGTATCTCTAATTGCGACCAGCCATGATCGTTTACGACCTTTCCTGTAACCGTGACCATCGATTCGAAGGCTGGTTCGGATCTTCCGTAGATTTTGACGAACAACTGGCTGAGGGCCTTGTGTTGTGTCCGCATTGCGGATCACCGGACGTGTCGAAGGCCCCCATGGCGCCCGCCGTGCCGCGCAAGGGTAACCAGGCTCCGGCAACCGTCGAACCTGACCGCAAAGCGATGGCGAACGGGCCGATCCCTGCCGAGGTAACAGAAGCACTGAAGAAGCTGGCAGAAGCGCAGGCCAAGGCGCTGGCCAATTCGAAGTGGGTCGGCAACTCCTTCGCGGAGCAATCGCGCGCGATGCATTATGGCGAGCGGGAAGCGGAAACCATCCACGGCCAAGCCACTGCGGATGAGGCTCAGGCCCTGACAGAAGAAGGCATCCCGGTTTGCCCGCTGCCTTTCCCCATCGCGCCGCCGGACGAGCTGAACTAGCTCACGGCTTCCACACTCCGGGGCGGCGTCCATCGGCATAGCCGAGCAACTGAGCTCCGGCCCCGGCGGACCTATGGATTAGCTCAACGGATGCTAGGCGGGATCTCACCCGTATCGACGAGTGCGTATGGCCGAGCGGCGGAACTCTGAAATGTTTGGGATTGGTGCGCCCGACAGGATTCGAACCTGTGGCCCCCGGATTAGGAATCCGATGCTCTATCCTGCTGAGCTACGGGCGCGTGAGAGGGCGTTTAGGTGAGCGGGCCGCGCTACGCAATCGTCACCACAACCTTGCCGATCTGTTGGTTTGATTCGAGATAAGCGTTCGCTTCAACGAGGCTTTCCAGCCCCTCAAATTCACGGGCGATGACTGGCTTAAGGTGACCGCTTGCTAGTCCCGCCAAGATTCGTTCCCGAGCAGCGGCAAAGCGATGGGAGTGGTTCCAAATCTCGCTTGCGACCCAGCCGCGCATCGACAGGCCCTTCATTGCACAGGGCCAGTGGGCATAAGGGGTGGGCTGTTCGCTGAGGCCCCCGTAGATGAACAGGATGCCTCGTTCCGCCAGTGCGCGAGCGAGCGTATCGACGTAGGGACCGCCGACCGGGTCGAACGCGCATCGCGCCCCCTTTCCGCCAGTAATTGACATCACTCGTGCCACCAGGTCTTCCTCCTCGGTGGCGACGACGTGAGCCGCGCCTTGGGCCAGGAGAGCGTCGACCTTGGATGAGGTGCGAGTGCAGGCCACCGAGATCGACCCGGCCCAGTTGGCTAGCTGGATCGCGGCGATGCCGACGCTGGACGATGCGGCGCGAATGATGACGCCATCGCCGACGCCGATATCTGCAACCTCAATCAGGGCAAACGCGGTGAGGTATTGCATCCAGATCGATGCTGCTTCGGCTGGAGTGAGGCCGGGAGGCGCCGGCAAAAGCGCGCGGGCAGGGACGACCGCACGCTCAGCCCAGATTCCGTATTGCCCCTGCTGGATCATAGGCAAGACGCACACTCGATCGCCTTCGGAATAGCCCTCTACCTGTTGGCCTACCGCATCGATCACGCCGACGCCTTCGTATCCGATCAGACTGGGCAACTGCGGCGCTACAGGATAGCGACCCGCACGATACATTGCCTCCGCCCGGTTAAGGCCAACCGCCTCCACGCGAATGCGAACTTCACCTGCGCCCGGATCACCAACGGGTAGGTCGTCTATCTGAAGGACCTCAGGCCCGCCAACGGAATGAAAGCGAACGGTTCTGGCCATCTCCAACCCTTTCGTTGTTCTAGTTGCTGGGCGCGAGTGTGCAGGGAGAGGCTGGTTTGGTCCAGTTTAGCAGGCCCGTGGACGTCATAAAAAATGGGCCCTCCCGCTAGGGGAGGGCCCAGATATTTGGCTTCTTGTCGCTTAGAAGCGGATGTTCGCACCAAGCGAGAAGCGACGACCCTGAACGTCATGGAACAGGCTGTAACCACCGCCCGGAAGTTCTCCGATCGAGCGGTCGATGTTGACATCGACACCGGTGATCGGCGGCTTGATGTTGAACACGTTGTCGACGCCGAAGCGCAGACGGACGATGTCGTTCAGCTGATAACCGGCGTTCAGGTGGAACACGTTGTAAGCGGGCAGGCCGCTGTTATCCGTGCCAACTGGCGCCAACCCGTTGAGGAAGAAGGCTTCCGCACCGTCCTCAGTGGCGGGGATATGCTGCCACTGCATCGAGATGTTAGCAGGCCCCCAGTTGTAACCAACCGTACCGAAGATCCGGTACTCGAACGAGGAGCCCGAGTTCACACCCAGTGCACCGGTGCCGGTTGTGCCGACATAATCGATGAAAGGCTGACCCGTCATGGTCTGGATCTTGAAATCGATCATGTAGTTGGCGTTCAGGTTCACGAAGAGTGAACCTGGCCCGAGATCGGAACTCCAGCTCAGGTTGGCGTCCACACCGGACAACCTGATTTCACCGTCATTGCCGTAGCTGCCGATCATACGGGGGCTGTTGACCTGACCGTAGAACTGCAAATCGGCGTTTGCGCTCGAGTTGCGGAACACGCTGGCGCACGTACCGCCCGAGAGCGCCGCGAGTGCAGCAGCTCGGATGGCCGGGTCGTTCAACTGTGCCGCAGACGTAGCGCTTCCTGAGACGCCTTCCGCAAGCGGGTTGAAGTCCGGCGACACGCAACGCAAGAGTTGCGCGCCCTCGCCAAGCCTGGAGATCGGATCCTTGATCTTAATATTAAAGTAATCGATCGCGAGGTTGAGGCGCGAGAGCGGACCGCTCCGCATCGGTGACTGAATTACGAGGCCGGCAGTCCAGGTATCGGCCGTTTCCGACTTCAGAGGTTCGTAATTCGGGTCGATGTTGTCCCGGTAATACTGGTTACCAACGGAAGTGGAGAACGAGAAACCGCCGCCGCCACCGGGCTGACGTGCCTGCTCAAAACCGACGGCATAATAGCTGTTGGTATCGGTGATCGGAACATAGATGCCATCGTTATCGCGTTGCATCAGCGCCAAGCACATTGCCTGCACGTCGAGCGCATTTGTGGTGTTCGTATTGGGGTTGGCGGAAAGCGGGTTGTTATGGCGCGTAGAGCAGACGTCACCGATCGCTTCTGTGCCGAAGGTCTGCTGCGGAGTGAGCAACAGTTCAGCGATGTTCGGCATACGCTCTGCACGGTTGAAACCACCGCGGAAGCGCAGCCAATCCGCTACCTGCCAGTCGCCCAGGATCTTGAAGGTATAGCTGGTGCCGGTCGTGTTGTAGTTCGAAACACGGCCGCCCACTTCAAGGTTCAGTTCCTGGATGAACGGGATGTCGCTGAGGACCGGGATCAGAAGTTCGCCGTAGATTTCCTTGGCGTTGATACCGGTGCTTTCCATCCGCGTGCCGGGATAGATACCGACGATCGAGTCGAGATAGTTACGACCTGCCGAAGCCATCGTGTCCGGAATGAACTCGTAACGGTTTTCGCGATAGCTGGCGCCCACCGCAAAGCGGAGTTGTCCAGCCGGAAGATCGAAAAGGCCGCCCTGAAGGTTCGCTTCAACGATGGTCTGGCGCGTCGAGCCCTGGTTGACGTTATCGGCTGCGATCGCATCGAGACAGTCCTGCGAAACTCCTTCGTAGCCACCGAAGAAGTTCAGACCCGTGGTGCACTTGCCAGTCGCAGCGCCGAAGCCACCGCTATACTGGTTGCTGGTGTAGCTGAAGTTCTGCCCGAAGTTTGGCGCAGTGAAGACACCCCGGAGGCGAGCCATCGAGTACATGCCGGTCTGCCGGCTCCACGTCGTCGAAACGCCGTGATTGATAAACGATTCCCACGTCCAGTCGGTGCCCGGAATGGAGCCTTCGAGGCCAGCGACAAGGTTGTAGGTCGTGACTCTGGAGTGGTTTTCACGCGGATTAGGCATGAAGCCCGCCAGGCTGAACGGCGCGTTTGGATTGGTGCGAGCGTTGAGCAGAGTCTGGATGTTCTGCGGGATGACCGCTTGGAACACTTCAGTGTTCGTGCACCCCGTCGGATTGTATGCAGGGTTGCCCGGCGTCGCACAGGGAAGGATCCCGTTATACCGAGTTATGAACGCTGGGTTCGGGGCATAAGTGGTCGTCAGCACCGGCTGACCATCCACAATCGTGGGGGTTTGAGTAGCAATCACAGCCGAGGGACCGGGATTTTGGTAAGCAGGGCGCCCCAAGAACGCCAGTGGGCTCACAACCGCGCCAGTGTACTTACCGGTACCCCACGGGATGTCGATGTCCCAGCCACCTTGTGCACCGCTGGCTTCCTGGACCTGGTATGTTTCGCTGTTGCTGAACATGCCCTGGCCAAAGACGCCAATCCAGTCGTTTATCTCGTAGTTACCGCGCGCCAGGAAGTTATAGCGGGTGGTTGGCACGGTTTGCGGTGTCAGCGCGTTGTACGCATATAGACGACCGTTATTCTTCAGTTCCCACTGCGTACCGACTTCAGCGTCGCGGCTTGCCCAAGGCTTGAGGAAGGCAGCACCACCGCGCTGCGCATACGTCGCGCCGCCAAACGCCGAGCTTGCGAGGAAGAGAGAGCCGTCCTGGTTTACGTAAACCGAACCGGTATTGTTCGGCACCGCCGGATTTGCACCGGGGAACATGTTTGTGAGCGTATTTCCGGCAGCCGGCAAAGTCAGCCCACTGATGCCCGGACGCGGCACGAAGAACATAGAGCCACTTGTAGTGTCCGGGTTGCTCCACAGGTCCTGGTACCAGGGGTTGTCCCGATAATACATTTCCTCGCGGGTGTTCATCGACATAGCGAGGCTGATGTTGCCGCGGCCATCAGGAAGGTCGGTACCGATGATACCGCCGAGCTGATATTCGAACCCATTACCACGCTGGTCGACACCCATCTGCGCATCGAGTTCGATGCCCTGGAAGTCGCGCTTCAGGATGAAGTTGGTGACACCGGCCACAGCGTCCGCGCCGTATGTAGCCGACGCGCCGCCGGAAACGATTTCAACGCGCTGAAGAGCGGCGTTGGGGATCGTCGAGACGTCTACCGTGCTACCTGCGTTGCTGGGCACGCCACGGCGACCATCGATTAGGACGAGCGTACGGTTGGCGCCGACACCGCGGAGCGAGACGGTTGCCGCGCCAGGCGTGTTGGTGGCGTTCGGCTGAATGTCGCCACCTGCAGGCAGCAGACCGGACTCGCCGTTGCTGGCGGTCGACGACTGCGAAATGACGAACTGCGGCAGCCTGTTGAGCTGCTGTTCGATCGCGGCGGTGCTGGATTCGCGGAGGAAGTTCTCGTCCACCGAAACGGTGGGGCTGTTCGCAACGTAGTCGGGGCGCGAGATGCGCGAACCGGTAACGACGATGCGGTTCTGGCTGGCGTCTGCGCATTCGGCGTTGTCCGGATCGGCGGCGCAATCGACGGCGTTGCTCTGCGCCATGGCGGTGCCCGGCAGCACCGTAAACGTCGTGGCACAACCGGCCAGTAGGATAGCCTTATAGACTTCCGGTGTATTAAACTTCCTCACTTCGCGCTCCCTTCACAAAATGCGGGGACGGCTGATTGCCGTTCCGTTTTATCGCGTTCGGGGAGGGCTGGCGCGGCGAACGGCCCATGGACCGCACGCGCACGCCAACGCTGATGTAAAGACATCCCTCCCAGCGGCCCTCCTTGGAATCGGCGGGTCCGTCAGGAAACGTTCATATGGCGGCAAATTGACAGAGTCCAGTGGAGCGCGCGCGCGCTCGCTACCCAAAATGTCCTTCCGGGCGACATTTGGGCAGTATTATTGCGTGTTCGGCGCTGCGCGAGACTGGAATGCGCGAGGCCTCAGAAGTGAGTTTTCGGCAGGAAACGGCCCTTTTTAGTGGTTGTTGAGATTGTCTCCCGGGGAAGTGTGACTTTGCTGCATCGCTTTCAGGGTTTGATGCTTGGCAACGGGTCTTGCGGTGGAAAGTCCGGAAATGGGGCCTCTCCCGAAGGAGAAGCCCCAAATCCCGTTAACCGTTCGATCAGAAGCGGATGTTGGCACCCACCGAGAAGCGACGGCCCTGGACATCGTCGAAGTAGTTCAGGCTGCCGCCGGTGAGTTCACCGGCTGCTGGATCAGCGTCCTGGTTGACGTTGATCAGGCGCGGACGCTTGAAGAACAGATTGTCGATGCCGAACCGCAGACGAACCTTGTCGTTGAGCTGGTAGCCGCCGTTTACGTTGACGATGTTCGAAGACGGGTAGCCCGGGTTCGTGGTCGGGGCGATCGCTTCCTGCGCATCTTCCGCAGCAGGGGTGTGCTGCCACGATACCGACAGGTTCGCGGGGCCCCAGTTGTAACCGATCGTGCTGAAGACGCGGTACCGGATCGAACCACCGAAGTTCAGGCCCTTCGCGGCGCTCCCGATTGTGCCGGCGTAGTCGACCAGCGGGTTCGTCTCGAGTTCCTTCACCTTGAAGTCGAACATGTAGTTGCCGTTGATGTTCACGAACAGCGAACCCGGTCCGACATCCGTGCCCCAGCTGAGCTGAGCGTCGAGGCCGGACAGCTTGACCAGACCGTCGTTGCGGTAGGTCGTCGTCATGGCGTTCGAGTTCAGCGCCCCGAAACTGGTCGACGGGCTACGCGACACCCGGGAGCAGTTCGCGTTTTGCAGTGCTGCTGCGGTCGTGTCGTCGGCAGTGCCAGCGATTCCGTCCGGACCGGCGGCGCCCGCTACGAGCGGGTTGTAACCCGGATCGAGGCAGAGCTGCTGCATGGCACCGACCGAAAGGAGACCGATCGGGTCTTCGATGCGGATGTTGAAGTAGTCGAGCGACAGCTGCAGGCGCGAGAGCAGACCACTGGAGACGGGCGACTGGATAACCGCACCGACCGTCCAGGTGTCAGCAACTTCCGGCTTCAGCGGGTCGATCGAACCGTCCACGGTATCCCGGTAAACCGAGTTGCCGACGGCCGAGCTGAAGGTGAAGCCCGGGCCCACGTCTTGGAATGAGCTCCAAATCGGACCGTAGAAGCTGAAGAAGTCGGTGTCTGGGACCGCGACGCCGTTGTTGTCGCGGGTCATCATCGCCATGCACATCGCCTTCACGTCAGCAGCGCCGGTGGGGTTGCTGGTCGGGTTGGCCGACAGGCGGTTCTGAAGCCGGGTCGAGCAAAGGTCACCAACCGTGTCGACGCCGAAGGTCTGCTGCGGCGAGAGGAAGAGTTCCGCCAGGTTCGGCGCGCGCTCTGCCCGGTTGAAGCCGCCGCGAACGCGCAGCCAGTCGTTGACCCGCCAGTCGCCCAGCGCCTTGAAGGTATAGCTGGTGCCGGTCGAACTGTAGTTCGAAATGCGGCCGCCGAGTTCGAGGTTGAACTCCTGAATCAGCGGAGCATTGCGGATCACCGGGATCAGCAACTCGCCGTAAGCTTCCTTCACGTCCATGAACGCGCTGGAGTTGCTGCTCGGATAGATGCCGATCGCCTGGTCGAGGAACGAGCGGCCAAAGCCGGTCAGGTTGTCGGTGACGAACTCGTAATCGAGCTCGCGATAGCTGGCACCAGCAGCGAAGCGCAGCTGGCCAGCCGGCAGTTCGAAAAGACCGCCCTGAACGTTCGCCTCGGCGATCGTTTGGCGCATTTCCGACTTGGTGCTGATGTCGGCTGCAATCGCCTCTCGGCAATCCTGCGAGATCGAGTTCGCAAGGCCCAGCATGTTGAACACGTCGAAGCCGGTGGTGCAGTTCGCCGTCACAGCGCCGAAGCCATTGTCGGCCGGGTTGCCGCGGTAGGTGAAGTCCTGCCCGAAGTTAGGCGAGGTGTAGATCGCACGCACGCGCTCCAGGCCGTACATGCCGGACTGGCGCGACGCCGTGGTGGAAACGCTGTGGTTGACGAATGCTTCCCAGGTCCAGTCGGTGCCCGGAATTGACCCTTCGAGGCCGGCGACCAGATTGTAGGTCGTGACGTCGGAGTAGGTTTCGCGATCGTTCGGGAACATCGCCCGCAGATCGATCGCTGCATTCGGGTTGGTCCGGCCAGAGAGCAGGGTCTGCAGGTCTTGCGGGATAACCTGTTCGAACGCCTGCGTGTTTGTGCAGCCACCGATCGGGTTGAGCGCGCAGGACAGCATGTTGCCATAGCGGGCCTGGAACAGCGGGTTCGTCGGGTTGTCGGACAGATCGCCCGGGGTCGCGTCGACGTACGACGAGCCGAGGTATGTATCGCCGTTGCGAATGACCGACGACGGAGTTGCGGAGTTGCCGGTATAGATGCCGGAGCCCCACGGAACATACACGCCCCAACCGGACTGGATCGTGCTCGCCTGAGCGCGGGTGTAGGTCTCGTTGTGGCTGAACATGCCGGTGCCGAATACGCCGACCCAGTCGTTCAACTCGTAGTTGCCGCGCGCCAGGAAGTTGTAGCGCGTGGTTGGCACGGTGAGATAGGCCGTGCGCGTGTTGTAAGCGTAAGTCCCGACGGCGGTTTCATGCCAATCGGCTGCGTCGTTCCACGGCTTCCAGTTCTTCATGCCGGGCGATTCGAACCCGGTGGTGAACAGCGATCCGTCCGGATTGCCGTAAACCGTCAGCGAGGTGTTGGCCGGGTCCATCGGATACTCGCTGCCAAACACCGCAGCGACTACCGCCGGATCAAGGTTTGTGAGCGCTGCACCCGGACGATTGAGGGAGCCGAAGCCACCGGTGCCCAGTTGCGGATCGTTCCACATATCGCGGTACCACGGGCGGTCAGCCTGATACGACTTCTCGCGGGTATTCGCCGACATCGCGATGCTGATGTTGCCGCGGCCATCGGAGAAGTCCGTGCCCATGATGCCCGAGATCTGGTACTCGAGGGCGTCGCCGTACTGGCTGAGACCGGCCTGAGCATCGAGCTCGAGGCCCTGGAAGTTCTTCTTCAGGATGAAGTTCGTCACGCCGGCGATAGCGTCAGCACCGTAAGTCGCGGAAGCGCCGCCGGAGATGATTTCAACGCGTTCCATCGCCGCGGAGGGGATCGTCGAAACATCGACTGCGCCCGAAGCGTTGCTCGGCGCGCCACGGCGACCGTCTATCAGGACGAGTGTACGGTTTGCGCCAACGCCGCGCAGCGACACGGTGGCCGCGCCGGGGGTGTTCGTGGCATTCGGCTGAATGTCCGAAGCTGCGGGCGCGATGTAGTTGTCGTTGTTCTTGACGGTCGACGACTGCGAAACAACGAACTGGGGCAGCTTGTTCAGCTGCTGCTCGATCGCCGCGGTAGAGGACTGGCGGAGGAACTCCTGGTCCACCGTCACCGTCGGGCTATTGGCCTTGTAATCCTGACGCTGAATGCGCGAACCAGTCACGACGATCGTGTCGCCGGCGCTTTCTTCTTCAGCGATATCCTGAGCCTGAGCGGTGGCAGGTGTGGCGATCGCGAATGCGCAACCAGCCAGCAGCAGTGCCTTGTAAATGCCCGGGTGATCCAAGCGTCTCATGTAGATGCTCCCATTAATGCTCCCGCGCGGACAGGGACCGGCTGCGGGCACCGTTTCGGATCGCTGTTGGAAAACGCATGCATCCCGTCTGATCGCATAGTGCGTAGCGGTCTGCGGTTGCGCTGAAGCCTCAGCATTTCCGCCCCTCGACGGTCCCGTCTCGAAACTTGCGGGCTCGTCACTAACGATCGTTATTGAGATTAATTGATAATGTCCAGAGGGGCGGGAAGGGCTGAGCCGAATTATTGGGAACGCGTTATTCTGATCGACAGAACCTGCCGGGCGGGGTGCCAGAACTGTGGCTCAAAAGCCGCGCTTGCGAGAGGTTGTCTGGGAAAGCAGCCGTGCAGCGCGATCGGCAATTTCCGTACTTCGGGAAGCCACGATTCGTTCCAGTCTGGCTTGCGATAACGCGGCGCTGTTCACGGCCGCGTATTCGAGATAGGAAGCGCCGGGATGAACAAACGGTCGGGAGAGACCGCATATATGAGCGATGCGGGGGCGTCGTCGGGGGGCCGACGCACGGAGGGTGGCGAACTGGGCGAAGCCAAGAACAGCTGGCGCGCGATATTGCGCGGTCACGCCGAGCGTATCTGGCGCAATGGCGCCGATGCCAGGCGATTGCCTGAGAGCGACAGTGCCTTGCTAAATCAGGCACTCGGTCCGTTGGCCGAAGATGCTGTCCGTATCGTGGAGGCTTATGCCCTCGGCGTCCCTCAGACCGGCGCGGCTGTTCCGCCGTCCGATTTCGGCAGCCGACTGGTTATTGTTCTCAATGGAGTTGAAGCGGCTATCGGCGACGCGCACAGCCAAGCTTCGTCAGATGCGAATGCACCGCATTTGATTCAGAGCGAATTGTGGCAGGTTTTGCGGAAGATCCGCGAAAGCGCTGACCTTTCTTATTCCCGCGAATATCCTCTTATCGAACTTGATCGGCGTATCGTGTTCCTGCTCAAGACCGCAGGGCCGCTGGTGCCTGCGGACATTTCAGGGGCAGTCGGTGTCGATAAGGCACAAGTGAGCCGTTCAGTGAAGCGGTTGCTTGAACTGGAACTGGTGGTGCGGGCTCAAATCCGCGCCCCCATGCGTCTTACGCCCAAGGGTGAGGCAATCGGCAACCGGATGCTACGTCTGGCCGAATTGCGTCATCGCGAACTGACCATCGACATCACTGAGTCCGAACTCGCGGACTTCCAGGAGACGATCGAGATACTGCTCGAACGCGCGATGGCGCTTTATGAGCAGGAGCGACGTCTGGCACACGCGCAGGCTCCGAAGGGGGAGGATTCTACTGGCGGCGAGGACGACGGGCGAGGCGTCGAGGGCATCGTCTTCGATCGGAATCGCATTGCATCGTTGATGATGACTTTGAGCGCCTACTTCAGCCGTAGCGGCGCACTGGCGTACAAGCGGCTGACAGGCCTTTCGACTTTCGAGGCGTTTGTGCTTTCGGAGATCGGTATGTCGCCGCCCATCGAATGGACCACGCTGGTCAGCATTCTGGCACGGGACCACAGTCAGGCGGGGCGTACGATCCAGTCACTGATGGATCGCCAACTGATCGCCAGAGAGGGTAAGCCGGGCCGCCGACATGGCCGGTTCTATCCGACCGCCGACGGCGCCAGGCTGCACAAGGTGATCCACGATGCCGGGCATCAGAGAAGCGATTTCCTGTTGGCTCCGCTCTCCAACGACCAGCGGTCGCGGTTTCTCGCTACGTTCGACAAGGTCAGGCGAAACGCGCAGGCGCAGCTCGAACGAGAGAAAACTTTCGCCGAGCTTGCCCGCGGGACTTAACGTACGCGGCGGACAGGCACGCCTTGCTGTCGGTCAAACCGCATCAGGAAGCTCCCGAGGGAACCGCGCGCGATCTCTACGGTCGAACCGACACTAGGTACGCGATAGCTTCTCGAGACCGATTCCGCGAACTGCCACTGCGCGCCGCCTTCGATCGTCAGCAGGTAAATTCCGGGACCACGTTCAGCAATCGCGGTGATGGGCGCGGTGACTTCATCTACTTGCCCGGAAGAGACCGCGGCTCGCGGAGCCGGCGTCGCGTTCCTGGGCGTGTTGGTGCGGACCGACTCACCACCGAAGCCGCTGGGCGTGTTGCCTGAAATCGGTGCGCTTGCATTGCCTTGCGGCGTATCCATGCGGCCAGGCACCGATGCTCGCGGTGCCGCGCCAGCGCTGCGGATATTGTTGTCATAACAGGCCAGTCGCGCGGTCGCATCGTTGATGCGGGCGCACTCACGCATGATGTTCAGAACAATTCCGTCCTCAACCTGACCCGCGGCTGGGCCAGACAAAAGCAGAGCGGCCGTTCCGACCGCTAGTAGACCTGCGCGATGCGCCCTCATGAAACCGAAACTCCTCTCGTTTCGCGCTTAGTGCCGGTAAGGCAATCCGTGCGCAAGAGGGCTGAAAAAACTCGGCTGGGTCGCGAGCAGGTCATGAATCGTTCGACAGAGCGCCGCGCTGCTTCTGATCCTCTTCCATCGACCGGAAAAGCGCCGTGATGTTCCCTTCGCCGAATCCTTCATCGCCTTTGCGCTGAATGAACTCGAAGAACACCGGCCCGACCATCTGGCGGCTGAATATCTGCATGAGCAGGCGCGGAGTTCCGCCGGCTGTCGAGCCGTCGACCAGTATCCCGCGCGCCTTGAGCATGTCGAGCGGTTCGCCGTGGCCCGGCAAGCGTTCAGATAGCATATTGTAGTAGGTGTCCGGCGGGGGAGGGGCGAAATCCAGCCCCTTTTGCCTCAGGCTATCGAGCGATGTGTAGAGGTCGTTGCTGGAGAAGGCGATGTGCTGGATACCTTCGCCGTTGTAGGTCCGCAGATATTCCGCGATCTGTCCCTTGCCGCCTTCGCCGCCTTCCTCGTTGATTGGAATGCGAATTTTCCCGTCAGGCGCCATCATGACCTTGCTGTTCAGGCCCGAGTATTCGCCCGTCACGTCGAACTGGCGAAACTCCCGGAAGCCGAAGATGCGGCTATAGAACTGTTCCCAATGGGCAATGCGCCCGGAATAAACATTGTGGGTGAGGTGATCGATCGTGTGGAAACCTGCGCCCGGCGGATTCCGTTCAGTTCCCTCCGCGAACTCGAAATCGACGTCGTAGATGCTGAGGCCGTTGGCATATCGGCCGACGAGATAGATCAGCGACCCCCCGATGCCCCGCACCGCAGGGATGTGCAGTTCCATCGGCCCTGCCTCGACCTCCACGGCCTCCGCGCCGCGCTCCACAGCCAGCGAGTAGGCAGCCGCGGCATCGCGCACTCGAAAGCCCATCCCGCACACGGATGGTCCGTGATCTGCCGCAAAGTAGGCGGCGGGACTACAAGGCTCGTAGTTGGCGATCAGGTTTATGTCGCCCTGCCGCCAAAGCTGCACATCCTTGCTGCGATGTTGCGCAACACAGGAGAATCCCATCCGTTCGAACGAGGCTTCAAGCACACCCTTCTCAGGTGCTGAGAATTCGAGAAATTCAAAGCCATCAAGGCCGAGAGGGTTTTCAAACAGATCTGACATAGTTTCTAATGTAACTGTATTGGGCGACATCGGCAAGCGCAGTGCGGCTGCCAAATGTGTCCGAACATCTCATAAACGCAGGGAAAGGGGTTGAATCCCCCAGGCAACTATGATTCCTGCGTGGTATGAGTCCCAACCCCACCAAGTGCTCGCTTCTCTCCGGCAGATTGGGCCAATTTGGTGCGTTGGCCGCACTGCTGGTGATAGGCGGTCTGGCGCTTGTCGGTCCTTACGGACTTTTGGCCTGGGGCGAGCAGGCAGCCGTTTTGGAAAAGCGTCAGGAGCGGATCGCGGTGCTTACTGCCAAGCGGGACGAGTTGAAGAACCGCGTCGCACTGCTTGATCCGAAGAACGTTGATCCGGATATGGCCAGCGAGCTGGTGCGCAGGGACCTCAACGTGGCTCGCCCGGATGAATACGTAATCCAGCTCGACGGCGTGCGCTAACCTAACAATTCAGCGCCTATCCCCGAAATTCAGGGCGTTGCCAGCCCCGCGGACATTTGCCTATAGGCTTAAGCACACCCGACGCCCCGGAGAGGGTTGTGATCAGAGGAAGTTGCTTTGGCTAAAGCCGCCAGTCCCAGTTCCGGCAAGCCCAGGCGGGCGCCGGCCAAAAAAACCGCTGCCAAGCCTGCGGTAAACGCTTCAGGTAAAGAAGAATCATTCGAGCTGCGCAGCCTGCAGCAAGCGTTCGAAAAATCGCGCCGCTTCAATGCTGACGAAGCGCAATTGCTGCACTTTTACGAACAGATGCTGCTGATCCGCCGGTTCGAAGAGAAAGCGGGTCAGCTTTACGGTCTCGGCTTGATTGGTGGTTTCTGCCATCTCTACATCGGGCAGGAAGCTGTGGCGGTTGGCCTGCAGTCCGCGCTTCAAGAAGGCAAGGACAGCGTCATTACCGGTTATCGCGACCATGGCCACATGCTCGCATACGGCATCGATCCGAACGTGATCATGGCCGAGCTTACAGGCCGTTTTGCCGGCATTTCGCAGGGCAAGGGCGGCTCGATGCACATGTTCAGCACTGAACATGCATTTTACGGCGGCCACGGGATCGTGGGCGCGCAGGTCTCGCTCGGCGGTGGTCTGGCGTTGGCGCACCAGTATCGCGGAGACGGCGGGCTCTGCCTGGCCTATTTCGGCGACGGCGCGTCAAATCAGGGCCAGGTCTACGAAACGTTCAATATGGCTTCGCTGTGGAAGCTGCCGATCGTGTTCGCGGTTGAAAATAACCAGTATGCGATGGGGACGTCGGTTCAGCGCAGCAGCGCGGAAACCGAATTCTACCGTCGTGGCACGGCATTCCGCATTCCCGGCATGAAAGTGAACGGGATGGACGTGCTGGAAGTACGGCAAGCGGCCGAAACCGCGTTTGCACATGTGCGCGCAGGCAATGGCCCCGTGCTCATGGAACTGAACACCTATCGCTATCGCGGGCACTCCATGTCCGACCCGGCGAAGTACCGTACGCGGGAAGAAGTGCAGAACGTGCGTGAACACAGCGACCCGATTGAAGGCGCAAAGGCTGACCTACTCAAGCTGGGCGTCGCGGAGGAAAAGCTGAAGGACATCGACAAGCAGATCAAGGCGCGGGTGGTCGAAGCCGCTGACTTTGCGGAAAGCTCGCCCGAACCCGATCCCAAAGAACTCTACACCGACGTCCTGGTGGGGAGTTACTGACGATGGCTATCGAACTGAAGATGCCCGCCCTTTCTCCGACGATGGAAGAAGGCACCCTGGCGCGCTGGTTGGTAAAGGAAGGCGATCAAGTCACCGCGGGTGACGTGCTGGCCGAAATCGAAACAGACAAGGCCACGATGGAATTCGAATCCATCGATGAAGGAACTGTCGGCAAGATCCTGATCGCTGAAGGCACTGAAGGGGTGAAGGTCGGCACAGTGATTGCCGTGTTGGCTGGTGAAGGGGAGGATGCTTCCTCTGTTGCCGCCACGCCCGCCGCTACTTCCGCTGAAGCTCCGGCGGAAGAACAGAAGTCTGCGGAATCCGAAGCGCCGAAAGCGGCGGCTCCGTCTGGCACCGAAAAGCTGGCGTCGTCCGTCAAACCTGCTGCTGATCCGGAAATTCCGGCCGGCACCAACCTGGTCAAGCTGACTGTCCGTGAAGCTCTGCGCGATGCGATGGCAGAGGAAATGCGCCTCGACGACCGCGTCTTCGTGATGGGCGAGGAAGTTGCCGAATATCAGGGCGCCTACAAGGTTACGCAGGGGCTGTTGGAAGAGTTCGGTCCTCGTCGCGTGATCGACACGCCGATCACTGAATATGGCTTCGCTGGGATCGGCACGGGCGCCGCAATGGGCGGCTTGCGTCCCATCGTGGAGTTCATGACGTTCAACTTCGCGATGCAGGCAATCGACCACATCGTGAACTCGGCAGCGAAGACGAACTACATGTCCGGGGGCCAGATGCGTTGCCCGGTCGTGTTCCGTGGCCCGAACGGCGCGGCAAGCCGTGTGGCCGCTCAACATAGCCAGAACTACGCACCGTGGTACGCCAGCGTGCCTGGGCTGGTGGTAATCGCACCCTACGATGCATCCGATGCGAAGGGGCTGCTCAAGGCTGCAATCCGCTGCGAAGATCCGGTTATCTTCCTGGAGAACGAGCTGGTCTATGGCCGTACGTTCGATGTTGCCCAGCTCGACGATCACGTCCTGCCGATCGGCAAGGCGCGCATCGTACGCGAAGGCAGCGACGTAACAATCGTGTCCTACTCGATTGCTGTGGGCATGGCGCTGGAAGCCGCTGAAACCTTGGCGGGCGAGGGGATTGATGCGGAAGTCATTGACCTCCGGACGCTGCGTCCGCTGGACCGTGAAACGGTGCTGGCGAGCTTGGCCAAGACCAATCGTCTGATCATTGCCGAAGAAGGCTGGCCGACCTGTTCGATCGCGTCGGAAATCGTGGCGATCTGTATGGAAGAGGGCTTCGACCTGCTTGATGCCCCGGTACTGCGGGTGTGCAACGAGGACGTGCCGCTACCTTATGCCGCGAACCTCGAGCGTCTGGCGCTGATCGATGCCACGCGCATCGCGGAGGCGGCCCGCAAGGTTTGCTACCGCTAAGACGGCAGCTTAACTGAGACAAGAAAGGGCGGGAAGCAGCAGTGCTTCCCGCCCTTTTCTTTGTCCGTGCGCCCGCCAACCGGGCGCACGGTGCTCCTTTGATCAGCGCACGATGCGTGCCGCAGCAAGAGCCTTGGAGAAGAGCGACTGCAGAGCGTTACTGATGCTCTCGTCAGTCTTCACGGTGTACATCAGACCGGGCGACGCGCACTCGGTGAGCGCCTGCAAGATGCTCTTCTGTCCGTCACCCTGGATGGCCCTTCTGGCGATTTCGCGCTGACCTGGCTCGTCCCCCTTGATCGAGTCATAGGTGTACTCGGTGTAAAGGATGGCGATCTTGATCTTGCGGGCCTTCAGCGCGTTGCACTGATTGATCTGCGCCTGCTGCATCGCCGCGCGAGTACGTCCGCTGCCGATGTTTTCATCGCTCATCCCGTCTGTGACCATGAACACGAACGCCTGTGGCTTGTCGCCAGCTGTCTTGGTTCCGAAGCCCGGGTTCGGAATAGGATAGCTTCCGCCGGGTGAAAACGCGTTCAGAATGCTCTGGAAACTGGTGAACAGGTATTCGGTGCCGCTTGAACCACTCGGCGGACGGCCGTTTCCTGCCTTGTCATTCACTGTGACCAGATCGATGGAATCGGCGAGGGTCTTTACGCCGCCTGTGCCGGTCAGGTTCTGTGAGAGCGAGGCAATGCGCTTCAGGTTCGTGCTGTGATCGAAGGTGTAAAGGGCTGCCCTATATTCCGCTTCGTTGTCGACGGCATAGCTCACGGCAAGGTCCATAAGGTCCTTCACGGCGAAGCGCTCGTCTGTCACGCGCAGCGACATGCCCTTGTTCAGCGCATACCAATAGCTGTCAGCGAACTCGCCTTGCGTGGATGGCGATGGGTTCCGGACACACTTGTCGTAGGAGCCGACTTTGCAAGAGGCGGGAGTGCCCGTTTGAGGTGGAAGATCATCGTAAACGTAGCGACCGGATGCATCGATGACCGTATACTTATAATACGCTGTGCACTTGCTGCCGGATTTCGTCTTACATATCGTGCTTGTTCCGGTCCCGAAGTTGCCCTTGTTCAGAGCGAACGTCGGGTTATCCAGGATGAGCTTGTTCATGTGCCCGGTACCGGATTTAACGTTGGTCTCGATTTTATTTGAGTGGCACGCAAAGGCGCAGCCGATCGTCGTTTCAAGCGTCTGAATCCCTGTCGACATTGTCGGGAGGGCCATCGAAGGCGACGTGTCCAGCGCGATGTAGAAGTCGATGTTCGGCGCCACAGATGCGTAAGTGTCTGATGCACCGGCAATCGTGAGGGTCGGCATCCCGAGAACGCCGCCGAAAATGTTATCGGACGTTCCCGTGTAGGCGACGGTCACGGTGCGGCTTTGCGACGCGCCACTGCTGCTGCTCGCTTCGGAGCACTGAAGTACAGAGCCGGTCCCGTCCAGGATCGAGATGAGGGGAGAGTCCTCGGTCAGGATAACTCCCGGAATGTCCTTGGCCTGGGCCATGAACATGGCCTCAGCTTTGTCGCAGGCGGTCTTATTGCTCTCGTTCATCATCGCCTGGGAGACAGCAGAAAGCGCCGCGGCGTCAGCGGCCGCGTTGAGCTTGGTCTGAGCAGTCATGGCGCGAGCGTAATCGATGCCCATCCCGGTGGCGAAAACCATCGGGACCAGGGAAAAGCCGAAGATCATGAGCACGTTGCCGCGCTGATCGGCGCGCAGAGCGCGCAGCATCTTGCCAATTCGCATCATGAGCATTCCGTCTCTGGGCCACCGGCTCCCGACGTCAGAAGGCTGACGCTGGAGGAGACGCGGGGAAGCATGAATATCTCGTCGGCAAGCTCGATCTTGCCGGGCGCATAAGCAGCAAACATCGGATCGTAGGTGTAATTTACTTCACCGTAGATCAGGAAGCTGTTGGGAATGGCCAGATCCTCGGGCACGTCCACAACGGCGCATCTATCCAGCTTGGTGATGTCTTCACCGCGGATACGGCTCCACGACACCCGCCCAACTCCGTCCGCGCCAACGGCGATCTGGGATATGCGGATTCGCGCGTTGGCCGGATTGTAGGGCGTAAGCGCCTTTCCAGACGCCAGAAGAATGCCCTGAATGTCGTTTTCGGTCAGCACCGAATACTGCGTTGTAAGGTCGGTGATGGCCCGGGCCGTCGTGGTGACCTTACGATTGGCGAAAATCGCGTCGGACAGCTGAACACTGCCTAGGTAAAGCAAGACAAGAAAGCTCGCGACGAAGGCGAACTCCACGACGGCGATGCCTTCGGCAGCGCGCCCCAAGGCGCGGAAAGGCCGACGGCGACGCAAAGGAGTGCCAGCGCAGCTCATTCGTATTGCTCCGTCTTGAAGATCGCTGTGGAAACCAGCAGACGTTCACCGTTGCCCATGGTGGCAAGCGAGAAGTCGAGCGGTCCTGTGATACTGGGCCAGCGGTAATAGACCTGCATCAGAACCACTTCGCCGGGCTGGCCCTTCTCGAATTTCCACTCGTTGGTGACGTTGCCGCTTGAATCGAATTTGATTTCTGGAACGCCCGTGTTGGCCGAACCGAAATCCGCCGCCTTGCGCACGTCCACCATCACACGATCGCATGAAAGGAAGTCGGGCAGATCGTTGCAGATCGCCGTCTTGAAAGCTTGCTGGTTGACCCCGGCCTTCTGCACTTGGCCGGTCATCAGCTGACGAGCCATTTTCTCGGTCGTGGTGTCGAGCATCTGCTGCGAGAAGAACGCGACGGCCGTTGCCAGGTTCGCGAAAATAAGCGCGATGAATGGCGCGGCGACGGCAGCAAATTCAATCATCGCACCGCCGCGCGTATTCCTGAGAAGTGCTCGCCAATTGCGCCCGCCGGTGACAGCCGTCATGGCTAGCTCCCCCTCGGCCGCAGATTGCGTCACTTCGTTTGTCGTTTCAGGCATTGAAACGTCCTACTTGTTGCGCTGGCCCATCGCCCGCCATAGGGGGTAGTGGTAAGGCATTATTCAAATGAGACGGTTAAGATCACGTTAGGCACAACCAGCGTTTTTCGCGCTGAAGCCGGGGCGCAGAGTCACGATGCTGGATGATCTTCCGCCCCCTCAACGGCTTGCATTGGGCTACGCTTCTTCGCGTAGCCGCGCGTCGTTTCGCTCGCTTTTTGTGTTGGATGCGCGGCTTGGCGCGATCCTGAGATCGCGGCGCGAACCAGTCACCACGCAGCTGCGCCTTGCCTGGTGGCGCGACATGCTTGGACGGCCCATTTCGGAGTGGCCTGCTGGGGAGCCGTTGCTGGCTGAACTGGCGGAGTGGAGGGATCCCACTCCACTTGCGGCCCTTGCCGAAGCGTGGGAAGCGCTCCTCGCAGATGATCTGACGACTGGTGTCATTGCGGAATTTGTCGACGGGCGGGTCAGCGCATTCGCTGCACTCGCGGTCGAACTGGGACTGGAGCGCCCACAAAACGCGGCTGAGGCGGCGAAGATATGGGTTTTGGCTGACCTAGCGGCGAACATTGCCGATGGCGCCGAGCGCCAGCTCGTTGTCGACTATGGGCGCCAACTGGGCGCGCCGCCGCGGCTATCCGCTTCGCTCCGTCCTTTGGCCGTGCTGGCAGGATTGGGGGCGTCGGCTCTGGCTGCAGGAGGCGGGCCGTTGCTGGCGGGACCCGGCAGCTTGCTCACCGCCTTGCGGATAGGCATGATCGGTCGTTAGCCGGGACGGGGCGCTGGGGGATCGGGGGGAACATGAACCGTATGCTGCTTGGCGGCTTTATTGCGCTGCTGCTGATGGGCGTGGGCATGTTCTGGCTTCAGGGGAGGGCTGCTGTCGAACGTGGAGCGCCACCGCCTGAAGCTCCTCGTGCTGCACCTACCGGGTTGCCCAGCGCTGACACCGCAGGTTTGCGCGGCCCTGCTCCGCCCGAAGCCACTGCGCTCTCACGCGAACAACAGCGCTTCTTCCGCTATGACCGCGACCGCGACGGCAAGATCACGCGTGAGGAGATGCTGTCCACCCGGACGGCTGCCTTCCGCAAGCTCGACAAAGACGGCAACAACCTGCTGACCTTCGAGGAATGGGCTGTCGCAACCGCAGATCGCTTCGACAATGCAGACACCAATGGTGACCGTGAGCTCACGCCCGCCGAGTTCGCCAAGACCGCGCCACGCCCGACGCCGACACCCGCGTGCAAGTGTTGACCGCCCAGCGTTAGGCCGGGACGGTCTCCAGAGCCGATAGCCATGTGCCAAAATCAGCCTTCGCCCGTTCGGTATAGGCTTCCTTGCGCTGCTTCTTCTTCACGTCCGGAAGAGGCGGAAACAGCCCGAAGTTGATGTTCATCGGCTGATAGCTCTCTGCCTCGGCATCGCCGGTGATGTGGGCGAGGAGCGCGCCCATGGCGCTGGTGCGGGGCGGGGCGGACCATTCACGGCCGGCCAGTTCCTCGGCGGCCATCATGCCGGCCAGCAGGCCCACCGCGCTGCTTTCCACATATCCTTCGCACCCGGTGATCTGGCCCGCGAAACGTACGTGCGGCGCGCTCTTCAGCCGAAGCTGGCGGTCGAGCAGGACGGGCGAGTTGATGAAGGTGTTGCGGTGTAGGCCGCCCAGTCGTGCAAACTCTGCGTTCTCAAGGCCCGGAATTGTGCGGAAAAGGCGAACCTGTTCAGCGTATTTCAGCTTGGTCTGGAAGCCGACCATGTTCCACAGCGTGCCCAGCTTGTTGTCCTGGCGTAGCTGCACGACCGCATAGGGCCAGCGGCCGTTGGGATGCTCGGGGGTAGCCCAGTGTGGATTGTCCAGACCCACCGGCTTCATCGGTCCGAACCGGAGGGTTTCAACCCCGCGTTCGGCCATGACTTCAATCGGCATGCAGCCTTCGAAATAGGGGGTGTTGGCCTCCCATTCCTTGAACTCGGTCTTCTCCCCTTCGATCAGACCCTGCACGAAGGTCAGGTACTGGTCCTTGTCCATCGGGCAGTTGACGTAATCCTTCCCGCCTTTGTCCCAGCGAGCAGCCATCCAGCACACGTCCATGTCGATGCTGTCGTGGTGGACGATGGGCGCGATGGCATCGAAGAAGGCGAGGCTTGCGGCCCCGGTGGCACGGCCTATGCTTTCCGCCAGGCTCAGAGCGGTGAGCGGTCCGGTCGAGACAATGGTGAAGCCAGCGTCAGGCAGCGTGTCGATCTTTTCTCGGACGATCTCGATATTCGGATGCTGTTCCAGCGCCGTCTGCACTTCACCGCTGAACACGTCGCGGTCCACGGCCATGGCGGATCCCGCGGGAACCCGCGCAACCTCGCCCGCGCGCATGATGAGCGAGTCCAGCCGGCGCATCTCGTGATGCAGCAGGCCGACGGCATTCTTCTCGTCATCGTCCGAACGAAAGCTGTTGGAACAGACCAGTTCGGCCAGTCCATCAGTCTGGTGAGCGGGTGTTTCACCGCCGCCGCCGCGCATTTCTGAAAGGCGAACCTTGAAACCGCGCCGGGCCAGTTGCCAGGCCGCTTCGCTGCCAGCCAGCCCGCCGCCGATGATATGGACGTCATGTGTCATAGAGACGGCGCTTGCTCCGCGCGCTCCGAAGCGTCAAGGGAAGCGAGATGTCCCGACGCGCGCTCGCTGAGAAACGCCCGCTCCTTCTCGCCAGTTTCGGCGCTGCATTGGCATTTTATTATCTGCGGTGGGGGCCGTGGCCCGAACTTTACCTCATCCCGGTGAAGGGCGCAGCGGTGGGGCTGCTGGCGGTTTACCTGTGGCAGCGTCATTCGTCGCCCGACGCGCGCCTGATGGCTTGGGCTTTCGGAGCGGCGGCGCTGGGCGACATGGCGCTGGAGATCGCCTTCGACCGCACGATCGGGGGCCTGCTGTTCTTTGCCTATCACGTCATGGCCATGGGCGTTTACTTGCGTAACCGCCGCCCATCGCCGTCATCGACGCAGAAGGGCGCAGCGGTCGCCATGCTGCTGCTCACGCCCGCAATCGCCTGGTTTATGCCTGCGGATCGCGCGGAGGCGCCGAACCTCGCGCTCTACGCTCTGGCCCTTGGTGCGATGGCTGCAAGCGCGTGGACAAGCTCGTTCCCGCGGTACCGCGTCGGTGCCGGGGCCGCGCTGTTCCTCGTCGCCGATTTGCTTACATTTTCCCAAACCGGCCCGCTGCAGGCCAGTCTGGTTCCGGAGATCATGGCCTGGCCGATCTACTACCTAGGCCAGTTCCTCATCGCGACGGGCGTGGTTCAGACCCTACGCAAGCGCGACCCGGAACTGCGGGTAGTCATCAACAACTGAGACTTATGCCGGGTTGGCCGAGGCCGAGGAGGTTTACTCCTCGGCCTCTCCCTCGTCCCGGTCAGTCATGGGTTCGGGAGCGGTTTCGTCGCTCTTGCGAACGGCCATTTCCTCGACAACGGCCTCTTCGGCTGCGTCCTCCGGTGCTTCCTCTTCATCGAGGCGGACGGCGCTGACGATGTGCTCGTTCTCGGCCACGCTGAACAGGCGAACGCCTGCAGAGCCACGGCCGATCACGCGCAGGCTTTCGAGCCCGATACGGATCAGCTTCGCCTGATCTGTCACCAGCATGAGCTGGTCGGCTGTGGTTGCGGTGAAGCTGGCCACCACAGGTCCGTTGCGGGCGATATTGTCGATATTGGTGATGCCCTGTCCACCGCGCCCAGTGCGACGGTATTCGTAGGCAGAGCTGATCTTGCCGTAACCATTGGCGCAGACAGTCAGGATGAACTGCTCTCTCTCGGCCAGTTCGGCAAAGCGTTCGGGCGAAATGTTTGGTTCGCCTTCCTTCTCGGCCTTCCACGGTGCGAAGCGCAGGTAGTCGTCGCGCTCGTCCTGATCCTTCACGCCGACGCGGTGGAGGATGGAGAGGGAGACAACCTCGTCGTCGCCCTTCAACGTCATGCCCCGCACACCCGTGGAGGTGCGGCTCTGGAACTCGCGGATGTCGTCGGCGGCAAAGCGGATGGCCTTGCCCTGACGACTTGCGAGCAGAACGTCATCGCCAGCAGCGAGCAGGGCAACGCCGATCAACCGATCTTCGCTGCCTTCCTCGAACCGCATCGCCAGCTTTCCGTTCGACGGAATGTTGGCGAACGCATCCATGGAGTTGCGGCGGACGCTGCCCTTTGCCGTGGCGAAGACCACGTTGAGAGCGCCCCAGCTGTTCTCGTCTTCGGGCAGCGGGAGGACTGCGGCGATCGTTTCGCCCTGATCCAGCGCCGGGAGCAGGTTGACGATGGGCCGACCACGAGTGGCGGGGCCACCTTCCGGCAGGCGCCATACCTTGAGGCGATACGCCTTGCCCGCAGTGGAGAAGAACAGCACCGGATTGTGGGTGGAGGTGACGAACATCTCCGACACCGCGTCCTCGTCCTTCGTCGCCATACCGGCGCGGCCCTTGCCGCCACGATTCTGCGCGCGGAAAGTCGAAAGCGGGGTGCGCTTGATGTAGCCGTCGAGAGTGACCGTCACGACCATCTCGTCGCGCTCAATCAGGTCCTCGTCGTCGATGCCGTCCCACGCAGGGGCGATCTCGCTGACACGCGGTGTTGCGTACTGATCGCGTATCTCGATCAACTCGCCACGCATCACTTCGTAAAGCTTCACGCGGTCGCCGAGAATCGACAGATACTCAGCGATGGCGATCGCCAGTTCCTTTAACTCGTCACCGATTTCGTCGCGACCAAGTGCGGTCAGGCGATGCAAGCGCAGTTCCAGGATGGCCTTAACCTGCGCATCGGACAGGCGATAGAAGCCCTCAGCCGCGCCAAGGTCGGGCTCAACGGCTTCGACCAGCGAGAGGTAAGGGGCAATTTCTGCGGTCGGCCATTCTTTCGCCAGCAAGCGCGCGCGCGCCTCGGCCGGATTGGACGACCCACGGATCATCGCCACGACCTCGTCGAGGTGCGAGACTGCGACCACCAGGCCGAGCAAAAGGTGAGCCCGGTCGCGCGCCTTGTTCAGTTCGAACTTGGTGCGGCGGGTGATGACCTGTTCGCGGAACTGGATGAACGCGTGGATGATGTCCCGCAGAGCCAGCGTTTCGGGCCGTCCGCTGCGAATGGCCAGCATATTGGCCGGGAAGCTCGACTGAGCGGGAGTGTGCCGCCAGATCTGGTTGAGCACGACTTCCGGCGTGGCGTCACGCTTTAGATCGAGGACGACGCGCACGCCGTTGCGGTTTGATTCGTCGCGAACGTCGGACAGGCCTTCGACGCGCTTGTCCTTCGCTGCTTCGGCGATTTTCTCCACCAGACCGGCCTTGCCAACCTGATAGGGAATGCTCGTCAGCACGATGGAGCGCCGGTCACCCCGGCCTTCCTCGATCGTATGGCGACAACGCTGAAGGATGGAGCCGCGCCCGGTGGTGTAGGCCGAACGGCTGCCGGCGGAGCCCAGGATCAGTGGCGCAGTGGGGAAGTCCGGACCGGGAATATACTCGATCAGTTCTTCCGTGGTGATGCCGGGATTGTCGATCATCGCCAGGCAGCCGTCGATCACTTCGCCCAGGTTGTGGGGCGGAATGTTCGTGGCCATGCCGACCGCGATGCCGCCCGTGCCGTTGACCAGCAGGTTGGGGAAGCGCGCGGGCAGGACAGACGGTTCGTTGCGCGAAGAATCGTAGTTCGGGACGAAATCGACCGTATCCTTGTCGAGATCGTCGAGAAGCGAGTTCGCGACCCGCGCCAGACGCGATTCCGTGTAACGCATCGCTGCAGGCGGATCGGGGTCCATGGAACCGAAGTTGCCCTGACCGTCGACCAGTGGCACGCGCATCGACCACGGCTGCACCATGCGGGCCAGCGCGTCGTAGATCGCGCTGTCGCCATGCGGGTGGTACTTACCCATCACATCACCGACGATGTTCGCCGATTTGCGATAGGGGCGCCCGGCAACGTATCCGCCCTCCTGGGCGGCGTAGAGGATACGGCGGTGGACCGGCTTCAGGCCGTCGCGCACGTCAGGCAGCGCGCGGCTGACGATCACGCTCATCGCGTAATCGAGGTAGCTGGTCTTCATCTCATCGACGATATCGATGCGATCGAACTCACCCGGGTTGGCCGGGGGATCAAGGGTGTCGGTTATGTCGTTCACCTGCGAGGGTTAGCCCGTCTTGTTGTGGTTTCGTCTTATCGCAAATGCCCTAGGACAAAGGCGGGAGGCAGGCCAGCTAACGTCGTTGTGGAGGGTGGCTATCCGCCCCTTTTTCCACACTTGCCGCCGCAAGAGCCCTAATCGCTAGGCCGCGAGGTAGTTAATCGGTTAAATTGGCATTCAGGACGCGATTCCTAGGTTCGAAATTGCTTTCGTTTGCCTACGGCGGTAGCGCGCCTCTCGTGTCCCAGGCCGAGATGCCTGCTGTTCCCGAACAGGAGAATTTTTTCAGTATGAGCCGCATTCCCTCCCTCGTACGCTCCTTTTCCCGCAGCTTCGCTTCGCCGATGGCGCTTGCGCTGTCGCTCGTGGCGGGTTCTACCGTAGTTACGGCTGCGATCAGCACGCCAGCAATGGCGCAGCGCCAGGCGAAACCTAACAACTCCAAGGCGTTCGCCGCGGTCTATCAGCCGGTAGCCGACGTCGTGAACGCTGGCACTGATCTGTCCGGTGTAAAGGCTCAGCTTCCCGCAATCGTGAGCGCAATCGAAACACCGGACGACCGGAACAGCGCCGGAAATCTGATCCTGCTCGCGGGTAACAAACTCAACGACAAGTCGCTGCAGCGCCAGGGTCTCGAACTCATGGTGCAGAGCGGCAAGGTCGATCCGGCGCAGCTCGGCCAGATTCAGTACTTCATCGGCAGCCTCGCTTACGAAGCGCAGGATTGGGCCGCGGCGCGCACCGCGCTGCAGGCCGCCCAGGCAGCTGGCTACACCGAAGATGGCCCCGAAGGCCTGATCGCCGAATCTTACTTCAAGGAGGGCCAGAACCAACAGGGTCTGACCTATCTGAAGGGCCTGATTGAACAGCGTAAGAGTGCCGGTCAGCAGGTGCCCGAAGGATGGGCGCTGCGTGGGTTGCAGGTCGCCTATCAGGCGAATCTCAGTGATGCGGCGATCGATTGGTCCACTCTTCTCGTGGCGCAGAACCCGAGCGCGGAAAACTGGATCAAGGCGCTGCAGGTGGTGAACTCCACTTCCGCTGCCGATGACCCCCAGGTCAGGCTCGACCTGCTGCGCCTGATGGCGCTGACTGACGCTTTGAGTGACCGTCGTGAGTTCATCTCTTACATCGAAACCGCTGATCCGCGCATCATGGCCAATGAAGTGGCCACTGTGCTGGATGCCGGCATTCGCGCGGGCGTGTTTTCCAACGGTGACGAGTACTACACTGAGGTGAAGCGCGTAGTCGACCTGAGGGCGTCGGCCGACAAGGAAGAAGCACCGAAGCTTGCGTCTGAAGCGCGTAGCGCGGCGAATGGCCGCCCGGCACAGAACGCTGGCGACGTGTACCTCTCGCTCGGCTCTTTTGCTGAAGCGGAAGAGATGTACGCGCTCGCCATTGAAAAGGGCGGTGTCGACCGTGACCAGATGCTGACCCGTCAGGGCATTGCCCAGGTACGTCAGGGCAAGTTTGCGGAAGCGCGGACCACCTTCGGCCAGGTTTCCGGCACTCGCGCCGCCGTGGCGCGGATGTGGTCTGTTTATGCGGACAGCCGTGTCTGACGGCCAACTTTAAACCGAATGCGGAACGGCGCGGAAGGGCAGGCCTTTCCGCGCCGTTTTCTTTTGATCAGACGTTGAACTTGAAGTGCAGCACGTCGCCATCCTGCACGACGTATTCCTTGCCTTCCTGACGCAGCTTACCGGCTTCGCGCGCGCGCGCTTCGCCGCCGAGTGATACGAAATCATCGTATGCGATGGTTTCTGCGCGGATGAAGCCCTTCTCGAAATCGGTGTGGATTTCGCCAGCCGCTTGCGGGGCCTTGGCGCCGCTATGGAAGGTCCAGGCGCGCGCTTCCTTCGGACCGATGGTGAAGAAGGTCTTGAGGCCTAGCAGCTCGTAACCGGCACGGATCACGCGGGTCAGGCCGGTTTCCTCCAGCCCCAGCTCGGCCAGATATTCGCCCCGTTCAGATGCGTCCATCGCGACCAGTTCTGCCTCGATGGCGGCCGAAACGACAACCGCCTGCGCGCCTTCTGCCTTGGCCTTTTCAAACACCAGCGTGGACAGGGCATTCCCGTTCGCCGCGTCCTCTTCCGCCACGTTGCATACGTAAAGCACCGGCTTTGCGGTCAGCAGCTGGGCCTGAGCAAAGACGCGGGCTTCCTCGTCATCCTTCGGCTCGGTCAGCCGGGCGGGCTTGCCTTCCCGGAGCAGTTCAAGGGCCTGGCCCAGCACGCTGGCGGCGATCTTGGCTTCTTTGTCGCCGGCGGCTCCGCGCTTCTGTGCTGCGGGCACGCGCTTCTCGAGGCTTTCGAGATCTGACAGCATCAGCTCCGTCTCAACCACCTCTGCGTCAGTGATCGGATCGACCTTGTTGGCGACGTGCTGGATATCGTCATCTTCAAAGCAACGCAGGACGTGAACGACCGCGTCCACCTCGCGAATGTTGCCGAGGAACTGGTTACCCAGGCCTTCGCCCTTGCTGGCGCCTTTCACCAGCCCGGCGATGTCCACGAAGGCAAGCTGGGTGGGGATGATCTTCGCGCTGCCAGCGATAGCGGCCAGCTTCTCCAGCCGTTCGTCGGGCACAGAAACCTGCCCCACGTTCGGCTCGATCGTGCAGAACGGATAGTTCGCGGCCTGCGCGGCCTGCGTTTCGGTCAATGCATTGAACAAGGTCGATTTGCCGACGTTCGGCAGGCCGACGATCCCGCAGCGGAATCCCATGGAATGTCCTTTGGTCTGGATTTGGGCCGCGCCTTAGCGGCGAGGCACGGTCTTGGCCAGTCTTACGCCTGCTGGCGCAACGCGATCTCGCTCATGAAACGAGCATCATCGCCTTTCGCGAGCCAATCGGATTCGTTGCCGATCGCGCCGAGCATGTCGACCAGGTCGTCCATTTGGTCCTTGGCATAGTTGCCCAGCACGTATCCGGTAACCCGGTCCTTACTGCCCGGATGGCCAATGCCGATGCGCACGCGGCGGAAGTCGGGGCCGAGGTGCTGATCGATAGAGCGCAGCCCGTTGTGCCCGGCGGTGCCCCCGCCGATCTTCACCTTCACCTTGAACGGCGCGAGATCCAGCTCGTCGTGAAACACGGTAAGCGCTTCCACACCCAGCTTGTAGAACCGCAGCGCTTCGCCGACGGAGCGACCGCTTTCGTTCATGAAGGTGGCGGGCTTGAGCAGCAGTATCTTTACGCCGCCAATGCGTCCTTCCTGTAGCCAGCCCTGAAACTTCTTCTGCACCGGACCGAAGTCGTGCATCTCAGCGATCACGTCTGCCGCCATGAAGCCAGCGTTGTGCCGGTGCATTGCATATTGTGGGCCCGGATTGCCGAGACCGACCCAGAGTTGCATTACCGTTTCCCCAAAAGCAAAGCGCCGGCCGCACATGGTGGGCCGGCGCTTCTTGCGTCAAGCGGTAGCAGAAGGCTTAAGCGCCTTCGCCTTCCGCCTGGCCTTCGGCTTCGCCGTCAGCAGCTTCAGCTTCGGAGCGCTTCAGGGCCGACGGAGCAACCACGGTGGCGATGGTGAAATCGCGGTCGGTGATTGCGCTGGTCGAACCGGCCGGCAGCGTGACGGTGCTGATGTGGATCGCATCGCCGATTTCGAGACCGGTGACGTCGATTTCGATCTCGCTCGGGATCTTGTCTGCTTCGCAAACCAGTTCCAGTTCGTGACGAACGATGTTGAGCACGCCGCCCTTCTTCAGGCCGGGGCTGCCTTCTTCGTTCACGAAAACCACCGGAACGGCGACGTCGACGGTGGAGCCCTTCGCGAGGCGCAGGAAGTCAACGTGCAGCGGGCGGTCAGTAACCGGGTGCAGAGCGACGTCCTTGGGAAGGGTCCGCAGCGTCTTGCCACCAAGCTCGATCATCACGATCGAGTTGGAGAAGTGCCCGGTGTTGAGCTGGCGCACCAGTTCCTTCGCTTCCACGTGGATCGACACGGGTTCTTCCTTGCCGCCATAGATGACAGCGGGGACACGACCTTCGCGACGCAGTGCACGGGAGGCTCCCTTGCCAGCCCGTTCGCGCAGCTCGGCCGGCAGAGTCAGAGCATCGCTCATTATTCAAGCCTTTCGAATGCATTGATACAGCTTACCCGCCACGCCTCCAGGGATGACCATGACGAGAAGGGCGCGCCCCTAAGCGAAAAGGGCCTCGTGCGCAAGTATTACAGGGTGAGGCCGGCCCTACTGAATACGCCGCACCGTGTACCCGCGCCCGGCCAGCAGGGCCGGAAGTCCGTCAGTGCCGATCATGTGACCCGCGCCTACCGCCACAAAGGGACGATTTCCTCGCTCCAGCATTTCGACGATCCGGTTCACCCACGCGTGGTTACGGTCCACGATCAGCGCCTGATAAAGACCGGGGTCCGCTATCACACCGCCCAGTTCATTGCGTTCCAGCGCGTCCAGATCGCCCGTCAGCCATGCAAGTTGAGCAGCACGACCATCTCTGTCGATCTCCGCAAGCGTGAGCCCCAACAAATCGGCCTGATCTTCCGGTGGCAAAGCATCGAAAAGAGCGAACTGCGCGACAAACCCTTCCAAACCGACCACAGGCAGCGCGCCGTCCAGAAGTGCCCGATCGACCCCCGCAGCATGATCGCCGGACGTGGTGCTGTTGGCGATCACAAGCGCTGCGGCCCATGTGTCGGTCACTCTGAACTCTTCAGGCTTGAGCCCCGCGCGGTCCAGCGCCTGCCTTAACGCTGGCAGGTCCGCAGGGTGGGCGCGGTCGAGGAGGGGTGGGAGACCAGACCCCCTTGCGGCCGCTGCATAGGCGCGGGCGCCCGCCTGCTTGTCGTCGAGATCGGCGACCTCCACCACCAAGGTGTCGGCACCTTTGAGCGCCCTTTCGAGAGGTTCCGTGCGCCAGTTCACACCGCGGGGCAGGGCGTGAATTGTCCCGAACAGCCACGCCGACTGCCCATCCGGCCCGGTCACCTCCCACAATGCGGGAGAGGGGGATGGCCAATCCTCAGCAGGAGCACCGCAGGCAGCCAGCGCTGCCGCAAGCGCCAGCGCGAGAAATTTCCGTATCAATGCCAGATCCGCGTGACTTTCACTCGGCGCTTGCGGAGTTGGTCCTGCACGCTGTCTTTGCCGGCCAGATGCCCCGCGCCCACCGCGATAAACACGGTGCCCGGCTGGTCGAGGCGCTGCTTGATCCAGTCGGCCCAGTGCGCATTACGCTCGGTCAGGAGGCGATCCTTGAGCACGGGATCGGAGAGCTGCGAATTCATCAGGGCTGCGAGTCCGACGGCATCACCCTTGACCCATTCAGCCACCATCGCGTCGAGACCGCTGCTCGCCTGCGGTATCTGCTCAACCGTCTGGTCGAGGAACGATAGCTGCGCCTCCAGAGGCATTCCGTCGAATATATGAATCTGCTCTTCGATCGTTTCCAACGCGCCACGTTTTTTATCTTCGCCTGCGCGCTCGCCCAGCGAAACTTCGACCCCGCTCTGCGTGTCGTAGCCTGAACGTAGCAGGGGCAGCAGAGACAGCGTCATGGCAGCCAGCCACGGCTCGTAATTGTCGAGCGTTTCCACCGGAACACCCAGCGCCACCAGCGCAGCTTCGTATTCCAGGCGATTTTCAGTGGTCATCATCGACCGCAGATTCTGACCCTCGGGCAGCCTGCCGACTTCCTGCAGCGCTTCGGATGACCGGGCCAGATCGCTGATATCCAGTTCAGTCACCAGTTCGTCCGAGGCATTGAGCGCGCGTTCTATCCGTGCGTCATACCATTGCTTGTCGCGGGGAAGGGCGTGGACCGTGCCGAACAGATAGATCGTCGTGTCGCTATCGGACACCTGCCAAAGCGCGGGACCGGGAATCGCGCCTTTGGGCGGCGTTTCCACAGTCGCGCAGCCCGAAAGCGCGAGCGAAGAGGCCGCAAGAGTGCCCAGAAGGCGCTTCAGCATCGTCAGAGAATCCCCATGTTTGGGGTGTATTTAGACGCTTACCGGTAACGGCGCCATAAGCAGGCTGAATACGGCGGAAACACCGTCATGCTTCGCGGTCATCGAAAATCTGTTCGATTGGCATTTCGAACAGGCGCGCCAGGCGGAAGGCCAGCGGCAAGGACGGATCGTGTTTGCCGGTTTCGATCGCGTTGATCGCTTGTCGTGACACGTCGAGGCGCTGCGCCAGTTCAGCCTGGCTCCAGTTCCGTTCGGCCCGCAAGACCTTGAGTCGGTTTCTCACGCTCTCGTCCCGCGAAGGCGAGTGTAGAACCAGCTCAGTGACCACGCGGTGACGAGAACACCCACCATTGCAAAGGACGACAGACCGCCAAGGTCGCGGGCCAGGAGGAGTTGCCAGAGAACAGCCGTGAACAGGATGCCGAACATCGCGATGAAGGCTGATTTGGTCAGCGTCTGGTAGAGGAAGTCGTCTGCCAGTTTCTGGTCCAGGCGGGTGGTGCTGATTGCCAGAACGACAGATGCGACCACTACAGCGATCCCAGCCAGCCCCTTCGTCAGCGGGTCAGTCGGGCTGATCGCCGGATAGTGGCGGCCACCTTCAAGGATCAAGCCCACTGCGCCAAGCGCTCCAGCGACACCGAACAGGGCATCGAAGATGCCCGGGCTGTATAGCTTCTTCATGATCTTCAGCATTTCTGAACCTCCGTTACGTGTCAGGTATACATGACTATATGTCGCATATAATTTCCATGTCAAGTTTGCCTTACATTTTGCCAGCTCTGCTTGCCCGGCATTGACGCTACCCCCACCAATCCGCCATGGGCGCGCGCGATGACTCTAGAGCCTGCGAGAAGCTTTCAGGACATGATCCTCGCGCTCCATAATTACTGGAGTGCGCAGGGCTGTCTGATCCTGCAACCCTATGACATGCGGATGGGGGCGGGCACGTTCCATCCGGCGACGACCTTGCGTGCGCTTGGCCCAGAGCCGTGGAGCGCTGCTTACGTGCAGCCGAGCCGCCGCCCGACTGATGGCCGTTACGGTGAAAACCCCAACCGGTTGCAGCACTACTACCAGTATCAGGTGATCCTGAAGCCCAACCCGGCCGACCTGCAGGAACTCTATCTCAAGAGCCTAGAGGCGATCGGGATTGATCCGCTGAAGCACGACATCCGCTTTGTGGAAGACGACTGGGAAAGCCCCACGCTGGGGGCCTGGGGCCTGGGCTGGGAAGTCTGGTGCGACGGGATGGAGGTGACGCAGTTCACCTATTTCCAGCAGATCGGCGGCTATGACTGCAAGCCCGTGGCTGGCGAACTGACCTACGGTCTTGAACGTCTGGCCATGTACCTGCAGGGCAAGGACCGGGTCTACGATCTGGCGTTCAACAAGGAAGGCGTGACTTATGGTCAGGTGTTCCTCGAAAACGAACGCGAGCTGTCGAAGTACAACTTCGAGATTGCGGACACCGATCAGCTCTTCGCCGGGTTCCGCAGCGCAGAGGCGGAATGCCAGCGCTGTATCGAGGCGCAGATTCCGCTCGCCGCCTACGATCAGGCGATTGAGGCCAGCCACCTGTTCAACCTGTTGCAGGCGCGCGGCGTGATCAGCGTGCAGGAACGCGCCAGCTACATCGGCCGCGTGCGCGATCTGGCGAAGGGCAGCTGCGAAGCTTGGATTGAGAAGAACAAGGACAGATGGGCTCAGGAATATCCGGGGTGGACGGTATGACCGATTTCCTGCTCGAACTGCGCTCTGAGGAAATCCCGGCCCGGATGCAGGCCGGTGCGCGCGCCGATCTGGAAAAGCTGTTCCGCAAGGAACTGGCGGCGGCAGGCGTTACGCCGGGCGCGACCACCGTGTGGTCCACGCCGCGCCGTCTGGCGCTGATTGCCAGCAATCTGCCCGAAGCGACGGAGCCGGTGCGTGAAGAGACCAAGGGCCCGCGCGTAGGCGCTCCGCCTCAGGCTCTGGAAGGGTTCCTGCGCAAGACCGGCCTGACGGAAGACCAGCTGGTCGAGCGCGATGGCGTGCTGTTCGCCATTGTCGAGAAGCCGGGCCGCGCCGTGAGCGATGTTCTGGCCGAGGCCGTTCCCGCAGTGGTTCGCGCGTTCCCGTGGCCGAAGTCCATGCGCTGGGGTGCCCAGTCGATCACCACGGAAAGCACGCGCTGGGTTCGCCCGCTGTCGGGCATCGTGGCCATTTTCGGTGACGATCTCGTGTCGTTCGAGGCTGGCGGTGTCGCCAGCGGCTTCGTCACCAAGGGGCACCGGTTCCACTGCCCGGGCGAAGTCACCATCGGCGGCGCGCACGACTATCAGGAGAAGCTGCGCGCCTGCCACGTGATCGTCGATCACGAGGAACGCCAGAACCTGATCCGCGAAAGCGCGGCCAAGGCGGCTGAGGCTGCCGGGCTGTCGCTGGTCGAGGACGAGGGGCTGGTGATCGAGAACGCCGGTCTTACCGAATTCCCCGTGCCGCTGCTCGGCCGCTTCGATCCCGAGTTCCTCGAAGTTCCGCCAGAGGTGATCCAGCTCACCGCGCGCGTGAACCAGAAGTATTTCGTGTGCGAGCAGGGCGGCAAACTGGCCAACGCCTTCATCTGCACCGCCAACATCGCGGCGGAAGATGGCGGCACGGCCATTGTCGACGGCAACCGCAAAGTCCTCGCCGCCCGCCTCAGCGATGCGCGCTTCTTCTGGCAGCAGGACCGCAAGGTGCCGCTGGCCGAACAGGCGAAGAAGCTGGCGCGGATCACGTTCCACGAAAAGCTCGGCACCGTCGCCGACAAGGTGGAGCGCGTGGCGAAGCTGGCCGAATGGCTCGCCACCGAAGGCATTGTCCCGAACTGCGACCCCGCGCTGGCGCGGCAGGCGGCGGAGCTGTGCAAGGCCGATCTCGTCACTGAAATGGTCGGCGAGTTCCCCGAATTGCAGGGCCTCATGGGCGGTTACTACGCCCGTGCGGAAGGTCTGCCGGACGCGGTGGCAGACGCCATCCGCGATCACTACAAGCCGGTTGGGCAGGGTGATGAAGTGCCGACTGCGCCGGTGACGGTGGCGGTAGGCCTGGCGGATAAGCTGGATACTTTGACAAGCTTCTTCGTCGAAGGGATGCCGCCTACAGGATCGAAGGATCCGTTTGCTCTGCGGCGCGCAGCCTTGGCGGTAATTTCCACGGTGCTTCAGAACGGTTTGCGTTTCCGCCTTGAGCGCGTGCTTCTCGCAGCGTGCGGTGATGACCAGGCTAAGTTTGAAACGGTCTTTTTCGGTAAGACCGAGCAGAACCTGGCCAACTTCTTCGCCGACCGTCTCAAGGTTCAGCAGAAAGAAGCAGGCGTCCGCCACGACTTGATCGACGCGGTGTTCGCGCTCGGTGGCGAGGACGATCTCGTCCGCCTGCTGGCTCGGGTTCACGCGCTCCAGGCATTCGTCGGGACCGAGGACGGCAAGAACCTGCTCGCAGGCTACAAGCGCGCTGCCAATATCCTCAAGAAGGAAGATTGGCAGGGTATCGAGGCCGAGATTTCCCGCACTGGCGAGGAAGACCCGCTGGCGGGAGTCGATGACCCGGACCTCGCGCCCGTGATCGCCGCGAAGATGGCCGAACGCCACGACAGGGAATTGTCCTACGCTCCCGAACCCGCGGAACAGGCGCTGATCGAAGCGCTCGAAACCGCCCAGCCCCGCGCGGCTCAGGCGGTTGAGGCAGAGGACTTCGAGGCTGCCATGGCCGCGCTTGCCACTCTGCGCGCGCCGATCGATCGGTTCTTCGAAGAAGTCACCGTAAATGACACAGATCAGGACAAGCGAGCCGCGCGGCTTGACTTGCTTGCCCAGTTCCGTGCTGCGGTGCACAATGTGGCGGACTTCTCACGTATCGAAGGGTGATGTTCTCAACCGACCTTTCACTGGGGTATCGCCCCAGCTGAGAAGGCCCGATCAAGCGTTAAAAAAATAGCAGGTTAGTGGCCCTGTTTCGGGATGACACCGTGTTATCCCCGTCACCCTGCCAGCACGAGGGATGCGATGCAGACGGTTTACACTTTCGGCGGCGGCGTAAAGCATGATGATCCGCGCGCGAAGGACAAGACGATCACCGGTGGCAAGGGATCGAACCTTGCCGAAATGGCCGAGATTGGCCTGCCGGTGCCGCCGGGCTTTACGATCACGACCGACGAATGCATCGCCTATCTCCAGCACGGCGCGGACTTTTCCGACGCGCTGAAGGCCCATGTGGCGGAAGCGCTGGCGCACGTTGAACGCGCAGTGGGCAAGCGTTTTGGCGACGCCGCCGATCCGCTGCTCGTTTCCGTCCGTTCCGGCGCGCGGGTGTCGATGCCGGGCATGATGGATACCGTGCTGAACCTCGGCCTCAACGACGATACGGTGCGCGGCCTCGCGTCCGCATCGGGCGATGATCGCTTCGCGTGGGACAGCTACCGCCGGTTCATCCAGATGTATTCCGACGTCGTCCTCGGGCTTGATCACGGGCTGTTCGAAGAAGCGTTGGACATCGCCAAGGAAGGGCAGGGTTACTCTGCCGATACCGAGATGACCGCCGAAGACTGGCAGGCGCTGGTCGCGGAATACGGTCGTATCGTTGAGCGGGAACGCGGCAAGCCGTTCCCGTACGACGTGCACGAACAGCTCTGGGGCGCGATTGCCGCCGTGTTCGATTCCTGGGATTCGGACCGCGCGAAAGTCTATCGCCGCCTGAACGACATTCCGGGCGACTGGGGCACGGCCGTCAACGTGCAGGCCATGGTGTTCGGCAACATGGGCGACACCAGCGCCACCGGCGTCGCCTTCACGCGCGATCCCGCGACGGGCGAAAACGCCTACTACGGCGAATGGCTGGTCAACGCACAGGGCGAAGACGTGGTCGCGGGCATCCGCACACCGCAGTACCTCACGAAGGCGGCTCGCGAACGTGCCGGCGCCAGCGCGCTGAGCATGGAAGAAGCCATGCCCGAGGCTTACGGCGAACTTGCCCGCGTGTTCGATCTGCTGGAGCGGCACTACCGCGACATGCAGGACATCGAATTCACCGTGCAGCAGGGCAAGCTGTGGATGCTTCAGACCCGCAGCGGCAAGCGCACGGCCAAGGCCGCGCTGAAGATGGCCGTGGAGATGGCGGGCGAGGGGCTGATCGACGAGAAGACCGCGATCCTGCGCGTCGATCCGATGGCGCTGGACCAGCTGCTGCACCCCACGCTGGACCCGAAGGCGGCGCGTGACGTGCTGACCAAGGGGCTGCCGGCATCACCGGGTGCGGCGAGCGGCAAGGCCGTGCTCGACGCGGATACTGCCGAACAATGGGCCGCTCGCGGTGAGAAGGTGATTCTCGTCCGTGTCGAAACCAGCCCGGAAGACATCCACGGGATGCACGCCGCCAAGGGTGTTCTGACCGCTCGCGGCGGCATGACCAGCCACGCGGCTGTGGTCGCCCGCGGCATGGGCCGTCCCTGCGTGTCGGGTGCTTCGGCAGTCTCGATCAATCTGGCCTCGCGCACGCTGCGGATCGGATCGCGTGAACTGGCGGAAGGCGATATGCTGACCATCGACGGAGCGACCGGCGAAGTCATGGCCGGCGAAGTGCCGACGATCGAGCCGGAGATGGCGGGCGATTTCGGCACCCTTATGCAGTGGGCCGACCGGCACCGCCGCATGAAGGTCCGCACCAATGCGGAAACTCCCAACGACTGCCGCATGGCGCGTCAGTTCGGGGCCGAGGGCATCGGTCTGTGCCGTACGGAGCATATGTTCTTCGACGCCGGGCGGATCAGCGCCGTGCGTGAGATGATCCTGGCCGATGATGAGGCGGGTCGCCGCCGCGCGCTGGCCAAGCTGCTCCCGGAACAGCGGGCCGACTTCACCGAGATTTTCACGACGATGGCGGGCCTTCCGTGCACCATCCGTCTGCTCGACCCGCCGCTGCACGAATTCCTTCCGCACGAGGAGGGCGATTTCGCCGATCTGGCCACGGCGACCGGCGTAAGTGTCGAAGCGCTGAAGCGCCGGGCGGACGAACTCCACGAATTCAACCCGATGCTCGGCCATCGCGGTTGCCGTCTGGGTATCACGTTCCCTGAAATCTACGAGATGCAGGCGCGCGCGATCTTCGAAGCGGCCTGCGATGTTGCCGCCGCCAGCGGTGAAGCGGTGGTTCCCGAGGTGATGATTCCGTTGGTCGGAACGCGCAAGGAACTCGCGATTCTCAAGGCGCTGGTCGAACAGACCGCCGCGACGGTCTTCGCCGAAAAGGGCCGCACGCTCGACTACCTTGTCGGCACGATGATCGAACTTCCGCGCGCCGCGCTGATGGCGGGCGAGATCGCTGAAGAGGCTCGCTTCTTCTCGTTCGGCACCAACGATCTGACGCAGACCACATTGGGTGTGTCGCGCGACGATGCGGGGCGCTTCCTGTCAGTCTATGTCGACAAGGGAATCTACCCCCGCGATCCGTTCGTCAGCCTCGACGTTGAAGGTGTGGGGCAGCTCATCACCCTCGCGGCGGAGCGGGGGCGGGCGACCCGACCTGACATCAAGCTGGGCATTTGCGGCGAGCATGGTGGCGATCCCGCCAGCATCGCGTTCTGCGAAAGCACCGGCCTCGATTACGTCAGCGCCTCACCCTACCGGGTTCCGATCGCACGCCTCGCGGCTGCACAGGCAGCCCTGAGGGGCTGATCGGAAGGTCAGCGATGTCAGCGGCGGCCGCTGAGGGTCAGGATTTCGAAGTTCTCGACCACGCGGCCCCGCTCGTCGGCTTCGGCAGCGAATGCCGCCTTGGCGCGCTCCAGCCCGGCCTTGCCAAGCGCGGGAGGCTTCGAGGCCAGCATGTTGCTGAGGCCCTGCGCGCGCACGTCGCTGACCAGCCGTTCAAGGGACCGGTAGGCGACCGTCAGGGGCCTGCTGTCAGCCACAGGGTCCGCCCAGCCGGCGCGTTGAAGCAGTTGTGCACCCGCTCGCACGTCCACTTGCGGGTGAATCCGGGCCGCAGGACGCTCTCCGTCCGCCGTCAGCATTATCTTGCGCAGGGTGGGAAGGCTGCCAGCGCCGCTGAAACTGGCGATCGCCCGCCCGCTCGGTGTCAGCGCCTTGCGGATATGGATCAGAGCACCGGGCAAGTCATTCACGGTGTCGAGGCTTCCCACGCTGGCAATGAAATCAAAGCCTTCAGCTGGGAAGGGATGCTCTTCGTCGAACCCGTAGACTGGTTCCACGCTGACCACCTGCGCGCCCTGGCGTTCCAAGTTCGCCGCAAGCTCCCCGGTCCAGTCACCGATCACCAATGCCCGCTTGGGTTCGTGACGCAGGAAGGCGAGTCGCTCGAGCATGTCTTCGACGATGTCGTCGATCACGAAACGCGCCGGGTCCGGTCGCTGCTGCAGGGCGAGCGCGCGCTTGCGCACGGCGGAGCGACGTGTGGGGGAGAATATCGTTGGCGGGGTGCTGGCCATCTCCGGCTCCTGCCGGGCTGGCGGCCCATGCGCAAGGCCACGCACCCATGACGCTTGCGCAAGCCTTCGCTCCGCTGGTGGACCTGATCTACCCGCCGCGCTGCCCCGCATGTGGCGAGGGCATCGCGGTGCAGGAGGGATTGTGCGCGCCATGTTGGGGCGGTCTGGTGATTCCCGGAGAACCGGCATGTGCGCTGTGCCAGCGGTCATTTTCGATTGATCAGCCAGCCGGCTCTGTTTGCGCGCCTTGCCTGGCTTCCCCGCCGCGTCACGACGGTATCGCAGCAGGCACTATCTACAACGAGGTCTCGCGCAAGCTGGTGCTGGCGTTCAAGCACGGCCGCCGCATCGCTCTCGCCCCCATGCTCGCCCGCATGACGGCGGCACGCCTGCCCGATTTGGAGGGCGATTGGCTGGTCGTCCCAGTGCCGTTACATCGCTGGCGCCTGTGGCGGCGCGGATTCAATCAATCCGCTCTGTTGGCGAAAGAAATCGCGCGTCTGCGCGGCCAACAGCTCCTGCTCGATGCCCTGATCCGCAAGAGGGCCACGCCGCCGCTAGGCGGGCTTGGCCGCGCCGCCCGTGCGCGCCAGCTTTCGGGCGCAATTGCTGTAAATCCTTCGCAAGCTCCGCTGCTACGCGGCGCGAGCGTGGTGCTGGTCGATGACGTGATGACGAGCGGAGCGACAACGGGCGCGTGTGTTTCCGTCTTGAAGCGGGCGGGTGCCGCGCGTGTGATCATCACCTGTTTTGCCAGGGTGGCCGACGAGGCGGTTTGAAATCGTGCCCCAAATGCAAAACGCCCGGGGGTTGGCCCCGGGCGTTCGCGTGACGATGTCGCTGAACCGATGCGCACTACCCCCCAGTGAGCGCTTCGATCCAAACCCTCATTTCCCGGTTCGTCCTGACGGACTGATCCCGAGACCCCCCTTCCTTGGCGCGTTTCCGGCGCGGCCGGTCGGTAGCGGCCCGTCAAAGCCGCACTTCGTTCATCCCATTGAAAGGCTAACCAACAAAGCACGTTTGCGGCGCAGCATGGATTTTCGCCGTATCATGTGGTTATCGTGCAACAAGATTCGGGTTGAGGGCCCGAACATGATGGTGAGGCTAGTTTCCACAATGTCAGTAGACGATGTCGCGCGTGAAACGGGGAGTTTTCTCGATCCCAAATTCGATGCTGCGGGTCTGCTCACGGCAGTCGCGCAGGACGTGGATAGCGGCGAAGTACTTATGGTTGCCTTCATGGACCGCGAAGCGTTGGACGCGACGCGCGAAACCGGCCTCGCGCATTTCCATTCGCGCAGTCGTGGGCGGTTATGGATGAAAGGCGAGACCTCTGGCCATGTGCTGCGGGTCGAGTCGATTCTGGTCGATTGCGATCAGGACGCGCTGGTGCTCAAGGCGCGTCCGGCCGGACCGGCGTGCCACACCGGACAACGCAGTTGCTTCTACCGCGCGATTAAGGGCAATGGCCTAACCCCTGTTGAAAGCTGAGAGTTTCGATGAGCACTTATACCCCGCCAGTGCGCGATGCGCAGTTCGTTCTCACGCGCCTTCTCGGCGGAGCGGGACTCGATGATGACCTCATCGAAGCATTGCTTGGGGAAGCGGGGCGGTTCGCTGCGGAGGTTGTGGCACCGCTCAACGTTCCGTCTGATCTGAACGGCTGCAAGCGCGCGCCTGATGGCACTGTGACCACACCGCCCGGTTTCCCCGAGGCCTACCGCCAGTATGCCGAGGCAGGGTGGGGAACCTTGGCCCTTCCGGAAGAGCACGGCGGGCAGGGCTTGCCCCATGTTGTGGCGACAGTGACGGAAGAGTTTCTCAACTCAGCCTGCCACGCGTTCTACATGTACCCGGGCCTCACCCACGGCGCCGTGGCGGTGCTGGGTTCGCGCGCTAGCGACGAGTTGAAGGCTGCTTACCTTCCGAAGCTGGTGTCAGGCGAATGGTTGGGCACCATGGCGTTGACGGAGCCGCAGGCCGGCACCGATCTCGGTCTCATCCGCACCAAGGCGGAACCGCGCGGGGATGGCAGCTATGCCATTTCGGGCGAGAAGATATTCTGTTCGGGCGGCGAGCAGGATCTGACCGACAACATCGTCCACCTCGTGCTGGCACGACTGGTCGGCGCGCCGGAAGGATCACGCGGTATCTCGCTGTTTCTGGTGCCAAAGGTTCTGCCGGACGGATCGCGTAACTCGGTCACGTGCGGAGCAGTCGAACACAAAATGGGCCTGCGCGGCAGTGCGACCTGCGCGATGCACTTTGACGGCGCGAGCGGTTGGCTGATCGGCGAGGAGAATGCAGGCCTCGCCGCCATGTTCATCATGATGAATGCAGCCCGGCTTTCGTGCGGAGCACAGGGCGTCGCACAGGCGGAATTGGCCTATCAGAAGGCGTCTGCCTATGCGCTGGAGCGCAAGCAGGGTCGTTCACCCGTCCGGTCGGGCGGCGCTCCTGCATCGGCCGACCCGCTGATCGCGCACCCAGATGTCCGTCGTCTGTTGATGGATGCGCGCGCGTTCACCGAAGGTTTCCGCGCATTGGTGCTGTGGACGGCATGGCAGCTCGACCAGGGTGAGGAGGAGCTGGTTTCGCTCCTGACCCCGGTCCTCAAGGCTTACGGCACCGATCGAGGCTTCGAGACAGCGGTCGCCATGCAGCAGATATTCGGTGGCCACGGCTACATTACCGAGACCGGCATTGAGCAGGTCGTTCGCGATGCCCGTGCGGCGATGCTCTATGAAGGCGCAAACGGCGTGCAGGCGCTCGATCTTGTTGGCCGGAAAGTCGCGAAAGATGACGGTCAGGCGCTGGAGCGGTTCATCGCGCTGATCGAAGACGAATGTGAGGCTGCCGACGCTGCGCTTCACTTCCTCTCCGCCCCCTTGCGCGAAGCGGTGCACGAGGCGCGGGAATCTGCCCTCTGGCTCATCTCTGCCGGAAAGTCCGACCCGGCGGAACTTGGCGCAGGTTCGTATGCCTTTCTCCAGTTGATCGGTGTTCTGTCGGTGGGCTGGATGTGGCTGCGCTTGGCAAAGGCCGCGCTACCTGATGCCGAGGCGGACAGCTTCTGTGCCGCCAAGCTGGTGACCGCGCGCTATTACGCGCTTCACGTGCTGCCGCAGGTTCCGATGCTCCGCCGAAAGGTCGAGGCAGGCGTGAATGTGTTGACGGACATCCCCGCAGAAGCGTTTGCTACAGCCTGACTGGCGCCTAGCTCAGTTCTTCGTCGAACAGCTCCAGCATTGCCGCCCAGCTTTGGCGGTCAGCGCTGGAGTTGTAGGCGACAGCCGGGTTTAAGCTGGGATCGGGGCTGGTGAAGCCGTGCTTCACGCCGCTGTAAGAGTGGAAGTGCCAGTTGGCCCCGGCCTCATCCATCTCCGCCCAGAAGGCCACCACGTTGCTGCGCGGAACCATGGGATCGGCGTCCCCGTGGCATACCAGGATGCGGGCTTTGATCTGTCCCGGCTCGGCGGGTAGGCCGGTGTCGAGCAACCCGTGGAAACTGACCGCTGCGAATAGCGGGGCACCATCGCGGGCCAATTCCAGTGCGGCCTGCCCGCCCATGCAAAAGCCGATGGTGGCAAATTGAAGACCCTGCGCCTCAGGCAAGCTCGCGAGGGCTTTTAGTCCGGCGCGGAGCCTCCGCCGATAGGTCAACGGATCAGGGCGAATGGCAGCTGCCAGAGTGCGGGCCTCGTCAAACCCGGTCGGCTGCCTTCCATAGAGGTCGGCTACCAGCGCGAGGTAACCCGCATCGGCCAGCGCCTTCGCCTTGGCTATCACCGCCGGCGTCGGGTTCATGATCGTGGGAAACACCAGGACCGCCGCGCGCGGAGAGGTGGAGGGGCGTGCGACAAGGCCGGTTAGCGCGGTGTCACCATCGGCGTAAGCAAGCGGTTGGAGGTCCATTACGCGACCTTAGCAGGCGTAATTGTGCAGGAGTAGGTTCAAACACAGGAAAGGCCGCCGGAACTCTCGCCCCAGCGACCTCTCTTAAATCCATTCCGGCTTATTCGGTCGGCAGGAATTCCGGGACCGAGAGATAACGTTCGCCGGTATCGTAATTGAAACCGAGCACGCGCGTTCCGGCGGGAAGCTCAGCGACCTTTTGCGCGATCGCGGCCAGCGTGGCGCCGCTGGAAATGCCAACGAGCAGCCCTTCTTCACGCGCGCTGCGCAGCGCCATCGCCTTAGCGTCGGCGGCATCGACCTGGATCGCACCGTCAATCGACTGGGTGTGCAGGTTGGCGGGAATGAAGCCCGCACCGATACCCTGGATCGGGTGAGGGCCAGGCTGGCCACCAGAGATCACCGGCGACAGGACAGGCTCCACAGCATAGGCCTTAAGCGACGGCCAGGCCTTCTTCAGCTCTTCTGCGCAAGCGGTCAGGTGTCCGCCGGTCCCAACACCCGTGATCAGCACGTCGACCGGGGTGTCGGAGAAGTCCGCGAGGATTTCCTTGGCGGTGGTGCGCACGTGGGCGCTGACGTTAGCGGGGTTTTCGAACTGCTGTGGCATCCATGAGCCGGGCGTTTCATCGACCAACTGCTGCGCACGCTCAAGCGCACCCTTCATCCCCTTTTCCTTGGGGGTCAGGTCAAACCTTGCGCCGTAGGCCAGCATCAGGCGGCGCCGCTCGATGCTCATCGATTCGGGCATGACCAGCACCAGCTTGTAGCCCTTCACGGCTGCCACCATGGCGAGGCCGATACCGGTGTTGCCGCTGGTCGGCTCAATGATCGTGCCGCCGGGCTGCAGCTTGCCAGACTTCTCGGCATCTTCGACCATCGCGAGCGCGATACGGTCCTTGATGGAGCCGCCCGGATTGGCCCGTTCGCTCTTCACCCATACCTCGTGATCGGGGAATAGGCGGGCCAGGCGGATATGCGGGGTGTTCCCGATAGTGGCCAGGACGTTGTCAGCTTTCACGACGCGCTCTCCTTGGAGTTCTGTTCCTGTAGGAATATCGGGGCGAACGTCCTTGCTTTACGCAGCTCAGGAAAGATCCAGGCCCAGATTGCGGTAACGACTATCGCACCAATGCCGCCGAACGCAACCGCCCCCGTGACACCGATGAGCCCCGCGACGAGGCCGGCGCGCAGTTCACCCAATTCGTTGGAAGCGGAGATAGCGAGCCCGGAGATCGCAGAAACTCTTCCGCGTTTATCATCCGGAGTGTTGAGCTGAACCAGCGAGCTGCGAACGAACACCGACACCATGTCGGCAGCGCCCAGCAGCGCCAGCATCGCGAGCGAGAGCATGAAATTGCGCGACACCGCGAAGATCGCGGTCGCGGCCCCGAAGACCACGACGGACCACAGCATCTTCACGCCGACGTTGGTCTCGAACGGCTTGAAGGAGAGCCATAGGGCCACGATCGCAGCGCCTGCAGCCGGTGCCCCGCGCATGATCCCCAAACCCTCTGGCCCGACCTCGAGAATGTCGCGCGCGAAGACGGGCAGCATGGCGGTCGCGCCGCTCAGAAGCACCGCAAACAGGTCGAGCGAGATACAACCCAACAGGAACCGTTCGCGCCACACAAACTGGAACCCTTCGACGATCTGCTTCAGCGGATTGCGGGCAGGGCCGACTTGCGCTGCCCGTACGGGACGGACGGAGGAGATCAGCAGGCCCGAAAGGAGCAGCATGACTGCGGACATCAAGTACGGCATCGACTCGCTTCGGGCGAAAAGCAGCCCGCCAGCGGCCGGCCCGATGACCGTGGCAGCCTGCCAGGCGATGGAACTGAGCGCGATCGCCTTGGGAAGGAGCCGTGGCGGAACGATGTTCGGGGCGATGGCGCTGAGGGCGGGGCCATTGAAGACGCGTGCCGCGCCATGTGCGGCCGCCAGCGAGAAGATGAGCGGCAAAGTCAGCGCATCGGCGTGGGTCAGCAGGCCGAGCATCACCGCAATGCAAGTGTCGATTACGTTCGCGAACAGTACCACCCGGCGCCGGTCGAACCGGTCGGCGGCCCAACCGGCCACTGGTGTGAGGATAAATAGCGGAAGGAATTGAGCAAGGCCCAGGAGCCCGAGCATGAAGGCTGCGGTGGGCCTGTCCATGCCATAGTCGCCGCGAGCTATGTCGTAAGTCTGGTAGCCGATCAGCACGACCATCGACAGGGTGGCGAACGTTGCCAGAAAGCGCGCCAGCCAGAAGCGCCGGTAATCCGGGATCGCCAGCGGAGAAGTCGGTTTAGAAGGATCTTCGATAACGGTATCAGTCACGCGCACGCCATGACAGGCGCGACGCAAGGTGCCAAGCGGGGTGGAACTTGGGCTGCCGTTACCCCCGCTTCGTCAGCCCTTGCGGCGCAAACGCGGATTGGGTTGTAGTTCCTCGATCATGGCGAGGAAATCGTCCGACCGGATGATCCGTTCGAACTGGAAGCCAGCTCGATCCTCAGTGGTCCAGATGCAGTAGGCTTCAATCCTGCCGATAACGGGCAGGCGCACGATTACGCGGTCGCCTCGCGTCATCGTCGACGTCGCTTCTGCGTCCATCGCATCGACCATGAAGCCGTGCGCAGACAGATTGCTGATGTGGAGTTTGACGTCACCGCGGATGCGATGCTCTGCGATCACCGGGTAATCAACCGGGTGCCGCGCCGAGCGACGCAAGTCGGTTACAGACAACTGGGCGCCGCCTGCCATCGAACCGTTCTCCCTTTCAGCGGACTCCGAAAAGCCCATTTCGCATCTAAAGCTGGAGAAAGGGTAAAGCCTTAGGTCAGTTTGCCCCGCAGAATTGCGTGCCGCTTGCGCCCCAGACTAAGCTTCCGCTCCTCGCCGGGGGCAAGAGTGATCAGGAAGGCGGGGTCGGTATTCGCCTCGTCATCAACTCGCACGGCACCTTCCGCGATCTTGCGCTTGGCCTCGCCATTGGACGCGGTAAAGCCCACAGCGGTGCAGGCCGCACCCAGTCGGACGCCTTCTGCAGGAACGTCCAGCACCGGGAGGTCGTCTCCCAAACCGCCACCGGCAAATGTCTGCGCGGCAGTGGCTTCGGCCGATGTCGCGGCGCTTTCTCCGCGGACCAGCTTAGTTACTTCGTTGGCGAGCACGATCTTGGCCTGATTGATCTCAGCGCCTTGCAGCGCTTCGAGACGGGCGATCTCGTCCAGTGGCAGATCGGTGAACAGGCGCATGAAGCGGCCCACGTCACGGTCATCCACGTTGCGCCAGTATTGCCAAAAATCGTAGGCGGGCAGCTGATCCTCGTTGAGCCAGACCGCACCCGCCGCCGTCTTGCCCATCTTGGCGCCATCCGCGGTGGTCAGCAGCGGCGTGGTAAGGCCGAACACTTCCTGGCCATCCATCCGCCGCGTCAGTTCCACGCCGTTGATGATGTTGCCCCACTGATCCGATCCGCCCATCTGTAAACGGCAGTCGATCGCATTCGACAGGTGGCGGAAATCGTATCCCTGCAGGATCATGTAGTTGAATTCGAGGAACGTCATCGGCTGCTCACGCTCAAGACGGAGGCGAACCGAGTCGAAGCTGAGCATGCGATTCACTGTGAAGTGCGTGCCGACTTCTTGAAGCAGCTCGATGTAACCAAGCTTGCCCAGCCAATCCTGGTTGTTGACCATGATCGCGCCGGTCGGGCTGTCATTGAAATCCAGCAGCTTCGAGAAAACCGTGAAGATCGAAGCAATGTTCGCCTCAATCGTCTCGTCGCTCAGCATCTTGCGGCTTTCGTCGCGGCCAGTGGGATCGCCGATGCGCGTGGTGCCGCCACCCATCAGGACAACAGGCTTGTGCCCGGTCTGCTGCAGGCGGCGCAGCATCATGATCTGAACCAGCGAGCCGATATGGAGCGAAGGCGCCGTGGCGTCGAAGCCGATATATCCCGGCACAACTCCCCGCTCCGCAAGGGCATCGAGGCCCGCTGCGTCGGTTAGCTGGTGGATGTAGCCGCGCTCGTCTAGTAAGCGCAGGAGGCTGGATTTGTACTCGCTCATCGTATTTCTTCGCCTTCGGGGGACGCGGGCGCCTAGCACGCAAGGGACTTCATGCAAACGTATCAGCTAGCGGTTCACACGGATCATCCGGCCAGAACCGTCGAACGTGTTGAGGCGCGGATCATCGGACGGGACGCATCCTTCCTGCGTGTCCGCTGGAAAGTGGAGGGCGCGCAGCACCTTGTGGTTCCGCCATTCGGCGGACGCGGCCGGGCTGATGATCTTTGGCGAACAACCTGTTTCGAGATGTTCCTGATGCCCAGTGGCGGGGGCGCATACTGCGAATTTAACCTGTCGCCTTCGGCGCGTTGGAACGCGTACGACTTCGATAGCTATCGCACCGGGATGCGGGAACGTCCTTTTCCGCACGAGCCGGAATGTACGCTGCGGCAGGGCAGCACTTTCGCGATCTTCGACGCGGCTATCCCGGTGGCGGGGTTGCCCGATGCCGATTGTGCCATGGGCCTTTGCGCTGTGATCGAGGAAGAGGGCGGCACCATCAGCTATTGGGCGCTGGCGCACGAAGAAGGACGCCCGGATTTTCACTCATCCGCTTGCTTCACGGCGGAGCTTCCGGCACCCCAAGTGGCATGAAATTCGGGATAGACCGCCTGCTTGAAGAGCCGGCGTTGAAGGAATCGTTGGCTGGCAAGCGTGTGGCGCTGGTCGCGCATCCGGCATCGGTGACGCTGGACCTCACGCACTCTCTGGATGCGCTGGTCGCCGCTGGGATAAACGTCAGCGCCGCTTTTGGCCCCCAGCACGGGATCAAGGGCGACAAGCAGGACAACATGGTTGAGACGGCGGACGAGATTGATCCGCGCTACGGCATCCCGCTGTTCAGCCTTTATGGGGAAGTGCGCCGCCCGACCGCAGCGATGATGGACGCGGCGGACGTGTTCCTGTTCGATCTCCAGGACCTCGGTTGCCGGATCTACACCTTCTGCACCACTCTGCTTTATCTGCTGGAAGAGGCCGCGCGCCACGGCAAGGCGGTGTGGGTGCTGGATCGGCCCAACCCGGCGGGGCGGCCGGTGGAGGGCACCTTGCTCCTTCCGGGTCAGGAAAGCTTCGTTGGAGCGGGCCCTATGCCTATGCGCCACGGGCTGACGATGGGCGAGATGGGCCTTTGGTTCGTGCGTCACTTTGGACTCGATGTTGAATATCGAGTGGTCGAGATGCACGACTGGTTGCCAGAGGCTGGGCCGGGCTACGGCTGGCCGGAAAGCCGCATCTGGATCAACCCCAGTCCCAACGCTGCGAGCCTCAACATGGCACGGGCCTATGCGGGGACGGTCATGCTGGAAGGGGCCACGCTCAGCGAAGGCAGGGGCACGACCCGTCCGCTCGAGGTGCTGTTCGGTGCCCCTGATGTGGATGCAGGTGCCGTGCTTGCGGAAATGGAACGCTTCGCACCGGAATGGCTCGCCGGATGCGCCGTCCGCGAATGCTGGTTCACGCCTACCTTCCACAAGCACGCAGGCGAGTTGTGCAATGCGCTTATGATCCATGCGGAAGGCCCGTTTTACGATCACACGGCGTTCCGCCCGTGGCGTTTGCAGGCATTGGCGTTCAAGGCCGTGCGGCGGCTCTATCCCGACTATCCGCTGTGGCGTGACTTCCCCTACGAGTACGAGTTCGACCGCTTGGCAATTGATGTGATCAATGGTGGCCCGTCGCTGCGCGAATGGGTGGACGATCCCGTTTCGACGCCCGGTGACCTTGAGGCAATAGCAGCCGCCGACGAAGCCCGCTGGCGCGCCGAGGTTGCCGATCTGGTGCTCTACTAGTGTACTTTCATTGACTCTGTCCGTGGGTTAGACCCGTTGCAAATAAGCGCGGGAGAGACGGATGCTTACACTCTACAGCTTTGGGCCGGGTGCGAACTCGCTCAAGCCGATGCTGACCTTGTTCGAGAAGTTTACGCTCGACCGCGATTTCAAGGTGCATCAGCTTAATCCCGCGAAGTTTGAGCACCACTCCGACTGGTTTAAAGCGATCAATCCGCGCGGTCAGGTTCCGGCGCTGGAAGATGGCGGGCGGACCGTGACCGAAAGCACGGTGATCTGCGAATACCTGGAAGACGCGTGGCCAACCGAGGTGAAGCTGCGGCCAGAAGACCCCTACGACCGCGCGCAGATGCGTGTCTGGACGAAGTGGGTGGATGAATACTTCTGCTGGTGCGTCTCGACCATTGGATGGCACCGTTATGTCGGAAAGATGGCGCAGAACCTGAGTGATGACGAGTTCGAAGAGAAGGTGAAAGCCATTCCCGTTCCCGAGCAGCAGCTCAAATGGCGCCGCGCCCGCGAAGGTTTCCCGCAGGACATGCTGGATGAGGAAATGCGCAAGATCGCCGTTTCCGTGCGACGGCTGGATGATCACCTGCGCGATAACGAGTGGCTCGCCGGAGGCGCCTATTCCCTCGCCGACATCTGCAACTTCGCCATCGCGAACGGCATGCAGTTCGGATTCTCCGAACTCGTGAACGAGGACGACACGCCCGGCCTGTTGCGCTGGATCGACCAGATCAATGCCCGTCCTGCGGCTCAGCAGATGTTCGCCGCTGTCCCGCGCGAGATCGTCCACGAGAAGAAGGAAGTGGTGCTCTAGAGCTCTGGCTTTTGCGGTCTGTTGACTGCCGAAACGAGCACGAACGAAATATACATCAGCAGATACCACGCGCCCAATTTGGCGGGGGATACCATTATCCAACCCCCGGCCTGATCTGGGTAGCTCCACGCGCGGGCGAACGTGCCGATGTTTTCCGCAAACCAGATGAACAAGGCCACAAGCAGCCACCCCACCATCAGCGGCATCCACCGGGGTTGCCTCCAAACCGAGAAGTATATCCGAGTGCGCCAGAACAAAGCCGCCATCGCGGCGAACAGGGCATAGCGAATGTCGGGTAGCCAGTGGTGGGCGAAGAAATTCACGTAAACGGCAACGGCCAGCAGCCACGTCCAAGTCTGTCGCGGGTAATGCGTGTAGCGGAAATCGAAGATGCGCCAGACACGCGCGATATAGCTGCCGACAGCGGCGTACATGAAGCCTGAGAATAGCGGGACTTCTCCGATCCTCAGCAGGCTGGGCTCAGGATATATCCACGAGCCTGCGGATGTCTTGAACAGTTCCATCACGGTGCCGACCACGTGGAAGGCAAGAATGACTTTGGCTTCTTCCCAGGTCTCGAGCTTCATCGCCAACATTCCGACCTGGATCAGGAGCGCGGCCAGCGTGAGAAAATCATAGCGGGCAAGCGAGGCATCGGCCGGGTAGAAAAGATGCGTCCCGAGCAGGAGCGCCAGCATCAGTGCCCCGAACAGGCACGCCCAACCTTGTTTGAAGCCGAATAGCAGGAACTCGTACAGCCAGCTTGGCCACCCCGGCTTGGGTTCAAACGCTTCCAGCCGTGCGCGGACGCTGGCAAAGCGGGTGTGCTGTGGCTGCGGATCAATCACGCCCATCGTCACCCCCTTAGGTCCCGATCGAATGGTGCACGAGCCGCGATCTTACGTCCAGCCAGCTGCCTCGACAGCATATATTGCACTGCAACATTTCGGTTTGCGTTTTATTCTGCGCTGCGGCATCGTTAACAACACATGGGGCAAACATCAGTATCATCGCCGATGGTCGACAGCCTGCTGGCGCGCCTTGGCGAGCAAGCCGGCGACATCGCGGTTCAATGCATCGACACGGGCGGAATGGTCGGTCGGCTCAACCGGCAGATCTCTGCTGAGGCCGAGCGGCTTGGCGATCTGGCCGAAGCGATCGACTCTCTCAATCTGGGCCAAACCGAAAGCCGCGCCGCCACAGCCGAACTGCTACAAACGGCGGAAGTCGCCTGGGGCGTGTTGGAACGCGGTAACGCAGTCGCGGTCCGTTCGCTGAGCGAGGTTTCGCGTCTGATCGCGGACATCACCGGGCTCGACGGCCAGCTTCAGAATTTCCTCGACACGCTGGGCACCATCAGTGGGATCACCAGCACTCTTAAAGACCTTGCGGAGCAGGCCGAACTACTCAGCTTCAACGCGCGTCTCGAGGCTGCGCGCGGCGGCGAGGCGACCGCTCCGTTTGAGGTTCTGGCGACCGAGATTCGCCACTTGGCGATGACCACGCGCAAATCTGCCGCCGAGGTTGGCGGTAACGCGGCGCGCATTGAGGAAACGGCGGGTGCCCTGATCGGCGCGCTCAAGACACACATTGCAGAGGGTCGCGAGACCACGCGCCACATTGATACGCTGGGCTCCACACTGACCGAGCTCGCCGCGCTGGTGCATCAGTTTCATGATCGTTCGCAGGCCATCGCGGGCTGCAACGAACGGGCCGAAATCGAGGTGGCAAAGGTCGATGCCGGGCTGATCGAGTTTCGGCAGGTGGCGGCGCAAAGCGCACGGCGGGCCGATCAGGCGCGCGAGCAACTGGACGCGCTGGAATGCCACGCCAATGACATGCTCAATCAGGTCGCCCACGACGGTGTGGAGACCCGGAACAAGCCGTTCATCGACCTCGCCTTGCAGGGCGCTCGCGAAGTAACCGAATTGATCGACAAGAGCCTGTCCGGGCGCGAGCTGGCGTTCTCGGCGCTGTTCGACAAGGACTACCTCCCACGGCCGGACACCGATCCGCTCCAGTACGACAACGGTTTTGCTGACTTCGCCGATCGGAAGATCCGCCCGATTCTCGATCGTTATACCAATGGCAACAAGGCGGTCGTCGGCTGCTGCCTCGTGGATATGAATGGCTATCTGCCGACCCACATTACGGAGCGCAGCCAAGGCCAGATTCCGGGTCAGCGCCGCCGCAATCTCGAGTTCAGCCGCAACCGCCAGATATTCATGGATGCGCAGACCCGGCGCGCTTTAGACGGCGAGGGGGAGTTTTTCCTCTTCGCCTATCGTCAGGATCTGGGGGAAGGGCGCTTCCGCGCGCTGCGCAGCGTGTTCGTGCCGCTGATCTTTGGTGGACGGAAATGGGGCCTGTACGAACTCGGCTACCTCATCTGAGGTAGATCACGCGTCGATCAGGTCGCGGTCCACTTCGCCGGCACGGTTCTGGATGAAGTTGAACCGGTGTTCCGGGTTCCGGCCCATCAGCTGATCCACCAGTTCCTTCACTGCATGGCGTTGCTCATGCTCAGGCGGCAGGGTGATCCGGATCATGGTCCGCGATTCCGGGTTCATGGTGGTGTCGCGCAATTGTTGCGGGTTCATCTCACCGAGACCCTTGAAGCGGCTCAGCTCGATCTTCTTGTTCTTGAAGATGGTCGCTTCCAGTTCCGCCCGATGTTCGTCATCGCGCGCATAGTGGCTCTCATTCCCCGAGGTAAGGCGGTAGAGCGGCGGCTGGGCGAGGAACAGGTGGCCGCGACGGACCAGTTCCGGCATTTCTTGAAAGAAGAACGTCATCAGCAGCGTGGCGATATGCGCGCCGTCCACGTCGGCGTCCGTCATGATGACGACGCGGTCATAGCGTAGCTGGTCCGGATCGCAGTCCTTGCGGGTACCACAGCCGAGCGCCAGCGTCAGGTCAGCGATTTCGCTGTTGGCGCGGATTTTGTCGGCAGTTGCGGAGGCGACGTTCAGGATCTTGCCGCGGATCGGCAGGATGGCCTGCGTCTTGCGGTTGCGCGCCTGCTTGGCGCTGCCGCCCGCGGAATCGCCCTCCACGATGAACAGCTCTGTTTCGCCATCGCCTTCGCCGGAACAGTCCGTAAGCTTGCCAGGCAGGCGCAGCTTGCGAGCGTTAGTTGCGGTCTTGCGCTTGATCTCACGCTCCGCCTTGCGGCGCAGACGCTCGTCCATGCGCTCCATCACCGCGCCCAGAAGGGCTCGTCCTCGCTCCATGTTGTTGGCGAGGAAGTGGTCGAAGTGATCGCGGACCGCGTTCTCAACCAGACGCGCCGCTTCCGGGCTGGTCAGGCGGTCCTTGGTCTGGCTCTGGAATTGCGGATCGCGAATGAAGACAGACAGCATGATCTCGCTGCCGGTGACGATGTCGTCGGCGGAGATATCCTTGGCCTTCTTCTGGCCCGTTAGTTCGCCAAAGGCACGAATGCCCTTTGCGAGTGCCGCGCGCAGCCCCTGTTCGTGCGTGCCGCCGTCCGGCGTGGGCACGGTGTTACAGTAATAGCTGTAGGCGCCGTCAGACCAAAGGGGCCAGGCCACCGCCCATTCGACGCGGCCCTGCGACACGCCGTTGTCGTCGTTCGGGAAATCCTGCTGCCCGGTGAAGAACTGGCTGGTGACGCATTCGCGAGTGCCGATCTGTTCGGCGAGATGGTCCGCCAGGCCGCCGGGGAACTGAAATACGGCTTCAGCTGGCACTTCGTCCGAGGTCAGCGATGGATCGCATTTCCAGCGGATTTCCACCCCGGCGAACAGGTAGGCCTTTGACCGTGTTAGCTTGAACAGGCGCAGGGGCTTGAACTGGCGGTCGCCGAAAATCTCGGGGTCCGGCACGAAGGAAACTGTCGTGCCGCGCCGATTAGGCGTGTTGCCGATGCGCTGGAGCGGACCGACAGGATGTCCCCGCGCGAATTCCTGTGCGAAGACTTCCTTGTTGCGCGCAACCTCTACACGCACGTTCTCTGACAGTGCGTTGACCACACTGACGCCGACGCCGTGCAGACCGCCGCTAGTGGCGTATGCCTTGCCCGAGAACTTGCCGCCGGAATGGAGCGTGGTCAGGATAACTTCGAGCGAAGACTTGCCGGGAAACTTCGGGTGCTCATCAACCGGGATGCCTCGCCCGTTGTCAGAGATCGTCAGCCGGCCTGCCGTTCCGGGAGGGCCGGGTTCCAGCGTGACTTCGATCCGGTTGGCGTGCCCTGCCACCGCTTCGTCCATGGCGTTGTCGAGGACTTCTGCGGCGAGGTGGTGCAGCGCCCGTTCGTCTGTGCCGCCGATGTACATGCCTGGGCGACGCCGGACAGGCTCTAGCCCTTCCAGAACTTCAATCGCGGACGCATCGTAGTCACCGCCGCCCGCGGGCAGCTTTTCGAACAGGTCGTCTGACATATGCCTTGGCTATAGGGCGCGGATTCGCGGGGGTTCAAGCAGAGCTTCTGCGTTTCCCCCCGCGTTCTCGCCGCGCTGGTCGTTACTCGAACTTTGCGGGAGCAGCGTCGGCGACGGCAATGGAGTTCGCGGCAACCCGGCGAACTTCCATCGCGCGCTCACCGATCCCGTCGCTGCGGAAGCGGAACGGGCCATCCAGTCCAAGGAAGCCGTCCGATCCCAGCATACGGGCAGTGGGGAATGGGCGGCCCGGCTGCCAGTCGCGCGTCACGCGCAGGGTCAGAAGAACGGCGTCATAACCCAGCGTTGCGATGCGGTAGGGCTGTTCGCCAAAGCGGCTCTCATAGCTGGTCACGAACTGGCGATATCGCGCGTCCGATACGGCCGAGAACACGGCCCCGCGCAGCGGCGCAGAACCTGCCACGCTTGATTCGCCGCTCCACAGCTCGGTCCCGAGCAGTGCCACCTGCGCGCCGCCGGCTTTCAAAGCAGTCGCAGCCTGAGCAGCAAGGCGTGGAGCCTCGGCGATCAGAACCGCATCGTATCCGCCGCGTGCCTTGAGCCGCTCAGCCGCGCTGACGATCGAGGTGTTGCCGCGATCGTACTTTTCCACCGCAACCACAGTGCCGCCGCTCGCACGAACGGCCCGATTCAGAGCGTCTTCCGTGCGGCCGCCATAGTCGCCATTGGGCACCAGCGCGGCGAAGCGGCGGACACCCTGCTTGCCGAGGTAGCTCACCGTCCGGGTGACAGACTGTTCGGGCACATGACCCATCACGAACACGTCACGCGCGGCGACGGTGGTATCGTTGGAGAACGTGATCAGCGGAACGTTGGCTGGGCGGGCTGCGGCGAGAACCGGTGCCACGTCCTCACGAACCAGCGGGCCGAGGATCAGTTTGTTGCCGTCGGCGATAGCCCGCGCAGCCGCGCTGCGAGCGCCGGTGGCCGTATCGTAAGTTGTGATGCGCAGATTTTCGGCATTGGTGTCGAGCAGCGCCATCGTGGTCGCATTGGCGAGCGAGCGGCCTACCGCAGCATTTTCACCCGACAGCGGCACCAACAGTGCCACGCGGTGGCGGTCGCCATCGGTCGGCAGTGCCTCGCTCGGGCCGGTTTCAGTGGAGGGGCCGGGTGCTGGGCCGGGGCGTCCTGCGTCGGGTACAACCTTACACGCGGCAAGGAAAACGGTGAGCATGGCGACGGCTAGGCCGCGCCGAGTTATCGCCAACATGCTTGCGGCTTCCTCATATTGTAGGCCAAAGACGCCGCGTGAGCGACGAGCGGCCAGAACCTCTGCCCCCAGGGCTGTATATTGTCGCGACCCCGATTGGCAATCTCGGCGACATGACCCGGCGCGCGGTCGACACGCTTGAGCGCTGCGATGCGGTCGCGTGCGAGGATACGCGCGTAACAGGCAAGCTCCTCAAGCACTTGGGCATATCGAAGCCGCTGTGGCGGTATGACGATCATAGCGGTGACAACGATCGACAACGCCTGATGGATGCAATGCAAACGCGCGCCATTGCGCTGGCGAGCGATGCGGGGACTCCGCTGGTCTCCGATCCGGGCTATCGCCTCGTACGAGAGGCGAAGGCAGCGGGCGTTGCAGTGACCAGCATTCCCGGCCCGAGCGCGCCGGTGGTGGCACTGACTTTGGCAGGCCTGCCAAGCGACCGCTTCCTTTTCGCAGGTTTCATTCCCGCCAAGGACAAGGCGCGCCGCGAGGTGCTGGAGGAACTGGCGAGCCTCCGCGCGACGTTGGTTTTCTTCGAGACCGCACCCCGCCTGGCCAAGTCGCTGGCCGCGATCGATGAGGTTCTGCCCGGTCGGGAAGTGGCCGTCGCGCGGGAACTGACCAAGCTGCACGAGGAATGCCGCACCGGCACAGCGTCGGAGCTAATGGCTCACTATGAGGCGCATCCCCCGCGCGGCGAAATCGTGCTGTTGATCGGACCACCTGCCGAGCGTGCCGCGGAATCCTTCGATGCCGACGCCTTACTGCGTGAGGCGCTGGAGATTGAAAAGCCATCGCAGGCCGCTTCTCAGGTCGCCCGCGCAACAGGTCTCGACCGCAAGGTGCTCTACGCCCGCGCATTGGAACTGCGCGGCGAATGAACCGCCAGGTTGCGGAGCAGCGCGGCCGCAAGGGCGAAGGCCTTGCTGCGCTATGGCTTCGGCTAAGAGGCTGGCGCATCGTCGGCCGCCGCGTGAAGACACCGCGCGGCGAGATCGACCTTATCGCGCGGCGCTGGCGGCAGATCGCCTTCGTCGAGGTCAAATGGCGCGCGAGTGCCAACGCGCTAGACACGGCGATAGACGCTCACCGCCTGCGCCGTGTTGCTGCCGCGGCAGAAGCCGTGGCTCACCGATATGCCGGCCCGGGCGACTCTGTACGAATTGACGTTCTGCTGCTTGCGCCGGGTTGCTGGCCACGCCACATCGTCAACGCTTGGCAGCCCTGAAGGGAGAGGGAATGACGTTGCGTGTCGCGGTCCAGATGGATCCGCTTGAAAACATCAATATCGCAGGCGATTCGAGCTTTGCCTTGATGCTTGCTGCGCAACTTCGCGGGTATGAGCTGTTCCATTACGATGTCGGCGATCTGACGCTGGACGAGGATGACCGCCTGCACGCCGTCGCTCGTCCTGTCCGCGTGCGCCGCGTCGTGGGCGATCACTTTGAGGCGGACGCGCCAGTTCGGCTGGACCTTCGGCGGGATGTGGACGTGGTGTTGATGCGTCAGGATCCGCCGTTCCACATGGGCTACATCACTGCCACCCATCTGCTTGAGCGCATTGAGGGTGAGACCCTAGTCGTCAACAATCCGGTCAGCGTACGCAACGCGCCGGAAAAGGTCTTCGTGCTCGATTACCGGCGCTTCATGCCGCCGACGCTGGTGACGCGCAGCGCGCAGGACGTGCGCGATTTCATGGTCAAGCACGGCTCCGTCGTAGTGAAACCGATCCACGGGAACGGCGGCAAGGCCATCTTCCGCATCCCGGAAAGTGGTGAGAACCTGTCGGCACTGGTCGAGGTGTTCAACCAGACCTGGCCTGAACCGCACATGGTGCAGCCTTTCCTCCCGGAAGTCGCGGACGGGGACAAGCGTATCGTTCTGGTGGACGGCGAGGTTGCAGGCGCGATCAACCGCAAACCGGGCGAGGGCGAGTTCCGCTCAAACCTTGCTCAAGGCGGTTATGCCGAAGCAACTTCGCTCACCCCGCAAGAGGAAGAGATCTGCGCCGCGCTTGGACCGGAACTTCGCCGCTTGGGCCTGATCTTCGTGGGTATTGACGTGATCGGCGGTCGCTGGCTGACCGAGATCAACGTGACCAGCCCGACCGGCATCGTCTCCATCGACAAGTTCAATGGCACCGACACCGCAGGTCTCATCTGGGACGCGATTGAGCGAAGGCTGGATCGATAGCACCGGGCACCACCACTGCATCCGGGCGTTTCACCGACAATGTATGAACTGATCGTAGATGCCATCGCCTGGGGAGGATACTTTGGCATCTTCCTCCTCATGGCGATCGAGAACGTGTTCCCACCGATCCCGTCCGAGGTCATCATGGGCATCGGCGGCGTTCTTGTGGCGCGGGGCGACATGGACTTCTCGTGGCTGATCCTGATCGGAACGGCCGGCGCCACGCTCGGCAACTACTTCTGGTACTGGATCGGCGACAAGTGGGGGTACAAGCGGCTTGAACCGCTGATCGAGCGTCACGGCCGCTGGATTACGCTGGATTTCGAGGACATCGAACGGGCGGCGCGCTTCTTTCGCAAGCATGGCCAGTGGGTGGTCTTCCTGCTGCGCTTCTCGCCCTTCCTGCGCACCATTGTCTCGCTTCCGGCGGGACTGGCACACATGTCGCTGTGGAAGTTCCTGATCTACACCTTCGCCGGATCCGCAGTGTGGAACGTGCTGCTTGTCGAAGGAGGCAGGCGGCTGGCGCCCCTGATCGCCCGGTATGAGCAGTATGCGAGTTGGGCAATTATTGCCCTCTGTGTGATCCTGCTGGCGAGCTACATCTACCGCGTCGCCACATGGAAGCCACGGCACGAGCGCAAGCGCTAACTTTGTTCTCGCGGGTGGGCCGCCCGGTAAGTATCGAGCAGCGTCGCAGCATCCACCTTGGTGTAGATCTGCGTCGACCCAAGGCTCGCATGGCCGAGTAGTTCCTGCAGGCTCCGCAGGTCAGCCCCCGCTCCGAGAAGATGGGTGGCGAAGCTGTGCCTCAGGGCATGAGGGGTGGCCGTTGCGGGTAAGCCCAGCGCTGTCCGAGCTCGCGCCATAGCTTTCTGCACCATGCCTTGCCCTAATGGCCCGCCCTTGGCGCCGCGAAAAAGAGGTTTGGTGTTCGTGAGCGGCCAGGGGCACTGGTCGGCATAGTCAGCCACGGCGGCTCGCACGACAGGGAGTATTGGCACCACGCGCTGCTTGCGGCCCTTGCCCGTTACAGTCAGCGTCTCTCCCAGCGGCAGATCGCCGCCGGTCAACGAAAGCGCTTCGGCAATTCGCATTCCTGCACCGTACATCAGCAGCAGCACCGCCCGGTCGCGCGAACCAATCCAGTCTTCTGCGGCGAGCGCCTCAACCGTATCCGCCACGCTCAGCGCGTCATCGGGCGTCACCGGGCGGGGCAGGCCCTTCTTGATGCGTGGACCCCGCAGGCGGGGAGGGGCGCCGTCGGCAAAATTGGCTTGCTCGCGAGCGAAGGTGAGGAACGCCTTCAACGCCGAGAGTTCACGCGCTGCCGATACGTTTCCGATCCCATCCGCTCGTCTCGCCGCCAGTTGCGCGCGCAAGTCAGCAGTTCCGAGGCGGGCGAGCGCGGGCCAGCTTTCATGCCCGACCTCGTCCAGCCAGCGCGCGGCGGTTGCCAGATAAGCTCGCACTGTATGCGGGGACCGGCGACGGTCGTCGGTGAGGTACCGCCCCCATTGTTCGAGAAGCGCGGCGCGGCTCATGCCGCTGCCAACTCGTCCGGAACGATCTGCGCAAGCACCGCGTCGAGGACCGGCATTCCCTGGCCCGTCACTCCCAGCCGCCCGTCAGCCTGCCAGACAAGCCCGAGCGATTCGAGAAACTCTACCTTGTCGCTGTCGGTGAGTTCCGCTGGTGAGAGATCGAACCGCGCAGCCAAAGCTGCGGGCTCCACACCTTCGCGCAGTCGCAGTCCCATGAGCAGCGCTTCCGCCGCTTGTTCCCGAGCGGCGAGGGCGCGTTCTTCCACCAATCCGTTGCCGTTGCGGGCGACGGCGCTAAGAAAGTTCTCCGGCTTCTTGTGCCGCTGCGTAGCCATTCCGCCGCGCCGACCATGAGCCCCCGGACCGACGCCCAGATAGTCTTGGTACCGCCAGTAGGTGAGGTTGTGGCGGCTCTCTTCGCCCCGCAGCGCATGGTTGCTGATCTCATAAGCGGGGAGGCCTGCTGCGGCGGTCTTCTCCGCGGTAAGCGCGAACAGGGCCGCTGCTGGGTCATCGTCGAGCGGAGTGAAATCTCCCAGTCGGACATCTGTGGCAAAGCGCGTCCCGGCTTCGATCGTGAGCTGGTAAAGGGACAGGTGCCCGGTGCCGAATGACAGCGCCCGCGTCAGTTCGGCATCCCATTGTTCAGGAGTCTGGTCCGGGCGCGCGTAGATCAGATCGAAGCTCACGCGATCGAAATGGCGCTGCGCCGTGCCGAGCGCGGCCAGGGATTCTTTGACGTCATGAAGTCGCCCGAGGAACTGTAAGGCCTCGTCATCAAGTGCCTGTAATCCCAGCGAAACCCGGTTGACGCCGGCACTGGCCAATGCCGCGAAGTTTGCCGCCTCCACCGACGACGGGTTCGCCTCCAGTGTGATCTCGACGCCGGGCGCGAAACCCCACAGATGCTCCGCCTCTTTCAGCAGCGCTTCGACCAGTTCTGGCGGCATCAGGGACGGTGTGCCGCCGCCAAAGAATATCGATCCCAGCGGCTCGCGCGCAGCTATTCCCGCCTCGTGCCGCATGTCCGTGAGGAGAGCTTCGCGCCACTCGTCGACATCCACACCGGCTCGAACATGCGAGTTGAAGTCGCAATACGGGCACTTCCGCAGGCAGAAGGGCCAATGGATGTAGAGAGCGCGCGCCACGGTTTCAGTGACAAAGATTTAACGACTCCTTGTCAAGAATCGACTCGTGGACAAGAAACCTCTCATGATCGGGTTGCTTGGGGTGCTGCTTGCCGCCGGGGCGGCGGGTGGCGCGTGGGCGGAAAACGCGCCGCGCATTGCGAATGTTCGGTTCGACGGGTTGGCTGAACGCCTGCTCGCCGAGCACAACCGTGAGCGGGAGCGCACTGGCGTTCCCCGCCTCGTGTGGAGCGAACGACTTGCAGGCGAAGCCCGCAACTGGGCGCAAACGCTGGCGCAGACCGGTACTTTCCAGCACGCGAGCGACGCCGAAGCGGGCGAGAACCTGTGGATGGGCACCGCCGGTTACTTCGCTCCTGAATCGATGGTCGGCGCCTTTGTGGAAGAGCGGCAGAACTATCAGCACGGCACTTTCCCTAATGTCTCGCGCACTGGCCGCTGGCAGGACGTGGGCCATTATACGCAGGTTGTATGGCGCGAAACGCGCGAAGTCGGCTGCGCAGTGGCACAGGGCGCGGACAAGGATTACCTTGTCTGCCGCTATTGGCCCGCAGGAAACTGGCGCGGCGAAACGCCTTACTAATACTTAGCTGAACTGATCGGCTACCAGCTTCGCAAATGCATCGGCGCGGTGGCTGATACGGTGCTTTTCCTCGGGGTCGATCTCCGCAAAGGTCAGGTCCGATCCCTGCGGCACGAATACGGGGTCATAGCCAAAACCCTTGGCGCCGCGCGGTGGCCAGGTGAGCGTTCCATCCGCGCGGCCTTCGTAAACCGCGTGCTCGCCGTCCGGCCAAGCCAGCGCCAGAACGCAGCTGAACCATGCATCGCGCGGCGTATCAGGTCCCTTGGCCTGCAACATGCCTTCGACCTTGCCCATGGCCATGAACCAGTCACGGCCGGGCTCACCTTCGAACCACTGCCGCTCTGCCCAGTCGGCCGTCCAGACTCCCGGACGACCGTCGAGCGCCGCGACCGAAAGGCCGCTGTCATCTGCCAATGCAGGCAGGCCGGATCCCTCCGCCGCCGCTTGCGCCTTTATGAGCGCGTTGGCGGCAAAGGTCCGTCCAGTTTCGGCCGGTTCCGGCAGGCCAAGCGATCCAGCCGAAAGACACTCCAGCCCGTAAGGGGCCAGCAGAGCGCCAATTTCCTTCAGCTTGCCCGCATTATGCGTGGCGATGACCAGCTTGCCGGAGTCGAGCCGACGATTCACCGTCCGACAGCCTCTGACTGCGCGGCAAAGATGCGGTCGCAGCCGATGCGGGCGAGGCGGAGAAGGCGCAGCAGACCTTCCTCGTCGTAGGTTGCGCCTTCAGCGGTCGCCTGAACCTCGGCGATGCGACCGCCTTCGATCAGGACGAAGTTGGCGTCGGCATCGGCCGAGCTGTCTTCGACGTAATCAAGATCCAGCACCGGCACGCCCTGATGGATGCCGCAGCTGACCGCGGCGACCCGGCCCGTGATGGGGTCTTCGCTGATGGCGCCGGACTTCATGAGCCCGTCAACCGCCAGTCGCAGGGCAATCCATGCGCCGGAGATGGCAGCAGTGCGCGTGCCGCCGTCCGCCTGGATCACGTCGCAATCGAGCACGATCTGACGTTCGCCCAGCTTCCCCATGTCGGTGACGGCGCGCAAGGAACGGCCGATAAGGCGCTGGATTTCCTGCGTCCGTCCGCTCTGCTTGCCCTTGGCCGCCTCCCGCTGACCGCGCGTATGCGTGGCGCGTGGCAGCATCGAGTATTCGGCTGTGACCCAACCCTGATTCTTGCCGCGCAGAAATGGCGGAACCCGTTCTTCGACGCTGGCTGTCACCAGCACGCGAGTGTCCCCAAAGCCTATAAGGACCGATCCTTCCGCATGACGGGTAAAACCGGTGATGATTTCGATGGCACGCATTTCGTCGGGCGCGCGGCCGGAAGGTCTCATGAGGTGCTCCGTTCGGGAGTGCTTTCCCGCGGCCGCCGTAGCGACTAGATAAGGCCCTGTCATGGTCTCTCCCCCGGTTATCGAGCTTACGGAACGCGCCCGCGTGATTTTCCGCCTTGTTGTGGAAGGCTACATTGCGAGCGGCAACCCGGTGGGGTCGAAGACGATTTCCGCAGGCGGCACGATGAACCTGTCGCCAGCCTCGATCCGCTCCGTTCTCGGGGAGCTCGAGGGTCTCGGCCTGCTCGCTGCGCCGCATACGAGCGCGGGTCGTTTGCCGACTGAGGTAGGCTTGCGTCTGTTCGTGGACGGCATGATGCAGGTCGCCGAGCCCACCGCTCACGAACGCGAGGTGATTGAGCGGAGGCTATCCGCCGCCGGCCCGATCGAGGCCGCGCTGGAGGCAACCAGCGCTGTGCTTTCCGACATTTCGGGCGCCGCGGGGATGGTCATGGTCCCACGCCGTGAACCGCGGCTCGCCCAGATGAACATCGTTCAGCTGGATCAAGGACGCGCTCTTGCGGTGCTGGTTGGTGAAGATGGATCAATCGAAAACCGGGTGATGGTTCTGGGCCCGGAGACGTCGGCATCGACGCTTCAAGAAGCATCCAATTACATTACCGCCCGCCTTTCGGGCCGCACTCTGGCCGAAGCGTCGGGTACTATGCGCGCGGAGATAGCCTCCGGCCGCACTGCTCTGGATGCCGCAAGCAGCGATCTGGTGGAGCGCGGCCTTGCCGTTTGGAGCGAGGACGCAGCGGAGCGCCCCGTATTGATCGTCAGGGGCCAGTCCAAGCTGCTCGACGACAGTGCCTTGAACGACATAGAGCGCGTCCGATCACTCATTGACGACCTTGAGGACAAGCAGGCCATCGCGGAACTGCTCGACCAGGCGCGCGACGCCGAAGCTACGCGCATCTTTATCGGGAGCGAGAACCGCCTGTTCGCGTTGTCAGGTTCGTCAGTCATCGCGGCCCCTTATCGTGACCGTGAGGGCAGGGTGGTTGGAGTGCTGGGCGTGATCGGCCCCACGCGGTTGAATTACGCGCGGGTCGTGCCCATGGTGGATTTCACTGCCCGATCGCTGGGCAGGCTGATTGGCTGAAAACCGGGAAAATCATGATCGATAACGACAATCCGAAGGACGAAACCGCGCGCGACGAAGCCGTTGCGAAGGAACTCGCGGGCGTGCCCGAAGACCTGCTCGAAAAAGAAGACGATACCTCGCTTGAAGGCGCGCTGGCCGCGCTGCGCAGCGATCTGGAGAAGGCGGAACAGGACGTGCTTTACGCGCGCGCCGAAACGCAGAACGTGCGTCGCCGCATGGAAAAGGATGTTGCGGATGCGCGCGCATATGCCGCGACGGGCTTTGCGCGTGATATTCTCTCCGTTGCCGACAATCTTGCCCGCGCTCTTGATCACGTCCCCGCTGAACTGCGTGAGGATGACAAGCTGAACAACTTTCTGGCCGGGATCGAAGCAACGCAGCGCGAGCTGGACAAGGTGTTCGGCCTTCACGGCGTGACCCGCGTTCCTTCAAAGGGCCTGCCGCTTGACCCCAACCAGCACCAGGCCATGCTCGAAGTCCCCACGAACGACGTCGAGCCCGGAACCGTGGTCCAGGAAATGCAGGCTGGCTACATGATCAAGGACCGCTTGCTGCGTCCTGCGATGGTAGCGGTGGCGAAGAAGCCGGATTAAATTACGAACAACTACCCCGCGCCGTGAGCGTTAATCGCTCTGGCGCGGGAGTTTCGCTTTCAAATGTGGTCGTGGGACATGTCGATTTCACGCACACCGCGGGCGCGGCGCGCGGAATCGACCAGGCGGCGTAGTTCTTCGCGCCGGGCCTGTGCGTCAGGAATGTAGTTCAGGCTGAGATTGGCGGTGCGCGTTGTTTCGTCGCTCGATGTCAGGCTGATCGTACCGATCCCGGCCATCTGATTGAGCAGGCTGAAATCCATCCGAACGTCCTTCACGCGGTACAGTTCGATCTCGTCGATGCTTTTGAACACGATCCCGCGTCGAACGATCAGGCGCTCGTCGGTCAGCTGGTACTGTTCGCTCATCACCTGAAGCCATCGCGCTAGCACAGCCAACAGGGCCAAGCCGGTAAGGGCGAGGGGCCACGCGCCCCAGTCACCCGCGCTCGCTACGGTCAGGACAATACCGGCAAGCCCGACGATGATTGTCCCCAACCCGGCTGCGGTTCCCCATAGCCATCCGCCGAACGAGGATCGGAAACTGTCGCGAACTACGTCCATCGCATCATCCTCCCGGTGAATTGGCTAGCACGGGCATAATTCCGGTGCAGCAGCAAATCATGATTTGCGCCCATGGCGGTGGCCTGCCCGCTCTTCGAGGTGGCCCGTGGAACCGGACAGCACGCTGCTTCGTCATTCAGAGGAGAACGGAGATTGATCATGAAGATTTATATTTTGATCGCGCCGGCGCTGCTAGGTTCGGTGTCTGCACTGGGCGGATGTGCCCAGAATTACGCTGCAGAAGGCGCGCTGGCGGGTGCTGCGCTGGGCGCAGGCGTGGGCGCCGTCACTGACCGCGATATTGGCACTACGGCCGCGGTTGGTGCTGCTGCGGGTGCGGTGGGCGGCGCACTCATCGAAAAGAACGGTAAGTGCTACCGCCGTGACCGCGATGGACGCGAGTACGAGGTATCCTGCAACAGGCGCTGATCAGGCGGGGACCTTGACCTGCATGAGATCGACAATCTCGTCGGTGGAATAAAGGTCAGCGAAGGCGAGTGCCATACTGCCCAAAGTTGCAGCGTGCGCTTCATCGCTCAAGGCGGCGTTGGCGTCCGCGATGAACAGCACGCGATAGTTTAGCTGCATGGCGTCTCGCGCGGTGCTCTCACAGCAGCAGTTGGTCAGCGTGCCGGAAATGATCACGTTGTCGATGCCACCTTTTCTCAGCACCGAGTTGAGGTCGCTTGCGCCCGGTGTGAAGGCGCTGAAACGGCACTTCTCCACACGCAGGTCGCCTTCTTGCACGTCCAGACCTGGCCAAAGTTGCCAAAGCTCCGCGTCGCGCGTGAATGCCGCGCGGTGGACGTCCGCGCCAACTCCCAGCCGTTCCATGAACACCGGCCATGGCGGGGCGTTAGCTGCGGGGGTGGTGTATTGGACGAACACGTTCAGCCCTCCGCCATCGCGTACGGCAGCTGATATGCGGTTTATGTTGTCCACAACGGTGCGCGCCTCGGGCACTTCTACCGGAGCGCCGGGATCCATGAAGCCGCGCTGCATATCGATCACCAGATGCGCGGTCCGGGCAGGGTCGATGAAGGCGAATGCATTGCGCCCCCCGTTTCGCTCAAGGATCGCGTGGTGGTCGACTTTATGCGGCATGTTGTTTTTTCCTCTTCTTTTCCGACGCTTATCCCGCGCCTGGAAAACTCACGAGGAGATCATAAGCTTGCGGATCGGAAACGCCAGCCAGTCTAAACCCTTGCCGCAGCAGGAAGGCGTGACGCACGATTTCCGCCTGCTGTTCGATGCCGTATTTCTCCAGATTCCAGCCGGGGCGGAGGCTATAATCGTACCGGCAGAAAGGGTGGCGGCGCAGCATCAGGTACCAATCGCCACGCTCTTGCGTCTGCCAGACGTGCGTCATCTCGTGGATGAAGTGCCCTTGGCGTTGAGGATGCACACCTGAGAAGTCATCGCAGTAGGCGTCACTAAGTGGATGGAAATGCAGATGACCTCGCGGGGCCATCGTGGTCTTCCTCGGTTGCAGGAGAAAGAACTTGCGCCGCCTGATCGTGACCTTTGCATAATCGATGGCATTGCCGAAAATGCCGCGCGCAAGGGCGGTCTCGCCCTCGGTAAGGCGGCGTTCCCCGCCGACGGGACAGATTTCGTCCGCCACCGTCAGCGGGAAAGCCTGATCAGTTCTTGCGTCAGCGATCGTCGCCCGCTGCGCGCACTTCCGCCGGGAAGCTGACCTTGTCGCCGCCCACGAAAGTCAGTGTCACTTCGGCCGTGCCGCCAGCCGCGACCGTGTCGGCCAGATTGTTGGCCATTACGTGCAGGCCGGCAGGTTCGAACTTCAGTTCGCCCTTGGACGGGACGTCGACCTGGAAAATCTCGTCCATCGACGGGGCGTTGTTCCACGTACCCATCTGATGAATGACAGCACTTTCGGCGCCCGCGACGGATGCCGCACGGATCATGCGATTCTCACCGCTGTCGTTCTTGACGTCGAAGTAGATTGCGGCCGGATTGCCCTTCACGGCGGGCAGCATGAGGCGGGCGTTGGTGACAGAAATGCCGTCCGGCGCCTCGGGCGAGTTATCCACCTGTTCCGGCGTCTCTCCGCATCCTGCGAGTGTAGCGGTGGCGATCCCCAGCGCCGCAGCCATCCAGATCCCTGTTCTCATCTGCCGTCTCCCCATGTTTTCGTCGATTTTTGTAGCCGCCTCGCGCTCTTGTGCCAAGCCGAAGGGCCCCTATATCCGCCGCGTAATCGAGCCGCCGAGGGGTTTTGCCCGGTCGGGGAAGCCGAAAGGCGGCGTCCAACTGTGAAGGGATATGGGGAAACCATGGCCAAAGTAATCGGTATCGATCTGGGCACCACGAATAGCTGCGTTGCAGTGATGGATGGGGGCAAGCCCAAGGTCATCGAAAATTCTGAAGGCGCGCGCACCACGCCGTCGATCGTTGCGTTCACCAAGGATGGCGAGCGTTTGATCGGTCAGCCGGCCAAGCGTCAGGCTGTCACGAATGGTGACAACACCGTGTTCGCCGTGAAGCGCCTTATCGGCCGCCGGTTCGATGATCCGGTGACCAAGAAGGATACCGAACTGGTCCCTTACACCATCGTAAAGGGCAAGAATGGCGACGCTTGGGTTCAGGCTGGCGGCGAAGACTATTCGCCCAGCCAGATCAGCGCGTTCATCCTCCAGAAGATGAAGGAAACCGCCGAGAGCTATCTTGGCGAGACCGTGACCCAGGCGGTCATCACCGTCCCGGCCTACTTCAACGACGCGCAGCGTCAGGCGACCAAGGACGCTGGCCAGATCGCGGGCCTCGAAGTCCTGCGCATCATTAACGAGCCGACTGCGGCCGCGCTGGCTTATGGCCTCGAGAAGAACGACGGCAAGACCATCGCGGTTTATGACCTTGGTGGCGGCACCTTCGACGTTTCCATCCTGGAAATCGGCGATGGCGTGTTCGAGGTGAAGAGCACCAACGGCGACACTTTCCTCGGTGGTGAAGACTTCGACAGCAAGCTCGTCGAATGGCTGGCCGACCGGTTCAAGGCCAAGGAAAACATGGACCTGAAGACCGACAAGCTCGCTCTTCAGCGTCTGAAGGAAGCGGCTGAAAAGGCCAAGATCGAGCTGTCGAGCACAGCGACGACCGAGATCAACCTGCCGTTCATCACCGCCCGCATGGAAGGTGGCGCCACCACGCCGCTCCACCTCGTGGAAACGGTGACCCGCGCTGACCTCGAAAAGATGGTCGCCGATCTGATCGAACGCACCAAGGAACCGATGAAGAAGGCGCTGATCGATGCGGGCCTCAAGGCTTCCGACATCGATGACGTCGTGCTGGTCGGCGGCATGACCCGCATGCCCAAGGTGCGCGAAGCGGTGAAGGAATTCTTCGGCAAGGAACCGCACACCGGTGTGAACCCTGACGAAGTCGTGGCCATGGGCGCTGCCATTCAGGCAGGCGTGCTTCAGGGCGACGTGAAGGACGTGCTGCTGCTCGACGTGACCCCGCTCTCGCTGGGCATCGAAACGCTGGGCGGCATCATGACCAAGATGATCGACCGCAACACCACGATCCCGACCAAGAAGGCGCAGGTCTATTCCACTGCTGAAGATAACCAGCAGGCGGTGACGATCCGCGTGTTCCAGGGCGAGCGCGAGATGGCTGGCGACAACAAGCTGCTCGGCCAGTTCGACCTCGTCGGCATCCCACCGGCTCCTCGCGGTGTGCCGCAGATCGAAGTCACGTTCGACATCGACGCCAACGGCATCGTCAACGTCCACGCCAAGGACAAGGGCACGGGCAAGGAACAGCAGATCCGCATTCAGGCCTCGGGCGGTCTTTCGGATGCCGACATCGACCAGATGGTCCGGGATGCCGAGAAGTTCGCTGAAGAGGACAAGAAGCGTCGCGATTCGGCTGAGGCAAAGAACAATGCCGACAGCCTGGTTCACGCCACGGAAAAGCAGCTCCAGGAACACGGCGACAAGATCGACGCGGCCCTGAAGTCCGAGATCGAAGCCGCGCTTGCTGAAACGAAGACCGCCATCGAAGGTGGCGACGTGGAAGCGATCAAGGCCAAGAGCCAGGCGCTGACCGACCTCGCCATGAAGATGGGTCAGCAGATCTATCAGCAGGAGCAGGCTTCCGAAGCGTCCCCGGGCGCAGAGAACCCGCAGTCGGGCGACGAAGAAGTCGTGGACGCGGAGTTCTCCGAAGTCGACGAAGAGAACAAGGGCTGATTAAGTCCTTTTAGGACACCTAACCGCCGCCGGTCTCATGCAGACCGGCGGCGGGCAGGGCTGAGGGGCCATACATGCCTGCGACGGAAGTCGATTTCTACGAGCTGCTCGGCGTTGAGCGCACCGCTGACGGGGCGACGATCAAGTCTGCCTATCGCAAGCTCGCCATGCAGTGCCATCCAGACCGCAACCCCGGTTGCGCGGATAGCGAAGCGCGTTTCAAGGCGATCAGCGTCGCCTACGACTGCCTGAAAGATCCGCAAAAGCGCGCCGCGTATGATCAATACGGCCATGCCGCTTTTACGCAGGGCATGGGCGGTGGTCGCGGCGGACCCCAGGCCGATTTCGGCGATCTGGGCGACATTTTCGAAACCATCTTCGGCAGCGCCTTCGGTGGCGGCGGTCGAGCCAAGGCGCGTCGCGGTGCCGACCTGCGTTATGACATGCAGGTCTCGCTGGAAGATGCGTTCCACGGCAAGGATACCGAGATCAAGGTCGAGGTTTCCGTTTCCTGCGATCCGTGCAGCGGATCGGGCGCGGCACCCGGCACCTCACGCCGCCGGTGCGAGCTTTGCGGCGGACACGGCAAGGTCCGCGCGCAGCAGGGCTTCTTCGTAATCGAAAAGCCATGCCCCAGCTGTCACGGACGGGGCGAGGTTATCGAACAGCCGTGCCGCGCCTGCGGCGGCGAAGGCCGGGTGGACAAGGTTCAGTCCCTGGCGGTCGAAATCCCGCCCGGAGTGGACAACGGCACCCGCATCCGCCTTTCAGGCAAGGGTGAGGCCGGGCCGATGGGCTCGCCGCCGGGCGATCTCTACATCTTCATCCATGTGGAGCAGCATTCGGTCTTCCAGCGCGAAGGCACCACGCTGTTCACCCGCGTTCCGGTCAGCTTCACGACTGCCGCACTTGGCGGCACGATCGAGATTCCAGGGCTGGATGGGGAAACTCACTCCATCGACATTCCTGCGGGTATCCAGTCGGGCAAGCAGCTTCGCAAACGCGGGGCGGGTATGCCGGTGCTGCAGGGGCGCAGCCGCGGCGATCTCGTAACCGAAATCGCGGTGGAAACGCCCACCAAGCTCACCGCCCGGCAGAAGGAACTGCTGTGCGAATTCCGCGAGACGGAAACGGGCGAGGAATGTCCGGAAAGCCAGGGCTTTTTCGCCAAGTTGAAGGGCGCCTTCGGCGGATGATCCGCAATGCCAGCACGATGGGTGCTGGCATTGCGTTCCCTTTACGTTCCTGATACTCGCTGCGCATGGCCAAGCCCAAACGTCGCTATGTCTGTACCGAATGCGGCAGCGTCACAACGCGCTGGCAGGGCCAGTGCGTCGATTGTTCGCAATGGAACACGCTGGTTGAAGAGGCGCCGGAAACGCCCTTTTCCGCGAAGCACCACCTGTCCACCGGCGGACGTCCGATCGCTCTGGAAACGCTCGATGCCCCTATCCAGCCGCTGACGCGGCGCGGCACTGGGCTGGCGGAGTTTGACCGGGCGCTGGGCGGTGGGCTGGTTCCCGGCTCAGCTATCCTGATGGGCGGAGAGCCTGGGATCGGTAAGTCCACCCTCCTGTTGCAGGCTGCGGCGATGATCGCGCGGTCGGGCGCGCGGGTGCTCTATATCAGCGGGGAGGAAGCGACCGGGCAGGTGCGGATGCGCGCCGTGCGGCTCGGGCTGGCCGATGCGCCACTCCAGTTGGCTGCGGCGACTTCGGTGCGCGACATCCTGACCACGCTCAATTCCGGCCCGCCACCCGCGCTGGTCGTGATCGATTCGATCCAGACCATGCATTCGGACACCATCGAAGGTGCGCCGGGTACGGTCAGTCAGGTCCGCGCCAGTGCGTTCGAACTGATCCGTTACGCCAAGGAAAACGGCGTCGCGCTGGTTCTGGTCGGGCACGTGACCAAGGACGGCACGATTGCTGGCCCGCGCGTGCTGGAACACATGGTCGACGTGGTGATGAGCTTTGAAGGGGAACGCAGCCACCAGTACCGCATCCTGCGCGCGCTGAAGAACCGCTTCGGTGCGGTGGACGAGATCGGCGTCTTCGCAATGGAGGGGCAGGGCCTCAACGAAGTACCCAACCCGTCGATGCTGTTCCTGTCGGGGCGGGAGGAACCCATTGCCGGCAGCGCGATCTTCCCCGCGCTCGAAGGCACGCGGCCCGTTCTGGTGGAGGTTCAGGCGCTGATCGTGCGGCTACAATCCGGTGCCACTCCACGCCGCGCGGTGGTGGGTTGGGACAGCGGACGCCTCGCCATGCTGCTGGCGGTGCTGGAGGCGCGCTGCGGCCTCAATTTCTCGTCGGCGGAAGTCTATCTCAACGTCGCGGGCGGTTATCGCCTTGCGGACCCTGCGGCCGATCTGGCCGTGGCTGCCGCGCTCGTTTCCGCGCTGGCGGACAAGCCGCTGCCCCTCCGCGCTGTGTGGTTTGGTGAGGTCTCCCTTTCCGGCGAAGTCCGCCCGGTCGCGCACTCATCGTTACGACTGCGTGAGGCGGCGAAACTCGGTTTCGATATGGGACACGGACCGCAGGATAGTGGGCCTGACAGCGGGTCTTTGCGCTATTCGGCGCTCCCTGCGCTGCCCAACCTCGTTGACCGGGTGATGGGCGGCTCCTAGATTCCGGCGCAATGACGGGTTTTGACATCATCGTACTGTTCGTCGTCGGCGTGGCCGCTGTGGGGGGCTTCGTGCGCGGCTTCGTGCAGGAAGTGCTCTCGCTGCTGGCTTGGGCGGGCGCGATTCTGGCGGTGCGTTACCTCCACACCGACCTGACGGTGATCCTGAATAACTTCATCGGCACGCCGTCCGCCGCCGCAGTGCTGGCGTTCATCCTGTTGATGGCGATCCCGCTCGCGGTGATTAAACTTCTGGCCAAATACGTCGGCAACGCCTCGCGCAAGTCGGTCCTCGGCCCGATCGACCGGGTGCTCGGCTTCGGCTTTGGGGCGGTGAAGGGCGCGATCATCGTGGTCTTCGCGTTTTCGCTGCTGGTGCTTGGCTACGATAGCATCTGGGGCGCGTCCGGTCGGCCGACGTGGATGACCACCGCCCGTACATATCCCTTCGTCAACGCGAGTGCGGATGCGCTGGTGCAACTGATCCGCGAACGCCAGCTTCGCCTCATGATCGGCGACCAGGTGATTGCAGGCCATAGCGACGAAGCGCTGTGAGCGGCGCTGCCCGTCTCTACACTCCGGAACTGCTGACACTCGCTGTTGAACTGGCGAATGTCCCGCCGCTCGATACTGCCAGCGTAAGGGGGGAGGCGCGGTCCCCTACTTGTGGCAGCACGCTGGCGATGGACCTCGAGCTGAATGATGCCGGCCTGATCGATCGGATCGGTATGCGCGTGCGCGCCTGCGCCGTGGGCCAGGCATCGGCGGCGATCTTTGCCCGCCACGCTGTTGGGCACGATCTCGCTTCGATCACCGCCATTGTCGACTCGATGGAATCGTGGCTGGCCAGCGATGCGCCACAGCCGGAATGGCCAGACCTTGCGTTGATAGCCCCCGCGCGCGCCTATGCTGCCCGTCACGGGGCCATTCTCCTGCCGTGGAAGGCTGCGATTGCGGCTCTTTCCACGGTGCCAGCCGCGAGCTAACGACCGACCCGGGAGAACGCGCAAGCGAAGGGGTGGCGTATGGCGAGTATAGCGGAGCCGGTCGAAAAGAAGGCACCGACCAGCAAGGATATACGGTTGGTAATCGCCGCGTCCTCTGCGGGCACGGTGTTCGAATGGTACGACTTCTTCATTTACGGCACGCTCGCCGCGATCATCGGAACTACCTTTGTCCCTTCGGATAACGAACTCGCGCGCCAGTTGACGGTTTGGGCGGGCTTCGCTGTCGGTTTCGGCTTCCGTCCGCTGGGTGCGATACTGTTCGGATTCCTCGGCGACCGATTGGGCCGCAAATATACCTTCCTCGTAACCGTCACCCTGATGGGCGTGGCAACCGCCGCTGTCGGCCTGGTGCCATCTGTCGATTCAATCGGCCTCTGGGCGCCCGCCATCGTCATTTTTCTTAGGATTCTGCAGGGGCTCGCGCTGGGCGGCGAATATGGCGGCGCGGCAGTCTACGTGGCGGAGCATAGCCCGCCGGAGCGGCGCGGCTTCTTCACCGGGTTCATTCAGGCCGGTGTGGTGGGCGGCTTCGTGCTCAGCCTTATCGTCGTGCTGGGCTGCAAGGCAGCGATGAGCGATGCAGTCTGGAACGACTGGGGCTGGCGCGTGCCGTTCCTGATGTCGATCCTGTTGCTGGGCATATCGCTGTGGATGCGCATCAAGCTGTCCGAGAGCCCCGTGTTTCAGGAGATGAAGTTGAAGCACGAGCTTTCGGGAAATCCGTTCAAGGAAAGCTTCACCTACCCGGGCAACAAGAAACGCATCTTCGTGGCGCTGTTCGGCATTGCCGCGGGTCTGACCGTGATCTGGTACACGGCGAATTTCTCCGTGCTGTCATTTCTTGTCGGGCCGATGCGGGTGGACGAGACCACGGCGCAGATCACCGTCGGGCTGACCGCGTTGGTTGGCATGGGTTTCATGCTCTATTTCGGTGCGCTTTCGGACAAGGTCGGGCGCAAGAAGCCGATCGTGCTGGGTTATGCCGCGCTGCTGGTGCTGCTGTTTCCTTGCTACTGGACGATCGGTTGGGTGCTGGAACCGGCGCTGCTGGCTGCCGGACCAGACGCGCGGATCGTCCCCGATGCTGCGGCCACCGCAGTGATCGTGGGTGTGATCCTGGTGCTGGCGGCATTGGCTGGAGCGACCTTCGGACCGGTAGCCGCACTGCTTTCCGAGATGTTTCCGCCGCGCATTCGCTACAGTTCCATGTCGATCCCCTACCATATCGGAACCGGCTATTTCGGTGGTTTCCTGCCCTTGATCGCCACCGCAATCGTCGCCGAAACCGGCGATCCGTATTCCGGCCTGTGGTACACCTGGATCGTCGTTCTAATGGCGCTCGCCGTGTCCTGGTGGGGCCTGCCATCAGGGCCACCCCGCGACTTTGCCGATGAGATCTGACCTGCCGCAACCGACGCTGAAACTTACGCTGGACAGGGCCGCACTGGCCGCGAACTGGCGCGCGCTTGATCGCCTGTCAGGTTCTGCAGAGGCGGGCGCAGCGGTGAAAGCGGACGGTTATGGCCTCGGCAACGATGGCGTGGTCCCCGCGCTGCGTGATGCGGGGGCGAAGACGTTCTTTGTGGCCCATTGGGCCGAGGCGCCCGCGGTGTTGCACCACGTCGATGCGGCTCAGGTGTCGGTCCTGCATGGCCCCATGAGCGTAGATGACGTTCGCTTTGCTCGTGAGACCGGCGTTCGCCCGGTGATCAACAGCCTTCATCAGGCGGCTCTCTGGCTCGAAGCAGGGGGAGGGCCGTGCGACCTGATGGTTGATACGGGCATGAACCGGCTCGGGCTGGCCATGCACGAGATCGGCGATGGGCTGGTGGGCAAGCTGGAAGTCGAAACGCTCATCTCGCATCTGGCCTCTGCAGACGAAGATGTTGCGCAAAATGAGGTGCAGCATAGGCAGTTTTCGGAAGCTATTCAGGCCATTCCTGCCAAGCGGCGCAGTCTCGCCAACAGCGCTGGCATTGGTCTCGGCGGTCGTTACGCCTTCGATCTGACCCGGCCCGGCCTCGCGCTCTACGGCGGTGTGCCAAGGCCTGAGCTCAAGGGCGAGATCCGGCAGGTTGCCTATCCGCAGGCGGCGGTGCTGCAGATTCGGAATATTTCTCCCGGCGACACAGTAGGTTACGGCGCGACTTTCACTGCCGATGGCCCGATGCGAACGGCCACGGTATCCCTTGGATATGCTGACGGCTTCCTTCGCTGCTGGGCGGGCCGGGGTGCGCTAAACCACAAGGGCGTACCGCTGCCATTGTTGGGGCGTGTGTCTATGGATCTGGTCGTTGTCGACTGCACGGCCGCATCGGATCTACGGGAAGGTGACTGGCTGGGCATTCCGTTCGACCTGCCGACTGCCGCTGAACAGAGCGGATTGAGCCAATACGAGCTGCTCACGCTGCTGGGTAAGCGCTTCGTCCGAAGCTGATTTTTTGTACCGCTCACTGATTATGCTGCGTTTGTTGCGCTGCACATACTGCGGATGCTAAGTATAGCCCGCTGCAACGGCTTGGCTCGTGCCGGAGGGGTTGAATGGCGGGAAATGAAAAGCGGGACGGAGATCCCATCATCATCAAGAAGTACGCTAACAGGCGGCTTTATAATACTCGGTCATCCAGTTACATCACACTCGACGATCTGGCGCGAATGACGCGCGAAGGCGTGGATTTTCAGGTTCTCGACGCCAAGACCGGCGGAGACATCACGCACCAGATCCTCACCCAGATCATCATGGAAGAAGAATCGCATGGCGAACAGATGCTGCCCGTCAGCTTCCTGCGCCAGCTGATCTCCATGTACGGCAATTCGATGCAGGCGATGATGCCGCACTACCTCGAAGCGTCGATGGACAACTTCCGCAACAATCAGCGCAAGTTGCAGGAAACCTGGCAGGCCAGTCTGAACCCGGATGCCCTGGCGCGTCTGGCGGAAAGCAACATGGCCATGTTCAAGGCGGCTGCCAGCGCGTTCATGCCCGATAGCGTGGTGCAGCCCGCGCCGCCACCTTCGCCTCCGCCAGCTCAAACGCCGCAGGACGATCTCAACGCCCTGCGCGAACAGTTGGAAGAGATGCAGCGCAAACTGGACAAGCTCGGCAAGTAGGGCGCCGCATCGGACAGTGGCCGGGTACTCGACAGTAGGCGGTGTGGGGGTCTAGGGCGCGGCTCCACATTTCAACACGGGTAACCCATGTCCGCCATCCGTCACGCCCTCACCGTCAAACGCGCAGACGATTTCGCGCAGTGGTATCAGGAAGTCGTCTCCGCGGCCGGCATGGCCGAGGAATCGGGCGTGCGCGGGTGCATGGTCATCAAGCCGTGGGGCTGGGGCATCTGGGAACGGATGCAGCGCCTGCTGGACGCGCGCATCAAGGCCGCAGGCGTAGAAAACGCCTACTTCCCGCTGTTCATCCCGCTCGGCAACTTCGTGCGTGAGGCTGCTCACGTCGAAGGTTTCGCCAAGGAAATGGCAGTCGTCACCCACCACCGCCTGATTGCGGATGGGAAGGGCGGCCTGATCCCCGATCCCGATGCCAAGCTGGAAGAACCGCTGATCGTTCGACCGACGTCGGAGACGATCATCGGTGACGCCATGAGCCGCTGGGTCCAGTCGTGGCGTGATCTGCCGCTGCTGCTCAACCAGTGGGCCAACGTTGTGCGCTGGGAAATGCGCACCCGCATGTTCCTGCGGACCAGCGAATTCCTCTGGCAGGAAGGCCATACCGCACACGACAGCCGCGAAGACGCGATGCGCGAAACCATGCGCGCGCTGGAAATGTACCGCGCGTTTGCGGAAGAAGACATTTCGCTGCCCGTTGTCGCCGGCGAAAAGCCCGAAAACGAACGCTTCCCCGGCGCGGTCGGCACCTGGTCGATCGAAGCGATGATGCAGGACGGCAAGGCGCTCCAGGCCGGCACATCACACTATCTGGGCACCAGCTTTGCCGAAGCGTCCAACATCCGGTTCCAGGATCGTGAGGGCGGGCAACAGCTGGCACATACGACCAGCTGGGGCGTTTCGACCCGCATGGTTGGCGCTCTCATCATGACCCACGGTGACGACGACGGACTGCGCGTGCCGCCCGCCGTAGCGCCGCAGCAGGTGGTCATCCTTCCGATGCTGCGCGAGAATGAAGGCGACGCGGCGCTGATCGATTACTGCGATGCGTTGAAGGCGGCGATTTCAGTGCAGACCGCGCTCGGCGAAAAGGTGCGCGTGCTGAACGACATCAAGCCGGGCAAGGCTGCCGCCAAGCGGTGGGACTGGGTGCGCAAGGGTGTGCCGGTGATCATCGAAGTCGGCCCGCGCGACATGGAGGCTGGCACCGTCAGCCTGCTCCGCCGCGATCAGCTGTGGGGTGCGGACGGAAAGCCCGCGTTCCAGAGCCCGCTGCGCGATGCCGTGGCCCCCGCGATCAGTGCTCTGCTCGAGGAAATCCAGCAGGGCATGTTCACTGAGGCGCGTGACCGGCGAGATGCCAACATCACGCGCGGCATCGACAGCCTGGAAGCGCTCGACGCGTTTTACGCAGAGGGCAATCGCTATCCGGGCTGGGTCGAAGTTCAATGGTCGCGCCCGACCGGCGCTGCGCTGGATGCCGTGGTGGAGCAGTTGAAGGCGCGCAAGCTGACCTTTCGCAACGTCGCGCTCGATGCCGAACCGGCAGACGGACAGTGCCTCTTCACCGGCGCGCCGGCGGTAGAACGCATTTACGTCGCACGGGCGTACTGAGTTGGCGAAGCGGCCCAGAACGCCACCCGGCTTGCCCTCGCGCGAGCAGATCGTCGAGTTCATCCAGTCTTCGGAAAAGCCCGCCGGAAAGCGGGAGATTGCCAAGGCTTTCGGGCTGAAGGGCGAAGAGAAGATCGCGCTGAAGCGCTTGCTGAAGGACATGGCCGAAGAAGGCCTGATCGACGGCAAGAAGACGGCGTTTCACCGCATGGGCGGCGTGCCCAAAGTCACTGTCCTGCGGGTGGTCGATATCGAGGATGGCGAGGTGATCGCCATTCCGGACACCTGGCATCCTGACGACGCCACCCCGCCGCCGCGCCTGCGCCTTGTCGAAAGCAAGAAGGGCGGCGCGCTGAAGTCTGGCGACCGCGTGCTCGCTCGCACGGAAGAAACCGGGCGTGGCTGGACCGCGCATCCGATGAAGAAGCTCCCCTCGCGCGGCGAAGGGATGCTGGGCGTGGTGGAGCTGGACGGATCGGGCAAGGCCTGGCTCGCCCCTACGGACAAGCGCGTGCGCAGCTCCTCACCCATCGCCGATCTGGGCGGTGCCGAGGCTGGTCAACTGGTTCTGGCAGAGCCGGGCCGCACCCCGCGCTCGGGCGTGAAGGTGATAGAGGTGCTGGGCGATCCGCTCGCGCCCCGGTCCTTCAGCCTGATAGCCATTCACAAGTATGGCATTCCTTATGTGTTCCCCGATACCGCGCTGGCCGAGGCGGAACTCGCCACCAAGTTGCCGCTAAGCGAGGAACACCGCGAGGATCTGCGCGATCTGCCGATCGTAGCCATCGACCCGGCGGATGCGCGCGACCACGACGATGCGATCTGGGCAGAGCCGGACCCGGAGAATCCCGGCGGTTTCCGCGCGGTCGTCGCCATCGCCGACGTCGCCTTCTACGTGCGCCCCCGGGGCGCCGTGGACCGTGAGGCGCGCAAACGTGGCAATTCGGTCTATTTCCCCGACCGCGTGGTGCCGATGCTGCCAGAGGCGTTGAGCGCCGATGTTTGCTCGCTGAAACAAGGGCAGGATCGCGCGGCGATGGCTTGCCATCTGCGGATCGATGCCCAGGGCAGGGTGACACACTGGCGCTTCGCCCGCGCCATCGTCCGTCTGTCGGAGAACATCGCCTACGAAGATGCGCAGGCGCGCATGGATTCGGGGAAGGCGGGCGAGAACCTCAAGCACCTGTGGGAAGCGTGGCGGCTGCTGCACAAGGCCCGCGAGGCGCGCGATCCGCTGGACCTTGAGCTACCGGAACGCCGCGTCGTGCTGGACGAGAAGGGCCGCATCGCCGAAATCGCCATTCGCGAACGGCTGGACGCGCACCGGGTGGTGGAAGACTTCATGATCGCGGCCAACGTCGCGGCGGCGAAGGCGCTGGAAAGCAAGGCCAGCCCCGTGGTTTACCGCATCCATGAACCGCCCACGCGCGAGAAACTGATCGCCCTGCGCGATTACTTCGCCACCATCGGCCGCAAGCTGGCTCTGGGGCAGGTCATCACGCCCAGCCTGTTCAACCGCATGATCAAGGACGTGTCGGACGAGGGCGAGAAGGCGCTGGTGATGGAGGCCGTTCTGCGCAGCCAGACGCAGGCTTTTTACGGGCCGCAGAACGCTGGGCACTTCGGCCTGTCGCTGGGCAGCTATGCCCACTTCACCTCGCCGATCCGCCGCTATGCCGATTTGCTGGTTCATCGGGCGCTGTCGGACGCTTTCCAGCTCGAACAGCCCAAGCCATCGCTCAAGTTGCCGCATGATTCCGGCCTCGCCGAACAGGATCGGTCCGACCTGTCGAAAGTCACCGATGCCATCAGCCTGACGGAACGCCGGGCAATGGAGGCGGAACGCGACACCATCGACCGCTACGTCGCCGCATGGCTTTCAGCCCGCACCGGCGAGATATTCCGCACCCGCATCACGGGCGTGCAGAGCTTCGGATTCTTCGCGACCATCGTTGGCCTCGGCGGAGACGGGCTGGTGCCGGTTTCCACTCTGGGCCGCGAATATTTCCACTATGACGAGGCTGCCCGCGCGCTTGTCGGCGAAAGCACGGGCACACGTTATGCCGTGGGCGACGTGGTGGAACTAAAGCTGGCGGAGGCGAATCCGCTCACGGGTGCGCTGAAGTTTGAACCGCTGGCGTCCGATGGTTCCGCGGTCGAACCGCGCGGCGCACGGCCCAACCTCGTGAAGAAAGGGCGCCCGAAACATATGCAGGGCAAACGCGGCCGCCCGGGCAACATCCGCCATCAGGGCCGCAAGAAGTAACAGTCCGGCGCTAGCTCAGCCGGTCGATTTCCTCGTCGCTGAGACCGCCGGGCACGATGAATAGCGGGCAGGGGAGCTGGCCTGACGATGCCGAGAAGTGCGTCACCAGCGGCCCAGGTCCACCTTCTGCCGCCGCGCCCAGCACCAGCGCCGCCACCTCTGGATGTTCGGCGAGGTACGCGTCGATAACGGCTTTCCCGTCGCCCTGACGCACGGAGATTTGCGGCATCAGCCCGCTTTCGCTCATCAATTCGCCTGCCGCGCTGTTGGCCAGAACTTCGGCCCGGTCCCGCGATTCTTCCTCGATCGTCGCCTGAATCCCGCCGAACGCGCTGAATGCCTGCTTTGGAACCAGCGCCAGAATGTGCACTGACCCTTGCGTATCGATTGCTCGACGCGCGGCGAAGCGCAGGGCACTGTGCGCTTCCTGACTGTCGTCGATTACCACCAGATAGACGCGCATCGGGCCCCTCCCACGAACCTAAAGGGTATCGCCGAACGCAATGATGGCGCAAGAACCTTGCTCTACCCTCGCAAATTGTCTTTAGACGGCCTCTCAATCTGCCTGACAGGATTCCTTGCTCCGCTATGTCCATCGCCATCAAGATGCCCGCCTTGTCCCCCACCATGGAGGAAGGGACGCTGGCCAAGTGGCTGGTGAAAGTCGGTGACACCGTCTCCGCTGGCGACATCATGGCCGAGATTGAAACGGACAAGGCGACGATGGAATTCGAAGCGGTCGATGAAGGCGTGATCGCTGACATCGCCGTGGCCGAAGGCACCGAAGGCGTGAAGGTCGGCACGGTCATCGCGACGCTGGTGGAAGAGGGTGAGGACGCCTCGAGCGTTAAACGCGCCGCCGCAGAAGCTCCCGCCGCCCCCGCGAAGGAAGAAGCGCCCGCCGCCAAGGCAGAGCCTGCACCGCAAGCCGCGCCGTCGGCACCTGCGGCCGCGAAGTCTGCATCTGCCCCGACGGGCGACCGCGTGCTCGCATCGCCGCTCGCAAAGCGCATCGCCGCCGACAAGGGTATCGATCTCGCCACGGTTACAGGCAGCGGCCCCAACGGCCGAATTGTGAAAGCCGATGTTGAGAGCGCGAAGCCAGGTGCAGCAGCGCCGGCCGCCGCAAGCTCCAGCGCGGCCCCTGCTGCGGCGCCAACCCAGGCGCAGGATTTCGGCATCCCGCACGAGGTCGAAAAGCTCAGCGGAATGCGCAAGACCATTGCGCGCCGCCTGACCGAAGCCAAGCAGCAGATCCCGCACATCTACCTCACGGTCGATATCCGCCTCGATCCACTGCTCAAGCTGCGCGGCGAACTGAACAAGGCGTTGGAAGCGCGCGGCGTGAAGCTGTCGGTCAACGACATGCTGATCAAGGCGCTGGCGCAGGCCCTGCTTCAGGTTCCCAGCTGCAACGTCCAGTTCGCTGGCGACACGCTGATCAAGTACAGCCGCGCGGACATTTCCGTGGCCGTTTCGATTCCGGGTGGTCTGATCACTCCGATCATCACGGACGCTGGCAGCAAGACGATCAGCACGATCTCTGCCGAGATGAAGGATCTGGCCGAGCGGGCCCGCGAAGGGAAGCTGCAGCCGCATGAATATCAGGGCGGCACTGCCTCGATCAGCAACATGGGCATGTTCGGCATCAAGAACTTTGACGCCATCATCAACCCGCCGCAGGCCATGATCATGGCAATCGGCGCTGGTGAGAAGCGGCCCTATGTCATCGACGACGCGCTGCAGATCGCCACTGTGATGAGCGTGACGGGCAGCTTCGATCACCGCGCGATCGACGGTGCCGATGGCGCCGCGTTCATGAAGGCGTTCAAGGAAATCTGCGAGAAGCCGCTGGGACTGGTGGCCTGATCGCTTTCCTACCTCACCCTGCCGATGCCAGAGGTGGTGCATGACTTTACTGCCGGTTCCTTCCCTCCGTCGAAACGCCGTTATGGCGGGGCGGCGGGCTTGCGATCCGGCAGCAATCGAAGTCCACACTCTCTTCGCTCAGATCAGCGGATTTACGGTTGGGCAGGCCCATCGGGCCGGGCGCGTAAACCTCGCATCTGCGTCAACCCCTGTGTCACCTTCGGGGTGCAGAGGCATGCTCGATGAGTGAACACCGCGACCCCGCCATTCGCGTTACCGCCATGCCGGCGGACACGAATGCCTATGGCGACATCTTCGGTGGCTGGCTGCTCAGCGTGATGGACAGCGCCGCAGGCCTCACCGCCGCGCGCCGGGCGAAGGGCAGGGCGGTTACGGTGGCGATGGACGGCATGGTGTTTCACCAGCCGGTGAAGGTGGGCGACGAGGTGTCGGTCTATACCAACATCCTCCGCGTCGGCCGCACGAGCATGGTGATAGAGGTCGAAGCCCTGCGCCGCGAACGGCACAGCGAAGAAGCAATCAAGGTTACGGAGGCGAAGTTCACCTTCGTCGCCATCGACGACCAGGGCAAACCCCGGCCGGTCGACGGCTAAGCAATACCAAACCTGCGCGGTTCTGACCCCAAGGGCCGAGCGGAGTTGAACGGAGAATTCAGTGGCTGAAAATTACGATGTGATCGTCCTCGGTTCCGGCCCCGGTGGCTATGTCGCCGCCATCCGCTCGGCACAGCTCGGGCTGAAAACGGCCATAGTGGAACGCGAACTGCTGGGCGGCATCTGCCTCAACTGGGGCTGCATCCCGACCAAGGCGCTACTGCGTTCGGCCGAGATCTATCACTACATGCAGCACGCCAAGGACTATGGCCTGGCTGCGAAGGAAATCAGCGCCGATCTGGAAGCCGTGGTGAAGCGCAGCCGGGGCGTCGCCAAGCAGCTCAATCAGGGCGTCACGCACCTGATGAAGAAGAACAAGATCACCGTGCACATGGGCACGGGCACGCTGACCGGGCCGACCAGTCTGACGGTGAAGGGTGAGAAGGGTGAGGAAAAGCTCACCGCCAAGCACATCATCGTCGCCACCGGCGCCCGCGCCCGCGATCTGCCGTTCGCCCCGGCTGACGGCAAGCGCGTGTGGACCTATCGCCACGCAATGACGCCGCCTGAAATGCCGACCAAGCTGCTGGTCATCGGTTCGGGGGCGATTGGGATCGAATTTGCTAGCTTCTACAACGACATGGGCGCCGATGTTACCGTGGTCGAAATGCTCGACCGTGTGGTGCCGGTTGAAGACAAGGACGTGTCTGCCTTCGTCGAAAAGGCGCTTACCAAGCAGGGCATGACGATCCGCACCGGCGCCGCGCTGGAAGAACTGAAGGTCACCGACAAGGGCGTCAGCGCCAAGATCAAGGGCAAGGACGGCAAGGTCGAAAGCTCTGAGTTCAGCCACGTCATCGTCGCCATCGGAATCGTTGCGAACACGGAGAACATCGGGCTGGAGAAGCTGGTCGAACTCGACCGCGGCTTCATCCAGATCGACCCTTATGGCCGCACGAAGTCCAAGGGCCTGTGGGCCATAGGCGACTGCGTCCCCGGTCCGTGGCTGGCACACAAGGCGAGCCACGAAGGCGTCACCACGGCCGAAGCTATCGCCAAGGAGCTGGGCAACAAGGAGGTGCATCCGCACCCGCTCGACCGTAGCTCGATCCCCGGCTGCACATATTGCCGCCCCCAGATCGCTAGCGTCGGCCTGACCGAAGCGAAGGCGAAGGAAGCCGGTTACACGGTTAAGGCGGGCACGTTTCCCTTCATCGGCAATGGCAAGGCCATCGCGCTGGGCGAGGCGGAAGGCTTCGTGAAGACCGTGTTCGACGCCAAGACCGGCGAGTTGCTCGGCGCCCACATGGTCGGCGCTGAAGTGACCGAGATGATCCAGGGCTTCACCGTCGGCAAGGTGCTCGAAACCACCGAGGCGGAACTGATGCAGACGGTGTTCCCGCACCCGACGATCAGCGAATCGATGCACGAATCCGTGCTCGCCGCTTACGGCCGGGCGCTGCATATCTGAGGAAGGCAGTGGGGCCAGGACTTGCGGCGGATTTGCCGGGACCGGGCCCTACACACTGGAAACTGGCGGACAGGGTGGGATTCGAACCCACGGTGGGCTTGCACCCACGGCGGTTTTCAAGACCGCTGCCTTAAACCACTCGGCCACCTGTCCTTGGGGACGCGGCTAACGCCGAAACATCGACTTGTCACCACGTGACTCTAACAAGACCATCCGTTAGTCAGGAAAAAGCGTGCCCACGCGGCGCGGCTTCGGAGAGGGGAGCACTTTTATCATGAAGCGTTTTTTCATCGGCGTTGTCGGAGCCATCGCGGCGGCCGGAGTTGCCAGCCCCGCCTTGGCACAGGCCGGTGGCTGCACCCGTGAAAGCCTGAAGGAAACCGCTGCGCAGTACCGCATGGCGCAGGAAACCGGGCGCTTGATCATGCACGTGCGCCCGATGGGCGAGTGGGTGAACTATAACGAGAACTTCGAGCTTTCCTCGATGAGCTTCGGCGGAGTGATCGCCACCCCGCAAAAGGTCGACTGGTACCGCGCGTTCTACGACACGGTTGCCTGCTCGGTTTACATCGAAAGCATCATCACCAATCCTGAGCATCCCTATGTGCTGGCCACGATGATTAATCGTCGCGGCGCATCGGTGAACTCGTTCGACGTGATCGTCAGCGATCAGGACGACTGGCTCTTCAACGCGGAAAAGACGCTCTATTACGCCCAGCGCGAAGACTGGGGCGTCATTCCCGAAGCCGAACGGAATACGCGTGACGAACTGCGCGCGGCAGCGGATGCCTATCTCGACCTGTTCAAGGACAAGAGCACGGTGGTGCCGTGGGGCACGCCGTGCGCTCGTCTGGAAGGCAGCGCCTACACGGGCAAGGGTCAGCCCGACGACACCTGCAACGCTGGCGTGCCCGAAAACGTCGACATGATCGACCGCCGGTACATCATCGACCCCGTAGTCGGATCGGTCGCCGTCTTCCTGCGCATGGGCACGAACCAGCGCCCCGATGCTCACGTCTTCCGGGTGGAGAAGGGTAAGATCCGTTACGTTCACACGGTTACCAACTGTGGTGATCAGGAGAACTGCGGCTTCGGACCGTTCAAGGACATGCTTGAGCGTAACCCGAACTTCTATCCAAACCTCGATCACGTCCCCGTGGTGACCACGCCTCAGGATCAGTAAGCCAACAGCGAACAGGAACGCCCGGTCGCTTTCGCGGCAAGAGGGATTCCCACACGGCGCGCGGCATGCCACAGTGCTGGCATGTTCGCGCGCCGATTGTTTTCCGCCGTCTCCGCCATCGTCCTTGGCGCCTCTCTGTCCTTACCCGCCTGCGCGCAGTCGAGTTCGTTCGACAGCTACATGGCGCAAGTCGCCGCCAAGGCCCGCTCCGAGGGGGTAAGCGAGGCAACGATCTCCTCGATGCTCGGCGGTCTGACCCCAAATGACCGGGTCCTCTCACTCGATCGAGGCAATCTTTCCGGAGCGACGGCCAGCGGCTTCCCGCCACTCGCGCCCTATCTGCGCGATCATAACACAACCGTCCGTATCGAGGGTGGTCGCCGTGCTTACGCCCGGTTGCGCCCGCTCGCAGCAGAGGTTGAGGCGCGATACGGTGTGCCGGAGCCAATCATCCTCGCGATCTGGGGGCACGAAACCAGCTACGGGGCGGTGAAGGGCAACTTTGACCTGTCGCGCTCGCTGGCGACGCTCGCATGGGAGGGGCGCAGGCGCGAGTTGTTCGAAGCCGAACTCATCGCGCTCCTCAAGATTGCTGATACCGGCGTTGCTCGCTCCTCACTGGTCGGAAGCTGGGCCGGCGCATTCGGCAACCCGCAGTTCCTTCCCACCGTTTATCTCCGGCTCGCGGTCGACGGCGATGGCGACGGGCGACGCGACATCTGGAACAGTGAGGCGGATACGCTTCATTCGATCGCGAACTACTTCCGCGATGCCGGGTGGAGGCGCGGAGAGCCTTGGGGTGTGAGGGCCTACACCCCGAACACCGTCGATCGCGCTACGATCACCACGAGGATGGTCTCGCCGGTCTGCCCGCGTGTCCACGTGCGGCACAGCCAATGGAAGACGGTCCGCGAGTGGCGTGAACTCGGTGTGATCCCTCAGGGTGCCATCGCTGACAACACGTTGGCCGCCCTGTTTGAGCCAGATGGCCCGGCAGCGCCAAGCTATCTGCTAACCCAGAATTACCGCGTCATCCTCGAGTACAACTGTTCGAATTATTACGCGATGAGCGTGGGCCTGCTGGCAGACGAAATAGCGCGCTGAAACTTTGCCATTGCGACTGCGCTTCGCTCGCCAAGCGGCGGGGCGCAGGATATATCCCTGGCCGAATCTTTCAGAGTAGCTGATCGTTCCGGTGCTCCGTCGCGCCGGCGGTGGGAGCGAACTTGACTTATAGCACATACATGAAGGCCGCGCTGGCTGCGTTGACGCTTGGGGCAGCACCCGCTCCCGTTGTCGCGCCCCCGCTCAAGGTGCCGCCGTTGCCCGTAGTGGCTCCTGCTGCGCCCGTCGATCCCGCCATCCCGGTAGCCATGCTGGTCGATCTTTCCAGCGGACAGACCTTGTTCGAGCGGGAGCCGGAGCGTCGGTTCGTACCGGCTTCGGTCACCAAGGTGATGACCGCCTATACTGCCTTCAAGCTGATAGAGGCGGGGCGCCTTTCACTCGATACACCCGTCACCATCAGCAAAGAGGTGGCGGAGATGTGGTCCGGTGAGGGATCGTCGATGTTCCTTCAGGCGGGCGATCAGGTGACCGTCGGCCAGCTCCTGCTTGGCGTGACGACTGTTTCTGCCAACGACGCATCGGTTGCGCTGGCGTTGCAGGCGGTCGGATCGCTGGACGCCTGGCTTCAACTCATGAACCGCAACGCGGCTGAGCTGGGTATGCGGAACACACGCTTCGGCACGCCGAACGGCTGGCCGGACGAGGGGCGCACCTACACCAGCGCGAGTGATCTGGCACTTCTTGCGGAAGCTCTGACCACCCGGTTCCCCGGTCTATATCGGCGGTATTTCGGGCAGCGTGGAATGCGGTATCGCGACATCGCCCAGAACAATCATGATCCCATTACCGGCGTCGTCAACGGGGCTGACGGGATCAAGACCGGCTACACGCGGCAGGCGGGCTATAACTTCCTCGGATCGGCTCAGCGCGGATCTCGCAGGCTGGCCTTGGTCATTGCTGGCGCGCCGAGTGGCGCTGTGCGCAACAAGGCGTCTCGCGACCTGATGAACTGGGGTTTCGAGGCGTTTGACGCCAAGCTGGTGCTTCCTGCCAATACATCCGTTGGCGAAGCGCGGGTGCAGGAAGGTTCGCAGCGCAGCGTCGCCCTTCTGACCAAGGGAGACGTGCTGGCCAGCGTGAAGCGGGGCGAGGAAGCCGATGTCACGCTATCTGTCCGGTATCGCGGCCCCGTGCAGGCGCCCATAGCTCAAGGCCAGACGATTGCCGTTCTGCGTGTGGAGGTGGCCGGACAGCGCCCGCATGACGTGCCACTGGTCGCTGCGGAAGAGGTTTCGAAAGCCAATGTGCTGATGCGTCTGTGGAACGGCGTTTCGGGACTGGTAAGTTGACGCGCGGGCGTTTCATCGCGCTTGAGGGCGGGGAAGGGGCTGGCAAATCCACCCAGGCCCGCCTTCTTGCCGATGAACTGCGCAAGCAGGGCCGGGACGTCCTGCTGACACGCGAACCGGGCGGGACACCCGGCGCCGAGGCCATCCGCAGCCTGCTGCTTGATCCTCCCGGTGAAGGATGGGGCGCGCAAGCGGAGGCGCTCCTGTTCGCCGCAGCACGAGCCGATCACGTCGCGCGGGTGATACGTCCAGCGCTGGGAGCTGGCACTTGGGTAGTTTGTGACCGCTTTCTCGATTCTTCGCTTGCCTATCAGGGCGGGGGCGGGGGGCTCTCGGTAGCCGATCTGCGCGAACTTCACCGCATTGGATCGAGTGGCTTGCTGCCTGACGTAACGCTGCTGTTTGAAGTGCCAGAGGCGGAAATTGCCGCACGCCTCGCGCGGCGTGACGGTGGTGTGGCTGACGCTATCGGCGGCAGAGGTGAGACCTATCACGCGCAAGTTAGCGATGCATTTCAGGCGCTGGCAGATGCGGAGCCCGAACGTTTCACCAAGGTCTATGCGGGCGGATCGCTGGAGGCCACTCACGCTCTAGTTATGCAGGCATTGCTGCCAATCACGGGGCCGCAGGAGTGACCTTCACTGGCCACGATGAGGCATGGCGCGAATGGCGTTCCGCCATGGACGGTCCGAGGATGCATCATGCCTGGATGCTGGCGGGACCACGCGGTCTCGGCAAGGCGAGCTTTGCGATGCTGGCTGCGCGTGAACTCGTAGCGGAAGGCGGCGTACCTCAGCCGCCTGGCGACCACCCGGACGTGATTATCCTCGAGCCTCTTCCGGCCACACCCGATGACGAGAAGAGCCGCGACGCCGGCAAGCCCTATCAGCGCAAGCGCAACATCTCGGTGGACCAGGTCCGGGCGATGCAGCAACGGCTGAATACGCGGCCGACCTTGGGCAGCCGCCGCGTAATCGTGATCGATCCGGCCGACTTTCTCGAAAAGAGCGCTGCCAACGCGCTACTCAAGAGCCTTGAGGAACCGCCCGTCGGCAGCTTCTTCATGCTGGTGACGCATCGCCCGGGACGCCTGTTGCCGACCATCCGTTCACGATGCCGCATCCTGCGTTTCCCGCGCCTGGAGGATGCCGCGATAGATGCGATCCTACGGAGGGAAGCGCCCAGTGCAGACGATGCTGTCAGGCGTGCCGCCGTGGCCGCTGGCGCTGGTGCCCCCGGTGCAGCGCTTGAGTTCGTCGATCTTGGCCTCGGCGAAATGCACTCGCTGATGCGCGAGATTGCCGAGCTCGGCGATCCGGATTTCGCGCGGCGCGGTCGTCTTGCCGAAGTCATTGGCGCCCGGCCGGATCGCAAGAAGCAGCTCGCTGCGATAGACCTCGCGCGCGGTGTCGCCTCCGCGCGAATGCGTGAAACCACACGTACTGCGCTGCCTGCGCTGGCAGAGGCTCACGCTTCCCTCGTGCGCCTATCGGGAACCGCGCCGACTTATAACTACGATCCGGGATTGCTGTTGTTGGAAATCGGCGGCTTGCTCGCCTCGGTCGCCGCCCCTAGGGAACCGGCCCATGGCTGAGCCTTATTATCTTACCACCGCGATCCATTACCCCAATGGACGGCCGCATATCGGCCACGCTTATGAAACCATCGCTGCTGACGTCATGGCACGTTTCCAGCGACTGCGCGGACGTGAAGTGCGGTTCCAGACAGGGACGGACGAACACGGTCTCAAGATGGCCCAGAAGGCCCGTGATCTGGGCGTTACTCCGATCCAGCTGGCTGACGAAATGTCAGGCTATTTCCGTGAGTTGTTCAACAAACTGAACATCTCGTACGATCGCTTCTTCCGGACGTCGGAAGATGCGCACCATCGCGCCAGCCAGGCGATCTGGAAGGCGATGGAGGCCAATGGCGACCTGTACCTCGACCGCTACGAGGGTTGGTACTCGGTTCGTGACGAGGCCTATTATGACGAGAGCGAACTGGTCGACGGGGAAGGGGGCGAGCGCCTCTCTCCGCAGGGTACCCCCGTCGAATGGACGGTAGAGGAAAGCTGGTTCTTCCGTCTTTCCAAATATCAGGAACCGTTGCTGCGCCTTTATGAGGAGCAGCCCGATTTCGTTCGCCCGCAAACACGGATGAATGAAGTCCGCAGCTTCGTTGAGGGCGGTCTGCGCGATCTATCGGTCAGCCGCACCAGTTTCGACTGGGGTGTGAAGGTGCCGGGCGCGGATGATCACGTGATGTATGTCTGGGTGGACGCCCTGACGAACTATCTCACCGGCGTCGGTTATCCCGATGATAGCGAGGAATTTCGCAAGTTCTGGCCCGCGAACCTCCATCTCATCGGCAAGGACATCGTCCGGTTCCACGCGGTATATTGGCCTGCCTTCCTGATGAGCGCTGGCATTGCGCTGCCCAAGGCGGTTTTCGCGCACGGGTTCCTGCTCAATCGGGGCGTCAAGGAATCAAAGACGCTCGGCAACGTAACCGATCCGGGTGAACTGGCGGACCGTTATGGCGTTGATACGTTGCGTTATTTTCTGCTGCGAGAGTTCAGTTTCGGGCAGGATGGAAGCTGGTCTCACGAGGCGATCGTGAACCGCAACAATGCGGAGCTGGCCAACAGCTTCGGCAATCTCGCCCAGCGAGTTCTGAGTTTCATCGTCAAGAATTGCGACGGAACCGTGGCTGCTGAAGCGCCCGCGCTGGATGCGGACCTCGCGCTGCGCACAAAGGTTCACGCCGCCTGCGCGATGGAGCTGCCGGAAGCGTTCGACAAGTTGGCTTTTGCCGCTGGTCTGGAGGCGTGGATGCAGGCGGTGTTCGCCTGTAACGCCTATGTCGACGAGCAAGCGCCATGGGCCCTTCGCAAGACCGACACGGCGCGGATGGAGCGGGTTCTGGCGACCCTTTGCGGCGCTATTCGCGACCTCGCGATCGCAATTTCGCCCGTCATTCCGGTAGCATCCGCGAAGGTTCTCGACGCTCTGTGTGTGCCGGCAGAGGCGCGTAATTTCGCGGCTCTTGAGGTGGATTTCTCCCATCAGGCGATCCGCGTTGAAAGTCCGTCACCCGCGTTCCCGCGTCTGGAACTGCCCGCAGAGGCCGACGGCTGATGCTCGTCGATAGCCACTGCCACCTGAATTACGAAGGGCTGGTGGAAGATCAGCCTGCCGTGCTTGCGCGGGCTCGTGAAGCGGGGGTGGGGGCCTTCCTCAATATCTCTACCCGGCGCAGCGAATGGGCGGCCGTTGTGGGCACGGCTGAACGCGAAGCGGACGTCTGGGCCAGCATCGGCATCCACCCGCATGAGGCGGATCAGCACGCTGACCTTGGCGAAGCGGCGCTCTTGGAAGCGACCCGGCATCCGAGGGTTATCGCGATCGGCGAAAGCGGGCTCGACTACTATTACGACAAGTCCGACCGCGCGGTGCAGCAAGCTCTATTTCGTACCCATATCGCGGTGTCGCGCCAAACCGGATTGCCGCTGATTATTCATACACGCGATGCCGAGGAAGATACGGTGGCGATCCTGGGGGATGAGATGGAGAAGGGCGCTTTCCCGGCGCTGATTCACTGCTTCACCGCCTCGGCCGCCTTCGGTCGCGCCGTTCTCGATCTTGGGCTTACGATCTCGATCTCGGGTATCGTCACTTTTAAGAACGCGCGCGAACTGCAGGAATTTGCGAAGGAAATTCCGGCAGACCGAATCCTGGTGGAAACCGATAGTCCGTTTCTGGCCCCGGTGCCGTATCGCGGAAAGACCTGCGAGCCGGCCTATGTCACTAGCACGGCGAATTTCGTCGCTGATCTACGGGGTGAACCCGTCGAAACGCTTGCAGTGCAGACCACGCGCAATTTCTACTCTCTTTTCAGCAAGGCTGTCCCGTGAAGCTTGTCGTGCTCGGTTCCGGAACGTCCACCGGCGTTCCTCGCATTGGCAACGATTGGGGCGAATGCGATCCGAATGAGCCGCGGAACCGACGCACTCGCGTCTCGATCCTGGTAGAAAGTGACGAGGGTTCCCGTCTTCTGGTGGATACGTCCACCGACTTGCGGCAGCAGCTGCTCGCTAATGACATCGACAAGATCGACGGGATCTTCTGGACCCACGATCACGCGGACCATTGCCACGGAATAGACGATCTGAGGCCGCTACGGTTCGGCAGGCAGGCCGCACTTCCGGGGTTTGCCTCAACTGAAACGGTACGTAGCCTGCGCCAGCGCTTCAGTTACGTGTTTGCCGGGCGATACGGTTATCCAACCATGGTCCAGCTGGAAACACTGGACGTGGTGAAGATACACGCCGGGTTTGCGGTCGGATCGGTGGAAATGCCTCACGGACCGACCAAGAGTACCGGATACCGTTTCGAAGCGGACGGAAAATCAATCGCTTATGCGACGGATTTCAGCGAACTTACGAAAGAGATGATCGACCTGTTCTACGGTGTCGATATCCTGGTGACCGATTGTCTGCGGCGTGAACCGCATCCAACGCACGCCAGTCTGGCGCTTGCGATCGAGTTCCATCAACGCTGCCGTGCTGGAACCACAGTGCTGACCCATCTCGACAAGAGCATGGATTACGCGACGCTTTCGACCGAGGTTCCTGCGGGCGTGCTCGTTGGATACGATGGAATGGTGTTGCCGGCATGACCGGTACCAGCTGGGTATCGCTGATTGCCTTGCTGGCTTGGTTGGTTCTGGCATTGGGCGCTTTCCATTCACACCGCATTGGCGGACGGAAGGCGGTGATGATGGCACTGGCGTGGGGCGCAATCTTCGTGTTCGTCGCGATTGTTTTTGGCGCGATGGGGCGATGAGCACCCCCGTACCGCTTTATGATTTAACATAATATATATTATCATCCTGATATGTCGACCCAGATAGACCGCCTCCTCCGCATCATGGCCACTCTTCGCGATCCTGTCCGCGGATGCGAATGGGACCGCGCGCAGCGTTTCGAGACGATCGTCCCGCATACGATCGAGGAAGCGTATGAAGTCGCGGATGCAATCGCCCGTGGTGACGTCGATGAAATTCGTGGTGAACTCGGCGACCTGCTCTTTCAGGTGATTTTCCAGGCCCGCATTGCCGAAGAAGACGGTCATTTCGCCTTCGACGATGTTGCGCGCGCGATTTCAGACAAGTTGGAAGCCCGCCACCCGCACATCTTCGGTAATGAAGAGCCTCCCGGTGAAGCCCGCGATCAGCGCTGGGAGGCTTTGAAGGCCGCTGAACGCGCCGAACAAGGCGCAAAGAGTGCGATGGACGGCGTCGCCCGGGCCTTGCCGGCACTGCTTAGAGCAGAGAAGCTTCAGAAGCGCGCCGCGCGCGAAGGTTTCGATTGGCCGGATCCGACCGGACCTGCCGACAAAGTCGCCGAGGAAGTTCGCGAACTGATGGAAGCTCCCGAAGATAAACGCATGGAAGAAGCGGGAGATTTGCTTTTCGCAGCGGTCAATCTGGTGCGCGCTTATGGCTTGAGCGCTGAAGAAGCATTGCGGTCTGCAAATGACAAGTTTGAGCGTCGCTTCCGCAGGATGGAAGATTTCGCCGATGGCACGTTTGCCAGGCTGGATCTCGACGGTCAGGAAGCGCTGTGGCAGCGAGTGAAAGCGGAAGAAACGGATCGCAGCTGAACCTGGATTTAGGCACCCAAAGCTTCGTAGCGACCGAATTCCTTTTCCGTCAGTTTGACGTCGAGCCGACGTAGCGGCCCGTCCTCCCCAAATCCCGCCTCTTCCTCAGCCAGCACTTCACCGTGCCTGTGCAGCCAGGCAATTCGCGCTCCATCGCTGGCGGCCACGGTGATCGAATGCAGTCGCGCGCCGCGCGTCAGCATCTCGCCCAAACGCGCGCGAAGAGCGTCCACGCCAAAGCCTGTCTCTGCGGAGATTGGCAGCACGTCAGCGCTGTTTGCCGCAAGGCCGGTTAGCTCTTGGCGCCGTTCGGGGTCGAGTAGGTCCCACTTGTTCCAGAGTTCTATGATTGGCCGTTCTTCGGCGCCTTCGGCGAGAACACCCTCGCCCTCCTCGGATCCGATCCCCAATTCCTTCAGAACTTCAAGGACTTGCCGCTTCTGATCCGCACTGTCAGGATTTGCGATATCCCGCACATGGAGAATAACGTCCGCCGCCGTCACTTCTTCGAGTGTAGCGCGAAACGCGGCAACTAGCTGAGTTGGCAGGTCGGAAATGAAGCCCACTGTGTCCGACAGAATGGCCTTTTCAATGCCAGGCAACTCGATGGCTCTCATGGTCGGATCCAGCGTCGCGAACAGCAGGTCCTCCGCCATCACATCTGCGCCTGTCATCCTATTGAAAAGCGTAGATTTTCCAGCGTTTGTATAGCCCACGAGTGCGACGATAGGCCATGGTGCCCTACCCCGACGCCGCCTATGCAACTCCCGTGTGCGGCGGACGCTGTCGAGCTCGCTCCGGAGCTTGCCCATACGGGCGCGGATCATACGCCGATCGGCCTCGATCTGCGTTTCGCCCGGTCCGCCGAGGAAGCCGAAACCACCGCGCTGCCGTTCCAAGTGGGTCCAGCTACGTACGAGCCGGCTCTGCTGGTAATCAAGGTGCGCCAGCTCAACCTGGAGCCTGCCTTCCGCTGTCGCTGCCCGCTCGCCGAAGATTTCGAGGATCAGGCCGGTGCGGTCGATGACTTTCCGCTTTAGTCGCTCTTCCAGATTGCGTTGCTGGATGGCGGTAAGCGAGCCGTCGATGATGACAAGTTCCGCCTGCTCCTGTTCGCATTCAGTGGCAATGCGCTGAATCTGGCCTTCGCCGAGCAGGGTTGATGCGCGCACTGTGCGCACCGGTAAGATGAAGGCTTCCGCGACGACGATGCCAATGGCCTGAGCGAGGCCCTTGGCTTCCTCCAGCCGCGCGGTCGCGTCTTGCGACGGACCACGCGAGCGAATGTCAGGACAAACAACCAGCGCTCTCGCGCCGCGGGCTACTTCGCCTTCGATTTCATCTCCGATTATCAGGAGCTCTCACCTTCATCATCGTCGAGGTCTGTCGTGAGATCGACAGGCGCCGCCGGCTGAATGGTAGATACAGCGTGCTTGTAGGCGAGCTGCACAAAGCCTTCGCGTTCCAGCAACATGCAGAACAGGTCATAAGCGGCGATTCGGCCTTGGAGCATCACGCCGTTGACCAGAAACATCGTTACCTGGACACCCGCGTCACGAACACGGGACAGGAAGACATCCTGCAGCAGGCGCTGCTTCTTGCTGCCATCTCCTCCACTGCCGAACTGCTCTGCGTCGACCGGAGTGCCTGGCATGATGGTGGAAATCGCGTGCTTGTATACGAGCTGCGACTGCCCATCCCTGCGAAGCAGGATAGAAAAGTTATCAAACCAGGTAACTATGCCCTGAAGTTTGACTCCCTTGACCAGGAACATCGTCACCGGCGTTTTTTCTCGGCGGAGATGGTTGAGGAAAATATCCTGAAGGTTGCCCGGCTTTGAAGAATTGCCCGAGCCGCCATTTCCGAAAGGCTTCGGGGCTGGCTCCGGCGCCGGACGCGGACGTGCGGACAGTGTCCCTTTGGTCATTCAACTGACTCCATTCTTGTTGGCGGCCGCATTATGCGGTCCGCATTCTGGCGCCCGTGTGCGACAACACGCAGGCAACCGAATTCTTGGGCGTTTCTAGGGGTTGCCCCTTTCCTGCGCAAACAGGAAATTCAACCGGAAGTTCCCGTACTTTGATCGATGTCGGTGGGAAAAGTTCATTCCTCCGCCGCTCCGGTCCGTTCGCTCATACCCAGCAGCTTGAGTTTGCGATGCAGCGCTGAACGCTCCATTCCGATGAAACCGGCCGTCTTCGATATGTTGCCGGAAAACCGTCGGATCTGAATTCGCAGATATTCACGCTCGAAGCTCTCCCGCGCCTCGCGTAGGGGCACCCCCATCAAGGCCGTGATCCCTGATCCGGCATCGGAAGAGGCCCCGATGATCTCATCAGGAAGCATGTCGGGTTCCACCCGCGACATCCGCTCCCGTGGCGCGAGAATTACCGTGCGTTCTACTACGTTCCGTAGTTGGCGAACGTTGCCGGGCCAGTCGTAGGCTTGCATCGCAGCGAGAGCCTCGGGCGAAATCTCGGGAGCGAGGATGCCTTGCTCGCGGGCGTAACGGGTGAAGAAGTGATCGGCCAACGCAGGTATGTCGTCACGCCTCGATGCCAGCGAGGGTACCGTGAGAGGCACAACGTTCAATCGGTAGAACAGGTCTTCCCGGAACCCGTTTTCGGAAATTTCCTGTTCAAGGTCGCGAGCGGTTGACGAAACCACACGCACGTCCACCCTGATCTGGCGATTGCCCCCTGCCCTGACGAAGCTCTGGTCTGTGAGAACACGCAGAATGCGCGCCTGGGTACTCAGCGGCATATCGGCAACTTCATCCAGATAGAGCGTGCCGCCATCAGCCATTTCAAGAAGCCCGGCGCGAACCAGGTTTCCATCAGCCTCTTCGCCGAAGAGTTCCTGTTCAAATCGTTCAGGGGTGATCCGCGCTGAATTCACCGTAACGAACGCCTTGTCTGCGCGGGCGCTCCAGCTGTGGAGTAGGCGGGCGGCAACTTCCTTGCCGGAACCGGCAGGTCCAGTGATCAGAACTCTGCTGCCAGTGTTGGCCACGCGTTTCAGCGTTGCCCGGACATTGTTGATCGCAGTGGAGTTGCCGGTGAATTCCTCAGCCGAGCTAAAACCTTCGCGAAGTCGGGCGTTCTCGCGGCGGAGACGCTCTGTTTCAGTGGCGCGGCCAACAAGGAGCAGCAGTCGCTCTGCCTCAAATGGCTTCTCAATGAAGTCAGCAGCGCCGCGACTGATCGCCGAAACGGCCGTGTCGATGTTGCCGTGTCCAGAGAAGATGATGACCGGAAGCTGTGGCTCGCGTTCTTTGATAGCATCGAGCACTTCGAGGCCGTCCATCGCGCTGCCGTGAAGCCACACGTCGAGCAGAACAAGGCTGGGGCGACGCTCGTCTATCATCCGAAGCGCGGTGGTGCTGTCGCCTGCAGTTCTGCAATCGTAACCTTCATCGCTCAGGACCCCGGCGACCAGTTCGCGAATGTCCTGCTCGTCGTCGACGACGAGAATATCGAGGGCCATCAACTCAACTCCACTTGAAATAGGGGGCGGTCATTCGGCCGCCTCGCTGCCGATGCCAGCCGCAACTGGGTCTCGGGCAAAGCGCAATGTTGCTCGCGTCCCGCCGCCCGGTCCCGGCGTGAAGCTGATCTCTCCGCCGTGTTCCTCGACAATCTTCTTGACGATAGCGAGCCCAAGGCCCGTGCCCTTTTCGCGCGTAGTTACGTAAGGCTCGAGTATCGCCTCCCCGTTCTGGGGTAGGCCGATGCCATTGTCCGTCACGGATACGATTAGGTGCCGATCACTCAGCTCTGCGGACACCGAGATTCGCCCGCGGTAGTCGGCGTCGGAATTGCGAGCACGGCTTTCGATTGCCTCGGCCGCGTTCTTCAGCACGTTGGTCATCGCCTGACCGAACTGATGCCGGTCGCAGGCAATGGGCTCAATGGGGCCGCTGGATGAGAATGAGTAAACGATCTCCGGGTGGCTAACCTCTTGAAGGAAGAGGGACTGACGCACGAGGTCGAGCGCGTCTTCCTGCCGGAAAACAGGCTTGGGCAGTCGGGCGAAGGAAGAGAATTCGTCCACCATCTTTCGCAGATCACCCACCTGGCGGATGATCGTCGCGGTCAGTTCCTCGAACAGTTCACCATCGACCTCGATCTGCTTGCGATAGCGGCGTTTCAGCCGTTCGGTTGCAAGCTGGATCGGGGTAAGCGGGTTCTTGATCTCATGCGCAATGCGGCGGGCAACGTCAGACCAAGCTGCCTGCCGCTGATCGAGCAACTGACGTGTGATGTCTTCGAAGGTGATGACGTGACCTTCTGTCACCGGCGCGACCTTGACGGCCAGCGTCAGCAGTTCTCCGTCCTTGCGGTACTGAACGATCCCGCTGCTTGCGCCGCTGCGCACCAATGTGGCGATCTGAGGCGCGGCTGTGTCCAGCTCAAGTCCCAGCGACGTCGGCCCTGCCTTCTCCAGCAGGAGCTGCTGAGCAGACGTGTTCATCAGCACAATCTGCCCTTCCGGGTTTATCGAGACGATTCCTGCACTGATGGATTGCAGCACTGTTTCAATAAACGCGCGCCGCTCTGCAAGCTGGCGGTTGGCACCGATGAGCGCGTCAGTCTGTCGCTCGATCTGGGCTGTCATCCGGTTAAAGGCGCGGTTCAGCAGCCCGATTTCGTCGGCTCCGGTCCGACCTGCTACCCGCAAGGCGTAATTGCCGCTGCCGACTTCCCTTGCTGCGGTGACAAGGTCTGCGAGGGGTTTTACCTGCCGGTCAGCGAAACGCAAAGCGAACCACACGGCCAGCCCGACCAGCGCCAGAGAAACGCCGAACAGCATCAAGTTGAAGTTGAGCTGCAGCTTGCGCGCCCGCTCCGCCAAACCCTCGTAATCCTTCAGCACCGTTCCAGCGCTGCGGTAGAGCGACAGGGCCTCCGGGTCCGCCTCGCGAGCGTTGTAGAGGTAGAGTCGAGAGGCAGGATCGATCGTGGTTATAGCTTCGATCCGTTGGAGGCTTCCGGTTATCACCACTTCCTCGCCCTGCTGCAGGCGCTGTAGTGTGTCCGGTGTTATCCGCTCGCGCGTCGAGTTCTCTGCCGGGTCGACGATCGCGACGATGTGCATCTCGCCATCCTCAGTTTGTTGCAGAATCGCGCTTTCGCTGAGGTTCCGATAAACGGCCTGGTAGCCGTAATTATCCGAGAACTCGGCCCTCGCCATACTCCCCTGTCGCAAATAATCGCGGAGGTCGTCGGCCATTGTCGCGGTTTCGAGCCTGACGTCTTCCTGCGCCTGTTCGTAGTATCCCCTTGCCAGCAGATTGGCGTTCTCGAGGATACCGCGCGAGTTGGACCAGAAGCCGATGCCAGACTGAAACAACACACTGGCGAACACGGCCACCAGCAGAGTCGGAATGGCCGCAACGAGTGAGAAGAAGAACACGAGCTTTACGTGCAGGCGCGCTGTCGTTCCGCCTGCGCGGCGTATGGCGAGACGCCGACCGGCCAGAACGATCAAGCTTAGCGCCGGTATCAGGGTCCCCACCAACATCGCCGCAGCTTGAGCCGACGGGACCGGTTTGCTCGGAGCGGACGGATCCGAAGGGCCGGCAAGCACGAGGTACGAGCTCACCAGCATTATGATCAGCGCCGATGCTGCGAGAACCTCCAACGCGCGCAACAGATTAAGCCGCCGGGAGGCGACAAGCGCCCGCCGCCACCAGCGGGGTATACGGCGCGCAATTTGCGACCCTGGCTCAGGAGAAAAAGCCATCGTTGCAACATTACAACGGTGCTGTTGCAGCAAAGCAAGAGGTTTCGATCAGAGAGCCGTCAAAAGCCGGGGAGAACCACCGATGGTCAGTACAGGCCGTTCTCATCGAGCGATGATTTGCGTTCTTGGGGGACAATTTCCAAGCTGGGTTCTGCCACCACAGGGGCGGCATCTTTCGCGATAACCGCAGGCGATTCCTTGTCAGCGGCAATGTCTTCCAAGCCGCTTGATGGTGTTGTCGATTGGCTTTGCGCTGGATCGTCGATGAAAACCCAGACTTGATCATTGGCCCCGACATTAAGCGTCGCGGCCAAATCGCCAGTAGCGGCCATGCGCGGCGCATTGCTGGGCCAGACCTTTGCTAGCACTGCTTCGTTCTCACGATCAGCTCTCTGGGATTCGACGCCGGACTGTGGTTTCAATTCCGACCCGACAAGCTCCGAAATCAGCAGGCCGAGCCCCACCCCGCCAATCACCACGATCGTGGCGAGTCCTGCAATCCCCGGAACAGGAGTGCGCCTTTGTCTCCTCATGCTCCAGCCTCTCTAAGCTTCCGCCGCTTGCGGGATCGCCCCAAAGCGACGAAAGGTTGGTTTGCCATGACACCATGCCGACCGTTAACCATCGCCGCAATACTTCTCCTCACCGGGTGTCACGCTGACGCTGGTGACGGAGGGACTATTCCTTCCGGGGATTCACAGCCTTACGGCGAGATCACCGAAGCTGAGGTGCTACGCTTCGTTGGTACGGAGCCGTTTTGGGGCGGGAAGGTTTCCCACGACGCTCTCGTCTATACGACTCCGGAAGACCAAATCGGCCAGTCAATCAGCATTGAGCGATTCGCCGGGCGCGGAGGCCTGTCCTTCAGCGGGGACTTTGATGGTGCAGCATTCATCATGACCGTCACCCCCTCACAGTGCAGCGACGGGATGTCTGACCGGACTTATCCGTTTGCAGTTGTTCTTAAGATCGGTGACGAGACCCGCAACGGATGTGCGTGGAGCGATGTCCATCCCTTCACGGGGGACGAGGCACCGTGAGGCAGGATGCGCTGCGACAGCCGAGCGTTTTTATTCCGCACGGCGGTGGGCCCTGCTTCTTCATGCCCGATCCGCAAGGGGTGTGGAGCAAGATGGAGGCGTTCCTCCGCACACTCCAGTCCACTCTGCCCGAACCACCCAGAGCAATCCTCGTTATTTCGGGGCATTGGGAGGAGCAGGCATTCACCTTCGGCGCGGCAGAGCGCCCTGGGCTGATATACGACTACTACGGCTTTCCGCCTGAGACCTATCAGATCACTTGGCCCGCTGCGGGCGCTCCCTGGCTTGCGGAACGCGGAATGGACCTGCTGCGGGCTGCTGGCCTCCCGACGGGCACGGACACCTCGCGCGGTTATGATCATGGAGTGTTTATCCCGCTGAAGGTCGCGTTTCCGTATGCGGAAGTTCCCGTGGTCCAAATGTCGCTCCACCGTTCTCTCGACCCAGCGCTTAATATGGCCGCAGGGGCGGCGCTGGCGCCCCTGCGTAACGAAGGGGTCTTGGTGATCGGCTCCGGGATGAGCTTCCATAATCTCCGAGTAATGGGCGATCCGCGGGTCGAGCAGCCGTCCAAAGAGTTTGATCGCTGGTTGAGCGACGCCGTTGAAAGTGATGCGGGCGCTCGTAGTACGCTCCTGTCGCAATGGGACACCGCTCCCTTCGCCCGACTATGCCATCCGCGCGAGGAGCATCTTATACCGCTGATGGTGGCCGCCGGCGCTTCGCCCGAACGGGGGATTCGGGACTACAACGAAGTGGTGCTCGGCGGAGCAGTTTCGGCCTTCCGCTTCGACTGAGCAGGCACTTGATTTAGAACACGCCAGGCATCTCATGCTGCGGCGTGGTTCGGGGTGTCTCGCGAACCAGAGCACCTCGCGCAGGACTGGACTTTATCACTCCAACCGATGCTGTTGCGCTGGCAGTCAGTATGGGAGTGCAGCTTCGCCCGCCGAGATAATCGAGGGCAGCGCGAACCATACCCTCTTGCGGGTCGCCAAGAGGGCGTGAAATGTCGTCAGTGGCGCGGCATGTAACTGGAACCGTGGCTGCCAGCCCGTTATAGTACTCGCTCTGCTGGTCGGCGTTTTCCACCTTCAGCGCCAAAGCGCGCAGACGGTCGTCGCAGGCATCCCTGTCCAAAGCAATCTGGCCCACGGGCTTCCCATAGGTATTGTCGCCAATGAGGGCCATGTTCGTGCCCAGATAGGGGAGCATCCCGTTGATCACCATTTCGCTGGCCGACGCAGTCGACCGAGTGGCGATGAAGGCCACCTTCGTAGGAGCGATGGACTCCGGCAGGACCTCGATGTTGTAGGTCGAATTAAGGCTCGCCTTCGTGTCGCGAAGAGCAATTCTGGTGAACACTTTGCCGCCGTGCCCTTCGCCCATCAGATCGCCCATGAGCGCGGCGATCGAAATGAGACCACCGCCGTTGTAGCGCAGGTCGATGATGAGCTCCGTAACGCCCTGCTCCTTGAAACTCGCGAACGCGGCGCGAAGATCGGGTTCCGCGGTATCTATGAATGTTCGCAAGTTGATGTAGCCGACCTTCTTCGCGCCATCTGCAATGACCTTGGCGCCGTAAAGGTCGGAAACCGGATCCAGCACGAATGCCTGCTTTGTAATGGACACCTGACGCTCGCTACCCGAAGGGTCGCGCACAACCATCAGTCGGGTAGTACCCGGGGTGTCCGGACCCAACGCTTGGACCAGCGCGTTTACGCCTCCGCTACTCAGAATGCTCGAAACAGACCGCAAAGGTTCGCCTAGAGCCGCTACACTCAGGATCTCGGTGCCACGTTCCAGCAACAGGGAAGACGCAGCGCTCCCTTCAAAAACCTCGCTCAGGCGAAGCCGAGTGGCCGATGGGTCTAATTCGAACCGCACGCCAAACCCGGCCACCTCTCCCTGCTCGTAGTACGCATTCTCCGACGCAATCGAGGTCAGATATGTGAAGTAACGATCGCGGCCCTGAGCACGCGCGGGAGCTACCAATGCGTCGATGTAGTCGTCCATGCTGGGATAGGCAGATGCATTTACCGACGGATTGAGCAGGCTGGGGAAAAGGTACCATTCCTGCAATTGCTCAAGCACCCATGCCTTGCGGGCGCTGAGGGAGCAGCCCGATGTCGCAGGCGGTGTCGGGGTGGGAGTTGGCGTAACCGTCCCAGTCCCGGGTGGCGGAGAACTGCTGCCTCCTCCCCCGCCACAAGCGACAAGGAGGGCTGCCGTACCGACACTCAAGGCCAGATTACGGACCCGAGCCGAGAAAAACAGATGACGCAATTCGCACCCCTCCCAGAGTTTTGAGAAGGCTATGGCGCGGGTCGCCCCTATGCAAGCTTCGCCCTGTCGCTTTGTCACGCCCCTGTGGATGTTTCGGCGTTAACCGCGATCTTCGACAGAAAGGATGTCCCCCTCCCTTGCCATTCGGTCGACCGGTTGGCACACGCGCGCTCTCGTTCAGGCGTAAATTGCACCGAAGGCCATAATGACCGCGACTGTTCCCGATTGGCTCGGCAATGTTCTGCCTCAGGCGCGGCCTGGCCACGCAAGACTGGCCGTGGCGCGCCTGGGCTCAGAAGATGTGCTGAACCGCGGCAGCTTCTCGCTTCGCTCGGCGGCATTTGCCGACGAGGACGATCTGGACCCCTGCTTCACCGCCGATGAGGAAGATGCCGTCGCACCGCCGCTGGAATGGAGCGCACCTCCGGAAGCTGCGGTCGAAATTGCGCTGATCGTCGAAGATCCCGACGCGCCGGGCGCGGAGCCTTTTTGCCATTGGCTTGTGTGGGGCCTTGCCGCTCAGCGCGGCCAGTTGCTCGAGGGTGAAATGCCCCCGCGCGTGGGCAAGAACGCGTTCGGCAACTCGGAATGGCTGCCGCCTGCTCCGCCAGTTGGCGATGAGCCGCATGATTATGTATTTCAGCTCTTCGCGCTCGACAAATCGTTGGGTTTGATGCCAGGTGCCAGTCGCGGCGACCTGATCGAGGCGATGGAGGGGCATGTCCTGGCCGCCACCGTGCTTACAGGCACTTATGCCCGCAGTGGAGACGACGATCTCGATTGGGAAGACGACGACGGTATTTAACCCGGCGTCGCCGTTTTTTGGAAAGGGAGAATACCTATGGCCGCTAAGAACAACGCGCTGAACAAGCCGGTGACCCTGTCGGGTGACCTTGAAAACCTGATCGGCAAGGGCCCGATGACCCGTGCACAGGTTACTTCCAAGGTTTGGGAATACATCAAGGCGAACAACCTGCAGGACGCCAAGGACAAGCGTCAGATCAATCCGGACGCGAAGCTCGGCGCGGTGATAGGCACCAGCCAGATCTCCATGTTCGCGATGACGGCGGCGGTTTCGAAGCACCTGAGCTAACCCCTCGCCTTCGGCGAGGTCCCCACAATCAGGGACAAAAGACGGGTGAAGCGCGATGGTGCTTCGCCCGTCTTTTTCTATGCGAGAGAGGGATTTCATTCGGATATGTGATAATTTCGCACATACGGATGATTTGACTTGTCGCGATGCGTGGCCGCGTGCCATCAACTAACCGTACTATACCGCGCGCGCGGACGCGCTTCACTGAGAGGACAGGCCTGGATATGGCTACCATCGTCGGCGGCATTGCCACTTCGCACACCCCCACCATCGCGTTCGCCAAGGACGCGAACAAGATGGACGACCCCGTCTGGAAGCCTATCTTCGAAGGTTACGAGCCCGTGCAGCAGTGGTTGCGCGAAAAGAAGCCGGACGTGCTGGTCTACATCTACAACGACCACATGACCGCGTTCTTCGATCACTACAGCCACTTCGCGCTCGGTGTTGGTGAAAGCTACGGTCCGGCGGATGAAGGCGGCGGCCCGCGCGATCTCCCCCGGATCCAGGGTGATCCGAAGCTGGCTCAGCACATCGCCAAGGCGATGGTGGCAGACGAATTTGACCTCAGCTACTTTCAGGGCAAGAACCTCGACCACGGCGCCTTTTCGCCGCTCTCTGTCCTGCTCGATCACGACGAAAACGGTTGGGCTGCCAGCCTGATCCCCATCGCGTGCGGCGTGCTTACCGTGCCGCTGCCTTCTGCGCGTCGTTTCTGGAAATTCGGTCGCTCGCTGCGTCGTGCGATCCAGTCTTATCCTGAGGATATCAAGGTGGCGATCGTTGGCACCGGCGGCCTGAGCCATCAGGTCCACGGTGAACGCAACGGGTTCAATAACACCGAATGGGACATGGAATTCATGGACCGGCTGGAAAAGGATCCAGAAGGTCTGCTCGACTATCCGATCACCAAGCTTGCTGAACTAGGCGGCTGGGAAGGCGCGGAAGTCGTGATGTGGATGCTGATGCGCGGCGCGCTGGCGACCGAGGTCAAGGTCACGCACAAAACCTACTTCCTCCCTTCCATGACGCCGATCGCGAGCATGATCCTTGAGGAAGTCAACGACGAAGCCCCGGCCGAAAGCGATGAGGCCCTTCGTGCCCGCATGAACCGTGACTGGGACGGTGTTGAAGCGCTGGAAGGCACCTATCCTTTCACCATCGAACGTTCTGTGAAGGGCTACCGCATCAATCACTTCCTCCATTCGCTGATCGATCCGGAAGTCCGGAAGGCGTTCCGCGAGGACGAGGAAGGCACGCTGGCCAAGGCTGATCTGAGCGACGAAGAGCGTGATCTGATCCGCAGCCGCGACTGGATCGGCATGATCCAGTACGGCGTGATCTTCTTCATGCTGGAAAAGCTCGGCGCCGTGACCGGCGTAGGCAACATCCACATCTATGCCGCGATGAAGGGCATGAGCGTGGAAGACTTCCAGAAGACCCGCAACGCCGCGATCACCTACGGCGTGGGCGGCAAGGAAAAGTAAGCTTAGCCTTACTGAACGGACAAGCGATCAGACCCGGCGGGCGAAAGCCTCCGGGTCGATCTGCAAATCATCCAACCGCTTGCGAAGCGTATTGCGGTTAATTCCCAAGAGCTGGGCAGCACGTAGCTGATTGCCACCGGTTTCCTGCAGCGCGTGTTCAAAAAGCGGCCGCTCGAATGCGGCGAGCGCCTCGTCATAAAGGTTCCCGGGCGCCGGTTGCGCCCCGCCCAGCCAGCTTGTCAGCGCTTCCCTGAAGCCCATTGTGGCCGGCGCAGCATCCGCGTCCGCGCGGTCAGCCAGTAACTGCCGCACCAGCAGCGCATCAATCTCTTCCTCGCGGGAAAGCAGCGCCGCCCGAAACATGAAGTTGCGCAGTTCGCGCACGTTGCCGCGCCATGGCTGAGCCTCCAGCATCGCGCCGGCTTCTCGGGACAAGGCCCGGAGCGGAAGGCCATCCTTGGCCGCAAGCCGCAGAAAGTGCCGCGCGAGGGGCTCCACGTCGCCCTTCCGCTCCCGCAGTGGGGGAAGCTGGATCGGCACGACGTTGAGCCGGTAATAGAGATCTTCGCGGAAGACACCGGCAGCAATCATCGGGGCGAGGTCGCGGTTCGTGGCGGCGACGATGCGTACGTCGATGTCGATCTCCTCGCGGCCACCCACCCGGCGTATCCGCCCGGATTGAAGCGCACGGAGCAACCGCGTCTGCGCCTCCGGCGGCATGTCGCCGATTTCGTCGAGGAAAAGCGTTCCGCCATGCGCCTGTTCGAACTTGCCGATCGTGCGCCCAACGGCGCCGGTGAAGGAGCCTTTCTCGTGGCCAAAGAGCTCGCTCTCGATCAACTCGCGCGGAATGGCCGCGGTGTTGACCGGAACGAACGGCCCGTTCTTGCGCGCGCCAAGCTGATGGATGGCTTCAGCCACCAGTTCCTTGCCGGTTCCGGATTCGCCCAGGATCAGCACTGTCAGATCGTTGCGCAGCACGCGCGTGATCATTCGGTAGACGTCCTGCATCGCCTGGCTACGGCCGATCAGCGGTAGGCCGTCCCCACCCTCTCCCTCAGAGGTTCGCGTCCCCCCGCGCGAGGCCGCCGCCTGACACGCAGCGCGAACGAGATCGTCGAGATCAAATGGCTTTGGGAAATACTCGAACGCACCGGTGTCGGTCGCTCGCACGGCGGTGTCGAGGGTGTTCTGAGCCGACAGGATGATGACCGGCATATCGGGATAGGCACTGTGGACATCGCTCAGCGAGGTGATGCCGTCGCCGTCCGTGAGGACCACATCGGTCAGCATCACGTCGTAAACGCCTTCCGCCAGAAGCCGGTCTCGCCCTTCGATGCTGTCGCAGTGGCTGACGGTGAACGCCTCGTCCTCAAGCGCGGCGGTGATGACCATCGCGATGGATGGATCGTCCTCCACCAGAAGCGCGCGCCTTCCCATTCCCCAGACCCCTATTTTGCCATCGGGAGATGAACACGGAAATGCGTCCATCCGTCCGCTTCGTCGCGCTCGTGACTAATTCGCCCGTCCATGTCCCGGACCAGCTTGTTGACTAGCGCTAGACCGAGCCCCTGCCCGTTCTTCTTGCTGGAAACGAAGGGTTCAAACATGTGGTCGCGCAGCGACGGGTCGATGCCGGGTCCATTGTCGCTGACCTGCACCTCAATAGGCAGTTTAACCGGCCGACCGAGCCTGATCACGTTCATCACCAGTCCGCTTACGAAGCGTGTACGGACGACGATATGGGGAGACGGCACTCCCTCACAGGCGTCGCGCGCGTTTGAAAGCAGGTTGATGAGCACTTGGACCAGCGCCCCCTCATTACCCAGCACAGGCGGGAGGGAGGGATCGAACTCTTCACGTATGCTGAGCGGACGGGAGGACGCTGCGCTCACCGTTTCGCATGCGCGGCGAATGGCAGCGTGGAGATTGAGCGGGGCCACAGGCTCAGGTTTTTCTCGCCCGAGCCGTTGCATCCGGTCAATCAGCTTGGCTATCCGGTCCACTTCATCGGCGATAAGATCTGTCAGCGAGCGATCATTCTCGTCGAGTTTGCGGCCGACCAACTGCGCTGCTCCCCGAATGGCGGCCAGCGGGTTCTTGATCTCGTGCGCCAGTACTGCAGGCCCACGTAAAACTCCCGCGCGGTCTTCGTCATTGAAGCGCTCGCCTTGCCGCGCGTCGGAAAGGGTGACCACTCTCCATCCATCGTGCGCAACGAGGGAGGAAACGGTCAGGTTGACCAGCTGGGTTTTCCCGCCAACCTGTATCATCAGCCCGCGAGCCACGAGCTGAGCTTCCTCGCCCATCAGCCGGTCGAGCATCGCATTGTCGTCGAAGGTGACGACATCAAGAAACTTGCGCCCGATCAGTCGTCGAGCTGATCGCCCGATCAAGCTCTCAGCAGCCGGATTGACCTGCGATATAGTTAGATCGGGCGCAATCAGGATGAGAGCGAAAGTCAGCCCGGCGATTTGTTCGCGAGCTTCCGGAATACCAACTGGCGTATCCGTCACGCGGCGATGCGCTGCAGAAGCAACGGTCCATAGAAGCGCTCAAGCTCACGAAGCACTTCAGTCGGATCGTTAATGAAGTTGGCGTGGTTCCTGAACTCGGCAGAGCCCGGAAGACCCTTGGTGTACCATCCAAGGTGCTTGCGAGCAATCCGTACGCCCACGTCCTCACCGTAGAGTTCAAGCATCGCGTGGTAATGTGAGACCAGCACCGCGTACTGCTCGTTGAGATCAGGATCGGGCAGTCGCTCACCCGTCCGCCACCAATGCATCACCTGGCCGAGTAGCCAAGGCTTTCCGTAGGCGCCGCGACCGATCATCAGACCGTCGGCACCAGATTCCTCAAGAGCCCGAGCAGCGTCTTCGATACCGCAGATGTCGCCGTTGACGATCACCGGGATGGAGACAGCGTTCTTCACCTTGCTGACGAAAGACCAGTCGGCATTGCCCTTGTACATCTGATTGCGGGTGCGGCCGTGAACAGTGACGAGTTTCACGCCCAAGTCTTCGGCGATGTGCGCGAGTTCAGGTGCGTTGAGGCTATCGTGGTCCCAGCCCATGCGCATCTTCACGGTGACGGGAACAGAGACGGCCTTCACCGTCTCTTCCATCAGCTTCGTAGCGAGAGGCACCTCGCGCATCAGCGCGGAACCCGCGAAGCCATTGGTAACCTTGCGAACTGGGCAGCCGAAGTTGATGTCGATGATCGCGGCGCCCCGATCTTCGCTCAGTCGCGCAGCCTCTGCCATTGACTGCGGATCGCAGCCGACCAATTGCATGGAAACAGGATTTTCGATCGGATCCCACTCTGCCTTCTGCAAGCTCTGGCGGGTTTCCCGGATCATGGCCGGGCTGGCGATCATCTCCGTGACGTTTAGGCCGGAGCCAAAGCGCCGCACGAGCGCGCGGAACGGCTTGTCGGTGACGCCCGTCATCGGGGCCAGGATCACCGGGCATTCGATGCGCTCTGGTCCGATTTCAATCGGCTTTAGCGGCGGAGGCGAAGGAAGAGCGTTCACGGGCTGTCGATGTGCCTAAAAATTGGGCAGGCCCATAGTGGATTGCGAGTGTCGCCGCAAGGCGCTAGCGCCCCTCTTCGCCATGCCGCCTTCCCTTCAACCTCGGTTTGCAGCGGTAATTGTGGCCGCTGGCAAAGGTCTGCGAGCTGGCCAACCCCTGCCCAAGCAGTTCGCGAAATGGCGCGGCAAGCCGCTGGTACGCCATGCGGCGGAAGCCCTGATTGCTGCGGGCGGATATCCTATCATCGTAGCGATTCCGGATGGCGCGATGGCTCCCGCAAGTGAAGTCCTTGCTGGCCTGGAAGGAATTAAACTCGTTGTCGGCGGATCGACGAGGCAAGAGTCGGTGCGCGTGGCGCTCGAGGCGCTTTCCAACGCACGCCCGCAAGTGGTCTTGATACACGACGCCGCACGGCCGCACTGCCCCCTGGAAGTCGTCGACAGGCTGTTGTCGGCTGTGGCGGACAATCGCGGTGCCATCCCGGTATTGCCTGTCGTCGATAGTCTTGCGGTTGCGCAGAATGGCCAAATGGCGGGAAGTGCCGATCGGGAGACGCTTCGACGCGTGCAGACACCTCAGGCATTTCGGTATGACGACATACTTGTGGCTCACCGAGCGTGGTTGGGTGAATCGTCAGCCGGAGACGATGCCCAGGTTGCCCGAGCAGCTGACATGAGTGTTGCCTTGGTCGAGGGTGACGAGCGGCTGCGCAAGCTTACGTTCTCGGAGGATTTCATTGTGGCCAGCCCTTCCCTGCGTATCGGTACAGGCTTCGACGTTCACCGACTGGCGGACGGTGAGGAGCTATGGCTTTGCGGCGTGAAGATCGAGCATCAGCGAGGGCTTTCCGGGCATAGCGACGCTGACGTCGGTCTTCACGCTGTGGTCGATGCCATTCTGGGTGCAGTCGCGGCGGGCGACATCGGGCAACATTTTCCACCCAGCGACCCGCAATGGCGCGGCGCTCCTTCGAGCAGGTTCGTCGAGCACGCCGTCGCGTTGGCGGCAGATGCGGGGTATTCAATCGGCAATGTGGATCTGACGCTGATTTGCGAGGAACCGCGCATCGGCCCCCATAGGGACGCCATGCGAGCGAGCCTCGCCACACTTTTGGGCCTGGAAATCGGCTCGGTAAGCGTAAAAGCGACAACGACCGAGCGGCTTGGCTTTACTGGTCGAGGTGAAGGTATCGCTGCGCAGGCCGTCGCAACATTGCTTCCTTTCGAGAGAACATAGATGCCTGCGTTTTCATCCCTGTTACCCGCTGAGGTTACCGCTTTGGCTCAACGTGTGGTCGAGGAAAACCTGGCGCTGGGTCGGCGAGTTGCCGTGGCGGAGAGTTGCACCGGCGGCCTGGTTGCGGCTGCCCTGACGGAGATACCCGGCTCATCTGCAGTGCTGGATCGGGGGTTCGTAACCTACTCGAACGAGGCCAAGACAGAGTGCCTGGGGGTCTCAAGCGATATCATCGATGCATTTGGCGCAGTGTCTGTCGCTTGTGTTTACGCGATGGCTCAAGGCACACTGACACGCAGCCAAGCCGATATTGCAGTTGCCATAAGCGGGATCGCGGGCCCCGATGGTGGTACCGAGTCAAAGCCTGTTGGAACGGTCGTGTTCGCGCGGGCAATTCGCGGGCGTGAAGAGGAGCCGGAAGCAGAACTGAAAGTGTTCGACGGCTCCGATCGTGCGGGTGTGCGACTTCAGGCTACGCTTTGCGCGCTGGAACTGTTGCTGCCGTAAAGCGCGTCGGCTCGTTCTTCGAATGCGGCGACCATTTTGCGGAACGCGCGGTCGAAGTACTGCCCTGCCAGCATCTCGAACATCTTGTTGCGGAACGAGAAGTTCACGCTGAAATCAATCTCGCAGCCGCCATCTTCCAGCGGGCGGAACAGCCACACATTGTCCAGATCGCGCATCGGCCCGTCGACGTAGATCACCTCAAGCCGACCGGGACGGTCCTTGATGACCTTCGACGTGAACTTCTCGCGCAGGGCTTTGAAACCCACCAGCATGTCTGCAACCATCTCGTGCCCGTCGTCGGAGCGGACACGAGTTGCCACGATCCAGGGCAGGAACTCGGGATAGCGGCCGACATCGGCCACAAGCTCGAACATCTGCTCCGCCGAATAGGGCAGTTGGCGCGTTTCACGGATACCGGGCATCAGGAGTTTTGCCGCGCCTGCGTTTTGGCCAACTTCGCCTCGCGTGCGGCCTTCATCTCGGCAAAATCTGCACCGGCGTGATAGCTGGAGCGGGTCAAGGGGCTGGATGCCACCTGCAGGAAACCCTTTGCACGAGCGATCGCCCCAAAGGCGCTGAAGGCTTGCGGGGTGACGAACTCTGCCACCTTGGCGTGCTTGGGGGTCGGTTGAAGGTACTGGCCCATGGTGAGGAAGTCGACGTCCGCGCTACGCATGTCGTCCATGACCTGATGGACTTCCAGACGCTCTTCACCCAGCCCCAGCATGATGCCGGACTTGGTGAAGATTGCCGGATCGTGGCGCTTCACTTCTTCCAGAAGGCGCAATGACGCATAGTAGCGCGCGCCCGGCCGGATGGTCGGATAGAGCCGCGGAACCGTTTCGAGGTTGTGGTTGTAAACGTCGGGTCCAGCCGCACAGATAGCTTCGACCGCTGGACGCATCTTGCCGCGGAAGTCCGGCGTCAGAATCTCGATGGTCGTGTCGGGGGTTTCCCGGCGAATTGCTTCAATCACCTTAACGAATTGCCCAGCCCCGCCGTCCGGAAGGTCATCCCGGTCGACCGAAGTAACGACAATATGCTCCAACCCGAGTCGGGCCGCCGCTGCAGCCACGTGCTCCGGCTCAAGCGTATCGACTTTTCGCGGCATTCCGGTCTTCACGTTGCAGAACGCGCAGGCCCGCGTGCAAACATCGCCAAGGATCATCACAGTCGCGTGCTTCTTGGTCCAGCACTCCCCGATATTTGGGCAAGCTGCTTCCTCGCACACGGTGTTCAGTTTCAGTTCGCGCATCAGCGCGCGTGTTTCCTGAAACCCCTTGCTGACGGGTGCCTTGACCCGGATCCAGTCGGGTTTGCGCTCGCGCGGCAGGCGCGGGGACGCTGGTTGGTTGCTCATGGCCCCCACTTAGGGATCGCGCTTGTCAGTGGCAATGGCGCGAGGCATGGACGATTCATGATCCCCTCAAGCATCGAGCTGGCTGAGCTTATCGCCGGCTACAACCGGTTTCGCGAAAGCGGATGGCGCCCAGAACATGAACGCTGGGCTCAGCTTCAAGAGGGCCAGAAGCCCCGCGTTTTGATAATTGCCTGCTCGGACAGCAGGGTAGACCCCGCACAGATATTTGACGTGCATCCGGGCGAGATATTCGTGGTGCGCAACGTGGCGGCACTGGTGCCGCCGTTCGAAACCACTCCCGGCTTGCATGGCGTTTCCGCCGCGCTGGAGTTCGCCGTTCAGGTGCTCAAAGTGCGCGAGATCATGGTCATGGGGCACGGCATGTGTGGGGGCTGTCACGCAGCGCTCACGCAGGAACTTCGTGGTGCGGAGCCCGGGAAAGGCGGGTTTATCGCCGACTGGATCACCATGCTCGACGACGCGCGGGAACCGATCGTGCGCGAACTTGGCACCTCTGGAAAAGAGGCGGAACGAGCGATGGAACACGCCGCAGTTCGCGTCAGCCTGGATAACCTGCGCACCTTCCCTTGTGTGAAGGCGAAGGAAGATCGCGGCGATCTGATCCTGCGCGGAGCGTTCTTCGCAATCTCCGACGGCGTCCTCTACCTGCTGAACGAAAGCACTGGTCGCTTCGTAGTCGCCTGACTTGCGCCATCGGTGGGGTGCAGGCATCAAGTGCCTATGGCTCACGACCCGCTTAAGAACATTGCCCTGCTGATTGACGCAGATAATGCCAGCCCGGCAGGGATCGACCCCGTGCTGACGGTGTTGGCAGAACTGGGCCAGGTCAACATCCGCCGCGCCTATGCGAACTGGGCCAAGCCGGCGTTGAGTAAATGGAGTGACATTACGCACCGCTTTGGCTTGCAGCCCATGCAGCAGTTCGATCTCACTAAAGGCAAGAACGCCACCGACATGGCTATGACCATTGATGCCGTGGACCTGCTCTACCGTGGCAAGGTGGATGGCTTCGGAATCATGAGTTCCGACAGCGACTTCACCCCTCTTGTCACGCGGCTGCGGCAGGATGGGCTGCTCGTCTATGGCTTTGGATCGGACAAGGCGCCTCGGGCCTTTCAGACCGCCTGCACACGCTACATTGATGTCGATACGTTGATAAAGACGGCAGCTGCCGAGGAAGAGGAGGCAGCGCCAGCGAGCGATAGCCGGGCTGGCTATGCTGAACTGATCAATCTTATCGGGGCGGCGTGGAAAGCGGCCAAACGCGACGAGAACGGATACGCTTTGCTCAGCGAGGTGGGGAACCTCGCTGGCAACCGTTCAAGCTTCGACGTCCGCAACTTCGGCTTCAAGCGGCTGTCTGACCTTCTTGAAGCCGACGATCACTTCCGAATCGAGAAGCGCGAGGGCCGCGCCTACGTCAGGCGCGTGAGGTAGTTATCCCTAAATACGCTTGCACTGAGCCAGGCCAGTGCCCTCGTAAACGACACGCCCGTACCTGTCGAAAAGCTGCACGTAGCCCTCGAAATTGCCGCTCCCCTGCTCACCTTCGGCTTCTCCCTCGGCTTCAGAGCCAGGCTCCAGCTTAAGGCGAAGGGCGTAGTTCTTGCTGTTGTACAGCGTCCGCGTGCGCATCGGCAGTTCGCGCGAGCCCGGGTCCGCAGCGAAGCGCTCAATCTCTCCGCCGATCTTCATGAATGCGTCAGCCTCGCGCGCGAAGACACGAGTGCCCAGGCTTGTACCGGGAGCGTAACTGCACGATTCCCCGTAGAGATCGTGCCGCTCGATATCTGCGTACGCCAGCGGCTCCGGCGCGATTTCTCGCAGCGGAGCACCGCCTTGGTTGGCCTTTTCGACCATTGCAATGTCGCGTTCATCCAGACGGGCTTGCTCTTCCGGTGACAGCGCTTCTCCGCAACCCGCCAGCAGGCATATGCCCAACCCAAGGCCAACGACTCGCCGCATCAATGTCTCCCGAACAGTTTTTCGACGTCAGTCATGGACAGCTTAACCCACGTAGGGCGGCCGTGGTTGCACTGCCCCGACCGCGGTGTTCGCTCCATCTCTCGCAGAAGTGCGTTCATCTCCGCAACGGAAAGTACCCGCCCAGCCCTGACGGAACCGTGACAAGCCATCGTCGCCAGAACGTGCTCGATTTTCTCACCGAGCAGCAGGCTTTCCCCGTGTCGCGCGAGGTCATCGGCCAGGTCGCGTATCAATGCAGCAGGGTCCGCATCTGCGAGTGCGCCCGGTAGAGCCCGCACCAGCATTGCGGCAGGACCGAACCGTTCCACTAGCAGGCCGAACTCTGCAAAACGTTCCAGTTGCTCTTCCAGACGATCGCAATCTGGTTCGTCGAGTTCGACCACTTCGGGAATCAGAAGTGCCTGGCTCGCCACCGTGCCCACGACTTCACGCGCGCTGCGCAAGCGTTCCAGGACAAGCCGTTCATGGGCCGCATGTTGATCGACTATAACAAGTCCATCGGCCGCTTCGGCCACGATATATGTCTGCGCCACCTGCCCGCGCGCAACGCCCAGCGGATAATCCTGGGCTTCGGTTGCAGCAGGTTCGGAAACATCGTGCGCCTCTGCCCTCCCCTGCGGCAGATCAAGAACCTCCGGATCCGCAGTACGCCATGGGGCTCCAGGTTCACGGACCGAGCTGCTTTGAGGCGACCAGTCGCGCCCGCCGAATATGGAGCGCAATGTCTCAGTAGGCTCGTTGCGTGCAGGCTCGACTTGCCAGCGTCCCATTGCGCCAGCGTCCGGTGCCTGTGCGCTACGCTTGTCGCCCGTAGCCAGCGCATTCCGAAGACCAGAGACGATAAAGCCCCGGACAGCCGCCGCGTCACGAAAACGCACTTCGCTTTTTGCGGGATGGACGTTCACGTCGACATCTTCAGACGGCAGATTGAGGAACAGTGCCAGCACCGCGTGACGGTCCCGCGCTAGCATTCCGGCATAGGCACCGCGAACTGCTCCAGTAAGCAAGCGGTCCTTCACGGGCCTTCCATTCACGAAGAGGTATTGGTGGTCGCCAATGCCACGGTTGAATGTGGGCAAGCCCGCAACCCCGCTCAGTCGCATGGAACCACGTTCCAGATCGACAGTCACGCCGTTGTCCGCAAGCTCACGATCCACGATGTGGGCTACACGGGCCTCTATGCCCTCACCCGCTTGAAGACTGAGTATGCGTCGGCCGTTGTGTTCGAAATCGAACCCAATATCCGGTCGTGCCATCGAAAGGCGACGCACGACGTCAAGGCATGCGGCGTATTCGCTGCGCTCGCTTCGCAGGAACTTACGCCGAGCGGGGATCCGCGCGAATAGTTGCTCTACGCGAACCCGAGTTCCCGGAGGAAGTGCGGCGGGGCTTTCGCTCACGAGAGCGCCGTGATCGACGACTCTGCTCCACCCTTCAGCACTATCGCGCTGGCGGCTCTCCAGTGTGAGGCGAGCAACGCTGGCGATCGAGGGGAGCGCCTCCCCCCGAAAACCTAAGGTCGCCACCTGTTCGATTGCTTCATCCGGCAGCTTGGACGTGGCGTGTCGCTCAAGCGCCAGCGTCATATCGGCCGGAGCCATGCCGCAGCCGTCGTCAGTCACTTCAAGCCGTGACAATCCGCCGTCTGCGATACTCACGGAAATGCGTGATGCCCCTGCGTCGATGGCGTTCTCAAGTAATTCCTTGAGTGCCGAGGCAGGACGCTCAACTACTTCACCGGCAGCAATGCGGTTGATAAGGGTCTCTGGAAGGCGTCGAATAACCGGCATTGGAGTGGTGGTAACGCCCAACTGCAGGCATTTCGACCCAACCAGTGTAAAACCCCGAGCCTATCGACACAAATTTTTGGCCATTCGCTGAAGATTTGGTTAGGGCCTGCACCCATCTCCGGCTGGCGCCGCCGCCCGCCCGCCGGCCTTCCTTCCGCCGCGGTTAGAGACGGATTAACCGATGAGTTCCTTCTTTTCGAAGATATTCAAGTTTGGCTCCCAGAATATGGCGATCGATCTGGGGACGGCAAACACGCTGGTCTACGTGCAGGACCGCGGAATCGTCCTTAACGAACCGTCCGTGGTGGCCATCGAAACGCTCAATGGGATCAAGCGCGTAAAGGCGGTTGGTGACGACGCCAAGCTGATGATGGGGAAGACGCCCGATAACATCGAGGCGATTCGGCCACTGCGCGATGGCGTTATTGCCGACATTGAAATCGCGGAAGAAATGATCAAGCATTTCATCCGGAAGGTAACTGGCAAGCGCACCAGCATGCTCAGCCCGCCGGAAATCGTGATCTGCGTCCCTTCTGGCTCCACCTCGGTTGAACGTCGCGCCATTCGCGACGCCGCCAGCAATGCCGGCGCGCGGGAAGTGTTTCTGATCCTTGAACCGATGGCCGCTGCGATCGGTGCCGATATGCCGGTAACGGAACCTGTAGGATCCATGGTCGTGGACATCGGCGGCGGCACCACGGAAGTCGCGGTGCTTTCGCTGCGTGGCCTTGCCTACACTACGTCGGTGCGGACCGGCGGCGACAAGATGGACGAAGCGATAGTCTCCTACGTTAGACGTCATCACAACTTGCTGATCGGGGACGCCACGGCCGAGCGGATCAAGAAGGACTACGGTATCGCAACCGTGCCGGAAGACGGTGTGGGCGAACAGATCACCATAAAGGGTCGCGATCTGGTCAACGGCGTGCCCAAGGAAATCATGATCAACCAGGCCAACATTGCGGAGGCGCTGAGCGAGCCGATCGGGGCGATCGTCGAAGGCGTGCGTATCGCGCTTGAGAATACCGCGCCGGAACTGGCTGCAGATATCGTCGACCAGGGCATTGTACTCACGGGCGGAGGCGCGCTCATCCGTGGACTGGACGATCACCTCAAGGAAGAAACTGGCCTTCCCGTCAGTGTCGCCGAAGATCCGCTGTCATGCGTCGCGCTTGGGACGGGTCGGGCAATGGAAGATCCGATCTATCGCGGCGTGTTGATGACAGCGTGAGCAAGGCAATTCGGTAAAGGGGACGGGGCGGTATGTCGTCGCCCGCAAACCGCCGTGCAGGCAGAAACAAGAAGGCGCAGCTTGGCGTCTTCGCAGGCTTTGTCGTGGCCGGCGCCGGAGCGTTGCTGGGTGCGGCACTGCTCGGGATATCGCTCCTTCGCCCCGGGACATTTCAGAGCCTGCGAACCGTGGCGGCAGATGCCGCTGCGCCCGCTGGCGAGGCTGGCGCTGCGGGGAGAACGGGTAGCCGCGGTCTGATCGAGGCCATCTCCGGATACTACCGCGCCGGCAGTCGCAATGCGGCTCTCGAAGAAGAACTGAAAGTCGCGAGAGTCCGTTTGGCTGAGGCTGAGGCAATCCGGCAAGAGAACGCGCGCCTGAAGGCCGTACTTGGGCTTGTCGAGGACGAGACGAAGCCGGTTGCCGTCGCACGTTTGATTGGTTCCACATCGTCGAGCGCTCGTCGCATCGGCTACCTGTCTGTTGGGCGTGCGGACGGTGTTCTCCCGGGAATGCCCGTCAGTTCTCCAATGGGTCTTATTGGTCGGATACTTGAATCTGGCCGAAACAGTTCGCGCGTTCTGCTACTCACGGATAGCGAAAGTATGATCCCGGTACGCCGGGTCACTGATAACGTAGTAGCCTTTGCAGAAGGTCGCTCGGACGGATCGCTGCGCCTCCGGCTGGTCAATCTCGGCATCAATCCCATCAAGGAAGGGGACGTATTCGTTACGTCCGGTTCAGGTGGTTTATTTCGCCCCGGTGTCGCCGTGGCCATCGCGACCGAGATCACCCGTGACGGCGCGATCGCACAACTCCTGAGCAATCCTGCCGCCACGGACGTAGTTGTGGTGGAGCCCGTCTGGCAGCCAGAAGCGGCTGCGGCTCTGAGCGGGAACCCGCCTCCAGCCGAGACGGGCGGCTGATGGAACGGCTCAATCCGCAATCACGTCGTGACCCATTCGGCAGCCGGATAAATCGCACACAGTCTTCGATTCTCGCCTACGGTCTTCCGTGGGCCACTATCATGCTCGGCTCGCTGGCACCTTGGCTTCCTGTGATCGCACCGGCACCGATCATTCCGCCCCTGGGCTACTTGCTCCTGCTCGCATGGCGCCTGCTGCGGCCCGGCCTTTTGCCATTGTGGGCCGGGTTGCCGCTCGGCCTGTTTGATGATCTCTACTCGGGCCAACCTTTCGGCAGTGCTATCCTGCTGTTCTCACTGACTCTTGTTGCCATTGAACTTATCGAGCTACGCTTTCCCTGGCGGACCTTTGTGCTTGATTGGCTGACGGCCTCCGCGATGATCACGGTCTACCTCGCGTTCGCGGCGCTTTGCTCAGGCGCTCAGCTCACGGTGGTGCAATTCGGGGTTATAGTTCCTCAGCTCTTGCTCTCGCTCGTGCTGTTTCCCATCATCGCGCGTATGGTTTCCGTTCTCGATCGCCTTCGCCTTATGCGCGTTCGGCGCATAGGCTGAAGCCGATGCAGAAGTTTACCAGTGGCAGTCTCGCGCAGAGTTTCGATCGGCGCAGCTTCGTTGTCGGTGCAGTGCAGGGCGGTGTCGGCCTTCTGCTGGCCGCCCGGATCGGCTACATCGCCGTGGCCGAGAACGAAAAGTATGAGATGGAGTCCGAGAGCAATCGGGTAAACCTCAGTCTCATTCCGCCACGAAGAGGCTGGATCCTCGACCGAACGGGTTCTCCGCTCGCATCCAATCGCGCGGATTTCCGGGTCGATATCATCCCCGACCGCCTACAGGACGCTGATCGTGAGATCACCGAGCTAGGCAAGCTACTGAAGTTCACACCCGTTGAGCTGCAGGACCTGCGTGACAAGATCGAAAAGGCCGAAGGGTTCCAGCCGGTCCCGGTCGCTGACGGCCTGAGTTACGACAACTTCGCCGCAGTCAGCGTGCGCTTGCCCGAGTTGCCGGGTGTTGTCCCGCAGCGCGGCTTCTCCCGCTACTATCCTACCGGACCAGCAGTAGGGCACCTGATCGGATATGTCGGCGCGGCGTCGAAGGAGGAATACGACAAGGAGCGTATTCCCCTTCTCGTTACGCCCGGTTTCAAGCTGGGCAAGGACGGGCTCGAAAAGCAGTTCGAGCAGGTTCTGCGCGGTACTCCGGGCGCTCGTCGTGTCGAAGTAACTGCGTCGGGCCGGATCGTACGCGACCTTGAGACCCGTGAGGATGTTCAGGGTAAGCCGATTCAGCTGACTATCGACGGTCCTCTGCAAGACTACGCCGCACGCCGCATCGGGCTGGAAAGCGGTTCCGTCGTCGTGATCGATTGCCTCACCGGCGATCTTCTCTGCATGGCATCAATGCCCAGCTTTGATCCCAACAGCTTTTCGGACGGCATCGGTCGAGTCGAGTACCAGATGCTCAGCGAAAATGACCGAGTACCCCTGCGCAACAAGGTGCTGAAAGGGCTTTACCCTCCGGGCTCCACGGTGAAGCCAATGGTGGCTATGGCGTTCCTCGAGGCTGGGCTTGATCCGCACGAGGCCACAAACTGCGGCGGCGGGCTCAGGGTGGGCAACCGCGTGTTCCACTGCTGGAACCGGCGCGGCCACGGTCGGGTCGACATGGCCAAAGCGGTTTATCAGTCGTGTGACGTTTACTTTTACCACTTTGCTCAGCGACTGGGCATGGACGTTATCGCCCCAATGGCGCGGCGTTGCGGCATGGGGCAGGAATTCCCTCTGCCGGTTGCCAGCCAGTTCTACGGCACCGTCCCGGATCCCGCGTGGAAGCTGAAGAAATACGGCCGACCCTGGGCGAACTTCGACACGGTCAATGCTACGATCGGGCAAGGCTACATGTTGGCGAACCCGCTGCAGCTGGCCGTGATGTCTGCGCGCCTTGCAACTGGCAACAAGATCATGCCGCGCCTGATCCTCGACAAAGCGACACCGCGATTCGAGACCATGGATTTCCATGGCGACCACGTTGAGGTGATGCAGAACGCCATGAGTGACGTGGTCAACGGCCCTGGCACCGCAGGTCGCGCACGACTCCCCATTCCCGATATCCTTATGGCGGGGAAGACCGGCACGGCACAGGTTGTCAGCCTGAGCGTAGGTAGCGGCAAGAGCGGTCCGTGGAAGTATCGGGACCACGGCCTTTTCATCTCCTTCGCGCCCTTCGACAATCCTCGCTATGCCTGTGCGGTGGTGATCGAGCACGGCGGCGGCTCGGGCGCAGCCTACCCTATCGCTCGCGATGTGATGACGTTTCTGTTCGATCCCGGCAAAGGGCTTGATGCCTTGCATGCTCTTGAGAAGCAGTGGGGTGGGACGGCGCAACAGAGGCTCAACGCGACCTATGCTCGGTATGCCGCCGAAGCGGGCATCGATGTGCCGCCCGTCCCCGCTGATTTTGCTGCCATGGCGAGAGAGGTAGACGCAGAGGCGCGCGCTGCCGCAGAGCCGGCAACAGCTGCTACCGATGCCATCGCGCCCGGTGCTGAACCTGAGACGAGCCTAGGCGCAGATTCTGCAGGGGATCCGGAATGAAGATCGCGGAGCTTCCCGCCCCACTCGCCGGGATACCATGGCGTGTAGTCATCCCGCTCGTGCTTCTGGTCTTCTTCGGGGCGACAGTGCTTCATTCCGCCGCGGGCGGATCGATGACCCCTTACGCATTGTCGCACCTGATCCGGTTTGGCGTGTTCTTGGTTGTGGCACTCATCATCTCGTATTTTCCGTCGGGTCTCGTGCGTCTCTGTGCATATCCCGCTTATGGCGGGATTCTGGCGCTGCTGCTGGCGGTGGAACTGATCGGTGCGATCGGTGGGGGAAGTCAGCGATGGCTGAACGTCGGACCCATTGTTTTGCAACCCTCAGAGCTGATGAAGCCTGCGATCGTGCTGGCGTTGGCGACCTTTTACCATTCGCTTCCGGCCGGCATGGTGGGTTCGTGGCGTCCACTGGTTCCAGCAGGCGCACTGATCGGGGTGCCGATGGCGCTCGTTCTGTTGCAGCCAGATCTCGGCACAGCACTGGCGATCGGGTTCGGCGGGGTGGTGGTGATGTTTCTCGCGGGTCTTCCGGCAAAGTGGTTCATCGGCGGAGGGATTACCGGCTTGATCGCGGCCCCCCTCGCCTACTTCTTCGGACTGCACGACTATCAGAGACGACGCGTCACGACCTTCCTGGACCCTGAGAGCGACCCCTTGGGCGCCGGGTATCACATTACCCAATCCAAGATTGCGATCGGTTCTGGAGGGGTGTTCGGCAAAGGCTTCGGAGAAGGTTCGCAAAGCCACCTCAACTACTTGCCTGAACCGCACACTGACTTTGTCTTCGCCACGATGTCTGAGGAGTGGGGGCTTGTCGGCGGTATTTTCGTGCTGCTGGTCTTCGGGATCGTGATGCGCTGGGGATGGACCGTCGCCAGAAATGCGCCAGATCGCTTCTCCAAGCTGCTGGCTGGCGGTATGACAGCCACGATTTTCTTTTACGTCGCGGTCAACCTGATGATGGTGACGGGCATGGCACCGGTAGTGGGCATTCCCCTGCCTTTCATGAGCCACGGCGGGTCTTCGATGATGACCAACATGATCTGCGTAGGCACGCTCATGATGGTTGAACGCTGGTCTCGAAAGAGCGGTCGTACAGGCCTGCAAATTTGATGATTTTCCCCTCTTTTCTCCCGCGCGACAATCGCTATACGGGCCCCTCCCCTGATTCGCGGGCTTCGCGAAATGGCCGGGAATGGACGCATAGCTCAGTTGGTAGAGCAGCTGACTCTTAATCAGCGGGTCCTAGGTTCGAGCCCTAGTGCGTCCACCACCCCTTCATCCATAATCATCCTCATCCGTCTTCAAAAACGGCGGGATTCTGCTATTCTTGGCGGGTAGATCGTCCTCGGACGTCCCCATCTTTCCAGATGCATCCGGCAAAGTTGGGGGCCATTCTGGGGGCCATCGCAAACCCGTTTGGAGAGTGGCCCCCAACCATGGCTCTGACAGACACCGCCGTTCGCAATGCCAAGGCCCGCGAGAAACCCTACAAGCTGGGCGATTCTCTTGGCCTGTTCCTTCTCGTGCAGCCCTCCGGCGGCAAACTCTGGCGGCTGAAATACCGGATCGACGGGCGCGAGAAGAAGTTGGGCATCGGCACCTATCCCGAGATCGGCCTCGCCGAAGCGCGTGAGCGGCGGGACGAGGCCCGAAAGATGATCTCGTTCGGCAAGGACCCGTCACGGGAGAAGCAGCAGGCCAGGCACCGCGCGAAGGTCGCAGCGGCCAATAACTTCGGAGAGATTGCGCAGGAGTATATCGACAAGCGGCGGCGCGAGGGCCTCGCCACATCCACGGCAAACAAGAGCGAGTATTACATCTCGCGCCTTGGCCCTGCCTTCGCTCGCTTGCCTATCTCGTCCATCACGGCACCAGAAATTTTGTCCGTGCTGCGCCGGATCGAGGCGACCGGGAACTACGAAACCGCGCGCCGGGTGCTCCAATTGTCGGGCCGCGTCTTCCGCTATGCCGTGGCGACGGCGCGGCTCACGTCCGATCCGAGCCGCGACCTTCGCGGCGCGCTCACCGCTCCCACGCCCAAGCATTACGGCGCGATTGTCGAGCCTAAACAGGTCGGCGAGCTGCTCCGCGCGATAGACGGCTACGAAGGCCACTTGCTGACAAAGCTGGCGATGCAGCTCTCCGCTCATGTCTTCGTCCGCCCCGGCGAGCTGCGTAAAGCCGAGTGGAACGAAATTGACCTCGACGGCTCACTTTGGACCATCCCCGCCGAAAAGACGAAAATGCGCAAGCCGCACACCCTGCCGCTATCCCGGCAGGCGGTCGAAGTGCTGCGCGCCGTCCACGCCATTACTGGGCCGTCCGGCTACGTTTTCCCCTGCATCCGAACCCGGTCGCGGCCGATGAGCGAAAACACCGTCAATGCGGGCCTACGCCGCCTCGGCTTCACGGGCGACGAAATGACGGCACACGGCTTCCGCGCGATGGCCTCAACCCTGCTCAACGAAAGCGGCAAGTGGCACCCCGACGCCATCGAACGCGCGCTGGCCCACGGTGACAGCGACAAGGTGCGCGCCGCCTACCATCGCGGCGCGCACTGGAAGGAGCGCGTGGAGATGGCACAATGGTGGAGCGACTACCTCGACCAGCTCCGCAAGGGCGCCGACATCCTCCATCCGGCCTTCGGGCAGGATGCGGCATGACATCCGGGAACAAATCAGTCCAAGTCACGCGGACACGGCGCATGCCGGCGGCATAAGGTTTTGATAATTAGCTGCATTTCGCCGCGGTATGTCAGTCTGACTTGCAAATTCCGGGGGCACGTCATTTTGATTGAGAAGCTGCCACCTTCCGAATTTGGCCTTTTACCGAACAGGATCAATAGCTTGTGTAAGCGATGTGTCGCGTAGGGTGTGCTTGCGTTCCCAGCTTCGCGAATGATGTCCAGGAAGAGGTGCCCGACTGACCATGAAGGCATGCGAAATTCTACCGGCGGGAGGCGAACGGCGCGGCTATGTGGGTAGGTGAATTGACTTGTTGGCAGATTTGACTACATATGGCTAAGCCACGTTCAACATTGCGTCCGATCTCGTGGATCAAGGCGGCGCGAAAGAATTTCGAAGCGTTTCCGCAGCGGGCTATCGACAAGGGCCTCGATGCCCTGACCGTGGTAGCCGACGGCGGGATGCCGGATATCGCCAAGCCGCTCACAGGGCTCGGCGCGGGTGTCTGGGAACTGGCGATCAAAGAGCGCGGCGATGCCTACCGGGTCGTCTACGCGCTGCAACTGGGCGACGACATCTGGGTGGTTCATGCGTTCCAGAAGAAGTCGATCAAAGGAATTGCGACCCCGCGCCACGAAATCGACCTCGTGCGCGAGCGGATCAGGCGGTTGAAGGAGGTGCTCGGTGACTGAGCGAGACGACGATTTCGAGCTGGTTCGCGGCTCCGGCAATGTCTTTGCCGATTTCGACGCGCCCGACGCGAGCCTGCGCCAGCTTCGCGCGATCCTCGCCGCCGAAATCGTCAAGACGCTCGATGACGAGCGGCTGACGGTGCGCGATGCCGAGGCGCGCACCGGCATTGCGGCGGCGGATTTTTCTCGTATCCGCCAGGTCAAGCTCGACCGGTTCACGATCGACCGGCTGCTGCGGATTCTCGACCGGCTCAACCAAGATGTGCGGGTGAAAATTTCGGTCGCGCCACGCGCGCGTCCGGCAAAAGGAACACCGTCGTCGCTGGCAGCCTGACGCAGTGCTATGCCGTCGCGGAAGCTGCACGATCCGCCGATCACCCCAACCGCAAACCCTCGAATACGGTCGCGTCGTCCATGTGGGCCTCACTGAACAGCCAAGCCCTCGATTCATTCAAACAGGAGTCACGCTCTACAGGCGGGATTCGCAGATGCCTCGCACGACATGCGTCTCGAAATGGACACCGCCAGATTGAATCCACTCAACCAATCGGGAGATCGTCGCTTCAAGATAGTCAGCTCGCAGAGAGCATTCCCACACTACCGCCACGCGCCAGCCGGCTGCACGAAGCTCTTCTCGCGCACGAAGGTCGCGCTCGACGTTCCGAGCAAACTTCTCGGTCCAAAACGGCCGGTTTGAATCTGGTGTCGAGCACCAGTGGCAGCCGCTGTGACGATGCCAGAAGCATCCGTGGACGAGGATCGCAACCCGGTGTCGAGGCAGCACCACGTCGGGTCGGCCGGGTAGGTCACGTACGTGCAGTCGGAAGCGAAATCCCGCTCGATGCAAGGCCCGCCGTAGCAGGAGTTCCGGCTTCGTATCCCTCCCTTTGATGCCGGCCATCATCCGTGAGCGGGTCCTGGAATCTACGACATCTGGCATGGCAAGCGCGTCTGTCTTTCCTGGACCGAATCGTTATTCATGTTGCCGGGGTTGTTCCGGGGATGCATGATTCTTGCCTATCTATTCTGTAGTTGACATCTTTGCAGGGCCTGGGGGGCTGGCTGAAGGATTTTCCAGTGTCCGTGGGAACGACGGACAACGCGCCTTCCAGATCGAGCTTTCAATCGAGAAGGAGGCGTCGGCTTATTCGACGCTATTGCTGCGCGCCTTTGTCCGGCAGTTCGGCGATTCACTGCCGGACGATTACTATCGGTTCATAAACGGAGGGGGCGCCGAACCCGACTGGGGCAATTTATACCCTGTAGAATGGGCGGCAGCCAAGCGGGAGGCTTGGCAGCTTGAACTCGGCGCTGAAGATCCTGGTGACCGGCTCGACGCCAGGCTTGACGCCATCCGGGAGGCAAGCGGCGGCAATACGGTCCTGATCGGGGGACCCCCATGCCAAGCCTATTCGCTGGTTGGCCGGGCCCGCAACCGAGGCAAGGAAGGATATGTCGCGAGCAAGGACGCGCGCCACTTCCTGTATCGCGAGTACATCCGCATCCTCGACCGGCTGAGGCCCGCCGCCTTTGTCATGGAAAACGTCAAGGGCATGCTCTCGTCCTCTGTCGACAATGGCGCGAGCAGAATTTTCGACCAGGTTCTTGAGGACCTGCGCGGCAATGATCGTGACGGAGAACGCTATCACCTGATCGCGCTTGACCCGCGCAGTCGGCGTTCGCTGGCTCTCGAATCATTTGAGCCGCATGCGAGCGACTTTGTCATCCGGGCAGAGGATTTCGGCGTGCCTCAGGCCCGTCACCGCGTGATAGTGGTTGGCCTGCGGGCGGACCTTTCGACCGACCTGTCCGAGAACGCGCTTGCGGACGCCATGCGGCGGCATGCCCTCACCGCGACTGTGGGTCAGGTCCTTTCGGGCATGCCAAAGCTGCGCAGCGGACTGAGCCGAGAAGACGACGCGCCCAAAGAGTGGCGCGAGGTTGTCGCCGATGCGATGGCTGTGGTCGCGGGTCTCGACACGCGGCTGGGCGACGAACAGCACCTTGCCTTCACCATGCGTGCGTCGAAATGTCTCGCAGCGTTCAAGGGCCTGAATGAAGTGCCCGCTCGGCAGGCGTTTGGAACCGGCATCGCGGCGGACTGTCCGAGTGAGCTTCGTGACTGGCTGACGGACCCTAACCTTGCCACGCTACCAAATCACGCCAGCCGCGCGCACATGAGGAGCGATCTCGCACGCTATTTCTTCGCGGCGATCTACGCGGAGGTGACAGGCCGCTCGCCCAAGGCGTCCGACTTCCCGGCCGCGCTTGCGCCGGATCATCGCAATTGGGAGTCGGGCAAGTTCGCGGACCGTTTTCGGGTCCAGGTGCGTGACCAGCCTTCCACGACGGTCACGAGCCATATCTCCAAGGACGGGCATTACTTCATCCATCCCGATCCGATGCAGTGCCGCAGTTTGACGGTCCGTGAGGCCGCCCGTTTGCAGACGTTCCCCGACAATTACGTCTTCCGGGGCAATCGGACGCAACAGTTCGTGCAGGTCGGAAACGCGGTGCCCCCGTTCCTCGCGCGTCAGATCGCGGCTTCATTGTTGGCCATCCTTTCTCGTTCGGCCATGGAGGCAGCCAGGCCTTCCGCGGTAATCGACGAGGCCGCGTAGCGATGGGACGAGCTGACCCACCGACCGAGGTCCGGACGAAAGAAGCCGCTCCCCACGCAGCGATGCTTATCGAGAGTATGCGTGACATCGGATATTCCCTCGAAACCGCACTCGCGGACATCATCGACAATTCGATCACGGCCCAGGCGCGCTCCATCCGGCTTTTTGCCGACACGACAAGCGCTCAGCCAAGTCTTGCCATTCTGGATGATGGCGAAGGCATGACCGAAGATGAGCTGCTCGCAGCCATGCGGCCGGGCAGTCGCAATCCGCTTGATACTCGCGACAAGGAAGACCTGGGCCGCTTCGGATTAGGACTGAAGACGGCATCGTTCTCTCAATGCAGGAAGTTGACGGTCGCTTCGCGCAAGGACGGTGTCACGAGCTGCGCCAGATGGAATCTGGACGAGGTTGCACGCACCAACCGGTGGTTGGTTGAGTTTCTTGACGACACGTCCGGGATTCCGTGGATCGACGAACTCGGCGGTTCAGGAACATTAGTGCTGTGGGAGGCGCTCGATCGCCTTGTGGAAGGCGATGGCAGCGATGCTCGCGCTGCGTTCGTTTCACGGGTTGATGAGGCCGCGGAGCACCTTGAACTTGTCTTCCATCGTTTTCTTGCCGGTGAGCGTGGCGTAAGGAAAATCGCCATCTCGCTGAATGGCCGGCAGCTCAAGCAGTTTGATCCGTTCCATTCCTCTCATCCCGCGACACAGGCTGGACCAATCGAGAGGATTAAATCGGGAGGGCAGGAGGTCGAAGTCCAGACCTTCACCTTGCCCCACCACAAGAAGGACCCCGCCGGTTGGGAGCGCAACGCTGGCAAGGCCGGCTACCTCAAGAATCAGGGCTTCTATGTCTATCGCGGCAAGCGGTTGATCATCCACGGGACCTGGTTCGGTCTGGCCCGTCAGAAGGAGCTGACGAAACTGGCGCGTGTCCGCATCGACATGCCGAACGGAATGGACGCGGAGTGGAAAATTGATGTCAAGAAGGCTTCCGCCCAACCGCCGTATCATGTTCGCGAGCGATTGCGCCGGATCATCGAAACGATCGGTGCCACGTCGCGCAGGGTCTACACCGCTCGTGGGCACAGACTGGCTAGCGATAGCCGGCTGCCTGTCTGGCAACGCCGGCAAACCGGCAACGAGATTTCCTATTGCCTGAATCCCGAGCACCCAGTGTTCGCCGACTTCTCCGGCCGCTTGCCCGATGACCTTCGGACCGATTTCAGGCGCATCCTCGAAATGGCAGCTACCTCGATTCCGATTGACGCCTTGTTTGCCGATATCAGCGCGAGTCCTGAGCAGGTCTCTGGGTCGGAGATGGCAGATGACACGCTCACCCACGTCGCACGGACCACATTTGCGGCGCTGCGAGCCTCGGGGATCGAGCCGGTAGATGCGATGCAGATGATGAGCGCAACTGATCCATTTCGCGAGAAATGGGATTTCGTTTCAGAGGAACTTAACAAAATGCTGGAAGGCCGTGACGATGAATAGCGGCCTGAAAATGCTTGAAACAATGGTGGGCGCACAGCTGGCGAAGGAGCCGTTGCCATCGCCGGATCGCATCCGAGAACTCATTGAGCAAATCCGCCAGATTCCGCTGTGCTCCGATGTAACTGAAGACCAGGCCGAGGAGCTGGCCCGCTCCCTCGAGAACAGCCACGGCGTCTCGATGAAAATCGGGTCGATGCTAACGGCAGCGGATTACGTTCCGTGGCTTGACGCAGCTCGCGCCGGGATCGACCCCTATTACTGGAACCGCTATCGCAAGCTTCTGGCAGAAAAGGGCTTCTCCGGCGACGTCCTTGTCACTCTTGACGACGTGACCGACCGCATTTTGAACCTGCTTGAAAACCCGCTCAAGACTGAGAGCTGGGACCGGCGAGGCATGGTCGTGGGCCACGTCCAGTCGGGCAAGACCGCGAACTATACAGGTCTGATCTGCAAGGCTGCCGATGCCGGTTATCGTCTGATCATCGTCATCGCAGGCATTCACAATAATCTTCGTAACCAGACACAGATGCGGATCGACGAGGGCTTTGTGGGGCGGGATAGCGCCCGACTGCTCTCCAATCGTGACGATCCGGCGCAGCGCTTCATCGGCGTGGGCAGGTTCGACAAATCCCGCAGACCGGTGACCTTTACCAACTCGATCAAGGATTTCAGCAAGACCTTGGCCTCAGGCGTCGGCGTGCCGCTCGACAACCTTCGTGAGCCTGCGATCTTCGTCATCAAGAAGAACAGCTCGACCCTGAAGAATCTGATTTCCTGGCTGCAGGAGCATAATCAGCGGGCCGGCACGTCTGTGATCGACGCTCCGATGCTCCTGATCGACGACGAGGCGGACAACGCATCGATCAACACCGCGAAAGGCCCGGATGAAGCCACTAGGATCAACGGGCAGATACGCACACTGCTGAAGCTGTTCGACCACAGCTGTTATGTTGGCTACACGGCCACGCCCTTCGCCAACATCTTCATCGACCCGGACAGCGAAACGGAAATGTTGGGGGAAGACCTCTTCCCACGGGACTTCATCGTCAGCCTTGATCCTCCCACGAACTACTTCGGGGCCAATCGGGTTTTCCTGGAAGACAGTGAATCGATCATCCGTCCCATCACCGACAACGGCGATCTGCTCCCCTTCAAACACAAGAAGGACTTCCGGATCTCGGGGCTTCCTCTCAGCTTGGAAAAGGCCGTCCGGGCATTCGTCGTGGCACGGGCAATCCGGCTGGCACGGGGGCAACGGAACAAGCACTGCTCCATGCTGGTCAATGCCTCGCGCTTCACCGATGTGCAGCGGCAGTTGCGCAACGAAGTTCACGCTCTCGTCGATCGCATCCGGGCGAGTGTCCGTGTCAACGGGGCTCTGCCAGACGCGAAAGCCTTAGGGGACGCCGAGATCGCGGCTCTGCATGAAGTCTGGCACGAGGAATACGCGTCGGACAGCGAGTTCGACTGGAGCGATATCCAACCGCTCCTGCTTGAGAGCATCGCGCCTGTCTCGGTGGTCGAGGTCAACAGCCGATCTTCCGGTAATCTCGCTTATGCCGATCATGAGGAGAACGGACTCAATGTCATCGCGGTTGGCGGCTTTTCGCTTTCGCGCGGACTGACGCTCGAAGGGCTGATGATCAGCTACTTCCTGCGCAATTCCATGATGTACGACACGCTGATGCAGATGGGCCGCTGGTTCGGCTACCGTCCCGGCTACGACGATCTGTGCCGCGTGTGGATGCCGGAGGAGGCGGAAGGCTGGTATGCCCACATCGCCGAATCCATCGAAGAGCTCAGGGACGAATTGCGCAGCATGGAGGCTGTGGGCGCCACTCCCGAGCAGTTCGGTCTGAAGGTCCGCAGCCATCCCGACACGCTGATAGTCACGGCCCGCAACAAGATGGGATCGGGCGAAAAGCTCGTGGTCTCCATCGGACTTGCGAACAAGTTTGCCGAGACGGCCATTCTGAAGCGCGATGCCGACAGTTTGAGGGCCAACCGCAATGCCGCTGTCGCACTGGCCAAGGCCTTGGATGCTGAAGGGATGCCACTGGCTTCGGCGGAGCCGGTTTCAGGGGGTTATCTCCTGCCCGGCGTGCCCGTCGGCTTGGTGCGCGAATTCATAGCATCCTTCGTCAACCACCCCGGCTCACTGCTGACCGACACGGGGCCGGTTTGCCAGCACATAGACGATCGAGCGGCAACGGAACTCGCTCACTGGGACGTCCTGTTCGCGAGTCTGAAGAAGCGCGAGGACATGGGGCTCTCGGACGACTCGCTTGGGATTACCATCAACTGCCCCCGGCGAAGCGAGGCCGACAGAAGCCGAAACGACCCCACGACCTTGCGCGTCACCAACAAGCAGCGCGTCGCCTCCCGAGGCGTGGAGAAGACGGGTCTGACGGACGCGCAGATTGAAGACGCACAGCGGGAATATCGGGAGCGCGATGATGCGAAGCCGTCCAAAGACGGAAGCTGGAATTACCCTGATCGCATATATCGCGCAAAGCGAGAGCGCCCGCTCCTGATCGTGCATCTGCTGGCTATCGGCGCCGAGGAGGACGACCTTCGGGGCACCGAGCCTGTCGTGGCGTGGAGCATCAGCTTCCCCGGCACCGAATTGGAGGAGAAGAAGGTCGCCTATGTCGTGAACACGACGTGGGTCCGGGAAAACTTCTCCGAAGACCTCGAAGAAGAGGAAATGGCGGGCGATGACGACCGCTGACGATCCTTGGACTGGCCTAGAGCCGCCCGCTTCGGCCGACATCATCAATGCCAAGCGTGTTGACGGCAAGCACCCCTGGAACTTCTTTTGGGCGCGCAGCATGGACCGGAAATGCCTCCTCATCTTGCAATGCGCAGCCGCCTCGGCGCCCAAGGGTAAGCTCCCGAAACTGAAAGGGATCGAAGTCGCCCTGTCCGAGCCGGATTCTGGTGGCAGCACGATGGTTTCGCTCAAGCTGACCGACAATCAGCATCGGGACATCTTCCACCGCCTTTGCCTGGACATTGTCCAGGCGACTTCTCTCGCGAGGTCGGAGATCGAAGCGGGCGAGACGTTTCTGGCGCGAACCTGGCGCTGGCATCATCTGCTGAGAGGCGGTGGTGACAGCCGCCTGTCTGCCGAAGAGCAGAAAGGTCTGATCGGTGAGCTGCTGGTGCTGGAGCGATATCTGATTCCAGCATTTGGTCCGGGAGACGCCACTGGTGCGTGGGTGGGTCCGACAGGGTCACCGAAGGATTTCGAGTGCGGGCGGATCGCGATCGAGGCCAAGGCAAGGCGCGGGGCAGCTCGGCCCTATGTCGCGATATCCTCCGAGTTTCAGCTCGATACCGATGGATGCGATGCCCTGTTTCTTTACGTCGTCGAGCTGGACACGGCCCCGGAGGATGCCGGCGCTGCCTTCACACTGACCGATGTGGCACGGCGCATTTCCACCGTGATCGCTGCGGACGCGCCGTCGGTAGTCGAGAGGTTCGAAGGCCAGCTCGTCGCGGCGGGATTCTCATGGGACGATGATTATTCATCCTCCCGCTGGCTGTCCGGCCCTCACCGCTTTCTGCACGTCACCGAGAATTTTCCCCGCGTTACCCCCCGCACCTACGCGGCCGGCGTGGAGCGGGTCCGCTATGACCTGTCGCTCGTCGACTGTGAGCAGTTTCGGATCGACGACGACATCGTGCGCAACAGACTGAAGGGCGTGGCGCAATGACGATAAGCCTCGAAGAGTTTCATCAGGACTTCTTCCAGGAAGTGATGGCATCCGCCGACGTGGACGGCCATTATGCGGAGGACGCGTTCTTCGAGCTGTTCTGCAACTATCTGGCCGACGCCGGCGAGTTCGATACAGCGGACCGCGCTTCCTATTGCCCCCCGACAGGGGGCATCCGTGTTGACGGCTATGCCGGCGATCCGGCCCAAAGCGGCGGAGTGCTGAGCCTCGTCATCTTGGACTTCAGCCAATCCCCCGAGCTGGCGCGCCTCACTCAGACGGACATGAATAGCATATTCAAGCGCTTGGAGAATTTCCTCGGCAAGTCGCTCGATACCAAATTCAGAAACAGCTTGGAGGAGACAAGCGCCGCTTTCGGCCTAGCCGACCTGATTGCCGTTCGCTGGACAAACATTTCCAAGGTCCGGCTGTTTCTCGTGAGCAATCGACAGCTGAGCGCCAAGGTCGATGGCCGCGAAGCAGGTGAGATCGACGGGCGCCATCTATCCTATTCGGTCTGGGATATTGAGCGTCTGCATCGCTTTGCAGCGTCCGGCTTTGGCCGCGAGGAAATCGTGATCGATCTTGAAGCCGATTACGGCGGACCCATTCCATTGCTTCCCGCACACATGGGAGATGCCGATTACAAGGCCTACCTCGCTGTTGTCCCTGGGCCGCAACTCGCGTCCATCTATGACCGTTGGGGTTCACGTCTGCTGGAGCAGAACGTCCGCGTTTTCCTTCAGGCACGGGGTGGGGTCAACAAGGGCATCCGGAACACCATCGACAATGATCCGGACATGTTCTTCGCCTACAACAACGGAATTACTGCGACCGCCGAGGACATCATCACGCGGGAGTCGGCAGACGGCCTGCTGCTGACGGGGCTCAGGAATCTTCAGATTGTGAATGGAGGACAGACCACCGCGTCGATCCACGCGGCGAAGCGTAGAAACGCCGATCTTTCGAAGGTTTTTGTGCAAATGAAGCTGTCGATCGTTCCGTCCGACAAGGCGATCGACATTGTCCCGAAGATTTCGGAATTTGCCAACAGCCAGAATAGAGTGAACGCTGCCGACTTCTTTGCAAATCACCCTTTCCATGTCCGGCTCGAGGAATTCTCCCGACGAATGTTTGCACCGTCGCCCGATGGCACGTTCCGCGAATCCAAATGGTATTACGAGCGTGCCAGAGGGCAGTATCAGGACGCCCGCGGATTGCTGACAGCCGCTCAGCGCAAGAAGTTCGATCTCGAATATCCGAAATCCCAACTGATTTCGAAAACTGACTTGGCCAAGTACCTCAATGTCTGGCGCGGGCACCCCGACATAGTCAGCAAAGGCGCACAGAAGAACTTCGCTCACTTTGCGGGATCAATCGGTATCGAGTGGAAAAAACAGCCCGATGCGTTCAACGAAGATTTCTACCGCCATGCCGTGGCCAAGGCGCTGATATTCCGCGCCACCGAGGAAATCGTCACCGAGCAGTCATGGTATCAAGGCGGATACCGGGCAAACGTCGTCGCCTATGCCTTGGCGAAGATGGGCTATGACTGCGAACAACGCGAAGAGTTTGTGGATTTTGACGCCATTTGGCGCGCTCAGGGCATCTCGGAGAACATGGGTGCAGCGATAGCCTTGGTGGCCGAAGCCGTTCATGATGTTCTTGTGTCCCCCTCAGGCGGGATCAGCAACGTCACCGAGTGGGCCAAACAGCAGGCTTGTTGGGCGCGCGTGAAAGCGCTGGAGATCGACTGGCCGGAATCGTGGCTGGACGAACTCATCGACAAGGACCGCCTCAAGGAAGGGAAGCGGACAGGCATCAAGGAGCAGAAGCTCCTGAACGGAATCGAGGCCCAGGCACTGGTGGTTTCTGCGGGAGCTCAACTGTGGGAGCAACTGAGCGCTTGGGGTCAGGCTCGAAAGCTCCTCACCCCGACGGAACTCGGCATCCTCCAAGTGGCTGCTTCCGTTCCCTCGAAGATCCCATCGGAGAAGCAGGCTTTGCGGGTCATCGATTCTCTACGCAAGCTTAGATCAGAGGGTTGTATAATCGGCTCGGAAATCTCCGTCTGAGCCAACCTGACGAGACCCTCAAACGCCGGGAGCTTCATCTCCGCTGGCCGTCTCACTCTCGGGCCGGTTGATGGGAGCGGGAAATCGGTTGATCCGTTCGCCCGCAGCTGGGAACAGTGCAGAGCACACCGTACGCGACATATCGCCCCCGCAAAGCGTTCACGTTGAACAGGAATAAGGCGGATTCTGGCAGTGGCAGCATCTCCGTCAATAATGACTTGGACGGAGTTCGCGATTTGAATCTGACGGAAACGGACAGAAAGGCGCGCAATTTCAGCGCCTTCAATGTTCTTGACCTGTTCCGCCTGTCGACTTAGATTGACCCCTTGCCTTTCGCGGTGCGGGTCGGGCTCCTCAACCAAGGAGTCCGTGTATGACACGGCCAGTTTGTCTCCAAATCTATATCTCCCACGAACTCAGCGCGCGCATTCGCGAGGCGGCGCGGGCAAGCGGTCTCAGCGTGAGCGCATGGGCTATGGCCCGGCTCAATGCCGCGTGCGAGGATGAGGTTGGTCCGTCGGGCAGTGGCATTCTGATCGAGCGCATTGCGCGCCAGAGCGTGTTCGCCATGATCGGGATCGACGCCCTACTCGCCGGTCATCCCGATCCACACCTGAGGGAGCGCGCCCACCAGGCCTATACGCGCAAGTGCGGCGAGCTGGGCCTTGCCCGCTCATCCGAAAAGCCAGAGGAGTCTTGATCGAATCGGCGAGGCAGGCATCATCGGATGCGCCGCAACGATCCTAGTTTGTCCACAAGCATCTAGGGCGTTTGGGGGCCAATTTGGGGGCCACCTACCAACACCGTGTTGGAGGAAGCGCAAAAAACCGCCGTTCTAGGGCTCCAATGTGAGCCCTAGTGCGCCACCACCCTTTCAGTTTTTACGCCACAGAAAGCCCCTCTCCACGGAGAGGCGTAGCGTGCTTCATGCTGGCATTCCGGCGCTGGCGGTCGTCGTGGCAGTAATGAGCTATTCGGCGTCTCATTAAGCGTTCCCCTCCAGCCCTCGCTTGGTTAAGCGGGAATAGGAGAGCCGCTGGGAGGAGATCGTCGTGAGCATTCTGGAAGGCCGAGTAGTTGTCATCACTGGGGCTAGTTCAGGGATTGGCGAAGCGTGCGGCGAGGCATTTGCTGCCAAGGGCGCGAAGGTCGTCCTCGCGGCTCGCAGGGCGGAACGCCTCGCATCCCTCGTAGACCGTATCGAAGGCGCGGGCGGTCAGGCGCTAGCTGTTGCAACGGACGTGACCGACGAAAGCGCGGTGGGCAACCTCTTCGCTCAGGCAGTCGAGCGCTTCGGCACTGTTGATGTGCTGATCAACAACGCCGGCGTGGCGGACAGCACCCCTGTCGACGAAATGAGCCTCGATCTCTGGCACAAGGTCATCGAAACCAACCTTACGAGTTGCTTCCTTTGTGCCCGCGCGGCCTTCCGCGTGATGAAGGGCACGGGACGCGGCCGGATTATCAGTGTGGGTTCAATTTCGGCACGCGTGCCTAGGCAAGACAGCCCAGCCTACGCCGCCAGCAAGTGGGGCCTGGACGGGCTTACGCGTTCGCTCGCGATCGATGGGCGCGAACACAACATCGCGGCCTCGATCTTCCACCCGGGCATCGTAGCCACGGAGATCGCGCCCGGTGCTGTAAAGCTGCCCGAGGATCTCGCAGCATCCCCCCGAGATATTGCCGATGTAATCGTCCACATGGCGGACATCCCCGACCACCTGAACTTTTATGAAGGTATGGTCGTGCAGAACAAGATTCCCTTCCTGGGCAGAGGCTGACGACGAAGTGGCTGCGGACCTGCGCTGCTACAACATCTCCGATCTGCGCGATTGTGCTCGGCGTCGATTGCCGAAAGGGATTTGGGAGTACGCCGAACGCGGTGTTGAGGACGAAACCGGAATGGCGCGCAATCGCGCCGCCTTCGATGCTGTCACCTTCATCCCCCGCGTGCTTCGCGATGTAGAAGCGGTCGATCCATCGACGGAGATATTCGGCAAACGCAGCGCACTTCCACTCGCTGTGGCGCCGACCGGTGCGGCCGGCCTGCTATGGTACCAGGGTGATCTGGCGCTGGCACGTGCCGCAGCAACGGCAGACGTGCCCTTCACGATCTCCAGCGCCAGTACGATGGATCTGGAGCACATCGTCGCTGCTGGAGGGCGTCAGTGGTTCCAACTCTACATGTGGGAGGACCGCTCGCTGTCATACGCTGTGGTCGACAAGGCCCGCGACCTTGGTTGTGAGGCTCTTTTCGTCACGCTGGACATGCCCGTGCCGCCGAACCGGGAGTATATCCTGCGCAATGGTTTCGGCACACCGTTCAAGCTCAATGGTCGCAATACGCTAGACGTGCTGCGTCACCCGCAATGGTTGCTGAGCGTCATGGGGCGCTATGCGCTAGACGGGGGCGTACCGTCCCAAGCCAATCTTCCCGACCGCTTGCGAGCCAAGATCACCAAGGGCGCCCCGCCAGGAGCGCTGTTCAAGCAGGACGACCTGAACTGGGATGATGTGAAGGCCTTGCGAGACCGCTGGCCAGGTAAGCTGGTTCTCAAGGGGATCTTGCACCCGCAGGACGCAGAGCGCGCTTTGTCGTTGGGAGCGGATGGAGTCGTTGTTTCGAACCACGGAGGCCGCGCGCTTGATTCCTCCATATCAACACTGACCGCCCTACCCCCCGTCGCCGCGGCAGTAGGGGGCAAGCTGACAGTGCTTCTCGACAGTGGCGTGCGTAGAGGCAGTGATCTGGTCAAAGCCGTGGCGCTCGGCGCCGATGCTGTGCTTGTCGGGCGCGCCCCACTTTACGGTCTTGCCGCTGCAGGCGAGAAAGGTGTCGCCCGCGCACTCGACCTTCTGCGCGCTGAGACTGTGCGTACTATGGCCATGCTAGGGGCGCGAACAACGTCGGAGGTGGACCGCAGCATGATCGGGTGAGGTCGAGCTCTAATCGTAGCGGCCAAAAGCAACAAAAAAGGCGGCGAGAAGACCCGCCGCCTTTCTGTATCTTCAACTAGCTCGAATACTACGGGCTGGTCGGGATTTCTTCGTCGCTGTCGGAAGCAACGACACCGATAACGCCAGCAACGACGATCAGCGCGAGAATCCAAGCCCAGCTACCACCACCAACGGCCTCGGCACCTTCAACCGAAGACGCGGAGCGCGAAGCCGGAGCGGCGACCGCAGCCGTCGAACCGAGCACGAGGCCCGCAGACGCGAGCGCAACGAGCGCTTTACGAATAACCATGTACTGCCCTTCCGTATTAATCGCCGCATAAATATCACGGCATTTCAACGCGTCAACCCTCGGAGTGCGATCCATCAATGGCTCGCCCGACACTCAGCCCCACGAATGGCTTAGCCCGAAGGGCACTCAAATGCCAATCCGAAAACCGAATACCTGTGGAACTAATGCTCTACAAAGTTTGCTGTTTTCTTAACCGCACCGCCCTCGTAATGCCGAAGTGTATGAAGCGTTCCGTTAAATTGGCGATTGTTCTCGCGTATATGGTATTCGCGCAACAGTCCGCCGCACAAGCCTCCAACTCTGTCGATACGCTCGCGGCTCAGGATGCGCGCCTTGCGGCTGTCAGCGCCCGGTTGCTGGCGGGAAACTCGCACCTGTGTCGCCGGCACATGCCAATTACGGGACTGGTTCTCCATAGCAGCGACCAATATCGGGGCGGAGCTGCGGGGCATGCGTTTCGGAACGGCGAAGTAGCAGTGGAAGCTGTTGTCCCGGGCTCTGTCGCCGATATTTCGGGTATAAAAGTGAACGACGGGATCAGCGCGATCGCCGGTCAGCCGTTCACTACGCCGGGGGGCGGTCTGTTGCGCGATTCGGCCTACTCTGCCCTCGCTGAACTTGCAGATGCGTCCGCGATTGAGATTACGATAACTCGCGAAGGTGCGGAGAAAACTATTAGTTTTGTTGCTCCCACCGGGTGCCGCGCCCTGGTGGAGGTCCTGTCGGATCGCGGAATCAATGCTCGCTCGGACGGCCGGGTAATCCAAGTTAGCTACGGATTAGCGGAGGCGGCGAATGATAGCGAACTCGCAGTTATCTTTGCCCACGAAATGGGGCATCTAGTTCTTGAACATCGTCGAAGGCTGGAAGCGGAAGGTGTCCAGAAAGGTTTCCTGGGCGAGTTCGGGAAGAACCGACGCCTCAATCGACAGGTCGAATTGGAAGCGGACCGGATAGCGGTCCACCTCTTGGCCAATGCCGGCTACGACCCAGGCATCGCTGCGTCATTCTGGCGGACCAAGCTAGGGCGACGAGCGGGTGGCGGAATTCTTCGCAGTGGTATCTACCCCTCGCCCGAAGCGCGCGCTGCGCTGTCTGAGAAGGAAATCGCCGAACACATCGCCGGTCGCGAACGCCCGAGCAATGCGGAACACCTTATGGCGTTGCGAGATCAGCCATTCGATTGATTTTGCGGTTCAGGGACGTGTTCAGGCGCCTCGTTGATGTCGACGTAGTGGCGATCATAGTAGGTTAGCGGCGCTGAATTCTTGCGGTGATTTGCCGCGATCAGTTCCCCGATAAAGATCGTGTGAGTACCAAACTCATGGCAATGCCTGCGCCTGCAAACGAAACTTGATTGTGCAGTGGCGAGTACGGGTGTTCCGTGAACTTCCTCCCAATCGCCCACGGCGAAGCGCTCTTCCGCGCTGCAGCTCATGAAATGCTCCGCCACGTCCCTGTTGCCGAGCCCGAGAACATTCACGCCGAAGATTTCCGCGCTTGCCAGCGGTCCATGCAACGATGCCGAGCGATTTACGCACACGAGCAGCGACGGTGGGTCGAAACTGAGCGAACTCACAGCTGTAGCGAGGATACCGTAACGTCCGCCGCCGTGGCCTGTTGTGACCGCATAAACGGTAGCCGCCACGTGCCTCATGGCCGAGCGGAATGCTTCCAGAAGCTCTTTGTGGGTCTGCACAGGATCCATCACATCGCCTCAATGCGGCCCATCCGCCGTTCGCGCAAGTCACACGCGGACAACCTAACTGACTGGGACAAACCAAATCTGCAGGAGTCCCCCTTCGTCATGCTTCCTCCACGAGAGCGTCAGCGTAAGCCGTAATGTGATATTTCATGTTGCCATCACATTAAGGTGTGATATGCGTTTTTAATGAGTAGCGCAATCTTGATAGAGCGGGTTCGGGCTATTGTTGGTGAGGGGCGGATGACGCGTGCGGGATTGGCGCGTGCGGCCGGGCTCCATGCCAATACCTTGCGCGAATGCACCGACGAAAGCTGGAACCCCACCGCCGACACCCTCGGGAAGCTGGAGCGGTTTCTTAGCCAGAATGATGATACGCCCGTGCTCGTGCCGATCGAGGAAATCATCGATGAGGCGCGCAACGGTCGGATGTACATCCTGGTGGATGACGAGGACCGTGAGAATGAGGGCGACCTCATCATTCCCGCGCAGATGTCCACGCCCGATGCGATCAACTTCATGGCCACACACGGCCGAGGCCTCATCTGCCTGGCGCTGACCGGTGAGCGGGTTGAGGCACTGGGCCTTCAGCCCATGGCGCGCAACAACCGCAGCCGGATGGAAACTGCCTTCACCACCTCTATCGAGGCGCGTGAGGGTGTGACCACGGGTATCAGCGCAGGCGACCGCGCCCGGACCATCTCCGTCGCCATCGATGGATCTAAGGGCGCCGAGGACATCGTCACGCCAGGCCATGTCTTCCCCCTTGTCGCGCGCGAAGGCGGGGTGCTGGTTCGCGCCGGTCATACCGAAGCCGCGGTCGATATCTCCCGCCTCGCCGGCCTCAACCCTTCCGGCGTGATCTGCGAAATCATGGCCGAGGACGGGTCGATGGCCCGCCTGGACGAGCTGATCCGCTTCGCCCGACTCCACGGTTTGAAGGTCGGTACGATCCGTGACCTAATCGCCTACCGCAGAAAGCACGATCATCTCGTGGAAAAGCGGGCCGAAAATCGCTTCCACAGCGCGTGGGGCGGTGATTGGCGCGCAATCAGTTTCTGGAACAAGGCCACGCGTGACGAAACGCTGGCTTTGGTCAAAGGCCATATCGACCCCGCCCGGCCCACCCTGGTGCGAATGCACGCGCTGTCGTTGTTCGACGACGTTTTCGCCCGTGACACCGACCGCAACGGACTGTTGGAAAACGCCATGCGCGTGATCGGTGAGGAAGGTTCTGGCGTGGTCGTCCTGATCAACCGCCCCTCCCCCGACCATGCAAGCCGCGCGATCCGCAGGTTGGGCCTCACCGATTCGTCGGTAGACACCCCTGGCGATGACGACATGCCGTCAGAACAGCGCGACTATGGCGTAGGCGCGCAGATCCTTGCCGAACTGGGCGTGCGGGACATGGTCCTGCTCACCAACACACGACACTCGCTAGTCGGCCTTGAGGGGTATGACCTCTCTATCGTCGGCGAACGTCCTATTGAAATGACTGGTGAATAATGGCCCGTTTCCTGATTGTTGAAGCCCGTTTTTACGACCACCTGAACGACATGCTGATCGCCGGCGCGAAGTCGGCGCTGAAGGCTGCGGGCCACGAGGTTGACGTGTTGACCGTTCCCGGCGCGCTGGAAGTGCCCGGCGCCATCTCTCTCGCGTCAGAGAGCGGGCAGTATGACGGCTATATCGCGGTGGGCGTGGTGATCCGGGGGGAAACCTATCACTTCGAAATCGTTGCAGGCGAGAGTGCCCGGGGCATCATGGCCCTGACGATGGATGGCCTTGCCATTGGCAACGGCATCCTGACGGTAGAGAACGAGGCACAGGCCATTGTCCGGGCCGACCCCAAGCAGCTCAACAAGGGCGCCGGGGCGGCAGAGGCGGCAATGGCGCTGCTCAGCCTGAGGGAGAAATTTGCGTGACAAACCACTGGTCCATATCGGGAATTCCGCTTGTTCTGGGCGGAAACGTGTTCGGCTTCACGGCCGATGAAGACACGAGCTTTGCGATTTTGGACCGGTTTTATGAACGCGGCGGCCGCATGGTGGATACGGCCCAGGGGTATTCCGTTTGGGTCCCCGGTCACGTCGGCGGCGAAAGCGAAACCGTTATCGGCAAGTGGCTGGCCAGCCGCGGCGTCCGCGGTGATATGCGGATCGCCACCAAGACAGGGATGTTCGGCAACGCTGGCGATCTTGAGCCGGCGAAGGTGGCGGAGGAACTGGCCAAGTCGCTCGACCGCCTGCAAACCAACTACATCGATCTTTACTACGCGCACCGCGATGAGCCGCAGACCCCGCTGGAGGACGTCGCGGGCGGGTTCGATGCGCTGGTTAAGCAGGGTCTGGTCCGCGAACTGGGCGCCTCCAACTATGACGCCGCCCGATTGGGCGAGGTTCGCCGTGTCGCTATCAATAGCGGACTGACGCCTTTCACCGTGCTGCAGAACGAATACAATCTGGTCGAGCGCAAGGATTACCCGGCAGACCTTCAGCAGCTCTGCGTGGATCAGGGCGTGGCGATGCTACCGTGGTTCGGCCTCGCCGCCGGGTTCCTGACGGGCAAGTACCGGACGCAGGAAGACCTGAAGCGCTTCAACCGGGGTTCGAGCATCGAACGCTTCTTCGACAAGGGCCTGACGGTACTGCCCGAACTCGACGCCGTGGCAGCCGAGACCGGCGCCAGCCAAGGCGCGGTTGCGCTAGCGTGGTTGGCTCGCCAGCCGGGCATCGCTGCCCCGATCGCCAGCGCCAGCAAACCCGAGCAGCTCGACATTCAATTCGAGGCGCTGGATCTGGAATTGAGCGACGATCAACTGGCGCGCCTCACTGCCGCCGGGGCCTGAAAAGGCGCGAACCAAGCGGCACCAACGGGCACCTAAGGTGCCCCAAGAGGGTGTTCAACGGCGCCGAGCGGACCCCTAGGAGCCCCAAGCCAGCCATTAAAGGCGACGCTAACCGGCTCTGGAATCCAACTTTATCACATTATTGTGTGCACATCCCAACGCGCGAGCGTGACGATGCATGCCCACGAAAGCCCGTCTCAAAGCCCGCATGAGCGGAGAATTGGACGGGCCCGTGTTCGCTTGGTCCTTACCAGACCCGCACGCGCTGTTCGGGCGGCAGGTAGAGCTTGTTGTCGGGCTTCACGCCGAATGCCTCGTACCAGGCATCCATGTTGCGGACGGTCAGGGCACGGAACTGGCCGGGGGCGTGGCCGTCGGTCGCGATCCGTTGGCGCAGGGCCGCGTCGCGCATCTTGGTTGCCCATGCCTGTGCGTAGGCGATGAAGAAGCGCTGATCGCCTGTGAAGCCGTCGATAACCGGCGGATCCTTGCCATCGAGCGAGGCGCGATAGGCGTCATAGGCCGCAGCGAGGCCCGCCAGATCGGCGATGTTCTCGCCCAGAGTCAGGTTGCCGTTGACCTTCAGGCCGGGCAGCGCCTCGTACTGATCGTACTGACGCGTCAATGCCGCGCCGCTACGCTGGAAGGTCGCGAGGTCCGCTGGGGTCCACCAGTTTCGCATCAGGCCTGTGGAATCGAAGGCCGAGCCGGCATCATCAAAGCTGTGGCTGATTTCGTGCCCGATCACCGCGCCGATCGCGCCATAGTTGAACGCCGGGTCAGCCGATGCGTCGAAGAACGGACGCTGGAGGATCGCCGCCGGGAAGTTCATCGCGTTCTGAACCGGCAGGTTCACCGCGTTGACCAACTGCGCGTTCATCCACCATTCCGCCTTGTTCAGCGGCTTGCCGATCTTCGCCAGTTGTTGGCGATAACGGAGCAGTTCGGCGGCCTGCTTGTTCGCGTAGGCCGTGTCCGGCGAAACCTTCAGTGACGAGTAGTCGGTCCATTCGTCGGGGTAGCCGACGCCGACCGCCATGGTCCGCACCTTTTCCTTGGCTTCAGCCTTGGTTTCGTCAGCCATCCAGTCCAGCTCGTCGATGCGGCGGACGAAGGCGGCCTTGATGTTGGTCACCATGTCCTGGATCGCGGTCTTGGCGGACGCCGGGAAATACTTCTCCACGTAGAGCTTGCCCAAGGCGTCGCCGATCACCGCGTTGACGGCGCCCAGTGCGCGCTTGTCTCGCGCGCGGGGTTGCTGCGCGCCGGTCAGTTCCTTGCCGTAGAAGTCGAAGCTCAGCTGATCTATCTTGCTGGGCAGGACGGCGGTGTTCTGGTCGATCTGGTGGAAGGTTAGCCAGTCCTTCCAGCTATCCAGCGGTTCTGACCCGACCAGAGCTGCCAGCTTCGGCACGGCCTGAGGCTGGAACACGTTGAACTTCTTCTGCTGCCCGAGCTGCGCGGCTTCAAAGAAACCGGCCCAATCCAGACCCGGCGCCTTGGTGGCGAAATCTTCCGGCGACCAGACCTGCGTGGCCTTCGACCAGTCGTCGCTGTCTTCCCGCGTGGCGTGCGCGCGGGCGATCTTGACCTCCAGATCGTAGATGCGCTGCGCCTTGGCGGCGGCATCGGCGATGCCAGATTCCGTCAGCAAGTCCTGGATATACTTGCGGTAGGCGGCTTGATGCGCCCGCATCGTGGGATCGGACGAGAGGTAATACTCGCGCTCCGGCATCCCGAGGCCGCCCTGCAACAGGTACGGCATGACCTCACGTTCAGCGAGCGCCTGGCTGACGAACACGCCGAACAGGTTCTGGGTGTTCATGTCAGTGGCGTTGAGAGGATCGACGTCGGCGCGCAGGTTGCCGCCGAGCACGCGTGCCAGGGCGGGCTTGTCGGCGATGGCAGCGATGCGCTGCAGGTCGCCGCGCAGCGGGGTCATGCCCAGCTCGTCGATCTTCGCGGTGTTGAAGTAGGCGTCGTAATAAGCCTTCACCAAGGCGGCATCGGTGCCCGCCTTGGGCTTGGAGGTTTCAAGGCCGGCGATCAGTTCGCCAAGGCGCTTTTCGGTCTGCTGGTCAGCAATCCAGAAGCCGCCGACGTTCGAGCGATCCGCCGGGATCTCGGTCGCGCGCATCCACCCGCCATTGGCATAACTGTACCAATCGTCGCCGGGATTGACGGCGGTGTCCATCGACGCCGGAACGATGCCCAACCCCGTTCCCTGAACTGCAACTTCGGTGTCTGTCCCGACTTTGCAGGCGACCGGGCCCAAGGTGGCAACAGAGCTGGCAAGCAGCAGGGCGGCGACAAAACGGGAAGTGACCACGGCAGATCCTCTCAGGAGACGAAACTGGTTACATGCGGAACCGCATAAGTCTCGCCTGGTGCTGAGGCAATCAACGCTGGTCGACCGGGATAGGCTCCCGGTCGAAAGCTTGTGGCCCGGAGAAAGGCGTCAGAGCCGGCCGAAGCACCCTGCCCCGGCATAGACCGCGGCATCGCCCAGCTCTTCCTCGATACGGATGAGCTGGTTGTACTTGGCCAACCGGTCGGAACGCGCGAGCGAGCCGGTCTTGATCTGGCCGCAGTTGGTGGCGACCGCGAGATCGGCGATGGTCGCGTCCTCGGTCTCGCCCGAACGGTGGCTCATCACGGCGGTGTAACCGGCGCGCTGGGCGATCGACACCGCCTCCAGCGTTTCGGTCAGGGTGCCGATCTGGTTGACCTTCACCAGCAGCGAGTTTGCCAGGCCCTTGCCGATGCCCATGCGCAGGCGTTCCGGGTTGGTGACGAAGAGATCGTCGCCGACCAGTTGAACCTTGTTGCCAACCTTGTCGGTCAGCGCCTTCCAGCCCTCGAAATCGTCCTCGCTCATACCGTCTTCGATTGAGCGGATCGGATAGGCATCGCACAGGTCGGCCAGATAGTCCGCGAACTGCACGGGGTTGAGGCTGAGCCCTTCCCCGCTGATTTCGTACTTGCCGCCCTTGAAGAATTCCGTCGAGGCGCAGTCGAGCGCCAGCACCACGTCCCTACCCGGCTTGAACCCGGCCTGCTCGATCGATGCCATCACGAAATCCAGCGCATCGCGCGTGCTGGCGAGGTTGGGCGCGAAACCGCCTTCATCACCCACGGCGGTCGACAGGCCCTTCTGGTGCAGGCCCTTCTTCAGCGTGTGGAAGATTTCCGCACCCCAGCGCACGGCCTCTGCCAGCGTCGGCGCGCCGACGGGCATAACCATGAATTCCTGGAAGTCGATCGGATTGTCGGCGTGTTCGCCGCCGTTGACGATGTTCATCATCGGCACCGGCAGAACGTGGGCCGAAACGCCGCCGACATAGGCCCAGAGCGGCATTCCGCGTGCGGCAGCCGCGGCCTTGGCCACCGCCAGACTAACGCCGAGAATGGCATTTGCGCCAAGGCGGCCTTTGTTGGCAGTACCGTCGAGCGCGATCATGGACAGGTCGAGATCACGCTGATCCTCGGCGTCGAAGCCCAGCAGAGCGTCGGCAATCTCGCCGTTCACGGCATCAAGCGCCTTCTGCACGCCCTTGCCGAGGTAGCGATCCTTGTCGCCGTCGCGCAGCTCGACGGCTTCGTGTGCGCCGGTGGATGCGCCCGAGGGGACCGCCGCGCGGCCGAAGCTGCCGTCTTCCAGCAGTACGTCCACCTCAACCGTAGGGTTGCCCCGGCTGTCGAGGATCTCGCGGCCGTGGATGTCGATAATTGCTGTCATGGCGAGCTCCGATCTTGGGAGGTGTTGTAATTGCATAAGGCACCGCCATATCGAGGGCCTTATCAGGACTTGCGGGGCCTCCTATTCGGCGGAACCATGTGGTGCAAGTCGCGTTCGATTCGGGATATTCCCGGCTGGACAGGCTCAGCCGGGACAATGGAAAGGGATGACATGGCCGAGACGACACCGAAGACTGCCAAGCCGCGCAAGCGCGCTACCAGTTCCACGGCGGCTGCGAAGCCCGCAGCGCCTCGCAGTGCGGAAGCCAAGTCGCGTTTCAACGCTGCTCTGGAAGAAGCGCGCGCTGGTGCTGCGCTGTTGGGAGCCGAAGCTCGCGATCGCGCCGGTGCTTATGGCAGCCAGGCGCGTGCGCGCGGTGATGACTGGGTCGGTGAAGCCAAGAGCAAGGCGGGCGAACTGGCCGTTCAAGGCAAGGGCAAGGCCAGCGAAGCACTGTCGGGCTTGGGCAAGGTAGTGGCCGACAATGCCGCAGTGATCGACGACAATCTCGGCGAGAAGTACGGCGACTATGCCCGGAGCGCATCACGAAAGTTGCACGACACTGCCGAGGCGCTCGATCGCAAGACCGTGGACGAACTGGGCGAAGATGCTCGTGAACTGGTGCGCAAGAGCCCGGCCGCTGCGGTTGGCCTGGCAGCGATTGCCGGATTCCTGATCGCCAGCCTCTTCCGCCGTAAGTGACGGTCCCTAGGGGGGATAGTGCCGAAACCCCGGACGATCGGGGTCGTGGCCCCTTGTCCGCAGAAGACGACGGCGCGGTGACGGCCGGCGACCGTTCGCTGGTGGAAGATGTCGAAGCCCTGATCGAAGACGGGAAGACGTATCTGGAGGCGGAGATCGCCTACCAGAAGACACGCGTCGCCTTCATCGCTGATGGTGCGAAGGAGGCGATCGTTTACGTGGCGATTTCGTCCGCGTTTGCCGTCCTCGCCCTTATCGGACTGACTGTCGGGCTGATAATCGCGCTGTCCCCGATTTTGACGCCCTTTGGCGCCAGCGCCTTGGTGGTTGGCCTGCTGATCGCCTGCGCCTTGCTTGCCGCTCGCGCGGCGCAGAAACGCTGGCATGCACTGATGGGTGCCATCGACCTGGGGTCGGGCAAAGATAGGCGCGAGAAATGAGCCTGCTTGAAGAGAGACTGGCCGAAGACCGCGCTTTGCGTGATGCGGCGCTGGCGCTGTTCAAGGCCGACATCGGGTACATTCGTGACGGCGTGCGCGAACGTGGTCTGACCGCTCGCCTGGCCGATCGATTGGGTGAAGGCACGCTCGACATGGTGGACGACGCCGTGGACTTTGCCGAATCCAACAAGGGCGTGGTCGCTGCGGGCGTCATGGCAGTGGTGCTGTGGTTCGCGCGTGGCCCTATCCTGAAATTAGTCGGCGGTTTGATCGGGGAAGATGACGGTTCCGAGGAACCGTGGGACGATGACGACCGTTCCGAACAGGGCGATACCGCTGAGAAAGATGACTGAAATGACCGAAGCGAAGCGTACCCAGTTGAAGCGTAAGGTGGCCGCAGCACAGAAGCGGAATGATGATCGCGGACGCACTACTATCGTCGACCGCGCCGGTGAACGGGCGATCGAGGCAAAGGACAAGCTGACCGACTTCGTTCGCGCCCATCCTGTGGCAACGGTGGCCGGCGGTCTTGCGTTGGGCGTGATCGTCAGCAGCTTCTTCAAGCGTTCTCCAACCCGCAAGCTGGGCAACCGCGCCGCGAAATCGGCCAGTGGGCTTGCAGCAATAGGTGCGCAATTCGCCATGGCTTACGCGCAACAAGCGATCGCCGCGGCCGCAGAGGCGAGCAAGACTGGCGCCGAAAAGCTGGACGATCTTAGCACCGCCGCGCGCGGTGCGGGACGCGAGGCGGCGGACAAGGCTGGCGAGATCGGTGATGCTGCCCGCAGTGCGACCCGCCACGCCGGCAAACGGCTGGGCAAGGCACTGCACGACCGTTTCAACTGACCATCTCTTCGCACTTGCAGCACGAGCGCGATGCCGTATGGAAGCAGATGAAACTACTTTACGGCGGAAGGTCAGGCCATGGGAAAACAGCTGCTGCATCTGGTAATGGGTGGGCGTGTCTCCGACCCTCAGACGCTGGAATTTCAGGATCTAAAGGACATCCACATCGTAGGCATCTTCCCCAGTTACGCTGAGGCGGAAGAAGCATGGCGCGCGTGGGCGCAGCGCACGGTTGACGATGCTGAGATGAGGTATGTGATCGTCCACCTGCACCGGCTGCTGGAGCCCGAGCTTTCGGTAGACTGACCTGCCGATCCATCGGGATCGAGGCATAGGAGATTGGCGGACGCAGCACGTCCGCCAATTTCACATCAGATAAATTCGATCTTTTCGACCTGATAAAAGCGGTCGCCGCTGGGCACAGTCACTTCCACTTCTTCACCCACCTGCTTGCCAATCAGGGCGCGGCCGAGGGGTGAATCGTAAGATATGCGTCCGTTGCGAGCGTCGGCTTCGGTCTGACCCACGATCTGGTAGCGCTGCGGCTTGTCCTGATCGTCGAGCACGGTGACGGTCGCTCCGAACACGATCCGATCACCGGAAAGCGTTGACGGATCGATGATCTGGGCGCGGCTTACGCGGTCTTCGATCTCGGCAATCTGAGCCTCTACATGGCCCTGCCGTTCCTTGGCCGCGTGATATTCGGCATTTTCGGACAGATCGCCATGAGCGCGCGCTTCCTCGATCGCATCGACGATCTTCGGACGCTCGGCTCTCAGAACCTGAAGGTCGGCAGTCAGCTTTTCATAGCCTTCCGCCAGCATCGGCACTCTTTCCATTGGCTTCCCAGTCTGTCCTTGTGTTTCCCGCCAAAGTTACCCTCCCCCGCCCCATAGGGGCGGTTGAGCGCCGTTTAAATGTCGGGAGATTTACCGTCGCTCAGCCATAATAGTCTTGCAGCGAACGCACTTCAAGTTCGCTGGCCCGGACCGAAATGATCGCCTGCGCCGTAGCGGCGGAGGATGCGGCGGTGGTGTAGTATGGAACCTTTTCTTTCAGCGCCGACGCCCGGATGGACTGGCTGTCCTTATGGCTCTGCCAGCCTTCGGTGGTGTTGAAGATCAAGGCGATCTCGCCATCGATGATGCGGTCAACGATATGAGGGCGCCCTTCGGCGACCTTGTTTACCCGCTCCACCGGAATGCCGGCGTCCGACAGATACTGTGCCGTTCCGCCGGTCGCGACGACCCGGAAACCTTGCTGGGCCAGTTGTCGAACCGCGTTCAGGATATGCGGCTTGTCGCTATCCTTCACCGATACGAACAACGTGCCGCTATCAGGCAGCCGGGTGCCTTCACCCAACTGCGACTTGATGTAGGCGGTCGGGAAATCCCGATCGATACCCATGACTTCGCCGGTGGACTTCATTTCCGGCGTCAGGGCCGGATCCGATCCCGGGAAGCGGGCGAACGGGAACACGGCTTCCTTCACCGTCATGTAATCGATGCGCCAATCGACCGGCGGCAGATCGGCCAGCTTCTCACCCGCCATGACGCGTGCGGCAATCTTGGCAATAGGCGTGCCGATGGCCTTGGCAACGAAGGGCACCGTGCGGCTGGCGCGCGGGTTCACCTCGATCAGATAGACTTCGCCGTCCTTGACCGCGAACTGCACGTTCATCAGGCCGCGCACGCCGAGGGCCAGGGCGAGCTCTCGCGCCTGCCGCTCCATCTCGTCGATCACTTCGTCCGACAGGCTGTACGGCGGCAAGGTCGCCGCGCTGTCGCCTGAATGGACGCCCGCTTCCTCAATGTGCTGCATCACGCCGGCGATCACGACCTGCTCGCCATCGCACAGTGCGTCCACGTCAGCCTCGATCGCGTCGCGCAGATACTGGTCGATCAGCACGGGGCTGTCGCCCGAGACGTTCACCGCAGTGGCGATATAGGCATCGAGCTGAGCGTCGGAATCGACGATCTCCATCGCACGACCACCCAGCACGTAGCTGGGGCGCAGCAGCACCGGGTAACCGATGTGATGCGCGACGGCCAAAGCCTCGTCCCGGCTGCGGGCGATGCCGTTTTGCGGCTGCTTCAGCTTGAGGTCGTTAACCAGCTTCGCAAAACGCTCACGGTCTTCCGCAAGGTCGATCGCATCGGGCGAGGTGCCGAGGATCGGGATACCCGCGTTCTCCAGCGGTTGCGCGAGCTTGAGCGGGGTCTGCCCGCCAAACTGCACAATCACGCCCACCAGTTCACCGCTCTGCTGTTCGACGCGCAGGATTTCCATCACGTCTTCAGCGGTCAGCGGTTCGAAGTAGAGGCGATCCGAGGTGTCATAGTCGGTACTGACCGTCTCCGGGTTGCAGTTGACCATGATCGTTTCGTACCCGGCCTCGCTCAGCGCGAAGCAGGCGTGGACGCAGCAGTAATCGAACTCGATGCCCTGCCCGATCCGGTTCGGACCACCGCCGAGGATGACGATCTTGCGACGGTCGCTGGGGTAGGCCTCGTCCTCCGGCTCACCGAAGGTCGGCGCTTCGTAGGTCGAATACATGTAAGGCGTAATCGCCTCGAACTCGGCGGCGCAGCTGTCGATACGCTTGAACACCGGGAACACGCCAAGACGATGGCGCAGCGCGCGCACTTCATCTTCACTGGTGGCACCGGCCATCGCTTGCAGAGCGTCGTGCAGCAGGCCCGAGCGGCGAGCCTGCGTTTCAGCCAGACCGCCCGCTACGCCGACAGAGCGTACCGCCAGCGTTGCGAGGCGCTTGTCGGAAAAGCCCATCGACTTCAGGCGGCGGAGGCTGGCAGCGTCGTTCGGCAGGCCGTCCTTCGCAATGGCCGCCTCTTCCGCGATGATTTCCGCGATATGGCGCAGGAACCACAGGTCGTAGTGGGTAATCGCGTTGACTTCTTCGACCGTGAAGCCTTCACGGAAGGCCTGACCGACCTTGAGCAAGCGATCCGGCGTGGCCTGACTCAGGGCGGCGGTGATCTCGTCACGGCTCGCACCTTCCAGTTCCACTATACGGTTGAAGCCGTCGAGGCCCGTTTCGAGGCCGCGCAGCGCCTTCTGAAGCGATTCCTTGAAGTTACGGCCAATGGCCATGACTTCACCGACCGACTTCATCGCCGTGCTCAGCAGCGGCTCTGCGCCCTTGAACTTCTCGAAAGCGAAGCGGGGGATCTTGGTGACGACGTAGTCGATCGTCGGTTCAAAGCTGGCCGGGGTTGCACCGGTGATCTCGTTGGTGATCTCGTCCAGCGTATAGCCGACCGCCAGCTTGGCAGCGACGCGCGCGATGGGAAAGCCGGTAGCCTTGGACGCGAGCGCCGAAGACCGCGACACGCGCGGGTTCATCTCGATCACGATCAGGCGGCCGTCCTTCGGATTGACCGCGAACTGCACGTTGGAACCGCCCGTTTCGACGCCAATCTCACGCAGCACAGCAATGCTGGCGCTGCGCATGATCTGGTATTCCTTGTCCGTCAGCGTCAGCGCAGGGGCGACGGTGATGGAATCGCCGGTGTGAACGCCCATCGGATCGACGTTTTCGATCGAACAGATGATGATGCAGTTGTCGTGCCGATCGCGCACGACCTCCATCTCGTATTCCTTCCAGCCGAGCAGCGATTCTTCGATCAGGACTTCGGTGGTCGGGCTGGCGTCGAGGCCGGAGCGCACAATCGCTTCGAACTCACTGCGGTTATAGGCGATGCCGCCGCCGGTTCCGCCCAGCGTGAAGCTGGGGCGGATGATGGCGGGCAGGCCCGTGCGTTCCAGCACGGCGTAAGCCTCATCAACCGTGTGGGCCACGCCGCTGCGAGCGGATTCGAGGCCGATCTTGTCCATCGCCTCGCGGAAACGCTGGCGGTCTTCAGCCTTGTCGATCGCGTCGGCATTGGCGCCGATCATGGTCACGCCAAACTTCTCAAGCGTACCGTCGTTGAACAGCGCCAGCGCGGTGTTGAGCGCGGTCTGGCCACCCATCGTGGGCAGCAGCGCGTCAGGCCGTTCCTTTTCGATGATCTTCGCGACGATTTCCGGCGTGATCGGCTCCACGTAAGTGGCGTCCGCAAACTCCGGATCGGTCATGATCGTGGCGGGGTTGGAGTTGACGAGGACCACGCGGTAGCCCTCCTCCTTCAGCGCCTTGATCGCCTGAGTGCCGGAATAGTCGAACTCGCACGCCTGACCGATAATGATCGGGCCAGCGCCAATGACGAGGATCGAGGAGATGTCAGTTCTTTTGGGCATGTTGGTCCGTAATCATTTGAATGTGAAGCGGAAAACCCTCGCGCGCAGCGCGTTCGAAAACACAATGAATCGCGAGATCGTTTTCCTGCTCAATTTTGATTAGTGAGTATGGCACTCCATCAACGCCGTTCGCCGCTTTCATGTAGAAGCGTTTTGCTCCGCATTCTCGAAGCAACGCGCCGCTAGTTTGTGCCACTGACTCCAAATGGTCGATCTCATCAGATAGCAAATCTCGTTCCGAAACGCTGAGATAAGGCTGTGGCGCTCCCCCGCTCGAAGCGAGCAGATTGAACGAAATGGTGACCGCCGCACACACCGCCGCCCCTGCCGCAAACCAGATGAGGCGCGTCCGCCTCACTCCAGCATCCCCACGAACTTCTCGAACAGGTAGAAGCTGTCTTGCGGGCCGGGGCTGGCTTCAGGGTGGTATTGCACGCCAAATGCCTTCTTACCCTTGATTGCGATGCCGCAGTTGGAGCCGTCGAACAGGCTGACGTGGGTTTCCTCCACGTGATCGGGCAGCGAGGCATTATCGACTGCGAAGCCGTGGTTCATGCTGGTGATTTCCACCACGCCGTCTTCCAACCGCTTTACCGGGTGGTTCGCACCGCGGTGGCCCTGATGCATCTTGGAGGTCTTTGCCCCCGCCGCGAGGCCGAGCATCTGGTGGCCTAGGCAAATGCCGAAAATCGGCACGTCCTTGTCCAGCAGTCCCTTGATGGTCGGCACCGAATATTCGCCGGTAGCCGCCGGATCGCCCGGACCGTTCGACAGGAACACGCCAGCGGGTTCAAGCGAGAGGATCTCATCCAGTCCCGTCTGAGCAGGCACGACCGTCACGCGCGCTCCAGCCTGCACAAGATTGCGGAAGATGTTGTCCTTCGCGCCGTAATCGATAGCGACGACGTGAGGGCGGGCATCGCGCGGTGCGCGGGCGTAGCCTTTGCCCAGCGACCAGATTCCGCCTTCCCAGTCCTGATCGTCAGAACGGCTAACGCGGCGCGCCAGGTCCATACCGACGAGGCCGGGCCATTCCTGAGCACGCTTTACCAGCGCGGGAATATCGAATCTGCCCGCGGGATCGTGCGCGATCACGGCGTTGGGCGCGCCGCTGACGCGGATACGGCGGGTGAGCGCGCGGGTGTCGATGCCCGAAAGGCCGATCTTACCCTGCGCCGCCAGCCAGTCCGAGAACTCGCGCTCTGCACGGAAGCTCGACGATTGGGTGACGTCTTCACGCACTACGCAGCCAACAGCACCCTCCACCGCCGATTCGACGTCGTCGGCATTGGTGCCAACGTTGCCGACATGCGGGAAAGTGAACGTGACGATCTGCCCGGCGTAGGAAGGATCAGTCATGATCTCCTGATAACCGGTCATCGAGGTGTTGAAGCAGACTTCACCGACGGCATTGCCCACGGCGCCGAAGCCCCTTCCCCAGATGACTGTGCCATCGGCGAGGACGAGGACGCCAGTGGCCCCCTTGGGTTGGGCAGCAGAAGGGGCAGGCAGGGCCATGGGCTCTCCGTTCGAGGGGTTTTCCAGCAGTAGGTGCTAAGTCGTGGCCGCTAGACCTCGCCCTACCCGCCGTCAACCTCGCCAGCGGTTAAAAATGACGCTAGGCGGGCCCACGACTAAACCATCCACCGGAAAGATACCAAAATGCTCCGCGACGATCTCAAGCAAGCCCAGATCTCGGCAATGAAGGGCGGCGACAAGGAACGCCTTGCTGCTGTACGCCTGATCCTGGCCAAGGTGAAGGACCGCGATATCGAGCAGCGCACCGCGTCACAGCCGATGGAAGACGACGCGATGATCATCGACACCCTGCAGAAGATGGCCAAGCAGCGCCGGGAGTCGATCGAGATGTACGAAACCGGTGGCCGCGAGGAACTCGCCGCGGTTGAGCGCGCCGAACTGGCGGTGATCGAAGAATTCCTGCCCCGCCAGATGGATGAGGCCGAAACGAAGGCGGCCATCGAATCGATCAAGGCCGAACTCGGCGCCAGCGGCATGAAGGACATGGGCCGTGTGATGGCCGAGCTGAAGGCGCGCCACAGCACCGTGCTCGACATGGGCCGTGCCAGCGGTTGGGTTAAGGCTTCGCTCGCCTGAAATCCCGTCGGCTGCGCTTATCGCGCGGCCGCGATGTGCACATGACGTCCGCGCCCTTGTTCTTTCGCACGATAGAGAGCGCGGTCGGCCGCACGCAGAACTTCAGCCATGTCGCCTGAGCCGCCGAGACACTCCGCGCTACCGACGCTGACCCCGACTCGAACTTTGATGCCCCGACCCAAGTCGTAGTCATGCCCGACCTCAGTGATGATCCGGTCGATCACGCGATCCGCCTCGTGAAGCGGCGTGTTGTGCATGATGATGGCGAACTCATCGCCACCCAGGCGGAAAACGTCGTCATTTTTGCGGATCGAGGCACTCAGCCGGTCAGCCACACTTTGCAGCAGGTGGTCGCCGACATCGTGCCCGTACTTGTCGTTGATCTGCTTGAAACCATCGAGGTCGAGGCAGGCGATGCTGGCCGTACACCCCGCCGGCATGTCGGTAAGTTCGTCGACACGCTCAGCGAACAGCAGCCGGTTGGAAAGCCCGGTCAGCGGGTCCGTCCGCGCAACTTCGTGAAGATGTATCTTGGTTCTTGCCGCCCCGCAAAACACGTCAAAGTTCTGCTGCACCAGGAAGAACAGCATCAAACACCAAGGCAGCGTGAAAATCGTCACGGCCAATACGGCGTCATTTTCCGCCAGAATGCCCGCTACAGAGATCGGCAGGGCGAGCACGAGTATCATGATCTTCGCCGCACGGGGCGTTGGTGCATTGCGGAAGCTGACAACGCCGACGGCACCGGCAATCGTGGTGACCGCCAGCATCGTCAGCGTCATATTGCCGCTCAGTAACGAGAGCGCAGCCGCCATCCCGAGCATGGAGGCCCATGCGAGGCCCATCAGTGTCAGCCAACCGGTCCCGCGGGCACGCTGGGACATGGTATTCAATCCTGGCATGCTGACGAGCCGCCACCGGGCCGCGCCCAGGGTCATATCGACGATAGCCCAGACCGCTGCCCAGGTTGCGCCGATCGTCACGATCGCCGTCATCGCCAGGGCGAATGAGCTGAAAACGGATACGGGAATGCTCACGCGCCAGCGGAAAAGCAGGGATACTACCTGGTCGCGCAGTTCCATTTCGCACTGCGGCACCCCGCCCTGAAGCGAGGCGAAGAACCGATCCAACCACTTATCTGCGGCGCTTCTGTGCGGATACCCGTGATCCATCTTCCCGCTTCGTATCGTATCGCGTGGAAAGTCCGTGTAGGTCCGACTATAGAACCAAGGGTTAAGGGCCTAGCGGTTGACTTGTCTTACCTGGACAGTCGCTTCCCAGGAGAATCCGCATTGTCGCTATCCCAGGCTTTCCTCGATGAGTTGCGCGCCCGCGTGACGCTATCGAGCCTGGTCATGCGCACCACTAAGCTCACTCGTGCCGGGCGGGAATGGAAGGCGTGCTGCCCGTTCCATAACGAGAAATCACCCAGCTTCACGGTCAGTGACGAAAAAGGTTTCTACCACTGTTTCGGCTGCGGAGCCCACGGGGACGCGATCCGCTGGATGACCGATCAGCGCGGCCTGTCATTCATGGATGCCGTTAAGGAACTCGCGGCGGAGGCTGGGCTTGATGTACCCCGCCCCGACCCGCGTGAGGCGCAGGAGGCTGAGCAACGGGCGGGTCTGCATGACGTCATGGCGGCGGCGCAGGACTGGTTCGTCAGCAATCTCCAGGGCCCCGGCGGTGCGAAGGCACGCGATTACCTCAAGACCCGCGGCTTTAACGAGCGGACGATCGAACGGTTTGGCTTCGGTTACGCGCCCGACAGCCGTGTCGCGATGAAGCAGGCCCTCCCCCAGTTTGAGGAGTCCATGCTGATCGAGACCGGGCTGAGGATCGCGGTCGATGGCAAGGAACCTTACGACCGCTTCCGAGACCGCCTCATGCTGCCCATCAACGATGCACGCGGCCGTGTAATCGCGTTCGGCGGGCGTATACTCGACAAGGACAAAAAAGACGCCCCGAAGTATCTGAATTCACCCGACACGCCTTTGTTCGACAAGGGGCGCACACTCTACAACATGCACCGTGCGGGGCCGGCATCGCGCAAGAGTGACCGGATCGTGGTAGTCGAAGGATACATGGACGTGATCGCCCTGGCCGCCGCGGGGATGGAAGACGCCGTGGCTCCGATGGGCACCGCGCTGACCGAACGGCAGATTGAGCTGCTCTGGCGACTGGTGGACAAGCCGGTGCTCTGCTTCGACGGTGATGCGGCCGGGCGCCGCGCCGCGATGCGCGCAGCGACGCGGGCGCTACCGATGTTACGGCCGGGTCAGTCGCTGCAATTCGTCACCTTGCCCGCCGGGATGGACCCGGACGATCTGATCAAGGCGAAAGGCCGCGACGCTATGGAGCGGTTGCTGGCTGAACCCGGTAGCCTGCTCGACATGCTGTGGGACCACGAACGCGAGGCCGCGCCCCTCAACTCGCCGGAGGACAAGGCCGGGTTGAAGGCACGACTGCTGGCTCACGTCGAAGCGATCCAGGACCCCGATATCGCCGCACTCTACCGACGCGACTTGCTCGACCGATTCTCGTCATTCGCCTTTCCGCGCCGAGAATTCACACCCCGCCCCGAGTTTACCGGCAAGCGGTTCGGCGGGAAGCCGGCAAAGCAGGGCGCGTCCGACCGTCTTCGGCGTTCGGTGAGCGTCAATTCTCGCGATACTTTGGCGCTGGCTGTGCTGGCCGGGCTGGCCCGCCATCCCGACCAGATTTCACGTCACGCGGAAGCGTTGCTCAGCCTGTCGCCGGCAGAACCGAAGCTGGCTGGCGCGATCGACAATCTGCTGGACCACGCAGAAAGCCTTGAAGGACGCGCAAGCCGCACCATATCCGCCGCAGGCCTCCAGACGCCGCCGCCGGATAACTCTTTCTTTTCCTTCCTGAGTGAAGGCACAGATCCGCAAGTCGCGCGCGAGGAACTGGCTGAAGCGGTGGCGCTGCTGGTCGAACGGCCAGCGCTTGATGCTGCCATCGCTGCGGCTACGGCCCGTTTCGACATCGACCCCGACGGGGCTTTCGCTGAGCAGCAACGTCTGCGGCAACGAAAGCTGGAAATCGAGTCGCGACTCGGGCACATGGCGCGCAAACGCGCCGCCCTGGCGGAAAGCGGGGCGGACGAGGGGCATAAGGCGCACGCTGCGGGTAATTCCCCCGCGACGGACGGACAGGAAACAGGTTGACGCAAGAGATCATGGCTTCGGAAGACACCACCGCGACCGACGACGCACCCCTGATCGACCTCAATGAGGCCTCGATTAAGAAGCTCATCGCCAAGGCCAAGCGCCGGGGCTACATCACCGTGGACGAGCTGAACGAGGCGCTTCCGCAGGATCAGATGTCCAGCGAACAGATTGAAGACGTGATGTCTGCGATCTCGGAAATGGGCGTGAACATCGTCGAAACTGACGAAGACGCTGCCGAGGAAGACGCCGAGAACGACGGCGACGACGCGGAAGAAGCATCGTCTGACGACGGCGCCGATGGCGACGATTCCGGCCACGTTCCGGAAAAGAAGAAGAAAGAAACGACCGAACGTACCGATGACCCGGTGCGTATGTACCTGCGCGAAATGGGCGCGGTCGAACTGCTCAGCCGCGAAGGCGAAATCGCCATCGCCAAGCGGATCGAGGCCGGTCGCGACACGATGATCATGGGCCTGTGCGAAAGCCCGATCACGTTCCACGCCATCATCCAGTGGTCCGAAGCGCTGAACGCCGGCGAAATGCAGCTGCGAGAGATCCTCGATCTTGACGCGATGCTGTCCAAGGAACCTCCCGTCGAAAAGATGGAGGAGGAGAACGAGGACGATAGCGGCGAAATAAGCGAAGAGACCGCAGGCCCCTCTTTCAAGGAGGAAGAGGAGCCTGAGGAAGAAGAAGAGGGCGACGAGGACGAAAACGGCGAACCGCGCCAGCGCCGCCGCGAGGAAGAGGAAGAGGAAGACAACACCCTCAGCCTCGCCCAGATGGAAGCCGCGCTTAAGCCCGAGGCGCTGGAACGCTTCGCGCGCATCGCGGACCTCTTCAAGAAGTTCGAGAAGATCCAGGCAGAGCGCGTCGACGTGCTCGGTCGCGGCGAGGACTTCCCCGCCGCCAAGGAAAAGAAGTACGAAGAACTGCGTGAACAGCTCACCGCTGAGGTGGAGAGCGTGCAGTTCCACGCCACCAAGATCGAGTTCCTGGTGGACAACCTCTATGCCTTCAATCGCCGCCTGACGACGCTGGGCGGGCAGATGCTGCGCCTTGCTGAACGTCACAAGGTGAAGCGCGCTGACTTCCTTGGTGCGTACGTAGGCAACGAGCTGGACGAGAGCTGGCTCGCCTCGATGGCGAAGAAGGACAAGAAGTGGGCCGCGTTCGCCGAGAACGAGGCCGATGGTGTCGAGCGTATTCGCGCCGAGATCGCAGATATAGCCAGCCAGACCGGCATGGCGCTCAGCGAGTTCCGCCGCATCGTGAACACGGTGCAGAAGGCTGAACGCGAAGCACGTATCGCCAAGAAGGAAATGGTGGAGGCTAACCTCCGCCTCGTGATTTCGATCGCGAAGAAGTACACCAACCGCGGCCTGCAATTCCTGGATCTTATTCAGGAAGGTAACATCGGCTTGATGAAGGCGGTCGATAAGTTCGAATACCGCCGCGGCTACAAGTTCAGCACTTACGCAACCTGGTGGATTCGTCAGGCGATCACGCGTTCAATCGCGGATCAGGCGCGCACGATCCGTATCCCGGTCCACATGATCGAGACGATCAACAAGCTGGTCCGCACGAGCCGTCAGTTCCTGCACGAGCAGGGCCGTGAGCCGACTCCGGAGGAGATGGCAGAGCGCCTCTCCATGCCGCTGGAGAAGGTTCGCAAGGTGATGAAGATCGCCAAGGAACCGATCAGCCTCGAAACGCCGATCGGCGACGAGGAAGATTCGCACCTGGGCGATTTCATCGAGGACAAGAACGCGATCATCCCTGTGGATGCGGCCATTCAGGCCAACCTGAAGGAAACCGTCACCCGCGTGCTGGCCAGCCTAACCCCCCGCGAGGAACGCGTGCTTCGCATGCGCTTCGGCATCGGCATGAACACCGATCACACGCTGGAAGAAGTCGGCCAGCAGTTCTCGGTCACCCGCGAACGTATCCGCCAGATCGAAGCGAAGGCTCTGAGGAAACTCAAGCATCCGAGCCGCAGCCGCAAGATGCGCAGCTTCCTGGACCAGTAAGACGAAAGGCCCCGCTTCGGCGGGGTTTTTCATGCCCTGATTTCCGGCGACGAAAAAAACGCTCTGGCAGGGAACTCATCGCCCGCTTATCCGTTTCCACTTAACCGAACGATCAAAATCCTTCGGTGATGAGACATCTTCAAGAAATTGGAGAAGTCATCAGGAGCCCCGACACTTCACAGTGCCGGGGCTTTCCTTCACCCAGCAACGACGGATGGGCTGCACTCCGCGATCTTGGTCTCGGGGGCGTCGGGGTTGCCCGCAGTACCTTCGTAAAGGGTGCCGTCCTGCCCCTTGTTCCACCAGACAAGAGTCTTGCCGGCGGTTCGTCCGTTCTCCGTGACGTACCGTGCGCCGCTGGCAGAGACACCGACAGTCAGATCATAGGTTCTACCATCGAGGGTGAGAGCGGCCTTCGCCGGGTCCGCGCTGTTGTCATAGGCAACGGACAGCCGCTGCGCTGGCAGGCAATCGTATGCCACTGGCGCATCGGCCATCGCGGCAGTGGGCGTGGCAGAGGTGGCGGTATCTGTCGGCGCCGGTTCGGTTTTCGATCCACCGCAGGCCGCCAGTAAAAACGCGGGACTGAGTGCGATAAGGGCCTTGGCGTGCATCGTCATCGGACATTCCTCTCGTAAGCTTTGTTACGTTCGCCCCAGCCCGGCGAGGAATGTACGTGAGTGCGCAAAAGGACGCAATCTTACGAGATAGCCACACTCATCGGGGACAAAGGGCATTTGCGGTGGAACCACGAGGCGCAAATCACTATGTGCGCTCCGATGAAGATCGCCATCGCCTCCGACCACGCGGCTTTCGCACTGAAAGGCGAGCTCGCCGATTGGCTGCGCAGCCTCGGTCACGACGTGGCCGATCTCGGCACGAACGGTGCTGAGTCGGTCGATTATCCCGACTACGGCTACAAGCTGGGCCAGCATATCGCCGCCGGCACGTCCGACTTTGGTGTTGCCCTTTGCGGCAGTGGTATCGGCATTTCGATCGCCGTGAACCGCATTCCGGCAGCGCGATGCGCACTTGTGTCGGAACCGCTTTCGGCCAGTCTTGCCCGCCAGCATAACGATGCCAACGTGATCGCGCTCGGCGCGCGGCTGACCGGTATCGACATGGCCAAAGCCTGCATCGAGGCCTTCCTCAACACCCCATTCGCTGGCGACCGGCATGCCCGGCGCGTCGAAAAGCTCTCCAAATCCCCTCAGGACGCCTGATTTCATGAGTTCGCAGATCAACCCCGCCGCCGCAGCCGATCCGCTCAACCGCTTCTGGCATGACAGCCTGCAAGACGCTGACCCTGATGTCGCTGCCATCATCGGCCGCGAACTGGGGCGCCAGCGCGACCGGATCGAACTGATCGCCAGCGAGAACATCGCCAGCCCGGCCGTGCTCGAAGCGACCGGATCGGTGTTCACCAACAAGTATGCGGAAGGCTATCCTGGCCGTCGTTACTACGGCGGTTGCGACTACGCGGACGAGGTAGAGACGCTGGCGATCGACCGCGCCAAGGCTCTTTTCGGCTGCCAGTTCGCCAACGTGCAGCCCAACAGCGGCAGCCAGATGAATCAGGCGGTGTTCCTGGCGCTGTTGACGCCGGGCGACACCTTCATGGGCCTCGATCTGGCGGCAGGTGGCCACCTGACTCATGGTTCGCCCGTGAACATGAGCGGCAAGTGGTTCAACGCGGTCCCCTATGGTGTCCGCAAGGAAGACCAGCGGCTCGACATGGATGCGATCCGTCAGCTCGCTCACGAGAACAAGCCGAAGCTGATCATCGCAGGCGCCACCGCCTATCCGCGCCATTGGGATTTCGCTGCATTCCGCGAAATTGCGGACGAGGTTGGCGCCTATCTGCTGGTCGATATGTCGCACTTCTCGGGCCTTGTCGCGGGCGGCGCCCACCCCTCGCCCTTCCCGCATGCACACGTTGTCACGACGACCACGCACAAGAGCCTGCGCGGCCCGCGTTCCGGCGTCATCCTGACTAACGACGAAGCGCTGGCAAAGAAGTTCAACACCGCCGTGTTCCCCGGCATGCAGGGCGGCCCGCTGGTTCACGTGATCGCGGCCAAGGCCGTCGCCTTCGGTGAAGCGCTGCGTCCTGAATTCAAGGTCTACGCCCGCTCCGTGGTTGAGAACGCCAAGGCGCTTGCGGCCAGTCTGGAAGAACACGGTCTGCGGATCGTTTCCGGCGGCACCGACAACCACCTCATGCTGGTGGACCTCGGCCCGAAGGAAGTGACCGGCAAGGCGGCCGAAGTCGGCCTCGACCGCGCATTCCTCACCTGCAACAAGAACTCGATTCCTTTCGATCCGCTGCCACCGACGAAGACCTCTGGTGTCCGTCTCGGCACTCCTGCTGCAACCACCCGCGGTTTCGGCCCGGCAGAATTCCGCAAGGTCGGCGGCCTGATCGCCGAGGTGCTGGAAGGTATGCGCAGGAATGGCGATGAGGGCGACGCTCAGGTGGAAGAAAGCGTCCGTCGCCGCGTTGCTGAGCTGTGCGAGGCATTTCCCGTCTACCCAGGGAGGTAATCATGTCGCAGAAGCCGATCGACGATAAGTTGCTTGTGGACGCCGTTTCCGAGGTGAAGGCGATGGGCAAGCAAGGCCTTGCCCATCCGTCGAGCAAGCCAGTGATCGTTGGCGGTGCTGTGGGCGGCGCAGCCGGTGCCCTGTTGCTCGGTAGCGCCTGGCCGCTGGCCATGCTCGCTGGCGCAGGCTTCATGCTCTACAAGAGAATACGGCCCTAAGGTGCGCTGCCCGTTCTGTGCCCATGACGACAGTCAGGTAAAGGATTCACGCCCTACCGAGGACAACACCGCCATCCGGCGACGGCGCCAGTGCGATGGCTGCGGTGGCAGGTTCACGACGTTTGAGCGGGTTCAGCTGCGCGAGGTCATGGTGATCAAGAGCGGCGCCGCAGACGGGGTCAGGAAGCGTGAGCCGTTCGAGAGGGCCAAGCTGGAACAGTCGGTTGCCCTAGCCTGTCGTAAGAGAGGGGTCGAACAAGAGCGGATCGACCAGCTTGTTTCGGGCATCCAGCGTCAGGTTGAGACCGCTGGTGAGAGCGAGATCCCATCCGACAGGATTGGTGAAATGGTGATGGAAGGGCTGCGCCAGCTGGACGCGGTGGCCTACATCCGCTTCGCCTCTGTCTATCGCGACTTCTCCGAGGCGCGCGACTTCGAAGAATTCGCCAGCAGCGTGCGCGATGTCGGGAACAAGTGACAAGCCGGTAATCGTTCTCGTCCGCCCGCAACTGGGCGAGAACATCGGCAAGGCGGCGCGGGCGATGCTCAATTTCGGGCTGACCGAGATGCGCCTCGTTTCCCCTCGCGATGGATGGCCCAATCCCTCTGTCGGCCCCGCAGCGTCGGGCGCCGACATCGTATTGGAGCAGGCCACGGTGTTCGAAAGCGTGGCAGAAGCCGTGGCCGACTGCGCGCACGTCTACGCCACCACAGTGCGCAAACGGGGCGTCACCAAGCCGGTGCTAACGCCAGACGCAGCCGCCAGCGCGATCCGCTCCCAATCCGGAAAAAGCGCCGTGCTGTTCGGACCGGAACGGTCGGGGCTCGAAACAGATGACGTTGCGCTGGCGCGCGCAATTGTGACGGTGCCAGTCAATCCCGAGTTCGGTTCGCTGAATCTGGCGCAGGCCGTGATCCTGATGGCCTACGAATGGTCACGAACGCGGGACCTGGCGCAGCCCCCATTGGAAGAATTGCTCCCGCCAGCAGATCAGGACGATCTGGAAGGTCTCATTGGTCATTTCGAAACGCTTCTGGAGCCACGCGGATACTTTCTGCCCCCCGCCCGCGCCGAGGCCACCCGCCGCACCTTGCGGGGCGTGCTGACCAAACCGGCCTGGAACCATCTCGAAGTGCGCACCCTCCGCGGCGTTCTCAATTATTTGCAGAAACCGCCGCGCGACAAGTAGCGACAATCCAAACGTTTACCCTCATCCTGCGGCCATGTTAGCTTGGCGCGAACAAATATGGGTGAGGAACTGGGATGCGGATTTCTTTTTTATTGGCTGCTGCGACTTTTTTGATGGCAGGCACGGCGGTAGCTGCCGCTCCTCAGAATACCTCTTCCAGCAATGAAGGCACAGCCAAGGAAAAGCGCGTCTGCAAAAGCGAGAAGATTACCGGATCTCTCACTCGAGTACGGCGTGTCTGCATGACCCAGCGGGAATGGGATCTGCTCTCTGAAAACGCTCAACGAGGTGTGAACGATATTTCCAGAGATGCGTCTAGAAATCAGATGGGGCAGCAATAAATTCTGAAATTGCAGCAACTTCTCAAATAATTGACCTTCTCTAGTATAATTCATCCATTCCTGTTATCTAACCGCACAACGATAACGGGAGTGGATGATGAAAGCATTATACGTCGCCGGTGCTGTGCTGGCGTTCATTGCCCCCCCCGCGTCAGCCCAAGACAATGACACTGCAGCTACTGAAAAGAGGGTTTGCAAGTCGGAAAAGATAACCGGCTCGCTGACTCGCGTCCGACGAGTATGCATGAGCCAACGCGAGTGGGATCAATTGGCGGAAGACCGAGCACGCTCGTTGAATCGGCTTGAGCGCAGCGCCAATCATGCTGAGGCAATGACTAACCGCACCGGACTGGGTGGCCCTAGTGGCCACGGGCACACATTCTAGCTCACCCGGGAGGCACTGCAGTCGAATCTTATTTGAGTGAGCGCAGCTAGAACGTAGCTGAAGTCGGAGAACCCCATGAAGACCATGACGATAGCTGCTCTCGCCTTGGCAACAGCTGCGCCCCCGGCAGCAGCGCAAAGTTCGGCACCGGACACTTCGCGCAATGAGAAAAGGGTATGCCACACCGAAAAGGTTACCGGCTCGCTTACTCGCGTTCGAAGAGTTTGCCTGACTCAGCGGCAATGGGATGAGCTGAAGGAAGGGCACACTCAGGCTCGTGACAGAACTGAACGGAGCTTGCTGCAATCAGAAGCGCTTAAAGAACAGCGCGGCGCCGGGCACGTCTATTAGCAAGCCGCAGACGGTCTCGATCGAACTGAGCGTGCTCCAGTCGAGCAACCACCTGACAATTGACTTTCGAACGCGAAGCGGCCAAGGGCGCCGCTCGCAATTGGTCCCGCACCCCGGTGAAGCGGCGGCCGCGCATGACGGAAGGTCATGCGGTGCGATGCCGGGTTGAAGCGCCGCCACTGGGGCGGTGACAGCAAATTTGGAGTACGACGCATGTCGAAGCGCAAAAGCGCCAAGCATAAACTCGACCGCCGCATGGGCGAGAACATCTGGGGCCGTCCTAACAGCCCCGTGAACCGCCGTTCGTACGGCCCGGGCCAGCATGGTCAGCGCCGCAAGAGCAAGATGAGCGACTTCGGCCTGCAGCTGCGCGCCAAGCAGAAGCTCAAGGGCTACTACGGCGACGTCACCGAGAAGCAGTTCAAGGCGACCTACAAGGCCGCCGCTCGCATGAAGGGCGACACCGGCCAGAACCTGATCGGTCTGCTGGAACAGCGCTTGGACATGATCGTCTACCGCGCCAAGTTCGCGCCGACGATCTTCGCCGCGCGTCAGATCGTCAGCCACGGCCACATTCGCGTGAATGGCGTGAAGTGCAACATCGCGAGCCGCAAGGTCGTGCCGGGCGACGTTGTGAGCCTGGGCTCCAAGGCCAAGGAAATGGCGCTCGTCATCGAAGCACAGAGCCTGCCTGAGCGCGATATTCCAGACTACGTCGCCTCCGATGGCACCGACAAGGTGACCTTCACGCGCGTGCCCAAGCTGGACGAGGTTCCCTACCCCGTCACGATGGAACCGAACCTGGTCGTCGAGTTCTACTCGCGCTAATCCGGTTTCCGGCTATGATATAAGAGGGCGGTCCTGCGGGGCCGCCCTTTTCGTTTCAGGGGCCGTTTTGGCCACCCACCGACGCAGCCCGCCAATCAAAGCTGCGGCGCGACAACTTAGGGCTCCCGAAAAGCCGAAAGAGCGCCGAATCTCGGAACGTTCTAACCCAGGTATCGCCGCCTGAATCCGCTGGCGAAGGCGGCGAAGCGCCCTTCCGCGATCGCTTCGCGCATAGCCTGCATCAATTGCTGATAGAACGTGAGGTTGTGCTCGGTCACCAGCATGGCGCCAAGTATCTCGCCGCTCTTTTGCAGGTGGTGCAGATAGGCGCGCGAATAGCTGGCGCACGCGGAACAGGGGCAGCCTTCGTCTAGTGGGCCGGTGTCCTCCGTGTGCTTCGCATTGCGCAGGTTGAGCGGGCCGTCCCAGGTGAAAGCCTGGCCGTTTCGCCCGGACCGCGTGGGCAGAACGCAGTCGAACATGTCCACCCCCCGCTCGACCGCACCCACTAGGTCATCGGGCTTACCGACGCCCATCAGGTAACGGGGCCGATCTTCGGGCAACATGCCGGGCGCGAAATCCAGTGTGGCGAACATGGCCTCCTGCCCCTCGCCCACCGCTAGGCCCCCGATCGCGTAGCCGTCGAAGCCGATTTCCCGCAGGGCCTGAGCGCTTTCACGCCGCAGATTTTCGTCCAACGCCCCCTGTTGAATGCCGAACAGGGCAGCGTTCTCGGCATGCTCGCCGCCAGCATCGAAGCCGGCGCGGCTGCGCCCCGCCCAGCGCATCGAAAGCTCCATCGATGACCGGATTTCTTCGATCGGCCTGTCCGCTCGCGGGCATTCATCGAAGGCCATGACAATGTCGGAGCCGAGCAGACGCTGGATTTCCATCGACCTTTCGGGCGTCAGCATGTGCTTCGACCCGTCGAGGTGACTGCGGAACTCCACGCCATGCTCTGTCAGCTTCCTGAGGTCGGACAGGCTCATCACCTGATAGCCGCCGCTGTCTGTCAGGATGGGCCGCTGCCAGTTCATGAAGCGGTGCAGGCCGCCAAGACGTTCCACACGTTCCGCGCCGGGGCGCAACATCAGGTGATATGTATTGCCGAGAATGATGTCCGCGCCCGTCGCCCGCACCGCTTCCGGCTTCATCGCCTTGACGGTTGCCGCAGTGCCAACCGGCATGAAAGCGGGGGTGCGAATGTCTCCGCGACGCATGGAGATGCGACCTGTGCGGGCTTTCCCGTCAGTCGCGTCAATCGTGAAAGCGAAGCGAGGAGCTTCAGAAGCCATAGATAAATGTGAACCGGGTTAGTGTGTCGGTTTTAACCGCGCTGCCAGGCGGGTTGCTGTCATAGTCCAGCGTGTAGGATAGTCGCGTGGTCAGTCTGTCGCTGACTTTCGCTTCCAGACCGCTGGTCAGCAGAACACTGGTGTTGTTGGAATCGATTAGAACGGTGGCTGAACCACCTCCATCCGCCACGAAATCGGCGTCCTGCGTGAACTTGAGAGAGCGGGCGACCTGCCAGTCAAAATCCAACCCGGCGAGTGCGCCAAGGCTCGTGTCAGTCCGGCCGTCGAGGAAATCAACCCGCCGCCACGCCGGGCCGGCCTTGACCGACAGCTGGGCGTTTTTGCCATCGAGAACCTTGTACCCAAGGCCACCGGATAGCGAATAGCGCGAGGAGAAACCCTGAAAGCGATCGCGTTCGTATTGGGCGAGCCCGTAGGAGAATAGGCCGCGATTGATCTGAAAACGCGGCTCGTACAGGGCGAGGTACTGCTCGCGCGAAGTCCGGCCGTTGCTGCGCTGATAGTCCGTGTTGACCCTGAAACGATGCTGCCAGTCGATCCCGGTGCGCTCCATCGCAAGCGAGAGCGTGGCCCCCACGTTGCTGCTGTTGCCCGAAGACTGGAACGCGCCAACTTGGCCTCTTCCGCTCCACCGATCAAACAGTCCTGCCGCACGAACCTCCTGCTCCTTCCGTGCGGCTTCCGCGGCAGCGATTTCTCTCTGCTGCTCACGAAATACGCTGTGGATCGCATCGATCTCTGCAGTGTCATCGGGATTCGTCTGCTTGGCGATATCCACCAGTGTGCGGACCTTGGCGGGGTCTCCGGTGGCCACAGCAGCTTCGATCATCTCGCGAACGGGATCGGGCAGCGCCGCCGAGGCAGGCACTGAGCAAACGGCAAGGCCGAGGACAAGGGGGTAGCGAACAGGCGACATCATGCGATCGCTTGCTAACGGCTCAATCGCGCAGCCGCCAGCCCGTCCGGAAGATGAAAGCGATAACCGCGACGCATAGCGCGATGAAGCCCGCCGTGATCCCGAAGGCGAGACCGATCGGCACGTCCGCCGTCCCTGTAAAGGTCCAGCGTAACCCGTTGATGAGGTAAAAGATCGGGTTGAACTGCGCGACCGTGCGCCACGGCTCTGACAGCATCGTGATGGTGAAGAAGGTGCCGCCGAGGAACGTCAGCGGCGTGAGCACCAACATGGGGACGATCTGCAGCTTCTCGAAGCCATCGGCCCAGACGCCCAGAATGAAGCCGAACAGCGAGAACGCCGTGGCGACCAGGACGATGTAGCCGACAGCATATATTGGATGGGCAATCGAATAATCCACGAACAGCATGGCTGTGAGGAGGATGATCGCCGAGATTATCAGGGACTTGGCCACCGCCGCGCCGACAAAGCCCGCGAGTATTTCCGCAACGCCCACCGGGGCGCTCAGCAACTCGTAGATCGCACCGGTGAAGCGCGGCATGTAGATGCCGAAGCTGGCGTTGGAGGTACTTTCGCTGAGCAAGGTCAGCATGATCAGGCCGGGCACAATGAAAGCGCCGTAGCTCGCCCCGCCAAATTGCCCAGGGTCCATCCGCCCGCCGATCGCTGCGCCGAATACCACCAAGTACAGCGAAGTCGTGAGCACAGGAGACAGGATCGAGCCGAAAGCCGTGCGGAAGAACCGCGACAGCTCGCTCTGGAAGATGGCCACCGCGCCGTGGAAGCTTAGCCCGCTCATGCTGCGGCCTCGCCGTGTTCGACCAGATCGACGAAGATATCCTCCAGACTGGATTCCTTGGTCTCGATACCTTCGAAGCCGATCCCGAGATCGACGAGCGCCTTGATAACCTCTGCCGCTTCGCGCTTGCCCTTCCCCGTCCCGTCGCCACCACGATAGACCAAAGTGCGCCCCGCATCCTCAATGGAAAGCGGGTAGGCGGAAAGAGCCCCAGGCAGCTCCGCTAATGCTTGGGTGAGTGAAACCCGCGCCTCTGTACTGCCGAGCTTGGCCATGATGGCGTCTTTCTCGTCCACCAACAGCAACTTGCCCTTGTTGATGACACCTACCCTGTCGGCCATCTCCTGGGCTTCTTCGATATAGTGGGTCGTGAGAATGATCGTCGTACCAGCGTCGCGCAGCGCGCCGATCTGACGCCACATGTCGCGCCGAAGCTCAACGTCCACACCAGCGGTCGGCTCGTCGAGAAAGAGCAGGTCGGGTTCGTGACTGAGCGCCTTCGCGATCATTACGCGCCGCTTCATTCCGCCCGAAAGTTCGCGGATACGTGCGTCACGCTTCTCCCACAGGCTGAGCGAGCGGAGCACCTGTTCGATACGCTGCGGGTCGGCAGGCAGACCGAACAGTCCGCGCGAAAACCGCACCGAGCGGCCGACGTGAGCGAACATATCGAAGGCCAGTTCCTGTGGAACCAGTCCGATGCGCCTGCGCACGTCGCGCCAGTTGCGCTGCACGTCCACCCCGAAAGCTTCGATGGTCCCGCCGCTGGGCTGCAACAGACCGCAAACCGCGCCAATCAGCGTGGTCTTGCCTGCTCCATTTGGCCCAAGCAGAGCAAATATTTCTCCCCGCCGGATGTCCAGATCGACACCGGCAAGCGCAGTCGTCCCACCCTTGTAGGTCTTCGATAAACCACGAATACTTAGAATCGGATCCTGCACGTTGGCAGGTATGAACCGAGAGTTTCGTAATGCAAGCGGGCGCCGGAAAGATCAGGGCAGCAACAGGCTGGCGTCGCCGTAACTGTAGAAGCGATATTCTTCCGCAATCGCGTGCGCGTAGACCGCTTGCATCCGCTCGAGCCCCATTAGCGCGCTCACCAGCATGAACAGGGTCGAACGCGGCAGATGGAAATTCGTCATCAGTCCGTCGACCGCCTTGAAGCGATAGCCCGGCGTGATGAAGATCGAGGTGTCGCCTTCGAAGGGCTGCACCACGCCGGTATCATCTGAAGCGCTTTCCAGAAGCCGCAGGCTGGTCGTACCCACAGGGATGATCCGCCCGCCGTTGCGCCGCACCGTGTTCAGGCGGTCGGCCGTTGCGGCATCAATGCTGCCCCACTCCGCGTGCATGGCATGGTCCGCCGTGTCGTCCGCCTTCACCGGAAGGAACGTTCCCGCGCCGACATGCAGCGTCAGGGTTTCCTGCACGACGCCCGCATCGGCAAGCCCAGTGAGCAGATCGGGCGTGAAATGCAGCGCCGCAGTTGGCGCGGCAACCGCGCCGTCCTTGCTAGCGAACATGGTCTGGTAATCGGAAAGGTCGGCTTCGTCTGTGGGGCGCTTGCCCGCTATATAGGGCGGGAGAGGCATCTTGCCGGCACGTTCGAGAAGCACTTCGACCGGTTCATCCCCGGCGAAAGCGAGTGTCCAACTTCCATCGGCGTGCCGTTGTTCGGCAATTGCGGAAACTCCCGCTGGAAACTCGATAGTGTCGCCTTCCCGTAGACGCTTGGCGTTCCGGATGAAGGCCTGCCAGCGCCTGAGGTCGATACGCTTGTGCAGCGTCGCGCCAATGCGGGCCATTCCGCGCTGCCCCTCCAACTGAGCGGGAATGACGCGCGTGTCGTTGAACACCAGCACGTCGCCGGCCCGAAGGAACTTGGGAAGCTGGTTTACCCTCGCATCCTGAAACGGACCTTCACGCCCGGCCACCAGCATACGCGCCGCATCACGCGGACGCGCGGGGCGCAACGCAATGCGTTCAGGCGGCAGTTCGAAGTCGAACAGATCGACGCGCATGACAGGCCTTTACGCCAATTCGCGATAACTAGCGCGATCCCGGTTCGGGAGCGCGATCGATGCGTCAGTTCGCGGTAATCGCCGGAGGCTGAACGGCGGGCTGCTGAACCGGCAAGTCGAACTTCGGCGGCTTGTTGTCGGCAGCGATGGACGCCTGCACGATCACCGTGGGATTGGCAGGTGGTTCGCCCCGAGAAATGGCGTCAACCGCGTCCATGCCGCTGATCACACGGCCGAAATTGGTGTAGTTCCGATCCAGCGAAAAGCGCGGATAGAACATGATGAAGAACTGGCTGTTGGCGCTGTTCTTGTCCGACGCAGTACGCGCCATCGCCACTGTACCGCGCACGTGCGGGAGGACGTTGAACTCTGCCTCAAGGTCAGGGAGTTCGGAGCCACCACGGCCGGTGCCGGTGGGATCGCCGGTCTGCGCCATGAAGCCATCAATCACGCGGTGGAACAGAACACCGTCGTAAAACCCTTCGCGCGTCAGGTACTTGATGCGCTCCACGTGCTTGGGCGCCCACAGCGGCATGAGGCGGATCGCCACTCTCTTGCCGTTCGACAGGTCGAGGAAAAGGATGTTCTCCTGATCCTGCGTCATATCGGCATTCACCGCCAACGGCATGCGAGTCTGTGGGACCTGGGCCGTCACCGCCTCGTCCTGCAGAGCCTCATCCTGAGCGAAAGCAGGCGGCGCAACGACGGTAAGCAGCGCAAGCGCGGCAACAAAAGAACGGGTCAACATCGCGGCGACAGGATCCTTGAAATGTCGCGCCGCCCTACCGGCTAGGCGCTGACAGTGCAATGAACGGGATTTCGGCCTCAAAGCTCTCCCCGTCGGCCCAACTGTTCCACGCGCGCGATTACCTGTTCGCGCACGTCAGGGCTGACGAAAGGAGCGATCTCACCGCCGAACAGGGCGATTTCCTTCACCAGTTTGCTGGCGATAGGCTGCAATGAGACATCGGCCATCAGGAAAACAGTTTCGATCCGGGCGTTCAACTGCTGGTTCATCCCGGCCATCTGGTATTCGTATTCGAAATCCGCGACTGCCCGTAATCCACGTACGATCACGTTGGCACCGATGCTTTCGGCGAACTTCATCAGCAGAGCATCGAAGCCCCGCACCTCGACATTGCTGAGGCCTTGCCGCGCCACTTCCGCGCGGACCATTTCCATCCGTTCCTGAGGGCTGAACATCGGGTCTTTGGAAGGGTTCGTCGTAACCCCCACGATCAGCCGATCGACCAGCTTGGCACCACGCCGGATGATGTCGGTGTGTCCCAGCGTGACCGGGTCAAAGGTACCGGGATAGAGGCCGACGCGTTCGGTCAATTTTCACGCTCCACCACAAAACGGGCCAGCGCCCGCAAAAGGTCCGCCTCTTTACCGTGCCCGGCGAGGTGGCCGACAGCCTGCTCGCTGAGCGCATTCGCCTGTTCGCGAGCCTTCTTGGCGCCCATCAGCGAAACGAAGGTCGCCTTGCCGGCATCGTGATCCTTGCGCAGCGCCTTGCCGGCTTTGGTCTCGTCGCCCTCGTGATCGAGCAGGTCGTCCGCGATCTGGAAAGCGAGACCGATGTCGCGAGCATAATTGCGCAAGTGTGCCCGCCCCTCTTCCGGAACCCGGCCGAGAATCGCGCCCATTTCCACCGCCGCGCCCAAAAGTGCACCGGTCTTGAGCTGCTGCAGCTTGGTGACTTCGTGCACATCGTAGTTCGCGCCCTCGGCCGCGATATCCATCATCTGGCCGCCCGCCATGCCGCCCGATCCGCTCGCCACGGCCAGGCACTGTACGAGCTCGGAGCGAACGAAGGGGTCCGTGCTCGTCGCCTGATCGGTCAACAGCTCGAACGCCATCGCGATCAGCGAATCCCCCGCCAGAACGGCGGTGGCAACGTCGAATTCCTTGTGCACCGTCGGCTTGCCGTGGCGAAGGTCATCGTCGTCCATGCACGGCAGGTCGTCATGCACGAGGGAGTAAACGTGAATCGCTTCAATGGCGCAGGCCGCGCGCACGGCTGACGCGCGGGAAACGCCGTACATTTCCGCCGTGGTGATCAACAACATCGGCCGCACGCGCTTGCCACCGCGGATCGCGGCGTGGCGCATCGCCCGAACTAACCGCTCGCGCCCATCCTCGGGGACTTCGAGCAGGGCGTCGAACGCCTTGTCGATATCGCTCTGGACCCGCTGGAATGCGCGGCCGAGCTGATTTCCGGAAGGAACAAGCTGCACGTCCCCCGCCCTCAAGTTCAGGCTGCGTCGAACGGCACAGCGCCGGTCGGCCTGCCGTCCGGTCCCGCGACGATCTTTTCGATCCGCGCCTGCGCCGCATCCAGCCTTGCCTGGCAGAGCTGCCGCAGTTGCTCCCCGCGCTCATAAAGCGAGATCGATTCTTCCAGCGGGACCTCACCGGTTTCGAGCCGCCGTACGACATCTTCGAGCGCCTTGAGGGCCTGCTCAAAGGTCATGTCGGCGATGGCTGGTGTCGTCTCGGTCATAGTCTCGCGGGTTTGACCGCGATGCATCCGGGGGTCAAGCGCAGGTCTGAACGAAATGGAGAGGGGCTGGCGAGACTCGGGCACGCTCGCTAAGGGCCGCTGACATGAGCGCGATAACCCCTGAAATCGTCGAATCGCACGGGCTGAGCCCCGACGAATACGAGCACGTCCTGAAGGCCATGGGCCGAGAGCCCAATCTGGTCGAGCTGGGCATCTTCTCCGTCATGTGGAGCGAGCACTGTTCCTACAAGTCGAGCAGGCTTCACCTGAAGAAGCTGCCGACCTCTGCCCCGTGGGTAATCTGCGGTCCCGGCGAGAACGCGGGCGTGATCGATATCGGCGATGGTCAGGCCGCCATCTTCAAGATGGAGAGCCATAACCACCCGAGCTACATCGAACCCTATCAGGGCGCGGCCACAGGTGTTGGCGGCATCCTGCGCGACGTATTTACGATGGGCGCTCGCCCGGTCGCCAACCTCAACGCTCTGCGGTTCGGCCGCCCCGATCACCCGAAGATGAAGCACCTCGTCAAAGGCGTGGTCGAAGGTATCGGCGGTTATGGCAACTGCGTCGGCGTGCCGACCGTGGGCGGGGAAACGAACTTCCACGCGGCTTACGATGGCAACATCCTCGTCAACGCGATGACTGTGGGCGTCGCTGATCAGGACAAGATCTTTTACTCGGCAGCCACCGGCCTCGGGAACCCGATCGTTTACGTCGGATCGAAGACCGGCCGCGACGGCATTCACGGCGCGACCATGGCCAGCGCCGACTTTGGCGAGGATTCGGAAGAAAAGCGCCCAACGGTGCAGGTGGGCGACCCCTTCACCGAAAAGCTGCTGATCGAAGCCTGCCTCGAACTGATGGCAACCGATGCGATCGTCGCCATTCAGGACATGGGCGCTGCCGGTCTGACATCCTCTTCCGTGGAAATGGCGTCCAAGGGCGGCGCGGGCATTCGGCTCAACATGAACATGGTGCCGTGCCGCGAAGAAGGCATGACGCCTTACGAAATGATGCTGAGCGAAAGCCAGGAGCGGATGCTCATGGTGCTGAAGCCCGGTAAGGAGCCGATGGCCGAAGCCATCTTCCGCAAGTGGGAACTGGACTTCGCGGTCATCGGCGAAGTTACGGACACCGGCCACATGGTGCTGGAATGGAATGGCGAGGTCGTATGCGACATTCCGCTCGCTCCTCTCGCCGATGAAGCGCCGCTCTATGATCGCCCGCACGTCAGCCGTGAGGAGTACAAAGCCTGGGCTGCGGTAAAGCCGCTGGGCGATGTCCCCGAAAGCAACGATATCGGTGCCGACCTCGTCAGGCTGATGGGCAGCGCCGACCTCGCGAGCCGCAGCTGGATCTGGCAGCAGTACGACAGCCAGGTCGGCGCGGATACACTGCAGAAGTCCGGCGGTGACGCAGCAGTCGTTCGCGTTCACGGCGCGCTGAAGGCGCTGGCGATGAGCACGGACTGTACGCCGCGCTATTGCTATGCTGACCCTTACGAGGGCGGCAAGCAGGCTGTTGCTGAAACTTACCGTAACATCTCAGCAGTGGGCGCCAAGCCGCTGGCAATCACCAATTGCCTGAACTTCGCCAACCCGCAGCGGCCGGAAATCATGGCGCAGATCGTCGGATGCCTCGAAGGCATGTCGGCGGCATGTCAGGTGCTCGATTACCCGATCGTTTCCGGCAACGTCAGCCTCTATAACGAGAGCAAGGCGACCGGCGGCGGCAGTGCCATTCTGCCCACGCCTGCAATCGGCGGCGTCGGCCTGATGGACGACTATCGCAAGATGGCGACCATCGCCTTCAAGGCTGAGGGCGAGGCGATCTACATCATGGGTCAGGAAGCATGGGCATCCCCTACCCTGACGCGCGGCCATCTGGGCCAGTCGCTATGGTTGCGCGAGATACATGGCCGTGAAGACGGCGATGCCCCGCATGTTGACCTGACGCTGGAAAAGAACTCCGGCGAATTCATCCGCGAGCTGATCGAGGCCGGGCTGGTAAGCGCGGTTCACGACGTTTCCGATGGCGGCATTGCCGTGGCGCTGGCGGAAATGGCGCTGGCGGGCCGAATCGGCGCAGAGGTCGAAGGACACCCTGACTATTCGCCCACCGCCTGGTGGTTTGGGGAGGATCAGGGCCGTTACCTGTTCACCGTTCCGGACGTTCCGGCGTTCCAGGCGCAGCTTGCCAAGGGCACGAGGGATGCGGACACCGCGTCTTCCGGCGTGCGGCGAATCGGCACCGTGGGCGGCAGCAGCGTTCTCGGCGCTTCCCTGTCGGATTTGCGTGAGGCCAACGACGCTTTCTTCCGCGACTGGATGGAAGCCTGATCGCCACTTCTTCGGCTGGTTTCGCGTGAAATCAGTGAACAAGTCGGCGCCTCTCTGGCGCTCGACCGCACTCCGTAATAGCCCGCAGGCGTAACCCGCCTTGCGGGCTTAGAGGCAGCGTGCCCATGGCGACCACTTCAGCTGACCGCATTCTATCGCTCGACATCGTCCGCGGCATCGCCGTGATGGCCATTTTCTCCGTCAACATCGTCGGCATGGCGATGATCGAGAGCGCCTATTTCTACCCACCCGATTTCGGCTTCGACTCAGTCGGCGACCGAGTGATGTGGACCCTCAATTCGATCTTCGTCGACGGACGGTTCCGCAGCCTGTTTTCCATCCTTTTCGGCGCTTCGCTGACCGTCGTGGTCGAGCGCGCTGCGGCGGCTGGCAAGGAAGGCTGGCAGGTCCACTACCCACGAATGCTGGTGCTATTGCTGTTCGGCACGGCCCACTTCTACCTGCTGTGGTGGGGCGACATCCTGGTGAACTACGCGCTGGTGGGCATGATCGCCTACCTGTTCTGGCAGTTGCGGCCGGGGGCACTAGTCGTGATCGCGGCTTTTGCGCTGATCGTGTTCTACGCCCCCACGCTGGTAGAAACCCAGGAGCAACTGGCCAAGGTGGCGGCGAGCCGTGCGCCCGGTGCTTCTCCTGAACTCGTGGCTGAAGTGCAGGAAATGCTGTCCGCGCCCGACGATTTCGAAAAACAGATCGAAGAGGACAGGGCCAACAATGCCAGCATCGCCGCGCATGTCCGTGCCTCTACGTCGATGCCAGCGGCGATGAGGCCGTGGAATTCGGTGCCCGGCTATGGGTTGGAAACCCTTGGCCTGATGCTGTTGGGAATGGCGGCTTACAAGTCAGGTTTCCTGACCGGCGCCTGGTCCCGACGAGGCTATGTCTTGGTCGCGGTGCTGTGCCTTGCCGCTGACCTGATCCCTCACACTTATGCAGCTTGGCTTAGCCTGCGGAGCGATTTTGCGCCTGAAGTCTACTTCCCGTGGACCCGATCCTACCTCAACCCGCTGCACGCAGTGGGCGCCTTCGGATATGCTGCGCTGATAATCCTGATGTTCCCCATTCGCAGCGCCCTGGCAGATCGGTTCGCCGCTGTGGGACGAACCGCGTTTACGAACTATCTCGGCGCTACGGTGATCGGTACGTTGCTATTTAACGGGTCGTTTGGCGGGCTTTATGCCACCCTCTCTCGCGGGGAAGTGTGGCTGTTTGTGCCATTCGTCTGGGCGCTGATGCTGCTTTGGTCGAAATGGTGGCTCGACCGCTATCGCTATGGCCCGTTTGAATGGGCGTGGCGCTCGCTATCGCGGTGGGAATGGCAACCGATGCGGCGGCGGGCGCCAGCCTAGAGCCATGCCCTAGGCTGCGACCCAGTCACGCTCCGGAATGTCGAGCAGCTTCAGCATCGACGTCAAATCCCCGTGGTCGATCCATCCGTTCGCAGCAGTGCGCGCCTTGGGCTTGGCACGGAAAGCCACGCCGTAAGTCGCCGCTTCCAACATCGGAATGTCATTGGCTCCATCGCCGGTCGCGAGCGTAACGGCCTCGTTGCCAATAGCGGCTGCCTCCTCCGCCAGAACCTGGGCCTTCACGGCAGAATCGGTGATGCCGCCGACCAATCCGCCGGTCAGCTTGGCCTCGCTCACCGCCAGACGATTGGCGACTACCCGTTCAAAGCGGAGATCGGCCGCAACCGGGTCAGCAAAGTGATGGAAACCGCCGGTCACAAGCACTGTGCGGCAGCCGCGATGCTTCAGCGTCGCCACCAAGGCACGTGCGCCGGCCATGGGGCGGATGCGCTCGGCAAGACAGGTTGCAATTGCGCTCTCATCGAGGTTCGTCAGCAGTCGGACGCGCTCACGCAGGGCCTCTGCGAAATCCAGCTCGCCCTGCATCGCGCGCTCGGTAATGGCCGCGATCTGCGCCTTCAGACCGGCGAAATCGCCCAGCTCGTCAATGCACTCCTGCCCGATCATGGTGGAATCCATGTCGGACACGAAAACGTCAGGCACCCGAATCTCGTCGCGCGCGATCAGGCCGTCCGAATCCGGGAAATGCGCATCGAGCACGCGCCGAAGCGTGGCCTCATCCTCTCCCGGCAGCGCCAATTGCAGGACGTCGGAACACGCGTCCAGCATAGTCGCTTCGGCTATGGTAAGACCTTCCGCGCGCAGTGCAGCAACAGCCGCATCGAGGCGCGTTTCCAGCGTGGCGGGGTCTGCTATCAGCCTCGCGATGAGCAAAGTTCAATCTCCGGATAAAATGGCGGTCGCGCTAATCGCAGGGCCGACGGCGAGCGGCAAGAGCGATCTGGCGGTAAGCCTGGCGTTGAAGCTGCAAGAGCGCGGCCAGCCTGCCGTGGTGATCAACGCCGACAGCGCGCAGGTATATAGCGACCTGGCCGTTTTAAGTGCCCGCCCCTCCACTCAAGAGATGCGCGGAGTTCCGCACCGCCTGTTTGGAGCGTGGGACGGCGCAGTGCCCTGCTCCGCCGCAGACTGGGCCGAAGCAGCTAAACGAGAGATCGAAAGTGCGCGACAGGACGGCGCCGTGCCGATCCTCGTCGGCGGAACCGGTCTCTATATTCGCACGCTGCTGGACGGGATCGCCCCGATCCCAGCTATCGATCCCGCCGTCCGCGAGGCGGTACGCGCCCTCCCCATCGCAGAAGCTTACGCCGCGCTTACCGTTGAAGATCCGCCTCGGGCCGCGATCCTCAACCCAGCCGACAGCACGCGCGTGGCGCGGGCGCTCGAGGTGGTGCGGTCGACAGGAAAGCCGCTGGGCGATTGGCAACTGGAACGCGTGGGGGGAATCGGCGACGTGATCGAACTGTTCCCGCAGATCCTGCTACCTGATCGGGACGAGCTTTACCGGCGGTGCGACGTTCGATTCGAAAGGATGCTCGATCAGGGCGCGTTAGAGGAAGTTCAGGCCCTTCTAGGTCGCGGCTTGGACCCGCTGTTGCCCGTTATGCGCGCTATAGGCGTCGCCGAAATCGCGGGTATGCTGCGCGGCGAGTGGTCGCGAGAGGATGCCATCACCCGTGGGCAGCAAGCCACCCGCAACTACGCCAAGCGGCAGTACACATGGTTCCGCCACCAGTGCCCGGAACATTGGCCGCGTCTGACGAATGGAAGTTGCATAGATGGCAGCATGGTTGAAACATTGTTTCTATATTGCCGGTTGACATGACATATCCTTTCTCCTAATCGCCCCACTCGACGAGGGCGGCTGCCCTCACCAATCTGGAGAGGAGCGGCCCGGCGCGAGGCAATCGCGCCGGGTCAGTCTTTTTGAAGGAAGCAAGGAAGGAATTACCCGTGTCCGAGGAACGCAGCGGCGCTGCGATACTGGTCGAAAGCCTGGTTCGTCAGGGTGTCGAATTCGTATTCGGCTATCCCGGCGGCGCCGTGCTGCCGATCTATGACGAGCTGTTCGGTGACGAACGCATCCGCCACATTCTGGTCAGGCATGAAGCCGGGGCGGCCCACGCCGCCGAAGGCTACGCCCGGTCCACCGGCAAGCCTGGTGTGGTCCTCGTCACCTCCGGCCCCGGCGCAACCAATGCGATCACTGGCATTGCCGACGCTTTCATGGACTCGATCCCGATGGTCGTCATCACCGGGCAGGTTGCCACCAACCTGATCGGCACGGACGCGTTCCAGGAAGCGGATACGGTTGGCCTTACGCGCCACTGCACGAAGCACAACTATCTGGTGAACGATCCCTCGCAGCTCGCCGCAACGATCGATGAGGCGTTCGAGATCGCCACAACCGGTCGCCCCGGCCCGGTTGTGATCGACATTCCAAAGAACGTGCAGGTCGCCACGGCAACCCTTTCGGACACGAAGCCGCAGCGGCCGAAGCGCTATTCTCCGCGCACTGTCGCGTCGGCAGAAGAGATCGCCGAAGCCATCGAAATGATCGCCAATGCAGAGCGTCCGGTGCTCTACACCGGCGGCGGCGTGATCAACTCTGGCCCCCGCGCCAGCGAGCTTCTGCGCGAATTTCAGCAGGCGACCGGCGCACCTGTCACCTCAACCCTGATGGGCCTTGGCGCTTTCCCCGCCGAGGATGCCAACTGGTTGGGCATGCTGGGCATGCACGGCACTTACGAAGCCAACATGGCGATGAACGAGTGCGACGTGATGGTCTGCATCGGCGCGCGGTTTGACGACCGCGTGACGGGTCGACTGGACGCGTTCTCGCCTGGATCGAAGAAAATCCACATCGACATCGACCGCGCCAGCATCAACAAAATCGTGCCCGTCGATCTGGGCATCGTCGGCGATTGCGCCATCGTGCTTGAGCAGTTGCTCGCGGCATGGGGCGAACGCACGGCGCGCGATCTTGGCAACTGGAAAGCACGGATTGAGAAGTGGCGCGGCCGCGATAGCCTCGCCTATCCCAAGCGTTCCGGCACCATCATGCCACAGTATGCGATTGAGCGACTGTTCCAGCTGACGCGTGAGCATGATCCGATCATCACCACAGAAGTTGGTCAGCACCAGATGTGGGCTGCGCAGTACTTCGGCTTCTTCGGACCGAACAAGTGGCTCACCAGCGGCGGTCTCGGCACGATGGGATATGGCATGCCGGCAGCGATCGGCGCGCAGCTGGGCAACCCCGACAGCCTCGTCATCGACATCGCCGGGGAAGCATCCATCCAGATGAACATTCAGGAAATGGGCACCGCCAGCCAGTTCCGACTGCCGATCAAGGTGTTCATCCTGAACAACGAATACATGGGCATGGTCCGCCAGTGGCAGGAACTGACCTATGAAAGCCGCTACTCTAACAGCTACTCCGACAGCCTTCCCGACTTCGTGAAGATGGCGGAAGCCTACGGCTGGAAGGGCATCCGCATCGAGAACGAAGCAGACCTCGACGCCGGCATCCGTGAGATGATGGAATATGACGGGCCGGTGATGGTGGACTGCATGGTGGCTAAGGAGGCGAACTGCTTCCCGATGATCCCCAGCGGCGCCGCGCATACGGAAATGCTGCTTTATGGCGACATGGTCGCCGGAACCATGGACGACGAAGCGAAGGCATTGGTGTGATGAAAATCCAGCATCGCGATACAGAGCGCCACGTGCTGGCCATCACCGTCGATAACGAGGCGGGGATACTCGCCAAGATCGCCGGTTTGTTCACCGCACGCGGCTACAACATCGACAGCCTGACCGTGGCGGACATCAGCGAAAACCACGCTGTCAGCCGCATCACTATCGTCACCCACGGTCCGCCGCAGGTGATCGACCAGATCGAAGCACAGCTCGAACGTCTGGTGCCCGTGCACCGGGTCGTCGACCTGACCCAGGCCGGACCTCACGTTGAGCGCGAACTGGCGCTGATCAAGGTTTCCGGAAAAGGCGAAAATCGCGTGGAAGCTCTGCGTCTGGCAGATGTGTTCCGCGCCAAGGTAGTCGACACCACGACCTCCAGTTTCATCTTCGAGCTGACGGGCGATCCTGGCAAGATTGATACCTTTGTCTCGCTTATGCGCGAACTGGGACTCGTAGAGGTTGGCCGTACCGGCATCGTGGGAATGATGCGCGGCGCCGAAGGGGTCTGACGCACCACAGATTCGCCTCACACCGTCACCCTGAGCTTGTCTCAGGGGCCATTCCTATTAAGGCGCGGGCGGTGTGGAGTTCAAAAAATGGATGCTGAACCACGTTCGGCATGATGAATGGCAAGGAAAGCACCATGAAGGTTTATTACGACGCCGACGCTGATCTGAATCTCGTCACGGACAAGAAGATCGCGATCCTCGGATACGGCAGCCAGGGCCATGCCCATGCGCAGAACCTGCGCGATTCGGGCGTGAAGGAAGTCGCCATCGCGCTTCGGCCCGGTTCGGCCAGCGCGAAGAAGGCCGAAGCTGCCGGTTTCAAGGTGCTGGAAAACGCGGAAGCGGCCAAGTGGGCCGACGTTCTCATGATCCTCGCGCCCGACGAACATCAGGCCGCGATCTGGGAAAACGACATCAAGGGCAACATGCGTCCCGGTTCGGCGCTGGCGTTCGCCCACGGCCTGAACATTCACTTTGGCCTGATCGAAGCTCCGGCTGACATCGACGTGATCATGATTGCGCCGAAGGGCCCGGGTCACACCGTCCGCAGCGAATATGTGAAGGGTGGCGGCGTGCCGTGCCTCATCGCCGTGCACCAGGACGCCAGCGGCAACGCTCACGACGTCGCTCTGGCATACGCCAGCGGCGTTGGTGGCGGTCGTTCGGGCATCATCGAGACCAACTTCCGCGAAGAGTGCGAAACCGACCTGTTCGGTGAGCAGGCCGTGCTTTGCGGCGGCATCACCCACCTGATCCAGGCCGGGTTCGAAACGCTGGTCGAGGCTGGCTACGCGCCGGAAATGGCCTATTTCGAGTGCCTGCACGAAACCAAGCTGATCGTCGATCTGCTGTATGAAGGCGGCATCGCCAACATGCGCTACTCGATTTCGAACACCGCTGAATACGGCGACATCGTGACCGGCCCGCGCGTGATCACGGCTGAGACCAAGGCCGAGATGAAGCGCGTTCTGGCCGACATTCAGTCCGGTCGCTTCGTGAAGAATTTCGTGCTCGATAACCGTGCCGGTCAGCCTGAACTGAAGGCCGCCCGCAAGGCCGCTGAGGCACATCCGATCGAACAGACCGGCGCTCGCCTCCGTGCGATGATGCCCTGGATCGGCGCCAACAAGCTGGTCGATCAAGAAAAGAACTGAGTACTGAATATGTAGCGGGGCAGCATAAAAGCTGCCCCGCGCTTACGCTTCTCAGTGGACATCGTGTCGTTCGCTCGCCAAATTGCCGCGCGACAACGGATTCACTGGGAGAAAATTCAAATGCGTAACTGGACCCTACCCCTCGCCGCAGCAGCAGGCCTCGCCGTGCTCTCAGTCGGTACGCTGCAGGCACAGGGTGGACAGCAAGCATCCGTCGACGTCAGCAAGATTGAAGCTGGCAAGTATGCCGCCGATGCTTCCCACTCGCTGGTTGGCTGGCGCGTAAGCCACCTCGGCTTCAACGACTATTTCGGCATTTTCGGCGACGTAGCGGGAACGCTCGAGCTTGACCCGGCCAATCCGTCTGCTGCCAAAGTCGACGTGACCATTCCGCTTGCTTCGGTAGTTGTTCCCAGCGCCGGTCTTAAGGACCACCTGCTGCGCGCGGGCCAGAATGGCGGCGCGGCGGACTTCTTCGGCCCGAATCCCACTGCGGCTCGCTTCGTTTCGACCGCCGTCCAGGCTTCCGGCAAGGAAGCGAAGATCACCGGCAACCTCACCCTGAACGGTGTAACCAAGCCGGTGACGATTGACGCAGAGCTTAGCGGCGCTGGCGCCAACGGCATGAACCAGAAGAAGACCGTTGGTTTCCACGGCGAAACCACGATCAAGCGTTCGGAATTCAACATGGCCTGGGGAATTCCGTTCGGCATCGGTGACGAGGTTGAACTCGACATCTCCGTCGCCTTCGAAAAGCAGTAAGCTGCCAAAGCGCGCGGTGCGGCGTTCGCCGTCGCACCGCGGCCGCTGGACATTTACGAACGATTCTCCCATATGCTCGCCGCATGGAACGCTGTGAGCTTCTGTCGCTGCTTCGACTTACGCGCCCTTAGGCGCGTTACTTGCTCGTGCGCTCTTGGCGCCGGCGCCCGCCTAAGGGCCTTTTGCAACCAACAGTCGAAACTTCGCCGCGACACTTGCCGCGCGGCGCTCAGGCGATAAGGCGCATGCCATGACGATGCTCACCGAGCCGGGCCGTAAATACCGGCCCTTCCCCGCGATTAACCTGCCCGACCGGCAATGGCCGAGCCGCACGATCACTGCCCCGCCGCGCTGGCTTTCTACTGACCTGCGCGATGGCAATCAGGCGATTGTCGACCCGATGGACGCGGTGAAGAAGAACCGCTTCTTCGACCTGCTGGTGCAGATCGGCGTGAAGGAAATCGAAGTCGGTTTCCCCGCTGCCGGCCAGACCGAATTCGACTTCATTCAGAACCTCGTCCGCTCCGGTCGTATCCCTGACGACGTCGTTGTGCAGGTCCTCACCCAGGCGCGCAAGGATCTCATCGAACGCTCGTTCGAAAGCCTCGAAGGCGCGAAGACTGCGATCGTTCACGTCTACAACGCCGTAAGCCCCGCTTGGCGCGAAATCGTGTTCCGCATGTCGCGCGACGAGGTGAAGCAGATCGCCATCCATGCGGCAAAGCTGCTGCGTGACGAGGCGGCCAAGCGCCCGGATACCGATTGGCACTTCGAATATTCGCCTGAAACGTTCTCGACCGCCGAGATCGATTTCAGCCTTGAGGTGTGTGAGGCGGTGATGGACGTCCTGCAGCCGACGAAGGAACGCCCAATCGTCCTCAATCTGCCGGCAACGGTGGAAGCGTCAACGCCGAACATTTACGCGGACCAGATCGAGTACTTCGGTCGCAACCTCCCCAATCGTGAGGCGGCGGCGATCAGCCTGCACACCCATAATGACCGCGGCACGGGCGTCGCTGCGGCTGAGCTGGGCCTGATGGCCGGAGCAGATCGCGTTGAAGGGTGCCTGTTCGGCAACGGCGAGCGTACCGGCAACTGCTGCCTCGTTACCGTAGCGCTGAACATGTATACGCAGGGCATCGATCCCGGCCTCGATTTTTCTGACATCGACGGGATCATCGAGACGGTCGAATACTGCAACCAGATCCCCGTCCACCCTCGCCACCCTTACGGCGGTGAACTGGTGTTCACGGCGTTTTCTGGCAGCCACCAGGACGCGATCAAGAAAGGCTTTGAGGCGCAGGACGCACGCAATGACGAGCTCTGGCGTGTACCCTATCTGCCAATCGATCCTGCCGATCTCGGCCGTAATTACGAAGCCGTCATTCGCGTCAATTCGCAGAGCGGAAAGGGCGGATTCGCCTGGGTTCTGGAACAGTCTCACGGCCTGAAGCTGCCGAAGAAGCTGCAGGCAGATTTCGCCGGTCACGTGCAGCATCTTGCGGACAAGCTGGGACGCGAGCTGGATACCGACGATATCTGGAGCACGTTCCAGCAGTCCTACTTCGTCGATGGCGAAGGCGCGACTTTTGAGCTGGTCGACTACGAAGAAACGCGCGCCAGCGACGGCACGCGACTGTTCGCCGGAACGATCAGCATCGAAGGTAAGACCCAGCAGGTCAGTGGGCGAGGCAAGGGACTTGTGTCCTCGGTGCTCGCCACGCTTCGCCAGACGTTCAAGCTGGACATCGAAGTGCTGGACTATTTTGAGCATGCGCTTGGCAAAGGCAGTGATGCTCGCGCAGCAGCCTACCTGGAATGCGCTCTGCCCGACGGCCGCACGGTCTGGGGCGTAGGTATCGACGAGGATGTCGCTACAGCGAGCGTCAGGGCAATCCTGAGCGCGGCCAACGCGGCGGTTAAGTAGAGCCAGCGAGGCTCCAGACGGGCTCGAGTGGCTGTCGGTCGACCGGCAGCCACTCCACCACTGCGCTGTCGCCCCGCCTGACAGTGCCACTCCTTACGACGACGGCCATCACCCCTGCTTTGCGGATCAGCGAACCATCTCCTCTTCTCGCCAGCACAGCGGCCATGGCACCCTGGCCAATGTTCTCATCGATCTGGCGGCAGGGGTTGCGAAGTCCCGTTAGCTCGATAACCGCCGTGCTTCCTAGAAGGAGCCGAGTACCCCGAGGTAAGGCGAGCAAATCAACGCCGCGAGTGGTCACGTTCTCACCCAGTTCTCCGGGTGAGACGTTGAAGCCAGCCTCCCCCAACTCATCGAACAGTTCGGCGTGGATCAAATGAACCTGGCGCAGATTGGGCGCATCGGGCTGCTTGGCGACCCGCGAGCGATGCTGAACTTTCTCACCATGGTGAGCGTCACCCACTACACCCAGCCCAGCAGCCAGTTCGATTTCCACCCGCGGAACTTTGGCGAATCGATGTGTTTGGTCAGCGGCAACTGCCAAGATCTGCCCCTCGCCACCTCTCATGCGTCTGCCGATCCCGTTCCCGCCCAAAGCGCTTCCACCATCGCGTCCAATTCGCTGAAATCGCGCTGGGGTTCCAGTTTTACAGACGGTCGGCGCGGCCAGTCTGGCCGTAGCAACCGCCGCCGCAGCGCGCCCTGCAAGAGATTCATTCGCATCATGGCCTGATCATGCGCTCTGTCTGGGGCAGAAAAGCGCCCGCGCGACCAAGCTCCTTCGATCTGCCCCACCCTCTCGGCTACCAGGCCGTTGTAAGCCCCATGCGGACCGCGATGGAGCGGCAAACCGATGCGAACAGCAGAATCCCATTCGCAGGGCAGCAGAAGTCCGTTGCGGCGGAAGTCCTCGAACCCGAGCCGATCACGGCCAAGGGCATCGAACAGACGAACAAAGCAATGCTGGGTGAGCAGTTGGCGCGGCAGCAGATGATGGCGTTGCATACCCGGCTGGTAATCTGGTGCTCCCCGCCGATTTACTTTCCGAAACGGTATGCGTTGCCGTGGCGTGACTACTGCCCATTGCCCGCCTGGCATGAACCGGCCCTCAGGCCTTCCAGACCCGGACGAATCGCCGATTGGCAGAAGGCTCCAGTCGCAATTCAGCGCCTCCCGGGAGCGAAAGTTTTTCGACGGCAGTGAGCGGGCCACGTTCGTACAGCCAGCTAAGCAGCCGCACCCCCAGCTTGCCCGCATCGACGCGATCACCCGTTATTTCGGGTTCCAAACGAAGTTCCTGCCCGACAAAGAGCGCAAGTCCTTCGCTCTGCATTCCACCGTCCAGGCTGGGCACCAATGCAGCCAAGCTGAACGCAGGGAACGCACCGCCGTCCAACCAACTCATCACGCCATCGCGGAACTTGTCAGGAAGCGACCAACACCGGGCCGGATGCCAAGCGACTGCCTGCAACCCATTCAACTGGCTCAATTCCGCCGCGAGACAGGCAAGCGTGCGCAATACGGGGGGCATTGCGGCGCCTGCTGCAAGATGCCTCCCCGGCTTGATACTGACCCCAGCCAATCTCTCGCCATCGAAATCAGGCGGCAGTCCGAAACAGTGGACTGGCGAGCGATTCGCTGAAGGGGGACCTCCATCAAGACCCTCGAGATCGAAAGTCAGACCGTTGGCGATCAATTCCACCCACTGCGTTCCGTCGGTGACTATGGCCCCGTCATTAGTCGGGTCATGGCTGATGGCGAAGCCCGCTTCGGTCCGAGCTAGCTGGGCTATCGCGCTCAGGTCTGGTCGCTGCCCTTCTGCGAACAGCAGTGAAACCGCACTGGTTTCCGGTCCGCTGTTCATGGTGTCCACTCCCAAGAATAAGGAAATAAAGCGGACCCGACATCTAGTTTGCCGCGAAAGGCCGTGAACGTCGAGTCTTCAGTAGCTAGTTACAACCAATTTGGATTATATCTGTTGGCAGAGAGAAATTTGCCACACTGGTCTTGTCGATTTGGTGCGGAGCAGTGCTTTCCTGTCCCCTCGCCCCGGTCTAGGGCATCCCCATGGCCACCCGACCCGCTGCATTTGGAATTGAACGCTCACTTTCAGGCAAGACCTGGCGTTGGCGCGGAGGTAATATGGACCTCACGTCGAGCCCGGCCAGTCTGGAAGATGACATCGTCACGCAGCTCTTGCTGGCGCGAGGCGTCGCGCGCGAGGATCTGGCGCGCCACCGCAGCCCTACCCTGCGAGAGTTTATGCCCGATCCGTCGGTGTTCAACGACATGGATCTGGCCGCAGATCGCATCGCCGAGGCGATTCTCGCCCGCGAAACTGTGACCGTTTACGGCGACTATGACGTGGACGGTGCCACGAGTGCGGCGCTGCTGATCCGCCTTTTCCGAATGCTCGGGCATTCGGCTCGCCACTACATTCCTGACCGGCTGTTGGAAGGCTACGGCCCAAGCGGCGAAGCGCTGGTGCGGTTGGGTCGCGAGGGATCAAGCCTCGTTGTGACCGTCGATTGCGGCGCAATGGCCCACGAAGCTCTTGGTGCCGCACACGCTGCCGGCGTCGACGTCATCGTGGTCGACCATCATAAGTGCTCCACGGAGCTTCCGCGCGCGCTTGCTCTGGTGAACCCCAACCGGCTCGATGAGCGTGAGGAGGCCGCCGAACATGGCCACCTTGCTGCCGTCGGTGTCGCATTCCTTCTGGCAGTCGCCGTGGTGCGGACGCTTCGGCGACGTGGGTTTTTCCAGCATCAAGCCGAGCCGGACCTCATGTCTCTGCTAGATCTGGTAGCGCTAGGAACGGTCGCCGATGTCGCGGCGATTCGCGGCTTGAACCGCGCGTTCGTTGCGCAGGGCCTCAAAGTGATGGCGCGGCGTGCCAACACCGGGATCGCCGCCCTGATCGACGCGAGTCGGCTGTCCCGCCCTCCCAGTTGCAGCGATTGCGGTTTCGCACTGGGGCCACGAATCAACGCCGGCGGCCGTGTGGGTGAAGCCACATTGGGGGTGCGTCTCCTGACCACAGAGGATGCGGACGAGGCTCGCGCCATTGCGACGCAGCTCTCGCAACTGAACGAAGAGCGGCGGGCGGTTGAAGCCGCCGTGCAGGAAGCTGCTGAAGAACAGCTCGCTGCGCAGCATAACCGAGCGGTAATCACGCTGCATGGCAAAGGCTGGCATCCCGGCGTGATCGGCATCGTCGCCGGGCGGATCAAGGAGAAGACGGGCAAGCCGGCAATCGTCATCGCGATCGACGAGGAGAGCGGACAGGGCAAGGGTTCCGGCCGGTCGATTGCCGGAGTTGATCTTGGCGCTGCGATCATCGCGGCTCGCGATCATGGCTTGCTGGTCGCAGGTGGCGGACACGCGATGGCAGCGGGGCTGACGGTCGACGCCAGCAAGACGGAGGCCTTGGCGGATTGGCTGGACGAGCGGCTGGCCTCCGCTGTGGCGAGGGCATCTGCGGAGCAATCGACGCTGCTGGACGTTTCCGTGGCGCCTGCGGGCCTTACACCTGAACTGGTAGAGACACTGGACTGCGCCGGTCCCTTCGGCGTGGGATGGCCCGGCCCGCGTGTTGCCGTGGGCCCCGTGCATCTCATCAAGGCGGACACGGTCGGAAACGATCACGTTCGAATCATAGCAGGCGGGCAGGATGGCGGATCGTTCAAGGCGATCGCTTTTCGCGCCGCTGAGACAGACCTGGGACAGTCGCTGCTGCATGGCGCCAGCGGCCGCCGGCTATGGCTGGCAGGGCGCGCGAAGATCGATGATTGGGGCAGCCGACGGCAGGCTGAGCTCCACTTGGAAGACGCAGCGTGGGCAAACTGAATTTATGTGTCGTTACAGGGCTTGACCGCATCGAAAGCCCCAACTAATTGCGCCCCTCGCCCTCGGGCGTGGCCCCTTCGTCTAGCGGTTAGGACGCGGCCCTTTCACGGCTGAAACACGGGTTCGATTCCCGTAGGGGTCACCAAACACGCATTTCTGCGAGTTTGTGGACATCTCATTCTCAACCTTCCGGATGAGTCCCCCCCATTGAGGGGAAAGTTCCTACACCCCCTGCTGGTCCCGCGATCTTTTGATAGCGGGTTCGCCCTGCTCTCATCAGCCGCTCGGTAACCACCGACTCAGGTTCGCGCCGACCCAGGCTGTTTGAGGTAGATTCCGATTCGCGCAGGCGGCATCGATTCCTCACGCCAATTGGGAGAAGATCCACCTCCGGCGTGCGCTGGGCACCTTCCCGACACGAAGGCCTTCCGCTGCCATTGACACATTTCTCGCGCCCGCTTACCTCGCGCCTCCTTGCAGACGGCCTGTCCGTCAGCGGCCCCATCGTCTAGCGGTTAGGACGCGGCCCTCTCACGGCTGAAACACGGGTTCGATTCCCGTAGGGGTCACCATGATCGCCAGAAAATTTCGGAATGGGGCAGAAGTGGCGAGAAGCCACTAGCGGTCGGCTGACGCTCAATTGCGAGCGGAGTATGCACCCATTCGCACATGGGCGACGTCTCAATCGTCGGACTGGCACCGTCGCTAGTGCGTAACTAGTTCTACGACGCGCGCTCTATACAAAGACGACCAGTTGTAAGCGCTGAACCGGGGGCGGCACATACCGCACCCGGTTCGCATTGGTTTAGCTCAGAAGTTGAAGGAAAGGACCGCACGCGCCACGTGCGACTGACCGTTGGCAAAGCTTCCGTTATAGGTGACGCTGAGGCCGAGACCCTGTTCCGACATCCAGTGTACGCCAGCGTCCACCACAGCCGCGTCGCGCGCGAGCGGCACACCTTCCACACTGAAGTCCGGTCCACCCGCCGCGAAAGCCAGGTCCGACTCGACCGTGCTGCGCGTGAGCGCTCGCTGCCAACCAACCTTCGCACCGAAGTTGACAGGCGACCCCACAATGAGCGGCACGCTCGCCTTGAGGCCGAGAGTCGACCATGCCCGGCGACGCTCCTTGTTTTCGCTGGTCAGTGCGAGAGAGCCGCCCGTCTCGGTGAAGGCGTCGTTCTTGAGCCACATCGCATTGAGGCCAACGAACGGCTCGACCTTACCAATGCCGAGCGGCACGGCGCGGCCGACCTCACCGAAGGTCTGGATAGCGCGACCACCATAGGTGGCGGTAAGCTCCTGAGAGATGTCGCCTGCTTGCGCCGTGCGCCGGGTTCTGAAGTCATAGTTGCTATAGGTTGCGCCAAGCCGCAGCGCGAAAGCACCGACGTCTCCGCGCGCATAAACTGCGCCGCTGACCTCTTCCAGATCCGCCTCTGAACGTCGTGCGCCGAGGCTGGCGTCTCCGCTACGGTAGCCGCCCGAAACGCCGACCCGCACGTCGCCCATTTGAGACTCCACACCTACCTGGAAGCCATAGGCATCGTTCGAAACCTCCGCCGCGTTGCGGTTGCCATCGAACTGGTTCCAGTTGCGATTGACATCCGTCCAGAGCGTGGTGCCTTCCCCGGCCGGCAGCGTCATGCGATTCAGCAGAGCGCGACGTATCTCGTCAGTCTGCTGGGCAGCCACCGTCAGCGTGGAGGAGTGGATTTCACCCGAGAGGCTGTCGAATGCGGCCCGCGCTCCTTCCGCAGACTGGCCGACGAGCTCGTAGTAGACCGGCGTTTCTGCGCCGAAGCTGCCACCGATTGCGCCCGCAGTCGCTCGCTGGTTAGCGGTGTCGGCTACGTCCACGAACCGGACATCATTGCGCGTCAGCGTCAGCGTCACCGCATTGGCGCCGTAGCTAAGGGTGGGCAGCAGAAATGCGAGGTTGCTGCTCACATTCTCGAATTCGCCGACAACACCGCCCGCAGCCGTCAGTATCTGGTAGCTGGTCTGCGGGCGATAATTGCCGGCTTCTGCCAGTACCCTCACCGTTCCGCCCTCAAGGGTGGCAACCCCTGTGGCCTCTATTCGGTCGCTCGCACCGGAGGCATCGACCTCGACCTCGTACACTGAGCCTTGCTCGAACAGGACAGTGGTGGCCACGCTAAGCTGGCCGATCGAGTTGCCTGGCGCTGCGGTGGCGTTGGTCCGCACGATCAGACCACCAAGGTTGCCGTTGCCGCCAATCGATGCCCCACTCTCCACGATGAACCCGGAGTTTAAGATGGAGCCATTCACGGCCAGACGCCCATCCGATACGAATGTCGTGCCGGAATAGTCGCTGTCGCCGGTGAGGTTGAGTCTGGCTGAGCCGGTTTTGACGAACCCGCCCGTGCCAGTGATGCTGCCCCCGATCGTGACATTATGGACACCCGTGTCCAATGTATTGACCCCGGCCATCAGCGTGACCGGTGCGTCGACTGCCCCGTCCATGTCGAACCGCAGACGTCCATTCGCCAGACCCACCCCGCCGGTCCCCAGCGCCTGTGCGTTATTGATGCTGAGCGTGGAATCGTCGGTGACGAGTATACCGCCGGCGTGGGTGTTCGTCCCGGTAAGGGCGAGCGTGCCTTGCCCGGACAAGAGGAACCCGCCCGTGCCGGTGATGGCGCCGCCCAGCGTGACATTGCGGCCGCCCGTGTCCAGCTGATTGATGCCGGCAATGAGGGTGAGCGGCGCGTTGACGGCGCCGTCCATTCCGAACCGCAGACGTCCATCCGCCAGGGTCACACCGCCGGTCCCCAGCGCCTGTGCGTTGTTGATGGCGAGCGTGGAATTGTCGGTGACGAGCGTCCCGCCAGCGTGGCTGTTCGCCCCGGTGAGGGTGAGCCAGCCTTGCCCGGAAACGGTGACCGGCCCTGCACCGGTGATCGCGCCGCCCAAGGTGACATAGCGGCCGCCCGTGTCCAGCGTATTGACGCCGTTCATCAGCGTGACCGATGCGTTGACGGCGCCGTCCATGCCGAACCGCAGACGTCCATCCGCCAGAGTCACACCGCCGGTCCCCAGCGCCTGTGCGTTGTTGATGGTGAGCGTGGAATTGTCGGTGACGAGCGTCCCGCCAGCGTGGCTGTTCGTCCCGGTGAGGGTGAGCGTGCCTTGCCCGGACAAGAGGAACCCGCCCGTGCCGGTGATGGCACCGCCCAAGGTGACGTTATGGCCAAAGGTATCCAGCGTATTGACGCCGGCCATCAGCGTGAGCGGCGCATCGACGGCGCCACCCGCTCCGAAAAGCAGCCGTCCCTGCATCATCGTCACACCGCCGGTCCCAAGCGCCTGCGCGCTGTTGATCGCGAGGGTGGAATCATCGGTGATGATCGTGCCGCCAGCGTAGGTGTTCGTCCCGGTAAGGGCGAGCGTGCCTTGCCCGGACACGATGACCGGCCCCGCGCCGGTGATGGCGCCGTCCAAGGTGACGTTATGGCCAAAGGTATCCAGCGTATTGACGCCGGCCATCAGCGTGACCGGTGCGTTAACGGCGCCGTCCATGCCGAACCGCAGACGTCCATCCGCGAGGGTCACACCGCCGGTCCCAAGTGCCTGCGCGCTGTTGATCGCGAGGGTGGAATCATCGGTGATGATCGTGCCGCCAGCGTGGGTGTTCGTCCCGGTAAGGGCGAGCGTGCCTTGCCCGGACACGATGAACCCGCCCGTGCCGGTGATGTTGCCGTCCATCGTGACGTCGTTGGCACCCGTATCCAGGATATTGACGCCGGCCATCATCGTGACTGGCGCGTTGACGGTACCGTCCATGTCGAAATGCAGACGACCGTCCATCAGAGCCACGCCGCCGGTCCCCAGCGCCTGTGCGTTGTCGATGCTGAGCGTGGCGTCATCGGTGATGACCGTACCGCCAGCGTAGGCGTTCGTCCCGGTAAGGGCGAGCGTGCCCTGACCGGAAACGATCAGCCCGCCTGTCCCAGTGATGGTGCCCGCGAACGTGCCGCTGTTGCCAGACGTGTTCACGAAAGCGCCGTTGTCGGTGATCGAGATATCCGCGGTCACCAGATTGGTTGGATCGGCGCCGCCGGTCAGATCAAGCGTGCCGCCGTCGAAGTCGATCGTGCTGCCGGTGGCCGCGGGGTCTCCCAGGTTGTAGCTGGGCTGGCTGCCATCGATGACCGCCGGCCCGCCACCGCCACCGCCACCGACGGGCGGCAGATCGGGATCGACCTGGAAGTTGCCTGCAACAAAGCCGATCATGCGATCGACAATCGCACGAAGGGCGAGGTTGGAATTATAGTGCGCAGCTTGAAAGGTATTGACGTCCAGATAGCTCAACAGGCGGCCAGTTGGTGCATTGGTCAATGAACCCGCCCCGAACGCGACACCCGTGCCATTGCCAGTGCCATTGGGTTCGGTGGTCGTGATGAAGGTCCCATTGCCGGCTGCGCTGAAAGTTCCTGCCGCAGGCACGGTGATTGGCAGGGCCACGGCGGGTACAATCAATCCACTACCGTTGAACGATTCAGTGACATACTGGGTTTGCACGATGGAGGGAGTCATTGTGACCGCGCCGCCGCCCGCACTGAGAATGAAATCCAGCAAGGAGTCGTTGCGAATTGCGAACCCGCTGTGCTCGCCGAGCAGGAAGAGGCCACCCGCATTGTTGAGGTAAGAAAGATAGTCGGTCTTTTCGCCCGCCGTCAGCGGCTTGGTAATGCGGACATCCCAAACCTGCGCGATGGCCGTGGGATCGGCGTTAAGGGTGTCAAGGGTCGTTTGGATATTGACATTGTAGCCGGCGACCTCGAGGCGCGCTTTCAGTCCGTTCGCTGCGCTTGTAGCATCACCGGTGCCATCACTGATGATGATTGCTTCCTGAGCAGCCACGGCATTGGCTGACACGGAGGCCAGCAGGAGTGCGACCGCTCGCGGAGCAACACGTTTGAGATTATTGAACAATTCCCCGACCCCCTTTGTTTGGTGAGTTGCCCACCCAGTGACCGCGGAAAGTTAAGAGGGTTTAAAACAAATGTTAGGATGATCCTCGCATCTCGCCAGTGGAATGCGTTTACGCGATCGGCGATCCGCTCATGATGGAGGCGTCCAACCTATCGATGAGTAAAGCCGCGCTGAGCGCCGAATGGTCCGGCACCGCTTCGCGAAGTCACCTCTCTTGGAAGGCTGAGAACTTTTAAGGTCTCCTTCGCTTATGGGGACGAGGGAGACCTTAGACGCCGATCAGAAGCGGACGTTTGCGCCGACCTTCAGGCTGTCGAGCTTGTGCCTGAATTCATAGGTCCAGTTCGACGGATAGGCGATGCCATAGTCGAAGGTTGAGCTGGCCTTCGAGAATTGTGTGCGGTTATATTCCGTGAAGAGCGAAACGCGCTTGGTAAGGCGATATTCTGCGCCCGCACCAAAGGTCGCACCGTTGCGGTTCGCGTGGAGGCTGTCGTCAACGAGGCCCCAGCGCTCATCTACGCTGCCGTAGTCGAAGCGCCCAAAGGAAGCCCCGGCATTTCCATAAACAAGAAGCGTTGGCTTCGCGAGATACCCGGCGCGAGCGGTGAGGCTGGTGATGTTCTTTGCGTTGGACGAGACGAGTTCGTCCACCTTCCAATAGCTGTCCCCATCCGAGCCTGTCCGTTCGTGTCGGATCTGCGCGCCGATCACGACGCCGCCGACCTGCAAATCAGCACCGGCCTGCGCAAAGCCATAGGCATGCTTACCGCCATAGGGCGCCACAGAATACGCATCATAGGTCAGCTGTGCGGGAGAATTCTGATCGGTTTCCATGTGAGTGCCGCTGATGCCTGCGCCGACATAGAGGCCGCTCCAGCGAGGTTCTTCCTGCGCCTGTGCGCTGACTGAAGCGACCAGGGTAACTGCAGCGACGGGTGCTGCGACATATTTAATCAACGTCAAATTCCTTCTTTGCGGCAGTCAGCCGCGTGAGGCCCGTAAGGCGTGGGAGTGACCTCAGCGGGGATTGGGCGCTCGCCCATGACGGGATAAGGTTAACGTCTTGCAAGACTGCCTTTAGGCCCGAGTACCGCCAGTGCGCATGCGAAGGTTGTGCTGGAACCTGTAACGAACCCTCTCTAATGGGCCCGCTGATGGAGCAGCCGCGCCACATTCCCATCGCAGGCGTGGTGATCGCGCTCACCACCGCGACTATAATGGCCTTCGCCGGTGTGGAGCTGTGGCTGATCGGCGCGATGCTGCTTGTCTGGATCGGCTCGTTCTGGCTTGCCGCCCCACCCCCTGCCCCCCAGTCGACCAAGCCGACAACGGGCATGCAACTCACGACCAATGGTGTGAGTGACCTGATCGAACGGTCGGGCGTGGCGATGGTCATGCTCGACGAGAACAGAATCATTATCGCCAATGCTGCGGCGCGCGAAGTCATGGGTGCTCACGTGCTGGGGCAGGACGCGCGCGTGGCTTTCCGCCATCCGGCCGCCGTGGAGCTTCTCTCACGTGCCGAGGGCGGGAGTGAAACCGTTCACGGCCTAACCGGCCCCGGCAGCAACTGGCAGATCAGCATCCAGCCTATCGACGAGCGCTACAGCCTGATCGAACTGCTGAACCGCACTGCCGAGGTGGATATCAGCCGCGCCCACACCGATTTCGTGGCTAATGCCAGCCATGAGCTGCGCACACCGCTGGCGTCCATCATCGGGTACATGGAAACGCTGGTGGACGCGAAGACTGGCATGGATCCCGACCGCGCGAACCGCTTCAACACCACCGTTCTCCGCGAGGCGCGCCGTCTGCAAGCGCTGGTGAGCGATCTTATGTCGCTATCGCGTGTCGAAGCCGAAAAGCACGATCAACCGCGCGAGCAGCTAGACCTCATCCCACTCGTCCAGCGGTCCGCCCGGGACGGCGCGACCGCTGAACGGCAAGAAAGGCTTCAATTTGTGATGCCTGATGAAAATCTCGTTGTCCGGGGAGACCGTAATCAGCTGGAACAACTGATCCGCAACCTGGTGGAAAACGCCTTCAAATACGGTTCGCCCGAGGCGCCCGTAGTCGTGAGCCTGGATAAAGGTCGACGGAATACGGCAGTCGTGACGGTCCGGGACCAGGGCGAAGGCATCGCGCCCGAACATATTCCCCACCTCACCCGGCGATTCTATCGCACCGATCCTGGCCGCAGTCGTGCTGCGGGCGGCACCGGGTTGGGACTGGCGATCGTGAAGCACATCGTCGAGCGCCACAGGGGTCAGCTCGATATCGCGAGCACACTTGGTGAAGGCACCAGCGTTACGGTAGCGTTGCCTCTGGCAGACTAGCCCCACCCCAACATCCGTTCTGATGCGCAGGTGTCATAGAAGGGTAATAAACGGGTCATAGCGCGGACATCGTACTGCAACAGAAGTGCAACGGATGGCTCGACTAACTACTTCTATCCCCTTGTCCCTGCTCGCGATTTCCTCCTTCGCAGCACCTGCATTGGCGCAGGGATCGACTGCCGCGAATCGGGCTGACGCGGAAGCGAGCGGGAGCGACGATTGGTCGATCACGCCACGTGGTCGCATCCAGATTGATATCGCGGACGTTGGTGTTCCCGGCGGTGTCACTGGTGATGGATTCGGGACCGAGGGCGAAATCCGCCGAGCTTATCTTGGCGTCGATGGAAAGCTGACCGGAGGTTTTGGATTTCGCGCGGAAGTCGATCTCGCCGGCGGCGACGTCTCGCCGACCGACGTCTATCTGACTTACGAACCTTCGGATTCCCTGACCTTCACGCTCGGTCACCAGAAGCCATTCTTTGGTCTTGAGGAACAGACGAGCGATTTGTTCACGTCCATGCTGGAGCGCGCAGCATTCACCTCCGCGTTCGGGTTCGAACGGCGCGTCGGCTTCAGCGGCGTTTACTCCGGCGATGGCCTCGTGGTGCAAGCCGGCGCCTTCACCGTGAACTCATCCGATCTCGACGATGATGCCGGAAGCTACGGTTTCGACGCTCGCGTGGTGCTCAGTCCGCGCCTTGGGCCGGGGTTTCTGCACGTGGCGGGCTCGGCGCACCTGCGTGAGTTGAGCGCCGATGCAGGCACCGTACGCTACCGCGCGCGGCCGTTTTCTCACACCGCCGACACGCGGTTGATCGATACGGGAACGATCCTCGCGACCGGCGAGCGCAGCTTCGGTGCGGAACTCGCCTACGTAGCCGGTCCATTCCACGCCACGGCGGAAGGTCACAGGATCACCGCGCTTCGTCCCGGCCTCCCAAACCCGAGTTTTCAGGGCGGGTACGTTGAGGTCGGCATGCTTATTACGCCGGGTGACACAACCGCTTACAAGGACGGTGTTTACGACCGTATTCGACCGGTTCGCCCCATTACAGAAGGCGGCATCGGCGCGATCCAGGTCAATCTTCGGTACGACCGGCTGGACCTGAACGATGGCCCGATTATCGGCGGTCAGCAGGAAACGCTGGGCCTGGGGGTCATCTGGATACCGGTCAGTTCCGCCCGCTTACAGGCGAACTACGGCCGACTGTGGATTTCGGACGCCGCAGTGCTGAACGGTGCCGTCGCAGATTACTCCGTCAACACGGTGGGCGTGCGTGCCCAATTCGATTTCTGACCATGCGGAAAGTGTGTCCACCTCATGTCAGAAATTTGTCGTCAGACCGTAACAATCGGTGCCTAGCGAACCCGGCATTGTTCAGGGGAAATGCCATGAGATCGATCGTCAAAGTCTCCATTACAGCGGTCTGCGTAGCCTCGCTGGCGGCATGCGGCAGCGGAACCGCGACGCGGGACTCGGTCCGCGCGGTCGGATCATCCACGGTATATCCATTTGCCACGAAGATTGCAGAAAGCTTCGCCCGGTCGAATCCCGACTTCGGCTCCCCCATTATCGAAGCCACGGGGACTGGCGCGGGCTTCCAACTGTTCTGTGCGGGCGTGGGCGCGGATAAGCCCGACGTGGTCAACGCCTCCCGCCGAATAAAGCTGAGTGAATTTGAGACCTGCCAGAGGAATGGCGTAACCAGCATCACCGAGGTTCAAGTCGGTCTGGACGGGATCGCGTTTGCGTCGGCACGCGGCGGCATCACGTTGAAACTGACACCAGAGATCGTCTATCGCGCCCTCGCCGCCAACCCGTTCGGAAAGGATCAGACGGCAAAGACATGGCGCGACGTGGATCCCTCGCTGCCGAACCTGCCGATCCTGGTTTACGGCCCGCCGTCCACATCAGGCACGCGTGATGCGCTGAAAGAACTGATCCTGATCCCCGGCTGTGACAGCAATGCCGAGATGAAGGCTCTTAAAGAGCGCGACAAGGATGCGCACGAACGCGTGTGCACCGAACTGCGCAGCGATGGCGCATTCGTTGATCAGGGAGAACAGGATAACCTGATCGTCCAGAAGATCGGCAGCAACCGCAACGCCGCAGGCGTATTCGGCTATTCCTATCTGGAGGAGAACCTCGACAAGGTTCAAGGCCTGACCATGAATGGGGTCGAACCCACTTACGACAATATCGCCAGCTTCCGTTACCCTGGCGCGCGCCCGCTCTACCTCTACGTCAAGAATGACCACCTCAATGCGATCCGCGGCCTACGTGAATTCATTGGGGAGTGGCCCAAATCGTGGGGTCGAGACGGACCGCTTGCCGCCATCGGCCTCGTTGCCAGTCAAGATGATATCGCGGCCCGCAATGCCGCGCTGGCGAGCGAGTTCACTCCCCTCCAGGCTTCTGACCTGAAATGACCGCGAGTAGAGCCGCCTGATGTCGCCTGCCCTTCTACTCATGCTTGCCTTGGGCTTTGGCCTGTTTGGGTGGCTGGCTGCGCGCGCCCGCGCGTGGGGCTTCCGCCGTGCTGAACCTGAAACCAAGCTTGCCGCGCTGCCTGTCTATCACGCTTGGTACGTCGCCTTGTGGGTAGGCGTGCCGGTGATGCTTTTCGCGCTGGCATGGAGCGGGATCGCACCCCAACTGGTTATTCAGTCGGTTCTGGCTGACCCCGCAGCCGCCAGCCTGCCTCCATTCGGCATGCAGCGGGAAACGCTGCTGGCAGAGGCCATGGCGGTTGCTAATGGCAGCGCACCCGCGGTCTTTAACCAAGCCGCCAACGCACTCGTCGAGCCGTTTCGTGCGGCAATCGACCGATACAACCTGATCGGCATTGGTGTGACTCTGCTGATTGCCTTTGTGGTTGGCACTTGGGCATTCCTGCGCCTCAAGCCTGATTTCGCCGCCCGTACTCAGGTTGAACGCGCGGTGATGGCCGTGCTGCTGCTGGCGTCGCTTGTCGCGATCCTGACCACCTTGGGCATCTTCGGTAGTCTCGTCTTCGAAACGGTGCGCTTCTTCGGGATGGTCAGCCCAATCGACTTCCTGTTCGGAACTCACTGGGGGCCAGACCCGATGAGTTCCGCCACGAACCCTGACCCTTCTCGTTACGGCGCTCTGCCGCTGTTCTGGGGCACGATTTTCATCGGTGCGATCATCGCGATGATTGTCGCCATACCGCTCGGGCTGATGAGCGCGATCTACCTCACGCAGTACGCCAGCCCAGCGTGGCGAAAGTGGCTGAAGCCGACGCTCGAGATACTCGCTGGCGTGCCCACCGTTGTCTACGGCTACTTTGCAGCGCTCACGGTGGCCCCCCTAGTGCGTGAATTCGGGCAAGCCATCGGCATTGCCCATGCCTCCAGCGAAAGCGCGCTTGCCGCAGGTCTGGTGATGGGGGTGATGATCATTCCGTTCGTGTCCTCGATGGCAGACGATTCCATCGCCGCTGTTCCGCAGGCGATGCGCGATGGCAGCCTCGCGATGGGTGCCACCACCAACGAGACGATCCGCAGAGTGCTTGTCCCCGCCGCCCTCCCCGGCATCGTCGCAGGGGTGATGCTGGCGATCAGCCGCGCGATTGGCGAGACCATGATCGTCGTCATGGCCGCAGGCGCGGCGGCAAACCTGTCCGCCAATCCGTTTGAGGCGATGACGACGGTGACGTTCCAGATCGTCGCGATGCTGACCGGCGAGGGCAGCTTCGACCATCCTGCGACGCTCAGCGCCTTTGCCCTGGGCTTCGTACTGTTCCTTGTTACGCTGGCGCTGAACTTCATCGCGCTGCGCGTCGTAAAGCGGTTCCGCGAAGCCTATGAGTGACATGGCCCCCACCCGCACCCCCGCCTTCGAGGCGCGGCTCAAGAAGCGCTACGCCGCGGAACGCCGCTTCCGACTGGCCGGGCTGGCCGCAATCCTGTTTTCGGTCGCGATGCTGGCGATCCTGCTGGTGTCGATGACGATCAACGGCATCGGCGGCTTCCAGCGCGCCACGCTGAAAGTGCCGGTCGACTTCACGTCGGTGGGCCTGACCTTGCCACAAGGTCTGCCAGACAATGCGGCGATGGTTCGCTCGCTGGAGGCTCAGGGGCTGCCCGATCTCGTCACGTTCAACGCCGAACAGGCGCTGGGTGCAGATGCCGCTAAGCAGTTGGACTCCGACGCATGGCGCACAGTGGCCGAGGCCGTCACGAGCGATCCGGCGTTGCTGGGCACGAAAGCAGAGTTTGCCCTCCCCGCGAGCAAGAACCTCGCCAATGCATTTCGTGGCGATGGTCAGGTCCAACTTCAGCCTCTGGCCCAGCAGCTGGCGTCAGAGGGCAAGCTGCAAAAGAGCCTGGATCTCGGCTTTCTCACGCGGTCTGACGCCACCGATCCCCAACAGGTGGGCATCTGGGGCGCCCTCAAGGGTTCCATGCTGACAATGCTGGTCACGCTGGCGCTGGCTTTCCCCATAGGCGTTTTCGCAGCACTCTATCTGGAAGAATACGCGCCCCGGAACCGGTGGACGGACCTTATCGAGGTATCGATCAATAACCTCGCAGCAGTGCCGTCGATCATCTTCGGCTTGCTTGGGCTCGCGGTGTTCCTGACGCTGTTCCCCAATATGCGATCCGCGCCTTTGATCGGCGGTATGACGCTCGCGCTGATGACCATGCCTGTGATCGTGATTTCCGGCCGCAATGCGATCAAGGCCGTGCCGCCCTCCATCCGTGACGGGGCGATGGCGCTCGGCGCGTCGCCGGTGCAGGTAGTGTTTCATCACGTCCTGCCGCTCGCCCTGCCCGGTATCCTTACCGGCACGATCATCGGCATGGCTCGCGCGCTGGGTGAAACCGCCCCGCTGCTGATGATCGGCATGCGCGCATTCGTAGCCACGCCGCCCGATGGCTTCTCATCCCCGGCCACCGTTCTGCCGGTGCAAATCTTCCTGTGGTCCGACCAGATCGACCGTGGCTTCGTGGAGCGCACGAGCGCGGCGATCATCGTGCTGCTGTTATTCCTCATGGCGATGAACGGGATCGCTATCTACCTCCGCAACCGGTTCGAGAAAAAATGGTGACCGATCTGACCAACGAAACCTCCCCCAAGATGCGCGCCCGCGACGTCTCCATTTTCTATGGGGAGAAGCAGGCCGTGGATTCGGTCTCCATCGACATCCAAACCGAATACGTGACCGCCTTCATCGGCCCGTCCGGGTGCGGCAAATCAACCTTCCTTCGCGCACTCAACCGCATGAACGACACGATCGCAAGTGCCCGGGTCGAAGGACAGATCGAACTGGAAGGCGAAGACATCTACCGTTCGAAGATGGACGTGGTGCAACTTCGCGCCCGCGTGGGCATGGTCTTCCAGAAGCCCAACCCGTTCCCCAAAACGATCTACGAGAACATCGCCTATGGCCCCCGCATCCATGGGCTGGCGGAAACCCGTTCCGACCTTGACGCGGTGGTGGAGAAGTCGCTCCGTCGCGCCGGTCTGTGGGACGAGGTGAAGGATCGGCTGAACGATTCCGGCACGGCCCTGTCAGGCGGCCAGCAGCAGCGCCTGTGCATCGCGCGCGCAATCGCCGTCGATCCGGAGGTGATTTTGATGGACGAGCCCTGCTCGGCCCTCGATCCCATCGCGACGGCCCGTATCGAAGAACTGATCGACGATCTGAAGGGCCGTTACGCAATCGTGATCGTCACCCACTCGATGCAGCAGGCGGCGCGCGTGTCGCAGCGAACGGCGTTCTTCCACCTCGGCAAGATGGTGGAATACGGCCATACCTCTGACATCTTCACCAATCCGCGCGAGGAGCGCACAAAGGATTACATCACAGGGCGGTACGGCTGATGAGCACCGAGCACACGGTTAAGGCATTCGACGAGGACATCACCCGTCTGCGCGGACTGGTCGCCGAGATGGGCGGCCTGGCCGAAGTTGCCATTGGTGAAGCCATGCAGGCGCTTGTCACCGGGGATGAAGAGCTGGCGAAGGCCGTTGTCGCACGCGACAAGAAGCTGGATGCGCTCGAAAACGAGGTCGATGCGCTGGCGATCCGCACCATCGCTTTGCGCGCGCCAATGGCTGACGACCTTCGCGAGATCATCGCCGCCCTTAAGATCGGCGGCGTGCTGGAGCGCATCGGCGACTACGCCAAGAATATCGCCAAGCGCGCTACCCGGATCGAAGGGCGCAGCCGGTTCGAACCGCTAACCCTGCTCCCCGCCATGGGCGAAATCGCTGCGGGCATGGTTCACGACGTGCTGACCGCCTTCGCAGCGCGCGACCCTGTGCTGGCCCGCGAAGTGATAGAACGCGACCACAAGGTCGACGCTTTCTACGAAAGCCTGTTCCGCAATTTCGTGAGCTACATGGTCGAAAACCCGGCCACGATCAGCAGCGCCGCACAATTGCTGTTCGTCGCCCGCAATCTGGAGCGGATTGGCGACCATGCGACCAATGTCGCCGAGATGGTCCATTACGCTGCTGTCGGGACTTATCCGGAAGATATCGAACGCTGACATATCCGTGTCGCGAAACTGAAATATGACACTGCTCAGGCGGAGATGAAGGAGACAAATCCATGTCATCCCCCAAGTTGCTTCTTGTTGAAGACGATACAGCGCTGGCCGAACTGCTCGAATACCGGTTCGAGAACGAGGGTTACGACGTGCGTGTCACCGCTGATGGTGATGAGGCGCTGATCCTTGCCGCAGAAGAAGCGCCCGATCTGGTGATCCTCGACTGGATGATCGAAGGGACCAGCGGGATTGAGGTTTGCCGCCGCCTGCGTCGCGACAAGGCGACCGCTCACGTCCCGATCATCATGCTCACCGCGCGAGAAGCTGAGGACGATCGGGTGCGCGGGCTGGAAACCGGCGCTGACGACTATCTGACCAAGCCATTCTCCCCGCGCGAGCTTCTGGCTCGCGTATCCGCCGTGCTCCGCCGCGTGCGCCCCGCGCTGGCTGGCGAGACTATCGAAGCTGGCGACATGAAGCTGGACCCGGTCGCTCATCGCATAGAGCGGCGCGGTCGCCCCCTTCAGATCGGCCCGACCGAATATCGCCTGCTCAAGTTCTTCATGGAACATCCGCGCCGCGTATTCAGCCGCAACCAGTTGCTTGATGCGGTATGGGGCAACGGCAGCGAGATCGAAGAGCGTACGGTCGACGTGCATATCCGTCGGTTGCGCAAGGCCATCACGCTGGACGATGTACGCGATCCCATCCGCACGGTTCGTTCAGCAGGATATGCGCTAGAACCGGTGTAATCATCGCCCTGCAAGTTAATGAAAATCGCGAGAATTGGGCACTATCCGCACATTGCGTGGATGACCATGATGGCTCGAATGATCTCCGAAGGAATCTGACGCTTCAGGGCGGATCAGGTCTTGCGACAGACGGTGCAGGCTGTCCGTGGCGTCAGTCAGATGAGCCGTGATTACATGGATTCCGTCCTCGTCATATTCCACGCGCCCACGCACCTCCATCACCCGCGCGCCCATCACCACCTTGCGATAGCGTTCCAGCGTGTCGGGCCAGACTACCAGATTGGCAACGCCCGTTTCATCCTCCAACGTCACGAACACCACACCCTTGGCCGATCCTGGCCGCTGGCGGATCAGCACCAGACCGGCGACCTGCACCATGGAGCGATCCTTGCGCTTCCTTAGGTCACCCGCACGGGTGAAGCCCCGTCCGGTCAAATCTTCTCGCAGAAAGCTCATCGGATGGGCCTTCAAGCTCAGACGATGAGTCTGATAATCGGCAATCACTTCCTCACTCAGCGGCATGGCTGGCAAGCGTGTGAGCACCCGTTCGGCCCCTTCCTCACGCTGCTGTGCGGCGGCGAATAACGGCAGTGGCGGAGCTGAAGTCAGTGTGCGCGCATCCCACAGAGCCTGTCGCCGCGACAGGCTGATGGAACCGAACGCATCCACCGCTGCCAAACGCTCGATATGCGATGGCGGCAACATGGCCCTGTCCCGCAACTCCCGCACGTCGCGAAACTCCCCGCCGCTCTCACGTGTCGCGATCAGCTTTGCCGCGACATGTTCCGGCAGGCCATCCACCTGTCGCAAACCCAGACGAAGGGCGAGCGCCTCTGATCCCTCATCTTCCTCCAAAGTGCAGTCCCATTGTGACTGATTGACGTCGATAGGCAGTACCTTGACCCCGTGTTGCTCCGCGTCGCGCACGATCTGCGCCGGGGCGTAGAATCCCATCGGCTGCGAATTGAGCAGGGCCGCCGCAAAGGCCGCCGGATAGTGGCATTTCAGCCAGCTCGAAACATAGACGAGATGCGCAAAGCTGGCGGCATGGCTTTCGGGGAAACCGTACTCGCCGAACCCCTTGATCTGATTGAAGCAGCGGTTGGCGAATTCCGGATCGTAGCCACGCGCGATCATGCGGCCGACCATCTTTTCCTGATGCTCGCTCACCATTCCCCGCGAACGGAAGGTCGCCATGGCCTTGCGTAGCTGGTTCGCCTCCTCCGGGGAGAACTTCGCCGCGTCGATGGCTATCTTCATCGCCTGCTCCTGGAAAATCGGCACCCCATAAGTGCGCCCCAGGATCGAAGAGAGTTCGTCAGATGGGCCATGTTCAGGTGCTGGTCCCGGCAGACGAAGCTCCAGCCTGCCTTCCCGCTCGGCCTTCCGCTGCTTGAGGTAAGGGTGAACCATGTCGCCCTGAATGGGCCCGGGCCGCACAATCGCCACTTCGACTACCAGATCGTAGAACTTCCGCGGCCGCAGCCGTGGCAGCATGTTCATCTGCGCCCGGCTTTCGACCTGGAACACACCAACAGAATCTCCCTTGCACAGCATGTCGTAAACCGCCGGATCTTCCTGCGGCAAAGTCGCCATGGTGGCGGAATAATTATAATGATTTTCAACGAGATTTAGCGCTTTTCTGATACAAGTCAGCATCCCCAGCGCCAGAACATCGACCTTGAAGATGCCCAGTTCGTCGATGTCATCCTTGTCCCATTCGATGAAGCTGCGATCAGGCATGGCCCCATTACCGATCGGCACCGTCTCGATCAGGGGATTATCGGTCAGGATAAAGCCGCCGACGTGCTGGCTCAGATGGCGCGGCATCCCGATCAACTGGTCGGTCAACTTGAGAACCCGTCTGAGGTAAGGATCGGACAGGTCCAGCCCTGTTTCGCGCAGAATATGCGCCTCATCGATCTCGCGCCCATGAGCACCCCACACGGTGCGTGCCAGGGCAGAGGTGACGTCTTCCGACAGTCCCATGGCCTTGCCGACCTCACGGATCGCCATGCGAGGGCGATAATGGATCACGGTAGCGCAGAGGCCCGCGTGCTGGCGGCCATACTTGCGATAGATGTGCTGGATCACCTCCTCGCGCCGCTCGTGCTCGAAATCGACATCGATGTCCGGCGGTTCTGAGCGCTTCTCGGAAATGAAGCGATCAAACAGCAATTCGTGATTGGCCGGATCGACCTCGGTAATCCCCAGACAGAAGCACACGGCCGAATTAGCAGCAGAACCACGCCCCTGGCACAGGATGGGAGGTGTCTGGCCCCGCGCGAAGTCGACAATCTCCTTTATGGTCAGGAAATAAGGGGCGATATCCATCCTGCCGATCACCCCCAGCTCATATTCAAGGGTTTTACGCACTTTCGAGGTTAAACCGCTAGGATAGCGCCATTTTGCTCTTTCCCATGTCTGATGAACCAGATAGTCCTGTGACGTCATGCCGTCAGGATAATCGCGCTGAGGATACTCGTACTTCAACTCATCCAGGCAGAAGGCGCAGGCATCGGCTACCTCGCGTGACGCCACGATGGCGTGCGGCCACCTCTCAAACAGCCTGAGCATCTCCTCAGGCCCTTTTAGGTGCCGTTCGGCATTGGCGTGGAGCAGGTACCCAGCATCGGAAACGGTGGTCCGGTGCCTTATTGCCGTCATCACGTCCTGCAGCGGGCGGCACTCAGGTGCATGATAATGCACGTCATTCGTGGCGAGCAGAGACAGGCCGTTGGCCTTTGCCAGCGCATCAATCCTCTCGATCCGCGCTACGTCATCACCCCGGTAAAGGTAGCTGGCGGCAAGATGGCGCAGCGTCGGCAGTTCCCGCGTGATCCGAGGTAGAATATCGGGAAAGCCGCCTGCTCTTTCTTCTGGTGCCGAACTTCGGTCATCGCCAGTCCCTGGGAACGAGACGACATTGCTCTGCACTGCAATAGTGAACTCTGCGTCGAGATCTGCCGGCGGAATGAGGATCAACTGCACACCATCAGAGTGCTGGGCGAGCATCTCAATGCTGATTTCGCACACACCCTTTGCCTGCCACGCGCCTGCGAGAGTGCTCATCCGACCGAGTGATATGAGCCTGCAAAGCCGGCCATAAGCAGTTCTATCAGTGGGATAGGCCAGAAACACCAGACCTTCCGTAGTTTCTAATCTACAACCGATAAGAGGCTTTAATTTAACAACTTTAGCTGCAGAATGAATGCGGACAACGCCCGCCATGGAATTGAAGTCAGCAATACCCAGCTTGTCATAACCAAGCTTCCAGGCAGTCTCCACCAGGTCCGCCGCATCAGACGCCCCACGCAAAAACGAGAAGCTGGACACCACTCCCAGTTCTACGAACGGCGCAGCTTCTGGGCTCTCGATCGTAGTCTGGTCGACGAGAATGCGGCGCTTGGCGGGGGTGAGAGGGGCTTCTGGCACGAGGTGCCGACTCCGAAATCTACAAGATATTTGTTCCTTATATGTTCTTATGCGGGTCTAGCCTAGACCGCGCGTAGATTGCGACAAAGTCCGCCTTGAACGCTCGGGTCCGCTTTGACATAGCCTTCAGCAATCATCGAAAGTTCAGAGAGGGTAGCTTCGATATGGGTCGCAGTAATTTCGTGCGCCAAGCATTCAGGAACGCGGCAACCGGAGCCATGGCCGTGTCTCTGCTTGCCGTCACTTCAGCGGCTCATGCCCAGCAGGCACCCGCCGATCTCACCACGATTCCGCCGGTAAAAACGGACTACCAGCCAAAGAAGACCCCATGGGGCGATCCCGATCTGCGAGGCGTGTGGCCGGTGAACGACGTGGCGGAAATGCCCGTCAGCCGCCCTGCCCAGTACGGCAATCGGTTCTTCAAGACTGACGAGGAGATCGCGGCAGAGCAGGCTCGCGTGCAGCAGCTCGAAACTGCCTATCAGAAGGAAGAACAGGAAGAGACGATCGGTAGTGGCCACTGGATCGAGTATCTGGCCGGATCGCGCCGTACTTCCATGATCACGGATCCGGTGAGCGGGCAGTTGCCGGAGATGACCCCGCAGGCCGATGCACTCTACCGCGCCGGCCGGTCGAGCTGGACTCCGAACACCCGGTTCGACTGGGTAACGGATTTCGATGCATGGGATCGCTGCGTTTCCCGTGGCTTTCCGGCCTCCATGCTGCCGTTCCGCTACAACAACGGCATCCGTATCTTCCAGGCGCCCGGCTATGTGGTGATCCATCTGGAAATGCTGGGTGAGCGGATTATTCCCATCGGCCGCACAGACCACTGGCCCAAGTCCGTAGAGGCATGGCTGGGTAACAGCGTAGGCCGCTGGGAAGGCAACACACTGGTCATCGAAACCACCAACCTGAAGAGCGGCGATAGTGCCACGCGCGACATGTATGGCCGCAACGGATCACCTCTCAACATGGCCACGCGCGGTGTGCCGGCATGGAATACCATTCCGACCAGTGCCCAGGCGAAGGTGACCGAACGACTGACAATGGTTGGGCCGGACACGATCACTTACGAGATGACCTACTCGGATCCGGAAGTGTTCACCGCACCGTGGACGCTCCGCTATGACTGGACGCGAGACGAGAGCTACGAGTTCTTCGAATACGCCTGTCACGAGGGCAATGTGCAGGTTCGCAACTACATCACGGCATCGCGGGCAGGACGCCTGCCGGAGGCTTCGGCTGAAGACCTCGCGGGCGACGAAGGCGGCTGATCCTCCTTGGTCCGCCTCGCATCTCTACGCGAGGCGGACCACCGCTCTGCACCTTTACCCGCACAGCCCCTGCAGGAACCAGTCGGGGACGCCCCCCCGCCCATCGTCCACCAGACCAGCGCGATATATCCAGTAGCGACGGCCCTCGTTATCCTCGATCCGATAGTAGTCGCGCAGCCGGGAACTTCCCCTCTCGCGCCACCACTCAGGGCCAATCCTTTCCGGCCCTTCGACACGCGCCACTTCATGCACCTGATCTCGCCATCGAAACTGGCGCGGATGGCCATCAGGTGTGGCATAAAGCACGGCGATCCTTTCAGCCCGATCAAGCAATTTCAAAGGCCTGGCATGGAATTCCAAGACGCCTTGTAAAGGGGATTGAGGGGTGGATGGGGGCAACCACCGCTGCGCCCGTTCAGGAATATGGCTGGCCCGGGCCACCGGTCGGCGCACGGCATCAGGGCCGAGGCGGACGGACAGTCGGTCAAGGCATTCGGCAAGAGTGGTTCCCTGCACATCGTCCCGGCTGTCGAGGTCTGCTTGTTCGGGACCTAAGGGTTGTGTCCACACTGCGATCATCCGCGCCAGTTCTATGCCGAAACCAGCGTCGATATCGTCGAGCCGCGCCGCGAATAGCCTCGCGATATGGGCGGAATCCCTAGTGGCAGCCGCCAGTTCGACAGTGCGAACCGTCATGTCGCCATCAACGCGCCACAGCACTAGTGCGAGGCGACGAACCCCCTCCCCGCGGGTTTCCAGCTCTCGCCGAAGATCTTCGGCCAGATCGGCGACTATCCGATCCAGCAACTCGCGATGGCGGACCGGTTCGAGCATACGGCGCTGGACCAACGGGGGTTGAACAGCCACCAACGGGGCCACAGGCTCTGGCACAAGGCCCAGCAGTTGGTCCAAACGGAGCAGAGGACTGGCTGTAGGCAAGCGCAGATCACGGAAACGGCGTTGCAATGCATCACGGCCAATTCCCTCCAAATCACCGATCCGCTTGAGACCAAGTCGCCGCAGCACCAGCAACACATCACTGTCGAGCCTGAGAGCCGCCATCGGCAGCTTAGCCAATTGTGCGCGGGCATCGCGCGGAAGCAGGACGGCCTTACTCGGCCCATGATGCGCCAATGCCCAGGCAGCGGCAGACGTGGGAGCAATGGCAAGACGTGCAGAAAGACCCTGCCGGTTAAGACAGGCCTCCGCATCCTCCAGCAATTGCTCCTCACCGCCGAACAGATGGGCGACCCCGGCCACATCAACCAGCAGGCCATCGGGAGGGTCTATCGCGCTCCACGGGCCCCATCGTTGAGCCCAGGCGGTCAGCCGGCGCAAGAACGCGAGATCGCCTTCAGGATCAGCCGGAAACGGCTTGAGCGCGGGATAGAGCGTCCGCGCGTCAGCTAACCGCATTCCCGCCCTCACCCCGGCTGCGAGAGCGGTGTCATTGGCAGCGGTAATGCGCGGACCGTGCGCCGTATCTTCTATCAGGGCGACAGGTGAAGCGTCCGCGCCCTCCCCTGCGCGGCAATGTTCAGCGTGCCGCCAGCGATCGATCGCCAGCCGGGGCAGCCAGATCGCCATGATCCGGTGCATCGGAGGGGCGTTCGACGGCGAGGAAGTTTCCGTCATCGCGCAAAATCCATTCTCCGGGGGCATAACCGCGGGCGCGGAATAATTCGGCGTGCCAGGCGGGAGCGCCCGGGGCCTGAGTGTTCCATCGGGGAAAGCCTGAAGGCGCAGCCCTGGCCTGCCAGCGCATCCGCGCCGAACCAAGGTCACGCTTTGCATCTATCCGCACCAGGAACAGCGGCACGCCGTGCTTTTCCGCCATGAGGCTCAGGCGACGCGAAGCGGTAAAACTAAGCGCGCGTGGATTACCCGCGATCTCCCCGACAACGCAGGCCAGTTCCCGACAACGCAGGGCCTCTTCCAGTGCAAAGAGAGCATCCTCACAGCTTCGGGTCGCCACGTGGATCAGCCTCTGACGCAACACACCAGGCAATCCGAGGTGATAGGGGCGCCCGGTAAGCTTTATCGAAGCAGCATCCTGCACCCACAGCACATCGCCCGTATGGGACGAAGGAAGACCGTCGAGCATCAGCGCAAGGGCGAGCGCTGCCCCGCTAGCTTCATCCCCGGCAGCAAATATCTCGTTGTGAAAGGCGCAAGGCAGCCCTGGCCCCCAGCGCGGTGCCCGAGCCTCGGATGGCAGAAGCGTGGACGCCTTGAGGAGAGATGACATGTCCATTGCGAATCGAATATTGTTCTCTTTATGTTCCCTTCATGCATAGCGGGCAATGAAAAAGGGCCGCTCTCATGAGCGGCCCTTCGATTGTTGATACCTTGTCCGCTTACGGACGGCCACGATCCTCGATGCCCGGGATATCCGGTTCGATGTCCGCATACTCGGGCTCGTGCACTTCCACGATTCCGCGGCCCAGATGGCTACGGCCTCGGCTGTAGAAGAAATAGACCAGGAGGCCGAGTGTACCCCACACCGGCAGGAACAGCATCGCTGGGGCAGGCAGGTTGGCGAACAGCAGAACGCAGCCAATGATCGTCAGCGGCGCTACGAGCCAGAGTGCCGGAACCCGGAAGCTGCGCTTCCTGCCCGGATCCTTGCGGCGAAGCACCATCACTGCAACAGCGACCATCAGGAAGGCGTAGAGCGTGCCCGCGTTGGAAATATCGGCAAGCCGGCCAACCGGGAAGAACGCCGCCGCAATTGCGACTGCAACACCGGTGATCGCGGTAACGACATGCGGCGTCTGGAACTTCGGGTGAACCTTGCTGAGCTTTTCCGGAAGCAGGCCGTCACGGCTCATCACGAAGAAGATGCGGGTCTGGCCGAAGATGAGGATCAGGATCACCGACGGCAGGGCCAGAATGGCGGCAATGCCGATCGCGTTCCCGAACCATGAGAAGCCGAGCGTCCGCAGAACGTGGGCAAGCGGCTCGTTAGAGCAAACCAGTGCCTCAACATGTTCCGGCATCGCGCATTGGCGGGCGAGCTCTGCCGAACCGGCTTCGATCGGCACGCCGGCCGCATCCATAATCGGCTGGCCGCCCATCGTGCCAATCGCACCCGCTGCAACGAGTATGTAGAACACGGTACAAAACAGCAGCGATCCGACGAGCCCGATCGGCACGTTCCGTTGAGGGTTTTTCGTTTCTTCCGCTGCAGTCGAAACTGCATCGAACCCCACATAGGCAAAGAACATGGTCGCAGCCGCACCGACCGCACCCACACCGGTACCGAATCCGCCGAACACGCCTGCGGGCAGGAAAGGATTGAACTTCTCTGTGTCAAAATCGACGCTGGTCAGCGTCAGCGCGACGAAGATTGTCAGCGCGGTCACCTTGATGGCGACGAGGAAGGCGTTGAACTTGGCACTTTCGCTCGTGCCCAGGATAAGAAGCCCGGTAACGGCCAGAGCAATCAGCAGTGCAGGAAGGTTTATAAACCCGCCTTCGGCTCCGCCGAAGGCCAGCGGACCCGCACTAAGATAGGCGGGCAATTCTACTCCCAACCCTCCTAGAATGGTCCCTGTAAAGTACCCTGACCAACCCACCGACACCGCCGAGGCGGCAATCGCGTATTCCATGATCAGCGCCCAGCCTACAGTCCAGGCAAACAACTCCCCGATCGTGGCATAGCTGTAAGTATAGGCACTTCCGGCCACGGGGATCATCGAGGCAATCTCTGCGTAGCAGAGCGCTGCAACCACGCAGACCAGGCCCGCGATGGCGAAGGCGACCATCAGTCCTGGCCCAGCTTTCTGCGCACCAACCGATGTCAGCACGAAAATACCGGTACCGATCACGCAGCCGATCCCGAACAGGGTCAGCTGGAACCAGCCAAGCGTACGCTTGAGTGACTTCTTCTCCGCAGTGGCCAAAATGGCATCGAGAGGTTTGACACGACCGAACATACGGTTCCCCTTCCCCGGCGCGCTCCAGCCACCGAATATCTAAACTGGTTACAAAGCTAACCGTGCCATTGCTCATGGCAACCGCTTTGTCACGCTATGCACAGGGCAGTTGCCGATTTAGAAGCAGCATATGTCCACAACCTTTCAGCTCGAAACCTCCACCAGCCGCGCGAATCCCACCCCGCAGCCCATGCGGCGGCTTACCGTGCCGGCCATTCGAAAGCGCAAGCAGAACGGCCAAACGGCTGAGCCGGTCGTGATGCTCACCGCTTACACTGCGCGGCAGGCGCAGTTGCTGGACGCGCATTGCGACATCCTGCTGGTGGGCGATTCACTGGGGCAAGTAATCTACGGACTGCCCTCCAGCGTACCAGTGACGCTGGACCTGATGGCGAACCACGGCGCGGCTGTGGTGCGCGGCAGCTATCATGCGCTGGTCGTGGTCGACATGCCGTTCGGATCGTACGAGCAGTCCCCCGCCCAGGCATTCGAAAGCGCTGCCCGGATTCTGAAGGAAACCGGCTGTGCCGCCGTGAAGCTGGAAGGTGGAGAGGCGATGGCACCCACCGTGGAGTTTCTCGTCCAGCGAGGCATCCCTGTTGTTGGCCATGTCGGACTGACTCCACAGGCCGTCAACGTGCTCGGCGGCTATGGTCCGCGGGGACGCGCTGACGCGGAGGCGGCAAAGATAATTGGCGACGCCCGATCCCTTTGCGCAGCGGGGGCCTTCGCTATCGTGGTCGAGGGTGTGCTGGAACCTATCGCCGTTGCGGTCACCGAAGCCGTGAGCTGCCTCACCATTGGTATCGGCGGATCGGCGCGATGCGATGGCCAGGTGCTGGTGACGGAAGATATGCTGGGCATGTTCGAACGCGTGCCCCGTTTCGTGAAGCGGTACGACGACCTGGCAGAGCGCATATCCAACGCCGCGGCCACTTATGCTGCGGAGGTGCGCGCGCGTGCCTTCCCCGGGCCCGAGCAGACCTACACGGCTGACTGATAGAACATCCGTTGCAGCGGCGCGCTAAATTCCCTAGCGCCCGCTGATTACGATCTAATAGGGTCCCACGATGGCCACGCTACGGCGCTTCTACGGCTTCTCCTTCATCTTCACTTTGATCTGCCTTGCGCTGGGCCTGTGGTACGGCTGGGCGAGCACGGGCAGCGTAGGCGCGACCGCCGGTATCCTTTGGATCATCGTGGTGCTGTCGGTGCTGGAGATATCGCTCAGCTTCGATAACGCCGTGATCAACGCATCTGTCCTGAAGGACATGGATCGCGTCTGGCAAAAGCGCTTCCTGACATGGGGTATAGCCTTTGCCGTGTTCGGTATGCGGGTGGTCTTTCCGCTGGCTATTGTTGCGATCGCGGCCGGACTCGGCCCGATGGAGGCAATTCGCCTGTCGCTCAATGACCCGCTGGAATACGAACGGATCGTCAGTTCGGCACACGTCGGCATTGCCGGTTTCGGCGGTGCGTTCCTGGCGATGGTCGGTCTCAAGTTCTTTTTCGACGGTGAGAAAGACGTTCACTGGATCCGCTTCGTGGAACAGCAGCTAGCGAAGGTCAGCGCTGTACCGGCGGCAGAAGTTGCGCTGCTCCTCCTCGTGCTGTGGGGCATTTCGGGCATGTTGCCCGACGCGGATGCGCTGACTTTCATCGTTGCGGGTATTCTCGGCATCGTGACGTTCATCGCCGTGGAAGCGGTCAACACCGTGCTGGAACTGCGCGAGGAAGCGCGCCGTCTGCATGGCGCGGTGGCGCGCAGCGGGCTTGGCGGCTTCATCTATCTCAACATTCTCGACGCTTCGTTCAGTTTTGACGGCGTGATTGGTGCCTTTGCGCTTTCCAACAATATGGTTGTGATCGCGCTGGGCCTGTCGATCGGCGCCATGTTCGTCCGTTCGATGACCATTCACCTGGTCGAGAAGGGCACGCTGGCCGAATATCGCTATCTGGAACACGGCGCTTTCTGGGCCATCATTGCCCTGGGCGCGATCATGCTGTTTTCAGCCCGCTTCCACATCCCTGAAACGATCACTGGCCTGATCGGTGCGACCCTGATCGGTATCTCGCTGTGGTGGTCGATCCGTCACAACCGGCGGCACCCCGAGGCGCCGGAAGACGCGCTCAGGGGCGATTGAGACGTGCTGCCAACTGGGCCGAGAGGACCAGTTGCAGCAGGTGATAAACCAGCACGGGCAGCAGCAGCACGCCAGCTACTGCAGGTGGAAACATCACGCTGGCCAGCGGAGCCCCGAGTGCGATGCTCTTCTGCCCCCCGGCAAAAAGGAAGGATACGCGGTCAGCGCGGCCAAGCCGCAGCGAACCGGCGAGGAGCCACGCCCCTCCGAAACCGATCATCAGGAACAGTCCGACCAGCGCGAGGAGCGCTATCCAGTCGGTGGGGCTGACTCGCCCCCAAAGCCCCTGCTCGACCGCACCCGAAAAGGCGACATAAACGGCAATCGCGATGGAACTCCTGTCCATCCAAGTCGCCAGCCGGCGATGCTCGCGAACCTTGTCGCCCACCCAACCCTGCGCCAGCTGACCGATCGCGAATGGCACTAGCAGGAGCACGACGATCTTTTCTAGCGCACCAAGATCGAGTGCCGCCGCCTCTGATCCCGCCAACAACGAAAACAGAGGCGCGGTCAAAAACACGCCCATGATGTTGAGGACAGCCGCCGCGACCACCGAAGTCGCGACATTGCCGCCCGCCGCGGATGAGTACGCCGTTGCCGACTGCACTGTCGACGGGAGGGTACCCAGAAACAAGAAGCCGAGCGCCACAATCGGGGAGAGCGCCAATGCCTGCCCCGCTAACGAGAAGCCCCAGCCCGCAACCGCCATTGCGCCGAAGCTCCAGAGAACCAGCGGCAGCAGCAAACGGCCATGCCGAATGCCCCGCACTACTTCAGTGCGCGGAAGCCGTACTCCGTTGAGGAGAAAGAGAAGGAATATGGCGGCATTTGACACGGCTTGAGCCGCTGGCCGAAACTCCGCAGAAACCGGGATCACGGACGCAAGAATGATCGCCAGCAGCAGCAGGCGCACAAGGGGGTCGAGACCACCAAGAAGCCGGACGGCCACCATTGCTGCGCCCTGCCCGCCCGCCCTCAAGCTGTCCAGCGTCAGGCCTGCAGGTCGTACTGCTTGAGCAGGTCGTACAGAGTGGGTCGGCTGATGCCGAGTATGCGCGCTGTGCTGGAGATGTTGCCGTCGCTGCGCGAAAGTGCCCGCCGGATTGCCTTGCGATCGGCTTTTTCGCGCGCAGCCTTCAGGTTGAGTACCTGCGCGTCGTCCTCCCCGCCTTCCTGTAAATCCAGATCGGCCGCAGTGACCAGCTTGCCGTCAGCCATGATGACCGCACGTTTCACTCTGTTTTCAAGCTCCCGCACGTTGCCTGGCCAGTTCCACCGGTCAATCGCGGCCAGCGCATCGCTAGCGAAACCTGTAACGTGCGGATTTATCTCATTGGCAACGCGCTTCAGGAAAGCCTTAGCCAACAAAGCGGCGTCACCCGGACGCTCAGCCAGCGAGGGGATTTTTACCACTACTTCCGCAAGGCGATAGAACAGATCCTCGCGGAACCGGCCGTCTTGGATCATCGCCTCGAGATCCTGGTGCGTGGCGCAAACAATCCGCGTGTCGACGTCAATCGCGCGTCGCCCACCGATGCGCTCGATCTGCCGTTCCTGCAGAAAGCGCAGCAGCTTCACCTGCAACGGCAGCGGAATATCGCCTACCTCATCAAGGAACAGCGTGCCGCCATTTGCCTGCTCGATCTTGCCTTCAGTGGTCTTGATCGCGCCGGTGAATGCGCCCCGCTCATGCCCGAACAACTCGCTTTCCAGCAGGTTCTCGGGGATCGCCGCGCAATTGATCGCCACGAACATGCCGTTCTTGCGATTGCTGGCGTCGTGCAGGCCCCGCGCGAGCAACTCCTTGCCGGTTCCGCTCGCCCCCAAAAGCATCACCGAAACACCGGTGTTCGCCACGCGCTCAATCGTTCTTGCCACACGCACCATCTCTGGCGCAGCCGTGATCAGGCCGCCAAGGACCCGACTACCCTCACCCGCCCGCTCAGCAAGCGCACGGTTCTCCGCCTCGATCCGATGAAGATTAAGCGCACGACGCACGATCAAGCCGAGTTGTTCGATGTCCACCGGCTTCTGGTAGAAGTCGTACGCGCCCCGCTCGACCGCAGTAAGCGCACTTTCACGCGCGCCATGACCAGAGGCGACAACAACCTTGGTGTCTGGCTTTAATGCCATGATCTCGTCCAGCACTGCAAAGCCTTCGCTCGTGCCATCGGGGTCCGGCGGCAGGCCGAGATCCAGCGTCACCACGACAGGCTCATCCGAACGCAGGGCGGCAATCGCGGAGGCTCTGTCACCCGCGATCACCACGTCAAAATCGTCGTAAGCCCACTTGAGCTGAGCCTGCAGCCCTTCATCATCCTCGATGACCAGCAGCTTTGGTTTGGCTTCGGCCGTCATGCCGCTTGTGCTCCCATTTCTTCACCGGGTTTGCCATCTTTGTCCGCGCCGGCCAAAGGCAAGCGGACAAGGAAGCGTGTTCCTAGTCCTTCACGAGATTCGACTTCGAGCTTGCCCCGCATCCCTCGAACAAGCTCACGCGCCTCGAAAGCGCCGATGCCGAACCCGCCCGCTTTGGACGAGTGGAACGGCTTGAATAGCTGGCTACGCACGAATTCCGGGCTCATGCCGTCGCCGGAATCAACCACCGCAATAGTGGCCCACGAAGCTTCCACCTGCGCGTCCATGAAAACCGGGTTTCCGGGGTGGCTGGCGTCGATTGCGTTCTGGACCAGATGGACGAGTGCCTGCTCCAACGCTTCACGATCCGCCATGACCACGCACCCGGGATATTCTACCACGATCACTTCGTGCTGCCCCTGATATCGTTCGCTTATTCGTGACAGCACATCGTCCAACGCCACTGGGGCCGAAGTCTCAGCCACATGCGGACCGTAACGGCCGAGGCGCGCGAGCAGTGCCTGCAACTTGTCGGAACTGTTCCGCAGCGTCACGAGCATGTCGGCCCGGAACGCTGGATTTTCAGCGTGTCTTTCTGCGTTCCGTGCGAGGAGCGACAGCTGGCTGGTGAGGTTCTTGATGTCGTGCATCACGAAAGCGATACGGCGGTTGAACTCATCGAAGCGTCGGGCTTCGCCCAGCGCGTCATGGCTGGCCTGCTCCGCGAGATAACTGGCAACCTGCCGACCAACGACCCGCAGGAGATCGAAATCTTCCCAGTCGAGACGCCGCGCGAGCGCCGGACGTGAAAGCACGACCACCCCGACCAGTCGCTCATAATGCAGCAAGGGGACGATCGCCCAGGCGTCCGGATCGTTCATCAGCCACTTGGGCTGCGCACTCTCTGGAATTCCCGAGGCTGTGCCTCCACGCAGATCATCTAGGTCTATAACGGACTGGCTTTGCTCCCAGAACTGAGCGCCCGCAGGGGTAAACGCTTCGGCCGGTACCAGCGCATCGGCCCACTGCCAGCGAGCTTCAAGCGCCAGCCCCCCGTCATCGTCCGGCGCCAGAAGAAGCCCGCCTGGACTATCGGCCACGTCGGCGACTGCCTGCACAATACGTTGGCCGAGAGGTGAGGAATCCGGTCCTGCGCGCCCCATCGTGCTGGTAAAGCGCAACCACTCCGCGCGGTAATCATAGCGGTGCTGGAACAAGTGCTTGGCAATCATCACTCGCAGCCACCCGCGAAGGCGACGCGAAGGCAGAAGTACCAGGGCAAGCGCGGCGGCAACCGCAAGGAATCCGATCTGAGCTACGCTTGCGAACTCTCCCCCCGCGTAGGCCAGCCCCCGCGAAATGAGCAGCATTCCAACGAAGTAGACCGCGATCACCAGCAGCGAGAAAGATTGGAACGTAAAGGAGCGCGAAGGGCCAAAACGCAGGTTCCCGTCGTGCCGCATGTTGCCGATCGCCAACATTCCTGCAGCGGCAAACACCACGCAGCCGCGCAATTGCTGGAGAATCTCAGGCGTGTCTGCGTGCAGATAGGCGATGGTCGAAAAGTTCAGCTCGTACAGCCACACCAGTGCCAATGCGGCGGCAGGCCAACCCAACGCTTGCCTGGTCTGCTGCGATGCGCCTGCGTAGAGGTTGTGGACCAACACAAGACCGCCAATGCAGAACAGCAGGCGGAACATCTCCGAATAGTCGGCAATTGCTTGGGTATCCGCTGCGTCGCGCCCTTGATTCTGAGCAACAAGAAGCGCGAACTGAAACAGTTCAACCAACGCCAACGACAGCACGACCGGGCGGATCAGTCCCACCCCTTTGTCGCGCAAGTCCTGCCCGAACAGCCGATATAGCATCCACAGCCAAGCGAGTTGCAGCAGTCCAAACGCTGCAGACGTGGAGGTCGAACGACCGCCAGTCACCAGGACGGACAGCGCCCAGCAAGCAATCAGCGCGAACACAGCGGCTTGCGCAATGGCAACCGGTCCTTGCTGATTTCCACGAGCCAGAATCCAACCACCTGCAGCCAGCGTAAAGCCAGCGCAGAAGAGGTGCACCGACGCCATGACTGCAAACCAGAGCGACGCCATCAGGGCGCCGCCGTCGGAGATAGGGGGGGCAGCTGCCGTGAGGCGCTAAGCGGTACGTAGTGGATTGACTGACGAACCATTGTCCCGGCCATTGCCTGGCACTGCGCCAGGTTCAGTGGGCCTAACGCAAAGAGATGAAATGTCGGTAAACTTTACACTTGGTGGTTACCGTCAACTCAACGGCTGCCCCGGTCCAATGTGCATTCTTCCGGATGGTGCCCCTGGCCCGACTCGAACGGGCACGTCTCTCGACAATCGATTTTGAGTCGATCGCGTCTACCATTCCGCCACAGGGGCAAATCCTCCGGCCAGCATCTTGCCGCTTAGCGGCGAGTGTTGAACGGTTCAAGCAGGCGTCAGCCCTTTACTGCCTCAGCCACCAGCTTGTGCAACCGCGAATGAAGCGGATCGTTGCCAGCAATGATCTGCGAGTCGCAGATCGGCAGCGAACGGCCACGATAATCGGTCACAAACCCACCGGCCTCACGCACAAGCAAACAGCCTGCCGCAGTGTCCCACGGGCTGAGATCACTCTCCCAAAAGCCGTCGTAACGACCGGCGGCGACCCATGCGAGATCAAGCGAGGCAGAACCGAAACGGCGGATGCCCGCGACCTGCGGGCCAACCGCCGCGAAAATACGCGTCCATTCCCCGAAGTCGCCGTGTCCCTGATAGGGCATACCCGTGGAAATCAGTGCTTCGGACAAATGGCGCCGGCTAGAAACGCGCAGCCGCCCATCGTGCAGCCACGCACCGCGGCTCTTTTCCGCCCAAAAACTTTCGTCGGTGATGGGCTGGTAAACCAGACCCGCGACAACATCGCCCCAACCGCTTCCGTCCAGCTTCGGCTCCTGCACCGCGATCGAGATCGCGAAATGCGGCATGCCGTGCAGGAAGTTGCTCGTTCCATCGAGCGGGTCGATAATCCAGCGCGGCTTATCCGGATCGCCTTCGATCGTGCCGCCTTCTTCCATGACGAAGCCCCAGTCCGGGCGCGCCTGGCGCAACTCGTCCCAAAGGGTGCGCTCAGCCGCCTGATCGGCCTTCGACACGAAGTCGGCAGGCCCCTTGCGACTGACCTGCAGGTGTTCGATTTCGCCGAAGTCGCGACGCAGGCGCGAGCCCGCCTTGCGCGCCGCGCGTTCCATCACGCGGATAAGACCGGAAACAGCTGCCACTTCAATTCCTCGTCAGTCGAGAGCCGAGCGGATCAAACAATCCGCTCACCCCCGCTGCTCTTACGCTGCCTTGCCGACGTAAGTGCGTTCGTAAACGTCAACCACGATGCGAGTTCCGCTTCCGATATGCGGCGGAACCATCACGCGGACGCCGTTATCGAGAATTGCAGGCTTATAGCTGGACGACGCCGTCTGGCCCTTCACCACCGCGTCCGCCTCGACAATCACGGCCTCAACCGTTTCGGGCAGTTGCACGCTGATCGGCTTTTCGTCCCACATTTCCAGCATGACTTCCATGCCGTCCTGCAGGAACGCGGCCGCATCACCCAGCAGGTCGCCGGGGAGCTGAATCTGTTCGTAGGTGTCGTTGTCCATGAACACCAGCATGTCGCCATCGGCGTAAAGGTACTGGAAGTCCTTGGTATCCAGTCGCACGCGTTCGATGGTGTCAGCACTGCGGAAGCGCACGTTGGTCTTGCGACCATCTTGCAGGTTCTTCATTTCGACCTGCATATACGCGCCGCCCTTGCCGGGCTGCGTGTGCTGGATCTTGGCGACCTTCCAGATGCCGCCTTCGTACTCCAGAATATTGCCGGGACGGATGTCCACGCCGCTGATCTTCATGCGAAGTGCCTTTAAACGGATAGCGTTGGGATACGGGCGCGCCCTAGCCGCTCGTCGTGTTGTTGGCAATGCAAGCAGCGAAGCGCTAAATGCCTTACCTATGAAAACTCCTCTGCCTTTCGGTCTTGCCATCGCTCTAACCGCCAGCCCCATCTCCGCCCAGGGCGCGATCGGCATCCTGGAACGCGGGACTTACACCTGCGAACTGCCCGGGGATGCTTCGACGGAAGCGGGGATCGCACAGCCGCATGAAGACTTCAGAATCATCACCGCGTCACGCTATCGGACCGAACAAGGCCGCGGAATTTACCTCCGCAGGGGCGATGTGGTGACCTTCACCAGTGGCCCGCGCAAGGGTGAGACCTACTCCGTGATCTCCCCGGCCTTTCTGCGCCGAATGGAAAATGGCCAACCCGGCGATCTGCGCTGCGTCCGTCGAAACGGCTGAAGCCATAACGAATCCGGGCCCGCGAACGGGCCCGGAAGCAAACTTTGTGAAAAGGCCAAGCCCCAGGCCTAGCCTCTCTTAACTACGGGCTGGCCGGGGATTCGTCGTCGTCGGCAATGACGACCACTGCGACGATCACGGCCAGTACCGCCAGCAGCGGAAGCAGGAACCCACCACCGATGCTTTCGGCATCTTCAACCGATGAACTGACACGCACAGGCGTTCCCGCCGCATGGGCGACAATCGGAGCGCTGCTCATCGCAACAGCAGCTGCTGCGGCGAGGTAACTACGTAATTTCACGTTGAACCCCCTTCTTTCAATCAAACGAGTGTGTTTCTAGTCACGTCACGACGAGAATATCAATGCGTTTCAATACTAATACGTTACTTTCACCCACCCTTGTGGCCAAATTGCTTCGTTTGTTAATGGAAGTCAGTTCGAACCCGAGCTTTCGTTCAGCCGCGTAGTGAAGGCCCGCACCGCTTCCGCCTCATCGCCATTCCAGACCGCACCGCTTACCGCGAGGAAGTCTGCCCCGGCGGCAACGAGTGGGCCGCAGTTATCCGGGGTGATGCCCCCGATCGCGACACAGGGAATTTCCATCAACGAACTCCACCATGTCAGCAGTTCCGGCTCCGGCCGATGTTCGCTCGCCTTTGTCTCGCTGGGGTAGAACGCTCCGAAAGCGACGTAATCTGCGCCTGCGTCGCCAGCTTCCATCGCCAGATGACGGCTGGCATGACAGGTAATGCCGATCTGCGCATCGCGCCCCAGCGCTTCGCGTGCCTCGGCAACCGTGCCGTCATCCTGGCCGAGATGGACGCCATCGGCCTGCAGGCGCTTCGCAAGCGAAATGCTGTCGTTGACTATAAATGCCACATCCCGCGCCCGGCATATCTCCAGCAAAGGCGCGGCAAGCCTTGCCGCCTCATGCTGATCGCAGCCCTTCACTCGGAACTGGAACGCGGCAATCGGACCGGCATCGAGCGCTCGTTGCAGACGCGCTGGGAAATCTCCGGCCACATCGAGGGGAGAGATGAGGTAAAGTTCTGACTGGCTCATGGCGCCGTTCTCTATCCGGCCAGCCCCCTGTCGCCAAGCGGCCGTTCAGCAATATGAAACCCCAAGCGGCGCGTTATCGCGCGATGAAAACCTCTATTCTCAACATTGTGGTCCTCGCAGGACTCTCCGGTTGTGTTGCCCCGGGGCCTGACTTCACGGACACATCTCCGCCGGCCGACGATATTTCCCGAGCCGGCCTGGGTCAGCGCGTATACGTCGATGGACCTTATGTCACTCCGCTCGCGGTACTGGAGGACAGTCGTTGCCCGATGAACGCGCGCTGCGTGTGGGCAGGCCGTACGCGGCTTTCTGTTCGTATAGATCTTGGATCGCGCAGCGAAACGCGCGAGATTGGTAGTGATGAGCCGATCCAGGTCGCCGATGGGCAATTGTCGTTGGTGGAGGTGCAGCCCGACCTCATGGCGGGAGAGGCGGCTGAGCCACCAACCTACCGCTTCGGGTTCAAGTTTGCCGGAGGCCTTTAGGCCGCGACCTTTTCCGTGCTTGCCCGATAGATTGCGTCAATCGCTTCACCCAGTGCGTCGTCGAACTCGGCATCGTTCATGTGCGCCCGCAGGCTGTCGAGAAGTGCGCGGCTAAAGCTCGCAATCACGCCCTCATTTCGGGCAAGTTCCGCGCAAGCCTCGTCTCGACTGAACCCGCCTGAAAGCGAAACCACTTTCAGAACGGCCGGATGATCCGCCAATACCTTGAAGACATTGGGTTCAACGGGAAGAGAAAGCTTGAGCATAACCTGCTGCCCGGCTGGCAGCGCGTCGAGCTGACGCAGGATCTCGTCCCGCAGAATTGCCTCGCCCTGCGCGCGATCAGGAGCTTTGATGGAGTATTCTGGCTCGAGGATCGGCATCATTCCGTGCGCGAGCACCTGCTTACCAACCTCGAATTGCTGAGCGACAACCGCGGCGATTCCGGCCGGATCTGCGGAATTGATGACGGAGCGTTCCTTGGTACCGAACACTCCAAGGGCTTTCGCGTGGTCCAATAGCGCATCGAGCCCGGGCATCGGCTTCATCAACTGAACACCGTTGGCTTCGTCTTCGAGTCCCTTGTCAATTTTCAGGAACGGCACGACGCCTTTGGCGATGAGAGCCTGCGGTACGGGGACGCCATCGACGGCGCCGTTCATTGTCTTCTCGAAAAGGATCGCGCCAACAATCTTGTCGCCTGAGAACGCGGAAGAACGGATGATCCGGCAGCGCATTTCATGGATGCGCGCGAACATCTCGTCGTCGCCGTTCCATTCGTCGTCGGAGACGCCGTAGCCGCGCAGCGCCTTGGGCGTCGATCCGCCCGACTGATCGAGCGCCGCAACGAAGCCTCGTCCATCAGCGATTTTCGTGGTCATTTCTGAATAATTCATCACGTGCTCCCCAACACAACGATCATCACTGACTAGACGCTAAGCAATAGAAAGTGCCGCCACTCCTGGTAGTTCCTTGCCTTCCATCCATTCGAGGAAAGCCCCGCCGGCAGTCGAAACGTATGTGAAATCCTGTGAGACGCCTGCGTGATTGAGTGCCGCCACGGTGTCGCCACCACCCGCGACCGACACCAGCGAACCTTCGCGGGTCAGCGCTGCAGCAGTCCTCGCAAGCGCAACCGTCGCGGTGTCGAACGGCGGGGTCTCAAAGGCGCCCAGCGGGCCGTTCCACACCAGGGTCCGGCAAGTCTTGAGTACGTCACCCAATGCTTCAACCGCCTGAGGGCCGACGTCGAGGATCATCTCGTCAGCAGCAACCTCGTGCACGTTGCACGTGCGTGCGCTCGGCGGATTGGCGGCAAACTCCTTCGCCACCACGACGTCATAGGGCAGATGCACCGTGCAGCCAGCAGCATCCGCGGCGTCGAGAATTTCCTCTGCCTTCGCGGCAAGATCATGTTCGCAAAGCGACTTGCCGACATCAACGCCCCGCGCGGCGAGAAAGGTGTTGGCCATGCCGCCGCCGATGATGAGGTGGCTTACCTTGGCAACCAGATGCTCAAGAACCGCAAGCTTTGACGATACCTTCGCCCCGCCCACGACCGCGGCAACAGGTGCCTGCGGATTACCGAGAGCCTTGTCCAAAGCGTCGAGTTCCGCCTGCATGGAACGGCCAGCATAAGCGGACAGGAGATGCGCCACCCCCTCGGTGCTGGCGTGTGCACGGTGAGAGGCCGAAAACGCATCGTTGACGTAGAAATCGCCATTCGCTGCAATGCCCTGCGCGAACGTCGGATCGTTCTTTTCCTCGCCCGGCCAGAAGCGCGTGTTCTCCAGCATGCCGATGTCGCCGGCGCGTAAAATGCCTACGGCTTGCGCGACTACCGGGCCTTCCACTTCCGGGATGAACATGACCTCGCGGCCCAGCACATCCTCGATCGCGCCCTGAATCAGGCTGAGGGACTGGGTCGAGCTACGTTCACCCTTCGGACGACCAAAATGGGCCAGCAGCAGAACCTTGGCGCCCGCATCCGCCAGCTCCAGAATGGTCGGGGCTACCGCGCGCGCTCTGGTAAGATCGGTGGCGCGTCCGTCAGCCATCGGCAGATTGAGATCGACACGCACAAGCGCGACCTTCCCGTGCACATCACCCAGTGTGTCGAGGGTGCGGAAATTCGCCATCTAGCCTTTGCTCCATCTTTGCCGGTTCAAGCCAAGCGGAACCGTTGTGCCTTCCCGCCGAGCAGGGCGTGGAAAGCTTAAGCCGATGTATCAAGCCCTACCCGGCGCCGAATTCCCGCCAGTGCGGAAATCCGGGCAAGGTCTGGGCCTGTCAGTTCCTTAGAGGAACTTCGCCATCACACCCGCAGTGTCGATCATGCGGTTCGAGAAGCCCCACTCGTTATCGTACCACGAAACCACGCGGGCCAGCTTTCCTTCCAGCACTGCCGTTTCGAGGCTGTCCACGGTGGAGCTGGCAGGCTGGTGGTTGAAGTCGGTGCTGACGAGCGGCAGGTCGGTATAGTCCAGAACGCCCTTCATCGCGCCATCGGCCGCAGCCTTGAGAGCAGCGTTGAGCTCTTCCGCCGAGGTGTCGCGCGAAGGCGTGAACACCAGATCGACCAAGCTGACGTTCGGCGTCGGTACGCGGATCGACGACCCGTCGAGCTTGCCCTTCAGCTCCGGCAGAACCAGGCCCACGGCACGAGCGGCACCCGTGGTGGTCGGGATCATGTTCAGAGCCCCGGCCCTCGCACGGCGCATGTCGGAATGCATCTGATCCAAAATGCGCTGATCGTTGGTGTAGCTGTGCACCGTGGTCATGAATCCACGTTCGATGCCCACCGCGTCGTGCAGAACCTTCGCCACCGGAGCCAGGCAGTTGGTTGTGCAGCTGGCGTTGGAAACGATCACGTCTTCGGCGGTCAGGGTGCCCTGATTGACGCCGAACACGATGGTCTTCGAAACGCCGGTTGCCGGCGCCGAGATCAGAACGCGCTTCGCACCAGCCGCGAGATGCGGACGGCACGCTTCATCCGACTGGAAGAAGCCCGTGCATTCGAGCACGAGATCAATTCCCAGTTCCTTGTGCGGAAGCTTGCCCGGGTCGCGTTCCTTGGTGACGACGATATTACGGCCGTTCACCTGGATGCTGTCACCGTCAGAAGTAACCGTGCCGGGGAAGCGGCCGTGCGTGGAATCGAACGCAAACAGCAGAGCGTTGGCCTTTGCATCGGCCAGATCGTTGATGGCGACCAGCTCCAGATCGTGGTCAGATCGCTCCAGAATAGCCCGCGCGACGAGCCGCCCGATGCGTCCGAAACCGTTGATCGCAACTTTCGTCGCCATGAGAAGTGCTCCTGCTATTTGCCTAGTTTGGTTGTGATTTGTGGGACAATCGCCTCGGCCGAGAAGCCGAAGTGCTTGAACAGAACTTCCGCCGGGGCCGATGCGCCAAAGCGGTCGAGGCCGATGGTAATGCCATCCTGCCCAACAAACCGTTCCCAGCCATGGGTAACGCCCGCTTCGATCGACACCTTGAGCGCGTCGCGGGGAAGCAGGTCGTCACGGTAGCTGGCCGGTTGCGCCACGAACAATTCGGCGCAGGGCATCGAAACGACGTCGGCGCCAATGCCGAGTGCCTCAAGCTGATCGGCACAGTCGAGGGCCACGGCAACTTCCGAACCGGTCGCGACCAGCACGACCTGCCGCGCCGCAGTAGCGCCACGAAGCCGATACGCGCCGCGCGCACTGCGGTTTTCGCCTGCATCGGAACGCACCGGTGGGAGATTCTGACGCGAGAGCGCGAGAACGGAAGGCGTTTTCGGAGTGGCGAGCGCCAACGCCCAGCATTCCGCCGTCTCGATCGCATCCGCTGGACGGTAAACGTTGAGATTGGGAATGAGGCGCAGGCTCATCACCTGCTCAATCGGCTGGTGGGTCGGGCCATCTTCGCCAAGGCCGATGGAATCATGCGTCAGCACATAAACCACGCCGATCTGCTGCAGCGCGGACAGGCGGATCGCATTGCGCGCATAGTCACTGAAAATCAGGAACGTGCCGCCATAGGGCACGACACCGCCGTGGAGCGCCATGCCGTTCATGGCTGCCGCCATGCCGAACTCGCGAATCCCGTAATAGAGGTAGCGGCCGGTATAATCGTCCTTAGTCAGCGGCTTGGTGGCCGGAGTCTTGGTGTTGTTTGAACCGGTCAGGTCCGCCGAACCGCCGATCAGCTGCGGAAGCTTCTCGGTAAGCGGCACCAGCGCCATTTCCGATGCCTTGCGCGAAGCGACCTTGGGGGGATCCTTGGCCAGACCGGCAATGTGATCGGCAACCACAGGAGCGGCCAGCGCGCCAATGTCAGCAAACTGCGCTTCGAAAGCGGCCTTATCAGCGCTGCGAGCAAGGCGTTCAGCCCATTCCGCGCGCGCTTTCTTGCCCGGCTCCCCCAAAGCGCGCCAATCGGCGAGAATTTCTTCCGGCACTACGAAGGGTTCGGCGGTCCAGCCCAAGTATTCGCGAGCTGCGGCGATTTCATCAGCGCCGAGCGGGTTGCCGTGGACGGCCGAAGTGCCCTGCTTGTTAGGAGCGCCCTTACCAATAACGGTGCGGCAGGCGACCAGCGAGGGACGCGGATCGGCCTTCGCTTCAGCGAGCGCGCGGCGAATATCTGCCCAGTCATGGCCATCGCATTCAACCGTATGCCACCCAGTGGCACGGTAACGGGCAGGAATATCCTCGCTGGTGGAGAGATCAGTCGCCCCGTCGATAGTGACCTTGTTGTCGTCCCACAGCACGATGAGGCGACCAAGCTGGAGATGACCAGCCAGGCCGATCGCTTCGTGATTCACGCCTTCCATCAGGCAGCCGTCGCCAGCAATGACCCAGGTGTGATGGTCTACGAGGTCGTCGCCAAAGCGGGCGTTCAGGTGCCGCTCTGCAATAGCCATGCCTACCGCCATCGCGAGACCCTGCCCCAGCGGACCGGTCGTCGCTTCGACAGCGTCGAGAAGGAAGTTTTCCGGGTGACCGGCGCAAGGGCTGCCGAGCTGACGGAAATTGCGGATGTCATCCATCGTCGGCCGCTCGTACCCGGTGAGGTGGAGCAGCGCGTAGATGAGCATCGATCCGTGGCCTGCGGAAAGCACGAAGCGGTCGCGGTCCGCCCAGTGAGGGTCGGTCGGGTCGAACTTGATGAATTCCGACCACAGCACGGTCGCTGCATCGGCCATGCCCATAGGCATACCAGGGTGGCCAATGTTGGCCGCCTGAACCGCGTCCATCGACAGGGCGCGAATGGCGTTCGCCATGGGCGCGAGGCGGGTGGGATCGAGGCTCATGCAAATGCTCCGGGATACGTGGACTGGGGCCGCGATTCGGCTGGGGGTTCCTTGGGAACCTCAACCCTTCACGTCAAGCGCGCCACCGATTGACGCGCGAATGCGTCAGACCATCGTGCCGCTCTCGCTTATTCACAGATAAGGCCGCCATGGTTTTGCCGGACAAAGGAGTTTCCGATAAATGACAGCCATGGACGGGGAACGCATCTCGCGGGCGCTCGCCCGGATCGGGGCGGCGGCTAGCCGGATCGAAGCCGCTGCGCATGCGCCCGCGGGATCGCGACCGGACGGCGAACTTCAACGCAAATATGAAGCGCTGCGCAACGAGGCCGGTTCGGCCTTGGCTGATCTGGACCGCCTGATCGGAACTATCGAACAATGAGCAACGTAACGCTGACGATCGGCGGGCGGCAATATACTGTCGCATGCGGAACGGGCGAAGAGGCCCACATCAAACAACTGGGCCGCACAATCGACGGCAAGCTCTCTGCCCTGCCGAATCTTTCCGGACAATCCGAAGCGCGCACCCTGCTTTTTGCGGCGATTCTGCTTGCTGACGAAGTTCATGAACTGCGCTCTGCCGCCCCTGCTCCGACCAGACAGGATGACACTGCCGCTGCTGAGACGCTGGAATCGCTGGCCGGGCGACTGGAAGCTCTCGCGGAACTTCTTGAGGCCTGACGCCGCAACGCCTACATAGGCGTTGGCGGGACTGCCCGGCACGAGCCGACAGAACATCCCTGAGGCTATAAGCAATCCAATGGGAACTGTCCCTGTTCGGACCGCGGGTTCGTCCTGAGGTTCGATGCATACGGTGCCCACCTGACGTCGAGGCGTCAGAGGATTTTCCGGCAACGACCCATGGTGGTTCCGCCACACCATCCACCGGCAAGCCAGACTTTCCCTCGCCGCAGAAAGCAGGCCCTCGACTTCGCAGTACGCGAGGCGATAGGGCCATCTCATGGACATCATCGAACGCAAGAAGCAGCTTCGCAGCGAATTGCGCCGCAAGCGTAAGGAGCACGCGGCAACGCTCCCTAAAGAGGTGAGCGCGCTGGTATTCAACCGCCCGCCGGCCCAGCTGCTGGACCTCGTTCCCGAGGGCGCAACTGTCGGTCTCTATCGTTCAGACGAGGGTGAAGCACCGTCCAGCCGCTATATTCGCTTCTTTTTCGAGCGCGGAAACAGGATCGCCCTCCCCCGCGTGACCACTCTCGACAAGCCGATGGAATTCCGGGTTCACACGGATCCGTGGGAAGAAAGCGATCTGGAAAGCGGCGTTTGGGGCCTGCGCCAGCCGGGGCTTTCCGCGCCGCTAGTGGTTCCCGACGTGCTGTTCATGCCTCTGGTCGGCTTCACGACGGGTGGCGATCGTCTGGGTCAGGGCGGCGGATATTATGACCGCTATCTGGCCGCCAACCCGCAGGTTACAGCTATCGGCATGGCGTGGGACATACAGGAAGTGCCTGAACTGCCGACCGAACCGCACGACATGCGGCTCACTGCCATCGTTACACCCACGCGCGTCCTAGGGCCGTTCTAATGAGGGACAAGCCCACCCTGCGGATACCGCTCGGCATCCTTGGTCTGCTCGGTGCGCTGGGTATCTACACGCTGGCGGTTGTATGGGCGTCGCAATGGATAGAGCGGCTGCCCGTTCTCGTGCAGGCGCTAGTCTATCTCGTGCTTGGGGTGGCCTGGCTGCTGCCTTTGCGGCGATTCCTGATCTGGATGGAAACGGGCCGCTGGCGCTGACCGCGCGGACGATTCACGACTGCGCCAACAGTTCCGTAATTCGCGCTGCACTCTTTCCGTCACCGTAAGGATTGTGGGCCTGCGCCATCCGGGCATAGGCGAATTCGTCATAGAGCAAGCGACTTGCTTCAGCGACGATACGGTCCGGATCGGTCCCCACGAGTTTGGCCGTACCTGCTGCCACGCCTTCAGGCCGCTCGGTCGTCTCGCGCATGACGAGCACCGGCTTGCCCAACGCCGGAGCTTCCTCCTGCACCCCGCCACTGTCGGTCAGGACCAGATGGCAGATGTCGAGAAGCCGGACAAAATGCGGATAATCCAGCGGATCAATGAGCGCGACATTATCCAGGCCGGCCAGGCTCTCGTTCATTACGCTGCGTACCTGCGGGTTCAGGTGGACTGGAAAGATCACCGCCAGATCAGATTGGGTAGCGAGCATCCGGATTGCCTGCGCGATTCCTACCATACCCTCCCCCAGGTTCTCCCTGCGGTGACTGGTGACAGCGACTATTCGCCGCCCGGCGAAGCGTTGTTCAATATCGGCAAGGCCTGACACCAGCGAGGGATCATTCCGGACACACGCAGACGCCCAATGGAGCGCATCGATCACCGTATTCCCCGTGACGTGAATCGCCGCAGCATCCACCGCCTCTCGTCGAAGAGCCTCTGCCGCGTTTACAGTCGGCGCGAAGTGTTGGGCGGCGATCCCTGCAATGATCTTGCGATTGACCTCCTCCGGCCAAGGATGATGGTTATCCCCGCTCCGCAGACCCGCCTCCACATGGGCGACCGGGATCTGCCGGTAATAAGCCGCCAGCGCTCCACACATCGCCGTGGAGGTGTCGCCCTGCACGACGACGCAATCGGGTTTCTCGTCATCCATGACTCGACCGAGGCCGACGACAAGCGACGCGGTCAGTTCATCCAGCGATTGCCCGGAACGCATCAAATCAAGGTCGTGATCGGGAATCACGCCGGAAATCGCCAGAACCTGATCGAGCATCCCACGATGCTGCCCGCTGACGCATATTCGAGATGCGAAGCGCGGATCGTCCTGAAGCGAATGGATGAGTGGAAACAGCTTGATGGCTTCGGGCCGCGTGCCGAGCACTGTGAGGATACGGCGCGGCGCGGACATCGCCGAAGCAATAGCGCGCTAGGCGCCAGCACCTCAAGCCTATCTGACTGATTATACTAAAAATTCCCAAGTGGCGCGAGTGACGGGGCTCGAACCCGCGACCTCCGGCGTGACAGGCCGGCGCTCTAACCAACTGAGCTACACCCGCGTATTTGGGTGGTGCACCGCTTGGGAGCCGCGCCACTAAGGCACGCTTTTCAGGCTGTCAACAGCCCTCCGAGCGAACATTCCATGTTTCAAAAATCGCAGGCTCGTTAACCATATTTTGCAGCATCGCTCCTAGCTCACTGCCCATCCGCACAGCGGACCAGGGGTTGGGATAAATGCGCCAGATCATCTCTCTTGCCGCACTCGCCGTAGCGATGCCGGCCCACGCGGAAAGCGTGACGGTCGAAAGTGCGGTCTATAGCGAACGTCACGAAGACGGGGCGATGCGCGTTGCTCCCGCCGTTCGCCTGGCAGCCGGCGATCGCGTGGTGACGATTTTGACTTGGAAGGCGCCTTCTACGGGTCGCTACACAGCAGTCAGCGCAGTACCGCCGCGCCTGGCGATACAGAGCACGAGCCGCGAAGGCCTTGAGATTTCCACCGATGGGGGCCGCAGCTGGCAGGCACTGACCGACACCGACGTCGTTCCAGAGGGGATCACCCACCTGCGATGGCCTATTGATGGTAGCGACGGACGGCTGAGCTATCGCGCGGTCGTGCGTTAATCGGCCAGAAGAAGCACTGGCGTTTCGATCAACCGCTTCACTTCCTGCACGAACGCCGCCGCGTCGTATCCATCGACAACGCGATGATCGCAGCTGATCGACACGTTCATCAGCTTCCGCCGGGCAATCCGTTCCCCACCCATTTCGTCCGGGACGAACATAGGCCGCTCTACGATGCGATTGGGGGCAAGGATGGCCACCTCAGGCTTGTTTATCACCGGTGTGGAAGCGATACCGCCGAGCGGGCCCAGAGACGTGATGGTGAAGGTGGAGCCGGATAGTTCCTCCAGCTTCGCAGATCCGCCCCTCGCAGCTTCCGACAATCGCAGAATCTCGGCCGAAAGTTGCCACAGGTTCTTGGCCTGAGCGTCCCGGATCACCGGGACCATAAGGCCTGCGTCGGTCATCGTCGCCATGCCCATGTGTACAGCGCCGTGGCGGGTGACAATGTTAGCCTCGTCGTCATAACGCGCATTGAGCATCGGGAATCTCGGCAACGCACGGCACACCGCGACTATCAGTAACGGCAGCAAGGTCAGCTTCGGCCTGTCGGCCCGATGATCGTTGAGATCCTTCCGCAGCTGTTCCAGCGCGGTGACGTCGCATTCCTCGACATAGGTGAAGTGAGGGATACTGCGCTTGGAGGCAGCCATGTTCTCCGCAATGCGGCGGCGCAATCCAACGACCTTGATCGTTTCGTCGCGTCCGGTCTGACCAGCCGGCGCGTAACCCTTCGCGCCGCCATAAGAGAGAAAAGCATCGAGGTCCGCGTGCCGTATTCGCCCGTCCTGCGCCGGACGGACTTCGGCCAGATCGATGCCCAATTCTCTTGCCCGCAGCCGAACCACAGGACTGGCTAGGACTTTGGCAACGGCCCCTTGGACGGCGCTTGGTTGAATAGGGGAAGATGGGGTTCGCGTATCTTCCTCAGGCTCGACTTCTGCCGGCGTCCCTTTTTCCTCGATAAGAGTTTGGGGCTCAGCTTCGCGAACCGGTTCCGCGGATACCTTCTCGACGGCGGGTTCCACCGCAGGGGCAGGAGGCGAAACTGGCTCGCCCCTTCCGGTATCTCCCTCTGTCTCCAGCACTACCAGCGGCGTACCAATGGCGATCACATCGCCAACTTCACCGGCCACTTCGAGCACCGTGCCCGCCACCGGGCTTTCCATTTCCACGGTGGCCTTGTCGGTCATCATGTCCGCAAGGCGGCCGTCTTCCTCCACCCGGTCGCCAACTTTGACATGCCAGGCAGTGATCTCAGCCTCGGCGATACCTTCGCCGATGTCGGGCAAACGGAAGACGAAGCGCCCCATCCTTATGCCTCCAGCAACCTGTCGATCCCCTCGCCCACGCGGATCGGTCCGGGAAAGTATGCCCATTCGAGGCTGTGAGGATAGGGAGTATCGAAACCGGTGACCCGCTCCACCGGTGCCTCAAGATGATAGAAGCACCGCTCCTGCACCAGCGCGGCGACTTCCGCCCCGAAGCCCGATGTGCGCGTCGCCTCGTGAACCACCATGCATCTGCCGGTTTTCTCCACCGACTTTTCCACAGTGTCTATGTCGATGGGCACCAGCGTGCGCAAATCGATGATCTCGGCATCCACGCCCTTCTCGCGGCACACTCCCTCCGCGACATGGACCATGGTGCCGTACGCCAGAATCGTAAGCGCCGACCCTTCACGCACTACTCGCGCCTTGCCCAAGGGAATCGAATAGTACCCCTCGGGCACCACTGCGTCGGGATGATCCTTCCAGGGTTTGGTTGGGCGGTCGTAATAGCCATCGAACGGGCCGTTATAAATCCGCTTCGGTTCGAAGAAGATCACCGGATCATTGTCTTCGATCGCAGCAATCAGCAGGCCCTTGGCATCATGGGGCGTGCTGGGGACGACCGTTTTGACCCCCGCCACATGAGTGAACAGCGCTTCAGGGCTTTGGCTATGTGTCTGTCCGCCGAAGATGCCGCCGCCGAACGGGCTTCGCACCGTCATCGGCGCGATGAATTCTGCTGCGGACCGATATCGCAGCCGCGCAGCCTCGCTGATGAGCTGGTCCAGACCCGGGTAGATGTAGTCCGCGAACTGGATTTCCGGGACCGGACGCAGGCCGTAAGCGCACATCCCCACCGCAACACCGATGATGCCGCATTCGGTGATGGGTGTATCAAACACCCTCGTCTTGCCGTGCTTCGCTTGGAGGCCAGCCGTGCAGCGGAACACCCCGCCGAAGTAACCGATGTCCTCGCCCATCAGGATCACGTCTGGATCGCGCTCAAGCATCGTATCGAGCGCGTCGTTGATCGCCTCGATCATAGTCATGCTGCGTGATGGAGCGTCGGCCAGCGTTACCACCTCATCGTCGAGTCTCATTCCGGCCATTTGATCTGCCTTTCGCGAATGGCCTGCTCGCTCTGTTCTTGCAGGTGCCACGGCAGCTCCTCGAACACGTCTTCGAACATGGTGTGGAATGGGTGATGCAGACCGTGGCCCAGGATGCCGTTCTTCTCAGCCTCGCGCTGCGACGCCTTGATGTGCTCGTCCAGCTCGCGGTCCATCGCGTCGTGCTGCTCGTCAGACCACTCACCCAAAGCGATCAAATGCGCCTTCAGCCGCGCAACGGGATCGCCCAGCGGCCATTCCTCGCGCTCATTCGCACTGCGGTAGACCGTAGGGTCATCCGAGGTTGAGTGGCCTTCTCCGCGATAGGTAAAGAACTCAATCAGGGTCGGTCCCTTGTTGGATCGCGCGCGATCCGCCGCCCAGCGCTCCGCCGCATAAACCGCCAGCGCATCATTCCCGTCCACTCGCAGCCCAGCGATGCCGTACCCGATCGCCCGCGCCGCAAACGTCGTGCGCTCTGACCCCGCGAAGCCCGAAAAGCTGGAAATCGCCCACTGATTGTTGATGACATTGAAAATGACCGGGGCGTTGTAGACTGCCGCAAACGTCAGCGCGGAATGGAAGTCTCCTTCCGCAGTTGAGCCCTCCCCCACCCATGCCGCCGCGATCTTGCTGTCACCTTTGATGGCGCTCGCCATCGCGAACCCGGTTGCTTGCGGCAGCTGGGTCGCCAGGTTGCCGGAGATTGTGAAGAAGTTCACCGACCGCGCGGAGTAGAGGATCGGTAGCTGACGCCCCTTCAACTTGTCCGCTCGGTTGGAATATATCTGGTTGACCATCTCCAGCACTGGATAGCCACGCGCTATCAAACAGCCCTGCTGGCGATAGGACGGGAAGATCATGTCCTCGAAGTCGAGCGCCTGAGTGGCGCAAACAGAGGTTGCCTCTTCGCCAGTGCACTTGAGGTAGAAGCTGGTCTTTCCCTGCCGCTGCGCGCGATACATCCTTGCGTCAAAGGCCCGCACCAGCGCCATCTGACGCAAGAGCTCCCGAGCTTTGGACGCAGGGAGGCGCGGGTCCCACGGACCGTGCGCCTGATTATCGTCGCCCAGCACGCGAATCATATCAGTGCAAAGTGGCCAGGTCTCTGAAGCGGGACAGGCTTCGTCCGGCCGGAACTGCGCACCCGCTGCCGGGATGGAGAGCGCAGAGAAGTCAGCCGCATCGCCAGGGCGGAACTGAGGCTCGGGAACATGGAGCGACAGCTGCGGGCGATTGACGCCGGCCTCCCCGTCCTGCTTGGCCATCTATCTCTCCACGTTGGAATTTAATTCCATTAGAGTGGTATTTTATTACAAAGGTAGTTTCACGTCAAACTTGAACGCAAGCTCCGCCATTCGCGCTGATTGAGCAACGATTCTTCTGCGCTATGGTGCCCTGACCTGAGAGAAGGCATCTGCAGGCAATGCGCTTCCTGATCACCGGCACTGCTGGCTTCATCGGTTTCCATCTCGCCCGGCGGCTGCTGGACGATGGACACGAGGTCACCGGCTTTGACGGCATGACCGACTATTACGACGTTCGCCTAAAGCAGGCCCGGCTGGCGCAGTTGACCGCCCGCAATGGCTATCATCACGTAACCGGTCTGCTGGAAGATCGTGCGGCGCTCGACGAAGCGGCCGCGCGTTCCGATCCAGAGGTTGTGATCCATCTGGCCGCGCAGGCGGGGGTTCGGTATTCGCTAGAGGCGCCCCGGAGCTATATAGACAGCAACCTGACTGGGTCTTGGAACGTCCTGGAACTCGCGCGCGATTTGAAGCCGCGCCATCTTATTCTGGGATCGACCTCCAGCGTTTACGGCGCGAACCTTCAGGTGCCTTTTGCAGAAGCGCACAAGGCGGACGAGCCCCTCAATCTATACGCCGCGACGAAGAAGGGCATGGAGGTCATGGGATGGTCGTACGCCCAGCTTTTTGACATCCCGACCACCACGCTGCGGTTCTTCACCGTTTACGGTCCGTGGGGACGGCCAGACATGGCGCTGTTCAAGTTCGTCGCAGCGATCCTCGAAGGGCGGCCCATCGACGTTTACGGGCACGGCGAAATGGCCCGTGACTTTACCTACGTTGCCGATCTGGTGGAGGCAGTGGTCCGGCTCATCCCGATCGCGCCGGCTGAAGCCAACCGGGTTGCGGGCGACACGCTGTCGGCCGATGTCCCCGCCCGGGTCGTGAACGTCGCCAACGGGGCCCCGGTAAAGCTGATGGATTTTATCACGGTGGTAGAAGCCGCCCTCGGCCGGAAGGCGCTGCTTAACCTGATGCCGGTGCAACCGGGAGAAATGCCGGTAACCTTCGGCGACTCCACTCTACTAAGCTCTCTGACAGGCTTCACGCCCGCGACGGGCATCGCGGAGGGCGTGGAGGCTTTCGTCGAATGGTATCGCGAGTTTTACGGGGTCTAGACCGCTACCGGCGCCCTGATCACTCCCTGCGGAGCGTAGCCGGTCACCTCGAAATCCTCGATCTGATATTCGAAAATGGATCCCGGCTTGCGAAGCAGCGTCAGCCTGGGTTCTCCCGCAGGCTCCCGCGATAGCTGTTCTGCCACGAGATCGGCATGGTTGAGGTAAAGGTGGGTATCGCCGCCAGTCCACACCAGTTCGCCCGGCTCGTATCCAGCCTGGGCGGCAACCATCCGTGTAAGCAGAGCGGCGCCAAACAGATTGAAGGGCAGGCCAAGCGCCACGTCGCAACTACGCTGGTAAAGCTGGCAATTCAGCCGATCCCCCGCGACGTGAAACTGATAGGTCTTATGACAAGGCGGCAGCGCCATCTGGTCAAGCTCGGCGACATTCCAACCTTCGATAATGTGTCGCCGACCGCCGGGATTGGTTCGCAAGCCTTCGACCAGTTGCGCGACCTGGTTGATCCCCCGCCCCGCACGGAACAGCCCCTCACCTACCGACTCGTAAGTCGGCCAATCGACCCACTGCTTGCCATAAACCGGGCCAAGATCGCCCCACTGCAGTGCAAAGGCCTCGTCCTCCACAATGCGCGACTCAAAGTCCGGCCGGGAAATGTCTTCGCCAGACGCCTTGCGATACTTGGCCAGCGGCCAGTCGCTCCAGATCGTCACACCCTGCTGAAGCAGAGGGCGGATGTTGGTCTCCCCTGTAAGAAACCACAGCATCTCTCGTGCCGCAGCCTTCCAGAACACGCGCTTGGTGGTCAGCAAGGGAATGCGCCCATCGGCAAGATCGAAGCGGAGCTGCGGCCCAAACACTGAACGCGTGCCCACCCCGGTGCGATCGATGCGTTCGTCCCCGTGATCCCAAATATGGCGCATCAGATGAAGGTATTGCCATTCCCAATGATCACTCTGACTTTCGGCAGAACGGGGAAATGCGAAGATCGGACGGCTGTTCATGACGCTCTTTCTACACCGCACAAACGCGGCGGAAATTTGCCCAGGCAAATAGGCAGTGGGAAGCCTGTCTATAACGTTCTGACACACTGAAAAAACCACGCTTGCCAGCATCGGCAGTGCCCGCTAGAGGGCCGCCTCTGCCTTGCCCCGGGTTCTCCCGGCGGCATTCGGTCGGGGAGTAGCTCAGCCTGGTAGAGCACTGTCTTCGGGAGGCAGGGGCCGGAGGTTCGAATCCTCTCTCCCCGACCAAATTCTAGGCCAAGTCCCTAAGGGGGGAATGACTATGGCGCAGCGGACGTTCGGGCGGCAGCGGGTACTGGTTACCGGCGGCGCTGGCTTTCTTGGCTCACACCTTGTCGATCGTTTGCTTGAGCGCGGCGATGAAGTGCTGTGTGTGGACAACCTGTTCACCGGCGACAAGAGCAACATCGACCATCTCGTCAGTCATCCGCGTTTCGAGTTCATGCGTCATGACGTCTGCTTCCCGCTCTATGTAGAGGTGGACGCAATCTACAATCTCGCCTGCCCCGCGTCGCCGGTTCATTACCAGCACGACCCGGTCCAGACGACGAAGACGAGCGTGATCGGCGCAATCAACATGCTCGGTCTCGCCAAGCGGTTAAAGGTGCCGATCTTCCAGGCGTCGACCAGCGAAGTCTATGGCGACCCCGCAGTGCACCCGCAGACGGAGGCCTACTGGGGCAACGTCAATCCAATCGGCATTCGCAGCTGCTACGACGAAGGCAAGCGCTGTGCCGAAACCCTGTTCTTCGACTATCACCGTCAGCATCAGCTGGACGTGAAGGTCGTGCGCATCTTCAACACCTACGGCCCGCGGATGCACGCCGCTGACGGTCGGGTGGTTTCAAACTTCATTGTGCAGGCGCTGCGCGGCGAAGACATCACGATCTACGGTGACGGACAGCAGACCCGCTCGTTTTGTTACGTTGACGATCTGGTACGCGGGTTTCTGGCATTCATGGATGCCGGACCCGACGTGCACGGCCCGATCAATATCGGCAATCCCAACGAGTTCACCATCCGGGAACTCGCTGAGAAGGTCCTCGCCAAAATCGGTGGCAAATCGAAACTGGTGCAGAAGCCCCTTCCCCAAGACGACCCGATGCAGCGCAAGCCGGATATCACCCAGGCCAGCAAGGTCTTGGGTTGGAAGCCTCAGGTCGAGCTGGACGAAGGGCTTGATCGGACCATCGCCTACTTCCGCTCAGTCGTTTCCGACAGCTAAACTGCACGATCCGCTGCCCTGAAAGGGGCGCCATTCACAGCCGCACCCTTGTAATCCCCCGGCAACGTCGCCATTGGGGGCGCGGTAACCACCCAAAGCGGATCGATGAACCTCACCAACCTCCTGCATGATGCGGACGGGCTTGACGCGGACAGCGACAAGCTGCGCGAAGAGTGTGGCATCTTTGGCGTCATAGGCGCCAATGAAGCCGCTGCCATATGTGCTCTCGGCCTGCATGCATTGCAGCATCGCGGGCAGGAGGCTGTCGGCATCACCACCTTCGATGGTGCGGAATTCTATTCCCGCCGCGGACTCGGCCATGTGGCGGACAATTTCGCCAGCGGCGAATCGATCGCGGAACTGCCCGGCACGATGGCTGTGGGTCACGTTCGCTATTCCACCACCGGCGGTGCGGGCCTCAGGAACGTGCAACCGCTCTATGCGGATCTCGCGAGCGGCGGTTTCGCGGTGGCTCATAACGGCAACATCTCGAACGCCGCACATCTCAGGCGTGACCTGGTGCAGCGAGGCGCGATCTTCCAATCGACGTCCGACACGGAAGTCATCATCCATCTCGTCGCTACGAGCCGCTTCAAATCGATGCTGGATCGCTTTGTCGACGCGCTCAGGCTGGTCGAGGGGGCGTATGCCCTGATCGTTACTACCCCGCGAGGGATAGCCGCCTGCCGCGATCCGCTGGGTATTCGTCCGCTGGTGATGGGCCGGCTGGGTGACGCAGTGGTGTTTGCTAGCGAGACGGTAGCTCTGGACGTGGTCGGCGCGGAGTTTGAGCGTCAGATCGAGCCGGGCGAGCTGGTGGAAGTCGATTTTGACGGCACCATCCGATCGCACCGTCCGTTTGGCGACATAGCTCCCCGCCCCTGCATCTTCGAACACGTTTATTTCAGCCGCCCGGATTCGATCTTCAACGATCGTTCGGTGTATGAATCGCGCCGCCAGATCGGCGTGGAATTGGCCCGCGAAGCTCTAGTCGAGGCCGACCTAGTGGTTCCTGTGCCCGACAGCGGCGTCCCCGCGGCGATCGGTTACTCCCAGCAATCCGGCATTCCGTTTGAGCTTGGTATCATCCGCTCACACTATGTTGGTCGAACTTTCATCCAGCCTTCCGATGGCGCGCGTCACGCCAGTGTGAAGCGCAAGCACAATGCCAATCGCAAGCTGGTGGAAGGCAAGCGGGTCGTTCTCATCGACGACTCGATTGTCCGCGGCACGACCTCGATGAAGATCGTGCAGATGATGCGCGATGCCGGCGCGAGCGAAGTCCATTTCCGCGTCGCCAGCCCGCCGACGGGTCACGGCTGCTATTACGGTGTAGACACGCCGGAGCGGTCCAAACTGCTGGCTGGGCGAATGGACGTCGCTGCGATGTGCGAATTCATTCGCGCTGACAGCCTGGCGTTCGTATCCATCGACGGGCTCTATCGCGCAGTCGGCCTTCCATCCCGTGACAATGCCTGCCCGCAGTACTGCGACGCATGTTTCACCGGGGATTATCCGACGGCCCTCACCGATCTCGCTGAACGGCGACAGGGCGACGCCCAACTTCCCTTCCCCGTCAACAAGGTCGCCTGATGACCAGCGCGAAGCCGTTTGAGGGGCGCATTGCGCTCGTCACCGGTGCAAGCCGCGGAATCGGCGCCGCTACTGCAAAGGCCCTCGCTGCGGCAGGCGCGCACGTCCTCCTAACCGCGAGGACAACACGGGATCTCGAGGCGGTCGAGGAAGCGATTCATCAGGCTGGGGGCACAGCCACCATTGCCCCGATGGATTTGACTGAAAGCGATTCCATTGCCCGGCTTGCCACCGCAGTTGCTGAACGGTGGGAGCGGCTCGATATTCTCATCATTAATGCCGCCGTGCTGCCGCAGCTGACGCCGGTTGCCCATATCGATCAGAGAAGCTTCAACCAGGCACTGACCCTCAATGTCTTGGCCACCCAAGCGTTGATTGCGGCGTTCGACCCACTTCTGAAGCGTAGCGAAGCAGGCCGCATCGTCGGGCTTACGAGCAGCGTAGGAGCAGAACCGCGCGCCTATTGGGGCGCCTACGCAGCCAGCAAAGCTGCATTTGACGCCCTGCTGATGTGCCATGCCCAAGAGATCGAGCGCATATCAAACACTCGCGTCGCGATCGTGGATCCGGGCGCAACACGGACCGAAATGCGCGCTCGCGCGTACCCGGGTGAGGATCCGAACACCGTCAAGTCGTCCTCAAGCGTCGCGGAAAAAATCATCGAGGTACTATCCACGGATCTCGCATCCGGTTCACGCTATCGCTTCTAACTCGAGCAATGTCGGGGCGCTAGAAAACGGTGCGCGGTCAGCCAAGGAGTGTTTGCCACTCACCCGAGCGAACCTCTGGACAGCCAACAAGTGTAAGCGGTGACCTTGTCATGACCTCCCGTGGGGGGTGGTGAGAAGCATCTAAACTCGCTACGGAAATGCAAATTTCGGCCGACTGGTTAGCCTACAAGCAAACGGCAAACCAGATTCCGGCGGGAAGGCATGCTCAAAGGCGTATGAACAACATCTCTGTCGACATGGCGCTAGCAAATACGTCGGTCCGGCGTGCGGTCGTAGCTCGACCGCTGAGCCGCGTGCGCTATCAGTTGCTTTTCGGTCTATTGATCGCGGTCGGTCTGCCGAGTGCGGCATATCACGCTAATGATTTAGCGCTGACTATCCAGCAACCCAGCAGTCTCAATACGGCTGTGGGAGGCGCGTTCGCTTACATCTTATCGCTTTATCTCTTTCGTCGTGTTGCGACATTTCCGGGTTTTGGATTAGTCGGCTTCGTTATGCCCGCCGTTACGGCAGGCTACGGAGTTCTTTTGACTGCATTCTTCGCGGCTCGTCTCGATTATAGTCGATTTACCTTCTTCTTAAGCTTCGTTTTTGCAATGTCCTTCTTGTTCTTAGTGAGCATCAGTTTTCGTCGTAATGGTGGACAAGGGTTCTACATAATTCCATCGGAACATGCCTCGGGACTAGTCGCCATAGAGGGAGTGAAATGGAAGGTCCTTGCAGAACCACGCCTTCCCAATGATCCCTCTGCAGTCCTTATTGCAGATCTACGTGCGGATCTTAGCGAGGAGTGGGAACGCCTCGTCGCAGAGGCTGCACTGCGAGGGTGCCCAGTTTATCATTCCAAACAAGTTCAGGAATCTCTGACCGGACGGGTGGAGATTGAACATCTTTCCGAAAATAGCTTCGGGTCCCTCATTCCTAATTTAAACTATCGCAAACTTAAAAGAATGATAGACCTGACACTCGCCTTAATATTATTGCCAATTTTAATGATACTAGGTTTATTGGTCGCATTTATAATAAAGATAGACTCCCCAGGACCAGTTCTTTTCCGTCAAATTCGTCGCGGTTACAGAGGTGAGAGTTTTCACGTTCTAAAGTTTCGCACTATGCAACACGTGCAACGTGCATCGAACGAGACGGCGCGACATAGTGCCATTACTCAGACTAGCGATCCGCGGATTACCCGCGTGGGCTCCTTCCTGCGGCGCGCGCGCATCGACGAATTGCCACAGGTGTGGAATATTGTACGCGGAGAGATGAGCTGGATAGGTCCTCGTCCTGAGGCGCTAGCGCTGTCGGATTGGTATATGGCAGAGCTACCATTCTATACCTACCGCCATGTAGTGAGGCCCGGAATAACAGGCTGGGCGCAAGTCAACCAAGGCCATGTCGCAGACCTTGATGGGGTGCATGAGAAGCTCCACTACGACTTCTTCTACATCAAAAACTTCTCCGCCTGGCTCGACCTTCTAATTACCTGGCGCACTATCGGCATCGTCTTCTCAGGGTTCGGCGCGAAGTAGTTAGCTCATCGTGGGCTACCGCCGCGAGGCAGCCACTGCAGCAACTTCATTGGATATCGAAGTTGCACCGCAATATGCGATAGTGGTTGTCCTAATGCCTTGAGACTGCGCCCAAGCTCCCTCCCGACAGTTAGATTAGCTGAGAGTCCTCTCGTTGAGTCTCCCCCCACTCTAAATTTGGTCAACGTCAGAGGAAGTGTCGTCCACGAGCTTCCGCGCTGAAGGATGGCGCGGGCGATCAAGTCGAAATCGGCCGCAATCTGATAGCTGGTATCGAACCCCCCCAATCCTTCGACGAGTTCTCGTCGCATGAACATTGACGGATGAGGCGGCATAACGCCGACCCTAAGCCACCACTTGCTGAAACCGTTGGCAGAATAATTCCGGCCGACCAATGTTCGACCATCTTGTTGCACAAAAACAGTATCCCCGAACAAACAGTCCGCGGCAGTCTGAGAAAGCTTTAAGCCTACTCGAGATAAAACATCCGGCCGAGCGAAGTAGTCATCTGAATTAAGAAAAATGACATAATCACCCGTCGCCATACGGATACCCTTGTTCATGGCGTCGTACAAACCCTGGTCGGGTTCGCTTAACCAACTCAATCTCTGATGCGCATGGTTCTCGACCACCCGCATTGTTCCATCAGAGGAGTTTCCGTCGACGACAATGTGTTCGAAATCCGTAGCATCTTGCGCCGCAACCGAGACAAGCGTTTCCGCAATGGTTTCAACCGAATTGAAACAGACCGTTATAACCGACAAACGCATAGATCCACTCTCATTCCCTTCGGATCCGCAACCCAAAAAAACTACAACAACACACCGCTCTAATGGAAATATTACCGCTACAGTGCTATTTTGTTCAATATTTCAACATTCAATACATGCAGATACTTGCCTGAAATGAGAAAATTCGAATGGGTGAAGAGTTCACTGACTTAAGCTTAACGCCCCCAATCGCTCCGATGCGAAAAATCCAATGCCTTTAGCGTTAACTTTCTGAGAGATTGGCAACATGCCGGGCGCACGCGAGTAAATCAGGGAAGGCCACGTCGGCCTCCACTGGCAATGGCCCTGAGCCGATAAGATAGCAGTGTTCAACACCGGCGGCGCGACCAGCCTGCATGTCGGATCGTTTATCGCCGATCATTATTGACCGATACAGATCAATTCCGAGCAATAACGCCGCGTCTGTCAGCATACCAGCCTTTGGCTTTCGGCAACGACAAAACGGTTCAGATTGCTGCTCCGTAGGAAGATGAGGACAATACGCGACGTGAGCAATCTCAACCCCATTTGCCCCGAGCTTCCCGAGCAGTGACCGCGTGAGATCTTGAAACTCTCGTTCGGTGAAATAGCCGCGTGCTATCCCGGACTGATTGGTCACGATTATCAGCGAGAAGCCGCAGGATGCTAAGAGCTTGAGGCCTTCGACAACTCCTTCAATCAGGGTCATATCATCGGCGCGATGGACATAACCGCGATCATGATTGATCACGCCATCACGGTCTAGAAAGGCCGCCCGCTGACATTTCACTTGAGGCTTTGTATCCGCGCGAGCGTTGCTGTGGTCGAGTAACCAGCAAGGAATGGTATCGCAAGCGAGCGGCCACCCCAACTCAACATCAGGCGAGTTTCCTCAAGCTGCTCCATCTCATAGTCACCACCTTTGACGTAGATGTCTGGGCGCACTCGTTGGAGCAACGCACACGGGGTCGCTTCACTAAAAAGGGTCACCGCGCTAACGCAGCCTAGCGAGGCAATCACAAAAGCACGGTCCTCGTCACGATTGAAAGGCCGGTTAACACCCTTATTTAATTTGCGGACCGATGCGTCGGTGTTCAGCGCGACCAATAGAGAGGCACCCAACTTGCGCGCCTCCTGGAGGTAGGCAACATGGCCACGGTGCAAAATATCGAATACGCCATTCGTAAAAACAAGCGGGCGCGGCAAGTCGTGTAATAAAAGACTACCCCCCTCACCGAGGAATATTTTGTTACTCATATCACAAGATCTATGAGTTATAGTGCTCACGATCAATTCTCCGTAGGACCAGGCGCACACATGTCCCTTTTCATTCAGAACCTAGATGAGCACAAGACTTTGTTCTCTAAGCTCGAGGCTCTCCAAGCACACGTCGGTGTAGCTGGCGACTTGCTGGTAGATACAATCCGTCGAGGCAACAAGATCATGCTTTGCGGAAATGGGGGGTCTGCGGCAGACAGTCAGCATCTTGCAGCTGAATTCACCGGTCGATTTATCAAGGATCGCCCTCCCCTCGCGGCAATGGCGTTGAGCACGGATAGTTCAGCACTGACGTGCATTAGCAACGATTACGCTTTCGATCAGGTGTTTGTGAGGCAGGTACAGGGGTTGGGCCAGCCGGGCGACTGCCTCGTGGGAATATCAACGTCGGGCAACTCAAGCAATGTCACGCTTGCCGTCGAACACGCACGAGCAAATGGCATTTCAACCATCGGGCTGCTTGGCCGCGATGGCGGAACTATTGCCCCATTGTGTGATGTAGCGATTATTGTCCCAAGCACGACAACTGCACGGATCCAAGAAGCCCATATTCTTATCGGGCACACGCTCTGTGGGGCTGTCGAGCAGGCGCTCGGCTTTGCATAACAAATACGCGATCCCTGCCCAAAATAGGCGATGCGCATCGAGGACTTCAGAAAGTGCACTGCTGTTGTGTGGCGAGCACCAAGGGAAGCACTTGCCTACAGCTGGTCCATTATCGGGCGTCAGAATCAGAGGCGCCGCGCCCAAATCACACTCTCGAAGCCCCAGAAAGCCCAGGACGCCCCCCATCGATCAATCTGCCGCTTTTTTGCCGACCATGGTTCCAACAAAGCGCCCAGAACGAACAGAATCAGGGGCCGATACCGTCGCCTGGAAAATTTAACCGCCAAACCCTGATCGCCTAGCGCCTGAATGATCGAAGTCCAACTCGGCACAGCCTGATGAGTGTCGTCGTCGTAAAAATTGAGCGTTCCTGCGCGCCTCGGAAATCTCACGGAGGCCTCTGATGGAAAGGCAAGGTATAACTCGCCGCGATCTTTCAGCACCGTCCCCATCGCGCGAAGCGTACTCGACTGATCATCACAATGCTCTAGATTGTGATTGCTGATCACAGCATCGAACCGCGCGCCCAAACTGATGATAGTGTCCGCAAATTTCTTCGGATCAGAGACAATGTATTCATCCATCATGGACTTACTGTCGGGTGTTTGGTGATAGTCACCGACGTCAATACCTACGTAATGTACATCTGGTCGAAGGGACTTAATGTACGACGCCGACGCGTTACCGCACCCCACATCGAGCACGTTACCTCCAAACGGAACTCCAAGTATGAAGGCAGCCTTTCCTCTCCTCCGCAGAACCACAGCAGTTAACCTGCGTCTAAACGACATCTCTCGAGTTTCCGGGTAGTTGAATCATCCTCCCCTAGTGCGATGACACTAATAAGCGCAAGTTGTAGAGGGTAACCTCTCCGCTCACGTGCTACGCCAAGGTTTTACAACCGACCCTACCGAGTATAAGGCCACCGACCACAGTCTGATCCCAATTATCACAACCTACGGAGCACCCATGCCGACCTCGCCTGGAACCGGCTCAAGGCTCGTGTTTGTCAGCGTGAAATCTTTCGGTGACCTTCTAATTGCCGCGACCAGCTTGACCCGCATCTCTCCTAGTGAGCGGAATCTCCCGGCACTTCTCATCGGAGAGCACCTAAAGCCGCTCGTTTCCGTGCTATCCATTCCCACTGAAGTTCGCCTTCTTAACGAGCGGCTTGATGGGCCCGCCCCGCTTTTTGACGCCCGCCGCCATGGCGCGGGAGCAGCTGCGATCAGCGCGCTTTCACTTCGACGCTCAATCGGTCAGGCGTTAGCACCTAACGAAGTGCTGGCGTTCGACACATTGGGTTTACGTGAGCGCTTTCTTGCGTTCGGACGAACTTCGGTTGCACTTCCTCCCGCCGAAAACATCTACGCAGCTTATGAAGCTCTACTTCATGCGTGCGGACTTCCGATTGCGCCTGTTGAACCCGCGACACTAGGGCCTCCCAAGGATGGGATTGTCCGAATTTTCGCTGGCGCCCGCATGGCTCATCGTCGTCCCCCGGCTGCACTGCTTCGTCGAATCGTCCAACGGGTCGAAGCGAGGGGGCGTCGTGCAGAGGTGGTACTGCTTGAGGGAGAACGGCCCGACCTCGAAGGTGAACCCTTCCCCCATCTTGTCGTTCCGCGCGATTTTGGGGCCATGCTGGATGTGGTACGTGACGCCGCAGCAGTTATCAGCCCCGACAGCATGACCGCGCATCTTGCTGAGTACTGCGGCAAGCCTTCACTTGTTCTAACTCCTGCCGAGAAATTTTACTGGATGCCACGCTTTGCAGCAAAAAATCGAACGATCTCACTGTTCAACGATGACCTGATGACTGGGCCGCTAGATATGTTTCTGACCCGCTATGTGGCGGCGTGAGGCTACTATGACCGGCTCGCCGACTTCCACAGCCGTTCGCGAAGCACTCCTCACAACTTCTGTGCTCGTCGTTGGTGATATCTTGCTCGACCGCTATTGGTTTGGCGAGGTGGAACGCATTTCGCCCGAGGCGCCAGTCCCGATTGTTCGCGTTGAACGCGAGGAGTATCGCCTTGGAGGCGCCGGCAACGTTGCATTGAACATCGCTGCGCTGGGTGCCCGGGTCACACTCCTCGGAATCGTCGGGGCCGACGACGCCGGGCGCCAACTGTCGTCGATGCTCCATGAACACGACATCGAGTCTGCTTTGAAGCTCGATCAGAAATTTTCTACCATGGTAAAGTTGCGCGTGAGCGGCCGTCAGCAGCAGCTACTGCGAATTGATTTCGAGCAACGGCCGGGCGCCGAGAGCCTCGTCGAAATTCGGACCGACTTCCGGGAATTAATCGAGACCCATGATGTTGTGGTCATGTCTGACTACGGCAAAGGCACGCTCTCAGGTGTCGATACTATGATCGCCCACGCTCGCTCCAAAGGCCTACCCGTTTTGGTCGATCCTAAAGGGAGCGACTACAGCATCTATCGCGGTGCAACGCTGATTACGCCGAACCGTGGCGAGTTGATGCAAGTAACCGGGAAATGGGATAACGACGCAGAACTCTCTGAAAAGGCGGAGCGCCTACGATGCGACCTAGATTTGGATGCATTGCTTGTCACTCGCTCTGAAGAAGGGATGTCACTATTCGACGAAGCCGGAGAGTTGCGCGTCGACGCCGCAGCGCGCGAAGTCTTTGACGTCACGGGCGCAGGGGATACCGTCATAGCAACGGTGGCGGCGCTGATAGGCGCGGGACAATCGCTTCGGGAAACGATCCCGGCAGCTAACCGCGCCGGCGGTATCGTGGTAGGACGGTTTGGCACCTCTACCGTGAGTTATGACGAGTTGTTCCCGAGCGGCTGACCGCCAGATCGACGGAACACCAGGCTGCTCTTACTGGTTGGGAAAACAAGGCTTGGCGCCCAGCAACTCGCATCTCGCAAGGGTCCAGCAGTTGGAACCCGCCACATCACTGCTGCTCATAATCCTAACGCGATATATCGGTCTCCACACCAGTTGACACCGCAGAAGGGGGCGGCAGAACTTTCATAAATTCCATGACTCGAGCGATCACGGGAAAGAAGTGAAGATCGAATGGCATGCCAAAACCCGTCCGGCTCCGCAGCGACGTACGCATTCTGCCCCCCACCTTAAGCACTATCTTGGCTAGGAGAGGCGCGATTTGAGTGGGATGCTCTGCCATGTAACGAAACAAGACAGGCAGCAAATAGGGAAGGATATGCGGCTCATAAACGATAAGCGATGCGTAAAGAGTTGAGTACGATAGTTTATTCTCCAACCCTCCGCGTGAGAAGATCTCGTGTATCGTTTGTGGGTAAATCACTTGCTCGGACCAAACCCTTGGAAGCCGAGAATCCCAATTTTCAAGTATATCACGAGGTAGAATACTCTGGTCTTCGATACGCCCGTAATGCTTGCGAGCGGCAGTCAGTCCCCCGCCGCTGTTGCGAGAGGCACCGAACACGGTCACAGGATAATCGATCGAGAGATATGACTTGTTGGTCAGCGCAAGCGCAACACACAGTGCCATGTCGGGCGACGATCCCGGAACATAGCGCCCAAACTTATTTTGGACCCGCTCTATCGCGCGCCGCGAGACTATACCGTGATAGAGGCGCGGGAGGTTCATGTATGCCACGCCCCCGCGAGCTAAGACGGCATTTAGCTCAACCATTGAGTCATGACACTTTACTTCTCCATTGCGATCTTGCGGGAGCCAGAAAGCACCGGGGCGCTGGTAGCGGCTCTCGCGGGCGAACACCACACCGCTCCACCAATAGCGTGCCGGCGAAAAGATCAGGCATTCGCTATCTTGGCCCTTCAGCCACTCCACAACTGCAATGATGTGCGGCGAAACCAAATCATCATCACCGATGAAACAAAGGTATTCGCCACGACAGAGCTCAATTCCGCGTTCCGTATTTTGGACGATTGATAGTTCATCGGAGCTGTGGCGGTATGTGATGCGCCGGTCGATTCGATTAAGCCACGCAACCTTTTCGTGGTCTGGGTTTTCGGAGTTATCGCAAACAACAATTTCGAGTCGAGGATCGGCAATGCTGGTCGTGATCTCGTCAATCACCACGGCTAATGTATCGTAACGATCCTTGGTCGGGATTAATAAAGACAGAAGGGGTGCGACTGCGATCTGCTCCACATCAACTCCTTGAGATCATCACCTGACGTGCGCTGAGTGCCGCAGGGAGCTCTCTGTGGCTTGCCCTCGCCTGCGGCGCAACCGCTGAGCTTCCGCGAAAGTGGCCCAAAGTGCATAGACAAATTTCAATTCCTTCGACAAGGCGCAGCTTCCGCTCAACCCAGTTGACTGGACTGGTTTGTGGAGTGGTACGATCCTCGGTAGCTTTGAGAGTCAAAAAATGTTCGCTGGCAAGACGCTAATGATCACGGGAGGCACTGGGTCCTTTGGGAATACGGTGCTGAATCGCTTTCTTGGTTCCGACATCAAAAAGATCGTCATCTTTTCACGTGACGAGAAGAAGCAGGAAGATATGCGTATCGCCTTACGCAATGATAAGCTTGCTTTCTACATCGGCGACACTCGAGACGCGAATTCTATACGACGCGCCATGGAAGGCGTGGACTTTGTCTTTCACGCGGCAGCTCTCAAACAGGTTCCCAATTGCGAGTTCCACCCGATGGAGGCCGTTCGCACAAACGTGCTCGGCACCGAGAATGTCATCGACGCAGCCATTGCCAACGGGGTCCAACGGCTCGTTCTGCTCAGTACCGATAAAGCGGTTTATCCCATCAATGCCATGGGTATCTCCAAGGCGATGGCCGAAAAGGTACTAGTCGCGCGAGCGCTGCAACATTCTGCCGACACGGTTCTGATGGCCACGCGCTATGGCAACGTGATGGCATCGCGTGGATCGGTGATCCCACTATTCATAGAACGTGTACGCGCCGGCGAGCCACTCGGCATTACGGATCCGGAAATGACCCGTTTTCTCATGTCGCTTGAAGAATCCGTCGACTTAGTGCTTCACGCGTTTCAGCATGGCAAGCAGGGTGACTTGTTTGTGCAAAAGGCACCCGCGTCGACAATTGCCGATTTGGCTCTGGCAATCAGCGAACTTTTCCAAGTGCCGCTCAATCGACGGATTATCGGCACGCGTCATGGGGAGAAGCTGTTTGAGTCCCTGCTCTCTCGCGAAGAAATGGTGAAGGCCGTCGATATGGGCCGCTATTGGCGAGTTCCCGCTGACAACCGAGACCAAAATTACGAGCTCTACATTACTGAGGGAGAGCCGCGGGCAAACCAACTCGAGGATTACACCTCGCACAATACCGAACGCCTGAATGTCGAACAGATCAAGAAGCTCCTCCTAACGCTCCCATACGTGAGGCGCGAACTGGACGCACACCTGCGATCACACTGATCAGGGACGAGGGTCGGAGGTTTGCAAATCAACCGGAATATGGTGGCGAACTACACCTCACGCCTATGGGGCGGGATTTCAACGTTCATCTTCACCCCAATGTACCTTCGAGTTCTCGGCCCAGAGTCATTTGGGCTCATCGCCTTCAGCACGACTCTACTAGGCATCGTGTTTCTGGTCGATTTGGGCCTCTCTAACACCTTCGCTCGCGAGATGGCCCGCAAGCCTGATAAGCGTTCTCTGGCCGATCTTCTGCGATCGATCGAGTGGCTGTACCTTGGGATTATCTTACTTTGCATACTTGTCGCGGTGGTCGGGTCCACCGCAATCGCCGAACACTGGCTAAATACTTCTGAGCTAAATCCGGAAAGAGTGCGCTGGAGCGTTGCTCTGATGCTGTTATCTGCGGCAGTCCAGGTAATGCTGTCGGTCTACATAGGCGGCCTATTAGGTGCCAACCGTCATGTGACAGCAGCTGCGTATCAGATCGGCTTTGGCGTGGTGCGTTCAGGTATCGTACTAATCCCGCTTTATTTTTTTCCTCTCGTCGAGCTTGTTTTTGTTTGGCAGCTGACAACGGCCGCGATCTGCGCTCTTCTTCTAAGACGAACGATCTGGCGGATGATCGCCCCTTCTGCTCGGCCGCGCTTTTCGCGGAGTGCATTGCTTGAAGTCCGGGCGTTCGCCGGTGGAATGTTTGGTATTCTGCTGATCTCGGCGATCAACACCCAATCCGATAAACTAGTCGTCAGCAAAGTTTTTGCGCTTGATGAGCTGGGTCTTTACGCAATTGCGGGACTCGTTGGACAAATTCCGTCGATGCTAGCCCTGCCTCTAGCGGTCACTGTTTTGCCACGACTCACAGCCCTGATAGAGAACAGCGAAAAAACGAAGCTTGCATCGGTTTACATGCGCTATTCTTACATGATCAGTACCTTAAGTTTTACCGTAACTATTGGAATTATAGTCGGGGCACCGCAAATATTGCATATTTTATTGGGAGAAATACCATCAGCCGAATTGATAATGGTCTGCCGAATTCTAACATTGGGCGGTGCGATGCTGGCCGCGCAATTCATGCCTTATCATCTCGCAGTCGCTAGTGGCCACACTCGTACGAGCCTCTCCTTCGGAACGATCTCGGCAGTGCTGATGCCGCCTGCTGTCTTCCTATGCGCAACGCAGTTTGGCTTAGTCGGAGCCACAATTCCCTGGCTAGCGATGAACTTCATCGCAGCAGTTTACCTTGCCGTCCGCATTACGCCGCGCTTTCTCGGCGCACATCTCCTCGAGTGGGTTTTGAAAGCGAACCTATTGCCGCTAATACTCTCTACCGTGGTCGTAGCGCCCGTCTGGCTTGCATCGGGGTTGCTCGAGCATCCTCTCGTCTTTTTGGGGGGGATAGCTATAGCCTGCGGCGCCTCAGTTGCTATTAGCGCCAGCCTGTTAGCTCGTATGCCCCGTTACTCGTCGACCGCCGAACACGGTCCCAGAGAGGTCCGTTAGTGAATAGCCAAAGCACTGCGTCGCTGCAGGAACACGTCCGAATTGTTTACGCAGCATTCACCGTGGCAGCGGTCGGGAGCTTTGGCTATTGCATCGCCTTTGATCAGTTTAACGGTGACTTTTTTCCACAGCCCGTATTTCTTTCGGTATTCTCGCTGCTTTGGATATTAATACTCTGCCTTATTCCGTATCTTGCCGTCTGGAGGCTAGCCGACTTTGTCGACCGACTGAAGCCACGGCGAGTTTTCGAGCCCTCCTCGACTGCCCTGCTACTACTCTTATTGGCTGGTTTTGGCGCTCACATCGCAGTCACCCTGCTTTTCGGAGTGGGTGTGATGTCTAGCGAGGTGTATTCAGCTCCCCCTTTAATTAGGCCGTTCATCCAAGTACTCAATCGCTTGGATCCGTTTTACCTCGGATCCTTTTTCATCCTCGCCACACGCAAGCGCGCCTCGACAGACTTGCTCGCCATCTCTTTGATGCTGGGCACCGGCTTCCTGAGAGCTGGCCTAGGCGCTTTTGTATATGTCCTGATCGCCATCAGCATCAAATACCGGCTGGAATTGATAAACCTTGCTCGTCGAGTTCCTTGGCTAATTGCCTCAGTCTGCCTTGCTCTCCCAAGTGCTATCAGCGCGTTGTATGAACTGAGAACACAATTACGCGGGGAGATCTCCTACGATTACAGTCTATCTGAAACGCTGATGGGACGCTTTCTCGGTCGCCTGTCCTCGTACTCAAATGTCGCTTACATTGAACAGTTCGAGCAGTCATTCGCATGGTCTGCGAAGTCGCTGGAGCCACTTTTTTACATCAAACAAGGGCTCTCCAGCCTACTGGGCAACTCAATCGTGCCATCACTTACACCAGAGCGTATCTTGATAGCGGGAAACCGTGCGTACGAGGGATATTCCACCTTCATGGCCGGGGTTCCGGGGAATCTTATGCTAGCTTGGCATCTGTCGCCTTGGGTGGCGTTACTCAACGCAACTATAATTCTTGGTACCACCTTCGCGATCCTTTGGCTGTCGCGGTACCTTGGGGGAGCGACAACGAGGACCTTTGGGATGGCGATGGTCGTTTATCCCTTGACCAGCGGCGTCGCAAATGAGTTCGCCATACTTTTACTAAACACGGCAGCTTTTGTCGTATTCTCAATTATTTTCGCGACGCAAAGGTCGAGAGCTACTGTCCATGGACGTTGATTTGCTTCTGAGCGCCAAGCGAATTCACATTTGCGCAACACGCTCCCTCTCCGGCATCACCGCTTACGCTCATGACTTTCACCGGCTCGTCCTAGGACCGGAGGGCTACGTCCTTGCTGATCCGAAAGTAGTCCGATCGCTGGCTGGGCGGTTTGCGCCCGACACCCTCTTTCACGTGCAACTAGGGGGGCGACAATATCAAGAGCGGCAAGTGATGTCTGAACTGCTTGCACACGGTCATCGGTCGATCGAGGCCACAATCCATGACCCACCCTTTGTAACCTTTCCTTATTTTCAGTTCCAGTCCAACCAACTAATGCGACTTTCCCGCGGCTTCGACTGGTATCTTGGTTCGTTTGGCCTGCAGCGACGCGCCCTGACGCGCCTTCAGCACATATATGTGCTTTCACAAATTGGCAGGCGCAAGATACTGGCGCTAGCTCCCAAAAGTAGGGTCACCACTATACCCCACTTGACATGCCGCGATGCCGTCTGGCCCTCGCAGAGCTCCCTTGGCACGGGCCTTCTCTTTTTCGGCTTTATCGGTCCAGGCAAAGGATTGGAGTATGCTCTAGACCTACATCGAGCCGTGCTGCGCCTGCGACCGCAAACTCATATGCATGTTGTGGGCAAACCTGACGGCCTTTCTGGCGAACAATACGTTGCAAAACTAAAAGCCGAATATCAGGAAGAAGTCACGTTCAGCGGCTATCTGCCGGACGATGAACTTGACGCAATCTTCGCGCGCGCCGCACACGTCATACTCCCGTACAAGGAGTACTCTCACGTCGTGCCTGCAAGTGGTAGCGCAAACCATGCCATGCGTCGTGGCCGCATTGTCTGGGCAAGTGGGGTCAATGCTATACCTGAGCTTGTGACAGATAACGAGAACGGTTTCATATTGAGAATGGACATCGCCGCCGACGCACAGCGCTTAGCGGCGGTACTCGCCGATGACGGCTGGGCTCAGCGCATAAGCGAGGGTGCCCGACGGACATCGCTCAGGATGGCAGAATATCCTTATCGTAAACACTTCGAATTGGGCATTGATCAGTGAATAAGGTATCTAAGCGTACGCATTGCCGTTCATGCTCCTCGCCCGACCTCAGAGTCGTGATGGACTTCGGTTTGCAGCCCTTGGCTGGATTTTATTCGGCAACCGTCGATGGGGCGCTTCATCACAAGCGTTATCCGCTGGTGCTTGAAGTCTGTCCGATCTGCGACCTGCTACAGATAACCGATTTGCCGCCGATCAACGAGGTATTTCACGAGGATTATACTTATTCAAGCTCTCAAATCCCTCCCTTGGTCGCCCATTTCGCAGAATACGCTCGCTGGCTTAGCGATCGAATTTCCAATAAAAATGGAGCAATCCTTGAGTTTGGCTGTAACGATGGAGTTCTTCTTAGTGAACTTCGGCAATTGGGATTTCAACGCCTTACCGGCGTAGACGCATCGCAGAATATGGTCGCTTCTGCAAAGTCGCGCGGCTTCGATGTAGTAGAGGGATTTTTCTGCGCAGCCATTCTTGATAGCCTTAAGGATAGATCGCCTTTCGACTTGATTACTTGCTCAAACGTATTTGCCCATATCGATGATCTACAAGACGTTCTTTCAACAGCCCATAGCTTGCTGAACGTCGATGGAGAAATGTGCATCGAAGTCCACGACGCCGAGAAGTTGATACTTGATGGACAGTTCGAAACTATTTACCATGAGCACCTCACATATTTTTCGGCTGATAGCCTTCGCACATGCTTGGGGATTAATGGGTTCCAGGTTCTCGAGATAGAAACGACACCGATGCACGGCGGCGGACTACGTGCTCGGGCACGTAAGGTCGAAAAGCGAGACTGGTTGATACAATCCGACGCCCGTGGCCCAAGCGAAATATCGGGAATCGGGAAATCCCTGAGCGCAAAGATCGCCGCCTGCAGTAAGTCGATTAGAGCGTTGCGTGCGGAACATGGGCTACTTGACGGCTATGGCATGGCAGGACGCGCACAGATGTTTCTTGCAATGACCGGTACAGAGGCCGAATTTGGGTCTCTGTTTGACGATGCACCTATCCGCCAAGGTCGATATGCGGTTGGCACCGACAAGATTATCTCCTCGTTCGCGCCGGAGCGCGCCGCCAGCGCGTGTGTTATCCTAGCCTGGAACTACGCTGATGCCATTCTCAAGCGTATCGAACAACACTACGATGCAATCTACATTATGTTTCCGGACATCACGAAGCTCAAATGACAAGGGTCGTGATCGGAAGCCGTAACCGAGTACTTGCTACCGAAGACACCTACTTTCTTTCGGGAACTGAGCTTGTCTCCAACTTTTCTGCTTACCGCGATACGTTCGATTCCGCCGATGCGATTATTTGGGCATGGTACGCGCTCGGTCAGGACGGCCGACCAGATATTTATTCAACGCTTCGCGGAACGGAGGCAATTCTCAACTCAATCCAAGCTTTGAACCTAAATGGCATATTTTTAAGCACGGATGCCGTGTTCTCCGGCCGCGACGGCAGTTACAGCGAAACAGATAAGCTTAGTCCCCAGACGGACTACGCGCGCATAAAAGTTGCTCAAGAGGCGTTGATGGCGCAATTCTCGCGACTTCGTTTCACGACGTTCGGCCCTTCATTTAATCCGATGCGAGGGTTACTCATCGAAATGATCGCAAGCTCAGCGATCAACCACTGCCGTCCAAACCAATTTTTTAGTCCGATCTCCACCACTTCGCTGAACCGAGTGATCGACGAAATTCTCGGGAGTGGCGCAGCCCCCCAACTGTATCACCTAACGAGCCAGCGCATCAGCAAGTCCGACTGCTGCTATCACTTGGCGAAAAATATTGGTGTAACTCTTCCACCGTTTCTAGAGATCGACATGTCGTCGATGGATCTCTCCCTCAAATCACACACACACAGTTTCGACATCTCCGATGAGATCGCTTTAGCCACCTCAGAGTGGAAAAATATCTCTGCACGTCGGAAGTTATAGCCCTCCGCATTGTGCACCCCTAATGTCTGAGATCCAGTAGATCTTAATCGAGCGAAAGGAATCTTGATCGCCTCCTCCTCAAGTTTAAGGTCGAACTGACTTGGAAGGTGGACAGTACCTATGAGCGATCCTACTCGCCGCCAGCTAATCGCCGCCCTCCCCGCGGCGGCGCTGCCGATGGCTCCCGAAACTTCCAGTTCCATTTTCGGTCCAATCTATTCGGGCCTCGAACACGCTCTCTCCGGCACAACGCCAGGGCAGGCGTTCGCAGTCCAAAATAGCGACGGGACGGTCACGATCTACATCAACCGCGGGCGCAATGGGGATGCGCAGTTCACTATCTCAACCGACGTCGCTCTGGCGTCGCACGAAGGGTCCACAAAGATTGGCTATGCACCGGGAGGTGCCGGCGCCACCACTAGAACCATTTCCGCCGTAGTCGGTGATTTGGGGCAGAACCTGAAAAACTTTGGGACGGGTGTCGGTACCGGGTCACCGAGCGTTGACACTGCGGCATGGCAGGCCGCATTAAACTCTCTTGCAACAACCGGCAGCCGCAGGCTGATAGTCCCCGCCGGCGAGTATCTGATCGAAGATACGATCAAATCCCCCCCCGCTCTTAACTGCATCGAGATTGTCGGCCAGGGTGGCTACGATGGCATAGGCGGACCGATCAACAACAGCCTCCATACTGCGCTAAAGTGGGTTGGCCGGGCCGATCCAAGCAAGCCGGTGATCAGGTTCGATCAAGCATCGGGTGTGAACTGGCGCGGAATTAGCGTGAACTGCAACTACCGAGCCGGTTACGGACTTCAATTCATGTCGTCTTCCCGGACTACCGGCAGTGCAAAGAACATCATTGAGCGGTGCACCATAGTTTATGCGTTGAGGGACGGAATTATAGTCGGAGAATGGGGGCAGCCATATGCAAACCCCGCAGATCGTCAGTTTTTTGGTAATCGCTTCATTGATCTTACCTTTTATGGCTGCGGATATGCGGGTATTCACATCAACGAATGGAACGCCGACCAGCAGTTCTTCGACAATGTGATGATCTATCACGATGACGGATTCTTTCAGGATGCCCGTTACGGCATATGGTTTGATAGTGGCGGGCAAGCCTCAGTATTAGATAACTGCTGCTCAAGCGGCCTGAATGTCGTCTCCGGCGAGAAAGGCACGGGCTACTTTATCTACAATAAGAAGAGTGACAGCACGATCGGCGGAGCCTTCGGTCTAGATGTCCGCAACTGCTGGCAGGAGGGCGAAGGCGGCATATACTACGGCGTAACCAGCACGAACGATAACAAGGCGTTCAGGTTTTCTCGCTGCGCGGCATTCAGCGAATCCACAGCGCCATCTGTCTATATAGGGAAAGGGACGCCATCCCAGATTCCCTACACGTTCGATACCTGTACCTTCAAATCCAACATCCAAGTGGATTCGGACTCGTTCGACAAAGAAAAGCTCCTGCTTCTCAACTGTATATTCTTTCGAGACAAAGGGGTGATCGACAGCCGCAGAAGGCAACTCAATGGCGGGCTGTTTTCTCAGGTAGGCACCACCGATAATGGCTTCACCGTACCGCGATTTGCGGAGTTCGTGCGGCTGACGCTTAATCAGAATCTCGACGCGCTAGACGCGGAGAACGTTACAGAAACAGGAGGCAAGCTAGTTCTCGTACTTATACAAGACGAAATTGGCGGCCGAGAGGTGAGTTGGGCCAAGAGCCCGAACTTCTCCTCGTTGCCCCCCATCCCACAGCCTGATCCGGCGCCCGCCTCCAATACCGTCTATTCATTCGTGTCTGACGGGTCCATCTACTATCTAGCCTCGATAGCGAGGACATGACGGCTGCGATGTAGCGGTACTCTAAACCCCCGGTGAGCCAAGTCACGGGCCCTCGCGTGAACGTCACTCAATACTTATGTCGTCGATCCAAGGTAAAGAATCGTTAAGGGGCCCTTCCCCCGACACTCGAATGACAATGCGCTGAAAAGCACACTCCCTGGGAACGATAAAGGATGCGGCAAGATTTTGCGGGCGCGGTCCGGGAGTGTCGCTGACCACCGACGCTAAGTGAGCATCGGTTTTTCCGACGCATGATAAAAAGAACTCCGGTCGATCGTAGCGATCCGCTGGGACGTCGCCCATCAGAAGGTTAATACGGTGCACACCTGGCGAGAGATGAATTAGCTGGCTTGCCACTTCACCCGAGCGTCCATTGTAGGCAGCTAAACGGAGGACAAACCCTTGGCCGTCGACCCGCTCTCTTGCTGCCCAGAGCTCTGGCTCTTGCGCATATGTCCAGTCGAACGGCGTACCATCTTCAGCGCCGTCAAAATCACCATTCCGCACAAGCCGCATTTTGGCATCTGCGTCCACGAACCCCAGTTTGCCATAGATTTCCCAAGCCCGAGAATGAAATCCACCTTCGGTGAGGCGCCTAAGAAGCAACAAATAGTGCCCGCGATTATCGCGATCGGTGGTTTCCAAGAGTAATTCGGCGACCCGAGCTGCGAAGGCCAAGTCTGTCCCACTCCCTGTCATATAGCGCGCGAATTCCTTCGCCCACACAGGTCGATCCGAGAGCGTCTTTACCACAAGTTCCTCGCCTTGTGGTTCAGCTGCAGCGAGCGCCAACATGGGAAATCCTGTGCGCCAAGCTGATTCCGACGTACGCAAAGCGATATCGAAATGCTGAACCATTTGCTTTGCATCGCCGATCCGCCCGAAATGTTCGATGAACCACATTTGTGTAGAAACTTCTCGCCTTGAAAGACGAGCTGATTGCCTCATCAAATCTTCAGCTGCCTTTAGCGATGACGCTTGCCCGCCCAGACTTTCCGAGAGGACGCGAAAGGCGACCGGCTGAAGCGCATCACGAACGATCGCATCTTTGGCCAATGATCCGGCAGTTTCGCGAGTTTCTTCACTTGCAACGAGTTGCGACGCCAGCCGTGACCGAGCGGCTGCATCAAATGGTGCCATCATGAGCGCAAGCTGAGGCCGTTTTGTTCGAACGGAGCCAGCAACGGAAACCTGCAAAGTCACGACAAATGCCGCAATGCTAAGGAGCGAAATGAGTACAATCCACAACCTCTCACGAGAAATTTTAGGCGGCCCAAAATTTCTCGATCGGGAAGCAGACCGGCGATTAAGCCGTTTCGGTGTCTCGATCACCATACCCGTACCCATATTCATAGCTGTAGCCGAAATCCGCTCTGCGCGTATCAAACATCGTGAGCAAACCACCGACGACTTTTGTCGTGGCTGACTGGAGCCGAGCAAGAGCAACCTGCGCCATAGTGGCTCGAGTTTTGTGAGCCTCAATCACGAAGATGCAGCCTTCCACCCGGCTAGCAATCAAGGGTGTGTCAGCCAGCCCCATTACAGGCGGCGCGTCCAAGATTACATGATCGTATTTCGAGGCAAGCTCTATAACGAGTTCCGCCAAGCGGTCACTTGTAAGGAGCTCGGCAGCGTTAGGCGGCATAGGACCGGCGCTGAGCAGTGTGAGACCACCGTTGATACCGGTTTGGATCAGACTCGACAGATCGCCAGTCCCGGAGAGGTAGTTGCTCAATCCTCGATCATTCTCAAGGTTAAGCATCTCGTGTTGAGAGGGGGAGCGCATGTCTGCGTCCACGAGAATGACACTTCTGCCAGTGCGTGAAAGAGTGCGAGCCAATGCAAAGGCTGTGGTTGATTTGCCTTCCCCAGGCCTCGTGCTGGTGACCGCAAGGGTGCGAGGTAGACCATTTTCGGTCGTAAAGGCGAGACGAGCTTGAACCGAAAGATAAGCCTCGACCATCTCAGACTTCGGATCCTCAAGTTCAGCCATGGGATCGAGGTCATGTGCTTTGGGTATCGTGCCGAGAAGGGGCAGCTTGAGCTTTGCAGCTAGGTCGCGCGGATCAGAAATCGCCTCGTCCGCTTGGTCAAAAAGCAAAGCAAGTCCCACGCCGACGGCCGCGCCAAAAATCCCCGCCAAGAGCAGATTAATAATCAGATTGGGGCTGGAGGGTTTTTCAGGAACGAGCGCAGAGTCGACTATCGAGATGTTATTAACACCGACACCTCCGGCGACGCCAACCTCCTTATAGCGCTGTAGAAGTGCATCATACAGCTGGCGATTGGTGTCGACCTCCCGTTCATAGATATTGTATTGTATTGTCCTGCCACGCAGATTCATCAATTCGCCCTGCAGGTTCTCCACGCGAGCGCGCAACGCGCCTTCTCGCTGAGTAGCGGCTGCATAGTTGCTCTGCAGCGTCTCACCGACCCTCGCCTCCTCGCGGGCGAGGGAGCGGTCAAGCTCCGCGATCTGTTGATCGAGAGCCTTGACCGGCGGGTAATCAGGGGTGAACTGAGCGAGCATTCGTGCTCGGTCGGATGACAAAGTCGCCCTGCGGGTTCGCAAATCGGAGATTGCCTGGTTGTTTAGCGCTTCCACAGTAGAGCCACCGTTCCCACGCAAACGGCTTTGCGCCGCGACCCTCGCCGCGGTGGCCGCATTCAACTCCTGATTGAGAACAGCCAAATCTTCCGCGACTAGCGGCCGCTCCACCGCAGCCCCACCCTGAACGTTTGACGGTATGTTTATAATCCGCTGGTTGGTGGCATAACGTACAAGTGCCCGCTCAGAATCTTGGAGGCGTTCGCGAAGCTGCGCAAGCCGGTCCTCAAGAAAGTCTCGCGCATACGCAGTGGCCTCGAACCGGCGCCCGAGTGAGGTTTCGATAAACAGCCTTGTCCAGGCGTTTACTACTCGCGCAGACAACGCTGAATCGGGGCTAGTGAAACTTACCGAAACCAAGCGCGAGAGCCTCTCTGGATCAATAGATACGTTATCCAATAACAGTTCTGCGGCTTCTCGGATTCGATCATTCCGACCGCGCGCATTGATACCGCGGCCACCGTCACGCAGTTCGTCGGCGACCTTAGTTTTGCCGAACATCTCGAAAAACGCAGGATCGTCATACAGCCGCAGGTCCGTTGCGACACGCTGTGCCAGAGTCTGCGACTTCAGCAGGCCATACTGAGTCTGATAAAACTCCTGATCAACCGGCCCAGCTTCTGGCTCCACACCTTGCATGTTGACGACGCGGTCGCCTTGGCGCTGAATCTCGAGTGTCGCAGACGCGGTGTACTTCGGGGTCATCAGCAGCGTTACGACGAGCCCCAGGATCAAGGCTACGCTTGTCGAACCGATGACAATCCACTTCCAGCGCTTCGCCAATCTCAGATAGCGCCAGACGAATGAATGCGCCGCAGCGGGTTCCATTGCGGTCGCCTCATCAATCGCAGCTTGGTCGGCTCTCGCAAGCCCGGCGCGAGGGAAGGTAATATCGTTCATCTCGCCAATGTTCTCTAATTATTATCTAAAACGGCCACCAGCGGGGCCATTGCGATACCGATCGCCTGCAGTATCTGAGGGAACAATCGGCGGGCGTTCGATTCATCAACGACGATCACGTCGTTGGTATAGACTTGTGGATCCGCGTACGCTCCAAGACGAATAGCCCTCAGATCATAAAGAGCCGCCATCTGTTGCCCGCCAACTTGTCTAAAAACCACGACATGATTCGTATTGGCGACCTCGCTCGTACCTTGCGCGCTTGCAATTGCCCGCATCAGCGTCATCCGACCCAGCACTGGATAAATTCCAGGCGCTCGAACCTGCCCATCTACAGTAAGTGTCTGACTAACGGTCTCGGTGATAGCAACCGAAACCTTCGGATCTTTAACGTACGAGCCCCGCAAGCGGTCCTCGATGATTATTGCCAACTCTTCAGGTGATCGAGCCGTAACGTCAATTGAACCCGCCAATGGAAGCGCCACGTGACCACTCGAATCGACCCTAACTTGTCGGCTCAGTTCAGGTAGCCCCAGTACATCGACGGAAATCTCATCAAAGGGCCCAATGTAATGAGGCCTGCGACCGTCGGTCAGATCCGACACCGTGGGTGGGGGAAGTGCCTCGGGAGACGCAATCGCTACTTTGCCAGTATCGACTAGGCCAGCGGAGGTGCATGATGGCAGTGCAAGCGCGGTCAGCAGCAGGCACAGCGAACTGGCAGTACTTTTCACAGACACACCCGGATTAGAGCTAATGAGCGCACGCCCCGAACTAGCATCTTCGCATGCTCGTAGAGCCGCGAGGCTTCTTGTACGGCGACTGCTAGTTGCAATCTCCTAGAGCGTAAAGGCATTTTGCCCGTCAATCTGTGACCGCTTCCCCGTTAGCGCCGCTAACCAGCCGCAGGCGACACAGAAGACTGCCATTACCAGCGGCGTGCGAAGCGGATAATCGACCAGACTGCTCATTAAGGTGAGAACAACGATAATAGATGCCACGCGAGCCAAGTCTGCGTCCTGATGCGCCTTTCTTGTCCGCCAAGCCTTCCACGCCTGTTTCGCGAACCAAAACAGGAACAGGAAGGTTAGAACGACGCCAGGCAGTCCCGCTGAAACGACGAGTTCGAGAACATCGTTGTGGGCATGATTTAGATACCTTGGGGACAGCAGAGCGACCGGTTCATAGTATCTATAAAGGGGATCGAAGCTCCCAAAACCGGAACCTACCGGAAAAAAATCAGCAGCCATCTTCAGGATCGTAGGCGTGGTCTCAACGCGAGAATCCTCGAGGGCTTCTAGACTAAGCAGACGCTTAACCGCCTCAGCCCTCGACATCGCGACCGTCGCGACCACAACCACACAGGCGCCGACAACAACGGCCGCCGACGTGAAACGATTGAAAGGTCCGGGATGGATTGGACCCTGCGCGTTTGCGCGCCACCACATAACGGCTGTAAATCCCAGGCTCGCCGCGCCGAGGACGAGGCCAGCTCTGGAACCTGTCACCATGAGGAGCGGCAAAACAAAGAGTGCCGCACAAACAGCGATCCAGCGCGCTGCTGCTCTACGGCGAGGATCCTTGTGCGGTGCTAGGCCCCAAACGACAAGCATCGGCCACGCCATGGCAAGCAAAAGTGCCTGATGGTTTCGATTAGCAAACAAACCTACGGCATTCTCTAGATTTGTCACGTCATAGAGATAAAATGGACTCTGCGGGCCGCCGGAAACTTGGGCCAAACCGAAGAGCGCGCTTACTCCGGCGCCCGCCAGAACCGCTGTTAACAGTACGCGCCTTTGGCGCGGACGGATCGATGCGAACCCGATGAGCACCGCGCCTGGAACAGTCAAGCCAATGAGGCTCGCAAGGGTTAGGTCGGGTGTAAGGCTAATTGGTCGCCAGGGCTGGTGAATACCCGCAACCGTCGCACTCTCGGCAAACGGGCCATGCCCAGCCAACTTCGTCCAGACTTCAGGCGGCAGCGGCACGAGTTGCGCGCCCATAATTCCTGCAAGCGCCCCAAGGAGCAGCAAAGGCGTCCGAACGGAATCCCAATGTACTGGACCTGGCGCAATGAGGAACGCAGCCACACAAAGCACTGCAACTGGCTGAAGGATGATCAGCGACATCACGTCCACGCGGGACGCCCCGCCGAAGAGATAGCAGGCAGCCAGTAATCCAAGGAGCACTACAAGCCGTATATTTTCAGAGTGAACAGCGTTCCTCATTCGTGAATTATCTCAATACCCTGTAATCTCTCGACGCGGGTATAGATTGGGGTCTCCGTCGATGTAAAGGAAGCGCGAAGCAGAAACGCCATATTGCGCTGGCGCTATGGTCAGCGTACCAGCGCGACATGTCACCTCTCCTTGCGAATGCGGTAGGCTTATCTCTGTACGCGGCCGCGCTTTTACCTCTGATCGCCGCCGCATTCTCAACCAGCGGCCGCAAGATCATGTTCGTATACACAGCAGCGTTGGTGGGGCTGGTCGCCGCCCAGACCGGTATATTTCACCGCTCAGCGCTCACCCGTACAGATGTTACGGTGAGGGCACTTGCGCCGACGAATGAAGAGCAATGTAAACAGATTTTGGACTTGATGCGTCAGTCCGGCCTTTCCTTCGATCTCACAGACTTATCCGCACCCCGCATCGTCGGTAACAATGCCGACCGGATACCTCCGGAAGTGCACGATTCCTTGCTGGCTTGTGCTGAACAGTCAACGGATGAGCAGAATGCGCCTGCCATTAATTAACTTGATTAGCGCGCCGCCCACCATGCGGTTCAATACGGGATTGTCACTTGATGAGGTTTTGTGCGTAACTTCTGCATCTTGATTAGCTTTGCCGCTGGTGCCTGTAGTGGCAGTGCCCCCACCTCCGTCGCTTCCGTTACTGCGGGAATGCAGGGTGTCCGCTCGCCGCAATCGAGCGGAAGCCTACTACTCAGTCAATCAGTGGAGGGCATACATCGCGTATGTGTATATCCGCGCAGAGAGGCAAGTGAGGGGATGCGCACGCATCGCATTGGCCTCAGCCAGCCCTGTCCCGCCGTCTATCCCTCATTCGATCCGAACATGCCCATCCCACCTTCCGCGAGGCTTCAGGAAACGTCCACCGCAGATGGCGAACGGCAATGTATTTATTCTCAGAGTTCCCGCCGATGGGAGATAGCAGTACCGCTCACTCAATCTTGCCCGAACTATGCAGGCGGCCTTTAGATTGAAGCGAACGGCGACGCGTCGATCGGGGCAAAACCCAGCAACGATTGGGAAGCTCAATTTGCAGATCTAACTCCAGAAATAGTGAATTCGATGAGCAAGCAACAAGTTCGAAAACAACAGCGCCAATCAGCCAATCGGAATAGCGCCGCGGTGCGTACGCTAGTTATCATACTTGGCTTAGTTGCCACGGCGGGATGGATTAGTATTCTCGTGGTGAGATAGTTGCCGTGCCATGAGGCTTCGGCAGGACGGTCACTTCACTTGATCGGCAAGGAACTCGAGATAGGTTTGTTCAATGCCGGCCCTTAAGCCAATCTGCGGCTGCCAACCCATCGCCGCGATGCGGTCACTGCTCATCAACTTGCGTGGTGTACCGTCAGGCTTTCCGGTATCGTAAACAATCTCACCTTTAAAACCAACGATGTCGCAAACGACCTGAGCAAGCTCGCCAATCGGGATATCCGTGCCCGAGCCCACGTTTACGTGCTCCTCGTCAGAATAGGAGCGCAGCAGGAAAACGCAGGCGTCCGCCATGTCATCCACATGGAGGAATTCCCTCCGGGGTTGGCCGCTTCCCCAAACAGTAATGCTCGTGGCCCCTCTCACCTTTGCTTCGTGCGCCTTGCGGATTATTGCGGGAAGCACATGGCTGTTTTGTAGATCGTAATTGTCGCCCGGGCCGTAAAGATTGGTCGGCATAGCCGATATAAAGTCGCAGCCGTACTCACGACGATAGGCCTGACACAGCTTGATGCCAGCAATCTTTGCAATCGCGTACCATTCGTTAGTTGGCTCAAGTGGACCCGTTAGTAGCGAGCTTTCCTTGATTGGCTGCGGTGCCATCCGTGGGTAAATGCACGAGGATCCAAGAAAGAGCAGCTTCTCCACGGCGTCCCGCCGAGCTGCCTCAATCAGATTGGCCTCAATCATCAGGTTGTCGTAGAGAAATTGCGCAGGGTGGCTATCATTAGCAAGAATACCGCCGACCTTCGCCGCTGCTACAACGAGTACCTCTGGCTGGCACCGGGCAAACCATTCACGCACCGACGACTGTTCGCGTAAATCGAGCGAACGCGGTGCAACTAAAATTTCGCAGTTCTCTTGCTGCAACCGTCGAACAATAGCCGAGCCGACCATGCCGCGATGTCCCGCGACGTAGATTTTCTTACCTTCAAGCGGGTATATCATTAGAGGTTTCCGAGCGGCGCATCGCGCATAACCTCTAGGTCCGCCATGACCATCTCTCGGGCGAGTTCGCGCGCACTAGTTTCATGACGCCAACCAAGCTTCTGACGAGCCTTGCCCGAATCGCCGATTAACAAATCGACCTCAGTCGGCCGGAAGTAGGCCGGATCCACCTCAACGAGCACATTGCCAGTTGCTTGGCAGTACCCCTTCTCCTCAACACCTTCACCGCGGAACTCGACTGGAATACCCGCGTCCTCGAACGCCCAACGCGTAAACTCGCGAACCTCTGTGGTTTCACCGGTGGCTAGCACGTAATCATCGGGCTTGTCCTGCTGAAGCATCATCCACATCCCGCGAACGTACTCGCGCGCATGCCCCCAATCCCGTTTCGCATCTAGGTTACCGAGATAAAGTTTGTCCTGCCGCCCAAGCGTGATCGCCGCAGCAGCTCGCGTAATCTTGCGCGTGACAAATGTCTCCCCGCGCAGCGGACTTTCGTGATTGAACAAAATACCGTTGGAGGCATGCAGGCCATAGGCCTCACGATAGTTCACCACTATCCAATAGGCATAGAGCTTAGCAACGCCATAGGGGCTGCGCGGATAGAAAGGGGTGGTTTCCCGCTGTGGCACCTCTTGCACCAAACCGTATAGCTCGGAAGTAGACGCTTGATAGAAGCGTGTACGTTCTTCGAAGCCCAGTATCCGGATCGCCTCCAGCAGTCGCAGTGTTCCGATCGCATCGGCGTTAGCCGTGTACTCTGGCGTTTCAAACGAAACCCCGACATGACTTTGCGCTGCCAAATTGTAGATTTCGTGTGGTTTAGTTTCTTGAATGATGCGAATCAGGTTCGTCGAGTCCGTCAGGTCACCGTAATGCAGCGCGAACCGCTGATCAGGATCGTGGGGGTCTTGATATATATCCTCGATACGCCCGGTATTGAACGATGAAGAGCGGCGCTTGATTCCGTGCACTTCATAACCCTTGTCGAGCAGAAGCTGCGCCAAGTAGGCACCGTCTTGACCTGTGACACCAGTAACTAGAGCTACTTTCCGGTCGTCCTGGTGGGTCATCGTATCCCTTCTACATGAGTTAAGCGCTGGCCAGCCCTACCGGTAAGCCTAGTTAAAACAAGTCTGAATGAGCGCACCCCAGAAGCAGAGCCTTAAGCCTACCGCCCTATTAACAATGTTTCTCAATCGGTGGTTCACCAAGCCCTTCCATTATCTTTTCGACGCGTGCCCCGATGTGCACCAGGAACCCGAAATATGCCCCTCCAAAACACCCTCGGTCGCTACGATGTCGCCGCGCAGGAGGATCGGTCTGCGCCGCGTACGAAGCTTGCTATTCCGGCTCAGCTTCGCGCGTCGGGCGCTCGGGCGTTCCAGACGGTCGTCAACGATCTCTCCCTTTCCGGCTTTTCCGCCACGGCGATCACGCGCATGCATCCCGGAACGGTGTGCTGGCTGACGCTGCCGGGGCTGGAGGCGCTTCAGGCCGAGGTGGTCTGGTGGGAAAATAATCTCTGCGGGTGTGCTTTCGCCAATCTGCTTAGCCCCATCGTGCACGACAACATCCTTGCGCGGTATCGCGACGGTGGTTTCACCGCTTGATCGTCAAGTTTGGCGCTTGACCAGAGTGACCTGGCTGACGGTGATCCCTCCGCCGCGGAATCCACCCTCACAATACATTAGATAGAACCGCCAGAGGTCACAGAACCGCCGGTCGAAACCCGTCGGCAACTGGTTCGCGCGGGCCGCAGCGTCGAAGTCCTCACGCCAGATCTTGAGCGTTTCGGCGTAGTCCAGGGCGAAGTCTTCCTGATCCTGCCATGAAAGACCCCTCGCCTCTGCAAGGGCGCGAAACTCGCTATTCTTGATCAGCAATCCGCCCGGGAACACATAGGCTTGGATGAAATCCGCATTGCGGGCGTAGCCTTCGAAGATATCGTCCTGCATCGCGATGAACTGGATCGCAGCGCGGCCGCCGGGCTTCAGGTTGCGGGCAACGCAGTCCATGAAGGTCGGCCAGTATTCGCGCCCGAGCGCCTCCACCATCTCGACACTGACGATGGCGTCGAACTGGCCAGACGTTTCGCGATAGTCCTGTTTAAGGAAGGAGACCTGCGGATGCCGAGTCCTCGCCCATGTTAGTTGCTCATCCGACAGGCTTATGGCGGTAACGCGACTGCCCCGGCCGGCGAAGTACCCGGCCAACGCACCCCAACCGCAGCCGATCTCCAGCAATGTCTCCGGTGTTCCAAGTCGGTCGGCCAAACGTTCCCATTTGCGCTTCTGAGCCGCTTCCAGCCCGTCGGTACGGACTTGATAGGCGCTTGAGTAGCTCATCGTGGGATCTAGCCAGGCGCCGTAGAAGTCATTGCCCAGATCGTAGTGCGCGTGGATGTTCCGCTCTGCCTGGACCCGGGTATTGCGGTTGAACCAGTGGAGTAAGCGCGTGGCGATCCGCCACGGGCCTTTAGCGCGGCCAGTTTCGCCCAGTGCGCGGCCATTGGCGGAGAACAGGGCAAACAGCGGCACGGGATCGGGGCTGGACCACTCGCCGGCCTCCCACGCCTGGTACCAACCAACCGAGCCATTGGTGGCGAGGCGTAGTAAAGCGCGCCAGTCGCGTATCTGCACTTCCGCTTGGAAGCCGGGTAAGCGACCGCCGAGACGACGAGTCGTACCGTCGGGCAGTTCCGTGAGGAGGGATCCGCGTTCCAGTCCGGCGTCGATCCGGTTGAGTATCTTGTGGAATCCAGGGGCGAACAAGCGCGCAAGCAGGCCCGGCGCAAAACCGAACCGCTGCCCGGAATGGAGCAGCACATCCCCTCGTCGTGCGCTCTCCCCTGTCATGCCGCGATTATGGACGCGAGACCGCGGGGCGGCAAGATGTGACGAAGCCTGAGGGCTGGACCGGGATGCGGGCGCTGTGGCAACTCCTGTTCCACATGACCCACCCCCAACCGATTGCCGCCCTTCCTCCATCGAGCCCGCCAGTACGCCAACGCACCGCGCTGTGGGCTGCAGCCATCGGATGGGCCGGGTACCTCGCGGTCGTGGCGCTGTTCCTCAGCGGCAAGGCTGACAGGATAGACCAAGCTGTTGTTAGCGTGTTGCGACACGATGGCTGGCTTTGGACCGCCGGGTCTGGCCACATGCGCGAGGCGATGCGCGACCTTACCGCGCTGGGCGGCACCTTGCTGCTGGTGCTAGTGACAGCCGGTGTGGCGCTGGTCCTGCTAGCTCTGCACAGGAGGCGCGAGGCGCTGGCGTTGGCGCTGTCGGCGATGGGCGCCCCCATCTTCAACAGCGTGATGAAGGCGATCATCGCGCGCCCCCGCCCAGACGTGGCCACCCGCCTGACTGAGGTGACAAGCGCCAGCTTCCCGAGTGGGCACAGCTTCAACTCCGCCGCCATCTACATCAGCATCGCTCTCACCTTCGCCGCGCTGTCGCCCCACCCCCGCGCCCGGCACACCCTCATCATCGGTGCTCTCGCCCTGAGTGCAGCGATCGCGACGAGCCGGATCTGGCTGGGCGTCCATTATCCAACCGACGTGATGGCCGGATGGATGGGCGGAGTCGGCTGGGCCTTCACCGCAGCGGCGCTGGCGAGCTGGGTCAGCCGGACCGACAGGTTCCCGGCGGCAGGCTGACCGAGAACCGGTTCCCGCCCCCGATGCGCGAGGTGAAGCGCGCGTCGCTGAGCGTCCAGCCATCCGCCTCGCTTCCCGAGATGAGCGGCGCGCGCGACCAGAACAGGAAGGCGTCCGCTCGGGGATCGGCTTTACGAGCCGCCTCAAGATCGCACGATGCAAGGGGCACAGTATTGAGCGCGGTGCCATCGACCGTCCAACCGCCCTCCCCGTCGCCGGCGATCACCTCGCGCCGCCAGAAGGTGAGCGGCGTGGGATTGGCGATCACCACGGCCGGATACGGCTCGCTGCCACGGACCCGAGCCTCTGTGGCCGCGGTCAGCACCTTATTAGCGCCGAGGTAGACCACTAGCGCCGCGAGTGCGATCAGGGCTGGTCGGCGCCATTCGCCCCCGCGCTTCTCCCGCCGCAACGAGAACCAGGTCGCGAACCCGAGGCCGAGCCAGAGCCACAGGTCGATGATGAACAGCACATCGCCGTAGAACCATTCGCTCGAGAACGGCTCGAGGAAGCGGATGCCGTAGCTGTTCATCCAGTCCATCAGCGGATGGGTCAGGCATCCGATCAAGGCCAGGGCATAGAGCCAGCCAAAGTGGACCGGCAGGCGCCCGTCGGGCCGCTTCCCGCGCCGCGCCTGCCAACGATCCCAGCCATAGAGGATCGCCGCCAGCGCAAGGGGCAGCAGCACCCACGCGATCGGCCCATGCGTCAGCCCGCGCCGCATGGAGAGGCTCTCCAGCCCGTACACGCTGCACACGCCGTCGATGTCCGGGATGTTGGCCCCTATCACCAGCGCAGCCATGCCAAGGCCGGTCTTCTTCTTCAGTCCAGTCTGCCCGATCAGCGCGCCGACCAGACTGTGAGTAAGGTTATCCAATGCTCGCCCCCGCGCTGATCCCACCCCCGACCACGCCGGGGGTGTTGACACATGTGACACGGTACAAGGGTTTTGGAAAAGTATGCGTCACCTTAGGCGCGCAAAGTGTCGCCTTCGATGCAGGTGTGTCACCTTCTCAGCCAGAGATCGGGCATCCATCGAAGCGATGCCGACCCGTAAAGTCTTGTATTCCCGTCATCCCGCCAAAATCGCACGGTCACGCGGAGTAGGACAGTGGGATTTGGGGGGAAGCGCCCCAGACTAGGCGCACCCATTCTCCATCGCCGTGTATCGGAATGTCTGCACCGCGCCGGGGGTCACGTAACCGACAGGGCAATAGTGCTCAGCGCCGGACGAGTACCGCAGTGCGATGCGCCCGCTACCTTCGCAGGGCATGGTTTTGCTGACCGCAAGGTGGTCGCCAGCACGTATGAGCAGCACCTCAGAACCGCACAATTCGAGAGTGGCTTCTTCGACAAGCCTCAACCCGTCCTCCACCACGAAACTATTGCCTACTCTCGAGCAGGCCGAGAGCGACAATAGCATCATGGCGAGCCCACGCTTCATGGGCAAATCAGACGTTCGCTGTCCGATCAGCTCGGATCAGCGGCGCTCACTGTCCAGGTCTGGCCCTTCGCCAGCAGGTTGGCGAGGCTGGTATCCCGGCCCGCGCTGACCGCTGCGTTCTGCGCCAGCACTGCGCCTTCGAAGGTCGGGCGCGGATCGTCGTAGAGGACGCCCAGGGCCATCGGAAACGGGCCGAACGGCATTTCGACCAGCATGTGGGCGATAGCGCGGTTCTTCACGTTGTGGACGATCACGCCCGCCGCCTGCCAGTCACCATCGACAACATCGACGACCTGCAACGACAGGGTTTCGAGATCGAGCTTGATGCCCTTGGTGCCATTCGCGAACAGCATCGGTTCGCCGTCCGCCAGCCAAAGCCGGCGATCCTCCGCACCCTTGGGCGCGGCGAAGTCGTTGAACACGTCCTTGTTGTAGACGATGCAGTTCTGGAAGATTTCGATGAAAGCCGCGCCCTGATGGGCGTGAGCGGCCTTCAGCACGTCAGGCAGGTTCTTCGACACGTCGAACCCACGGCCGACAAAGCGTGCGCCAGCACCCAGCGCAAAGGCGCAGGGGTTGGCCGGGCGATCAACCGAACCCTGCGGCGTGGTCGGCGAGGTCGTGCCGACGCGGCTGGTGGGCGAATATTGCCCCTTGGTCAGGCCGTAGATCTCGTTGTTGAACAGCATGATCTGCAGGTTCACGTTACGGCGCAGCACATGCATCAGGTGGTTGCCGCCGATGGACAGGCCGTCGCCGTCACCCGTCACCATCCATACGTCCAGCTCGGGATTGGCGAGCTTGATGCCGGTCGCGAACGCGGGCGCGCGGCCGTGAATGGTGTGGAAGCCGTAGCTTTCGACGTAGTACGGGAAACGGCTGGAGCAGCCGATACCGCTGACGAACACGGTCTTCGCCGGATCGGCGCCAAGCTGCGGCAGGGTGCGCTGCACCGCCTTCAGGATCGCATAGTCGCCGCAACCAGGGCACCAGCGAACTTCCTGATCGGTTTCCCAATCCTTCAGCGTGGTCTGAATGGGGGTCATATCGTTCATGGCTTCACCTTCAGCGAGCCGTCATCATAGCCCGATTGCGCACCCGGAAGCTGCTTGGCGTTGGCGGGAACCTCGCCCCCTTCGTTTTCCGGGATGCCGTCAAAATACTTGGCGATCGCCTCTTCCATCTCGCCGATGGTGAAAGGCTGGCCGCTGGTCTTGGTCAGGCTATCCGCATCGACCAGCAGTTGATCGCGCAGCACGGTCTTGAACTGGCCGGTGTTCATTTCCGGCATCAACACGCGCTCGAAACCGCCGAGCAGCTCGCCCAGATTGGCGGGGAGCGGCCAGATGTTGCGAACGTGGATGTGGCTGACCGAAAGGCCCCGCTTACGCGCGCGGCGCACGGCCTGGTGGATCGGGCCGAAGGTCGAACCCCAGCCTACCACGGCCAGACGGCCCGTGCTCTCACCCAGCGCCACTTCCTGGTCGGGAACGGCAATGCCATCCACCTTCGCCTTGCGGGCGTCGGTCATCAGCTGGTGGTTGGCGGGCGAGTAGTCGATGTTGCCCGTGCCGGCGTGCTTTTCGATGCCGCCGATGCGGTGCATCAGGCCCGGCGTACCCGGCTTGATCCAAGGGCGGGCGCCCTTCTCGTCACGCTTGTAGGGCAGCAGCGTTTCCGCGCCTTCCTCGTTCGTGGCGTTCTTTTCTTCGAGGAATTTGACCGGGAACGGCGCGTAATTGGCCGGGTCCGGCACCTTCCACGGCTCAGCCGCATTGGCGATGTAGCCGTCCGTCAGCAGGATAACCGGGGTCATGTACTGCACCGCGATGCGGCAAGCCTCGATCGCGACGTCGAACACGTCGGCAGGCGAACGGGCGGCAATCACCGGCAGCGGCGCGTCACCATTGCGGCCGTAAACTGCCTGATAGAGGTCGCTCTGCTCGGTCTTGGTCGGCAGGCCCGTGCTAGGGCCGCCGCGCTGGCTGTTGACGATCACCAACGGCAGTTCCGTCATGATCGCGAGGCCCATGGCTTCCGTCTTCAGCGCAATGCCGGGACCGGAGGAGCTGGTGATGCCCAGCTGCCCGGCGTAGCTCGCACCGATGGAGGCGCAGATCGCGGCGATTTCGTCTTCCGCCTGGAAGGTCGTGACGCCGAATTCCTTCATCCGCGTCAGATAGTGCAGGATGGAGCTGGCCGGCGTGATCGGATAGCCGCCGAAGAACATCGGCAGATTGGCAAGCTGTGCACCCGCGACGAGGCCCAGCGCCACTGCTTCGGCACCGGTGATCGTGCGGTAAAGGCCCGGCGCGCTTTCAACCGGCGGGATGCTGACCTTCTTCAGCGGACCGGAGATTTCCGCCGTCTCGCCATAGGCGTGACCCGCGTTGAGCGCGGCGATGTTGGCATTGGCGATGTCGGGCTTGTTTTTGAACTTGCCGTTCAGCCAATCGATCAGCGGCTGGCGGTCGCGGTCGAACATCCACAGCGCGAGGCCGAGCGTCCACATGTTCTTGCAGCGCAGGGCGTCCTTGTTGCCAAGGCCGTATTCCTTCACCGCCTCAATCGTCAGGGCGGAAATGTCGAAGGCCAGCACGTCCCACTTCGCGAGGCTGCCATCCTCAATCGGGTTGGTCGCGTACTTCGCCTTGTCGAGGTTGCGCTTCGTGAATTCGCCGGTGTCGGCGATGATCAGGCCGCCGGGCTTCAGCGCGCCGACGTTCACCTTCAGCGCCGCCGGGTTCATCGCCACCAGCACGTCAGGCGCATCGCCCGCGGTTTCGATCTCGGTGGAGCCGAAGTTGATCTGGAAGGCCGACACACCGAACAGCGTGCCCTGAGGCGCGCGGATTTCTGCCGGGAAGTCGGGGAAAGTTGCCAGATCGTTGCCCGCAAGCGCCGTCGACAGCGTGAACTGTCCGCCTGTGAGCTGCATGCCGTCGCCGCTGTCGCCCGCAAAGCGAACCACCACCGCTTCGGGTGCCTGAGTTTCAACCGGCCGTTCAGCCGCGATGGTTGCCATGAATTCCATCCTAGGGCGCGCTTGCGCCTATTATCCTGCGAATGTGGGCCAGCTAGGTTCGCGCCCGCCTGTTCGCAATCAAGTTTTTCTGTCGTTCGCGCAACGCGCGCGGTGGAATTACCCACCATGCATCCCTATCGCAATGAGGATGAACAAACCCGATCCAATGCAATACCGTCCCTGTGTGGGAATTATGCTGGTCAATTCCAGCGGTCAGGCCTTCGTTGGCAAGCGCATCGACAACCGTGAAGGCGACTGGTGGCAGATGCCCCAGGGCGGCGTCGATCCGGGCGAAGACCTTGAACCGGCGATGCAGCGCGAGCTGGAAGAAGAAGCGGGCGTAAAGTCGCTGCACCTCCAGATCGTGGGCCGTCTGCCGGGTGAGATGTACTACGATCTGCCGGACGAGCTTCAGGGCAAACTGTGGGGCGGCAAATATCGGGGCCAGCGGCAGACGTGGTTTCTGGCGCGCTTCACCGGCGAGGATGGCGACATCAACCTCAACGCGCACGAACCGCCCGAGTTCTGCGAGTGGAAATGGGTCGATCCCGAGCTGCTGCCCGAACTGATCGTGCCCTTCAAACGCGATATCTATCGCGCCGTGGTGGATGGGTTCCGCGGCCTGATCTGACCACGGAGAGCCCTAGTTCTTCGTCACCACCGTCGAAGGCGAAGCTGCCTCTGCCGTCAGCACGGTCGGCTGCGGACCGCGTTCGATGGCCGCGGCGAGCTGGCGGGATTCGTCGCAGGTATCGCCGCATAGCGACTGGAGCTGCGCGAGATTGCGGCGCGCCTTTTCGACCGCACCCTTTTCCAGCAGGGCCTCGCCCTCACCCGCCATCGCGGCGAAATTCTTCGGATCGCGGTCGAGCGCTTCGCGGTAATAGCGGATCGCCTTGCCCTGCAGTCCATCGTGACGAGCAGCCTCGGCCAGATCGAGATAGAGCGGCGTATAGGAAGGGTCGATCGTCAGCGCGGCTTCGAAGCTGTCGATTGCCGCCTGCACTTCGCCCTTGGCAATCAGGCTGCGGCCTTCGGTGATCAATACTGCTGCACGGGGATCGGGTTGCCGTTCTGCGCCATAGCCCACGCTGGCGGTTAACGCCGCGAGAAGCGACAGGGCAGCAGCGGCGGGGACGTAACGCATCGCGAACTCCTTGAGCACGGATCGATCTATCTGGCGATTTTCAGCCATGTCTCCGGTGCTAACATGGCTTACCTAGACGTGCGATGAAAAATCCGTCTGTCCCGTCGTGATGCGGGGTGAGCCGAATGCCTGGCCCGCGCGACCGGCCAAGAGGCAGCGACAATTCCTGCGCGCTCCATTCCGGGTTGTCGGCAAGGAACGCTGCCGCCTGCCCCGCCCCTTCTTCATCGAGCAGTGAGCAAGTCACATAGATCAGCCGCCCGCCAGGCCGCACAAGCTCTGCCGCAATCTGGAGCAGTCGCTGCTGGAGCGCGGTGACGCGATCGAGCGAAACCGGGTCCAATCGCCAGCGTGCCTCCGGATTGCGGCGCCATGTGCCGACGCCCGAACAGGGCGCATCGACCAGCACCGCATCGGCCTTGCCCTGCCAGGCGGAGAGGTTCTCCATCTCCCTCCCCGGATTAAGCAGCACCGTTTCCGCCACCAGCGCACCCGCCCGCTCCGCACGGGGAGCAAGGCGCGACAGCCGACCGCGATCCGTATCGGCAGCGATCAGCGTGCCCGCATTGTTCATCGCCGCCGCCAGCGCGAGCGTCTTGCCGCCAGCACCTGCACAGAGATCAATCACTGTTTCACCGGGCGTTGCTGCTACGGCTTCGCACGCCATCTGGCTGCCGCCGTCCTGCACTTCGATCAGTCCGTCGCGATAGGCGTCCCACTGGTCCACCTGAGTGCCGAAAGGCAGGCGCAAGCCTTGCGCCGACGGCAATGGCTCACCCGTTTCCGGTAGTTCGAGGCTGGCCCGTTCGGCCTTCAGCGAATTGACGCGGATATCGAGCGGGGCCCGGTCGAGCAGTGCGCTCGCCTCATCACCCGCGATGTCGGATTGTTCCAACCGCTGCGTCAGCCAGCCGGGGGCCACGCCGCCTTCCGCAACAGGCTCTCCCGCCTCGACAGCGCGCGGGCCATAGCCCGAACCGTCGAACAGCGGCAGCAGATCAGCGTCCTCAGCCGCCAGCCGCAGCATCGCCGCACGGCCGCTGACCGGCATCGGCCCGCAGGCGCGCACCGCGCGGAACACGAGGTCGCGGATCGCCCGCCGGTCTTTCGACCCGGCGAAGCGATTGTTCTTGAACCAGTCAGCCAGAATGCGGTCCGCAGGCGGACCTTTGGCCTGCGCGGAAGCGATTACTCCGTCGAGCAGGCCGATGGCGGCTTCGACACGCGCAGCAGGCGTCACCGTGTGGGGTAATTCGGAGCCTCGCGGGTGATCGAGACGTCATGCACATGACTCTCGCTCAGGCCCGCGTTGGTGATGCGGATGAACTTCCCGCGTTCACGCAGGTCCGCAATCGTGGCCGATCCGGTGTAACCCATGGCGGCCTTGATGCCGCCGACGAGCTGGTGGATGACATCGCGCGCCGGGCCCTTGTACGGCACCTGCCCTTCGATCCCTTCCGGAACCAGCTTCATCTGGTCCTTAATATCCTGCTGGAAATAGCGGTCGGCACTGCCGCGCGCCATCGCGCCGACGCTGCCCATGCCGCGATACGACTTGTAGGCACGCCCCTGATACAGGAACGTCTCGCCCGGAGCTTCTTCGGTACCGGCGAGCAGGCTGCCGATCATCACGGTGGAGGCACCGGCGGCAAGCGCCTTGGCCGCGTCACCCGAAGTGCGAAGGCCGCCGTCACCGATCACCGGCACGTCACCCGCAGCGCGGGCGGCTTCCATGATTGCGGTCAACTGTGGAACGCCGACGCCAGCAACGATGCGCGTGGTGCAGATAGAGCCCGGCCCGATGCCCACCTTCACGCCGTCAGCGCCAGCATCGATCAATGCGCGCGTAGCTTCGCCAGTGGCGACGTTGCCCGCGATCACCTGCACGGAGTTCGACAGGAGCTTCACCCGCTCAACCGCCTTGGCCACTTCCTTGTTATGGCCATGCGCGGTGTCGATGATGATGACGTCGCATTCGGCATCGACCAGCCGCTCGGTACGCTCGAAGCCCTTGTCGCCAACGGTGGTCGCAGCGGCAACGCGTAGGCGCCCGCCAGCATCCTTGGTCGCGTCAGGGTGCAAGACGGCCTTTTCGATGTCCTTCACGGTGATGAGGCCGACGCACTTGTATGCATCGTCCACCACCAGCAGCTTTTCGATCCGGCGCTGGTGCAGGATGCGGCGTGCCTCTTCCTGGTTTACCCCAAGGCTGACGGTGGCGAGATTTTCGCTCGTCATCAATTCGCGCACGGGCTGCGCGGGATTGTCGGCAAAGCGCACGTCGCGGTTGGTCAGGATGCCGCAGAGCTTGCCGGTGAGGTCGGTGACCGGAATGCCGCTGATCCCGTGGTGCTGCATCAACGCCGTCGCTTCACCCAGGGTGGCGTCGGGCGAAATCGTGATCGGGTTGACGATCATGCCGCTTTCAAAGCGCTTCACGCGGCGCACTGCATCGCACTGCGCGTCAATGGTCAGGTTGCGGTGAAGCACGCCGATACCGCCAAGCTGCGCCATGACGATGGCCATTTCGGCTTCCGTCACGGTGTCCATAGCGGCGGACATGAGGGGAATGTTCAGCGCAATCTCGCGCGTCAGCCAGGTCTTCGTGCTGGCCTGCGAAGGCACAATATCGCTTTCGGCCGGCCTGAGGAGAACGTCGTCGAAGGTGAGGCCGGTTTGAATTTCCATGGGTGCCACTTTTCTTATGCGCTGTGCGATTCGTGGCGGCCCATGTAAACGCGACTTGCGTCAATCGCTAGGGGGGTGCGGACCGCCCCCTATGGTTTACGCTCTTCCAAGGGCGGGAGATGGCGCAAGGCTTCGATCTCTCTGGCGGTTCGTTCACCCGGATCGGTCGCGATTGTTTCAAGCGTTGCCACGCGATCCTGCAGCCTCGTCACGAGATTTCGCAGCCGCTCGTTCTCCTCGTCGATCGCCTTGAGGGTCTTTACCGGTTGGACAGCGGTGTCGACATAGAACTCCACGAAACCGCATTGGCCGCACCGGCGCGACGTCAGGTCGCTGGACTTCAGGCCCGTAAAGGCGCCCACCATCGCTTTCCAGAAACCCGGCTCACCATCGAGCCATTTGACCCGGCCACGAGTGTCAGAAAGGTACAGGTAGCCCTGCGTCATACGACCACGGCATTTGGGGCAGTCTGCCATACACTCTCCTCCGCAGGGAGTGTATCATAGGCATAATACAGCGCAATAGTGGGCGCTGCGTCGCTAGGCAGCGGTCCAGCCGCCATCCATCGAATAGTTCGCGCCGTTGATGTTTTCCGCCTCGTCCCGGCAGAGGAACAGTGCCAGCGCGGCCACCTGCTCTACCGTGACGAACTTCTTGGTCGGCTGCTGTGACAGCAGCACGTCGTTGATCACCTGATCGCGAGTGAGCCCGCGCGCAGCCATGGTATCGGGGATCTGGTTTTCGACGAGCGGGGTCCAGACATAGCCGGGGCTGATACAGTTTGCCGTCACACCGTGCGGTGCGAGCTCCAGCGCGAGCGTCTTCGTCAGCCCCGCCACGCCGTGTTTTGCGGCAACGTAAGCGGACTTGAACGGGCTTGCGACGAGCGAGTGGGCGCTGGCGGTGGCAATGATGCGGCCCCAGCCCTTCTCCTTCATATGCGGCACGGCCAGTCGCGCAGTGTGGAACTGGGCCACCAGATTGAGCGCGATGATCGCTTCCCACTTCTCCGGCGGGAATTCCTCCACCGGGGCGACGTGCTGCATCCCGGCGTTGTTGACGAGTATGTCGACCGGGCCAGCACCAGCCATCAGTGCCTCTACTCCCTCACGCGTGGTGAGATCGGCGCCGACATGGCGGGCGGAAAGTTCTGTGCACAGCTGCTCGATTTCAGCTTCTGCGCCGAAGCCGTTGAGCACCACGTTTGCCCCTTCCGCCGCCAGGGCGCGGGCGATGGCCAGGCCAATGCCGGACGTCGATCCGGTGACAAGCGCCACCTTGCCTGAAAGGAACATGCTCGACTCCTTGCGATTGCCTTGCCACAAATCCAAGCGCGCAGAACGCCCCGGGTCCAGCATTATTTCGCGGGTGCACAAAAGGGATATTCAATGCGACTTAATCCATTCGACCCCAGCAGAATCCGGGTAGAGGACCAACGCGGTGGCTTTCCAGGCGGAGGCGGCGGCAAACTGGGCTGTGGTGCAATCGCCATCGCGCTGATCGGCGCGCTCGTTTTCGGTATCGACCCGGCGCAGATGCTGGGCACGATGGAACAGATCCAAGGCCCCTCTGAAGTGAGCACCCAGCAGGGCGGCACCACGACGGAACAGAGCTGCTCCGTCAACGCCTATAGCCAGGAAAGCTGCGCCGCCCTCGCCTCGCTGGACCAGACCTGGGAACCGCTGTTCCGGCAGGCCGGCATTCAGTTCCAGCAGCCCAAGCTGGTGTTCTACTCGCAGGCCGGCCGATCCGGCTGCGGCGCCGCACAGAGCGCGATGGGGCCGTTCTACTGCCCCGCCGACCACGGCATCTATCTGGACACCACGTTCTACGATCAACTCGATAGCGAGATGGGCGCCGGGCCGGGAGACTTCGCGCGCTACTACGTCATCGCGCACGAATACGGGCATCACATCCAGACGCTGACCGGCATCGCCAACCAGATTCGCAGCGCGCAGCAGCAGAATCCCAATGCAGCCAACCGCTTGCAGGTGCTGATGGAACTGCAGGCAGACTGTTATGCCGGTGTGTGGGCAGGCAAGAACCGCAACGCGATCGAACCCGGCGATTTCGAGGAAGGCATGCAGGCCGCCAGCGCCATCGGTGACGACACCTTAATGCGCCGCGCAGGTCGTTCAGCGAGCCCCGAAAGCTTTACGCACGGCACCAGCGAACAGCGGATGCAGGCGCTCCGGCTGGGGATGCAGAGCGGCGATGATACCCAGTGCGACCGGATCATGCAGGGCTAGAATAAGGTCGGGCCCGCCAACGCATTTGCGCTGACGGGCCCGATTTTGAGCCGGGGGGACTGACTGATCCCGGCCGAAGATCAGCGCGCTTCGCGATCCATCTGTGCGATCTCGTCATCGAGATCGGCGACGATTTCTGCCCGCATCGCCGCGCTCATGTTCCGGTCTGCCGCGATAGAATCCCGCGCCTGCCGCAAGCTGTTGCGGGCCATCTGGGTATACTGCCGTTCGCAGATGACCACGCGGGTCCGGCCATCGGCCGTGTGCGTGCGACGCATCTCCCGCTCGTCGCAGCTCTCGACCACTTCGGGCGCCATGTGGGCGACCTTCACAGCCGATGCCGCGTAAGCTTCGGCACGGGCAGCATAGAACTCACCCGCCTTTTCGCCCCACGCTTCCATGTAGCGCGAGAACTCCTCCATCCTCGCCTCAAACTCCGGGTCGGAGGGATGCCTCGCGCCGCGAAGGTCCAGCTTCGGGACCGGCGGCAGCGGCGGAAGATCGATCGCAGGCGGCGCAGGCGGCGCCGGAACGCGCAGTTCGGGGGCTTCAGACGCCTCTGGCGCAACCGGCGCGTTGGGAACCGCAGGCGGCACGGCTGAGACACTCGGCACTGAAGACGCAGCAGGAACCGGCGGCACATCAGGCGCCTGCACCTCTGCCAACGCCGCGTATGAGAATGACGCGGTCAGCGGCAGTGCAAGTGCGCTCACCGCGATCAGACCATTGCCCACGCGGCGGCGGCGGCGCGTAACGTCGCTCTGCGAGAGGATCTTCAAGCGGTGGATGATCGACTTCTCGCCAAACAGCGGCCCGGCCATTGGCGCAGCCAAAGCCCCGTGGAAGGCGATCGAGCGGGGGCCAGCAGCCGCCTCTGCGATCAGCGCCGCGTAACGCACACGCTCTTCCCGGTCACGGCCAGCCAGCACGCGGGCATCGCAGGCCGCTTCCTGATCGCGCCGCATCGCGCGCCAGGCCGCCCATGCCAGCGGGTTGAACCAGTGCATCGCCAGCACGGCCTGCGCCAGGAAGTTGATCAGCAGGTCATGCCCGCGATGATGGGCAAGCTCATGCTCGATGGCCAGATCACGCCCCTGCCGGTCATACTGCGCCATGAAAAGAACGGGCAGCGCCACGACCTTGTCGAACACACCGAAAGCAACGGGAGCCGCGACGGCGCGCGTTTCAACCAGCCGAACCCGCCCGGCTTCACCCACCGGGCGCGCCGAGAGCAGAAGCTCATGCCGCATCCGGCGATAAGTCACCACGCGCCAGCCAAGGAAGGCCAAGGCGACACCAAGCCATACCGACAGCAGGGGCGCGGCAACGGCTTCCCACGTCCACAAGGGCTCGGAAGCGGCAACCACATCCACCGTGTGCGTCACCGAAGTTGCGGCTTCAGCGGTTCCGACGTTCTCCGCCATCGGCCCGAACGTGGTTATCACCTCTGCGGCAGGCACCGCAGGCGCAGCCGGTTCAGGCGCAAAGCTCGCCGGCAGCACGATGGGTGGCAGCAGGAGGCGAAGGAACGGCAGTGCCCACAGGGAATAGGCGAACTCTGGCCCGAGCAGGCGCGCCGCCGGTCGGCGCACAATCAGGACGAGTGCGATGAGAATGCCCGTGTAGAGCAGCGTATCAAGCAGCCAGCCGGTCATTTCCGTAGCTCCTGCAACAAGCGTTCAATCTCGGAGATGTCGTCGTTCGACAGCGCCTCGCTCTCGGCAAGGTGGGCGATCAGCGGAGCGGCGCGGCCACCGAAAAGGCGATCGACCAGCCGCCGCGATTCCCCGCCAACATAAGCGGTGCGAGCCAGCAGCGGGCGATAGAGGAAGCGGCGACCGTCAGGTTCGGTCGCGACGGCGCCCTTGGTCACCAGCCGGGAAAGCAGCGTCTTGACCGTGGGCATCGTCCAGCCGCGAACATCGCAGACCTCGTCGCATACCTCGGCGGCTGTCAGGGGGCTTTTCTCCCACAATGCTTCCATCACAGCGTGCTCCGCATCACTGATCCGTTCATTCTGGGTGTCACTAACTTCGGTCATTCCGTCCTCCCCGACGAACATGCCTTACTCGCAACGATTACGTTTGTAAACATGAAGCGTGGATGAATGGCTTGCCAAGCCGATCGCCGCGATTAGGGTCCGCCCGCATGACCGGCCTCAAGCATCGTGTGGCGAGCCTTTCCGACTGCCACAACATCTCCGATTTCCGCGCCTTGGCGAAGCGCAAGCTGCCCTTCCCGGTGTTCCATTACATCGATGGCGGCGGGGACGACGAGCTGACCAAGGACCGGAACACTGCCGCCTTCGCGGACGTAGATCTGGTTCCCGACGTGCTGGTGGACGTGGAGAAGGTCGATCCTTCCGTCACCGTTCTCGGCAAGACAACTCGCTTGCCGTTGATGCTCAGCCCGACCGCCCTCCAGCGGCTGTTCCACTGGCAGGGTGAGCGCGCCGTGGCCGCGGCGGCGGAGAAGTTCGGGCTGTGGTTCGGTATCTCAAGCCTTGCCAGCGTGGGCATTGACGAGATCGGCGCGAACTTCGCCGGGCCGAAGATGCTGCAATACTACTATCACAAGGATCGCGGTCTGAACGCGGCCCTGCTGGAAATGGCGCGGGAGGCCAGGTTCGATGCCGTTGCGCTGACTGTGGACACGATCACCAGCGGCAACCGCGAACGGTGCAAGCGGACTGGCTTCACCACCCCGCCCCGCTTCACCCCGGCCAGCGTGTTTTCCTACGCGACGAAGCCGCGCTGGGCGCTCGACTATATGTTCCGCGAGAAGTTCTCACTGCCCAACCTGGAAAAGCACGTTGCCGCCGGGTCCAGCGCGGCCATCTCCATCCAGTCTTACTTCAGCGAAATGCTGGACCAGACGATGGACTGGAAGGCGGCGGAAAAGCTGCGGAATGACTGGGGCGGTCAGTTCGCCCTGAAGGGCGTAATGTCAGTGGGTGACGCCCGCCGCGCGGCGGATATCGGCGTCGATGCCATCTATGTTTCGAACCACGGCGGTCGCCAGCTCGACGGTGCGCGCGCGCCCTTCGACCAATTGGCCGAAATCGTCGATGCGGTGGGCGACCGGGTGGACGTGATCCTCGACGGCGGCGTGCGGCGCGGAACGCATGTGCTGAAAGCGCTGGCCAACGGGGCCAAGGCCGTGTCGGGCGGACGGCTCTATCTCTATGCCCTCGCAGCTGCCGGCCAGCCGGGTGTCGAACACGCGCTGGACATACTGGAGGCGGAGATCGTTCGCGGCATGAAGCTGATGGGCGTGACGCGGATCGACCAGCTCACGCGAGAGAAACTCCGCTTCCGCTGACGCATCAGACGGACGACATCCGGGCTCGCCTGAATCCGCGAGGCGCGGCATCATCTGCGAATGCTTCGTCGATTCGCCCTTCCCCTCGCCCTTTTCCTCTCGCCTGCCGCGGCCCACGCGCAGGAACTGACCAACGTTGTGCTGCACACAGAGGTGGGCGACATCGTCATCGCGCTGGAGACGGAGCGCGCGCCGATCACTGCGGAAAATTTCCTGCGCTATGTGGATGAGAAGCGGCTCGATGGCACGGTGTTCTACCGCGCGATGCGGCTGGACTGGGGGGACCAGCCGAACGGGCTGATCCAAGGCGGAACGCAATACGATCCGAAGCGCATCCTGCCCCCGATCGCGCATGAATCGACGCTGGAAACCGGGGTCAAGCACACGGTGGGCGCGATTTCGATGGCTCGGCTTGAGCCGGGTTCGGCGACCGGCGATTTCTCTATCACCGTGTCAGCGCAGCCGGGTCTCGACGCCAACCCCAACAGCGAGGAGGAAGACTTCCGCCTCGGCTATGCCGCCTTCGGTCATGTTGTGGAGGGCATGGAAGTTGTCCGCGCCATCTTCGATGCGCCCGTCGATCCGGACAAGGGCGAAGGCTGGATGAAGGGTCAGATGCTCGCCCAGCCGGTGAAGATCGTCAGCGCCCGGCGGGCACAATAGGCCCGAAGCTCGCAATTGCCGGGGTTCCGGTTGGCGTACTTGCTCCACGCGGAATGCGCGCTTCCAGCGTCGCCAGCCATTCCCTGGCGCGATCTCCGATCAACAGTTGCGGCAACGACGGCTGGAGCGCGCTCTGGTTCTCCCACGTGGAGATAGATCGGCGCGCCTCTTCCACTGCGCTCGTAAACGACTGAGGCTTGCGGAGCGCGTTGTTGATCAGCGCATCGCCGAAAAAGGTCCAATCGTTCTCCGCCTGACAGCCAAACGATGTCCGGTCGGCCGACGCGGCCGTGACGATGGCCGTGTCAGCATTTGCCATGAACGGCACGAAGACACCCGAAAAGCACGCGCTGAGCATGAGTACGCGGCGCTTGATGCCCAGTTCGCCCATGACCACGCCCAGGCGCGACGGTGCAAGCAGGCCGTAACCGATATCACCTTCGTGGTAGGCCAGACCCTCGGGCGCGCCGTGGCTGGTGGTGTAGAGCACCAGTACGTCTTCCGCCGGGTCCATCACTTCGGCGACCCGCGCCAGCGCGACCGTGAGCGAAGTCAGCGACCCCTTGGGCAATCCAGCGCTGCGCCCGTCAGGGCCGGCGAGCGTTATGGTGCGCCCCTCGGCCGCATAACGGCGCGACAGGACCTTGCCTGCCTCACGCGCTTCGCGCGCAAAAACCGGGTCGCTGTCCAGCGCGACAGAGATCACATAGACATCAATCGCGCCGCGCCGCTGTGGCTGGAGAGCGGCCAGCGCGGCATCAAGCCTGCGCCGATCCGCGAGCATTTCACGCGCAGGTTGCCCCCGCCGCAGCTCTGGCCCGAGCATAAGGCTACCCGTAACCTGGGCCGGGTTTTGTCCCGTGCTAAGGGTCGGCCAAGGCTGAAGATGCGGCGGCGGTTGAACCGGTTCCTGCAACTGTTGCGCCGCCGCCGGAAAAGCCAGCGTGACCAGTGTCAGCAGTGAAATGAGCCCCCGCTTCATCCCTCACCCCTCCATCCACAAGCTGCTGTGGGAGAGGGATGGTGTCAAGCGGGGCCGTTTGCGGCTCCTCTCCGCAGTTGCGAGCGAGCCAATCTGGTTGTAATTTCCGCTGAAACCAAAACGTGGGGATACGATGTCGAAACTTGCAACCTATGGTGGAATTGCCGCCATGCTCCTGGCGAGCCAAACCGCACACGCCAAGGACGAGGTTCGGTTCAAGATCGACGAGTATGGTTGGGAACTGATGCAGGCCGATGGAAAATGCACGGCCAGAGCGTTCCTCGAAGGTCCAACGGGTCAGGGGGTTCTAGAACTGCAGAAACGGAGTCCACGTGACACTTTTCAAGCAGTTCTGGCTGGTCCCGGTTTATCCAAACCCGCCAATGTCCAAGGGCGTTTGGAAGATTGGGTTCCCACATCCCGCCTCGCCCTAGACGAGGCACCCCTACCTGTCAGCGCTGTGGGGTGGCTTGAGGGGACCTCGCCTAATACCGGCGCTACCTTTTCCCTCTCAACGTCGCGGATCTCTTTCCAAGAGCTGAACGCGCTAAAAATATTCCCTGTAGACCTAGACGTGCCTGAATCATCGGCTGAAGTTCAACAAACACGGTCGCAGCGCTTTGCCAGTGTCACGGGAATTTATCTCGACAACCTTTTTCGCGAGCCAGTTGCCGTGGAAACAGGCGCTCTAACTCCCATGATGGAACTCATGGACGCTTGTACCAATAAGATCGTCGAATCCTGGGGCATTTCACCCACGACCGAAGGAAGTCTTTCGAGACGAGCGCGGCCCCTGGATTACACACGGATGGTAGATGAGCTGACCAAGGCATTTCCGAACTGGCATCAGCGCCCTGGAACAGCGGAACTCGTTACATTCCGGGTGATGCTGGATGCACGCGGCTACGTCACGGACTGCATCACATACTCAGATTCAGGGGCCGATGCTCGCCTTACTCGAGTCACGTGTGACGTACTCAAGAACAAGGTACAGTACGAACCAGCGCTGGATGCGGAATCCACACCCGTGGCGAGTTATTACACTAATTCGATCGTTTACGCTGTAGGTGCGGGCCAACGTTGGTCACAATATCCGCTGATCCCGACAGAATCGTCGCGTAAACCTCAGGTACAAACTCAATAGACCCGCTTCTTCGGCTTGATGTATTCTATATCGTCGGTGAGCGTGTATTCGTGGACCGGGCGGTAATCGAGGCGGACTTCTCCGCCCTTGCCGCCCCAGCCGTTGAACCAGGCTGCGGTGTGCTTCATCCAGTTCTTGTCGTCGCGATCGGGGAAATCCTCGTGCGCATGAGCGCCGCGGCTTTCCTTGCGGTTGTGTGCGCCATGTAGCGTCACAGTCGCCTGCGAGATCAGGTTGTCGAGTTCCAGCGTCTCTACCAGATCGCTGTTCCAGATCAGCGAGCGGTCAGCGACGGAGATATCCTGCATCGACGCATAGATGTCGGTCAGCTTGGCCTTGCCTTCTGCCATGACCTCGTCGGTGCGGAACACGGCGGCGTGGGCCGACATGCAGCGCTGCATGTCCGTGCGGATCGCCGCAGTCGGCAGCCCGCCCTTGGCGTGGCGGAAGTGATCGAGCCGGGTCAGCGAGAAATCGGCGCTATCCTTTGGCAGTTCTTCCTGCGCGGCGTTCGGCTTCAGCAGTTCCTTCAACCGGTGACCGGTCGCGCGGCCAAACACCACGAGGTCGATCAGCGAGTTGGAACCCAGGCGGTTGGCGCCGTGCACGGAAACGCATGCAGCCTCACCCACGGCGAACAGGCCCGGGACAACCGTTTCCGGATTGCCGTCGGCACCGATGGTCATCACTTCGCCGTGATAGTTCGTGGGGATGCCGCCCATGTTGTAGTGCACGGTCGGCACCACAGGCAGCGGCTGACGGGTGAGGTCAACGCCAGCGAAAATCTTTCCGCTTTCGGTGATGCCCGGAAGGCGTTCGGCAAGCACCTTGGGATCGATGTGATCGAGGTGCAGGTAGATGTGGTCCTTGTGCGGGCCGACACCGCGACCTTCGCGGATTTCCATCGCCATCGAACGCGACACGACGTCGCGGCTGGCAAGGTCCTTCGCGCTCGGCGCATAACGCTCCATAAAGCGTTCGCCCTCGCTGTTGGTGAGGTATCCGCCCTCGCCCCGCGCGCCTTCGGTGATCAGTACGCCCGCACCGTAAATGCCGGTCGGGTGGAACTGCACGAATTCCATGTCCTGCAAGGGAAGCCCGGCGCGCAGCGCCATGCCGCCGCCGTCACCGGTGCAGGTATGCGCGCTGGTGCAGGTGAAATAGCTGCGGCCGTATCCGCCGGTCGCCAGCACAACGGCCTGCGCGCGGAAGCGGTGGATGGAACCATCGTCCAGGCACAGCGCAATCACGCCCACGCACTGCTTGCCGTTCGGCCCATCCTTCATGATGAGGTCGATGGCGAAGTATTCGACGAAGAAGTCCGCGTCGTACTTCAGGCTCTGCTGATAGAGCGCGTGAAGCATCGCGTGGCCGGTGCGGTCAGCCGCAGCAGCGGTGCGCTGCACCGGCGGGCCTTCGCCCATGTTCTGCATGTGGCCGCCGAACGGGCGCTGGTAGATCGTGCCGTCAGCATTGCGGCTGAACGGCATGCCCGCATGTTCGAGCTCGTAAACAGCGTTCGGCGCTTCACGTACCATGTATTCGATCGCGTCCTGGTCACCCAGCCAGTCTGACCCCTTCACGGTGTCGTACATGTGCCAGGTCCAGTGATCCGGGCTGTTGTTACCCAGGCTGGCCGCGATACCGCCCTGCGCGGCAACCGTGTGGCTGCGCGTCGGGAACACCTTGGTGATGCAAGCCGTCTTCAGGCCGCTTTCAGCGCTGCCCATGGTGGCGCGCAGGCCCGATCCGCCCGCGCCCACGACGACGACGTCATAGGTGTGATCGATAATGCGATAGGCCGATGCGGCCTGCGAAGCTTCGCCGCTCACATCCCGCCTCCCATACCGCTCTGCATGGCCTGCATCGCCTGTCCGATCGCGCCCTGCGCGGCGTTTATGGCCATGCCCTTGCTCACGATCAGAACCAGACATAGCAGTCCGTAACCGGCAGCCGCGAAAGTCGCGAGGTTAAGCGTCAGCATAGCGGCGAAACGGGTACCCTGCCCGTGCACATAGTCTTCGATCATTACCTGCAATCCAAGCCGCGCGTGCCAGAATACGGACACGATCAGCAGCGCCAGCGGCAATGCGCCCGCAGGCTGGCTCAGCCAACGGAACGCGCTTTGATAGGAAAGATCCTGCAGCAGCAAGATCGAGAAGGCGAGATAGAGCACCGTCACCAGATTGCCCGCAGCGGTGAAGCGCTGCAGCAACCAGTGGTGCGAACCGTGATGCGCAGAGCCGAGGCCACGCACCTTGCCGGCCCGAGTGCCCTTGCGTTCGAAATTGGTTTGCTGGTTCATCGCCGGCCCCTCAACGCAGTACCAGAACGGCCCAGAACGCCGCGGTAAGAACCACGCCGCCCAGGATCGTCACCACCGACCAGCGGTTGTTTTTGTCGACTTCGTAACCCGCGCCCATGTCCAGCACGAAGTGCCGGATGCCGGAGCAGAGGTGATTGAAGAACGCCCAGCTTATGCCGACGAGCACGACGTAGCCATACCACGACGTCGCAATGGTGGCGAAAGCCTCATAGGCTTCCGGACCGGCGGCGAGCGAACTCAGCCACCAAAGAAGAACGGGAAGAGCGACAAAGGCCATGCCGTCACCGGAAACCCGGTGCAGGATCGAGACCAGCATCGCCGGCCCCCATTTCCAAATCGACAGATGGGGGGAGAGCGGGCGTTCAGCCATGGCACATCCTGTAAGCGACAACGTGCGTTCCCCTTAGCGCCTGCACTCGCCGAGACAAGGTGGCGAGAGTGAGAACGACTCGCAGAAACCCCGACCACCTCATCACGTCATGCTGGCGCACCTGTCTCGACAGCCGGGAACCGCTGGGCAATAGGGGCGCCATGTCATTCATCTTTGCCAGATTATCCGCCCTTTCCGCGGTCGCGCTGCTTACCGCAGCCTGCACCTCTCCCACGGGTGCCGACCAGCCGCCGCAGGGTGCGCCGATCACGGAGCTGCTGTCGCAGTGCGATGGCAAGGACGGCTGGAGCGACCCGGCCCCGCCGGTCCGCCTGTTCGCCAACGTCTATAACGTCGGCACCTGCGGGATCGTGGTTCTGCTTGTGCTGGGCGACGATGGTCACGTACTGCTCGACGGCGCCACGGAGGAAGCTGCACCGTTAGTGGCGGAGAACATCAAGCGGCTGGGAATCGAACTCGATACGATCAAGTGGATCGTGACCAGCCACCCGCACAGTGACCACGTTGGCGGAGTTGCGGAGTTGCTGCGCCTGACCGGCGCGAATCTGGCCGCGAGCAAGGCGGCACAGTTCGCGCTGGAAAATGGCGGCGGCGATCCTGCTGATCCGCAACTGGGTATTGGCGACAAGTTCGCCCCGGCCACCGTGACCCGTGTTCTTGCCGATGGAGAGACCCTCAGGCTCGGGGATCTCACACTCACGCTGCACATGACGCCGGGCCACACCCCCGGATCGACAAGCTGGGCCTGGCAATCATGTGATGGCGACGATTGCCGCAAGGTAGCCTACGTCGACAGCGTGACAGCCATTTCCGACGACGAGTATCGCTACTCCGCCCACCCGGACTACGTCGCCGCGTTTTCCGCTTCGTTGGACCGGATCGCGACGCTGGATTGCGATCTGCTGATCACGCCGCATCCATCGGCCAGCACCCTGTTCGAACGGCTCGCCGGCGACGCACCGCTGACCACAACGGGAGCGTGCGGAAACTACGCCGCCTGGGGCCGTCAGGGGCTGGAGGCGCGGCTGGAACGTGAGCGCGCACAATGAGCTGGAAGCTGGTCGCCTTCGCGGACAAACACGTCGTGCAGGCGGCGCTCGCCACTCACGAAGCGATTGACGACTGGAATCCCGACATCGTCCTGACGGGCAGCGAGATTACAGAGAGCGAACCCAATAACTGGGTGCTCGAAGCCTATGTGCCCGAACAGCCCACCGACGCCGATCGCGCCGCTGTGGCCGCGCTATTCGCGGGAACCGCGCCTCAACTGCTGGCCGAAAAGTTGCCGGACACGGATTGGGTCGTCGAAACGCAGAAAGCCGTGGCGCCCATCCGCGCGGGCAGGTTCCACGTTCACACGCCCGATCACCCGGTCGATACCGGTCGCGGCACGGTCGATCTGGTGATCCCCGCTGCACAGGCATTCGGCACCGGGCAGCACGCCACGACGGCGGGATGCCTCACCATGCTCGACACCATGAAGCGGCGAGGCGTGGTGGCGCGCAGGGTTGCCGACATCGGAACGGGGACGGGCTTGCTCGCCCTTGCCGCCCTGCGCCTGTGGCCAACCGCCGATGCAGTGGCCAGCGACATCGACGTGGTGTGCGAACCTGTGGTCGAGGAAAACCTCACTCTGAACGGCGTACGCCTCGGCACCTTGCCGGGAGAGCTGGCGATGGTCATCGCAGAAGGGATGGACCACCCACTGCTCCATGCTCGCGCGCCATACGATCTACTGATCGCCAACATTCTCGCCGGCCCACTGATCGAGCTGGCGGGTGACTTTGCCGATGCCGTCGCACCCGGCGGGAACGTGTTGCTGGCGGGACTGCTGGAGGCGCAGGAAGCCGCGGTGCGCGCCACTTATCGCACCGCTGGCTTCCGACTGGCCGCGCGGCTGGTGAATGGCGACTGGTCAATCCTTTGGCTGCGACGGCGCGCCGTCTGAATCAGGCCCGGCGCGCACTCGCGTGGGCCTCTGGCGCGCTGGCACTCGTTGTGGTGCTGGTTGCTGTCGCAGGCTGGATCGGCTCTTCCATTCCGCGCAATTCCGGCTGGAGCGAACCCGCCAGCGGCGTGGAAATCATGGTGGAGACCAACGGCGTCCACACCGCCCTGATCCTGCCGCTGGTCACGCCTGACAAGGACTGGCGCAGCGACTTCCCCGCTGGCGACGTGGCCCGGCCGGACCTGCCCTACACCCACGTTTCGGTAAGCTGGGGCGAGCGGGAGGTGTTCCTCAACACGCCGACCTGGTGGGACTTACGTCCATCCACGGTGCTGCGGATCATCGGTTTCGGCGGAGATGGCCTGCTGCACATCGCCCACTACGTCCGCCCCGCCCCATCAACCGATGCACGCCCGATCACGCTAACCCAAGGTCAGTATCGCCGCCTCGTCGCGCAGATCGAACGCTCGCTGCCGACAGGGCCGCGCATCCGCTATCCCGGCTACGGATCGCAAGACGTGTTTTACGAGGCACCCGGCCGCTACACCGCCGCGAACACCTGCAACCAGTGGACCAGCAACACCCTCGCCCATGCTGGCGTACGCACCGGATGGTGGACGCCCTTTGCGGGCGGCGTGATGAAATGGGTGCCTGAACCAGACGCGTGACACGCGCAAATTTTCGGGCAAGGTAGCGCTAACGAAGAAAACACAAGGGAGAGATGCGATGTCGGATTTTGCCGTCAGAGCCGACCCTGTTCGCCGTCAGCTGATCATGGCTGCCGGCCTGGCTCCACTCGCGTTCAGCGCCACTCGCGCGTTCGGGCAAGGCGACCGGCGGTTAGGCTGGGCTATCGTCGGACTGGGCAGCTTCGCGCAGGGGCAGGTCATCCCGATGTTTGCGGACACCCAACACTCGCGACTCGCCGCGTTCGTCTCAGGCGATCCGGCAAAGGCCGCGCGGCTCGGCGAGCAGCACGGGGTCTCGCGCTTCTACAGCTACGAGAACTTCGACCGCATCGCTGACAATCCCGACATCGACTGCGTCTACATCGTGCTGCCAGTTGGAATGCACGCGGAATACACCGTGCGCGCGCTGAGAGCGGGGAAGCACGTCCTGTGCGAGAAACCGATGGCCAGCACTGCGGCCGAATGTGAAGCCATGGTGGCCGCCGCAAGGGCAGCCAACCGGCAGCTCGGCGTCGCCTATCGCGTTCATTTCGAACCGACCAATGTGGAGGCGCTGCGGCGCCTGAAGGCGGGCGAAATCGGCGCGATCCGCCACGTTCAGTGCGACCACGGCTTCAACGCCAATCTCCAGTTCCCGCCGCATAAGTGGCGGCTGGAAAAGGCGCTGGCAGGCGGCGGGTCGATGTTCGACATCGGGATCTACGGCCTCAACACCTCGCTGATGATGCTGGAGGGCGACCGGCCCGTCTCAGCCAGCGCCACCTATGCCTATCCGCGCGATGATGCCCGCTTTGCCGAAGTAGAGGGCGGGATCGACTGGCGCGTGACCATGGCCAGCGGCATCAATGTGCAGGGCTCCAGTTCTTACTGCTACAGCCCCTACACCTCTCGCCAACGCTACTTCGGTGCGGAAGGTTCGCTGACGATGGAGCCTGCCACCACTTACGATAACAACCGCATCGTTATCGAAGGCGGCGGACAGCCCCGGCGCGACATTGCAGCCGCCAGCGCACTGACCCAGTTTGCCGCGCAGATCGACGGCTTCTCGCAAGCCGCGCGCACCAACACACCACACCGCACGCCGGGGGAAATGGGCCTGCGGGACTTGAAGATAATAGAGGCGCTCTACGAAAGTGCCGACAATCAGGGAAAGGTCGTCAATCTGTGAAACGTCTTGCCATTGCCGCCGCACTAGTCCTGTTTTCCGCGCCGCCTTCGGTCGCCCAGCAGCAACCCGATCCAGCTCCGGTCCATGACTTCGAGCGTAAGCTGCACGGGTTCGGCGAATTGCGCCCGCCCCGCGACAGTGATCAGGACAGCCCGCGAGCGGCCAATTTTGACGAGGCCAAGGTTGGCAATCTCGTTCCACCGGCGCTGTTCACCTCGACCGCCGATTCCACGCGCGATGGCTGGGCTCGTCGCCGCGCGGAACTGGTCCGCCTGGTGGAAGACAACTGGACCGGCCGTATCCCCGAGGCTGCCAGTAGCCTGCGCATCGTGTGGACGAAGGCCGCTGCAACGCCGGAACGTGGCCGCGATGTCGAACAATGGGTCGGTCAGATATTCACGCCCGATGGACGCGGCGGCCCGATGATCGACGCGACGCTCACTTTGCCCAAGGGCAAGCGCAACGTGCCGGTGGTGATCGATTACACCTACATCTGGCCCGCCTCCTTCCGCTTCCCCGGGGCACCCTCGCCCGATCCCAAGGCGATGGCGCTTGAGCGTGGCTGGGGCCACATCGCCTATCGCGTGCAGATGCTGCAGGCCGACACCGCCGCTCAGATGGAGCAGGGCGTGATCGGCCTCACCCGCTGGCCGCGCGAGAAGCACGATTGGGGCGCCCTGCGTGCATGGGGTTGGGGCGCGAGCAAGCTGCGCGAACAACTCGCCGCCGACCCCCGCATTGATGGCAGCCGCATCAGCCTCGCCGGGCATTCGCGCTTCGGCAAGGCGGTGCTGGTCGCCAGCGCCTTTGACCATGCGTTTGCGGACGCTCTCGTTTCGAGTTCGGGCGCGGGCGGCGCGAAGTTGATGAGCCGCGATATGGGCGAGCACTGGAACAACATGGCGGGCTCCTACGCCTACCATTGGTACACGCCGAACGTGATGGAATACGCGGGGCACAAGCAACTGTCCGACCTGCCCGTGGACGCTCACATGCTGATCGCATTGCGCGCCCCCCGCCCGCTGTTCATCTCCAGCGGTCTTGCTGAAAAGGGCGATGCCTGGGTGGACCCGCGCGGCATGTGGATTGCCACCAGCCTCGCCGAACCGGCCTGGGGTCTGCATGGCCTGCCAGTGCCGCCGAGCAGCGAAATGCCCGAGGTGTTGAAGGGCTATCGCGACTTCCCGCTCGCCTTCTACCAGCATGACGAAGGCCACGTCCTTTCGCCCGCGTTCAAGCCGTTCTTGGCCCATGAGGAGCGCTTCAAGGGGAACTGACGAGGCTAGAGATAACCCGTCCAGTGCTTCTCCGAAACTATTGCAATGGGAACGCCTGCGTCGCGCATTTCACATGCTTTGATGATCTTATTTCCGACCGACGAGTGTTTCCACGACTCAGTCGCATATAAGCCGATGACCAAATAATCCGTTTGCTTTGTGAGCGATCCGGCTTCGGCACCACGCTCGGAGACGACCCTCTCACAAGCGCTACGCTGTCCATAATTGAATGTGCCAGTAAAGGTGAATCTCCGCCCTACGAACTGAAGCGTTGGGGCGGGATTGCACAAAGGCAGCGAGCTTGCCGTCAAAACTTCACCGAGCTCAAAATCGCATGTGCCAAGAGAAGCGAGGCACTCAAAAAGCTCCGATTGCTCCTCCTTCGACACCACTCCATCGGCTAATACAGACCGCACACGCTCGAACAGTGTTTTGACTAGCGGTTGATCACTAAGGTGAAGATTAGCGGCTAGCCACTTTTCGAGAAACTCTACCTCCGCCTGATTTATAACGCCGTCGGCGCAAACGCCCCTGGCCAGCCCAATCAGTTCATCGATCTGCCGTGACGCAATTCGATCCCCGGAAACACGGTTATAAAATGCCTCATCTTGCATGCGCTCCTCCCCCTCATTCAGCCCCCTTTACGATTTCGGCCCAGGCCGCCTCGTCGATCACCTCGATGCCCAGTTCAGCGGCCTTCTTCAGCTTGCTGCCAGCGCCCGGCCCGGCGACCAGAAGGTCGGTCTTCGGGCTGACCGAACCTGCGGTCTTGGCCCCAAGTCGTTCGGCTTGCGCCTTTGCTTCGTCGCGGCTCATGGTTTCGAGCTTGCCGGTGAACACCACGGTCTTGCCCGAAACCGCGCTGGCGGTTGTTTCCACCTCGTAGCGCGGCACGTCCAATTCGCTCAGGAGGTCGTCCCACACCTCGCGGTTGTGTTCTTCGTGGAAGAAGTCGCCCAGCGCCTCGACCACGACCGGACCTACACCGTCGATGGAGGTAAGGTCCGCCAGCGCCTCCGCATCACCGGCGTGCGCATGCTCTGCCGCGTCGCGCAGAGCGGGCAATTCGTGAAAGCGCTTCATCAGGTCGCGCGCTGTAACCGCGCCTACGTGCCGGATGCCCAGCCCGAACAGCAACCGCGCGGCATCGGGGCTGCGCTTGGCCTCGATGGATGCCAACAGGTTATCCACAGAGTTATCCTGCCATCCCCTTCGCGCGACAAGGTCCGCGCGGCGGCGGCGCAGGCGGAAGATGTCGCCCGGCCCCTTGGCCAGCCAGCCGAGTTCCAGAAACTCGCCAATCGACTTCTCACCCAGGCCTTCGATGTCGAGCGCGACGCGGCTGGCGAAGTGGCGCAGTCGTTCAAACTGCTGTGCCTTGCACACCAGTCCGCCCGTGCAGCGAACGTCGACCTCGCCCTCTTCCGCCACCGCCTCACTGCCGCAAACGGGGCAATGATCGGGGAACTGGTAAGGATCGCGCGGCTCGTCCCGCGTCAGGTTTTCGACCACTTGCGGGATCACGTCGCCCGCTCGCTGTAGCGTCACCCGGTCACCAACGCGGAGGCCAAGACGGCCAATCTCGTCGCGGTTGTGCAGAGTGACATTGGTCACGGTGACGCCGCCAACCAGCACTGGACGCAGACGCCCCACCGGCGTCAGCTTGCCCGTGCGGCCGACCTGAATGTCGATAGCCTCAATCACGGTTTCTGCCCGCTCGGCCGGGAACTTGCGCGCAATGGCCCAGCGCGGCGCCTTGGCCACGAAGCCCAGCCGGTTCTGCAGGTCGATCCGGTCCACCTTGTAGACCACACCGTCGATTTCAAACGGCAGGTCCGCCCGAAGCGCCGCGACTTCGGTATAGAACGCCAGCGCCCCCGCCAGATCGTGCCGCGCGATGCGATAGGGGATCGAGAAGCCCCAGCTCTCAATAGCGGCCATGATGTCGAGCTGCGTCTCGCCGGGAAGTTCAGAGCGATCGCCCCAGCCCCACGGAATGAACTTCAGCGGACGCTGTGCCGTGACCTTGGCGTTTTTCTGCCGGAGCGATCCCGCAGCCGCGTTGCGGGGGTTTGCAAACTGGCGAACCTTGCCCGGATCGAACACCTCGCCCGCCGCGTCCGCCTTTGCCCGACCTTCTTCCATCAGGCGCGAGTTAAGTGCGGTAAAATCCTGTTTATCCATGTAAACTTCGCCGCGCACTTCAAACAGTGCCGGGAAATTTCCGCTGAATTCCTGAGGGATTCCGGCAACATGGCGGACGTTTGCGGTGACGTCCTCGCCCACCTCGCCATCACCGCGCGTGGCGGCGCGGACCAGCTTGCCTTGTTCATAGCGAAGCGAGCAGGACAGGCCGTCGATCTTGTATTCGGCAGTCAACGCCAGCGGCGCGTCATCACCGAGCGCCAGGAACCGCCGAACTCGGGCGACGAACTCCGCCACTTCTTCGTCGTTGAACGCGTTGTCGAGGCTGAACAGCCGTACCTCGTGCTGCACCTTGCCCAGTGGCGATGACGTGACTTCACTGCCAACCTTGCGGCTGGGGCTGTCCGCGCGAACCAGATGCGGAAACGCCGCCTCCAGTTCAGCATTACGACGCACGAGCGCGTCGTATTCGGAGTCGGAAATCTCAGGTGCGTCGTCGCTGTGATAAAGCCGGTCGTGGCGCGCAATGGCCTTTGCCAGCCGCATCAATTCGTTCGCGGCTTCGGCTTCATTGGTATCGAACAAGGTCACTCGGCAATGATCCGCTGGTCACCATCAAATCGCCACGCGCCACCCACGAAGCGCATCGTGTAACGCGTGGCGGGCCTGCCGGGCGCCGAGACCCAGCCACTGCACGGCGCCTCTTCGCGGCAGGCGAAGTCGTAAACGCGCACGGTACGCGCCGGCTCCCCGGTGATCGCATCGCGATATTCGCCGCTCGCGCCCTCAATGCATCGTTCCGCCGGGGCGAGGCGAACGAAACGAAGGATCAGCGCTTCCTCCTGCTCCGCGGAAAGCGCCGATGGGGAAAGATGCGCACAGACCGTCGGCCCACTGGCCCCGGCCTCTGCAAAATAACCGGTCAGCACATGCTCAAACAGGGCCAGAACAGGCCGCGACGGGTCCGCAGCGAGGGGCGGCAAAGGCGGCGCCTCTCCCCCGCCACTGACGCAGGCGGCGAGTGATGCGGTGGCGAACACTGTGGCGATGCTGGTGGTGATCTTGGTGCGCATATCGCCGTCTCCTAACGTCTCGCTCACCGAGCGCCAGTGGGGTCTTGCTCAGGCGCGTTCGAGCAATCGTTCAGCCTGCGCGCGCGCTTCGCTGGTTATCTCCGCGCCGGAGAGCATACGCGCGATTTCCTCCTGCCGGCCCGCCTCGTCAAGCAAGGCGACGGAAGTGCGGGTGACCGTGCCTTCGCTCGATTTCTCGATCAGGTAGTGCCGGTTGCCACGGGCAGCGACCTGCGGGCTGTGCGTGACGGCGAGCAGTTGGCCACCCGTTGCGAGGCGCGCCAGCCGTTCGCCGATGGCACTGGCCACTGCGCCACCGACGCCGCGATCGATCTCGTCAAAGATCACCGTGGCCGCGCCGCCCTGCTCTGCCAGAGCAACCTTCAACGCGAGAATGAAGCGGCTCAACTCGCCGCCGCTGGCGATCTTGGTCAGCGGGGCGAAATCCGCGCCGGGGTTCGTGGAGATGAGAAATTCTACCGCGTCGATCCCGTGCTGGCCCCAGCGCTCCTCCGGCAACACCGTAACCGCCGTGCGGAAGCGAGCGGCGTCCAGCTTCAGCGGAGCCAGTTCACCCGCCACGGCAACGTCGAGCCTGAGCGCGGCAGCGAGGCGTTGCTCGTGCAGTGCCTGTGCCAGTGTGCGGTAGGTCTGCGCCGCTTCGCGTGCAGCTACCTCCAGAGCACCGATATGCGCGTCACCCGCCTCAATGGCATCAAGCCGCTCACGCATCTCACGCATGGCCGCGGGCAGTTCGTCCGGCTGGCATTGGTGCTTCCGGGCAAGCGCGCGCAGTTCGAACAGGCGCGTTTCGATCCGCTCCAGTTCCGCCGGATCGAACGAGAGCACCTCGACCGCCTTTTCCAGCCGTTCCTCAGCTTCGCCAGCTTCAATCGCCGCCCTGTCGAGCGCAGCGAGCGCTTCCGCCAACAGCGGGTGTTCGCCTGCGATCCGGTCCAGCCGCCGTGCCGCGCCACGCAGTTGTGCCAGTGCCGAGTCCGACCCGTCCCAGACCTGACGCAGCGCTTCCAGATCGCCCGCCAGCTTCTCGCCCTTCTGCATGTCGGCACGGGCGAGCGCGAGCTTCTCTTCCTCGCCTTCCTCCGGCGCGATGGCGGTCAGTTCGGCAAGATGGGCCAGCAGCAGATCCTCGTCCGCCTTGGCCTGGGCGATACTGGCTTTCGCTGCATCCAGCGCTGCTTCCGCCGCGCGCCACTTGGCCCAAGCGTCTTCCGTCGTCGCAACGGCGCTCCCAGCATAGCGATCGAGCAAGGCGCGATGACCGCGCGGATTGGCCAGCCCGCGGTCGTCATGCTGTCCGTGCAGTTCGACCAGCGCAGGGGCGATCTCGCGCAACAGCGCCGCGCTGACGGGTTGATCATTCACGAAAGCGCGCGATCCGCCGTCGGCCTTTACCCGGCGGCGCAAGATCAGCGGCTCGCCCGGTTCGACGTCTACTTCGGCCTCGGCCAGCGACAGGCGTATCGCTTCGGGCAGTTCCGCAAATTCGAACGTAGCCGTGACGCCAGCCTGATCCTCGCCCGCGCGCACCAGCCCTGTTTCGGCACGCGAACCTAGCACCAGCCCCAGCGCATCGAGCAGGATGGACTTGCCCGCCCCCGTTTCACCCGTCAGCACACCAAGGCCCGGCCCGAAGGCCAGATCGAGCGCGTCTATCAGTACGACGTTACGGATTGCGAGAGACGTTAGCATGGGGCGCGACGGTATTAGGATAGCCCCCTTCGCCGCGCAACGCCGGGCCCCAACAGGACCGTGGAAGCGATTTATTAACGAAGATATGGCCTAAGTTTTCACAGGAGAAGTCTTAGGGGTCCTGCTTAGATGTCGGTCTACACCATCAGTCCGCAACGACGCTTCGCAGTCCGTCAGGTTGTAAGCTTACGTAAGAATAGCGGTCGATCGGCGCGGGGTCTTCTGATCGAGCTTTCCTCTGAGGGCTGCCGGGTCAGCAATCTCAAGCGCGGCGATCACGCCACCGGCGATCCAGTGACAATCGAGATGGGTGATATCTCTCTGAACGGCGTGATCCGTTGGGCGCATGACGGGGTCGCAGGCGTAAAGCTGAGCACTGCCCTATTCTCCAACCAGCTTGCCGAACTCGTGGCCATTGGCCGCGGCGAGAACGAAGTCGCTCGCTACGGTACCTAGAGTTTTCGCGCGGGCTTAGCTCGCCGTAGCGTTCGGGGCGTAGTCCTGCATCAGGCGGAAGGCGCGCTGATACCACTGGCTGCCGGGATAGTTTGATCCCAGAACAGCCGCATACTTCTTGGCTTCCGAAGGCAGACCCAGCGCCAGGCTCGATTCCGTCAGGCGGTAGAGCGCTTCAGGCGTGTGACTGGTGGTCTGATATTTTTCGACAACATTCTGGAACCGCAGTTCCGACGCCAGCCACTGGCCGGTGCGCTGATAGAAGCGGCCGATCTGCATTTCCTTGCCCGCGAGGTGATCGTGGACGAGGTCGATCTTCAGACTGGCGTCTGACGCATACTGGCTGTTCGGGTAGCGCCTCTGGATATCCTGGAGGGCGCTCAGCGCCTGCTCGGTAATCTTCTGGTCGCGGTCGACGTCGCTGATCTGCTCGTAATAATTCAGAGCGATCAGGTAGTAGGCGTACGGCGCGTCCTTGTTACCCGGATGGATCGAGATGAACCGCTGCGCGGCCTCAATCGACTTGTTGAAATCCTTGCGCAGGTAATAGGAGAACGCGCCCATCAACTGTGCGCGGCGCGCCCACGGCGAATAAGGGTGCTGACGCTCCACCTCGTCGAACAGCGCGGCCGCTGTTTCGATATCTCCGCGATCGAGCCGTTCCTTGCCCGCAGCGTAAAGCGATTCCGCATCGCGAGCCACGAAGCCGGTATCTCGTGCAGACTTCCCGCCGCCCAGCGCCGAACAGCCGGCTGTCAGCGGAAGAGTAGCCGCAGCAGCGACAAGCAGGGCGGTCCGAAGGGGAGAACGTTCGATCATGCGCCGCCTATAGCCAGCGCCCGGGTGAACGCCAAGTGAAGTGAACACGCTGCCCCCTATTCCCAAAATGCCACCGTCCGAACCTCGATACTTTCACGAACATTTGCATTCGCGAAACTCGGGTCGTGGAAGGCTGAATGCGGGCAGCGCCAAGTACGGGAATGGTCACTGTCGTGGAATTTGAACAGCAACGCATCATCCACATCCATGTTGGAGAAATACCACCAGCGGTGGCCGGGATGAAAGCTGGGGATTGTTGCGGCGAGCATATCCGCCTCCCCATCCACGGGAGCGGTCAGCGCGTCCCCGGCGGGAAATTCATCAACGACGAACAGGGTGTTGGACTTTTCCTCTCCGCCAAAGCTGGTGCGGCCATCGCACATCGCCAGCGGCACATCCTGCGGCGGTGCGCTGAACGTGCGCCAGTAGGATGAAATGAGGAACCGCTTGTATCCCGGACCATCGGGGAAGTGCTTGCGATAGGTGAAATCGGCCATGCGCTGGGACGTCGGCGTGTTGAGATCGATATGCGCCTCGCCAGCGGGCGGCTGGATGCCGCCTGTATGCTGATAGGATTCGCCCTTCTGCTGCGCGTGTTCGGTCAGATCGGCCGTGGTGCGGATCATCCATCCGCGCGCAACAACTTTGCTCGCCCCCGTCAGCTGGCGAACATGGTCTTCGACCTCGCGTTCGTAGACCCGGCTCACTTCATCATTGTCGTGGAAATTGCGCACCGCCGTCGGCTGCCGGGCAATGCGAAAGCCGTGAACATCGAGTTCAAAGTGATCGCGGATCGGCATGGCGTCGCGCACGATCACTCGTTGGTCCGAATAGGTGCCGGTGTTGATCTCTGCGCCGCGGCTCACATAGCGCCGCGTGACGAAATCGCCCGGATCAACATAGCGGATCATGGCTTCCACCTCGCGGGCCTGATCCTCAACTTCGTCAAACCGCGGTGCGGCGGCGGTAGCCATTCAACCTCTCCAGATATCTTTGTTCTGTTGTGCAAGGTTCTGGCACGCCGTTCGCGAAAAGAGCAAGCCCGCTTGCGACAATCGGCCTTAAGACCCCGACGCCATGCGCCTCTTACTGCCTCTCCTCGCGCTAGAGTGCCTTTTGAGTCGCGTTTCGTGAAACTGGATGTATCCTTCCCGAATAGATTGTGGGGGAGGAACCGCGATGAAGAAATTCGTGCCGCTGCTCGCATTGCTAGCCCTGCCTGCCCAAGCGCAGGAAGCGCAGGTTTATTATGCATCAAGCACTTGGCCGGTGCACGTTTCAGGAAACGCGTGCTCCCTGGCCAACGCTGCACCCAACGAATCGAGCAACGCCCTCAAGGTGAGTTACGATTCACGCGCGGGAGAGGTCGTTTTGACAATCGAGACCCGCGACATCGCAAGCGGCCTCAAGGCCACCGGTGCACTGAGCCTGGGTGTCGTCCTGCTAGACAACGGCACCGTCAAGCACGACGACGGATGGAGCCCGCGCACCTTCAGTTACGCGCATCAGGACGGCGTAACCCGCTTCACCACTCGTATCGCCGGGAAGCGTTCCGCAAGGCAGTTCCTGTCCGACCTCGGCACCAGTCGGCATCTCGGGCTGATCTATCAGGGACAGCCCATTTCCTCGACCAGTCTCTCCGGGGTGAGTCCGTCACTTACCCGATTGGACGAGTGTTCGAGACAGACGTTCGCGTCACGGTAATGTCGGCGGGCTGAGCAGCCCGCCCCACCCTTCCCATCTTGGAGAACATGATGAGCGGACATCTGCCGCCGACTACTGACGACCGTGCGATATGGGATGCGTGGGAGTCCATGTTCCGCCTGCCTGCGATGACGGTCGCGGATGAGACCGGGGTGCTTCGCGCACTGTCCGACGCGGCGCTGACAACTGAAGAACTTGCCGCTGGTCGGAAGCTCGATCCGCGCGCGCTGGGGATGCTACTTGCGGCCCTCGCCTCGTCGGACCTGATCGAGAAGCGAGGCGAGAAATGGCGCGCCCTTCCTGCGGCACGCACATGGCTGCATCCGGAAGCGGAAGGATATTGGGGAGGCTTTCTAACCGGGTTCCGCGATCGCACGCCGCTCCATGCGCAACTTCTGGAAGCCGTGACTACGGGCAAGCGCCCCGGGGAGTTCACCTCGGGCGGTCCGGAGTGGGAGCGCGGGTCGATGAGCGCGGAAGTGGCGGAGCGCATCGCCGCCTTCATGCACGCTCACAGTCAGGCCCCCGCCCGCGGCGTTGCCGCGATGCCGATTTGGGGGAACTGCCACAGCTTGATCGACGTGGGCTGCGGCTCCGAAGTCTATGGGATCGAGATCGCGAAGGCGCAGCCTGGCATGAAAGTCATGCTGCTAGATCTTGCGGCAATGGCAGAGGAAGCGAGCCACTACGTCGCCCGCGCCGGGCTGAGCGCACGCGTGACCACTTATGCCTGCAACATGTTCGAAGAGAGCTGGCCCACCGGCAAGGACGCGCACTTCTTCTCCAACGTGTTTCACGACTGGTCCGATGAAACATGCCGACTGCTGGCGAAGAAGAGCTTTGCAGCGCTTCCTTCCGGCGGGCGCATCTTCCTCAACGAGATACTGATGGACGATGACGGGGCAGGCCCCTGGCATGCGGCTGCATTCAGCCTGCTCATGCTGCTGGGCACTCTGGGCAAGCAATACTCGCTGGCTGAACTGCGCGACATCCTGGGGAGCGCCGGGTTCGTGGATGTGGACGCGATCCGTACCGGTGGCGGCTATTACTCTCTCGTCAGCGCGGTGAAGCCCTAGCGCTCCTTACTGCACCGAAGTTTTGGTCGCGGAGAGCGCAACGCCTATCTGACGATCCAATTCGGCGATCTGATCACTAACAGCAGTCCATTCTGGTTTCTGCTCAGCCTCAGAACCGAAGCGCGCACGAAGCTCTCCCATCTTCGCGGTGAGCAGTTCTCGCCGCATTGACAGGGTTTCCATCTCCCGACGTGCCAATTCGGTCGCTGGAAGAGGTCGTTCCGCCGCAAGGCGCTCGCGACGTTCGCGTTCCTCTCGCAGGACGGTCAGCGCGAGGGCCTCACCCAGAGTCTGTGGCAATTTCCCGTCTTCGGTGACCAGCGTCTCGCCGCAAAAAGAAGAAGAGGTCGCAACGTGCTTAACAATAAAGGTACTGAAGACCGGTCGGTCTTCGGCGCGAAGGTCCTGCCTGATTTCCTGGACCGCCTCCATGTCCGTAAAGTCTATTTCGGCGAGCGTCATCGCACGCGGATTGGGCGCGCACGCGCCTAACCCTATCGCAAGCAATAATGGCATTCCTGCCTTCACCAAACAGTCCTCCAGCACTCTAACCGGCCGCGCCGCATCGCGGGGGCACGATAGGCCGCTTTGGTTAACGAGGCGCGAAAGCGACCTTTACCAAGATTGGTTAACCCGGTGTTTACCATAAGATTGAGTTCGGCCTTAACTAAGGCCTCCCCAAACCTGTTCCCGTACCCAGCACGGGAGCATGCAGTGAGCCGCCTAAATTCCCTGATCCTTACAGCAGTCGGATCCGCATTCCTTTTCGGATGCGGCGGCGGCGGATCGCCGTCGAGCACTGCGGGTTCTGGAGGCGGCGTGATTGCCGCCCCGGCGCCCAGCCCAACGCCCACACCCTCCCCCACACCTTCGCCCACAGCGGCGCCGGCCGGTTCGATCATCGGAACGAACATGGAAGAAGGCTACCCACAGCTTAACAAGATCCCCACGAACTTTGCGACGGCAGGCCTTCTGTCGCCGAGCTGGGGAACCGGGGCGATCGCCACCCCCATGCCGGCAGGCGACAATCAGGGCGCGTTCCGTTTCATGTGCAAGCCGAGCCATCTGGCTTACGATGACCCGATCGTGTTCCCTGGGCAGCCGGGCCGTTCGCACCTGCATATGTTCTTCGGCAACACGCTTGCTGACGGCAACTCGACCTATGAATCTCTGCGGACGACGGGCGCGAGCACCTGCAACAACGCCCTGAACCGCTCGTCGTATTGGATCCCTGCCCTCGCCAACGGTCGTGGCCAGGTGATCATGCCCGACGGCATATCGATCTATTACAAGCGCGAGCTGAGTTCGGATCCGATGTGCAAGGAAGGCAAGGGCTGCATCGGCCTGCCGCGCGGCCTGCGCTTTGTCTTCGGTCGCACCATGAGCGGTGGCGAACGCTCGCACTCCTGGTTCACTTGTGATGCGCCCAATGTCGGCGGCCATCACGACACGCTGGTCGACGCCGCCAAGGTATGTCCGATAGGCGCGATGGTAGGCGCAGTAGTCGAAGCCCCGCGCTGCTGGAACGGTACGGAGCTGGATAGCCCCGATCACCGGTCGCACATGGCGCACACATCTTACGGCGCGGACGCCAAGCCGCATTGCCCCTCCACCCATCCGTACCTTCTGCCCCAGCTCACTATCGGCGTGTTCTGGACGGTGGACGAAACGCTGGACCGCTCTGGCGACAAGTCGACGTCACTGCAGACGTGGCACTTCGTGTCAGACCGGATGGAAGGCATGACCCCCCAGGTATCCGGTTCGACGTTCCATGCTGACTGGTTCGGCGCCTGGGACGACGATGTGCTCAACACCTGGATGACGCATTGCATCGAGGGTCACCTCAGCTGCACGGGCGGCGACATTGGCAACGGCAAGCAACTGTCGTACTCTCCGGAGTTCTTGGCATCCCGGCCGCGGCTGGTGTCGATGCCAGCCAAGCCAAAGACCTAATCTGATGGCAAGGCGGCCTCGGATCTTCGGACCGGGGCCGTCACGTTTCCCGGCTGATCAGCTTTACGCCGGACACCTGCAGATCGCATCGGACCCCTTCGGGGCGATACTCAACCTCTACCGCATCAAGCCCGCGTTGCCGCTTCAGAAGCTGCGTTCCCATGCCTTGGCGGCTTGGCTGCTCCACCGTCGGGCCATCCTCTTCCTGCCAGATGAGGCGCAGTAGATCAGGGCCTTCCTCGCCCAGCGTCCAGAGCAGCGTGACGCGACCTTCAGGCACTGTCAGGGCGCCGTACTTTGCGGCATTGGTCGCCAGTTCATGAAGTGCGAGCGCCAGCGGTACGCACGAATCTTCGGGCAACTCGCACGCAGGGCCCACGACGCTAAAGTTCCCTTCAGAACGGAATGGCGCGAGCACCGTGTCCAGTAAGCTATGCAGCTCGCATTGCGCATCAACGCCCGTTTCCAGCAGCTCTGTGGTCCGCTTGAGGGTCTCCAGGCGCCCGGCCAATGCGCTGGCCAATTCGTCAGGCTCACTGTGCCGCGCGGTCAGCACCGCCATGGCGCTCACTGTAGCCACCATGTTCTGCACCCTATGGGACAACTCGCGGTTAAGCAGCGCTTCCCGCTCTTTCGTTGCCTCCAGCTGACGGACCAGCCGCCGTGCCGTTTCAGAAATCGCCACCAGTGCCGCGCACGAGACCACGAACAACCCTACCAGGATCGTCTCGTGAACTGAGAGGTCCATCATCATCGGTTCGGGCAGGAAGACGCGATTGACGACGATCCCGGAAGCTACCGCCACCAGTGCGCCCCAACGCCAGCCGAGCAGCAATGCGGCCAATACGACAGCAGGGTAATAGGTAACGAAGGGGATCATGGGATCTTCCCCCCCGTCGATAGACCAGCGGAGCACCGTAGGAATTACCACAGCCGTCGCTGAGTATCCCGATGATGCCCACGGAGACCGGTCCGCCAGGATAACTCTCCTGATGGCGGGCAAGCGATCCATGCACCCCCCCTTGGCTCGCACCTGTTCCGCGCATATCGCGCTGAATTGTTGTGGTTAAACATTAGACAGGAAAAACTGCCTACACAATCGGCAACGCGGTTTAAACGGGGTCCGCCCAACCGGGGCAGGAGAAGGAGGGCCGACTATGTTAAAGCGATTATTAGCTGACGAAAGCGGTGCCACCGCCATCGAATACGGTCTGATCGCAGCGCTAATCTCACTGGCCTGCCTTATCGCGTTCCAGAGCCTTGGCCTGAATCTCGCGAGCGTGTTCACCACCATCACGAACGCGATGGCGAGAATCTAGCCTCAAACGGCGGGGATAATCGCAACCTGCAGCGCTTCGCCCCCGGCAGCGATCTCTAGCAGCCGATCGATGTTCGGATGCGCACCGGGACGATTACGTGCATCAGGTGTGTGTTCGCCGAACACAGCCAGGCCGTGCTCAGCAGCTTCTACATCCACCGCACCAAAGGCCGTGCCGAGGTATTGGTAGACCGCCAGGGAGCCTTGCTTGCCGGGCTGGTTCTCTATGGTGGCCACCACCGCGCCCGTCTGATCGATCAGATCCACACGCTCGACGCCGTCAATCGACGGCATGAGCGCAAGGTTGTCCTTGAAGGTCGGTCCCGGTTCGATCCGTGCCGGCATCATTCGTATTCCTCGAAAATCGGTCTTGCAGGGTTGCTGAGGGATGCGGGAGTTATTCCTCGCCCATCCGCAGCGCAGCGATGAAGGCTTCTTGCGGGATGCTGACGTTGCCGTACTCACGCATCCTGGCCTTGCCCTTCTTCTGCTTCTCCAGCAGCTTCTTCTTGCGCGAGATGTCGCCGCCATAGCACTTGGCCGTTACGTCCTTGCGCATCGCGCCGATCGTCTCGCGCGCGATAACCTTGCCACCAATGGCCGCCTGGATCGGAATCTTGAACAGGTGGCGTGGGATCAGGTCCTTCAGACGCTCGCACATATGCCGCCCGCGCGCTTCAGCCACGCCGCGGTGCACGATCATGCTGAGGGCATCGACCGGCTCGTTGTTCACCAGAATGTTCATCTTCACGAGGTCGCCCTCGCGCAGGCCAATCTGCTCGTAGTCAAAGCTGGCGTAGCCACGGCTGATCGACTTCAAACGGTCGTAGAAGTCAAACACGACCTCGTTCAACGGCAACTCGTAAGTCACCTGAGCGCGCCCACCGACGTAAGTCAGGTCCGTCTGGATACCGCGGCGGTCCTGACACAGCTTCAGAATCGCGCCGAGATATTCGTCGGGCGTGTAGATCGTCGCCTTGATCCACGGCTCCTCGATTTCCTCGATCCGGTTGGGATCAGGATAATCGGCCGGGTTATGCAGGTAAATCTCACCTGCGTCCTCGGTCTTGCTGGCGCTCAACTTTATCCGATAGACCACGCTGGGTGCGGTGGTGATAAGATCGAGGTCGTACTCGCGGGTCAGCCGCTCCTGGATGATCTCCAGATGCAGCAGGCCCAGGAAACCGCAGCGGAAGCCGAAGCCGAGAGCCGCGCTGCTTTCCATTTCGAAGCTGAAGCTGGCATCGTTCAGACGCAGGCGCGCGATGCTTTCGCGCAGCTTTTCGAAGTCGGCGGCGTCAACCGGGAAAAGCCCGCAGAACACCACAGGCTGCACTTCCTTGTAGCCCGGCAGCGCATCAGTGGCGCCGGCCTTCACGGTGGTGATTGTGTCACCCACGCGAGCCTGTTCCACCTCTTTGATCTGCGCGGTGATGAAGCCGATTTCGCCCGGCCCAATCTCGGGAAGCTCCACGCGCTTTGGCGTGAAACACCCAACGCGGTCCACGAGGTGTTCGGTGCCACCCTGCATGAACTTGACGGCCAGCCCCTTCTTGATGGCACCGTCGATCACGCGGACCAGAATGACGACGCCCAAGTATGGGTCGTACCAGGAGTCGACCAGCATGGCCTTCAGCGGCGCGTTCCGGTCACCCTTGGGCGGCGGAATCTTGGCGACTACGGCTTCAAGAACCTCCTCGATCCCGATGCCGCTCTTGGCGCTGGCGAGCACCGCGCCGCTGGCGTCGAGCCCGATCACGTCCTCTATCTCAGCGCGAACTTTCTCCGGCTCGGCCGCAGGAAGGTCGATCTTGTTGATGACAGGCACGATCTCGTGGTCGTGTTCGATCGACTGATAGACGTTGGCGAGCGTCTGCGCTTCCACGCCCTGCGCCGCATCGACGACCAGCAGAGCACCTTCGCAGGCGGCAAGGCTGCGCGACACTTCGTAAGCGAAGTCCACGTGGCCGGGCGTATCCATCAGGTTGAGTTCGTAGGTCTTGCCGTCGCGCGCGGTGTAATTCAGCCGCACGGTCTGCGCCTTGATTGTGATCCCGCGCTCCTTCTCGATATCCATGTTATCGAGAACCTGCTCGCTCATCTCGCGGTCGGTCAGCCCGCCCGTGGCCTGAATCAGGCGATCGGCAAGCGTGCTTTTCCCATGATCGATATGGGCAATAATCGAGAAATTGCGGATAAGGTCGAGGTCAGCCATGCCGGGCCCTTAGACGCGCTCTCCGACGATGTCAGCCTGCCTTGCGCATTGATCGTTGAACGGGGTCCCCGTGGCGCAGTGCAAGGATGGCGCCACTGGCATCACATTCCAGCGGGGTCTCGAATTCCAGACCCATTCGATCCCCGTCCGACCATCTCGCCGTGGCGGCGACAATCCGCGAATTCGACAGGTGCACGTGGAATAATGCTCCGGGCGCGGCATTCCAAGGCCCCTCGATAAGGGCACCGGTGCTGGAGATGTTACGCACCGTACCGTTCATCAGCTTACCGTCTCGTTCCAAAAGGACATGACGGAGCATCGTACGGCGGGCGGCGCGCGCGGAACGCGGACCCTGCGCGGCCATCGCCAGACCCGAGCGCAGTCGCTCTGTAGCGGCTTCCATCGTGAGGGGCCGTTCGTAGATGAAGCCCTGCACGTGGCTGCATCCGTGCATACGCACGAGGTCGAGCTCGTCGAAAGTCTCCACCCCTTCCGCCGTCGTATCCATGCCCAGCGCCTGGGCCAGGCTGGTGATCGACGCGATGATGGCGCCGTTCCGGCTTCCCGGCTGGGTCGCCCCGCGCACGAAGCTCTGGTCGATCTTGATCTTGTCGAACGGCGCGCGCTGCAAATAGCCGAGCGATGAGTAGCCGGTACCGAAATCGTCCAGCGCCAGCCGAACCCCGATCCTCTTGAGCGCCGCGAACATCGCCTCGGTGTGCTCGTCGTCCCCCATGAACACGCTCTCGGTGATCTCGAGTTCCAGCCTAGCCGGGTCGATTCCCGTCTGAGCTATGGCGCTGGTGACAATCGCGGGCAGATGGGGGTTGGCGAATTGCAACGGCGAGACGTTCACCGCCACGCGCACTTCTTCAGGCCATTGCGCGAGATCACGGCAAGCCGTGCGTAGGGCCCATTCGCCGATCTGGACGATCAGGCCGGTGTCCTCGGCCGTCTCGACAAACCTGTCTGGCGGAATCCAGCCCTGCTGCGGGTGTTGCCAACGCAAAAGCGCCTCGAACCCGTTGATCCGCTCGGTCGCGGCAGAAACAACCGGCTGGTAGAAAAGCTGCAAGTGACCGTGCGTGATCGCCTCGCGCAAGTCCTGTTCCAGCTTCGAGCGGGCCTCAGCCTCTGCGTGCAAATCCTTGGCGTAGAAGTGAAACCTTCCGCGACCCAGATCCTTGGCAGCATAAAGCGCCAGGTCGGCGTTCCGGATTAGTTCCTCACCTGTCGTCCCGTCATCCGGCGCGCAGGCGATACCGATGGATGCGCCGATGACCACTGTCTGCCCGTCAATCGGATAAGGCTGCGACAAGGCATGGATGATCTGCGACGCAAGCTGACCGAGGCGGTCGCGCGGCATATTCCCCGGCACGATCACCTGGAACTCGTCGCCACCCAGTCGGCCGACCTGCCCCGCCTGCTCAATCGTGCGTTGAAGTCGCTGGGCAACCTGCTTCAGCAGTTGATCGCCAGCTGGGTGCCCCATGGAATCGTTGACCTGCTTGAACCGGTCGAGATCCAGCAGGATCACACCGCAGGCCCGGTTCTTCTCCAAATGGGAGGTCAGAATCTTCTCAAGCGCCTGCGACATCTGGAACCGATTGGCGAGGCCGGTCAGCGAATCATAGTGAGCCAGGCGGGAGGCGTGCTCCTCGCTAAGCCGTTTGGCGGTCAGGTCCGTGCCCGAGCCACGGAAGCCAACGAAGTTATCGAACTCATCGTAGATCGGCCGCCCACTTACCGACCACCAGCGCTCGTCACCCGGCGTCGCGGCGCGCATGGCCACTTCCTGAAAAGCGGAACGCGCGGTGAGGTGGAACAGCAGCGTCCGCTCATCCTCTTGCCCAGTCTGCTCAAGGTCGAACAACCCGACGAGCGGCATGCCGATCATATCCGCCTGATGCTGCCCAATTGCCTCGGCTACCGGAGCTGAGACGTAGGTAAGCAGAGCACGGCGATCCGTCTCCCAGAACCAGCCCTGCCCCGTTTCCTCATAGTCTGCGAGAATCTCCCGCGCGCGACGTTGGACCCGCTCGCGGGCCCTTATGCTACGCTCTTCGTCTACCCGCTCGCGTTCATGATCGCGCCCCACCAGCAGGGCCGCCGCAGCCGCCACGAGCAGGATAGCGATGCCGCCCAGCGACTGTGTGCCCACGACAACCGAAGCCCACGTCGCCAGTTGAGCTGCGAGTATCACCCCCGATTGCCGACGCACGTAGGCGGCAGCGATACCCGATGTGCAGATCAGCGACGCCAGCAGCACGTCCCACGGCAGATTACCGTTTACCGACCAGGTGGTCATCGCCAGCCCGAACAGGAACAGCGGCGCAACCACCGCCAGGACCACCGCAGCGATGCGCACTTCAACCCGGTTATGCCTCGCGATCTTGTGGGCTAGGCCTACGCATCCCGCGCCCACCAATGCCGCGCCAAACAGCACCGTCTGCACCGTGCCGGGCCAACCGCCAGTAGCAGCCATGCCACTGACCCACGAGGTAATCATGGCCAGCAAGACGTAGGGCCAATTCTGCGGCACCCACTGCCTACCTGCGAACTTCCGAGGAAGAAGCGCGGCGCTGCGATCGATGCGAGCGGCACGCCGCGGCGCCACCCGGCGCTCGCTCGCTGGTGCTGCGGCAGGTATTACGGGCTTGGGTTGAACCCGCTCCTTCGCGGTTTTCGTTTTGAGGATTACCGGGGCGTCGGACTTAGCCTCGGTCGAAGGCGAGTTCCGTTTAGTTTTTGCCGCCTTGGCCTGCTCCACGACGCCTTCATCAACAACAGCGCGAACGCGCGAGCGTGATCTTGGTGTTGTTTTGACTTTTGCGGCGCCGGACATGGGCTCGGAACTGCCCATACAGCTTTGAGAAACGGTTAAGTTGTCAGCAGTTTTTGTGGGTGACGCGATTGCCGCGCTCACTCTGGTGGTTAAGTTCGAATTACGCGAGCGAGGAGAGGCGATTTCCTGTCATGCGGCATATCGCGATTATCGGTTCCGGCCCTGCCGGATATTACACTGCAGAAGCAGCCCAGAAGACGTTTGGCGACGATGTGCGTATCGACGTGTTCGACCGTCTGCCGGTCCCCTATGGATTGATCCGGACGGGCGTGGCGCCAGACCATCAGTCGATCAAGGCGGTCTCCAAGCGGTACGAGAAGGTGGCCCTGTCGGACAATGTCCGGTTTGTGGGCAATATCTCGATCGGCGAAGACGTCTCCATTGACGAGTTGCGCGAGCTGTATGACGCCGTAGTTCTGGCGACCGGTGCGCCGCATGATCGCCCACTAGGCATCCCTGGGGAGGGAGTAGCCAACGTATTCGGCAGCGCGGCCTTTGTGGGGTGGTACAACGGCCATCCACAGTTCGCCTCGCTAGCCCCGGACCTTTCAGGCAAAACGGCCGTTGTCATCGGCATGGGGAACGTCGCGCTTGACGTCGCGCGCATCCTCTCCAAGTCCCGTGCGGAGTTCGCCGGCAGTGACATTGTCGGGCATGCGCTCGACGCACTGGAAGCGTCGAAGATCGAGCGGGTAATCATCCTTGGGCGGCGCGGCCCGCATCAGATCATGATGACACCGAAGGAACTTGGCGAGCTGGGGAACTTGGAGCGCGCGGCGCCGCATGTTTCATCAGCCGATCTTCCGGAACCTGAGGAAGACGCGATCCTTGAGCCCGGTCTACGCAAGTCCGTCGGGCACCTTCGTGCCTTCGCTGCGACGCCGGAACACATCCGAGCCGAGAAGCCGAAATCGATAGAATTTATCTTCATGTCCTCCCCTATCGCTTTGATTGGAGAGGAAAAGGTAACAGCAGTTGAGGTGGAGCGAACTGCGGTAGTCCGCGGACGAGCTGAAGGGACCGGCGAGACCTTTCAGATCCCGGCCGACCTCGTCGTTAGCTGCATTGGCTATCGCACATCCCCAATCCCCGGTGTTCCGTTTGACGAACGCGCGGGCCGCTTCGCCAATGATGAGGGACGCATCCTCCCCGGACTTTACTGCGTAGGCTGGGCGCGCCGTGGGCCGTCCGGGACGATCGGGACCAACCGCCCTGATGGCTATTCGGTTGTCGAGAAGATGGAAGAGGACATCACTGAGGGATCGTTGGGTAGCGCACGCAAGCAGGGACGCGCCGGATTTGACGCGCTGGTTGCGGAGCGGGGGCTGGATGTCGTCACTTTCCGCGACTGGAAGAAAATAGAAGAAGCGGAAGAGCGCGCGGCCCGCGAAGATGCGCCTCGTGAAAAGTTCGTAGACGTTGAAGCAATGATCAGAGCTGGAAGGTAGGCCAGCCCACCTATCTGAGCCGAGGAGCTGGCTATTACTGGCCCGATTGCTGAAGCGTCTCACCCCAATCGGAGAACCGCTGTCCCATGTTCTGCATCCGAACTTTACAGTCCACTTCAATCGCCTCGATCTCTGGCATCACTGAATTGATGTAGGCGGCAGTTATCGCCCGCTCGAACGGCTTGCCTGTCATCCCTTCGTAAAGCGCAGTGAACCAACCTAGCGCCATGCCGAAGCCGGCAGCGACCTCGGCGTTATCCCGGTTGTTACCCAGGATGACCCCGGCCCACACCGCGCAGCGAAGATTCGCCTCGGCTTCCTTGGGAATTGCTGCCGATTGAGCGTAAGCGGGCCCTGCTGCCAGAGATAGCGCCGCTACCGCTGCGACAAATGCCCGCCGCACGATCCCTCAGACCCGCATCGGCATCAGGACATAGAGCGCCGCGCTCTTGTCGTCCTGGCGGATAAGGGTAGGCGCACCTGCGTCTGCCAAATGCAGTTCCACGGTATCACCGTCGATCTGGCCGAGGATGTCCTTCAGGTAATTAGCGTTGAAGCCAATCTCGAACGAGTCGGCCGCATAGTCCGCCGGCACTTCTTCCGCGGCAGTGCCGTTGTCGGGGCTGGTGACCGACAGCGTGACCTTGTCACGATCGAGGCCCATCTTCACCGCACGGGTCTTCTCCGTGGCAATTGTCGCAACGCGATCAACACCTTCGTAGAAGCTCTTCGGATCGAGTCTGAGCAGCTTGTCGTTACCGGTCGGGATAACGCGGCTATAATCCGGGAAGGTGCCGTCGATTAGCTTGCTGGTCAGCACCACCCCGCCCTCGCCGCCAAGGGCGAAGCGAATCTTGCTGGCCGAAAGGTCGATCAGCACGTTGCTGTCCAACGCCTCTTCCAGCAGCTTGCGCAGTTCGGCCACCGCCTTGCGGGGCACGATCACGTCCGGCATGCCGTCCGCGCCTTCCGGCCGCTGCAGCGTGAACCGCGCCAGCCGGTGACCGTCCGTTGCGGCCGCCTTCAGTTCGCCATCCGTGACGTGGAGGAAGATACCGTTGAGGTAGTACCGCGTTTCTTCGGTCGAAATGGCGAAGCGGGTACGGTCGACCAGTTCGGCCAGCAGGCGAGCAGGCAGCTCAAAGCTGGTTGGCAGATCGCCTTCCACGATCACCGGGAAATCGTCGCGCGGCAGGGTCGGAAGCTGGAAGCGACTGCGCCCGGCCTTCACCGTCATGCGGTTGTCGGCGGTCTCCAGGCTGACTTGGCTGCCATCGGGCAGCTTCCGAGCGATGTCGAACAGCAAGTGCGCCGATACGGTGATCGCGCCGGGCGCTTCCACCGAGGCTGCGTCCACGCTCTCCACGACCTGCAGGTCAAGGTCGGTCGCCATGATCTTAACCGTGCCATCCCCGTGCGCTTCAATCAGCACGTTGGAGAGGATCGGAATCGTATTGCGGCGCTCAACCACCGACTGAACGTGAGAAAGACAACGCAGCAACTTTGCGCGTTCAATGGTGGCTTTCATCTCAACAATGACCCCCTTGCGCGCTTCCCCGCTGACAGGGATGGGCCGGAATCGCCCGCAAGCGCCGGAATATGTCGAAATATCCTTAGCGGGGCGGAGCCCTGCGGCAAGGTGGAATGGTGAAGCGCTGGGGAAAACCTCAGGCAAACATCGCCATGCCGCCGTTTACGTGCAGGGTTTGGCCCGTCACGTAGCCCGCTTCGCGGCTGGAGAGGTAGGCCACGGCGGCGCCGATGTCGCCGCCCTCACCCATGCGGCCCATGGGGATGCGGCCGTTCAACGCTTCCTTCTGCGCGTCGGGCAGCACTTCCGTCATCGCCGTGCGGATGAAGCCCGGCGCGACGCAGTTGGCGGTGATTCCCCGGCTCGCCACTTCCTGAGCGTAGCTCTTGGTCATGCCGACCAGCCCGGCCTTGGCCGCTGCGTAGTTAACCTGGCCGGGATTCCCGGTGGCCCCGACGACACTGGTGACGGTGACAATGCGGCCGAATCGGGCCTTCATCATCGGCTTTGCAGCCGCGCGCATGAGGCGGAACGCAGCCTCAAGGTTGATGCGGATCACCGCGTCCCACTCGTCATCCTTCATGCGCATGGCGAGGTTGTCGCGCGTGACACCGGCGTTGTTCACCAGAATGTCGAGCCGTCCCAGCGTGTCGAGCGTGGCGGGCACCAGTTCCTCAACCTGAGTGGCGTCGGAAAGATCGCAAGTGATCTCCACGTGATCGAGGCCGAACTCTTCGTTCAATTCCTCACGGAAGGACCGCAGCTTAGCGCTGTTGGAGCCCGAAAGCGCCAGCCGCGCGCCTTGCGACGCCAGTGCCCGCGCAATGGCGGAACCGATCCCGCCGCTTGCGCCGGTTACGAGTGCGGTCATTCCGGTAAGGTCGAACATCATCAAGCTCCAAAAACTATCGTTTAGCGGCGCGCGGGAGCGCTAGATCTCTTTCGCCAAAGCCTCGATGTCGGCCATCGTCACCACGCTGATCACGTTTACATCGGACACAGTGCGACCGATCATCGGGCCGACGACCTTGCCGCCGATTTCCACGAAGCGGCTTACGCCAGCATCCTTCATCGCCACAACGCTTTCGCGCCAGCGAACCCGGCCGGTGACCTGTTCCACCAGCAGGCGGCGTTCCTCGGCCGCGTCGGTTACCGGGGCAGCGGTGACATTAGCATAGATGGGGAGGCGGAAAGCGCCCGGCGGCGTGCGGCCCAGCGCCTCGTCCATCGCGTCCGCAGCAGGCTGCATCAGGCTGCAATGGAAGGGCGCCGAAACCGGAAGGATTACGCCGCGTTTGATGCCATGTTCCTTGGCCAGAGCCACGGCGCGCTCAATAGCGCCCTTGTGGCCCGACAGGACGACCTGGCCGGGATCGTTGTCGTTTGCGACCTGACAGACTTCGCCCTCCGCAGCGGCGTCGGCCAGTACCTGAGCCTTCTCCAGATCGGCACCAAGCAGCGCGCACATCGCGCCGAGCCCTACCGGCACCGCGGCCTGCATAGCCTGCCCACGCAACTTCAGCAGCCGTGCCGTGTCCGCCAGCGAGAACGCACCTGCGGCACAGAGCGCGGTATATTCGCCGAGCGAGTGACCCGCGACGCACTCGCCCTTAGCAACCAGGTTCAGGCCAGCTTCGCGTTCCAGCACGCGCAGAACGGCAATGGCGTGCGCCATGATCGCGGGCTGCGCATTTTCGGTGAGCGTCAGTTCTTCTTCCGGCCCTTCGCGCATGATGCGCGACAAGTTCTGGCCGAGAGCCTCGTCCACTTCCTGAAACACTTCGCGCGCGGCCACGCTTGCTTCGGCAAGCTCTGCGCCCATGCCAACCTTCTGGCTGCCTTGGCCGGGGAATACGAATGCGGTCATCCGGGTCTCTCCTTACTCGGCGGGCGCGGTTAGGGGCGCACGGGCCGCCGGGCAAGGCCGAACGGCACTATTCTGTTGGCGTGATCATGGCCGATGTCCGCGGCGCCGAGGAAGGGGATGCCCGTTCGCTCGCACCAGAATTCGGCAATCTCTTCCGCCCCTGCCCCAAATGGCCGGTCATTTTCCGGCACCGCGCTGACCCGGCCCAGCCTTAGCCCGGCGATGCCGCGCAGGCTCTGGGTAACGTGGAAAAACAGTCGGTCCACCGCATAGAGGTGCTCGGCCACTTCTTCCACCAGTACGACGTGGCGCGAAATATCCGGCATCAGTTCCGTGCCGCAGAGCATGGCGAGCGTCATCAGGTTGAAGGCCACCGTCGGGCGAGCGTCGAGCTCAGGCTCTATCCCGGACGGGTCACCCGCCAGCCAGGCCAGCGCCCGCCGCACGGCGTCCTCGCCCTGATCGCGCCGCAGGTCCACCGGCATGGGCCCATGCACCGGGTGACCGATACGTTCCCGGTAGAGCGCAGCCAGCAAATATCCGCAGTCAGAATAGCCGAGGTAAGTCTTGCTGCGCGCTGCGTCTGTGAGCCGCGACATCGCCTGCGCGGCAATGCGATTGGCGCCGTAACCGCCCTTGGCGAACCAGACGGCATCAAAGGACCGATCGTTCGCACAATCGAGAAAGGCGTTGAGCCGCTGTGCATCGGGGCCAGCAAAATGCCCCTCTTCTGCAAAGCACTGCTCGTGGAAGCTCAGTTCCAGCGAAGGATAGTCGGCCGCCATCGCAGTCACGCGCTCGGCGACATCGCGGCTGATCGGCGTGGAAGGCGCACAGATGGCGATGCGTGGCATTGTGCTAGTAACCACATTTCGTCGCCTGGGCGAAGCGGAGCGGCGGAGATTTGCGCAGCAAGGTTGTCTTGCGCTGCGGGCGAGCATACCGCTGTGGCATGACATCTCAGGCCGATCTCACCGCCCATCCCTGGTTTTTCTGTGGCATCGGCGGTTCCGGGATGCTGCCGCTGGCCCTGATCCTGAGGGGCAAAGGCGCGCAAGTCGGCGGGTCAGACCGTAGCTTTGATCAGGGACGCACGCCCGAAAAGCGCGCATGGCTGGAGGCGCAGGGCTTCGAGCTGTTCCCGCAGGACGGCAGCGGCGTCACTTCTGCCGACCAGACCTTGATTGCCTCCGCCGCGATTGAGGATACCGTGCCGGAAATGGTGCGCGCCCGGGAGCTTGGTTGTCCGCGCATGACGCGTGCTGAACTGCTCTCTACATTATTCAACGCTGCACAATCCGGCGTCGCCGTCGGCGGGACAAGCGGCAAGTCGACAGTGACCGGGATGCTCGGCTGGATCATGCATCAGGCTGGTCGCGACCCGACGATCATGAACGGCGCGGTGATGAAGAATTTCGTCACGCCGGATGTGCCGTTCGCCAGCGCCAGAGTGGGGCGCGGCAATGTATTCGTGTCTGAAGTCGACGAGAGCGACGGTTCCATCGCGCTCTATAGCCCTCAGGTTTCAGTGCTTCTCAACGTGAGTCTGGACCACAAAGGCCTGGACGAACTGCGCGTGCTGTTCGGCGATTTCCTCGCCGCCGCCCCCCACTCGGCGGTCAATATCGACGACGCGGAATCGCGCTCGCTGCTTCACCGCGCAGGGGATGTGGTGACCTTCGGTATCGACAATCCCGAGGCGATGATCGGCATCGTGCCCGGCACCATCGACGACCGCGCAACGAGTGTCTCCGCAACTGTCATCGACCGCAGAGACGGCTCTGCCCAGGGCTTCACCGTGCCCATGCCGGGCCGACACAACGTGGCGAACGCCCTCGCAGCCATTGCCGGGGCCGTAGCCGCCGGGATTTCCGCCGGTGATGCAGCCCGTTTCCTCGATGGCTTTCAGGGCATCGCCCGCCGTTTCGATATCGTCGGCACCAGCCCTTCCGGCATCACCGTTATCGACGACTTCGGTCATAACCCGGAAAAGGTTCGCGCCACCCTGCGCACACTTAAGAGCCATCCCGGCCGCGTGATCGCGTTTTTCCAACCTCACGGATATGGCCCCTTGCGCCAGATGGGACACGAACTGGCGCTTACCTTTGCCGAGGAACTCGGCCCGGAGGATGTGACCATCCTCTGCGATCCGGTCTATTTCGGTGGCACGGTGGACCGGTCAGAGGGTAGCGAGCGCATCGTCCGGCTGATCGAAGAAGCGGGTGGCAAGGCGAAATACGTCCCTAGCCGTGACGATTGCGGGAAGCTGATGGTCGAGATATCCCGCCCTGGTGACCGCATCGCGGTGATGGGCGCGCGCGACGACACGCTGACCACATTTGCAAAGGCGCTGCTCTCCGCCCTGACCTGAGCGGACTCTGCTTGCGTTCCAACCTGAAAACTGTATGTGCGCCGCTTCCGCGCGTCCTCTCACACTGAGATGCCGCTCCGGAAATCGTCGAAGAAAGCCGGAGGGGCCTCTGCCATACGGGCGGATCAGCCAGCGATCGGTGTGGAAGTGAAAGGAACGCACACATGCCGTTGTACGAGCATGTATTCCTGGCGCGCCAGGATCTGAGCCAGGCTCAGGTCGATGCGCTTGCTGCCAGTGCCACTGAAATTGTCGAACAGAATGGCGGCAAGGTTTCCAAGACGGAAACCTGGGGTCTCAAGAACCTCGCCTACAAGATCGACCGTAACCGCAAGGCGCATTTCGTGCTGCTGAACCTCGAAGGTCCGGGCAGCATGGTCGCTGAGCTTGAGCGCCAGAACCGCATCAACGAAGACGTGATCCGTTGGCTCACCATTAACGTGGAAGAGCTGGAAACCGGCCCGTCCGTGCAGATGCGCAAGAACGAACGCGACCGTAAGCGTCGCGCCGAACGTGAGGAGCGCGACTGATGGCCCGCCCGTTTTTCCGCCGCCGGAAGTCCTGCCCGTTCTCGGCCAAGGACGCTCCCGTAATCGACTACAAGGACGTGCGTCTCCTTCAGGGCTTCATGTCCGAGCGTGGCAAGATCGTTCCGAGCCGCATCACCGCCGTTTCCGGCAAGAAGCAGCGCGAGCTGGCCAAGGCGATCAAGCGCGCCCGCCACTTGGGCCTGCTGCCCTACATCGTGAAGTAAGGAGCTAGGATCATGGAAATTATCCTGCTCGAACGCATCGAGAAGCTCGGCACGATTGGTGACGTTGTCACCGTGAAGGACGGCTACGCCCGTAACTTCCTGTTGCCTAACAAGAAGGCGCTCCGCGCCAACGAAGCCAACCGCAAGGTCTTCGAAGCCAACCGTGATCGTCTGGAGGCTGAAAACGCCGCCCGTCGTGACGAGGCTGCCAAGGCTGGTGAGAACGTGGACGGTACCGAACTGGTGCTGATCCGTTCTTCGTCGAACTCGGGCCAGCTTTACGGTTCGGTCAACGTTCGCGACATCGCCGACGCCCTCAAGGAAAAGGGCTTCGACATCAATAAGGCGCAGATCATCCTCGAGCGTCCGATCAAGACGATCGGCATGTTCGAAGTCCGCGTTGCGCTGCACCCTGAAGTTCACGTCAACGTGAAGGCGAACGTCGCCCGCTCGGACGACGAAGCTGAACTTCAGCGCCAGGGCGTCAACGTTATCGGTCAGGCGGCCGAGGACGAGCGCGGCGAGTCCGAAGGCTTCACCGAAGAGATGGTCCCTGGTCTGGAACCGGGCGATCTGCCTCCGCCGGAAGACGAGGGCGAAGAAGGCTAAGCCTACTTCATTCAAAACAACAGGAAGGGCGCGCTCCGAGAGGGACGCGCCCTTTTTGTTTGCCCGGACCTAACCCGGGACGGTCATTTCGCGCCTGAAGTTGAGTTGTCGCAAACGGCGCGTAGATTGTCTGCATGGATTCCAGCGCCGCCATCGCCCAGCTCACCGCCATCTACGATGCAGCAGTGAACCGTCTCCGCACGGACATAGCCGATTATGTCCGCACCGGCACCCCGCCCCCATCCGAACGGCGCATTGACGGCAGCTACTGCTACCCCGAACTGCGCGTCGCCTTCGCCGGAGGTGCCGCGACTATCGACCGCCCGCGCGCGTTCGGCCGTCTACACCGTCCGGGTATCTACGCGACCACGGTAACGCGGCCCGATCTATACGCGAACTACCTGAAAGAGCAGCTCGACCTGTTGCTGGGTGATTACGACGTCACCATCGAATGCCGACCTTCACGGCAGGAAATCGCCTTTCCCTATGTGTTCGACGGCCGACAAGGGGCGGCACTTGCCGGCATTCGTCCAACGGAGCTTGCCCGCCATTTCCCAACTACGGAGCTATCCCTGATCGGCGACGAGCTGGCGGATGGGCTGGACGTCGATATGCCAGACGGCACTTTGCCGCTGTCACTGTTTGACGGGTTGCGGTCGGATTTCTCCCTCGCCCGACTGGCGCATTACACAGGCACGGCGCCGGACGATTTTCAGGGTTTCGTGCTGCTGACAAACTACCACCGGTACATCGATGAGTTCGTCGACTGGGCCGGCGATCAGGTCGGCCAGGGCACCTACACCGCGCTAACGGGCGCAGGCGGCTTGCGGATCGAGCAGCGGACGCAGCGAGCGCGCGAACAGCTGAGCGAGACGACATGGCGGCGGCACCAGATGCCGGCCTATCATCTCCACACGCCCGATGGCCTGGGCATCACGCTAGTCAACATCGGCGTGGGACCGTCCAATGCTAAGACCATCACAGACCACCTGGCCGTGCTGCGGCCGGAGGCATGGCTGATGATCGGACACTGTGGCGGATTACGGCCCACGCAGAAGATCGGCGATTTCGTCCTCGCCCATGCGTATCTGCGTGACGACCATGTGCTCGACGACGTGCTGCCGCCGGAAATCCCCCTACCGGCGATTGCTGAGGTGCAGCAGGCCCTCGCCGCTGCCGCCGAAGAGGTGAGCGGCGCGCAAGGTGCCGATCTGAAGGAGCGGATGCGCACTGGCACTGTCGTCACCACGGACGATCGCAACTGGGAACTGCGCTTCACCCGCACGTCTCTGCGTCTGTCGCAAAGCCGTGCGGTGGCCATCGAGATGGAGAGCGCCACGGTGGCCGCGCAGGGTTATCGCTTTCGCGTCCCCTACGGCACGCTGCTGTGCGTGTCGGACAAACCGCTACACGGCGAAATCAAGCTGCCGGGTCAGGCCAACGTGTTTTACGAGCAAGCCATTGCTGGCCATCTCCAGATCGGCATCCGCGCCTGCGAACTTCTGCGGGCGGAGGGGCCGCGCTTGCACAGCCGCAAGCTGCGCGCCTTCAGCGAGCCGCCGTTCCGGTAAGGCCCGGCCGCGAAGCCGGACCCACCCTTGACTTACCAGCCCTGCGGCTTGCCCTTGTTCTGCTCGTCCAGCCACGCCTTCAGCGGGGCGAAGTATTCGAGCATTGCCGCCGCACTGATCTCGCGGCTGCCAGTGAAGGCCTCCAGCGCGTCCGGCCACGGCTTGCTTGCGCCCATTTCGAGCATGGCGTTCAGGCGCTTGCCCACTTCCTCGTTACCGTAGAAGCTGCAGCGGTGCAGCGGCCCGGTCCACCCAGCCGCATCGCAAGCCGACTTGTAGAACTGGAACTGAAGTATCCGCGCCAGGAAGTAGCGCATATACGGCGTGTTGCCGGGGATGTGATACTTCGCGCCCGGATCAAAAGCGTTCGCAGGCCGATCAACCGGAGGCACGATGCCCTGGTAATCGCGCTTCAGATCAACCCAGGCCTGATTGTACTGGGCCGGAGTGATCGAGCCATCGAACACGCCCCAACGCCATTTGTCGACCAGCAGGCCGAATGGCAGGAACGCGACCTTGTCCATCGCCTGGCGAAGCAGCAGGCCAATGTCCTTGTCGGCGCTGGGCACCTGCGCGCGGTCGAGAAGATCGATTTGCACCAGATATTCCGGCGTGATCGACAGCGCGACCATGTCGCCGATCGCTTCGTGGAAGCCATCGTTGGCGCCGTTCAGATAGAGGTAGCTCTGCTGGTTATAGGCGCGCTGGTAGTAGTTGTGGCCAAGCTCGTGGTGGATGACGATAAAATCATCCCCGTTGCGCTTGATGCACATCTTGATGCGGATATCGTCCTTGTTGTCGATGTCCCACGCACTGGCATGACACTGAACCTCCCGATCCGCAGGCTTCAGGAACTGCGAACGCTTCCAGAAGGTATCCGGCAGCGGGTCAAAGCCCAGCGAGGAGAAGAATCCCTCACCAGCGCGGACCATCGCGAGCTCATCCAGACCTTTCTTCGCGATCAGATCGGTCAGGTCGTAGCCGATATCACCCGCGCCCGGCGGGGCCACCAGCGGGTAGATATTGCCCCATTCCTGCGCCCACATATTGCCGAGCAAATCTGCGCGGATGGGGCCGCTGGCGGGCTGTACTGCGTTGCCGTACTTCTCGTTCAGCTTGGTACGGACGTAGGTATGCAGTGAAAGATAGAGCGGCTTGAGCTCGTTCCAGATGCCATCCGCCATTTCAGCGAAATCATCGGGCGGCATGTCGTAGTTGGAACGCCACATGGCGCCTACGTCAGAGAATCCCAGTTCTTTTGCGCCGTCATTGGCAATCGCGACCATGCGCGAATAGTCATCCTTCATCGGCGCGCCGACGTTGTCATGCCAGCTAGCCCACATCTCGGCGAATTCGGCGGGCGTGTGCTCGAGGTTGCCCATCTCCGCCTCAATGTCGGATCCAGAGATCGGCTGGCCGTTCAGCGTGCCCTTCCCCTTGCCGTACTGGCTGGAAAGATCGGTGGCGATCGTGGACAGTTCATCAGCTGCACCAGGTGTCGTCGGCGCGGGCAGGACGATCCCATTGCGCAGGATATCCAGCTTGCGTGCGACAACGGGATCGAGACCTCGCACCTGCGCGTACTTGGCCGCCTCAAGCGCGTATTCGACGCTCTTTTCCGTGCCGATAGAGCCGTACCGAGCGGCAAGCGCGTCGGTATCGTCGTTAAGATAGGTCGCGTTGACCCATGAGATGCGCGCATATTCGACGGAAAAGTCGAACAGGTCTTTCTCAACGGCTGCGATGAAATCAGCAGCGCCTTGCGGGGTCATCGGAAACGCCGGTGCTGATGCCTGGGCGGGTGCGGATTGCTGCGCGACGGCTGGCGCGGCGAGGCCCGCGGCGATGGCCAGCAGGGCGGCGGATGCGAGAACCTTCATGAGGCATGGGTTCCTTGGATTGGGAAAACCAGTTTCAGACGCTACCGGTTTGGACCGGTGCGCCCGGTGAATCAAGCCGCCAGAAAGCCGATGATCGCCTTGGCCAGCTCGGGATGGGTCACAGAGCTCATGTGCGTTCCGGGCACTTCTGCAAGCTGGGCATCGGGCAAGGCATCAACGAGAGCCTGCGGAGAGCCATTGTCCAGATCCTGATCGCCACAAACAACCAGCGTCGGCATGGTCACTTTTTCAAGATCAGCCACGTCGATATCGTCCACCGTCCCCAGCAGCAGCCGCGCGGCAACACGGTCAATCTTCATCGTCTTCATGAATTGGACGGACACGAATGCGGGATCGCCATGCTTCACGTCAGCGAAGCGATCGATCGCGTCGATGAAGAAAGCTGCGCGCCGGTTCCAACCGGAGAGCCCCTCGAGCCCCATTCCGCCTAGCACCAGCCGCCGGGGTTCAAGCCCGCCGATAACCGCCCCCGCAGCTGTCCGCGAGCCCAGCGAGAAGCCCACCAGATCGAAATCATCGAGCGCCAGCGCGTCGACCACCGCGCGCACGTCACGAACCAATACACCTTGGGGATAGGCGGCGGCATCGTGCGGCTTACCACTTTGTCCGTGAACCCGCAGATCGAGCATGATCGCCTCGAACCCGGCGTCGGCCAACGCCGCGGCGTGCCCAAAGCGAACCCAGTTCATCTCCGCGCTGGAAAACAACCCGTGCAGCATCAGCACCGGGCGCCCCTCTCCCAGGCGATGCACCGCCAGTTCGACGCCATCGAATCCAGATGACACGGTCTCACTACGCAGTTCACTCACATCGGCACCTCAAGCATGCCTCGGCCCAACATAAGGATACGCTGCCCGCAGCTTCATCACTCCTGTGGCGCGGCCGCGACCGGGTATCAAGCCACCCTTGATGCATACCTTCGGCGCCGGAATGTTCCGAGTTCTTGGTTGCGCGCTGGCACACCCGGCAACGGCAGAGATTAGGCCCCATAATCCGCAATACGCGCCGAATAGCAGACACGTCTGCACTGGCATCCGCCGCTCATATCCAACATTTTTTGTTCCCACATTGGATAAGCTTTCTGATTTCGTTGTTAGTTGCAACGGGCGCGCCTATTTGGCGTTGCAACTCACGGCACGAGGCAAGCTTATGGCTGAAGCCGATCCGCAGATTTCTGATGTCGAAACGTCTGCCGAAGAAGCGGTTTCCAGCCGCCGATGGGGACGTCTGGCTCTCATGCTTTCCCTACCCCTCGCCTTAATCATCGGCGGACTGGTTTACTGGCAGAGCCTGCAGGGCAAGGTTTCAACCGACAACGCATATCTGAAACAAGATATGGTCGGCGTTAGCGCCGAGGTGGTTGGCAAGATCGTCGAAGTTGCCGTTCATGAAGGCGACATGGTCAAAGCCGGCGATCTGCTGTTCCGCATCGATCCGGAGCCTTACTCGCTCCAGATCAGCCAGGCCGATGCCGCAATCGCAGCGGCTCAGGCAAACGTCACCGCGCTATCCCATGCGCCGGAACTGACGGGCGTGGATATTTCCGCCGCGCGAGAGGATATCGCCTTCGCCAGGGCGACCTTGCAGCGGCAGGAAGCGCTCTGGCAGCGGGGCTTTACGACCAAGGCCGACTACGAGGCTGCCCAGCACGCCGTTGCACAGGCGCAGGAGCGGCTTCGGCAGGCTCAGGCCCAGCAGCAGGAAGCGCGGGCACGTCTGGCCGAAGGCGCCGCCGTTCCGGGCCAGAACCCGCAGATCGCAGCCGCCAAAGCGCGTCGAGCAGAGGCTGACCTAGCGCTTCGCCGCACCGAGATACGCGCGCCGATTGCCGGGCGCGTCGCTCAGTCCGACCGGCTGCAATTGGGCCAGCAGGCCATTACCAGTCTGTCGATGCTCACCCTCGTCGCAGAGACCAGTTCCTATGTAGAGGCGAACTTCAAGGAGACCGACCTCAACGATATGCGGGTCGGCCAACCTGCGGAGATCCGGTTTGACGCCTATCCGGGTGTCGCCCTGAAGGGACATGTCGCGTCCATCGGCGCGGGTACGGGTTCCGAGTTTTCGGTCCTGCCGGCGCAGAATGCCACCGGCAACTGGGTGAAAGTAACGCAGCGCGTGCCGGTGCGCATTGCCCTCGATGCCAAGAGCGAACGCCCGCTGATCGCCGGTCTGTCAGCGGATGTCACCGTGTTCGTCGACGGGCGGAAGCGCTAAGTCATGGCAAGCGCCGCTGCCCCCGGCCGCGGCGGGCAAGCCCCGGCGGTAGCGACACCGATCGAGGATGTCGCGCAGCTCCCGACACAGAACCACCTGTTGCTGATCGTCGGCGTGATGGCCGCGACCCTTTTGCAGGTGCTCGACATCACGATTGCCAATGTCGCAATTCCGCACATGCAATCGACGCTGGGGGCCACACCCGACACAATCAGCTGGGTTCTCACGAGCTATATCATCGCATCCGCCGTAGCGATGCCAATCACCGGCTGGCTGTCCGACAGGGTCGGGTCTCGCCGCCTGTTCATCTGGTCCGTAGCCGGGTTCGTCGCCGCATCAATGCTTTGCGGCATGGCGCAAAACCTCGAGGAGATGGTGATTTTCCGCGCGTTGCAGGGCGTAGCGGGTGCCTTCATTGCGCCTCTCAGTCAGGCCGCGCTGCTCGACACGACACGGCCAAGCCGACAAAGCTCCATGATCGCACTCTGGGGCATGGGCGTGATGATCGGCCCGATCCTTGGGCCCGTGCTGGGCGGATGGATCACCGAGAACTGGTCGTGGCGATGGGTTTTCTACGTGAACGTGCCCGTAGGCGTGATGTGCATCGCCATCCTGATGGCTGAACTCCCCTCCCGCGAAGTCACCAAGCGTCGGTTCGACCTGTTCGGTTTCACAATGATCGCTCTTTGCCTCGGCAGCATTCAACTCTTGCTCGACAGGGGCGCTCAGCTCGACTGGCTTTCGTCCGTTGAGACTTGGCTATACCTCTTCCTGATCATCTCGACTGCCTGGGTCGCGGTGATTCACTTCGCCACCGCGCGGCAACCGCTGTTTGACCGGCTGCTATTTGCGAACGTGAACTTCGTGCTCGCGCTGGTATTCATGGGCGTGGTGGGCGTGGTGATGTTCGCTACGATGGCCCTGCTCCCACCGATGTTGCAGGGCTTGTTCGGTTACGACGTGATCGACACCGGGATGGTGCTGATGCCGCGCGGCGTAGGCGTGCTGATATCGATGCAACTATCGGGCATCCTGCTGCGCAAGGGCGTGGACGCGCGCTGGATGGTCTCGGCCGGCTTCCTGATCGGCGCGTGGTCGCTGTGGCAGATGGCAGGGTGGTCTCTGGACGTGGATCGCTATCACATCGTCATGTCGGGCCTGATCCAGGGCGTCGGTATCGGCCTGGTATTCATCCCCCTGCAGGCGACCGCTTTCGCCACCCTTCCCCCACGTCTGAGAACCGACGGATCGAGCCTGCTCAACCTCACACGGTCTGTAGGGTCGTCGATCGGCATTTCGGTTATGGTGACACTGCTTACGCGCAATACGCAAACCAGCCACAGCGATTTGGCTGCACACGTTACGCCCACGGTCACGTCGATGCTCGACCTATCGTCGCTGCAACGGTTCCAGAGTTATGGCGAGGCTGGCCTGCAGGTGATCGACGGGCTCGTGACCCGGCAGGCCGCCATGATCGCCTACGTGGACGATTTCTACCTGATGATGTGGCTTAGCCTGGCATCAGTGCCGCTGGTCCTGCTGATGCGGAAGAGCGGCGGTCCCGCTGCGCGGCCTGAACCGCCGGCGCACTGAGGGTCTATGTTGGTTGGACGGGGAACCGGGCGGCAAAGCCTGCCGCCCGTCCACATTAGGGCAATCAGCCCTTCTTCAGGTGCCGGCGACCCAGAAGCTCGGCGATCTGCACGGCGTTCAACGCTGCGCCCTTGCGCAGGTTGTCGCTGACGCACCACAGCGCCAGGCCGTTCTCGACCGTCGAATCTTCGCGGACGCGGCTGATGTAGGTCGCACCGTCGCCAGCGCTTTCGATCGGGGTGACGTATCCGCCATCCTCACGCTTATCGACGAGCATGATGCCCGGCGCTTCACGCAGAATGTCCTGCGCCTGCTCGGCCGAAATCTCGCGCTCGAACTCGATGTTGATGGATTCGGAGTGTCCGACGAACACCGGCACGCGAACGCAGGTCGCGACGACCTTGATCTTCGGATCGAGGATCTTCTTCGTCTCGACCACCATCTTCCACTCTTCCTTGGTGGAACCGTCGTCGAGGAACACGTCGATGTGCGGGATCACGTTGAAGGCGATCTGCTTGGTGAACTTACGGCTTTCCACCGCGTCGCCGACGAAGATCGCGCGGCTCTGTTCGAACAGTTCGTCCATGCCCGCCTTGCCGGCACCGGAAACCGACTGATAGGTGCTGACCACCACGCGCTTGATCCCCGCTGCATCGTGCAGCGGCTTCAGAGCAACAACCATCTGCGCGGTCGAGCAGTTCGGGTTCGCGATGATGTTGCGCTTGGTATAGCCGTCAATCGCCTCAGGGTTCACCTCGGGCACGATAAGCGGCACGTCGGGGTCCATGCGGTAGAGCGACGAGTTGTCGATCACCACGCAGCCCGCAGCGGCAGCCTTCGGGGCATATTCCTGTGCCGGGCCAGAACCAGCGGCAAACAGCGCGATATCCCAGCCGGTGAAGTCAAAGTGCTCGATGTTCTTGCACTTGAGCATCTTGCCGGTGTCGCCGAGCTCAATTTCCGTCCCGGTCGAGCGCGGGCTGGCAACCGCCGCCACCTCGTCCATCGGAAACTCGCGCTCCGCCAGAATGGCGAGCATTTCGCGCCCGACATTCCCCGTCGCACCGACAACCGCTACCCGGTAACCCATCACACGCTCCGCTTGATAAAACTCGCGCCCATCTAGGGCGCATAAGGCGCGCCGCAATGCACAAATGCGTTGATCAGGGCAAGCGCCGCTTTGTCACTCCGGCGGGGTTACGCTGTTCTGCTCCAGAAAGCGGAAAATCGTGTCCCACAGGTGTACGCTGATCTTGGGACCACCCACGCTATGCGTGTACCCCGGATAGAGCATCATATCGAACGGCACAGCTTCCGCCTGAAGCTTGGCGATGAGTTCAGAGCTGTTCTCGAAAACCACGTTATCATCCGCCATCCCGTGAATCACGAGCAAGGGGTCGGAGATCTTCGCGGCATCTTCCAGCGCACTCGAGGCGGCATAGGCTGCGGTATCCACTTGCGGCGTGCCCATGTACCGTTCGGTGTAGAACGTGTCGTACAGTTCCCACCGGGTGACAGACGCACCCGCGACACCCGCGGCATAGAGCCCCTGATCGGCCTGAAGCATCTTCAGGGTCATGTAGCCGCCGTATGACCAGCCATAGGTGGCGATCTTGGCCGGATCGACGTAGTCCAGGGCCTTCAGGAATTCCGCGCCTGCGCGCTGATCCTCCACCTCGACAGACCCCATCGCGCGATAGATCGACTTTTCGAACTCGACCCCGCGATTGGAGCTGCCTCGGTTGTCGATTTCGAACCAGATGTAGCCCCGGTCCACGACCGCCTGCTGCAGCGCCCCGCCCCAGCCGCGCGTAACCCTCTGCGAATGGGGGCCGCCATAGTGAAAGAAAAACACCGGATAGCGCTTACCCGGCACCAGATCCGGAGTGATCATTTTCCAGTGCAGCAGAGTGCCATCAGGCCCCTTGATCGTACCGAACTGCGCCGGGCGGTGGCTGGCAATATAAGGCGCGTAGGGGTGATCGGCGTTGAGCGCGTTCTCCTCCACCCAAGCCAGATGCTTGCCCGTGCCGTCGGCCAGATAGACCTGCTTGGGCTGCGTATCAGACGATCGGGTGATGAGCATTGTCTTGCCCTTCCCGTCCATCGTCGCCGCGCTGTCGAATGCCGGATCGGTCAGCCGTTTGGGCGATCCACCCCTCCGGTAATCCAGCGAGTAGACTTGCACGGCCGTTACGTCATCAAGCGTGCCGGTGAAGTATAGCCTGCCTTCATCCTGATCCACGCCCGTGAGCTTTGTGACCACCCACGGGCCTCGAGTAAGCTGGTTCCACCGCCCATTCGCAAACCTGTAAAGATGACCGAACCCATCGCGTTCCGACCACCAAATCACGCTTCCATCCTGCAGGAAGCGATAATTGTCCGTCAGGTTGATCCAGTGCCCGGCGGCGGCCGTCTCGCTGAACAGCAACCTGCTCGTGCCCGTCGCGGGATCAACCGCCAACATGTCGAGTGTGGTCTGTCCCCGGTCGATCCGCTGGACATAAAGCGTCTTGCCATCAGGCGCCCAGTCCACCCGCGCGAGATAGATATCCCGTTCGGCCCCAAGGTCGACCTCGACACGGTTGCCGCCATCGGGGTCCAGAACGAACAGCTTCACGTCCACGTTGGGCGTGCCCGCCGCAGGGTAGCGCTGCTCGAAAGTCCGGGTGCCGGTGGCGCCAATAGCCGCGCGCGTGACGATACCCACCGGAGCCTCGTCAAATCGCTCCACGGCGATGCGTCGATCATTGGGTGCCCACCAATAGCCGGTCAGCCGATCCATCTCTTCCTGAGCGACGAACTCGGCCTCTCCCCAGCGCACGGTATCCGTTTCCTGGGGCGTGACTGGAACAGCCTCGTCCCCAACGGTTCCAACCCACAGCCGCCCATCCCGCACAAACGAGAGGTAGCGCCCCGTATCGCTGAGAGCGGGGTTTAGTTCGGTTTCTTCACTGTCGGTCAGGCGAGTGATCGAGCCATCCAGGGCAGCCAGATAGAGATCGCCGTCCAGCGGCACGAGGATCGCCTTGCCGTCGGCCGACCAGTCGTAAGTGACGATGCCCTTCAGCGACCCGATGCGAAGCCTCTCGCGCTGCATCTTCTCGTCTTCCGACAGTTCGCGGCCCGAGCCGAGCTTCTCGGAATCAACCAGCATCCGCCAAACGCCCGTCTCGCGATCGAAGGCCCATAGGTCATAGCGTTGGCGATCATCCGGCCGGTCACGCAGCAAAGTCAGATAGCGGCCATCGGGCGACAGCTTCGCCAAGCGCGGACTGGCCCCGTCGAGAGATGGGCTGCCGAACACGCGTTCGAACGTCAACTGGCCTGCTTGCGTCGCAACCACTGGGCTCACCTCATTCTGTGCAGCGGCGATAGCGGGGCTTACTGCTAGAGCAAAGGCGCTGACAGCCGACAGACATGGCAGGAATCGCAAGAAAGGCACTCCAGGCAAACGAAAAGGGGCGCCCCGGTGTTCCGGAGCGCCCCTCTTGTTACATCTGAAATCAGATTGTGAAAGGGCTTAGCCCTGGTTCACCGGCTGCTTGCGCTCAGCAATACGAGCGCGCTTACCAGTGCGGCCGCGCAGGTAGTAGAGCTTCGCACGACGCACGACGCCGCGACGAACCACTTCGATGCTGTCGACGTTCGGCGAGTAGAGCGGGAAAACGCGCTCGACACCTTCGCCGAAGCTCAGCTTGCGGACCGTGAAATTGCTGTTGATGCCGCGGTTCGACCGGGCAATGCACACGCCTTCATAGTTCTGAACGCGGGTGCGCTCACCTTCGACAACGCGCACGCCAACGCGCACCGTGTCGCCGGGGCGGAATTCGGGAACAGTCTTGCTCTCGTTGAAAGCCGCGATGGCTTCCGCTTCGAGATCCTGGATCAGACCCATGATGGGCTCCTTCAATCCTCGCGCCGCGCGCCAGAGGCAGACTGGTCCCGAGCACCCCAGTGGCGCTCCCAAAGGTCCGGTCTGCGTAACCGTGTGTCTTGATCGCTCATGGCTTTACGCCATGCCGCGATCTTCGCATGATCCCCCGATCGCAGCACTTCAGGGATCGTGCGCCCTTCCCATTCAACAGGTCGGGTATATTGCGGGTATTCGAGTAGGCCTTCTTCGAAGGATTCCTCGGACCCGCTGGAAGGCGCGCCCATTACGCCGGGAAGCAGGCGAATGCAAGCATCGAGAATGGCCAGCGCCGCCGGCTCTCCGCCCGACAAAACGATGTCGGCCAAGCTGACCTCTTCAACATCACGACCAGCAAAAATCCGCTCGTCAAAACCCTCGAACCGGCCGCACAGGATCGTCACGCCAGGCCCCGCCGACAATTCGCGAATTCGGTCCTGCGAGATCGGCTTGCCGCGCGGCGTCATCGCCATCACGGGGCAATCGGGGTGCAGCGTCCGCGCATGGTCGATTGCTGCGGACAGTACGTCCGCCTTCAGCACCATACCAGCGCCGCCGCCTGACGGGGTATCGTCGACCGTGCGGTGCTTGTCCGTAGCGAAATCGCGGATCTGGACCGTATCCAGCGACCACGCCCCTTCCGACAGAGCCCGGCCCGCCAGCGAAATGCCAAGCGGCCCGGGGAACATCTCTGGATAGAGGGTAAGGACGGTCGCGGCGAAGGTCATCCTTCGGCGAAGTCCTGGGTGACCACCAGCCGGGTTGCATCCCATTCAGGCACCGCTTCGGCACGCATCGGCACCATGAAGCGTTTGCCATCCGGCCGTTCGATCTCGATCACGTCACCCGCGCCGAAGTTCTCGACCGCAACGACTGCTCCAAGCGACTGGCCCGTGTCCGACACAGCAGCGACGCCGATCAGGTCGGCGTGATAATACTCTCCCTCGCCCAGAGCAGGCAGCGCCGTACGGGGAATGGAGAGCAGAGTGCCGCGAAGTTTCTCCGCCGCGGTCCGGTCCGGTATTTCGGCGAAACGCGCGATTGCCCCGCCCTTGCCGTCCTCGCGCAGCTTTTGGAGGGAGAGGCCCCCATCGTTGAAGCTGCGATGGGCCGACAAAGTCGCGATCCCATCGCCGAATAGCTTCAGACGGACCTCGCCCGTCACGCCGTGTGCGCCGATGATGGCGGCGAGCGTAACGGGCTGGTCCCGCATCAGGCTTAGCCCTCAGCCTGTTCCTCACTGGCTTCAGCAGCCGGAGCTTCTTCTGCCGCTACTTCAGGAGCAGCAACTTCTTCGGTCACTTCTTCAACCGCAGCTTCTTCAACCGGAGCTTCGGCAGCAGCCTTGGCGGCTTCCTCAGCGGCGGCAATCTTCGCGGCGCGCTCTTCAGCGCGTTCCTTGGCCTTGTCGCCCGGTTCAGCCTTCTTCGGGTTGTTGCGCGCTGCGCGTTCCTTGATGCCGGCGGCGTCGAGGAAGCGAGCAACGCGGTCAGTCGCCTGCGCGCCACAACCGACCCAGTAACGGGCACGGTCTTCGTTGATCTTCACGCGGTTGGCGTCATCCTTGGCGAGCAGCGGGTTGTAGGTACCGATCTGCTCCAGATACTTGCCGTCGCGCGGGGCACGGCTGTCCGACACCACGATACGGTAATACGGACGCTTCTTGCTGCCGCCGCGCGAAAGCCTGATTGCAACTGCCATGGTAACTTACCTTTCCAATTCAAACCGTTGAAATTCAATTCTTCTTCAAAAGATTCTGGAGGTTGGCCGGCACTTGTGCGCCGCCGCCCAAGCCGGGCATTCCGCCCCCGCCCAGACCGCCGAGCCCACCGCCGCCGAACAGCGCGCCGAGCCCCTTGAGCCCGCCCATCTTCTTGATCTGCTTCATCGCGCGACCCATTTCCTGGTGCATCTTCAGCAGCTTGTTCACTTCCTGAACGCTGGTGCCCGAACCCGACGCCACGCGCTTCTTGCGCTTGGCATTCATCAATTCAGGGCGCTGGCGCTCTGTCGGGGTCATCGAGCCGATGATCGCATCCATGTGGACGAGAACCTTGTCGTCCACCCCGCCGGCGGCCATCGCCTGCTTGGCTTTCTTCATGCCCGGCATCATGCCGGCAATGGAACCGAGGCCGCCCATCTTCTGCATCTGCGCCAGTTGGGTGCGCAGGTCGTTCATGTCGAACTGGCCCTTGAGCATCCGCTCGGCCAGCTTGTCGGCATCTTCCTTCTCGATCGTCGCCGCGGCCTTCTCGACGATGGAGACGATGTCGCCCATGCCAAGAATACGGCCCGCCACGCGGCCGGGATGGAACGGCTCGATCGCGTCGAGCTTTTCGCCGGTACCTGCGAACTTGATCGGCTTGCCGGTCACAGCGCGCATGGAAAGCGCCGCACCGCCGCGGGCGTCGCCATCCATACGGGTAAGCACGACACCGGTTAGCGGCACTTCGTCAGAGAAGCTCTGCGCGACGTTCACCGCATCCTGACCGGTGAGCGAATCGACCACCAGAAGCACTTCAGTCGGCGTCGCGACACTGGCGACGGCCTTCATCTCGGCCATCAGCGCGGCGTCAACGTGGAGACGGCCCGCGGTATCGAGAAGCAGCACGTCCACGGCCTGCAAGCGCGCCGATTCGAGCGCGCGCCGGGCGATGTCGACCGGCTGCTGACCCTGAACGATCGGCAGGGTCGCTACTTCGACCTGCTCGCCAAGAACCTTAAGCTGTTCCTGCGCGGCCGGACGATTGACGTCGAGCGACGCCATCAGCGCCTTCTTGCCGTGCTTCTCGCGGATCAACTTGCCGAGCTTGGCGGTCGTGGTTGTCTTACCGGAGCCCTGCAGGCCGACCATCATGATGACGACGGGCGGCTTCGCGTCGAGGACCAGCGGCGCCGCATCCTCGCCGCCCAGCATCTCGACCAGTTCGTCGTTGACGACCTTGACGACCTGCTGACCGGGAGTGACCGAGCGCAGAACCTGCTGACCAATGGCCTTTTCGGTTACGCTGGCGATGAAATCGCGCGCCACCGGCAGAGCAACGTCCGCTTCCAGAAGGGCGACGCGCACTTCGCGCATCGCTTCGCGAACGTCGGCTTCGTTCAGCGCGCCGCGCCCGCGCAGACGGTCGAAGACCCCGGTCAGGCGATCGGACAGCGTATCGAACATGGCGTCGCGTCACTCCAAAATCGCCAAACGCCAAAAACGCCGGCGGACGAAACCTCGTCAGCCAGCGTGTCGCTCAGCACTGCTACCGCATTCAAATGCGGCGATAATTTTCAAATGGTGGAGCCGAGGGGGATCGAACCCCTGACCTCTACAATGCCATTGTAGCGCTCTCCCAGCTGAGCTACGGCCCCGATCCATTTATCCGGCGTGCCCTGGGAGGCCCGCCATTCCCGAACCATCCGGCCCGGGAGCGCCGCCTTTATGGGCGGCTTTTCCAAATCGCAAGCCCCAATTCGCCAAAGATTTGCTTTGGCGAATTGGGTGCACGATCAGTTGTCGTCGTCGTTGCTGTCGCCGCCGGCGATTTCGCCGAGGTCGTCATCACCGCCGAGATCGACATCATTATCGGGCGAATCTTCGCCTTCATCGATATCTTCCAGATCATCATCAGCCAGATCGCTGTCCTGCTCCTCTGGCTCCTTGGCCTTCTGGGCTTCTTCGAACGGGATCGGCTGCTTGGACTTGAGAACCGGTTCCGGGTACCACTGGTTACCGCACTCAATGCAGTTCACCGGCTCACTCTTGCCGAGATCGTAGAAGCGCTCACCGCACTTGGGACAGGTACGCTTGGCGCCCCATTCTGGCTTCACCATGGAAATATCCTCATTGGCCCGCCCATCGGACGTGCTTGAAAGAAAAATGCCGGGACTTGATGGTAGCGCCTTGCGCCATAATCAAGAGCGGCGCGCGCCTTGCCACAGGGCATTGGCGCTGTCAAAAGCCGCCCGCTTCCCGATTTGAGAGCTATCTTGCACACCAATTCCGAAACTTCCGCGCGTCCGCGCCGCTTTATCCCCGCAGGCCCCCTCACCGGCCGCATTCGCGTCCCCGGTGACAAGTCGATCAGCCACCGTTCCTTGATGTTCGGTGCGCTGGCTGTGGGCGAAACTCGCGTAACGGGCCTGCTGGAAGGCGAGGATGTGATGGCCACCGCCGCCGCGTTGCGCGCGATGGGCGCCAGGATTGAGCGCGAAGGCGAAGGCGCATGGCGCATCAACGGCGTAGGTGTGGGCGCCCTGCTACAGCCAGAAACGCCGCTGGAGATGGGTAATTCCGGCACCTCGACGCGGCTTCTGATGGGCCTGATCGCCAGCCATGCGATCACCGCAACTTTCACCGGCGACGCTAGCCTGTCGAAGCGGCCGATGGGCCGCGTGACAGAACCGCTGGGACTGATGGGCGCGGATTTCTCCGGAACCACCCTGCCCCTAACGGAGCGCGGACTAAGCCCCGCTGTACCGATCACCTATCGGCTGCCCGTCGCGAGCGCACAGGTGAAGAGCGCCGTACTACTGGCCGCACTGAACACTGCGGGCATCACCACGGTGATCGAACCAGTGCCTACCCGCGATCACACGGAGCGGATGCTGAAGGGATTCGGCGCCGACCTGTGGGTCGAAGAAGAAAATGGAGAGCGCGTCATTCGCCTGCGTGGCGAGGCGGAACTGCGGCCGCAGGTTATCGACGTGCCGGGAGATCCATCGTCCGCCGCTTTCTTCGTCGTGGCCGCTTTGCTGGTGCCGGGCAGTGATCTGGTAATCGAGAATGTCGGCCTCAACCCCACCCGCGCGGGACTGTTCGAAGTGCTCCGCCAGATGGGCGGCCAGATCGAGGAACTCAACGCGCGCGAAGTCGGCGGGGAGCCAGTGGCAGACCTGCGGGTGCGCCACTCCGTTCTCACCGGGATCGAGGTCGATCCCGCCATCGCCCCGAGCATGATCGACGAGTTCCCTGCTCTTTTCGTAGCTGCTTCTCTTGCGAAGGGACGCACAGTCACGACCGGGCTGGACGAACTGCGCGTGAAGGAAAGCGACCGCATTGCCGTCATGGCCGAGGCCTTGCTCCTCGCCGGGGCTAGGGTCGAAGAGCGCGAGGACGGCCTGGTCATCGATGGCACCGGCGGCGCGCCTCTCCCGGGCGGCGTGGACGCGGTGGCGACACATCTTGACCACCGTATCGCCATGTCGATGGCGATAGCGGGTCTGGCCAGCAACGCAGGTGTGGAGGTGGACGATACCCGTCCGATCGCGACCAGCTTCCCGCAGTTCGAAGCCCTGCTGGACGGCGCGACCAGCGTCGCCTGACGGATTACGCCGGGCTGGACAGCTTCATCAGCACCAGCCCGGAAACGATCAGCACAGCGGCGCTGACGCGCATCAGGCTGACGGATTCGCCCAGCACCACGATACCGACCACGAACGCGCCAACGGCGCCAATTCCGGTCCAGACGGTGTAGGCCGTGCCGAGCGGAAGCGTCTTCATCGAAAGCGCCAAGAGGCCGATACTGAAGGCCATCGCAACGAACGTGATCGCGACGGGGCCCGGCCTCGTCAGGCCTTCAGACAGCTTCATGCTGTAAGCCCACACGACTTCCAGAATACCGGCAACGAACAGCATGGCCCAAGCCACAGCAGCCTCCATCAAAGTTAGCTGCCGGGCCGTCCCGGTCTTGACCGCCCACCCGTCTTATACGGATGGACACGCAGGACGTGGCCTGCGCGCGCCCGAGATAGGACACGCGTCACAGGTTCTCAACACCGCACATGCGCACTAAAGGGCGGCGATGATTATCGCGGTCGATGGCCCCACAGCCTCTGGCAAAGGCACCATAGCAAAGGCGCTCGCCGCCCATTTTGGCCTCCCGCATCTCGATACCGGGCTGCTCTATCGCGCCGTTGGCCGGCAGGTCGCTCTCAACGGCGGAGATACCGCCAACTCCGCAGATGCGCTGGCGGCTTGCGGATTTTCGGACGAATTGCTCTCCGATCCGGAACTGCGAAGCGAAACCACGGGCGGCCTGGCTAGCCGCGTGTCGGTCCATGCGGCGGTCCGCGAGGCGCTGTACGAACGCCAACGCCGCTTCGCACTTCAACCCGGCGGCGCGGTTCTGGATGGGCGTGACATCGGCACGGTGATCGCGCCTGACGCAGAGGTTAAGCTCTTCGTCACCGCCAGTGTTGAGGCGCGCGCGCTGCGGCGCTGGAAGGAGATGCGCGAGCGCGGGGAAACCCGCTCGCTTGCGGAAATCGAGGAAGACCTACGCCGCCGTGACGAGCGCGATCGGTCGCGGGAGGAAGCTCCTCTACGTGCGGCTGACGACGCCATCCTTCTCGACACCTCGAACCTTGATCGGGACGAGGCCATCAACGCAGCTATTACAGCTGTCGAAGGGGCGCTTCTCCTGGCGAAGTGATCGGGGAACCGATGCCAGACACGCCGTTTAAACGGCGAGCTTCGCCACCCTCCCGAAGGTATCCTCTTCGCCAACACTCGCGTGGTAGACCATGATTTCGCCGATGCCCTTCAGCATCATCGCCTCTGGCGTGCCGAAATCACCCCGTTCCCGCGCGCGGAGCCATGTGCTTTCCGAGATGGCGATGCCATTCATTGGCGCGGTATTCTGAAGCCGCGCGGCGACGTTCACAGTGTCGCCCCAGTAATCGTAGGCCATGCGCGTCGCGCCGATAACACCGCCCACCACCGGCCCGCTATGGATTCCTACACGTAGGCCCACGTCGACACCCGCCACCTTGCGCAGTTCCGCCACGCCTTCGATCACGGCGCGGGCGAAGGATATGGCGGCGTCCGCGCTATTCTGGCTTTCGACGTTTCCGCCCGCGATCGCGAGATAGGAATCGCCGACGGTTTTCACCTTCTCAACGGCCCACTCGGCCGCGCAACGGTCCGCGTGATTGAAGAAGCTGTTGAGCAGTTCCACCAGATGGCCGGGTGATATGCGCTTCGTCAGCGCGGAGAAGCCGACCATGTCGATGAAGATCACACTGGCGTCAGCATAGGAATCTGCGACCACCCGCCCATCGCGAATGCGCTGCACGGCCGCCATCGGCAGCATGTTGTGGACGAGTTCCTCGTTGCGCCGCCGCTCTGCGTCCAGCCCGTCTGCCAAAACGAAGGCGGAACGGCTCGTGCGTCCAACGGCAAGGTTGATCGCGAACATGATCACCGCACCGCTGAAATAGCTGAGCACTGCGAAGGGAAATGCAGGGTCGCCCACGTCACCCAGGACAGCACCCAACCACCCGAGCATATCGGCGCCGAGCCAGGCGATGAACATCTTGGGGCGCCCGGCCAGTGTCACCGCTGCGAATGCAGTAAGGATCAGGCGATTGATCACCGTCACCGCGTGAACCATCGAGTCGGCATGTTCGAGGTAATCGAACAGAACGCTGTTAGCCCTGCCCACCGCGAGAGAAAGCAGCAGCAACGCGACGAAATCAATGACCGGATGGCGGACGTACTGGTCCCAGAATGTCATGCAGATGTACCCGCCAGCCACCAGCAGCGACAAGCCCAGGTAGACCGCCAGACGAGCGTTCTCTGCCTGCGATACGAAGTTGGGGTTCACCACCAGATAGGCGAGCGCCGAGACCATGAAGATACTGCAATAGAGCCGCACGAACGGCAGGCGCAGTGTGCGCGCCGTTACGTTGTAACGCGCCTCGGTGCCCTCGTCCGCGAAACGACTGAAAACCCCCGGCTGCTGCTGCATGTGCTCCCCTCGCCCGATAGTCATCGCGGCTTATCGACCTTGGGACAGCCCTAGGCTGCCAATTGTAAATATCCGCTTTCCCGGCCGTCCGGTCTTCACCTCCACGGGAATCGGCTTTTACTTGCGTTCAGACCCCTCTTTCCTTATGTGCGCGCCCGTTCGATGGGGCTTATTGCTCGGTCGAGGGAACAGGGCCACGCATCTAAGGATGGCTCTTCAACACAAGCGGAACTGGCTCGCTGGCGGGTAATCCTGCGGCAGCCAAATCGCCTTCCCTCCCCGACGGAAAGTTCCTGAGAACGCTCGCGGCAGCATTCGGCTCTGCGGGCGGTACGGCCACAAAGACCGGCGGAAACAACCGCTTGGCCGGAAAACATAGAGTCAGGAACAACTCCTATATGGCAACCACTGCCAACCCCACTCGCGACGATTTCGCGAAACTTCTCGACGAACAGCTCGGCGGCGCCGACGGCGGCTTTGAAGGCCGCGTCGTAAAGGGCACCGTCACCGCGATCGAAAACGGCATGGCCGTGATCGACGTCGGCCTGAAGAGCGAAGGCCGCATCTCCCTGCGCGAATTCGCGCGTGGTGAAGAAGAACAGCCCCCTCTCAATGTTGGCGACGAAGTCGAAGTCTTCGTTGATCGCGTGGAGAACGCGGACGGCGAAGCGATGCTCAGCCGTGACCGCGCCCGCCGCGAAGCCGCGTGGGACAAGCTGGAAAGCGAATTTGGCGAAGGCAAGCGCGTCGAAGGCCGCATCTTCGGCCGCGTGAAGGGTGGCTTCACCGTCGACCTCGACGGCGCCGTTGCCTTCCTCCCCGGCTCGCAGGTCGATATCCGCCCGGTCCGCGACGTGACCCCGCTGATGGACATGCCGCAGCCGTTCCAGATCCTGAAGATGGATCGTCGCCGCGGCAACATCGTCGTGTCGCGCCGCGCCGTTCTGGAAGAAACCCGCGCCGAACAGCGCAGCGAGCTGATCGACAAGCTGTCCGAAGGTCAGGTTATCGAAGGCGTCGTGAAGAACATCACCGATTACGGTGCGTTCGTTGACCTCGGCGGCATCGACGGCCTGCTCCATGTCACCGACATGAGCTACAAGCGGGTCAATCACCCGAGCGAAGTGATCAATATCGGCGACACCGTCACCGTGCAGATCGTCCGCATCAACGCCGAAACCCAGCGCATCAGCCTGGGCATGAAGCAGCTGGAAAGCGATCCGTGGGAAGGCGTTGCCGCCAAGTACCCGGTTGGCGCCAAGGTGAGCGGCACCGTCACCAACATCACCGAGTACGGCGCGTTCGTCGAACTGGAAGCTGGCATCGAAGGCCTGGTCCACGTTTCGGAAATGAGCTGGACCAAGAAGAACGTCCACCCCGGCAAGATCGTCTCGACCTCGCAGGAAGTGGAAGTCATGGTTCTCGAGGTCGATTCCGACAAGCGTCGCATCAGCCTTGGTCTCAAGCAGGCCCAGCGCAACCCGTGGGAAGAGTTCGCCGAAAAGCACCCGGTCGGTTCGACCGTGGAAGGCGAAGTCAAGAATGCGACCGAATTCGGTCTGTTCATCGGTCTTCCGGGCGACGTGGATGGCATGGTTCACATGTCCGACATCGCTTGGGGCATCTCGGGCGAAGACGCGCTGGCGCTGCACCGCAAGGGTGAAGAGGTCAACGCAGTCGTTCTCGACGTCGACGTCGAGAAGGAACGCATCAGCCTCGGCATGAAGCAGCTTGAAAAGGGTGCTCCGGCAGCCGGCGGCGTTGCTGCCAGCGGCGGCAGCCTGAAGCGCAACGACGTTGTCACCGTCACCGTTCTCGAAGTCCGCGATGGCGGTCTGGAAGTTCAGGCTGGCGACGACGGCGCAACCGGCTTCATCAAGCGTTCGGACCTCGGCCGCGACCGCGACGAACAGCGTCCGGATCGCTTCCAGGCTGGTCAGAAGCTCGATGCCATGGTCATCGGCTTCGACCGTTCGAAGAAGCCGAACTTCTCCGTCAAGGCGCGTCAGATCGCCGAAGAGAAGCAGGCTGTCGAACAGTACGGTTCGTCGGACTCGGGCGCATCGCTCGGCGACATCCTCGGCGAAGCGCTGAAGAAGCAGTAAGCTTCTCCGGCATCAGCCGACATGAAAAAGGCCCGTCCGCTCAGCAGAGCGGGCGGGCCTTTTCAATTTCAGAGCCGCATCCTAACCCAAGGACATGCTAGCCCACTGCCAGTGCGGAAACCTGACCGCCAAGATTGCCGACGACGCCCAGCCGATGGTGGTGATGTGCCATTGCATCGACTGCCAGCGCCGTAGTGGATCTCAATTCGGGTCGATCGCCTACTATCCGGTCGCCGCTGTGGTTATTGCCGGACGCGTGCAGGAATTCACGCGAGCAACTGATTCCGGAAACGCGTTCACCACCGGATTTTGCCCGAGTTGCGGCAGCACGGTTTATGCTCGCACCAGCAGGATGCCCGAGATCGTGGGCGTGACCGTGGGCACGATTGCCGACCCGGCATTTCCCCGCCCGCTCCGCTCGGTCTATGAACAGAGCAAACACCACTGGATCGAGCTACCGGATTCAATCACCCACCATACTCGCGGACGGGACAGCTGATATGTCACTGCAAGTTCACCAGTTTCCCTGCCTCTCGGACAACTACGGTTTTCTGCTGCACGATCCGGACAGCCAGGAAACCGCCTGCATCGATACGCCGGATGCGGAGGCATACCTGCGCGAAGCAGCCGCACGTGGCTGGCGTATCACGCAGATCTGGAACACCCACTGGCACCCTGATCACGCGGGAGGGAATGCCGCGATCATGGAAGCGACCGGCTGCACCGTCGTGGCTCCTGCCATCGACTCGCCAAAGATCGCGGGCGTTGATCGCGCGGTGGCTGGCGGAGACACTGTTATGCTGGGCAACTGGACATCTGACGTCATTGACGTTGGCGGGCACACGCTCGGCCACGTGGCCTACCACCTGGCTACCGCGCACATCGCCTTTGTCGGCGATTCCCTGTTCGCGCTGGGCTGCGGGCGTATGTTTGAAGGGACGGCGGACCAGTTCTGGTCCAGCCTCTCGCGGCTCAAGGCGCTGCCGCCTGAAACCAGCCTCTACTGCGCACACGAGTACACCGCGAGCAATGCCCGCTTCGCGCTACACGCCGATCCTGAAAATGCCGAACTGCGGCTCTACGCCGATGAGATCGAGCGCCTGCGAGCAAGCGGCACGCCGACGGTGCCGACACGGCTGTCGCGCGAGTTGGCTACCAACCCGTTCTTGCGCGCCGATGATGAGGAAATTCAAAGCCGTTGGGGTGGCTCAAACCCGGTAGAGACCTTCGCCCGCCTGAGGGCCGCCAAGGACAGCTTCTAGCAGCTGTCCCGGCGGATAAACCTCAGAGGGCTGAAATCACCTCGTTCACGAGCTTCTGATCCGCCGCCGAATCGTGCTTCGACGCGATCAGGCCGCGGGCAGCTTCGGTCGCCGCAGTAGCTGCGCTGGCGCGAAGCTGCTCAACCGCACTGCGTTCCGCACCGGCAATCTTGTCTTCAGCCATGCGCTCACGGCGAGCGATCAGCGCCTTGGTGTCAGCTTCGGCCTTCTTGACGATACCGTCCGCTTCGACCTTGGCGTTTTCGATCATCGCCGCAGCGTCCTTTTCGGCGCCGGCGATCTTGGCCGCGTATTCGTTGCGCAGAGCCTCAGCCTCGGCGCGCAGCGCCTTCGCTTCTTCCAGCTGCGTACGGATTGCGGCGATCTTGGAATCAAGACCGCCGGTGATCAGCTTCGGCACACCCTTCCAGATGAGAATGCCGATGAACACCAGCATCGCCAGCCCGACCCACTGGAAAGCCTCGAGGTCCAGTGCGGAAGGCTGAACTTGCTGCTCGGTGTGAGCGCTGGCATCGGCGCCTTCCATGGCGTGCGCCATTCCAGGGTCGTCCGTCGTGAAGACTTCGGGCGGATGCTCAACCATGGGTCATGATCTTCTTCACTGCGGCAACTGCCGTCTTGTCAGTCACGGTCACGCCAGCAAGCCGAGCCACGATATCGCGCGCAGCTTCACCAGCAACGCTTTCGATTTCGGCTGCAGCTTCGGCACGGGCCGTTTCGATCCGCTGCTCGGCTTCCGCCAAGCGCTCGTCGATCTTCTTCTGGGCAGTTGCCAGCTTCTTCTCAGTCTTGGCCGCGGCATCTGCCTTGGCCTGACCGATCAGAGCCTGGGCTTCCGCGCGGTTCGCGTTTTCACGCTCCCTCCACGCGGCTTCCTGCTCGTCCGCCGCATCGCGAGCTGCCTGGGCGGCCGCGAGGTCGGCGGCGATCTGGCCGTCGCGTTGGGCGACGGTGTCCATCACCTTGGGCACCATTCCCCGACCGACGACGAAGAACACCAGGCCGAAAATGATCAGCAACCAGAATATCTGGCTGGAGTAGGTATCGGCTAACTGGGCTATCTGGGGCATCGGCCGGTCCGGTAATCCAAAGTGAGGGCCAGAGTATCTTAGGCGACGAAGATCAGGATCATCGCAACGACGAACGCCAGCAGGCCGAGAAGTTCGGCAGCGGCGAAGCCGATGAACAGACGACCCTGCTGACCGTCAGCGGCACCCGGATTGCGCAGCGCGCTCTCAAGGAACGAACCGAAGACGTTACCCACGCCGATGGCGGCAATGCCCGCGCCGATCGCTGCGAGGCCGGCACCGACCAGCTTGGCTGCTTCCATGTCCATGTCTAAACTCCTTTTCGAAACTCGTTGAAATAACTTAGTGAAGGTTCTCGGCGTCGTTGATGTAAAGCGACGTCAGCAACGCGAAGACGTAAGCCTGGATACCGCAGACCAGCACTTCCAGCGCGCAGATCGCAATCATCAGGATAAAGCTGGGCAGGCCGATCATCGCGCCCCAACCCGCGCCGGCATTGACGCTGTCGATCACGAAGCTCGACAGCACTTCCAGCAGCACGTGACCAGCCATCATCGCCACGAACAGTCGCAGCGCAAGGCTGAACGGCCGCACCATGAACGAGATCAGTTCAATCACCGGGATCAGCCACATCAGCCACAGCGGCGTGCCGTGCGGCACGAACAGGCTGAAGAAGTGCAGACCATGCTTCCAGAAGCCGACGATCAGCACGATCGCAAAGCTCAGCACGGCCAGCACACCGGTTACGGTGAAGTGGCTGGTGAATGTGAAGGGATGGACGCCGAGCAGGCCGAGCGGGAGCAGGCCGAGCAGGTTGGCGAACAGGATGAACATGAACAGCGAGAAGATGTAGGGCACATACTTGCGCCCGCCCTTGCCCACGTTCGCTTCCAACATGTCGTCGATGAAGCCCGTGAAGGATTCAACCGCCATCTGCCAGCGACCAGGGACGAGTTGGCGCTTCAGGCCACCCGCGACAAACACCGTGAGCACGACGGCGGCAATAGCCATCCACAACGCGCTGTTGGTGAAGGCGATGTTATAGCCCGCCAGCTCCCAGTTCTGCGAACCGAACATCGGCTCGATCGTGAACTGGTGCATCGGATCGACTTTGGCCTCGGCTGCCACCTGACTTCGTGTCCCCAACATTGCAAAACGCGGCGCCCGCTCGCCAATCCACCAAGGATCAGTCGGGACGCCGGTTGGAAATCCGGATAATGTTCCTGAAGGCAACGACTATTCCGAGGAACAGCATCACCAACAGACCCCAGGGCGATGTGCCGGCGAAGTAATCAATTACCCAGCCAATCACCGCGCCACCAAGAAGCCCACCAAGCAATTCCGCAAGAACGCGATTGCCGAGCTTGTAGCCCGCATCCGCGCCCTGAATTTGCGGCCGGTTGCGCTTTTCTTCGCGCTCGCGGGCAGCCTTAAGCCGCTCTTCGAGCGCGTCGATCCGCACGTCCTCACCGATGGGTTCCCGACCGGGCTTATCGTCGCTCATGCTGGCCTCCAAAGTCAGGAGTTTCCGGCATGGGCAAAGACCTGCCCGCCGAGGGCGCCGACCCCTTAGGCGGGGGTCACAACCAAGTCAACCGGCTGGCAGCATCGCGAACCCGCCAGTGACATCATTCACTGCGTACTAAGGGCAGCGCGGGTCGCGGCGGGCGGTGCCGTTCTTGGTTTCCCACGATCCGTCCGGCGCCTGATACTTGAGGCCGTTTTCCAGCCGTCCGATCAGGATGCAACCCTGGGTGAAGGCGTATTCCTGCAACGTAGCCGGCGGCTGCGCAGCCTGCGCGCGCTCTGCATAGTTGGCGCGGCGACGAATATTGATGTTCGACACAAGGTCGCGGACCGAAGCAGACTGATCGCCCACAACGCCGAGGTAGCCGTCCATCTTTTCTCCCACCTGCCCGGCCTGACGCGCGGCATCGTAGGCAGGGTCACGCTGGGCATTCGCCGGCGCAGCCACGGCGAGGCCGGCCAGAATCAGGCCGCCGGCCAAAGCCTTGGGCATCATTCCGGCGAAAATGCGGTTCATGGCCATCTCAAAAGATCTCCGGGTTCGCTTCAATGTTCTGGCGAACGTCATCCGCCAGACGATAAATCACTTCCTGTTTGATGTTGATGTTGAGCTCGATCACGATTGGCTCGTTGGGTGCGGTTACGGATATGCACCCCCCGGCCAGCCCCGAGCCCAGCACCGCCATCAATCCTGCTATCGGCCCGCGCATCCCCATTCGGGGCATATGCACCTGCCGTGCAGCCTTGGTCAAATCGGGTGCGATCATGGGTTTTCCTCGCTTTCGCGGCGCTGAATGAGGTTGTCATCTGGGGTTGGGCTTTCCCGCGGCGCGGGCAACGGGTTGCCGTTCGCGTCGCGGGGGATTCGATTGCCCTGCACGTCGAGCAGTCCGACGTCCGCCGAACGCGGGTCTTTCACCGCGGCGGGATCGTAAAGCGAACGCAGGTTGCTCATCAGGGTGTAGAACTGGGCGCGGATGTTCACGTCCAGCCGGATCGGCAGGCCGGAGACAGCGCGAGTGAGAAGGTTACGCTTGGCCCCTACTCCCTGGCTAACCCCGTCCATCCGCACGCTGGTGATGATTTCACCGGCCAGATCGCCGTCCATTGTCACCATCATCTGGCGGTAGTCGAGCGAGCGCAGGGCGTCGAAGGCGAGGTTGGCCATCGTGCCGAGATCCTCATACGTCAGTTCGCCGACGTATGAGACATTGCCACCCGGTTCTCGGGACAGCAAAATCCCATCTTCAAGATGCCCGAAGCCCATGGCGTCGAACACGATCGGCACCGTCCCGTCGAAGGTGCCCGTGGCGGAAATGTTGCCCAGTTCCATCCTTTCGATGAACCGCCCCGCGTCCAACCCTTCGACTTCGAATACGTAGCGCCGCACTTCCGATGCGCCGAAAGTAATGTTCACGGGGCGCATAGTTAGCGTTCCCCCCATGAACGGCCACCGGGCGCCCTCGACCACCAGCACTTCCCCGCCGCGAAGCTGGAACGACACCGTTCCGTCCATGACCTCAATGCCGGGATTAACCGACTGAAGGCGAAGGCTCTGAGCCGGCGCCGTGGTGAGTCCAATCAAGTCTGCGAACACAACCGTGCCCGAAGCACCCTTGACCGGCCCGAATGCGGCAGCGAAATCAAGCGCTTCGCTGGAGAACTGCCCGGTGCTTCTGACGCTGTTCTCATCCCATTCTATCCGGCCCCGCCCTGTCACCTTGCCGCGCGTTTCGGCAATCAGACCGAACGCAAGCTGCGTCAGTGTTTCAGGTTGCAGAAGTCCGTCGAAAACCAGGCCCGGAACAGCGAGATCAGCACGGCCCCGGCTCGTGGACAGGTCGTGCACGATGTCCACGTTGGTAACAATGCGCCCGGTCAACGGCTCCCGCAGAGGCGCCCTGGCGGTGATCCGGTTATCCACCAGCGTTAGCGTGGCGCCTTCGGCCTCAAGCGGCTCGAACCGGGCTGCCTGAGCGCGGTCATGCACCCGGAACGAGCCTTCGCTGAGCGAAAGTGTGCCATCGGCGAAGCGCCACGCGCCGTTCGCCCCCAACAAGTCCAACGACACTGCAAACAGGCGAACATCGGCGCCGTAAAACCTGCCGGAAATATCGTCGCCGATCTGGGCGGAGAGGTCGCTGAGAGCAAACTTGGTCGGGGTTTCCGCAGGGCCGAGCGTGACGTCAATCTCGCGTGCCGTCAGTGCGCCGGGCCATGCGAAGCCAACTGGCCCGCTACGGATCGCGATGGGTGTTTCGCCCAGGCTTCCGTCGAGCGACAGAGCGGGCGCGCCAGCCGCCACGCGAAGCCCGGCGTCGCCATAGCGAACGATCGCCGATCCGCGAGCGGGACAGAGCGTCAGGCCATTCCCGTCGAGTTCCAGACTGGCGAAGCGCAGCCCATCAAAACGCAACTCGGTACAATCGCGCCACAGCGCCAACCCACGCGCGTCTGACCAGTTGCCGGACACCGGCAGGATCAGGTTCTCAGCAAAGCCACCCGGAACAGCACCACTCGCCCGCACCTGACCGGAGAAACCCATCGCCCCGCCCGGCTCTCTCACCATGGCGAAGTCGGGTATCGAGAGACTGGAATCACCGGACGCGTACTCAGCCATGTTCATCCGCGCCCGCAGAGAGCCGTCTGACTGCTGGTCGAGCTGCCCCGCGATTCGCGGCAGGTTGCGGCCGCCGCTAGCGAAGGCTCCGCTCAGGCGCGGCGCCTTTCCTGACGACAGCGCGCCCTGCACCCGGGACAGCGAAAGCATGATTTCGCCATTGCTCCCGCGCAAGGTCGCACTCGGGGCAACCAGGACAAGCGCGTCATCCGCACGCCGCAGCGTGACTTCGGCGGCGACGCTGCTGTTGCGACCCTGCGCCGCCAGCGCCCCCCGCATACGCCCGAGAAGTGGTGCGAGCAGAGTGTCAGCAGTGGATCGCTGTGCAGAAGCGAGGGCCGAATCCAGCGTATCGCCCAGACGCACACCGCGTCCATTTAACTCGCTCTCCAGCTCCACCCGCGCGAAGCCGCCGCGCGCCCGAAGGGACCCCTCGGCATCCAGCCGGGCCATGCCCACCCCGGCGGCGTCCAATCCTGTGCCCCGCAAGGAGTAAGCAGCGGTCAGCCCGCCGTCGCGCCAGGTGAAGTCGCTGTCTCCCGTCAGAGAGGCCAGACGGTTCTGACCGACACGCCCCGCTACCGCTGTGAGGCCTGCGTCGCCTTCGATTCTGTCAAACGCCTCGTTGGTCTGCGCTTCCAGTTGCAGCTTGGCGCTTCCCAGTGCGACTGAGGCGTCGGGGCATTCGAGCCCCGCAATCCGCACGGGCCCCTCAAAGCCGGGGCGCGCGTTGCGGATGGACACGCGCCCATACAAAGACGTGCCCTCCACCTTGCATCCGGGCAGGGTGAGCAACGGTGCCGTGGCGGCAAGTTCGCCAGAGAAACCGCCGCGCAGCCAGCCTCCCCCGCGCAGGCTTATGCCAATTCGGCCGTTGTCACTGTCGAGCAGGGCGCGGCCATCGGCGATCCGCAGCCGCATATCGGGCAGAGTGAAGGGTTCATCGCTCCCCGTGAAAATCACCGGGTCGAGCGCGCCGAAACTGAGCTTACCGTTGTGATAGGTGCCGTAGAGCCGCGGGCGCGTCAGTTGTAGTTCGGCGATGGTCGGAACACCGAAGCCATAACGCAGGGTGACTTCCGCTCGTTCGATCGTGAGGTCAGGCCGTTCCGGGTCCCCAATCACGATGTTGCGCAGAACCTGGTGCTGCCCAGCGATCTTTTCGACTTCGTAGCTGGCGGGAAGCCCCATCCGCTCCAGCTCTGCAGCGATGAAATTATCCGCGATGCGCTCGCGGTTCAGCCAGAGAACCAGAAACCCTGCGAGCAGTATCAGCGCCATGGCCACCGAACCGGCACAGCCGATCCTGAGCCCACCCCTGCGCCGCCCTGGCTCCTCTATCTCGGCATCCGACGCCATCTGCGGCACCCTTGCGCGCGAAGCCCGGCAAAGGCAATGCAGCAACCGGGGATCAGGGGGGGCGCAAAAACCTTGTCAGGCGAATGCTTAGACGAATCTGCCAAAGCTCCACACGGCGGGGTTGGCCATCGCGGTCGGCTGCGGGCGCGGCTGCTGGACGGCGGGGCGGAGGCGCTCGCAGACTATGAGGTGCTGGAATATCTGCTGTTCGGAGCCAACGCGCGGGGCGACACCAAGCCCCTCGCCAAGGAGCTTCTGGCTCGCTTCGGTTCCCTTGCAGGTGTTCTCGAGGCGTCGCCGGGCGCGCTGAAGCAGGTTAAGGGAATCAGCGAGGCGAGTGTCGGTGCGTTGAAGATCACCGCATTGGCTGCCCGGCGCATGGCCCGCAGCGAAGTACGACAGAAGCCGGTGCTAGGGAGCTGGCAGGCCCTGCTCGACTACCTGGCGATCGACATGGCCAACCTGACGGTCGAACGTGTGCGGGGCCTGTACCTCAACGCCCGCAACCAGTTGATCCTAGATCACGAGATCGGAACGGGCACGGTGGACGAGGCCGCGATCTATCCACGCGAGGTGATTCGCCAGGGGCTGGACATCGGCGCCACTGCGCTGATTCTGGTCCACAACCATCCTAGCGGAAATCCAGAACCCAGCCGCGCCGATATCCAGATCACCCAACGGATAGCGGAGGCCGGTCGCCTGCTAGGCATCACCGTGCACGACCACGTGATCGTTGGCAGCGAAGGGCACGTCAGCCTGCGAGCAAAAGGCTTGATCTGATCGCGCCTCAGGTTCCCGGCGTAACTCCATGCCGCTCATAGATTTTTGCTATACTCGGCATAATCCGCGTCGCTGTCGCTATATCCTCGTGCCCTGCTGCGTCACCCTTCTTCAAACGCACCACACCCCGCAGATAGCGGGTTTCTGCAAGGCCGGGCACCAGACGCAACACCGCGTCAAGATCGGAGATCGCCGCGTCGTACTGCCCTAGCCGGAGCAGTACCAGTGCGCGGCTATCCAGTGCCGCGACCGGGTTCTCAGCCCGCTCCACGGCGCGTGTGCATCCCGCGAGAGCCTCATCCAACGCAACGCCGAACAGCCCGCGAAACCAGCATTGGGAGTTCAGCACTTGCGAATTCTCTGGTTTGCCGGCGACCTGTTCCGCGAGCAGTTCCAACCCGTCGGTAGTATCGCCCGCGAGACCAGCCACAGTGGCGCGCGCGCTAGCATAACTGATCTGCTCGTCTTCCTTGACTGCAAGGCTATCCAGCAGTTCGAGCGCCTCCTCGGCGCGCCCGGCGTAACCCATCTCCTGCGCCAGGGCGAAAGCAGTGCCGTTCAAAGGCTCCAAGTCGTAGGATTGCTGCAGATCCTCGATAGCTTCGTCCTGCCGACCAAGAGCGCCCAGCACATTCGCTCGCTGGAAGTAGACCCACGACGAAGGAAGATCCTCCAGCAAATCGTTGTAAACGTTAAGCGCCCTTTCGAAATCATAGATTTGTTCGAGGAACAGCGCTTTCTGCGTGATGGGATTGAAGTCATCCTCAGCCGCGAAAGCCACGGCTTGATCAAAAGCCGCCAGGATGGGTGCAGCCTTCGCACGGCGTTGGGCGTCGCTCAGTTCCCATCGCCAAGTCGCGGAGGTGGCCACAAGCTCCGTCTTGCTCGCCATTATGCGCTGCGCCTGCCGCCGCGCCTCCGCGACGTCACCCGGAGCAATTTCTCCCAGCCGCTGCCACAACTGGAACCCGGACTTCAGAGTGCTCCCATTCAAGCTCGAATTGACCAGCAAACTCGTGTTCGCGAACGAACCTTCAAGGTTCTCCGGCCCAACCAGAGAATACGTCCTGCCGCCATCGGGCAGGATCATCGCGGTTTCCATGATGACATAGGCCGGGCCGGGCGTCGCAACCGGGATATCGCGCCACTCACGCCTCGACCGGTTGGGATTGAAGGTGAGATTATTCAGGCTTTCGATCGCTTGCACCACGACCTTGCCGTCTCGCCATTCGAACTCCGAAGGCGCGACACCGGCTAGGGAGAACCGCCCGACGCCGGTAGTCTTGTCGTACGTGATATCTACGCCGGTAAGCACCGCGCCCTTGAACCCGTTCTGCTCACCGAAGGATCGCGCAATCTGCCTGCGCATCTCGGGGTCTTCTGCGTCCGCCATGGCTTCCACCATCGCGCCAGAAGGCCCGGATATTTCCACGGTCATCTCGAACAGCTGCGGTAGATCCACACCGGCTGAGTGGTCGACGGCGGCCGTGACCCTCATGTCCGGAACGGTCTTGTCGCGTTGGACAACCGGCACAAGATCAGCACCGTCGGCTCTCAGCGGCAGGGCGTGAAAGAATGGCGGCACATCACCGATGTTCGACAGCCGCGTGGCGGTGCTCGTCCCGTCCAGCCAGTAATCCTGACCGCCGATTTTGGCGCGAACGATTACGTGGTCGAAATCGCCGGGAATGGGGAGCAGTTCGGGCAAGGCGTCGCCCCCGCGCGTCGTGACGAGGACCGCTTCCGCCTCGATGCCCATTTGATTAAGCAGGGCGAGCAGCAGGACTGACTTCGCCTTGCAGTCGCCGTAGCGCTTCTCCCACGTGAACTGCGCGTCCTGCGGCAGGTAATTCCCGCCATCGAGGCCGTCGAGCAGGTAGCTCACCTTGTCCTGCACCAGTTGGGTCGCGAGCGCCGCTCTCTCCAACGGATCGCGGGTCTGTCCCATGATCGCGGCAGCCTGAGCCGCTACTTCGCTCCCCGCCTCCACGCGCGCGGCAGCGGTGTAGTGGGGCGCCATTTGCCGGGACAGCGCACCCCATCCGTCGTAACTGCCCACGCGAAGCACCGTCGGCCGCATATACCGCGACGGCGCATCCTGCGGCACCTCCTTAGGCTCCGCCACCGGCAGGTCGATCTGGATGACTCGATACCCGTCGCGAAGCTGAGGTTCGCCGACGAAAGCGTCACGCTCGACGCTCCAGTACATTTTCTCGTTCTCAGGCCAGCTGACGATCACCCGGCCCATCCCGGTACGCCACGGCTTGCTGCCGACGAACTGCAGCATCTGAACGTCGTCGCCCAGGGCCTGATCGTTGGTTGAGGTGGAATAGGAAGTGCGCAGCACGTCGCCCACGCGCAGGCCGGGAATCGACAGTGTCGCCGTCAGCTCTCCATCAAGCAGGCGCTGTTCCAACCCCTGCTCGCGACGGATCACCTCGAAGGTGGCGCCGTCCTTGATCAGGTCGATCACCTCGCCGCCGCGGTGAATTTCCAGCCGGTGGATGATCACGTCGCCCTTGTCGGGCAGCCAGCCGACGCTGGCGGTGTTCTGTTCCATCAGCGACTGCGAGTTGTCGATGCGAACGGCGTTATCGATGTATGACCAGACGACTCCGCCTTCCAGCCGATGCTGGAAATCGGCGATAAGCTGCGCCGGTGGCCGGGCGTCCTTCACGTCGGAAAGGCTTGCTTCGGATACCCACGCCGGTGCTGGCCCATAGAGTACCTTGTCGCCAGCGAGCGCGGGTGCGCTGCATGCCAGCGCGGTTGCTGCCATCAGGCGGGCAAATGCCTTCATCCATTCCCCCAAGGTACGCGCGAGAGATTGCGTACCGTTGGCCGGATAAGACCACGAGGCCGGGGCTAAAGCAACGGCTTCGCCGCATCCTCTTGCCAATTGCAAACGCCCGGCCTAGCCGCCGCCGCATTCCCCCAATCGGAGTCTGACATGGTCCCCCGCTATTCCCGCCCCGCTATGGTCGCGATCTGGGAGCCTGAGGCGAAGTATCGCATCTGGTTCGAGATCGAAGCGCACGCGACAGAAAAGCTGGGCGAATTGGGCGTAGTGCCGCCAAGCGCCGCGCAAGCCCTGTGGGACTGGTGGAAGACCGATCCGAAGATCGACGTCGAACGGATCGACGAGATCGAGGCCGTAACCAAGCATGATGTGATCGCCTTCCTGACATGGGTGGCGGATAACGTCGGCGATCAGGCCCGCTTCATGCACCAGGGGATGACCAGCTCCGACGTGCTGGACACGACACTGGCGGTACAGCTTGCCCGCGCGTCGGACATTCTGCTGGAAGACATCGACGCCCTTCTCGCTGCGTTGAAGAAGCGCGCGATGGAGCACAAATACACTCCGACCATCGGGCGCAGCCACGGTATCCATGCGGAACCTGTCACTTTCGGCCTTAAGCTTGCACAGGCTTACGCGGAATTTTCCCGCTGCCGCACGCGCCTGATCGCCGCGCGAGAGGAAATCGCCACCTGTGCCGTCAGCGGCGCGGTCGGCACTTTCGCCAACATCGTTCCGGAAGTGGAAGAATACGTCGCCGAGAAGCTCGGCCTCGCGCCGGAGCCGATTTCCACGCAGGTCATCCCGCGTGACCGGCATGCGATGTTCTTCGCCACACTGGGCGTCATCGCCAGCTCGATTGAGCGCCTCGCCACCGAAGTGCGCCACCTGCAGCGCACCGAAGTTCTGGAAGCGGAGGAGTATTTCTCCCCCGGCCAGAAGGGCTCCAGCGCCATGCCGCACAAGCGCAACCCGGTGCTGACGGAAAACCTGACCGGCCTCGCCCGCGTGGTGCGCGGTGCCGTTACCCCGGCGCTGGAAAACGTCGCGCTTTGGCATGAACGCGACATCAGCCACTCTTCGGTAGAGCGGTTCATCGGGCCCGACGCCTGCATCACGCTGGATTTCGCCCTCGCCCGCCTGACCGGCGTGGTCGACAAGCTGCTGGTCTACCCCGAACGGATGCAGAAGAATCTCGACCGCATGGGCGGCCTCGTGCACTCGCAGCGCGTCCTGCTCGCGCTCACCCAGGCTGGTGTCAGCCGTGAGGATGCGTACCGGCTGGTGCAGCGTAACGCGATGAAAGTGTGGGAAAGCGATGGCCAGCTTTCTCTGCTTGAGCTGCTCAAGGCCGACCCAGAGGTAACCGCCGCTCTCTCCGCGACGGAACTGGAGGAGAAGTTCGACCTCGAATATCACTTCAAACAGGTCGATCGCATCTTCCAGCGGGTATTTGGTTGAGCGCGGCGCTTCACTTCGCCTCCGCTTGCTCCTAGCATCCTCCCTCACACGGTAAGGGAGATATCCTATGCATATCGTCCGCACGATAGTCTGGGTCCTGCTCTTGGTTGCTTTCGCGATCTTCGCGACAGCCAACTGGGAGCCCGGCATCACCGTTCGCATTTGGCAGAATCTGGTGGTGGAAACGAAACTTCCGGCGGTGATGCTGATCGCATTCCTGCTCGGACTAGTTCCAATGTGGCTGCTCCACCGGGCAACCCGGTGGACCCTGCAAAGGCGCATCAACGCGCTGGAGAACGCGGCACGGGCTATGGTTCCCCCCGCTCCTCCTCCGCCATCTCCCCCGCCTCCGCCGCCGCCCGCGCCGGAGCCCATTGAACGCGAAAGCACGCCATTTCCGTGACCAATCCCGTCTATCTCGCCCTTGATCTGCCCACGCTCGATGGAGCGCGGGCACTCGCCGAAAAGGTCAAGGCACACGTCGGCGGGCTGAAGCTGGGCCTGGAATTCTTCTGTGCCCACGGTCATCATGGCGTGCATGAGATCGCCCACGTTGGCCTGCCGATCTTCCTCGACCTGAAGTTTCACGACATCCCCAACACCGTTGCTGGCGCGATGCAGGCGATCCACGTGCTGGAACCGGCCATCGTGACCATCCACGCCAGTGGTGGCCGGTCGATGATGGAAGACGCCAAAGCGGCTGCGGCGGCAGGAACCAAGGTCGTCGCCGTCACGATGCTGACGAGCCTGGACGAGCGTGACCTGTCCCGTACCGGCGTGTCCGGAAGCGCGCACGATCAGGTCATGCGTCTTGCCGAACTCGCGCAAATCGCGGGGCTGGATGGCATCGTCTGCTCCGGCCACGAAGTCGGTGCCGTTCGCAAGCAATGGAGCGATGGCTTCTTCGTCGTCCCCGGCCTCAGGCTCAACGGCCCCAACGGGGATCAGAAGCGCGTCGTAACCCCGCGACAGGCGCGCGATGATGGTGCCAGTGTGCTTGTGGTCGGTCGCCCGATCAGTCGGGCCGAAGACCCGGTAGCCGCGGCACGGGCGATTGAAGCGACGCTCTGACTAGCTGCGCCGCCTCTCGACTCTGCGCCAATTCACATTAAGTCCCGCCGCATGTCTGATATCGAAATCAAGATCTGCGGCCTTTCCACGCCTGAAGCCATAGATGCGGCTGTCGAGGCGAGAGCAACGCACATTGGTCTGGTTCACCACGAACCCAGCCCGCGCCATGTTACGCTGGACCAGGCCGCCCGCCTGCGCGCCCGCGTGCCGCAAGACATCAGGGTCGTTCTCCTGCTGGTCAATCAGCAGCCACAGCCGACCGCGCAGGCGATCCAGGCCGTTCGCCCTGACGTGGTGCAGTTCCACGGGTCAGAAACGCCCGAATGGCTCGCGCTGCTTAAGCAGAACACGACGCTGGAAATCTGGAAGGCCGTGGGCGTGCGTGACGCTCAGAGCCTCGAAAATGTGCTGCGTTTCCGGGGTGCGGTGGACAAGCTGCTTTATGACGCACCGGCCAACAAGCTGCCGGGCGGCAACGGCCTAGCGCTTGACTGGTCCTTGCTCGCGAACTTCCGCCACGAGTTGCCCTGGGGCCTCGCGGGGGGGCTGACGGCAGAGAACGTTGGCGAGGCGATCCGCCAGACCAGCGCACCCTTGGTCGACACCTCGTCGGGCGTGGAAAGCGCGCCCGGTGTAAAGGATGCTGCTCGGATCGCCGCCTTCTGCCGCGCGGCGCGGGCCTGATCACCGCACAAAAAAAGGGGCGGCCCGTTTCCGGACCGCCCCCCCTTTTTCAAGCCTCAGCTTCGCTTAGAAGCGGATGCCGACGCCTACGGTCGCCGTGTTCGTGTCGATCACGTCGAAGTAACGACGATATTCGACCTTCAAGTAAGCAGCCGAGGTGAGCTTGTGCTCGTAGCCGCCGCCCAGGTGCCAATCGTCGTCGCCTTCAGCGAAGGTGTAGCCACCGGCAACGAACAGCTTGCCGTCACCGAGCTTCGCACCAGCGCGGCCGGTCAGGCCCCAAATGACGTCGGCGCCATCGACCAGAACCTTGTCGGCCGACGCTTCGACACCCACGAACGCGGTCTTGCCCGCGTCGAAGTCATAGCCCAGCGCAACGCCGGCTACGGCTTCTTCGTTGCCGCCAGCCCAGGCGATACCACCACGAACTTCGGCGCGGCCTTCGTTGGCGGCGGCCGGAGCAGCCACGGCGAGCGCAGCAGCAGTGGCGATGAGAGCAACGTGAAACTTCATTTGTATTCTCCTGTACGAACTTCGGCGCGCCGCACCTTTGTCGGTGCATGCACGCCGTCTTCGCCGCCCTTGGGGCGACGCAGGGGGCAAATAGGTACCCCCGACCGGGTTGCCAGCCGCAAAACCGGAACGATTTCACAAACCTACAGACATGTTGCCATGATGCATCACAACTGTGGCACTTCGGCCCACCGCGCATCTGATGTCGTGATTCTGGACAAGCGGAGGCTGCTCTGCCAACGCCAAGCGCGTCATGACAGCGCAGCCCAACTCCTTCTCGAACCAGCCCGACGAGCGCGGGCATTTTGGCCAGTTCGGTGGCCGCTACGTCGCCGAAACACTGATGCCACTGATCCTCGATCTGGAACGCGAATATCGCGCGGCGAAAGTCGATCCGGCGTTCCGGGCACAGTTCGACGATTTGCTGGAACACTACGTCGGTCGCCCCAGCCCGCTCTATTTCGCGGAACGGCTGACCGAACATTTCGGCGGCGCCGAAATTTGGTTCAAGCGTGAAGAACTGAACCACACCGGCGCGCACAAGATCAACAACTGCATCGGCCAGATCCTGCTCGCCATGCGTATGGGCAAGACGCGGATTATCGCGGAAACCGGCGCTGGCCAGCACGGCGTGGCCACCGCTACCGTCTGCGCCCGCTTCGGCATTCCCTGCGTGATTTACATGGGCGCGGTCGATGTGGAGCGGCAGAAGCCCAACGTATTCCGCATGAAGCTGCTCGGCGCGGAAGTCGTGCCGGTGGAATCCGGCGCGAAGACGCTGAAGGACGCGATGAACGAGGCGCTGCGCGACTGGGTCGCGAACGTGCACGACACCTTCTACATCATCGGAACCGCTGCCGGCCCGCATCCCTATCCGGAACTGGTACGCGATTTTCAGAGCGTGATCGGCAAGGAAGCACGCGCGCAGATGTTGTCCCGCACCGGTTCCCTGCCCGATCTGCTGATCGCGGCGGTAGGCGGCGGATCGAACGCTATCGGCCTGTTCCACCCGTTCCTTGACGATCCGGACGTGGCGATGATCGGCGTCGAAGCCGCGGGCCACGGCATCGAGACCGGCCAGCACGCGGCCAGCCTGACCGGCGGATTCCCCGGCATCCTCCACGGCAACAAGACCTATCTGTTGCAGGACGAGGACGGCCAGATCGCCGAGGCGCACTCGATCAGTGCCGGGCTCGACTATCCGGGCATCGGGCCGGAACATTCTTGGCTGCACGAAAGTGGCCGGGTCAAATACCTGCCGATCACCGACAACGAGGCGCTGGAAGCGTTCCAGCTGTGCTGCAAGCTTGAGGGGATCATTCCCGCGCTTGAAAGCTCCCACGCCCTCGCGGCGCTGCCCAAGGTGGCGAAGGACTGGCGCAGGGATCAGCGCATCCTCGTCAACGTATCGGGACGCGGCGACAAGGACATCTTCACCGTGGCCGAGCATCTGGGGGTTAAGCTGTGACCGTGGTTTTGAAGTTCGCACTCAATCTCGTGACGGCGATGGTGCTTTTCGTCGTGTTCCGCACGGTGTTCGGCCTCGTCCCGAGACTGCAGGAGCCTGTCGTGGGCGAGTGGGGAATCGGCGACATCATGGCGCTGTTCGGCGCGCTCTATCTCGTTTCGATGGCGAGGCGGCGCCTGCCCTTGTTCCAGCTCAGAGCGGAGGCCAAGCAATGAGCGCCGGCTCCAACCGCCTCACCGCAGCGTTTGCGAAGGGCCACCCTGCCCTCGTCACGTTCATCACGGCGGGCGATGGTGATACCGCCGCCAATCTCGACGCTCTGGTCGAAGGCGGCGCCGACGTGATCGAACTGGGGATGCCCTTCACCGATCCGATGGCCGATGGCCCGTCAATCCAGGCCGCCGATCTGCGCGCCCTGGCGAAGGGCACGACCACGGCAGACGTTTTCGCCATCGCCAAGGCTTTCCGCCAGCGCCACCCGCAGGTCCCGGTCGTGCTGATGGGCTATGCCAATCCGATGGTGCGGCGCGGTCCTGAATGGTTCGCGGATCAGGCTGCGCAGGCCGGTGTTGACGGCGTGATCTGCGTCGATCTCGCTCCGGAAGAGGATCAGGACCTTGGCCCCGCGCTGCGCGCGCAGGGTGTGTCGTTGATCCGCCTCGCCACGCCCACCACGACCGACGCGCGCGTTCCCGCTGTGCTCGATGGCGCGAGTGGGTTTCTCTATTACGTCTCCGTCGCGGGGATCACCGGCAAGCAACAGGCGGCGCTCGATTCGATCGAGGAGAACGTGACGCGCATCAAGCGGTCCACCGACCTTCCCATCGCCGTGGGCTTCGGCGTCCGCACGCCGGAACAGGCCGCCACAATCGCCCGCGTCGCCGATGGCGTCGTGGTCGGTTCCGCACTCGTCGAACTGATCGGCCAATATGGCGCTGAAGCCCCCGCGCATGTGCGTGAATTGACGGCCGCACTTGCGCAGGCCACCCATTCTGCGGAAAGGCAGACCGCATGAGCTGGCTCACCCGTGTCCGTAATGCGCTTCCCTTCGCGACGAAGCGCGAAACTCCTGACAACCTGTGGGTAAAATGCCCGCGCTGTCACGACATGCTGTTCAGCAAGGAATACGAGGCGAACCTCTTCGTCTGTCCGCGCTGCGAGTATCACGGCCGCATTGGCGCCGATGCCCGCCTCGACCAGATTCTCGACGAAGGTTACGAGCTGCTGCCGGAACCGGAAGTCACCGAAGACCCGCTGAAGTTCCGCGATTCCAAGAAGTACACGGACCGCCTGAAGCAGGCCCGCGCCACCAACCCGCACCGCGATGCGTTCACTGCCGCCTTTGGCAACATCGAGGGGCAGCCGGCTGTAGTCGGCGTGCAGGACTTCGGCTTCATGGCCGGTTCGATGGGCATGGCCGTGGGCGAGGCGTTTTGCCAGGGTGCGGAGCGGGCTTTGGCCGAACACTGCCCCTATGTCGTTGTCACGGCAGCCGGCGGCGCGCGGATGCAGGAAGGCATCCTGTCGCTGATGCAGATGCCCAAGGCCACCGTGATGACCCGCCGCCTGAAAGAGGCTGGCCTGCCATATATCGTCGTGCTGGCCGATCCGACCACGGGGGGCGTCACCGCCAGCTACGCGATGCTGGGCGACGTGCACATTGCAGAACCTAACGCCCTGATTGGTTTTGCCGGTCAGCGAGTGATCCAGGAAACGATCCGTGCGCAGCTGCCCGATGGGTTCCAGCGCGCCGAATACCTGCACAAGCACGGCATGGTGGACATGGTCGTTCACCGTAAGGATCTGCGCGAGACGCTGGCAAAGCTGCTCGGCTACCTCTCCCCCGCCAAAGCGGCCTGACACCAAAACATCATGAAAGACTTCGCGGCTTCCGAAGATCCTGTAGTGCAGGCTCAGCTTGACCGTCTGGCAGCGCTGTCGCTGCCGCAGGGACGCCTAGGGCTGGAGGTGATTCACGCGCTGCTCGCCCGACTGGGCGATCCGCACAAGAACCTGCCGGCCGTGTTTCACGTTGCCGGGACGAACGGCAAGGGATCGACCTGCGCGTACCTGCGCGCAATCCTTGAGGCGCAGGGGCTCACGGTCCATTCTGCGATCAAACCGCATCTGGTGCGCTACAATGAACGCATCCGGCTGGCGGGCAAGCTGATCTCCGATGAGGAACTGGCCTCGTTGCTGAAGGAAGTTCTCGATCTGGGTGAAGACCTTGGGCCGAGTTTCTTCGAGGTCACAACCGCCGCAACCTTCCTCGCTTTCGCGCGCCATCCCGCAGACGCCTGCATTATCGAGGTTGGCTTGGGCGGACGTTTTGACGCGACCAACGTCATGGTCCAGCCCGCAGCCTGCGGCATCGCCACGCTGGGCATCGACCACGAGGCGTTCCTGCTGGTCCCTGAAGAGGGCGTGCCCACCGATCCCATGGTGCGCATCGCGTTCGAGAAGGCCGGCATCGCTCGCGCAGGATCGCCGCTGGTCACACAGAACTACGCTCCTTCGCTGGAAGCCGAGATCGCGCGTATCGCCGGTCAGGCTGGCGCACCGCTGTGCCGCCGTGGGCATGAGTGGTCAGCCGAGGTTGGCGACACCATCGAATACCGCGACGCGAATGGCTCCCTCAGCCTGCCGCTGCCCGCACTGCCCGGCCGCCATCAGGGCGACAACGCTGCGCTGGCTGTCGCGATGATCCGCCATCAGGACGCGGTCACCGTTTCTCCTGAAGCCATGGCAGAAGGTATCCGCTCCGCTCGCTGGCCTGCCCGCCTGCAACTGCTCGCCGATGGTCCACTCACCGCGCTCGCGCCGGGCCGCGAAGTCTGGCTCGACGGAGGGCACAACGCCGACGCGGGCCTCGCCATTGGCCGCCATTTCGCCGGACAGCGGCTGCACCTGATCATCGGAATGCTGGCCAACCGCTACCCGGCGACGATCATCGATCCGCTGGAAGGCCGACTTGCCACCGTGACTGCCGTTCCCATTCAGGGCAGCGAGAGCCACGGGGCAGAAGCCTTCCCCGGCGCACTGTGGGCCAGCGACGTGGCTGAAGCGCTACGCGCGCTCCCCGACGATGGCCTGCCGATACTGATCGCCGGTTCGCTCTACCTCGCGGGCAAGGTTCTGGCGGCAAACGACGAAATACCGGACTGATCCCAGCTATTCGGCGGGTACCGCTTTCACATCGGGGGCAACCACTCCCGATGCCCGCCCCTGACGCTTCTCACGGATCCATTCGAGGACGCAGAGCACCACGGCCACGATGCCAATCAGCGTCACCAGAATAAACATGTCGTAGTACCCGCGTAGCTCGATCATCTGCCCGAGCGCGCCGCGCCCCAGCGTACCGATCAGCAGCGTCAGCGATGCCAGCAGTGCGTATTGAACGGCGCTGTGCCCCTTGGCGACGATCGACGAGAGCCACGCAATATACGCCGCGCCCGCGATGCCGGTGGAGAAGTTCTCCGCCCCGATAGTGACCATCAGCCGCGCAAGCTTTTCCGTGCCACCGAGGTGTTCGATGAGCCAGGTAAATCCCATCGCGTTGCTCACCGCGCTCATGGTCGCCCCGCCAGCGGCGAGATCGGCGTAAAGCAGGTTCGTGGCAGCAGCCAGCACCGCGCCCAGCGTCAAAGTGGGCATTCGGCCCATCACTGTCAGCAGCCAGCCGCCAAAAGCGAGGCCGAGGACCATTGCCCCAACTCCGAAAAACTTGGAGGCAATCGCCACCTCGTCATTCGTGTACTGCAACTCGCCCAGATAGAACGGGAACGCGAAGGTGCCCCAGATGGAATCCGTGATGCGATAGGTCAGCACCAGCGCAAGGATCAGCACCAGCGACCAGCCCAGACGACCAACAAACTCGACCAGCGGTAGCACCAGCGCACGATAGAGATGATCGCTCACTGGGCTCGAACGGACGGCAACCGCCTCGTCACCGCTGATGACGTGGCGCCCCTCGCGTTGGAGCTTCGCAAGCCAGCCCGCGATCAGGGCGGGCAGCACTATCGTCGCGATGACAATCAGCGGGCCGTAGGTTGCGGTAAACTCGGTCGGATTGGGCCGCATGTCGGGTTCCGCAGTCATCGACCGGACCATGAACACGATCACCGTCCCCAGTGCCCATGCCCAGAGCAGTACGACCGCGAGCAGCGCCCAGTTGCGGACGCGCGGGTTCAATTGCCCCGGTTCGCGCAGTTCAGCGAGATCTTCAGCGTTCTCGGCCTCGCCGCGATTCGCCTGCGCGTCCGGCGCGAAAAGCCCCGCGATACCGATGACGAGCAGGATGCCGCCCATCGCCATGTAAGTCTGCGGCCAGCCGATCCGGGCCGCGATGATCAGACCGAGGGCACCGCCTACGAGCGAGGAAAGCCGGAAACCCATCTGATAGATGGTCGAAAGGATGTCGAGCGGTGCTTCCTCGTCCGCCACGTCGATCCGCCATGCGTTGATGACGATGTCCTGGCTCGCGCTGGCAAACGCACCGATTGCTGCAAGCAGCGAGAACCAGCCGAGTGAGCTTTTCGGATCGAGGGTCGACAAAGTGACGAGGATCACCCCCAACAACACCTGCGCCGGGACGATCCACTGCTTACGCTTGCCCAGCTTGCGCAGAACGGGAATGTCGACGCGGTTGAGGAGGGGAGACCACAGGAACTGGAATGAATAGGCCAGGCCGATGAGCGAGAAGACGCCCATGGTCTCCAGATCGACCTCAGCCTCCGTCAGCCACGCATACAGGGTGCCCAGGAACAGCGCGAAAGGCAGGCCGGACGCGAATCCGAACAGGGCCATGAAGCCGGATTTGGGATTGCGCAGCGATCGAATGAGCGTGCGCCAGCCCGGCTTCTTCCCAGCGGTAGCGTCAGCCATCCGAAAAACTCCTTGTCGATTACGCGCGACCCTAGCGTTCAAACCGCCGTTGGGAAGGCTGGCCGCGCAGCCGCTCAACAGCTAAGGCGCACGCCGTGTCTGAAAATGAAAAGCCCGTAGGCGAACGTATCGCCAAATTGCTCGCTCGCGCGGGTGTTGCCAGCAGGCGCGAGATAGAGCGGATGATCGCCGACGGGCGCGTGGCGCTGGATGGCGTGGTGCTCGATACTCCGGCCACGATCCTGTCGCACCTGCGCGGCGTCACGGTAGACGGTAATCCCGTGGCCGCTGCAGAGCGCACGCGCCTGTTCCGCTTCCACAAGCCCGCTGGCCTGATAACCGCAGAACGCGATCCTGCCGGGCGCCCGACCATCTACACGGCTCTGCGCAACGCGCTGCCGCCAGGCACTCCGCGCGTCATGCCCGTGGGCCGCCTCGACCTTAGCACGGAAGGCCTGCTGCTCCTCACCAATGACGGCGCTTTCAAGCGTGAGTTGGAACTGCCCGCGACCGGCGTCCCGCGCACCTACCGGGCGCGCACGTTCGGCGACATCACGCAGAGCCGGCTTGAAGACCTGATGGACGGCATAGAGATCGAAGGCATCCGCTACGGCCAGATCGACGCCAACATGGAACGGCGCACGGGCCGTAACCAGTGGATCGAACTGACGCTGACGGAAGGCAAGAACCGCGAAGTCCGCCGCGTGCTCGAATATCTCGGCCTGCAGGTCAGTCGTTTGATCCGCACCGCCTACGGCCCCTTCGTGCTCAGCGACCTTGGGCGCGGACAGGCGCTGGAAGTTCGCCGGGAAGAGCTTGAACGGTTCCGCAGCGGGCTGAAACTTCCACCTGAAGAACGGCGCGCCATGACGCCCAGCCAGACCGGCGCGAGGACAGACGCCCCCCGCCCGCCGCGCGTAACTAGCGCCCCGGTAGAAAGCGGCCCCAAGCGCCAGGAAGTCCGCAATCCCGGACCGGTCCCCGGCAAGCGTCCGCGACCGACGACCTCGCGTGCCGATGGGGCCGATAGTCGCCGTGACAGCCGCACGGAGGGTCGTTCCGGTGCTCGCACTGGCCCTCGCGGTAAACGCGACGACACCGCCACCAAGCGTTCCGGACCGTTCGAAGGGCGCCGCGATAGCCGTAGCGACAACCGAAACGGACCAACAACCAAGCGTCATGAAGGCTCGGGCAAGCGGACGGGTTCGTCCGATGGTCGCCCCCAACGTCCCGAGGGTCGATCTGGTCCCGCGGGCAAACGCCCCGGCCCATCGGGCGGTAAGCCAGGAGGGCGCGGCGGCCCCGCACCTTCTCGCCCGCGCGGGAGGCCCAGCCGATGAGAATTATCGCAGGTGAATGGCGCAGCCGCCCGCTGAAGGCGCCGCGCGGCGAAACCACGCGTCCCACGGCCGATCGCACACGCGAGACGCTGTTCTCCATGCTCGCCAGCCGCCTAGGTGGCTTCGAGGGTCTGACGGTGGCGGACCTGTTCGCCGGATCGGGCGCCTTGGGACTTGAGGCGCTGTCGCGCGGTGCGGCCTCGTGCATGTTCGTTGAGCAGGATGCAGCGGCGATCCGCGCCTTGCGTGACAACATCGCCGCGTTTCGTGTGCAATCGAAGTGCGACGTGCGGGCCAGCTCCGTTCTCCATCTGGGCCCGGCTAAGGCCCCGTTGGACCTGCTTATGCTGGATCCACCATATGGTACTGGCGCGGGCGGCGTTGCGCTCGACAAGCTGGTGCGGCTCGGTTGGATCGGCCCGGGAAGCTGGGTCTCGCTCGAAACCGCGCATAATGAACCGGTACAGGTCAAATCGCTGGAAATTGAAAGCGAGCGCAAGGTCGGCAAAGCCCGGATCACCTTGCTTCGACTCCCTACAGCCTGACCACAACGTCGATTTTGCCGCGGGCGACTCCACGTCCGCGCGCGGCAATTATCCCTTGCACGCTTCCCCCGCTGTGGCAGTCTGGCCGCAACAATATAACGTGGGAGTGAGGGGGCATGGCGCCGCAAGGCCATCACCGGCGTGTCGAACGCGTGGTCCGCTTTCAGTGCACTGCCAGCCATCGCGATGCCGGTGGGCAGACGCTAGCCGCCTCCTTTCACATAGAAATCAACTGAACTGGGAAAGACAAAAGTGGTCGCAAAACGAACGCTCGCCACGGTTGCGCTCGCCGCGCTGACGGCAGCCTGCACCGTTCAATCACAGGATGGCCCCGGTGCCGGTAGCTATCCCGCACTGGCGGGTGCGGATGCCTGCGCGGCTGTAACTCCGGCCATGGTCGGGGCCACCAGCGCCAGTGGAAAGTGGGTTCCGGCAGCGGAGGGCCTTCCGGCCTTCTGTGAAGTCACAGCCACGCTTTCACCCGTCGCGGGCTCAACGATCGGCACGGTCTATCGCCTGCCTGCCAGCTGGAACGGCAAGGTCGTCGGTTTTGGCGGTGGCGGCTGGGCGGGCAACGTCGCGGTGCAAACGGCGGCGGAGGCGTTGCGGAAGGGCTACGCCACGCTCCAGACGGACGGTGGCCATTCGGGTGGCAGTGTTTGGGAGACCTCTTGGGCCACCAACCCAGAGGCGCTGAAGGATTTCAGCTACCGCGCGGTTCATGAAATGACCGTCGCGGGTAAGAAGCTCGTCGCCGCCTATTACGACCAGCCGCATCGCCGCGCCTATTTCCAGGGCTGCTCCACCGGTGGCCGCATGGCGCTGATGGAGGCGCAGCGCTTCCCCGGTGATTACGACGCAATCAGCGCCGGTGCGCCTGTCTACACGCTTCAGATCCAGACCAGCGCGATCCAGCGCAACCAGTCATTCGCAAAGAACAACGGCGGCTTCACCCCGGCAGACTTGCAACTGGCGCAAAATGCCGCGGTCAAAGCCTGCGACGCGCAGGATGGCATCGCCGATGGCCTGATCGCCGATCCGCGTCAGTGCCGCTGGGATCCAACCGAAATCCAATGCACCGGCGCCAAGACCGACAGCTGCCTAGCCCCCGCGCAAGTCGCAGCGCTGCGCACCGTTTACGAAGGTGCTCGCGCCCCGGACGGCGAATGGTCGATGCACCCGCTCAGCCGTGGCGGTGAAGCGGGCTGGTCGGCCTTCATCGGCACCAATGGTTCAGGCAGCGACCTGAGCTACAGCGCGCTGGAAACCCTGTTCCCGCTCGCCCTCGGCCGCGCGGTGGACCTGCGCAACTTCTCGATGGCCGAGGTACAGCAGCTTCGCCGCACGGCCTTTGCGGAAATGTACGAGGCGAAGGACGCTGACTTGCGCCCCTTCTTCTCACGCGGCGGCAAGCTGATCCTGTGGCATGGCGAAAGCGACCCCGGTCCCAGCCCGGTCGGTACCAACGACTATGTTAAGGCGGTGCAGTCGCGCGCCCCGGCAGAGGCGGCGCGCAGTCTGCGCTATTTCCTCTACCCCGGCGTCGGCCACTGCGCGGGCGGGCCCGGTGCGGATCAGGTCGAATTGCTGGATGCGCTCGATAATTGGGTCGAGCAGGGCAAGGCGCCGGAAATTCTGATCGGCACCAAGCGCGACGGATCGCTGACCCGTCCGCATTGCGCCTGGCCGAACGTCGCCCGCTACAAAGGAGCAGGCGACGCTAACAACCCCGCAAACTGGCAGTGCGTCGCACGTCCTAGCTGACGAGGCGCCGCCCGGCGTTTACTTTTCGTTCCTGTGCGGGCACGGATAACCCGTGTCCGCACCACCCTCCCCCGCGCTGGCTCTACCCGCCTTGCACGCAAGTCATGCCGGCACGTGGCTGCGCGGTGCTGACGGTTCCACCCGCGCCCTGGGCAAGGGCGATGCGATCATGGCGGCGGCCGATACGCCGCTGCTGATTTTGAATGCGCCGCTGGTGGCATCAAGGCTCGGCTATCCAGATCTGTCTGGGCTGGACCTGCTGGAACTGTTCGCATTCGTCCATCCAGCAAGGTTCGTGGTGCCAACACCCAAGGGACTCGCCCATGCGCTGGGTCTGGCAGAGCCGGAAGGCGACGACCGCGTGCCCGCCCTGCTCCAGCAGGCGGCCGGTGCGCTGCTCCAGACCTGCGAAGGCGCCGATTGGGCAGAGCGCGAAGGCGCGTGGAGCGTGCTGCAATCCCTCGCCAAGCAACGCTGGCCTTGGGCGCAGATCATCGCCCCTCACATCTCCCAGCCTGCGCGCGCGGAGCGGTGGCTGTTCGCCAAGCTGCCGGAATGGGAAGAAGCGCCGGAGCGTCCCCAGCCAGCTCAAGTCACGCTGACCGCGCCTGAAATCGACGCGCAGCTCGAAACGCTGACCGGCACCGGCGCAGAACGGCGCGAAGGACAGCGCATGTACTCGCGCGAAGTGGGCCGCATCTTCGCCCCGCGTGAACGGCGGGACGCTCCGCATTTTCTGCTGGCACAGGCCGGCACCGGCATCGGCAAGACACTCGGCTATCTCGCCCCCGCGTCGTTGTGGGCGGAAAAATCCGGCGGCACGGTGTGGGTTTCGACTTATACCAAGAACCTTCAGCGACAGCTCCGCCGCGAAAGCCGCCGGGCATGGCCAGAACAGCGGGCCGATGGCACCCGCCCCGTCGTCGTCCGCAAGGGGCGCGAGAATTACCTCTGTCTGCTGAATCTGGAGGACGCGCTGCAAGGCGGCTTCGGCGGACGCGCGGCTATATTGGCGCAGCTCGTCGCCCGCTGGGCAGCGTATTCGCAGGACGGCGACATGATCGGCGGCGATCTGCCCGGATGGCTCGGCACCCTGTTCCGCAGCCGCGCTATCCGCTCACTGACCGACCAGCGCGGTGAATGCGTCTATGCCGGGTGCCCGCACTACCGAAAGTGTTTCATCGAACGCGCGGTTCGGGCGAGCGCTCAGGCTGATCTGGTGATCGCCAACCACGCGCTGGTGATGGTCAACGCCGCGCGCGGGCGCGACCACGCCCAGCGTCCCAGCCGCGTGGTTTTCGACGAAGGACACCACGTGTTCGACGCCGCCGACAGCACCTTCGCAGCCGCGTTGACCGGGCGCGAGGCAATCGAACTGAAGCGCTGGATCGCCGGACCTGAAAAGGGATCACGCGGACGCCGCAGGGGCCTCGCCGCTCGCCTTGCCGATGTCGCCAGCTATGACGAGCAGGGCGAGAAGGCAATTGCCGCCGCGTTGCACGGCGCAGAGGCACTGCCCGGTGACGGCTGGCTACAACGCATTGCCGATGGCACGCCCAGCGGCCCGATCGAGGAACTCCTCGCTGCCGTTCGCGCGCTGACTTACGCGCGGGACGAGAGCGTGAACGGCCCCGGCGGGCAGGAAGCCGGTTACGGGATCGAAACCGAGGCCGCACAGCTGGACGGCAACTTCGTGGAACTCGCCGGGCAGGCCGCCGCCGCCTTGTCCGAAATCCGCCAGCCGCTGATCCGACTAGGCGTGAGGCTGGAAGCGCTGATCGAAGACGCCCCGGACTGGCTGGACGGACAGGGCCGCGCGCGGATCGAAGGCGCGCGTTACTCTCTCGCCTGGCGCATCGACACTCTCTCCGCATGGGAATCGCTGTTGGGCCGCATGGGTGGCTATGACGGCGACAACCTGCCCGCCCCCGACTTCGTGGATTGGCTTGCCGTCGAACGGGCGGAAGGGCGCGAGTTCGATGTCGGGCTGCACCGCCGCTTCCTCGATCCGATGAAGCCGTTCGCAAAAATGGTGCTGGAACCGTCGCACGGAGTCATGCTGACCAGCGCCACCCTGCGCGACGGGGATGACTGGCAATCCGCCCTCGCCCGGTCCGGCGCGCCGTATCTCGATGTCCAGCCGATGCTGGCCAGCGCGGAAAGTCCGTTCGACTACGCCAGCCGCGCCGAAGTGCTGATCGTCACCGATGTGAAGAAGGGCGACATTTCCGCACTCGCGGGCGCCTATGGCCGCATCATCGAGGCGTGCGGCGGCGGCGTGCTCGGACTCTTCACCGCGATCCGCCGACTACGCGCGGTGCATGGGCGCATCGCCGACCGGCTCGCTCGCGGCGGACTGCCGCTATACGCTCAACACGTCGACCCCATCGACACCGGCACACTGGTGGACATCTTCCGTGACGATCCGGCGGCGAGCCTGCTCGGCACTGATGCCCTACGCGATGGTGTGGACGTACCCGGCGAATCCCTGCGTTGCGTAGTGCTGGAACAGGTGCCGTGGCCGAAGCCGACCATCCTCCACCGCGCCCGCCGCGCCGCGAATGGAGGCAGCGCGCATGATGACCGGATCATACGCGCGCGTCTGGCGCAGGCATTCGGCCGACTGATCCGCTCCGCCGATGACAAGGGCCATTTCGTGGTCCTCTCGTCAGCCTTTCCCTCGCGCCTGCTCAGCGCGTTCCCCGCAGGCACGCCCGTCCACCGGATGACGCTGGACGAGGCTTTACAACATCTCACCTCGCGTGCTTTCTCGGGCCCGGGCGCAGGGGTCGTCGCGCCGGAAGAAGAACGGAATCCGCTCGGGTGAAAACGCTCGGCTTGCTACGCCACGCCAAGTCTGACTGGGACGATATGGCTCTTCGCGACTTCGATCGCGGGCTGAACGATCGCGGTCGGCGCGGGGCTGCGCTTATCGGTTCCCACATCCGCGATCACGGCGTCACTTTCGATCTGCTGATCGCCAGCCCGGCAGAACGGGTGAAGCGAACGCTAGATTCGGCACGGCTTGGCATCCCGGTCACGTGGGATGAACGGCTCTATTTGGCTGATCAGGGCACCCTGATGGATGTCCTGCAATCCGTTGAAGGGAACCCGGATGCGGTGCTGCTCGCCGGCCATAACCCTGGCCTTCACGAGTTGATCTTCGATCTGGTCGCGCGCGCGAACGAGAACGCCCTGTTTGATGAAGCCGCCGAAAAATACCCGACGGCGACCTTCGCCGTGCTGGAACTGGACGTGGATAGCTGGTCGCAATGCGAGGCGGGCGTTGGCAAGCTGGTCCACCTCGCCCGCCCCCGCGATCTCGATCCCGCCCTCGGTCCCGAAGAGGTCCGCTAAGCGCCTTAGGGCGCCACTCGCTTACCGGGCAGCTTCACCTCACCCTGGATAAACTCTACATCGGTAACCGAGCCGTCCGGTCCGGTCGAAAAGTGAAACTGGGCGTCGATCGCCGTGTAGTAAAACCGCAGCGGCGCTTCCGCGAAGATCGGTAGAACCGGCCCCGTTGCCGAACCCTTGCGCTGAGCGCGCACGCCGTCGCCGTCACGCGATATTTCGAACACCACGCCGTTGCCGAAGTCATAGGTGCCGACCACCCGGTCCAGCTCCTCAACCGGCAAAGCCGCCTGCGTTCGCTGCACCGCCACCGCCGGAGCTGGCGGAACGGGAGGTATTCCCGAAACGGCCATGCCGAACAGCATATGCATCGCAATGTCCGTTGCCGATGGCTCTATCGCGGAATTGGTAAGGACGACCGTCGCCGTATTCTTGGTCCGATCGAGCGCCAGCGCCGATCGATAGCCGCCAGTACCGCCGTTGTGGATCGTCACCTCGCGCCCTGGTTCGGGATGACCGATCTGCCAACCAAGTGTCTGCCGCGTCTCGCCCGTTACGACAGATTCCCGCACCGACAGGGCTGTTTGCATCGCTGCGCCAATCGGCGATTTTTCATCGAGAGCCGCAGCCGCGAACTTGAGCATGTCGTTCACCGTCGAGCGAAGCCCACCAGCGCCGACCAGCGTCGCAAGGTGCCAGGGCTTTGTCGGTCGCATGTACTCATCACGCCCGGGGGCGAACCGCGCCTGTTGAGCCGCTGACAATGAAACGCTCGTATCGTTCATGCCCAGCGGACCGGTGATCCGTTCGCGAACCAGCGTTTCGTAGTCCTTGCCTGACGCCCGTTCGAGCAGATAGCCAAGAAGGCCGACGCCGAGGTTCGAATATTCCCAACGCTCACCCACGTCGCGCGTCAGCTCATGCCCGTCGAGGAACGCCAGCATCAGGGCTTCGGTGTAATCCGCGTAAGGGTCCAGCGGGTCGGTAAACGGCAGGTTGTCGGGCAAGCGCGGCAGGCCGGACATGTGCGTCGAAAGATCCCGCAGAGTGATCTTGCGATCGCCCCGCTGCGGCATCCTGTGACCTGCAGGCAGAAACTTCTCGGCCGGATCGTCGAGGGAAAGCTCTCCCTTGTTGGCCATGTCGGCCAGTATCAACGCGGTGAACACCTTGGAGATCGAGCCGATCTCGAACAGTGTGTCACCGTTGAACTGCTCGCCATCCTGCGGCCCGCCGGCCACGACACGGCGCCCTTCCGGCCCAAGCACGCCGACAACAACACCCTGCCCCACGCGCGGCGCAATGCGGGCGGCAATCACGTCCTTGATCGCGCTGTCGTTCGGAAAGGTCCAGTTTGCGGGAAGCGGCGGCGGCGGTGGCGGAACGGTGAGATCCAGCGGAAGGTTTGCCCCGCCCTGGCTCCATTGCCCCTTCCAGGAGTTCGCCTCGGCATCCCATTGCGCGCGGTAATCCCCGCGAATCGTCGGCACCTTGAAGGTCAGTTCACCGTTGGCGACAGTGATGCCTTCGATCGGGATACCGGTCGCACCCTGGGCAGGACTATCCATTGTGCCGCTAAGCTGACCCGCATCGTCCTGACGGATATGGAATATCACCGGGATGTTGACGCTTTCGGTGACCTTCAACGTGCCAGCCCAGTCACCAGCAGCCTCCTGCGCGGCAGCAGGAGCCGAAACCGTCAGAGCGGCGGTCATCAGCAGGCTTGCAACCTTCCTCATCTTCCTTCTCCCCTCAGTGCATCGGCTTCGTCGAACCCACGGCACGCGGCAGTATTCAGAGAGGCGCGGCATTTCCCGCACCGAAACCAGTTTGGTCAGGGTTAAGCGGCGAGGGCCCTTGCCAGCCGGTCACGGATCGCGCGCAGTTGGGGCAGGACTTCGGCCCCCACCGCTTGAGGAACCATCGCCACTGCCGACGAAGGTGGCGGGGGCGCGGTGTTGGCCACCGTGCCCTTCTCAATCGCCAGCCGCGCGCCTTTCAGCGTGTAGCCTTCGCGATTGATCAGACGGTCGATCGTTTCAACCAGCGCGACGTCTTCCGGGCGGTAGTATCGCCGACCGCCGCTGCGCTTCAGCGGGCGCAGCATCGGGAACTGCTGTTCCCAATACCGCAGCACGTGTTGGCGAATGCCGAGCGCCGCCGTCACTTCGCCAATGGTGCGAAGGGCCTGCGGGTCCTTGCCATCATCGAAACCCAGTTGGGGTGAACCCTGGTTCATCCGCCGTAGGAGATCCGGCTCTTCAGCTTCTGGCTGGCGCGGAAGGTCATCACGCGGCGCGGCGTGATCGGCACCTCAACCCCGGTCTTGGGATTGCGGCCAACACGTTCGCGCTTGCTGCGCAGAATGAAGCTGCCGAACCCGGAAATCTTGACGTTCTGGCCGTCGGCCATCGCATCACACATGCGGGACAGTATAGCTTCAACCATTTCGAGACTCTCGGCGCGCGAGAAGCCCATCTTGCGATTGATTGTTTCGGCCAGATCGGCCCGCGTCAAAGTGCCCACGGATCGCGTCATCGGGTTCTTTCCCCACTCAGCTAAAAATGTGGCGACCGCTGTGCTAAATGGCTGATTTGCAGCGGGTTGGCAATCGCGATTGCGCGCGATTTACGCAATCCTTTCGGCGAGCAGAAAGGAAGCCGCGATCGACCGATAACGCGCGGGCCGAAGCCGCCGTTCAGACGCGCAGTAGGCTCGCGCCCCAGGTAAAGCCGCCGCCCATCGCCTCGACCATCACCAGGTCGCCCGACTTGATCCGCCCATCTCGGCGGGCAACGTCGAACGCGAGCGGCACCGAAGCTGCGGAAGTGTTCGCGTGCCGATCCACAGTCACGACGACTCGCTCGAACGGCAGGCCCAGCTTGCGCGCCGTTGCGTCCAGAATTCGAAGATTCGCCTGATGCGGTACAACCCAGTCGATGTCAGTCGCCGCGTAACCGCTGGCCGACAGCACTTCCTCCAGCACTTCGGCCAGATTTACCACTGCGTGGCGGAACACCTCGCGGCCCTTCATCCGCACCTTGCCGGCCGTGCCCGTGGTCGACGGACCGCCATCGGTGAACAAAAGCTCGCGGTGGGCGCCATCGGCGTGAAGCCGCGTTTCGAGCACGCCCTTGTCCGCCGCAGAACGATCGCCCGGAACTTCCTCCGCCCGGAGCACGAAAGCCCCCGCGCCGTCCCCAAACAGCACGCAGGTGCCTCGGTCTTCCCAGTCGAGAATACGGGTCATCGTTTCCGCGCCGATCACCAGCGCGCACTTGGCCATGCCCGTGCGCAGCATCGAATCGGCGGTGGCGAGAGCGTAAAGGAAGCCGGAGCAGACGGCCGCTACGTCGAATGCAATCCCGCCGCCGCATCCCAGTGCTGCCTGCACCTGCGTGGCGGTGGCCGGGAACGTGTTGTCGGGCGTGGCCGTGGCCAGCACGATCAGGTCAACCTCGGTCGCATCAATGCCAGCATCGGCCAGCGCAGCGCGCGCGGCGTCAGTGGCGAGCGATCCGGTAGTTTCACCCTCGCCCGCGACATAGCGGTTGGTGATACCCGTGCGTTCGCGGATCCATTCGTCACTTGTGTCGACCTGGCGCGCCAGTTCCTCATTGCTCAACGCCCGTGCGGGAAGCGCGGAACCGGAACCTTTGAAAACAGAACGGATCACTTCGCCACTCCGCCCCTGGCGCCTTCGCGCAGCTTCATTTCGCCCAGTTCGGCGAGGTCAGCGGAAATGCGTTGGGTCAGGTCTTCCTCCAGAAGGCGCGCAGCAACGGCAACGGCATTGGCGACACCGGCCGCGGTGGCGCTGCCATGCGATTTAACCACCACGCCGTTCAGGCCAAGGAAGACCGCACCGTTATGGTTATTCGGATCAAGGTGATGACGCAGCAGTTCTGTTGCAGGTCGCGAAACCAGGAAGCCGAACTTTGAGCGCACGGAACTGGTGAACGCGGCTTTCAGCAGATCGGTGACGAAACGGGCCGCCCCCTCAATCGCCTTCAACGCGATATTGCCGGAAAAGCCGTCCGTAACCACGACCTCCACATGGCCGCGGTTGATCTTGTCAGCCTCGACATAGCCTTCGAAGCTGAGGGCAAGGCCGGTCGCGGCGCGCAGCCTTGCGGCGGCTTCCTGCAGTTCTTCGGTACCCTTGTTGTCTTCGGTTCCGATGTTCAGCAGGCGCACGCGCGGGCGATCCTTGCCGGTGACGATGCGCGCATAGGCCGCGCCCATGATCGCCCACTGCACCAGATTGCGCGCGTCGCATTCGGTATTGGCGCCGAGGTCGAGCATGACGACGTCATGCTCTTCCAGCGTCGGCATAAGGGCCGCAAGCGCGGGACGATCAATCCCCGGCATGGTCCGCAAGGCGACCTTGCTCATGGCCATCAGGGCACCGGTGTTACCCGCGCTGACGGCTGCGCCTGCGTCGCCCTTCTTCACCGCTTCGATAGCCAGACCCATAGAGGTCTTCTTGGCCCGACGCAGTGCAGTGGTAGGCTTCTCGTTACCGGCGACGACATCCTCACAATGGAGGATCTCGGACGCGGCGCGCATGTTCGGATGGCTGTCGAGAGCGGCCTTGATGGCCGTCTCGTCACCCACGAGCAGGAACTTGAACTTGTCATGGCGACGGCGAGCGAGTGCCGCGCCGGAGACCATAACGCGCACGCCCTCGTCGCCGCCCATCGCGTCAACGGCGATACGCGGCAGATTCATGCGCAAGTCCTTGTGATCAGGGCCTTAGAGGCCGACCGAGACGATCTCGCGGCCGTTGTAATGGCCGCAGTGACCGCACAGGTTGTGCGGACGCTTCAGCTCACCACAGTTCGAGCACTCGTGGAAGGCAGCAACCTTCAGCGCGTCGTGCGAACGGCGCATACCCCGACGGGAGGGGGAAGTTTTTCTTTTAGGGACAGCCATCTCGGCACCTGTTCCTTGAAATCTCTGAAATCTTGACGGCGCCCCTAAGCCAACCCCAGTCCCCACGCAAGCGCGGCAACGAACGGGTATCTGGCCCATGCGGCGAAGGCGCGGCCTATAGCGAATTTCGCGGGACACGCAAGGGAGCGTCTAACTCACAATCCCCATTGCCTTATCCCCGACACAGGGATTGCTCTCCCGCTCGCGGCCGAAGGTGCTGGTGGGGCCGTGGCCGGGGACGAAAGTAACCTCGTTACCGAGGGGCCAGAGCTTCTGCGTGATCGCATCCAGCAGATCCTGATGATTGCCCATCGGGAAGTCCGTACGCCCGATCGATCCTGCGAACAGCACGTCTCCCACGAAGGCGAAACGCGTTGGCCTGTGGAAGAACACAACGTGGCCGGGCGTGTGGCCGGGGCAATGGATCACTTCCAGTTCCACCTCACCCACGGTCACGGTTTCGCCGTCCACCAGCCAGCGGGTCGGTTCGAAGACCCTGGTTTCCATCTGGAAGCGCGGGCCGTCATCCTCCAGCCGCGCGATCCAGAATCGGTCCGCCTCGTGCGGGCCTTCGATCGGCAGGCCCAGTTCGGCCGCCAGCATCCCCGCCTGCCCGCAATGGTCCGCATGGCCGTGGGTTATGAGGATCTTCTCCAACGTCACTCCCGCCTTGGCGACGGCGGCCTTCAGCTTGTCGAGTTCTCCGCCCGGATCGACCAACGCGCCGCGCATGGTCTTGGTGCACCACACCAGCGAGCAATTCTGCTGGAACGGCGTGACGGGGATGATCGCGGCGCGGAGGGGGCTTTCAGACATCGCGCCTAGGTGGCGGCAAACGGCGCGGCCTTCAATCCTCCCTGAGCGCGGCCGAGGCCTTATCGCCCTGCCCGCGCCTGCCTTTCAGCCATTTCCTTCCGCCATTCATCCGGCGTCGGCATGATCGGGTTGTCCACGCGGCGCAGGATCTTCCACTGACCGTCCTCGCGGATGAACTCGTCCTCATAGAGGCCGGTCAGTTCCGGCACCGGACTGCCATCCTCGCCCCGCATGATCAGCAGATGGCGTGAACGGGCCGTGGCTCGATCGCCCTGCACGTCGATCTGCGGGTTCGAGACGAGGTGATAGCTTTCCATGTTGACGAAGCCCGGCGGCGGCGTGCCGAACAGGCCCACCAGCAGCGCCTTGATCTCCTCGCGCCCCTTGCGGACAGTCGCGCCGTTACGCCACTCGCCCTCGCGCGCGAACAGATCGGCGTAGCCATCGAAATCCTGCGCATCGATCCGCGCCGCGTATTCCACGATGATGCGCTGGATCGCGAGCTGGTCCTCCAGCACCCGGATGCGTGCATCGGCAGGCTGTACCGTCAAAGACGGCGGCTGAGCGGCAGGCGGCTCATTCGGATCGCGGAACGGGATTTCGCCCCAGGTGGAGCGGCGCGCTATCTTCCACTTCCCGCCCTGCCTCACGAATTCATCGACATAGCGCCCCGCCAGCATCGGCACGGGCCGATCCTCGGGCGAGCGGACCCAGAACATATATTTCGACGTGACGCGCGCGCGGTTGCCCTCCACCTCGATGATCGGATTGGTCATCATGTGGAAGTTGGCCTTGTTGACGAAGCCCGGCTCTGGCGCGCCGAGGTTGTCGAGCAGCATCTTTTCGATTGCCGCAGGCCCGGTGAAGCTGCCGAAGCCGCCCGTCCACACCCCGTCACTCGCGAACAGAGCCGCATAGGCGGCATAATCGCGCCCATCAATGAAGGCGCCATATTCCACCAGCACCCGGCGAATCTCGGCCTCCGCCTCCATCCGCTCGACCCGCTGTTCCAGCGTCAACTGCTGTGCATGGGCGACGAGCGGCGCACTGAGGGCCAACGTCGCTGCAACGAAGCGAATAAGCATCCAGCTTCTCCCTGTTCCCTCTCCGGGGATGGCGAACACTTACAGGAAGGGGCGGTTGGGAGCTACTGCGAGGTAAATTGACTACTCGAGATGGCTTCAAATATCCCTCGGATAAAGGCGACGAGCACGAACGCGCCAAATTGACAGACAATCTTCGAAAGCTGCAAATATGCGCTTCATGATGGAGTCAGGTGATGTTCGAGCGCCCTACAGTTTTCATCGTTGGCGCCGGTGCAAGCAAGGAAATAGATTTTCCTATAGGCAGCGATCTAACCCAAATTATTGCAAATAAGCTTCATGAGGGTTCGAGTACCGACTCCACAATCGATTTTGGCGACCCGAAGATCGCAGCGGCCATCCAGCAGCACCTAATAGCAACGGGGCGGCGCAACGGTGATCCTTTCTACCGAGCCGGCCGCGACATTGCGGCAGGAATGAGCCAGGCGATCTCGATCGACAATTATCTTCATGCTCACGCTGAAGACGCGACGATTAACTTCGTCGGGAAACTAGGGATTGCGGCGAGCATCCTTGAAGCCGAACGGGAAAGTCGCCTCGCGGTCCCGCGCGAAGCGGACACCTTCGATCTGGGGCAGCTTTCCACAACGTGGTACACCCAGTTCTTTCAGATGCTTACGGAGGGCGTCCAAAGACGCAACCTCGAGCAAATCTTCGACAATGTGTCTTTCATAACGTTCAATTACGACCGCTGTATCGAACACTATTTGCTTCATGCATTGGCAAACTACTTCCGCACCAGCTCTGCGGACACCCGATCAATCGTGAACCTCCTCCGCATTGAGCACCCTTATGGTCAGGTAGGACGACTGCCTTGGCAGCAGCGGGAGGGGAACACGCCCTTTGGGAAAAGATTTCACGGGTCCGAACTACCGGAAATTGCGTCGCAAATTAGGACCTTCACTGAGCAAGTGAAAGACGGCGATATGATTGACCGCGCCAAGCGGCTCATCACAGATGCTGAAGTGGTCGTGTATCTGGGGTTTTCATACGGAAATATGAATATGGACCTCCTCTCGTTGCAGGAGAGCCAAAGCAAGGAGATCTTCGGAACTTGTTTCGGTATTTCACTTCCGAATCGCAAATCCATCGAAGAAGACATTATTTGTTCGATGGGGTCAGTCAGAAATTGCGTTGAGAACGTCCACCTCGCGGACATGACATGTGCCGATATTCTCAAGTCATATTGGCGGCCCATCTTGCGAGGCGGATGCTCGTTCTGAACCCCTACAGCCGCCCGCCCTTCCAAACCACGCGCCCCACGACGTCGACATCCTCCATCGCTACATCGACCGGGGCATAGGCGGCGTTTTGGCTGATCAGGCGCAAGCCGCCGGGCGGGACGGCTTGCAGCAGCTTTACATGCAGCGCCTCGCCCAGGCGGACGACGTGGACGCCTTCGCGGAAGGGGCGCGGGGTGCGGTCGACGAGGATTTCGTCACCATCGCGTAGCAGGGGGTCCATCGAATCCCCCATTACGCGGATCGAGGATAGCTGCGCCGGTTCCAGCCCCTGTTCGCGCAACCAGCGGCGCGAGAACTGGAAGGCGTCGAAGGGAATTTCCTCCGCCCCCAGTGCGCCCGGCCCGGCGGATGCCTCCAGCGGCAAGCGCGGAACCTCTACCCAGTCGCCGCGCGCCGCGTAGGAAACTTCCTCACGCCCGCCGAGGTCCGATTCGGAAACGCCGAAGAACTGCGCCAGCTTGCGCCGGTCGTCCTCCTCCAGCTTCCTCGGACTGCCCTTCGATATATATTGCTGTAAGTAAGTGGAATTGCGCCCAATCATGCGCGACAGCGCGGCAAGGCTGCTGCCCTGCGCCCGTGCCAGATCGGCCAGCCTTTCACGCGTATCCATGGCGGATTTCCTGCGATTTGCAATTCATCCATCCTACGTGATGTATTTTTCCTAGACAAGTAGGATTTGGAGGGCGAGCAAAGATGCGACGAATCGAGTCGCCTACAAGACTGAGAGGAGCCGCACGATGTTGATCCGGGAGATCGAAAAGTTCCTGCGCATGACCGGAATGCCGCCCACCAAATTCGGCCGCCTGGCCACCCACGACCCCCGCTTCGTGCTCGATCTGCGGATGGGCCGGATACCTCGTCTTGAGACGGAAAGAAGGGTGGAACATTTCATGAACACTTATACAGAGGGATCGCATGCACATTGATAATCCTGCCCCGAAGGCGCGTTTCAGATCACGACGCAGCGTGGGCGAACGCCTGCGGGAAGCCCTGCTGGAACTGGCCGAGAACAAGGCCACGGTTCTTGCTCATGACGAAGCGAACTGGGCCAGCGTTACCTTCGCCGGTGCGCGTCACCGCGTCGAATTGAGCTTCGAAGGCGCGGAAGCGGTGGACGCGGGCGAGCGATTCATCGTGCTCCTGCCCGAACACGAATTCGCGCTTCCCGGCCACCTCGTTGCGGATGCTACGCTGACCGAGGTGAGCCACAGGCTCGACCCCGCCTGCATGACGGTGCGCTGCGAACTGCTGCTGATCGAGGGGGACTAAGGTGACAGTGTGGAATGCCGCGCGAGGACAAAAGCCACACTGCCACCGCATTAAATCCGGCGTAAACTACTTAATTAAAACGATAAATCGGGAAAACGCAGGAGGGGTTAGAGCTGCGATCTGTGTCAACACTGGCGGCGCTCACGCCCGCCGGATGACCAGGTTCCTGATCTCGGTCATGTCCTCGATCGCGAAGCGCACGCCTTCGCGGCCGAGCCCGGAATCCTTCACGCCGCCATAGGGCATGTTGTCCACGCGGTAGCTCGGCACGTCGTTCACCACCACGCCGCCGACTTCCAGCCGGTCCCACGCGTCCAGTACCTTGTGGATGTCGCGGGTAAACAGCCCGGCCTGCAGGCCGAACTTGCTGTCGTTCACCAGTTCCAGCGCTTCCGACCAGTCGGAAAAGCGGCTGAGGTTGGCGAGCGGGCCGAACGCCTCTTCACGGTTGGCGGCGCAGACTTCGGGCACGTTCTCCAGCAGCGTCGCTTCCAGCATCGCGCCGTCCAGTTTGCCCCCGCAAAGCAGGGTTGCACCAGCCGCAACGGCCTCGTCGATCCAGCCCTTGAGGCGGTTCGCCTCCTTCTCGGAGATCATCGGCCCGATGAACGTCTCACGGTCATGCGGGTTGCCGGCCACCAGCGTCTTCGTCTTGGCGACCAGCATCTCCTTGAAGCGGTCGTAAACGCTGTCGTGGATCAGGATGCGCTGCACGCCGATGCAGCTTTGGCCGGACTGGTAGAAGGCGCCGAACACGATGCGTTCCAGCGCATGCTCCAGATCGGCGTCGTGATCGACCACCACGGCCGCGTTGCCGCCCAGTTCCAGCACGACCTTCTTCTTGCCAGCCTTGGCCTTCAGCGCCCAACCCACCCCCGGCGAACCGGTGAAGCTGAGCAGCTTGAACCGCTCGTCCTCAGTGAACAGGTCGGCCCCTTCGCGGTGCGCGGGGAGGATGGAGAACGCGCCTTCGGGCAGGATGTCGCACTCGGCCAGCACCTCACCCATGATCAGCGCGCCCAGCGGAGTCAGGCTGGCGGGCTTCATCACGAACGGGCAGCCTACCGCGATGGCAGGCGCGATCTTGTGCGCGGCCAGGTTCAGCGGGAAGTTGAACGGACTGATGAAGCTGCACGGCCCGATCGGCACGCGCTTCCAGATGCCCATGTACCCCTTAGCGCGGGCGGAGATGTCCAGCGGCTGGACCTCGCCATAGATGCGCGTCGCCTCCTCACTGGCGATGCGGAAGGTGTCGATCAGGCGCGTAACCTCGCCCTCGGCATCGCGGATCGGCTTGCCGGCTTCGACGCACAGGGCATAGGCCAGTTCGTCAAACCGCTCCCGGAAGCGGGCGACGCAGTGATCCAGCACGCCCTGCCGCTCATAGCTGGCAAGCCGCGCCAGCGGCTCCGCCGCGCGGACCGCCCCCGCAATCGCTTCCCGGATCACGTCGGGCGTCGCCAGAGCCGTTCGAAACGCGACCTCTCCGGTGAACTTGTCGGTCACCTCAAGATCGGTGTTCGGCTGCACCGCCTTGTTATTGAGGTAGAGCGGATAGGTGTCGTTGAGCTTCATATCAGCCTCCGCCCTTCGCACAGCCGGAAGGGGCATTCATCAAAGTGCGGCACTCAGTTCCTTGATCTCGCGGTTGAGTATCCGGTCGTTCTCCGAATAGTCCACCGGGCAATCGATCAGGTGCACGCCCGGCGTATCGCGGGACAGGGCGAGCAGTTCGCGCAGATGTTCGGCGCTTTCGGCGCGATGTCCGTGGGCGCCATAAGCCTCCGCATAGGCGACGAAATCGGGGTTGCCGTAAGTCAGACCCCAATCCGCAAAGCCCATGTTAGCCTGTTTCCAGCGGATCATGCCATAAGCATCGTCGCGCAGGATCAGGACGGTCAGGTTCAGGCCGAGGCGAACCGCCGTCTCCATCTCCTGACTGTTCATCATGAACCCGCCATCGCCGCAGATGGCCATGACCTTGCGCTCGGGATAGAGCATCGCGCTCATCATCGCGCTCGGCAGGCCTGCACCCATGGTGGCCAGCGCGTTGTCGAGAAGCACGGTGTTGGGCAGGTAGGCGGTGAAGCCTCGCGCGAACCAGATCTTGTAGACGCCGTTATCGAGGCAGATGATTCCATCTTCCGGCATGACGGCTCGCACTTCGCGAACCAGCGCGGGCGGGAACACCGGAAACCGTTCGTCGGACGCCAGCTGCTCGGTATGCTCCACCTCGGCCTTGCGATAGGCGAGCAGGTGATCGAAGCTCCACTTGCCCTGCGGCACGATGTCTTCCTTCATCTGCCAGATCGCGTTGGCGATATCGCCGATCACCTCGATCTGCGGGAAGTAGACCGGGTCCACCTCCGCCGTGCGGGTGGACACGTGAATCACGATGGGCGGGCTGTCGTCGCCCACGCGGCCTTCGCAGTCGTTGCGCATGAAGAACGGCGGCTTTTCGATCACGTCATGCCCGACGTTGACGATCACATCCGCGTCTTCGACCGCGCGGTGGACGAAGTCCCCGGCGGAAAGGGCCGCGCAGCCCAGGAACAGCGGGTGGCGTTCGTCAATCACGCCCTTGCCCATCTGCGTGGTGAGGAAGGGAATGCCGGTCTTGTCGACGAACTGGCGCAACATTCGACCGGTCATCTTGCGATTAGCGCCTGCCCCGATGACGAGGATTGGCGACTTTGCCTTCTCCAGAGCCTCGACCGCCTGCCGCACCGCCTTGGGTTCGGCGGAAGGGCGCCGGGCTATCGAGCGGGTGATCGGGCGCGAAGTGGTCGGCTCGTCCGCTACATCTTCGGGAAGTTCCAGGTGGACCGCCCCCGGCTTCTCCTCTTCGGCCAGTCGATAAGCCTCGCGGATGCGGCTGGGGATGTTGTCGGCAGAGGCGAGCTGGTGGGTATACTTGGTGATCGGATCCATCATCGCGACCACGTCGAGTATCTGGAACCGGCCCTGCTTTGATTTGCGGATCGGCTTCTGCCCCGTGATCATCATGATTGGCATGCCGCCCAGCTGTGCATAGGCGGCCGCTGTCACCAGGTTAGTGGCACCCGGCCCCAGCGTGGCCATGCACACGCCGGTCTTGCCGGTATGGCGTCCATAGGTGGCGGCCATGAAACCGGCGCCTTGTTCATGCCGAGTCAGGACCAGCTTGATCTGTTCGGAACGCGAAAGGGAATCCAGCAAATCCAGATTCTCTTCACCCGGCACCGCGAAAATATATTCGCAGCCTTCCGCCTCAAGACATTCAACGAAAAGGTCGGATGCCTTCTGCTGATCAGTGGTGCCCATTATTGCCTGCCCCCCAAAGCCTTCTTCTTAAGTATCAAAGGCTTTAAAAGGTGTCACCGATCAATACCCGCGAGAAAGATCCACTTGTGCTTCCAGCGGCTCGCCCGCGCGGAACCGCTCGCAATTGCGGATAAAGCGATCGGCGGCACGCTTCTGGCTCGCCGGAGTGGGGATGCCGGAAAGGTGCATCGTGATGTGCGCGTTATCGAGCGTCCAAAGGGGATCGCCGGCAGCAAGCGGTTCGGGGTCCGTGAGGTCTAGAACGGCCCCCGCGATGCGCCTTTCGGTCAGGGCTTCAACCAGCGCGGCTTGATCAACACAGTCTGCGCGGGCGAAGTTCACCAGCACTGCTTCCGGGCTCATTGCAGCGATCTCTGGCGCACCGATCATTCCGCGCGTGTCCGGCGTCCCCGGTACGGCCAGTATAATCCAGTCAAACGTGCCGATCTGGCTGCGCCAGTTGCGGGGCCGATTGCTTGAAACGGCGACCACCTCCACGTCGAAGGCGACGAGGGCCTTCTCGATCGCCTTGCCGATCGCGCCGTGACCCAGGATCAGCGCCCTGCTGCCGCTGAGGTCACGAGTACCTGGGGCTGCTGTAAGCCATTCATGCCGATCCTGCGCCCGCATGACAGCGCGGTAGTCCTTCGCCACGGCCAGCATGGTCATCACCGCGAATTCGGCCACCTGAGAAGTCGTCAGCCCGCTGCCGTTGGTCACCGAAATGCCGCGCTGCGCCATCTCGGCCAGCGGCATCCAGTCGACGCCAGCGTAGGAGGAGTTAAGCCAGCGAAGTCCTCTAGCCGCCTCCACCGCAGCCAGGGCCGGCGCCTTCTCGTGAAGATCGAACCACCCGATCTCTGCCTTTGGCGCGAGTGCCACCAGCTCATCGGGGCCATCCCACCAGCGCGCGTCGATCCATTCGGGCAGCCGCCTTTCCAGCATGGGACGCACGTAAGCGGGCAGAACAGCGACCGTCACGACAAATCCTCGCTATCGTCTTGCTTTGATGGAGCTTTTGGAAGGCGCCGGTTCAGATGCGCCATTCCCAACCCAGCGGATCGCCGTCCATCACTTCCACGCCCTTCGCGGCCAGTTCGTCACGCAACACGTCGGACCGGGCATAGTCCTTGGCAGCCCGAGCTTCCTTGCGCTGGAGGATAACCGCCTCGATCTCATCTTCGCCGATCACCGCAGTCTTGGGCCGCAAGCGCAGATCGCCGCGCGTCAGCGTGAGCAGACCCAGCCCCAGCACGGAATCCATCATCTCGACGGCCGCCAGCATTTCACCCGTCGGCATCTTCTTCAGCGACAGCAGCTCTTCCAGAACCGTCAGCGCCACCGGCATATTCAAATCGTCGGACACGGCCTTGTCGAAGCGGACGATCATGGGGCGCAAAGTCCCGCCTACCTCGTCCACCGCCGTGTCGAGCGTCCACCCACCGGCAGGCGCTGCGATGGACCGATCGCCCTTCTCCGCGTGGCGCGCCTTCACGGCCTCGACGGCCATCACAAGCCGCTTCAAACGGGTCAGAGCGGCACCAAGCCCGTCCCAGCTGAACTCAAGCTCGCTACGATAATGGGCCTGGAGGCACATCAGGCGATAGGCGAGCGGATGATAGCCCTTGTCGATCAGCAGTTGCAGGCGGAGGAATTCGCCCGCCGACTTGCTCATCTTGCCCGACCGTTCGACCAGGAAGTTGTTGTGCATCCACAGTCGCGCACCGCTGTTCGCGGGGACGTCTAGCCCATTGGTGCAGCAGAACGCCTGGTTCTGCGCGATCTCGTTCGGGTGGTGGATTTCGCGGTGGTCGATGCCGCCGGTGTGAATGTCGAACGGGAAGCCGAGCACCTGCCCGCTCATCACCGAGCATTCCAGATGCCAGCCCGGCGCCCCGCGGCCCCACGGCGAATCCCATTCCATCTGCCGCGTCTCGCCAGCAGGGGTCTTGCGCCAGATCGCGAAGTCGGCCGCGTTGCGCTTGCCTTCTACCGCCTCGATCCGCCCCTCACCCTCATCGGTATGCGCACGAGCCAGTCGGCCATAATCCGCAACGGTGGAAACGTCGAAATAGAGCCCACTCTCCAACTCGTAGCAGTGCTTGTCAGCAATGCTCTGGGCGAACTCGATCATCGCGGGCACGAATTCGGTGGCGATGGTCCAGCGGGCAGGTTGGCGGATATTGAGCGCGGCTATGTCGGCCCAATAGGCTTCCGTATAATGCCGCGCGATGTCCCAGATGGACTGCGCCTTTTCCGCAGCCATCTTCTCCATTTTGTCTTCACCCGCATCGGCATCATCGGTCAGATGCCCGACATCGGTGATGTTGATGACATGGGTGAGCGCGTGGCCCTTCCAGCTCAGCGTGCGGCCCAGCCCGTCCGCGAAGACATAGGCGCGCATGTTGCCGATGTGGGGATAGTTGTAGACCGTCGGCCCGCACGAATAGACCCTCGCCTCCCCCGAATGGACAGGCTGGAAGACCTCGATCTCACGGGTCAGCGAATTGAACAGGCGCAGGGGTGCAGTCATGATGCGTTCGCGTGGCGCGCGATCCGTGGAAGGTCAAGCGCGTCGGGTTGGCGCACGTACGGCACGCCTCGGGGAATGCGGCGGAAAACGGAGACGATTCGTTAATCGTTAAGGTCCATGTCTCCCCTCGCAGGAGCCGGACCGTGTCGCAGCAAAAACAGCCCATCCAGGAATTTCTCGAACGGCGTTATGCCAGCCGTAAGGCCGTTGCGCTGAAGCTTAAAGCTTTGGTGGATGGCGAAAATCGCGTGCTTTCAGTGCGCGACCTTTCGCAGACCGGCTTCCTGGCAGAAGCAAAGCCGGCGCTGGAAGTCGACCAGACGGTCGAACTGGAACTGCCGCACGAGGGCCGCAAGAAGGCCACCGTCGTGTGGGCCGGTGAATCGCTGGCTGGCTGCACCTTTGCCGGTTCAATCTCACGCGCCAGCTACAGCGCTGCCTTGCTCAAGAGCCAGTTCCTGCACGCTCCGGAAGAGACTGCGCAGGAGCAGACTCAGGATCAACCGGCTCAGGCTCTGCCCTCAATAATCGAGTCGGGCGCGGAGTCCGGCAAGCTGCCAATTGGCGACCGCGCCGCGATCATGATCGCGGGTGGTGCACTGGCATGGGCGCCGATTCTGCTGGTCTCTTACCTGCTGATCGGCTGAGTCCAGGCAATAGCGCTTGCGCCCGGGTCACGGCGAACGGCGTCAATCCACCTCGAACAAATCGGCCAGCTGCTCGATGATCGTGCCGCCGAGCTGTTCAACATCCATGATCGTCACCGCGCGCTTGTAATAGCGCGTCACATCATGGCCGATGCCGATGGCCACCAGTTGCACCGGGCTCTGCTTCTCGATCCATTCGATCACCTTGCGCAGGTGCGTTTCCAGATAACCGGCGGAATTAACGCTCAGAGTGGAATCATCCACCGGCGCGCCGTCGGAAATGACCATCAGGATGCGCCGGTCTTCCTGTCGGGCAAGCAAGCGATTGTGCGCCCAGATCAGCGCTTCGCCGTCGATGTTTTCCTTTAGCAGCCCTTCGCGCATCATCAGGCCCAGGCTCTTGCGCGCGCGGCGCATCGGCTCGTCCGCCTTCTTGTAGACGATGTGGCGCAGGTCGTTGAGGCGGCCCGGCGTCGCAGGCTTGCCTGAGGCGAGCCATTTCTCGCGGCTCTGCCCGCCCTTCCACGCGCGGGTTGTGAACCCGAGAATTTCCACCTTCACGCCGCAACGTTCCAGCGTGCGCGCCATGATGTCGGCACTGATTGCGGCGATGGAGATCGGGCGGCCGCGCATGGAACCGGAATTGTCGATCAGCAGCGTGACGACCGTATCCTTGAACTCGATGTCCCGCTCGTTCTTGTAGCTGAGCGAATGGCCCGGGCTGACCACGACGCGCGCCAGACGTGCGGCGTCCAGCAGCCCTTCTTCCTGATCGAAGTCCCACGACCGGTTCTGCTGCGCCATCAAGCGCCGCTGCAGCCGATTGGCCAGCCGGGTGACTATGCCCTGAAGGCCCGTAAGCTGGCTGTCGAGATAGGCACGCAGCCGGTCCAGTTCCTCGAAGTCGCAAAGCTCGGTCGCTTCCACGACTTCGTCGAATTCTTCGGTGAAGGCCTTGTAGTCGAACGTGTCAGGCAGATCGGTCCACGGCCGGTTGGGGCGGACGGGCAACATGCCCTCCTCCCCTTCGTCACCGACGTCGCCCTCGGACATCTCGGTGTCGCTATCGACCTCCTGGGTGGTTTCCTCCTCGCCTTCGCTTTCGCCGCTATCGCCGGCGACCTGCTCTTGCCGGAGTTCCTGCCCCTCGGCTTCGTCCTCGTCCTCGGAGTCCTGATCGTCCTTGCCGGAATCCTCCTCGCCTTCCTCGTCCTCACCGCTTTCGTCGATGGGTTCAGCTTCAACGAGCTGGAGATGGCGCAGCATGTCGATCGCGAGGGACTGGAACGCCTTCTGGTCGTCCAGCGTCAGCGCCAGCCGCTCGAAATCGTCGCCGGTGCGGCTTTCGATATGTTCGCGCAGCAGCTCGACGCCCGGACGCGCGATCTCGGGGATCGGCTGTCCGGTGAGCTGTTCACGCAGCATCAGCGCCAGTGCGCTCTGCATAGGCACTTCGTCGGTGGTATTGGCGCGGGCGATAGGATCGGTCTGCGCGCGCAGCTTTATCGACGCGGCAAGGTTCGTCCGCATCCCGGCGTAGTTGTTCTCGCCCAGCGCCTCGTACCGCACGCGCTCGACCGCGTCGTAGGCCGCCCGCGCGCCCGGATCGGCGGGCGCATTGCGGCGGTGAAGCCCCTCATCATGATGGCGCAGCTTCAGCGCAAAGCTGTCAGCAAACCCGCGTGCCTCGCTCGCCTGCTCGGCGGGCAAAGTGCGGCTGGGCATCGGCACCTTGAGCGCCTTGCCATGAATCGCCGGGGCGTCCGTCGTCCACGAGACTTCCGCCTCGTTATCGTGCCCGATGGCGCGCGCGGCACCGGTCAGGGCCTGCCGGAAGCGATCAATAGGGGATTCGTCGGCCATAGGCCCGGGCTGCTAGCAAGAAAGCGGCCCCGCGCGAAGGCCGCCTTCCCGCCTGTCGTAAGTCAGAGTGCCGCGCCCGCGCCGAACACACCGATCAGCACGGGGTCGCGAGTGGCGCGCGGGTCTGCACGGATCGCCGCTTCCTCGTTACCGATCTCGCGCCAGATCGCATCGTCGATCTGGTTGGCGAGAGCGCGCGTCACGCCCGGTAGATCAACGCCTGTGAGGCCGGAAAGAAGCTGCCCGACCAGCGGATCCTCGGCCACGCGCAGGGCATCACCGATTTCCGGCAGCATGGCGATGATAAGCCGGTCTCCCAATTCCTGTCGCAGAAATCCGCTCGCCGCGGTCGGTCCGCCACGGATCAACGCGATGGCGTTCGAATAGCCAATCGTTCGCGCGGCATCGGCAACCACTGGCGCCGCGCGGTAGGACGCATCCACCGCGATGTCCGCGACCACATCTTCCATGCGCGACTTGAACAGCGCCGAAGTCAGCACGTTCGCCAGCACATTGCCGCGCGTGCCGAGGTATTGTTCCAGCCCGGCCCGCGAAACCTGCTGGTCCCAGTAGCCGCCCGGTGCGGTCAGGCGCACGAAGGCGCGTTCGCTGGAAAGCACCATGAGGCGGCGGATCGCCTCGGTAAAACTGATCTCGCCATAAGTCGCGCAGCCGGGGAGTGTGAGTAGTGCCCCACCAGCCAGAACACCGGCCAAAAGCGCGCGGCGGGGAAGAACGTGGGGATCGATCATCGTATCGTGCTTTCTCATCCGTGGATCGCCGCCCATATAGCCCCCTCACATGAACCGCGTCCGTCTCGTCATCTTCAACGTCGCCCTTGGCCCGCTGGACTATCGCGTTCCCGATGGAATGCGTGTCGAGCCCGGATCTGTGGTCGTGGCACCGCTCGGGCCGCGCCAGATCATTGGCATCGTGTGGGAAGCGGAACGGCTGCCAGGGGCCACAGTTCCGGACGAGAAGCTGCGCCCGCTGATCGGCGCCCTGCCGGTTCCGCCCCTGCGCGCGGAACTTCGCCGACTGATCGAATGGACCGCAGACTATTACTGCGGCCCGCTCGCTTCGGTGGCGCGCATGGTCCTGTCCAGCGGCGGTGCGTTGCGCGGACCTTCTACCGTCACCGAATACCGGCTGTCCGGCGGCATGCCCGAACGCATGACCCCGCAGCGGCAAGCGGCGATAGAGGCACTTGAGGGTGAGCAGGCGACGGTGCGCGAACTGGCCGGAATCGCTGGCGTCAGCGAAGCGGTGCTGCGCGGGCTGGTCAATCAGGGCGTGCTCGAACCGATCGTAGTTGATTGCGATCGTCCCTATCCGCCAGCCGATCCAGACTATGCCGCGCCCGACCTGTCGCCCGAACAGCAGGACGTGGCGGACCGTCTGTCCAGCGCCGCCCGCAGCGGGGGCTTTGCTCCATTCCTGCTCGACGGCGTGACCGGTTCCGGCAAGACGGAAACCTATTTTGAAGCCATCGCGGAATGTCTCCGCAATACGCAGCAAACGCTTGTTCTCCTACCAGAAATTGCGCTGACTGAAGCGTTCCTGCGGCGCTTCGAAGATCGCTTCGGCGTGCCGCCAATCGCGTGGCATTCCTCGCTCAAATCCACCGCCCGCCGCCGCGCATGGCGCGCCATTGCGAGCGGTGAAGCGCAAGTGGTCGTGGGTGCCCGGTCTGCACTGTTCCTGCCCTACGCGAAGCTTGGACTGATCGTTGTCGATGAAGCGCACGAGATCAGCTTCAAGCAGGATGATGGCGTCCGCTACAACGCCCGCGACGTGGCGGTGATGCGTGCGCGGTTCGAGAAAATACCGGTGGTCCTGTCCAGCGCCACCCCCGCCCTCGAAAGCCTGCAAATGGCCGAGAGCGGTATCTACGAGAAACTGGTGCTGCCCAGCCGTTACGGCGGCGCGACGCTGCCTTCCATCGAGACGATCAACCTCACGGAGGAGAAGCCCGAGCGCAATCACTGGCTGGCCCCGCGACTGGTCGATGCCCTGCGCGATCGGCTGGAAAAGGGGGAACAGTCACTGCTGTTCCTCAACCGGCGTGGCTTTGCCCCGCTAACCCTGTGCCGCCACTGCGGGTTTCGCTTCCAGTGCCCCAATTGCAGCGCCTGGCTGGTCGAACATCGCCTGAGCCACCGCCTCGCGTGTCACCACTGCGGGCACGAAACTACGCCGCCGGATCTATGCCCGGAGTGTGGCGAGCCCGATTGCCTCGTCGCCTGCGGTCCCGGTGTGGAACGCATCGCGCATGAGGTGGAAGAACTGCTGCCAGAGGCCCGGCTAGCCATCGCCACTTCCGACACGCTCAATTCGCCGGATAAGGCTGCGGAGTTCGTCGCCCAGGTGGAAGCGGGCGCGATCGACGTGATCGTCGGCACGCAACTCGTCACGAAGGGGTTCCATTTCCCCGAGCTGACGCTCGTGGGCGTTGTCGATGCAGACCTTGGCCTCGAAGGGGGCGACCTTCGCGCCGCTGAGCGGACATATCAGCAGGTTGCGCAGGTCGCCGGGCGCGCCGGTCGAGGCACCAAGCCGGGCGAGGTCTTCATCCAGACGCGACACCCCGACGCGCCTGTCATCGCCGCGTTGGCCGCCGGTGATCGCGAGGCCTTCTACGCCGCCGAAACCGAAGGTCGCCGCCATGCAGGCGCGCCGCCATTCGGTCGCTGGGCCGCGATCATCGTATCGAGTGAGGACGAGGCCGAAGCTCGCGAAGCCGCCAACCGTATCGGCGCCACCCGCCCCGAATTGCCGGACGTAGCCGTTCTAGGCCCAGCCGCAGCGCCCATGTCGCTCCTGCGCGGGCGCTATCGCTATCGCCTGCTGCTCAACGCCCGTCGCAGCGCTGAGCTTCAGCGCGTGATCCGCGACTGGCTCGGCGCGCTCAGTTTCCCGCAGGGCGTTCGGGTCAGCGTCGATATCGACCCCTACAGCTTCGTCTAGCCGCCGTAGAGCGCCTTCGCCTCCTGCGTCAGGCGCTCCATCGCCCAACGCCACGGACGCGGACCCCAGCTAATCCGCGCGACGCCTGCCTGCGCGATGGCCGCTATCTCCATCGTGTCACCCTTGATAACGTTCACCGGCAGCGGCGACTGCGCACAGATGTCCGCGATCAGATCCAGGTCGCTAAGTCCCGGCACGAAGAAACTGTGCGCACCCGCCTCGGCATAGGCAGCAGCGCGTTCCATCGCCTCACCCAGCAAGGACCGGTTGTTGGGATTTTCTCCCGCCAGCAGCCTGCGCAAGAACAGGTCGGTGCGCGCGTTCACCCACAGGCCGCTCTCTACCACCGCCGCGACCCGGCGAGCCTGCTCCGCAACGGGATGGAGGCCCGGCCCGCCAATCTCCTGATCTTCGAAATTGCAGCCTACCGCGCCGGTTTCGGCCAGATAGCGCGAATGATCGGCTACGCGCGCCGCATCCACCGCAAACCCGCCTTCAAAGTCGGCGGTCACCGGCAAATCGACCTTGTTCACGATGCGCCGTACGCAATCGAGGAACAGGTTGAACGGAATGCCCTCGCCATCAGGAAAGCCGTTGGCTTCGGCCAGCGCGTGACTACCGGTCGCAAGCGCCTTCGCGCCACCTGCCGCCACTGCCTCGGCGCTGCTCACATCCCAGATGTTGTAGAGCAGCACGGGATCACCCGGGCGGTGGAGTTCAGCGAAACGATCCCGAAATTCCTGATTCATCCGTTCTTCTCCCGCGTCAGCAGTTCACGTTTGATGTCGAGGCCATAGGCGTATCCGCCAAGGGTGCCGTCCGAACGGATAACGCGGTGGCACGGAATAAGTACCGCCACATTGTTCGCGCCGTTGGCCGATCCCGCCGCGCGCACGGCGGTGGGATTGCCCGCCGCGGCCGCAATCTCGGCATAGGACCGGGTTTCGCCCGCCGGGATACGCCGCAGCTCCGCCCAGACGCGTTCCTGAAAAGCTGTGCCGCGCACATCGAGGGGAATGTCCGCGCCAGTTCCGGGCCGCTCCACCGCATCGGCGACACGCTGCAACAGCGCCGCGAACTCCTCGCCGCCTTCAAGCAGCCGGGCCTTTGGGAAGCGCGCCGCGAGTTCGTCACGCCCCTCGTTGAATGACAGGCGGCACACACCCTTGTCGGACGCCGCGACCAGCATCGGGCCGAGCGTCGTCTGGACCACGGCCCAGCGGATCGTCGCCCCCTCGCCGCCTTTAGCCCACACCGATGGCGCCATGCCCAGCTTGCCTTCCATGGAATCGTAGAAACGTGAGGGCGCTTCAAATCCCGCCTCGTAAATCGCGCCTGTCACCGTGCTGCCGCTGCTCAGGGCCTCCCGCGCCCGATCTTCGCGCAAGGCTCGGGAATAGGCGGCAGGGGAAAGGCCCGTCGCGCGGGTGAAAACGCGCTGGAAGTGACTCGGCGAATAACCGGCAGCGAGCGCCAGCTCCGCCAGTTGTGGCCGACCCTCGCTCGCCTTGATCTCGTCAATCGCCGCGAGAACTGCAGCCTCGTCCCGTGCCACGTCGTCGGGGAGGCAGCGCTTGCACGGGCGCAGCCCCGCCGCACGCGCCTGTTCGCCGCTGGCGAAGAAACGGACATTGCCGCGCGCTGGATGTCGCGCCGCGCATGACGGACGGCAGTAAATGCCGGTGCTCAGCACGCCGGTGACGAAGCGGCCGTCGAATGAGCGGTCGCGGCGCAGCACGGCGGACCAGGCCCCATGCTCGTCGATGGCTATCGACTGTTCGGACATTGCATCCTCCTACAGTTTCCGGCGCGCTTGGGAAATTGGCCCGGAAGACACGCTCTGCAACCGTTCGCCCCGTTCCGCTTCCCGCCGCTTGCGTTCAAAGCGCTCCACGCCATAACGGCGAGCAATGCTTCCTCGCCTGCTCTCCCTCCTCGCCCTATTTTCTCTGCTATGGGCATCGCCTGCGCTGGCCGATCCGGCGGACATCACCGCCGCATCGCGCGGGGTGGTGCGTATCGTGATTATAGAGCGGAACGGCGAAACGCTGGTCCCCATCGCCCACGGCACCGGCTTCGCCGTCGGTCCAGACCGGGTCGTGACCAATGCCCACGTCGTGCAGGAAGCACGCGATGACAACTCACTGCTGATCGGCATCGTGCCTTCGGACGGGGAGGATGCGGTTTATGGGCGGCTGGTTGCCTCCAGCTTGCGCAACGATCTCGCGCTGGTCGCCGCGACAGCCCCGATGCGCCTGCCCACTCTGACCATCGCGGGCAATCCGCCGATCGACAGCGGCTCCGTCACCGCAGTCGGTTATCCGATGAACGTGGACCGCGCACAGGGGCTTTCGTCGGGCGACATCTTCCGCGCGCAGCCGCCCGTCACCAGCACCGGCTTTCTTTCCGGGCGTCGCCCTACGCGTGAGTTCGACTCGCTGCTTCACACCGCCCCCATCGCGCGCGGCAGCAGCGGTGGGCCTCTACTCGACGGGTGCGGGCGCGTGGTCGGCGTCAACAGCTTCGGCACCGATAGCGGAAGCGCCGATGCGGAATTCTTCTTCGCTGTTTCTACCCGTGAACTGCTGCCCTTCCTGCGCGCGAACGGTGTGACACCGCAGGTCAACGGCTTGCCCTGTCGCAGCCTCGCTGACCTTGAGGCGGAAGAGCGCGCGCGGGCAGAACGCGAACAGTTTCAGGCCGAAGCCCGCGCCACCGCGGACGAGCAGGCCATGGCGCTCCGCCGCGAGGAGGCGCGCCGCAGCATCGAATTCGAGCTTCTGACAGAACGTGAGTCGGGCCTGGCACTGACAATGGTCCTTCTGATGGCGGCGCTGGCTGCCAGCGGTCTGGCGATCCACGCGTATCACATCGACCTTCGGCACAATGCAGAGGTGGGCTTCGCACTGGCGGCGCTGGCCCTTGCCGGATCGGCGGCCGCATGGCTGTCGCGCCCCGGATTTGAGCGGGTGGAAGAACGGCTGGAGGATCGGCTGCGCGAAGAGATGACGGCGGAAGATACCGGCCGGATAGCCGCTCCAACCGCGGGACAGCTCGTCTGCGTGCTCGACACCCAGCGCAGCCGCGCCGTGGGTGAGGTGGCGTCAGACGTCCCGTTTGAATGGTCGCCCACGGGCTGCGTAAACGGCCGCACGCAGTACGGCCCGGCGAAGGGTGCATGGTCGCGCGTGCTGGTCCCTGCGGACGAGGAAGCTGTCTCGGTCAACAGCTTCGACCCCTCGACCCGCATCTATCGGGTGGAACGCTATCTGCTGAACCGCACTTCGATGGAACGAGCTCGCACCGCACGCACCGAGTATGAGGCGCCGGCCTGTGGTGCGGGTGAGACGGCAGTGCGTGATTTTGGCGCAAGACAGGCGGCGATACTTTCGCTGCTGCCGGAACGTCCGAATGAACGCCTGATCTACAACTGCGGGCCTGCGGGAAGCTGAATCCCGCGCTTCATTTGAAGACGATCACGGGCTCAAGATCGATGCGCTCGAAGTCGGCGAGAAGTTCGGCGATCAAGAGTGAGCGATGGCATTTGTCCGCCTCGCGGCAAAAGCACAGCAGGCAGGTACGCTTGTTGGTGGCGAGATCGCGCAGTTCAGCCATCGCCGCCAGCGCTTCCGGCAGTTCAAGCTGCCCCTCGTACACTGACCGCAGCGTGGCATAATCCCCGCGCCGTGCTGCCTCACGCCCGGCGGGCGGAGTGCCGACATCGCGGAAATGGCGATACTCAATCCCCACTTCCTCAACCGCTGCCTTGAGGGCGTTCTTGGAAAACCCCGGCTTGCGAGACAGCGGCCGCGCACGAACGTCCGCCAGAACCTCCACCCCCGCCCCACGCAGCGCCGCAATCACCGCGTCGGGCGTCGCCTGCTGGTAGCCGATGGTGAATACCTTCAAGGCCTCACTCCCAATCAACTGGCCCGGAAGGACCACTCACAGCGGCAGATTGTCGTGCTTCTTCCACGGGTTCTCCAGCCGCTTGTTCCGCAGCTTTCTGAGGCCCAACGCGATGCGCTTGCGTGTGGAGTGGGGGTAGATCACTTCGTCGATATAACCGCGTGACGCCGCCACGAAGGGGTTGGCGAAGCGGTCTTCATATTCGCGCGTCTTCTCGGCGATTTCTTCGGGAGAGAGGCCGCGGAAGATGATCTCCACCGCGCCCTTGGCACCCATGACCGCGATTTCTGCCGTGGGCCATGCGTAGTTGAGATCGCCACGCAGGTGCTTGCTGGCCATCACGTCATACGCGCCGCCATAGGCCTTGCGCGTGATCACGGTGATCTTCGGAACGGTAGCTTCGGCATAGGCGAACAGCAGCTTGGCCCCGTGCTTGATGATGCCGCCGTGTTCCTGCGCGGTGCCGGGCAGAAAGCCAGGTACATCCACGAAGGTCAGGATCGGGATGCTGAAGGCGTCGCAGAACCGCACGAAGCGCGCCGCCTTGCGGCTGGCGTTTATGTCCAGCACACCCGCCTGAACCATAGGCTGATTGGCGACGACACCCACGGTGCGCCCTTCCACCCGGCCCAGCCCGCAGATTATATTCGCTCCATGGGCAGGCTGAGTTTCGAAGAACTCGCCCTCGTCCAGCACCTTCCGCACCAGTTCGTGCATGTCATAGGGCTGGTTCGCACTGGCGGGGATCAGGGTATCGAGGCTCGGTTCCGCGCGGTCCCAGGGGTCATCATTGGCTAGCGTGGGCACGCCGTCACGATTGTTGGCGGGCAGCAGGCTGATGAAGTCGCGCGCCGCCATCAGAGCCTCGACATCGTTCTCGAACGCTACGTCAGCCACGCCCGTGCGGGTGGTATGCGTGATCGCGCCGCCCAGTTCCTCCTGCGTCACGACCTCGTTTGTGACGGTCTTCACCACCTCAGGCCCCGTTACGAACATGTACGAACTGTCCTTCACCATGAAGATGAAGTCCGTCATCGCCGGGGAATAGACCGCCCCGCCCGCGCATGGCCCCATGATTAGCGAAAGCTGCGGGATCACGCCGCTGGCCAGCACGTTGCGCTGAAATACCTCGGCATATCCGGCAAGGCTGGCGACGCCTTCCTGAATGCGCGCCCCGCCGCTGTCGTTCAGGCCGATCATCGGCGCGCCAACCTTCATGGCCATATCCATGACCTTGCAGATCTTCTGGGCGTGGCGTTCCGACAGGCTGCCGCCGAACACCGTGAAATCCTGTGAGAAGACGAAGACCAGCCGCCCGTTGATCGTGCCGCTGCCGGTTACGACGCCGTCGCCCGGTATGCGCTGTGCCTCCATTCCGAAGTCGATGGCATTGTGTTCGACATACGTGTCGAGCTCTTCGAAAGAGCCTTCGTCCAGCAGCACTTCCAGCCGCTCACGCGCGGTCAGCTTGCCCTTTGCGTGCTGCGCCTCAATCCGTCGCTCACCCCCACCCAGCAGCGCGGCAGCGCGGCGGCGTTCGAGTTCGGGAATATTGGCCGACATGCGCTCTCCCTGTGCTGGGACAGTGCGTATAGGCCGCGTCGCGCCACCGCAAGGTGGCTGCGGTCAGCGCATCAGGACAAGCTCTTCCGCCATCGAGGGGTGAAGCGCGATGGTCGCGTCGAAGTCAGCCTTGGTCAGCCGCGCCTTCACCGAGATGGCCGCCGCCTGAAGTATCTCGGGGGATTCGGGACCGATCATGTGGATGCCCATCACCCGGTCGGTCTCTTCGTCCACGATCAGGCGATAGAGCCCGCGTTCGGGGTTATTGGAAAAGAGGTTCTTCATCGGCCGGAAATCGGACGAGTAAACTTTTACCCTGGGGCACAGATCGCGCGCCTGTTCTTCCGTCAGGCCCACGCTGGCGATGGGCGGCTGGGTGAAAACGGCGCTGGGAATGTGGTCATATTCAACCGTGCGCGGGTTTCCGCCGAACACGCTGTCGGCAAAGGCATGCCCTTCCCGGATCGCAACCGGGGTCAGTTGGATACGGTCGGTCACATCGCCCACGGCATAGACGCTGGGGCAGCTGGTGGCGTTGCGTTCGTCGACGTGAATTTCACCGTTTGCGCCGGGGATGACGTGCACGTTTTCCAGCCCCAGTCCGTCGGTCTTGGGACGGCGGCCAGTCGCGACCAGCACCTGATCCGCAGTGATCTTCTGCCCGCTGATGTCCACCAGCAGCGATCCGTCGGCGGCCTTCTCGACGCCCCGCAGCTGCGAGTTCATCATGAACTCGATACCGCGGCTGCGAGCAATATCGTGGAACCGGTTGACGATCTCGCGATCATAGCCGCGCAGCAGAACCTCGCTGCGATTGACCAGCGTCACGCGGCTGCCCAGCGCGTTGAACATGCTCGCGAATTCCAGTGCGATATAGCCGCCGCCGATCACCACGAGGTGCCCGGGCTGCTTCTCCAGATGGAACGCTTCGTTTGAACTGATGCACAGCTCTGCGCCCGGAACTTCCGGCATCGCAGGCCAGGCGCCCACGGCCACCAGAATATATTTCGCCGTGACCTCTCGCCCCGATGCCAACCGCACCGTGTGGGGCCCGGCGATGGTCGCACGCTCGCGGATTACCTCGACGTGGAAGTTGTCGAGTGTCATGCCGTAGAGGCCTTCCAGCCGATCAACGTCCGCGTTCACAAAGTCGCGCAGCTTGGCCCAGTCGAAGTGCTTTTCACCTATCGTCCAGCCGTACTTTTCCGCGTGCTGAAGCTCTTCGGCGAAGCTGGAACCATAGACCAGCATCTTCTTCGGCACGCACCCACGGATGACACAGGTGCCGCCGACGCGATATTCCTCCGCCACCGCAACCTTCGCGCCGTGCGACGCCGCGATGCGGCTGGCGCGCACGCCGCCAGAGCCAGCGCCGATGGTGAAAAGATCGTAGTCGTACTCGGCCATGTCGGCAGCTCCCGTGCAGCGCCTGCGATATGGCGCTGCCGGGAGAGTTTGCCAACTATGTCAGGCCAATGCGCCGTTGAGAGCGCTGGACCGAGGCTCAGCTACGGGCGGCGTGCGGCGAACCGCTGCGGCCCGTGTTGTTGCGACGACGGCGATTGCCGCCGTTGCCGCCACCGCCGCCGTGGCCACCGCCGGAACGACCGCCGCCATGACCATGACCCTGACCGCCCGAATGACCGCCACCGTGCGCCTTGCGGCGTTCACCGCCGTGGCCGCCCGTGCGTTCTACACGCACTTCGCCGCGTGCATCGCGCTGCGCTTCTGTGCGGGTATCGCGGCGCGGCGGCTGGCCGCGACCGTTGCCGCGCGGCTGCTGACGCGGGCCACGAACTGGCTCGGCGTGCTTGGCGACGATCTCGACTTCGGCGCGCAACCCTTCGGGCAGAGGCACCTGATCCAGCGTGACGCGGGTCAGCTTCTGAATGTCGCGCAGGTAATCGCGCTCGTCCTGCGCACAGAACGAAATCGCCACACCTTCACGGCCGGCACGCGCGGTGCGGCCGATGCGGTGGACATACTGTTCCGCCACGTTGGGCAATTCGAAGTTCATCACATGGCTCACGCCCGGGATGTCGATCCCGCGCGCGGCAATGTCGGTCGCCACGAGCACGCGAACGCTGCCCTGCCGGAATTCGGCAAGCGCCTTTTCGCGCTGCGGCTGGCTCTTGTTGCCGTGGATGGCGTTGGACGGAATGTTCGACTGCGCCAACTTCTTCACCACGCGGTCGGCACCGTGCTTCGTGCGGGTGAACACCAGCACGCGGTCCATTTCACCGGACTGCAACCCCTTGCGCAGGGCAATGGTCAGCAGGGCCTGCTTCTCGCTCTGGCCAACGAAGCAGACGAACTGCTCGACGCGTTCGGCGGTGGTCGAAGCCGGAGCGACCGACACCTGTGCCGGATCGGTGAGGTACTGGCCCGCGAGCTGCTTGATCGCGTTCGGCATCGTGGCCGAGAAGAACAACGTCTGGCGCTTGGCCGGGATCATGCGAACAATGGCCCGCAGCGCGTGAATGAAGCCAAGGTCGAGCATCTGGTCGGCTTCGTCCAGCACGAGGATTTCGACCTGCGACAGGTCCAGCGCCTTCTGGTCGGTAAGGTCCACCAGACGGCCCGGGGTCGCGATCAGGATGTCGACGCCGCGCGCCACGTCCTGACGGTTACGATTGACGGACGTGCCGCCGAACACCGTGACGACCTTGAGATGTGCAAACTTGGCATAGTCGCGGGCGCTGTCGGCGATCTGACCGGCCAGTTCGCGCGTCGGCGCCAGAACCAGCATACGGCAGCCGCGAGGCTTCGGGCGCTTGTCGGCAGCGATCAGGCGGTCGATCGAAGGCAGCATAAACGCTGCGGTCTTGCCGGTGCCGGTCTGCGCGATACCCAGAAGGTCGCGCCCTTCCAGCACAAGCGGGATAGACTGCGACTGGATCGGCGTCGGCTGGTCGTAGCCCTTGAGCTCGAGCGCCTGGAGTACGGGCTGCGACAGCCCGAGTGTTTCAAAAGTCATGTAAGTTATTGAACTCGCAATACATGCGTCGACGCGCAGCCATTCAGGCCTGCGTAAACGCGGGTTCCTGAACGACCCGCGTGAAAAGGGAAGCTCTTCGTGAAAAACGAGGCGCGGCCGGGGCGAAATAATCGCCAGTTCACGCTGCCACGGCGCCTCGATGGCGGGCAGATGGGGGCGCTACCAATTTTTGTCAATCTAATCTTGCGCGGACCAGCAATGTTCGAAAGCCTTTCCGTTCCCTTTACCGCAAGCATAGCCCGCGTTTCCTGACCGCGCGTTAACTACTCCCCTAAACCCGGGATAAGCCCTGAGCGGCCTAATTCCGGGGCAGGACAGCTTTTGAATTCCTAACGAATTTCAATCGCTAACGACAAGTCCGGGCGCCGGGGGATCGGGACCTTGATCGAAATCGAGATTCAGAACGAAACGCACCAAAATCAGGTGCGCCTCAAGTTCCTGGCAGTGCCACGCATTGGCGAGGGCATTCGCCTGCAAGCCCCGGACGGGGAATGGGCGTCATACGACGTGCTCGACCTGTGGTATCAGCGCGCCGAATACGGCGATGTCTGGGTGCCCTTCATCCACGTTCGCCTGACGCCGCCCGGTGATGATTTCGGCGCCGTGCTTCGCCCCGACTTCTCCCAGCTCAAGACCCAGAGGGCCGAACTGGAAGAAGATCTGGAAGACGAACCGGAAGAGGAAGACGTTTACTAAGGGCCCCTCAGCCCTCGCTCAGACCCGCAGCTTTCAGCAGGGCCTCAGTACTAGCGTCGAAACCTTCCCCGCCAGCTTCGATTTTCTTGGCGATGTCCTTGCCTAGTTCCACGCCGAACTGGTCGAACGGGTTAATGCCCATCAGCACCGCGTTGGCGAAGGTGCGGTGTTCGTGGAATGCGACCAACGCGCCGAATGTCGCCGCGTCCAGATCGTCGAGCAGGATCGTGGTGCTTGGCCGGTTGCCAGGATAGGCGCGCGCCGGATCGTCGCTGTCCCTCCCCGCCATCAGCGCCGCCCCTTGGGCAAAGCAGTTCATCAGCAGGATACGGTGATGCGCCGGGTCAAGATCGTCGCCAGGCGCGATGCTGGCAATGAAATCTATCGGCACAAGATGCGTACCCTGATGTAGCAGTTGGAACACCGCGTGCTGCGCATCAGTGCCAACCCCACCCCATGTGATCGCGGCTGTGGGACCGTCCACGGGCGCGCCATCCACGGTCACGCTCTTACCGTTCGATTCCATCTCTAGCTGCTGGAGATAGTCGGGCAGCAGGCGCAGCCGTTCGTCATAAGCGAACACCGCCCGCGTTTCCGCACCTTTCAGCCGTGCGTAAAGCTGATCTGCGAAAGCGGCACGCAGGGGCAGGTTCGCGCGTCCGTCCGTGTCGCGGAAATGCGTGTCCATCGCCGCCGCGCCGGCCAGCATTGCCTCGAACTCTTCGCAGCCGATAGCCATCGCCACGGGGAACCCGATGGACGACCAGATCGAATACCGCCCACCCACGCTCTCTGCGAAAGGCAGGATGCGCGTCTCATCGACGCCCCATTCCACGGCCTTCTCGGGATAGGCGGTCAGCGCGATCACGCGGCCATAGGGGTCAGCGACGCCGTTTTCCTGCAGCCAGCGCAGCGCGCTTTCCGCATTGGTCATGGTCTCAATCGTGGTGAAGGTCTTGCTCGCCACGGCGATCAAGGTTGTCTCCGGGTCGCAGGCGTCAAAAGCCGCTTCCAGGGCCACGCCATCCACATTCGACACCACGTGCACGTCCACCCGGGGTAGAACTCGAGCCAGGGCGTCCACCGCCAGCGCGGGGCCGAGTGCAGAACCGCCGATGCCGATGTGGATCAAGTGCCGCACATCGCCCAGCGCGCCCTCGTGGATCGCCTGAACCAGTACGCACATCCGGTCGCGCAGCGCAGCGGCTTCTTCCACGCTAGGGTCACGGCCAACACCGCGCAGGGCCGAGTGTTCAGCCGCGCGGTTTTCGGTCTCGTTGACGACTTCCCCGGCGAAAAGGCGGCGACGCAGTTCCGTAAACCCGGCCGCATCGGCCAGCGCTTCAAAGCCCGTCAGCAGCTCGCCAGTCAGGTGCGTCTTCGACCAGTCAAACAGAATGCCGATCTCGCCCAGATCGAACCGCGCCGAAAGCGCAGCGACCCGATCTGGATCGTCTGCGAACAGTTGGGCCAATGACCGGGGGTCAGCCTCCAACCGCTTCCAGGCTTGTTCACGCACTTCGCTCACCAGCGTTTCCCCTTCCCTACGAGATAGCAAACGGGTTAGGGCCAGCCCCCATGAATGCAAACGGGAAAAGCGCACTTTTTGCGGGACACAGCAACCGCTGGCTCAAGCGCCAAGGTGACACTTTGGTGCCAAAGGTGACACTGCGCCTTGGACCGTGTCAGATGTGTCAACACCCCGGCGCGGAGGCCGCACGATGAATTCCTTGACCGGACAGGGTTCGCCCGCCGAAACAGCGCCAGCGGGTAAGAAGAAGAAAGAAGAGGGCAGCTTCCTCTGGTTCCTGACCAAGTTGGTGGTGGTGGTGCTGGTCTTCCGCACCTTCATCTTCACCAGCTTCATGATCCCCAGCGAATCGATGATGCCGCGCCTGCTGGAAGGCGACTATCTGTTCGCCGCCAAGTGGCCCTACGGCTATTCCCGCGCCTCGCTTCCGTTCGACATCAATGTGGGCGAAGGCCGCGTGTTCGGCAGCGTTCCTGAACGCGGCGATGTCGTGATCTTCAAGCATCCGATTGACCGCGTGGACTATGTGAAGCGCGTTATCGGCGTGCCGGGCGACACGGTGCAGATGATCGCTGGCCAGGTTGTCATCAACGGCACTCCCGTGCCAAAGCGCAAGATCGAAGACTTCGTCGTGCCGCAGCGGCCAAACCAGGGATGCGCGGCCGGTGTGCAGTTCACCGTTCGGCTTGACGATGGCCGGCCAGCCTGCAGCTATCCGCAGTTCCGCGAAACCCTGCCCAACGGCGTCAGCTACGACGTGCTGGACCTCGGCGTGCGCTGGCAGGACAGCACGCAGCCGGTCGTCATCCCCGAAGGCAGCCTGTTCCTGATGGGCGACAACCGCGACAATTCCATGGATAGTCGCTTCCCGCCAGTCGCCCAGGAAGGCGTCGGACTGGTGCCAATCGACAACGTCGTCGGACGCGCCAGCTTCATGTACTTCTCGACCGACGGCACCGCCAGCTGGATCAATCCGCTGAGCTGGTTCACTGCTGCCCGGTGGAACCGCATCGGGCGGGGCATCTGATCTCATGGACAAGGCCACCCAAGCCTGGCTGGAAAAGCTCGGCTTCAAGATCAAGGATGCCACCCTGTGGACGGAAGCGCTGACCCACGGCAGCACCGGCGCGGCGCGTAACTACGAACGATTGGAGTTCCTGGGCGACCGCGTGCTCGGCCTGACCGTCGCGGAATCGCTATATCGCGGAAATGGCGGAGCAGAAGGTGAACTGGCGCAGCGCCTCAACGCTCTGGTCAGCCGCACCGCCTGCGCCAAGGTTGCGCGTGAGATCGGCGTTCCAACCCACGTCCGTCTGGGCAAGCAGGCGCGCGATGATGGCGCTGCTGATAGCGACAACGTCCTCGGCGACATCATGGAAGCCCTGCTTGGTGCAAGCATGATCGAAAGCGGTTTCGCGGAAACACGCGACGTAGTGCTGCAACTGTGGCAAACAGCGCTGCAAGGGCGCGCAGGCGCGTCCAAACATCCCAAGAGCGCATTGCAGGAATGGGCTGCGGGCAACCAGCGCAAGCCGCCGGAATATGCGATGATCGACCGCTCAGGTCCGGATCATGCAGCCCGGTTCACCGTTCGGGTAAGCGTCAAAAACGTTGGTGAGGTGGAAGCCACCGCCAGCAGCAAACAGGAAGCAGAGACGGAAGCGGCTCGGCTGTTCATGGAGAAGTTCGGGTGACACAGAAGTGCGGCGTCGTGGCCGTTATCGGGGCGCCCAACGCGGGCAAGTCCACGCTCGTCAATCAGCTCGTGGGCCAGAAGGTCGCGATCACCAGCGCCAAGGCGCAAACCACGCGCGCTCGTCTGCTGGGCATTGCGCTTGCTGATGAAACCCAAATGATCCTGGTCGATACCCCCGGGATTTTCGCGCCGAAGCGTCGGCTGGATCGCGCGATGGTCAACGCCGCATGGGAAGGCGCCGTGGCCGCGGATGCAGTGCTGCTCGTCGTCGACCCTATTAAGCAGCGCCGGCATGAGCTGGAACCGCTGCTCGAGACGCTGAAGGACCGCAAGGAACGCAAGTTCCTGGTGCTCAACAAGGTCGACGTCGCGAAGAAGGAACCTCTGTTGGAACTGGCACAGGACCTCGTCGCCAAGGCCGACTTTGCCGAGGTGTTCTTCGTATCCGCTCTTACCGGAGACGGTGTTCCCGAACTGAAGGCGCATCTCGCGGGCCTGATGCCGGAAGGCCCGTGGCACTATCCCGAAGACCAGGTGTCCGACGCCAGCGAGCGTCTGCTGGCAACCGAAGTCACCCGCGAACAGCTTTACCGCCAGCTTCACGAAGAACTGCCCTACGACAGCGCCGTGCGGCCCGAGAGCTACCAGCACCGCAAGGACGGCAGCGTAGAGATCCACCAGCAGATCGTGATCGGCCGTGACAGCCAGAAGTCCATCGTGCTCGGCAAGCGCGGCGCTAAGATCAAGTCCATCGGCGAGGCCGCGCGCAAGGAACTCAGCGAGATCCTAGGCGTGCCGGTTCACCTGTTCCTGCACGTGAAGGTGGAAGAAAACTGGGCCGAAAGTCGCGAAATCTACGAGGAAATCGGGCTCGACTGGGTGCGCTAAACGCGTCCAGCCTTCCGGGCGCTCCTGAACCTCGCGAGGCTGCATAGCGCAGCCACCAGTGCGAGCGCACAGGCCACGAACAGCGGTGCCGGGCCGAGGCCCATTCCGGTCGCCAGCAGGATACCCACGGTGACGGCCGCCAGCGTCTGTCCGAACAGGCGCGAGGTGGAGATCAAGCCTCCCGCTGCCGCGGCCCGGTGGCGCGGTGTCGTGCTGATGATCAGGCGCGAATTGGGCGCGAAGAACAGGCCGAAACCGGCCGCCGCCAGCGCCAACCGCCACGCAATGTCGAAGTCGCTGGGCTGGTCCGGCAGGAAGGCGAGCAGCAACAGCGCCGTGGTTGCGATGGCCATGCCCGTGACGCCCAGTTTGGTTGGCGCGATGCGGTCGCTCAGCCAACCAGCAAGCGGCGACACGACCAGCATGGTCAGCGGGAACGGCAAGAGGAGAAGCCCGATATGCTGCGGTTCGTACCCCATCGTTTCTTCCAGCCGGAATGGCAGCGACAGCATCAACGCACTCGATGCGATAAAGCAGGCAATAGCCGCCAGCGCTGAAAAGCCCACTGCTGGCATTGCGAGCAGGTCAACCGGCAGAACGGGGTTCGCCCGTGCCCGCTCACGCCGCACCAGCAACACTACGGACACGATGCCCGCGGCCGCCAGAACGACCCCGAGCTCCACGTTCTCATGCGTGGCCAATTGCAGCCCGCCGATCAGCAACAGCATGGTCAGCGCGCTCCACAACCCGCTCAGCCATTCAGGCGATTGAGGTCGCGGTTGCGGGTCAGGCAGTGCACGGCCGAGCAGCAGGGAGACCACTGCGAGAGGTGCGGCAACCACGAAGACCCACTGCCAGGGCGCATGGCTTACGATCCACCCGCCCAGGGTCGGAGCCAGGGCAGATGACGACGCCACGATCACGCTATTCAGACCGAGCCCGCTTCCAAGGCTCTTGGCTGGGTAGATTTGGCGCAACATGGCTGACGACACGCTGAGCGCCATTCCGGCCCCGATCGCCTGCAACGTCCGCAGGACCAACAGGACGACGAAGTCGTTCGCGAGAAGGCACGCGGCGGATGAGACAAGGAAAAGCCCCTGCCCCGCCTGATAGAGCGTCCGATGCCCCACCCGATCGCCAAGACTGGCGAAAGGTAGCAGCACCATAACGAGGACAAGCTGGTACACCGTGACGACATTGGTCACAGCCGCATTGGTGACCCCCAGATCGCGGGCAATGGTCGGCAAGGCTACGTTGGCAATCGCGCCGTCCAGCACCAGCAGCGAGGTGCCGAAACAGATCGCGACGATCGCCCAGTATCGGCGGGGAAGCGGAAGGCCATCCTGCTCATTATGTGAGGTCGCTTCAGCCATCGCGGCCATGTGACTGCCACGACACGACTATTCAAGTCTTGTCAGGAGTCCCTGCTTCAAGGCGGACAGTCAGATTAGTTACGTACGGAGCGGGCGTGCCGTCAGTTCCACTGACGCCAGGCATCTTTCGCGTTGCGAGATCGGCGCACACCCTTGGAACAAATGCGGCCGCTTCAGAACTGATCCGAGGGCGGGCCTCGCAAGCCGACGCGGATCCGTCTCGCTCCACATACAGTATGACATCGACATCGACCGGCGAAGCGCCGCCGCTAAGCGAACTGTCTTTCAGCGTTAGATTTGGAGGAAACTTCCAATTCTTGACCGCATAGGCCTCCGGATCCGAGTTCCTTTGGTCGAGATGACGCCGCATGGAGTTCCGATAAACCGAAAGGATAGGGCGGCCTGCCTGATCGCGCGCTGGCTTCAGTTTATGCCGGAGAAGACCAGCACACTCTTCGATAGCCAGACGTTCATTCCCGACGAAAGCGAGCACTCTGCACTCTCTAACCTTGCCATCGGCCTCAACGATCGCCTCTATCACCGTGCCAGCGGATCGTCCCTCGCGCACTGCCCAGCTAGGGTAGTTCGAGTGCAAGCGACGTTGCACGTCAGCGGGAAGTGTGGCGATCGTTAGAGCACCGATGCTTAAAACTGTGGCAATTCCCAACATCTCACCCCCCGGAAAGCCTACCGCTTCTTGGCTATATTGACCCCGTCGATCTTTGCCCGCTCCTTGGTCGATTCCTCGGTGCGGCTGAGCGCCTTGGCGATTTCCTTCAGCCCCTTGCCCTTGCTGGCAAGCGTCTTCAGCTTCGCGACTTCATCCGAACGCCACGGCTGGCGGTGTTTTTCGAAGCGCTCGCTCATTCTTCGGCCGCCTTTTTCTTGGCTGGGGCTTTCTTCTTGGCCGGAGCCTTCTTCTTTGCAGGCGCCTTCTTTTTCGCGGCCTTCTTCTTGGCCGGGCCCTTGGCTACGCGCGCGTCAATCAAGGCAATGGCCTGCTCTTCAGTCACGTCTTCGGGCTTCACGTCACGCGGGATCGTCGCGTTCGTCGTGCCGTCGGTGACATAGGGGCCATAGCGGCCCGGCATCACCTTCATTTCGCCGCCGCTGACCGGGTGGACGCCGAGCGTCTTAATCGGTTCCGCCTTCGCGCCGGCGCTGGCACCGCCCTTGCGATTTGCGGCTTCGGCAAGCAGCGTGACCGCCGCGTTCATGCCGGTTTCGAACACATCGCGAGTGCCGGAAAGCTTGGCGTACTTCCCATCATGAGCGAGGTACGGACCATAGCGACCGATGCTCGCAGTGATCGGCAGTCCTGACTCAGGATGCTTGCCGATATCGCGCGGCAGGCTCAGCAACTTCAACGCCCAGTCCAGATCGAAATCGGGCAGATCCTTCGGGATGGAGGCGCGCTTCGCGTCCTTGCCATCGCCCAGTTGGATGTAGGGTCCGAAGCGACCCACGCGGCGGGTGACTTCCATTCCGGTTTCGGGATCGGTGCCAATCGCGCCGTCTTCCTCCGCGCCCTCTTCAGCAGGCTGACCGAACTTTCGGCGGAAGCTGCACTCGGGATAGTTTGCGCAGGCGATGAACGCGCCGAAGCGTCCGCCGCGCAGCGACAGGCGTCCATGCTCGCGCCCCTCGGCGATACACTTGGGGCAAGCGCGCGGATCACTGCCATCAGCCTTCGGCGGAAACAGATAGTCCGACAGGAACTCGTCCAGCACCTCGGTGACTTCGGAGGGCTTGCGCTCCATCACCTCGTCGCTCTTCGGCTTGAAGTCGCGCCAGAACTCTTCGAGCACAGCCTTCCACTGCGCGCGGCCACCGGAAACGTCATCGAGTTCCTCCTCCATCCCGGCGGTGAACTCATATGCGACATAGCGGGGGAAGAAACGTTCAAGGAACGCGGTCAGCAGCCGTCCGGAATCCTCGGCAAAGAAGCGGTTTTTCTCCGTCCGGACATAGTCGCGGTCCTTCAACACCTGAATGGTGGAGGCATACGTGGACGGACGACCGATGCCGAGCTCTTCCAGACGCTTGACCAGACTGGCCTCGGAATAGCGTGGCGGCGGCTGCGTGAAGTGCTGGTTTGCATCCACGCCCAGCTTGGCCGGACTGTCGCCCTGCTTCATCATCGGCAGCAGGCCCTCTGCCTCGTCATCGTCGCTCTTCTGGTCGAAGCTTTCCTCGTAAACCGCGAGGAATCCGGGGAACTTCACCACCTGGCCCGTCGCACGCAGTTCGTTGCGGCCGGTGCCATCGCGCAGGGTGATCGTAGTGCGCTCAAGGCTCGCGGCAGCCATCTGGCTCGCCATCGCGCGCTTGAAAATCAGGTCGTAGAGCTTCGCCTCATCCCCCGAACCCGCACGGTCGCGGGTGAAGTCGGTCGGACGGATCGCCTCGTGCGCTTCCTGCGCGTTCTTGGCCTTCGTCTGGTAGATGCGCGGCTTTTCCGGCACGTAGTGGCCGGAGAAGCGATCCGAGATGGCCTTGCGCGCGGCGGAGATGGCACTGCCATCCATCTGCACACCATCGGTACGCATGTAGGTGATCGCGCCGGCTTCATACAGATTCTGCGCCAGCCGCATCGTGTGGCTGGCCGAATAGCCGAGCTTGCGCGCAGCTTCCTGCTGCAAGGTCGAGGTGGTGAACGGCGGCGCTGGATTGCGCTTCAGCGGCTTCGTTTCGACGCCTTCAACGGTGAAGCGCCCAGCCTCAACCGCAGCCTTCGCGCGGTCGGCAATTCCCTTGTCACCCAGCGATAGCTTGTCGAGCTTCTCGCCTTCGAACGTCACCAGGCGCGCGTCAAATTCCGTTCCGTCATGCTGCATACGCGCAACGACGGACCAATATTCCTGCGCGGTGAACGCTTCGATCTCACGTTCGCGGTCAACGATGAGACGCAGCGCAACCGACTGCACACGCCCTGCACTCTTGGCACCGGGAAGCTTGCGCCACAGCACTGGGCTGAGCGTAAAGCCAAACAGGTAATCCAGCGCACGCCGGGCCAAATAAGCGTCGATCAGGTCCGTATCGAGCTCGCGCGGATGCGCCATTGCCTGCGTCACCGCATCCTTGGTGATGGCGTTGAAGGTGACGCGCTCCACTTCCTTGGGCAGCGCCTTACGCTTGGCCAGCAGTTCCTTCACGTGCCACGAAATCGCCTCCCCCTCGCGATCAGGGTCGGTGGCGAGGATCAGACGGTCGGCCTTTTTCGCCGCATCGGCGATTTCCTTCACCCGGCTCGTCTTGTCGCGATAGGTTTCCCAATCCATCGCGAAGTCCTCGTCCGGTCGTACGCTGCCATCCTTGGGCGGCAGATCGCGGACGTGGCCGTAGCTGGCGAGAACCTTGTAGTCCTTGCCGAGATACTTCTCGATGGTCTTCGCCTTGGCCGGCGATTCAACGATGACAAGCTGCATGATAAGTTGAGGCAGTCCTTACGTGTACGTACGCGCGAGGGTGGTGGCGATTGAAGCGATCCGTCAAGCGAGCATATGGCGAGAGTAGCTTTGGCCTCCAGTTATTCGTCAGCCACCACGTATCGATAAACCGCAACGCCAAGAGCGGTCCACGTCAATGTTGCCAATACCAGCGAACCGTTGGCGACCGCATAGGCAGTCCATCTTGCTCCACCATCCGGGATTTCATCACCCACGACATAGAAGGCCATCGAAGCCGTATAGGCCAACAGCGCGGGCCAACTCGCCCACAACAGCACCGATGTATGTCCGCGAGTAACCCTCCAACTTCTCGTCAGCGAACCCGCTATCCCGCCGCCCTCAGCCAGAAGGATGGCGTAAGACGGTAACCAGCGGAGCAGAACTATCACCCCCGGAACGACGAGGATCGAAAGGCTTAACAAAATTGCGAAGCCTGAAAGTAGGCTCAATCCCATGTAGCTCCAGACGCCGCGCTGCTGGCCGCGGGTGAACAACTGGGCATCCCTCGCCATGAAAACGAGCAAGACATATCCCGCTGCCCAGTTGAGGCCGCTCAAAAAGGCGTAGCCGCCGCGTTCGCCGCAATCGTTGATGTCAATTGCAAAACCCGCGCCACCCACCAGACCTGAGTAAACTAGGGATGGCACCCACGATCGGCGCAGTACGCCATACGACGCTCTGATGAGGTCACCCGGCGTTGCTGTCGATAACCCCATCGCTTCCCCCCTTCGACTAGCCTAGGCTCACACGCCCCCCTGCGTGCCGCGTCAGTCTGCCCGCGATCTCCAGTTCCAGCAGCGCCATCTGAACCGCGCCCGTGCTTGAACCGCTCTGGCGGACGAGTTCGTCCACGGCCACGGGTGCGGTGGTCAGCAGCGCGGCGATGTCGGCCGGATCGTCGGTCAGCGGATCATCGACAACAAAGGACAACGGCGCTGCATCGCGCACCATGGAGCGTGGCTTGCCATCGAAGCCTGTCAGCAATTCCGCAACGTCGTCGACGGATTGCACAAGAACCGCACCCTCGCGGATCAACTGGTTGCAACCGTGGCTGCGCGCATCGAGCGGGCTTCCGGGGATCGCCATGATCTCCCTCCCCGCCTCTCCAGCGAGCCGGGCGGTGATCAGCGAGCCGCTTTTCGGCGCAGCCTCCACCACCAGAGTACCCAGTGCCATACCGGCGATAATGCGATTGCGGCTGGGGAAGTGGCTGCCACGCGGCTCGGTACCCGGAGGCTGCTCCGCGATCAGCAGCCCTTCGCTGGCAATCCGTTCCTGCAAGTCCGTGTGCTGCGGTGGATAGGCAATGTCGATCCCGCTGGCGATAATGCCAACGGTACGGGGAAAAGCGCCTTCGTGTGCTGCGCCATCGATGCCTCGCGCCAGTCCGGAAACCACGGTGAAGCCCCGTTCCGAAAGCCCCATTCCAAAATCGCGCGCCAGCTTCACTGCAGCGGCGGAGGCATTCCGGGCACCGACGATGGCTACGCACGGTCCGTTCGCCAGAGCGGCATCGCCGCGAACCGTCAGGATTGGGGGTGGGCCGTCGATCTGGCCGAGAAGCGCCGGGTAACCGGGAGAATCGTGGAACAGATAGCGCGCGCCTGCGGCACGCACTGCGGATACTTCCCGTTCCACGCTTTCGCGGGATGCTGCGCGATAACCCTTGCCCGCTCTCCCAGCCAAATCGGGAAGAGCATCCAAAGCCGCGCAGGCGTTACCAAAGCGGCGAAGCAGTTGGGCGTAACTGACCGGCCCGATGTTGGGCGAGCGCAGCAGGCGGATACGGGCAAACGCCTCGTCCTGAGAGAGCGAGGCTGGCGGGGTCATTTGCCCTTGCCGATCCTCGGTTCCGTTCCGGCGCGCAGGCGGGCGATGTTCTCGCGATGAAGGAATAGGACGATCACGGCGATGGCCGCCAGAACGGGGACGAGACTGGCATAACCCAGCAGCGCAGCCGCGATGGGGGCCACCACCGCCGCACTAATGCCCGACAGCGACGAGATGCGGGTAATCGCCAGCAGGCCGATCCACACGGCGGCGTAGGCGAGCCCGATCGGCCAGGCCAGACCGAAGGCCACGCCCGCTGTAGTGGCCACGCCCTTGCCGCCCTTGAACTTGAGCCAGATCGGGAAACAGTGACCGATCACTGCGCCCAGAGCCGCGAAGCCCGCGACTTCCGGCCACCACGTCCACGCAAGGAATACGGCGAGAAAACCTTTGGCCAGGTCCAGCAACAATGTCGCCGCAGCCAGCCACTTGCTGCCGGTGCGCAACACGTTGGTCGCGCCTATGTTACCGCTGCCGATCTGGCGAATATCACCCTTGCCAGCCGCCATCGCCAGCAACAGGCCGAACGGTATCGAGCCGAGCGTATATCCAAACGCCAATGCCGCGACCCAATCCACATTCGTCCCCTTAATCGGTGAATGCACTGCTTTGATTTTTCGGACGACAAAGTAAAGACGGGGACGAAGCAACTTGGCCACCGAACGGGGTTTTCAGTTCCGAAATGGATGCGACAGCCCCCATTCTCTTGTTTGACTCGGGTGTCGGCGGCCTCACGGTGCTGGCCGAATTGCGCAAGCTGCTGCCGGACGCGCCTGTAATCTACGCGGCAGACACCGCGGGGCTTCCCTATGGTGAGAAGACCGAAGCAGAGATCGCGGCGCGCGTGGCTGGCCTGCTGGGCCGGTTGAGCGAGCGATATTCGCCGCGCCTCATCACTATTGCCTGCAACACCGCCAGCACGATTGCGCTCGGCATGGTGCGCGACGTGCTCAACGTACCGATCGTGGGCACGGTGCCCGCCATCAAGCCCGCTGCGGCAATCACAAAGACAGGCGTGATCGGCCTGCTCGGCACGGCGGCGACCATCCGGCAGGGTTACGTCGATCGGCTGGAAGCCGAATTCGCCAATGGCAACCGTCTGCTGCGACATGCTGAGCCGGGCCTTGTCGCTGCAGCCGAGGCAAGACTTCGGGGAGAGCCCGTGGACCCTGCGGTATTCGCGCGGGCTGCGGAGGGGCTACGTTCGCAGCCGGGTGGCGATTCCATAGACACGGTCGTGCTGGCCTGTACGCACTTCCCTCTCGTAGCGCCCGATTTGCAGGCCGCGTTCGGACCCGACGTTGATTTTGTCCATGGCGCCGAGGGCATCGCCCGCCGCATAGAATACCTCACCCGCGGCCAGCGATTTGCAAGGGAAGTGCCTGATTTCGCGGTCTTCACTGGCCAGCATGCTGATTCTGCGGCCCTCGCCCCGTTCGGAATAGGGAAGAGCCTAACGCTTTAGTTGCGAATCTCTCGCAAACTCCGTGCTTTAATCAAAGAGGCGCTTCTATTAAGCGGCTCGGGACTCAACGGCCGCATGGGATCGCGGCGCTGAACGGACAAGTCCGCTGAACTACGATCACATCTTCGATCAGGCCATCCAGCGTCTCCATTCGGAGGGGCGCTATCGCGTGTTCATCGACATCCTGCGCAACAAGGGCATGTTCCCTAATGCGCGTTGCTTTGCGGGCCATAACGGACCGATGCCGGTAACGGTGTGGTGTTCCAACGACTACCTGGCGATGGGTCAGCACCCCAAGGTCGTCGCCGCGATGGAAGAAGCGCTGCACGACGTTGGCGCTGGAAGCGGCGGCACGCGCAACATCGGCGGCAACACTCATTACCACGTCGATCTTGAGCGTGAACTGGCCGATCTGCACGGCAAGGAAGGCGCGCTGCTGTTCACCAGCGGCTACGTCTCCAACGATGCAACGCTGTCCACCCTCGCCCGCCTGCTGCCAGGCTGCGTGATCTTCTCCGACGAGCTCAATCACGCGAGCATGATCGCCGGCATTCGCAATTCCGGCTGCGAAAAGCGCATCTGGCGCCACAACGATGTAGCTCATCTTGAAGAGTTGCTGGCCGCCGAAGATCCTACCGTACCCAAGCTGATCGCGTTCGAGAGCGTCTATTCGATGGACGGCGACGTGGCCCCGATCCACGCGATCTGCGACCTCGCTGAAAAGTACGGCGCCCTCACCTACATCGACGAAGTTCACGCTGTCGGTATGTACGGCGCGCGGGGTGGCGGCATTTCGGAACGCGACAATGCCGCGCACCGCATCGACATCATCGAAGGCACGCTGGGCAAGGCTTTTGGCGTGATGGGTGGCTACATTGCTGCCGATACCAAGGTGATCGACTGCATCCGCAGCTACGCTCCCGGATTTATCTTCACCACGTCGCTCAGCCCGGTGCTTGTTGCAGGTGTGTTGGCTGCGGTGCGGCACCTGAAGGAAAGCAGCGAAGAACGCGACGGCCAGCAGGCTGCCGCAGCCTCTCTCAAGAAGCACTTCCGCGACGCTGGCCTGCCAGTGATGGATTCCACGACCCATATCGTACCGCTGATGGTCGGTGATCCGGTGCGTGCGAAGAAGATCAGCGACATCCTGCTCGCCGAATACGGCGTATACGTGCAGCCGATCAATTTCCCGACCGTGCCGCGCGGATCGGAGCGGCTTCGGTTCACACCGGGGCCCGCCCACACGGAAGAGATGATGGCCAGTCTGACTTCCGCGCTGCTTGAGATCTGGGATCGGCTGGAACTGCAACTGCGGAAGGCCGCCTGAGCGCTCCGCTGCGAGGGGCTGTTCCTGACCCTGGCCGCCCGCGTGGCTACGCCGGAATGTTGACCATCGACCGCCTCGTCGAGGCGGCTCGACGGGCGTATCAATACAGTTCCGGACGCATGATCGCGCTGACCCGCGCGGTGCTGGCCTTCGTTTTCCTGTTCGCGCTGTGGATCGATCCCGACCAGCCCGCCCGCGTTGCCACCGCTGGCTACGTCATTCTGGGCGGATACTTCCTGCTTTCCTTGGTACTGCTGGTACTTAGCTGGCGCAGTTGGTGGTGGGACCACCGGTTGGCCTGGCCGCTTATGGCGGTCGACATCTGCGCCTTCCTGTCCGCCGTTGCCGTTACCGAAGGTATCGCCAGCGACTTCACCAGTCCCTTTCTGGCGTTCTTCGCATTTCTGATGCTGGCCGCCACCATTCGCTGGGACTGGCGGGCAACGGTCGCTGCGGGGCTCGCCGTGACGGGATTATACCTCCTGCTCGGCATCTATTTCGCGTCCGTCGAACCAGCTTTCGACATTCTCCGCTTCGGTCGGCGCATCAGCTACATGCTGGTTCTCACGCTGGTGTTGGCGTGGTTCGGGCTGCAGCGGCGAGAACAGGCCATCGAACACTTCGTCGAACTGCCGGAAGAGCGTGGCTCTCTTTTGACGCAGGCGCTTCGCTTCGCGGTAGCTCAGGCCAATCCGGGGCGCGCCGCGATCGCGTGGGTGGATCACGAGGAACCGGACGTTCAGATCGCCGCCTATGGCTTCGACATCCCGAGCCACCTCGGCCCACAACAGTTCGACGCCGAAACGGGTTTTGCGCGCGCTGCGCTGCTGTTTAACATCGAACGGCAACGCAGCCTTGTTGCGAGGCGGGGCAACCGTCCTGAGGCCACGACCGGGCCGATTTCCAACAGTTTGGTAGAACTGTGTGGGGTGAACGAGGGGATTGTCCTGCCCCTGGCCGGACTTACCGGGCGGGGCGAACTTCTCCTCACAAACATCGAGGGCGTCAGCGCTGACCATGTCGGCCTCGGTCTGCTGTTGGCGCGTGAGATCACGGCTGCCTTCGATCGACAGGCCACCCTCTCGCTCGCCAACGAATCGGCCCTCGCCCGCGTTCGCGATTCGCTTGCGCACGATCTGCATGACAGCGTGGCGCAGTCGCTTGCAGGGATGTCTCTTCGTCTGGAAGCCCTGCGTGCTTGGATCAGGGGTGGCGGTGATCCCGAGGCTGAAATCGAATCGATCAAGCAATCGCTGCGAGAGGAGCAGCGGCATGTCCGCTCTCTGATCGCCCGGCTCCGCCGCGACACCGTTGGTGAGGAGCCCATCGATGTCTCGACCGCAACGCGGCCCCTCCTGTCCGCTCTAACTGCGCAGTGGGGCGCTGGTGTGAAAATCAGGCTCGGCGATCAGGCGCTGGCTCTCCCCGGATCGCTGGTGCATGAAATCGGGCAGATACTGCGCGAGGCCGTGGCGAACGCAGTACGACATGGGGGCGCCAGCGAGATCGACTTGTCGATCGACGTGGCGGGGGAGGAACTGCACATGACGATTGCTGACAACGGCAGCGGCTTTTCAAAGGGAATGGCGCGCTCGCGGCCGTGGTCGATCAGCGAGCGCGTAGGTAAGCTTAGGGGGCGCCTAGAGGTGACCAGTGGCCCCCGTGGCGCCACCTTGGGCATCGTTGTGCCCCTCTCGGTCGCGGCATGACAACAGTCCTTCTCGCAGACGACCACCCCTTCATGCGCGCCGGTGTAGAGGCGGTTCTACGCGATTCTCAGTTCAACGTGGTCGCCACGGCTGCAACGGGTCAGGAAGCTCTCGAGAAGCTCTCAGAGCATGATCCCGAGCTTTGCATCCTCGACATCCGCATGCCTGCACCCAGTGGCGTAGAAGTCCTCCAAACAATGCGCGAGCGGGGTGATCGGAGGCCAGTGGTCCTTTTGACGGCCGAACTGGAAGACGCGGCACTGGTCGCGGCGGTGCGCGCAGACGTCAACGGGATCGTCCTGAAACACGTGGCAGAGGATGCTCTGCTAGACTGTCTGGAAGCGGTGGCTGCGGGTCAACAGGCCATCCCTGCGGACCTCATGGCTCACGCTCAGACCCTTTTGGCGAAAGGTGAACCAAGCCACCCACTGGGCAATCTTACGCCGCGCGAGAGGCAGATCGCCGAACTAGTCGGCGGAGGCCTGCGAAACCGGGACATCGCGTCCTCGCTCGGGATGACTGAGGGCACCGTGAAGGTCTACCTCCACGTTATTTATCAAAAGCTCGACATCGACAATCGCACGGAACTGGCGCTGATCGCCCACGGACGCCGCGATCTGATACGCTGAGCGGCCTTACGAAAAGGCCCGCTGCTTCAACGGGAAGCAGCGGGCCTTCTTTCTAATTAAGAAGCAGAGAATTTACCGCAGACTGACGACGTTGTCGCTCTTGCGCGGATCCTCGCGGGTGCCGTCGTAGAGGCTTGCCATCGGCTCGTCCGAAACGATCACAGCCTCAGCCACTCCAAAACCGTTGAACCGCGTCTTCATCGCCGCGCCATAGGCGCCCAGCATGCCGATCTCGATCCAGTCGCCCGCCTGAATATCCGCAGGCAGCATGAAGGGGCCCTTCATGAAGTCAGCATCGTCACAGGTTGGCCCGTAGAACGAAAACTTCTCGAGCTGCTGTGTCAGATCGTCTTCCAGAGCACGCACCGGGAAACGCCATGCGACATGAGCAGCATCGAACAGCGCGCCATAGGCACCGTCGTTGATGTAGAGTTCGTCACCGCGACGCTTCTCCACCTTCACGATCATGGAGCTGTATTCGGCGCACAGGGCACGACCGGGCTCAGCCCAGAGTTCCGCCGAATAGGAAATCGGCAGGTTCTCGAAATGGCGGTGAATCAGCGCGAAGTAATCTTCGAGCGGCGGCGGCTCCATGCCGGGGTACGACGACGGGAACCCACCGCCAACATCGACGATGTCGACCAGCACGGCGGCCTGCGCAATGGCAGCACGCACACGTTCCAACGCCTGCACATAGGCAAACGGCGTCATCGCCTGGCTACCGACATGGAAGCAGATGCCGAGAGCGTCGCAATGCTGACGAGTCGCCTGCAAAAGCGAAGCCGCATCAACGAGATCAGTCCCGAACTTCGCAGCCAGCGACAGCTCCGAATGTTCCGAGGACACGCGCAAACGGACCAGCAGGTTGAGATCAGTCGCCCCGCCCGTCGCTTCTACGATCTTCGCCAGCTCTTCATGCGTATCGAGGCTGAACGTGCGCACGCCGTGCACCGAATAAGCCTCGGCAATCGCGCTGCGCGTTTTGACCGGATGCATGAAGCACAGGGTGGCTTCCGGAAGCAATCCGCGCACCAGCCGTACCTCTGCAATCGAGGCGACGTCGAAATGCGTGATCCCGGAATCCCAAAGGATCTGTAGCAGTTCCGGCGAGGGATTCGCCTTTACCGCGTACAGGGTCTTTCCCGGAAACTTCTCGGCGAAGAAACGGGCAGCTCTCGCCGCAGCATGCGGGCGATTGCAGATAACAGGTTCGTCCGGCGCGAGGGCGCGAACTACAGCCTTGGCATCAGGATGGTTGTGCAACTCAAGGGACCCCCAATAGGCCTTTCGGCCAAGTTCAAACACAAGCTGCCTTGCGGTTTGGAAGTCCCCATGGGGCAGCGGGAAGCGGCGCATATATTCCGCCCCGGCTGAACTGCAAGTGAAAACGAGAGTCATATCGGCGTTTTCGACAGGTCGTTTTCCGTCTCTGTCCAAGCGTAATAAAACCGCCATCCCGACGAGCGAATTCACACACCCGATTCGCGAGACAGGCCGCCTCCACCAGTGTGGAAACGGCCTTACTCGAGTCGTTTCAAATTCTGATCAGGCGTAGCGGACAGTGGTCCTTACCCTGCGGCGCATGGCGGCACCGATCAGGCCGAACCCCAGAATCATGAGTGCCCAGGCCGCCGGTTCTGGAACAGGCGCTGTTACGCCGGATGGGTCATAGGGCGTCTTGTTGGTAAGAGCAGCGTCCCCGATGTTGACGTAACCGCTCATGTACAGTGTCTCGAAGGGCTTAGCAGCTTCGTACACTTGAAACGTGCCGCCCTGCATTGTCAGCCAATAGTTGACATCATCGTACAGGAAATAGGTGTTGAATACGAAGCCGTTGAATTTCCCGTCGTTGTACTGGATCATCGCGGTCGGATCATCGGCCAGGTTGAAGGTATAAGGCCCAAAATCCAGCGTGAACGCGGTAGCTGGCGGAATGTCGGCGATATCCGGGAAACTGCCAAAACCTACGTTGGCGTAACCCGATCCTGCGCCTGGAACGAGGTTGTTGTCGTAGACGAAGCTGCCCGCGAAGGTCTGGTTGGGCGCGAACGGGCCAAGCAGCGGGGCTTTGAGGTTGGCGTTGCCGCCAAGAATCCCCGCTGAAAAGTCCGCCTTGGTATAACTGTCCGCTTGTGCCGGCATAGCTAGCAGAGCGGCGAGAGGTAGGACCGCAGCAACAACAGCACGCATGACTAAGTTCCTCCTAGCGACCCTAAGAGTGGGAGGAACTTAGTTCATGGTTAACGCAAATTACAACCGATATGCGACGGAGCGCGCTCGGCAAATTTGGAAGCTGCTTATTTGAACAGCTTTGCCCAAGCCCGCTTTTCGCGATTCTTCCATGCGCCACGGTGATAGGCGTCGCTGGCGAGAAGCGGCAGGACGGAACCTGCCTCCGCAAACACCATCTGTTCGATCGCGGTGTTCACTTTGCCCCAGCTCGCGGCTTCCTGAAGCGTGGAGGAAGAACAAGCACCGTCGCGCACGTCGGCGACGGTGATCTGCACAGCGTACTTGTGAACCGCGACATCCTCGTGGCCCAGGATTTCGGCGCAAACGACGGTGTCCTGGATGAAGTTCTTCGGTACGCCGCCGCCGATCATCAACAGGCCGGTGGTGCCCGCCGCAATCTTGATGTCGGTAAGTTCACGGAAGTCTGCGATCGAATCGATCGTCATGTATGGTCGGCCAGCCTTCATCGCGTCGACCTGATGCTTCACGAGACCGAAGCCCGCCGAGCTGTCAGTGAACGCCGGGCAGAAGATCGGCACGTCATGCTCGTAGGCGAGCTTGACCAGGCTGTTTTCCTTCTTGCCGTGTTCAACAAGGTACTTGCCCATCTCGCGGATGAAGGCGCGGCTGGAATAGGCCTTCGGCTCCAGCGTCTCCGCGATTTCGAAGATCGTGTGATCTACGTTCTGGAGGTCGTCCTCGTCGATGTAGGTGTCATAGATGCGGTCGATATAGAGCGAACGAAGGGTGTTATCGTCTGGCACTTCGAGAGCCTGATAATGCTTGTGACCAAGGCCTTCGAAGAAATCCATGTCCACGATGGTCGCGCCCGTGGCCACGATGCCGTCCACCATGTTGGACCGCACGAGTTCCGCATAAGCGTCCATGCAGCCACCGGCGCTGGTCGATCCGGCGATCACCAGGAACACCGAGCAGTCCTTGTCTTCCAGCATCTGGTTATAGATGCGGGTGGCGCGTGCGAGGTCGCGGCTCGTGAAGCTCATCTTGCCCATCGCGTCGATGATCGGACGGGCATCGAAGCTCTTGATGTCGATGTGTTCGACCTCGGTAGAGAGCAATTCCGCCTTACGGGTGTCGTTCACTTTCGCATCGGTCATGACTTCGGCAAATCCTTCTGATCCGCGGGGAGATAACGGGGGCTACCTTAGCGCGTTCCCCGTAAAAGGCGCGCCCGATAGGGCGTAGCTGCGCGCAAGTAAATACGGACGTGGCAGGGCCTTTACAATGGCGGAGCCTGTGTGCCGAACCCACCGACCTTAAGGCGAGCGAAAGCCGCCTCTCACCGACTTAATTGACACTGCAGCGCGCGCCTTTCACGATCCGCAAACAGGCATGGAGATGAGCAATGATAGGAGTGGGAACGCTTCCACCAATAATCGCACTCGCCGCGTGGACAATGGTGATGTGGGCATGGATGTACCGGGCCCGAATGCCTGAACTGAAACGCGCTGCACTGAGCGAGGCCGAGCTATCCACGCTGACCCAAGCCAAGCTGGATGCGATGCTGTCGCCCAACGTTCAGTGGAAGGCACATAACTACAACCACCTGCACGAAGCCCCGACCGTGTTCTACGCTGTGGCGCTTGTTCTGGCGGTGGTCGGGCAGGGCGACGGCGTGAGCGCCCTTCTCGCCTGGATATACGTCCTGCTTCGGATCACGCACTCACTGATCCAGGCCACCACGAACCGGGTAATGTATCGCTTTTCCGTATTCACGGTGTCGAGCGTGGTACTGATGGCCCTGATATTACGCGCTGCAATCGCGTTTATCTGAAACCGCCGTCTCACAGCCACAAACGCAAATGGCCGCCGGCTCTCGCCGACGGCCATTCGTTTAACCTGATCGTATGACCTACGGGCTGGTCGGAAGATCCACATCCTTGCCGTCCTGGTCATTGACCTGGAACAGGATGAAGACGAGCAGACCAGCGGCCAGCAGGCCGAGCAGAAGCGAAGAGCCACCGCCGATTTCTTCAGCAGCCGACGAGGGAGCAGCCGTACGGACCGGTGCCGCCTGCGCGACAGTGCCGCCCGCAACCATGGCTGCTACGGCAGCCCCGAGGAACAACTTACGCATTTCTATCTCCAGGCCGTTGTTTCGCTGGCGTTTAAGCGCATCGACCGTTGGGCCGCAAGGGCCTTTGACCCCGTAAACCATTCTTTATGCTTGATCGCCGGGTGTCGGAACCAATCATTTAGGTATGAGGTTCCTAACGGAGGCCTCTGTTTCGGCAATTCTGCCCCAACCTGTTGCAGCAATGTTACGGTCTGGGCGCCAACTGGTTAAACCGGCAGACCCACGTAGTTTTCCGCAATACTTGTCTGCGCTGCGCGACTGGAGGCGATGTAGTCGAGTTCCGCAACCTGCATCGCGCGCTCGAACGGGCCATCTTCGGGAAAGCGGTGCATCAGCCTCGTCAACGACCACGAGAACCGCTCCGCCTTCCAAACACGCGACAAAGCGCGCGAGGAATAGGCAGGAATAGCATCGACGTCGTTCTTCTGAAAAAATCCAGCCAGCGCTTCCGCCGCGTAGTGCACATCGCTTGCAGCGAGGTTCAGACCCTTAGCACCGGTCGGAGGTACGATATGGGCCGCGTCACCGCACAGCAGCAGGGAGCCGTACCTCATCGGCGCAAACACATAACTGCGCAGCGGGGCGATCGACTTTTCGATAGAAGGCCCACGCACGATGTGAGCAGCAGCTTCCGGCCCCAAGCGAGTGGCAAGCTCATCCCACACGCGGTCGTCAGACCAATCCTCAACCTTATCCGTCAACGGCACGTCAACGTAGTAACGGCTGCGTGTTGTGCTGCGCATGGAAGCGAGTGCGAAGCCCCGCTCGTGATTGGCGTAGATCAGTTCGTGGTTACACGGCGGAACGTCAGCCAGAATACCGAGCCAGCCGAACGGATACTCGCGATGATACTCCGTGCCCACGCTTGCCGGTATCGACTTACGGCTGGGCCCATGGAAACCATCGCAGCCAACGATGAAACGCGCGTCGATCCGCTTTTCCGTTCCCCCTATCGCGAACGTCACAGACGGCGAGTCGCTCTCCACGTCATGCAGCACCACGTTCTCGGCGTCGTAGATGACTTCCAGCCCGCGCTCTTTAGTCGCGTCCATCAAATCGCGGGTGAGTTCGGTCTGACCGTAGACCACGACCTGATGGCCGGTCAGCTCCGCGATGTTGATCCGGATGAGTCGCTCGCCATCAGCGAGGTTGAAACCATCGTGCGGAAGCCCCTCGGCCTTGAGTCGCGCGTCCAGCCCCAGACGCTCCATAAGTGAGACGGTAATCCGCTCCAGCACGCCCGCTCGTATTCGCCCCAGCACGTAGTCCGGCGACTGACGCTCGAGCACGACGCAATCGATACCTTCTGCGCGAAGTAAGTGACCAAGCAGGAGACCCGATGGCCCTGCGCCGATGATGCATACTTGGGTTTTCATGAGGCTGCGCCCTAGCGCCGAGCGCCGAGCACGGCAACGCTTCTCAGCTTCTCTCAAGGCCCATTCGATGGTCGGGTACAGGCGCTGGTAAGGGTTTGGAATTACACCTGTCCCGCAACTGGACAGCCAAGATTCCGAACGAGCGGAAATTACATTTGCCGCTATCCGCCCAAGTCGCGAGTCACAGACTTGCACCATGTGGGGGTACGCTGATCAGCGGACGCCATTGATCTTGAAGAGATCACGGCAACACGCTGATCTTCGGATCCAACCACGAATAACCGGTCGCACGGCTCGAATGATATAAGGATACGCTAATATGAAACGCGCCCTCTTACCGATCGTCCTTGGTGCGGCGATGTTCAGCTCCACAGCAAATGCTGCGGTCGCGATTACTTCTGTTGCCGCTACGCCTGTGTATTCGGGCCCCGCCGCGACCTACAATTTCGACGGCGCAACGCCGGCGATCACTGGCGGCGCATTCGCGTCGACCGATGTGACATCGCAGCACATCACTCCGCTCGGCAGCACCGGCCGCTACTACGCTGTTGGACCAGCGGACGGATCGCCCGCCATTCTGACTCTCGCTGGCGGCTTGGTCGATTCGATAAGCCTGCTGTGGGGATCAGTTGACGACTACAACACCCTGCAGCTGCTCGACTCGTCGAACGCTGTGCTTGCGACCATCACCGGTAGCCAGGTGATCGGCAACGGCACGTTCGGCACCAGCACCCGCTTGGTCACGCTGGCCCTTACGGATGCCACCCAGAACGTCGCGAAGCTCCGCTTCTCGTCGACTAGCAACGCGTTCGAGTTCGACAACGTGACGATCAACGCCGCAGTTCCTGAACCGACGACCTGGATGATGCTCATCCTCGGCATGATCGGCGTTGGCTTCGCAATGCGTCGCCGCAACGAAACGGATGTCCGCGTCCGCTACGTCTGATCACTGCTGATCACCAATTTCATGGAAAGGGGGCCGATCCGTCGGCCCTCTTTTTTTGTGTCCAGCGCAAACACATATCCGCGATCGAGATAGGCAGAACTTGTGGTCCTGTTCGCACCGGAACGGGACGTTGTGGCAAAATTGCTTCCATGCGGCGGGAACACGATGCAATACCGCACTTCAGCACTGGCGGGAGGGATGGTGGAAGACACCATACGCAGCTTCGAGAACGGTTCTCCGCCCGCACCGGGTGGCGAGCGCGAGATAGTGGACGGCTCGGCGGGTGGCACCGGTGGCCCAGCTGCAGCAAACGCGCCCGCTCCGCGCCGCCGCGCCCGCTTTGGCTTGGCAGATCTGCTGCTTCTGTTGGGATTCCTGTCGCTGATCGGCCCGACTTTGGTCGATGTCGGCAAGGAAATGTGGTCCACGGAAGAAGGCGCGCACGGGCCGATCATTCTGATGACCGGCATTTGGCTGCTGTGGATCAAGTGGCCCAGCGTTCGTGACAGCGTGCAGCCCCCTCCGCCGTGGAAGGCCGCGCTGGTCCTCGTTCCCCTGCTTATCCTGCTGCCTGTGGTGCGGATTGCGGATCTGATCGAGATCGAGGGCTACCTCATGTACTTGACGGTTGTCGCTGCGGCCTATGCCTTGGTCGGCGGCGCCGTGCTGTGGAAGCTTGCCTTCCCGCTGGTCTACCTCGCCTTCGTGTTTCCGCCGCCCACGACTCTGATCTATTCGCTCACCATGCCGCTGAAGGTTGGCATCAGCGAAACCGCGATCTCCCTGCTCCAGATGTTCGGTTACCCGATTGGCGGGACGGGCGTCATGATCCAGATCGGGCAGTACCAGTTGCTCGTCGCGGCGGCGTGCTCGGGTCTGAATTCGATCGTCTCGCTGTCAGCTCTGACGATCTTCTACATCTACGTCCGCCATTCCAACAATCTGCGCCACGCTTCTCTACTTCTACTGGCTGTGGTGCCTATCGCTGTGGCGGCGAACTTTATCAGGGTCATCATTCTGATCCTGCTCACCTATCACGCGGGCGAGGCCACGGCGCAGAGCTTCCTGCACGATCTTGCCGGTCTTACGATGTTCGCGACCGCGCTTGTACTGATCTATCTGACAGACTTGCTGCTGCAGAAAGTACTGCCGCGCCCTTCAGAAAGCAGCGCATCATGACCGACAAGGCACAATCTCTTGGCGATTTCACGCTAACCCGCCGCAAGGTCTTGCTCGGGCTGGGAATGGTTGCAGCATCGGGCACAGCGATGGCGCGGATGCCGGAACCCAACACCGCCCCGATCGACACGGACCTCTTCAACAGCCTCATCCCGAATGAGGTTGGCCCCTGGCGCTTCGCATCGAGGAGCGGGGTGGTCCTTCCGCCCTCTGATGCGCTGTCGGATCGACTGTACGACAACCTCGCCACCCGCGTTTACCTCGACGGAAAGGGCGGCGCGATCATGTTCCTCGCTGCCTACAACAACCGGCAGGACGGAATCCTCCAGATCCACCGTCCCGAAATCTGCTATCCGGCGGGCGGCTTCATCCTGTCCGAGACGCGTGAAGTAGATGTGCCGCTGAGCAACGGCAGCACCCTGCCCGCCAGCGCGTTTCTCGCGACAGGGAATGATCGCGATGAGACCGTGCTCTACTGGACCCGGGTCGGTGATGATTTTCCTCGTCAGTGGGCACTTCAGCGTCTGTCAGTCATTCGCGCTAACATGCGAGGAATTGTGCCCGACGGACTGTTGATCCGAATTTCCACACTTGGCCGCGATGTGGCCGAGGAAGTCGGAATCTTAAGCAGCTTCATGTCAGAATTCGTGGATGCGGCTCCGGCCGCTCTCAAGCCGATTCTGTTCGGCGCCAACAAGGCTTAATGATTCGCGTCCGCCACTCGCGGCGCGGAGAGGAAGGAAAATGCAAATGGACGATCGATTGGGCAAGCGGCAGGTGCTCAGGCGAGGCCTGACATGGACCGCCGTTGTGACGGCAGCGATTTTCCTGGCGGGCTGCGACAAGCAACCCGAAGGTCAGGTCGTCGCCGTGGTCAATGGTGACGAAATCACCTTGCAGGAACTCAACGCCGAACTGGGCAATGTCGAGCTTCCTGAAGGCGCTGCCAAGGACGAGATCCGCAACCAGGCGCTGGACAACATCATCAACCGCCGGCTTCTGGCCGGGGTTGCGAAAGAACAGGGCATCGACAGCAGCCCCGACTACATCATTCGTCGCCGCCAGCTTGAAGAAGCTCTGCTCGTCCAGATGCTCGCGCAGAAAACCGCGCGGCCGATGAAGCAGCCCACCAGCCAGGAAATAACCGCGTTCGTGACGGAAAACCCGCAGATGTTTGCGGAACGTTCGGCCATGATGCTCGATCAGGTCCGCTTCGCGACACCAGCGAACGACGACTACCTCAAGGCTCTTGAGCCGGCGAAGTCGATGGCGGAAGTCGTCACCACGCTAAATCGCCTTGGCATAAAGTTTGAACGTGGGAACGCTCAGGCAGACACAGCCTCGCTGCCTGTTGAACTGTTCAACCGCATCAAGACCGTCGGGACGAGCGAACCGTTCATCATTCCTGCACCGGGTGGGGTTTCCGTAAGCCAGCTGCTCGCCAGCCGGCCCGCACCGGTTCCGCAGGAACAGGTGACGCCCGCTGCCACCAGCCTGATCCAGCGCCGTAATCTGGCAAAGGAACTCAACTCGATGATCGAAGCGGCGAAGACCGAAGCCGGCATCGATTACCAGGAAGGGTTCTCCGCTCCCAAGTCGGCAGCGTCGACTTCCGAAGACGCGGCGCGTGAAGCTGCCGCAGCTCCTGCCCCGGCACCTGCCGCCGCAGAGTGAACTGAAACGTCGGTCGATCAGGCAATCCTGATCGACCGACGTCAGGTTCCCGGAGCAGCGCCTAATTTTCTGGCCGCCGGGGTGTGCGGTTCCAGCTGACTTCCGGCTTGCGCAGAAACTTCGCATAGACCGGCAATTTCCACAGCACGTAGAGCGGCGCCCGCAAGAGCGCTGAGCCCCGCAGATAAGCCCTACCCCCACCCATCCAGGCCGCGATCACGAGCGTCAGAGCAACCGCCGTGATTCCACCAAGAGTTGCGAGCGCTGCAACGCTGCCACCAAGCACCGCGAGAACCGCCTGTATCGCCAGAGCCCCCCCCGACAGCAGCAGTAGCAATGCAAGCGGCGGCACCACCAGATGCAGGCCGAGCAGGATTTCCGGAAGCGAGATACGCTTCAAGCCGCCAAGCAGCACGGGCAGCGCATCGCGAAATAGGGTCGTCAGGAATCCGTGTTCCCACCGAGTCCGCTGCGCAAGTGCATCGCCCAGTGCGGCCGGAGCACTACGCACTCCAGCCTCCTCAATCAGCCGCGGCGGATGCCCGGCCCGGGTCATCTCGATACCGAATGCCAGATCCTCGACTATCGAACCGGTGGCGAGATTGGCGTGTTCATAGAGGCTCCACGGGAAGGCCATTCCCGTGCCCGTAAGCAAAGCCGCCCCGCCGAGCCGCTGCATCCCGCGCGAGCGGTAACGATTCTTGACCAGCATCGCGAAGCTCGAAATCTGCACCATGGGCGGAGCCTGCAGGTCCGCATCGAAGAGATAGTCGGCCTGTATCGGTGCGCGCAGTCTTACTGCCGCCTCTGCCAACGCATCGATGGAACCGGGGTTCAGACGGCAATCCGCATCCACCACCATGACAACGTCGGGAACGACCTCTCCTCGAGCGAGATAATCGCGCCCGAACGCCAGAGCATATCCCTTCCCCCGAAGGTTCGGATCGTTTCGCTCTATAACTTCGGCTCCCGCCTCGCGGGCGAGCGAGGCGGTCTTGTCGGTGCAATTGTCCGCGATCACGATCACTCGCGTCCCCGGCCGAACCTGCTCTGACAGTGCATTCAATGTAGGTACGATCCCCAACTCTTCATCGTGAGCGGGGATGAGAATCGCGGTACGCCCCGCCAGTGACGCCTTCGGCCGCCCAACGGAAGGCCACAAGCCGGTAAAAAGTTCAGTTGAGAACACGGCCAATGGCATACCGGCAGCGGCGGTGAGCAACCATCCTGCCCCAGCGAGCAGAGTGCTCATCGTGCGATCAACTTTAGATTGGGCCGCAAACCGTGACCAACCAAATTACTCGTCTGCATCGCTCAGCCTCAGTTTCCCCGCCCCGGATAGCACGCAGGTTCTAGCGCGCCATGGATGGATTACCCGTTACACAATTGGGATATTGTTCACTCCCTGATTGTATCGCATCGGCACGCAACGCGGCCGTGGGTGGAAGCTTTCTCTTCCATCCTCTATCTGCGATGATGCAATGACCATTCAGGATCGTGCGCCGGAACCGGTTGCACAGCGCAAGCACGGCAGCTGCTGCTCGGTGCAATCGCGCGCTACAGGGCAGAGGAACAGGATCGAGCATGGAAACTATCTGGGACTGGTTGACCGTGATCGCCTTCGGCGGGCTGGTCGTACTCATGCTCAATCGGTCGACGCTCGAAAAACCGGTCGATCATCTGGCACAATATCTGGTCCCGGCGGCCGGCTGCGCGATTGCGAACTACATCGGCAACAATCATTCCGATCTCTTCGCTGCGGTCGCGCTCGGGCTCGTTGCGGTTTACGTTTACAAAGTCCTCAAGTGGCCGCCTGCGGATTTCCTTCGCGGGGGTTCGCGGAGCGACGGTAAAGGCGACTGAGTTGAATTGCTCTCTTAAGAGGGCGCGAGGCCGATGATGGCTGAAAGACAGATCGTTGTGCCAGTAGCGGCGCCAGAACGCGCGAACCGATGGAAGCGGTTTGCTCTGGTAACTGCTGCGTCGCCCGCCCTTTTGATCACAACCGGCTACGCCGCACGTGTGCCGCAGATCGTGCAGGATGTCTCGTCACCTACCCCGGCCTCGCTCGCGCTTCCAGATCCAGCCGCGGCCTTGCCGCAACTGGCGCTGGATACGGAGTTGATGCCGGTCTCTGCCGCGGAAGCGGAGCGCCTCAACAGCGAACGCTCCACCGACCTGGGGAATATCGTTTCCGCGCAACCTTTCACCGTGAAAGACCAGTTCCGCAGCGATCCCCGCTTCCAGAGCGCGCTGCAGTGCCTGACCCAAGCGGTTTTCTACGAGGCGGGATACGAGCCTGATGCAGGACAGCGTGCGGTCGCCCAGGTCGTGCTCAATCGGGTGCGCCATCCGGCGTTTCCGCAGAGTGTGTGCGGCGTAGTCTATCAGGGGTCTGACCTCCCTACTGGCTGCCAGTTCACATTCACCTGCGACGGCAGTTTGCTCCGCACACCGCCGCAGGCTGCGTGGGACCGCGCCCGCCGGGTTGCGCTCGCGGCACTTTCGGGGTGGGTTGAGCCTGCCGTAGGCCTCTCCACCCACTATCATGCGACCTATGTCGTCCCTTACTGGGCACCGACATTGAGCAAGGTGGCTTTGGTCGGGCAGCATATCTTCTACGCCATACCGGGACAGGGTAGTAACCGTGCGGCGTTCCACGCACGGTACGACTTTTCGAATGAGTTCGCGCCCACCGCGCAACGCCTCTCGTACGAGCCGCTCGACCCTATGGACGAATTGTCGCCAACGATTGCGGGTCAGGAAGCCGATCTGTTGACGCGTCGCTCCGTGGAGAGTGCCGTGGCCGCGCAGCAGAGCGATCTGGAAGCCGACCGCGCAGGATCGATCGCAAGCCCGACGCCGCTTTTGCGAGCAGATCAGGAGCGCGGCGAACTCAAGGCGCGTGGTTCCGATTCAAAGCTGGTGGTCGACTGACACCTTAGCGCCCAGTCGCTCACTTCTTCGCGCCGTAGTCCTTCAGGCCGTACGTGTCGCCGTAGCCGTAGCCGTAGTCGTCAGCGATGCCGCCTTGATAGCGGTTAAGCACAGTACCAATGCACTGCGCGGGCGCCATCAATGAAAGCGTCTCGTCGATCTGTCGCGCGGTAGTCCGACCATGGTCCACGATCAGAAGGTATGCGTCAAGATATCGCATCGAGAGCATAGCATCGTCGTTCGCGAACACCGGCGGAAGGTCGCAGATAACCAGATAGTCCCGGCTCAGTGCCCGCAGATCGCTCATCAGAGCGGAGAAACGGCTACTTGCCAGCATCTCACTGGAATCGCGCAGTCCGGCGCGCGTCGGCAGGACAACCAGTCGGTCGTCATTCACGCGAAACAGTGCGTCTCGCCAGTCATCTCGCTTGCCGTGAAGATAATCGTCCAGCGTTACCTCGACGTTCACGCTCATCTGGGTGATGACGGAACCCCGCCTCATATCCAGATCGCAGAGCACCACGGTACGGCTGCCCGTGCGGGAAAGCGCCGCCGCCAGATTGATCGACGTGAAAGTCTTGCCTGCGCCGGGCGTCGCACTGGTCACTCCCAGCATCTTCCAGCCGTTCGTTTCCATCAACTTGGTAACCTGCGTACGCAGCAAGTTGTACGCACGCGAGCGGCCGTCGGAACTATCAAAGCCGACGATCAACTGCTTTTCGAGATGCTCAGGCGAGAGTTCTACCGAGGGGATGCCCCCCGGTAGGAACGTGTAGCTCGAACTAGGCACGCGACCGTCCATATCAGCCATTTTCAATCAGACCTTCCGGGCTTTCCGAGGCTTCCACCCGGCGCCGACGCAGGGAGAAACGACGACGGCCTTCGCGCCTCTTCCCCTTGCGGAGGTTACGTTTGTCGGGCGCAATCAGCGGCACCATGGCGAGCGGACGGGCGCCGGTAATCGCGGTGACAGACCGCGGATCACGGATCGGGCGCAGGAACATTTCCACGGCGAGTGCCATAGCGAGTCCCAGGCCCAGCCCCGCCGCAAGCCCGAAGGCGATGATCAGCGGTCGGTTCGGGAAGCTGGGCTGGTCAGGCACCACCGGCGGGTCGACGACCAGCAGCCTTTCACCCAGCTGCTCAGCATCTGCGCGCGCGCCGGCCTTTGCTGCAAGAAGTCGCTGCGAGATCGCTTCAAACTGAGCGTTGAGGCCGCGCAACCGCTGCTGCAGCTGGTCTGCTTGCTGCTGAACCGCTGGAGCCCTCGAACGCTCTGCAATGACGGAAGCAACCAGGGAGGAATCGCGCGATTTCGCTGCCCGGAGCTGCGCAATCTGCTGCGTGTTGAACGCGATCTGCGTGTCGATCGTTTCCGTCGGCAGCTTGGCAACGTTGTTTCTCGCGAGTTGCTCCGCCTCCGCAAGCCGCCTGCGGGCCAGCACCACATCGGGATGGCTGTCGCTGTACATTGCCCGAGCTGCTGCAAGCGCACCTTCTGCGCCAACCACGGCAGGATCGCGCGTATCGGCGGTTGCCAACGCACCCCGCTGAGAGCGAAGCGCGGAGTTCTCTCGTTCCAGCGCGGCGATCTGCATGTCGTAGCCGACGCTGCTGTCAGAAATCAGCGGCGAACTGGCCGAGGCAAGGACACCGCCAAAACGCGCGTTCAGCGCCGCGATCTGCCCTTCAGCATCAGCAATCTGCGCCTGCAGATCAGTCTGCTGCTCAGTCAGGAACTGCACCGTCTGCACGGCCTGGTCCGTGTTCGATGTGGAGTTAACCTCCACCACGCGTTCCATCAGCGCCTGGGCGATCGCCTGCGCCTTGAACGGATCTTCGTAGGAGAATGAAAGGCGGACAGAGATCGTCTTCTCACCGCTCGCGCCCGCGCCAAGGTCAATGCTTTCCGGTGTAAGGGTGATTGAATCCCGCATGGTTTCGATCACTTCGGAAAGCGGCTTGGTCTGGCGCTCGCTCGGGTAAAGCTGATTTGCTTCGATCATCGAAAGCAGGGCCGGCCGATTGATGATCTGCTGGCGAATCGCCTCGAGCCGACGGACCATCACGTCATTGGGGCCGCTGCCGATTACGTCTTCTGGCAGGCTCGGCGCCTGGACGATCATTACTGCCGATGATTCAAACTTGCGAGGCAGGAGAAAAGCTGCCGCCGTAGCGCCGACAATCGCAATCAGCGCCGGAATTACGATAAACCAACGCCGCTGCCACAAGATCGAGGGCAGTTGCGACAGGAGCGCACCCATGCCCCCGCCGCTATTTTCCTGCATGTCTGCCCTGCTCACCCAGTCCTCCCAAACAGGTAACGGATACCCACGCCCACCCGCGCACGCGGATCGTAGGACGCGCCCGTCCGGCGCAGACGATCGACCGATGCGTTAGCGTAACCGCTGAGGCGCTGGTTGAAGCGATGCTCATAGCCGCCCCTTACTCCGAGCAGCTTGGTCGCAGGAATCGCAGGTCCGACTGCACCGTCGCTGCTATCATGCGAATAGTTACCACCAAGCGTAACACTGTCGTATTCCGACACCTGATAGCTGTAAGCAAAAGACAGCGTGTCAGACCGGCGAATGCCTGCATAGCCGGTGGGCCGGGTCGAGCGATCATAGTCGAAGCAGAACGTCTGGCGCATGTCGCGGCGGCAAAGCGATGCGTTGCCGGAAAAGCCCGTGTTCTTGGTTTTCGGAGCGAGCCCGGCCGGGTCAGTACGGGTCTGTTCGATACCAGCTCCCCCGCGCAGGCTCCACGCCTCACCCAACCGTAAGGAGAAGGAACCGAGCAGCGAGAGAGTCTCACCATCTGGCGAAGCGACATCGTCGTAATTGAACGACTGATAGCCCGCTACCAAACCCACGGTCACATACTGGCTGACCACGCGGTCATAACGGCCGGTAGCGCCAATGGTCTGATAGTCCGACGCATTGGGATGCGACATGGACAGGTTCTGGTAATTCCCGCTGATGCCAAGCTGATCACGCGGGCTGAGTACGTAATCGACCCCCACGCCGCCCGATATCGTTGTCGTGCGGCCGCGCTGGCCGAGCACGGTCACGTCGTCGATCGGCAGACCGGGAAGCACCGGCGCACCGGGAATCGCTCCCGGGTCATCCCGAGACCACAGCGAACTCGCCGGAGAATCCAGCGACGAAATGCCAGCGTGGGCCGAAAGCGTCGCGCGTTCACTGGAACGTTGCCGAACACTGCCCGAAACGCCGTAATTGTCTTCAAAGCCATAGTTCTTCGCGTAAGCAGTTCCGCGCGCGAATGCCTCAAGCTCGAACCGCGTTACAGAGGTGTCGTAGCTGAGCCGCGGGCGAATTTCCGCCGTGGCGCCGACACTGGTGCTCTGGTCCACCTGTTCGAAATAGGGGTTCTTGGTTGCTTCCGCTCCAAGGCTGACAGCCACCTCCTGCGTCACCGTCTGGGCGGTGGAAGTGGCCGGAATAACCCCAATGGCCATGGCGATGCCTGCAAGACCGATTGCGGTCGCAGGTCCCGCTGATTGAATCCGCCGCGTCATGGTACGATGATGATATCGCCAGGCATTACCTGAACGATATTCGCCCGTTCTACGTCACGCATACCTGCCCCCCCTCGAAACAGATCGTCCAGTTTGACAGTCGTTGTCACCACTTGGTCTCCGCGACGTGTTATCACGAGAATCCGTCCAAGATTCGCAAATTCGGCCGGTCCTCCAGCCAAACTTAGCGCTTCAAGCACCGTGATATAGCGCCCAACGGTAAACGAACCGGGTGAACGAACCTTACCAAGCACGGAAAATTGCATCCCATCCGTGGAAACTACCGATACCGTCACGGCCGGCACTTCACCACGATACTGGCTCTGCAAGCCCGCGCTGACCATCTGCTCGACCTGCTGGGGAAGCGCGCCCGCCACCTTTAGCTGGCCGACCAGTGGAAACGCGATGGTTCCGTCAGGGAGCACGCGCAGCTTCTGTTGAAGGCGCTCTTCCCCCCAAACATAGATCTCCAACTGATCGCCGGGATTGATCTGGTAGGTGGAAACGGACTGGGTCTGCGCAGCTTCAGCAGCCTGCTCGGCCGCTTGTGCCACGGCCACCCCGGGCATCCCCAACACGATGGCGAACGCCAGCAATATCCTGAAGGCTGAGCGCAATGAGGGTCGTTGCGACATATCGGCTGGACGCTCCTTGGATCGAAACGGTTTTACTGTTGGGATCGGGCCGCTAACTACCACGACCATGATCCTTCGCCAGTTCTTTGTCGGTATGCTTCCACGACAGCAAGCTTTCGCGCTGGGATGTCTTGTTTCGGCACTCGCCCTGATAACCGGAGGTTGTGACGATAAAGTCAACAAGGCGCGCGAAGAGGCGCAGATCGCAGAGGCACTTTTCAATCAGGGCGATCTCGCCGGCGCTAGCCAGGCGATGGCAAAGGCTCTTGCCCTGCGAGATGACCAGTTGGACATCCTGCTGCTGGACGCGCGCATCAAGGCGGCGTCCGGAAACATGCGCTCGGCCTATGAGACGTATCGGACGATACTCGCCATTGATCCCCGCCAGCCCGAAGCCCTGCTTGCAGTCGCGCAGATTGGCCTGGGCATGGGAGAGGCGGATCGGTCTCGCGATGCGATCGACACAATCCTTGCGATGTCCCCGGGTCAGCCTGACGCGCTTTTGCTGAAGGGCATCCACGCGCTCAATCGTAAGGACTACGCCGAAGCGTCAGAGATGGCTGATCAGATTCTGGCCGGAAACGAGAGTGATCGGCGCGGTATCGTGCTCAAGGCCCGTGCGCTCTCGCTGACTGGCAAGCGTGCCGAGGCGCTCGCGATGTTGCGCCATGCCGCAGACACAATCGGAAACGATGAATTAATCGCCATCGCCCTGCTGGAGAATGCTCGTGACGAGGGCGATCTACAGGTCATGCTCGATCAGTTCGGCTTGATCCGGCAGAGCCGCCCGCGCAGCGTGGACCTGGCCATCGACGAAACGAACGTAAGGTACAAAGGCGGTGACACTCAGGGCGCTCGTACCGCGGGCGCCGCGATCCTTGAACAGTTCGGCGACAATACCGGCGCGATGCAGCGGCTGCGGAACCTGTGGCGCGAGTATGACACTGATCCGCTCACTGCGGAGCAGCGCAGCAGGATCGCGCAAAACGGCGCGCTCAACGCGCAGATCACGGCGGCGCGGCATTATCTGGCGCAAGGCAAGCCTGAACAGGCCTTCGAGATTATCGAGAACGCTCAGGACATTCGCGCCTTGGGTTTGCGCTCTCGCATCGCGGTCGCTGCCGATGCACCGCGCTCCATCGAAATGGTCGCCGGCATACTGGGTCAGGACAAGACCAACTGCGACGCGCTGGCTGCTGCGGCCGAATGGAACCTCGCTCGAAGCAAACCTGCGGAGGCCATCGATCCAGCGCAGAAGGCGGCGGCCACTTGCCTTGATACGAGCGACGGCCACTTGCTGCTTGCTCGCGCCTATGACGGCCTGAAACGTCCGGCTGGAGCAGAGCGAGTATATCGCGAAGGCGTGGCCGCGCATCCTGACGACTACGCCTTGACCGCCGCATATGCTGCGTGGCTTCTGAAAGCTGGCCGTCCCGACGCAGCTGAAGCCATTGTCGATCGCCTGACCAACCGCACTCCCCAGCGGGTGAGCTCATGGCGCCTGCTGGAAAAGACCTGCACCACCATCGGCGACACGCGATGCGTCTCCGTCGCGCGCGAAGGCGCTCAAGCGGCAAAGAAGGATTTCCGTATAGACCTTCCCGCTGGAGAACGCGCGAGCAACCCCCTGCTCGGGCAGCAGTGGCGTTAAGGCAGAGAGCTGCCGCTCTTTGCCCTAGCTGATTTAAGCCGAAACCGCTGCCTTCGCCGCGTCGTATTCCCGGATCAGCGAGACCGTGTTTTCGATGTTGGCGCGACTGGAAGCGCCGAACAGGATGGATTCAACGTAGGGTTCGTTGACCACCCACTCGATCGCTTCACGGGCGGGGATACCGCCGGACGCAAGCACCGACATCGCGATCACGCGTGCCGGATACTGCTCGGTCGCGCGGCGGTAGCCGTCGATCCCACCGCTCATCCGGAAGGCGATCTTGTTGACGTTCGCGCAGACCACCGGGTTTTCCAGTCCAGCGTCTTTCAGAACGGGCAGAAGCTTCGGCAGGTTCATCGTGATGAAGCCCGCTTCGGCATCGTACTTCTCACGGACGTGGTCGGAAAAGACGCGGAAGGCGCTTCCCACGCCCAGCCCCAGGATCAGGTCGGTGACGACGTTCTGGAGGAAGATTACCGGCGTCCGCAGTCCGCGAAACATCTTCATTTCCGCATCGACCAGCAGGGTCATCAGCGATTCAATGTCGCGACCGAGCACTGCCTTCGAACCACGCAGCACGGAATCCACCAGTCCTTCCTTGGGCAGGAACTTCCGCATCGCGTCGAAGTAACCAAGCTCTGTCACGGCATTCGCGTATTTGTGGGCGTAAGGCATGCCGGGGTAGAACGTGAACCCGTCCCACTTCGACGGATCGGCACGAACCTGATCGGCGATCTGTTCGATCTTGTCATGAGTGGTGCACATGAACCCGCCCGCGCCCGCCTTCAGCGCCGCCTGCAGCACCTCCACGATCGCGCTTACGTCCTGGAAGCGCATGGCCTGTTGCCGCGCCTTTTCCTCTGACATGTGGTTCACGCCGAAGAACTGGTTATCGCCGAAAAGAATGCGTTCCATGGATTATCTCGTTCCGTTCGATGCCCAGACATGCCGGGTGCGCGACGTGATCTCGCCACCCGTTTCGCTCGCTGGCGAGGGAAACGGTGGCGGCTTGTAGAAATTCAGCCGGTCGATCAGGACCAGCCAGAAGAATTCGAGAGTGCGGGCATAGCGGCGCCAATAACGGCGAGGCTCCGTCACCATGCGATAGACCCATTCCAGGCCGTTGCGGTTCATCCAGGCGGGCGCGCGCTTCACCGCGTCCGCCTCGTAATCGATCACCGCACCCACACCCATGTAGACTTTCACACCCGGCAAGCGGTGCCGATTGCGATGCATCCACACTTCCTGCTTGGGCGCGCCCAGACCAACGATCAGGCAGGTGGCGCCCGATGCGTTGATCATGTCGATCACTTCGCTCGTTTCAGCCTCGTCATTCACGAAATTGAACGAGGGGCCGTGCGCCCCAACCACAATGTCGCGTCCGACGATGCCGTTGACCCTCTCGAGGGCGATTTGCGCAATGCCCGGTCTGGCCCCGAGGAAGAATATCCGCACGTCAGGATTATTCGCGTGATGTTGGTAGTAGGCCGGCACGATGTCGGAGCCCGACGTCTTGCACTTAATCCGGCGCCCGATCAGCCCAAGCGCCCAATAGACATACTTGCTGTCGGAAGAGACCAGAGCCGCGTCCGCATAGGCAGCAGCAAAATCCGGATTGCGCTGCAAGTGATAGAGGTGATCCGGATTGAGGGTGAACAGCATCCCTTCGTCGAGCCGCTCAATGATTTCCGGGATGGTCAGGTTGTCCACCCAGGCATTGAGCAATCTCGATCGCGACCACGGTTCAAAGCCGGTCCGTTCGGCGGGAACCACGCTTTGCATCAGCGGCCCAGCACACGGTCAAGGAAACCGCCGCCACGACGCGAAGGCTGCCCCGTGGCGATCACGCCGGCACTGCCGTCTCCGCCAGCGGCTGCCGCGCGGATCATCTCGATTGCCGAATCCGTCTGTGCAGAAGCGATAAAGCCATTTTCCCGCTTCGCACTTGGGTCGAGAATGGAGCGGCCAAAAGCCTCGAGCTGGGCACTGTATTCTTCGCCGCGCAGGTAAAAGCTAACAGGCGGCTGCAAATCGGTGATGTACTTGACCGTCCAGCCTTCGCGATACTCCGCCGGGACGGGCGCGCCGCCAGTAAGGAATACCTGGATTTCCTGCCGGTCGGCGTAAATCTTCCCGCCTTCGCCCCAGATGGAAATGCGGGTGGTCATCTTGCGCACCGACGGGTCCGACCAGTTGACTGACAACTGCCCGGTTACACCACCGTCGAAGCCTAGCGTTGCATAAACCTCGTCATCCACTTCGGCGGAGAACCCGCTTTTCAGCAGCGCGCCAGAGCAAGCCTCGGGCCGGCCAAAATACCAGTTGAGCAGGTTCAGCGGGTGCGCTGCGTAGTCATAGAGACAACCGCCGCCCTGCCCGGACTTGCCACGCCACGTCGGCTTTGTCGGCCGCAGCACAACCGGGCCGTAAGCCTCAGCCTGCACGTGCGTCACGCGCCCTAGCGCTCCAACCGCCAGCAGCCGGCCCACTTCTCCGAACGTTCCGATGAAGCGATTGTGGTAACCGACCTGCGTGACGAGACCCTTCGATTCTGCGAGTTCGGCCAGCCCTTCACTCTCCGAGGCAGAGAGCGTCAGCGGCTTTTCGCAGAATACGTGCAGCCCGCGTTCCAGCGCTTTGCGCACCATCGGCTCATGCGCGATCGTGGGCGTGGCAATCACGACACCCTGAAGATCCGGCAGCGCCAGGAGATCGTCGTAGTCAGCGACGTAGGTCAGGCCCGTATATTTGCCGAGCACACCCCCCACCAGCGCCGAACTGTCGCAGATGGCCGTGACTTTGAAATCTTCGAGCGCGTTAAGAATTGAGAGGTGCGAGAGGCCCATCTTGCCGAGCCCAACCACCGCCGCATTGATCGCCAAAATCCCAACCCCTATAATGCCTTGCCCCGAAGGGGTGCGTTGACCGCGCGGGGCCAACCCTGTCAAGCGCGACTACCTCGAAGGTTTTTCATTTCGATTAAGCATCTACCACCTAAACACCGGCTTCCAACTGGTTGTCCCGTTACGTGACTGAATATCGCGGTTCGTAGACTTTGCGGGGTCATCATGTCATTTCCCGGCGGATGCTGCGATCGATCATTCCCGAGTTGTCGGCTCACTCACCACGCCCGTCTCGCGGCTACCCAGGCAGCTGTCACCGACTACATCAGAACGTCGCCCGCAGCGGCATGAAGATCGCCTAACCGGAAAGTGCGCGCCCTGTGACCGTCTTTAACACTTACGACCGCATTCGCATCATCAACCTGCCGCACCGCACGGACCGTCGCCGCGAGATGATTGAACAGCTTCGCAAGGTCGGGCTGGAAAACGATCCTCGCGTGCAATTCTTCGCGGCCATCGCGCCTGAGGGTACCGGAATATTCTCGCGGCGCGGCTATTTCGGGTCATTCCTCAGTCAGCACACCGTGCTGAAGGAAGCAGCCGAAGCGGGAGAGTCAGTCCTTATTCTCGAGGATGATTGCGACTTCATCCTGCCCGCAGCGCTTGAATACCGGATGCCGGGGGAAGCTGACGTCTTCTACGGCGGCTATCTGATTGCGAGCGATCCGTCCGACCTCGCCGGCAGCGACATAATCGGCGCGCATTTCATGGGCTTTTCGGCACGGGCTGCAAAAACGGCCGCCGAGTATCTGACCGCGTTTCTTGAACCTGACTTCCCGGCCGATCCCATCGCGGCTGCCGATCCCGGGTACGATCACGCGTTCAGGCCCCCCATCGACGGAGCGTATGTGTGGTTCCGACGCGCACATCCGGAATTGGTGACCGTATTCGCGATGCTCAGCGATCAGCGGGCGTCACGCACCGACATTGGGGATCAGCGTTGGTTCGATCTGGTGCCGGGACTGCGCGAATTGGCGGGAGTGGCCCGAGCGGTGAAACGTAGGCTCAGTGGTGGACATCCTGCGTAGTAGCTGGCGGCGGCGCATGGTCTTCCGGTCGCAGTTGGAAATATCGCCGCCCTTCTACGCTGTCGTTTAGCGAATCTTTCGGTCTTGAGTTGACCGGATCGGACGACAATCCCGGCGCGGGAGGTGGACCGCCGTACACAAGGCCGCGGTTGGTGTCGGTTCCGCCGGTCTGGCAGTCCGCGAGTTCGGTAGTGATCCCATAGACGGTGAGACCGCCGCAGTTGCGCTGCCACTCGGCCATGATCGCGTCGTCCCAACCATTCCACCAGTCGAAGTGGGCCGTCGAGAAAGCGCAGAAATACGGACCCGTCTTGCGGCAGGGATCGAGCGAACATTTGTCGCCCTGCGTCGCCGGATCGTTCTTGCACCCACGGGTGACAGTCATCGCGGGATCCATCCGGTCGCTGGCCATGTACCAGTGCTGGAGATCCGCCTGCCACCCGTTATGAACGAAGCCGACGGCCGCTTCGAAGTGCATGATCTTGACGTAGTTTTTCGGGCACTGGCGCTTGACGGTGCTCCATTCGTGCCGCGTGGAATAGCGAACATGGCTGCGCCCATCGGGTGATGTCAGATTGGTCCCGTCCCAGCATTCCTGCGCCCGCACTTTCACGATGATGATGCCGGAGGTGCAGGCCCCGCCCCACGGATCGGCGCCGTCAGGACCGACAAGATAGCGAGCGATGCGAGGTTCGGGATAACCGTCGATCCGCTTCAGGCGATGCTGGGGAAGAACCTCGGCTGCGGGGCGCGATCCGTTGTAGTCGCCGGGGTGACACTGGATTCCCCCAAACCCGGCGGGCGTATCGGCGCTACCCGGATAGAGCAGCCCTGCCTTGGCGTATTCCCTGCGCCGCTCGGTATCGTTGTAGTTCATCGGATTTGCACCGCCGATGAAACGGTAGTCCCGGCGAATTCGCGTGGTGATCGCGGCTTCATCGGCGTCGTGCGTGTAATAGAACGACGCCGCCTCGGGCATCACCGTCAATACCGTGCCGTCCACTTCGCGTTGAACCGAGGGCTCCCAATAGAGCGTGGAGTTCAACGGGCCTCCGGGGCACGAACTCCCCGGATGAGCGCGTGCCATCTCATAACTGAAGTTCTGCACGTTCTCGATCACGTAGGGATCGGTCGGGCCGAAGAAGGTGTGGTTATGCCCCGCCGGATACTGGCCTGGATAAAGCAGAGGATCGGCGCGCTTGATAAACGATGGCGCACACGGGGTGCGAAACTTGGCCTCACCGGAAGTGCCGACCTTCGTGCGGCGGTTCTCATCACTCATCCACGCTTCGCGATCGTAGAGCACGTTGTCATGCTCAGACACGGGCGGTTCGTATCGGTCTGCCGGATGCGGATCATCGGGAGCAATTGGCGGCGACCACTGGACCCGGTTCGACCATTCAGGCTTAACCTCGCCCACCGGCCAGGTCTGCGCAGCGGCGGGACTGGCAACCAGCGTCAGCGCAGCAAGCAGCGGTGCCAGTCCCTTCATCCTCAATCTCCTGCCGCAGGCTCCAGCGCGATGCCCAGCATCTGAACATAGGCCCAATTCTGACCGGCGAAAGTAATCCCCGCCTGCCCCGTGCTGTCACGCTCCCCCGCCCAATAGCGGACATCCGCGCCGACATGCGATCCGTCAAAATCCGCCCGTTCGGTACAATCGCTTGCCGGGCTTACCACACGTGAAGCCTCATAGATCGTCGCAAGATAGAGGATCGCGCCGCCCGCTGGCTTCGTGATGGAAGGAAGCAGGACAGGGCTGGTATCGTGAACCAGCGCTTCGGCCAAAGTCTCGGCCTCGACTACCATCGCGTTCGTCGAGGTGCTCCACAATGCGAAGCCATAGCTCCGAAGGTTCGAACCCGTCGAAAGCGACAATTCGCCCTCTCCGCTGACGTCCTTATCCACGGCCCAGAACTGGATGATCTTCCGAAAGCCGGATGGATTGAGCACCTCGGCCAGTAGTTCGCCCGCCGTCCCATCGAGTGTGATCCCGGTGGGCAACGCGTCGATCCAGCCTTCTACAAAGATGCCGATGACGTTCCGACCGGCGTAATACTGCACCGGATCTTCGAACGAGGGATTGCTGCCCGTCGTCCAATCGGGATCAGGCCCGCGATAACCGCGAAAGGTCACATCCCAACGGCTCGACTTCAGCAGCCGTGGTGATGCTGAACGTATCGCTGACCCCGCCTATGGTCACCGTCTGGGCAACGATAGCTGCAGGAGTGGCGGAGGCCGAGAGCCGGGCCGTGACGACATCGCCATTCATCACCGTGAACGGCTCGTCATCAAAGCTGGCATGCCCGCGCCTGAAATCACCGCCTCCGATCATGCTGACCGTCGCTGTCGCACGTGGTCCCATCCCTGCCGCCATTACCGAGGAGGTGTGCGTGCTTTCGGCCACGGCATGAGTAACATCCGTAAAGCTGAAAGCGTTCGGAACCGATCCACTCGCCTGTATCAGGATGCTATCCATGACGGCGGAATAGACCTCCAACATGGTCGCGTAGGCCCTGCCGCTGCTGCCCGCCCAATGGATGCCATCGTTGGACAGCGTGGGGTCTTGCGCCGCTGCATCCTCGAAGGTCGGATGGTCGCCGATGGGGATGTAGAAATCGAGCCAGGCTGCCGAACGCATTGCGAAGTTTATCGCAGCGCGGTTGGCGTTGAAGCCGCTGTATCCCGGCAAGGCTTCATCAGCCGGAAGGACACCGCACGCCCCCATCTGCACCGTAGGCTTGATCGCTTTCGCCGCCCCGACCAGTTCCTCCAAAGCCGCGAGCCACTCTGTTGGTGTCGTCGTGCCAGCGTCGTTGGCGCCGATCAGCACGGTGATATGCGAGGGATCTTCCTGCGCCATTATCGTGGCGATGTTGTCCATCAGGTCGTTGATGCCCCATCCGCCCCATGCTCGGTTCGCAAAGGCCAGATCGGGGCGAGCCGCGGCGTAGAGATTGGCGTAGCTGCCTTGCGCAACCGTGATGCTGTCGCCGATGGCAACCAGCTTCGTGAGGGCGGGAACAATGATGGTCGGGGGCGAGAAATTCCCGCCCCGCGCGGCCCCCATCGCCGCCAACCCCACGCTGGAAAGAGAGGTATCCAGCCTCATGCCAGCGCCACCAGACCCGAGGCAGTCGTGCCCGTGGCACGGACGTGAGAAGCGCGTACTGGCAGAATCTGGCCTGCCTGCACGATCAGCGTAACGTCAGCGGCTGAATCTACGGCCCTCAGCGTGACGGTGCCGGCTTCACCGACAAACAGCGCCTTGGGGAGAGTGGGAAGAGCAGCGGTATCGTGGGGAACAACCGCAAACGAATTGCGCGAGGGCGCGACGGGCGAATCCGAACGATGGGAAAATCGGTCTGCAGACATGGCGATCCTTTCCGAAAGGGAAGTGTCCCAAGCGGGACGGATCGCGATCTATTGCCGTAATGACACTGTAGGAAAGCTATTTTGAACCAATTAGGTTCATTTATCAAACAGCCCGATCAACGGTGTGGCAGCGTTGGGATAGGTGAACTCGGCCACGACCCGCGTTCGCGCTTCGGTGGCCAAAGACGTTCGCAACGGAAGATCATCGCACAGTCGCCGGATTGCGCTTGCCAGCTGCTCCCAATTGGCTGGTTCGAACAACAGACCGCTCTCTCCTTCCGCGACCAATTCCGGGATTCCTGCGACCCTGCTTGAGATGACAGGAACGCCCAGCGCCATCGCCTCCATCAGGACAATCGGCAGGCCTTCCATAAAGCTGGTAAGCACGAGAGCATCGGACCGCGCGATGGTTTCCAGCGTCGCCGCCTCGCCCAGCCTCCCAGCGAAGTTCACGTGTTCAGAGAGGCCGAGTTCGGCCACTAGGGCCTTCAGCGTATCCCCTTCCGGGCCGTCCCCAACCAGTGTCAGCCTGATAGCGACGCCATCTCGCACGAGCTTCGCCACCGCGCCCAGCAAGCCAGCGTGCCCCTTTTCCGCCGAAAGCCTGCCCACGCAGACCAGCTCCAGCACCTCACCAGGCGTTCGATTAGTCGGAGGGGAAGGAAGGTCGGCGGGATCAATGCCGCAACGAACGATATGGTAACGCGGCCAGATCGCAGGGCGTGTTACCCGCATCGCTTGCGCCATGCCGAAGTAGGAAACACAGGCGGCGAACTCAGCCGTTTCTAGCTTTTGCGGAAGCAGCAGGCCCGCGGGATAGTCGAACTCCGAGATGCCATGCAGCGTAAGGCTCCAAGGCATTCGTAGGTGGTGTGCAGCCAGCATTCCCACCGTGGCGCCAGCATTGGCGAAGTGGTTGTGCAGCCGTGTCACGCCATCGCGGCGCAACTGCCGTGCGAGCAAGATCGCTTCGGCAAAATAGAACAGCGCCCACAGCAGCGCCTTCAACCCAGGCACACGATGCCGCAGGGACAGCCGCAGGGTCGAGAAATAACGCACAGGCCCACTCAGCAGCGCGCTCACATGCGCGCCGAGGTAGGCAAGCGGCGACTGGCCCAGCACGGCATAAGTCGATGCGGCCTCCGCCTCCGCCATGGCATCACCCGGGGACGGCTCCCCCCGACGGATGCTGTATGTGCGGATCGTCAGCCCAGCCGCGCGCATCGCGGCCACTTCACGCCGCACGAACGTGTGCGATGCCGTGGGGTACTGGCTGATGAGATAGCCGATTGCCGTCATTTGTATAAAACCGTCCCACCGGTCTGTCCGCGAAGATACCGGCCCGCGAAGCGCGCAATGCCGATCAGTTCCGCGTACTTCCCCGCCACCATCAGTCGGGCTGTAAACCATCCGTCCCGCAAGGTAAGCTTGATCAGTTGCGCCAGCGTCGCGGCAGGCCAGAGCGCCAGCCACAAGGGATGCCACAGAACCGCAAGTGCCAGCGCTGTCAGCGGGAAGAGCCCGGCCCACAGGATCGCGCGGGACAATTGGCGGGAATAGAGCGCGCCAGCCGGTGATCGCCATGTTGTCTGCCACGCCTGAGCATAACCGAGCCCACTGCGCACCGCGCGCCGCCACCACTGACCAAAGCGGTGCATGGCCGCGTCGTGGATCGTCATCGGCGCGTCGAGCCGCATTATCGCCCAGCCCTTCGCACGCAGCCGGGTGCACAGCTCAGGCTCCTCCCCCGCAATCATTGCAGGGTTGAAGCCGCCGACCTCGCGATAGGCGGAGAGCCGGTAAACCGCGTCGCCGCCGCACGAATCTGCCGGGCCGACCGGCGTATCCCACTCGCTGTCCATCAGGCGGTTGTAGGGGGATGCATCCGGGTAACGCTCTCTACGGCGACCGCACGCAGCAGCGTAGCCGGGCTCGGAATCGAGGAACGATACCGCTGTTTCGAGCCAGCCATCCTCAACCTCGCAATCGCCATCGACGAACAGCACGTACTCAGGATCGACCCCGATGGTGCCAAGCGCCGCAATGCCCTCGGCGCGTGCTCGCGCTGCGGTGAAAGGACGTTCGGTGTCCAGCGCTTGTACCTTGGCGCCCATCGCGCGGGCCATTTCCTGGCTGCCGTCGGTGGAGTTGCTGTCCACATAAACCGTCGGCAGTTGCACCGGATTCAGCGAGCGCAAGCAGCGCTCCAGCCGCTCGCCTTCGTTGCGGCCAATCACCACTGCCGCAAGGCGAGGCTGGCTCAATTGCCCGCCCCCTGAGAGTTGGCGTGCACGCTCTCGAGAAACTCCATGTACTTCCCGGCTACAACGTCCCAGCTATACTGCGAATGCGCCCAGGCGGCCGCTTCGGTACCATCATGAGGGGCCCTCAGCGCCTGTCGGATAGCTTCCGCCGTCTTGGCTTCCGAAGTCGTATCAACCAGCGTCGCCCGGTCGCCCAGAATCCAGCGGGTCACTTCATCGTCGTGGGCGACAATAGGCACGCCGCAGCTCAGCGCCTCGACATAGACGTTGCCGAAGGATTCCCGGATCTTGGTGTGCAGGAACAGGTCGGCGCTGCGATAGAGATCGGGCATGTTCTCATGCGGGAAAGTCCGCCGCATGAAACGGCCCGGAAACAACTGCTCGGCAAGCTGATCCGCCTGATCACGCAAAGGCCCGTCGCCTGCCACGACCAGATGGGCATCGGGAACGCCGGCAAACGCGCGCATTGCTTCCAGCACCCGCTTCTCGGAATCGAACGCGCTCACCATCAGCACGACCGGCTTGTCGACCGGAAGCCCCAATTCCGCCTTGCGCTGCGGTCCCGGCTTGAAGCGCGCGGGATCGACCCCGTTCGGGATCAGGGTCGAATTCCACCGTTCGTGGTTGCGGTCAAAATAGAGGGGATTCGTGCAGATCAGGCCCTCGCACGAAAAGAAGCGCGGTTCTGCACGCCGCTCGGTCGCCGCCCAGTCACCGTTCTGCGTCACGAAGACGTGCGCGGGGCGCCGCTTGCCGACGCTCGGCCTGCGTAGGGCCCAATTGGTATAGGGGTAACCGCAGGTCATCGTGACATCCGCCTCCCCCACCGCGGGAAGCGCAGCAAGGCCAAGACCGAACGTCAGTTCCTCGTACATGAACTCATGCCGCAGGAATGGCACCTTGGGCCACCGTTCAAACCGGCCGCGCCATGCCGCGGGCACGTGAATAAAATCGTAAGCGCGGTCCGCACGGGGCTGTCCCGAACCGACCAGCGTAACCTGATGCTTGCCACGCAAAGCGATCTGCTGCGCCACGGATTCGAACACGATCTCCGCGCCGCGACCGACGCGGTGAAGACCCGGCAGGGCGAAAAGAATACGCATCGCCTAGTCGCTTCCCATCAGGCGCGATGCGCCCGCCACGTCCATGTGGTAGGATTTATCTGCCATGGCTTGCCCCCATCGGCCTGATCCAGAAGTCGTGGCCATAGCCGTGACCACACTTTCCAACAACGTCACCCCCTGCCCGCATCCGAAATCGGCACACCGCGTGCAAAGGACGGTTCTCGAAGGAGAAATTTAACCCGTCCTTCTCAGCTACGTATGGATGCGCCTAGTGCCCACCATTCGGTGATAGTCGGCACCAGCCCCACCCAGCCAAGCGCAAGCTTGGAAACAACAGCCGCAACCAGCAAAAGCACGGTTAGCAGCAAGTCATCACCGATCGTTGCGAGTTTCTCCCTCTGCACGATCGGCACGACAAATATCCAGCGAACGGCTTCCGCTCCAATGATCACCAGCAAGGCGGTGAACAGGCTGCCATATCCGAATGCGAGCGGGAGCCCGATGATCAGGGTGGCGAACTTGGCGCAATTGGCAAACGCGCCCGGCGCCGGGCGACCGCTTCCCATCAGCATCGCGTCTCCGAACGAACCCAATACCCGGAACCAGACGCCGAACAGCATCACCGGCAGCATGAACCCGCCCAGATGGTAGCGTGCGTCATACAGGAACAGGATCAGCCGATCGGACACCGCGACCGCGCCGCCCATCCCAAGCGCGACACAAGCCAGAACCAGCCGCCGCCGCTGCCGCAAACGTGCGGCCGCCTCTGCTCTCCGATCACCCAGTGCAGCGAAGATGGGAAACACCAGCATCGAGCATGCGCGATGCCCAAGCTGTTCGAACAGTTCGGCAAAGGTCCGGGCGATGCTGTAAACACCCGCCACTGCAAGCGGCAGCACAGCGACGAAGTAGAACTTGTCGACGTTCATCGCGGCAAAATAGATCGCGGTCGAAAAGAAGATCCACTTCCCGAAGTTCAAGATTTCCGCAGCAGCTGGCTTGTCCCAGGTCAGTTTGGGCAGATGCCCCTTCCCGACAACATAAGTCATCAGGCAGGCAAATGCGGAGCCGCCGACCATGCCCCACGCAAGCGCCCAAATCGTGGGCATGAGATAGGCGAGAAGGATCGTCAGCAGGGCCTGGAATAGCGCGTTGCCCACTTCCAGCGCCGCACTGGCGCGAAGGCGCATATGCCGCTGGATGAGAAATATTGCCGTCGACTGAAGGCCGGTAAACACGAACAGCGCGCTCGCCATCATCAGCAAGGGCGCCAGTTCCGGCTGTCCATAAAGGCTCGCGATCGGACCAGCGGCTGCAATCAAGGCGAATGCCAGCAGCACTCCGCGAACGAGTTGCAGGGTCCATGCGGTGTCCAGAAAACGCCGCTCGTCGCCGCGCGAAGACCTGACAATGCTCTGTCCGATGCCGACGTCGGAAAGCAATTCACCAGCCACACGTATGGTGACCACGAGCATCATCGTGCCAAACATTTCTGGCGCGAGGAGCTTGGTCGTGATCACGTTCTGCACCAGCCGGACAAACTGCTGCATCGCGATCGGGCCAGCGATCCACGCAGCCTTGCCCGTCAGCCGGTCACGGCTCAACAAACTCACCAGGTTTGAGATACGAAAACGCTGTAGGATCGACGCAGTCACAAAACACCAACGTCCTGGCCAGCAGCAGTAGCCGACACCGGGCTAACTATCATCTCTAGATCCCTATGCCCGACAGAGCGAACACGCTCTAGTGTCGGCCCCCTAGCGGGGACGTTGACGGTAGGCCATTACCGAAAGATCGTGCTCCACTCCCGACAACCTTTATCTCCGGTACGCGAGGTAGGCCCGACGTGCTTTGGCCAGCGGCAGTTTCCTGATCCGCCCCATCAGCATCATCGTCCGCGCTGTCTTCCGCAAGACGGAACGCCCGAATTCGACCGGCGATGATCGCTATCGTCATGAGTAGCGGTAGCTGAATCGCATATACCAGCCCGTTGAACTCAAAAAGGCTATGGACTGCGACTGCGCCCAAGGCGACCGCGCTGCCAAGAGGCCAACCGTCCTCAGGTCGCCTGCGATGGCGAAACGCGAAGAAAAGCCCGGCGAACGTGGGAACTATGAGCATGAGGGTATAGGTTATCATGCCTTGGTAGCCGGTTTCCGCCCGGGCAAGGAGGTAGGCGTTGTGGACCGGCGCAACGCGGTTTGTACCGGCCCACGATATGTTCGCGCGCTCCGCATAACCTTGTGTGTTGGATACGAACGCAAACGTGTTCGCCCCGATACCCAGCGGGCGGTCCTGACTCATCGCCCGCGCCGCGTTTTCCATAGCGATCCGGTGACCTTCGCCAGTGGAGAACTCCCCGCCATTGAAGCGCGCGTTTAGCGTCGCCATCGCAAAGACGGCTGCAACCGCCATGACCACGGCGCCGACAGCGGTTATGCCCCACTTGGTTGGCGTCTGACGTCGTATAAGGGAAAGCAGGAGTAACACACCCGCCGCAGCGCCGGTCAACGCGATTGCAGCCCGGGAGCCACCACCCGCGATCACGATTGCACCGGCGAGAGCGCCAAAGCGCATGATCCAGCCGCGCTGTCCCTCAAGCATCGCGTTGAGAAGGTTAAGCAGCACCAGTCCGGCCATCATGCCAAGAGCGTTCTGGTGCGGTAGCGTGCCTGTCGCTTGGACGACGCCCGACAGCTTCTGCTGAATGACGAAACCGCCCTGCACGATCAGGCCGAATGCAAGCCCACGCAGCAACGCTACATAGGCTGTGGGCCGTGCCATTTCCCCGCCAACAGCGAGAAATACCACGATTACGCGGAGGAAATCCCAAGTCGCAAACGCGGACGCAATCCAGACTGGTGAGAGAAATATCGAGAACGCTAGCGCCGCGAGATTGGCGATCATGATGGCCGTAAACGGCATACCACTACCGCTGCGCTTGCGGGTAAAAAGCAGAGCGAGGGCGATGGTGTCTATCGGAGAGATACCGAAGCCTCGGGACATGCCCAGCCAACCACCAAGACCGTAAATTTCCGTGCTGACCCGGAGAGAACCAGCAGCGAAAACAAGCGCACCCATCAGGGTCAGCAAATTGTCCCGGTTTTTCGGATTGGCCTGAATCCAAGCCATGAAGATCGGCAGCGTTGCCAAGATCATCGCTAAAGCGATGTAGCGCATTACTCGCCTCCCGCCCGAACAGTTCGACGCACGTCGCCGTAGCAAGAACCTAGGCGCGAAATCATGTCTCTAGCAAATCCGGTCAGTAAGCGTTGCTGTGCGAGACGACTTTCGCCGTCGCCAGCATGATGACCACGTCGTTCCACAGGCTCCACGACTGCAGATAGAGCAGATCGTAGCGTAGCCGACCCTCGAGGTCGTCGCGCTGTTCTGTTGCGCCGCGATAGCCATTGATCTGCGCCAGCCCCGTGATGCCCGGCTTCAACGCATGGCGCATCCAATAATGCTCCGAAACTTCCCAGAACAGATGGTCGCCCGCCTTTGAGCCCACTGCGTGCGGTCGTGGGCCGACCAGCGACATGTTACCGCGCATGACGTTCAGCAACTGTGGCAACTCATCGATGCTGGTGCGGCGAATGAAGGCGCCCACGCGGGTCACGCGATCATCATCTCGCGAAGTGGAACGATTACCGTCAGGATCGGCCGCGGCCTGGCGCATCGAACGGAACTTGTAGATGCGGAATGGCCGGTTGGCCTGCCCGATGCGCATCTGCGTGAAAATTGCCGGACCAGGAGATTCCAGCCGGATAAGGATCGCCACGATGATCATCAGCGGCGCAAGGAACAACAAGAGCGCACCTGCGACGACGAGGTCGAACAGGCGCTTCTTGACCCTGCTACCCAGGCTGAGTGGGCCGCGCGAAAGGATCAGCGTATCGCCGTTGCCCAGTCGCCCGACGCCCACCGCTGCGTGCAAAGCCTTCGCTGGAACGACAATCTCGCAAGCTACGCCGCTTGCCTTGAGAGTAGTAATCCAACCGTCGCGTTCGTTCTCTTCCTCGCACTGGAGGTAGACGACATCATATCGCTGAATGCGCTCGGAAATCTCCGCCATCTGGGCAGGACTGTAAAGATCAGGCCGCAGCCGCACCTCACTCAGATCGAGAAGATCGATATGCTGCGGAAGATCGTCAGGCTTGCGGTCGGCAATGAGCAGGCGGTCCGACAGGCGGCCCCTGAAACGCCAGCGCGTCACCGCGACCACGATGGAACGAGAGATCAGCAGAAACAGCGCCGACATCAGCGCGGCCGACGTAAAGGATGACCGAGATATCTTCAGGCTGAACTTCGCGAAGAACGCACAGACGATCAGCACGAGAAGCGCACACATCAGCGCCCTCAGCGCCCCGGCGAACGAGGTCGAGAGCCGGTCGACCGTACTAGGCGCGAAGCTGCCGCCAATCGCACCGAAATAGACATAGGCCGGTACCGCTATGACCAGCAGTGACACGCCGCCGGGGGACAGCCAGTCGAACTGCTTGAATATGGAAACCGACTTGAAACCAGCGATCAGCGCGGCGCAATCGAGCACGACCGCCAGCCCCATCAGCGCCACGCGCATTGTTTCCCGGCGAACGGGCGCACGCTCGCCCTGCTGGCCGCCAGAAACGGTCGCGAAGTCAAACGGCTTGTTCACCGGATGTTGCATCTCACGAGGCCAACCCAGACTTTGTTTTCTGATCGAGGGCCGCCGCTACCATAACTTACGAGGCGACCGTCCATCGCCCCCTTGCCACATAGTCCCTTACCAAGTCCTTCCCAGCTAAGCGTCGTCCCATTTCGCGACACGGATCCTGCGCCGACCCGAGAACAAGCGCTGATCCGAGCGTGCACGGGTTGGCCGTGGCTCAGACTGAAAGGTCGAGTCGGATAAGGTCGCCGTAGCCCTCGACGTACCGGCATCATGCGCCCCCTAAACGCCAGCAAGGCGACAGGACCCCCGTCCCTTGCCCAGCGTGCCAAGGATACGCTCGAACGCCTCTTTTGCCAAGCAAACCGGTAGTTACGCCAGAAGCTGCTGCACCCGCAGCGTCTGGTCAGAACAGCCGCGTCAAGGAATAGAAGATCGCGCCCACAGCTGCGGACGCCGGGATAGTCACGACCCACGCCACAATAACGCTCTGCGCCACGCCCCAGCGCACCGCCGACGCCCGGCGCGCAGTACCCGCACCGATCACCGCACCCGTGATGGTGTGCGTTGTCGATACAGGGATACCCAGCGCTGTAGCGATGAACACCACGATAGACCCTGACATGGAGGCGCTGAAGCCCTGGTGCTGGGACAGTTTCGTGATGCGGGTGCCCATCGTTTCGATGATCCGCCAGCCGCCGGTCAGTGTGCCGAGCGCAATCGCGACGTAACAACTCAACGCCACCCAGTGCGGCACCTCGAACTCGCCCACCAGATGGCCGGTCGAGTAGAGCAGCACCGTGATAATACCCATGGTCTTTTGCGCGTCGTTCAACCCGTGGCTGAGCGAATAGGCCGCAGAAGAGAACAGGTGCAGGATCCGAAGCCCCCCTTCGGCCCGCCGTGCGGTGGCGCGGAACAACAACCAACTGCTAAGCAGCATGATCAGCATCGCCAGCCACATGCCAAGGAGCGGCGATAGCACGATTGCGGCGAGCGTCTTGTTCAGCCCGCCCCAAAGGATGCCGTTAAACCCGGCGTGAGCGACGCCCGAACCGATCAGCCCGCCGATCAACGCATGGCTGCTGGAAGAGGGTATCCCCTTCAGCCAGGTGATGACGTTCCAGAACATCGCCCCAACCAGAGCGCCGAAGATCACCGCTGGCGTTACCAGTTCCTGCGAAACCAGACCCTTGCCAATCGTATCGGCAACTGCGTGCAACTGCGGGAACGCGATGGTCAGGAAGTAAGCGGCGAAGTTGAAAACCCCCGCAAAGGCAACTGCCTGCACTGGAGAGAGCAAGCGGGTGGCCACCACAGTGGCAATGGAATTGGCCGCGTCGTGCAGACCGTTGAGATAGTCAAATAGCAGCGCTAGCCCGATGAGGCCGACCAGGAGCGGAAATGCGAGTTCGTGCACGCTACGGCACTCAGGCGTGGTCGATTACGATGCCGTCGATCTCGTCGGCGACGTCTTCAAACGCGTCAACGATGCGTTCAAGGTGTTTGTATATTTCGCGCTCGATAACGAAGCGCAGCGTGTCACTGGAACCGTGATCCTGAAGGGCCTGCCGCAGGCCATCGGTATGGATGGTATCGGCGTGGCCTTCGATGCGGACCAGCCGCTCCGTCAGTTCGTGCAGGCGCGGGCCGTTACGGGCAACGTCGCGCAGCAGAGGAATAGCTTCGGCGGTAAGACGCGCAGCGTCGACGGCCAACGCCGCCATGTCGCGCATCTGCGGGGTAAATTCGGTGACGTTGTACAGATCAATGGCCTGAGCTGCTGCCTGCATTTCGTCCACGGTATCATCCAGCGCGCCGATAAGGCTGGTGATGGCCCCGCGGTCAAACGGCGTCAGGAAGGTACGGCGCACGGTCTGAAGCACTTCGCGGGTAATTTCGTCCGCATCGTGTTCGCGCTCGATGATCTCGAGGATATGTTGGGCCGGTGCGGAACGCCCTTCCAGCATCCGCGTGGTAGCCTCAGCCGCCAGCAGCACAGTGCCAGCATGCGCTTCGAACAGTTCGAAGAAGTTGCCCGTTCGGGGCAACAGGCGTTGGAACCAGGCAAACATTGACGATACCTTCGTGGTCTCGCCGATCGCATCCCGCAATCGGCTGCGGCGCACCGCATCTTGAAATTCTGCCGAGGCGAACGATCGGATAAGGTCCCCCAGATCCACTTCGTCCACCGCATCGGCGGCTTCGCTGAGAAGAAACCAACGTCTTTCGCGTTGGTCCCCTTCCTTCCAGCTCTCCTGTTCTTCCGTTACCGCCAGTGGGAACACGTCCACGTCCACCATCAGCGATGCGCCGCTTCCCTGCCGCTTGCGATAGCGGAAGCTACCCAGCGGCACCGGACAGACTGCGCCCAGCGCCCCGGCTTCTTCTTCAGCCTCTCGCGCAGCAGCGACGTGCGGCGGCGTCCCCGGCGAGATGTTGCCCTTTGGAAGGACCCATCGCGCCTTGGTTCCACGCGTCGTTATCAACATCACGCGCACGCGCGTATCAGGCGCCATGCCTTCGATGCGATACGGTAGGGCAGCGACTTGGCGAATACGCTTGCTTCCAGCTTGTGCGCGACGCGCGCCTCATAGTGCGGCGCAAGCGGCCTTGCCAATTCATGACCACAAATTGACAAGGGAAAACTTGATGCCGGTCGGCGGCGGCCATGCATGGCCGCCGCGCGGTCAGGCGGCGTTCTGATGCACGTAGACTGCTCGCTCGTGCGAGAATGCCTTGAACCCGAAGTACCCGTGATAGCTGCCCATGCCGCTCTGGTTCACGCCGCCAAACGGCAGCCTGTTTTCCAGATAGTGGGAGAATACCCCGTTAATCGTGGTGCCACCGGAAGACGTACGGTTCAGGACTTTGCTGACGCTGTCTTCGTTGTCGCTGTAGAGGTAGAGCGCCAGCGGCTTGTCGCGCGCCTCGATGTAACCAATCGCCTGATCCAGCGTGTCGTAGGTCATCACCGGGAGGATCGGCGCGAAGATTTCTTCCTGAAGAATCTTCATCTGCGGGGTCACGTCGGTCAGCATGGTCGGGTGCACCGTCAGGTCCGCATCTTCCAGCGTACCACCCACGGCAACCGTCGCGCCCTGTTCAACCGCGTCATCGAATAGACCCTTCACGCGGTCGAAATTGCCCTTGTTCACGATCTGCGCGATCGCTTCCTTCTTGATCTGCCCATCTTCGGAATAGAGGTTTTCCGCGACCTTTGCGCGGAAGCCTTCGACCAGCCGATCCTTCTGATCTTCCTTCACGAAAACGTAGTCAGGGCAGATGCAGGCCTGACCGCCGTTGAACTGCTTCGCGCCAGCGAGGTCTGCTGCGACCTTCTCAATGTCGGCGCCATCGTCGATGATGACCGGAGACTTGCCGCCCAGCTCCAGCGTTACGGATGTGAGGTTTTTCGCCGCTGCGGCCATCACGATCTTGCCAACGCGGGTGCTGCCGGTGAAGAAGATATGGTTGAACGGAAGCTCCAACAGGGCCTCCGCCACATTGACACCGCCTTCGAACAGCGCGACTTCGTTTTCGTCGAACACTTCGCGCACGATCTTCGCGGCAATCCGCGCGGTGGCGGGGCACAGGTCGGTCAGCTTGACCATGCAGCAATTACCCGCAGCAACAGCGGCGGCGAGAGGTCCGAAAGTCAGGCCCAGGGGGAAGTTCCACGGCCCCAGGATCAAGCAAACGCCGCGCGCCTCGGGGATAATCATGGCCTTGTCGGCAGGATTTTTCGACGGAGTAACGTCAGTCGGCTTCATCCAGTCATCGAGACTGTCGATGTTGAGCTGGATGTTGCCGACGATGTTCAGGACCTCGGTCACGCGGATTTCGCCCACCGGCTTGCGAGTGTCTTCCAGCACGGCGGCCAAGATATCATCGGCATGTGCCTCAACCGATGCCTTCAGCTTCGCCAGCTTGGCCTTGCGCTGATCGGCGGTGGTGGCCTTCACGTCCCACTGATGCGCGCGCTGCAATTCGAAAACCCGCGCAACTTCGCGGGCGATATCGGGGCTGCTCTGCGTGGTGCTGGTCATCAGACTTCCTGTGTAGGGTGCATGAGAATCGCCGGCCTTCTAGATTGTCGTTGAGCCGGGGGAAACAAAGACATCGCCTTTCCTCTTCAGCTACTCTCGAGGCAGAGGAGAACGTGGGGGCCAATCTTGGCCTCGTGCGTTGTCCATGCGAGAAACCGAACCATGGACCGCGTGTTCACCCGCATCGCTTCGGCGATTGCCTTCCTTGCCGGCAAGCCTCTGGCATTCGTGCTGGCGCTGCTGATCATCTTTGTCTGGGGCGTGACGGGGCCTCTCTTCAAATGGTCCGACACCTGGCAATTGGTGGTCAATACGGGGACCACCATCGTTACTTTCCTGATGGTGTTCCTGATCCAGAACAGCCAGAACCGCGACGCTGCCGCGATGCAGGCCAAGCTCGACGAGTTGATCCGCGCGGTGGACGACGCCCGCGGGCAATTCATCGGAATCGAGCATCTGACCGACGATCAGATCGAGGCGATCCGCGACAAACTGGAACGCGATGTTGACGAGGCGACGGGGCGAATGGGCAACGCGGAAAAGAGCATCGAACGGTTGTTGAGCCGGTACTGAGCAGACCCCAAGCGGCACCTAAGCGACCCCTAGCCTCCCCTTAGCAGTTGCACGCCCCAGTCGCGTTCAAACAGGTAGAGCAGAACCCGCGCTGCCTCACCCCTCGGGCTCGACAGGCCGCCGTCGCGTTCCACCAGCAAGCGCGCGTCATCGCTGGCGATTTCCAACAGGCGCTGGATCTGTTCGAGGTCGGCAATGCGGAAGGGCGTGTCGCCGGATTGCCGCGTACCGAGCAATTCGCCGCCGCCGCGAAGCCGCAAGTCCTCTTCCGCCAGCCGGAAGCCATCCTGAGTTTCCCGCATGAGCGCCAGTCTCTCGCGGCCGACTTCGCTCAGCATCTCCCCACGGAGCAGCAGGCAGACCGACTTCTCGCTGCCCCGCCCCACGCGGCCGCGTAGCTGGTGGAGCTGCGCCAGGCCGAAGCGTTCCGCCTGCTCGATGACCATGAGGGTCGCGGCGGGCACGTCCACCCCGACCTCGATAACGGTGGTCGCCACCAGCAGCTTTGCCTCACCCGATGCGAAACGTTCCATGGCCGCGTCTTTCAATTCGGGGCGGAGTTGGCCGTGAACCAGCACGACCGCATCCCCGAACCGTTCCTTCAACGCAGCATAGCGGGCCTCGGCAGCGGCGAGATCGACGCCTTCACTCTCGCTGTCGCGCACCATCGGGCAGACCCAGTAAGCCTGCTGCCCACTCTCAAGATGCCGCGCGAGGCCGTCCACCACCTCGCTCAAGCGGTCGGTCGAGATCACCCGCGTGTCGATTGCCTGTCGGCCCGGCGGCATTTCATCGAGCCGGCTGACCTCCATCTCCCCATACTGCGCCAGCGTGAGCGTGCGCGGGATCGGGGTGGCTGTCATCGCCAGCGTGTGCGGCGTGGTGCGTCCCTTGCGGGTGAGAAGCAGACGCTGCGAAACCCCGAAGCGGTGCTGTTCGTCGATCACGACAAGGCCGAGATTGCGATAGGCGACGGCGTCCTGAAAAATCGCGTGGGTACCGACAACCAGATCGATGGAGCCTTCGAGCAATCCCATCAGGATCGATTCCCGCGCGCGGCCCTTGTCCCGTCCGGTCAGCAGCGCGATGTTCACGCCCGTCGGCCCCGCCATTCTGCGCAAAGTCTCGAAGTGCTGGCGGGCGAGAATTTCGGTCGGCGCCAGCAAGGCCGCCTGCGCCCCCGCTTCCACGGCGATGAGCATGGCCTCCAGCGCTACGACCGTCTTGCCCGACCCTACGTCGCCCTGAAGCAGGCGCAGCATGGGCGATTCCTGCGCCATGTCGCCTTCGATCTCATCAATGCTGCGGCGCTGCGCCCCGGTCAGCGGGAACGGCAGAGACAACTTATCGCGCAACCGTCCGTCACCCCTCAGCGGCTGGCCGCGACGTTTGCGGTTGTCGGCTCGCACCAGCATCAAGGCGAGGCTGTTCGCCAGCAGTTCGTCGTAGGCCAGCCGATCTCGAGCCGCCGGATGCTCCCCTCGATGAGCCAGCGCCAACGCATCGCGCCACGCAGGCCACTTGTTCCGATCCAACACCCCCGGCTCGATCCATTCAGGCAATTCCGGCGTCCGGCTCAGCGTCTGGCGAACGAGATCGCCGACCTTGGGCTGGGTCAGCCCCTCGGCCAGTGGATAGACCGGCTCCGTCAGGTTCCCCATCAGCCCCGCGCTATCCTCGGCAACATGATCCGGGTGCACGATCTGGAGCCACTGGTCGTACTGTTCCAGCTTGCCCGCGACCCAGCGCGTCTCCCCCACCGGGAACAGCTTGCGGGCGGTGTAGGAAGCCTTGCCGAAATAGACGAGCGCGCAGATGTCGCCAGCGGTGTCGCGCGCCATGACCCGGTGCGGCGCGCGTGAACTGGGGCTGGCGCGATGCTCAAACACCGTCAGCGGCACGACGATCTGTTCGCCCACGACCGCATCGTCCAGATTGGCCACGGATCGACGCTGCACGAAACGATCCGGCAGGTGATAGGCGACGTCCCGCACCCGCGTCAGGCCAAGCTTCTCCAGCGGCTTCGCGAGCTTGGGGCCTACACCGTCGAGGCTGTTCGTTTCAGCGAACAAGGGGTTGAGGAGATCGGGGCGCATCGCGGCGGTCTATTCGCTTTCCGCGCTTCTGCGAAGGCATCGCCGCGCATCTATCGCGGCAACCCACACCTAACGGTTGTTGAGTGCGGAACTGTCGCCACTCCCGGGACTTCGTTGTTCGAAAACTCGCGGGGATGACGAGCAGGCGTGCGGTTGCTAGGGCGCGGCGATGCTCGACCTTCCCACCCGCATCTCGCGCGCCCGCTTCCGTGCCTGGCATCGCGGCACGCGTGAGGCGGATTACATGATCGGCGGCTTTTTCGACCGCTATCACGCAAGCTGGGGCGAAGCGGAAATCGCCTGGTTCGAGGCGCTGCTTGAAGAAGATGACGTGGACATCATGGCGTGGGCAATGGGCGCCCAACCGGCCCCGGAAAGCTACTCCGGACCGCTGCTTACCGCCCTTGAAAGGCTGGACTACGTCGCCATTTAAATTGTGGTTCGCAACGGGTCTTCCCCCCTTACAGACCCACCGGGTTGCGTGACCCCCGCCCGCGTGCCCTTCCAGTCCCGCGGGCGGGCACTTTTCCCACCCGTTGCCGACCGTGAGGCGTAGCGCTATCTCGCGCCCAATCTTCCAACCCCCTCCTCAATCGAGCAGGGGGCATTCCCGTTTGCACGGACTATCCCATGCCTGACCTTTCCCGTATCCTGAAGGCCGACCGGCCGACGACCCTTGCCTCGGTGGCACGGGGCGCTCAGCCACTGGTCATGGCCGACCTTGCACGGGCGGCGGGCGGATCCAGCGGGCAAGGTCGCGCGGTCTTCGTCGCGGCAGACGAACAGGCGATGAGCGCCGTTGCAGACGCCGCCCGCTGGTTCGCGCCAGAGCTTCAGGTAATCGAATTCCCCGCGTGGGACTGCCTTCCCTACGACCGCGCGAGCCCGGCGCTTTCCGTCAGCGCGCGCCGACTCGCGGCGCTGCATCAGCTTCAGGCGGGCAAGCGCAGCGCACAGTTACTCGTCACCACAGTGAACGCCCTTCTCCAGCGCGTCCTGACGCCGTTCCGCATCCGTGAAGCCGTGCGCGAGTTGAAGACGGGCACCACAATCGGTCACGAGAGCCTGGCCGCGCTGCTCCAACGGCAGGGCTATTCACGCACCGACACGGTGGTGGACACCGGCGAGTTCGCCGTTCGCGGATCGATCTTCGACCTGTTCCCGGCGGGCCTGGATAAGGGTTTGCGGCTGGATTTCTTCGGCGACGAGCTGGAAAGTCTACGGCTGTTCGATCCCAACACCCAACGCACCGTTGGCACGGTGGATGGGCACCTGCTGCTTCCCGCCAGCGAGGCCCTGATTGACGAGGATTCGGTCAAGCGCTTCCGCTCTCGCTATCGCGAACAGTTTGGCGCCCATGCGACGCAGGACCCTCTCTATCAGGCGGTCAGCGATGGGCGCCGCCTGGCGGGCATGGAGCACTGGCTTCCGCTGTTCGAGGAGAAGCTGGCGACGCTGTTCGACCACCTATCCGCCGATGACATCATGGTTATCGATTCCGCCGCGGTCGGTTCGGGTGAGGAGCGATTATCCGATATCGAGGACTATCACCGTCAGCGCGGCGAAACCGCGGGGAACGCGGCGGGCAGCTATCGCCCCCTGCGCACGGACGCGCTCTACCTCTCGCGCGAAGAATTTGCCGAAGCGCTGGAGCAACGCCCCGTCCACCGGACGTCGATCTTCGCGGAGCCGGAGAGCGACAAAGTGTTCGACTTCGGCTTCCGGTCCGGACGCGATTTCACGCCCGAACGGTCACGCGGCGACAATGTGTACGAGGCCGCGGCCGCCCATTTGAAGGCACTCAGCAAGGCCGGTCGGCGGCCTCTGCTTGCGGCTTATTCCGAAGGTTCGCGCAGCCGCATCGCCTCGATCCTGGAGGAAGCGGGCACCGCGCTGAAACTGGCGGGTAGCTGGCAGGAAGCTCTGGGGGCGTCGGCCAAGGGCGCGCCGGTCGCCATGGTGCTGCCGCTCGACAGCGGCTTCGCCAATGACGAGCTGGAACTGATCACAGAGCAGGACCTGCTGGGCGACCGGCTGGTGCGGCGGCGGAAGAAACGCAAGGATTCCGACGCCTTCCTGGCAGAGCTTTCCGCGCTCAACCGGGGCGATCTGGTGGTCCACCTCGACCACGGCATCGGCAAGTACCTCGGCCTCGAACCCATCACAGTGGGCGAGAGCAAGCACGACTGCGTGATGCTGGAATATTCCGGCGGCGACAAACTCTACATCCCGGTCGAGAACATCGACGTTCTCAGTCGCTACGGATCTTCCGAAGAAGCGGTGCATCTGGACAGGCTGGGCGGAGAGGCGTGGCAGAAGCGCCGGGCCCGCCTCAAGGAACGCATCCGCGAAATCGCGAACGAGCTGCTCAAGACTGCCGCAGCTCGCGCGTTGCGGAAGGCTCCGGTCATACAGCCAGACGACAGCGCCTTCGCCCAGTTCGTGGACCGCTTCCCGTGGGAAGCGACCGAGGATCAGGAACGCGCGATCGAGGACGTTCTGGGCGATCTGGCCGATGGCAAGCCGATGGACCGGCTGGTCTGCGGCGACGTCGGCTTCGGCAAGACAGAGGTGGCCCTCCGTGCCGCCTTCGTCGCGGCGATGAGCGGCCAGCAAGTTGTGGTCGTTGCACCTACCACCCTGCTGGCCCGCCAGCATTACCAGGGCTTCCAGGATCGCTTCGCCGGGTTCCCGCTGCGGGTCGGCAGGCTCAGCCGTCTAGTCCCTGCGAAGGAGATGCAGGAAACCCGCGCGGCGCTGGAAGACGGCACGATGGACGTGGTGATCGGCACCCACGCCATCCTCAGCAAGACTACCAAGTTCAAGCGCCTTGGCCTTGTAATCGTTGACGAAGAACAACGCTTTGGCGTGGGCCACAAGGAAAAGCTGAAGCAGCTTCGCGAGGACGTCCACGTTCTCACTCTCACAGCAACACCGATCCCTCGCACGTTGCAAATGGCGATGAGCGGGCTGCGCGAACTGTCCACCATCCAGACCCCGCCCGTCGACCGGCTGGCGGTGCGGACTTACGTGATGGAATGGGATGACATGGTGATGCGCGAGGCACTGCTGCGCGAACATCATCGCGGCGGGCAGAGCTTCATCGTCGTCCCGCGCATCGCCGACATGGACCCGCTGGCGGATTGGCTGCACGAACACGTGCCCGAAGTGCGCTTCGTAGTCGCGCATGGCCAGATGAGTCCGACCGAAGTCGAAGAACGCATGAGCGCGTTCTACGAGAAGAAGTACGAAGTGCTGCTCTCCACCACCATCGTCGAGAGCGGGCTCGACATTCCGAGCGCTAACACCATCGTGATCCACCGCGCCGACCGCTTCGGCCTGGCCCAGCTTTACCAGCTTCGCGGCCGTGTCGGGCGGAGCAAGCTGCGTGCCTATGCGTACCTGACCACGCCCAAGGACACCCAGTTGTCCGAAGTCGCAGAGAAGCGCCTGAAGGTTCTGGGTGACCTCGACAGCCTTGGTGCCGGGTTCCAGCTGGCCAGTCACGATCTCGACATTCGCGGCGCAGGCAATCTGCTGGGCGACGAGCAGTCAGGCCACATCCGCGAAGTCGGCTTCGAACTCTACCAGTCGATGCTGGAAGACGCGATCCTGGCGGCGAAGGCTGGCGACATGGGGTTGGAACGTGGGCGCGAGGGGCTTTCCCCGCAGATCACCGTCGATGCGCCGATCATGATCCCCGACGACTACGTGCCCGATCTGGCGGTGCGCATGGCGCTCTATCGCCGCCTGAACGACGCCAAGGACAAGTCAGAGATCGAATCGATGGCGGCCGAGATGATCGACCGCTTTGGTCCGCTGCCGCCCGCCACGGCCAACCTGATCAAGCTGATCGAGATCAAGCATCAGGCCATCGAGGCATGCATTGCGAAGATCGATGTCGGCGCGCGCGGCACGCTCGTCAGCTTCCATCAGGACAGCTTCCCCGATCCGGCTGGGCTGATCGCCTATGTCGAGCGGCTGAACGGCGCAGCGCGTCTCCGGCCGGACATGAAGCTGGTCATCAACCGCGCGTGGAGCGACCCGCAGAGCCGCCTCAACGGCCTGTTCCAGCTTACCAAGGGTCTGAGCGGCATCGTGCGTAAGGCGGAGAAGAAGGCGGCCTGAGCGCCGCCTAACCCACCCCTACGATGCTCTAGCCAGTGCAGAGAAAGCCTCTGCACTGAGCGGCCGTGCCCCGAGGAACCCCTGCCAGCGCGCGCACCCTTCCCGCGCGATTACGTTACGCTGACTGGGATGTTCGACACCTTCCGCCGTCACCTCCAGCCCCAGCGCCTTTGCCATGGCCATGATGCCGCGTAGCACGGCCAGATCGCGCGGGTCCTCGTCGATCCCGCTAATCATGCTGCGGTCGAGCTTGAGGCTGTGGAGCGGCAAACGCTTGAGGTAGCGGAAGTTGCAGAAGCCTGCGCCGAAATCATCCAGCGCGATTCGAATGCCGCGGTCGACCAGAATCTGCAGTTCCGCCGAAGATGTCGGCAGATCGTTCACCAGCGCATATTCGGTGATTTCCAGCGTCAGCCGCTCGGGGTCAAAGCCCGCGTCCTCAATCGCATAGAGCGCCGTTTCCGCAAAGCAGCCCGACGCGATGTCTGTCGGCGTGACATTGATAGACAAGTCCAGCGGCCCGCGTTTCAGCTCGGGCCATTCCTTCGCCAGTGCCAGTGCGCGCCGGGCAAGATGACCCGACAGCTCCGGCACGCGGCCTAGATAGCCCGCCGCCACGAACAGTTGCCCCACGCCCAGCGCACCCCGTTCGGGATGATGCCAGCGCGCCAACGCCTCTGCCCCCACCAGCCTGTCATCCGCCGCTGCGAACTGCGGCTGGAACAGTATCTGGATTTCGGAACAATCGAGCGCCCGCTCAAACTCTTGGAGACTGGGCATAGACGGCGGCCGGCGGCGATCGTGTTGAAGCCTCCGGTCCCGTTCCTTCTTTGGGTGCGACCCCATAACCCTGGAAATGGACATTCGCGCCCCCTGCCGCATCGGCGTCTGGCTGTCCCTGCCTCTGTTCGCCGCGTTGCAATTCGGGACGGGCGACCATAGGACTGTCTCTCATGGGGAGCCAGCCGGTGGAAAAAAGATCGTTCGCGAAGCTGGCGTTGCTCGCCTCGTCTTCCGAACGCGCGCAAAACGCAGCGAAGGCGCTGGCCGATTGCTGCGAATGGGTGCCGTTGGAAGAGGCGGACGCCGCCGTCGTACTGGGCGGCGACGGGTTCATGCTCGAAACGATGCACCGCATGATCGACAGCGGGCACCTGTGCCCCGCCTACGGCCTCAACCTCGGCACTGTCGGCTTCCTGATGAACCGCTACACCGAAAACTGCCGCGTGGTTCAGCGCATCAACCGTGCGCGGCCCATCGCTGTTTCCCCGCTGAGGCTGGAAGCGGTGACGCAAGATGGCGCGATCGTGGAATCCTACGCCATCAACGAAGTCTCCCTCCTGCGCGAGACTCGCCAGACGGCGAAGATCGAGATCACGGTGAACGACCGTGTCCGACTGGCCGAACTGGCGTGTGACGGCGTGCTGCTTTCGACGCCGGTCGGCTCCACCGCCTACAACTATTCGGCGAATGGACCGGTGCTCCCGCTCGATTCGCAGATGCTGGCGCTGACGCCGATCAGCCCGTTCCGCCCTCGCCGGTGGAGAGGCGCGATTCTGCCCGATCGCAGCCGGGTGACATTCCGCGTTCTGGATCCCAAAAAGCGCCCGGTATCCGTCGTCGCTGACCACAAGGAACTGCGCGATGTGGCCGAAGTTCGCCTGTGGATCGACCGTGATCAGACCCTGACGCTGCTGTTCGATCCCGGCCACGCGCTGGACGAACGGATCGTCGCAGAACAGTTCGCCTGAGCATTGCAGATTTAGCCTCAGACGGGCTTGTCAAACCTTCTGGCCACCCATATAGGCGCACCCCTGCCCTATGGGCTGCTCCCCGATAGCTCAGCGGTAGAGCATTCGACTGTTAATCGAATGGCCGTAGGTTCGAATCCTACTCGGGGAGCCAACACCGCGCTCGCGGCAGTTCGCCAGCGTTGGCAAACCACCCCAATTTCTAAGAAAATCGCTTCGCTGACGCCGGTCTAGTGTTCACTTCGACGACGGTCGGCCGAAAAACAGCACGTAGCCGTCCGGGTCGGTGATCGTGCAGCCGCGTTGCCCGTCGGTGGTATCTGCCACCCTCGCTTCGCCGCTAAATCCCGCTGCGGCTAGTTCGGCCCAGAGTTGTTCAGGATCGCTGGTCTGCACGTATGCATCCCATTTGGCCCAGGGGTGTCGAACGGGGTTTGGCAACGCTCGGACATCAGGCCCGATGCTCTTGATAAAAAGCTGTGCCTCGTCGCGCCGCAGTACGGCGAAATCATCTTGCTCGTACGTGACGGAAAATCCGAGCCGCTCAGTGTAGAAGGCCCTCGAACGCGCGACGTCTTCAACGATGAAGAAGGGACTGATGCCGCCCAGTACGAGCGGCTCGGCTCCAGATTGCGCGAACTTCTGCATCGCCTCTCTCCGCAGCAACTGGCGAGCAATCTCTACGGAGAGTGAGATGAGGTCAACGATATGCCCGACCTAAGCAGGCATCACGCCAGCGCGGTTCTCCAGAGAGAGCGATAGCGGCGCGCCATGGCGATATAGTGTTGGCGTAGCTCCGGAATCTTGGAAGCTGCTGCCAGTCGATAGTAGCGGTTGATTCGGCGCTCGACGTGGTCGAGGCTCCATTTCCAGCGCATGTTTTCTCCCCGGACGGTTGCTGCATTCCGGAGATTAAAGCGTAACATGGCGGCAATGGGGCACGGCTGAAGCATTCGTGGCTCACCACGAACGCCTCAACGCACTGCGTAAATGCCTGAAGGGCCGTTTAGCGCGGCTTGCGGAACCGCAGGGCGAACTTGTCGCTGGTCGGCTGCACCTCCCGTGGGCCGGTGGTGTGGGTGTCGTTCGGGTTGTGGAGCAGGTTACTTTCCGCTTCGAAGGTCAGTCCCGCAGCGGTTACCTGCTGTTTCACCGCTGCCGGGTCGATGCGATGCAGGGTGCTGGTGACGCTGGTGCCCGTTCCGGGAGCAGAGTGATCCTCCACAAAGTAGATGCCGCCGGGCTTCAGGGCGCCAAACACCCACTTGTTAACGACCGCGACGTCGGCGTTGGCCAGATCGTGATAGTTCTCAGTGGTCCAGACGAGATCGACCGGCTCGGGCAGCTTGGTCTCTGCGTAATCGACAACCACGACTTCGATATTGCCGTACTGCTTGGCGAGCGCGTTGATCGCGTCCAGCCCGCCCGGGCGGCTCGCGAAGAACGCCGGCATCAGCGCATAGACCTTGCCTTGCGGACCGACGGCCTTCGACAGGATGCGCGTGTAGTAGCCGCCGCCCGGCGCGATTTCGGCCACCTTGTCGCCGGGCTTCACGCCAGCGAATGCAACAATCTCTGCCGGTTTACGCACTGCATCGCGCGCGGTGTCAGCGGCGGGGCGCCCTGTATCTGCCACCGCCGAGGTTATCGCCGCCGATGGCGCCGAGTTCTGAGCAACGGCAGGAACCGCCGCCGCCAGCATGATGAGTGACACTACTGTCGTGAGTTTGCGCATCGATACTCTCCCGGGATTATGTTGTGAGGGGGTCTGTGCCCCCGGCGCTAAAGCGTTGCGGCCCGGCGAAACAGCTTGGCGGCCGCTACAGCCTTTTCCTTGCTGACATCGTCGCAGCCGCTTTCGGCCAGTTCCTCTATTTCGTCCGACGCGCGCTGCAGCAAAGCCTGCAACGCACGCTTCTGCTGCTCCATGTTGGCAAGCGCATGTTTCAGCGAGCTGTCACCCTCGTTGTCGTTTGTCACGTGGACCCTCCGTGATTGCAGGCCAGCTTATTCGCCCTAACGCTTATGGCAAGGCCGCTGCAACCTGACGGTCGCTCAACCGGACCGCCTGCAGCGCCACCAACATCACCAGGCCAATCAGCGCGGCCCCGACGTACCACGGCGTATCGTGCCCGCCGTAATCGTACAGCAGCCCAAACAGCGGCGGCGCAATGATCCGCCCCACGGCGTTGGATGCCATCAGCAGGCCCATCGTGCTGCCTTGCCTGTCTGGCGGGATATTGCGTGAAAGCAACGCGCCGGCCGCAGGAAAGGCCAGGCTATGACCCGTCATGAGCAGGCCCATCAGCAGCACGCCGGACACCGGCAACCGAATCATCGGCTGGAGCGCCATGGAAAGCACCAGCAGGGACAGGCCGATCAGGATCACCCGCGCCTCGCCATAGCGCGCGACGAGCGGCCCGATCAGGAACAGCTGCGCGATCAGCCCGCCAGCCCCGATGGCGAGGAACGCGAAGCCCAGATCGTGCGCGCTCCAGCCGAAGTTCTCTTCGCTCCACAGCCCATAGATCGCCTCCATCGAAGCGAAGAGCGCGATGCCGAAGAACGATATCACGAACAACCGCAGCAACATGGGTTGGGCGCGCACGAAGGTAACCGCCTCCCCATAACGCGGCAGAGGCGCGCCCTTGCCCTTCGGGGGCACGGCATCGCGCAAGACGGCAAAGCACCAGACGCACGCGATCATGCACAGGGCGCCGGCGATCAGGATCGGAGCGCGGAAGCTGGCGGCAACCGCCTCTTCCCCCGCAGCAAGCCCGCCAAGAACCGGGCCGAACGCGAACCCGAGGCTGAACGCCGCGCCGAAGTATCCCATTGTCTTCGCCCGCCGCTCTGGCGGGGAAACGTCGGCGATGAAGCCCTGCGCGGTGCTGAGCGTGCCAGAGAAAAACCCGCTGACCACACGGATCGCCACCGCTGCCCACAACGTCGGCGCGAAGGCAAAGGCGACGTAGCTGAGCGCGGCGAAGAATGTCGTGACGACCAGCACCTTGCGCCTGCCCCACACGTCGGACTGACGGCCCCAGTGGATCTCACCAAACACGTTACCCAGGCTGTAGGCGGCGAACAGCAGCGCGATTTCGACCGGCCCCGCGCCGAAGGCCTGCCCATAGAACGGCAGCAGCGGCAGGATCAGGCTGAACCCGGCGATGTTGACGAAGACCGCGACCAGCAGGGGCGGAAGGCGCTTATCCACGGTAACGAGGCTCCGGCAGACCGGTAACACCAAGCCCGTCGATCACATAACACCAGCCATCCGCCTCATCCGGCTCTCGCCCCAGAAACGACGGGTCGATGCTGGGCACGAACAGCCGGTCGAGATCGGGGCCGAAGAACATGCAGCTTGCGGGCAGGCGCGTAGGCATCTCGATCTCTTGCCGCACCTCCCCCTCGGGCGAGAGGCGCAGCACCACCCCGCCCTCGCAAATCGCCAGCCACATATCGCCAGACGCATCGATCGTCGCGCCATCGGGGATCGGGCCATATTCCGTGCTGTCGAAGAACACCCGGCGGTTTGCGGCAGCGCCCGTTTCGATGTCATAGTCATAGGCGTAGATCGTCTGGCGCATGGAATCGGCGTGATAGAGCGTGCGGTTGTCCGGCGAGAAACATGGTCCATTGCCAAGTATGATCCCGCCATCAAGTTGCGCGATGCGGCCATCCGTTCCGAGAGACCAGAGGCCGCCAATCGGCTCCTTCGCCTGCCGGTGACTAGTGCCGAAGACGAAGCGGCCCGCCCGGTCCACTTTGCCATCGGCAAGCTGGATGCGCGGTTCGGGCGGATCGATCAGGGCCAGCGGTACGACCTCGCCGCTCTCCAGATCAAGCGAATGGATACCGTCGGGCAAGGCGACGATGGCGCCGCCGCTTTCGCGCAGGGCCATTGATCCGATCATTGCCGGCACTTCCCATGCGCGGTGATCGCCGCTGTCGGGATGCCAGCGAAACACGCGCTTTTCGAGGATATCGATGTAGTAGAGCGCCTGTTCGGCAACGTCCCACACCGGACCTTCACCGACCTTGCAGCGCGGCAGATCGATACGCGTGATCTTCATGCCGATCCCCTTCCCAAGGCGGCGACACTAGCGATCACTCGATTGCTGGCAAGCAAAGGCCGCGCCCCCTCTTCGGGAACGCGGCCTTTGTAATCACAGCGTTTCGATCAGGCGTAAGCAGCGCCGTGGCAGTGCTTGTACTTTTGCCCGGAACCGCAGGGGCACGGCGAGTTGCGGCTAACGTCCATGCCAGCGTAGGGGTTGCCCTCGCCTTCTGCACCGCCCGGCCCGGCGGTCGGGCGCGGGGCACTGGCGAACGTGCCGAACATGCCTGCCAGTCGTTCCGAACCGTCGCCATCTGCGCTGTTGTCCAGCCCCGTGAACGGATCGACGTGGCCCGTCAGGAACTCCGGCAGTTCGGGCAGAGCCGGTGGAGGCGGCGGGGCCGCACGCAGCGACGCCGTCATCAGCAGGCGCGTCACATCCTCGCGGATGACGCCCAGCATCGATTCGAACAGGCCGAAAGCCTCGTGCTTGTATTCGTTGATCGGCTGCTTCTGCGCATAGGCGCGCAGGAAGATCACCTGACGCAGCGCGTCGAGCGTCGCGAGGTGTTCCTTCCAGTGGTAATCCAGCCGGTCGAGCAGGATGCTCTTCTCCACCTGACGCCAGATCGATGGATCGGATTCGGCGATCTTGGCGGCCATCGTTTCATCAGCCAGCGCGGCCAGCCGTTCCTCGATGATGTCGGGCTCGACCGCTTCTTCCTGTATCCACGCTTCGATCGGCACGTCGAGGCCGAGCACGTCGGCGGCGCGGTCCTTGAGCAGGGCCACGTCCCACTGTTCCGGGTAGGAATTGGGCGGGCAGGCGGTGCCGACGATCGAATTGATCGTGTCGTTGCGCATGTCGGTGACGACCTGATCGACCGTCTCGCTGTCCATGATTTCCGAGCGCTGCTCGTAAACCACCTTGCGCTGGTCGTTCATCACGTTGTCGTATTCGACGACCTGCTTACGCACTTCGTAGTTGCGCGCCTCAACCTTGCGCTGCGCGGTCTCGATGGCCTTTGAAAGCCACTTGGAACCGATCGCCTCGCCGTCAGCCAGGTTCGAATTCATCATCCGGGCGAACAGCGTGTCCGGCCCGAAGATGCGCAGAAGATCGTCTTCCAGGCAGAGGTAGAACCGGCTCAGGCCCGGATCGCCCTGACGGCCCGCACGGCCGCGCAGTTGGTTGTCGATACGGCGGCTTTCGTGACGTTCGGTGCCCAGTACGAACAGGCCACCCGCAGCCAGCACCTGCTGGCGCTCCGTCGCGATCTCAGCCTTGATGCGGTCGATTTCGGCGTCGCGTTTCGGGCCTTCCTCGAGATCCGCGAGCTCTTCCTCCACGCGGAATTCAAGGTTGCCGCCCAGCTGAATATCGGTGCCGCGACCGGCCATATTGGTGGCGATGGTCACCGCGCCCAGACGGCCTGCCTGCGCCACGATGTGGGCTTCCTGTTCGTGGAAACGCGCGTTCAGCACCGCGTGCTTCACGCCTTCCTTGTCCAGATACTCGCTCAGCAATTCCGACTTCTCGATGGAAACGGTGCCGACCAGTACGGGCTGGCCGATCTGCTGCTTCTCGCGGATCGACTTGGCAATCGCCTGGAACTTGTCTGCGGTGTTCTTGTAGAATTCATCGTCTTCATCGACGCGCTGCACGGGCAGGTTGGTCGGGATTTCGACGACGTTGAGCTTGTAGATGTCCCAGAATTCGGCCGCTTCCGTGGCCGCAGTGCCGGTCATGCCCGACAGTTTGGGATACATACGAAAATAGTTCTGGAATGTGATCGAGGCCATGGTCTGGTTCTCGGGCTCGATCTTCACGCCCTCCTTCGCCTCGACCGCCTGGTGCAGGCCGTTCGACCATCGCCGTCCGTCCATCATGCGGCCGGTAAACTCGTCGATGATGACGACCTTGTTGTCCTTCACGATGTAGTCGATGTCGCGCTTGAACATCACGTTCGCGCGCAGGGCCTGGTCCAGATGGTGGACGACCTGCGTGTTCTCCACGTCGTAGAGGTTGTCCGTAGCCAGCAGACCCGACTTCAGGAGCAGTTCCTCAACATACTCGGCGCCTTCTTCGGTCAGCGAGATGTTCTTGGTCTTCTCGTCAGCGTCGTAGAGGCCTTCGGGCAAGTCCTTCACGACCTGATCGAGCGCGACGTAAAGCTCGCTCTTGTCCTCGGTCGGGCCGGAAATGATCAGCGGGGTACGCGCCTCGTCGATCAGGATGGAGTCGACTTCGTCCACGATCGCGAAGTTGAATGCGCGGTGCACCTGCTGGGTGCGCTCGTGCTTCATGTTGTCGCGCAGATAGTCGAACCCGAACTCGTTGTTCGTGCCGTAGGTCACGTCGGACGCATAGGCTTCGCGGCGCTGATGTTCCGGAAGGTTCGGCACGATCACGCCCACGGTCAGGCCGAGGGAGCGGTGGATCTTGCCCATCCATTCGGCGTCGCGGCGGGCGAGGTAATCGTTCACGGTGACGACGTGGACGCCCTTGCCCTCGATAGCGTTGAGGTAGGTCGCCAGCGTGGCGACCAGTGTCTTGCCTTCACCCGTACGCATCTCGGCAATTTCGCCGCGATGGAGCACTATGCCGCCGATCATCTGGGTATCGAAGTGGCGCATACCCAGCACGCGCTTCGACGCTTCACGCACGGTGGCGAAAGCTTCCGGGAGAATGTCGTCCAGCTTCTTGCCGCCAGCGAGCTGTTCGCGGAACTTGACGGTCTGGGCCGCCAGTTCTTCATCCGAAAGCGCCTCAAGCTGAGGTTCGAGAGCATTGATAAGATTGACGGTTTTGCCAAGAGACTTGACGTAACGATCATTGGCGGAACCGAAAACGGCCTTCGCGAGCGCGCCGAACATGGGCGGAATTCCTGACCTGATTGGGATAGTGCACGAATGGCCGCGCGAATGCGCGCAGCCGCGAAACTTAGCGAGTAGGTGGGTATCGGTGCGCTATTCGCGCGAGCGATCAACCTTCAGCATCACCGTCGGAACGATGACCACGACGACCGGCGGCTTGGGGCAAGCCCGGGGAGAAACAGCAACTCGCTGATAGCCGGTGACGAACTGCGCCGCACGTGCGCCTGCTTGTGACGAACAATGCGTGGATGCACTGAACGAAGCGAGGCCGGCACTATGAAGCTCGGCCGCACTCGCCTGCGCGGGCTGGCCGATGGCGGCAAGCCCGGTCACGAGGACAATAAGCGCGATCAGTTTGCGCAGCATGGGCCGCTAGATAAACCGTGCCTTGGCAAAGGTCCAGTGGTGGCGCGAACACTTGCCGTTCAATGCGCGTTTACGCCGGGCGCGTGGCGCATTAGACGCGCCGACATGGACCTTTCACGCTCTCCGCTCGCCCAGCCGTTCCCCTCGATTCCGCCGATCGATGGCGTGACGCTTCGCGTGGCCCGCGCCCGATACAAGCAGTGGAACCGGTGTGACCTCACCTACGTCGAACTATCCCCCGGCACAGCCGTGGCGGGCGTGTTCACAAAGAACCTGTGCTGTTCGACCGAGGTGGAGATGGGCCGCGAACAGGCTCGCCTCGGTTCCGCGCGCGCACTGGTGGTCAACGCCGGTAACTCCAACGCCTTCACCGGCTATCGAGGCCGCGAAGCGGTGGAACAGATCATGGCGCAAGTGGCCGGCCATCTCGGTTGCGAGCCCGCGCAGGTGTTCGTTTCCTCCACGGGCGTGATCGGCGTGCCCCTGCCCAAGGACAAGGCGCACGAAGGCGTCGCGGCGGCGTTGGATGCAGCTCCCTGTTCTTGGGAAGATGCAGCCGTAACCATCGGAACAACCGATACTTTTACAAAAGGCGCCGTGGCAGAAGCCATTGTGGACGGGAAGCGCGTCGTGGTGGCCGGGATCATCAAGGGGTCCGGCATGATCGCCCCCGACATGGCCACGATGCTCGGCTACATCTTCACTGACGCCGCCGTATCTCCGGCCTTCCTCCAGCGCTGCCTCTCCGCTTCGAACGAAAGCACGTTCTCGTGCATCACGGTGGATAGCGACACTTCCACCAGCGACACCGTGCTGGCCTTCGCCACCGGCAAGGCGGGCAACGCGCCGCTCAACTCGGCGGACGACGCGGGTGCCGATGCCTTTGCTGCTGCCGTGCATGACGTATGCCGCCAACTCGCCCTGCTCGTTGTGCGCGACGGAGAGGGGGCGCAGAAGCTGATCGAAGTGCGCGTCACGGGCGCAGAGAGCGACCAGAGCGCCCGCCGCATCGGCCTCGCCATCGCCAACTCGCCGCTGGTGAAGACCGCGATCGCGGGCGAAGATGCGAACTGGGGCCGCGTCGTCATGGCCGTGGGCAAGGCTGGTGAACCCGCCGACCGCGACAAGCTGTCCATCGGTTTCGGCGGTGTCTGGGCCGCGCGGGAAGGCTTGCCGGTCGCCGATTATGACGAAGCGCCAGTGGCCGAGCACCTGAAAGGCCGCGAAGTTCTGGTCGAGGTCGATATCGGCCTCGGCAATGGCCAGGCCACCGTGTGGACCTGCGACCTGACCCACGGCTACATCGCCATCAACGCGGACTACCGCTCGTGACGCCGGACGCCCTCCACGCCGAAATGCACGCGCTGCTGCGCAACGTGTCGGCGCGGGCGATCCTGCCCTATTATCGCAAGCTGGCGGCGGATCAGGTCACTGCCAAGGCGGCTGACGATGTCGTCACCGTGGCGGACAATCTGTCAGAAGAAATGCTGGCCGAGGGGCTCGCGCGGATCATTCCCGGCCTGCCCATCGTGGGGGAAGAGGCCGCCCACGCCGACCCAGCGGTTCAAGACCGGCTTTCCGGCGATTGCTGGATCGTCGATCCGCTGGATGGCACGCGCAACTTCGCCAAGGGCCAGCCTCCTTTCGGCATCCTGATAGCGATGGGGCAGGGCGGCGAGGCGCATACCGGCTGGATCTACGACGTTCTGACCGACCGCTTCTGTGTCGCCCATCGCGGTAAGGGTGCGTTCGTGAATGGCGAGAAGATCGTGGCCCGCCCCACCGGCGAAACACCGCCGGTCGCGGCAATCTCGCTGATATTCATGGACCCGGACAAGCGCGAGGCGGTGCGCGAAGGGATCGCGCCGCATTATCGCACGGTCGACGTGCCCTATTGCGCGGCGGAGCAGTATCCGCGGCTGGCCCTGGGCGTGAACGACGTGTCGATCTTCGAACGCACGCTGGCGTGGGACCACGCGGCCGCCGCCCTGTGGCTTAACGAAGCAGGCGGCAAGGTCGCGCGGCTGGACGGTTCACCCTATCGCGTTGACGAGTGGGACCGAAAGGGCCTGATCGGCGCGGCCAGCCCCGCGCTGTGGGATCAGTTGGCCGAACGAATGGCCGCCCTGTAACCCCTCCCCGAGCGTACCCGGGGAGGGAACCAGGATCAGAGTTCGCTTTCAAGCCAGCCCTTCAGCTGGCTCTTCGGCGCGGCGCCCAGCTTCTGGGCGACCGGCTTGCCGTCCTTGAACAGCACCATCAGCGGGATCGACTGCACGCCGATCTGGCCCGGCACGTCTGGGTTTTCCATGATGTCCATCTTCACGATGGTCACCTGATCGGCCAGTTCGTCGCTGATTTCTTCCAGCGCGGGGGCGATCATCTTACAGGGGCCGCACCAGTCCGCCCAGAAATCGACCAGCACGGGCTTGTCGGAATCGAGGACGTCCGCCTGAAAGCTGGCATCGGTGACGGTCTTGGTGGCCATTTTCTGAAACTCCTGACTTCTATGGTCGTAAATCTAGGCGCTGATCGCCGCGCGACAACGGCTATGTCGCCAAACTTTCCTGCGAGGGGGTGAAGCCCGGTTTGTGGGCCTCGATCAACTCAGTGGGGAGCGCGATAAGGCGTGGCGTCTGCGTGTAAAGTACGGCCGCCTCTATTCGCCGCCCCGGATAGATCGCGCCCAGCGCCGCGCCATAGGCCGCCATCTGGCGCAGGGTAGAAAGCGGGACGCCCTCCAAGGTGTCAGGCGGCCGCCGCGCGGTCTTGAAATCCGCGATCAGGATACGGTCCGGCTCGATCAGCAAGCGGTCCGCGGTTCCCGCGATGACTTGTCCGCCCACCACCGCCGCCAACGGCACCTCCGCGAGCGCCGAGGGACCGAACAAGTCGGCCCAGCGGAGATCCGCCAGCACGGTGAGTGCGCTTTGCAGCAGTTCCTCGCGATGTTCCTCGGCCACGTCGCCCGCGTTGCGCGCCAGCCAGGTCCGTGCACTATCCGCGCGCTGCGCCACGGGCACATCTGGCAGGCGCTCAAGCAGCTTGTGCACCAGCACACCGCGCCGCGCGGCCAACATCATCGCATCGCTGGGCAATGGCGGGTCCGCACCTTGCTCCTCACCCGCCGATGACGGGGCAAGCGGGCGCGGCGGGCGCGGTTCCGGGCCGACCGGGCGCAGCACCCAGTCTGGCAGCGCGCTAAGCTCCACCGCGTCGCCGTCAGATGCATCGGGCTGCGGATCGGCGCGCGAGCCCCAGTCGTGGCGCTCGCCCCAGATCGTGTCCTCGATCGGATCACCGGGAAACAGCGGCGCGAGACGCGCATACCAGCTGTCATCCGCCGGGCCGTTCCTGTCACGCGACCCCAACGCACCGCCGATGAACAGCGCCTCCTCCGCACGGGTCATCGCCACATAGAGAAGCCGCCAGTGCTCCTGCCGCTCCGCTTCCCGCGCGCGCGCCTCGACTTCCGCTATGGGGCCGACCTTTTCGTGTTTGGACAGGCCGGGCAGCGGAATCTGCCGCTCCCCATCAGCCAGCGACAGGTTGCGGGTGGGCGATGCGTCAGGGTTCCCGGTCGCATCGGCGAGGATGACGATGGGCGCCTGCAGGCCCTTGGAGCCGTGCACGGTCATCACCCGCACCAGCCCCTTGCCCGCGCCGGGCTCCCGCTTCAGCTCGCCCTCACCCGCGTCGAACCACTGGATGAAACCCTGCAAGCTGGGCGTGTGCGCGGCTGAATGGGCGAGCGCGGCGTTCAGCAGTTCATCAATCGGATCGTTCGCTTCACGCCCCAGCCGGGCGACGAGCTTGCGCCTGCCGTCCCACGGCCCGACCAGAATCCAGTGCAGCAGCACCTGAGGCGGTTCGAAATCGGCGCGGCGCAGCAGATCGAGCAGCTTGTCGACGTCGGGATGCGCCGAACGATGCAGGTGGCTCCACAGCGGAACGCCCTTCTGGCGATAGCCGTGCTCCAGCAGCTGTTCCTGGCTCCAGCCGAACAGCGGCGAGACGAGCAGGTTGGCGAGGCTCAGATCGTCCAACGGCTGCGCGGCGAAGCGCAAGGCCGCCATCAAGTCCTTCACCGCCAGCGGCGCGCCCAGTCGCAGCCGGTCGACGCCCGCCACGGGCACGCCAGCCGCATGAAGCCGCGCCACGATCAGCCCGGCCAGTTCCCGCCGCTTGCGAACCAGCACCATGATATCGCCCGGTCCGGCCTTGCGCGGCTGACCCTTGGCGAGCTGGAATGTGCCGATCATCGCCTTGATCTGCGCGGCGATCTTGTCGGCCATCCGCCGCTCTGGCTCGGATATCCAGTCCTGCGGCTCCTCGCCCTCGCCTTCCTCGTCGATCCCGGCCTCGACCGGCTTCCAAAGGCTAACGAGCCCCGGGCGCTTGGTATCGCCCTTGTGCGGTTCAGGATGATCCTTCAGCCCGAACTGCGCCGGTCCGATCGTCTCGATGGCCCGGTCCACGAAATCGAGCACCGGCTGCGCCGTGCGGTAGGATCGGCCCAGCCCCAGATCGAGTAATTCGCGCGCACGGGGGGCAGGCTCGCGAAGCTCCTCCGCCATCTCAATCGCGTTGCGGGCCCACTCACCGATCTCTTGCGCGTAGCGATTGCGGGCGACGGCGAAGTTTTCCGGGCTGGTGCCCTGAAAGCCGAAAATCGCCTGCTTGTAATCGCCGACCACGAAGATCGTGCGCAGCTTGCCGTCGCGCTGCCCCTGCCCGGTGAAGAAATCGCCGGTCAGCGCGCGGATGATCGACCACTGCGCTTCATTGGTGTCCTGCGCCTCATCCACCAGAATGTGATCGAACTGCCGGTCCAGCTTGTAGCTGATCCAATGACCGATACCGTCCGTAGCGAGCAGACCGGCGGCGCGGCGGATGAGGTCGTCGAAATCGACCAGCGCCTCACGCGTCTTGGCCTCTTCCCATGCCAGCGCAAAGCGCCGGCCGACCGAGAGCGCTGGCGTTAGCAGCGTGACCAGATCGAGCAGCGCGCGATGTTCCAACACCGTACCCACGCACTGCGCCACCCGCTCCACATACTCGCGGTACGAAGGGTCGATCTTGTCCTGCGAGGTAGAGGCGCGAAGCTCGCCCCCCTTGGTGTGAAACACGTCGAACAAATCGTTGATCGCATCGGCTCGGGCAGCGGGATCGCCCGCCAGCCAATTGGCGATGCGTTCTGAATTGGCCTGCCCGGTCTTGGCCGACCAGGCCGCGTTGACCTCGTAACACCGCCGCAGCGACCGCGTATCGAACGCATCGTCGCCGCACAGCGCAGCCAGCGATTCCGGCCCTGCATCGGCGGCAAGCCCGAGCAACTGGCGGACGCGCATTTCGAGCGGCTCCTGCCAGCCGCCCGCTCCGAACCACGCCTCTCGCGCCTCAGCACAGCGCATCAGCCACTTGCGTGCACCATCCGGGGCCATGCGGAGGGACAACTTCTCAAGCGCGGCAATCGCGCCCTGTTCGCCTTGCTCCTCCCACTCGACCAGAAGGTCCGCCAGAACCTTGTGAGCCAATAGTTCCCGGTCGCGATCCTCCATCGGACGCGTGCCGGGAAGCAGCCCTGCCTCTTCGGGAAAGGTCGCGAGCAACCACTGGGCAAAGGCGTGGATCGTATCGATCCGTAAACCGCCGCCGGGGCAATCAAGCACACTGGCGAACAGAGTGCGGGCACGCGCCTGTGTGTCTGCATCGCCCGGCGCGCCAATGGCGAACAGGTCTTTCGCCAGAACTTCCGGCTTCATCCGCACCCAGCTGGCAAGAACGGCGCTGACACGCTCGGCCATTTCCGCCGCGCCTGCCTTGGTGAAGGTCAGGCACAGGATCTGTTCCGGTCGCACGTCGGGACGCAGCAGCAGGCGCAGCACACGCGCGGACAGGACCTGCGTCTTGCCCGTGCCTGCCGAGGCGGACAGCCATACGCTCTCTTCCGGATCAACCGCGCGCGCCTGATCGCCGGCAAGAGGATGAACCATGCCGCTCATGGTTCGCGCCCCATCCACTCGTCCAACCGCATCAACTGATCGAAGGTCGAATAGCCAACCGCGTCGGGGTTGAGCCGCGCGGTGAAGGGATCGTCGCCGAATATCCAGCGGTCCAGCGCTTCGTGGAGATAGTCCTCAGCCATAGAGAGGAACTCCTCCAGCGGGATGCCGGTGCGCTTGTTCCCTTCCAGGATCGGCGTCTTGATATACCCGAAGCCGGTCTCGCTATCCTTGCTCGCCCCCAGCGACCAATATTCGAAACGCACCGCTTCCCCCTGCGCGCCGTCGAACGCGCCCCGCTCGGCCATCAGGCCCAGTGTACCGAGTTGCAGCGCAAAGCCCTTCTCCACCTGCTTGCCGCTAGGGGGAGCGCCGGTCTTGTAGTCCACCACGGCCAGTTGGCCGCCCGGCAGCACGTCGATGCGATCGGCCTTGCCGAATATATCGACCCCGCGAACGTCCATTTTGCCCCACCCTTCGATCACGGTGGGGACACGATCAGGATCGGCGGCAAGCTGCGCCTCGATCCATTCCAGCGCTTTCAGCAATCGCGGCCGCCACAGCGCGCGCATCAGCGGGTGGGCGTTCATCGCACGAAGCTCGGCATCCGCCAGCTCTGCCAAAGTCCCCTCGCGCTTGTGCCAGCGTTCGAGGATCAGGTGCGCCACCTCGCCCCGCCATGCAGGCGACGGTTCGGCATCCAGATTGTCGAGTTCGCGCAGGTGCAGGATGGACGAGGCGTAGAACTGATACGGATCAGACCGCAGCCGATCGAGCGCGGTCACGCTGATGCGGACCTTGCGTTGTTCGGGCGATGGCAGCGGCTTGGGCCGAGGATGCGGATCTACGGCGGGCGGTTCGTTGAGCGCGCGCACGAGGTCGGGAATGGCGGTTTCGCGGTGATCCTTCGCCAGTTCGCCCAGCAGCGCCTCGACCCGCAGCCAGAAGCGGCTGGCGATGGCTGGTCCGCCCGCCTCCCGCCGCGCGCGGCTCAGCACGACTTCCGGCGCGCCCAGTGCCCCGGCCAGATCGTGCGCGGCCAGTCCGATGCGGAAGTCCGACCCCGGCACGCCCATTGCGCGCAGCACTGCGGGGGCCAGCAGGGGATCAGTGGCCGGCGTCGCAGGCCAGCTCCCCTCGTTCAACCCGGCGCAGATGACCAGTTCAGCGCGGGTCATGCGCGATTCCAGCAGACCGTAAACCGCGACGCGCGGATGGCCGCCCCACGGCGGACGCACCGCTATGCGATCCATCGCCTCGCGCAGGACGGCGGGTAGATCCGCGGGATCGAGCATGGTGCCGACATCGCGCGCCTGAAAGCGCAAGTCCTCCACGAAGGCGGCCAGAGCGCGACCATCCGCCCGCGCCCACAGCGCCTCTCCGCACAACGCCTCAGCCGCGGCAACCAGTCGGTCGATCTGATCGGCCAGAGGGCTCTCGCCTTCCACCATCAGCGGGGCAAGCAAGGCTTCAACCTCACCCCACCAAGGAGCGAGATCCGCCTCGTCCGCCACGGCGCGCAACGGTTCCAGACCGGGCCCGATACGCGGGCCGCGCAGCTCCAGTTCCAGCGCACGGACCTGATCGAGCCAAGCGGCGCGATCTTCGCCAGCGCGGACGAGCGGATGGCCGAGCAGCGCCATCAACGGCACCGGCGCGGCATGTTCAGCCGCAACCTCTGCCAACAGCAGCAGCACACGTCCCGCAGCGGTCTGCGGCATGGGCCGACCAGCTGAATCGTCCGCCTCGATATTCCAGCGCCGCAAATGCTGCACCACGCGCCCGGCCAGCCCCCGATCAGGCGTAATCACAGCCACGCGGCGTTCCGGTTCCTCCAGCGCCTGACGCACCAGCAGGGCAATGGCCTGCGCCTCATCCTCAGGATTGGCGCTTTCCATCAGCCGCACTCCGGCAAGCCTGCGCCTGTCCGCCGGAAGGTCGGCCCACGATTTGCTCGCGACTGGCGGCAGGAACAGGCTGGAGATCGCATGACTGCGTTCCGGCGGCCCCTTCGTCATGCCGGCGCGATGCCACGGCTGCACCTCGTCCCGCGAAACCCACATACGATTGAGCAGCAGCTTGAGGTGATATTGCGGATGGGTCACCGCATCATCGCGGCCGAAGGGCATTTCCGCATCCCGCGCGCCAGCGGTGCCCAATTCCTCCCACGCCTCTGCATCCATCGACAGGTCGAGGTCGGGCAGCACCACGGCCCCCTGCGGCAGCCGCGCGACACAGCGTAGCAGGGCGGCGACACCCTTGGCCGCGCTGGTGACGCCTGCCGCGACAATGGGCGTGGCGGGAGGGTCGGCGCGCCAACGCTTGGCCGCATGGCGGAACAGGCGGTTGCGGCGGTCGGCCGGATCAAACTCGCCCCTCGCCCGCAACTCGTCCAGCCAGCGCGCCTGCACCCGCGCGAAGACCCGCAAGCTGTCGCGCCAATGCCCGGCCAGATCGCCGAGCAGGCCGATCACCCGTTCCTCCAGCAGTTCTTCCGGCCCGATTTCTTCCGCCAGCAGGCGGTCCATCGTCCGGCCCATCTCGAAGGCTAGCCGCAGGAGCCCGCTGCCCTTCAGCTTGGGCTGCTCTACCCGGATCAGTTCTGCCAGCTTCAGCCAGCGGCGTGTGGGATCGGAAGCGGGGGGAATATCCGCACCTGCGCCCAGCGGGTCCAACAGCGGGCCGAGCGTCTCATCCAGATCGAGATCACCCACCACCGCCATGCGCGGCATCAGCAAGCCGGTGCCGGAATGGCGGATGAAAGCTTCCGTGACCGTCCGCACCGCGCGCCCGCTGGGCAGCAGCAGCGTCAGCCGGGCGAGGCCCAGATCGGGGTCCGAATATCGCGGGACTAATCCGGCGACGAGAGCATCGGCGAACCCGCGATGTGCGGCGATGGAAAAGACCTTGGGCGCAGTGCTCTCAGGCACCGGCTAACACCGCCTCTGTCGGCTGGATCGCTTCCGGAGTGCCTACTTCGAACCACTGGCCCGTGAAGGCGACGCCATAGAGCCGCCCGTCCTCTATCGCCCGGTCCCACAGCACATTCGTCGAAAACGAGCCTTCCGGCGCGTCACGCAGCAGCCGCTTCGAAACGAGCTGAATACCCGTGTAAATGAACGGCGCGATGCGGCCTGAACGGCGCCGGGACAAACGACCACGCCCGTCCATATGGAAGTCGCCCTTACCCGTGAAGTTGCGCGCACCGGTGTGCGGCACCAGCAGCAGTAGTGTGTCCATTTCATCCGGATCCCATGCCGTCGAAAGATCGGCAAAGGCATCGGCGGGGCCATCCAGCCAGACGTTGTCGCTGTTCACGCAGAAAAACGGATCGGGCAACAGAGCCTGCGCCTTCACCATTCCGCCACCCGTTTCGAGGAGCTTCGCGCGCTCATCGGAGATGGTGACAGCGGGCACGGCACGGTTGCGCACATGCGCTTCAATCGCGTCGCCCAGATAATGCACATTGACCACGGCGCGGGTCACGCCTGCATCACGTAGCCGGTCGAGGGCATGGTCCAGCAGCGGCTTTCCCGCCACGCGGATCATCGGTTTGGGTTGGCTCGCCGTCAGTGGGCGCATCCGCTTGCCCAGTCCGGCCGCCAGCACCATCGCCGTATCGGAAGCGAGTTTCGTCACGCGGCCATTCCTTCAATGCGCATCACCGGATCTCTCCACCGGCCCTATCACGCAATTCTTGCGGAATGTTGGCGGCGAACCAGTCTGCCACCGGCGCGAGCGCAGGATGGCGCAGATCGCGCTCCATCGCGTTCCAAACGCGCGGAATAAGTGAGAGGTAACGCTTCTTGCCATCGCGCAGGAACAGGCGGACAAAGATGCCCACGATCTTCGCGTTCCGCTGGGCACCTAGCCGGGCATAGTCGGCCTCAAAATCGGGCCCGGCGTCAACTTGCGAGAGGTAGCGGTCCAGCATCGCCCGCTCCAGTTCCGGCGAAACGTCGCGCCGCGCATCCTGCAGCAGCGACACCAGATCGTAGGCGGGATGGCCGACCAGCGCATCCTGAAAGTCGATCAGGCCCTGCTCGCCTTCGGGCAGCAGCATGATGTTTTCAGCATGGTAATCGCGCAGCACGGTAACGCCCGGGTTCTGGCGCGGCAGCATAGGTTCCAGCGCGTCGAGCCACGCCTCCCGCCAGGCGCCCTCGTCCACCTTCAGCCCCATCGCCGGGCAGTACCATTCGACGAACAGGGCCGCTTCGCGCTGATAGACCGCCATGTCGTAGGGCTCGAACGGCCCCGGCGGGCAAGCGTGAAGCTGCACCAGCGCATCGATCGCACCGGCATAGGTTTCTGTTTCCGCCTGCGGATTATCATCCAGCCAGTCGCGCATCCGGTCGGTGCCGAAATCCTCGATCAGCACCAGCCCACGCGCCGCGTCTTCGTGGTGGATCACCGGCGCGCGCAGTCCCTGTGTGCAGAGCCACTTGCCGACGTGCAGGAATGGACCCGGGTCTTCATGCGGCGGCGGTGCATCCATCAGCATCGCGCTACCACCGTGGCGGCCATCCGCGCGGCGAATGCGAAAATAGCGGCGGAAGCTGGCGTCACCCGGCAGCGGCTCAACCGCCGCACCGCCCCAACCTGCTTGTTCGAGGAAGGCGTCCAAGCCCTCCGGCAACCCAGAGTTCATGGCAGGCGCCCTAGCCAATCCGCACCCGGTTCGACAATCGCCCGCCGCCCGCTTCCCGCAATTTCGAAGTGGATGGAAAGGCAGCCCGGCTCATGCGCGAAGCCTCCGGCCTTGTCCGGCCATTCAGCCAGCAGCGCCGCGCCGTCGCGATATTCGTCCAGCCCCAGTTCTTCGGCCTCACCCGGATGCTTCAACCGATAGAAGTCCGCGTGGACCAGCGGCAGCCGCACGGAAGGCGGATCGTACGTCTCGACGATGGTGAAAGTCGGCGATGGCACTTCGCCACTGTGCCCCAGCGCCGCGATAACTGAACGGGCCAGCGTCGTCTTGCCCGCGCCCAGCCCGCCGGACAGCGCAACGACATCTCCTGGAAGAAGTGCAGCAGCGATGCGGGCACCGTAAGCCTCCATCGCCTCAAGGTCCGGCAGATCGATGGCCACGCGCTGAGTCACTGCAAGGTCACGGTCGCGGTGGTGCCGACGCCCTTTTCCGATTGCAGTTCCAGCCGCCCGCCATGCGCTTCGATCAGCTGCCGCGCCAGTGGCAGTCCAAGCCCACGGCTCGTTTCCCCGCTGCCGTCGAGGGCGATGCGATAACCGTCGAGCGCGCGAGCGAGTTCGCTCGGCTTCATGCCCGGCCCGTTATCGGAAATGACGATACGCACACCCTGCTTGCGACGGTTCAGCGCCACCAGAACGCGGCCACCTTCCGGCGTCGCGGCGATGGCGTTGTCCAGCAGATTGCCGATGGCGCGGCCAAGCTGGCGATCGTCGGCCATGATCTTGCCCGCCGTGCGGTCCCCCCGCAGGTCCATCGACATCTTCTTAGCTTCCAGCGCCTCTTCCCGCTCCCGCGCGATGCGGGTGATGAAGCTGAACAGGTCGATCTCTTCGTTCTGGATCGGCAGCAGCCCGGCTTCGCTCTGGGTCAGGTCCAGAACGGATTCGATCTGGAGGCGAAGCCGGTCCACCGCCGACAGTATCGCGGCGACATATTCCTGCGCCTGATCCGACAGCTCGCCCGCGACGCCGCCCTGAAGCAGTTCGGCAAAGCCACCGATCGACGTCAACGGCGTGCGGAATTCGTAGCTCATGTTCGCTAGGAAGCGGGTCTTTACCGCGTCCGCTTCTTCCAGCGCCGTCGCGCGCTGGCGCAGCGCATCTTCCGCCTTGCGGCTGTCGGTCACGTCGAGGACGGTCAGTAGGCCATTGCCATCCGGCAGCGGCACACCGGCGAACTCAAGCGTTCGCCCATCGGCCAGTTCCACCTGACCGCCGCGCTGCTGGCGATCCAGCGTTGCCGCGCGAACGACCTCTCCAATCGCCTGACGCTGTGCGGGGCGAGCAAGGCCAGAGCCGATCCTCTCAAGCAGCGCCTCGATCCGCGGATGTTCGTCTACCCACTCTTCCGGCAGGCCCCAGATCTCGGGGAAACGGCGGTTCCAAAGCTGCATCCGGCCATCCGGCGCGAAAACGGCCAGCGATTCGAACAGGCTGTCGAAGGTCGCGGTCCGGGTGCGCAGCAGAGTGTCACGCACTGCGGATAGAGCGAGTTGTTCCGACCGATCCTCCGCGATCATCATCAGACCGCCATCGGGCTGCGGCTGGGCGACGATGCGCAGGTGCGTGCCGTCGCTCAGGGTCCACGCATCTTCGGTCGTCTCGCCGCTGATAAACCAGTTGCCTAACTCGCGCCGCCATGCGGGGAAATCGCGCACTTCAGGCAGTCGGCCCGCATCGCGCGCTGTGTCGAGGAAGCGGTCGAACTCAAGAGGCTCCAGCCGGGCCGAGGGCGGGATCGCAAACAGGCGCTGGAACGGCTGGTTGGCAAAGGTGATGCGCCGTTCGCCATCGAACTGCACGACGCCGATCGAAAGCTGGTCGAGCATGGAGCGCTGCGCCTCGCGGAACGCACGGAAGGCGCGCGACTGCTCCTCCATTTCCTCCACGTCGATGGCGTATCCCGCCACGCCTTCCCGTCCCAACGGCAGATCGCTGACCCGCAGCGTGCGGCGCTGGCTGCCGACAGTAGCCTGCACGGCGCGCTCCATCGGAATGTCACGCTCGCAAGCCTGCCGCGCCACCTCAGCCGCCGGAACGCCGTCCACCGGCTCGATCAGTTCGACCTGACGGCGCACGACCTCTTCCGCGCTCGCGGCACCGACGGCCTTCACATACGCGCTGTTGACCAGCCGCAGCTGCATCTCCGGTCCGCGGAACCACATCGGCATCGGCGCAGCTTCGATCAGCCCGACGAGCGCCGCGAAATCCTTGCGCGCGCGCGATGTCTCGGCCCGCAGGCGTGCCAGTTCCTCGTGACTGTCGGTAAAATCGAACCACCACAGCAGCGCTGCCCCACCCGGCGCAATCACCGGATCGGCAAGATGCCCACGCACCGCCAGCCGTTTCCCGGAACCGCGCGGCGACACGACCATGCTGAACGGCGCCGCCGTCTTCTGCGTCTTACGCACCGCATCGCGCAACTGGGTCAGGTCTTCGGTGGAAAGGCCATGCTCTTTCCCATCAAGCTCGCTGAGAAATCCCGGCAGGCTGTCCAGCCCGAGCCAGGCGGCCAGCCGCTCCGGCCCCTCGATCTTGCCATCGACCCTGACGAGCAGGGGAATCGCAGGCGAATCTTCGATCATGCGGCCAAACCGGCGCGCCATTCCACGCGCCTGACGTGCCTGACGCGCGCGACCTTGGGCCGCCAACACAAGCCAGACGGCGCCAAAAGTCCAGGCTGCCAGCAACAGACCGAGAAGAACCAGCGCAATAGGGGACAGTTCCATAGACCTGTCAGCTATGCGGCACTGCGTACGGATGCAATGGGGCGGCAAGGAAAGGCGCGGAGACGCCACAAATCATCGTCGTAAGGTTGCTGGGGAGCGACGCGTCCCTTTGCGAGACGCGGACGCTGGCAAATGATGACAACGGTCCGCAAGTCTGCCAGCCGAGGAACGGGCAAGGGCGGAGCAAACAGCTTGGAATCGCGACTACCGCAACTCGATGGCTTTCGCGCGATCGCCGTACTGCTTGTGATGATCTCCCATGCCGGGCTGGAACATATCGTTCCGGGCGGACTGGGCGTCACGATCTTCTTCTTCTTGAGCGGCTACCTCATCACCAGCATCATGGTGCACGAATGGTCGCGCACGGGGCAGTTGTCGTTCCGCAAGTTCTACCTGAGGCGCACGGTGCGGATCATCCCGCCCATGCTGATCGCTATCGGCTTCACGGTCATGCTCTCAGTCGCCGGGCTCATCGCGACAATGAACTATCCCAGCCTCGGTTGGGACGTCCTGTTCCTGACCAATTACGCCACGCAGCTCGGCACATCGAGCATGATCCCGATCCCCCTGTGGTCGCTCGACGTGGAGGAGCACTTCTATCTGGCGTTCCCGCTGCTGTTCGTTTTCGTGCGCGGGAAATGGGGGCCTGCCTCAGCGGTCGCGGTGACCTGCGCGGCGCTGTGCATCGTCGTTCTCGGCCTGCGCATCGCGCATGTCGCGGCCAACGGCCCTGGCGATGAAATCTATTACTGGTCGCACACCCGGATCGATTCGATCCTGTACGGATGCATTCTGGCGACCTGGAACAATCCTACCACCGAGGATCGCGTCTATATCAGCGGGCAGTTCCGCTACGCCGTAATCGGCGTTGTGATCATCTTCGCAACCATCGCCTTCCGTGATCCGGTTTTTCGGCAGACTGTGCGCTATTCCCTGCAGGGACTGGGACTGTTTCTGATCTTCAACTACGCGATCAGGAACCGCGGCTTCCCCGCAAAGATCCTGAGCAATCGAATACTCAAATACGTCGCTGATCGTTCCTATTTCCTCTATCTGATCCACTTTCCGCTCTACAAGGCGCTGCCCGATCTCAGCGTGTCGCCATTCGTGCGATATGGCGCCGCCATCGTGGCGTCGTTTCTCCTCGCCGAGATTGTGAGGCAGCTCGTCGAAAGACCGCTGCTGCGGTGGCGCCAGAACCACGAATTGAAAGCTGATATTAAGGTTTCGACCATATGAACGCCCCCATATGGCCGGGACCAATGTTATGCGTAAATTCGGTGTTGCTTTCGCTTGCCTGCTGCTCGCTGCGTGCGGTGGCGGCGAAACGAGTTCCAGCACACCCCTGCCAGTAGGCCAGACGCCCTCTGGCGGCGTTAACATTCCTGCCCCGACGCCAACGCCTACTCCCACTCCGACGCATACCCCAACGCCCACGCCCACTCCGACGCCCACACCCGGCCCGTTGGATGATGGCAAGACGGTCGTGGTGTCCGAGGGCGATAGCATCTCCGTGGACTACACCGGCTATTATACCGGCCATTTCCGCGTCCAGCATCCCGGCATCGAATATCACGCGCTGGCAATCGGCGGGTCTTCGATCCCCGAACTCGTTGCGCGCCGAAATGCGGTGCTCGCGCTCAACCCTGACATCTTCACGGTGTTCATCGGCGCAAACGACCTCGGCGGCTACAAGTCCGCGCAGGCCTATGTCGATGCGCTGTTCGCCTATCTTGAACCGATCCGTGCGCGCGGGACGAAAGTACTCGTCGCCACTCAATTGCCGCGATCCGCGCCGGGCAACCTGCCGTGGGAAGCCAACCACAACAATCTGCGCGGCCCGGTCGCAACGATCCTCAAGTCAGAGGTCGGCAAGAAGATTGATGGTGTGATCGACTTTGGCGCGCACCCGGTCGTGGGCCAGCTTTCGGCGGTCAATAACCTGCAAATATACCGCGACGGCCTGCATCCCACCGATCGTGGATGGAACGGCACTCAGGGCGGCCATGACTACCTCTACGAAGTCTATCGCGACGCCGTGGAACCGTTCCTCCCGTAATCGTCTCGCGTGAACGGGGAAGGCGACACCTGCCGCCCTCCCCCCTGCATCACACTGCTATCCAGGCGATCAGGCCAGCCACTACGGCTAGAGCCACCACCAGTATCAGCAGGTCCTTCGGACCGAACTTGTCGATGTGTTCCTTGCGGAAGCGCGTATAGCTGGCCGCAATGCTCTGATCGCTGGCAAGCGTCCCGATATCGAGCGCGGATGCGTCCTTCCGAAACCACTTCCTGAGGGCGCCCAGCTCTTCGCTCGACAGCTCGGGATAGCGTTGGAGAAGCGCGGCAGCGCGCGCGGTTGCGTCGGCGCCCGACGGGGCACCCATTTCATTCGTTGTCATTGCTTGTTCCGATATTCGCTGAGATTGGCCCCGTTGTCGGGGTACGTGGCGAAGATCAGGAAGCGGGCGGCGCTCTCGGCGGAGCTGCAGGCTCCAACACGTCAATCGGCGGCGGCGGAAGGCGCACCGGCGCCAGCCACAGGCCATCCGTGGCGTTAGCCGCCAGCGGGCGCACGAACGACTCTTCCGGCCAATCGGTCAGCGGCGGGATGATCGGAGCAACCTTGTGCTCCACACCCACCAGCCGCCGCGCCGGCAGCGCCACTTCGACAGAGCTTGCGCTGAAAGCCGGACCGTTATCGACCTGCAAAGGCAGCGGCTTCGGCGGCAGAGCCTGCAACGCCATAACCGCCAAAAGCAGGACGATTATCGACTGAAGCGCCGGGAAAGGATGCCGAAAACGGGTCACGGCAGTGAACGTAGGCACTCTGGGCCGATCTTGAAAGTCAGGTTTGCCGCTCTTCCGAGGATCTGGGATCGCATTTAGCGACCACGGCGGCCACACCAAGGACAACTAAGATGATGGGAAGTCCAATGAAGAATGGAAGCAAACCTATCGACAAGGCCGACGCCGTGTACCTCCCTTCAGCGAGTGCTTGTTGAGAACCCTGGTAACCTTCAAAGTAGAAGTAGAGCAACGCGACCATTGCGAGCCCATATAGCGAAACGATACCGCGGCTGCGCGCACGCTTCTCCGCAAGAGCGCACACCGCCGCAACGGCAACAAACGGGATAAGCAAAAAACCGGTACCGATAAACTGCACCCGAGCCCAATACAGGTGTTCGCGTAGAGCTTGGTCGAAAGGTTCGTGCGCGATCGACATGCGGGCAAACACATCTGAACCCAAAGTCGCAAGACCAAAAAATACCACGGCAAGTAGCAGGTAAAACCGCAACCGCATCTCCGCCCCCCAAGTCCTCTTGAGCGGGGGGTTACGACCCATTTCCTTATGTCGATAGACCCCCTTTAAAAGTCTGGAAGCACTTGGGTCCAAGTCAACGCTTTCCTACAGCACCTAACCTGTGCCTAGTCCTGCCGGATGAATACCCTCAACCAAACGCACCCCCGGCTAGGCGATTGCAGCTTCTCTCGGCTGCCCTCATGACTAATGCGCTGCCGCCAACGGCCTCTTCTCCTCGAGAAGGCGACACTCTTGATCGGAAAATGACGCTTCTATGCGGCAAAGGTGTCGCCAGCGCGTCGAAAGCGACGGTTCGGCGCCAGAAGGCGACAGGTCTGGCGGCTAAGGTGACAGAATATGCGCGTTCAGGCGCTTGTATGTGTCACAGGTGTCAACCCCGCGCCCGGAGGCGCGGGGGAACAGTCAGATCAGTAGCGATAGTGGTCGGGCTTGAACGGGCCTTCCACCGGCACGCCGATGTAGTCTGCCTGACGCTTGCTCAACTGCGTCAGATGCACGCCCAGCTTGTCGAGGTGAAGCGCGGCAACCTTCTCGTCCAGGTGCTTGGGCAGAACGTAGACATCGTTCTGGTACTCATCGCCCTTGGTGAACAGTTCGATCTGCGCCAGCGTCTGGTTGGTGAACGAACAGCTCATCACGAAGCTGGGGTGGCCGGTGGCGCAGCCGAGGTTCACCAGGCGACCCTTGGCCAGAATGATGATCTGCTTGCCGTCGGGGAAGGTGACCAGATCGGTGCCCGGCTTCACTTCCTTCCAGTCGTAGTTGTCCAGCGCGCTGATCTGGATCTCGCTGTCGAAGTGGCCGATGTTGCACACGATGGCCATGTTCTTCATCGCCTTCATGTGTTCGGCGGTGATCACGTCCTCATTGCCCGTCGCGGTGACGAAGATGTCGCAGCGCTTCACCGCCTCTTCCATCGTCACGACTTCGTAGCCTTCCATAGCGGCCTGAAGCGCGCAGATCGGGTCGATCTCCGTCACCATCACGCGCGCGCCGCCGTTGCGGAGCGAAGCGGCGCTGCCCTTGCCCACGTCACCGAAACCCGCGACACAGGCAACCTTGCCGGCCAGCATCGCATCGGTGGCGCGGCGGATCGCGTCGACCAGCGATTCCTTGCAGCCATAGAGGTTGTCGAACTTCGACTTGGTCACGCTGTCGTTCACGTTGATCGCCGGGAACGGCAGCTTGCCCTGCTTGGCGAGGCTGTAGAGGCGGTGAACGCCGGTTGTCGTCTCTTCCGAAACGCCCTTGATCGCCTTCACCGACTTGGTGAGGTAGCCCGGCTTGCGCTTCAGGAAGTCCTTCAGCGCACGGACGAACTCGATCTCCTCTGCGTTCGACGGTTCGAACAGTTCTTCACCCGCTTCCACGCGCGCGCCCCACAGGGCGAACATGGTTGCGTCGCCGCCGTCGTCCAGGATCATGTTGGCGGTGGTGTCATCACCCCAGTCGAAGATGCGGCCGACGTAATCCCAGTAATCGGCCAGGCTCTCGCCCTTGATCGCGAACACCGGAATGTTGCGCGCAGCAATGGCGGCAGCGGCGTGGTCCTGGGTGGAGAAGATGTTGCAGGTCGCCCAGCGCACTTCGGCGCCCAGAGCGACCAGCGTTTCGATCAGCACGGCGGTCTGGATCGTCATGTGCAGAGATCCGGTGATCCGTGCGCCCTTGAGCGGCTGAGCGGCACCATACTCTTCGCGCACAGCCATCAGGCCGGGCATCTCAGTTTCGGCAATTGCAATTTCGTCCCGGCCATACTCGGCCTGGGTGATGTCCTTCACGACGTAATCGTTCTCGACGACAGCGGCAGTGGCCACGCGCAACACTCCTATGGTTTTTGGGATGGGCGCAGCCGGGGCTCCATGCCGACGCCGGGTGAAGGCCCCATAGACCCATGGCGCCTTCGACGCAAATCCATCCGCCCTGTACAGCGCGTCGATCCGGCGAAGAAGGAGGTTGCCCGCCGCCATCTTGGCCCTATCTACGCTTCCGGACCGGGAACAGGAGGATAGTTCCGATGACGATTTCCAAGGGTGACGCACTGCCTGACGTGACAGTGGTAAAAGCGACCGAGAATGGCCCTGAAAAGGTCCAGACCGGCGAATATTTCAAGGGCAAGAAGATCGCTCTGTTCTCTGTGCCGGGTGCCTTCACCCCCACCTGCTCGGCCAAGCATCTGCCCGGCTTCGTGGAGAAGGCGGCTGAGCTCAAGGCCAAGGGCGTGGACGAGATCATCGGCACCGCGGTCAACGATGCCTTCGTGATGGGCGCGTGGAACAAGGCTTCGGGTTCGTCCGACATCACCATGCTGGCTGACGGCAACGGCGACTTCGCCGAAGCTCTGGGCCTGACGATGGACGGCAGCGGTTTTGGCCTCGGCAAGCGCGGCCAGCGTTTCTCCATGATCGTGGAAGACGGCGTGGTGCAGGAACTGAACGTCGAAGCGCCGGGCGACTTCAAGGTCTCCAGCGCTGAGCACATGCTCGGCCAGTTGTAAGGTCGACAACGAAAAGGGGCGCCCTCGCGAGAGAGCGCCCCAATTTTTTGGTCTATCCGTTGGGCGGGACTACGCCGCGTGCTTCATCGCACTCGCCCGGTCGTGACCCTTGCGGATTGAACCATAGCACTGCTCCAAGGTCACGCGTGCAGGCTGGGACAGTTCTGTGTCCTTCATTGCAGCTTCGAACTTGGACTTGATGTAGTCCTCGCCGCGTTCGACCTCGTTCACGATTGCTTGCTCGTCCCGACCAGTGATCGCCGACTTAAGATCGACCCATCCGCGGTGAACGGCGCCCATCGTCGAGCTGTCGGTTTCGGGCTCTCCGCCAAGCGATTGTACCTCGCGCTGCAGGTCGGAAGCGACCCTGGTGCGCTCATCAGCCATCTCTGCAAAGAACTGCTGATGTGTGGGGGCTTCGCTATGCTCGGCCGCCTCGCGGTAGCCCTTCACACTGTCGAGCGTGGTTGCAATGAGAGTATTGAGTACCTTGGTATCGTGGGTAACGGTCATGACTGGGCTCCACGTCATTGGGGGATGCCCAACAAGCGGATGCCACGATCACCCGTTCCTGATGGCGGTGGGGTAATCGACCAGCCGCGCCGGCCACACGGCAAGTCACGGACTTCTAAACCTAGGTTATGCGGTTCGTCACGCCACCCACTGCACGTCCGCGCCAAGCGAGACGAAGTTGTCGACGAAGTTCGGATGCGCCCTGCGAATCGGGTCTGCATCGAGGATCGTGGACTCACCCTCGATCGAGGACGCGACCATCAGCAAAGCGATGGCAACGCGGATAATATAGGGGCTCGTCACAGTGGCCGGAGCAAGCGGCGCACCGCCGAACGTGATCAACCGGTGCGGATCGCACAATAGAGTATGCGCGCCGAACAGCGAGAGTTCGGTGTGCCACGTCAGCCCGCCCTCATAGACCTTGTTCCAGAACATCATCTGGCCTTCCGCCTTCACGCCAAGGGCGATGAAGATCGGTAGCAGGTCCGCAGGGACATAAGGCCACGGCGCGGCCTCCACCTTGGTAATCAGGTGTGAGGTGAAGTTTTCCTCCACCTTCAGGCGTGCCGGCGCGGCCAGCCGCGACCATCCGCTCTCGTGCTGAACTTCCGCGCCAAACTTTTCGAAAGTGCGGTTGATCAGGTCAAAGTGCTGCGGATGATCGTTGCGCACGGCGATATCGCCGCCGGTGACAGCCGCCAGAGCAAGGAAAGTCGCGATTTCGTGGAAGTCGTCAGCGAAGGTGTAGTCCGCCCCGCCCAGCTTCGGGCTACCTTCGACAGAAACAGTCGACGTGCCTTTGCCGATGATCTTCGCGCCAAGCAGCTCCAGGAACGTGCACATTTCCTGCACGTGCGGTTCGCAAGCTGCGTTCACCAGTTGCGACGTACCTTTGACGGTCAACGCGCTGAGGATGAAGTTCTCGGTCGTGGTGACCGAAGCATACTCCAGCCACATCCGCGCCGCCCCGCCAGTGCCCGTGGTGCGAAACACGATCTCGTGCCCTGACTGGCCGACATCGGCACCGAAGGCGCGGAACACCGCGACGTGCGGATCGATCTCGCGCGCGCCAAGCGTGCAGCCCTTCACCTCGTGCTCAAGCCGCGCTTCGCCGAGCCGCACCAGCAACCCGGGGATCATCATGATCGACGCGCGCATGGCCTGCGGAAGTGTGGCGGAAGCGCCGGGGGTGACCGTGGAATGGTCAATCTCCAGGACTTTCGCCTGCTTGTCCCACTTAACTGTCGATCCCAACTCGCCGAAGAAATCCACGATGCGTGTCACATCGGTGATCTCGGGCACGTTGCGCAGGGTGACCGGCGCATCGGTGAGCAGCGTGGCGCAAAGTACCGGAAGGACCGCGTTCTTGTTCGCGGATGGTTCGATACGGCCAGTGAGCGGCTTGCCGCCCCTTACGAGCAGGGATGTCAAATCAGTGTCCCATCAGCTTGAGAACTTCCTGCCGACTCTTATCGTCCCGGCGGAATACCCCCATTACCCGGCTGGTCACCATCGTGACACCCGGTGTCCGTACGCCGCGCGCGGTCATGCATGCGTGGCTGGCCTCAATCACCACTGCCACGCCTTTTGGCTGCAACTCGTCCCAGATGCACTGGGCGACTTCGGCGGTGAGGCGTTCCTGAATCTGCAACCTGCGGGCAAAGCCGTGCAACACGCGTGCGAGCTTTGAAATGCCCACCACCCTGTCCGTCGGCAGATAGGCGATCGCCGCCTTGCCGATAATCGGCGCCATGTGATGTTCGCAATGGCTCTGGAACGGAATGTCCTTCAGCAACACGATCTCGTCGTAACCGCCCACTTCCTCGAATGTCCGGCTGAGATGCGAGGCAGGATCTTCGGTGTAACCGACGCAGTATTCCTTCCACGCACGCGCAACGCGCGCAGGCGTGTCCATCAAGCCCTCACGCTCTGGGTTGTCGCCAGCCCAACGGATCAGAGTGCGAATCGCATCCTGCACCTCGTCCGGCACTGGAAGCTTGCCAGGTTGTCCGTCTTCGACAGGACGATCGATACTGCTCATTCGGGGACGCCATTCCTATCAAACGGGCCATTCACGGTGCCCATAGGACGCAGATACGGAAAATGTCGTCTGCGACAAGGCTTCGCCGATGCTTGGCAACCTTCAGTGCCGATACCACCCACAATACCGCCCGATTCACATACGGCACGAAGGGTAACGTTCCTTAGGAATTATGGTCGCGATGACGCTTCTTAGGGCGCGGCTTTTCCGATCCTCGACCACCGCCGCTGGCCGGCGGCCTTCTATCATTGGACGGCCGCGGCCCATTGAAGGGTCCATCACGCGGCCCTCTCCCGTGCGGTCCGGGGGGTTTGTGGCCCGGCCGGGGGCCCTTACGATGCTGACGCGCAGCGTCGCGGGGTGTTGAAGGCGAAAGTTCGATCCGAACGTCGCCGCCGTCTTCCGTTCCGGCCGTACGCGATAGCGCCGACGAGAATTTGTCAGCAATCGCGCTGGGCACCTGGAAGTGCGTCTCGTTTGCGCTGATGCGGATCGCTCCGATTTCGTTCCGCGTGATGTGCCCACGACGACACAGCAGCGGAAGAATCCAGCGCGGATCGGCATTCTGGCGGCGGCCGATATCCATACGGAACCAGACAACATCCTCGAAGCCAGCGCGATGGCGGTCCTGCCTGTCGGCCTGCCTCGCTTCGGGAGTGTTCGGGATCAGCTCTTCGGCCTGCGGCATCGCCGCGCGATGTGCGCGGACCAAAGCGGCCGCAATATCTTCCGCGCTGCGCTCTGCCAGAAGGCGCGCGGCCAGTTCCCGATCCTCGTCGTCGAACTCTACAGGCGCGAGCATCGCTTCGAGCAGGCGCTGCCGATCATTATTGCGGATCGCCTCTGCGGTAGGTGGATCGATCCAATCGGCGGGAATCCGTGCCCCGCGCAGCATCGATTCGACCCGCTTGCGCCGGGGATAGGGCACGATGAGAACCGCCGTGCCCTTCTTGCCTGCACGACCGGTCCGGCCAGAGCGGTGCTGAAGGGTTTCCGCATCGCGCGGAATTTCGACGTGAACCACCAGGCTCAGTGTCGGTAGGTCAATGCCGCGTGCCGCCACGTCGGTGGCAACGCAAACCCGCGCACGGCGGTCGCGTAGCGCCTGAAGGGCGTGGTTACGCTCGGTCTGCGAGTGTTCACCGGACAGCGCCACGACCGCAAAGCCGCGCTCTTGGAGGGTGGCATGAAGGCGCCGGACGTTCTCGCGCGTGGCGCAAAACAGCATTGCCGTTTCGGCCTCATGAAACCGCAGCAGGTTTACAACCGCGTGCTCTATCTCCGAGGGGCTGACAGTGACCGCCTGATAGGTGATGTCCCCGTGGCCACGATCGTCGCCGATCGTCGAGATACGCAGCGCATCGCGCTGATAGCGCCGGGCGAGGTTGGCAATCGCGTGAGGCATCGTCGCGGAAAACAGGAGCGTTCGCCGGTCGTCAGGCGTGGCGTCGAGAATTTCCTCGAGATCTTCACGGAAGCCCATGTCGAGCATCTCATCCGCTTCGTCGAGAACGATTGCCCGCAATGCAGTGAGGTCAAGAGCGCCGCGTTCCAGGTGATCACGGAGACGGCCGGGCGTCCCGACAACGATTTGCGGGCCGTCGCGTAGCGAGCGCCGCTCTTTCGAGGGGTCCATTCCGCCAACACACGTCGCGACTCGCGCACCAGCGCTCCCGTAAAGCCAGATCAGCTCACGGCTGACCTGTAATGCGAGTTCACGCGTAGGAGCGATCACCAGGGCTAGCGGGCTTGCGCTGGCTTGTGCCCTTCCGTCTGGCGACAACAGCTCGGCAGCCATGGCCAGACCGAAGGCGACGGTTTTTCCGGACCCGGTCTGCGCGGACACGATCAAGTCGCGTCCTGCTGCCTCACGTTCAAGCACCGCTGCTTGGACGGGTGTAGGTTCGGAGTAGCCACGCGTGGCCAAAGCTTCGCCGAGAACCGGCGGGAGGGCAGAAAATGTCATGGCCGCTAAATAGGGACGTTTAGCCGAAAGCGAACAAGCCGCTATCGACCGAACCCACCCCTGTTCTCTCTTTTGTTGGAGAATGGCGCGCCCGAAAGGATTCGAACCTCTGACCCCCAGATTCGTAGTCTGGTGCTCTATCCAGCTGAGCTACGGGCGCGCTTGGAGGGCGGCACATAGGCAGGGTTTTCAGGCTTGGCAATAGCCTTACGCGCCTTCTTTTATCAGCGCCTGCAAGAGTGCCTTGTCCATCGACGCCATGGGGAGCGACGCAGCCTCGTTCAGCGTAAACCAGCCCCAATTCTGACCCTCCAGCGCTTCGGGCTCACCACGCCAGCGGTCGCATCTGTAAAGCAACAGGACAATACCGGGGCGGCCCTCTCCCGCAGCCTCTTCCGCGAAACCGACTGGCTGCAAGGCCGCTGGATTCAGCTCTATCGCGAGTTCCTCACGCACCTCCCGCATCAGCGCAAGTGTCGGATTTTCAAAGGCTTCCACCTTCCCACCAGGGAACTCCCACATGCCTGCGTGACGCTTGCCGGGCAGTGCCTGCTGCAGGAGCAGATGCCCCTCCTCGCTCGTGATAGCCGCAGCAACCACAAGCAGGAATGTCGGGATATTTTCCACGTTAACCTGTCGCATGAAGCTTTCGTTAGCACCGTGATGCGAAAACCTCGCCATCGGACCGCACAATTCCGAGGGGGAAACCGATGCGTGGAAGCCATACTGTCATACGACTGCTGCGGGACAACCGCGGGGCGACCGCTATCGAGTACGGTTTGATCGTCTCGCTCATCGTTATCGCGATGATCGTGGCGCTAGAAGGCGTTGCGGATGAAAACACGGGGCTTTGGGGGTTCGTCAGGACCGAAATTGAGACCGTGATGTAGCTTTAGCCCTTTCTAAACCAATGCCGGATAAACGTGAGCATGCTTGATCCGAATGCAGGGGGTCAAGCCGGGTATCGAAGAACCAGGAGACCAACCATGAAGTTCATCAACAAGCTGCTGCGCGACGAAGCCGGCGCCACCGCCATTGAATACGGCCTGATTGCCGCCCTGATCGCCGTTGCTGCGATCACCGCGATGGGTGCACTGGGCGATCAGCTTTCGAGCACCTTCGACAAGGTTTCGACCGAGATGAAGAACGAAGGCTAAATCTAGCTTTCGCGACACAAAGAGGGCGGCGAGGAAACTCGCCGCCCTTTTTCTTTGCTCAGCGTCCGCGCACAACGATCTTATATCGCTCGCCGGGCACAACCTGTGCATTCGACGCCAGTCCATTCAGCACGCGAAAGCGAGCTTCCGGCGCGTCGGTGTAGGACATCCTGCGCGCCAACGTCTGCACAGTATCATTGCGTGCAGCGGTAACGACCTCAACCTTGCGGGGCACGACTTGCGACGCTTCCGCTTGGGTGATCCGTCGCATCGAATTGAACATCGGGTTGAACACCGATGCCTTTCCAGCCGGGGTAATCGCGGCGAAATGAAACGCCTGATTGCGGGCGAACTCGTAAGCCATCACCGTCACGTCAACTGTGCTCTGCCCGGTATTGGCGCGCGCAGTGCCGTAGAGCACAGGCAGGCCGTTAACGGTCGAACGCTGAAGTTGCGGTGATAGCTGCGCATTCTGGCCGCTGATCGCCTGGAACACCTGTCGCACATAGGTTTCCAGGTTGCCGTTGTAGGCGCCCGTTGACAGCTGGGCCTGTCCGCCCTGCCCGTTGATCGAAACGGCATCGGTTCCGTTGACCATGTAATAGCCGTTGGGAACCGTGAAGGTGAGCCGCATGTCCGGATGGACGAATGTGTTACCCTCGATCACACCCTGCTTCGGATCATCGCCATACATCAGCCCGTTAATACGGGTGAGAAACGTATCGCGATTGGTGATTCCGGTAGCGTTGCCAGCGCGCGTCATTGCCGCGCGAACCCGGCTTGCCGGATCCGGGTGGGTCGACGACCAAGCCGGAAGGGATGCGTTGCTTCTTCCCTGCAATTGAGCATCAAGAGCATTCTGCGCGGCGAGGCTTTGCAGCACGGTCGCCATGGCGCGGGGATCGTATCCAGCGCCGCCAAGGTACTGGATGCCGAGATTGTCGGCATCGGTTTCTTGGCCACGAGAATACTTCAGCGTAGCAAGCTGCGGCACGGTCGAAGCAATCTGCTGACCCAACTGCCCCAGTTGGCTGTTACCAAGCAGCACACCGGAAAGGATCGTTCCCAAAGCTCCGAGAAGGCTGTTACGCTGGGCCCTTTGCTGCCGCTGCGCAGAATGTCGAGCCGCGACGTGGCCCACTTCGTGGCCAAGTACGCCGGCCAGTTCCGCTTCGTTATTCATCAGCGAAACGAGCTGGCGCGTGATGTAGACGTAGCCTCCCGGAATGGCGAAGGCGTTGTCGACCGAGCTGTTGAGCAGGGTAACTGTGAAAGCGGACTGCGAATTGGCGAGACCGGAATGGACGGCGATATTCTTGCCGATCTGCTCGACATAGTTAGCTTGCGGTCCAGTCATCGCGCCGCCGAATTCACGCAGGAATTGCGGGTGATACTCTGCACCCTGCTGCGCTTCGGCCGCAGTGATCGCACCCCCGGATCGTTGCGCCTGCGCCTCCTGCGGCACGGTTGCACACGCGATCAACGCGAGGGTCGCCACACCGACCGCTGCCAGCCCCTTGATGCGACGCTGATAACTCTTGGGCATCTCTAGCTCCTTGCTGCGGCTTCCTGGAAAGCCTGTGCGCTGCTCGACATTCCCCCGGACAACCCGAATTAGATGTATGCTGTTCCCTGCAATCTCAGCGGTGGGATGCTTTGCCAGCATCTCCCATGGCGAGGAAACGATCCTCGCGCTGACGGCGCAATTCCTTCGCCGACTTGCCAGACAGGGCGTCAAGCTCCTCGCCAATCGCTTGGGACAAAGCCGCCGACGCAGCTGCCGGGTCGCGCTGGGCGCCACCTACCGGTTCAGGCACGATGCGATCGATAATCCCGAGCTGTGCCAGATCCTGCGCAGTCATCTTCATGGCTTCCGCCGCCTGCGGGGCCTTTTCGGCCGTACGCCAAAGAATCGATGCGCAGCCTTCAGGAGAAATCACTGAGTAAACCGCATGCTCGAACATCAACACGCGTTCTGCGCTGGCTAAGGCGACCGCGCCACCAGAGCCACCCTCGCCCACGATTGCCGCCACCATTGGCACCGGCAAAGCAAGGCAAGCTTCGGTCGAGCGCGCAATGGCTTCCGCCTGACCTCGTTCCTCGGCCTCAACACCGGGAAATGCACCGGACGTATCGACGAGCGTCACAACGGGCAGGCCGAACCGGCCAGCCATTTCCATCAGGCGGATCGCCTTGCGATACCCTTCCGGCTTACCCATGCCGAAATTGTGCGCGAGGCGGCTTTGCGTATCGTTGCCCTTCTCGTGCCCGATCAGCATGACCTTGCGCCCGTTGAGCGTCGCGAAGCCGCCCATGATGGCCAGATCGTCACCGTAGTGCCGATCACCGCCGAGGGGTACGAAGTCCTCGAACGCCATTTCGACGTAATCGCGAAAGTGCGGACGCGCGGGATGGCGGGCAACCTGCGTCTTCTGCCACGGGGTCAGCGCGGCATAAGTGTTGCGAAGCAGGTCCGCACTTTTGGCTTCAAGCCGGGCGAGCTCTGACGAGATGTCCACGTCGTCGCCCGCGGCAGCTTCGCGCAGTTCGGCGATGCGTGCCTCGAGCTCGGCGACCGGCTTCTCGAATTCGAGATAGGAAATCATCGGAAGCGCGTTAGGGCGAGCGCCCGCCGCCCGCAAGAGGATGCCGCTCGTTTACCAGGGCCACGAGGCGCGCGGAATCGACGTGCGTATATATCTGAGTGGTCGCGATATCCGCGTGGCCGAGCAGTGTTTGCAGCACTCTCAAATCGGCCCCGCCCTCTAGCAGATGGGTCGCGAAGGCATGTCGCAGAACGTGTGGGCTGACCTTTGCCGGATCGAGCCCGGAACGCGCCGCAAGCTCTTTCAGGAGCTGATATAAACGTATTCGTGTCAGATGTTTATCGCGCGAAGGGAACACATAGCGCGAACCTGCAGGTCGAATCGCAAGCCACCGAGAAAGCGCTTGTCGGGCACGTGATGACACCGGCACCATGCGCTGTTGCGATCCTTTTCCTGTTACAGTGAGGAACGGCGCGTCACGCGGCACGGAGGCCAGCGGCAAGGCGACAAGTTCGGTCGCGCGCAGGCCGGAACCGTAGAGTAGTTCGATCAGCGTCAGCAGCCGCACCGCGTCGGGACGTTCGCCGGCAGCTTCCTGCTCCGCCTGTGTAAACAGCATTTCGACTTCGCCGTGCGAGAGAATTTTCGGCAACGGGCGGCGGGTGCCGGGGCGCGGCAGGGCTGATGACGGATCGTCCGCGCGCACTCCTTCGTCCTGCAGGAAGGCGTAAAACTGTCGCAGAGTCGACGATTTACGGGCTACAGTGGCTGGCGCGAGGGATGCCCAAGCGTGCCCTAGCCTACCCAGAGCGGCACCATCAGCGGACACAAGAGGGCCCAAGAGGGCCTCTGCGCCTTCTAGATCACGTCCATATGCTGACAAAGTATTCGCTGCGGCTCCGCGTTCGGCCGCGAGCATCGCGAGGAAGGCGTCTATCTCAGCGGAGATGGTCTCATCCCCGCGTCACTGCTTCGGCCGCGATCATCCGCGCTTCTGCATTCAAGCCTACACGATTCAGCGCCCGAACGATGTGATAGAGATGCCGGGCGGTCATCTTGTCCCAGCCTTCGGCCTGCATACCGACGCCGGCGAGCAGAGCGACCAATGCGGGGTTCCCGAGCTCAGCCGCGCGGTCGATCTTACGACTCCAATCACTTTCGCGTGCGAGATTTATCCCCAGTTGACGCGAGAGATTGTTCGCCGCACCGCTCTCGATCCGGCCCAACCCCGCCAGAGCGGCAACGAGGAAGCGTGATTTACGCTGCGCCTCGCTTTCGTCATCACTGATGAAGCTGTCGAGCGCACCGCTGGAGGCGCGAGTGTTCTGCCCCGGCTGCGCGACAGCCAGCAAAGCCCAACCCAGGCTGCCTTCTGGCGCAACCGATGCCCATCGTACGGCGTTGCGATCCAGACCCGCCGCCAGCATGGATGCGATGATGGCGCCCACATCATCCGACAGGTTTTCAACAACCGGTAGGCGAGCCGCAGCGTATGCAGTCAGCACCTGACGTCCGTAAGCGGGCCGATCACCGCCCCAAAGCGACCGCATGGCCGTGACGCGGGCACCAAGGTCAGCGGCGACATAGGCCTCGCGCAGAGTTCCGGCCCGCTCCCGCGCCGTACTTTCGACGGTGCCGGCAGACCAAAGCTCTGAGTAAAGGTCCACCAGCGCCGCGGAGGAGAGAATGCCTCGGGCCGCGATCCGGTCTGCCGCAGCAACGCGGCTGGCCAGCGGCGCCGCAGGATTCATCAAATCCGCCACCGAGAAACGCTCTGCCTCTTCCCCGTTCAAGCTGGCCGGAAGCTCAACGCCCAACGACCGCGTCAGCGCGAAGCGCCACGGCGTCAGTTCGTTGACGTTGTTCCATTCGATGTTGACGGCGCGACGCCCCTCGCCCGCCGCACCGGCATAGCGTTGGGCCAGTAGCGCATCGATACGAGGAGCCTCTCCGTAATAGAGGATGCGCTGCAGATCGCGTTCTGCCTGACGCGCGCTGCCGCTGTAGGAAGCGCAGATCGCCCGCGCCATTTTCCATTCGCCGTCATCGCGCAGGGTGCCCTTCAACTGGGCCACCGGGCAGATGCCCAGCACGTCGCCGGTCGTCAGATAGGCGTCGAACGCAGCATTCGCGAGATTGGTGTCGTAGTTCGCAGAATCGACGTCCTGCACCAGAGAACGAGCCACCGCAGCTTCGCCCATGCGGTTGAGCAAGGCGGCGCGTAAAGCGGCGAAATCCACCGCCTCCATTCCGACCGGAGCGTCCATGCGGCTGGCCAGTGCGCGGCGCACCAGGATGTGGCCCCAGCGGGAAACCATCGCCCCCTTGTTGGCCACGATCGCCGCGCGCACCAGTTCGGCAGGTTGCTGATCAAGAAGGCCCGCTGGGAAGCCGCCTTCCGCACTGTCGATCACCCCGACCTGCTTCAGCGCACGTCGAGCACCCGGCGGAATGTCGAATTTCGGATTGAGACCGAAAAGATCGTCGAATTCTTCAGGGGTCATCGCCTCCAGCTTTTCAAGACTGGGGAAATTGGCCGGAAGCGTGATCGAGATCGGCGCGCCCGCTTCGCCGTCAGGAATTGCAGGGAGCGGTTGAACTATTGGTACAGCACCCGGCCCCGCAGGTGCAGCAGCAGAACCGGCTGCTGCCGGCCGCTGTGCTGGCGCCGGTGCCGGAGCAGGCCGCGGTGCGGGAGCGGGCGCCGACTGTTCAAAGCTGGGCGGCAGAAGGGATTCGGGCGCCGCGAAGGCAAGCGACGATGTGAGCGCAAAGGCCGCACCAGAAACGAGCCATCCGCGCTTCACTCACCGGTCTCCCGTAATTCGGCAGGCAGATCCACAGGCTGTTCGATCAGGCGCTGTGGCTCACGCCCGCCATCGAACCAGGCAAGTGCCAGAAACAGGACCAGCAGCACCGTAAGCACCCACCGGATCGTCTTGCGGCTTATCGCCACGATCTTGACCAACCTTCCACCGAAACTTGCACGGGCGGTTAGCGCATCTATAGCGCTTGCCGCAATGACCATCGACACGCACTCCTCCCTGACCGACGGTGACATCCGGGCAATAGCCGCCCGGATTGATCGGCCGCTGGTGCTGGTCGGAATGATGGGTGTGGGCAAGTCGACCGTGGGCCGCAAGCTGGCCCAACTGCTCGCCCTGCCCTTCGCGGACGCTGACGACGAGATCGAAAAAGCCGCGCAGATGAGCGTGAGCGAGATCTTCGCTAGCTTTGGCGAAGCGTATTTCCGGGACGGAGAGCGACGGGTAATCGCGCGATTGCTGGAAGGCGGCCCTAAAGTGCTGGCAACCGGCGGCGGCGCATTTGTGCAACCCGATACGCGCGCGCTGATTCTGCAGCGTGGAATCGCGATCTGGCTCGACAGCGACGTGAAAACGCTGGTCGACCGCGTCGGGCGCAAGGACACTCGCCCGCTCCTGCGTGGTGGCGATCCAGAAGAACTCATCACGCGCCTGAAGGCAGAGCGGGAACCCGCCTATGCCGAAGCGCCGATCAAGGTAATGAGCGATTCCGGCCCGCAGAGCGAAGCCGTCATCCGCATTTTGCAGGCAATCAATACATGGCAATGATCCCCGTTGAACTGGCTGGCCGCGCATATGAAGTGCGCGTTGGCAGCGGCCTGCTGGCAGACCTTCCGGCGCAATGCGGAAAGCTGCTGCGCAAGAAGTGCGTGCCGATCGTGACCGATGCGAACGTTGCTGCACACTGGCGGGCGACAGTCGATGCGGCGCTGACCGGTGCAGGGTTCGAGCCGCGTTGGCTGGTCCTTGACCCCGGCGAAGGGGCCAAGTCGTGGGCGGTCCTCGAACGATTGATGGACTGGCTACTGGCCGAAGAGGTTGAACGCGGCGATCATATACTGGCGCTGGGCGGCGGTGTGATCGGCGACCTGACGGGCTTTGCAGCCTCGATCCTCAAGCGTGGATGCGGTTTCATTCAGCTGCCGACGTCGCTGCTCGCGCAAGTTGACAGCAGCGTCGGGGGTAAGACTGCCATCAATGTCGCGGCGGGGAAAAACCTCATCGGCGCCTTCCATCAGCCCGGCCTGGTGCTGGCCGATCTGGGATCGCTGACCACTCTTCCGCAGCGCGAAATGGGCGCTGGGTACGCGGAAATCATCAAGTACGGCATTCTGGGTGATGCTGACTTCTTTGACTGGTGTGAGCAGAACGGCACCGCAGTCGTGACCGGCGATGCAGATGCCCTTGAATATGCCGTCACCGAAAGCGTGAAGGCCAAGGCGCGCATCGTCGCGGAGGATGAGCGCGAAACCACCGGCAAGCGCGCCCTGCTCAATCTGGGCCACACCTTTGGCCACGCCCTGGAGGCGCAGACCGGATTTTCGGACCGCCTGCTGCATGGTGAGGCCGTAGCGCTCGGCATGGTGCTGGCCGCGCGTTATTCGGCCCGGCGTGGCTATATAACTAATGCCGATGCCGCGCGCGTGACCGCCGCGATTGTGGCGGTTGGCCTTCCGGGGGAAATTTCGGAACTCGGCCTCAACTGCCCGGGAAGCACGCTGGCCTCGCATATGCTGCACGACAAGAAGATGGATGCCGGCACCCTGCCCTTCGTCCTGCTTCGTGGTATCGGGGATGCGTTCCTCGACCGCGAGGTGGCGATGGACGATATCGCCGCGTTCCTCGATCAGGAGCTTCAGGCCCGCTGAGCGCGGTCCATCGTTTGGCTTTCCAAGATAGAGGACAAGCGCCGCAGAGCGCGCTAATCAGTCGTGCCCCGGAACCAATCGAGGTCGGACATGACGGTAGCTGAAGCGACACCCGAGCTCGACACAGACGACCTGCGCGACCGCGCGGATCGCGCCTTCCTCGGCCATCCAAAGGGCCTTGGCTATCTGGCTTTTGTCGAGGGCTGCGAACGCTTCTCGTACTACTCCATGCAGACACTGCTCGTGCTCTACATGGTCAACTACCTGCTGCCCGAACGGTTCGACGCGGTCGGCGGGCTCCGCTGGTTGCAGGAATGGCGTTACGGGGGAGCGGAGGGGCAGGTCCTCGCTTCGGCCATCTTCGGCGACTATTCCTCGCTGGTATATCTAACGCCAATTCTGGGAGGGCTGCTGGCGGACCGCTGGATGGGTCGCCGCGCGGCACTGATCGCTGGCGGCGTGATCATGTCGCTCGGCCATTTCCTGATGGCTTTTGAAGGGACGTTCCTGCTGGCCCTGCTGACGCTGATCGTGGGCGTGGGCTTGTTCAAGGGTAATATCGCCAGCCAGGTGGGCGAACTTTACAAAGACGGCGATTTGCGCCGGGCGATGGCGTTCCAGATATTCTATATAGCCATCAACGTATCCGTGATCGCCGCTCCGCTGCTTTCGGGCACTTTGGGCGAGGACGTGGGCTGGCATTACGGCTTCGGCTGTGCGGGCGTCGTCATGGTCATTGGGCTGATCGCCTATCTAAAGGCCACGCCTTGGCTTCCGGCAGACAACCGGCCGTCCAAGTCGGCAGCGTCCTCCGCGCGCGAAAAACTGACGAACAACGACTGGAAGCGGATTGCGGCGGTGGTGGTGCTGGTCCCTGTGATGGCGGTATCGCTTCTCACCAACCAACAGATCTTCAACGCCTACCTCGTATGGGCGGACCAGCAGTTCCAACTCACCTTCTTCGGCCGGACCCTGCCAACGAGTTGGATGATAACCATCGACGCCACGCTGAGCTTTTCCATGCTCGTCGCCGTCGCCGCGTTCTGGAAATGGCGCGCGGATCGGACTGGTCGGGAACCGGACGAACTCGGCAAGATGATCATCGGCAGCTTCTTCACCATCGCGGGCGGCCTGTGCCTGGTTATCGCTGCAGCAACGCAAGGGTCGGAAAAGATCGGCCTGTTCTGGCCCGTGATGTTCCACCTCATGAACTCGATCGGGTTCAGCCACATCTTGCCCGTCAGTCTGGCGCTGTTCACGAGGCTGGCCCCACGCCAGATCAACGCGACCATCATCGGCATCTATTATCTGGCCTTCTTCTTGGCCAACCAGATCGTGGGCCAAGTGGGGGGATGGTATTCGAGCTGGGACACGGTGAGTTTCTGGCTTTTCCACGTCGCGACGGCTGTAGTCGGCCTCATCGCCTTCGCGGCTTTCAAGATGTTTCTGGCCAGGCGATTGATGGGTGATGGCAGCCCAGCAGGCGCCCCTACTCAATAAGCTCTCGCGTCAGATTGTCCGCACCGGGTTGCATCATCGCGCCCCCGATGCTAGGCGCGCGCCAGCTTCAGCCGGGGTACCTTTGGGTGCCCCTCGGGCAGGCGCAAAATTCCGTTCATCGGCCCAAAAAGGACTTTTCGCGCGTGGATGTTTCCGCCGGTATTCAGGCAAGCCTAGCGGGGCGTTACGCCTCCGCTCTGTTCGACCTTGCAAGCGAGTCCAAGCCCAAGGCGGGCAGCGTGACCGTGGTCGAATCCGATCTCGACAAGTTGAGCCAGGCGCTCAGCGAATCGGGAGAGCTTGCTGCGCTGATCCGCAATCCCGAAGTGAGTCGCACCGCGCTTGGCCGCGTTCTGGCTGGAATTGGCGAGGCCCTTGGCCTTTCCACCCTAACCCGCAACTTCCTCGGCGTACTCGCCCGGAACCGCCGCGCAAATGAGCTGCCGGCCGTGATCCGCGCCTTCCACGCCATCGCCGCTGCACAGCGCGGCGAAGTGAGCGCCGAAGTGGCCAGCGCCCATCCGCTCACCGACGAACAACTGTCCGCGCTCGAACAGAAGCTCCGCGCCCGTGAAGGACGCACCGTCAAGCTGAAGAGCCGCGTCGACCCCGACCTCCTCGGCGGCCTTGTGGTCACCGTCGGCTCCAAGCGGATCGACGGCTCGATCCGCACCCGTCTCAACTCTCTCGCCCAGGCGATGAAAGGCTAGTAATGGAAATCCGCGCCGCAGAAATCTCGAAGGTCATCAAGGACCAGATCGCCAACTTCGGCACCGAAGCGGAAGTTAGCGAAGTCGGCACCGTGCTCTCGGTGGGTGACGGTATCGCTCGCATCCACGGCCTCGACAACGTCCAGGCCGGTGAGATGGTGGAATTCGCCAACGGCATTCAGGGCATGGCTCTGAACCTCGAAGCCGACAACGTCGGTGTCGTGATCTTCGGCTCGGACGCCGAGATCAAGGAAGGCGACAGCGTAAAGCGCACCGGCACCATCGTGGACGTTCCGGTGGGCAAGGGCCTGCTGGGCCGCGTGGTCGACGCTCTGGGCAACCCGATCGACGGCAAGGGCCCGATCGTTGCTGACAAGCGCATGCGCGTTGAAGTGAAGGCTCCGGGCATCATCCCGCGGAAGTCGGTGCACGAACCCGTGCAGACCGGCCTCAAGGCTCTCGACGCTCTGGTTCCGATCGGTCGTGGCCAGCGCGAGCTGATCATTGGTGACCGTCAGACCGGCAAGACCGCCGTCGCCATCGACACCTTCATCAACCAGAAGGAAGCGAACCAGGGCAACGACGAAGGCAAGAAGCTCTACTGCATCTACGTCGCCGTGGGTCAGAAGCGCTCCACCGTTGCGCAGATCGTTCGCCAGCTCGAAGAAAACGGCGCGATGGAATACTCCATCGTTGTGGCCGCGACCGCTTCGGAGCCCGCTCCGCTTCAGTACCTCGCGCCCTACACCGGCTGCGCGATGGGTGAATTCTTCCGCGACAACGGCATGCACGCCGTGATCGTGTATGACGACCTTTCCAAGCAGGCCGTCGCTTACCGTCAGATGTCGCTGCTGCTGCGTCGTCCTCCGGGCCGCGAAGCTTACCCGGGCGACGTGTTCTATCTCCACAGCCGCCTGCTGGAACGCGCTGCGAAGATGAATGACGAGAACGGCTCCGGCTCGCTGACCGCTCTTCCCGTCATCGAAACGCAGGCTGGCGACGTGTCGGCCTACATTCCGACCAACGTGATTTCGATCACCGACGGCCAGATCTTCCTCGAAACCAACCTGTTCTATCAGGGCATCCGTCCGGCGATTAACGTCGGTCTGTCGGTCAGCCGCGTCGGCGGTGCCGCTCAGACGAAGGCGATGAAGAAGGTCTCCGGCTCCATTAAGCTCGAGCTGGCGCAGTATCGCGAAATGGCCGCGTTCGCCCAGTTCGGTTCGGACCTCGACGCTTCGACGCAGCGCCTGCTCAACCGCGGTGCACGTCTGACGGAACTGCTGAAGCAGGCCCAGTTCAGCCCGATGCCGTTCGAAGAACAGGTCGTCTCGATCTTCGCCGGCACCAACGGTTACCTGGATTCGATCCCGGTTGATCGCGTGACGGAATACGAAGCAGCGATGCTGGCCTATATCCGCGCCGAACATGCCGCAGTGCTGACCGAGATCCGCGAAACCCGCGCGTTCGAGGATGGCACGAAGGAAAAGACCGTGAAAGCGCTCGACACCTTCGCCAAGCAATTCGCGTAATCTAGGGAAGCCCAGTGGCCTCGCTCAAGGAACTCAAGGGCCGGATCAACTCGGTCAAATCGACCCAGAAGATCACCAAGGCCAAGCAGATGGTCGCGGCGGCGAAGCTGCGCAAGGCGCAGGCCGCGGCCGAAGCCGCGCGCCCTTACGCCGCGCGGCTCGCTGCGGTCATGGCAAGCCTCGCCTCCAAGGTTGGGGACAGCGACAGCGCCCCCAAGCTGATGGCTGGCACCGGCAAGAACCAGAAGCATCTGCTGGTCGTCGCCAACAGCGACAAGGGTCTGGCCGGCGCTTTCAACTCCAACATCGTGCGCGCCGCGCTCGCCAAGGCGAGCGAGCTCAAGGCTCAGGGCAAGGACATTGAGTTCTACTTGGTCGGACGGAAGGGGCGCGCCCCGATCCGCCGCGCATGGCCGAACAACGTGGGTCACACGTTCGACACCACCGAAGTGCGTGAACCCGGCTTTGCCGAGGCAGAACGCATTGCGGACGAACTGGTGGAGCTGTTCGAGGCCGGCAAGTTCGACGTGGCACACCTGTTCTACAGCAAGTTCAAGTCGGCCCTGACGCAAGAGCCGACCTGCCTGCAGATCATCCCTGTGCCCGCCCCGGTGAACGCACAGACCAGTGACGCTGCCGTTGAATATGAGCCTGACGAGGAAGAAATCCTCGCCGAGCTTCTGCCCCGCTATCTCAAGACGCAGCTTTTCGGCGCGCTGCTTGAGAACCAGGCTGGCGAACAGGGCGCATCGATGACCGCGATGGACAACGCCACGCGCAACGCGGGCGACCTGATCAACAAGCTCACCATCCAGTATAACCGCAGCCGTCAGGCCGCGATCACCACCGAACTGATCGAAATCATCGCGGGCGCTGAAGCGCTCTAAGCACGTTTAATCGAGGAAACGAAAATGGCCACCGCCGCCAAGTCCAAGAGCAAGCCCAACGTGACCGCCACGGGCACGATCGCCCAGGTCATCGGCGCCGTCGTCGACGTCGCATTCGATGGCGAACTGCCGGCGATCCTGACCGCACTGGAAACCGACAACAACGGCAACCGCCTTGTTCTCGAAGTTGCCCAGCACCTCGGCGAAAACACCGTCCGCACTATCGCGATGGACGCCACGGAAGGCCTGACCCGCGGACAGCCCGTGACCAGCACCGGCGCGCAGATCTCCGTGCCCGTCGGCCCGAAGACGCTGGGACGCATCGTCAACGTGATCGGTGAGCCGATCGACGAACGTGGCCCGGTTAACGCCGAGCAGACCGCTCCGATTCACGCAGAGGCACCGCTGTTCGTCGACCAGTCGACCGAAGCAGCCATTCTGGTCACCGGCATCAAGGTTATCGACCTGCTCGCGCCTTACGCAAAGGGCGGCAAGATCGGCCTGTTCGGCGGCGCCGGCGTGGGCAAGACGGTTCTGATTCAGGAACTGATCAACAATATCGCAAAGGGTCACGGCGGCGTGTCCGTGTTCGCCGGCGTGGGTGAACGTACCCGCGAAGGTAACGACCTTTACCACGAGTTCCTCGACGCCGGCGTTATCGCCAAGGACGCCGACGGCAACCCGACCAGCGAAGGTTCCAAGGTGGCCCTGGTGTTCGGCCAGATGAACGAGCCGCCGGGCGCCCGTGCTCGCGTTGCTCTGTCGGGTCTGACCATGGCAGAATACTTCCGTGACCAGGAAGGTCAGGACGTTCTGTTCTTCGTCGACAACATCTTCCGCTTCACGCAGGCGGGTTCGGAAGTGTCGGCTCTGCTGGGCCGTATTCCTTCGGCCGTGGGCTATCAGCCGACCCTGTCGACCGACATGGGCCAGCTTCAGGAACGCATTACCTCCACCACCAAGGGTTCGATCACCTCGGTGCAGGCGATCTACGTTCCCGCGGACGACCTTACCGACCCGGCTCCGGCCACCTCGTTCGCCCACTTGGACGCAACAACCACGCTGAACCGTGCGATCTCCGAACTGGGTATCTACCCGGCCGTTGACCCGCTCGACTCGACCAGCCGCGTTCTGACCCCGGCCGTTGTCGGCCAGGAGCACTACGAAACGGCTCGCCGCGTTCAGGAAACGCTGCAGAAGTACAAGTCGCTTCAGGACATCATCGCCATTCTGGACATGGACGAGCTTTCCGAAGAGGATAAGCTGACCGTCGCCCGTGCGCGTAAGATCCAGCGCTTCCTCAGCCAGCCGTTCCACGTGGCGGAAGTGTTCACCAACATCCCGGGCAAGTTCGTGCAGGTGGAAGACACCGTGAAGAGCTTCAAGGCCGTGGTGGATGGCGAATACGACCACCTGCCGGAAGCAGCCTTCTACATGGTTGGCGGCATCGAAGAAGCGGTCGAAAAGGCCAAGAAGCTGGCCGAGGGCGCCTAAGAAAATGGCACTGCACTTCGAACTCGTCACCCCAGCCCGCCTCGTGCGGTCCGAGGACGTCTACATGGTGGTCGTCCCCGGTACCGAGGGCGAGTTCGGCGTGCTGGAAGGCCACGCGCCCTTCATGTCGACGGTGCGCGACGGTGCGGTGCAGATCTACCGCACCGAAGGCGCCGCACCGGAAAGCATTGAGGTACGCGGTGGCTTCGCGGAAGTGAGCGACACCGGCCTCACCGTTCTGGCGGAACACGTCGAGGACTAAGCTCTCCCCGCAGTTTCGCGCCTAAGTGGCCGGGTCGTCGATGGACGGTCCGGCCACTTTGCTTTTGGCCCGCAGGAAAATCCACGGCACCTGCGTAGGGTCAAACCGATTGCGGTAGTTCCGGTCGGCGAACGGCGGGATGTGATCACCCACGATCAGGACATCAACCGGCGGCAGATCAGGGTCCATTGCCATGGCGTCGATGGCATTCGCGAGTTGATGGTGCAGCAGGAACATGCGGCAAAGCTGCGGTACTTCCGCCCGCCACTTCTCACTACCGAGTTCGCACCGATCGGTGCCCAACTGACGGTCGGCGATTACCGGCAGGTGTGTGTTCAGCGTCAGCCAGTAGATCAGCTGCGGCTGGGACGCCTCTTTCAGCCGTTCCGCCAGCAGCGCCGGAATGTCGCGATCGCAGGCGCCGGGAAACAAGCCGCCGCATAGAGGCACGCCCTTCGCCAGCAGCTCGGATTTGAATTCGGTCTGCTGGAACCCGATCAGCGGATACCACGTGGTTCGGTCGAAGAAGCTCCCATCAAAGGGGTGTATGGCGGACGTCTCGTAGCCGGCCGAACGATAGGTCTTAGGCATGCAGTCAGTGCGCGCAAAGTCGAAGCGGAAATACTCGCCCCAGATGCCACACAGTTCCCTCAGTTCCGCATTGGTCGTCGAACCATAATAAGGCACCGCACCCCGGCTGACCTCGTACCGGCCCCTCCAATGCTCGCGATCCCAGTCCTCGTCGAACAGCGCCTTCTCTTGCGGTCCGGTCGGCAAGCCTAGCCCTTCCACCAGCACCAACACAACGTGTCGATGTTCCTTCGGCGGGGCCAACAGGTTCGCCTGCCGCGTGGCCGACGAAAACGGGTCGCCAGCCGCTGGCCGGGCGCTGTACGACGAGCTTGTAGAGGCAGCGATGGCCTGATCAAGTTGCGCGATGCCCAGGATCGCGACCAGCGCGACCGCTGCAGATCGCAGCGTTCGGGGCTTGGGCACGCTTGGCGCCCTGATCACAGCGTAGGTCGCCGCGGCGAAGACAAGCAGAGAACCCGCAACATAGCCGGGCGACTTCCAGGGCTTAACCTCGCGCAAGAATGCCGGCACCACCGACACGTTCAGCGGGCTGATGTTGAACATCAGGCACAAGTACCAGGCCGAAGTTCCGCAAATGATCAGGAACAAGGCCAGCCGCTGAGCTGCATTCGACCGGACCATGGAAGCCAAGAGCGCTGCGAGCCCCGACACCAGCAGGGTCGCCTTCATCGGTGGTCCGCCGATGGGCCACATCGCGAAGATGAGGAGGTTTGGCAGGATCAGCCAGTGCAAAATCCATTGCACGGGGATCAGAGTTTTCGCCGATTCCAAACCGCGCACGCCCCGTCTCCCGCTCAGCCACGGAGCTAACCGGATATGGTTAAGTGGCGGTAAAGTGCGGAGACGGCCGCTGCGTATTCACTCACTCACGCGATCGTTCGCTAGCGATTTGTTTACCATGAGTGCGCACAACCCCTGCGAGAGCGCCGGTCTAGGGGGAAACTAAGTTCAATGGCATCCACTGCGCGCCTCTCGCAGCCTGTAGGGCGTACGCAGGCGTCATTTAACTGGATCGTACTGGCCGTTTTTGTGCTGGTCGCGCTGGTGACCCGCGCAACCTGGTTCGGTGATCCGGTCGCCGATTTTGACGAACAGATTTATTCCCTCATCGGCTGGCGGATGACGCAGGGCGATGTTCCCTTTGTCGACCTATGGGACCGCAAGCCGTTCGGGCTGTTCCTGATCTTTGCCGCATCGCACGCGATATTTGGTCCCGGACCGATCGCCTACCAGGCGGTTGCGTTCCTGTTCGGGTTGGGTGGCGCCTGGCTGGTGTATCTATTGTCCTTGCGACTGGTGGACCGGGTTTCAGCGACAGTAGCGGGTTCGCTCTACCTGATGCTGTTGGCTGCCTACGGCAGCTATTCCGGCCAAACCGAGGTGTTTCACGCCCCGCTCATGCTGCTCACAGCATGGTTGGTGATCGACTGGCGACGCGACGACGCGGTTCGACGAGCGCTTCTGGCCATGCTCGTTGCCGGGGCGACGCTGCAGGTGAAATATACCGTTCTGCCCCAATGCGCGTTCTTTGGCGCATACGCGCTGTACGGTCGCTGGCGTATGCAAGCGAGCTTTCGCGAGATAGCCGCCTTGGCCGCTGCGTTCGCCCTCCTCGGTATCCTTCCAACTGCGCTGGTCGCCGCGTGGTTTGCCGCGCAAGGCCAGTTCGACGCCTTCTGGTTCGCCAACTTCATCAGCTTTTTCAGCCGTGAACCAAGCGAGTTCGGTCGTTTCTGGCCCGGTCACATCAAGGGCGCCCTACCCATTGCCACCATCGCGGTTGTAGGCATTTACAGCGCCCTGCGCCTCAATCCTCCGCGAGACTGGCGCGTTTACGCCTTCTTCCTTGGCTGGGCGCTGGCAGCGTTCGCTTCGGTCATGCTGCCATCCACGATATATCTGTACTACTACGGCGCTCTGGCAGCGCCTGCCTTACTTGTCGCACTGCCGCTGATCGACCGTAGTTCACCCGCGAAATGGTTTCCGGCAGCCCTCCTGATGGTCAGCCTGCTGGTCATCATCAACCCGCCTGAGCGGTACTCGCACGCTGCGAGTGAACGGATGGCGGAGAAGCGTCTCTCTGACGCGATCAGGCCCTTCGTGTCGTCCGGGCGCGAATGCCTATACGTATTTGACGGCCCAACCGCCCTCTACCGTACGACGGAAAGCTGCCTGCCCACGCGGTTCATCTACCCCGACCATCTGAACAACGCCCTTGAACGCAACGCGCTGGGCGTGTCGCAAGTGGCGGAGGTTCGCCGAATACTCCTCACCCGTCCCGCCGTCATCGTGACCGCCAGCCACCCGGTCACCCCGCAATGTCAGGAATGTCTGGTACTTGTCCGAAACACGGCGCGGGCTAGCTATCGTCCGCTCATCACTATCACCCAGTACGATCGCACCATTACGGCATGGGTCCGCCGGGACATTCACCCGACCGCAAACGTTCACTAGGCCTTCGCAGGAGCGGGATCTCGACCCGCCCACCACAGGTATAAACCCGCACCAATGATAATCGCCGCACCGGCGATCGCCGTCAGGTCGGGCCAGTCGCCGAAGAAGAGCGCACCCAACGCAACCGCCATGAGCAATTGACCATACGTCATGGGCGCCACGGTCCCCGCGCCGGCCTTTACCGTTCCCATGAAGATCAACCACTGGGCGAGCGTCGCAGTGACGCCGATCAGTGCGCACCGTGCCCACACGGACCAGTCAGGCCATTGAACCACGAAGGCTTCGACACCCGTCAGGTGCGTCGCCACGGTGGCAACCAGCAGGAACAGCATCGCAGTGACAGACATATAGTACTGCATGGCGAGTATCGTGGCGCGGCCCGTCGCCTTGCGGTTGGCGATGATGGTTACAGCCATGCCCGATGCGCCAACCAGCGGTAACAGCACCCCCCAGCCCGCTGTCGCGAAATTCGGGCGCAACACCAGGAACACCCCCACAAAGGCCACGAGCGTCGCGATCCATGTAGACAGCTTGGCACGCTCTCCCAGAAAGATCGCGGCCAGGACGGCGGTGATCATCGGCTGCGTAAAAGCGACGGTCGTCGCCTCTGACAACGGCATGATCCACACGGCGAAAAACATCCCGAGCGCCGAAACGCTGATCGCCAGGCCACGCACCCATTGCAACGAATCCCGCGGCAGACTGAGCGAGGCTTTGCCTTCGTATTTGAGCAAAAGGACCGCCAGCAGAACCGTCCCCACGGCATAGCGCGTCGCTGCCATAGCGGGAGCCGTCCACTCGCCCGTCATTCCCTTCACAATCGCGTCACCGATGGAGAGTGTGCAAAATCCGGCCAACGCATAAAGCAGGCCCGCGCGGTCGGATTGGTGCATCAGGAACTCTTGATCACGGAAGGAGCTTGCTTCCGTAGGTGCGCGCGCGCGTTCTAACAATGGTGTGGCACCACGCTAGATAAAGCAGCGCTACACCGGGGCAGGCTTATCGCTGCTACCGCCTTCAACCAGTGCGACGATCATCAGGACGAGCGTGATGCCGATGGTGAACGGGTAGAACATGATGCCGTCGATCGTGGCGTAGCAGAACATGCAGATGGCTCCGAATAGCGCTGTCCGACCAGCCACCGTCGCCTGTCGCCGGGTTTTGAGAACCGCGATCAGCCATAGGGCCAGCAAAACGAGAAACGCGGCACCCCCAATGAGGCCCCAGTCGAAAATCACCTGAAGGACGAAATCGTGTGGATGCCTCAGGAAATTACCAGCTCGCGGACTAACATACTGAAACTGTTCTCCCCCGTGGCCAAAGACAGGGCGCTCCCCGATCATCCTAACCGCGTCCTGCCACAGCTCGGTTCGGCCGCTGCTGAATTCAGCAGTATCGCGCCACCCAAAGATGAACCGGCGGAGCGCATTGAATACCCCTTCCTTAGGGCTTGGGGTCACGACTGAAAGCGCAGTTCCCGCCAGCGTGGCCGCTCCGCAGCGAACCGAAAATGCCAATCGCCGGAATTCCGGAAACAGGAATGCCGCTACAGCCAAGCCACCAATCAGGCCTACGAACGGTCCCCTCGAACCGAACCAGAGACTGAGCGCGGTGTTCAATGCCAAGAGCAACATCGAGATACGCGGGACGTCGGGAGCGGTAGCAAGGCGGGCCGCGCAAAGCATCATCGCCGGAGCGAAGAAATACCCGCTGTGTCGGAGGTTCGAGAAGCCGGGCACGTCCGGCTCGAACTTATAGTCGCCCGAGATCCCGATCGAATAGATCGCCATCATCGAAATCAACCCGGCGGCCGCCGAAGCCCATCGCAAGAACGAACCTGTCGAAGGTTTGCGCAAGTTGAGTCCTGTCTTGAGTGGCCAAGTGCCAAACGGCGAGCGCGAATATTCCATGGAGCGACCATATTGTAGCGCTCCGGATGGCCGTGGCCGAGAAGGCGGCACCCAGAGTTGAAATCAACACCGCCACTACCGAGACCACAGCAAAGGCCTGCGCTGTCCGCGGGAGAGCACGCACGCTGGGAACCAAGCTAAACCCTGATTGCGAGGCGACCATGATGATCGCAGCTTCGACGATCCAGAAGGAGAACCAGAGGAAGCCCTCCGCCACTTGGAACTGGGGCATCACATGCGACGGTGGAACCAGCAGCAGAACTCGCAGCACCGGGTAAAGCGCTATAAGAAGCAGCCAGTTGTCGCGGATGAATGCACTCGCAACAGGCAGGCGCGCCTTGGGGGCAGTGCCTTCAGATCGAGTTGCAGCCCCCACTGTCATGCGGGTGGCAGTATCTGGGCTTGGTTAATTCCGATTTAAGCGAGCAAATCCGCTTCCACCGTCAAAACCGTGGTTAGGAAAGCGTCAACGGTTGCGCTGTAATCAGCGAGGCACAGTTTAGTGGACTGGCCAAAAACTTCGTCCGCAGAATGCAGATCAAGGATGCAAGATGAGCGCTTTCGGACGCAAAAACGGGATCGGCGGTATGAGCCCCGGAGCCCGGCCGAGCTTCGGCGTCGCAAAGCCGATGAAGGGCCCTGCATCCCCCGCACGTGAACCGGCCTCCCCCTCAGGTGGCGACCAGTTCCCGCCACTGCCCCAGGGCGGTGCTGACAGCGCCCCCAACGGCATGGGCCGTAACGGCGATGCAATGGCCCGTCTGGCCGATCGCGCCAGCGCCACAACTGAAGCCAACTCCGAAATCGGAGGCTTCGAGGCCTCCGTTCACAAGATCAAGGAACAGGTGCTTCCGCGCCTGTTGGAGCGCGTCGACCCTGAAGCAGCGGCGACCCTCAGCAAGGAAGAGCTGAGCGAAGAGTTCCGCCCGATCATCATGGAAGTGCTGACCGAGCTTAAGGTCACCCTTAACCGCCGCGAACAGTTCGCGCTGGAAAAGGTTCTGATCGACGAGTTGCTCGGCTTCGGCCCCTTGGAAGAACTGCTTGGCGACCCGGACGTGTCCGACATCATGGTCAACGGGCCGAACCAGACCTACATCGAAAAGAAGGGCAAGCTTCAGCTCGCCCCGATCCAGTTCCGGGACGAATCGCACCTTTTCCAGATTGCCCAGCGCATCGTGAACCAGGTCGGCCGCCGCGTCGATCAGACCACGCCGCTGGCCGACGCGCGCCTGAAAGACGGCAGCCGCGTTAACGTGATCGTTCCGCCGCTGTCACTTCGCGGCACCGCAATCTCGATTCGTAAGTTCTCCGAGAAGCCGATCACCATCGACATGCTCCGCGACTTCGGTTCGATGAGCGACAAGATGGCCACCGCCCTGAAAATCGCGGGTGCGTGCCGGATGAACGTCGTGATTTCAGGTGGTACCGGCTCCGGTAAGACCACCATGCTCAACGCCCTGTCGAAAATGATCGACCCGGGCGAGCGCGTGCTGACCATCGAAGACGCGGCCGAACTCCGCCTGCAACAGCCACACTGGCTGCCGCTGGAAACACGTCCGCCCAACCTGGAAGGTCAGGGCGCGATCACCATCGGCGATCTGGTGAAGAACGCGCTGCGTATGCGCCCTGACCGGATCATCTTGGGCGAAATCCGTGGCGCTGAGTGTTTCGACCTTCTGGCGGCCATGAACACCGGCCACGACGGATCAATGTGTACGCTCCACGCCAACAGCCCGCGCGAATGCCTTGGCCGTATGGAAAACATGATCCTGATGGGCGACATCAAGATCCCGAAGGAAGCCATCAGCCGTCAGATCGCGGAATCCGTGGACCTGATCGTGCAGGTGAAGCGTCTGCGCGATGGTTCGCGTCGCACGACCAACATCACCGAAGTGATCGGCATGGAAGGCGACGTGATCGTCACCCAGGAACTGTTCAACTTCGAATACCTGGACGAGACGGACGACGGCAAGATTCTGGGCGAGTTCCGCTCGTCCGGTCTGCGCCCCTACACGCTCGAAAAAGCACGCCAGTTCGGGTTCGACCAGGCCTATCTGGAGGCGTGCCTCTAAGCTGCTTGGTCTAGCCGCGTATCCAACCCATCGCGGCCATTATCAGCAGCAGCAGCCCGACGAAGAACGTCGCTACTGAAAGCGTGCCCCACGGCATCCAGCCGACGGCGTCGATTGACCTGCGTCGACGTCGGCGCCGCTCACCCATCAAGGCGCCGAGTGACAGCAGGACCAGCGCCAATCCGCCCATCCCGATCAATGTGGCATCGCTCGCGAATATCAAGAATTCCGGCTCGTGCATGGCCGCGCATATGGGCAACGCCTTGCACCGCGACAATACTGCGGTGCTGACTTCAGCGCTGACTGCGGGTTGATCGGCCCCCACAGGCTCCTATGGGGACCGCATGAAGGCAGACGCCACCCGTTACCGTCCATCGCTTGCCCTGCTGATCCGCCTCGGTGCCATCGCCGCACTGGCGACGATGTCGGCCCTGATAAAGCTCGCATCCGAACATGGGATCCACCTGCTGGAGATCATGTTCTGGCGTCAGTTCATCACTCTGCCCATCGCATTGGCATGGGTAATGGCGACAACCGGGATTGGCGCGCTGGCAACGAAGAGGCCGGGCACCCACCTGATCCGGGGTATCTACGGCTCAATTGGCATGGTGCTGAACTTCGGTGCGGTGATCCTGCTGCCACTGGCGGAGGCCACTACGATGGGCTTCACGGCGCCGATTTTCGCGGTGATTCTTTCCACTCTGCTGCTGAAGGAGAAAGTGGGCATCTGGCGCTGGTCAGCCGTACTGCTAGGCTTCGTCGGGATCGTCGTGATCGCCCAGCCGGGCGGCGGGCACATACCCCTGTTCGGAGCGCTGGTAGGCCTCGGTGGTGCCTTCATGGTCGCGCTGATTTCGATCCAAATCGCTGACCTCAACCGGACCGAAAAGCCGCTGACGATAGTCTTCTATTTTGCCCTTTTCAGCGCGCCGCTGACCGCACTCGCCCTGCCGTTTGTGGCCACACAGCATAGTGCTGCCGACTGGGCGCTGCTGCTGGGCATCGGCCTGACCGGCGCGCTGGGCCAATTACTTCTGACCGCAGCCCTGCGTTTCGGAGCAGTCGCGAGCGTCATCGTGATGGACTATTCCGCGCTTTTCTGGGCGACGCTTTACGGCTCGCTTCTTTTCGGTGCGCTTCCAAGTACGAGCACCTGGGTGGGCGTGCCGCTGATTGTCTTCGCTGGGCTCATAATTGCGTGGCGCGAGCACCGGCTGACGCGTCCAGCCGCGCGCCCTGTCGCCCCAGCCGAGGGAACGTAAACAGCACCGATAGGTTTTCTTCTCGATCACTCATTCGAGGAGACAGATCGATGGTACGCAAGCTGTTCCTGGCCATAGGGCTCGCCGCGTTCACGCTGACCGCTGCTGCCTGCAACACCGTGAAGGGTGCCGGCAAGGACATCGAGTCCGTCGGGCAAGCAGGCGAAGACGCGCTCTAAGGCCATCCGCATTAGGGTCGCAAGGCGCTCGCCGGATTCGTCCGGCGGGCGCTTCGTCTTATGGCTTCATGAAGCCCCTTCCAGCCGGCGTGACAGTCGCAGCATTCCATCGTTGTCGTGAACGAAACGGCCGCGCGCTTTCTCCATCGCGCATTGCAATGCAGCGGTGGCAACCGTGCGTGCGTCTATCGAACGAAACCCCCGCCGCGAGCCTTGAAGCAAGGCGTCTGTCAGCGGGCTGAGCAGAATGCCAAGCCGCTCCAATACCCGTCGATCGCCCTCCCGCGGGCCGCGGAGAAGGCCGGGCCGCAGGATATCCAGCCGCGAGAAACCGATACGGGTGATCTGCGCCTCCACCTCGGCCTTCACCCGCAGATAGAGCGTTTTTGCGGCCGGGTCCGCGCCCGTCGAAGACACAAGCACGAAGGTCTTCGCCCCGGCTTCACGCGCGGCATGGGCGAGCCCCAGCACCAGATCCTGATCGACTGCGCGGAAAGCAGCCTCATCCGCGCCAGCCTTTCGCCAGGTCGTGCCCAGCGCGCAGATGACAGCATCCGGAGCGATTGTGGCAACGGCGTCACCCCAATGGCCGGTATCGGCGACCAGCATCTCCATTCTGGCGCCTGCGGGCATGGGAGCTTCGCGGCGGCTTAGTGCGATCAGGCGCAGAGATGGTCGCCCGACTGCGGCTTCCATGACCCGTTGTCCCACAAGACCTGTCGCCCCGGCCAACATGATGCGGCGATCCGGCGCCTTTCGCTCAGACATTCGACAGCCCCTTGGGCGTCTCGCGAAATATCTGGCGGTAGCGCTCTATGGCGTAGCGGTCAGTCATGCCGGCGATGAAGTCGGCGATGTGGCGGCTGCGCCCCGGCTCCGCGTCAGGCAGCGTTGCGGCCCACCCCTCAGGCAGCAGGTCGGGTTGCTGGTGATAGGCGGCATAGAGCTTGGCGACCACGTGGCGGGCGCGCTCCGCAGTCACCTTCTGCTCGTCGTGGTAATAGAGGTTGCGGTACAGGAACGCCTTAAGCTCCCGTTCGTGCGTGGCCATTTTCGGCGAGAAAGCCGCCAGCGCGCGCCCTGCCCCGCGAACGTCATCAATAGAGTTGATGTCGGACAGATTGGCCCGAGTGGTATTCAACAGATCGTTGACCATGATGCCGATCTGTTCGCGCACCAGTTCGCGCAGCAGTGTTTCTTGATGAGCGCCGGGGAAGCGACGCTCTACTCCGCGCCAGGTATCAGCAACGAAATCCAGTGCGAGCAACTGGTCGATCTGCAAGAAGCCGGACCGCAGACCATCGTCGATGTCATGGTTGTCGTAGGCGATATCATCGGCCAGCGCTGCGACTTGCGCCTCAAGGGATGGCCAGCGCTGAAGATCGAGCGGGAACGCCTCGTCCAAGTCCGCCAAGGCCCAGCCAGGCTGTTCGACCGGCCCATTGTGCTTGGCGAGACCTTCCAGCAGTTCCCAGCTTAGATTGAGGCCGCGAAAACCGCAGTACGGGCTGTCCAGGCGCATCAGGGTGCGAAGACATTGGGCGTTGTGGTCAAAACCGCCATGCCGTTCCAACGCGGCGTCAAGCGCCTTCTCTCCCGCATGGCCGAACGGCGGGTGGCCTATATCGTGGGCGAGGCAAAGCGCCTCCGTCAAATCCTCGTCCAGCCCCAGAGCGCGAGCGATCACGCGGCCTATCTGGGCAACTTCCAGGCTGTGCGTCAGGCGGACGCGGAAGTGATCCCCGTCCGGTGCAATGAAAACCTGCGTCTTTCCCGCAAGGCGGCGGAACGCGATGGAATGGATAATCCGGTCGCGATCACGCTGGAACTCTCCGCGCGGACCGCGATTGCCCGGCTCCCCTTGCCTGAATTCTCTTCCGCGCGAGGTTGCGGGATCGGCGGCATAGGGCGCGCGTGACATGCCGCGTGGGCTAGGCGCTGAGAGTTTGGTTTACAACGTGAACGAAATGGGAACCCGGATCAATCGGTGCCCAGTATCCACGCTGCCGCCTTTTCTGCGTGGATGCGGGTGCTGTCGTAGATCGGCAACACGTTGGCATCGACATCCACAATCATCTCAAGTTCCGTGCAGGCAAGCACGATGGCATCCGCGCCGTCCTGCTCCTTTACCGTGATCATCGTCTTGAGGGTCCGCTCGGAATCGCGGGTCACTTTGCCGAACACCAGTTCGTCGTAAATGATCCGGTCCAGCGTCTCGATATTGGCGACATCGGGCGGCAGCAGGTCCACGCCATGCGCCACCAGCCGCCGACGGTAAAAGCTTTCCGTCATCACGTTGCTGGTGCCGAACAAGGCCGCGCGCTTCACGTTGGCGGCGCCCATCCGCTCACCGACGCATTCCGCGATGTGCAGGATCGGGATCGCGACGGCCCCGGCCACCTTGTCATAGACCCGGTGCATCGAATTGGCGCAGATCACGAGTGCGCCCGCGCCCGCAACTTCCAGCCGCTGGGCTGAAGCTATCAAGACATCAGCCGCGCGTTCCCAATCTTCCTCGGTCTTGAGGGCGTAGAGATCGGAGAAGTCGAGGCTTTCGATCAGCAGCGGGGCGCTGGCGTGCGGGTGCGCACGCTGCACGACGCGGTTGATGTATTCGTAGTACGAGCGGGTTGAGGCCCAGCTCATCCCCCCGATCAGCCCCAATTTTCTCAAACGATCAATTCCCTCATGCGCTTCGATCCAAGTGCGGCCCTGACAATGAACGTCAGGTTATCCGCCCAGCGTTAATGCGACAGCGACTTGTTGATCTCTTCGACCATTTTCTTCGCGTCGGACAGCAGCATCATGGTCTGGTCGAGGTAGAAAACGTCGTTGTCCACCCCGGCGTAACCGACACCGCCCATCGACCGCTTGATGAACATCACGGTCTTGGCCTTGTCCACGTCGAACACGGGCATGCCGTAAATCGGGCTGGACTTGTCGGTCTTCGCGGCCGGATTGACCACGTCGTTCGCGCCGATGATGAACGCCACGTCGGCCTGAGCGAACTCGGAGTTGATGTCCTCCAGCTCGAACACCTCGTCATAAGGCACGTTCGCTTCCGCCAGAAGCACGTTCATGTGCCCCGGCATACGGCCCGCGACCGGGTGGATGGCGTACTTCACGTTCACGCCTTCCGCCTTCAGCAGATCGCCCATCTCACGCAGAGCGTGCTGCGCCTGCGCCACGGCCATGCCGTAGCCCGGGATGACGATGACGTTCTCCGCCTGCTTCAGCATGAATGCCGCATCTTCGGCGCTGCCCTGCTTGTAGGGTCGCTGCTCCTTCGCGGCGCCCGAAGCACCCGCGCTGGCGTCAGTACCGAAGCCACCCGCAATGACGCTGATGAAGCTGCGGTTCATCGCCCGGCACATGATGTAGCTCAGGATCGCTCCAGAACTGCCGACGAGCGCGCCGGTAATGATCATCGCGGTGTTCGACAGGGTGAAGCCCATCGCCGCCGCTGCCCATCCGGAATAGCTGTTCAGCATCGACACGACGACCGGCATGTCCGCGCCGCCGATCGGAATGATCAGCAGGAAGCCGATCACGAACGCGAGGCCCACCACGATCCAGAAATCCATCGGCGACTGGCTGTCCCAGAAGCCGAATGTGAAGAAAGCTATCGCTAGCAGGATGCCCAGATTGATCAGGTGCCGTGCGGGCAGCATGATCGGTGATCCGCTCATGTTCCCATTGAGCTTGGCGAAGGCGATGACCGAGCCGGAGAACGTGATCGCACCGATCGCGGCCCCCAGCACCATCTCAATGCGAGCGGCGCCATGAATGGAGCCTGCGGCATCGGCAATGTCGAACGCAATGGGGTCAAAGAAGGCCGCCATGGCCACGACCACCGCCGCCAGACCGACCAAGGAGTGGAACGCTGCAACGAGCTGCGGCATCGCTGTCATCGCGATGCGACGGGCGATTACGAAGCCGATCACACCGCCGACCGCGATCGCGCCGAGGATTTCGGGCAGGCTCGCGATGTCATGGGTGACAAGCGTCGTGACCACGGCAATCAACATACCCGCCATGCCGAAGCGGTTGCCCATACGGCTGCTGACCGGTGAAGACAGACCACGCAGCGCGAGGATGAAGAGAACACCCGATACGAGGTAGGCGAACGCCACCCACGGGTTAACGACCGCGTAAGCGGCGACTTCCGGAGCCCCGATCATTACTTGCGGTCCTTCTTCTTATACATCGCCAGCATGCGTTCGGTGACAGCGAAGCCGCCGAGAATGTTGACGCTGGCCAGTACGACACCGGCAAGGCCAAGCCACTTGGCGACGGCATTGCCCGACGCAGCGGCGGCCACCAGGGCACCGACGATAATGACGCTGGAAATAGCGTTGGTCACAGCCATCAGCGGCGTGTGCAGCGCGGGTGTGACTGACCAAACAACGTAATAGCCCACGAAGCAGGCCAATACGAAGATCGACAGAATTGTGATGAAATCCATTGGCTTACCCCTTCAGCCTGTCGTTCACCACTTCGCCGCCCCGCGTGAGCCGGACAGCGTCGCCGATTTCTTCGTCCAACACCGGCTTGCCCTGTTCCTTGTCCCAGAACGCCGAGAGGAAGTTGAAGAGATTTCGCGAATAGAGCGCTGAAGCATCGGCAGCGAGATGCGCGGGCGTGTTCGAATAGCCCATGATCTTCACACCGTGGCGCTCGACCACCTGATCCGCGACGCTGCCTTCGACGTTGCCGCCCTGCGCCACGGCGAGATCGAAGATCACGCTTCCGGGACGCATGGTGGCGATCTGCGCATCGGTGATCAGGCGCGGAGCAGCCCGGCCGGGGATCAACGCCGTAGTGATGACCAGGTCCTGCTTGGCGATATGGCCGGAAACCAGTTCGGCTTGCGCCTTCTGGTACTCCTCGCTCATTTCAGTGGCGTAGCCGCCACTGCCCTCACCCTCGATCCCGGCCACGCTTTCAACGAAGATTGGCTTCGCGCCGAGCGACTGGATCTGTTCCTTGGTCGCGCTGCGCACGTCGGTGGCAGAGACCTGCGCGCCGAGCCTGCGTGCGGTCGCAATCGCCTGCAGGCCTGCAACCCCAACGCCCATCACGAAGACCTTCGCTGCGGAGACAGTGCCCGCGGCGGTCATCATCATCGGAAAGGCCCGGCCATATTCGTCAGCCGCCGCAATCACGGCCTTGTATCCCGACAGGTTCGACTGGCTTGAAAGCACGTCCATGCTCTGCGCGCGGGTGATGCGCGGCATGAACTCCATCGCCAGCGCCTCAAGGCCCGCTGCGGCATAAGCCGAAACGCGCTCACGCTCACCAAACGGATTGAAGGTCGCGGCTACCCACGCACCCGGGGAAGCGCCAGCCAGCAGCGCCGTATCGGGCGCCTGCACGGCCAGGACTATATCCGCGCCGGAAACTACCGCGGCGGCATCTCCCAGTTCGGCCCCAGCTTCCTCAAAAGCGGAATCGGTGACGGCTGCGGCTGCCCCCGCGCCTCGCTCAACGGCGACACTAGCGCCGAGCGCGATGAACTTCCGAACGGTTTCCGGGGTTGCGGCTACGCGTGTTTCCCCATTGGCCCGTTCCCTAAGTACGACGATTCTCATCCCCCCGCGCGATGCCTCAGGAAATCAGGAAGATGACGAACATGACGAGCACGAAAAGCAGCGGCACAGACCACTTGAGCATGCCCACGAATGAGCCGTAGGTGTTCTCATGAGTCTTCATGTCGTTAGCGGATTCCATCTCTCGGATGCTCCAGAATGTTCAGGAAAGGTATCTGCCGGTCGCTCTATCGCCCGAAATCGACACGCTCAAGCCCGTCGGATACAAAAGGGGCGGCATCCTGTCATGTATTTGGCCCATGTATCGCTTAATGGGGTCTTTACCGGATGCGCGCTAAGTCCATGATCCTGCAAGTGAGGTAACCAGGAATGGCCGAGGCCGATCAGCGCCTTTTGATGCTAATTGACGACGAGCCGGCTCAAAGTCGGCTCATCACTGCGCTTGCTGCGCGGGAAGGCTGGCGCACGATCGTAGTTCGCGATTCCGAGGCCGCTATTGCCACCCTGGGCACGCGCCAGGGCATGCAGCTTTCCGCCATCATTCTCGACCAGTGGGTACCCGGCGATCAGGCATGTGAACTGATTCGCGAGCTCAAGGACCGCCGCCCCGCTCTGCCAATCCTGATGCTGACTGCCAGCACCTCCCCACTCCTTGCTGTGGAAGCGATGCGAGCGGGTGCCGCCGACTACCTTGTGAAGCCGGTCTCACCCGACAGCATGATGCAGGCGCTGCGGAACACGACCCGGCAGGAAGCGACGCACGACGAACTGACGCCGCTGACCGAGAAGTTCCACGGAACGCTCGATTTTGACGCCATGATTGGCACCGCGCCGCCGTTCCGTGCTGCTCTGGCAAAGGCCGCCAAGGCTGCCCGCGGACACAGTTCGGTGCTGATTGAAGGCGAGGTCGGCACCGGCAAGGAAATGCTGATCCGGGCGATGCACGCCGCCAGCCCAAGAGCCAAGACTGCGATTCGCACCATCGTTGCTGGCAGCGTGCCAGCCAACAGCATTGAATCCCTGCTGTTCGGGCACGAAAAAGGCGCGTTCCCGGGTGCTTTCGAGCAACAGGTCGGAGCTCTGCAACATTGCGATGGCGGTACGCTGGTCATCGACGAGGTTGATCGCCTCTCCGTCGAATTGCAGGACCGGTTGGCTGAAGCGATGGCGACCCGGCTAGTCCGGCCGGTGGGTGCGGCACACAGCTTCCGGGTGGACGTCCGCGTCATTTCCGCCAGTAATCTTCCGTTGGAGGCGCTTGTCGCCACGGGGCATTTCCGTGCCGAACTGCTCAAGCAGTTGAGCGGTACGGAGATCGTGCTGCCTCCTTTGCGCGAACGCGCGGGCGACATTCCAGCCCTCACTCGCCACTTCCTCGCGCGTATTGGGGAGCAGCCCGGTCTCAGGCAGCTCGGTATCACTGACGGCGCGCTGCAATTGCTTTCGGCCTTCGACTGGCCGGGCAATGTTCGCCAGTTGCAGGCAGTGCTGTTCCGCGCCGCCGTGTTCTGCGACGGCAACGCGCTGACTTACGAGGACTTCCCTCAGTTGAGCCAGATGCTCGGCGACATGGAACTCGACACCCAGCATGCAACGGATGGTGTCGGTGTTCAGCTCTATACTCCGGACGGTAACTTGAGGCCGCTGGAAGAAATCGAAGCCGACGTTATCCGGCTCGCGATCGGTCACTATCGCGGACGCATGACGGAAGTGGCTCGCCGGCTCGGCATCGGACGCTCCACGCTTTATCGCAAGTTGAGCGACCTCGGCATCGAGAGCGCAGCTTAATCCCGGACGCCTAGCCTTTACCATTTTGCGCCGATAAACCGCGTAAATGGGACTGGACTTCAACTTCACGGGGCGCACTGCGCTCATCACCGGCGCGGCTTCTGGCATTGGGGCGGCGTGCGCCCGTTTTCTGGCCGATCACGGCGCGGAACGGCTACTGCTTGTTGATCAGAATGAGAGCGGGTTGGAGGCGCTTAATCTTCCGGGTGCTGTCATCTTCGCGGGTGACGTGGCCGATCCGGCACTCTGGGATGAGGTCGAGGCGCAGGCTGGCGTCATCCACCATGCGATCGCCAACGCGGGAATCGCGGCGGGCGTGGCTATCGCTGACAACAGCTTTGAAGACTGGCGCCGTGTCATGGGCGTGAACCTCGACGGCGCGTTTCTCACACTGCGGACTGCCTTGGGTCTGATGCCGGAGGGCGGATCGGCGGTGCTGACGTCGTCTGTTTCCGGTCTGAAAGCCGAACCGACCACGGCCGCCTATGGGTGTTCCAAGGCAGCGCTTATCCACTTGGCCAAGGTCGCCGCAAAGGAGAACGCCGCGCGCGGCGTCCGCGTCAACGCCATCGCGCCCGGCGGCGTCGACACGCCGATCTGGGACAGCATCCCCTTCTTCCAGAACCTGATGACCGAAACCGGCAGCCGGAACGCGGCGATTGATGCCATGGCCAAGATGGCAACCCCCAGCGGCCGCTATGCCACGGCGGAAGAGATCGCGGCCCAGGTGGGTTTCCTGCTGTCAGACATGGCCCGCAACATCACGGGCACCGTTCTGATCAGCGACGGCGGCTATACCCTCTGAACCGCATTGCAGGCAAAGACCGGAATGCTTTCACGAACAGAATGTCGATCTTCAGGATCATCCCTTCGTGACACGGGCTAAGCCTCTGCCAAGCCGCCAAAATCCGTCAGCGCGGCGTCCCTGAGGCCCCGCCAGACGTTACGGGCCTGCACCGTATCGTAGACGTCATGCACGCGAAGCAGCTGCACGCCTGCCTGCATCCCGATGGTGGCCAGGGCGACGCTGCCGCCAAGCCTCTTGTGCGCCGGTGCCTCATTGCCGAGCGCGCCGATCATGCGCTTGCGGCTGACGCCGAGCAGGACCGGCCGACCGAGAGCATGGAACAGCGGCAGGGCGTTCATGAGGGCGAGGTTTTCGGCCAGTGACTTGCCGAAGCCGAGGCCGGGATCGAGGATGATCCGTTCTTCCGCGATGCCGCCGTCAATGGAGCGGTCGCGAGCTTCGCGCAGAGCGTCGAATACATCGAACACGACGTTGCCGTAAGCCGCGCCCGCGTGGAGATCGTCGCCCGTGCCCGGCGCGTGCATCAGGATTACCGGCACGCCGCTGGCTGCGGCAAACTCGACACTGCGGGGATCATGCCGAAGGGCCGACACGTCGTTGATGATGTGTGCGCCCGCTGCCAGCGCAGCCTCCATTACCGCCGGTCGGCGGGTATCGACGCTGACCGCGGCGCCCATCGCGACGCAGTGTTCCACCGCCGGAACAACGCGCGCGATCTCGTCGCCTTCCCACACTGCCGCCGCGCCGGGGCGCGTGCTTTCACCGCCCACGTCGATGATGGCTGCGCCCGCTTCGTGCATGGACGCCGCGTGCAAGCTCGCCTCTTGCGGATCGTCAAGGAACTTGCCGCCGTCGGAGAAGCTGTCGGGCGTGACGTTCAGGATGCCCATGATCTGCGGCTGATCAAGGCGGATGGTCCGTTCGCCCAGTTGCAGCGGCGGATGCGCTGCGCGCAGGCCAGCCCATTGGGCCTCTGCTTCCGCCCCCAGTTCCGCAGGCAGGCGCGCCAGCACGTCAGCGATCGTATCCGCGGTCGCCAACTCGCGCTGCACCACCACGCCATCGCGTGCGACGGTGACCGCGAACTCGCGCGCATAGGCCATGCCGCCAGCCAGCCGGATCGCGTCGCCACCCGCTGCCTGGGGGCTGTGAACCAGCGTCAGGGGCTGGATGTAGAGACGATCCGTCATGCTAACTCCCGACCGGGGTGTTGACACATGTGACACGGTCCAAGGGCCACTGTCACTTTACGCATCGGCGCTGTCACCTTGCAGTGTCCGCACCGGCGAAACCCGCCGTTTCGCGCGGTGCGCATGACACAAGCCCGGCGGTGTAGGATAGCGAAATATCAGTCCTCGACGGACAGCAGATAGAGCTGGCGCAGGGCGTCGATCGGCTTGACCTCGCCCTCCCTCTCCACGTGCCAGAACGTCCAGCCGTTGCAGCTTGGCGCATCCTGCAGCGTCTTGCCGACACCGTGGATCGAGCCCGTTTCGCTGCCCGACGCAATGGAGCCATCTGCCCGCACCGTCGCGGTCCAGCGGCGCTGCTTGTCGAACAGGACATCGCCCGGTGCGAGAAGCCCAGCCTCTACCAGCGCGCCAAAGGCAACGCGGGGGGCGTTCTTGCGGCTCTGCATGGTTTCCAGCGCGCTTTCGTCCAGCGGCAGGGCCATTTCGATGCGTTCCATCGCCGCTTGACGATAATCGCTCTCACGCTCACAGCCGATCCACTGACGGCCGAGGCGCTTGGCCACGGCGCCCGTGGTGCCGGTCCCGAAGAACGGGTCGAGCACAACGTCGCCCGTTTCTGTGGTCGCCAGCAGCACGCGATAAAGCAGGGCTTCGGGCTTCTGCGTCGGATGGACCTTGGTGCCGCCCTTCTTCAACCGCTCCTGCCCGGAACAGATCGGCAGAACCCAGTCGCTGCGCATCTGAAGTTCGTCATTGAGCGTCTTCATCGCGCGGTAATTGAAGTGATAGCGGGCCTTTTCGCCCATGCTGGCCCAGATCAACGTCTCGTGCGCGTTGGTGAAACGCGTGCCGCGGAAGTTGGGCATGGGGTTGGACTTGCGCCAGACGATGTCGTTGAGCAGCCAGAACCCCAGATCCTGCATCAGCGCACCGACGCGGAAGATGTTGTGATAGCTGCCGATCACCCAGATCGCCCCATCAGGCTTCAGCACGCGGCGCGCCTCAGTCAGCCAGGCACGGGTAAAGCGGTCGTAAGTCTCGAAGCTGTCGAACCGGTCCCAATCGTCGGTGACCGCATCGACATGGCTACCGTCCGGGCGGTTGAGATCGCCGCCAAGCTGCAGGTTGTAGGGCGGATCGGCGAAAATAAGATCGACGGAAGCGGTAGGCAGCGAACGCATCGCCTCCACACAGTCACCCGGCAGAATACGGCCCAGCGGCAGTTCCGGCATGGCTTTGGCGCGCGTTTGCGGCGCGCGGATTTTGGTGACGACACCCATTTGCTGACTTCAATCCCCTGTAGTTATCCACAGGGTGGAGGATGGGGGACTCACTCGTCAAGGCGCAGCTTCTCTGCCGAGTCCCGGGCCGAGCCGTAATCAAGACGGAACGAAAAGAGTCCGCCACATCATGTTGAGTCTCGGGCCATTTGCGGGACTCAACATGTGGCGGTGTTGCCCTGTCGACTCTCTGCACGGATAAATTTTCACGCGCCCGATTTGGCAGGTGCGGCACCCGTCAGAGGATCAGAACAGTTCCATCTGCGCGACCGGCGCGAAACTGCGGCGATGGAGCGGACACGGTCCATGTTCGCGCAGGGCGGCGAGGTGATCGGGGGTGCCGTAGCCCTTGTTCCGTTCCCAGCCGTAGTGGGGATGGTGCTGCGCCGCCGCCAGCATCAGCCGGTCACGGTATTCCTTCGCGAGGATGGACGCGGCGCCAATGCACGGCTCCAGCCCGTCCCCGCCAACGATCGCACGCGCCTCCCAGCGCCACTCGGGACGTCGGCCTGCCGGGGTCAGGTTGCCATCGACCAGAACCTGATGCGGATCGCAGCCGATAACCTCGCACAGCCGCGCCACGGCCTGCGCCATGGCCAGCATCGTCGCACCGAAGATGTTGAGGGAATCGATCTGATCCACCTCCACCACGCCGATACCAAACGCGCAGCGGCGGCGGATGCGGTCTTCCAGTATGGCGCGCGTTTCAGGCTTCAGCTTCTTGGAATCGTCGAGCCCTGCGGGTCGCGGCTTGCACAGCAGCACGGCAGCCGCCACAACCGGCCCCGCCAGCGGGCCACGGCCTGCCTCGTCCACGCCGACGACTAGTTCGTCGGCGCCGAACGCAGATACAAAATCGCGAGAGGGAGTTCCGGAAAGCATGAATACGTTCAGACCCGTGGCCGCCATTCTATTCCCTGCCGCGCTGTTCGCCGCAAGCTGCGGTTCGGCGCAAACGGGGGATAGCGCTCCGGCAAGCGCCAATCCATTCACCGTTGCCGAAACGGGCACCTTCGATTCCCCTTGGGCAATCACCTTCGCGCCGGGCACGCAGACGCTGTTCGTGACGGAAAAGCCGGGCACGATGAAGTTCGTGGACCTCGCCACCGGGCGGAAGGGCAATGTCACGGGCATCCCCCAGGTGCTGAACCAAGGTCAGGGAGGCCTCGGAGACGTAGCGTTCCTCCCGTCTGAAGCCGGTCAGCCCCTCTCGGGCCGCACGATCTATCTCACCTGGGCCAATCCGGGTGACGGCACCTTGAGCTTCGCCGCGATGGGCCGGGGCAAGCTTGCCTGTGATCAGGGCGGTGACTGCCGGATCGAAAACTTCAGCCAGATCTGGCGCGCGCAGCCGGCTGTCCGCAGCGGCGCCCACTATTCGCACAAGATCGCCTTCTCGCCCGACGGCAAGTACCTGTTCCTCTCCGCCGGTGAACGCGCTCAGGCCGATCCGGCGCAGGATCTGAGCACCAATATGGGCAAGGTGCTGAGGCTCAACTTTGACGGCACCCCCGCGGACGGAAATCCCTTTGCCGACCGTGGCGGTGTCAGCCGTGAAATCTGGAGCTACGGCCACCGGAACCTGCTGGGCCTGAAGTTCGATTCCTCGGGGCAACTCTGGGATTTGGAACACGGCCCCCTTGGTGGTGACGAACTGAACAAGGTGGAACGCGCCGCCAACTATGGTTGGCCGATTCGTTCTTACGGCAACAACTACAACGGCGACCCCATCCCCGATCACTCGGACGATGACGGTTTCAACAAGCCGGCGATCTACTGGAATCCCGTGATCGCTCCGGGCGACTTCGTGTTCTACAGCGGCAAGCTGTGGCCCGAATGGCGGGATCAGGCGCTCATCGCCAGCCTTGGCACCACGTCGCTCGTCCGTGTGAGCCTGAAGGGCGACAAGGGCACCGAAGAAGCCCGCATAAAGTTCGACAAGCGGCTGCGCGATATCGTCGAAGCTGACGAGGGCTCGCTCTATGTGATCGAAGACGGGCCGAACGGTCGCCTGCTGCACCTGACGAAGGGCCGCTAAGGCAGCGAATTAGATTGCTAGTCAGGCGGCGCGACCTTATCGGCGCGCCGCCTATGACTGATACCGAACTCTCCACGCTGATTCCCCTCGATCAGGTCGATCCGACCCTGGTGGAAGACGTGCTGGACCGCGCGTTCGGCCCGGACCGTCACCTGCGCACCGCTTATGCGATCCGCGAAGGCACCGACTGGCTTCCCGCGCTGAGCTTTGCCGCACTGGACGAACAGGAATACCTGATCGGCACCATTCAGGCCTGGCCGGTGGCGCTGACCGAGTCTTCGGGCAAAGCGCACCCGATGATCATGGTCGGCCCGGTGGCCATCCTACCGGAACGCCAGAACCAGGGCTACGGACGCGCGCTGATGGCGGCGCAGCAACAGGCGATCGACCCCGCCGCTCCTCTGCCGCAGATGCTGATCGGCGATGCGCCCTACTACGGCCGCTTCGGCTTTGTGGAGGCACCCCGCGGCTGGGAGTGCCCGGGGCCATGGGACCCGGCGCGCCTGATGGTTCGCGGTGTGAGCCCAGCCCTGCTGCCTCAGTCGGGTATGCTGGGGCCGTGGCTCGGTTGAGATAAGCTGCGCGGCGATTGTCCGCGCTTCTGCCTTCTGCCATCCTGAACGGATGCGATTGTTCTTACGCTCCGATCCTGACCTGATGTCCCTCATGCGCGCTGCTGTGGCTGCCGCATGAGCGAGTTGTTCGACCGTCTCCAGCGACTGTTTGAGGAAGGGCACAGCATCGAGCTGACCGACCTGAAGAACGAGATCAATGCGGCCCCGCCCGTGATCCGCCCGGCCGCAGTGCTGATCGCAGTGACCGACCGCCCCAATCCCGGCGTTATCCTGACCCATCGCCCTGAAGTGATGCGGTCCCACCCCGGGCAGGTCGCCTTCCCCGGCGGTAAGCTCGATCCCGGCGAGGACGCGGTACGGGCCGCACTTCGTGAAGCGGATGAAGAGCTGGCTCTAAACCCAAGCTATGTCAGCATTATTGGCGAAAGCGACCGATACGTCACCGGGTCTGGCTATGACGTCACTCCGGTGGTTGGCCTGATACCGCCAGACCTGCCACTGGTGCCCAACCCCAGCGAAGTTTCGCAGTGGTTCGAAGCGCCGCTGGACTATCTGTTCGATCCAACCAACCATGTGCAGAAGATCGGCGAATGGCGCGGAATCAAGCGGCCCTATATCGAGATCGACTGGCAGGGCCATCGCATCTGGGGAATAACCGCAGCGATCCTTGCCAACCTCTCCCGCCGTCTCGCATGGCGGCAGGAATGACGACCCTTCCCCTCGCAGACTGGACCCAACGTGAGGATCTGGCCGCACTCGTAGCGGTCCTCGGCGCTGACAACTTACGCTGGGTAGGCGGCGCCGTGCGTGACACGCTGCTCGGCACCGAAGTGGGTGATATCGACGCCGCGACGACGCTGGAACCGCAGGAGGTCATGGACCGGCTGAAAGCTGCCGGCACCCGCGTGATACCCACGGGCATCGACCACGGCACCGTTACCGCTCTGCCCGGCAAGGGGCCGGTGGAAATCACGACTTTGCGGCAAGACGTCAGCACGGATGGACGCCGCGCCACCGTGGCTTTCGCGCGGGACTGGTCAGAGGACGCGGCACGGCGCGATTTCACCATCAACGCGCTCTACGCGGACCCGCAAACACTCGAAATCTTCGACTGGTTCGGCGGCCTCACCGATCTGGAGCATCGCAGAGTGCGCTTCATCGGCGACGCCCGGCAGCGCATTCGAGAGGATCATCTGCGCATCCTGCGGTACTACCGTTTCCAGGCGCGCTTCGGTGCGGAACTGGACACTGAGGCGGAGGAAGCCTGCGCTGAACTGGCGCCAACTCTTAAAGGCCTCAGCCGCGAGCGGGTGGCGATGGAACTGCTCAACCTGCTCTCACTGCCCGATCCTCACGAGACCATCGCGCGGATGTTCGATCGCGGCGTGTTGCCGGTGGTCTTGCCCGAAGCAGGTGCTGAGCAACTCGCAGCACTAGACGCCTTAATCGCGCAGGAGCGTAGCCAGGGAATCGCGCCAGATGCGTTGCGGCGGCTGGCGGCCCTCGTTCCAGCAGACCCGCGCCTTGCCGAACCGCTAGCCGCCAGGCTGCGGCTGTCGGCGGCGCAGCGCAAACGGCTCGTCACCGCTGCATCGCGTGAGGAAACGCCGGTCGATGCCCGCGCCCTCGCCTATCGCCTCGGCCGTGAGGAGGCGCTTGATCGGCTGCTGCTCGCCGGAGGCGATACTAGCCCACTGGACGACTGGGACATTCCGCAGTTGCCGCTCAAGGGCGGAGAGATCGTTGCGCGCGGCGTTTCCGCCGGGCCCGAAGTGGCGCGAATCCTACGGGAAGTCGAACGGCGCTGGGTCGAAGAAGGGTTCCCTTCTGGTGATCGGGCAGAAGGTATCCTGACGGAAATACTAGCCGGCTGACACCTTCGCTCGCGGTTTACCGCAGCCTAGGCTCAATTCGTCGGCAGAGGTTTGCGCTTTGGCATCCGCGCCGAAAAGTTAACACCAAAGACGGATGGTCGGGGGTCTCATTCGGTGGACGGTACGTGGTGCCGTGGCGGTGTCTGTTGCACTGCGCCCCTTCTCCGCTCTTTCGCCACCCGCGCCTTGGCGCTCGTAATGCAAGACGGAGAATTCGATGAAGCTTCCCACCTTTGCCGCAGCCGTGGCACTGGCCATTGCCAGCGTTTCCGCGCCGGCTTTCGCTCAGGATGCAGCCATTGCGGTTGGCGCCAAGGTATTTGGACCGGACGGCAGCGAAGTGGGCACGGTTGAATCCGTGCAGGGCGACAACGTCGTGGTGAACACGGGCTCAGTAACCGCCGCCCTCCCCTCCGAAGTGTTCGGCGCAGGTGAGAACGGCCCCACGATCGGCTGGAACAAGGCGCAGCTCGAAGCCGCTGTGAACGAGGCCGAAGCCGAGAAGGAATCGCAGCTCGCCGCCGCGCTTGTGGCAGGTGCCGACCTCTACAGCGCCGACGCCAAGCTACTGGGCAAGGTCGAAAGCGTTGCTGACGAAAGCTTCGTGGTGACGCTGGCCAGCGGCGCGTTCACCCTGCCGAAGGAGCAGGTGACCATCCAGGCCGACAAGCTGACCTTCCTTGCCACTGCAGCCGATCTTGAAGCCGCTGTCGCGGCGCAGGGCGGCGACTGATTTGCCAGGCACCTCCCCGGGAACACCCGGGGAGGTTGCTCAGAACTTATTGTCGCGCGGGAAGCCCTGAGGGGGCAGACGGCCAGCGGCACCGCGCGCCACCTTCCACATGTGGATGTCCTTTTCGGTCCGGGTGCGGCCGGTCTCGCCGCCCATTTCCCAGGACAGCCCGTCTTCCAGCCGCAGCGTCGTTGCATCAGCCAATCCGCCATCGCGATAGCGTTGCAGCGTGACGCCCTGACCGCGTGACATCACGGGCAGTTCTTCCAGATTGAACACCACCAGCTTGCGGTTTTCGCCGACGACCGCGACGTGGTCGTGCTCTGGCGCGATCGCACGAACCACGGTGAGCTTGCGCCCGTCCTTCAGATTCACGACCTGACGGCCCTTGCGTGTTTCGGCGAGCAATTCATCCGTAATCGCCGCGAAACCGTGGCCAGTGCTGGACGCCAGCAGCAGTTGCGTGCCCGGCTTGTGAACCAGCAGGGCCATGATCTGCGTGGCAGCGTCGATATCGAGCGTGTTGCGGATCGGTTCGCCAAATCCACGCGCCCCCGGCAGCTTGTCTGCTCCGAGCGTGAAGAAGCGCCCGTCATCGCCCACCAGCAGCAGCTTGTCCGTGGTCTGGGCGTGGACGGCGAAGGCAGGCCCATCGCCTTCCTTGAACTTCCAGTCCTGATCCAGAGGCAGATGCCCGCGCGCACCGCGTATCCAGCCGCGCTGAGAAAGGATGACCGTCACCGGTTCCTTCTCGATCATCGCCTCCAAGCTGAATTCGACCGTCGGGGCGGCTTCGGCAATGGTCGTGCGGCGCGCGCCGAGCGCGGTGTCTTCGGCGTATTCCTTGCGCAGAGCGCCCAGGTCGCGCTTCAACCGGGTGCGCTGGCGGGCGGGAGAGGCGAGGAGCTTCTCGAGCTCGTCCTTCTCGGCCAGCAGCTTGTCCCGCTCCGTCCGCAACTCCATTTCCTCGAGCTTGCGCAGGGAACGCAGCCGCATGTTGAGGATCGCCTCAGCCTGCCGATCTGTCAGGCCGAACTCCGCCATCATCACCGGCTTGGGCTCATCCTCTGTACGGATGATCTCGATCACCCGATCGAGGTTGAGGAAGGCGATGATGTAGCCTTCCAGCAGTTCCAACCGATCCGCGATCTTCTGCAGCCGGTGCTGCGAACGGCGCTGGAGGATGTCGATCTGATGGACGATCCAGTGTTCCATCAGCTCCTTCAGGCCCATCACCATCGGCCGGCGCGTGGCGTCCAGCACGTTGAGGTTGAGCCCGAAACGCGTTTCCAGATCGGTGAGCTTGTAGAGGCTTTCCTTCAGCAGCTCCGGATCGACATTGCGGCTCTTAGGAACGAAGACGATGCGGATCTGCTCGTCGCTTTCATCGCGCACGTCTTCGAGGATCGGCAGCTTGCGGTCGGCGATAAGCTGCGCGATCTGCTCGATCAGGCGGCCCTTCGGCACGCCATAGGGCACTTCCGAGACCACCAGTTGATACTGACCGCCACCCAGGCGCTCGATACCAGCGTCGCGGTCAGCCTCGTCCTTGCTTTCGGCGGCATGGAACCGGCCGCGCACGCGGAACGAGCCGCGCCCTGTTTCATATGATTGGGAGATCGCCTCCGCACTGTCGACGATCAGGCCGCCGGTCGCGAAGTCCGGGCCCTTGAACAGTTCCATCAGCCGCGCGTGTTCGACGTGGGGATTGTCGATCAGTTCCAGCGCAACGTCGATCACTTCCGCGACGTTATGGCTTGGGATGGAGGTAGCCATGCCGACTGCGATACCGCTGGCGCCGTTGGCCAGCAGGTTCGGGAACAGGCCGGGGAACACGACCGGCTCCTGCTCCTCGTTATTGTAGGTCGGCACGAAATCGACGGTGCCTTCGTCCAGCCCGTCCATGAGCTGCATCGCGGTGCGCGTCAGGCGGCATTCGGTGTACCGCTCCGCCGCAGCGCCATCGCCGTCAATATTGCCGAAGTTACCCTGCCCTTCGACCAGCGGATATCGCAGGGTGAACGGCTGGGCGAGACGGACCAGCGCGTCATAAAGCGCGAGGTTGCCATGCGGGTGGTACTTACCCATCACGTCACCCGTGATGCGCGCGCACTTCTTGAACGCGCTACCCGGATCGACCCGCATCTGCCGCATACCCCACAGGATGCGGCGGTGGACAGGCTTCAGGCCGTCACGAAGGTCGGGCAGCGAGCGCGCCGTGATGGTCGACAGCGCATAGACCAGATAGCGATCTCCAAGCGCACTCTCAAACGGCTCGTCAACGATGCCGTCCGACAGGTTCTCATCATCTCCGAGGGTGACCATCCCGCCGCCCTAGCAGCGCCGCGACGGGCGCAACAGGCGAGAACGTGGGGTTTCAACAGGCCGCCAGCGAATTCTCTTTAGGGCAGGATCACAATGTGGCATAAATAAGGCACAATTATGTCGAAAAGGAGGCGCATGATGAAACGTTCTACGTTGAAGTGGCTAGCTCCCCTCGGTCTGCTCGTATTGGCAGCCTGCTCCGAAGCTTCCGACGAATGGTCAGAAAATTCTGAAACTACAGAGATTAACGCCCTTGGAGGGTCCGCGCCCGGCACCAAGACCACGTCTTTCGGCGAGCAGATGGAGATTCCTGTCTCGTTGCCCAGAATGGCCTATCTGTTCGACTATCGTTTCCGGCTTCTTGGAGAGGAGATCGCCCCACTCCAGCAAGAACACGTAGAAATGTGCGAAGCGCTCGGCCCCTATGCGTGCCAAATCGTCTCATTGGACCGGAGCGGCGAAGGAGAAGATGTCTTTGGCAAACTGACTCTCGCCGTCGCCGCCGACAAGGCACGGATCTTCGCCACCCAACTGTCGGACGCTGCAACGGCCGCAGGCGCGGAAGCTTTGGCCGCCAATGTCCGTGGGGAGGATCTGTCAAAATCCATCGTCAACACCGAAGCGCGCTTGCGTAGCCGGATCGCTCTGCGCGATCGGCTGATGCAGGTGCTCAAGACGCGCCACGGCACGGTGGAGGAACTCGTCCAGGCGGAACGCGGCGTGGCACAGGTGAACGAGGAAATCGATCAGGCGCAAAGCTGGCTTAATGAGCAGAAAGGTCGCGTGGCCTTCAGTCAAATGGCGATCAGCTACGAATCGGCGGCACCGTTTGGCGCGCTTTTCTCCCCGGTCATGGCGATACTAAATGCGCTTGGCGGGATTTTGGGCGCTCTCACCGCTTTGGCGATATTGCTCGGCGCCATCGGCGTGCCTCTGATATTCGGTGTGTGGGGCATCCGCTGGCTGCGGCGCAGGTTCATTCCAGTCGAAGTGGAGGCCTGACCTGATCTTCCCCGGGGGAAATCTCGGGGAAGTAAATCAGCGCCGCTGCATGTCGTGGCTGTCGGCGGGTATCCGGATTTCTATGCCATCGAGGGCTTCGGTCAGCTCGATCTGGCACGAAAGGCGGCTGGTGCGGCAAGCTCCGGCGGCGAGGTCGAGCATGTCTTCCTCGTCCTCAACGGCCTCGGGCAGCTTCTCGAACCATTCGGGCGCGACGATTACGTGGCAGGTGGAACAGGCCATCTGACCCTCGCACGTGCCCTCCAACGGCATACCTGCCGCTTGGGCGACGCTCAGCAGCACGTCACCCGGTTGGGCCGTGACATCAAGCTTTTCGCCGCTGCGTGTAACGAAGGTGACGCGAATGACTGTTATCCTTGTTGCGCTGCAGCACGATTAATCATTCCGGCAGCTTCTTCAAGCTCCGCCATGGTGGTGTAGCGCCCGAAGCCGAGGCGGATCGAACCGCGCGACTGTTCCTGGGTAAGGCCGATCGCCGCCAGGATGCGGCTGGGCTTGCCGCTTTCGCTGGCGCAGGCCGATCCCGTGGAGAACATCACCTCGCGCACTTCCGACATGAGGCGCCCGACATCGAGGCCGTCGCGGCGGATGTTGAGGTTTCCCTTGTAGCGGTGCTGAACGCTGCCGTTGATCTGCCAGTCCGCGAACAATTCGAGCGCGCGATCCCACACGGTTGCAACGTGCTCCGCGTCCTGCTCCATCTGATCAACCGCAAGCTGCGCCGCCACGCCCATGCCCGCGCAAAGTGCAGGACTCAGAGTTCCCGACCGAAGTCCCGACTCCTGCCCGCCGCCCGTGGTAACGGGTTGCAAATCGACCCCATCGCGAACCCACAGCGCTCCGACACCCTTGGGGCCGTAAAACTTGTGCGCCGACACGGCGATCAGGTCTGCCTGCGCGATGGGCATCCGGCCAGCGGCCTGCACTGCGTCACACACGAAGAGCGACCCGGCCGCCTGTGCGCGGGCGTAGAGATCAGCGACGGGCTGCACGGTGCCGATCTCGTTATTGACCTGCATCACGGCGACCACGCCCAGGTCTTGCGGCAGCGCCACCTGCGGATCGATCAGGCCGTCGCGATCAACCGGCAGGATCGTGGTGTCACCGGGAAGATCGAGCGCGGTGTTCAGCACGGCGGAGTGTTCGATAGCACTGACCGCGACAGGGCGCCCACCGCGCCCCGGCTCACATCCGCGCAGCGCCAGATTGAGCGCTTCGGTCGCGCTGCTGGTGAAGACCACGGTGCCGCCGGGCGGGAACAGTGCAGCCACCCGCTCCCGCGCCACTTCCACCGCCGCTTCGGCCTGCCTACCCATCCTGTGGGAGCTATGGGGATTACCGAAGCCCGTGCCTGTGGGACCATCGAGCCAGCGCAGCATCTCGGCCCTGGCTTCAGGCGCGAGGGGCGTCGTGGCCTGATTGTCGAGGTAAATCATGCCGATGCGGCGACCTCTTGCCACGCATTCAAGAAGGCGGCGAGATCGGCCTCTGTCGTGTTCCAGCCTATGCTGACGCGCACGGTGCGGCTGGCTGTATCCTCATCAATACCAAAAGCGGTGAGTGTGCGGCTCCGCTTGAGCGTGCCCGACGAACAGGCGCTGCCAGCAGAAATCGCAAAGCCCATCGCATCAAGCCGGATCAGCAGCGCCGCCGAACTCACTTTCTCGGACGTCACGGCAAGGATGTGCGAGCACTGCCGGCCCAGTCGAAGAACATCGCCATGCTGGCGCAGCTCGTCCTTGAAATCGAAGCGCTGCGGGTAGGACGTGGGCCAGCACTCAATGCCGCCCGTCTCCAGAGCAGCGGCGAAGCCCATCGCGCCGGGGAGGTTTTCCGTCCCTGCGCGATAACCGCGTTCCTGACCGCCAGCCGGCTCCAGCAAGGCAAAATCGCGCACCAGCAGCGCGCCGACGCCGATCGGGCCGCCCAGCTTGTGAGCGGAAACAACCACCATGTCTGCATCGGGAAGCGCGAACTTGCCACCCGATTGCGAACAGTCAGCCAGGAAGATGCCGCGATTTTCGCGCACCAGCGCGGCAATGCCCTCGTCATCATGAGGCAGCATTACGGTGCCGGTTTCCGGGTTGATCGACTGCACCGCCACGACGGCCGGTTCACCGGCGGCTAGCGCCTTGCCCAGCGCGTCGGTGTCCAGCGCAGCGCACCCGTCGTCATCCTTGCCCACGGGCAGGATCTGCGCGTCTGGCGCGGCGCGAAACACCGAGTCATGCTCCACGGCCGAGATCAGCTGCCGCTTTGCCTTGGCGCGGCCCAGGCCGATCGCCAGCGCCTCGCTCGCGCCGGAGGTGAAGATAACCTCCCCCGTCCAGCCAAGCGCGGCCTTAACGCGTTCCCGCGAATCCTCCAGCGCGGCGCGCGCGGCGCGTCCTTCCGCATGAGGGCTGGAAGCGTTGGCCCATATATCGAACCCGCGCACCATCGCCTCGCGCGCTTCAGGGCGCAGGGGCGTGGTCGCAGCGTGATCCAGATAAATACGGCTCATTGCGCGGGAATTGCGAAAAGTTGCACGCTCACTATATAGCCCCGCACTCTCCGGGCGCCAGCCGTGCCCAGAACATTCAGTTCATTAGAGCGAGCCATATGCCCTCTGTTATATTTCCGGGACCCGAAGGTCGACTTGAAGGCCGTTTCTCCCCCGCTCCGCGCCCTCGCGCGCCAGTGGCGATGATTCTGCATCCGCACACCCAGGGTGGCGGAACCATGAACGACCGCATCGTGCAGCGACTCTACAAGACATTCGTGGATCGCGGCTTCGCCACGCTGCGCTTCAACTTCCGTGGTGTCGGCCGCAGCCAGGGCAGCTTCGACAACGGAATCGGTGAATTGAGCGATGCGGCCAGCGCGCTCGACTGGGTGCAGACCATTCACCCGGAAGCGCAGACCACCTGGGTTGCGGGCGTCAGCTTCGGCGCGCTGATCGGCATGCAGTTGCTGATGCGCCGTCCGGAGATTCGGGGCTTCATCTCGATCGCACCGCCGGCCAACATGTACGACTTCTCGTTCCTCGCCCCCTGCCCGGCTTCGGGTATCTTCATTCAGGGGACGGCGGACACGGTTGTGCAGCCGAACTCTGTCGTGAAGCTGGTCGAAAAGCTGCGCACTCAAAAGCACATCACGATCCATCACGAGGAAATCCCCCGGGCCAACCACTTCTTCGAAAACGAAATCGAAGAACTGATGGGTTCGGTCGACAACTATCTCGACTTCCGACTCGACCCGAGCTGCCCGATCCGCTGATCGCTGGCTGCTGACGTTGCAAGGCCCGCGCTAAAGGGCCTTGTTTCGCTCAATCTCCTATAGTAATGTTACAACATTACAGGAGTCGCCCTGTGCGCCCGCAGGGCGCTCCGTAAGGAGAGGAGAGGAGCGAGGCCATGTCCTACGTCAATCAGGCACAAGACCCCCGTCGCCGCGCGGCAGCGCTTGGCGGTACGATTGCCATCAACGGCACGATCGCTTTGCTAGTGCTGCTTGGGCTTACGATGACGGGAGTGAGGGAGCAGGCTCCCCCCCTTAAGCCGATCGTGGAATTCACGCCCATCCCGGAACCGAAGCCGATCCCCACTCCCGAACCCCGGCCGATCGAAACATCGACGACACCGGTCGCCCCGCTTCCACCAGTGCCGGTCAGCCCGACGTCAACTGCAACCGTCGCGCCATTCGATCCGGACGCGCAGATCGTCGATGCGAAGCCTTATGCTGATCCGGGCCCGACCGTGACCCCTAGCGCTATCCCGACGCCGCTTGTTCAGCCGATTGCCGCCGTGCCCAGCAACGACGTGCGCCGGTGGATCACGTCTGACGATTACCCGCGCCGTTCGCTGGTGGATGGCAACGAGGGGCTGGCGCAATACCGCCTGATCGTGGGGACTAATGGCCGCGTGTCGAGCTGCGAGATCACCACATCTACGGGGGATCCGCTGCTGGATCAGACGACCTGCCGCCTGCTGACGCGCGAGGCACGCTTCAAACCGGCAACCGATGGAAACGGCGCGAAAGTTCTGGGCACCTACACCGGTTCGGTCAGGTGGGAGATACCGAAGCGCTAACCCGGTCCGTCGGCGGCGCGCTCTATCGGCGCGACGCCGTCGCTGTCGGGCAACGTCCAGATCATGACGTTGACGAGCATGATCGCGGCCAGCAGCACCATTAGCCCCGCCTTAGGGCGTTGGCCGCGACGCCAAAGCACGACCGCGCCCGCGACAAGCGCGAGCGCGGCCAGCATTACCACGGAAAGAACCGTCTCAATATTCATCGGCCGCCCAGCTTGCCGGCCATGCCGATGATGTCATCCAGAGGGTTACCGTCGCCATTGAGATCCAGCATCGCGCCGATACCGCCAAGGCCGGAGCCACCCTTCGCCGATCCTCCGCCGAGCACGGAACCGAGGATGTTGCCGAGCACACCCCCGCCCGGAGCGGGGTTGGCCGCTTGGGTTGCTGCCGGGCCTGCGCGTGACGACAGATAGCCGCCCACCAGCATGGCCAGGATGGGCAGCATCTTCTTCAGCAGTTCGGGGCTGATGCCGCTGCCGGCAGACGCCTGACCGGCCACCTGTCGACTCACATCCTTCGAACCGAAGATCTGGCCCAGCACATCATTTCCGCGCGAAACATCAGTGGCCTGCGGTCCGATCACGCTTTCAACCAGCCCGCTACCGCCCAGTCCGCCGAGCATACCGATCAGGTCGCCGATTCCCGCTTCCCCGCCACCGGCAGACTGGCTGCGCTTTTTAAAGCCGCCGAGAATGGCGGGAAGCAATACCTCTGCCCCGCTTTGGGCCATGGCCGGGCTCACGCCCAGCTGTTTAGCCATCGCATCTAGCCCACCGCTGCTGCGCAGCACCTGAACCATATCCATGCGAGAGTCCTTTCAAATTGTAACGGCTTGTAAAGCCGTCCCTTGGTTGTTGACCCACGCCTCGAACCCGACGACCCTCCTAGAGCCATCCGACCGGGAACTGAAGCCATCACCAAACCTTCAGTGTCTGCGCAGACGGTACTGGGGTCACGTGTCACTCCAGGGACGAGGAGCAATGCCATGGGTATTTTCAGTTCGATCAAAGACGCCATCTTCGGAAAAGCCAAAGCGCAGGAAGCGCCCGCAGCGACCACTGCCGCCCCGCCGCCCATCGCCCCGCAGCCGCAGGTGATTGAGGAAGTTGACGTCGAAGCCCGTCTCGACGCCCTGCCCGGCGCGGACAAACTGAACTGGCGCACGTCGATCGTGGACATGTTGAAGCTGGTCGGAATCGATTCCAGCTATGGCAACCGCAAGGAACTGGCGCAGGAACTGGGCAACACCAACTATTCCGGCTCTGCCGAAGACAACATCCTGCTGCACCGCCAGACCATGCAGGCGCTGGCGAAGAACGGCGGCAAAGTACCAGCGTCGTTCATCGACTAACGCGGCAGGCCTACCGGTCAGGCCGCGTTTGACAGCGCGGCCCGACAGGGTGAAAAGCGGCCATGCCGATTTCAACTGAAACCTTATCGCGGCGCCAGACCCTATACGGGTTAGGCGCCGGTTTCGTCGCGATGGCCGTCCCGGGCTGCACCACTCTATCGCAGGGTGCTGGAGCCTCAACTGCTACAGACCCGCACGCGCTGCTGGATGACATCGCTTACAACCTGCTCGCCCATGAGCCGGAGCGCGCCACGGCCCTCGGCATGGATGTCGGGGATCACCAGGCCCTGCGGGGTCGGCTGAAGAACCTGTCGGCCAATGGTCTGCGTTCTTACGCCGACACCTTGAGAGCGGACCTTGCGCGGGTGCGCGCTGTCGACACATCTTCGCTCGATTCCGCGACGCGCACCAGCTTTGAGGTGGTAGAGAGCGCCTATTCCACCGCCCTCGACGGATTTGCCCTTCCCTATGGCGACGTGGCCGTGGGATCGTGGCGCAACACGCCCTACCCCGTTATCCAGAACGTGGGCGGCTATATCGACTTCCCGCGCTTCTTCGAATCCGATCAGCCGGTCCGCAACGCCGACGACGCCGAAGCCTATCTGTCGAGACTGGAGGCCGTGCCAGCGGCGCTGGATGGCGAGCTTGATCGTGTGCGCGCCGCCGCTGCTCAAGGCCTCATCCCACCCTCGTTCCTTCTCGCCAAGGCGATCCCCCAGATGGAGGCGGCGTTGGCGGACGCGCGCAGCGGCGGGACCATGGTCGAGGCTCTGACCAGCCGAACGAGCGAAGAAGGCATCGCTGGCGATTGGGACGCAAGGGCACGGCGCATCGTAACCGGCCCTATAGTCGCTACGCTGGAACGCCAGATCGCCGAACTCAAGCGACAGCAGCCTCTGGCAACAGATGATCCCGGCATGTGGGCGCGGCCCGGGGGTGATGAGTGGTACGCATGGGGGCTTCGAGCCAGCACGACCACGCGCCTGACGCCTGACGACATTCACGAGATGGGCCTGACACAGCTCGATGAAATCCACGCCCGGATGGATACGATCCTGCGCGAACAGGGCTATACACAGGGTTCAGTTGGTGACCGCATGACGGCGTTAAGCGAGGACGCGCGCTTCAAGTTTGCGGACGGAGATCCCGGGCGGGCAGAGATCATGGCTTTCATCCAGGATCGGATTACCTGGATACGCGCGCAGATGCCGCGAGCCTTCTCCACCATCGTGAAGGCCAATCTGGAGGTTCGCCGTCTTCCTCTGGCGGAAGAACCCGGTGCACCGACGGCCTATGGCGGGGCTGGCAGCAAGGACGGCACGATCCCCGGCAAGATGTGGATCAACCTCCGCACCACGGATCTGCATCGCAAATACGACGTGCCCACGCTGGTCCACCACGAGACGATCCCAGGTCACGTCTGGGAGGGTGAATATTCGAACCAGCTGCCGCTGATCCGATCAATCCTGGCTTTCAACGCCTTCTCGGAAGGCTGGGCGCTTTATGCGGAACAGCTGGCGGACGAGCTGGGCGCCTATGACGAAAATCCCGCATGGCGGCTCGGCTATCTTCAGGATCAGGCGTTCCGTGCCTGCCGTCTGGTCGTGGACACCGGTTTGCATCACAAGCGATGGGGCCGCGAGCAAGGCATCCGTTTCTTCATGGAGCGCAACGGCAACAAGCGCCCACAGGTCGAGAGCGAGGTAGATCGCTATTGCTCGTGGCCGGGACAGGCATGTGGGTACAAGGTCGGCCACACGGAAATAGTGCGCCTGCGTACCATCGCACAGCAGTCGATGGGGCAACGCTATGACCTGCGCGGGTTCAACGATGCTGTCGTGAAAGGCGGAAATGCGCCGCTGGACGTGCTTGCACGCACCGTCGACCGCTATATCGAGGGCAAATCCTAGGAGCGCGCCTGCGCGGAAAGCACGCGGCTCAATTCAGTCAAATGGGTAGCTGCGAGGCGGGCGTTGGCCAGATAACGCCGGCTGGGTTCGTCCAGAACGCGCCCGTCCAACAACTCAAGATTGCCACTTACCACCTGCACGAGATTGGCGAGTTCATGCGCGAGACTGGAAAGATCCCGGGTCTCGCCACCTGGATTGGATAATGCGCCCATAGTCAATTTATAGAAATCTTGGGCTAACGAAGCGTTCCGCGAATTATCCGTAGTGCCGCCGCCTCAGGCGACCTGCGTCACCGTCGTCGGCATGACCTGCATGAAGCGCGGCTTGCTGCCGGTTGCTCCGGAGTTTGCTCCCAGCGGATAGTTTCCTGGCGGAAGCGCGGCCAGCGGCATCCCCGCCGCAGCGAGAGCATAGGGCGAGACCCGGTGCCGTGTGCAGAGCCCCCCCGCCCCGTCACTGACCAAGGGCGTTTCGAACTCGATCCCGATCGTCGCTTCTTCGCTGCGGCTGACAGCCCCCACGGCAAGCTGCCCCTCGCCCAGATCGAGCACCAGAACGGTCCCTTGGGGCACGCCCAGCAGCCCTTCGATCATGGCGCCCGACTTTGATAGATTGCGCATGACCACTTCGTAGCGGTGATCGTCGTGAATGACGCCGACCCTGCGATAGACAGTACGGCGTTTTTCCCGATGCTTTTCTGGTCCGTCCGGCTCTATCCGCAGGTGCCCATTGGCCAAACGCTCGACGATCTCGTCGAATGGGAGAGCCTTCGAATAGATCCAGCCCTGAATGTATTTGGCGCCCCGTTCGCACACCAATTTGAACTGGTCGAACGCCTCCACGCCCTCCACCGTCGTTTCCATGCCGAGCGCTTCGGACAGGCCGATGATCGCGGTGATGATCTTGGCGCTGTTTTCGTCTTTCCGGGTGCAGGAATCGACGAAGCTCTTGTCCACCTTCAGCTTGTCGAACGGGGCCGAACGCAGATAGCTGAGCGACGAATATCCCGTGCCGAAGTCATCGAGCGCGAGCCGCACGCCGAGCATCTTGAGCGCTTTGAAAGTGCGGTCGTTCTGGTCTCCGTCGCCCATGAACACGCTCTCGGTCAGTTCGAGCTCCAGCCGATCTGGCGCCAAGCCGGATTCCGCGAGCGCCTGAGTGACCACGGCAATAAATCCGCTGCTGTTGAATTGCAGCGCGGAGACGTTGATAGCGACGCGCACGCTTTCCGGCCACTGCATGGCGTCGCGGCACGCCCGGCGCAGCGCCCATTCTCCGAGCTGGTTGATGAGGTTCGATTCCTCAGCTGCAGGAATGAAGATGCCGGGAGCGACGTCGCCTCGTTCCGGGTGGTGCCAGCGCATCAAGCCTTCGAGGCCGACGACGACGTGGTCCGCCGTCCGCACGACGGGCTGGTAGTGCAGTTGCAGTTGGTCGCTTGCCAGAGCCTCGCGGAGGTCGTCCAGCATCAAGCGCCGCTCCTCCTCCTCGTCCTTCAGGTCGGAAGAGTAGAACCGGAACTGTCCGCGCCCACCATTCTTCGCCGCGTAGAGCGCAAGATCGGATGCACGGGTAATCTCTTCACGGTCGATCCCGTCATAGGGGGCAATGGCCACACCCACGCTGGTGCCGATGATCGCTCGTTTCCCATCGATCTGATAGGGCTGCGACACAATCTGGATCACCTTGTCAGCCAGCTCGCCCAACTTCCCCCGGTCATCGATGTCGGGCAGGATTACTTGAAATTCATCGCCGCCAAGACGCCCGATCTCGCCCCGGTTGCTGACGACGGAGCGCAGGCGACCGGCCACCTGTCGCAACAGTTCGTCGCCCGCTGGATGGCCCATGGTGTCATTGACGTGCTTGAACCGGTCGAGGTCCAGCATCATCAGCGCGCAGGCGCGTTTTGCCGTGCGGTAAGCGGCGATTATGCTTTCCAGCCGCCGGTTCATGCGGTGGCGATTGGCGAGTCCGGTCAGCGCATCGTATTCCGCCATGCGGGAATCGATGATCTTGCGCTCGTACTCGACGGTGACGTCCTTCGCGCTCCCGCGATAGCCGAGAAACCGCCCGCCCTCGTCGAACAGTGGCTGACCGGAAAGCGCCCACCAAGTCGACCGAGCGAGTCGCCTGTCGCCGTCGCCGATCACTCGAACGATCAGTTGATTGATCTTGCTGCGCGCGTTGAGCTGGAAATTGAACGGGCGCCCACTTCGCTCGTCGGGGTTGTCCGCATCGCTTTCAAACAGTGCCACAATCGGGCGTGCAAGTATTGTGTCAGCCGGACTCCCGATCTTTTCTATAGCGTCGCCAGATAGATAGATCAGCCGCCCTTCCGGATCGGAGGCCCAAATCCAGCCTATGCCAGCGCGCTCAAACTCATCCAGAATTTGGAGGCGGCGCACACTGTCGCTCGGATCGATCACTGACGCCGCAAGCGGCGTAGCTTGCTCCGACGCAGCGGAAGCCCCACGCGTCAGGCCCTTCAATATGCTCCGTACAGCCATCGTTCGTCCGCATGCGCACCTATGCGCGTACAGACCCTACGCGGGGTTTCGTTTACTTTGGGCTAACGCAAAAATGCGGCCAATTGCGCGGCTAACGTGCCATAATGAGACACGGAAAACCGCGCGAGGGAAACGGCGGCTACTCGAGCAGCCGCCGGATGCGCCTCAGTTCTTGCCGAAGAGGCCCTTCGCCATGTCTGTAATGTCGTCCACCACGCTACCGTCACCATCACGGTCAAGCTTGCCGAGGATACCCTTGGCGTAAGGGTTATTCTGCAGCGAGTTCGCAAACTCCATCAGTGAACCTTCGCCGCCGATCTGGTCCACGATCTGTTGCAAAGTGCCGGTGGGAAGCCCCGTTTTCGCCGCAGCGCCTTCAACTGTATCGCCCTGCTGCTGGTGGGCCTGCCCCAGCGCGGCGATTGCCTTTTCCGCTACCGCAGGATCGATGCCAACCTTCTTCGCAAGGTTCGCCACGTCGTCCGGCGCGCCGCCGATACCCTTCAGGATAGTGTCGAATATAGTGGTCATCGTCGCGATTCCTCCGTGCATCCGTCCACGCAGCATGATGCGCCTTACGCGGTGGCGCGCAAGGTGGATTCGGACGCCCCCTGATGCGGGGTGGAGGAACGCTTCCCCTCCCGCAGTGCGGGAGGGGTGCAGTTATGTCAGGCCGCCTGAGGCGCAGCGTTACGCACGCCTTCGTCAACGTGAGCTTCGAACTGGGCGAAGTTGTCTACGAAGAGCTGCACCAGCTTCTGCGCGGTGCGGTCGTAATCTTCCTTGTCGACCCAGGTCGAACGCGGGTCGAGAATCGCGCTGTCGACGCCTTCAACGGCCACAGGCACATCAAAGCCGAAGTTCGGATCCTTGCGGAACTCCGCGTTGTTCAGGCTGCCATCGAGCGCGGCATTGAGCAGCGCGCGGGTGGCCTTGATCGGCATCCGGCTGCCGGTGCCGTACTTGCCACCGGTCCAGCCAGTGTTGAGCAGCCAGCACTGCACGCCGCCCTTGGCGATCCGCTCTTTCAGCAGGTTGCCGTACACGCTCGGGTGACGCGGCATGAACGGAGCGCCGAAGCAGGTGCTGAACGTCGCTTCCGGCTCGGTCACGCCGATTTCCGTACCGGCGACCTTGGCGGTGTAACCCGACAGGAAGTGGTACATTGCCTGATCAGGCGTGAGACGCGCGATTGGAGGCAGAACACCAAAGGCGTCGGCGGTGAGCATGACCACGTTGGCCGGAACCGGGCCGAGGTTCTTCTCACTTGTGTTCGGGATGAACTCGATCGGGTAAGCGCCGCGGCTGTTTTCAGCCAGCGTGTTGTCATCGAGATCCAGCTCACGCGTGTCGGGATCGATCACGACATTTTCGAGCACAGTGCCAAACTTCTTGGTCGTCGCGTAGATTTCCGGCTCGGCTTCAGCCGAGAGACGGATCATCTTGGCGTAACAACCACCTTCGAAGTTGAACACGGCGGTGTCCGACCAACCATGTTCGTCGTCGCCGATAAGGGTGCGGCTGGCGTCGGCAGACAGCGTAGTCTTGCCGGTGCCGGAAAGGCCGAAGAACACTGCGGTCTTGCCATCAGGGCCGATGTTGGCGCTGCAGTGCATAGGCATGACGCCCTTGGTCGGCAGCAGGTAGTTGAGGATGCCGAACACGCTTTTCTTCATTTCGCCGGCATACTTGGTGCCGCCGATGAGGATCAGCTTTTCGGACAGGTTCACGGCAACCACAGTTTCCGAACGGCAACCGTGACGTTCCGGATCGGCGCGGAAGCTGGGCAAATCGATGATGGTGTATTCCGGCGCGAAAGCGGCCAGTTCGTCCTTCGACGGACGGACGAGCAGGGTGCGCACGAACAGGCTGTGCCACGCCAGCTCCGTGACCACGCGCACGTTGACGCGGTGTTCCGGCTGCGAGCCACCGAACAGGTCCGCGACGTAGAGAGTGTCCTTTTCGCCAAGCGCCTTGAGGAAGTCTTCCTTCAACGCAGCGAAGTGAGCGGGCGTCATCGGTACGTTGACCTTGCCCCACCACACCGTGTCTTCGGTTTCGGGGTCGCGAACGATGAATTTATCCTTCGCGCTACGGCCGGTGTGCTTGCCGGTTTCGACAACCAACGGGCCATGAGCAGCCAGGAGCCCTTCGCCCCGGCGAACGGATTCTTCGACGAGGGCGGCAGTGCCCAGGTTGGCACGGATGGTCGCGCCGGTGGCAATGCCTTGCTGGGACAGCGGCACAAAAAGCGAAGAAGTCACTGGGGAACTCTCCCTAAAAATTAAAGCCGATAGACGAGCCGGCTCTTGCTCCGCGCGCATAGTGCGCGAGCTCGTTTCCGTCAAACAGACGACCCACACGGCGCGCTTGGGCGTATCATAGCGGGTCGATGCCTCGGGGGAAGTCAACATCGCGCGCGGGACGCGGCCTCGATTGTCTCAATCGGTATATCGGTTTACGGGTGAGAAGGATGGCCTGTTCGTTCAATGAGATCGCCCGATGATGCAAGGTGACGCTGCACCGCAAACGTCCGCACCGGGGGAGCAGTTGCGCAGCATTGCGCTGGTGGATGATGATCGCAATATCCTCACCACCCTGTCGATCGCGCTGCAGGCAGAAGGGTATGCCACGCGCGTCTACTCGGATGGTGAAACGGCGCTGAAGGCGCTGGTGGACAATCCGCCGGACCTCGCGGTGTTCGATATCAAAATGCCGCGCATGGACGGGATGGAACTGCTCCGCCGCTTGCGTGAACGATCGAACCTTCCGGTCATATTCCTCACCAGCAAGGATGAGGAACAGGATGAAGCAGCGGGCCTGGCGATGGGCGCCGACGACTATATCTCCAAGCCTTTCAGCCAGACCCTGCTGCTCGCGCGGATCGGCGCAATTCTGCGCCGTGCTGGCCCCGTGCGTGAGGTCGGTAGCGAGCCGGAGGTCGCCAGTGGCGAAGGCGCCGGCATCGTGCGCGGCCGACTGGTGATGGACCCTGCCCGCCATCTCGTAACCTGGGACGGACAACCCGTTTCCCTCACCGTCACGGAATTCCTGATCCTGGAAGCGCTGGCGCAGCGGCCCGGCGTGATTAAGAGCCGTAACCAGTTGATGGACGCCGCCTACCCGGACGATGTGTTTGTCGATGATCGCACCGTGGACAGCCATATCAAGCGCCTGCGCCGCAAGTTCCGAGCTTCCGATCCGGAATTTGACGCCATCGCGACGCTTTATGGCGCAGGCTACAGCTTCGCTGATGGCTGAAGATCAGCAAGCTGACCCAAAGTGGCGGCCGAGGTTTCCGTTCGACGCATCCCTCACGGCACGCATTCTGGCGGTCAACCTGATCCCGCTGATGTTGCTGGCGGGCAGCCTGTTCTTCCTCGATTCCTATCGCCGTCAGTTGTTGGACGAACGGTTCAAGCTTGCCCGCATCGAAGCGCAGATCACAGCCGAAGCGCTGGCGGGTGCATCCCGCACGCGGCAGGAAGCCCTGCTGATCCAGATCGGCAAGGAACAGCGGATGCGCCTGCGCATGTACGATGCGCAGGGCAAGTTGTGGGCTGACAGTTTCGCACTAGACAAGCCAGCGTTCGTGCTAGCCGATCCCGTGGCGGCTCCTTTCCCGCAGGATTTTGCTCGCGGACTGGACCGTGTGGTGGATTACCTCGTGGGCGCTCGCCAACCACCGGATTTCGTGGAGCCGGAAAATCAGGATGCAGGCGCCTGGCCGGAGCTGGTCCGCGCCCGCGAGCAAGGGCTCACGCAGATCGAGCTGCGCCGTGCGCCCGACCGCACGCCCGTCATAACCGCCGCCGCACCGGTTGGCCGTGCAGGGGCGACACTGCTGACCACGCGTAACGCCAGCGACATCACGCAGGCCGTACGTGACGCGCGCACATCGCTGCTGACCATCATCGCGCTGTCCTTGATCGTGTCGATCATTCTGTCGCGTTATCTAGCGCGCACGATTATCGACCCACTGCGCAAACTGGGCCGCGCCGCTGTGCGCGTGCGTCTGGGACGTGAACGAGGCGTCGAGGTACCGCGGATGCAACAGCGCGCCGATGAGATCGGCGTTTTGGCGCGTGCCGTCTCAGACATGACGACCGCCCTGCGCCAGCGCATCGACGCGGTGGAATCATTCGCGGCTGACGTCGCCCACGAGATCAAGAACCCGCTCGCCAGTTTGCGCAGCGCGCTGGATTCGCTCCCCAAAGTGCAGGACCCCGAGTTGCGGGCGCAGCTCACGCAAATCGCCGCGCATGACGTGCGGCGGATCGACCGACTTGTAACGGAAATTGCCGAGGCGAGTCGCATCGACGCGGAGCTGAGCCGCGCTACATTTGAAGCCATCGACCTTGCCGGGCTGATCCAGAATGTCGTCCGCGGACGCGAGGACCGGGGGCTCAATGCGGGCTGCAGCGTCACCGTTGAACGAGAGGCACGGCCTGCGCTTGTTCTGGGGGTGCCACTGCGGCTTGAGCGGGTGATCGACAACCTCTTGGACAACGCTGTGTCGTTCTCGCCTCCGGGTGGAAAGGTGATCGCATCCGTTCGGTACGTTCCCGATACGGATGGGGGGCGTGTCGAGGCGCTTGTGTGCGACGAAGGCCCGGGCATACCCGAAAGCGAGCGCGAGAAGGTGTTCACCCGCTTCCATTCCGTGCGGCCTGAGGGCGAAGGTTTCGGCAACCACAGTGGCCTCGGGCTGGCGATCGCGCGCACAATTGCCGAAGCGCATGATGGGACATTGTCAGTGTCCGGTCGCTCCGATGGACGGGAAGGCGCGTGTCTGGTGCTGGAACTGCCCGCCGCATGAATGCTGAGCTGCATCAGGCAAGCTGCGTCGTTCTGGCAGGGCGCGGCCTGATAATCGAAGGCCCACCCGGAAGCGGTAAGTCCAGCCTCGCCCTGGCCCTCATCGATCGCGGAGCCACCCTAGTCGGCGATGACGGTATCCTGCTCGAACACCGCGACGGCCGTGTCTGGGCTCTTCCCCCTCCGAACATCACCGGGCTGCTGGAAGTCCGCAACGTCGGAATACTGACACTTCCCGCGACCTATGCTTGCGTTTCGCTGGTCTTGCGGCTGGACGCCCAAGCGCCCCGCTATGTGGAAACTAGTGAAACGGTGGAACTGATTGGCATACCAGTCCCGCTGATCCGCTTATGGCCCGACAGCCCGGTCCTGGCGTTGCGGGCAGAGAGGGCATTGGCCCTCCACGGGACGGACTGATCGGCCCCCTTCCCTTTTGTCAGCACCCGGCGCACATGCTGAGACATGGCGGACGATTCCATAGACGAGCGGCAGCGTATCGTGCTGGTCACCGGGATGCTCGGGGCCGGCAAGTCCACCGCTCTTCGCGAGTTGGAAGACCTTGGTTGGGAAGCGCTCGACAACTTTCCGATCCGCCTCCTGTCTCGCTTGGTCGGCGACGATCCGCAACAACATCCTCTCGCAATAGGCTTCGACTGCCGCACGCGCGGCTTCGTCCCAGATGAGGTGATGGAACGCGTCCACAAGCTGGAAGGGCGCGAAGATATCGTGGTCAGCACCCTGTTCCTCGACTGCGCAGGTTCGGAGCTGGAGCGCCGCTTCAACGAGACACGCCGCCGACACTTCCTTGCCGAAGACCGTCCGGTGGCTGACGGTATTGCAGCGGAGCGCGAGTTGCTCGCGCCTCTGCGCCGCTGGGCCGATGCGCTGATCGACACGACGCACTTTTCAACCAACGACCTGCAGCAGCACATTCGCGATCTGTTCGGCGCGAGCGCACCGCGCGAAATGACCGTCACCGTGACCAGCTTCGGCTTTGCCCGCGGGATGCCGCCGGTGGCCGATCTGGTGTTCGACATGCGGTTCCTCAACAACCCGCACTGGGATCCGGAACTGCGCCCGCTGACCGGCCTCGACGCGGCGGTTGGCGAACACATTGAGAAGGATCCTTCCTTCACCTCTGCCTTCGCGCGCATCCGCGACCTTCTGATTGAGCTTCTGCCCCGGTATGCAGCGCAGGGTAAGACCTACGCCACCATCGCGTTCGGCTGCACCGGTGGGCATCACCGCTCGGTGTTCGTGGCCGAGAGGATTGCCGAGGCCTTGCGCGCTGCGGGCTTTTCGCCCACTGTATTGCACCGCAACCTGGGGTCCCGCGCTGGCGAGATGATCGAAGGCTCGCACCAGCCGTGACCTGTGTAGATAAAACCGAGCGCGCAGCCGGGGCGCGGCTCACTCAGGCGAGTTCCCGAACGACATGATCGGCATGATCTTGGTTACCCACGGCCACCTGGCCGAGGAATTCGTTCACGCGATGGAGCACGTGGTCGGGTCGCAAAGCGACATTGCCACCGTATGCATCGGTCCGCACGACGATATGGAAATTCGCCGCAAGGAAATCGCGCAGGCGATCAAGAAAGTCGATTCGGGCAACGGCGCCATCATCCTGACAGACCTGTTCGGCGGCACCCCATCCAACCTTGCCATCTCGCTGCTGAAGCCGGGGACGACCGAGGTCATTGCGGGCATCAACCTGCCGATGCTCATTCGGCTGGCTGGCGCGCGCAAGGAAATGGATTTGCGGGGCGCAGCCGCTGCGGCTCGCGACGCTGGCCGCAACTATATCACAATCGCGTCCGAGTTTCTGGGCCAGGAAGCCTGATCGGCACAATCGAGGGAGGGCAGCCTTGGGAGAGGCCCGCCGTGAGGTAACAATCGTCAATATCCGCGGGCTTCACGCCCGAGCCAGCGCCAAGTTTGTCGGTGCGGTCGCGGATATGCAAAGCTGCCAGGTTATGGTGTTCAAGGATGGCCACTCCGCTGCTGGCGGATCCATCCTCGGCCTGATGATGTTGGGCGCGGCGCGAGGCGATACGATAGAGATTGTCGTCACGGGCGCTGATGCCGAAGCGCGCCTTGGCGAGCTAGTTGAAATGATCGAAGGCGGCTTCGGCGAGGATTGACCCATTGGCCCAGCGCCGCACGATTACCGGATTTTCCAACCCCACGGTCAAATACCTGCGTTCGCTGCGCGACAAGAAATATCGCAAGCGTGAAGGCAAGTTCCTGGCTGAAGGTCTGCGCCTGCTGACGGATGCCCGCGAGACCGGCCAGCTTCCGGAGATGCTTGTCATGGCGACCGGGCGCGACCCCCATCCGCTGCTCGATGCGTTGGAAGCTGATGTCGAACGCGCGGGCGGGGAAATCGTCGAAACCAGCGCGGACATCCTCTCCAAGATCACCGGTAAGGAAAATCCGCAGGCGGTGGCCGGGGTATTTGCCGAGTTCGATACCTCGCTTGCCGCGCTGGATCGCAGCGCCGCGCCGATCTGGCTGGTGGCTCAGGCCCTGCGCGATCCCGGCAACCTTGGCACCATGCTACGCACTGGCGACGCGGTCGGTGCGGGCGGACTTATCCTTATCGACGACAGCGCCGACCCGTTCTCGGTAGAAGCGGTGCGCGCCAGCATGGGCGCCATCTTCACCCAACGGGTGGCCACGGCGACCTGGGCCGAGTTTCTGCCCTGGCTGCGCTCAGGCGACGGGCAGCTGGTGGCGGCAAGCCTGCGTGATGCCCTACCCTATCGCGAGGCACCGTACTCAGCGCCGTGCTTCATCATGGTCGGCAATGAATCTCGCGGATTGCCCGAGGAGTATGAGGCTGAGTGCGATTTGCGAGTGACCATGCCGATGCGCGGGCGCGCCGATAGCCTTAACGCCGCCGTGGCCGGGGCCGTGCTGGCTTATGAAGTGCTGGCGCGCCTCGACAAGTAAGCAGGAACGGCCGTCATGGCCGTCCGTTTAAACCGCAGAATTCGGGAGGACCGACAATGAAGATTCATCGCTTTGTACCCGTTCTGCTCCCCGTTGCGCTCGCCGCCTGCATGACGCCCGCTTCGGACACGCCATCGCTGGCCGGTACTAACTGGCGCTTCACCGCGATTGATGGCGCATCGCCCGTCGCGCCAGAGACCAAGCTGGAATTCGCTGAACGCCTCAACGCGAATGCAGGCTGCAACGGCATGAGCGGCCATTGGCACCTTGATGGCCAGCGACTGGTTTTGGAAGGGCCGCTCGTTTCAACCCGGATGTTCTGTGAAGGAAAGATGGAGCAGGAAGCAACGGTCAACGCGCTGCTGTCAGGCAGCCCCACTGTCGAGCTTTCGGGGAACACGCTGACGCTGAAATCGGCTGATCATTCCGCCACGCTGATGCGAAATTAAATCAGACGACTTTAGTCGCCCGCGACGAAGCTTGTCACGCGCCAGCGCCCGTTCCGGCTCGATGCGATGAGGCGGTAGTCGATCAAGCTTCTCAGCTTATCCGTGGCGATGAACCCCTGCGTCTTGTCAGCAAGCTCCACCGATTGATAATCGCGCTCTGGATCGAGTGTGGTCAGCTTCACCACGTTCCATGAGATCGCGGCCAGCTCCTCGCTCTCGGGATCGGGTGCTGCGTACACGGGCACCCGCTCGCCCATCACAAGCCAGCCGGAAACGGCATCTATCCGGCCCATGTCCTGATCGAAGTACCAGGGTATAGTGATCCCGCCCTGCTTATTTGCAGAACAGCCCAGCTCCATCAGCTGGTCCAACTCCGGCCATAGCTCCCACGATTTGTCGTCCAGACGCTTGCGCAGTTCTTCTCTGCCAGCGCCGCCGCCAAAATCGAGCTTGATGTCGTCTGCCGCCAGCGCCGCGAACGCCGCAGCGTCACGCCGCTTGATCGCGCCGGCCAGTTCCGCGCGGAATTCATTCGCGCCGGCAACTGCCGAACAGGTGTCACGCGGCGCGAAATGCCCAGCAGCCATTGGCACTGGGGTCGCGGTGGCGGCGACAAGTTCTTCTGCCGTATCCGCCAGTTCTTCCACCGGCGCGCTTTGTTGATTGCACGCGGCGCAGGCGAGCAGCAAAGACAGAGCGGCGACGGATCCTCTCATCCGGCGCTTCGTGCATCCTCCTCACCGCCGGTGTCAACAAGGCGTGGGGCTCGCACATCATCAGCCGCGCCATAACGCGGTGCGCTTTCGATGACCGGAACATCTTCGATCTCGCGCTTTCCAACCTCGATGTGCTTCTCGCGAAGGCGCTTTCCTGAAGAAAGGACGTTGCGTTCGAAGCTACCAACGAAGTCGTTATACTTGCGGACAGCCCGATCGAGGCCAGCCCCCATGCCCTTGAGATGGTCCGCCGCGACGGCTAGACGGTCGTAAAGTTCCGCGCCCATACGGCCGATCTCTTGCGCTTCGCGTGCCAACCCGTCCTGGCGCCAGACCTGAGCAACCGTCCGGGCGATCGCGACGAGGTTGGTCGGCGTGGCCAGAAGCACCTTGTTACGGAAGGCGAAATCCCACAGCTCGGGATCATTCTCGAGCGCCGCTGCGACGAAGTGCTCACCCGGTACGAACATCACGACGTAATCGGGTGCATCTTCGAATTGCGCCTGATAGGCCTTGGTGCCCAGTGTCTGAACGTGGTTGCGCATGGATTTCGAGTGCAGATCGAGATGGCGCGCGCGTTCGACGTCCTCGTTAGCCTCAAACGCCGCCTGATAGGCGTTCAGCGACACCTTGGCGTCGATCACCAGTTGCTTGTTACCCGGAATGCGCACGATGGCGTCGGGCCGGAGGCGACCTTCATTGGTATCGATCGAATGCTCGGTGATGAAGTCGGTGTGTTCAGATAGTCCGCACTGCTCAAGCACGTTTTGCAAAGCGCGCTCGCCCCAGCGGCCGCGTGCCTTGGGCGCATTGGTGAGCGAGTTACCCAGCCGCTGGGCCTCACGCCGAACTTCTTCCTGACCGACCCGCATTCCCTCTATCAGACCGGTCAGCTGGCCAAAGGCGTCGATACGCTGCTTTTCGAGCGTCTCGACCTGATTCTCATACTTCTGGAGGCGTTGGTTCACCGGTTCCAGCAAGGCGGCAACGGCTTCCTTGTTCGCCTTTTCCGAATTGCCGAACTTCTCCTCCGCGCGTTTGAGGAACTCATCTTGCGCCTTCGAAAGCACCTCACCGCCTGCCGCCTTGAACTGCGCGACCAGATCCTCACGAGCCTGATTGAGCTGAGCGATCTGCTTGTCGAAGTTTTCGGCGTTTGCCTTGAGCGTGGCGTTTTCGATCTGGGCTTGCCCCAGGTCCGCCGCGGCGCGCTTGAACAGCGCCTCCTGCTCCTTCGCAGCGACATCCCGCTCATCATGTCGCGCCTTCCAATCGGCAACCGGGCGCGAACCGGCGAACCACCCGAGCGCTGCCCCCAGAAGCAGTGCAACGAGCACGAGAATGACGGCAAGCGGTTCCACACGATACTCCGGACAAACGGAACGAAGCACGAACTTATCTGGTCGTTCCGCCGTTCACAAGCGGCCGACAGAAACTATCCCTGTCTTACTCCTTACGAGCGCGAATAATCAGGCTTGAGAATCCCGCCCCAAGCGCTGTATGGCGTAATCGAATTTCGTGATTGCGAAGTTTTCAGGATTGTGAAAAGCGGCGCCATCGCGCCCAACCGGAAGAGGACACCCATGCCCACCGATATCGAGATCGCCCGCGCCGCCAAAATGAAGCCGATCACCGAGATCGGCGCCCGCCTTGGCATTCCAGAAGAATCGCTTGAACCCTATGGCCGCACCAAGGCCAAGATCGCGATGAAGTGGATCAACGAGCAGAAGGACCGCACCGACGGCAAGCTCGTTCTGGTCACCGCGATCAACCCGACCCCGGCCGGTGAAGGCAAGACGACCACTTCGGTCGGCCTGACCGACGGCCTGAACCGCATCGGCAAGAACGCGGCCGTGTGTCTGCGTGAACCGTCGCTCGGCCCGTCCTTCGGGATGAAGGGTGGCGCGGCAGGTGGCGGCTACGCCCAGGTCGTTCCGATGGAAGACATCAACCTGCACTTCACGGGCGACTTCCACGCCATCACCAGCGCGCACAACCTGCTGAGCGCGATGATCGACAACCACATCTACTGGGGCAACGAACAGGGCTTCGACACCCGCCGGATCACCTGGCGCCGCGTGCTCGACATGAACGATCGCGCGCTGCGCCAGATCGTCACCTCGCTGGGCGGCGTTTCGAACGGTTATCCGCGTGAAGCCGGTTTCGACATTACCGTCGCGTCGGAAATCATGGCGATCCTGTGTCTCGCCACCTCGATGGAAGACCTCGAGGAATCGATCGGCAACATCATCATCGGCTATCGCCGTGACAAGACCGCCGTTCGCGCCCGCGACATCAAGGCGCACGGCGCGATGGCTGTGCTGCTGAAGGACGCGATCCAGCCGAACCTGGTGCAGACGTTGGAAAACAACCCGGCGTTCATCCACGGCGGTCCGTTCGCCAACATTGCTCACGGCTGTAACTCCGTGACCGCAACCAAGACGGCGCTGAAGCTGGCCGACTATGTCGTGACCGAAGCCGGCTTCGGTGCCGACCTTGGTGCGGAAAAGTTCTTCGACATCAAGTGCCGCAAGGCTGGCCTCAAGCCGTCCGCGACGGTGATCGTGGCCACTGTCCGCGCGCTGAAAATGAACGGCGGCGTGGCCAAGGCTGATCTAGGCAAGGAAAACGTCGATGCGGTGAAGGCCGGTGTCGTCAACCTGCTGCGCCACATCGAAAACGTCCGCCAGTTCGGCGTTCCGGCTGTCGTCGCGATCAACTTCTTCGTCACCGACACCGAAGCTGAGCTGCAGGTGATCAAGGATGCGGTGGCCGCTGTGGGCACCGAAGCCATCGTCTGCACCCACTGGGCAAACGGCAGCGCCGGAACGGAAGAACTGGCCAAGAAGGTCGTCGAGATCGTCGAGAGCGGCGTTGCGCAGTTCGCTCCGCTCTATCCGTCGGAAATGCCGCTGTGGGAAAAGATCAACACGATCGCGACCCGCATCTATCGCGCCGACGAAGCCATTGCTGACCAGTCGGTCCGCAACCAGTTGAAGGCTTGGGAAGACGCCGGTTTCGGCAACCTCCCCGTCTGCATGGCCAAGACGCAGTACAGCTTCACCACTGACCCGACCAAGCTGGGCGCTCCGGTGCACCACACCGTGCCGGTTCGCGAAGTTCGTCTGGCGGCTGGCGCCGGGTTCATTGTCGCCATCTGCGGCGATATCATGACCATGCCGGGCCTGCCCAAGGTACCGAGCGCGGAGTTCATCCGCCTCGACAACGGTCAGATCGAAGGTCTGTTCTGAGTATCGGCTGACACGCCAAAAGATCAGGGCCGCTCCACTGGAGCGGCCCTTTTCATATCAGGGATGATATCGAACCCAGCGTAACGCTGAGGGCCCGCAGGGCGCTATTCGACCGCGGAATCCCAATGCTCGACGATCTTGCCGTCGCGCACGCGATAGGTGTCGTACCACCAAGTCTTGACCGTCTGGCCGAAGCGGTGGGGATCAGGAACCTCGCGCTGGAACATCAGCTGCACCAGATCACCTTCCGCGATGACGAATTCGAACTTGGTCAGCGGATGGGTGCCCGGCTCCAGCGGTTGACTGTCCGGAAATTCGGTATGGAGGAAGGCAATCAGCGCCTCCACTCCATCGGGCGCGCTGGGGCTGTTCTGCTTGTAGTCCACCGACATGTATTTGCGGGCGGCGTCGATGTTCCGCCCGTCAATCACCTCGTGCCACATGTCGAGCACGAGCTTCTTGTTAGCCTCAAGCTGACTTTGGCTGGCGGCCACCTGGGCGTCCTCCCCTTCCGTCTTCACCGTACATGCCGAAAGCAGCAGTGCCGGAACGGCAGCGAGAAGGATCGCCCTATGCGCCGAGATCACTCTCAGGCGGCCTTGCGCAGCTTATCGAGCTTCTTGAGCGCCATCTGCCGCTTCAGGCGGCTGAGGTGGTCGATGAACAGCACGCCTTCGAGATGGTCCATCTCGTGCTGGATGCAGGTGGCCATCAGGCCGTCCATGTCTTCCTCATGCGTGTTCCCCTCCAGATCCTGCCAGCGGACGCGGCAAGTCATGGGACGGTCAACGTCGGCATAGATGTCCGGCACGGAAAGGCACCCTTCCTGATAGGTGCTGACGTCCGCGGAAGGATCGAGGATTTCCGGGTTCACGAAAATCCGCGGTTCCCTCTTGGTCGGCTGGTGATGGTGATGATGCCCGTCATGATTGCAGGGCTCCGGCTCCGCATCCGGGTCTTCCGGTTGCAGGTCGATCACCAGGACGCGCAGAGGCACACCGATCTGGATAGCCGCAAGGCCGATCCCGTGGGCAGCGTACATCGTCTCGAACATATCGGAGACAAGCGTCTTGAGTTCCTCGTCGAAGGTTTCGACGGGCGTGGACACGGTTTTCAGCCGGGGATCCGGCACTTCAATGATTTCGCGAATGGCCATGCTGGCCAGATAAGCGCAATGCCGCGCGCCGACAAGTGAACGAAGGCTATCGTGGCCGGTTCAGGAACATACAGGCCACCGCTAACACGCTGACGGGAACAGCAACCGGCAACCACCAGCGAAAAAATTCCCAATAGACGTGCGTGGTCCACTGGCCCGTTTCGGCATCGACGAACAACCCCAGCGGATTGCGCTCGATTCGGTCAGCCATGACCCAGAGAACTGGAAGCGAGGAAGCGAGAAGCGCGAAGAACCATCCGCCGAGTATCCAGCCGACCAGATTCCAGACGCGCTTCATGCAACGGGGCGTCGCGCCCGCAACGCCTGTGCCAGCGTGCCTTCGTCGAGATAATCCAGTTCCCCACCAACAGGCAGGCCATGAGCAAGCTGGGTCACACGCACTGGGAAACTTTCGAGGCGCTCAGCGATGTAGTGGGCCGTCGTCTGCCCCTCAAGCGTAGCATTCATCGCGAGGACGACTTCATCGACGCCACCGGCGGAAACCCGGTCCAGCAGCTTGCCGATCGTGAGGTCTTCCGGGCGCACTCCGTCGAGCGCGGAAAGGCGCCCGCCAAGCACTTGATAGCGGCCGTTGAACAGTTTGGCCCGGTCCAGCGCCCAGAGATCGGCCACCTCTTCGACCACGCAAAGGCTACGCGCATCACGGCGCTGATCCGCGCAGATGCCGCAAGGGTTGCGGGTATCGACATTGCCGCACACTTCGCATTCGACCAGTGTCTCGCGGACAGCAGCGAGCGCATCGACGAGCTGCACGAGCGCGGTTTCCCGCCTCTTCACCAGCCACAGCACCGCCCGGCGCGCCGAACGTGGCCCAAGCCCCGGAAGCCGGGACAGTGCGCCCGCCAGCGCCTCGATCTCTTGCGATGCCATGGGCCCGGAGATAGGGCCAAGCACGGCGAAGAGGAAGGGAGCCTATGCGTATCATCTTCATGGGCACGCCCGATTTCGCGGTCCCCACCCTTTCCGCCCTGCATGAGGCGGGTCACGAAGTCGTTGCGGTCTATACTCAGCCGCCGCGACCGGCCGGCCGGGGCAAGCAATTGCAGCCGACGCCAGTGCACCGCGCGGCGGAGGCGCTCGGTATCGAGGTGCGGCACCCCGCAACTCTGCGCGATGTGGACGCGCAGGCGGATTTCCTGTCGCTGGAAGCGGAGGTGGCGGTGGTCGCGGCCTACGGCCTGATGCTGCCGCAAGTGATCCTCGATGGCCCAAAGAGTGGCTGCCTGAACGTCCATGCGAGCCTCCTGCCCCGGTGGCGCGGGGCGGCGCCGATCCAACGGGCCATACTTTCCGGCGATCATATGACCGGCGTGACGATCATGCAGATGGCGCGCGGGCTCGATACGGGGCCGATGCTGGCGACCGCTCGGGTTCCCGTGGAGGATAAGACCAGCGGCGAACTTCATGCGGAACTGGCGGAAATCGGCGCGCAGCTGATGGTCGACACACTGGCCCGGCTCCATCAGGTGAAAGCAGAGCCACAACCCGCGCTGGGTGCGACTTACGCTGCGAAAATCGACAAGGCGGAAACGCGCATCGACTGGTCGAAATCCGCAGAGCTGATCGAACGCGAAGTGCGCGCGTTCGCGCCCTTCCCCGGATCATGGTTTGAGCTGGACGGAGAACGCATCAAGCTGCTGCGGGCGCATGTGATCGGAGTCAACGGAGCGGAGGGAATCGTTCTGGACGAACAGCTTACCGTGGCCTGCGGCGATGCGGCGTTGCGCCCCGTGGTTCTGCAACGTGCAGGCAAACCGGCGATGAGCGCGGAAGAGTTCCTTCGCGGCAAATCCGTACCCAAGGGAACATTGCTGCGGTGAAACGCTTCGCGCTTACCCTGGAGTTCGATGGCGGCCCTTTCATGGGCCTCCAGCGGCAAGATCACGGTCCGTCCGTGCAGGAATCCGTCGAACGCGCCGTGTTCGAGGTAACCGGCGAGACAGTGACGATGCACAGCGCCGGGCGCACAGATAGCGGCGTTCACGCGCTCGGCATGGTGAGCCACGTGGACATCACCAAGACGATCGAACCGTTCCGCCTGATGGAGGCGCTGAATGCTCGGCTTCGGCCCGATCCGATCGCAGTGCTCGCCTGCGAAGTGAAGCCGGGTGACTGGCACGCACGCTTTTCCTGCCTTGGCCGTCGCTACCTCTATCGCATTTGCAATCGGCGAGCATCGCTCACGCTGGATCGCGGCCGTGCGTGGCAGGTCGCGCGCCCGCTCGATGCAGAAGCAATGCATCAGGCCGCGCAGTCGCTGGTCGGACTGCACGATTTCACCACGTTCCGGTCTGCCCACTGCCAGGCGAACAGCCCCGTAAAGTCGCTCGACCGGCTGGACGTGCGGCGTGAAGGCGATTGGGTGCTGATCGAGGCAGCTGCGCGCAGCTTCCTGCATCATCAGGTGCGATCGATGGTGGGCACGCTGGCACTGGTCGGGACGGGCCAATGGCGCGTTGAACAGGTGGCAGAGGCGCTGGAGGCGAAAGAACGTGCGGCCCTCGGCCTAAACGCGCCCGCCGACGGTCTCTATTTCGTCGAGGCGATTTACCCCGACGGTTGAGGCGCGGTCGCGGGCTGCTCCCTAGTGCGATTGCCCGGTTCCACACGAATGCCCTGCCCGTCGATCCTGACATCCACCGGCATGCCCTGAACATCTCCGGAAATCACCGCGCCGCCATCCCGGGTACCGATAGTCACCCCGCTATCGCCCAGCGGAATGGCCTCAAGATCGGGGATATCCAGCGGCTGCACGGGGCCGCTCGGGTCGGGGCTCGGCGTCGGAGAGGCAGGACGTGCCGGGGCACGTTCCACGCCGAGCGCCTGCGACATGAAGTCCTTCCAGATGCGAGCGGGAAGCCCACCACCTGAAATGCCCGCAAGCGGCGAATTGTCGTCGTTGCCGATCCACACGCCGACCACCAGCCCGCCTGCATAGCCGACAAACAACGCGTCGCGGTTGTCCTGCGTAGTACCTGTCTTGCCGAAATTGGGCGATCGCAGCATCGCCGCCCGCCCCGTGCCGTTGTTGATCGCCTGCCGCAGCAGTCGCTCCATCGCCTCGTGCTCACTGTCAGACAGCCGAGACTTGCCGTCGAACAAGCGGCCGAACCAGCCGGGTTCTTCTGCAGTGAATGCGGTGGGCTCGACCGGGAAACTGTTGGCGGCCACCCCGGCATAGGCGGCGGTCAGCTCCATGAGCGTCATTGTGGACGTGCCGAGTGCAAGGCTGGGATCGCCCTCCGCCAACGGCGAGCGCACACCGAGGTCGCGCGCCGCCTCAATGACAGAACCGTCGCCCACTATGCTCCAAAGGCGCACGGCCGCGACGTTGCTGGATCGGGCGAAGGCATCGGCAATCGTGATTGTCTCGGAATAGCTGCCGCCCGCGTTCTTCGGGCGATAGGAGCCCTGCGTTATCTCGCGGTTGTCGATCGTATCGTCGGGGCTCATCCCGCTGCGTAGCGCGGCCAGATAGACAAACAGCTTGAAGGTGGAGCCCGGCTGGCGGCGCGCCTGTGTGGCCCGGTTGAACGGCGACTTGGCGTAGTTGCGGCCTCCGATCATGGCCACGACTTCGCCGTTCGGGCGCATGGCCACCAGCGCCACTTGCGCGCTTCCCAACGGAGCGCGCTCCACCGCGCGGCGGGCCGCGTTCTGCAGCCGCGAATCGAGCGTAGTGCGCAGAGTCTGCCGGGAATAACTCGCTTCCGTCAGGGCACGGGCCTGCGGCAAAGCCCAGTCGGCGAAGTAGGTGCCGGTGGGGAGGTCGTTCTTGATCCTCACGTCCACTTGCGGGGTACGGACAGCGCTCGCCTCTGCTTCGGTCAGGTATCCCGCAGCGACCATGGCCTTGAGCACCAGCCTCATCCGTCGTTCGGCCCGCTCGGGGTTATTAGTCGGCGCTAAGCGCGAGGGAGCTTGCAACATCCCGACCAGCATGGCCGCCTGCGGAAGAGTCAGGTTCTCCGGCTTGCGGTAGAAGTAGTGCAGCGACGCGGCGCGCAATCCGTAAACGTTGTCGCCGAAATAGGCGTTGGAGAGATAGCGTTCGAGTATCTCGTCCTTGGTCAGCCATGCCTCCAGCCAGAACGAAATCAGCGCTTCCCGTGCCTTGCGCGTCAGGTTCTGTTCCGAAGTCAGGAAGGTGAACTTGGCGAGCTGCTGGGTAATCGTGCTGCCGCCCTGGGTGCCGCCCGAGGTCAGGTTGTTCCACGCCGCACGGGCGATCCCCTTCGGATCGATACCCCAGTGGCTGTAGAAACGGCGATCCTCGATCGCGAGCAGCGCCTCCACCACATGGGGCGGCAGTTCCGCGACCTTTACCGGCTGGTCGATCTGGGCGCCGTTGCGCGCGATGGGTGTTCCGTCCGCCGCCAACAGCGTGATCTGCGGCGGCGCGATGGGCTGGAGCGATTTGCTAAGCGGCGCCGTGATGGCGAGCCACACAAGAAGCAGGATGAACAGCGCAACGAACCCGCCCGCTATCCGCCCCGTCCACCACAGCTTGCTACGGCCCCGCCAATGCGCTGGCGTCCACCAACGCTCCGTGCGCGGTGGAGTTGGCGGCGGCCCGAAGCGGCGTTCCAGCTCGTCATCCAGCCATGCGCCGAACTCAGGGTCGCCTGAGCCTGCGGGCTGCCGATCTTCGTCTTCATCGTAGAGCGGGGAATATGGGACGTCTTCCCAATGCTCACGCGCCACAGGTTCGACCTCTTGAGGTCGTCTTCTGAAACCAAGCGCGCCAAACATGCCCATCGGGGCTGTATTAATGATCCAATACAGCGATTGCCAGAGGCTATGCAAAAAGCAAAATGCGAGACGGAGCGTCAGCCCAGCCTCGCACTTCACTCAGGTATGTTGTCAGGCGCGGTCGGCGGCCAGTTGGCCACCGCGCTTAAGCCTTGGAAACGACGCTCTCGGGCAAATCGACGCCGAAAACGCGCTGATAATACTCAGCCACCAGCATCCGCTCTGCCTCGTCGCACTTGTTGAGGAACGTGAGGCGGAAAGCGAACCCGACGTCACAGAAGATTTCGGTGTTCTGAGCCCAGGTGATCACCGTGCGCGGACTCATCACCGTGGAGATGTCGCCGCCGATGAAGCCCTGACGGGTCAGCTCGGCCACGCGGATCATGTCGGCCACGACCTTCGGATCAACCTTGGTCTTGGCGCTGACGATCTTCTGTTCGGTTTCCTTGGGCAGATAGTTCAGCGCGACGACGATATTCCAGCGGTCCATCTGGCCCTGGTTGATCGTCTGCGTTCCCTGATAAAGCCCGGTGGTATCGCCCAGCCCAACGGTGTTGGCCGTAGCAAAGAGGCGGAAGTTCGGGTTCGGGCGGATGACGCGGTTCTGGTCGAGCAGGGTCAGCTTGCCCTCTGCCTCCAGCACGCGCTGGATCACGAACATCACGTCCGGACGGCCAGCGTCGTATTCGTCGAACACCAGCGCCACCGGGTGCTGAAGCGCCCACGGCAGCAGGCCTTCGCGGAACTCGGTCACCTGCAGGCCATCGCGCAATACAATTGCATCGCGCCCGATCAGGTCGATACGGCTGATATGCGCGTCGAGGTTGATGCGGATGCAAGGCCAGTTAAGCCGAGCCGCAACCTGTTCGATGTGAGTGGACTTACCCGTGCCGTGGTAACCCTGCACCATGACGCGGCGATTGAACGCGAATCCGGCGAGGATCGCCAGGGTCGTGTCCGCATCAAAGACGTAGGTTTCGTCAATATCGGGCACGCGTTCATCGACCTTGGAAAAGGCCGGAACCTTCATGTCGATGTCGATCCCGAACACTTCACGCGCGTCGATCTCGCGGTCAGGCGCTGGCATCGCGGTGGTGTGGCTGGCGGGGTTGCTGGTCATCTCGTTCATCGAGTGCGTGCCCTAAGGCCTGTCTCCGTCACTGGCAATGGCTCCGAAACGGTGGATGCCAACACTGCCTTGGACGACTGTCTTTGACGGGCTCATGGCGCACTGCAACAAGCCCGACGCGCCTTGTGCGTTAGGGAAGTGATTCGACATGAAGATCTACGGATTTCCGCTTTCGCCATTCGTTCGCAAAGTGGTGGTCTCGGTGAAAGAAAAGGGTCTCGAAGCGGAAGTCGTTCCCAGCAACCCATCGCAACCCGACCCCGAATTTTCCGCGATAAGCCCGTTCCAGAGAATCCCCGCTTTCCGCGACGGGGATTTCACCATGGCGGATTCCACCGCAATCGTGACTTATCTGGAAGCAAGATATCCGCAGCCCGCTCTGCTTCCAGCGGAGCCGGAAGCCCGCTCAAGGGCGATCTGGTTCGAGGAAGTGGCTGACACGGTATGCGTTCCGACGGGCCGCCCGATCGTCCTCAACCGGTTCGTTCGTCCGCGGATCTTTGGCGTGGGCGGGGATGAAGCGGCGGCTGTCGAGGCGGAGCATGCCCTGAAAGGACCGCTTGATTATCTGGAGCGCGTCGTCGGGGATGGCTGGCTCGACAACGACTTTACGATTGGCGACATTGCCGTGGCATCGGCTTTCCGATCGCTCGGTTATGCCGGATGGACCCTGGACGACATTCTCTATCCACGCCTCTCCGCCTGGTTCGAGCGCGTGAAGCAACGCGCGGCCTGGAAAGCGGCAGCCGAAATCGAACGGTCGGTGATGATCGGCGCAATGGGCGGGGAAGGCGACTTCACCTGAGACGCGGCTAAACGATCTTTTCCGGCAGGGAGAACAGCGCGGCAAAGCGTTGCGCCAAGGCCTTGTCACCCGTTAGATTGACCCCCGATCGCACAGCGTCTTCGATAGGCTGCTTGCCGTAAAACAGGCGCAGGATCGGTAGCGGCTCTTCGACCGTGAACCACACATCTGCATCGGTGGGGCCATCTACGCGGCGCACTGGCAGCAGCCCGTCCTTCAACTCTGCGAGGAAGCTATCGGCGCCCACGGTGAAGCCCACCGTGGCGTCGAACAGCTTGGCAGCCTCCGCATCGATCATCGTCCGCAGGCTTATCATCAGGCTGACGGGAGAAAGCGGCAGCTGCGGATTGTGCGCGCTCGACCGCGTGGCCCAACGTGCCAGTTCCTGCATGGCCGGTTCTGCCATGTACCCCCATTCGGTTAGCTCATAGACCTGTGACGCTGCCGGAGGAGGCAACTTCCGACGCGTCAGAACCCCTGCTGCCTCCATCGCACCGAGGCGTTCTGTAAGCATCTTGGCGGAAATACCTGGAATGCCGGCGCGGAGATCCGAGAACCGCCGACCGCCGAGCAGAAGCTCCCGCATGATGAGCATCGACCAGCGCTCGCCGATCAGTTCGAGCGCAAATGCCATGCCACAGGCGTCATGATAAAGCCGACCGTGCCCCCCCTCCGTCGCGCCCAAAACGGAGGTTTCTTTTTGTAACTTCATGGTTGCCATCGGTAACTAGAGGCTTCACGAAGTGCAACAGGCGATTCGGAAGTAGTCGCGAGAGGAGATCGACGATGGCTCGTATGTGCTTCATCAACCTGCCCGTGACTGACCTGCCCCGGTCGATGAAATTCTACGAAGCTGTCGGCTTCACGAACAATCCGCAGTTCACCAACGATCAGGCTGCGGCCATGATGTGGTCGGACGAAATCGTGGTCATGCTGCTGAAGCACGACTTCTGGAAAACGTTCACACCCAAAGCCATCCCAGATGCACATACTTCCGCGCAGGTGCTGATCGCCCTGAGCCAGGAAAGCCCTGACGAGGTGGAAGCTATCGTCGCGAAGGCCGTCGCGGCTGGCGGCAAGGCTGACCCGACACCTAAGCAGGACCTGGGCTTCATGTACGGTCGCAGTTTCGAAGACCCGGACGGGCATATCTGGGAAAACGCGTTCATGGACATGTCGGCGATCCCAGAGGGGGAAACAGTGGCAGATCAGCCAGTCGGCTGACGCCACAACGACGGGGGAGGAAACCAAATGTCTGACAAGCGTATGACGACAGCCGGTTACGTTCTGACGGGCTTGTTCGCGCTCTTCATGCTGGGCGCGTCCATCGCGCCGAAGCTGCTTCGGATGCCAGTCGCGAGCGAGACGCTGATCGAGCTCGGATGGCCCGATTACACGCTGATGATCGGGCTGTTCGAACTTGCCTTTGTCGTGCTCTATCTGATCCCGCGCACTTCTGTTCTCGGCGCGGTGTTGATGACGGCGCTGCTCGGCGGTGCGATGGCCACGCAAATCCGCGTCGGCAGCCCGCTTTTCAGCCACACTCTTTTCAGCGTCTATCTCGCGCTGTTCATGTGGGGTGGGCTGTGGCTGCGGAACCCGACGCTCCGTTCGCTCTTCCCATTCAACACAAGCAGGAGCTGACCAGCGGCAACCACGCGTCAGTTCACCAACAAGCCCATCGCACACACATCGGGAGAATAAGGATGTATATTCAGGGTTTCGTCGTTCCAGTTCCGGCCGACAAGCAGGATGCCTATCGCGACATCGCAGAACAGTTCTGGCCGATCGTCCACGACTATGGCGCGCTCGAACAGGTTGAGGCGTGGGAAGTTGATGTGCCGGATGGCAAGCAAACGGATTTCCGCCGCGCTGTGGCCCTCGAAGAAAGTGAGCGGGTAGTCTTCTCGTGGATCGTCTGGCCTGACAAGGAAACCGCCGACGCGAGCCATGAAAAGCTCATGGCCGATCCGCGAATGGAAGCGATGGGCAAGGACATGCCTTTCGACGGCAAGCGCATGATCTTCGGCGGGTTTGAGCCACTGGTTTCCAGAGGCCGTTAAGCCAGTGAGCGCCGAATGGCGCCCGCGATTGATCAAATAACGCGAGCGGAGATGGTAAGATGCCTGGCTTCCCGATCTGGTATGAACTGATGAGCGGTGACCTGGCTGGCGTGCGCGATTTCTATCGCGCCACGCTTGGCTGGAACATTCCGGACGATAGCATGACTATGCCAGACGGATCGGAATATCGCGTGATTGAGCGATCCGACGGTGGCTATGCTGGCGGTGCCCTCACCTTGACGCCCGACATGACTAATAGCGGGATGCAGCCGAACTGGATGCCATATTTCCATGCTCCGGATGTCGACGAGGCTGCGGGCAAGGTGACGCGATTAGGTGGGCAGGTTCATATGCCACCCACGGATATCCCCGGAGCGGGTCGCATAGCCATGGCCTCGGACCCACAGGGCGCCCTGTTCTACCTGATGGATCCTGAGCCGCCCGAAGATCAACCTGACGCGCAATCCGATGTGTTTTCGGAAAGTCAGGCCGGTCATTGTCGCTGGAACGAAATCACCACCACCGACAGCGAAGGCGCGCGCGAATTCTACACCGCGCTATTCGGCTGGAACACGGACCAGTCAATGCCCATGGGCCCGCTGGGTGATTATCGCTTCATTGAGGCCGACGGTGTCCAGATCGGTGCGATCAACCCTGCTCTTGCCGATGGCGCGCGGCCGCATTGGGGCGCCATTTTCGGCGTGGAAGACATCGATGCGGCACGGGCGGCTGCCGAGGCGCATGGCGGCTCCGTATCGCACGACGTGCATGAAATACCCGGAGGCGAATTCGCTTTCTACGGCTTCGATCCGGCGGGCGCCAAGGTGGCCTTCGTCGGACCCAGAAAGGCGTGAGTGATGCCCGGCGATAACAGAGCGCTGGTCTGCCTGTGGTACGAAAGCGACGCCGAAAGCGCGGCGCGCTTTTACGCAAAGACCTTTCCCCACAGCTCCGTCGGCACCGTGCACCGATCCCCAGCCGACAATCCTTCCGGGAAAGAGGGTGATCCACTGACGGTGGAATTCACCGTTCTTGGCATTCCCTGCCTCGGCCTCAATGGTGGACCGCATTTCAAGCAGAGCGAGGCCTTCTCGTTCCAGATCATCACCGAGGATCAGGAAGAAACCGACCGATACTGGAATGCCATCGTCGGGAACGGCGGACAGGAATCGATGTGCGGCTGGTGCAAGGACAGGTGGGGCGTTTCTTGGCAGATCACCCCGCGCCTTCTCGCGGAGAACATGAGTAACCCGGACAGGGAGGCCGCGCGCCGCGTGTTCGAAGCGATGATGACCATGAAGAAGATCGACATTGCCGCGCTCGAAGCGGCGCGGGAGGGATAACTTAATGCCACGCAAGATTATCGGCGCAGCGTTTGTTTCACTCGATGGCGTGATTCAGGCTCCTGGAGGGCCAGAAGAAGACGATCAGGGAGGCTTCTCGCACGGCGGCTGGTTCGCGGCCCTGTTTGACGAGGGGGCCGGTAATCAGGTCGACACAGTGTTCGCGCCTCCTTTCGACCTGCTGCTCGGCAGGCGGACTTACGACATCTTCGCGGCGCACTGGCCTTACACCGAAGAGGACGAGGGCATCGCGGCTCAGTTCGCCCGGAACGAGAAGTTCGTCCTCACCCGGTCCGACGCGCCGCTGGAATGGCAGGGCAGCCACAGACTGGCCGACATCGACGCAGTGGCTGCGTTGAAGGAAACCGACGGCCCGAACCTCGTCATCCAGGGCAGTTCCACTCTCTATCCGCAGCTTCTGGAGCGAGGCCTTATCGATCGCCTCGTGCTGACGATCGCCCCTGTCGTTCTCGGCCAGGGCAAGCGGCTGTTCGGTGACGGGACGCCCGCCGGATCGTGGACGATGATCGAGCAACGCCTGACGCCGGGCGGCACGATTATGGCGACCTATGAACCTGCGGGAGAGGTGAAGACAGTATCCTTCGCGATGTCTGACCCCAGCCCCCGCGAGCTAGAACGTCGCGCCAAACTTGCTGCGGGCACCTGGTGATGTTGGCGCTCTACGGGCACCCGTTCTCATCGTACACCTGGAAGGCCCTCATCGCGCTTTATGCGAACGACACTCCGTTTGAATTTCGCGGGGTAGCGCCGGATCAACCTGAGAACGGCGCTTTCGTTCAGTCGGCCCATCCGGGCGGGAAGTTTCCGGTGCTCACGGACGGCGGGAACACCGTGGTGGAGGCGACCGCAATCATAGAATATCTCGCAGTGCATCATCCCGGCCCGGCCCCGTTGCTTCCGCCAGAACCCGCCATGGCCGCGTCAGCGCGGATGCTTGACCGCGTGTTCGACAACTATGTGATGGGAAACATGCAGCGCGTGGTTCTCGCCCACATCGTCGCGCCGGGTAACCCCGATCCTGACGAAGTCAGCAAAGGCAAGGACGGGCTGCTGCGTTCCTACCGCTGGCTGGAAAACTGGCTGTCGGTCAACGTGCTTACACCCCACGTGTCTCTCGTCACCTGTGCAGCGGCACCATCGCTGTTCTATGCCGACTGGGTGGAGCCGATCCCAGCCGACTGCCCACACCTTGCCGCCCTGCGCGCGGAACTGCTGGCTCTGCCAGCGGTTTCGCGGTGCGTGGAGGATGCCCGCCCCTACCGCTCGTACTTCCCGCTGGGCGCGCCTGACCGCGATTGACGGGCGCATGTTTGTTCGCGTAATGTTCCAACCGTGACTCGCATGGGGAGTGCGCACGATGGCCGAATATACGTTCTTCTATAACCCGATGAGCCGGGCTCAGATCGGCCGATGGGCCCTGCACGAAGCGCAGGCGGATTATGAGCCGGTGCTGGTCGATTGGGCTGAAAAGCCGCGCGCGCTGCTCGACGCCAACCCGATGGGTAAATTGCCCACGATCATCCATCACCACGGCTGCCATGACCATGTCGTGAGCGAGGCGGCGGCGGTGTGCCACTATCTCTCGGAAATGTCCGCGCCCGAACTTCTGCCGCAGGCGCATGAGAAGGCCGATTACTTCCGCTGGCTGTTCTTCGCCGCTGGGCCAGTCGAACAGGCTGTCACCGCAAACGCGATGGGATGGAAGGCGGACGACCGGCAAGTGATGCTCGGCTTTGGAAGCTTCGAACGGACGATGGACGCGCTGGACGGCTGGCTTTCATCGCATGACTACGTGTGCGGCGACCGGTTCACGATGGCGGACGTCTATGTCGGCAGCCAAGTAATGTGGGGGCTCACATTCGGGTCGATGCCGCCCCGTGACAGCTTCAAGGCCTATTGGGATCGTTGCAGCAAGCGTGCAGCCTATCAGGAAGCCTCCGCCATCGACAATGCCTTGATCGCCCAAATGCAGGAGGGAAAATCATGAGCTTCACCGCAAGTTGCCATTGCGGCGCACTGAGCGCGACGGTGGATGAAGAACTCCCCGCCAACGCCATGACCTGCAATTGCTCGATTTGCGGGCGCAGGGGTAGCGTCCATCACTTCACGAGTGCGAGCAAGGTCGCTTTCACCCGCCCGGAAAGCGGCGTGGGCCAGTATACCTTCAACAAGCACACGATCAGCCATCAGTTCTGCCAGACTTGCGGTTGCGCTCCTTTCGCAGAGGGTGCGGCACCGGGCGGTGAAGCCATGGTGGAAATCAACCTGCGCTGTGTGCCGGATTGCGATCTCGCCAGCCTGAACATCGCCGAATACGACGGCGCATCGCTGTAATTCAGGCGAAGTAGCTTAAGCGAAGGCGGCGGCTTTTCGCAGCACCTGATACGCCTCAACCACCCGTTGCAGCAGTGTCTCATGACTGCGATCGCCGCCGTTGCGATCAGGGTGATAGCGGCGAACGAGCGTGGAATAGCGTTTCCTCAGCTCGTTCCGGTCCGTCTGCGGGCCGAGGCCCATGACCGAAAGTGCATCCCGCTCTCGCGGGGAGAAGCGAACCTGCTCCTCGCGCGTCGCCTGCCGGGCCTGCGCGCGCCCGCGAATATCGGCGGCGCGGGCACCAATCGCATCGAGAGGATCGTCGAAGTCCGCCCACCGCGGCACCCCGCCCCCTCCGTCAGGACGGAACGCGCGGGTCTCCCTTTCCCACCCGGCGATGGGGGACTGCGCGGCAAGGATCTCGTCCGCCGACATGCCCTCGAACCAGTCGTATCCCGCATTGAATTCGCGCACGTGCTCAAGGCACAGCCAGCGCCAATCGCCGGGGCCATCGAAGTCGGGCCGATAAGCGCCAGGCGCGCGGAATTCGCCGGGCTCATCGCATCCGGGGGCGGCGCAAGTGCGCCCATCGCTATCGTATCGGCCGTGGAACTTCTGTGGACGCATTCGGTCTCTAATGGTGATAGGTCGCCCCGATGAAAACCCCTGGAGTCAACCAATGAGCGGACCGCTCGCACAAGAGATCGAAACCCTGTTGCAGCACGCCTTCCTGCCCACGCGACTGGATGTAATCAACGACAGCGCGCGCCATCACGGACACGCGGGCGATGACGGAAGCGGCGAATCTCACTTCACCGTGGTAATCGAAAGTGTGGCATTCGCCGGCAAGAATCGGCTTGAGCGCCAGCGCATGGTCAACCGCGCGCTTGGCGACATTCCGGGCCAGCGCGTCCACGCTCTCGCGGTCCGTGCTTTCGCGCCCGGCGAACCTGCATGAGCTATCAACTCTGGTACTGGCCCGACATTCCGGGGCGCGGCGAGTTCGTGCGGCTGGCTCTCGAAGCGGCTGAAATCGAATACGAGGACGTGGCCCGCGAACAGGGTGCGGAGGCGCTGGTTGAAGATCTCACCAGCCGCCGGGGTATCAGACCGATGGCCCCGCCCTATCTGGTCGACGGGGACCTTTGCATCAGCCAGACCGCGCATATCCTGGCTTTCCTGGCGGATCGCCATGATTTCGGCGCGGGCGATCTCGAGACGGACCTGCAACTGATCCAGCTCCAGCTCGATATCAGCGACATGGTCGCGGAAGTGCATTCCGTGCATCATCCGGTTTCGACCGCGCTCTATTACTACGATCAGATGGACGCGGCCTACGAAGCGGCCGCCAACTTCCGCGAGCACCGCCTGCCGAAGTTCCTCAGCCATTTCGAACACGCGCTTGAGGAAAACGGTGGCCCGTTCATGCTCGGAGACCGCTGGACCCACGTGGACACCTCGCTCTTCCAGCTCATGGAAGGGCTGGACTACATGTTCCCCAACCGGATGCGGGAACTGGACTATCCGCGTCTTGAACTCGTCCGTGCCGCAGTGATGGAGATCGACGGGATCGAAGCCTACCTTGCATCCGATCGGCGGCTGGAGTTCAATGAGAACGGCATCTTCCGCTACTATCCGGAACTGGACAGCGAATGACCATTCTTCAGACCGTAACTCCTGTAACCCACGACCTTGGCGGATTTCAGGTACGCCGGGCGATTCCCGGTCCCAAGCTGTCGATGGTCGGGCCGTTCGTATTCGTTGACCAGTTCGGGCCCGCCCGCCTCGCGCCCGGACAGGGCATGGACGTGCGCCCGCATCCGCACGTCAATCTGGCCACTGTGACGTGGCTGTTCGAAGGCGCGATCGACCACCGGGACAGCGTGGGGTCGTTCTCCACCATCAGCCCTGGCACGGTGAACCTGATGACCGCCGGCAAGGGTATCGTTCATTCCGAGCGCAGCCCGCAGACCGAACGAGCGGACGGGCCAGCGCTTTACGGTATGCAGACGTGGCTGGCGCTGCCAGACGGGCGCGAGGAACTCGACCCGGCGTTTGAATCGGTGAGCGACCTGCCGCTGATCGAAGGGGCCGGAGCCAGCGCGCAGATCATCATGGGTGAGTTGTGGGGTAAGAAAGCGCCCGTAACCACTTACGCTGAAACGATTTATGCCGAAATCAACCTCGCCCCCGCTGGCTCGATTCCAGTCGATGCGGGCGCTGACGAACGCGCGGTAATGCTGGTCGGCGGCGACGCGAACATCGATGGCCAGCCGCTGGAACTCTATTCTCTGGTGGTGCTCAAGCCGGGTGCAACGATGACCCTACGGTCGTCTAGCGGCGGCAAGGTCATGCTGATGGGCGGCGAGGCGTTCTCTACGCATCGCTATGTTTGGTGGAACTTCGTGAGTTCCAGCCGCGAGCGGATCAATCAGGCCAAGGCCGACTGGGAAGAAGGGCGCTTCCCCAAGGTGCCAGGCGACGACCTCGAATTCATCCCGCTGCCCAAGAAGCCTCCGACCACCGTCAGCTATCCCTGAACGCAAAAAACTGGCCGAGCGCGAGGCCCGGCCAGTCAAGGGAGGAGGAAGTTGGGTATTCGTTAGTTCGCGACGGTGATGCCCTTGTTGGCGAGCTGTTCGACCGCAGACGAAGCCGCCGTGGTCTTGCAGTTCTGCCATTCAACCGCAGACTTCAGATCGCGGCTGACGGGACGTTCGCAGACGGCGTTCACACCAGCCTGAATGCGAGCGTTCAGAGCCTGAACGCCTTCGCTGGAGGCGGTGTTGAGATCGCCGAAGTAGATTTCGACCGAGTCCTGCGCAACGGCGGGGACGGCAACGGCAGCAGCGGCGATAGCGGCAAAGATGGTGATGGTCTTCATGTCCTGGGTCCTTCCGGTGTTCTCTTCGCCCCTTCCGGCGATGACACCCATCTAGGACCCATTCGTCGCAGGGGTTTGTCCTGCGCTGCTCAAATTGCATGAATTTGTACGACAGTTGTTACTGACATTAATGCCAGATTACGGCTGAGCGGGACGTCACTCCACGATACACGCTAGTAAACACGAACCCACTGGTTCAAACTTCACACCATGACCCAAGCACTTTGGCGCGCCATGACGACCAACGATATCGGCAGGGTGGAGGAAATCTCTGACGAGGTTCACGGCGCCTATACGGAACCTGGGGATGTCTATGCCGAGCGGCTGCAACTCCACCCCAGCGGATGTTTCGTGCTGGAGGGGGACGAGGGGATCATCGGATACATGACCACGCATCCCTGGCGCCGCGCCGCCCTTCCCGGCCTTGGCGAGATGCTGGGTGCGATACCGCCCGATGCCGATACCTATTACCTGCACGACATCGCGCTGCTGCCCGCCGCGCGCGGGTCTGGTTCAGGTCGCAGCGCGATCAAGCTGGTCAAAGCGGAAGCCGCCGCAGCGGGATTGGACGAAGTTACGCTAATCGCCGTCAATGGCGCTGACCGCTTCTGGGCATCGCAAGGGTTCGCCTATGATGGTGAAGGCGGCTACGGCGAAGGGACCTTTCGAATGCGGCTACCGGTGGATCGCTGACCCGCTCAGGCTCCGCGCCATTCGATCCACGCGCCATGAGGATGCGCTTCCGACAAGATGACCGCCTCTTCGCCTCCCGGCCAATATCGGATCGACAATTCGTGGCGGAAGGTCTGGCGGTTGGTTTCCAGCCTTACCCACGCCAGCGGGCGCTCCGCCGTGGCTCGCTCCCCCGCCCGCTCCATCGCCGCCGTAATAGCGTCTCGCGTCGATACCGGCAGGTACTGCCACATGACGGAGTGGTAGAGCACGCGCGTAACGCCCCGATCTTGGGGCACGCTCAAGCGCTCTTGCACAAAAAGCCCGGCGTCCTTCTCCTCAAGCAAGGGCGGCGATTGGGCGGCAAGCTGTGCAGCGACCCCCAGCCGCGCCATCCGCTCGTGAGCATCCGCCCAGACGTAAGCCTTTAGGCGCAGGGCCTCCGCCGGGACTGACAGATCGACCGGGCTCATGTCACAGCCGCGTATGGAGGTGATCTCCACATCCGCGGCAGGCGGCGGCGGACCGCGCCAGTCCGGCTTCAGCAGCATGGGCGAACCTTCCGGGCCAACCACCGTGCCACCGAGATCGTACCGGTACCGCTCCATCATGGTGTTCACACCCGCGCTGGCGCCGATCTCAAGCATCTCGAAGCGCGGTGCCAACCGTTGCGACAGCCACAGCAATCCCGCCATGATGCTTGACGACCGCCCCGCCTCATTCGTCTGTGGCGGATGATTGAGCCACGGGACCAGTTCTGAGTCCCATTTGATCGCGAGGCCCGCCACGATCTCGTCCACAGAGGCCTGATCCGTCACCTCGCCCGAATAGACTCCAGCCAAGGCAGAATCCGCACCGGACAGGTGCAGCCAGTGAAGCGCGCCCGCCACGCGCAGCGGCATGGCATCTTCCAGGCTCAGGCCCGGCCAGTTGGCGATGCGGCGCGCAAGTTCTGTCTGCGTGCCCAGAATGGCCAGTTCGGCCCGCACGATGCGCGCGGTGATCGGCGCGTCTGCCCTTTCCGCATGGCCCGCCTGCCAGTCGATCGCCACGCGAACGTCGGTAGTCTCCATGATCGGCGTGACAGCCATCGGCGTTGCCCTTTCGCGCTCGCTTCCCTAAACGGCGCGCGCCATGACTACCCGCGCCACGCCCCTGACGTTCGCCCTGCCAAAGGGCCGTATCCTTGACGAAGCGCTGCCAGTGATGGCGCGCGCCGGGCTGGTGCCGGAAAGCGCCTTCCACGACAAGGGCAACCGCGCGCTCAGCTTTGACTGCGAGGACGGCGAAACGCGGATCATCCGCGTGCGCGCGTTTGACGTGGCCACTTTCGTTGCCTTCGGCGCGGCGCAAGCCGGTATCGTCGGCTCGGACGTGATCGAGGAATTTCACTATTCCGAACTCTATGCGCCGGTAGATCTGGACATCGGGCACTGCCGCCTGTCCGTGGCCGAGCCGAAGGATGCCAGCGAGTATAACCGCGGCAACGCCAGCCACCTGCGCATTGCCACCAAGTATCCTAACATCACCAAACGGTGGTTTGAGGGTCAGGGTATTCAGGCCGAATGCGTAAAGCTGAACGGAGCGATGGAACTCGCCCCCTCACTCGGTCTCAGCATGCGGATCGTGGACCTCGTATCCACCGGGCGCACGCTGGCCGATAATGGACTGGTCGAAACTGACCAGATCATGCCCGTATCTGCCCGCCTGATCGTCAATCGTGCCGCGCTGAAGACCGACCCGCGTGTCGGTGCACTGATCGAACGATTCCGCGCGATCGCCGGGAAGGAAACTGTCTGATGCTGCGCCTTTCCACCAGTGACGCCGATTTTGAGCGCAAGTTCGCCCGTATTGTCGGCGACCGGCGTGAAAGCGGTGACGACGTTTCGCGCAGCGTCGCGGACATTCTGGCTGCCGTGCGCCTGCGCGGTGACGAGGCGCTGGCCGAGTACACCCAGCGTTTCGACAAGCACCAGCTTACCGAGGAAAGCGACTGGCGCGTTCCGGCGGAGGAATGTGCAGCAGCCTTTGCCGCGCTCGACCCCAAGCTGCGCGCCGCGCTCGAACTCGCGGCCGAACGCATCCGCGCCTATCACGTGGACCAACTTCCGCGGGACCGGGATTTCACCGACAACGTGGGCGTGCGCATGGGTGCAAAATGGCGCCCGGTCGATGCTGCGGGTCTCTACGTTCCCGGTGGACGCGCGGCCTATCCTTCGTCGCTGCTGATGAACGCCATTCCTGCCAAGGTGGCTGGCGTTGAACGCCTCGCGGTCGTTACGCCTACTCCGCGCGGTGAGGTCAACCAACTGGTTCTCGCGGCCGCGCACCTTTCCGGCGTGGACGAGGTCTGGCGCATCGGCGGCGCGCAGGCGATTGGCGCGTTGGCCTATGGCACCTCGCGCATCCGCCCGGTGGACGTCGTCACCGGCCCCGGCAACGCCTGGGTGGCAGAGGCCAAGCGCCAGCTATACGGTGTTGTCGGCATCGACATGGTTGCCGGGCCGAGCGAAATTCTCGTCATCGCCGATGGCAAGAACGATCCCGACTGGATCGCCGCCGACCTGCTGAGCCAGGCCGAACACGATCCTGCAGCGCAGTCGATCCTCATCACGGACGACGCCAGTTTTGCGGAGCAGGTGGAGGACCGAGTGGACGTTCAGTGCGCCATGCTCCCCACCCGGGAAACCGCACGCAAGAGCTGGGACGACAACGGTGTGCTGCTTGTCGTGTCCGACCTCTCCGAAGCACCGGCGCTCGCAAATCGCCTGGCTGCCGAACACGTTGAACTGGCGGTCGACGATCCCGAAGCCATGTTCGCGCAACTGCGTCACGCCGGGAGCGTATTCCTGGGCCGTCACACGCCCGAGGCGGTCGGCGACTATGTAGCCGGCCCGAACCACGTTCTTCCGACCGGACGTCGCGCACGGTTTGCCAGCGGCCTTTCGGTGCTCGATTTCATGAAGCGCACCAGCTTCATTGAGCTTGGGCCGGACGCGCTGGGCGAGATCGGGCCTGCGGCGATTGCGCTCGCGGAAGCTGAAGGGCTTGCCGCGCATGCCCGTTCCGTGGAACTGCGCCTGAAATGAACACCCCCCCAAGATCGAACTCGCGCGCTGTCGCCCGCCTCGCCGCCGTGCAGGCGCTCTATCAGCGCGACATGGAAGCAACGCCTATCGTGCGTCTGCTGGATGAATTTCACCAGCACCGGCTCGGCAAGGAAATCGAAGACGCGCAGTACGCGGAGGCCGAAGTGGCCTTCTTCGACGACATCGTGCGCGGCGTTGATGCCCGTCAGGACGAAATCGACGAGTTGCTGAACGCTCGACTGGCAGAAGGGTGGAGCCTGAAGCGGCTCGACAAGACCATGCTCCAGATCCTGCGTGCCGGGACTTACGAGCTGCTCGCTCGCGCCGACGTGCCGACCGGGTCGGCGATCAGCGAATACGTCGATGTCGCCCACGCCTTCTTTGATGAGCGTGAGGCAAAGTTCGTCAACGGCGTGCTGGACGCGGTAGCCAAAGCGGTACGCTAGCGTAGGATCGGGTGATGAACGGGGAAGCCGCCTTCATCGCCGCCCTGCGCGCCCTTGCCACGCATCCCGCCGCGCGCAGTCTTACCGACGACGCTGCGGTGCTGGAAATCGGCAACGAGGCGCTGGTCCTCACTCACGACATGATGGTCGAAGGCGTCCACTTCCTGCCCGATCAGGACATGGCGGACGTGGCGTGGAAGCTGATCGCTCGCAACCTGTCTGACCTCGCTGCCAAAGGCGCAGAACCGCTGGGTGTGCTGTTGGGCTTCATGCTGGGCGAGGATGACGCGCGGTTCGCCGATGGGCTGGCAGAGGTGCTGGCCGCCTATGACGTGCCATTGCTCGGCGGTGACACCTCCTCCGGCGGCCCGCCGCGCACGTTCGGCATGACCGCGATTGGCCGCGCTACCCATCGCCCCGTCCCATCCCGCGCGGGTGTCCAACCCGGCGACACACTCTGGCTGACCGGCGCGGTCGGCGGCGCGATGGTGGGTTTCGAGGCGATGCAGAGTGGAGCGTCGGGTAATGCCGCCTTCCTCCGCCCCAGCCCGCGCGTCAGTGAAGGGCGCGCACTCGCCCCCTTTGTGACCGCAATGATGGACGTGTCAGACGGCGTGCTGCTTGACGCCTGGCGCATGGCTGAGGCTAGTGAGGTTTCACTCTCGATCGACAGCTCCTCGGCCCCCATCGCTGCGCCGGAGGATCGCCGTCTGGATGCGCTGCGCTGGGGCGATGATTACGAACTGCTGTTCACTCTTCCCGCAGGCACTGCACCCGTCGTGCCCGCCACGTGCATCGGGCAAGCAGAACCGCGCGGCTTTGCCCCGCTCTATCTGGATGGCCAGCCGATCGTGAACAGCGACGGCTTAGGCTGGCAGCACGGCTAGTGCGCGCTGCAATCCACTCCGCGCGCCTGTAAAACAGGCTTCATCTCGAAATACGCCTTCTTCGTCAGGTGCATCGGGATGTTCGGGTAGAGGTGGTGGACGAGGTGGAACTCGATCCACATCGACAGGAACGAACCCACGCTGCTGCGGAAGATGCGGGTATTGTCGTAACGGCCCCTGCCCGTTTGCGGGTGGTGCGTCTCCCAGCTGAAGAACACGTGAGTGTGGATCAGCGCCAGCCAGCGCGGCAGCCACCAGACCATCGCAATCTCCATCGCGTAGCCTGACAGCGCCATGCCGATGAAGAACAGCGTACCCGCAAGCTGGGACAGCAAGGTTTCCTTTAGGGCACGCTTCGCCTCAGGCGTGCCGACTTCTTCCAGCATAACCCGCTTGATGTGGTGGACTTGCGCCGTCGGGCCGGGCTGGCGATTGAGCCAGGCCTTCCACAACGCCGCCCGCAAATTGGGCGCGCCGTCCGGGTAGTCGGGGTCCTTCACCGGATCATTCGGAAACCGATGATGCTGTAGGTGAGTGGCCCGTGCGATGCTGAACGGGAACATCAGCGGGATCATGGACAGCTGGCCGGTCAGCTCGTTCCAGAACCAGCCCTTCGTGCCCTTGCGACCGATGGTCGAATGCATCGCCTCATGCGCAGTAACGTAACCTGCGGTGGCAATGAGGTACGAGACGATGAAGGCCGCCCACAGAGGAACCAGCCCCATCATGGTCAATGGGAACAGCGAGACCCACACGCTGAAGCCGACGAGCGTCGCCACGACATACTTCCAACGGATGGTCTGCCCGATCACGTAGTATTTCTTCGCGATCTCCCGCTCCTTCCGCTGAAGGTCGAGCAGGACGTAGCGATCGAGACCAGCGCTTGGGCCGAGCGGCATCGCAGGCGCATCGGCAGCCGGCGCTTCAACGGCGGGATCGAGGCGAAGCTGCTCTGTCAAAGCCAGCGACCTCGCAGCACGGCGTACAGGCCCCACGGCGCACCGATCATCAGGCCGAACGCGATGCGGCTCATCCCGAAGGGCGCCGCAATGTCCCAATAGGCCATCGTCTGCGCGATCAGCGGCGCAATAAAGCCGATCCCGAACAGGAACGGCATGATGTAGAACAGCTTCTTGAGTGCCAGTTCCATTATGTCTTCCTTAGAGCGACGAAGTGTCCACCCCGCGCTGCGCCAGGATCGGCTTCAGCGCGAAATAGGCTTCTTTCGTGCGGTGGTTGGGGATGTTCGGATAGAGATGATGGATCAGGTGTGTTTCCATGCCCATCGACAGGACATGGCCCAGACGGCTCTTGAACACTTTCGCGTTTTCGTACCGTCCAGTGCGACCTTCGCGCGGATGATGCGGCGCCCAGCTCAGGTAAAATCGGATGTAGCTCAGGCCGATATGGCGCGGCAGCCACCACAGTAGCGCAGCCTCGATCGCATAACCGCTCCACGCCATGGTGAAGAGCACGGCCATGAACAACAGTTGCAGCTTCAGCGTATCGCTGAGCGCCTTCTTCGCTTCCGGCGTGCCCATTTCCGCCAGGATACGCTTGTAGTGATGGATTGAGCCATCGACACCCGGCTGGCGGTTATACCAGGTCTTGTACCACGCCATCAGCGAGTTGGGCGCTTCGTCGGTGTAGTCCGGATCCTTCTCGGGATGATTGCAGTGGTAGTGATGCTCAAGGTGCATCAGCCGCGCCATCGAGAACGGGAACACGATGGGAATGGTCGAAACCTTCCCCACCCACTCGTTGATCCAGTAATTGCGGCTGCCCGGACGGGCGATGTTGGAATGCATCGCCTCGTGACTGGTGACATATCCGCCCGTGGCGAAGATGCAGCTCAGTACGAAGGCCACGGGAAGGTTCAACCAGTCCATGATCGCCAGCGGGAAGAAGCTGAGCCAAATGGCAAAGCATCCCCACGCAGCAAGGACATAGGGCCACATGCGCCCCCCCATGTACTGACGCGCCACCGCGATCTCCTGCTTGCGCAGATCGCGGCGCACATGCTTGTCCAGCCCATCCGACGCTGTGAGCGGGATGGCGCCCTCGGTTCGGGCCAGATCGGACCCGTCCGCACCTACGTGACCGGGCAATTTAACGCCCTCGGCCAATTCATCCAAAGTCATGCAACCCCCTGCGCCAGGCCTGCCAAGCTTCGCGGACTATATAGTTAACTTCGCATAAACCTTGAAGAACGGCAATATTCCGTACTTTCCCGTGCTATTTCGGGGCGACCAGCGAATGGACAAAGCCCCCACCCTTTAGGGCTTGCGCCCCTATCCGCCGCCCTATAGCCATTGTCAGTTACTCAGACCCGGCGACACGATCGGGCCGTGTTTCATTTCGAGAGGATGAGAAGGGGGATCGGTCGCGTCATGGACCTGACAATCATTTCCATTGGCCTAGGGCTGCTTGCAGTAATCTATGGCTTCGTCACAAGTCGCCAGGTGCTCAATTCGAGTGCCGGCAGTGAGAAAATGCAGGAGATCGCGGCCGCCATCCAGGAAGGCGCGCAAGCCTATCTGCGGCGCCAATATACGACGATCGCGGTGGTCGGTGTAATCGTCGCGATCATCGTCGCAGTGTTTCTGGGCGGGGTTTCGGCCGCAGGCTTTGTGCTCGGCGCGATCCTGTCCGGTGTTGCCGGGTTCATCGGCATGAACATCTCCGTTCGCTCCAACGTCCGCACCGCCGCGGCGGCGCAGTCCGGCTTGCAGCAGGGCCTGACCCTTGCCTTCCGCGCCGGCGCCATCACCGGCATGTTGGTGGCGGGCCTCGCTCTGCTCGCGATAGCGGTGTTCTACTGGTACCTGACCGGACCGGGCGGCTACACTGTCGGCGGTGAAGATCGCACGGTGGTGGACGGCCTGATCGCCCTCGCCTTTGGCGCTTCGCTGATCTCCATCTTCGCGCGTCTCGGCGGCGGCATCTTCACTAAGGCCGCTGACGTCGGCGCCGATCTGGTCGGCAAGGTCGAGGCTGGCATCCCGGAAGATGACCCTCGCAACCCGGCGGTAATCGCGGACAACGTGGGCGACAACGTGGGCGACTGCGCCGGCATGGCCGCCGACTTGTTCGAAACCTATGTCGTCACCGTCGGTGCGACCATGGTGCTGACGGCGCTGCTCCTGACTGGAGTGGGCGAACTGCTCGAAAACCTGATGGCCCTGCCCCTGCTGATCGGCGGCGTGTGTATCGTCACTTCGATCATCGGCACCTATTTCGTGCGCCTGGGCAAATCGAACAACGTCATGGGCGCGATGTACAAGGGCTTCCTTGTCTCGGCAGTTCTGGCGATTCCGGCGATCTGGTGGGCCATCTCCTATGCTCTGGGCAGCATGGAAACCGCCATTCCGGGCACCGATTTCAACGGACGCGCGCTGTTCTATTGTGCGCTGGTCGGCTTGCTCATCACCGGCCTGATCATCTGGATCACGGAATACTACACCGGCACCGGCTTCCGCCCGGTCCGCTCCATCGCCAAGGCCTCTGAAACCGGCCACGGCACCAACGTGATCCAGGGTCTTGCGATTTCGCTGGAAGCAACCGCGCTGCCGACGATCGTGATCGTGGCGGGCATCATCGTATCGTACCAGATCGCTGGACTGATCGGTATCGCCTACGCGGCGACCGCGATGCTGGCGCTGGCGGGCATGGTCGTGGCACTGGATGCCTATGGTCCTGTCACCGACAATGCCGGTGGCATCGCCGAAATGGCAGGCCTGGACGACAGCGTTCGCGAGAAGACCGACCTTCTGGACGCGGTCGGCAACACCACCAAGGCTGTTACGAAGGGCTATGCCATCGGATCGGCCGGTCTTGCGGCACTGGTGCTTTTCGCAGCCTACACTACCGACTTGCGGCACTTCTTCCCGGCCCTGTCCGACGGTGATCTCAGCAACGGCGAGGTCAGCTTCAGTCTGGAGAACCCATACGTCATCGTGGGTCTTCTGCTGGGCGCTCTGCTGCCGTTCCTGTTCGGATCCATGGGCATGACCGCCGTGGGTCGCGCTGCGGGCGACGTGGTGAAGGACGTGCGCGAACAGTTCGCCAGTGACCCGGGCATCATGGCCGGCACCAGCAAGCCTAACTACGCCAAGACGGTGGACCTCGTCACCAAGGCAGCGATCAAGGAAATGATCGTTCCATCGCTGCTGCCGGTGCTGGCCCCCATCGTGGTCTATTTCGTCATCACCCAGATCGCGGGTGAGGCGAATGGCTTTGCCGCGCTGGGCGCATTGCTCTTGGGCGTGATCGTGGGCGGCCTGTTCGTCGCCATTTCGATGACGGCCGGCGGCGGCGCATGGGACAACGCCAAGAAGTACATCGAAGACGGCAACCACGGCGGCAAGGGCAGCGAAGCCCATAAGGCTGCGGTTACGGGTGACACTGTGGGCGATCCTTACAAGGACACAGCGGGCCCAGCCGTGAATCCGATGATCAAGATCACCAATATCGTCGCGCTGCTTCTGCTCGCGGCGCTGGCAGCCGGCTAACTCCGAACAGCCTCGACCAATCCAGGCCCCACCCGGTTTCGCCGGGTGGGGTTTTCTTTACCTTTCCGATTAGTCTTTCATTCGCGCCACATGGCTAGGCGGAACCAACCCGGACATCCGGCATCTTCCTAACAGGTTAACCAGTGTCCCGGCCGTATGACCGCGCAAATTCACATCAGTGGTGCCCGATCCCGCACACCAGCGGCCATATTGCCACGCCTTGCACGGGTGCACTTCGCGTCGTCGTATCCCGAAGGACCGCACAAGGTACCCCATAAGCTCGCCTCACATTCGTTACTGAGCAAGAATGCCCTGACCGAACTTACCGCGAGACTGCCCGCGTACAGCGTGGAACGCTTCCACGATCGGACCGGTGAGGAATACTGGACGACGCTCAGCAACCTTGAGCAGGAGCCTGAATATGCGGCGCTGCTATCGTCCCTTCTCAGTGAAATCGAAGACAAGATCGTCGCGAGGACAGGCAAACTGATCGGCGCACAAATCAGCGCGTTCCTGTCCGCACCCCATGCAGTGAAGCCCTACCGCCTCAGTTCCGAGCATTGCCTGGTCCTGCAGGTCCACGGCGAGAGGACAATGACCGTCTTTCCTGCGGCGGGGCTGGCCAGTTCGCCCGAAGAGCCCGACGGCGACACGTCGAGTGGATATCTGACCTGCCACGGCGCCAGCTTCCGCCTCTCCCCCGGTGAAGCGATCTATGTTCCGGTCATGGCACCCGTTCACGTGAAAAACGGCGACGAACCGTCGATCGCGATCATGATAAGCTGGCGTAGCGCATGGAGCGTGGCAGAAGGTGAGGCGGGCGCATTCAACGACTGGCTCCGCCGCTTCGGGCTTAATCCCCAGCCTCCCAAGAGGTGGCCTGCGCGCAACAGAGCCAAGGCAATCGCTTGGCGAATTCTGCGCCGTTTGCCCGGCATCCGTTGACTGACGCCATGGTGGCGCGCAAGGGCGACAATATGGCTACCGTGGTCTCGTCGTCGCCAACACCCGAACAACTCGTCGCAGAGCTTATGCTTCTGTTCGACCTGGAGTCCCGGGGGGGCGACAAATTCATTGGACGCCGCCAGGCCGGTGGCACGGGCCGCGTCTTCGGCGGACAGGCGATTGCCCAGTCGCTGGTCGCCGCGCGCCGTACCGTTCCGGAAGATCGCCACACGCACTCGCTGCACGCTTACTTCCTGCGTAGCGGAAACGACGAGTTGCCGATCGAATTTCGCGTCAAGCGCGACCTCGATGGCCGCAGCTTCTCCAACCGGCGCGTGGTCGCGAGCCAGGACGGTCAGCCGATCCTCAATCTGATCGCGTCGTTTCAGAAGCCTCAGGAGGGGCTGCATCACCAACACGCGGTGATGCCCGATGTGCCCCCACCCGAAGAACTCGAAGCCGACTCAGCGCTGCGCCGGCGATTTGCCGAAACCATGTCCGATGGTCCGCTGAAGGACCTAATGATGCGCGCCCGCCCGATCGACATCCGGTCGGTGGAGCCGCGCAACTGGCAGTCGACGGACAAGCGCGAGCCGATGGCGCATTGCTGGTTCCGCACGGTCGCACCGCTGCCTGACGATCCACCCATCCACCGCGCGGTTCTGGCCTATGCCAGTGACTTCCAGCTTCTCGCGACAGCGATCCGGCCGCACGGCCTGAGCTTTCACAAGGGCGAGATCAAGGCCGCCAGCCTTGACCACGCGCTGTGGTTCCATGACGCGTTTCGGGCGGACGAATGGCTGCTCTACGTCACGGACAGCCCGTGGTCCGGCCTCGCCCGCGGATTTGGCCGCGGCCAGATCTTTACGCGTGACGGACGCCTCGTTGCCAGCGTCGCGCAGGAAGGGATGATGCGCCTGCCGAAATAGCAGGCGCAGGCGGGATCATCCGCGTGCGTGATAGAAGTCGTAGACCGTCTGGGCGACAGCGGCGCTCACCCCGGGTGCGCGCTGGAGATCCTCCAGACCGGCCGCACGAACCTTCCCCGCAGTTCCGAAATGCAGCAGCAGCGCGCGTTTCCGCGCCGGTCCGATGCCCGGAATCTCATCCAGCGGCGAGGCGCTGATCGCACGGCTGCGCTTGTCGCGATGCGCGCCGATTGCGTAGCGATGCACCTCATCGCGAAGTCGCTGGAGATAGAACAGCACCGGTGAATTGACCGGCAGCATCTTTTCCCTGCCGTCCGGGAAGTGAAACACCTCACGCCCGTCGCGCCCGTGATGCGGCCCCTTGGCCACCGCAATCAGCGGCACATCCTCAATGCCGAGCTCCTCGAGCGCATCCTTCACGCTCGACATCTGGCCTTTGCCGCCGTCGATCAGCACGAGATCGGGCCAGAGGCCGCCATCGCGATCGGGATCTTCTTGCTGCGCCCGGGCGAAACGGCGAGACATGACCTCGCGCATCATGCCGAAATCGTCATCCGTCTGCGCGGACCGGATATTGAACTTGCGGTACTGGTTCTTAAGGAAGCCTTCCGGGCCAGCCACCACCATCGCGCCCACGGCCTTGGTGCCCTGGATGTGGCTGTTGTCGTAAACCTCTATGCGCTGCGGAACCTCTGCCAGTTCGAGGAATTCGGCCGTCTCGCGCAGCACCTTCGCCTGTGTGCCGCTTTCGGCCAGCCGGCGCTCCAGCGCTTCAGTGGCATTGCGACTGGCCTGCTCCATCAGCCGACGACGGGTGCCGCGCTGGGGCACGCTGATTTCGACCCTGTGCCCGGCAGATTCCGCCAAGGCTTCTTCCATCAACGTCCGTTCGGAAAGCTCACGATCGACCAGGATGGTGCGGGGCGGCGGCACTTCCTCGTAGAACTGGGCCAGCACGCGGGCGAGCACCTCGTCCTCTGAGACGTCCTGAGTATGACTGGGGAAGAAGGCCCGGTGCCCCCAGTTTTGTCCGCCACGGACGAAGAACGCCTGAATCCCTACCTGTCCCCCCTTGGCAGCCAGCGCGAAGACATCGGCATTGCCCACGCCTTCCGCGTTGATCGCCTGGGTGCCTTGAATGAACGTCGCCGCGCGCAAGCGATCGCGCATCGTGGCAGCCGTCTCGAAATCGAGCGCGTCAGCTGCCTGCTGCATCTGCGCCTCTATTTTCTTCTGAACCGCGCCCGACCGACCTCCGAGGAAGTCCTTCGCCTCACGCACCAGCTCCGCATATCCGGCTTCGTCGATGCGCCCAACGCAAGGCGCGGAACAGCGCCTGATCTGGTAAAGGAGGCAGGGCCGGTCGCGGCGGGAGAAAAAGCTGTCGGTGCAGCTCCGCAGGAGGAAAAGCTTCTGCAGCGCGTTGATGGTGGTGTTGACCGAACCGGCGCTGGCAAACGGACCATAGTAATCGCCCTTCGCCTTGCGCGCACCGCGATGCTTCATGATGCGTGGGAAGTCATGCCCGGCGCGAAGAAGAATGAACGGGAAGCTCTTATCGTCGCGCAGCAGCACGTTGTACGGCGGCCGAAAACGTTTGATGAGTTGCGCTTCCAGCAGCAGCGCCTCCGCCTCGGAGTTCGTGGTGACGATCTCCATTGAGCGCGTCTGTGCGACCATGCGTTGCAGCCGGCTCGGCAGATTGGCGACCTGGGTATAATTGGTCACACGGTTTCGCAGCGCCCGCGCCTTGCCGACGTAGAGTACATCGCCGCGCGCATCGAGCATTCGGTAGACGCCGGGTTTAGGCTTCAACGTGCGGACAACCTCACGAATGGCCGCCACGCCCGCCTCGATATCCGGCTGAGCAGAACCCTTGAGGGAGTAGGTCGCGCGCTCCTCATTGAAGCGTTCGGCGCCTTTCGGGTGGGGCGGAGTTCCTGCGGGGCTGCGAGCCATTCAAGCCAGATAATGCGAGCGGTCGCATTCGTCATCCCGGATGACCCGCCGACCCCACGATGTCTGTTGATTCGCGCGACCTTGATGGCCGCTTGGTAAATCAAGGTTAATCACGTAGATATCCACAGGAACGCCCACAGGGCGATTCGAAATCCGCAGCGGGGGGCGCGGGAGATGACATTGGGATCGACGAGTTCCACCTTCAACGCTGACCTGCACGAATTCGATGATGCCGACCGCGTGCGGGACGAGCACCCCTCTGTTGTCCTGCGCGATCTCGACGGTCGCAGGCGCGGACAGGCTCAGGTTATCGTGTTCGCCAACGAAAAGGGCGGCGTCGGTAAATCGACACTGGCCTTTCACTGCGCGGTTGCTCTTGCCCACGGCGGAGCGCGCATCCTTTCCATCGACTGTGACCGTCGGCAGCAAACGCTGAATCGCCTGTTCGAAGCTCGCGGTGGCACCGCGCGTACTCTCAAGACCGCCCTCCCCACTCCGCGCCATCTGGTTCTCGATCGGCAAAGTGGCCCGCTGCTGATGCAGGAGATGGAACGGCTCGGCGGCGAGTGTGATTTCGTCCTGATCGACCTCGCCGGTTATGATTCACCCACCGCGCGACGCGCCATCGCGCTGGCCGATACGGTGGTGACGCCGGTCAATTGCTCACCGGCCGATCTCGACGCCTTGGGTTCGATCAACCCTGTGAGCGGCCGGTTTCGCCATGCGGCGCCGTTCACCGAGGTTGTGACCGCGCTGCGTGACGAACGGCTTGCCCGCGGCGGGGCTGCGTTCGACTGGGTGGTGGTCAAAAACCGCGTGCGCCATTGCGAACACCGCCTGCTGACGATGGTGAACCGCAATCTGGGTACTATGGCGGAAAGACTGGGCTTCCGCGCACTGGCTGGACTGGCCGAACGGGTCGGCTATCGGGATTTGCTCCCGTTCGGCCTGACGCAGCTTGATCTACGCCTGATCCCTGATCTGGCGCCAGCGCGATCCGCAAACCTGCGTGAGCTGCGCGATCTGATCGAGGGTCTACATCTGCGGATGCCGAACCCCGCCGCTCGCCCGGCGCGCATATCCAAGCCGGAAGCGCCCGTGCTGCCCCACGCTGCTGAGAACTATCGCCGGGCATTGCGGGAGTCCGCAGCACCGAGTGGGCCCGTAACGACTTCCTGATCGCCGCACCCCGTCAGGGGCGCGGCGACAGTCATCCTCAGAACAGCTTGCGCAGTTCCAGAGTAACCGAGCGGCCGATCGGGTCGACAAGGAACGGCTGGTAACGCAGCGGCACAACGCCATCACCATCGGTGATCCGCTGACGCGCATCGAACACGTTGTTTACGCCCAGCGAAATCCGCGTGTTCTTGAACAGCGGCGCCCGCTCGATCAGTTCCGTCCGCTGGTTCAAGTCAACGAACGTGCGCAGGTTCACCGTCGCAAAATCATTGAAGAACAGATCGGTGCTGCCTGGCAGGCCAGAACCGTTGACCCGTGACGAGCCCGTGTAACGCAGGTTCACGTTCCCGCCGAAGCCGGCGTAGAACATGCCGCCGTTGAACTGCAGCGAGTGGCGCGGCTGGCCACCGCCCGTAAGCGCATCGCCGTTGATCAGGTCTAGAAGCGGACCGCCATCGGCGATGAGGACTTCGTTCTTGATTTCGTGGCTGTAGTTGAAGTTCACGAACCAACGACCACGTCCGTCCTGGTTGCCGCCACCCGGACCGCCAAAGCCACCGGGTCCGCCCGGACCACCTGGGCCGCCAGGTCCACCTGGACCTCTGCCACCTTGTCCGCCGCCGCCCTGCTGGCCACCACCGAACATGAAGCCGCCCTGCGGACCGGGACCGTCGCCGCCCGGACCGCGACCGAAATCAGCGCTGCAGAAACGGGTACGCAGCTGCGCGACGCGTTCCGGATCGATCTTGCCGTCGGGGCCCTTGAGCCGCTCAACCATCTGCGGCGGAAGCCCGGCGAGCTGTTCCTCCGTGATCGGCTGCGGGTTCTGGCCGTCCTTGCCGCACATCTCTTCGCGCATGGCGGCGAAACGTTCGGGATCGACCGGCTGGAAATTTGCGTTGCAGATACCGGTGCGAGCTTCAGCCCAACGTTCGGCATTGATCGTGCCATCGGGGTTACGCAGCCGCTCCATCAGCTGTTCCGGCATTCCGGCCAGATCTTCTGCGGTCGGCACCGTATTGGCCGTTTCCGGGGTACAGAACCGCGTACGCACCTGCTGGAACACCTGCGGATTGAAGCCACCACCCGGCCCGCCGCGCATGCCTTCGCCCTGCGGACCCGGACCACCTGCGGGCCCCTGGCCACCGTTGGCCGGAGCGTTTCCACCAACGGCCTGCCGCATCATCGCGAACGGGTTGTTGGCCTGCTGGGCTGCTGCAGCTTCCGGACGTGCCTTACCGAACGGTCCGGTGAAGTTGAGGCCCACAGTAACGCGCTGCGAATCCTGCCGCGCGAGAGTGACAGGGCGCTGGTCGACCTGCGTGATGCTGCCGCTAACCGGATCACGCACAACGCGGCCGGGGAATGCAGCTTCGATAGTCGGTGTGAGAACCGGGAAGCCTGCCGCGATATCTTCAGCATGGTTCTTGGCGAACTCGACCCGGAAGCGCGCCTGCTGAATGGCAGAGCTGAATTCAGGCAGCTGCCAGTCCATCCCGATGCGCCAGTCCCGCTGGCTCGCCGCAGGAAGCCCGGCGTTGCCGCCGCTGACCACGGTAGCGAGTACGGTTTCGCCGCGCGACAGGTCGTAAACCGGCACGTTGAAAGTCGCGATCTCAGGGTTGCCGAGCTGTGACAGCGAAGGCGCAACTTCGCGGGCGGTATGATTGACCGTGAAGTTCAGGCGCTCTGTCGGCCGCCAGTTGAAGCCAGCCGCCCAGTCAGTCAGGGTTCCAAAGTCCGACAGACTGTCGACGCCAGCGGAAAGATTGAGGTTCAGGTCACCGATGGCAGCGCCAAAATCCTCACGGGTGCTGGTGATCGGGACAGTCAGGTTGACGCCTGCATTGGCATTGCCGCGCTTGAGCGTCGTTTCAATGCCCGCGTTGCGCGTGTCGGTGCTCTCGATGTTCGTGTAGTCGTAGCCACCATCCAGAGTGACGTTGACCGGGCCGCCCGGCAGCCAGACCGGCCTGCTGGTGGCGGTCAGCTTGCTGTTGGCAGTGTCGGAAACCGTATTCGCACGATCGAAGCCAGCGTCGGCCACTGCAGGTAACACGCCATCAATATCCAGCGTCCCACCCAGCGCTGCGGATACCAGCGCGCTCGTATCTGCACGGCGTGCAATGAGGCTGCGCGTGTCGGCGCGGTTGGCATCGACCGTGGCCGTGATCTGCCAATCGCCGAGGCCGGTGTTGAGCGTGCTGCCCAGTGAATACGTCGTCGTGCGGCGATCGATCGTCAGCGGATTATCCGCGTTCAGCGTGCGCACAACGCTGTCGGTGCCGTCAGACAGCACCACGGAATCGAGACCTTGGTAGCTGAGACTGTCGTTACGCTGGAAAGCGGCGTTGAGGCTTAGTGAAGTGCCAGTAGCAATACGCGTAGCGAAGTTGCCGTTGGCCTGAATGCCGGCCGAATCGCTCACCAGGCTGCGATACTCGCCCGGATTCGGATCGCCCGGAACAACCGGCGTGACCGACTGATTGAGGCCGCGTTCGGCCTCGGTCAGGAGGCTGGAGTTGTTCCACTGAAGATCGAAGTTCAGGCGGGATTCGCCCATCAGCTGCAGGTAGGTCCCCTCAACGCCCTGCGTTGAATAACCACCGGCCCACGGCTGGCCATATTCCAGCTCAAGCTCGCGGCTGGAGTAGTTCCGCTTCATCACGAAGTTCACCACGCGCTGATCGGCCGAATAGCCGTAACGCTGGGCGACTTCTTCCGGGAAGACTTCGACCTTGTCGATCGCTTCAGGCGGATAGGAACGCAGCTCGCGGAAGCTGGAAACGCGCATGCCGTTGACCAGAATTACGGGGAACCCGCCGCCGCTGCCATTCACCTGCGAGCCGAGCGCGGAGATAAGGTCAGCGATAGAGCCAGCGCCGTAGGCGGCGATATCCGCCTCGTTCAGTTCCAGAACCGGCGGAACAGGCGCGTCGAGCTGGCCGCGCAACGAATCAGCGATAACAAAAATCTCGTTGTCGCTTAACTCATCAGTAGCGCCGGGATTCTGAGTATCGTCTTGCGCAAGCAAGGAACCCGGAACTCCGAGAGAAAGTGCGACGGCAAGCGCAATCAAACTAGTAGAATGGCGATTTCGCACTCTATTTATTCCCTCAGCCAAAAAAACAGACTTGCCCCCACGCCGCGCTGCATTGCCGCAACCCCCTGAGGTAGCAAGACGCGAAGCGTATTAAAGTGTCGCAGATGTATGCCACCTGTCAGCCTGCCGCATGCGGAGCTTTGCGCGATTTACCTTCCCCTTCCCTTTTTACCGTTCACCGGCTATGGGCCGCGCCCTGCACTCCCTCTGGTAAAGGAAACGATTACTGCATGGCGAAAGAAGAACTCCTCGAGATGCGCGGCAAGGTGGTAGAACTGCTGCCGAACGCGATGTTCCGGGTCGAGCTCGAAAACGGCCATGAAGTTCTCGGCCATACCGCGGGACGTATGCGCAAGAACCGCATCCGCGTGCTGGTGGGCGACGAGGTCCTGTGCGAGCTTACGCCGTACGATCTGACCAAGGCCCGCATTACCTATCGCTTTATGCCCGGTCGCGGCGGCCCTGGCCCGCAGTAGTATCTGACGGGCGTGACAGCCCCTCAACTCATCCTCGCATCCGCAAGCCCACGGCGGCGCGAATTGCTCGCGCGCCTCGGGATAGAGCCTGCGCGCGTGGTGAACACCGACATCGATGAGACCCCGAGGCCGGCTGAGCTGGCGAGGGTCTATGCTGCGAGAATGGCTCGGGAAAAGGCGTTGGCCGGTGGCGAACTCACTGCCGATCCTGCTGCGCACGTGCTAGCTGGCGATACAGTTGTCGCGGTAGGGCGCCGCATCCTCCCCAAAGCGGAAGAAGAAGCCACTGCGCGCAAGTGCTTGGAACTCATGTCCGGCCGTCGCCACCGTGTGTTCTCCGCGATCGCACTGCTATCTCCCGATGGTAAGTTGCGGGAACGGATCAGCGAAACGCAAGTGCGCTTCAAGCCGCTCTCTGCGGAGGAAATCCGCGCCTATCTCGCCAGCGGCGAGTGGCACGGCAAGGCTGGAGGCTATGCCATACAAGGCAACGCCGAAGGCCTGATCGCGTGGATATCCGGCAGCCATTCCGGCGTCGTCGGCCTGCCTCTGTTCGAAACGCGAGCGCTGCTCAAATCGGCGGGCTTCTCAATTGGCTGAATGGCTTGTCGAGGAAGGGATCGCCGAACACCGCGCGATCCGCCTTGATGGAGACGTGATTACCGAGGCCCGCGTCCAGTGGCCCGGCGAGCTCTCAGCAGGCGCTGTTGCTGACGCGGTGCTTGTATCGCGTTCGCGCGGCGCATCTCGCGGCACCGTGCGCTTTCCTAGCGGCGAGGAAGCGCTGATCGACCGGCTGCCAGCGTCGGCAGCAGAAGGTGCGACGATCCGCGTCGAGGTCACCCGGCCTGCCCTTTCCGAAAGCGGTCGCAGCAAGCGCGCGCGCGTTCGACTGAGCACTCTTCCCACGAGCAACCCCACCCTCGTCGAACAACTGCGCGCACAGGGACACGACGCCAGGATAGTCCACCGCTTCGCAGGCTCGGACTGGGACGAACTCGTGGCAGAAGCCTTCGCGGCTGAGGTAACCTTCGCTGGTGGCGCGCTGCAATTTAGCCCAACGCCTGCCATGCTGCTGGTGGACGTGGACGGAACGCTGGCCCCGCGCGCACTGGCCCTCTCCGCTGCGCCCGTACTGGCAGCGTCACTGCGCCGGTTCGATTGCGGCGGCTCCATCGGCGTCGATTTCCCTACTCTCTCTGCCAAGGCCGACCGCAAAGCTGTGGACGAAGTGCTGGCTTCCCTACTGTCCGACTGGTCGCACGAGCGTACGGCGATGAACGGGTTTGGATTCGTACAGATCGTTTCTCGCCTGGAGCGGCCCTCCCTGCTTTATCGTGCTACATTCAAGCGGGCCGCGATGGCTGCTCGCCTGTTGTTCCGGCGGGCTGAGGCGCTTGAAGGGGCCGGCGCCATCCTTCTGACCGGCAACCCCTCGCTGGAGGCTGAACTCACGCCAGACCTGCTTTCTCAGCTCGCCCGGCGCACAGGGCGGGAGATACGGTGGGAAGCACGCACCGGACTTGCCATAGAAGCGCCGCAGGCCCAACTCGTGCCGCTATGACGATCCGCCCCTGCCCGATCTGCAAAAAGCCCCGCAGCGAAGAATTTTCACCGTTCTGCTCCAGCCGTTGCCGCGACCGCGATCTCGCGCGGTGGTTCGGTGAAGGCTACGCGGTGCCCGGCCCGCCTGCTGATCCAGAAGACATTGCACGAGAGGATTAAGGGGTCTTGCCAAGCGCGATCCCCTTCGCCATAGGCCCGCACTCCAACGCGCGGCCCTGCCTTCCAGGTCACGGCTAGGATACCTGCCCAGGTAGCTCAGTTGGTAGAGCATGCGACTGAAAATCGCAGTGTCGGCGGTTCGATCCCGTCCCTGGGCACCACTTCCCCCTTCTAATTTGTTCGAACTCAATGCCTGCTTATTGCGGTTGAGCTACACTGCGTTTTTTCCTTTGAAGGAACGGGTCATGACGCAGACTTTGAAGCACGCCATTATCGCGTGCCACCCCGAGGCAGAGAGCTTCACGATGTCCGTGGCGCAGCGGTATGCAGAGGCGGTGCAGGAGTTGGGGCAGGAAGTTATTTTCCGCGACCTGTACCGAATGAACTTTGACCCTGTGCTCCACGCCGAGGAACGGCATGGAGAGCCGGACAGCGACGTGGTCAAGGAATGGGGCGTGCTGGGCAAGCCCGATGTCTTCGTGCTGGTCTATCCGATCTGGTTCGGCACTCCACCCGCCATGCTGAAAGGCTATATCGACCGGGTGTTCGGCGCCGGACGCGAGGTTGGCTGGGGCGGCGAAGGAGGTGTCGGCGAACTGCTGGCGGGCAAGCGGCTGGTGTCCCTCACTTCGTCAGGCAGCATGAGGGCGTGGCTGTCGGAAAAGGGCGTGCTCGGGTCGCTGCGGACGGTTTACGACCGCTACTTCTCAGACGTGTTCGGCTTCGAAGAAACGCACCGCTATCACTTCGACGGGGTAACCCCGGACATTCCCGAGCGAGATGTCGCCATGCACCTCCACGCCGTAGAGAACGCCGCGCGCGAGGTGATGACCAGGATGGCCCTTTCCTCGCGCGATCGGCCCGCACCGTAGTGATGGTGCCCCGCCCTTAGCGGTGCGGCACCATCCCGTAGGGCAGTTCGCTGGTCCAGGCCTGCACTTCGGTGATCTTGCCGCCTTCGAATCGGAACAGTTCGACCACCTGATAGGTGAGCGGATAGCCACGACCCTTGGCGGGCAGATCTTCGAACGTGCGATAGACGATCAGGCCGCGCGATTCGTCGACCGCCAGCACCTCACGATCGCGAACGCGCTCGATCGAGGCGAGGCCCGGGCCTGCGAAGGCTGGACCGCAGGCGCCCACGTCCTGCCCGTTGACGAACCACTTGCAGTTGTCGCCCAGCCCCTGCGGAACCGTGCCCTTGTTCGCGAAGGCGGCGTAGAACCGTTCCGCCCCTGCACGCATGTCCGCACCGCTGGTCTGCTGCGCCGAAGGTATCGCCGCGTACTTCGGGCCGCCCTGCGGTTCCACGTAGGGCGGGCCATATTCCTTGCGGCGAATCAGCGCGTCGATGTTGTCGATCTGCCGACCCGAGCTGCGCACGGTAATCGCCGCCAGCGACGGCTGCCCATGTTCCTCAATCCGGCCGACCCAGATGCCGTTACCGGTGCGCGCATCGGCAACGACGAGGGGGTCCGAATCGACCGCCGTAACGCCCTGCCAGATGCCTTCGTTCACGCGGATGCCGACGCTGTTTTCGGCGTATCCGACCTTGCTCGCCCACGGCAGCGTGGCCCACTGGCCGCGCTGCGGATAGGCGCGCATCACGGCCATCGTGTTGGCGGTGACGCAGGCGGTATCGCACGCTGCTGGATCAGGCTTCGCGGCTGGCGGCGAAGAGTGCGGACCCCAGAACGGGTTGTTCATGAAGTACGGCACGTAAGTAAACACGGCCTCGATCCGCTGGATTTCGGCGTTTTTGATACGGAACGCTTCCAGCAGAGTGATCGAGTTCGGCCACTTCAGCGCGGTCCGCATCTCGTTGCCGTTGGTCAGCTTGTAGCGATCCCACTCGTTCGCGTGATCGAAGAAGCCGCGGCCCACGGCGACGCCGCGTTCCTCGTCAACGATGAAGAAGTCGCGGCGGACGCGCTTGTTGATGCGGTAGATGCCGAGTTCGAACTGCTCGCGGCAGCCGCTGGCGATAGCCGCCGCGTTTCCGGCGCCGCTGGCACCCGGCATCGGCGCAGTAGTGGAGATGCCGTTTTCGAGGCGTCCGCAGTCTTCAGAGAACGGGGCGAACACCTGCCCGTCGTTCACTTCCACCGTGTCGAAGTAGGCGTCAGCAATGGCGAGCATGCGTTCGCGGCTGCGACGCTGCTCGGTCGGCAGAATCTCGTTGAATTCCTTGTCGTGGACCATCTTCGACACATCGCCGAACGGCGCGGGAAGCGCGGTCTTGCGGTGAACCACGGTCTCGATCTCGTCGATGGCACCGTTGGTTACGTGGATGCGCACGGCGTAGATCGCGGGCTGGCCATTTTCCTTCACCGAGCCGAACCACGCGGCGTTGCCAGTGCTGGGATCGGCGGCCTCAAGACCTTCCGCATCAACCCCCGTGACGGTGCCCCACAGGCCCGTACCAACGGGGATGAACACGTTGTTTTCCGTGAAGCGGACGTTGGGGGCCAGCTTGACCAGCGAGGGATCTCGCTTCTCCAGAGCCTTCATATGATCGCGCAAGGCGTCGATCAGACAGGCGCGATCGCAAGCCGGGATGCGCACTGCGCTGTCTTCCCCGGGCGCCTGAGCCGCGAGCGGAACGGCGGCGAGCGCAAGAGCCAGCGCAGGCAGCCCAGCCAGAACCCGGAGTGCGGATTTGCGGCGATCGGTCATGTAGTCCTCCCCAAAAATCGGTCCCCGGTGTTGACGCATTTCCGGGGTTGTACGCGTGTGGCACAAAGGCCGTTTCTATCCGTAAATCGTCCCATTCCACCCGCTGCGGTGTGGACTTTGCGGCTTTGGCCTTTCAGGCGGATAGTTGCAGCGGTTCCTCATCAATTCACAGGTCGCACGTCGACGGCTGTGTAGGAAAGATCATCCCCTACTTCGCCGCCGCGTCCTGATAGTCCTCGTTACCACGCGCGATCAGGTACTGGTGGATCGCCTCTGCCTGAGCCGGCGTGAGCATATCCGCAAAGCTGACCATGCCGCGATCCGCCAGCGTGCCCTTCAGCACGATGTCGTTGAAGGCCGCGTGGCTTTCCGCAGTCATGAAGCGCAGGTCCTTCACCCCGCCCGAGGCATTGTCGCCGTGGCAGCGGTTGCAGCCGGTCTGGGCGAAGAGCGTGCGGCCCTCGCTGATCTGGGCTTCGCTGGCACGCAGCATCGGCGGGCGCGGCAAAGCGCTGGGCGGCGGAGGCGGCGGCAAAGTGACGCCCTTCGCACCCAGCTTGAACACCAGCAGCTTCGCGGTGGAGGTCTGGAACGGCCCGAGGTTGTAGACGGGCGACCCGCCCCACCCCGCGTTCACGGCGATATATTGCTCGCCATCGATCATGTAGGTGATCGGGCCGGAAATCGCGACCTGATCGACGTCCATTTCCCATAGCTTCGCGCCGTTATCAGCGCGGTAGATTGCCAGTGTCTTGTTGATCGTGCCCTGCACCAGCAGGTTGCCAGCCGTGGCCAGAACACCGCCGGAGCCGGGATGCGGATAGGGTACGCGCCACGCCTCTGTCTGGGTGCGCGGATCCCATGCCAGCAGGTAGCCCTTTTCCTTGGCGTTCCCTTCCTTCTGCAACTGCGCGCGCAGTTCCGGCATGTTGCCGTAGCCCTGCCCGCTGTTGGACCGGTGATGGACGAAGTTGAACGATCCATCCGCAGCCCGCGCGTAAGTGGACGGCTGTTCCTGCGCGCTGAAATACATCAGGCCTGTTAGCGGGCTGTAGGCCATCGGGTGCCACGTGTGGGCAGCCAGCCAGCTTGGGCTCATCAGATGCGGCGTGGTGGTATTGTGCGCGCCAGGCATCAGCACGGGGCGGCCAGTCGCCATGTCGATGTGGCTGGCCCAAGTGTTTTCCGACACATAGCTCTTGGCGGAAATCAGCTGTCCGCTCGCGCGGTCGAGCACGTAGAAGAAGCCGTTCTTGGGCGCCTGCATCAGCACCTTGCGCTGCTGCCCGCCGACCTGAATGTCAGCCAGCACGATCGGCTGGGTGCAGGTGTAATCCCAGTCTTCTTCGGGCACCATCTGGTAGTGCCACTTGTATTCGCCGCTGGTCGCATCGACCGCGACGATGGAGCAGAGGAACAGGTTGTCGCCCTTACCCTCGCTGCGGAAATGCCACATGTGCGGGCTGCCGTTGCCGGTGCCGATGTAGACGAGGTTCAAATCGGGATCGTAGGCGAAGGCGTCCCACGCGGTACCGCCGCCGCCGTACTTCCACCATTCGCCAAACCATGTCGGTTCTGCGATCTTCATGGCGGAATCGCTGGCTTCGCCGTCCGGCCCGTCAGCGGGGTTGCCGGGCACGAGCCAGAACTTCCACAGCCGCTTGCCCGTTTCCGCGTCGTAGGACGACACGAAGCCGCGCACGCCGTAGTCAGCGCCGCCGTTGCCGATAACGACTTTGCCGTCATAGACGCGCGGTGCGCCGGTGATGGAGTATGTGTTGAGCAGTCCGACGGTCTCGAAGGTCTGTTCGGACCACACCTCCTTGCCGGTCTTGGCGTCGATCGCGATCAGCCGTCCATCGAGCGCGCCGATGTAGAGTTTGCCGTTCCACGCAGCGATGCCCCGGCTGGAAGGCCCGCAGCACGCCAGCCGCGCCCATTCCGGGCCAACCTTGGGATCATAGGTCCACAGCTTGCGGCCGGTCTTGCCGTCATAAGCGGTGACGATGTTGTAGATGCTCTCGTTATAGAGAATGCCGTCCACCACCAGCGGGGTGGCCTGAACGCCGCGATAGGTCTCCAGATCGTCAAACCACGCGAGGCCGAGCTGGTTCACGTTGCCTGCGTTGATCTGCGTCAACGGGCTGAAGCGCTGTTCGTCCCACGTGCGGCCGTGTGACTGCCAATCGCCGACATTAGCCGGAGCGTCCGCCGCGCGCAGTGTGGCGCCAGTGACCTGGACCGGTGCATCGTTGGCCATTGCACCAGCAGCCAGAACTGCGCCCAGCGCAACTGCAGTCGCCAACTTCCAGCGCCTGCCATTCAGACGCAGCCTATCAAACATCATCAGTCCCATCCGATCTCGTTGAAGAATGGGATAAACCCCGCCACGCGAAAGAAAAGCCCGGAAACAGCGCTAGGGCTGCTTCCGGGCTTTTCAGGTACCTCAGAACTTACGGCGTACCGACAGCGCGAACTCACGCGGGCGGCCCGGCTGTGCCGTTACATAGAACGACGAGAACTTGTTCAGGTAATAGAGCTTGTCGAACAAGTTCGTCGCTTCCAGCGCCACCGACCAGTCCGAATTCGGAGCGCGGTAGGTGAGGCGCGCGTTGGCCAGGGTGTAGCTGTCTACTCCGACGTTCGGATCGCAGTTGAAGTTACCGCAGTATCCCGGCGTGTAGGACACATCGACCCGCGGGGTCAGCGTGCCGACGTCGTCACCCAGCAGCGCTTCGTACTGCACGCCGAAGCTCCACTTGAAGTCACCGATACCGGGCCGTTTGGCACCGACGATGATCGACGTGGTCGGATAATTGATCGAGGTGAATTCGAAGTCCGTAAGGCTCATCGCACCGTCGATCGTCAGCCCAGCAACCGGGCGGAACGTCGCCTCAAGCTCGAACCCGCGCGAGCGCGCATCGCCGATGTTGAGGTACTGACCGCACAGGCCCGGCACACCGCCACCGTCAACCGGAAGCGGCTGATCGTTCGAATCCAGGCACGTGGTCGGAATGCCCTGATAGCCAGTGTAGTCCATGTGGAAGGCACTGCCATTCAGGCGCAGGACGCGGCCGAACAGATCGGCCTTGAAGCCGATTTCGTAGGCCTTCAGCTTCTCCGAACCGAACGCACGGATCTGCTGGTAGACGTAAGGCCGAGGAGCAACGCCGCCGCCCTTGAACCCGGTCGAAAACTGGGCGTAGGCCATCACGTCGTCAGTGATCTTGTAGGATGCCACCGCACGGTAATCGGTGATGGTTTCCTTGTAGAGCCCGACAAATCCCGTCAGCGGATTGCCCGGGTTGCTGAGCGGCAGGTAATCGCCGACCCCATCCGGATTCAGGCGGTTGTAGAGGTATTCCTTCTTCTCGTTGGTGACGCGGATACCGCCTTCGAACGTCAACCGGTCCGTCACAGCCAGCGCCGCATTGGCGAAAGCCGCGTAGCTGCGGAGATCGGCGGTATCGTCGTTGATGAACGAGAAGCACGGCGTCGCTGCCGGGCAGAAGCCGGAAAACGGCGTGTGGATCCGGGCATCGTAACGGGTCGAGGCGTCGTAGTAAAAGAGGCCCGTAACGACATCGAGCGTGTCTTGTAGGAACTGGCCCGAAAGCCGCAGTTCCTGGCTGAACTGTTCGTGCGTGAACTTCGAGTGGTCCTGGATGAACACTACCGGCGAGTGGTCGTTATCCGAACCCGTGTTGCTGAACATGTGCCGATAACCGGTGATCGACTTTAGAGCGAGGTTGTCGGCAAGCTCAAGGTCGATCGTGGCTGCGACGCCCCAGGCCGTGGCGCCCGCAGCCGACGGAGCGGTGAACGGCCCAAGCGGCGCGCCCGCGACATAAGCCGAAGGCGGCCCCGGAGGCGCTGCCGCCGCGGAATACATCACGCCCGGATCGTAGAAGTTGGCGTAGCTCGCGTAAGGATCGTTGAGGACCGAGGTCGACCGGCGATACGGGCCATAGGGCACGAAGCGATCGTCATAAGCCACGCCCTGATACGGAATGCTCAGGCCTGAACGGTCACTCGGCGCGGCCGAACCTGCGTTGGCCGTCTGCGCGCTGGCGAGCAGCACGGAGGCCTGCGTTTCGGACGTGTCCTTGGTGTAGTCGGCGCTCAGGTTTATATCCAACCCGCTGCCCACCGGCGCGATGCGCAAGGCGCCGCGCATGGCGTACATCTGCTGGTTGCCAAGCGTGCCGAGCTTGCAATCGCCGGTCGAGGCGAGGCTGGGCAGCGCGGCCGGACGATACTGGTTGGTCGTTTCCGGGATCAGCGTGGGCTGCGTGTCGGGATCATTGGGATTGAGGCACGCATAATCATAGCGCGTGACATGCCCGTCGCGGTTGCGCGTGACGCCGGTGATACGCGCGAACACCGTGTCGGGGACGATGGTGAAATCGGCGCTGGCTTTCACGTCGCGGCGCCCGAGGTTGCCGATTGTGGCTTCGACATAGCCGCCGTCGCCCTCTGGCTTGCGAGAGAACAGCTTGATCGCGCCGCCCAGCGTATTCATGCCCGACAGCGTGCCCTGTGGTCCGCGCAGCACCTCGATACGGTCGAGGTCGGTCAGGTCGAACGCACTGGCGAGCACGGTGCCGTAGTAGATGTCGTCGATATAAGTACCGACGCCCGGTTCAACCGAGGGGCTCTGGTCAGACTGGCCGACGCCGCGGATGAACACGCGCACGGAATTGCCCTGCCCCGCCGGGTTCTTCTGCAGCAGCAGGTTCGGCATCTGGGCTGTAATATCTGTAAGGGTGGTCTGACTGCGTTCTTCCAGCATCTCGCCGCTTACCGCCGTGATCGACAGCGGCACGTCCTGAACGTTCTGCTGGCGAAGCTGGGCGGTGACGATGATTTCATCTGACCGCTGGCTGGAACTGTTATCCTGAGCAGCGACAGGGCCCGCGACCATAACGGCGCCGGCGGCAAGCGCCGCAACCGAAGCGCGAAGCCGAAAGGAAGCCAAAAAACGAGTGTGAAGCATGATGATCTCCCCTACCGGGCTGCGCCGTTCGAGGATCTCGCTGGTCCTCGATAACGATGCAGCTTGCCTCGAATGCTAATACAAATGGGCGCGGAGGGAAGAATGATGCGCACCACAATGGTTAATCGGGTCAACGAATTTCCGGGGTGTGTGGCTATCCGGCAATATATGCAGGGGGCTTTTCAGGCCCGTCCCGTGCCCTATCAGTAAGGCTGCGGACGGAAGATCCGGCCGAATCATCAGGGAGATAAGGAATGCCGAAAGTGTACGGGCTGCGGGCAGGAATAAGGGCGATCGGAACCACCGGGGCCTTGGCACTTGCGGCCTGCACCACGGCAACACCGGCAGCGACGCCCGCCGATATTCTGATCGCGGGGGAACGGGTTTTTCCTGAAAGCATCACCTCCGACGCGGCGGGCAATGTCTATGTCAGCAGCTCTGGCGGCACGATCTATCGCGCGCTGGCTGGCGCGACGACAGCCGAACCGTGGATCAGGCCGTCAGCGGAAAACGGCGTGACCTCGCTGTTCGGCGTGCTGACGGACGAGAGCCGCGGCCTGCTGTGGGCCTGCAACAATCCACCTTTCGGCGGCCCGCCACAGCCGGGTGCGAAATCGGCACTGAAAGCGTTCGATCTGAAGACCGGCGCATTCAAGGGCAGCTATGACTTCCCCGGCGAAGGACCGTTCACCTGCAACGACATCGCCGTCGATGCGCGTGGCGCCACTTTCGCCACCGACACATCCGGAGGGCGCATCTTTGTGCTGGCACCGGGCGGCAAAGAACTGACCCTGTTCGCGGCCGACCCGAAGCTGGTCGGAATCGACGGTATCGCTTTTGCCGAAGACGGCACGATGTACATCAACAACGTGCGTGAGAATTCCGTGCAGCGCGTCAACCGCAACGGGTCTGCCTATGCAGGCCTGACCACTCTGACCCTGTCTGAGCCAGTTGGCGGACCGGACGGCCTGCGTCATGTCAGCGGTAACCGCTTCCTTCAGGCCGAAGGTTCCGGCAACCGCATCACTTATGTCGATATCGACGGTGACACAGCCAAGATCACGCCGGTGAAGACGGGCCTCGATTCCTCGCCGGGCGTCACACACACACGCGGTGTCGGTTATGCCACCGAGGGCAAGATCCGGTACATGTTCGACCCGGCGTTCCGGGATCAGGATCCGGGCCAATTCACAGTGCGCGCCTTCACCCTGCCCTAACCCGCCCGACAAGCTCCGCTTCCCGGTCGAACCTGTTTGCGCCAAGATGGCCCAAACAGAACGAAAAATGGCTGGGAGGCGGGGCTGATGGCGGCTGAGAAGGCACTTTCTACGGCGCGTAGCTGGTGGGCGATCTTCGTTTTCATGATCGCCCTGATGTTCAACTACCTCGACCGGCAGTTGATGACGCTGCTGATCACGCCGATCAAGGCAGACCTCGGCCTTTCCGATACCCAGATCAGCCTGCTGATCGGCTTTGCCTTCGTGCTGCTCTATGTGCTGGCTGGCATCCCGATGGCGCGGTTCATTGACCGCGGCCCGCGCAAGTGGATCGTCGCCTCTGCCATCGCGTTCTGGAGCTTGATGACCGTCGCCTGCGGGCTGGCGCGCAATTACTGGCAGCTACTGTTTGCCCGAATGCTGGTTGGCGTTGGCGAAAGCTGCAACGCGCCGGGCACTTATTCGATGACCAGCGACATGTTCCCACGCGAAAAGCTGGCCAAGCCCATGTCGGTGATCGGGATCGGCACGGTGGCGGGCAGCGGGATGGCGCTTTTGGTGGGCGGCTGGCTGATTACCTGGTTGACCGATATCGGCCCGCAGAACTTCCCCATGATTGGCACGCTGAAGCCGTGGCAAATGACTTTCGTCATAGTCGGACTTCCCGGCGTGCTGTGGGCCTTGCTGTTGCTGGCGACAGTGCCCGAACCGCCCCGACGCGAAGCTGCGGGGGCGACCGCGCCGAGTTTCCTGACGACGGCCAGCTATCTGTGGGCCAACAAGACTTCGTTCGGCCCGATGTTCCTCGCCAACGGTATCAAGGCGATGCTCAGCTTCGGCGTCACGGTCTGGTCGCCGGTCTTCTTCGAGCGCAAGTTCGGCTACGCACCGGGAGAGCCCGGCCCGATCCTGGGCATCATGGCGCTGATCCTTTCGCCCATCGGCCTGATCCTGGGTGGATGGCTGGCCGAACGCATGGCGGCGGCGGGGCGCAAGGACGCCAATATGCGGATGGTCTACCTAGTCACGTTTCCCCTGATCCCCGTCGCCATTGCTTTTCCGCTCGTGGATCAGGTGTGGCTGGCCTTCGCGCTGGTCGGGGCGTCGCTGCTGCTCGGATCGGTAGGATCAGGTCCGGCCAACGCCGCAATCCAGGCGATCACGCCCGGGCGGATGCGCGGGACCACTACGGCGATCTACATCGCGATCTACAACGTGATCGGATACGGGCTCGGCCCGCTCATCGTCGGCTGGTTCAACGACAACGTGTTCGGCGAAAGCGGCATCGCCAGTTCGATGGCGGTGCTGGCGCTGATTTCCGGCCCACTTGGCCTGATGTTCGCATGGCTTTCACTGAAGCCCTACACTCGCGGCATCATCGCTGCCGAGGCGCGCGGGGACTGAGCCAAAAAAAGGCCGGCTCGCGCGTGCGAAACCGGCCTTCTGGAAATCGGGGCGCCCTGGGGGAATGGGAGAGGGTATTCCCGGGGGGCGCTTTACCCGATCAACTTAGAAATCGAAGCGAACGGTGCCGCCCCAAGTGCGCGGATCACCCGGTACGCCCGCGATCAGCCCGGTGTTGCTCGGCCCGAAGTTGAGCTGGTCATAGTAGTTGGTGTCGAACGCGTTGCGGACCCAGCCGTAGATGTTGAAGTTCTCACCACGGAAACCGAGACGGAAGTTCACCAGGGCGTAGTCATCAATCCAGGTGTAGATCGACGGCGACGGGTTGGACGAGAACTTCGAACGGTAGTTGGAATCCACACCGAAATAGACCTGACCGTCCTTGCCCAGCAGGCTTGCCGGAGTGTTGGCTTCGGCACCGGCTGAGAATGCCCACTTGGACACGCCCGGCAGAACCTGACCCGAAACGTCGCAGTTCGGCTGGCTGTTGCCGCCCGGGAGACCCGGAGTGGTGTTGTACGGCGCGCCGCCGCTGCCGCCGCCAGCCAGTTCAGGCGGGCACGGAGCATCGACAAACTTCACGTACTTCGCATCGGTGTAGGCACCGTTGACGTAGGCCGTGAAACGCTGGCTCGGGCGGACCGAGAAGTCGACTTCCACACCCTGCGAGCGGACCTGTTCGGCATTCGCGAGGTACCCGCGCAGCACGCCGAACTGGCCGTTGGTCACGTTGGCCTGGAAATCGTCAATCGTGGTCCGGAAAGCCGCCACATTGAAGGTCGCCTTGCGATCCCAGAACTGGCTCTTGATGCCCACTTCGAAGTGATTCACCGATTCCGGCTTGATGGAATAGGCTTCTTCGATCGGCTGGCCAGCAAGCGCCGGGTTGGCCGGGTACGGGTTCGGATAAGTCGGAACGCCGTTCTGGTTGATGCCGCCAGTCTTGAAGGTCTTCGCGTAGCTGCCGTAAACCAGCAGATCGTCCGCTAGTTCGTAGCTGAGCGTCAGATCGTAGCTGAAGTTCCACGCACTATATTCCGGCGAGTAGTTCAGCGGCGCGTAAACACCACGCTGTGCAACACGGACCGGGTCAGTGTCGGTCGCCAGAACCTCGATTCCGGTGCCGGTGAAGACGCGGCGTTCGTAGAAGCCCTGCTTCTTGTCGTAGTTGAGGCGGGCGCCCGGCTGCACGGTCAGACGATCGGTCAGCTTGAAATCGACCTGACCGAACAACGCGAAGCTGTCGCTCTTGACGAACTGCGTGTTGCGCGCCGTCAGGCCATTCAGAATGTTGTCCGCGATCTGCTGAGCATTGGTCAGCGTCCAACGACTGGCGTCGGCACCCTGAACCTCGAGACCCTGCGTATCAATGCGCTGGCGGAAGCCGAAAGCGCCGAGAACCACGTTCAGGTTTTCACCCGTGTGGTTGAACCGGAATTCCTGCGAATACTGGTTCTGCTGCGACGGGTTCTGCGATTTGCTGACGATAGACAGGCCGGTGTAGTCGCGGTCGTTTTCCGGGCGCCAGTCCCAGAAGCGCCACGCGGTGATCGAGGTGAAGCTGTTGCTGGAGTCGATGTCCCAGTTCAGCTTGGCCGAAACCCCACCGATGTCGTTGCCCGCGTTCAGCGTGGCGTCGATATTGGTAAGGCGGTCAAACGGATTCGTGCTGGGCAGCGAGTTGGGAAGCGCACCCGGGGTGGTGTAGCCCGGGAAAAGGTCAACCAACGCCGGGTACTGGCGATTGGCGGCGCGCTGGGTCGAACCGTGGCCGACGAATACGCCGCCGCAGCATTCCGGATCCTGCAGGCTCAGATCGCCCGCGAAGGTTAGAGATACGTCCTCATTCAGCTTGAACAGCACCTGGCCGCGAATGCCGAGGTTATCCTGTTCGTTGATCCAGTTGCCAGTGGTGACGTTATAGATCGTGCCCTGACGGCCGGTGCCCGACGCAGCCAGACGAACGGCGATGTTATCCGTGATCGGACCGGAAACCGCGCCCTTGAACTGGCGGAAACCGTAATTGCCGATGGAAAGTTCAGCGCTGCCTTCGAAATCGAAAGTCGGCTGGTTGGTGCGGATATTGATCGCGCCGGCGGTGGTGTTCTTGCCGTAGAGCGTTCCCTGCGGGCCGCGCAGAACTTCGACCTGGGCAACGTCGAGGAAGTCGAATGTGGCCGATGCGACGCGGGCGTTATAGACATCGTCGACGTAGATGCCGACGCCCTGTTCGAAACCGTCGTTGGTCAGGCCGAACGGCACGCCGAGGCCGCGGATGTTGACCACGGTGTTGCGCGGGTTGGACGAATAGACCTGCAGCGTCGGGGCAAGCTGCTGCAGCTTGTAGACGCTGAAGTTGCCGGTCTCGTTGATCGTGCGCGCATCGAGCGTGGAGATCGCCAGCGGCACATCCTGCGCGGCTTCCTGGCGCCGACGGGCGGTGATGATGATGACGTTTTCGGGATAGTTGGCAGAGCCGATCTGCGTGCTGTCAGACTGTTGTTCGCTGGCCACAGCATCCGCGGCAGCGGCGTCTTCAGCAAAAGCTGGTGCAGGTAAGACCGCGATGGCCGCGATCCCGGCGAGCAGGAGTGTGCGTTTAGTCATTGTCCGGTTCCCTCATGTTTGAAAGCAGCCGCTCCCGCTCGTTGGAGAGAACACAAACACGCGTGTCTCGCCCACGTGGGCTGGAGAGTGCATCCGGTTGGTCCGGTCTGCTCTGCCGTGATCTGTCGTTAAATAACTGCGCTGCGGGCCGGGTTGCGGCCCACGAAATCATGCGAAGCGGCGGCGCTCCGTCACGTCGACTTGCATCAGCTTTCCGTCATGTACGGTCAGCTGAATCACGCCATACCGTAGCCGGTCCAGCGCTTCTGCGACGACGCGCAGATGCTCGGGAAGAGCTGCTTCATTGGCAGGATCGAGTCGTTCGACGTTGGCACCCATGGGGCGTCTCCGGCTTCACGCCGCGGAATTGCGACGCTCGCCCCAATTAAAGTCAACTCATTTAGTTGACAATAGCGGTGCGGCCAATGGTGCGGAAACTAATGCTGGCCGTTGCTCAAGCTGAACTATCGGCCTCTTGCGGTTCTGCGGGTTCCAGAGGAATCGGGTCGGAAAGGCGAACGCCGTCAAGAAGTTCAGCCGTGCGGTCCCGAACCTGCAGCATCAAAGCGCGCGTTCGGCACTCACCTTCTTCAAGGCAGTTGTTGCACTTCTCATGCGCGAACCGGCTGGCGCAGGGCACCAGAGCCAGCGAACCGCGCATCACGCGAATCAGATCGCCATACGTGATGTCGATAGGCGCGATGGCGAGCCAGTATCCGCCGTCCTTGCCCCGCTGCGATGAGACAATGCCGAAGCGGCTGAGCTCGGAAAGGATGGTGGTCAGGAAGTTAGCCGGGATGTTCTGTTCACGCGCAATTTCCGCCAGCCGCACGGGCCCCTGGCCATAACGGTCCGAGAGGTGCTGCATCGCCCTGATGGCGTAGCGGGTTTTCTGCGAAAGCATCGGTCTCCACCAATGCCTACGACCCGTTCAATGAACAAGCCGTGCACCTGCTAAAAGCTGTTCAATCAGCGCGTCAGACTACTCGCGAAATCAGAAGGCGCGATTGACGCCCAGCTTGGCCGTGAAACCGAGCGGGCTGGCCGTGAACGGATCGAAGTTCTGGTCCAGCCGGGCAAAGGGCGGATCGGTATCGAACAGGTTGTAGAGCGCGACCGAAACCGTTGTGCGATCATAGGCCCGCCAGCGCCAGATCGCGTCCAGCGTGCCGAAGCTGCCAATGGTCTTGCCGGTGGTGACGCTCCCCCCGGCCAGCATACTTGGGTTTGGCCCGAATACATCGGCCCCGCGCTGGTCCTGATAGCTGTCGACATAGTTGAACTGGAAGCGCAGCGAATGGTCGCCCAGATCGCCCTGTACCCACATCTGCCCTTTCAGGCGCGGCAGGGGATAGGACGTGGTCTGGAAGTTCAGCTTGCCCGCAGCGTCGTAAGCAGGCTGTACCAGCACACCTTCCACCATCACGTCATCAACCTTGTAGTCGATCACGTAGCTGCCGTTGAAACCGGCCTGTGCGCGAACCTCGCCCAAACGCGCGTCGTAGCTGGCATGGAAATCCAGCCCGCTGGTGGAAACGTCCGCCGAATTCACCGCGTAAGTCGCCAGCCGCATCACGTTCGCTGCCGAACACACCCCTCCCGAAAAGGTGAAGCGCGCCTGCAACCCCGCATAGGCTGCGTTGCCGCAATTCGCGGTTCCGCTGGCGCCGAACATGGCCGAGACCATCCCGCTGACAGGCTCGCTTTCGATCGGGCCCTTGAGATCATACCGCCAGTAATCGACGCTGGCCCTGAACCCTCCGCGATCGATCGTCACGCCTGCGTTCCAGGTGGTCGCGCTTTCAGGGGTCAGGTCAGAATTGCCAAACAGGTCGACCGGGCGGAACGCGCCGCCGATAAAGGTCAGAATCACGAGATCGGACAGCGAGTTCTGCGGCGGCGGCGCGCGGAAAGTCGTGCCCACCCCGCCCCGTACGGCGAGCCAGTCCGTCAGCCCGATGCGAACACGCGCCTGCGGATCGAAGGTGGAGCCGATGGCGCCGTAATCCTCGTACCGCGCGGACAGCTGCATCTGGATGCGGTCCGTGACTGGAAGCTGCACTTCGCCGAACACCGACCACACATCGCTGGATACATCGACGTCGCGGTTGGAGCCAAGGAAGCCGACGGCCCCGGTCTCAGGATCGCAGGTAGCGCCAGGGTTCAGCACCGAACCGGCGCAGGGATAGACGTCGAGGTTGTTCTCGGCCGCGTAAGTACGGACCAGTCCCGAACGGCGATATTGCCCGCCGAGCGCAAAGGTCACCTCGCCCCCGCCCAGCGTCACGCCACTGGTGCCCGACAAAAGCACGTCACCGATCAACTCGCTAGTGCGGGCGCGGCGGCGGAAGATCGTGTAGAAATCCGACAGCGTAGAAGCGTCGTTGATCAGCCCGGCGCCCGGAGTGAGGTCGAGGTCCAGCGGATTGCTGGTGCCCGCATAACCGGGATTCGCCACCCCCGTGATCGCGTTACGAGCGATCCCGGTAGAGAACGGATTGAAGAAGTGGCAACCTCCCTTGCCCGCGACGGCGGCGAGTTGTTCCGCGCTCATCCCAGCGCGCGATTGCGCCGTGGCGTAGGCGCAATTTGGACCGCCAAAGCCAGCCAGCGAGTTCTGCAACAGATCGACGAAGTTATCGGTCGCCTCAAAATACCGGTCGTACATCGACCAGGTCACGCCCGACGTAAGCGACAGCGAAGGCGAGAGGCTGGCCACGATCTGCCCCGAGATCTGGTACATCTCGGAACTGCGCGGCACGACCGCGGTGTTTCGATCGTTATCGAACAGCGGATTGCCGCCAGTAAGTACAGGACGGAAACGGACCGGATAGGCCAGTGCGCCGGTCAGTGGCAGTCCGTCTCCACCCACCGAGCAGCCCGACTGCGCCCCGAAGCGCGCGCAATAGTCCACCAGCGCCGGGGCATATTGCGGGATCACGAACAGGCCCGTGCCGCCGAACGCCGATTCCGCCGAGGGCGAAATCGTGGGCAGATAGCTCGGGCTGGTGGTCATCACCGTTTCGGTGCGACCATAAAGCCCGGTCAGTCGCAGCGCGACGTTGTCTGCCAGATCGATCCCGGCGTCCGCGAAAATCTGGAACCTGTCTTCCGGCTCCACCAGATTGGTGAAGCCGAGGTACTGAACCTGACAGAGATCGGCGTTGGACCCAGGGAGCGAGCGGAAGCCACCCAGCGCCTCGCATCCCTCGTCAGCGTCAAAGCGCACGCCGTTCAGCGCCGCGTCGAAATCGAAGTTGCCCGGCGATCCGCCGCCGGACCAGCCGCCCTGAGGATTGGCATCATATGGCAGCAACGCGAAGTCACGGTCGAGCGTCGTCAACTCGCTGCGATGGCTGTAACCGCCCGACACCAGCAGACGAACCGGGCCGACGTCTCCGCCCCACGAAAGGGCCGCGTTCCAGTCCCCCTTCGACCCGTCGAGATAGCGATAGTCGGCCGAAGCGAGAAATCCGTCCTGCCCGGTGCGGGTGATCATGTTGACCACGCCGCCAATCGCGTCAGACCCGTAAGTCGCTGCTGCGCCGTCCTTCAGTATCTCGATCCGGTCGAGCGCGCCGGCGGGCATAAGGTTGACGTCCACCATCGGCATATTGCCTGATGAAGCTGATGCCAGACGCCTTCCGTTGAGCAGCACCAGCGTGCGCTGCGGTCCCAGCCCTCGAAGATTGATCGACGAGACGCCTTCGTTGAACTGGCTGCGAATATCGAACTGGCTGGCATCGCCCATCACGCCGGCCGATGCTGGCAGGCGCTTGGTAAGCTCCAGCATCGAAGGGCCGCCCTGCGCCTCAAGATCGCTCGCAGTAATGACGTCCACGGGAACGGGCGCACGGTCAGGGCCGCTCGCAATCAGCGAACCAGTGACCACGATAGTGTGCGTGTTCGCGTCGGGAGAATCGTTTTCCGTCTCAGCCCAGGCGGGCGATGCGATCCCAAGCGCGATCGCGGATGCGGAAACAGCACGGAAAATCCGGCGTGCGGCCATTAACCCAACCCCTTTTCCCGTTGGCGGGGCGCACTAGCCATCTTCGGCTCCCCCCGCAATTGCCTTGCTGCCGAGCACCGTGTATAGCGCGGGTTCGCGCCCCGGCCCGAGCGAAGCCGCTCTGCCGGGGCGCTCGTTTTTTCCATCAAAGGTATCGCCATGTCCCGCCGCCGCCAGCTCTACGAAGGCAAGGCCAAGATCCTGTACGAAGGCCCCGAACCGGGCACGATCATCCAGTACTTCAAGGATGACGCCACTGCGTTCAACGCGCAGAAAAAAGGCACGATCAACGGCAAGGGTGTGATCAACAACCGCATTTCGGAACACGTTTTCCTGCGGCTGGCGCATATCGGCATCCCTACGCACTTCATTCGCCGCCTGAACATGCGCGAACAGCTGGTGCGTCAGGTAGAGATCATTCCGCTGGAAGTGGTCGTTCGCAACGTTGCTGCGGGCAGCATTTCCAAGCGCCTGGGCCTGGAAGAGGGCGAGCCTCTGCCCCACACCCTGATCGAATATTATCTGAAGTCCGATGAGCTGCAGGATCCGATGGTCGCTGAAGAGCACATCGCCTGCTTCGGCTGGGCCAACCATGACGAGATGCAGGACATCGCGGCCATGGCGATCCGCGTGAACGACTTCATGTGCGGTATGTTCTCCGCGATCAACATCCGCCTGGTGGACTTCAAGCTCGAATTCGGTCGCATCTGGGACGGCGATTATTCGCGGGTAATTCTGGCTGACGAAATCAGCCCGGACAACTGCCGCCTGTGGGACATGATCAGCGGCGAGAAGCTGGACAAGGACCGCTTCCGTCGTGACCTGGGCGGTGAAGAAGAGGCGTATCAGGAGGTCGCTCGTCGTCTTGGTCTGTTGCAGGATGACAGCAATACTCCGGGCGAAGTCCTGGATATGTCCGCGCACCGCTCCAAACTGCGCACCGCGCCCAAACCCAAGAAGTGAGAGTAGCTGGGCGCGCCCTGCGCCCAGCCTACAACTGACCATTTAACGCTGGCGGCGCCGTAGCTTTCGGCGATCGCGACGACGTGCGCGTTCGCGCCAGATCAGCAGGCCGACTGCTGCCACCAGCAGTACGATCAACGAATAAGCTGCCCACAATCGCAGATCCACGGCGCACCTCGCTTGCCCCCGAAGCCGTCCCTGTGAATTAGATTTAGCAGGATTCGCCAGCCGTATACCGCAGTTGCGATGCTCTGAGTTGCGCAAGAGCCGAAGCGCGGCCGTCCGCGAAATTACGTAGCAAGCTCACTTTGTACCATTGCCCATTCATACCCGATGGGTCAGACATCCGGGTAATGTTTGGTCGCCTGCTGCTCGTCGCCCTTCTTTTTATCGTCGGCTTGCCCGCACTCGCTCAAGAGGTTGCGGTCGCGCCGAGGCACGAATGGCCGTTCGAACAGAGCGATCTCCCGCCCGATCCCGCCTATCGTTTTGGCAGGCTGGAGAACGGCATGCGCTACATCATCCGCCCCAACGCCACGCCCAAGGGCACCGGTGTCGTGCAGTTCTGGGTAGATGCGGGATCGATTGCCGAGACCGATGACGAACTGGGTTACGCCCATTTCATTGAACATATGGCCTTCAACGGGTCGACGAATGTCCCCGAAGGCGAGATGGTCCGCCTGCTGGCGCGCGAGGGGCTGGCTTTCGGCGCGGATGCCAACGCCTCCACCGATTTCGGGGTGACGAGTTACCGGCTGGACCTGCCCCGTAACGACCCGGCCCTGCTCGACACTGCGCTGATGCTGATGCGCGAGGCAGCCAGCGAGTTGACGTTCGACGCCGGGGCGGTTGACCGCGAAAAGGGCGTTATCCTGTCGGAACGCCGGGTCCGCGACACCTATCAGCTTCGCAATGTCGTGAAGGGGTTGGAGTTCCAGTACCCCGGCGCACGCTTCACCCGCCGCCTGCCCATCGGCACAGTGGAAACACTGCAAGCGGCGACGCCGGACAAGCTGCGCGAGCTCTACCAACGGATTTATCGGCCCGAAAACACGGCCGTGATCGTGATCGGCGATTTCGACGCTGACGCGGTGGAGGCGGCCGTGCGCAAGCATTTCGACGGCTGGGAGGCTCAGCCCCTGATGCCCGCGACGCCTCCCGGCCCGGTTCCATTCGATCACGCTGGCCAAACGGACATCTATCTCGACCCCGCGCTGGCGGAGCAGATTACCGTGTCGCGGCACGGTCCGTGGATCGAACGTACAGACAACCGCGCCTTTCGCGAAGCCAACGTGCGCCGACAGCTCGGCTACGGTATCATCAATCGCCGCCTGCAGCGGATCGCGCGGCAGGAGAACCCTCCGTTCCGGGGCGCCAGCCTGGATACTAGCGACGTATTCGAAGACGGTCGAACCACCAGTCTGACCGTCAGCGCAGGCGACGGCGAATGGCAGCGCGCCCTCGCCGCTGCGCAAGCTGAGTATCGGCGCGCGATGGAACAGGGCTTCACCGAGGCGGAAGTTGCCGAGCAGATCGCCAACCTGCGCACCGCGCTGGAAAGCAATGCAGCGGGGGCCGATACGCGTTCACACGGCGCTTTCATGACCGGCGCACTGACGCTGCTTCAGGACGGACAGATTCCAACCACGCCCGCCAGCGCGCTGCAGCGCTTCGTGGAACACCTGCCACAGATAACGCCGGAAACCGTGCTGGAGTCGCTGAAGCAGGAACTGGTTCCGCTCGACAATCCGCTGATCCGCTTCGAAGGCCGCACCGCGCCCGAAGGCGGCGCTGCCGCCCTTCGCGCTGCGTGGGACGAGGGCATGGCGGCGACCCTTTCAACCGATCAAGCTGCCGATCTGGGTGCATGGACCTACACCGACTTCGGCCCGGCTGGAGAAGTTGTGATCGACACAATCGAGCCGCGACTTGGCATCCGGAAACTGGTCTTTGCCAACGGTCTGAAGCTGAACCTGAAGCGCACCGACCTGCAGCAGGATCGCGTTACGGTGCAATTGCACGTCGATGGCGGGCAGATGCTCAACACCCGAGACAATCCGCTCGCGATGGCGCTGGCGAGCTACCTGCCTGTTGGCGGTCTTGGCCAGTACACTTCCGACGAATTGCAGACGGTTCTGGCTGGGCATAGCGTCGGCCTTTCGGTCGCCACGGCGGAGCGCAGTCTTTCGCTATCCAGTAACACCACCCCGCGCGATCTCGAGCTTCAGCTTCAGCTTTTTGCCGCCGCGCTCACCGATCCGGGTTTCCGTCCGCAGGGGGAGGCCCAGTTCCGGCGCAACATCGACAACTTCTATGCGCGTCTGACAGCCACGCCGGAAACGACGCTCAGCAACGCGCTGGGCGGCATCATTTCTGACGGCGACCCGCGCTTCACATTGCAACCGAAAGACACCTACCTCGCGCTGAACTTCGCCAAGCTGCGGGACGTGGTGGGCGATCGGCTTGCCAACGGCGCTCTGGAACTGGCGCTGGTGGGCGACATTGATGAAGCGCAGGCGATCGAACTCGTTGCAAAGACGCTGGGCGCCCTTCCCTCTCGGGAAGCAGAGTTCCGCGACTATGCCGAGAACCGTCATCGCACTTTTACCGCCAACCGGGCGCCGCGCACCTTGCGCCATGATGGCCCCGCCGATCAGGCAATCGTGCGCATGGACTGGCCAACGACCGACAACTCCAATCTGGGCGACGTCTTGCGGCTGGAACTGCTGAAGCGGGTGTTGCAGATCGAACTGACCGAAACACTGCGCGAGAAGCTGGGCCAGACCTACTCGCCCGGCGTGAACGCCAGCCAGTCGGACACTTACGCCAAGTTCGGCTATTTCACGCTGGCCGCGCAGGTCGCCGCAGATCAGGTGGGAGCCACACGCGAAGCGATGCTTGAGACCGTTCGGACGATAATCGCGCAGCCGATTGACGATGACGTGCTGCTCCGCGCGCGCCGTCCGGTGCTGGAAGCCTATGATAACGCCCTGAAAACCAACGGCGGATGGATGGCGTTAGTCAGCCGCGCCCAGAGCGATCCTGACGACATCGACCGCTACCTGGACGGCAAGGCCGGGTTCGAGGCGCTGACGGCCACAGACGTGCAGGCAACAGCCGCGCGTTATCTTCGGCCAGACGAGCGGCTGGAAATCGTCGTACTTCCACGCGGTGAATAGCGCCTACGCCCCCTTGTTCCGGGCGGCGACAATCGCCATAGGCTCTCCCGACTCCCGAACCCCATTTTAGGAAGGCGCCTCCGCATGAAGGTCCGTATTCACGTCAGCCTCAAGCAGGGCGTGCTCGATCCGCAGGGCCGCGCGGTGCATCACGCACTGGAAGGCCTCGGCTTCGACGGAATCCAGGACGTGCGCGTTGGCCGTCTGATCGAACTGGACGTGGCCGACGGCACTACCGACGCATCGCTCGACGAAATGTGCCGCAAGCTGCTGGCCAACATGGTCATCGAAAATTACCGCATCGAGAAGCTGGAGACAGCGTAATGGCTTTCCGCGCCGCCGTAATCACCTTTCCCGGTTCCAACTGCGACCGTGATCTGGCGGTAGCGCTGGAGAAGGTTTCCGGCACCCGGGCGGTGCGCGTGTGGCACGGCGATGCCAATCTGCCCGACGGGCTGGATTTCATCGCAGTTCCGGGCGGCTTCTCTTACGGCGACTACCTTCGCTGCGGGTCGATGGCTGCGAAGAGCCCGGTGATGCGGGCGGTCGTGGAGCAGGCCGGTCGCGGTGTGCCGGTGCTTGGCATCTGCAACGGTTTCCAGATCCTGACCGAAAGCGGGCTACTGCCCGGAGCGCTGATGCGTAACGCACAGCTTACCTTCACCTGCCGCGATGTGCCGCTAGTGGTGGAAAACAGCCAGTCGCTGTTCACCGCCGGGTATGAAGCGGGCACCACGATCCACCTTCCCGTGGCCCATCACGACGGCAACTACTTCGCCGATGACGCAACGTTGGACCGTATCGAAGGCGAAGGCCGCGTGGCGTTCCGCTACGGCGAGGACGTGAACGGATCGCAGCGGCGCATTGCCGGCGTGCTGAACGAAACCGGCACCGTGCTGGGCATGATGCCGCACCCCGAACGCGCGATTGAACCGGAACTTGGCGGCACTGACGGCCGGGCTCTGTTCGAAAGCGCAATGAGGGCGCTCGTCGCAGCCTGACGCGCGGGAAGCCTCGCCGCTTCCATTCTCATAGCTTGAGAGACATCACCAGCAATCGCTGGACGACGGGTTATGCGACCGCGGAAGGGAAACTGCGGCGCAGCAGGCTGACAGCCTCGCCTGCTTCCATCGGCCGGCCGAAATAGTAGCCCTGGATTTTGTTACAGCCGAGGCTGCGGATCAGTTCGACTTCCTCAAGGGTTTCCGTGCCCTCTGCCGTGGTCGTCATTTCCAGGCTCTGCGCCATAGCCACCACCGCGCGAATGATGGCCAGGCTTTCGCGGTTGCCCTGCGCCGCGCCCTGCACGAAGCTGCGATCCACCTTGATGGTGGAGAAGCGCAGGGTGCGCAGATAGCCGAGCGACGAATAGCCGGTGCCGAAATCGTCCAGCGCAACGGAACAGCCAAGCGCCATGACCTCTTCCAGCGTCTGCCGCGCTGTGCGGGCATCGCGCAGAAAAATGCTCTCCGTCACTTCGATTTCCAGCCTGTGCGCAGGCAAGCCGCTGTCCGCCAAGGCGCGAACCACGTTCTTCGAGAAGTTCGGCTCCAGCAATTGCTCGCCCGAAACGTTGACGGCCACCTTCACTGTTCCCGGCCAGCCAGCCGCATGACGGCACGCTTCGCGCAGCACCCAGTCACCGATCGGCACGATCAGGCGCGTGTCCTCTGCTAGGGGGATGAACTTGGCGGGGCTGACAAATCCGTGTTCGGCGCTCTGCCAGCGCAGAAGCGCCTCGAAGCTGACCACTGTTTCGTCGTGCGCATCGACCACGGGCTGGAAGTTCAGGCGCAGTTCTTCCTTCCCGATTGCTTGACGCAAAGCCAGTTCGAGCTGGCGGCGTTCCTCGACACTCGCATGGAGAGAGGGTTCGTAAGCACAGTGTTCACCCCCGCCCTGATCCTTCGCGCGGTAAAGCGCGAGATCAGCGTTACGCATCAACATTTCGACCGTGTTGCCGTCGCGCGGCCCAACGGCAGACCCGACGCTGGCCCCGACGAAGAGCCGATGATGATCCACCTCGTAGGGCTGCGACAGCGTTTCAATGATCGCATTACCGACCCGCTCGACCGCCCCGATCTTGGACGCATCGCGAATGACCACGGCGAACTCGTCACCGCCCAGCCGGCCGCACTGCTCTCCATCGCCAATCACAGCCTGCAGACGCTTCGACACCTGCGCGAGAAGCCGATCACCGATCTGATGCCCGAGCGAGTCGTTGACGTGCTTGAAGCGATCAAGGTCGATCATCAGGAAGGCGCAGCGCGTGCGCCACTGCTCTGCGTAACGCATCGCCTCACCCAGCGCCTCGGTAAGCATGAGGCGATTGGGCAGGCCTGTAAGAGTGTCGTACCGCGCGAGATAAGCGACCTTTTCGTCGGCCTCTCGCTGCTCCGTCACGTCCGACCCGACTCCACGGAAGCCAATGAAGCGGCTCTTCTCGTCGAGCATCGGTGTACCAGATATCTCCCACCAGCGCCGTCCAGTGGCGACCGTGACCTGCACCAACAAGTTGGAAAAGCTCTCCCGCCGCTTCAGCTTTTCGGCAAGTTCATGCAGGCTTGGCGGGAACTGACCTGAGTCCCAGGCTTCACCGGATACCATCTGGATGAAGGGCTGCCCTTCGATAGCCGCGACGTCCGTACCCAGTGCATATGCGAAGCGCGGGCTTGCAGATCGGATGCGTCGATTGACATCGATTTGCCAAAGCCAGTCGGCCTCGTTCTCTTCGAATTCGCGCAGGAGCAGCGAGACGACCTCGTCCTTCTCAGCCGCGCCAGCTTCAGCGATTCGGGCAGTCAGGTTCGTGCGTGCCGCGTCAATATTTCCGGCCATGGCCACTGCGATAAAGACAATGACCACTGCCGCGTAACTCATGTCGCCCGCCAGCGCGAAAGTGACCGCCGCAGCACCGCCAGTGATCGTGGCGAAAATAACCGTCGCGAGGGGAGCCGCCGACATTGTCGCAGCCGACCCTGCGATGAGCATCGCGACGAGGGTCCAGAGCTCAAAACGTTGGGTAGTGGACCCATAGGGGACGAACAGCAGAAGCGCCGCCGCCCACGCTATCCCACAAAGCGCGATGCCGATGGACTGCCGCCTGTATTCCCGAACGCTCATTGATCGCCGATCGATCAGCGCAAGGCTGCGATCGATCCGAACCGAGTTCACCAGCGCGGCGCCGGTGGCGATCAGCCACGTCGTCAGCAGCCAGCCCGGCACAATCGCGTGGAACGTGCCGATGGTTATGATTGCCGCGAGCACCTGGCATATTGCACGCGTCAGGGTCACCCGATGGAGCTGGCTATATTGCAAGGCGCGCAGGCGCGCCCAGTCGCCTTGGCCAGGCTTACTCAACCCGATGATTTCCCAGGCCGAAAGGCGCAGCGGAAGCTCGGGCAACTCAGAATGCGGAGCAGTCACGTCCCGCGCGTAGCCGCACAAAGGTTAGTGGTGAGTAAAGCTCACTTAAGTAAACCGAGGATCACGGGGTTATTCGACAGTCACCGACTTCGCCAGATTGCGCGGCTGATCTACGTCCGTGCCCTTCACCACCGCCACGTGATAGGCGAGCAGCTGCACCGGCACCGCGTAGACGAGCGGCGCGATAAGCGGATGGACGCTGGGCATCTCGATCGTCGCCAGGCAGCCCTCACCCGCTTCGTCCAAACCTGCCCGGTCCGAAATCAGCACGATCTTGCCGCCACGCGCGCGAACTTCCTGCATATTCGAAACGGTCTTTTCGAACAGCGGGCCTGACGGGGCCAGGACGATCACCGGCACGGCTTCGTCGATCAGCGCGATCGGACCGTGCTTCATCTCGCCAGCGGCATAGCCTTCCGCATGGATGTAGCTGATTTCCTTGAGTTTGAGCGCCCCTTCCAGTGCTAAGGGGAAGTCCGAGCCGCGCCCGAGGTAGAGCACGTCGCGCGCCGGGGCGATCAGGTGCGCCATCGCTGCAATTTCGTCATCGTGAGAAAGCGCGTCATTCAGGCAGGCTGGCGCTTCGAGCAGGTGGCGCACAATCTCCGCCTCCTCATCCCGCGAGAGGCGGCCCTTCCTTACCGCGAAGTGCGCAGCCAGCGCAGCCAGAACTGCCAACTGGCAGGTAAACGCCTTCGTGGAGGCAACACCGATTTCCGGCCCGGCGTGAGTCGGCAGGAGCAAGTCCGCCTCGCGCGCCATGGAACTGGTCGGCACGTTGACGACGACGGCGATGGTCTGTTGCTGCGCGCGGCAATGGCGCAGCGCCGCCAGCGTGTCAGCGGTCTCGCCGCTCTGCGAGATGAACAGTGCGAGCCCCCCGGGGGCGAGAACAGGCTCGCGGTAACGGAATTCGCTGGCGTAATCGACGTCCACCGGCACCCGCGCGTACTGTTCCAGCCAGTACTTCGCGACCATGCCGGCGTAGTAGCTGGTACCACACGCGACGATCGTCACGCGGTCGATGGATGAGATGTCGAAATCGATCTGCGGCAGGGCCACCTGCATTTCGACCGGACGGAGATAGCTACGCAGTGTCTGGGCAACGACGGTCGGCTGCTCGAAGATCTCCTTCTGCATGAAGTGCCGGTACTGGCCCTTCTCGATCGCAGCGGCGGAAGCGCCCGAAGTAGTAATCTCACGTTCGACCGGCGAATTGTTCTTGTCGAAGATCTGCGCGCCTTCGCGGGTGATGATCACCCAGTCGCCTTCTTCGAGATAGGCGATCTGCTGCGTCAGCGGGGCCAGCGCCAGAGCATCGGACCCGAGGTACGTTTCTCCGTCCCCAAACCCGACGACCAGCGGCGAACCCAGTCGCGCGCCGATCAGCATGTCGGGGTGAGCGCGGAAAGCTATGGCCAGCGCGAAGGCGCCGCGAAGCTGGGGCAGGACTTCGCGCACCGCTTCTTGCGGAGTGCGACCCTGCTCCACCAGTTCGGACACGAGGTGCGCGACGATCTCCGTATCGGTCTCGCTCTCAAACTTGCGACCGCGAGCGATCAGGGCCTCGCGAAGCGGCTTGTAGTTTTCGATGATGCCGTTGTGGACCAGCGCGATTTCGCCGGTCGCGTGCGGATGCGCATTGTTGGCAGTGGGTGCGCCGTGGGTCGCCCAGCGCGTGTGCGCGATGCCAACTTCTCCCGATGCGGGATTGCGTGCCAGCTCCTTCTCAAGGTTCGCAAGCTTGCCCTCTGCCCGGCGGCGGACAAGCTGGCCATCGTGGAGGGTGCAAATGCCGGCGCTGTCATAGCCGCGATATTCCATGCGGCGCAGGCCATCGACGAGCCGCTCAGCGACCGGATGCCTGCCGACGATGCCGATGATGCCGCACATGTTCTGTTAGATCCTTGGCTAGACCAGATAAGGGATGCGGATACCCGGCGTCGCAGCCGGGAAATCCTTGATATTACGGGTAACGAGAATGCCCCCGTGTTCCTGAGCAGCGGCGAAAACCAGCGCCGCGCCCATGTCGATATTGGGCCGTTCAAACCGCAGATTCGCGGCGCGCCGGGCGATTTCCGGCGAAATCTCGCGGATCGAGAAGTTGGACAGAAAACGCTCCGTCTCTTCCCGCGCGGAAACAGGGGCGGCACCGAGAATTTCGAGCCAGCTCGTGCGGCACAGCCAGGGCCGCTTGGCCCGGCGCAGCTCCGCAATCGCCTTGGGATGGCCGGAAAGGACGTCGACTACGACGCCGCTATCAAAATAGATGTCGTTCACGCGTCGTCCGCGTCAGGATCGGAAAGCGTAGACCAGCCCGGGCGTGCCGACATTTCGAAGTCGTCGCCATCCAGCCCACCGCCATGTCGGGTCCAGAGCCCGCAGCCGCGCTCTATCCAATCGGTATTTTCTGCCCTGAATGCGCTGACCGCGTCACGTAGCAGCGAAGCGCGCGAACGACCGCTTTCAGCAGCAACTGCATCAAGCCAGTTGATGTCCTCGTCAGGAAGGTCGGCGAGAATGCGTGTCATAACGATATCCTGATATCATATAGGAATATCAAAACAAGCGCTATTTGCGGCTCTCTGCCTTCTTCCTCTTCATGGCGTCGTGAAAGCGGTCCGCCCAGCCCGGCTTCACCAGCTGCTCTGCCCTGACCATCCGCATCTCACCATCGGCCACATCCGTCGTCACCGCGCTGCCGGCTGCGACGATGGCGTCTGCCCCGATCCGCACAGGCGCGATCAGCGCGCTGTTGGAGCCGATGAAGGCACCCCGGCCGATCTCCGTCTTGTACTTGAAATAACCGTCGTAGTTGCAGGTGATCGTGCCCGCGCCGATGTTCGCCCCGGCGCCTACGGTTGCATCGCCGAGGTAGGTCAGGTGATTGGCCTTGGCCCCCTCGCCCAGAACGGCGTTCTTTATTTCGACGAAATTGCCGACCTTCGAACCTGCTTCCAGCACAGCTCCGGGCCGCAAACGCGCGAAAGGCCCTACCGATACCCCCGGCCCGACCTTCGCGCCTTCGAGGTGGCAAAAGGCATGGATTGTCGCACCATCGGCCACTTCGACGCCCGGCCCGAACACGACGTTGGGTTCGATCATCACGTCGCGGCCGAGGCGAGTGTCCCAGCTGAAGAAGACCGTCTCTGGCGCGACCAGGCTTGCCCCGGTCGCCATCGCCTCTTCACGGCGGAACTGCTGCCATTCGCGTTCCGCGGCGGCGAGTTCGGAGCGGCTGTTGATGCCGCGCACTTCGGCCTCGTTGGTCTCAACAAAGGCGCTGGGCCGACCGTCAGCCAGCGCTTCCATCACCACGTCTGGCAGGTAGTATTCACCCGCAGCGTTGTCGTTGCGCACACGGCGCAGCAGGGCGAAGAGGTCCGCCGCATCCACGGCCATGATGCCGGAATTGCACAGGTTGACCGCGCGCTCCGCTTCGTCCGCATCCTTGAATTCGACCATGCGGGCAACGGTGCTACCGTCGTCACTGATGACGCGGCCATAGGCGCCCGGATCGGTCGCTCGGAAGGCGAGGACGACCGCAGCGGGCGCATCCGCTTCGTGCAGGCGGTCCCGCATCCGGCGCATCGTGCCCTCGGACACGAAGGGAACGTCACCGTAAAGAACCAGAACATCGCCATCGAAGCCGGCCAGTGCCGGTTCCGCCTGCTGCACCGCGTGTCCGGTACCGAGTTGCGGTTCTTGCAGCACGATCTTCGCTCGCTCGCCAACGGCGCGCTCAATCTGTTCGCGGCCGTGACCGCCGACGACCACGGTATGGGTGGGTTCCAGCGCGGCGACGCTGGCGAGCAGATGTTCGAGCATCGGCCTGCCCGCGATGGGGTGCAGCACCTTGTGCAGGTCGCTCTTCATCCGGGTGCCCTTGCCAGCGGCGAGGATCACAACTGCGAGCGGACGGGCGACGGCGCGGGGAGATGAATTCATGCGGGCGGGAATGCCATCATTCGGTTGCCGTTTCCATATCACTACGCCAAGGCTTTGGGGGATGAACGACTTTCCTTTTGCCAGCGTCGGGTTCGATCTCGACGGCACTCTCGTCGATTCCAACCTTGATCTGGCGCCCGCGTTGAATCACGCGCTCGTCTCTCTCGGACGTGAGGCGATTCCGGCGGAAGCCACCCGCCGCCTGATTGGCGGTGGTGCTGGCCAGATGCTGCGCCGCGGGCTGGAAATAACCGGCGGCGATCTGCCTGACGCTGAGTTCGACGCTGCACATCAAACGCTGCTTACCTATTACGAAGCGCACATCGCGGATCACACGGTGCCCTATCCCGGCTGCCTTGCGGCGCTGGATGCGCTCGCCGCGCGCGGTGCGACACTGGCGGTCGTAACCAACAAGATTGAAGGGTACGCCCGCAAGCTGCTCGATTCGCTGGGAATGAGCGATCGTTTTGCCAGCATCATCGGCGGTGACACGCTCGGCCCCGGTCGATCGAAGCCCGCTCCGGACATGATCGAGGAAGCCATTCGCCAGTGTGGCGGTGGCACGTTCGCCATGGTGGGCGATTCCACTTTCGACGTTCTTGCCGCGCGCAATGCGGGCGTTCCTGTGGTGGCGTTGAGCTTCGGCTACAACGACGTTCCGGCCGCTGAACTGGGCGCGGATGCCGTGATTGACCGGTACGATGATCTTCTGGGCGCGCTTGAAGTGCTCAGCCCGGCTGACGCTACTCGCTGACGACCTTCATCAGCCGCCGTTCCATCGGCGCCAATACCCCCGCGAGTTCGTGGCCGCGCTTCAGCACCTGGCCGTGTTCGCCGTAAAGCGCCCACATTCCCTGCCGTTGGCGTAGTTCGGGGCGCTTCTCAATCCGCATTTGCGGAACATCGGCAGTGCGACGGAATGCCGCGAAGGCGGCGAAATCGCGGGTAAAATCCATCGCGTAGTCACGCCATTCCCCAGCCGCGACCATGCGGCCGTAGAGGTTGAGGATGCGAGTAAGCTCGGCCCGGTCGAAACAGACTTGCTGCGGAAGCGCAGCACCAGGAAATGGAACAATGGTGCCGCCGCCTGTCGGGGGGCTCCGCATCAGCGCTTGGCGGTCCGCTTGCGAGGTTCAGGCTCAGGCTCGTCATCCCCGAACACTTTGGGGACCATTGCCGTGCCCTGCTTCAACGCCTCAAACTCAGCACGCAGCATGGCCAATTCGTGTTCCAGCATCGTCACGCGCTCTGCCGAAGGTTCAGCTGAATCGTCACACGGCGTACCGTAGGGGATGAACTCGCGCAGCCAGGTTTCGGCAGGGATCAGCGTGGAACGCGCCTTGAGGCCGATCATCGTCGCGCCTTCCGGCACGTCGTCCGTCACGACAGCATTGGCGCCCACGCGGGCGCGTTCGCCGACCACGATGGGACCGATGATCTGCGCGCCAGAACCGATGATGACATTGTCGCACAGCGTCGGATGGCGCTTACCGCCAATGCCGTTGGTCGGGTTGGTGCCGCCCAGCGTGACGCACTGATAGATCGTCACGTTGTCGCCGATATCCGCCGTCTCCCCAATCACTGTGAAACCGTGATCGATGAAGAAATTGCGGCCAATTTTTGCGCCGGGATGGATGTCGATTGCCGTCAGCCAACGCGCCGTATGATTGACCAGACGGGCAAGGAAATAGAGCTCCGCCTCAAACAGCCAATGGGACAGGCGATGGAACGCAAGCGCCCAAACCCCGGGGTAAAGCAGGATCTCCGCCCGCGAACGCGCAGCAGGGTCGCGCGCGCGGATAGAGTCCAGATAGGCGAAGAGCCGATCGAACATAGCGTGAATCGTTTCCCTCAATTCGCTGCCTAAAGCAAGCGAGGCTCTTCCGGACCATGTACCGCCTCTAGTGCGGCTCGCCATATAGAGTGGGTGGCTGGAACCTTGCGTTCAAGGCTGAGACGGTCGATCGCGGCCACAAGTCGGCCGATCTCGGCGAACGAGCGACCTGCGCGCGGGACAAGATAGTCAGCCGCTTCTGCGCCCAGCGGAAGGCCGCGCTGTTCGGCCATCGCGAACAGCAGTTCTTCCACCATGGCATCATCCGGCAGGCCGATTTCGAGCTGTAGCGCAGCCGAAAGCCGTGAACGAAGATCGGGCAACTTGATCTCCCACGGCGGCTCTCCACCGACGATCAAGAGGGCGGTTCCCTGTTCCTGCGCGCGATTCCAGCGGTGGAACACCGCCGCCTCGTCCAGCTTCTGCGCGTCGTCGATAACCTCGCCCCGGTCGTTTTCAGCGAACCACGACGCCAGCAGCGACTTGCCCGACTTTGGCGCGCCCGTGAGTACGGCAGTGCGAAACGGCCACGATTGGGGGTGGAGCAGCGCTTCGGCCACATGGGCATTGGCCGCGCCGACCACGATGCGCGACGGGCCGGAGCGAGACGCCGCCAGTGGAAGAGCAATCTGGCTCATCGCGAGATCAGCGCGAAATGCCGAGCGCGCCGTTGCCTTGGGTCACCTGCCAGCCACGGGCGCGTAAGGCACCGGCCAGATCGCCGATCTCGCCAGCATAGTTGACGCGCAGCACCGAAGTGCCGCCAATCGCGGTGCTGCTGACCGACGCACCGCGCACGCCTGCCGTGCCGCGAACCGCTGACAACGCAGCGTCGAACGCCGCCGCGTCGGGCGTCGCAACCTGCACAGTGAAGGTGTTGACGGTGGCCGCGGCTTCCGCCGCCGGCTGCTGCGTTGTGGCCGCGCCATTGGGGACCAGCGCGCTTTCGTCCGGCACTGTTTCGGAGGCGCCAGCCTCAACCTCTTCAGCCCGCCGCGCAGCCTCAATCAGGCCGCGAACTTCAGGGGTGAGTTGGATGTCTTCAAGGCGAAGAGTCGGGTCGGGGCGGAGGGCGCCGTCGGCCAGCGCGCGCGTGTAAAGTTCGTTAAAGCGCTGCACCGCCTGGTTCAGCATCTGCGGAAGCTGGTCCGGGCTCTGCACACGCAGCTTGAACTCGCCCAGATACTTGCTGTCAGGGCCATACCGCGCGGTAAAATGACCTTCGACCGGTCCGCCGGGGTAGGAATAGCTCAGCTTCGCAATCGGGATCAGGACATCGGCCGCGCCGAACTGGTCGAGAATTCCCGTCCACCATGCGCGGCTACGGCGAGTGGTCTGGCCATAAGTCAGCAGCAGCGATTCGCCGCCCGCACCGACAGGGCGGACGTAGTCGATCGCGCTCGCGCCCATCTGCCGCTCTGCCCAGGCGCGCTGCCACGGATTGCGGACCTCAAACATGGTCTGCGTGCCACCGGAGATCAGCACTGGCAGCGTGAGCATGGGCGCGGAGCGTGCCCGCTCCCCCTCGCCGCCCAGCAAGCCGCCTGCCCGCGCGCGGTCGAATACGACACCCAGCGTAGCGATATAGCGCCGCTGGCTCAGCCGCTCGCTCTCGACAATGATCGCGGAAACGAGACCCTGAAGCTGGCCATCCGATACTGCGGGGCCCCCAAGTTTCTTCCACGCCTCACGCTGCGCCAGCTTCCAGCCGTTCTGGCGCGCTTCTTCGGGATTCTTGCCGGTGACGTCGACCTCTATTCCGTGCACTTCGATGTCGGTGCTGGCGGCGACCGGCGGAATGCCTCGATCTCCCAGCACTTGCGCCACGACGAGCGCACCACCCAGCGCAAGCGCCAACGCCCCCGCGAAGAGGTACGGAAGGCGGCGAGTGCCCGGAGTTTTAGGGAGTGGAAGACTAGCCATCGGGGAAATCGACCGCCTTTTGCCTAATGGCGAGTGGAAATCCAAGCGCGAATGGATAAAGCGCTCAGCTTATGTCTGCCGATAACAGCTATACCTACGCCCAGGCGGGTGTTTCGATCGATGCCGGTAATGCGCTGGTCAAGGCGATCGGCCCGCTGGTGAAAGCCACCCGACGCCCCGGCGCGGATGCCGAAATAGGCGGATTCGGAGGGTTCTTCGATCCGAAGGCTGCCGGCTATTCCGATCCCCTTCTGGTCGCCGCGAACGATGGCGTGGGCACCAAACTGAAGCTGGCGATCGATACCGGACGGCACGACACCGTAGGGATCGATCTGGTCGCCATGTGCGCCAATGACCTAATCGTTCAGGGCGCTGAACCACTGTTTTTCCTGGATTATTTCGCCACAGGAAAGCTCGATACAGGCGTGGCCGAACGGGTCATCGCGGGCATCGCCGAGGGCTGCAAGCAGGCCGGATGCGCGCTGATTGGCGGCGAAACCGCAGAGATGCCGGGCATGTACGCACCGGGCGATTACGACCTCGCCGGCTTCTGCGTCGGCGCGGTTGAACGCGGCGAGCAACTGACGGGCGAGAAGGTCGCTCCCGGCCACGTTCTCCTCGGCCTCGCCAGCACTGGCGTTCATTCCAACGGCTATTCGCTCGTGAGGCGTCTGGCGGAAGACAAGGCGTGGCGACTCGACCGCCCGGCCCTGTTCGACCCCGAACGCCTGTTGATCGATGCGCTGATGGAGCCGACGCGGATCTACGTGAAGGGCCTGCTGCCCACCGTACGCGCGGGCAAGATCGATGCGCTGGCGCACATCACCGGTGGCGGCCTGCTGGAAAACATTCCGCGCGTGCTGCCAGTGGGCGCTCATGCCGTGGTCGATGCCGATGCGTGGGAGCAGCCGGGCCTCATGGCCTTCCTGCAGGCACAGGGGAATATCGAGCCGGGCGAAATGGCGCGCACCTTCAACTGCGGCGTAGGAATGGTCCTGGCCGTCCCGGCAGAGCTGGCGCACGAAGTCGCGGCCGAACTGGAAGCGGCTGGCGAGGAAGTTTCGCGCATCGGCGAAGTAATTGATGGGCCGCGCGGCTGCACCGTACGCGGCGCTGCTGGAACCTGGAGCGCGAAGGCGGACTGGAGCGCCACGCACAATGCCTGAGAAGGCGCGGGTTGCGGTAATGCTCTCAGGCAACGGGACCACGATGTCCTCGCTGCTGTTCCACTCGCGCCTGCCAGATTGCCCGTATGAGATCGTGCTGGTGGCCAGCAACGTGCCGGAGGCACGCGGACTGAAGATCGCCGAGGCTGAAGGCATCCCCACATTCGCGCACTCCCACCGCGGGATGGACCGTGAGGCGCACGAAGACATCATGGACGCAGCGCTGCGCGAAGCGGGCGCGGAATACATTGCCCTGTGCGGCTATATGCGCGTCCTGACCGCGAACTTCGTCGAAGGGTGGGCCGGACGGATGCTAAACACGCATCCCTCGCTGCTCCCCAAGTACAAGGGTCTGCACACGCACGAGCGGGCGATCGACGCCGGCGATACTCACGGCGGCTGTTCGGTCCACATGGTGACGCCCGAACTGGATGGCGGGCCTCTGCTGGGCCAGGTGCCGGTGAGAATCCTGCCTGATGACACGGCTGACACCCTTTCCGCCCGCGTGCTGATGGCGGAATACCAGCTCTACCCCCGTATGCTGGCCGACTATGTAAGCCGCCCGTTCAGCGCCGACTGGCTGCTCCAACAAGTGCGCGAACGAGCCTTGGACCTCCCCGAGGCAGAGGAGCGCGACAGCCACGGTGCCCCCGGTTGGCGCACTGGTGGCAAGAGCGGCAAGTTCTTCGCCTATTTCGCCGACCGCCATCACGGTGCCGACGAAATCGGCCTGCTGGTCAAGACGAGTGGAACCGACGAACTGGCGGCACTGATAGAGCGCGACCCGGAATTGTACTTCCGCCCCGCCTATTACGGCGCGAACGGCTGGGTCGGCTTGACGCTCAACCGCCCCGGCGTCGATTGGGACCATGTTACGGAATGGCTGGAGCGGAGCTGGCGCGCGGTCGCGCCCGCCCGGCTGACCAAGCTGGCAAACATCGCGGACCAATTCTGAAGGCGCGAAAGCGCTGGCCTTTTGCCGCCACACGCGGTGAACTGGCGCGATGCAGTCCGACATCGCCCTCGCCGGATCGGTCCTCTACCTCGCCCTGCAACTGCTGATCCTCGCGCGGATCATCCTGCGCCCGCAGCGCGAGCCGGCCTCGCGCATCGCGTGGCTGGTGACCGTGCTGGCTGTTCCGCTGGTCGGTATCATCGCCTATCTGCTGCTGGGCGAAGCGAGGATCAGCGCCAAGCGGCGCGAACGCTATCGCAAGATCGAGGCGCACCTTCCGCATCCCGCCGCGAAGGAGCCTGTGCGGCGAATGCTCGCCGAAACGCCCTACGCCGCGCCGTTTGCTCTGGCCGAAACCGTCAACGCTCTGCCTCCCACCGCAGGAAATCGCGCCCGGCTGGCAACCGATGGCAACGCCGCGATTGCGGAGATGGCAGCAGAAATCGACGCGGCGAAACATACGGTGCACCTCAGCTTCTACATCTGGCTGGCGGATCACAACGGGTTGCGGATCAAGGACGCGCTGATGCGCGCAGCGCGGCGCGGGGTGAAAGTGCGGGTGTTGGCCGACGCGGTAGGGTCGCGCGGCATCATCCGGTCCGGCCACTGGCTTGAGATGGAGCGTGCCGGTGTCGATGCGCGGATCGCCCTGCCCCTCGGCGGGCTGTTCTGGACCCTGATCCGCGGGCGGTTCGACCTGCGCAACCACCGCAAGCAGTTGATCATCGACAATCGCGTGGCGTGGTGCGGCAGCCAGAACTTGGCCGATCCCGCCTTCCGCCCGAAGGCCAAATATGGCCCGTGGGTCGACATCATGGTCCGCTGGGAGGGGCCAGTAGTTCAGGACTGCCAGTTCATCTTCGCCGCCGATTGGGAGAGCGAATACGGCGACGACATTGCCGACCTGCTGCCCGACAGCGTGGAGCCTGCGCCGGTAGCCGATCCTGGCATCGCAACTCAGATCATCGGCACGGGGCCGAACCTGCCCTACCCCGCGATGACTGCCTGCTTCGTATCGCTGATCCATTCCGCGCGGCAGGAACTGATCGTCACCACCCCGTACTTCGTGCCGGACGAGCAACTCGTCTACGCGCTGATGGACTGCGCCCGGCGCGGGGTAAAAACGACCATGATCCTGCCCCACCGCAACGATAGCTGGATAGTCGCCGCGACCAGCCGCAGTTACTATGCGGATCTCGTGTCGGCAGGCGTCCAGATCTACGAGTTCAAACCCGGCCTGCTTCACGCCAAAACCATGGTCGCAGACGGCAAGGTGGGCCTGATCGGCTCAGCCAACCTCGACCGGCGCAGCTTCGAACTGAATTTCGAAAACAACATCCTGTTCGCCGACGAGACCTTCGCCGCCGAGGTGCGCGAGCGACAGATGGAATATCTCGCGCAGTCCGATCGCGTCGATGTGGATGACGTTGCGAGCACGGGTATTTTCCGCCGCTCGTGGCAAAACCTGCTGGCGACGCTCAGCCCGTTGTTGTGAGGGGCTGGAGAACGGCTCCGCTTGGGGCGACTGTGCACGACAACCAAACAAAAAAGCCGCCGGATCGCTCCGGCGGCCTTTTGGCTGTCTGGTAATCCTCGCTGGGATTAGCCGACGATTTCTTCCGGCTTGAAGAAAAACGCGATTTCGGTCGCGGCGTTTTCGTCGCTGTCGCTGCCGTGAACCGTGTTCGCTTCGATGCTTTCCGCGTGGGTCTTGCGGATCGTGCCTTCTGCGGCGTCGGCCGGGTTGGTCGCGCCCATGACTTCGCGGTTGCGCTTCACGGCGTCTTCGCCCTCAAGCACCTGCACCACGACCGGGCCGCTGATCATGAAATCGACCAGCTCGCCGAAGAAGGGGCGTTCCTTGTGAACGGCGTAGAAGCCTTCAGCCTGTTCACGCGACATGTGGATGCGGCGCGAAGCGACGACGCGCAGGCCTGCATCTTCCAGCATCTTGGTGACGGCGCCGGTCAGGTTGCGACGCGTGGCGTCGGGCTTGATGATCGAAAACGTGCGGGTAACCGCCATCGGAAAGTTCCTTCGCGAAAGTTTTACGGCTTTTTTTGGGTTGCGCGCGCCCCTAGCGGCGCCCTTCGTAGCGCGCAAGACAAGACGGTGGGATCAGGCCTTCCGTTCCCACTTCCCATTCTCGTATTCGAAGAATTCCCGCTCGATCCCGGCCCCTGTGTCGATACCGGCCCAGACCTTACGAGCGGCCCCGCGACCGGCATCGTCGAAGAAAAGGAAGGCGCGGTCGAAAGTGCTCGCCTCTTCCCGCCACTGACCGTCAGCCAGCGCAATCATCCGCGCGCTGTTTTCCGCCTCGCACGACCGCGAAAGCAGGATCGGCTGGCGATCGGCATTCGGCTGCCCGCCATAGCCGTGGGCGAGGAAATCCTCGGGGAACTCCTCCCACAACGCGCGGTCCAGCCGGTCGAGCAAGTCTTCCTCGCTGGCGACGACCAGCAGCCGTCCCCCCGCCAGAAGCGCCTTTCGGGCGATCTGGGGCAGGACACGTTCGACCGGCTGCTGGGCGGAAAGGTAGAACCCGACCTTCAGGTCAGCCCTCCAGCTTGGTGGCAACGTACTGATCGATCAGACGCACGCCATAACCGGTCGCGCCCTTGTCCCACGTCTGGCCGGGCTTGTCGGCCCAGACCATGCCCGCGATGTCGAGGTGAGCCCACGGCGTCTCATCTTCAACGTAGCGCTGGAGATACTGCGCGGCGGTGATCGAACCGGCCCAGCGAGGCCCGACGTTCTTCATATCCGCGATAGGGCTGTCGATCAGCTTGTCGTAGGCAGGCGATAGCGGAAAGCGCCACAGCTTGTCACCGCTGGCACGGCCTGCGGCGAGGAGATCGTCCGCGAGGGTGTCGTTGTTCGAGAAGATACCGCCGTGTTCATGGCCAAGCGAGATGATCATCGCACCGGTGAGCGTGGCCAGATCGACCAGCGCGGCGGGTGAAAACTCACGCTGAGCCCAAGTCATCGCGTCGCACAGCACCAGTCGCCCTTCGGCATCGGTATTGATGACTTCTACGGTCTGACCCGACATCGTAGTGACGACGTCGCCCGGACGCTGAGCATTGCCATCGGGCATATTCTCAACCAGTCCGCAGACGCCGATGACGTTCGCCTTGGCCTTACGCCCCGCGAGCGCCAGCAGCGATCCGGCCACGGCAGCCGCGCCGCCCATGTCCCACTTCATGTCTTCCATGCCAGCCGCAGGCTTGATCGAGATGCCGCCGGTATCGAACGTCACGCCCTTGCCCACAAACACGGTCGGCTTGGCGTCTTTTGCCCCGCCGAGCCACTTGATTACCAGCAGGCGCGGCTTGCGGATGGAACCCTGCGACACGCCGAGAAGCGCACCCATGCCGAGCTTGGCCATCTCGTCTTCCGTAAGGAACGAAACCTCTGCCCCGGTGCCTGCGAAACGCGCGATGCAGCGTTCGACGAAGGTTTCCGGGTAGATCACGTTTGCCGGTTCGGTCACGAGTTCGCGGGCGAACTCCACGCCCGTTGCCAGGGCAGATGCGCTGTTCCACGCGACCTCGACCCCTGGCGGCGCGCCGATCACGGATACCGCAGTCAGTGAGACTTTCTGTTCGTCCTTCAATCGGGTGCGATAGTTGTCATAACGCCAGCCACGCAGTCGCAGGCCCAGCAGCACGGATACCAGATCGGCGGCGCTCAACTCGCTGCCAACGGCGTCGAGTGCCAGCGACGTCTCGCCAGAGGTGAGATAGCGCGCAGCAATCGCCGCACCCGCTCGTTCCAGATTCGCGGCGCGATCTTCGACAGCTGGCCCGGCACCGGCCAACGCGAGGCGCTGCACCTGGCCTTCACGCTCCACGAACGCTTCAAACAGCTGCCCCGCCTTGCCGGTGAAACGGGCGGCCGCCGCCCCTTCGACTACGGAGCGTTCGAGCCCTGCGGGAAGTTTGCCCTCGGTAACGACGAGCGCGAGGAGTCGCGGAAGGGAAGCCTCGGCACGCTGAAAACTGATCTGCATGGTATCTCCGGTCGAATGTGCGCAAGCTGCGGCAGAACGCCGCGCAGGTAGCGCCTGCCGTTGCAGTTAGGATTGAGCGGTGACATAGGCAAGACATGCCCCCCGGCCCGCTGCCAATGACCTATCTCCAGCCGCGCCGGTTTCAGCCGCTCGGCGCTGGCGTTGCCTTGGCGCTTTTGGCGCTACCGCTGCCTGTGTTGGCGCAGGAACCCGTTCCCGCTCAGGACCCTCCCTCTGACTCGCAAGCTGATCGTGAGATCGCGTTTGAGGCGAACGAGGTTGGATACGACAGCGACAGCGAGGTCGTAACTGCCAGCGGCGACGTGATTCTTCGGTCGCAAGGCCAGTCCGTTCGCGCGGACGCGGTAAGCTGGAACCGGAACAGCGGACAGATCGTCGCGACCGGCAACATCCGCCTAGTCGACGAAGATGGAAATCAGCTTTTCACCGACAGGATCGAACTGACGGACGAGCTGAAAGCCGGTGCGATGGAAAACCTGCTGCTGGCCTTCCGCGAAGGCGGCAGACTGGCCGCGCGGCAAGGTAGCCGCACCGACGACGGCGACATCCTGCTCGATCATGCTGCCTATTCCGGATGCTCCGTGGTGGATGCTGAGGGCTGCACCAAGAGCCCAAGCTGGCGGCTGACCGCAAACCGCGTGATCTATGACGCAGATGCGAAGCAGATCCGCTTCTACGGCGCGTTCCTGGAGTTGTTCGGCCAACGCGTTCTACCTCTGCCGGGTCTTGCGCTGAGATCGGATGGGTCAGCGACCTCGGGCTTCCTGATCCCGAATGTCGGCCTGACCGCGTCGAACGGTATCGAGATCAGCGAGAGCTATTACTGGCGTATCGCCGACAACAAGGATCTGACGCTTTCCGGTTATTTCTACACCGAGGAAGTGCCGATGGTTTCGGCGCAGTATCGGGAACTGACCGACAAGGGCGCCTATCAGATAACAGGATACCTGACTTACGGCACCCGCATCCCGCTGGGCGCATCGGTGCCCACCCAGGAAGAGGACTTTCGCGGCTATCTATTCGCGAACGGTCGTTTCCAGCTCAATCCGAACTGGAGCCTGACCGGCTCTGCCCGTGTGGCCAGCGACCGCACCTTCCTGCGTCGTTACGATATCAGCCGCGATGACCGGCTGCGCTCGACCGTCAATCTGGAGCGGATCGACGACGATAGCTATTTCTCGATTGCCGGCTGGGTGACGCAGGCCGTGCTCGTGCCGCAGGCGCAGGGGCTGGTTCCAGTCGCGCTACCGGCCATCGACTATCGACGCCGCTTGAGCACGCCGGTGCTGGGGGGAACGATCGACCTCCAGGCCAACTCGCTGGCGATCACCCGTACGCGGGGACAGGACACGCAAAGGGCGTTCGCCCGAGCCGAATGGAACCTGCGCCGCGTCACTCCGCTTGGCCAGGAAGTGACCTTCACTGCGTTGATGCGCGGCGACATTTACCACTCGGGCGACAACCTGACGACGGTGACGCAATCCTATCGTGGTGAAGCCGGATGGCAGACGCGCGGCGCGGCGATAGCTGCCGTTGATGTGAAGTGGCCCTTCGTCGGGTCAATTCTGGGCGGCACTCAGGTCCTGACGCCGCGATTGCAATTCGTCGCCAGCCCAGAAATCCGCAATCTTGCGATCCCGAACGAAGACGCCCGCGCCATCGACCTTGAGGATAGCAACCTCTTCGCCCTCAATCGCTTCCCCGGCTACGACCGGATCGAGGACGGGGCCCGGGTAACCTACGGCGTAGACTGGCGCGTCGATTTCCCGAACTGGCGGGTGAGCAGCAACATCGGCCAGTCCTATCGCCTGACCGACAAGCCCACCCTGTTCCCCAACGGCACCGGCCTGACTGAGCAGTTCTCCGACTGGGTCGGGCGCACGGAGGTCCGCTACAAGGACGTGCTGAAGTTCACCCACCGTTATCGTGTAGACAAGGACAACTTCGCCGTCCGCCGCAACGAAATTGACGCGACGCTGGGCAGTGACCGGACCTACATCGAGGTCGGCTATCTCCGCCTCAACCGAGATATCGACTTTGATTTTGAGGATTTGCAGGATCGCGAGGAACTGCGCGCCGCTGGCCGGGTAGCTTTCGCGAAGTATTGGTCGGTCTTCGGCTCCGCCGTGGTGAACCTGACCAACCGCGACGAAGACCCCAGCCTGACCTCCGACGGTTTTGAACCCCTGCGCACCCGTTTGGGCGTCGCTTACGAAGATGATTGCCTGGAATTCGGCTTCACATGGCGCCGCGATTACCTGGCCTTGGCCGACATCAACCGGGGCAACAGCTTCCGTATCTATTTCTCGCTCAAGAACCTCGGCTTCCGTTGATGTGGTAACGAGAGGGCACTGCAATTGGCAGGCCCTGCCAAACGCGCTATCGGCGCGAACTCAGCTTCGGTTAAGCCGCCGGACTACAAGGCGGTTCTCCGAAAAATGGGCGCGATGGGCGCCTTGGCGATAGGATTTCTAACGCGTGAGTCATTCGATCAGGACGTTTGCAAAATGGGGCGCGGCGACAATACTCGCCGGGGCCTGTGCGATGGCCGCGCACGGTCAGGATGAAACTGGCACCGCTGCGGCGCTGGATTCATTCAACTTCCCGGAAAACATCACCATCCTCAGCCAGACTGAGTTGAGCCTGCGTCGGCCCACCGCGACCGTGAACGGCACGGTGATCACGGGTACCGATGTTGATCAACGCGTGGCACTGCTTCTGGCTGCCAATGATGTCAGCAGAATCCCAGACGATGAAATGCACAGGCTTCGCCTTCAGGTTCTGCGGGGGCTGATCGACGAAACACTGCAGGTCCAGGAAGCCGAAGCGCAGAAAATGCCAGTTTCGGCCGACGAGGTTGCTGAATCGTATGGCCGCGTCGCGAATAGCCAGTTCAACCGTACCCCCGAGCAGATGGATCAGTATCTCCGCTCCATCGGCTCGTCGCCAACCTCGCTGAAGCGCCAGATCGAAGGCGAACTGGCGTGGGACCGCCTGATGCGCCGCAACGTCGCGCCGTTCGTTAACGTCTCCGCCGAAGAGGTGAACGAGATTTACGAGCGGATGAAGGCGTCACGGGGCACCAACGAATACCGCATCGCCGAAATCTTTCTTTCCGCGAACGCCACGAACCGGACTGCGATTGCCGCCGAGGCCCAGCGGATCGTCGAGGAACTGCGGCAAGGGGCGGACTTCGCCGATTACGCCCGGCTTCGTTCCGAGTCGAGCACGGCGGCTCGTGGCGGCGACCTCGGCTGGATCAAGATTGAGCAGTTGCAGAACGCCCAGCTTGAGGAAGTCGCAGCACAGTTGCAACCGGGCCAAATGGTCGGACCGATCGAAATCCCGGGCGGATTCGACATCATTTTCATGATCGACAGGCGTCAGATCGGCATGGCCGATCCGCGAGACGCACTGTTGAGCCTGAAGCAGATTTCGCTCGAATTCCCGGCGGGTACCTCGGCCGAAGATGCGCGCACGCGCGCCAATTCCTTCGCTGAAGCGGTCAAGCAGATTCGCGGATGCGGTGAAGCTGACGGCGTGGCCGCGACATTGGGCGCACAGGTTGTGAACAACGACCAGATCGCTGTCCGAGCGCTTCCGGATGCGCTCCAGGGCGTGCTGCTGGAACTTAACGTGGGGCAGGCCACACCGGCTTTCGGTTCGCTCGACGAAGGCGTGCGCGTGCTGATGGTCTGCGGTCGCGACGATCCAGATCCGGAAGCCGGGCCTGACCGCGATGCGCTGGCATCCTCACTGGAAGACGACCGCGTCGGCAAACGCGCGCAGCGTTATCTGCGCGACCTGCGCCGCGACGCGGTGATCGACTACAACTGATCATGGCGGGGCCGCTTGCCGTATCGCTCGGCGATCCGGCAGGGATCGGGCCGGAGCTGTTGTGCGAGGCGTGGGTGCGCCGCGAAGCGGAGCGTCTTCCGTCGTTCTTCATCTGTGGCGGTGCCGGTTTGCTTCGCGAAGCAGCGGCCCGGCGTGGACTGGATCTGACTCTTGCCTCGGTCAGCAGCGTGTCGGAAGCCGAAGCGGCGTTCGACAGCGCCCTGCCGGTGTTGGGCGGAGTGGACGGCGACTATCGCCCAGGACAGCCCGACAGTGAAGGCGCGCGCCTCGCTCTCGTATCGCTGGAATCGGCGACCTCACTGGTCGTGGATGGAAAAGCGGCGGCACTGGTTACCGGGCCGGTATCGAAGGCTGAGATGGCCAAGATCGGCTACCCCTACCCCGGTCAGACAGAATTCGTTGCGGCTGCCAGCGGCACCGCCGCCGAGGACGCGGTGATGATGTTGGCTGGACCGCAGCTACGCACCGTTCCGATGACGGTTCACTGCGCATTGTCCGAGGTTCCAGGGCGGCTTTCGGTCGAGTTAATTCAGCGCCGCGCGACGATTGTCGCATGGGCGCTACGACAGGATTTCGGGATCGACTCCCCCCGCGTCGCCATCTGCGGCCTTAATCCCCATGCCGGGGAAAACGGGCGCATGGGACGAGAGGAAATCGACATCATCACCCCCGCGATAGAGGCCCTGCGCGCCGAGGGTATCGATGCGACCGGCCCGCATCCGGCAGACACCTTGTTCGCACCACACCTGCGGGGCACTTATGACGTGGCGATCGCGATGTATCACGATCAGGCGCTGGTGCCACTGAAGGCGTTGGATTTTGATGAGGGCGTGAACGTGACGCTCGGCTTGCCGATCATCCGCACATCGCCCGATCACGGAACCGCGTTCGGCATTGCTGGCAAACAGGTGGCCCGCGCCAACGCCACCATCGCGGCGATCCGCATGGCGGGTCAGATGGCCAATCAGCGCGCGGGAAGCCCCGGCGCGTGACGCTACCTCCGCTGCGCGAAGTCATTGCCGCACATGGACTGAGCGCGTCGAAAGCGCTCGGCCAGAATTTCCTGCTGGATGAGCAATTGCTTGACAGGATCGCTGCAATTCCAGGCGACCTGAAGGATCGCGCGGTACTGGAGATCGGCCCCGGACCGGGCGGACTGACACGGGCGCTTCTGCGTGCCGGTGCACGGGTGACCGCCATCGAGATGGACCGCCGCTGCCTCCCCGCCCTCGCCGAACTTGGTAAGGCGTTCCCTGGTCGCCTGACGGTGATCGAAGGCGATGCGATGAAGATCGGCCACGACGACCTGATGGGCGAACCTTACGCCGTAGTGGCCAACCTGCCGTACAACGTCGGCACGGCTCTCTTCGTTCGCTGGCTATCCGGCGAAACCTGGCCACCGCGCTGGACCAGCCTGACGCTGATGTTCCAGCAGGAGGTCGCCCAGCGGATCGTCGCCACCCCCGATTCCGACGCTTACGGCCGGCTGGCCGTCCTCGCCCAGTGGCGAGCCAACGCCAAGTTGGCGATGAAGGTTCACCGCAGCGCCTTTACCCCGCCGCCCAAGGTGATGAGCGCGGTCGTCCATGTAGAACCGGCCGAAGCGCCGGAGGGCGTTTCTGCGCGAATGCTGGAACGGCTGACCGAGGCATCGTTCGGCCAACGCCGCAAGATGCTGCGCCAAAGCCTCAAGGGCGTTTCCGGTGCGGTCGAGGCGCTGGCAAGCCAGGGCATCGATGAGCAGCGCCGGGCCGAAACGCTGAGCGTTGAGGAATTCGTAGGTCTGGCGCGCGAACTTAGCTGAGCGCGTTTAGCCGGACTGCTTCACCTTCAGTCGCCACCTGTGGAGCAGCGGTTCGGTGTAGCCGTTAGGTTGTTCCAGCCCCCGGAAAACGAGGTCGCACGCGGCCAGGAACGCCGGATGGGTGTCCCACTGGCCAGTCATCGGGCGGTAGGACGCGTCGTCCACATTCTGCGCATCGACCTTCGCCGCCATACGCTTCAGCGCATCAATCACCTGTTCCTGACTGGCAACGCCGTGAAGCAGCCAGTTGGCGAGATGCTGGCTGGAGATGCGCAGAGTGGCGCGGTCCTCCATCAATCCCACGTCATTGATATCGGGCACCTTCGAACAGCCGATGCCCTGATCGATCCAACGCACGACGTAGCCGAGCAGCCCCTGACAGTTGTTCTCCAGTTCCTCGGCGATTTCGGCGGCGCTCCAGTTCACGCCTTCGGCCAGGGGGATCGCCAGCAGCGCCTCCAGCCCCGGAGCGGGGCTCAGCGTTGGCTGGACCTCGAACACATCAACCGCGTGATAATGCAGCGCGTGCAGAGCCGCAGCGGTGGGTGACGGAACCCAGGCGGTGTTCGCACCCGCCGCCAGATGCGCACCCTTTTCACCCAGCATGGCGTGCATCCGGTCTGGTGCCGCCCACATTCCCTTGCCGATCTGCGCCTTGCCCGAAAGACCGCATTGCAACCCTATGGCAACATTGCGTTTTTCGTAGGCGTCGATCCAGCTCGACTGCTTCATCGCGCCCTTGCGGATCATGGGGCCGGCGCGCATCGAGGTGTGAATTTCATCGCCTGTGCGGTCGAGGAAACCGGTGTTGATGAACACAATCCGGTCTTTCACCGCGTGGATACAGGCGGCAAGATTGGCGCTGGTCCGACGTTCCTCGTCCATCACGCCCACCTTGATCGTGTGGCGCGGCAGGCCCAGTAGATCCTCAACAGCGTCGAACAAGTCGTTGGTAAAGGCGGCTTCTTCCGGTCCGTGCATCTTCGGTTTGACGATGTAGATATTGCCGCAGCGGCTGTTTCGCCGCGCCGCCAGCCCCTCAATGTCCAGCGCACCGACCGCGGCCGTAACTACGGCGTCGAGCACCCCTTCGGGTATCTCGGCATTGCCGGGCAGCAGCACGGCCGCACTGGTCATGAGATGACCGACGTTGCGTACGAAAAGCACGCTGCGTCCGGGCAGATCGATTGTGCTGCCATCGGCGCGGGAGACAGTTAGATCGTCCGCCAGACGACGGATCTGGGGTTTCCCGCCCTTCTCAAAAGTGGCCTCCAGATCGCCGCGAATAACGCCGAGCCAGTTGCGGTAGGCGGCGATTTTGTCGGCCGCGTCAACGGCGGCAACGGAGTCCTCAAGGTCCACAATGGTCGTCAAGGCGGCCTCTAACCGCACATCCGCGACACCTGCGGGGTCGTCGCGGCCGATCGCGTGATCACGGTCGAAGCGCACCTCGATGTGCAGTCCGTTGTTGCAGAAGACCAGGCCTTTGCCGGTACTGCCGATGTACTGCTGCGGATCGCAGAGCGGGAGCCCGTCGGGTCCGGTTATCTCCGTCCAGTTCATCCCATCCAGCGGCACCGCGACATCGAGGAAGGCGCGCGCCGCTGCGATCACAGCGGCGCCCCGCTGCGCGTCATAGCCCGGCCCCTCGGCAGCAGGCGCGTCGATCGCGTCGGTGCCGTAGTATGCGTCATAGAGACTGCCCCAGCGCGCGTTGGCAGCATTAAGCAGGAAGCGGGCGTTCAGCGCAGGGACGACCAGTTGCGGACCGGCCAGCGTGGCGATTTCAGCATCCACATCCTGCGTACCGATCTTAAAGGCCGGCGGTTCCGGCACCAGGTAGCCGATGTCTTCGAGGAAGCGGCGATAGGCCACTGCGTCATGCGGTTTACCGCGCCGCTCGCCGTGCCAGCGGTCAATCTTGTCCTGAAGCTCGTTACGCTTGTCCAGCAGAGCGAGATTGCGCGGTGCGAAACGGCGCACGAGCGCCTCGAAGCCTTCCCAGAACAGGCCCACGTCGCGACCGAGCGGGACCAGCACTTCGCGCTCGATAAAATCCGCTAGCGCCGCATCGACCTTCAGCGCACCGCGATCCACCCGTTCGTTCACACCCGGCTCCTCCAACCAGCAACGGCTTACCCAACCCGGCGCGACATGGCGAGGCGCCGTTTGACAGGTCCCGGCAAGGCAGTCAGGATACTCGTTGCGGATGAAACTGACTGGCGAAGAGCGCACGCTGATCGAAGCGATCGACCCTGCGGCGATGCTCGCCCGCACGGAGCGCTGGTGCGCGATCAACAGCGGCACCGGCAACCTTGATGGATTGGCCAAGCAGGCATCTGAACTGGCGGACGCTTTCGCAGCGCTGCCGGGCGACATTGAACTGCGTGACCCTGCCTCCGTTTCCACGGTCGATGCAGCGGGGCAGGATGTGCCGGCGGCCAATGGCAGGCACATGATCCTGCGAGTGCGGCCAGAGGCGGAGCGGCGTTTTCTGCTGACCGGTCACATGGACACGGTTTATCCGCCAGATCACCCTTTTCAGCACGCCCGCTGGGTGGACGGCGACACCCTGAACGCGCCCGGATCGGCGGACATGAAGGGCGGCCTGGCCCTGATGCTGGAGGCTCTGCGGGCCTTCGAGCGCAGCGCGGCGGCCCCATCAGTTGGCTACGATGTCCTGATCAATTCCGACGAGGAGACAGGTTCGCTCTCCTCCGCGCTGCTTATTTCTGAACTGGCGCGAGGCAAAGCGGCAGCGCTTACCTTTGAGCCTTCTGCCCTGCCCGACGGCACGCTCGCCCACTCTCGCGGCGGCAGCGGCAATTTCAGCGTGGTGGTGACGGGTCGCTCGGCCCACGCGGGGCGTAACCCCGAGGACGGGCGCAATGCGCTGGTCGCCGCGAGCGCGATGGCCGTTGCGCTGGCGGCGATCGGGAACGCGACGCTGAGCGTAAACCCGGCGCGGATCGATGGCGGGTCAGCCAACAATGTGGTCCCGAGCCTGGCCGTGCTCCGCTTCAACATTCGTCCGCGAACCATAGAATCTGCTGAGCAATTTCAGCGCAATTTCAATGTCTTGATTCAAGAAATAGAGGCTCGCCATGAAGTGGTGATCCGCGTGGCCGGGGGGATAACGCGTCCACCCAAGCCAGTGCATGGGCCAGCCCAGCGCCTGTTCGACCTAGTCCTCCGCAGCGGCGCCGATCTCGGCCAGACGATCGGTTGGCAGCCCAGCGGCGGCGTGTGCGATGGCAACAACATCGCCGCTCATGGTGTGCCCGTGGTCGACACCATGGGCGCGCGCGGCGGCGCGATTCACTCGCCCGACGAGTACCTGATCGTTTCCTCACTCGCGGAACGCGCGGCGCTGTCAGCGCTGGTGCTCCACCGTCTGACACTGGAGGGATTGGCATGAGCTTTGTGGTCCGAGCCGCACACCGCGACGATCTGGAACAGCTCTACGAGATGGCCAAGCTCACGGGCGGCGGCTTCACCAATCTACCTCCCGACCGGAAGGCACTGGCGCGCAAGCTCGAACGGGCTGACGAAGCTTACGCCAACACCAGCGAGGAACTGGGCGATGAACAGTTTGTGCTGGTGCTTGAACGGTCTGACGATGGCAGCGTGCGCGGCACAGGCCAGATGATGACGCAGGTGGGGCGGCAATGGCCGTTCTATTCCTACCGCCTCGCAACCCTCACCCAGCGGTCGGAAGAACTGCAACGCACCGTGCGCTGCGAGATGCTGAACCTCGTTACCGATCTCGAAGGATCGAGCGAAGTCGGCGGGCTGTTCCTCCACCCCAGCGAACGAGCGGGCGGGCTCGGCCTGTTGCTCGCGCGGAGCCGGTACCTATTCATGGCCATGCACCGGTCGCGCTTTTCCAACCGTGTTCTGGCGGAACTGCGCGGCATCATCGACGAGCGCGGCGGATCACCGTTCTGGGACGGTGTTGCGGGTCGGTTTTTCGGAATGAGCTTTCAGGAAGCGGACTACTTCAACGCCATCAATGGCAACCAGTTCATTGCGGACCTGATGCCCAAGCACCCGGTTTACGTCGCGATGCTGAGCGAAAGCGCGCGCGGAGCTATCGGAGTGCCCCATCCGTCGGGCCGCGCGGCAATGCGCATGCTGGAAGACGAAGGTTTCGCCTACGAAGGTTATATCGACATCTTCGACGGCGGACCGACGATGATCTCGAACACCGACAAGGTTCGCAGTATCGCCGAGGCGCGGGCGGACCGGGTGGTCAGGACTGATTGCGAGACAGGCGCCAAGTCGCTGCTGGCGAGCGGAAAGCTCGCTGATTTCCGCAGCTGCCACGGCCTGTGCGAACCGGCCGATGGGGGCGTTGCAATCGACGCCGAGGCCGCAGCGCTACTGGGCCTCGGCGTAGGTGACGAGGTGTGGAGCGTGGCGCGCTAGACCCGCGCCGCGCTCCACCTGTCAGATTCAGGCCACGGTCGCTTTCACGATCTTGCCCGGTTCCCGCGGCGGCTCACCCTTGGGAAGCGCGTCGATAAATTCCATGCCGCTCTCGACCTGGCCCCACACGGTGTACTGGCGGTCAAGGAAGCGCGCGTCATCGAAGCAGATGAAGAACTGGCTGTTGGCGCTGTCCGGCACCTGGGTGCGGGCCATCGAGCAAACGCCGCGAACGTGCGGTTCGGCGTTGAACTCAGCCTTCAGGTCAGGCTTGTCGCTGCCGCCCATGCCAGTTCCGGTCGGGTCGCCGCCCTGTGCCATGAAGCCGGGGATCACGCGGTGGAACACCACGCCATCGTAGAATCCTTCGTTGGCCAGCTCGGTAATGCGGGCGACATGGCCCGGAGCGAGATCGGGCCGCAGACGAATGACCACATCGCCGCCCTCCCCATTGCCGGTGTCGAGCGTGAAGGTGAGTGTTTCGGCCATGCTGTCTCTCCAGAGAAATGATGGCGCGCATATAAGCCTGTCACCGGCGATGTCACCCGCCGGGTTGCTTTCTCATTTCACAGGCATAGACGCGGACGATGGCCGACGAAGACCTGCAAGCAACGCACAAGGAGACGCTCAGCGATCCCTTTCGCGCGCCTGAAGGCGAAGGTGCCGGTGAACAGCTGGACAAGGAAAACCGGCTCAAGGAAGAATTCGTCGATTCCGTCGTTGCGGCGCTGGACGCCGAGGACGAGAGCCGCGCTTACGAACTGGTGGAGCCGCTCCACCCCGCCGACATCGCCGACCTGTTCGAATTACTGGAACGTGACCAGCGCCGCCAACTGGCCGCCGCGATCACCGACCTGATGAGCGGCGAGGTCATCTCCGAGCTCAACGATTACGTCCGCGACGACATGATCGAAGCGCTGCCGCCCGAGGCGGTGGCAGAGATCGCCGAGCAGCTCGAAACCGACGACGCGGTTCAGCTGATCGAAGATCTCGATGCAGCGGATCAGGCAGCCATTTTGGCGGAGATGGAGCCGGAGGATCGCGCTGCCATCGAAAGCGCGCTGTCCTTCCCCGAGGAGAGCGCCGGGCGCCTGATGCAGCGCGAGCTGGTAGCCGTGCCCGAGCATCTGACGGTTGGCGACCTGATCGACTATCTGCGCGACAACGAAGCGCTGACCACCGAATTTTGGGAAGTGTTCATCGTCGATCACCTCCACCGACCGGTCGGGACGTGCCAGCTTTCGTGGATTCTGCGGACCCCGCGCCACATTGCGCTGACCGATGTGATGAAACGTGACCAGACCCTGATCCCGGTGACGATGGATCAGGAAGAAGTCGCGCTGAGGTTCCAGAAATACGCGCTGATCAGCGCTGCGGTGGTGGACGAAGGCGGGCGGCTCGTCGGGCAGATCACCGTCGACGACGTCGTGCACATCATTCAGGAAGAAGCTGACGAAGACGTGATGCTGCTTTCCGGTGCGGGCGACGGCGACATCAACGAACCGATCCGCGAAGCTTATGGCGCGCGCGTGCGCTGGCTTGCGGTAAATCTGCTGACCGCATCCATCAGCGCGTCGATCATCTACCTGTTCGGCGGTGCGATCGAACAGCTTGTGGCGCTGGCCGCGCTCTCGCCCGTTGTCGCCAGTATCGGCGGAAGCGCCGGGACCCAAACGATGGCCGTTACCGTGCGCGCCATCGCAACCAACCAGCTCACCCGATCGAACACCCGCCGCATACTGTGGCGCGAGGTGCGCGTTGCCCTGCTCAACGGTGCGACCATCGCGCTGCTGATCGGACTAGCCACGGCGCTGATCTTCTCGTTCTTCCTCGGCGGGCTATTGGCTGCGAAGCTGGGTCTGGTGATCGCGGCGGCGATGTTGATCAACATCGTCACGGCGGGTCTTGCAGGCGTGGCCATCCCCGTCACCCTCGATCGTCTGGATCAGGACCCAGCGGTGGCCAGCAGCGTTTTCGTGACAACGATCACCGATTCGATGGGGTACTTCGTGTTTCTGGCTCTGGCGGTCGGCTCCGGCCTGGTGGGATAGCTACCGTGCCGCTGTCGATGACGAAAATCGCATATCGCACTGGCAGTCTCGATAACCTGCGAGCGTGGGTGGAGGCCGGGCCAGAGGCGCACATGACCACGCGCTATCTGCCCAAGCGGCATGAAGAGATGATCGGCGGTTCGCTCTACTGGATCATCGAACACGCTATCGTCGCACGTGCCGAGATACTGGGTTTTGAGCAACGCGAGGACGGGCGTTGGACTATCCGCCTCGCTCCAAAGCTGATCCTGGTGCAGCCGCGCGCCAAGCGTGCGCATCAGGGCTGGCGCTATCTGGAGGAAGCCAACGCGCCGCCGGACCTGCCTGAGGGCGAAACGGCCGCTCCAATGCCCGGCAAACTGTTACGCGAGTTGAGCAAGCTCGGGCTTGCCTGAGATCAGGCGTTAGCCGTCAGGCCTGCCACCTGCCGCAACAAGCCCGCGTAGTCTGCCGCGTCCCGCGCGCCCTGAATCAGGTAATTACCGTTGATCACGAAGCTGGGCACCGAATTGATGCCCGCGCGGCGACCACGCTCCTCCTCGATCCGAGTGGCCGCTGACAGGGCTTCGTCGTCCAGCGCAGCAGCGGCTTCAGAACGGTCGAAACCGAGATCCGCGACGATATCTAATAGCACTTCCCTGTCGGCGACATTGCGGCGCTGCTGGAAATGGGCGGCGAACAGAGCCTCCTTCAACCGCGTTTGCCCCTCCGGACCGGCTTGGGTGAGAGCCCAGCGCAGCAGTCTGTGCGCTGCGAAGGTGTTCCACATCATAGCGGGCGGCTCTTCGCCCTCCCCCGAATATTCCATGGAATAGCCGGCGCGCGCCGCGGACGCCTGCATCTGCGCGCGCATCGCAGCGACCTCCTCGGGAGTTCGGCCATAGACCTCGCCAAGATGCGCCGCCTGCTCCTTCCCCTCGGCAGGAAGGTCAGGGTTAAGTTCAAAGGGCATCCAGCGGACCTCAACGTCCATCTCTCGCTTCAGACCCTCGATCGCCTTTGCAAACTGGGTGTAACCCACGGCACACCAAGGGCACATCACGTCCGACCAGATGTCGACGGCGATCTTGGGATTGGTCATGATTTCTGCTCCAGCCACCAGTGCAACATGTGGTTCGCGATGGCTTGGCGCAACGGGGCGACGAAGCCGGTGCTATCCTGCCCCTTCTCGATAGCCTCCACCACCTGGGCGCGCGTGAACCAGCGGGCATCCTCCAACTCTTCGAAATCGATGGTCAGGTCCCGACCCTCAGCCACGGAATGGCAGGCGATCATGAGTTGCGAGGGGAATGGCCACGGCTGACTCGCGAGGTAGCGCACGTTCCGCACACGAACCCCCGTTTCCTCCCAAACCTCCCGCGCGACGGCTTCTTCGATACTCTCGCCCGGCTCGACGAAGCCGGCGAGCGCAGAATAGCTCCGTTCAGGAAAACGCGGCTGGCGGGCGAGCAGCAGGCTGTCCTCGTGCTCGACCAGCATGATCGTTACCGGATCGACGCGCGGAAAATGCTGGGCTTCGCAAGCCTCACAATCACGCTGCCAGCCGCCCTTCGCGATGTGTGTAGGCTGGCCGCAACGGGCACAGAAGCGGTGTCGAGCGTGCCAATCAAGTACGCTGCGAGCACCGCCGTAAAGCGAAAGCTCATCGGGAGAGAGCGTGATCAGCGTGCGCCACATCTCGCGCATGTTTCCAGCCGGGCGGACATCTCCTGCTTGCGGCACCGCGCCAAACAGCGCTCGCCCTTCCAGCAGACCGAGGAACACCAGTTCCGCATCCTCCGGTGCCTCGGCAGCGAGGGAGAGCGCCAGCTTCCCCTCGCCATCCAGCAACGGCGCCAAACCGTCTAGCGTCAGCAGTAGTGCGTCACCGCGCCGCAGTTCCTCCACCCGAACGGGGTCCACGCGGATCTGATCGGCACGGTCTAGCGGCTGACCGCAGAATGCCGGCAGGCTGAGTGTCATGCTGTGAACTGCGCAGCGATATCCGTGCGGATGGCGTTCGGAAATTCGTCGAGCAGTGGGTATGATTCCATCGGCATGTACTGGGTATAGAGCCCTGCGCGCAGCTGCGAAGGGAAATGGACGAAACCAATGGTGCCCGCAGCGCCCGCCCAGCCGAAAGCGCCTTCCTCGTCGCCGCGCCCAACGCGGCCGCCAGCGCCGAAACCCCACTTGCCCGTGGAGTATTCGTCGTTTGGCGAAAGCGTATCTGGCAGCAGGTCGGACACGCCCAGCCGCACGGCACGCTCGCTCATGATCCGGGTGCCGTTGATCTGGCCGTAACCGAGCAGCATTTGCAGGAAACGATCGTAGTCGAGCGGAGTGCTGACCAAGCCCGCGCCGCCGAACGGGAACGGGGGCCGGTCGAAGAAAATCGAGGCGTTGCCCGGATCGACCGGAAGCGGACGCCCGCCGAGCAGGAAATAGTTGGTAGTCATCCGGTCGGCGTTGGCGCGCTGCGCCTGAAAACCCGTATCCGCCATGCGCAGGGGATCGAAGAAACGTTCCTGCAGGAACCGGTCGAACGGCTGGCCGGTTACGACTTCGATAACGCGGCCCAGCACGTCGAGCCCCATGGAATAGCTCCACCGCGTTCCCGGCTGATAGACCAGCGGCATATCGGCCAGCCGGTCAGCGAACACCTCGAGACTCGGGGCGGGAGTAGCGCGAAGCTGCGGTATGATCTGCAGACGCGTGAACAGCGCGGGCACGATCCCGCGATTGAAGTAGGCCTCCATCAATGGGCCGGTTTGAACGATGCCGTAGCCAAGGCCGGACGTGTGAGTGAGCAAATGGCGTACCGTGATCGGGCCCATGGCGGGTTCAAGGTTCCCTGCGCCGATCGGCCCGTCATAGACCTTTTGCACCTGCATATTACGATATCGCGGTAAGATATCATGCAGCGACTGATCGAGCGCCAGCTTGCCTTCATCAATCAGCATTGCAGTGGCCATGCCAGTGACGGGCTTGGTCATCGAATAGATGCGATAGATGCTGCGACCGTCCGACCTTCGCGATCCGCCAAAGGCATCCAAACCCGACGCGATCATTCGCACGGGCGCCTCACCAATGCCGAGCGCGGCAACCATGTTCGCCACCCTCCCGGCGCTGGTGTAGCGCGCGATCAGGTTGCTGACCGATGGCCAGTCGGGGGGCGATTGCGCCCAGGCTGGCATCTCGGCCAGTGCGCCCAGTGCCACGGAACCCGCTAGCCACTGACGACGGGTGAAGCTGAGGTTTTCGGCTAGGGCCACCATCGCGATATTCCTCTCGTTACCCCGGTTGCAAAGCGGTGACCCAGATCGGCCGTCTGGCGTGAACGTCAGCTTATCGAATGCACCGCGACTTCCAAGCGCGGTTGACCGCAGGGCTTGTAACCGGTCGGTGTCCTAGGCATATAAAACACATGTTGAACGTGCTCTCTATCCTGACCGGCATCGTAGCGCTCGCGCTGGCCATCCCTTCCACGATCCCTTTTCTCGGGTGGGGCAACTGGTTCGTACTTCCCATCGCTGTGGTCGGCATCGGCCTTGGCGCTCTCTCGAGCAGCAACGGCGGGCGGAACTTCTGCCTGATCGTGTTTGCGATTGCCGTGGTGCGGCTGATGCTGGGCGGCGGGTTTATCTAACTACTCGTTGATTACAGCGCGGTAGCCAACCTCGCGGCCTTTACGAAAAGCGTGGGCAGTCCGGCGGCTTCCAGATCAGCGACCGGCCACCATTCGCCCGGCGGCAAGTCGCGCCATGCGTCACCAGCGTAGATCGCCAGGCCGAGTTCCAGATCGAAGTGAGTAAACGTGTGCCGCACGACCCCGCCGGCACGCCATCCGCCCGCAACAGGCGCGTCACCGGTGCCATCCCGCCGCGCGCTCCAGCCGTCATCGGGCAGTGCTCGCATGCCGCCAAGCATCCCCTTGGCCGGACGCGTCGTCAGCCATACCCGCCCGTCCCGCTCTATCCAGAAAGCCGTGCCCGCGCGGGTCGGCCTCGCTTTCTTTGGTGCTTTGACGGGCAAGTCCGCCTGCCGTCCCTCTGCCAAGGCACGACATTCCGAGGACAGCGGACATAGCAGGCACTTGGGGTCGCGCGGGACGCAGATCGTCGCGCCGAGATCCATCATCGCCTGTGCGAAATCGCCAGAACGCTCCGCCGGAGTGATCGTATCGGTCGCCGCGCGGATCGCCTTGCGCGCGCCCGGCAGCGGTTCATCAATCGCGAACAGGCGAGCAACGACGCGCTCGACATTGGCGTCCACGACCACCGCCCGGCGGCCGAAGGCAATCGCTGCGACGGCTGCTGCGGTATAGGCCCCCAGCCCCGGCAGCGTGAGCAGCTCCGCCTCCGTATCCGGGAACCCTCCCCGCTCAGCCACGGCGCGGGCGCAGGCAACGACGTTGCGGGCGCGCGAATAGTATCCGAGGCCCGCCCACTCGGCCATGATCGCCTCTTCAGGCGCGGCGGCCAGTGCCTCCACCGTCGCCCAGCGTTCGGTGAACTTGTTGAAATAGGGCGCGGCGTGGGCGGTGGTGGTCTGTTGGAGCATAACCTCCGACAACCAGACGCGGTAGGGATCGGGCGACGGAGAACCCGGCGCGGCACGCCACGGAAAGACGCGAGCGGCACGGTCGTACCAGTCGAGCAGCGCGTGCGAGACCCTATCCTCCATCCGCGCGCTATGGCATGTCGTCCCGCGAAATGGAAAGCGACGGTTCCGGTAAGAAGAAGGCGGCCAAACCCCGGCCTTACGAGCGCCCGCGCGGCGGCCCGGCGCGTCAGGTGGCCGACCTCGTTCCGCAAATCGGCCGTGCGGCGTTTCGCCGGTTCGGCTTCGTCCAGGCGAGTGTGGTCACGCGCTGGCCAGAGATCGTGGGCGACCGGCACGCGCAGGTCTGCTCCCCGGAATCCATCCGCTTCCCGCCGGGCGAGAAGAGTGACGGGATCATGCAACTGGTAGTGCTTCCCGCGCACGCGCCGCTGATCCAGCACGTGATCCCCGAGATTATCGAGAGGGTGAACCGCTTTTTCGGCTATCGCGCCGTGGCCAAGGTCAAACTGCGGCAAGGTGCGGTTAACCGGCCGCGTGATGAAGGACGTACCGCGCCGCCATCGCTTAAGCCGATCCCTATGGAACTGGGCGAAAGCTTGCGCGATATCGGCGATCCGGAACTGCGCACGGTGCTCGAATCGCTGGCGCGAAGCGTGGACGCGAAGGAGGGGGATCTATGAAACTGGGTCGCATCGCCAAGGGAGCGTTGCTGAGCGCGGGTCTCATCGGATCAGCTCTGTTGCTGAGTGGCCAGACGACTAATTGGCTCACCGCCGTCTCTCTCAACGGCACCAGCCACAAGATTGGCAACCCTGCGGCAAAGGTGCGCCTGACTGAATATGTCAGCTACACCTGCCCCCACTGTTCCGAGTTCAACCGCGAGGCCGATGGCGCCTTGCAGATGGCCTACATTTCGCCGGGCACGCTGAACGTAGAGGTGCGCCACCTGATCCGCGATCCCATCGATCTGACGGTGGCGATGTTGGCGCAGTGCGCGCCGCAGTCAAAATTCTTCGGAAATCACAACGCTTTCCTGAGCGGTCAGCCGAACTGGATCGGTCCTCTTTCGAACTCATCCGCATCACAGCGACAGCGCTGGACCGCCGCCGGATCCGCTGGTCGGCGGGCCATCGCGAGCGATTTCGGCTTCTACACGATCATGGAGCGCAGAGGCTATTTGCGGTCGGAAGTTGATCGCTGCCTCGGTGATGAAACGAAGGCGCGCCAGTTGGCCGAACAATCGCAGAAGGATTGGCAAACGCCCGGCATTGGCGGCACTCCGGCATTTGCAATCAACGGCGTGGTGATGCCAGGTACTCACACCTGGAGCGCACTTTCGCGGCAGTTGGAGGACTTCGTCCGCCAGTCCGGAAACTGATATTCATCCGTAACTGTGGAAACAGACCAGCCCCGCTTCTACGATGCGCGGCCTTGGTCTAGCCTCCCCTTTGTCCTGAAAGGAATCCGTTCAATGTCTAGACTTCGCCGTTTCGCAACCGCCCTCAGCATTGCGCCCCTGGCGCTTGCCTTGGCCGCCTGCGGCTCTAGCGAGGAAGGGGCCATTGCCGCAGCCGAACCGCTTGATCCCATCGCCGCCCCTGCGGGCACGAGCTGGGTGGATACGGCTGCGGAAACGCCTGAACTGGGCATGCGCATCGGCAATCCCGAGGCGCCCCTGAAACTGGTCGAATACGCCAGCCACACCTGCCACGTCTGCGCCGATTTCTCGAAGACCGGCGCTGCTCCGCTTGAAGAGTACGTGGCCAAGGGTTTGGTAAGCTACGAAATCCGCAACCTGATCCGCGACCCGATCGACCTGACCTTCAGCCTGCTGGCGCGCTGCGGTGGGCCCGCCGTGTTCCACCCGCTGGCCAATCAGGGCTGGGGTGATTTCGACAACCTCATGCAGTCCATTCAGTCGCGCGGGGCAGCGCTCGATGCAGCCGCTCAGCAGCCGCCCGCGTCGCGACTGCAGGCGATTGGCGATGCGTCCGGCTTGATCGACTTCTTCGCCGCTCGGGGCGTCAGCCGCGATCAGGCGCTGACCTGCCTGGCCGACACAGCAAAGGCACAGCGCCTCTCTGACGAGTCCGCGAAGCAGGGTGACGAACTGTCGATCTCCGGCACGCCCACGTTCTTCCTCAACGGAAACCGTCTCGAAGGCACCAACTGGGAAACAGTCGAGGCCGCGCTGCAAAAAGCCGGGGCTAGGTAACCCCGGCATGAACCGCCCGCCACGATGCTGATCCGGAAGCTAAAGCTCTCTGGTTTCAAGAGCTTCGTCGAGCCGGCGGAGCTTCACATCGAAACGGGGCTGACCGGCGTGGTCGGCCCCAACGGTTGCGGCAAGTCCAACCTGCTGGAAGCGATCCGCTGGGTCATGGGCGAAAACTCGCCCAAGTCCCTGCGGTCGGGCGGCATGGACGACGTTATCTTTGCCGGGACGACGCAGCGCCCGTCGCGCGATTTCGCTGAGGTCGTGCTCGACGCGGTAACGAACGACGGCGAAGAACTGCAAGTTACGCGCCGAATTGAGCGCGGGGCGGGCAGCGCCTATCGCGTCAACGGACGCGACGTTCGGGCGAAGGACGTCTCGCTCGTCTTTGCCGACGCCGCGACCGGCGCGCATTCCCCTGCCCTCGTAAGTCAGGGCCGCATCGCTGCGGTGATCGCAGCCAAGCCGGCTGAGCGTCGGATGATGTTGGAAGAGGCGGCGGGCATCGCCGGTCTTCACGTCCGGCGCCGCGATGCAGAAGGCAAGCTGCGCCAGACGGAGGCGAACCTCGCCAGGCTGGAAGACCTGATGGCTGGTCTGGACACTCAGATCGCCTCTCTCCGCAGGCAGGCCAAGCAGGCCGAACGCTACAAAGCGCTGAGCGAGAAGATCCAGCACGCCGAGGCGCGGCTGGTCTTCGCCCGCTGGCGCGACGCCTCGGCGGCTGCCGAAACGGCTCGTGAGCAGGCCAAACAGGCAGACGCGCAGGTAGGCGCGGCGCAGAAGGCCGCTCAGGAGGCGCAGAAGCAGCAAGCGCTGCTTGCAGAGAAACTGCACGAGGCGCGCGAGGAACTGGCCGACCGACGGGATGACGCCAGCGCCCACGGGCATCGCATGGCAGCTCTTTCCACCCAGTTGGAGGCTGCGGAACAGAGGCTTTCCGACCTCGATCGCCAGAAACAGCGACTGGAAGAAGATCGCGCCGACGCTGATCGCCTCACGCGTGATGCGGCAGAGGCGCTGCGCAAGCTGGCGCAGGCGCTGGAACAGGGCGAGAGCGCCCTGGCTGCTGACGAAAAACGAAGGCCGGAATTCGAACGCGCCGCGGAAGATGCCGAACGCGCGGGTCGCGCAGCGGAACTGGCACTGGCCAAGGCGACGGCCGATCAGGCCGGGGTCGAGGCCGAATGGCGCGTCGCAGAGGCTGAGGTGAGCCAGGCAGAAGCGCGGCTGACCCGCACCGATGGCGAAGCACGGCGGATAGAAGAACAGCGGCAGGCGCTGTCCGCGCAGGGTGATCCTGAAAAGGCAGTGGTAGCCGCTCAGGTTGCGGCGGAAGCGGCGGCGACCGCCCTCGCCCACTCACGCCACACCCTGGAGAAGGAACAGACGCGCAAGGAAGCGCTGGGTGCAGCGCGGGATCAGGCCGCTAGCACGCTCGCCACAGCGCGCGCGGAACTGGCCGGGATCGAACGGGAATGGCAAGCCCTGGCCCGAGACCGCGAGGCGCGCGCGAAACAGGCAGCTGGCAAGCACGGGCTACCGGTGGCGCTGGATAAAGTGGCAGCCGAGCCCGGCTATGAAAGGGCGCTCGCCGCTGTGCTGGGGCGCGACGCGAAAGCTCCTCTGGGCGCGCCGGCGGCAAGCACCGACGGGCGTTACTGGACGGGCGCCGACACTCCGACGCCCGTGCCGTCGGGCCTTGCCGCGCACGTTCGCGAATGTCCCCCGCAACTGGCAGCGCGGCTTGCGCTGGTTCATTTTGCCGAAGACGATGACGGACGTGCGTTGAAACCGGGCGAGTGGCTTGTCACTCGCGATGGGCGGTTGCGCCGCTGGGACGGCTTCGTCGCGCGCGGCGAAGGCGCGGCAGAGGCTGCGCGACTGGAAGCCGAAAATCGCTTTGCCGAACTGGAGGCCCTGCTGCCGCCCCGGCGCGAGGCGGTGGCGGCGGCCGAGGCAGCGCAGAACGAGGCACAGGAGCAGCTCGCCACCCTCCAGCGGACGCTGATTGCGTTTGAGCGGGAAACGCAGCATGCGGTGGAGGCCGAACGGCAGTCATTGCGCGCACTCGATCAGGCCGAAGCCGCGCGTGAGCGGTTTGCCGCCCGGCGCGAGGAACTGGTCGCCAGCGAAGCGGCTCTCGGGGAACAGCGCCAACAGGCGCAGACCGAGGTGGAAGCCGCAAAAGCCAAGCGCGCATCTCTCCCGCCGCCGGAGGCTGGGCGCGCTTCTCTGGCGGCGGCGCAGGTCAGGCACGAAGCAGCACGGACGGGGCATCAGGCCGCCGCGGCAGCCCTCGCCGCTCACGATCAAGCGCTGGCCGTCTCACGAGAGCGGGTCGCGACGCAGCGGGCCGACATCAAGGGCTGGGAAGCGCGTTCGGGCGATGCCGCGCGGCGACTGAGCGAAATGGAGCGGCGGTTCGAGGAAATCGCGGAGGAACGCTCTGTAATCGCTGCCAAACCAGCCGCCCTGATGCGCGAGATCGAAGGCGGGCAGGCCGTGCGAGAACGGCTTGCGACAGAACTTGCCAAGGTCGAGGCCACGGTCACCATAGTCACGGAAGAAGCCCGCGCCGCCGACACAGCTTTTGCCGATGCGAACGAGGCGCTTGCCGCCGCGCGTGAAGCCCGCGCCGGTTCTGCTGCACGCGCGGAGAACGAGGAGTCGCGGCGCGAGGAAATGGCGCGAATCTCAGGCGAAAGGTTTCAGTGTCCTCCCGCAATGTTGGCAGCACGCTACGCCTTCGAGCCAGCCGAGATCGCGAGCGCGGCGGAGGAAACTTCGACGATGGATCGCCTCGTGGCCGACCGCGAGCGGATCGGTCCCGTCAACCTAGTGGCCGCCGATGAACTGACGCGCATGGAAGAGCAGCATGGTGCCAGCACCGCAGAACAGGCGGAACTGCACGAGGCGGTGAACCGACTGCGCGGATCCATCGGGAACCTCAACCGGGAAGGCCGCGAACGGCTGCGTGCAGCGTTCGAGGAAGTGAACGAACACTTCAAACGCCTGTTCACACGCCTGTTCGAGGGAGGGCAGGCGCATCTGGCGCTGGTCGATAGCGACGATCCGCTGGAGGCCGGGCTCGAAATCTATGCCCAGCCACCGGGCAAAAGGCTGCAATCGCTAACTCTACTGTCCGGCGGCGAGCAGGCATTGACGGCGGTGGCGCTGATCTTCGCGCTGTTCCTGACCAATCCGGCGCCGATTTGCGTATTGGACGAAGTCGACGCGCCGCTGGACGACGCCAATATCGACCGTTTCTGCGACCTGCTGGACGCAATGGTGCGTGAAACGAAGACCCGTTACCTGATCGTCACCCACAACGCCGTGACCATGAGCCGAATGCACCGCTTGTTCGGCGTAACGATGGTGGAACGGGGCGTAAGCCGCCTCGTCAGCGTCGATCTGGGCGGGGCGGAAGAGCTGCTCGCGGCTGAATAGGCACTGCCGCTGACTGCCAAAAGAAAAGTGCCGCCGGCGCATCCGCCAGCGGCACTCTATCTAATTCTGGATCGCTGGGGTCAGGAGTAGCTGACCGTCAGCTTCTCACGACGCTGCGAACGAAGCACACCGCCTACCAGACCGAAGCCGAGGATCATCATGAGCCAGGTGGCCGGTTCCGGAACAGCCGGGATGGTGTCGTAGGTCAGCTTCTCGAGCTTGAAACCGTCGGTCTTCTTGTCCGAGTTGGTGAACGAAGCACCGATCAGCCAAAGATTGCCGTCGTAATCGTTAGGATTGATATTCCGAGTGCTGTTACCGCTGTTACCGTTCCCAGCGTTCGACTGATAGAGGTTAAACGCAGCCAGAACGCTCTGATTGGCGTAGTTCAAAGCGGGGTTTGTGCCGAACGCCAGACCAGAGATCTGGTAGCCGATGGTGGCATCGGTGTCGTTGAAGCCATCCCAACCCGTGTTGAACACTGCGTTGCTCAGTTCCACCACGTTGTCGAACTGCAGGAGGATGAAGTCGCGCCAGCCACTGCCGTCAACCGTGTGCGAGTTATCGCCACCAGGGTTGCTGACGCCAAGGCCCTGATCCCACACGCCGAGAGAGGCAGCCCTGATCACGTTGCTGGAGTTGATCGACCAGGCCGAAGCGCGAACCTTCACGCCGTCGGTACCGCTAAAGGTCAGCGTCTCGCCCACCGAATAGTTGCCGTAGTAGCCGCTGCCGTGCTGGCTATCTAGCCAAACGGTCGCGGCAGAAGCCGGAGCAGCCATAGCGATGGCAGAACTCATCACCGCTGCAGTAAGAAGTTTGCGCATAAAAGCCCCCAAATGTTCAACGCCGAATCCAAGAAGCGACCGGCAGATGAAATCCCATCTCAACATCGGTGTCGCGACTCAATACCCCGTGCCCCCATCAGAACCAAGCGTATCATGCCGGGACAAGTCGGCTTTCCCTTGGATAATGACGTCGGGGCATACCGAACCCCGCCGATTCAAACGGATTTCCGCCGTCCAGCGATCAAATGACAATAACATGGCGTGAATTGCACAGACGCCTGAACGCGGCGCGATTAGTGGCTCGCCCGAGAACAACAGGCACGGGTTTCGGGACCCGTCGGCTGAAAAGCTGACGGCAGGGAAACTCCGAAACCCGTAGAATCGCATACGATTCGCGCCTACCTCCTCGCCGCCAGCGACCACCCTCCCCCCCCTAGGCTGCTGGCGGCGAACCCTTCCGGTCTATCCCAAAATCGCTCGCGGCCCGGGGCCTTGCGCCCCCAGGCGGTCGTCTTTGTTGTAGAGTTGGCACTTCTGCAGGCTCAGGCAGCCACAACCTATGCACTGATCCAACTGGTTGCGTGTGCGCGTCAGCAACATGATCCGTTCGTCGATAGCCCTGCGCATTCCGCGGCTGAGCACCTGCCAATCCGACAAGGTGGGAGCGCGGCCCAGAGGCAAACCCGATAGTTGCTTCTCAATCTCCGCCAGTGCGAGCCCGAGCTTCTGCGCGATGAGGATGAAGCTCACACGCCGGATATCTGAACGCAGGAAACGCCGCTGATTGCCGGCCGTCCGGTACGCCTGAAGCAGCCCCTTATCCTCATAGAAACGGATGGCAGAAACCGCGACGCCGGTGCGCCGCGCCAGTTGCCCAATGGTGATAAAGGGATCCGGCGCCATAGGCCCTCCGATGCAATTTCCATTTGACCTCAAGTTAACTTGAGGTTGCAGGATGGGCAAGTTCGGGATTCGCCCGCCGCGGTCCCGGCGATTTATAACAAAACAATATCAACGGATTAGTGCAGGAGTTTCAGTTATGGCGAAGGCGACGATTGAGCACGTCAATCTGACCGTGAGCGATATCGAGCGATCAGCTGCGTTCTTTGGACGGCTGCTTGGCTGGCACCAGAGATGGCGCGGCGCGGCCCTGAACGGGGGTGAAACCATCCATGTGGGTGATGATGCAAGCTACCTCGCGCTCTACACGGATCGTAAGGATCACGCCGGGCAGGAGAAGGGTAAGCCGCTGAACCACGTCGGGTTGCTGGTCGATGATCTCGACGCTGCGGAACGCGCGGTGTTGGAGGCTGGACTGCTCCCTTTCAACCACGCCGACTACGAGCCCGGACGGCGGTTCTATTTCTTCGACTGGGACGGAATCGAGTTCGAGGTGGTGAGTTATGAATGAGCCGCTGCGAACGCCAGAACTAGAGTTCTTCCGCCGCGCCGATCTCGTAGAGCGAAATCCGCCGCTCGAAGAAGCCAAGCGCCAACCGTTGTTCGCTCCACTCACGCATATGTGGCGTCGCGAAATGGTCTGAAAGCGCGTCGCGCGTGTCCCATAGCTCGGTCACACGGAACAGGCCGGGTTCGGCAATGTCTTCAGCATAGGAGTAGGCCCGGCAGCCCGGCTCGTTGAGCGTCGCGTCGATCACTGCCCGCATCAGCGGACGGGCCTGCTCCAGCGAAGTAATGGGAAAGCGGAAGCTGCCAAGCACCGCGATCATCAGAAGCTTTCTTCGTACACCCGCGAAATATCGCCGTTCCATTCGCCGTGGAACTTGTCCAGCAGCCGCTGGGCGGGGACTTTCCCGCTCGCGACGATCTCGTCCAACGGTTCCAGGAAGCCAGCCTCGCTATCGCCGCCACCGTTCAGTTCCGCCCGGGCGTTCAGACCCGCACGCGCAATGGCAAGCGCCTCCCGCGCCAGATCCTGCAGCGTTCCGCCACCGGGGATCGGGGCATCAAGCGCCTGCCCCGGCACGGCGCCACGCAGCGCCTCCCGCTCGTCGAGCGTCCAGTGACGGACAAGATCCCACGCCGCATCGAGCGCCGTGTCGTCATAAAGCAGGCCCACCCACAAGGCAGGCAGGGCACAGATGCGGTTCCACGGGCCACCATCGGCGCCCCGCATTTCCAGGAACGACTTGAGGCGGACTTCCGGGAAGGCGGTGGAGAGGTGGTCGATCCAATCGCTCTCGCGGGGCAATTCGCCCGGGAGCGCCGGAAGGCGCCCCTCCATAAAGTCTCGGAAGCTCTGCCCGGCAGCGTCGATGTATTTCCCATCGCGGAACACGAAGTACATCGGCACGTCGAGCATGTAGTCGACATAGCGTTCGTAGCCGAAGCCCTCTTCGAACACGAAGGGCAGCATCCCAGTGCGCGCCGGATCGGTGTCGGACCAGATGTGGCTACGATACGAGAGAAAACCGTTGGGCTTCCCCTCGGTGAAAGGCGAATTGGCGAAGAGCGCCGTGGCCAGCGGTTGCAGCGCCAGACTGGTACGAAACTTTTTCACCATGTCGGCTTCGGAACCGTAATCCAGATTCGTCTGGATGGTGCAGGTCCGCAGCATCATATCGAGACCCAAGCTGCCCACGCGCGGCATGTGCCGCAGCATGATATCATAGCGGCCCTTGGGCATGATCGGCAGTTCACCGCGCGTCTTGTCCGGCCACATGCCTAGGCCGAGGTAGCCGATCCCGAGCTTCTCGCCGACTTCCTTCACCTGCTCCAGATGGCGGCCGGTTTCTGCGCAAGTCTGATGCAGGTTCTGCAGGGGCGCACCGGAAAGCTCGAGCTGTCCCGCGGGTTCGAGGCTGACATTACCGTCCGGCCCGGCGAGAGCGATGATGTTCTCGCCTTCGTAAATCGGCTCCCAGCCATAGCGGGTCAGCGCGATCAGAAGCGCGTGAATGCCGCCCTTTTCTTCGTAAGAAGGGGCGTGGTGGTCAGCTAGGCTGTAGACGAGCTTCTCGTGCTCAGTCCCGATCCGCCAGCGCTCACGAGGCTTCTCGCCAGCCTGCATAGGCTGGACAAGCTGCTCCCGCCGCTCAATCAGCGGCTCCTCCCCATCAGACGCCTGGCGCGTGCTCATGGCGCGCCCGTTAGGCGACGGTGAAACATGGCGCCAGAATAATTTGCGGGATTTCCGCGACTATTATCTCGCTGACCAATCACCAGCGAGGCCCATCCATAGCGCAGTGGCAGAAATTGCCGCCGTTTCACCGCGCAAAATGCGGGGGCCGAGCGAAATCGGCCGGGCTTGCGGCATGGCGCGTATCGCCTCGCGCTCGGCGTCGTCGAAGCCGCCCTCCGGGCCCACCAGCAGCGCGGCCGGGCCCTTCTGAGAGGCAAAAGCAATGGCGGCAGGCTGCCCGCCCAGTTCATCAGCGAAGAACAGGGTGCGCCCTTCCGGCCAGTTCTTGAGCAGGGCGTCCAGCTTCACTGGCTCAGCGATTTCAGGCAGCGCAGTGCGTGCGCATTGTTCGGCCGCCTCGGTCACGATGGTGCGGGCACGATCAAGGTTAAGCTTGTCGGCCACGCAGCGCCGGGTGAGGACCGGCACAATCCGCGCTACGCCCAGTTCGCTCGCCTTTTCCAGCACCAGATCAAAACGATCTTTCTTCAGCAGTGCCGGGCAGAGCCAGAAATCGGGGACCGGCTCTCGCTCACGAAGCTTCTCCACCGGCTGCACGGCAACTTGACGCTTGCCCGCTTCAGTAACTCTAGTCGCCCATTCGCCAGTGATATCATCACACAATATCACGATATCACCAAAACCTGCCCGCATTACGCGGGAAAGGTAGTGAGCTTGCGCTCCCCCTATATGGACCGCCGCGTCGAGCGATAGCGGTCCTTCGACAAAGAGGCGGGGAGCGCTGCGCGGGGGCCAGGCGGGTGTAGCGGGCATGGCTGGTCACTATCCCTCGCCAACGCTAGGACGCAAGTATGACGCAAGCCATCGTTCCCGACAGCCAGCATCGCGGCCTCATCGCACGGCTTCCCCAACGGATCGCAGATTTTGCGCTGCTGGCGCGCTTTGACCGGCCGATAGGATGGTGGCTGCTATTCTGGCCCTGCGCGTGGGGCGTCTGGCTGACGGGTGAAGGCCTTCAATGGCAGCTAGTTCTGTGGCTGCTGCTTGGCGCGATCGCCATGCGCGGCGCAGGCTGCGTCTACAACGACATCGTTGATGCCGACCTGGACCGAAAGGTAGCCCGTACGGCAGAGCGACCCGTGGCCAGCGGACGCGTGAGCCGGAAGGCCGCGTGGGCCTGGCTGCTGGCGCTATGCGGCGTAGGGCTGGTTGTGCTGCTGCAATTGCGTTGGGAAGCACAACTCGTCGCGCTGGGAAGCCTTGGGCTGATCGCGGCCTACCCGTTTATGAAACGGATCACTTGGTGGCCGCAAGCTTGGTTGGGGCTGGTGTTTACCTGGGGCGCGCTCGTCGGTTGGGCCGCGTTGCGGGGCGACAGGCTGGACGTTCTGGCCGCGCTCTATGCCGGGTCAATCTTCTGGTGCATCGGATATGACACCATTTACGCCTTGCAGGACCGCGAGGATGACGCGCTGGCCGGCATTCGATCCAGCGCACTGCGTCTGGGTACGCGCGTGCGTGAAGGCGTATTGGTATTTTACGGCCTAGCGCTGACGCTGTGGGGCACGGCATTCTGGCTTCTGCGCGAAGACTGGATCGCCTTGCTGGCTCTGGCGCCCGCTGCCGCCCACCTGCTGTGGCAGGTCGGCACGCTCGATCCCGCAGACCCAGCCAACCCGCTCGACCGGTTTCGTTCAAACCGGTTTGCGGGACTGCTGGTTGCTGCGGGCTGCCTGGTCGTCGGAAACGCCTGACGGCGACGCGCGCTTACCGCCAGGCGGTGATACGGCCCCGGTCGTCCAGAATGTAAAGCGTGTTGCCCGCAACGATCGGTGGCAGCGAAACAGCCTGCTTCAGATCTGCAAACTCGGCGACAGACCCGTTGGTCACATCGGCTGACAGGACTTCGCCTTCCGAACTGGCGATCCACAGCCGATTATTGGCGAGAACCGGGCCAGTCCAGAATATGGGGCCGGTCTTGTTCTTCTCGTTCCGCCACTGGGAAAGCTGCGTGACCCAGCGTACGCGGCCGTTGGAACGGGCGATTGCGAGCAGGCGCGCGTCGTCGGTCAGAGTGAATATCCACTCACCCGCAATCACCGGCGTCGAAATTCCCGCGAGGCTGAGTTCCCACACGCGCTGGCCGGTGAGCAATTCATAAGCGGCCATACGGCCACCCTGCCCCAGCGCATAAACGCGTCCGTTGTCGATGATCGGATCGGCGTCGATGTCGGTGAGCGCGCCGACTTGCGTCGAAATCGAGGTGCGCGCGAGCGCGTCCGACCACAGGTTGCGCCCATTTTCATAGCGATAGGCGACAAGTTCGCCTGACGAATAGCCGGCGATCACGGTTCCCTGCCCGGCCGCAGGGGCGCCTACACCGAACACGCCGGACGACGCGGTTGCGGCAGCGTCATTCCAGATCGGCGAGCCGTTCGTGATATTGAGCGCGTGGATCTGGTTGTCCTGCGTCATCACGTAGACGGCATTGAATGCGATCGTCGGAGAGCCGCGCAGCGGACCTGCGGGTTTCACGCGCCACAGCTCACTACCGGTCTGGGCGTCGAGCGAGAGCACATCGCCTGCCCCGCTGGTGACGAAGACCTTGCCGTCAGCATAGCTCGCGCCGCCGCCAAAATTGGCCGAACGCAGATCGCGCGAGACTTCCACCTGATGGGACCAGCGACGCGCGCCAGTAGCGGCATCAAACGCGTGGACCTTTCCTTCGGAATCGACCGCGAACAACATTCCTCCGCCCACAACAGGCGCTGCGGCGAGACGCCGACGCACACTGCTGCCCGGAATGTTTGCGGTCCAGACCCGGGTGGGGTTGGCGCTGAGCGTGAGGTGCCCGGTGGACTTCGCCGCGTTGCCACCAGCTTGCGGCCAGTCGGCATTCGCCTGAGCGGCGGGGATTACGACTGCAACGTTTTCCAGCGAGGGATCAACCTTGATCTCGCTGGAAATGCGCGACAGCACCGGCGTGCGATTACCGACAGTCGGCGTGGTAGGCTTGGCCTTTCCACCCAGACCGACCGCGCCGCAGGCGGCAAGGCTGGCCATCAGGACAGGCATGACAGCAAGCCGGACCCATTTGGTGCGACGCAGGTACGAATCCATCAAGCGATCATCCTTATTGCGCGGACGGAACCGGCATATCGCCGGTGTCCCCGCTCATTTCCGCCACGGTCTTATCGACATCGTCCACGGCATAGTATCCCAACAGACCCGCGAGCTGACGCGTGCGCGAACGCAGCGTCTGCGGAACCTGTTCATCCTTAGCGATAGTCGCGAGCAGCGGCCCGGCCAGATCTTCCTTGCCCTGCGCGAGATAGGCCATCGCGACCAGCTCACCCGCGCTGCCGAACCAGGCGTTGCCCGGGGTCGCAAGCGGCTTCAGCCGGTCGATTACCTGCTGCGGCTGCAATTGTTCATACTGAACCGCGACCACCCGAACCGTCGCGAGATCGCGATAGGCCTTCGGCGCGCCAGAATCGGCAGCGATGCTTTCCAGCAGCTTCACCGCTTCATCACGGCGGTTTTCGCGAAGGGCGATTGCCGCGCGAGTAAGGCGTGCTGAAGCGCTCGTTGCGTCTCCGCTGTCAGCGAGCGCCGCCAGTTGTTCGTCCGCTTCCTTGATTTGGCCAGCTTCCAGCCGATCGAGCGCGGTCACCAACGCATTGGACTTGTCTTCCATCGCGGTTTCGTTGCGGTCCGACCAAAGCAGCCAGCCGCCGAAGGCAGCTAGAAGCAGGATCAGACCAGCGCCGATCTTCAGGCCGTGGTTCTTGACCAGTTCGCCCACTTCGTCCTGGCGGACAGCCTCGTCCACCTCGCGCATGAGCACGTCCTGCTCGGCAGCCTCTTGCTCGGCACGTTTCCGGGCGCGGGATTCTTCAGTGTCAGGTGTGAGGGCCACTAGGGTCGCTTCTGGTGCTGTTTACCGGTCGAGGGCTGTTAGGCGGTGCGCCAAACCATTTCAATTGCCAAGGTAAGCCTGTCCCCGCCAGCGTGAATGGTCGATTAAGCCAAAAGTATTGGCGCTGCGAACTTCAGGCGGGCTTCTTCAGCCCCAACATAGCGCGATAAAGAGCGGCGTAGCGTTCGATCATCGTCGCTTCTTCGTAGTCGGTTCGCGCTTTTTGCCGGTTAGCTTGGCCTATGCGGCGCCGCTCGCCAGCGTCGGAAGCGAGGCACTTCAGTGCGCCACCGAGAGCCAGTTCATCACCCGGCGTTACGATGTAGGGGCCGTTGTCGCTCGCCAGCGTTGCGCCAACGTCCCCCGCTCGGAAGGCGGCAACGGGAACGCTGGCCGCCATCGCCTGCACCAGCGGAAGCGAAGATCGCGGAACGCTGGCGGAAACGGCGAAGATATCAAACAGCGGCATGACGCGAGCAGGATCGGCGACTTGGCCGGTCAAATGCACGCGATGTTCAATGCCCAGCGCCTCTGCCTGGGCAAGAATTGCCGCTCCTTCCGGGCCATCGCCTGCGATGACAAGCTGCCAAGGGTCATCCAGCGCGTCGAAAGCGCGGACGAGCGCGGGCAGATTATCGCCCTTGCCGAGCCCCGACAGGGAGCCGACCCACAATTCGCCCGGTCGCTTCATCAGACGCGTAAATGCGTCGCGCTTCGGCTTGCGATCGAACGCTATGGTGTCGATGCCATCCGGGATCATGCGCACGCGGGAACGCGGCTGCTCCCATGTCTCGAGCGCCGCGCGTTCCAGCGCGCGAGTAGGCACGACCAGCGCCGCACTGCGGCCCAAAGCGATGCGACGGTAGAGCGTGCGCGATCGCTTCAACGTGCCCGCTTCCTCATCGTCGAAAGCGTGTTCATGATGGATCAGCGGCGCCAGCTTATAAACATCTGCAAAAAGAGTGTGCGCCATGGTCGCATCGATCGCACCCCAGCCGTAAGTGCAGACAAGGTCATAGCCCGCCATCGCCGCCGCCAGCCGCTTCAACCGGCCCGGCAGAGGTTTGCCTGAGAGCGCCGGGAACGTCGGCCACGTTACGTTGCGCGCAGGATCGATCAGCGCGGCCGCACCGCGGCGGGCGGGATCGCCCGAAGCCACGGCATGTTCGGCTTCGGCAAAGGCGTTGATCTGGCGAACGCAGCGCAGTTCCGCCTCGCCCGGATCAAATGTAGCGTGGATGTGCAGGACGTGCGGTCGCTGCAAAGATTCGTTCATGCGATTTGCGCCAGCAGTCGAGCGATAGCTGCCTGGGCTGCCGGTTCCTCCAGCGTAGGCGCGTGGCCGGTACGAGCGATGGTCACCGCCTCAAGGCCCGAAACCTCCCTCTGCATCCGCTTCAGTGTCTTGGCAGAGAGGATATCGGAAAGCTCCCCCCGGATCGCCAGTACCGGACGGCCTGCCAGCGCATGAAGCAGCGGCCATGTGTCCGAAGGCGCCGTGGCATCCGCCGCCTGATGGATCGGCTCGGCGATCTTCATGTCGTAATCGAACGCGATGCGCCCGTTGCTGCCCACCGCCATCCATCGCTTGGCAAGGCGCAGCCAGTCCGCGATCCCGAAGTCGGGGTAAATCTCCCCGCCCTGGTCCCGCAGCGCGCGGGCGGCGTGCATCCACGTCGGAAAACTGCGCCCCTGCCCGACGTAGTCTCGTATCCGCGCCAACCCCTTCGCCTCGATGGTCGGGCCAATATCGTTGAGAACGGCCGCCGCGATACGTTCGGGCGCACGGGCGGCGAGGAGCATCGTCACGATCCCACCCAACGAAGTTCCGAGCGCAACTACCCGGTCCAGCCCTTCTCGTTTGAGCATAGCCATCACGTCGTCGACATATTGCACCGGGTTGTAACTGGCGGAATCCTTCGCGTAATCGCTCTGCCCGCGACCACGCAGGTCCACACAGATTACCCGCCAATCGCCTGCGAACGCATCAGCGACGGGCTCAAAATCGCGCGCGTTTCGGGTCAGCCCCGGCAGGCAGAGGATTGGCGGGCGCGATGCTGGTCCGGGATAGTCGCGATATCGCAGGGTCAGGCCATCGGTGCTGGCCCATTCGCCTTCGCTGTAGGCCACGTCTGCCATTACCCCGTCCGGATTCGCCGCGCGCCTTGTGCGCCTGCCTGTGAATGGCCACTAATGGTCAGATGCGCCCCGATCCGCAAGACGCCCCCTATCGCCCCGATCCGCAAATCCTCGCCCTCGCTGACTGGCTGGGAGACGCGGTGGAGCCGGCTGACTTCCCCAAGACGGAGCTGCGATTTCGCAACCGGAGGTGGGACAAAACGGTCGGCCTGGGCACGCTGTCCGATGCCGAATGGGTGCAACACATGGCGCGGTTCGAACCGCTGCCCGATAACATGCCCCAACCCCTCGCGCTGCGTTATCACGGGCACCAGTTCCGGGTGTACAATCCCGAGATTGGCGACGGGCGCGGGTTCACCTTCGCGCAGCTTCGCGACGGCGGCGGGCGCCTGCTGGACCTGGGCACCAAGGGCAGCGGGCTGACGCCCTATAGCCGCACCGCAGATGGACGATTGACGCTGAAGGGCGCGGTGCGTGAGATACTCGCCACCGAAATGCTGGAGGCGCTGGGCGTCTACACCTCGAAAACTTTCTCTGTTGTGGAGACGGGCGAACAACTGGTGCGCGGGGATGAACCATCGCCCACGCGCTCTGCGGTGCTGGTGCGCCTGAGCCATTCGCACATTCGGGTCGGCACCTTTCAACGCCTCGCGGCGCTTGAAGATGCAGAGCACATGGCTGCGCTGGTCGACTATTGCCTGACGCAGTTTCCCGGCCCTCCACCGCCGGTCGATGCGCCAGGCCGAGACGAGCCGGCCACGGTACTGATGCATCAGGCGGTGGAGCGTCTGGCCGATCTCGCCGCAAGTTACATGGTCGCCGGGTTCGTCCACGGAGTGCTCAATTCCGACAACATGAACGTGACGGGCGAGAGCTTCGATTACGGCCCGTGGCGCTGGCTGCCGATCTGGGACCCGGCCTTCACCGCGGCCTACTTCGACCACAACGGGCTCTATGCGTTCGGACGCCAGCCAGAGGCGATCCGCTGGAATCTGGCGCAACTGGCGATCTCGTTGCGGCAGCTAGTCGAAACGGAACCGTTGGTGGCGGCGCTGGAGCGTTTTCCGGATCTCTACCACGCGGCAATGGCAAGACGATTTACCTGGCGGCTGGGCGTCGAGAGCCGTGGGGAGGAGGCGGACTTCGCCGTGCTCGGCGCCGCCGTGAACTTCATGCATGAAGCCAGGATCGGGCCGGACGCCTTCTTCTTCACACACCGTGGCGGACGGCAGGCGCAGGGCGAACTTGCCGAAGCGCTAAACGGATATACGCCGCTGGACAGCGACCACCCTTATTGGTCCGGGCCAGCACCCCAGTCCATGCTGATCGACGAAGTGGAAGCCATCTGGGCAGCTATTGCGGAGCGCGACGACTGGCAGCCTCTGGAAACCAAGGTGGATGCGCTGCGTGATATGGGCCGCGCTTTGGGCGAGCCTCCCTCCCCCGCAGGTCACGTGGTTGACTGGCGCGGTTAACACCTAGTCGCTATGGGCCAAACAACCGCACAACAGGATCATCCCTCCCCTCGTGAGCACCTCTGAAATCATCTCCTACGAGCCCGCCACCGGCGCCGAGCTGTGGCGCGGGACGATCGGCGATGTGAACGAAACGGTTGCGCGTGCACGCCGCGCCTGGCCGCAGTGGGCGGCCCAGCCGCTCGCGACCCGGATCGAGTTGATGCGCCGCTTCGCGAACGAGGTGCGCAAAGAGCAGGAAGCCTTCGCCACGCTCATCGCGCAGGAGACGGGTAAGCCCCTGTGGGAAGCGCGGACCGAAGTCGATTCGGTGATCGCCAAGGTCGAAATCTCCGTTCGCGCCTATGCGGAGCGGACCGGACAGCGAAAGCTGGATAGCGCGCTGCAAGGCACCGCCGCGCTGCGCCACAAGCCGCACGGGGTTATGGCGGTTCTGGGGCCTTACAACTTCCCCGCTCACCTGCCGAACGGCCACATGGTTCCGGCCCTGATCGCCGGCAACGCAGTGATCCTGAAGCCAAGCGAGAAAACGCCCGCAACTGGCGAGCTACTGGTGAAGTGCTTCAATGCGGCTGGCGTCCAACCCGACGTGGTGCAACTGCTGATCGGCGGCCCGGCAGAGGGCGAAGCGCTGGTCGCGCATGATGGCATCGACGGGGTTCTGTTCACCGGTTCAGCCAAGGTGGGCATCGCAATCAACACCAAGCTTGCAGCCAAGCCGGGCAAGATGGTCGCGCTGGAGATGGGTGGAAACAACCCCATCGTGTTGTGGCAGACACCCAAGATACCTGACGCGGCAACGCTGATTGTGCAGTCCGCTTTTACGAGCGCAGGGCAACGCTGCACCGCGGCCCGCCGCCTGATCGTGAAGTCCGACCTCTACGATCAGACTATCGACGAGGTGAAGCGGCTGACGGACCGCATCATCGTGGGCGCTCCGTTTGATGAGCCTGCCCCGTTCATGGGCCCGGTCATCGACGAGCGCGCGGCTGACCAACTGACGGAAAGCTTCCTCTACCTGCTGTCGAACGGAGGGAAGCCTATCTGCCATATGCGGCGGCCAGTGGACGGGCGCCCGTTCATTACGCCGGGTCTGATCGATACCACGGCAATCGCGGATCGGCCGGATGTGGAGATGTTCGGCCCGCTGCTGCAGGTGATCAAGGTAGACGATTTCGACCAGGCCATCGCTGAAGCCAACAACACGCGCTTTGGCCTATCCGCGTCGCTGATCGGCGGGACGCCGCAGGAATACAATCGCTTCTGGGCCAATGTCCGGGCGGGTATCGTCAACTGGAACCGGCCCACCAACGGCGCGTCTTCGGCGGCTCCGTTTGGCGGCATCGGCCTGTCGGGCAACCACCGCCCGGCTGCATTCTACGCTGCGGACTATTGCGCCTATCCGGTCGCGAGCAGTGAAATGGAACAACCCCGAGCCGCACCCGGGGTGGGGTTCAAGGACGCCTAGTGCACCGCTAGACAAACGTAAGGGGCGCCTACCGGATACCGGCAGACGCCCCAACGCGACCCCCATGGACTGCGACCCAGAGGTCGCGTTCCCAGCCGATTAGCGGCAGCGCACCCCATCGTCGAGCGACTTGCCGATGAGCGCACCCGCAGCTGCGCCGAGCACCGTTCCGAGCGTCCGATCACCGCGGCTGTCGACCTCGCGGCCCAGCAGGGCACCGGCGGCACCGCCGATGATCAGACCCGTCGTGCCATCCTTCTTGCGGCAATAAGTCCGTCCGTCATTCCCGCGCCACACGCGGGTGTCACGGTAAACCGGATCACCGTAACTGCGGGCGTCGCGGCGATCATAGCCATGACGGTCGTTGTGGCGGTGGCGATCGCGGCGGTTGCGATCCCAGCTGTCGTCATGCGAGGCCGAGCTATAGCCGGGCACGGGGAGATCGACCGCCGACGCCGGGACCGCTGTCAGCATCATGCCGCCAGCTGCAATGGCCATCGCGGAAGTCTTGAACAGGGTCATCATACTAGCCTCCATCATTCTCTGCGCGTTCTTGATGGTTCATGTTTAGGCCTGCATTTCTGAACGCCGCGCAACTAGCGTGTTCAGGAACGCATTAATTTTGCCAAGCTTGTGCGGTTCGCCGCGCCAGCCTAACGGTTCACCGGTGAACGCCACTCAGACGGATCGGAGCGGACTGCTTCTCGCGCTTGGCGCCCACGTATTCTGGGGCTCAATGCCGCTCTACCTGCTGCTGGTGCAGGATGTGCCGCCGCTGGAGTTCGTAGCCTGGCGGGTGATCTTCACCCTCCCCCTTTGCCTTACGCTGATCGCAATAACGAACGGCTGGGCCGAACTTGGCGCCGTGCTGCGCAACGGGAAGGCGGTTTTGACCCTGCTGGGTAGCGCGGCGGTCGTGGCGGTGAACTGGTGGCTATACGTCTGGGCGATCCAGACAGGACACATCTACGCGGCGAGCCTGGGCTATTATATTCTGCCCCTGATGATGATGCTGCTGGGCCTGGTGGTGCTGGGCGAGAAGCTGACACGGCCGCAATGGGCGGCGGTTGGACTGGCAGCGCTGGGTGTGGGCGCGCTGGCGTTCGATGCGCTGACGACCATGTGGGTTAGCCTGAGCATGGCCGTGACGTTCGGTGTCTATGGCCTGCTCCGGAAGACGGTCGCAGCTGGCGCTCTGGCGGGGCTGACGGTGGAATCGATGATTCTCTACCCCGTGGGGTTGGCGCTGGCAGGTTGGTATTGGGTCAGCCCCGCTGGCTCCTCCATTACGCACGGCACGGGTCTGGCGTTGGCCATCGCGATGAGCGGACCCATGACCGCCGTGCCCCTGATGATGTTCGCCGCAGCGGCGCGCCGGATGCCGTACACGGTCATCGGTTTCCTGCAGTTCAGCTCACCGACGATCGTGTTCCTGCTGGGCCTGACCGTGTTCGGCGAGGAACTGCACCCCGCCCAACTGGCCTGCTACGTCCTGATCTGGGCTGCGGCCGCGCTGTTCACCTGGGACCTGATCAGGAACCGGCGAAAACCAGCCGCCAGTTGAGCCGCTCTCCGGCATGGAACGGCACGACGCCGGCGATCTCGGCCGGAACGTCCGTCCCAGTGCGCTCCAGCGTGACAGTGCCTTCGTTCAGCGGCACGCCGTAGAAGCGCGCTCCATTTTCGCTGGCGAACGCCTCAAACCGGTCGAGCGCACCTTCCGCCTCAAACACGTCGAGATAGCTTTCCAACGCATGGGGCGCGTTGAAGATGCCCGCACAGCCACAAGCGGCTTCCTTGGTGTGGCGCGCATGAGGCGCAGTGTCGGTGCCGAGAAAAAACTTCGTCGAACCTGAAGTCGCCGCGCGGCGCAGCGCCAGCCGGTGCTTCTCCCGCTTGGCAACGGGCAGGCAATAGGCGTGCGGCCTGATGCCGCCGACCAGCATGGCGTTGCGGTTGATATGCAGGTGCTGAGGGGTGATCGTGGCCGCCAGGTTCGGACCTGAGGCTTCGACGAAGGCCACCGCCTCTTCCGTGGTGGCGTGTTCCAGCACGACCTTCAGACTGGGCATATCGCGTAGCAGCGGCGTGAGCGTGCGTTCGATAAACACCGCCTCACGGTCAAAAATATCGACCTCGGCATCGGTCACTTCGCCGTGGACACAGAAGACCATGCCAATGTCCTGCATCCGTTCGAGCACGGGGCGAATCTTGGCGATATCGGTGACACCGCTGGCCGAATTGGTGGTGGCGCCCGCCGGATAGAACTTTGCTGCGGTGAACACCCCGTCCGCAAATCCAGCCGCAAGGTCGTCCGCATCCGTATTATCTGTGAGGTAGCAGACCATCTGCGGCGCGAAATCCGTAGCCGCAGGCAGCGCCGCCATGATCTTGTCGCGGTAGGCGATGCCTGCCGCCGTGGTCTTCACCGCCGGGGAGAGATTGGGCATCACCAGCGCCCGCGCGAACTGGCGCGCAGTATGCGGGGCCACTGCGCGCAGCATATCGCCATCGCGCAGATGAACATGCCAGTCGTCGGGACGGCGGATAGTAAGCTGGTCTGTCATCGCCTCTGTCATCACCGGCGCCAATGGCACAGTGGGTTGACTATCGCCAGTGGGGGGCCAACTTGATCTCAATGGCCAACGAACGTCTGTTTTCCCGCGCAGTAGTGCGCGTCCAGCCCCAAGATGATGGTGAGGACGCAGCGCAGTTCCTGCAAGGCCTCGTCACCAATGACGTCACTGGCGCACTGCCCGCCTATGCTGCCCTGCTGACGGCACAGGGCAAAGTGCTGTTCGACTTCATTGTCTGGCCGGACGGCGGTGGGGCTCTACTGCTGGATTGCGAGGCCAGCGTTGCCGATGAACTGGTAAAGCGGCTGTCGCTCTACCGCCTGCGGCGCAAGATCAGCATCGCAGTCGATCCCACGCTGGGCGTCTATTGGCAGGCCGAATTGGGAGACGGCGGCGCCCCTGATCCCCGGCTCCATGCGCTGGGACAACGGTGGGTTGCCGTGATATCAGATCAAGATATCGCCGTGGATCAGGAGTGGCTTCGCCATCGGCTATCGCTCGGCGTGACAGAGGGTCGTGAGGAACTGGGCGACCTGTTGTGGCTGGAAACCAACGCGGCAGAACTGAACGGCGTGTCCTTCAACAAGGGCTGCTACATCGGCCAGGAAAACACCGCCCGGATGAACTGGAGGCAGAAGGTCAATCGCCGCCTGATCGTCGTTCCGCTGGATCGGTCGGATGAGAAACGCCGTAAGGTCGCCTATCCGCAGTTCGGACAAGCGGTCGATCACTTACGGGCCGAAGACATTGACCCCGCGCTTCTCCCCAGGTGGCTGACACTCGATACCAGCGAAGCGCCTGCCAGCTAGCTGACCACGATCCCCGCTTCGACGAACGAAGCGACCAGCATCGCTTCGGCTTTGTCACGCGCCGTTTCGCGCGGCACGCCAAGGGAACCGGAAAGTCGCTCTCCCATCAGGGCATCGCCCAGCGCCAGCAGAACAAGCGTCAGGGTTGCTTCGTGCATAGCCCGTGGCGATCCGGCCTCCTGTTCTTCCGGATGGAGATCGTCCACCAGTCGGTGGATCGTCTCGACGATAGGGTCCAACGCGCTCTCGTTGCCAGACAGCAACATCCAACCGGCAAGCGCGCCCCCGCCCTCGCGGTCAAACGCGTCAAACGTCAGGTCGACCACCTCCCGCGGGCTACCGATTCCCGCGTGAGCGGCACGCGCGGCATCCCCGATCGTCTCACAAACGACCTTAGCCAGATGCTCCGCCAGTGCCCTCTGCAGTTCGGCGGCTGAGCCAAAATGATGGAGCAGATTGGCGTGAGTGCGACCGATTCGCGCCCCGACGGCCTTGAGCGTCACAGCCTGCGGACCCGCTTCGATCAATAGATGCCGCGCAGCCTCCAGCGCGACCAGACGGCTCTCTTCCGGCGGTAGCCGCTTTCTTATTGACATCAGTGTAAGCCCACCTCATCTTCCGTACCATGAACGCCTACACGGAAATCTCGTCGGGCGCGACGGCAACCCCCGCGCTTAAAGTGCGTGACCGAAGATTCGGTCGCGAGAGTGAACAGCGTCGCTGGTGGGCCGGCGGCGACCCCGTCGCTACCGCTTGGCTAAACGCCCTGTCCGCTACCTTCCCCCGTGGCGAAACTCTGTTCATCGACGCTGTGAAGACTTTTCGCGACGATGCCCCACCCCGCTTAGCGCAAGAAATCCGTGCTTTCGTGAAGCAGGAAGTCAATCACACGCGTGAACATCTGGCGTTCAACCGGGCCGCAGAGGCTGCCGGATACGACTTCACCGGGATCGATTCGCGCGTCGAAACTCTGCTGGCAGAAATCTACGAAGCACCGCCTCACGTCTGGTTGGCCGTCACGATCGCGCTGGAACACTTCACCGCGATGTTCGCACACGAATTCCTCAATCACCCCAAGCACTTCGCCGGATCGGACACGGAACAGGCAGAGCTCTGGCGCTGGCACGCGGTTGAAGAAATCGAGCACAAGGGGGTGGCCTTCGACACCTGGCTCCATGCGACTCGTAACTGGAGTCGGTGGAAGCGCTGGAAGGTTAAGAGCCTCCTGATGCTGGTGATCACCCGCCGTTTTGTGGTGCACCGCTTTCGGGACACCATCGAACTGCTTTCGCAAGACGGCATAAGCGGCTGGCGTTCACGGGCACGGCTGACCTGGTATCTTATCGGCACGCCCGGCGTACTGCGTCGTATCTTCCCCGCGTGGTGCGCCTATTTCCTGCCCGGCTTCCACCCCTGGAACCTCGACGACCGCGCACTGATCGGAAAGTACGACAGCGACTACATCGACGCCGTGATGGCAGCGGCCGAGTGATGCACCAACATTCGATCGCGATCGAGCCGACCGATATCGACCACATGGGTCACGTGAACAACGCGGTCTATCTGCGCTGGGTGCAGGACGCGGTGGTGGAATACTGGGAGTCCGTCGCACCTGCAGATGCCATCGCCCGGCATCTTTGGGTCGCGCTGAAGCACGAGATTTCCTATCGCCGCCCCGCTTTTCTCGGCGATGGCGTCATCGCAGAAGTCGTGGCGCAGCGCGCTCAAGGCGCCCGCACGTTCTTCAGCACCCTGTTCCGCAGGGGCGAGGAAGTGATCGCCGAGGTAAATAGCAGTTGGTGCTGCCTCGACGCCAAGACGTTGCGCCCCGCCCGACTCGCCACAGAGGTCATCGACCGCTTCGTCAAACGTCCACCCCAAGAGCCTCTGTCTGAGGCTGGCCAACCGTAAACCAACCGCTATTACCACGGCGACGGTATAGCGGGGGCACCAGCGTGGACATTCTTGACGACATCTTCACGGAGCCGGAAGATGTCGATCCCGAAACTCTCAACAATCTCGGACCGCTACGCCACCTTGCTGGCGTATGGGAGGGGATGCACGGGATGGACGTGGCGCCGAAGGCCGAGGGCCCGGATACGCGCGAATATTTCGAGCGCATCGTGATGGAGCCGATCGATCCTCAGGCGAATGGACCGCAGCTTTTGTACGGCCTGCGCTATCATCAGCACGTGAACACGCGGGAAGAGGACATCACTTTTCACGATCAGGTGGGCTTCTGGCTGTGGGAGCCGGCGACCGGCCTCGTGATCCAGACGCTCGCCATTCCGCGCGGGCAAATCGCGATGGCGTCCGGATACGCGACACCCGATGCGCGCGCGTTGGTGCTGAAGGCAGAGCGCGGACATACCGACTATGGTATCTGCTCCACCACTTTCCTCGAACAGGCGTTCCGCACCGATTCGTACACGATCGAAGTCACGCTGCACGACGACGATTCGTGGAGCTATGTGCAGGACACCATGCTCATGGTCCGTGGCACGAGTGAACTCTTCCGCCACCGCGACCACAGCGTCCTGAAGCGCGTAAGCGGGCCTCAGCGGAACCCGCTGGCGCTGGTGGCTGAGGCAGCTTCCAAGTGAGCATATTCTCAGCAGTTGCTCCGCTGCTGCTGGCAACTGCTTCAACCCCATCCGCAGAATGCACGGACATTCCGGGATGGGAGCAGGTTATTGCTGATCCAGAGATTCGCTGGGTTGTTATTGGCGAAATCCACGGGACAAACGAGATCCCTGCGATCTTCGCGGATGCCGTGTGTCAGGCCGCGAATTCGCGACCCGTGGTCATCGCTCTGGAACTCCCATCAACCGACCAGCACGCCATCGATGCGTTCATAAACTCTGACGGCGGAGGCGCTGCGAAGACAGATTTTCTTACCGCCCAAATGTGGAACTCGCCAACCAAGGATGGACGATCGAGCGAGGCCATGTTCCGCCTATTCGAAGTTCTCCGTGAGATGAAGTCGAAGGGTCGGGTGCGATCGGTTGTCGCTTTCGTGCCATCGCTGTTTGCGGGGGTGACGACGAGGGAAGAGGCCGAGGAGATCGCCGCCCGGTTTAACCAGGCAGATTACGAGAAGGACATGGCGAAGCTCGTTGAAGCGGCTGCCCAACCCGGCGCGATAGTCCTCACCCTCACGGGCGGCGTTCACGCTTCGCGCGCCAGGCTGGCGGGTCTCGACTTTGTCGGGATGGCCGGACACCTCCCTCATGAGGCAACGCTTACATTCAACACTCAGTCGAACGGTGGCCAAAGCTGGACATGTGAAGGCCAGCCAATGGTTTGCGGCCCTCACGTCAATATGAACGTGGGCGGGAATCAGCCGCGCGGATTGCAGTTTGGCGTCGGTAATCCTGCTTTTTCCGGCGACCTGCATATCGGGACGACAATTACGGCTTCGCCTCCCCAGCAGAACCCCGCTGTACCAAACACCGAAGGGAAGGCGGCAGCGAGCAACCTTCCCTCCGATTAGCATTAGGCGGCTTTCGGCATCGGCGCGTCTTGCGGGCCGTCAGCCTGTCCCAGTTCCAGCGCGTATTCGGGCGCTTCGATCCTCGAACCGCGGCCAGCGCTGTGGATTGGACCGATCCGTCCCGTCGGGACAAAGCCTGCCTTGCGGAGAACACGCCCCGAAGCGGGGTTGTCCGCAGCGTGGCGACTAACCAGCCTGCGGTGCCCGGCCAGATGCGCCAGGCTCACCAGGCCGCGCAAGGCCTCACTGGCATAACCACGGCCCCATGAGTCGGGCTCGATCCAGTATCCGGCTTCAACCTGCCCCTCGTTCAGATGCAGGCCGCAACCGCCCACGATCCGCCCGCCTTCATCAGGCAGGGTCACGAGGAAGTTCGGCAGCGAAGGATCGCGCGGCGTGGATATCCAGTCGCGGGCGTCCTCTATGCCATAGGGCCACGGCACGCGCGCGAGCATACGCGCAACGGCCTGATGACCAATGGCGCGGGCCAGTTCCGCCGAATCTTCAATCCACGCAGGCCTCAAAAACAGCCGTTCAGTGCGCAGGAACATATCGTCCTCCTCTCGCCCGTCAGCCGGCCCATTGGCCCGCGGATGTGACGATGATTTTGCGAGGGAGACGAAAAAAGGGAGAACGGGCTGGCCCGGTCTCCCTTCAAGGCCGGACGTCTGGCGTCCGGCGGGCCATCCCATTGGATGACCCTATCATCGAGTCATCCGATTATTCGGCGGCTTCTGCCATGGCGTCGACCGACACGTACTTGCGGCCTTGCTTGCCATCGTGGAATCGCACCTTGCCTGCTGCGAGAGCAAACAGGGTGTGGTCCTTGCCGAGGCCGACATTGACGCCCGGATATACGCGGGTGCCGCGCTGGCGAATGATGATGTTGCCGCCGATCACTTCCTGACCGCCGAACTTCTTCACGCCGAGGCGACGGCCAGCCGAATCGCGACCGTTGCGCGAGCTACCGCCTGCTTTCTTATGTGCCATCTCGAACTACTCCTCGGACTTTACGTTCAATCCGCCTTCTTGGCGGCCGGCTTCTTCGCCGGAGCCTTGTCGGCCGGCTTCGAATCGGCACCGTCCTTAACGGGCGCCGCCTTCTTGGCCTTGGTTTCCTTCACGACGTCGACGCCCTTGGCCGGTTCCTGACGCTCGGCTTCATGAGCCTCAGCCTTCGGAGCGGCTTCCTTCTTCGGCGCGGCCTTCTTTTCAGCCTTCGAATCGCCAACCGCGACAATGCGCAGCAGGGTCATCTGCTGGCGGTGGCCAGCCTTGCGGCGATAGTTGTGCCGACGACGCTTCTTGAAGACGATGACCTTTTCGGTCTTCGCCTGAGCGATGATCTCAGCCGAAACGGTGACCTTGCCAGCTTCCGCCAGCGTGTCGCCGTCGCCAGCGAGCAGGACATCGCCCAGAACGATCGTGTCACCGGCGTCACCCGCCAGCTTCTCAACCGCGATCTTGTCTCCAGCGGCGACGCGATACTGCTTGCCGCCCGTGCGCACGACTGCGAACATGGTCTTCGATTCCGTTTCTTTTTGCTGCCTCTCGGTGAGCGTACCCACACGAACGGCAAAGAGGCGCCCGGTAGGGCACCGTAAGAGCGCCGCCGTTAGTAGAAGGACCGCTGGCTGTCAACGCTCAGGCGGCTGAATTCATCCCATTTGCGCGGCTGGAAACCGCTGCCGGGTGCAGCTAAGGGGTAACGCAATGCGTTTCAACCGCGCCTTGTTGCTTTTGCCGCTTATCGCCGCCTGCGCCACGCCTGCCGATCAGTACCCCAGCCTGGCGCTGCGCGATGCTGAAAGGGTGACGGGGGTGCTGCAGCCGGCTGAGCCGGGACCCTACACTCCCCCTCCAACCCCTGCCTCCACGCTGGACCGGGTCGCCCAGCTTTCGGCGCAGGCCACCAGCGCGAACGAGGCGTTTCTCGCTGAAGCACCGCGGGCACGCTCTGCAATCGCTCCGGCGAGTGGCGCTGAGCCGGGCGGCGATGCCTGGGCGCGCGCGCAGGTGGCGCTGGCTACGCTTCAGGCGGCGCGTAGCCCAGCAACTGTCGCTCTCGCGGATCTCGACCGGCTTTACGTCGATGCGGCGACAGAGGGTGTAGCGACGGACCGGATTTCCGCCGCGCGCGATGCAGTTGCAGCTCAGGTTGCACGGCAGGATGCGACGATCGCCACACTCTCGGAAGGGCTTCGTTGATGGGGCTCGCTTGCGAAGGCTGCCCAGTGCGCGACCGTGCGGCATGCTCGGTTCTTGATCACGACGAGCGCGCGTCCTTGGCCCGGGCAGGCCGGATGCGGCGCCTCAAGCGTGGGGAGCTGCTGTTCGCGGCGGGCGATGAAGACGCGGCCTGCGCCACGCTGATCAGCGGCGCGCTGAAGGTCGCGTCCATCGACGAGGAGGGCACCGAACGCATCTTGGCGCTGGTCCACCCGGCGGGCTTTATCGGAGAGCTGTTCGCACCCTTCGCCCATCATGACGTGGTGGCGCTTTCCGACAGCGAACTGTGCGTCTTCCCGCGCAGCGAAATGGGCAAGGCGGTCGAACTGCACCCCAAGCTGGCCCAGGCGCTGCTGCGACGATCTCAGGAAGACTTGCATCAGAGCCGAGACCTGCTGGCGCTGAGCGGGCGGCGAAGTGCGTCGGAGAAAGTCGGCGCGATGCTGATGGGGCTGGCCGAAGCCGCGAGCGATTCGCCCTGCCACCCCGCCCGTCGTTTCGAACTTCCCATGACGCGCGGCGAGATTGCCGGAATGCTCGGCCTGACAATCGAGACTGTCAGCAGGGCCATTACCCGATTCGAACGCGACGGTGTGATCCGACGAATGGGTGCGCGCGGGATCGAACTGGTCGACCCCGCGCGGCTGGGATTGTCCACTGAAGGTCGGGTCGCCTGAGCCCCCGGAGGCTCGGCCCCTCAGCGGACCACCGCAGCGATCACTACCACTGCAAAGCCCCACGTGACGATCAGGGCTGGCAGGATGAGAACCTGAACACTGGCTTCCTTCGCCGTCAGCGGGCCGGTGGATGTACGCACGCCATTTACCAGGAATTTGCCCCAGCTAAGCGCGGCTGGCGCGGTCTCCGGCTTCATGCGCACCCACATCGCCGAAACGCCGAAGAGCATCACGATGAAGGTCACGAAGATCGCCATCGGCAGGATCAGTCCGGGATTGCCGAACGCGAGCGCCGTCAGCCCAATGAAGGTTAGATAACCCAACGCGGTCAGCGCATAGAGCGCGGTCGGGAGTTCAAAGCTGCGGTCGACCGGTTGCGACACCGGCTGCGCTACCGTGGGGGCTTCATGAACGATCGCCTTTTCGGCGATCTGCGGACGGGTAAGACGTTCGGCCATCGATCAACTCCTGCCTGTGAGGACAGGAATGGGCGAATTGTCCGCTGAGTGCTTTGACGGCGATCAAACGCCGAATTCGATCAGTCGCGGATGGTCATTTCCACCGAGCAAGATCGCTGTGATCCTGCCCTCGCGGCTCTATCCAGTTCCACCGGCCTCCGCGCTTTTCGCGCTTCCAGAACCACGAATCGCTTTTCAGGTGGTCCATCGTGAAATCCACCGCTTCGATGGCGGCGCGGCGATGGCGGGCGGCCGCTGCGACAAGGACAATGGAATCGCCCGGCAGCATGGTGCCGACGCGGTGGCGAATCAGTAATCCTTCCAGCGACCAGCGACTGAGCGCATCTTCAGCCAAGGCTTCCATGCCCGGCAGGGTCAGCGGTTCGTAATGCGAAAGCTCCAGCGCTTCGACGCCGTCATCGGGCCGGACCTTGCCGACGAAGCTGGCGACACCGCCGGCCAGCGGATGCGCGGCTGAGAACTGCGCCAGCGTCGTTTCGACCGCCAGCGCGTTTTCCAGCAGGCCAACGTCCTTCACGTCACCCGCCACTGACGGGGGGCAACAGAGCTACCTCGTCGCCATCACGCGCTTGAAGCGATGTCTTGTTAGCCAGCACCGCGCCATTGAGCGCGATCTTTACCTTCTCGCCCGCCAGCACATCGCCAAGCGCACCATCGGAAGATGCAACCAGCCCCGCCCAATCAAGCGGCGCGGCCAAGTCTCTCTCCGGCGCGCCTGCCAGGTCGGCCAGCTTGCCGAGGAACACCAGTTTCACAGCCACGGGTCAGCCCCCGGTCAGCGACATATGGCGCGGCTGCGCGGGTGCGCTCCCACGTTCGATACGGAAGTGGTGGCGTTCCGGCTTGATCCGCATCGCCTCATCCAGAGCGGCAGCGAGGTTTTCGTCCGGCGCGTCGGACCGCAGCGCAGCGCGAAGGTCCACTTTCTCAGCCCCGCCGAGGCAGGCGTAAAGCTCGCCCGTAGCCGTTACCCGGATACGGTTACAGGTTGAGCAGAAATTGTTGGTGAGCGGCGTAATGAACCCGATCCGCCCGCCGGTTTCCGCGATGTCCGCATAACGCGCCGGGCCGCCAGAACGATGCTCGCTCTCGGTCAGGGTCCAGCGGGTTTCCAAAGCATCGCGGATGGCCGTCAGCGGCAAGTAATGATCCACCCGCTCGCCATCGACCTCACCCAGCGGCATGACTTCGATCAGTGTTACATCGTGGCCGTTCGCGTGCGCCCATTCGACCAGGAACGGGATCTCGTCCTCGTTCAGTCCCTTGAGCGCGACGGTATTGAGCTTCACCCGCAGCCCCGCGTCGCGCGCAGCGGCGATCCCCCGCAGGACATCGCCCAGCCTGTCGCGGCGGCTGAGCTTTTCGAACAGAACAGAATCCATCGTGTCGAGGGAAACGTTGACCCGCTTCACCCCGGCCGCAGCCAGATCGCCCGCGAACTCGGCCAGCTGAGTGCCATTGGTGGTGAGGGTCAGCTCTTCCAGCCCATCCCCCAACTTGCGGCCCAGCGCACGGACCAGTTCAATCAAGTCACGCCGCACCAACGGCTCGCCGCCAGTCAGCCTGATCTTAGTGATACCGCGATCGATGAAGGCCAGCGCCAGCTTGTGCAGCTCTTCAAGGCTGAGCACTTCCTTGCGCGGCAGGAACTGCATCCGTTCCGGCATGCAATAGACGCAGCGCAAATCACACCGGTCGGTAACCGACAGACGCAGGTAGCTGATACGCCGATTGAACGCGTCAACGAGAGGAGCGGAACAGCTCATATCCCAGTGTATCTAGCCATTCCCGCCCGAATTGCCATCCACGGCGAGGATTTGCCCAGTAATGCCCGGTGCTTGGGCAAGAAAATGCATGGCTTGGGCAATGGCTACGGGATCGCTGCCTGCCACGGCGTTGGCCCGGACCGGCGCCAATTCGCGCGCCAGTTCCTGAATAGCGGCCAGACGCCAGCCACGATGTTCGTGACCGGCAGGGGGAAAACAGACCACGATCTGCTCTGCCCGATCCGGATTACCGCGCACTTTGGGCAAATAGTCGGCGTGAAAAATCCCGGCCGCATCCAGCGGGTTGTCAGGCAGCGCTTCCACCCGCAACACGCTGACGCCCATCATCGCCGCTCGCGGTGCAGCGTAATGCCGATCTTCTCGTCCGCCTCGCTCAGCGCCAGCTTGATGATCTTAACCGTGACGGCCTCAACCCGCGTGTCCTGCAGGAACAGCGTCTCCGCGACGTGATCCGCCACAGCTTCGATCAGCTTGAAATGGGTATCGCCGAGCGCTTCCGAACACGCGAACTTCAGGTCCATGTAGTTCTTGCTGGCGTCGAGCGAGGTTTCCGCATCGTAATGCGGAATTGGCTTCAACCGCACCTGCACGGTGAAGCGCAACGGCTGTGGTTGGCCAGTCTCCTCCGAGTAGATTCCGGTGTGAATCATATGCTCGAAATCGGCGAGCTCGAGGATAAGCGAATCGGTCATCGCGCGCCCTTACTCTGAATTCGACCAGCGAGCGAAGATCGCGGTTGGCAGCAGACGACCGCCCTCCCCCTCCTCACGCACAGAAAGGTCACCGTGTTCGATCTTGCCAGGCAGGTCGGCAAAATGCTCGGCCAGCAGCCCTGCCAGCGCCAGACTGCTCATCCGCACAGCGTAAACCGTCAGGAAGAGGAACCGGCTGTCAGCATCCAACAGGCGGCGGCAATCTGCGATCAGAGGCGGCAGCCCATCCTCGAGACGCCACACCTCCCCATCGGGGCCACGGCCGAATTTCGGGGGATCGAGGATGATCCCGTCGTAACGCTTGCCTCGGCGCACCTCGCGCGCGGTGAACTTGCCGGCATCGTCCACCAGCCAGCGCACCGGGCGATCGGCCATGCCTGAAAGCGCTGCGTTCTCGCGCGCCTGCGCAACCGACTTCTTGCTGGCATCGACGTGCGTGACAGGTCCGCAAGCGCTGAGGGCCAGAGTTCCGACGCCGGTATAGCCGAACAGGTTGAGCGTCTGCGCCTGGTCGAGCCCGGTCAGTTGCCCGCGCATCCAGCTCCACACCGGGGCCATGTCGGGGAAGAAACCGAGATGGCGGAACGGCGTGCATTGTGCGGTGAACTGCACATCGTCCCACGCCAGCGGCCAACCATCGCCGGGCACCGGGCTGGCAAACTGCCAGCGTCCGCCGCCATCTTCGTCCGATCCGGGAACGAACTCGCCGTCAGCTTCCCAGTCGCCAAGGCGCGGCGACCACAGCGCCTGCCCTTCCGGTCGGATAAACCGATAGGGGCCGTAGCGCTCAAGCTTGCGGCCATGACCGCTGTCCACCAGCCCGTAGTCGCCCCAGTGGGCGCCTTCCATGACCAGCGGCTGTTCAGCCAATTGAGCCATCAGGCTGACGGTGTCGCGTGCTCCGCGACGTAAGCGGCAACGGCGTCGTATTCGCCGGGAAGTTCAGCGTAGCGTTCCTCACGGTCGAACAGGTCGCCGACGCGGTTGGGGAGGCTGGGACGGTTACCCGTCGCGCGTTCCACGGCATCGCGGAACTTCGCCGGATGCGCGGTGGCGAGCGTGACGATGGGCACATCGCGCGGAAGATCGTAAGCACGGGCGGCGTGCAGACCGATCGCCGTGTGCGGATCGATCAACTCTCCGCAATTCTGCCAGGCCCAGGCAATTGCCTTGGACATGTCGTTGGCGTCTGCGCGGCTGCTGGAGATCAACTTGGCCGCGGCCTCGCTTTGAGCATTGGTCAGCCGCATCGCCCTGGTCGCTTCAAACCCGCGCATCTGTTCGGCCAGTGCCGCGCCGTCGCGGCCACCGGCGTCAAACAGCAGACGTTCGAAGTTGGAACTCACCTGGATATCCATTGACGGCGCGGCGGTGGGCGTCACTTCGCCAGCAGAGTAATCGCCCGAAGACAGCGCGCGGTGGAGAATGTCGTTCACGTTGGTGGCGACGATCAGCCGCTCGATCGGAAGCCCCATTTGCGCGGCGACATAGCCTGCGAATACGTCGCCGAAGTTGCCGGTCGGCACGCTGAATGCCACTTTGCGCTGCGGCGCTCCCAGCTGAAGCGCGGCGGCGAAGTAATAGACGACCTGCGCCATCAAGCGGGCCCAGTTGATCGAATTGACCGCACCGATGCGGAAGCGCCCGGTCATCGCCGGATCGTTGAACATCCGCTTCACCATCGCCTGCGCGTCGTCGAAGCTGCCTTCGATGGCGATGTTGTGGACGTTAGGCGCCCATACGGTCGTCATCTGACGCCGCTGAACGTCGCTCACGCGTCCCTTGGGGTGGAGCATGAAGATGTCCGCGTTCTCACGCCCCGCCACTGCATCGATAGCGGCAGACCCGGTGTCGCCACTGGTCGCACCGACGATGGTCAGCCGCTCATTGCGGCGCGACAGAAACTCTTCGAACAGTCGGCCCAGGAGTTGTAGCGCCACGTCCTTGAAGGCCAGCGTCGGGCCGTGGAACAGTTCCAGCAGCCATTGCTTCTCATCAAGCTGGCGTAGCGGGGTAACCGCAGCGTGGGCAAACCGGCCATAAGCCTCCCCGCACAGTTCACGCAGCCTTTCTTCGGTCAGCGACCCTTCGACAAACGGTAACATGACGCGCGTGGCGAGTTCCGCGTATGAGAGCCCAGCGAATGCGGCGATCTCCGCTTCGCTGAAGCGCGGCCACTCACGCGGCACGTATAGCCCACCATCCGACGCGAGGCCCGCAAGCGTCACGCCTTCGAAATCGAGCGCCGGTGCGCTGCCGCGAGTTGAGATGTATTCCATTGTGCCAGCGCCGTTAGCGGCGGGCGATCAATGTGGCAACAAACGGGCTATCAGCCCGCACTTGTGTTTCCCGCGCCCGGACGACCAAGCCAGCGCCTCCGCAGCGCCAGAACGTAAATCACCAACGCAGTAAGCGCGAAAAAGAACCACTGTCCGGCATAGGCCAGGTGGTTGTTGGGGACATCGGCGGGATCGGGTGGAGCAAGTGGTTGCAGTCCGTCCGGCGGCATTGATGCGTGAAGCGTACCGCCGAATTCGCCGCCCGGAGCAATTATGCCCGAAACGGGACCGCCAGCCCAATTCACCGTGGCGGTAGGCTGCGACCATCCGAGAGCAATCTCGGCCTCTCCTCCGCCGTCTATTTCACAATGGACGACCTGAGCGACCCCGCTTCCACCCGCTACACTGCGCGCAGCGGTTACCCGCTGGTTCAGCACGCGAACGCAGGAAAGCTCGCTCCAACGAAAAAGCGACCGCTCCATCGCGGAGCGGTCACGCGGCCACGGAACTGAAGAGCTCGTGGCTTGCGCCTGCCGATAGCTGGCAAGCAACTCTTCTTTCCAGGTGGCACGCTGCAACTGCCACACACCAAGGGCGATCATCAGCGCCACCGCCGCCGCGACTATCAGCGTCGGCAGCAGTGGCACACGACGAATCACCGTATCGACCTTAGTGGATCGGCGCACCCCAGCCGCCCCAGACGTAGACGACTACGAACAGGAACAGCCACACCACGTCGACGAAGTGCCAGTACCAAGCAGCCGCTTCGAAACCGAAGTGGTGACGCGGGGTGAAGTGCCCAAGGTAGAGGCGACGCAAGCAGACGATCAGGAAGATCGTGCCGACGACAACGTGGAAGCCGTGGAACCCGGTCGCCATGTAGAACGCCGAGCTGTAGGTGTTACCACCGAAGCCGAACGGCGCGTGGGCGTATTCATACACCTGAATGGTGGTGAACAGCAGGCCCAGCAGAATGGTCAGCCACAGGCCCTTCTTCGCCGCGTCACGATCGCCGTGGATCATGGCGTGGTGCGACCAGGTCAGCGTCGTACCAGAACACAGCAAAATCAGCGTGTTGAGGAGCGGAAGCGAGAACGGATCCATCACCGCTTCGATCGCCTTCGGCGGGAACTTGCCACCGATGACGTCGGCATATTCCGGCAAGGCGTTCGGGAAGAGCGAGAAGTCGAACCAGGCCCAGAACCATCCCACGAAGAACATCACTTCCGAAGCGATGAACAGGATCATCCCGTAGCGCAGGTGAAGCTGCACGACCGGCGTGTGATCGCCAGCCTGAGCTTCCGCCACAACCTTGGCGAACCAGCAATAGAAGGTTGCCAGCATCCCGGCGATGCCCAGCCCGAACACCAGCCACTTGCCAGGCATGTCGTGCATATAGAGCACGCCACCCGTGGTCAGCAGCAACGCCGAAACAGAGGCGATGAGCGGCCAGATGTCGGGCGGCAGGACGTGATATTCGTGGTTCTTGGCGCCGGCCATGTGAACTTTCCTGATACTGCTTTGAGGTCGCCCTTAATGCGGCCCCACGTGTTGGTCCAGACCGCTATTTGGTCCTGTGGAAGGTATAACTGAGCGTAATCTGCTCGACCCCGTCCATATTGGGGTCCTCCATCGCCTTGGGGTCGATGTAGAACAGCACCGGCATGGTCACTTCCTGCCCGGGCTGCAGAGTCTGCTCGGTAAAACAGAAGCACTGAACTTTGTTGAAATAGCGTCCGGCCTGCTCAGGCTCCACGTTGAAGCTGGCAGTGCCGGTAATCGGCACGGAGCTGTCGTTCCGCGCCTCGAAGATCGCCATGTCACGTTCGCCCACTTGCACGGTATCGGTCACCTGCCGAGGGCGGAAAGCCCAAGGCATGTCGTTGCCCGTGTTCGCGTCGAAACGGATGGAAAAAGTCCGCGCGCCCGCGCTCTTGGCCCGCTGTTCGGCGGTGATCGCCTCAGCCAAGGTGGATCGCTGGGTGGTCCCGCCGAAGCCGGTGACCTGGCAGAAAATGCGATAAAGCGGAACGGCCGCATAGCCGAGCGCCAACATGCCCAACGCCGCGCCAAGCGCGATCAGGGCGACTCGCTTGTTCTTACGATCGACAGAAAGCGTGCTGCTCATCAGTCGACCATCTTCACAATGGTGATCGCGTAGAACAGCACCACGAAGCCCACGAGCACGAGGCCCAGCGCAATGTTGCGCCCGCGTCGTGCCTTCTTGAGTTGCTGTAGTTCTTCAGGCGTCACGCGACTGCTCCCTGTCCCACGACATAATGATCCACCACCAGCGCGGTGAACACCGCAAACAGATAGAGAACCGAATAGCCGAACAGGCGCTTTTCAGGCGCCATCTTGTCGCCTTCCTCGGCGTGACGGAAGGCAACCGGCAGCGACAGAGCCAGGAACACACTCGACAGCACGAGAGCTGCCACCCCGTAGAGAGCGCCCGCACCCCCGATCCACCAGGGAGCAAGGCTGACGGGAACCAACAGCACCGAGTAAGCAAGAATCTGACGCCGGGTCGATGCGTTACCGGCCACTACCGGCATCATCGGAATGCCGGCCTTGGCGTAATCCGACTTCACGAACAACGCGAGCGCCCAGAAGTGCGGCGGCGTCCACATAAAGACGAGCGCAAAAAGCAGCACGGGCATCAGTGTGATGTGGCCGGTTACGGCTACCCAACCGATCAAAGGTGGGAATGCCCCAGCCCCACCGCCGATGACGATGTTCTGCGGCGTCCGTGGCTTGAGCCACATCGTGTAGATCACGACGTAGTAGAAAATCGACGCCGCAAGAATGCCCGCGGCAAGCCAGCCTACCGCTATGCCCATCAGGCCGACCGAAGCTGTCGAAATCGCGATGGCGAAATCGCGTGCGTCGGTGCGGCGCATGCGCCCTTGAGGAAGAGGTCGACCAGCGGTGCGCTTCATCTGCGCATCGATGTCGGCTTCCCACCACTGGTTCAGCGCCCCCGCCCCGCCTGCAGCCATTGCGATGCAGAGCACAGCCGTGAAGCCGATCACCGGGTGGATATGACCGGGAGCAGCCAACAACCCCGCAAGGCCGGTAAAGACCACAAGGCTCATCACGCGGGGCTTGGTCAGCGCGAAATAGTCGCGCCATTCAGCCGGGAGCACGGGGTTAGAAGCGGTTGTTACGGTCATCTCACATACTACTCCCCTCCCGCGCCGGCGGGAGGGGAGTATCCGATCAATGCGCCGCCTTCGGCTCCGTGCCGATAGCGTCGTGATGCGAGTGGTGGTCCTCGATCACAGGCAGCGTCTCAAACTGGTGGTACGGCGGCGGGCTGGACAGCGACCATTCAAGCGTGGTCGCGCCTTCGCCCCAGTAGTTCGCCGGAGCCTTCTTACCAGCGGTGAAGGCATAGATCATGTTGGCGAAGAAGATGAGCATCGAGCCCGCCATGATCATGTAGCCGATCGAGGACACATAGTTCCAGTATTCGAACGCCACCGGATAGTCCGGAATACGACGCGGCATACCGTCCATGCCCAGGAAGTGCTGCGGGAAGAAGATCAGGTTCACACCGATGAAGAACACCCAGAAGTGCAGGTGCGACAGCATCTCGCTGTGCATGCGCCCGCTCATCTTCGGGAACCAGTAGTAGAAGCCAGCGAACAGCGAGAACACCGCACCCAGCGACAGCACGTAGTGGAAGTGCGCCACCACATAGTAAGTGTCATGGAGGTTATCGTCGATGCCGCCGTTGGCCAGCACGACGCCAGTCACGCCGCCGACAGTGAATAGGAAGATGAACCCGAGCGCCCAGACCAGCGGGCTCTTGAACTCCAGGCTGCCGCCCCACATCGTTGCGATCCAGCTGAAAATCTTGATGCCGGTCGGAACTGCGATGACCATGGTCGCCGCGGTGAAGTACATCTTCGTGTTAACGTCGAGACCCACTGTATACATGTGGTGCGCCCACACGATGAAGCCGACGGCACCGATCGCAACCATGGCATACGCCATACCGAGGTAGCCGAATACCGGCTTACGGCTGAAAGTCGCAACGATCTGACTGATCATGCCGAAGCCCGGCAGAATCATGATGTAAACTTCCGGGTGACCGAAGAACCAGAACAGGTGCTGGTACAGGATCGGATCGCCGCCGCCCGACGGATCGAAGAAGGTGGTGCCGAAGTTACGGTCAGTAATCAGCATCGTGATACCAGCGGCAAGCACCGGAAGAGCCAACAACAGCAGGAATGCAGTCACCAGGACCGACCATGCAAACAGCGGCATTTTGTGCAGCGTCATGCCCGGAGCGCGCATGTTGAAGATGGTGGTGATGAAGTTGATCGAGCTCATGATCGACGCCGCGCCACTAAGGTGCAGCGCGAAGATCGCGAAATCGACAGACGGACCAACAGATCCCGTGGTCGAAAGCGGCGCGTAGACCGTCCAGCCCACACCCGCACCGTTGGCGATGCCGCCAGAAACGACGGTCGAGAACAGCAACGAAATGAAGCCGGCGACCGTGAGCCAGAAGGCCACGTTGTTCATACGCGGGAAGGCCATGTCCGGTGCGCCGATCATCAGCGGCACGAACCAGTTACCGAAGCCACCCATCGTGGCGGGCATGACCACGAAGAACACCATGATCAGACCGTGAGCCGTGATCAAAACGTTCCAGGTATGCGCCTGAGTATCGAAGTCCACCGCCCCGTTGTTCATCCACGAGGCGACCTGACCCAGAATTTGCAGGCCCGGCTCAGCCAGTTCCCAACGCATCAGGCCCGAGATCCCGCCGCCAATGATGCCGGCAAAGATCGCGAAGATGATGTAGAGCGTGCCGATGTCCTTGTGGTTCGTGGACATGAACCAGCGGGCAAAGAAGCCCGGCAGGTGGTTGGCATCGTGATGATGCTCTTCCGAATGGGCCTGGAAGGTGTCGGCGGTGGTGGCCATCTTGCTCGTTACCTTAAAGTCAGATCGTTCTGGGTATTCAGGCTTCTGCGCCCGGCGCGGCAGGCGTCTCGCCCGCTTCGGTCGCGGCGGGAGCCGGGGCTTCCGGCGCAGCAGCCTCTTCATTGCCGAGCGTGCCACCCTTCGAGCGGACGTAGGCTTCGAACTGCGGACGCGGAAGCGCCTCGACGGCGATCGGCATATACCCGTGACGGGCACCGCACAGTTCCGAACATTGGCCGTAATAGATGCCCGGCTCCTTAACGAAGAGCAGGCGCTCGTTCAGGCGGCCAGGAACAGCGTCAATCTTGAACCAGAGGCTCGGCACGGAGAAGGAGTGGATCACGTCCGCGCCCGTAACCTGAAGGCGGATCGGCTCCCCGGCAGGAACAACCAGACGATTGTCGACAGCGAGGTGCGACGGCTCACCGCGAGCCAGGGCCTCTGCCTCGGGCAGCATGTTCGAGATAACCTCGAACCCGCCGTTATCCGGATAGGCGTAACCCCAATACCATTGGTAGCCCGTGACCTTCACGGTCAGTGCGTCTTTCGGCGGGCTCTTATACTGGTTGGCCAGCAGCGTGATCGAAGGGATCGCGATGATCACGAGAATCAGGACCGGGATGGCAGTCCAGAGAACTTCCACCAGAGTGTTGTGGCTGGTCTTCGAAGGAACCGGGTTACGGCCACGACGGAAGCGAACCATCACGAACAGCAGCAGACCAAGCACCAGCAGACTGACGCCGACCATCATCGGCATCAGGAAAGCGTCGTGCATGAACAGCGCTTCTTCGCCGATTTCGGAATACTGCTTCTGGAAGCCGTATGCGCCCGGAGTAGGCTGCCCCTTGATCCACTCAGGGCTGAGCGGAGTGTAGCCACTCGCGTCAACAGCCGCACCAACGTCAGCGGCGGGAGCGTCCGCCACTGCGGCCGGGGCGGCATTCACGTCAGCTGCGCTTATTGCAGGAGCCTCTACCGCAGCCTGCGCCATGCCGGTCTGCGGAACCGAAATCAGGGCCAGCGTAGCAGCAAGGAAGGGAAGGACGTGCAACTTGCGGGCGATCTCGCCGAACTTCATCTCTGAGCCCATTTCCGTCTTGTCTGATGCGCGCGAACGCGTCGGAGCCCCGTAGATGAGGCCGGTTTGGCCGGGCCTATACGCCCGCTTGCCCCATGCCTCAAGCGCTTCTAGGGAGATTTTTCGACAGCTTGACCAAAGGAGCTGCGGCAACACCGCGATCCCCGGCAGCTTTGTGCGACTTTAGCATCGAAAGGCCAGTTTCTCCGCATGACCGAAGACGAGGTTCTCGCCGAGTTCCGCGCCAGCCAGGCTCTGCTTGAAGGGCATTTTCTGCTCTCGTCGGGCCGGCACAGCGCATTCTATCTGCAATGCGCCCGCGTTTTGATGAACCCGGAGCGTGCAGGACGGCTTGCCCGCGCCCTGGCTCAGAAGCTGCCCCGCGATCTGCGCGGTAAGATTCAAAAGGTCGTTTCCCCAGCAATGGGCGGCGTCATCATCGGGCACGAGATGGGCCGCGCGCTGGACGTGGACGCGGTTTTTGTTGAGCGTCCCACTGGCACATTCGAATTCCGCCGCGGCTTTTCGGTCGATGAAGGCGAGCGAGTGTTGCTGATCGAGGACGTAGTGACGACGGGCCTTTCCAGCCGCGAAGCCATCGCCACCGTTAACGCGGCCGGGGGCGAGGTGATTGCTGCCGCAGCATTGATCGACCGCACGGCCGGCTCGATCGACCTCGGCGTGCCTTTCCACGCGCTCGCGACGATCAACTTCCCGACTTACGCCGAAGACGAGATTCCGCCCGAACTGGCCGCGTTGCCCGCGATCAAGCCGGGGAGCCGCTCCTAGTGCCAGCTGACCTGCAGCGTCCAAGGCTGCGGCTGGGCGTCAACATTGATCACGTCGCCACCATCCGCAATGCGCGGGGTGGCGAACATCCCGACCCGGTGCGAGCCGCGGAGATCGTGGCGCGCGTTGGCGGAGACGGAATCACCGCTCACCTGCGTGAAGATCGCCGCCACATTCGTGACGAGGATTTGAAGCGAATCCAGGCCGCGACGGATCTGCCTCTCAATCTGGAAATGGCTGCGACCGACGAGATGGTCGAGATCGCCCTGCGCCATCGCCCTCACGCCGCGTGCATCGTGCCCGAGCGTCGCGAGGAGCGCACGACTGAAGGTGGCCTGGACGCCGCCGGGCAGCACAATCATCTGAAGCCGGTGGTCAGCCGACTCCTCGATGCGGGCATTCGGGTCAGCCTGTTCATCGCTCCCGACGAGCGCCAGATCGAAGCCGCGATGCGCTTGGGCGCCCCGGTCGTGGAACTTCACACCGGCGAATACGCCCATGCCGAGGGTGATCGGGTCGCGGTAGAGATAAAGAAGGTCGCCGACATGGCCGCACTCGCGGCCAAGAACGGCATCGAGCCGCACGCAGGCCACGGCCTTACGTATGAAAACGTCCAGCCGATCGCCGCCATTCCGCAGCTGGCGGAATTGAATATCGGGCACTACCTGATCGGCGAAGCGGTGTTTGTCGGTCTGGAGAACGCTGTGCGGCAGATGCGCGATCTGATGGATCTGGCCCGATGATCATCGGCATGGGTTCCGACCTGTGCAACATTGAGCGAATCGAAGCCGCTCTTGAACGACATGGGGATCGATTCGAACAGCGCTGCTTCACCGATGTAGAACGGGCGAAAGCCGCCAAGCGCCCCTTCACCCGCGCCGGAACCTTGGCCAAGCGGTTTGCAGCCAAGGAAGCATTCTCGAAGGCGGTCGGTACCGGCTTCTACAGCGGCGTATATATGAAGGACATCGGCGTGGTGAACCTGCCGTCAGGCGCACCAACCCTCCATCTGGAGAACGGCGCGGCCAAGCGGCTTGCGGAACTGACGCCGGCGGGCCATGTGGCACACGTCCACCTGACGCTGACCGACGACCACCCTTGGGCACAAGCCTTCGTCGTTATCGAAGCGCGCCCTTTGTGAGCTCTGCGAGTGCCAGCCCAACCGTGACCGAACAAACCCCGCAACATCCCGACCCGACCCCTAACGGCACCGAAGCACCGCAAAGTGAGGTCGCCGCTAGCGCTGACGCGCCTGCCAGAAAAGCAAAGGTGAACTGGCTGGCGGAGATTCGCGGACTGGCGCTGATGCTGCTCGGCGTGCTGGCGTTTCACAGCCTTGTGGCAAAACCGTTTTACATCCCCAGCGCCTCAATGGTGCCTAACCTCATGGTTGGGGACCGGCTGGTAGTCAGCAAATACCCTTATGGGTGGAGCTGGGTTTCAGCCTCGTTCCATATTCTCCCGCGCAGCGACTGGCGGATCGCGCCCAGTACGCCAGCCTATGGCGACATCGTGATCGCCGTACCGCCAGACCGGGACGAAGATTATATCAAGCGTGTGGTCGCCCTTCCCGGAGATCGAATCGCGATGGTCAACGGGCAGATCATTCTGAACGGCGTTCCTGTTCCGCAAGAAGTGGAGCCGAGGGTGCGTATCCCCTTCGACCACCAGATCTGTGCGGCCGGTCCAGGATCGAGCCATCCGTGCCTTGACGACTTCGCGCCGTACCGCGTTTTACTGGCCGATGGCACGCAAGCCTATGAACCACCCACATATCGTGAAACTTTGCCCAACGGTGCGAGTTATCGAATCATCGATCACGAGAACCAATCGCTGGACAACTTTGACGAAATCACCGTTCCCGAGGACAGCGTGTTCCTGATGGGCGACAACCGCGACCATTCGGCAGACAGCCGCGCGGAAGCGGGCCCATTCGGGAACGGCCTGGGTGGCCCCGTGCCCATCGCCAACATCGGCGGGCGGGCAGAGTTCATCACTTTCTCCCTCGATGGCAGTTCTTCGTGGAATCCGCTCAGCTGGATCAGATCACTGCGCCCAGAGCGCGCCTGGACCAGCTTACGACCTGAACTACGGGAGAAGGTGACGGAGAATGCCGGAGACTGAAGACCCAGCGGCCGACAGCCGCGCCAGCCCGACCCACATTACCAGCCCCGTGCTGCGCCAGGAGGCGAAGCGCGCAATGCTATGGGTGGGCATCGTGGGGCTGGCGATACTTGCAGTCTATATTTCCGGAGCACTGCTGATCGTCTTCGGCGCGATGGTGTTCGCCGCGATGCTGGATGGCGGTGCCCGCCTCATCGGCCGTGTGCTGAACATCGCGCGGATCTGGCGCGTGGGCATGGTGCTGCTTGGCTCCGTCGCATTCCTGATCTGGCTGGGCATGTTTGCCGGTTCGCAGATTTCGCAGGAAGCCGCCCAGCTACCTGAACTGATCGAGCAGCAGACCGCGCATGTGATCTCGTGGATGCACGGGCAAGGCTTCGTCATCGAACAGCGCGAAATGCAGAGCGTCGCGGGCCAGTTGATGAGCGGGGTCGGGGTCGTGACTCGTGCCATCGGCGGCGTGTTCGGCGCGCTGAGCACGCTGTTCCTGATTGCGATTATCGGCATATATGTGGCGATGGAACCGCGCCTCTACGAACGCGGCTTCGCTTGGATGTTGCCTCCGGGCCGCCGGTCAGAGTTTCACATTACCGCGGAACGAATGGGCCAGACCATGCGCAAGCTCATGGCGGGCCGATTGGTCGGCATGCTGTTCGAAGGCGTGTTCACCTGGATAATGCTGGCAGTCTACGGCGTGCCGATGGCCGTTCTGTTGGGCATCATTACCGGCTTGCTGGCGTTTATCCCCAATCTGGGCGCGCTGATCGCCGGGGCCCTGATGGTCCTGGTCGGCTTCTCCGGCGGCATGGACATGGGGCTCTACACGATCTTCGTCTATTTCCTGGTCCAGACCTTCGACGGCTATGTCGTCATTCCCCTGATCGCCAAGAAGACCGTGGACCTTGCGCCCGCTCTGGTGCTGGCGGCGCAGCTCGTTATGGGCCTGTTGTTCGGCGTGCTGGGGCTGTTCCTGGCTGACCCGCTGATGGCGATGATCAAGGTTGCGCTGGAGCGTCGGTCCGAACAAGCCGAGGAAGAACAGAGGATCGCCGCGCCCCGTCATGGCTCGTAAATTCCTGTATGTAGTCGCATTGCTGATCGTTCTGGCGATCGCCGCAGGGTTTGCCCTGCGGCTGTTCCCCGGCGCACTCAGCCGCATGGCGCTGGTGCCCAGTGCACCGTTCGAATCCCAGCCCGCGCTGGCCGAAAACGCCTACGACGATCCGGCGCAGTGGTTTTCCATGCCCGAAAAGGGCGCGAACGACCCATCGCGCTGGTTGCCGCCGGGCATCGAACCCGCGTCCGCCCCGCTGCCTGTTGCGGTGTTTTTCGTCCACCCCACGAGTTCGTTCGACAACTCGCGCTGGAATGCGCCACTGGATGACGAGCAATCGCAACAGCGGGCGCAATTGTTCCTGCGCGGCATGGCCAGCCCATTCGGCAACGCCGCTCAGATCTGGGCACCGCGTTATCGCCAAGCGACCTTCGGAACGTTCCTGACCGACAAGCCGGAAGGCCAGCAGGCGATCGACGCCGCTTATGCGGACGTGGAGATGGCGTTCGACCACTTCCTCGCCAGCATCGATCCAGACACCCCCATTGTGCTGGCGGGCCACAGTCAGGGCGCCCTTCACGTTCTGCGCCTGCTGCGCGAACGAATCGCCGGAACGCCTCTTCAGGCGCGAATCGCCATGGCCTACCCGATTGGCTGGCCGATCTCGGTTCAGCATGATCTGCCCGCGCTCGCGCTGCCAGCTTGCGCGGCGGCAGACCAAGCAGGCTGCATCGTGACTTGGACAAGCTTTGCCGAACCTGCAGAGCCCGGCGAATGGCTGGATGCGTTCAGCAAGTCGGCTGGTTTAGACGGGCAGAAGCGCGGCAACGTCCCGATCCTGTGCGTCAATCCGCTGACGGGGCGAACCGGCGGTGCAGCGGCGGCTGCAAACGCCAATCTGGGCACACTGAAACCCAGCGAGGACTTGTCCAGCGGCGAACTGATAGCCGGCGCAGTTCCCGCGCGTTGCGACGAGCGCGGCCTGCTGCTGATCGGCGATCCGCCAGAGCTAGGCCCCTACGCCCTGCCCGGCGGCAACTATCACGTTTATGACATTCCGCTGTTCTGGGCGAACCTGCGGCAGGACTTCACGAAAAGGATCGGCGCTTGGGCGACGTCGCACTAGTTACCGAGGAAGCGGCTCCGTTCCGTGACGCGCTGACCAATGGCGGCGTGTTGATGGGGCTGGACGTCGGCACGCGGACAATCGGCACGGCTTTTTGCGACGCCGGATGGAGCTTCGCGAGCGCAGGAAAGACGCTGCCGCGCGGCAAGTTCACCCGCGATCTCGAACTGATTCGCGAACTGGTAATTCAGCGCAGCGTGAAGGGCGTGGTGGTCGGGTTGCCGCTGAACATGGATGGCAGCGGCGGGCCGCGCGCGCAGGCCAGCCGGGCCTTTGCCCGCAACCTTGCCCCGCTGGCCTTGCCCGTCCTGCTTTGGGATGAGCGCTGGTCCACCAGCAGCGCCGAACGCGCGATGATCGACCAGGACATGAGCCGCGCCAAGCGCGCTGAACGGATCGACAGCCACGCTGCGGCGATCATTCTTCAGGCTGCGATAGACCGCCTGGCTGGCGGCATCCTCTGAACTGAGCAGGCGCGCCTCAGCCGCGCTTGAGGATCACTGTCAGACCCGGCCCATCTGGCATAGCGGGCCAAACTAGGCGAACCGCATCAGCCCGCGCTCGATCCAGAATGGCGGGTGCCACGCCCGCTTCGATGACCAGATAATCGGCCTGACCCAGCAATCTGGCCTGTCGCACCGTAAGATCGTCCGGGTCGTCGCTGGTCAGTGTGATCGTGACCGGATCAGGAGCCGCGACCTCCCCCGCGCCTTCCATCCACGCCGCGATCCGCTCTCCTGCGCCCTCTTTCAGCGGGTCGAGCAGCCCGCCATGCCCGAGGGCGGCATCGAGGGCGTGTCGGCGCTCACCAGCGTCCGGAAAGCGACCGCGAAGCGCATCGCGCGCGGAATGCAGCGCACCAGCCAGCTTGCCGAGGTCAGCGGGGAGAATCGGCTCCAGCCGCAGGCGCAATTGCTTTGCGAGCCCAGCCGAAGCGCCGCCCGTCCCAACCGCGACGAGCACGGGATTGCGATCGAGCACGCTCGGGGTCGTAAAGTCGCACAGCTCCGGGCGGTCGGGGACGTTGACCAGCAGGCCGCGCGCCTTCAGTCGCGATGCCGCCACTTCGGGATTGTCGATGGCGACGAAGGCGAGGCGCGCCTCGGCGCTCTCCTCACCCACAGGGATGCCGCCTGCGCGCTCGACCAAACGGCGCTTTGCCTCGGCCGCCTCACCCTCCCCCAGCACGATAACCGGCTTGCCGGCGATCTGGTGGAAGAGGGGTAGGGAATGCATCAGTCCAGCCAATCCGGAACGCGTTCGGCCCCGGCGATGGATTCGGGGAGAATGCGGTCGGCGACGACGGCGAACTTGTCACCGTCCACCATGACTTCGGCCACGAAACCACGGCTGTTGTAACTGGAGGCCATGGTCGCGCCATACGCGCCCGCCGTGCGGAAGATGGCCAGGTCGCCCGCCTCAACCTTCTCGATATCGCGGCCCATGGCGAAGGTATCGCCGGTTTCGCAGATCGGCCCCACGATATTGGCCGACATCCGTCCGTTGGATGGCCGAACCGCCTCGAAATCGTGCCACGCACCGTAGAGCGCGGGGCGAGCGAGGTCGTTCATCGCCGCATCTACGATCACGAACGGATCGTTCACGCCCTTCTTCACGCGGACCACGCGGGTCAGCAGGATGCCCGCGTTCCCGGCGATGACACGACCGGGTTCAAACATCAGTGTCACGTTCCAGTCACGAGTAACGCGCGCGATCATCTCACCATATGCAGCCGGGCTCGGCATCACATCGGTCGCCTTGTAAGGCACGCCCAGCCCGCCCCCGAGGTCAGCATGGGTAACCTTGAGGCCAGCAGCGCGCAGATCGGCGATCAGCGCGCCCAGCTTCACGAAGGCCTTTTCCAGCGGTTCGAGATCGGAAAGCTGGCTACCGATGTGCACCGCGACGCCGCGCATATCGAGGCCCGGCAGCGCGGAAAGCCGCGCGTAGATTTCGCGCGCTTCGCCGATTGCCACGCCGAACTTGTTGTCGGCCTTGCCGGTCGAAATCTTGTCGTGCGTGCCCGCGTCGATGTCCGGGTTTACGCGCAGGGCGCAGCGGGCGCGTTCGCCACGCGCCGCGGCGATGACCGAAAGCTCTTCGCCCTCTTCTTCGGATTCCAGATTGAACTGGCCGATGCCGACGTCGAGGCCCTGCACCAGTTCGCGGTGCTGCTTGCCGACGCCGGAGAACACTATGTCTTCGGCAGGCATCCCCGCCGCGAGCGCGCGTTCCAGTTCACCGCCGGAAACCACGTCCGCCCCGAACCCTTCGCGCTGCATCACGCGCAGCACGGCAAGGTTGGGATTGGCCTTCACCGCGAAGGCGAGATGCACCTTGCCCAATGGAGCCAGCGCTTCGCTGAGCACGCGCGCATGGCGTTCCAGTGTGGCGCGCGAATAGACGTAAACGGGGGTGCCGACTTCTTCGGCGATGCGCGCCAGCGGCACGCCTTCGGCGTAAAGCTCGCCGTCCAGGTGATGAAAGTGGTCCATGATCTTTTCTGATTTAGCCTTCAGGCGGCAGGTCGAACGGGTCGTCCGCGCGCTCTTCCGATTGGCGGCGCAGTTCGACGCTGCGTTCGGGCGCAGCCTGCGGGTCGAGCGCGAGGAGTTCCGCAGATGTCTGCGGCTCGCTGCGGGCGTAGGAAACGGGCGGCGCCGGCTGTCCGGCGGCCTGCGTTAGCTCCTTCTGGCTACCACACGCGGTCAGCGCGAGTAACGTAAGCGAAACTAGAGGAAGCGCGGCGCGTCTCATGCACCGTTCTCTAGCGCCTCTCGCGCCTCGGCGATACGTTTGCGCACTTCATCGGGCGCAGTTCCGCCATGACTGGCCCGCGCGGCGACCGAAGCCTCGACTGAAAGCGCCTTGTAAACGCCCTCACCGATGCGCGCGTCGATAGCCTGAAGGTCCGCCAGCGGCAGCGCATCCAGAGCAATGCCCCGGCTTTCCGCGAGCTTCACAGCGGCCCCGGTGACGTGGTGAGCCTCACGGAAGGGCACGCCAGCTTCACGCACCAGCCAGTCGGCAAGGTCGGTGGCCGTGGCGTAGCCCAGCTCTGCCGCCTGCCGCATACGTTCCGAACGGAAGTTCGCGCCTTCGACCATGCCGGTCATCGCCGCGATGGACAGACCCAGCAGGCTCGCCGCTTCGAACACGGGCGGTTTGTCGTCCTGCATGTCCTTGGAATAGGCGAGCGGAAGGCCCTTCATCGTAACCATCAGCGCGGTTGCCGCGCCGACGATACGGCCTGAATGACCACGCACCAGTTCCGCCGCGTCCGGGTTCTTCTTCTGCGGCATGATCGAACTGCCGGTGCTGAGCGAATCCGGCATCCGCACGAAGCCGAACGGCTGGCTGGCCCAGATCACGAACTCTTCTGCCAGCCGCGACAAGTGCAGCGAGCACTGCGCGGCGGACATCAGGTAATCGAGCGCGAAGTCACGATCCGAAACGGAATCGAGGCTGTTCGAAGTCGGCCGGTCAAAACCGAGCGCCTGCGCCGTCATCTCGCGATCGATGGGGAAACCCGTTCCGGCCAGCGCCGCGCTACCCAGAGGGCTTTCATTCAGCCGGCGCCGTGCGTCGTGGAACCGCGAACGGTCGCGCCGGATCATTTCGTAATAAGCCATCAGGTGATGGCCAAGCGTCACGGGCTGCGCGGTTTGCAGGTGGGTGAACCCGGGCATGATGCTGCCCGCGTGCTCATCCGCCCGAGCGACCAGCGCGCGTTGCAGCGCCTCCAGCCCCGCATCGACCTGATCGATCGCATCACGAACCCAGAGGCGGAAGTCGGTGGCGACCTGATCGTTACGGCTGCGCGCGGTGTGCAGGCGTCCTGCGACAGGGCCGATCAGCTCCGCCAACCGGCTTTCCGTGGTCATGTGAATGTCTTCGAGCGCCCAGTCTTCCGGGACGCCGTTGGCCTCATATTCGGCGGCCACGCTGTCCAGACCTGTCTCGATCGCCTTGGCGTCATCGGCAGTGACAATGCCGCATGCGCCGAGCATCGCGACGTGAGCTTTGCTTGCCGCAATGTCCTGACGCCACAGTGCCTTGTCGAACGGGATTGAGGCGTTAATCTCCCGCATGACGGCGCCCGGCCCTTCTGCGAAGCGCCCACCCCACATTTGGTTGGAGCTTTCCATGCCCCGGTTATCTTTGCTTGCGCTCACGGCTTCGATGGCCCTCGTATTGGTCGGCTGCGATAGGCAAAGCGCCGAACCCGCGCAACCGCAGGAAAGCGCTGATGCGGAAAAGGCAGATTTGACAGGCGAGGTCGATCGCAGCTTCGCCGGTGAGGCCATTCCTGCCGTCACGCTAGCCGATCCCGCCGGAACAACATTCGTGTTGGCCGAAGCGAAGGGCAAACCGGCGCTGCTGAACCTTTGGGCGACGTGGTGCGTGCCCTGCGTCGCTGAAATGCCGCTGTTGGACGAACTCGCCGCCGAACTGGGCGACGGTGTTCGCGTTCTGACGGTAAGCGAGGATCTCAAGGGCGCCGAAGTGGTGGAGCCGTTCTTTGCTGACCGGGCGCTGAAGAACCTGCCGCGCTGGATGGACCAGAAGAACGAGCTGATCTTCGCGTTTGGTGGCAGCCCCTCGCTACCCCTCACCGTGATGTACGACGCAGAGGGCAAAGAGGTATGGCGTGTAGTCGGCGGCTACGATTGGTCGAGCGCCGAAGCGCGCGAGTTGATCGCCGAAGCATCCGGGGCGAGCTGACCGAAATCAGCCCACCCCGGTAGCAATCAGGCGAAGTAGATCGTCTTCGTCTCGCAGTAGGTTTCGAGCCCTTCGATACCGCCTTCGCGGCCGATGCCCGACTGCTTGAACCCGCCGAACGGCATTTCGATGTCGACCACCATGCCGTTTACGGTCACGCTGCCGCTGCGCATTTCGCGGGCGACGCGATAGCCGCGCTCTGCGTCCTCGGTGTAAACGGCGCCGTGCAGGCCGTAATCGGTGGCGTTCGCCTTGGCGATCATGTCCGCCTCGTCATCGTAATCGATGAAGGACACGACCGGGCCGAAGATCTCTTCCTTGGCGATGGTCATGCCGGGATCGACATCGACGAACACCGTAGGTTCGACGAAGAAGCCCTGGTTGAAGCCCGAAGGACGGCCACCGCCCAGCGCCAGATTGGCACCTTCGGCCTTTCCCTTCTCGATGTAGCCCTGAACGCGCTCAAGCTGACGGGACAGGGCAAGCGGCCCCATGCCAACGCCCGCTTCGAACGGATCGCCAACCTTCACCTTGCTGACCGCAGCGACGTAGGCTTCCGCGATTTCAGCCCGGCGACGGCGCGGCGCCAAAACGCGCGTGAGAGAGAAGCAAACCTGCCCGGTGATCGGCATGGAATAGGGCACGAGGCTCTGCATCACATGGTCGAGATTCGCATCGTCGAGGATGACCGCTGCCGACTTGCCGCCCAGTTCCAGGCTGACACGCGCCAGCCGATCGGCGCAGGCGCGCGCGATATGCTTGCCCGCAAGGGTCGATCCGGTGAAGCTGACCTTGTCCACGCCCGCATGGCGGATCAGGTGATCGCCGACTTCACGTCCCGCCGGAAGCATGTTGAACACGCCTGCGGGCAGCCCGGCCGCCTGAATGCACTCCGCAAGGATATGCGCGTCGATCGGCGTTTCCGGCGAAGGCTTGGCAACGATGGTGCAGCCCGCAGCCAGGCCGGCCGCAACCTTGTAGCACAGCAGCACCAGCGGGGCGTTCCACGGCGTGACAGCGGCGACAACGCCAGCCGGTTCACGCACGACACGCACCTTGCCGCCGCTCGACCGAACTCGCTCGTCCACGAACGGGAAGGTGTCGCACAGATCGGCGTAGTAATTGAACAGACCCGGCACCTGATAACTGGCCTTGCTGGTGAAGCCGATCACCGCGCCGACCTGTCCGGTCCACGCTTCGGCCAGTTCCGGCATGCGTTCTGCAAGGAGAGCCGCGACCTTGCGCAGCTGCGCCCCGCGCTCAGCGGGGGAAAGGCGCGGCCAGGGGCCCTGGTCAAAGGCACGGCGAGCAGCAGCCACCGCCCGATCAATGTCGTCCGTCGTGGCTTCAGCGTAAGTGAGAAGGAGTTCCTCGTTATGTGGCGCGACGACCGAAAGCATCTCGCTGCCGCTGCTTTCCACCCATTCGCCATCGATAAACAGGGTGGCGTTGCCGCGCGCAGAAATACCGGCAACGGTTTGCTTCAGATGCTCCATTAACTTCTCTCCCAATCAATTCGGTCGGCGATCAACCCGTTGGCGAGCCTCATTCGGACACACCCTGCGAATCGCTTCCCCGCACATTGCGGCCACGTGCCCGAAGGTAAAGCTTTGCCAGCGCTGAGAGAGAAGAGAGGCAGAAAAGGCCGGTGTCCGCCGCGCTTGCCTGAAACTGGTGGGCGGTAACGGGCTCGAACCGCTGACCCTCTCGGTGTAAACGAGATGCTCTACCAACTGAGCTAACCGCCCCACTCGTGGGAAGGCGCGATTTAGCGAGTTTTGCCTTGGGGTCAACGGCAACGGCGCATCTTCGCGCGTTACCGCCCGACTGTAACGTCAGGCGAAGCGCTGCGTTACTGTAATTAACTTACGTTTCCGCCCTCGGCGTCCCCAGGGAAGGCGTGGTTGCGGAGACCTCCAACTCCTCTTCGTGACTCCCTTCTCCTTGGCGCGCCGGGCTGACCGGGCTTCCCGGTCCCAGACCATCCCGCCCGGCGCGCCATTTTTTCTTCAGCGTTCAGCGGGCGACTGCACGAAGTCGACCACCGCTGTCGGAGAGCCCGCGTTGGAAACGCAAACGTCTACGTCGAACACGTCACGCAAAAGGGCCGATGTCAGGGTGTCCTGGGTAGGTCCGAAAGCCACCAGTCGGCCTTCAAGCATGACCGCGATATGAGTCGCATATCGAGCCGCTAGGGATAGCGCGTGGATGGACGCGATCACGAGCTTCCCGGCGTCCGCCAACCTGCGCAACCTGCCAATACTGTCGAGCGCGTGGCGCGGGTCCAGACCGGTAAGCGGCTCGTCGGCAATCAACACTTCCGGATCACCCACAAGCGCCCGCGCCAGCATCGCGCGAGCCAGTTCTCCGCCCGAGAGCGTCGTGGCGGGTTGGTCCCGGCGGTCGCCAAGGTCGACCATCTCGATCGTCCTTGCGACCCGCGCCTTAAGATCGCCGCTCAGGCCGCCAAACACCGGGAGTTGCGGCGTTAGTCCCAAAGCTACCAGTCGCTCGACAGAGATTGGCCATTCCGCGCGCGGGTTCTGCGGCAGATAGGCGCGCAGACGTGCCAGTTCGCGGCGGTCGACGCTACCGATGGGGGTTCCATCGAGGGATATGGAGCCCAGTTCGGGCTTGAGCAGTGCGGCGAGGACCGAGAGCAGGGTGGATTTGCCCGCACCATTCGGGCCGATCACGCCTACGAACTGACCGTGCTGCACCGTCAGGGTAACGTCATCGACGATCGCCTTGCCATCGCGGATGACCGATATGCCCCTCGCTTCAAGTACGCTCATGGTGACAACCTGCGCAGCTTGGCCACCAACCAGAAGAAGAACGGCGCGCCGGTCAGGCTGGTCAGCACGCCGAGCTTTATCTCTTGAGTGGTTGGGATGATCCGGGCTGCCACGTCAGCGGTTACAAGCAGCACCGCCCCGAATACCGCTGCCGGCAGGAGAACTCGGCTCGGTTGATGGCCCACGAACGGGCGCACAAGATGAGGTGCGAGCAACCCGATAAAGCCTACCGCCCCGATCACAGCCGTCGCCGCTCCCACAGACAAGGCAGTCCCAGCCAGCGCAAGCAGCCGCGCGCGTGCGACGTTCGCACCCAAACTCTCCGCCTGCGCTTCCCCCAGCGTCAATGCGTCGAGGTCTCGCGCGGTAAGGCTAAGGCACAGCCAACCCGCAAAGATGAATGGCATTGCGAGCGCTACCTGGCTCCAGTCGCGGTCAGCCAGCGACCCAAGCAGCCAGGTGGTGATTTCGTAAGCCGCGTAGGGGTTCGGAGCAAAGTTCAGGGCGAGGTTCAGCCCTGCACCCATCAGGCCGGAAACAGCGACCCCCGCTAGGATCATCGTCAGTGTCCCCCCTCGCCCGATTGCCAGCGTCAGCGATGCGGCCACGACCGCCCCAACGATGCCAAGGATCGGAGTCGCGAGCGCAAACACGGTCGACAGTCCGAAATATATCGCGATCACCGCGCCAAGCGCCGCGCCCGCAGAGACGCCCAGCAAGCCCGGCTCCGCGAGCGGATTGCGCAGAAGCCCCTGCAACACCGCTCCTGAAAGGCCCATCGTCGCTCCCACCAGCAAGCCCAGTATCGTACGCGGCAGCCGCAGTTCGGTCAGGATCAGCCAAGGCAGGTTGGGCTTCGGATCAAAAACCCCCGCCACGAGCGCCGACGGCTCTAGCCAGACGCGCCCCGTGCCCAGAGACAGCAGGACGCATAGCAGCAGCGCAACGGCAGCCAAGATGGCCCAGAGGCGGCGTGTCACCAAGCCACACTCCCCCTTGGTACGCTTGCGAGCGCCTCGCGCAACTCGCGGACCGCATCGGCGGATTGCGGCAGTCCGCAGGCGTAGAGCGATACGGGGTACGCCACGCGTCGCCCGGCGAAGGCCCTGCGAATCACCGGATGTTCCGACACCGCGTCACGCAATACCGGAACGTCGTAGCCCTCCTCTCCGCGCAAGATTGCGTCCGGGCGCGCGGCCAGCAGTTCCTCCACGCCAAAGCTTGAATGGCGGGAATCCGGGAGCTTGCGGGCCATGTTCTCTGCGCCCGCGCGGCGGATAATCTCGTCCGTCAGAGTGCCTGCGCCCGGCACCGCATCACCGCTGGTCCACGCCACGACCTGCATGGGCTGCAGCGGCTTGGTGCGCTCAAGCTCATCGAGCTTGCGATCCATCTCGGCAACCAGCGCCTCCGCTCGGCCACGCTCGCCCACCGCCTCGCCAACTTGCAGAGTGGTGCGCCGGATGTCTTCGAAAGTGTAGGCGGCGTCCACCTCCACGACGTTCGCCCCGACATGCGCCGCGAGCCGCCGCATCGCGCCGGTATTCCACGGACTGGCGAGGATCAGGTCCGGCCTGTCGCGAACCACCTCCTCCGCTGCACCGTGGTTCGTCCGCACGCCCTCGTCTGCACCAGGCATCAGGTCCGACACCGCATGGTGCGCGAGATGAGTGATCGAGGCGATGCGATCTTTCGGGACCAGCGTGAGCAAGAGGAGATCATTGCACAGATTGGTCGACATGATGCGCATGGGTTTTGCAGGCGCATCAACACGTTGAGGAGCGCTTTTGGGACCGCGTTGGGGACCAACCGCAGCGATGACTGCGAAGCAAGCGAGGGCGGCACAACAGCACGCGGTCACCCCGCTCCACAATCGCCAGCGCATCATCCTGTCCGCTCCCGCTTGGGACCGTGACCGACTACACGCAGAGGTGAGGATACGCCAGCAGACTACTTCCAACGCTGGCGTCAGATGGCTTGTGCTACGGCCCCCGCTTCCTCGAAATAGCGGGCCATGGCGTTGGCGGCAGTATCGCTGAGCGCCACAAATGCGCGACGCCGATCGGTGTCATCACGAACGCGGTCGATCAGACCTGCCTCTGTCATCTGGGTGATCCAGCGCAGCGCCGTTGTCGCGGGAACCCCGCTCGCGATGCAGGCCGATGTCACGGAAACGCGGGTGTGTTCTGCCCGCGCGGCCGTAAGGTCCAAAAGAATATCCCACACCGGATCGGCGAACAGTTCACCATCGAAAAAGCGGGCGCGCATCTGGCGCTGGCGGATGATCCGCCGGATCAAGCGCGGATCTGGGAGCGTAGGACGTGCCGAACGAGCCAGCACCAGCGCCGCTTCGTTCTTTGGGCCCTTATACGACTGTGACGGGCTCTCGAAGCGGAACGCACCAGCAAGCCCATCTGCTTCGGTCTCTACTCTGGAACCGAGACGCTCAAGACGAAGCGCAATTTCACCGACCTGTTCGGTGAGCCTCAACAGGGCAAGTCGATCATCCTGGCTGAGTTCGCGCACCCGCCGTCCGGGCGCGCCAGCATAGACACGGCCCAGCGCAACGACCCGTTCCGCCCGCGTCGGATCGACCAGTATCTGCGGATTGGACTGATCGCAGCAGGCGAAAACGTCATCCAGCGCGGCAACGCTGGTTGAGATGACGAGAGCCCATATCGAGCCGTGCCAGCACCGCTAGCATCGCTGCATCGACCGCCGGGCAATCGAGGACCACCAAGTCGCCCAGCATTCGGCTGGCACCCTGTCCCTCGCACTCCAGCAGCGTTCCCACCGCACTGGATAGATGCAGAGCTAGTCCAGCTCCCTCCACATCTTCGCAAAGTTCAGCCCGCACATGGGGGCGATCGGCAAAGATGGAGACCGACAAAGGAGCGACCGCGCTTTCATTAGCGGGGACATAGGCAAAATCGGCGTGCGACATCGCATTACTCCAAAATGGAGTGAACACAATGCGAACATAACGGGATCAGGTCAAGACCTTGAAATCCAAAGGCCTAGCGGAGGCGCTCACCGATCAAGGTTCCCTTCGCGCCCGGCAGGAGCTTGAAATCGAACTCCGGCCAATCGCGTTTCCAGCGGGCGGCGACCATACGTTCACCGGGGCGCGCAGCGTCATCGAGCAGCACCATTCCGCCCGGCACGATGCGATCGAACAGCGTCTCGGCCCGCCCCCGAATGAACGGATTGAGCGACCACGGCGGTCCGTCGATCACCAGCAGGTCAATCTCGCGCGGCAACGAATGCAGCGAATACCAGACGTGCGACCAGCGCGAGGGGTCTTCCACCAGCGGCGCATGGCGCAGGTCGGCGGGTACGCCATGACCCGCAAGCCACTGCGACGTGGACTCCACGAAACCGGCATGCTGATCATAGCTGGACAGCCGTCCGCCACCGTTCTGATCCAGCGCCTTGCCGATCACTAACGTGGAGGCGCCGCAGCCAAGCTCGACCACTTCTCTCGGACGCAGCCGCTCAATGGCCTCGACAATGCGCCACAGAAAATAGGTGTCGGCTTTCCAGCTTCCGAGGTGCGGCAGCGCGTCATGGGGCAAATTCAGCCGATCGAGCAGCGCGTGCTTGTCGGCCAGCTTGCCACCCCAAAGGCTCCGCAGAAGCCAGGGCCACTGAATCGCGCCCCAGGCCACGGTGAGCGCCTTTTCGGAGAATGGACGCTCCGGAATGCTGCCTTCCAGCGGCAGCAGCCCCGTTCTCTCACGCGATGTCATGAGTAGTGCAATCTCCGGGGCTGGGTGCCGTGGTACTAGCGTCAGTCAGCAAAAGGGTCACGCACCAGAATTGTATCGTCGCGCTCGGGGCTTGTGGATACCGAAGCCACCGGACACTCGATCAGTTCTTCGATGCGGCGGATATACTTGATCGCCTGTGCGGGAAGATCGGCCCAACGACGCGCACCGGCGGTCGATTCGCTCCAACCGGGCATCTCTTCGTATACCGGCACACATTCGGCCTGTTCGGCAGCGTTTGCGGGAAGATAGTCGATCACCTTGCCGCGCAGGCTGTAGCCGGTGCAGATCTTCAGCGTCTCGAAACCGTCCAGCACGTCCAGCTTGGTCAGTGCAATGCCGGTGACGCCGCTGATCGCACAGCTCTGGCGGACCAGCACGGCATCGAACCAGCCGCAGCGCCGCTGGCGACCGGTAACGGTACCGAACTCATGCCCGCGCTCACCCAGCCGCTGACCATCGGCATCGTCGAGCTCGGTCGGAAACGGGCCGGAGCCTACGCGCGTGGTATAAGCCTTGACGATCCCCAGCACGAAGCCGGCCGAGCCAGGACCAAGGCCGCTTCCCGACGCAACCGTACCGCTGACGGTGTTGGAGCTGGTGACGAAGGGATAGGTGCCGTGATCGACGTCCAGCAGCACGCCCTGCGCACCTTCGAACAGGATCCGTGAGCCCTTGCGGCGTTCTTCCCGCAGCGTGCGCCATACCGGCTGCGCGTACTGCTGCACGAACGGCGCAATCTCGCGCAACTCGGAAAGCAGAGCGGCGCGGTCCACCGGCTGCTCTCCAAAACCGGCGCGCAGCGCGTCATGATGGGCGCAAAGGCGGTCAAGCTGCGGTTCCAGCTCATGCAGATGGGCCAGATCGCACACGCGGATCGCGCGGCGACCGACCTTATCTTCGTATGCCGGACCAATGCCGCGCCCGGTGGTGCCGATCTTACCCTTGCCCGCAGCGTTTTCACGCAGAGCGTCGAGATCGCGGTGAACCGGCAGGATCAGCGGGCAATTGTCTGCGATCACGAAGTTATCCGGCGTAATCGACACGCCCTGGCCTTCGAGCCGCTCAATTTCAGACTTCAGCGCCCAAGGATCGAGCACCACGCCGTTGCCGACGATGGACAGGGTGCCGGTGACGATGCCCGAGGGCAGCAGGCTGAGCTTGTAGGTTGTATTGCCCACCACCAGCGTGTGCCCGGCGTTATGTCCGCCCTGAAACCGCACGACCACGTCGGCACGGCTGGCTAGCCAGTCGACAATCTTGCCCTTGCCCTCATCGCCCCATTGGGCGCCGATCACCGTTACGTTGGCCAAGGATACCTGCCTTCTTGCGTGGGATTGGAAACCGCGGGCCGGTTAGGCCGTGTGCTCGCGCGTGGCAATGCCTGTGCTGCCTTCTGGACCGTTCAACCACTCACTTCACAGCGTTCGGATGGCTCCAGCGCTTCTTCCAAAGCGCTTTCAGTGTTGTCAGCCGGATTGGAAAGGCCTGCCATTGCGCAGAGGTTGTCCTGAAATAGCTCCGCAGTGGGCGCAGCGTGCATTCCGAATGAGAAGAGGATCGCGCCAGGGACCGACAGGCCGATCGTCCAGAACAGGCCCTGCAGGGCGACATCGCCGAAACGGCGGTAGAATGCCGGGTTGAGCAAAGCGTCAGCGACGGCAAGCAATACCCCAGCGACGGCTAGATAGACCAGAAAACCACCGACAGAGGCGCGAGCGAGGCCGAGCTGCCACGGAAACACCGTCGCTGCGACAAGCCATACCACTGCACCAAGCGCGAAGGTGGGTTCTGTTAAAATCCGATCTTTCATGGCCCTTCCGGCATCTTCCACTGCCTTCGCCGTACCTCAAGGATACGATCACAATATGGCCGCGGAAATCCGGGTAGCAAGCCGATGCGGACTGTTTCAGCCCTGCGCCGATCAGATCAGACCGGAGTCGCCTCGGAGCCTTCCAGCCTGTGCGAGCACCCCAAAGCCTTCGGATCGTCTTGCTCGTCCAACGCGGCGACCGTACGCCAGCCGTAAGAGCGCAGTTCAGCGGCCGCAGCGGGATCGTGGCCGAGCGGCAGGAAAACCGAATCGCGACCCGGCTCATCAGCCTTGACCGCCTCCACCAATTCCTCGGGGTAGAGCGAGAAACCGGTCGCAGGCTCGTCGCTGCCGCCGATCAGGTAAGTGCCGCCACGCCCCAGCGTGCCGCGCACGCCTTCCGCATAGATCGAGAACCCGAACCAGGTCTGATATTCGAACCCGTGCCGTTCGGACGGGTCGAGCGTCAGCCGTGCCCGACCTTCAACGCGTGCGGCGATCTGGCGCAGGGCCTCGATCCGCGTCGCGAGAACGCCAATTGTGTCGATGCCCGCCAACTTGGCCAGCGCATCGGGGAAAGGTCCGCTGGCATAAAGCAGCGGGAGGTAAGCTTCGCCGCCCGCTTCGCGCAGGCCGCCCGCGTCCTTGGCATCGAGTTCGCGCCGAACGGCCTGAACCTGCTCCGGCGTCAGCGGAAATTCGCCGCCAGCCAGAGTGTCGACGAGATCGGGAAGCGTGAAATCGACGGAGATGCCCTTGGCGCCTGCAGCTTCGAGCGAGGCAATCGCTAGCTCCACCATTTCCGCCGCAGCGGCCACCGTGTCGCGTCCGATAAGCTCTGCACCGAGTTGGAGGTTCTCGCGCCGTGGATCCAGCTGATCTCCAGCGATGCGCACGACCTGTCCTGCGTAGCACAGGCGCAACGGACGTGCCTTGCCCGACAGGCCGGTGGCTGCGATGCGCCCGATCTGCGGCGTGATGTCCGATCGCAGGGCCAGCGTACGCAGGCTGCGCGGATCGACGAAGCGGAACAGCTTGCGGGTTTTCACGCCGTCCATCCGCCGCGCCATGGACTGCATGAATTCAATCAGTGGCGGGCGAACACGGTCGTAACCGTGAGCGTCGAGCACGCCCAGCACAGCGCGCTCAATCCGCGCCGCTGCCGCCGTGCTTTGCGGTAGGCGGTCTTCGAGCCCCTCGGGCAGAAGGTCAGCAGCGGGATCAATCATGGGTGCCCCCTAGCCGTTCGCCCCTCGATTGCGAAGGGCGAACGGCACGAGAGTTAAAAAGCCAGCGCTTTCACGCGGCGGACACCGGGGAGATTGCTGGCCTTGTCCAGCACTTCGGCCGAAACCGGGCTGTCCACGGAAAGCAGCAGCACCGCTTCCCCACCCGCTTCGCGGCGGCCGAGGTTGAAGGTGCCGATGTTGATGCTGTTCTCGCCCAGCAGGGTGCCGATGCGGCCGATGAAGCCGGGGGCATCCTCGTTGACGATGTACATCATGTGGCCCGCCAGTTCGGCCTCAACCTTGATGCCGAACAGTTCAACCAGGCGCGGTTCCGAATTGCTGAACAGGGTTCCGGCAACCGACCGTTCGCCCTGCTCCGTCTTCACCGAAACGCGAACGAGCGTGTGGTAATCGCCTTCGCGCTCCGTGCGGATTTCGCGCACCTCAATGCCGCGTTCCTTGGCGAGGAACGGTGCGTTGACCATGTTCACCGTGTCCGACTGCTGACGCAGGAAGCCCGAAAGCACTGCGGCCACGATCGGCTTGATGTTCAGTTCAGCAGCGGCGCCTTCGGTGTGGATCGAAATGCGCGGCAGCGAACCCGTGGTCAGCTGCCCCACCAGCGAGCCGAGGTTTTCGGCCAGCGCCATGTACGGCTTCAGCTTAGGCGCTTCCTCAGCGCTCAGCGACGGAACGTTGAGTGCGTTGGTGACACCGCCGGTGACGAGGAAGTCGCTCATCTGTTCGGCCACCTGAAGCGCCACGTTGACCTGCGCTTCGTTGGTCGAGGCACCGAGGTGCGGGGTGCAGATGAAGTTCTTCGTGCCGAACAGCGGCGATTCCTTGGCCGGTTCGGTCACGAACACGTCGAGAGCGGCGCCCGCGATATGGCCTGAATCGAGCCCTTCCTTCAACGCAGCTTCGTCCACCAGACCGCCACGCGCACAGTTGATGATGCGCACGCCCTTCTTGGTCTTGGCGAGGTTTTCCTTCGACAGGATGTTGCGCGTCTGGTCGGTCAGCGGGGTGTGCAGCGTGATGAAGTCGGCGCGGGCGAGCAACTCGTCCAGTTCGACCTTCTCAACGCCCAGTTCAACCGCACGTTCGGGCGAGAGGAACGGGTCGTAGGCAACGACCTTCATCTTCAGGCCCAGCGCGCGGTCGGCAACGATGCCGCCGATGTTGCCGGCGCCGATCAGGCCGAGCGTCTTGCCGGTCACTTCCACGCCCATAAAGCCGTTCTTCGGCCACAAGCCTGCCTGCGTCTGGGTGTTGGCTTCGGGAAGCTCACGCGCCAGCGCGAACATCAGCGCAATCGCGTGTTCGGCAGTGGTGATGGAGTTACCGAACGGGGTGTTCATCACAACCACGCCCTTGGCGCTGGCGGCAGGGATATCGACGTTGTCGACACCGATACCGGCACGGCCGATGACCTTGAGGTTCGGTGCGGCGTCCAGGATTTCCTTGGTCACCTTGGTGGAGCTGCGGATCGCAAGGCCATCGTACTGGCCGATAATTTCCTTCAGCTCTTCCGGGGTCTTGCCGGTGATGACGTCCACGTCGCAGCCGCGCTCTTCAAAAATGCGCGCCGCATTGGGGTCCATCTTGTCCGAAATGAGTACACGGGGCTTAGTCATTGTTTTTTCCTCGCGTGCGGGCGTCGATCGCCTCGCACTATCGGTTGGAATAAGGGGCCGTCAGCCCCCGCGCGCGGCGGGGGCTTTGGATTAAGCAGCCTTGAGCGAAGCCCAGGCCCAGTCGAGCCAGGGGCCGAGCGCTTCGATATCGGCGGTGTCGACAGTGGCGCCGCACCAGATACGCAGGCCCGGAGGGGCATCGCGATATCCGGCGATGTCATAAGCCGCGCCTTCCTTCTCCAGCAGGCCAGCAAAGGCCTTGATGAAGTCAGCGTCTGCGCCTTCCACCGTCAGACACACGGACGTGCGCGAACGAATGCCCTTGTCCACGGCCAGATGGCCCAGCCAGTCACGCTCTGCCACGATCTTGTCGAGAGCAGCGGCGTTGGCGTCGGAACGTGCCTGAAGGCCTTTCAGACCACCGAGGCCCTTTGCCCACTCGAGCGCCCAGATCGCGTCTTCAACCGCCAGCATGGACGGCGTGTTGATGGTCTCGCCCTTGAAGATACCTTCGGCAAGCTTGCCCTTGCTCATGAGGCGGAACACCTTGGGCAGCGGCCACGACGGAGTGTATTCTTCGAGGCGCTCAACCGCACGCGGGCCGAGGATCAGCACACCGTGACCGCCCTCGCCGCCGAGTACCTTCTGCCAGGAGAAGGTGGCGACATCGATCTTGTCCCACGGAATGTCGTACGCGAAGACCGCGCTGGTGGCGTCGGCGAAGCTGAGCCCCTGCCGATCATCGGGGATCCACTCACCGTCGGGCACGCGTACGCCGCTGGTGGTGCCGTTCCAGGTGAACAGCACGTCGTTCGACCAATCGACCTTGTCGAGGTCGGGCAGCTGACCGTAGTCGGCGCGCGACACGGTTGCTTCGATCTTTAGCTGCTTGACGATGTCGGTGACCCAACCTTCGCCAAAGCTTTCCCAGGCAAGGGCCGTCACGTCGCGAGCGCCGAGCATCGTCCACATCGCCATTTCAAAGGCGCCGGTGTCAGAACCGGGGACGATACCAATGCGGTGCGTGTCCGGCAGCTGCAGCACTTCACGCATCAGGTCGATGCAATACTGAAGGCGCGTCTTGCCGATCTTCGCGCGATGCGAACGACCGAGCGATTCGGTGGCCAGCTTGTCAGGGGAGAATCCCGGCGGCTTTGCGCAGGGACCGGAAGAGAAAAACGGACGCGCAGGCTTGCGTGCCGGTACAGCAATGTCAGTCATGTCTGACTCTCCTTACAGAGAGCTCGCGCGGCGTTGGGACCGCGTGGCCCGCTGGGCGCAATAGAGACGAGCCGCGCCAAGTCAATCAGCGATTGCAGGGAGTTGGCCTTGCGTCGTCCTTTCCCCTAGGATGGAGCCACTACGTTCCGTTAATCCAGTGTTAGCAAAGCGTTAAGCATGGAGGCTGACGGAAAGACCATGACCGCCCGCCGCTTATTCTCGCTGGCTCTGATCGCCGCCCTGGCCGGATGCTCAGCCCTGCCCGCATCTTCCGATGGCCGCCGGGGAACGTCCGCCCCCACCCCCGCACAAGACTCCGTGGCGGTTCGGAGCGGCAACGACGCGCAGTGCCTTTCCGCATTGAGCGGGGCTGGAGCGCGCTTCTCACCCCTGCCCGACCGTTATCTCGGCGAAGGCTGCACCAATCTGAACACAGTGCAGTTGTCAGCGGTCTATTCCGATACGTCGGCGCTTTCGGTCACCAACCTTGGCCCGGTTACGTGCGAGGTGAGTCAGGCCTTTGCCGCATGGGCGCGCTTTGGCGTGGATCGCGCGGCGCGGCAAATCCTCGGCTCCGGCCTGCGCACCATCGAAACGATGGGCAGTTATTCGTGTCGCAACGTCGCGGGGTCCTCGCGTCGGTCAGCACACTCCACAGGCGCCGCAATCGACATTGGAGCCTTCGTTCTGGAGGACGGGCGCCGCATTTCGATTAAGCAGGGCTGGCGGGGTGGAAACTCGAAGGAACGCGAATTCCTGCGAGTGGTTCACGCCAGCGCCTGCAAGCGCTTCGGGACGGTTCTGGGGCCCGAATACAATGCTGCGCATGAAGACCACCTTCACCTCGAAGGGATCATGAACGGCCGAGGTTACTGTCGCTGAACGCGACGGCGCGGCCGGGCGGGGATGCTCTGATTCCGTTCGCTCATCCTTCCGACCATACCTGAATCGACAGGCAGAGGGTCTATCGACGCTTCACGCGGTTCGAGCGGACGGTCCTGCCGTGCGTCCAGCCAAAGGCGCACAGCATCAGCCGCGTGCCCCGCGTTAAGCTTTGTCATCATGTTCCCGCGATGAATTTCAACCGTGCGCGGGCTGATATCGAGATTGCGGGCGATCTCCTTGTTGGAACATCCTGCACTGAGCAGTTCCAGCACCTCACGCTCTCTGCGACTCAGCTCGCCGATCGCGTGCTGCGCTTCAACTTCGCGCCGACGACGCGCTGCGAATTTACCAGATTCGCTAAGGATGAGATCCAAATGCTGGGCAAAGCTGCTCATCTCGAAAGGCAGCACCAGGTAATCGATCGCCCCTGCCTTAACTGCTTCGACAATGCGCTCGACAGATGGCTTGCTCGCGACGAACACCAGCGGCAGCCAGACCCCCATTTTACCCAGCGTATCGAATAAGGCCCGCGCCGGTTTGGCGGGATCATCATCCGCAGCCAGCAAGATCCCCTCTTCGGGGGGACGGGTGAGTAACTCGCTCAGGTCTGCGTAGACTTCTGCGTGATGCCCAAGCGCGAAGGCAATGCGCGCTTGTTCAGCCCGAGATCGGCTATCGCCACCCACGATGTGAAGTGTGGTTCGCTCCATAAACGCCATTATGCTCCCGGACCCTTTTGACAGCAGCCATAGACGCTATCACTTTGAAGCTATTTATACCCCAACGCCTTAGTATTACGTTGAGTTCCCTAAGTATCGCCACCTCCATTATGGATGAAATATGTTAACTATAACAACATGTAAGAGATATAATCCACGGTAAGATATAATACCTAAGTATGATCTTGACCGAACGAGTAGTCGGGAAGAGAGCTGAAGGCGCTACGCAACGCATCGCTCCAACTGGAAGAAATGGCTGTGTAGTAGGGATCGTCATGCTCGATCCGACGTTCGTGCAACGGCACATATTCGTCGCGGCGGACTACCAATAGGTCGAGCGGAAGCCCCACCGACAGGTTGGCCTTCAGAGTTGAATCAAAACTAACCATAAGTAGTTTTGCCGCGTCTTCGAAACTCATCTTGCGATCGTAGCCGCGGATTAAAATTGGTCGACCATATTTCGTTTCGCCGATCTGAAAAAACGGCGTGTCGAAGCTGGCTTCGATAAAATTACCTTCGGGATAGATCAGGAAAAGGCGCGGCTCCATGCCAGCAATCTGCCCCGCAAGGATCATCGACGCGGTGAAGCGCCCCTTGCCCTGCATTCCGTTTTCGTCCTGCGTTCCCTGCACGGTTTCGCGCAGCAGCTTGCCCACTTCGACCGCGATCTGGAACATCGTGGGAAGTTGCAGCAAAGAATTGTGCCGCTCTCCGGGGGTCTTATCCCGCTCTTCCAATTTGCTGACCACGGTTTGTGTGGTGGCGAGGTTACCGGCGGTCATCAGGGCGATCATACGTTCGCCCGGGACGCTCCAATGGAACATCTTGCGAAACACGGAAATGTTATCGACGCCGGAGTTGGTGCGCGTGTCGCTCATCAGCACGAAGCCTTCGTCGAGCATCATTCCCACGCAGTAAGTCATCGCTGGTACGCCCTTGTATGCCGCACGTTGAATCGCGCGTGCATCTGCCCGTTATTGAGGCGAAGTTTGTTGCTCGACCGCAAGGCTCACAGTCAAGCCCTCGGTCACGCCACCGAAACTTATCCCCGTCACAGGCGCAGCGTCGCGATAATCACGCCCCGTGGCAACCCGCACATAGCGCGGATCTGGGCTGATCCCGTTTGAAACATCGAACCCTACCCAGCCCAGGCCCTCGACCCAGGCTTCTGCCCAGGCGTGGCTCGCTTCCTGTTCGATGCGGTCGTTCATCATCAGGTAGCCGCTGACGTAGCGCGCCGGAATCTCCAACGCACGGGCGGCGGCGATGAACACGTGGGCGTGATCCTGGCAGACGCCGTGACCGGCAGCGACGGCTTCCTCCGCCGTAGTGTCTACGTTGGTCATGCCCGTTTCATAAGCGATGCGCGAGCGCACCAGTGCCGACAACTCGTGAAGCGTGGAAACCGTATCTTGCCCGTCACGCGGAAGGGCTGAGATGAGCTGCCTCAGCCGTGGCCCCGAGCGCGTTAATTCGGTCTGGTTGAGGAACGACCACAGCGGAAGATAGCCCGCATGGTGGCCAATGACGCCTGCCTTGTCTTCCGTTTCCACAACCCCGCGTGAGGTAATCGTGACGTCGCGCGCACCTTGTTCCACCGCGATAAGCGTCGCGTGATTGAAGTTCTGGTCGTCGTAGGAAAGTTCTTCGCTAGCCCCTTCGTACTCCATCGCCCATTCGACGATGCGCTGGCCTTGCGTTTCCTTGGGCGTCAGGCGCAGCCGCTGCAGGCCATGCACGACAGGCTCTGCAAAATGGTAACGGGTCGTATGGCGAATGGAGAGGCGCATTGGTCCGTCAGACGATGAAGCGATACTGCTCGGCAATGGCTCTCGCCACAGCCTGGTTGCGAACGATGAACTTGCCCAGGAATTGATGCAGACCGCGTTCGAAAATGCCGTCTATCGTCCCCTCGTTAAGCAACTGATCCACCTCGCGCAGAAGTACGTCCGCCTCACCTTCCTGGCCATGCAGACGCGCAAGATTTCCCATGTTTTCGCGCAGCGCGGCATAACAGAATGCCAGACTGCGGGGGAATCGCCGGTCCAGCACCACGAAATCGGCAATCGAGCGAGCATCCATGCGGCCGGCGTTTAGCCAACGATAGGCCCGCTCCCCGGACAGAGAGCGCAGCACGTTGTCCCATTGCGTCGTGTCGAGCGGGGTTCCGACGTAGGCGAGGCTCGGCAGGAGCAGGTAATATTTCACGTCGAGGATACGGGCGGTGTTATCAGCCCTTTCGATGAAGGTCCCGGCGCGAGCGAAGGAATAGATCTCGTTGCGCAGCATTGAGCCGTAGGTAGCGCCCCGGGCGATGGTGGATTCGCGGCGGATGGCTCCCAATACCGTGCCGAGGTTTGATTCGCGCACCGGGCGCGCCATCAAATCCCGCAGGGCCATCCAGCCTTCGTTGATCGCTTCCCACACCTCCAACGTGATCGAGGTGCGGCAGCCGCGGGCGTTCACCCGCGCCAGTTCAAGCATGGCCAGAACGCTTTGCGGATTTGATTTGCCGCGCAGCACAAAGTCGCAGACCTGCGCGCTGGTGAACTCCGCCCCCAGCGCCTCAAATGCGCTGCGCTGGCCAAGCGTGGTGAGGATGGAGCGCCATTCTTCGGTTGCTGCCGCCGTTCCGCGGGTCAAGGCCATGCGGTGCCCGGCCTCGAGCAGTCGGGCGGTGTTTTCCGCCCGCTCCAGATAACGATACATCCAGAAGATGCCGTTCGCAGTGCGGCCTAGCATGGTCTGCCCCCGAAGGTTCGGCCCGGTCGCATCAGTCATCCAGTACCCAGCTATCCTTGGTCCCGCCGCCCTGACTGGAATTCACCACCAGCGAGCCTTTCTTTAGCGCCACGCGGGTCAAACCGCCCGGCGTAATGTCGATACCGCCCGGCGACATCAGCACGAACGGGCGCAAGTCCACATGGCGCGGGGCCAGTCCCGCGCGAGTAAAGATCGGCACCGTCGAGAGCGCCAGTGTAGGCTGAGCGATGTAATTGGCGGGCCGCGCGATCAGCTTTTCCCGGAAGGCCGCGATTTCGCGACGGCTTGCGGTCGGCCCGATCAGCATGCCGTAGCCGCCCGATCCGTGGACCTCCTTCACGACGAGTTCGGACAGGTTGTCGAGCACGTAGGCCAGGCTGTCAGCATCCGCGCAGCGCCACGTCTGCACGTTGCGCAGCAGCGGCTTCTCACCGGTGTAGAACTCGACAATCTCCGGCATGAACGAATAGATCGCCTTGTCATCGCCGATCCCCGTCCCCGGAGCATTGGCGATGGTGATCCGGCCCGCACGGTAGACGTCCATGATTCCGGGAACGCCCAGCACACTGTTCGGATTGAAGGTCAGCGGATCGAGATATTCGTCATCGACCCGGCGATAGAGCACGTCGATGGGCTGGTACCCGGCCGTCGTGCGCATCTGCACGCGCCCGTCGAACACGCGCAGATCGCTGCCTTCCACAAGCTCCGCGCCCATCTGGTCGGCGAGGAAGGCGTGCTCGAAATAGGCGGAGTTGTAGATACCCGGCGTCAACACCGCGACCGTCGGGCTGCCCGAAGCGAATTCGGGCGCGCAGGCGGCAAGGCTCTTGGCCAGACGTCGCGGATAGTTGGAAACCGGCTGGACCTTCACCCGCGAGAACAGCTCGGGGAACATGGCCATCATCGTTTCGCGGTTTTCCAGCATATAGGAAACGCCGCTTGGCGTGCGGGCATTGTCTTCCAGCACCAGGAACTCGTCCGGCCCCGTCCGAACCAAGTCAATGCCGACGATGTGGGTGTAGACCCCGCCCGGCGGCGTGAAGCCCACCATCTGCGGCAGCCATGCGTCATTGTTGCGGAACAGCCGTTCGGGAAGGCGCCCTGACCGCACAATCTCCTGCCGGTGGTAGAGATCGTGCATGAACGCGTTGAGTGCACGGACACGCTGTTCAATGCCGCGCGCAAGGCGGCGCCATTCGCTGCCGGAAATGATACGCGGGATCATGTCGAACGGGATCAACCGTTCTTCCGCGTCATTCTCGCCATAGACGTTGAAGGTGATGCCGGTGCGGCGGAAAACTGACTCGGCCTCCGCGCCCTTATGGCGCAGCAAATTCCGGTCCTGCTCGCTCAACCACCCTTCGTATTCCCTATAGGCGCGGCGAACCGTCCCGTCGGGCGCATACATTTCGTCGAACTGGGCAGAAGGCGTTGAGCTCATGAGTCCCTGTTTTTGTTGCACTGCACAATTACACGGTTCTGCCGCGCCGCCAAGTGCCTCCATCAAGCTTTATGACACGGAGCTAATCCCGCTCCAGTTCACGCGCCACAGTGAGAATCGCTTCGGGTGAATTCGCAAAGCCCAGGTGTGTACAGCGCAGCGCAATGGCGCGGTCGCGCTCCCCCGGCATTCCGCAGGCGCTGCGCGGGGCAACGATCCCGTCGCGGGGGCTCCACAGTGCAACCGTTTCCACAGGCGGCTTGTCACAGGTGCGAGCTTCGATCGGCGGCTGCTCCACCGAATGGCCTGTCACGAGTTGGTAGATGCGCCACGCGTTGTTGTCATAGGGTGTGCCGGAAAATGGCGACCCCATCGTGATCACCTTGGCGATGTGCTGCGGATGGCGCTTCGCCAACTCGCGAGCGAACACCCCGCCCAGGCTCCAGCCGACCAGCACAACGCGCTGACCATATCGTTCGTAGAGTTGCCGGATACGCTGTTCCAGCGCTGCAAAGTTCTCTTCCGTTGGGCCAAGGTTGAAACCCAGCCCCCAGCGCTTGACCGTATGCCCGGCCCCCTCAAGCTGGCGTGCCATATACCGCATCCGTATCGGATGAGTGCCGAACCCCGGCAGGAGCATGACCACCTGCGGATGCTTGGTGCGATCAAGCACCAGTGGCTCACGGGCGAGGCGGCGCAGCGGCTCAAGCGGGCCGGCCAACTCGCCCAACAGATACCTGGTCTTGGGCCGGTGCATCTCGGCAGGCGCGACTGTCCGCGCCAGTTCGATCCGGCGCGCGAGTTCTTCCCGCAATATCCCGGGATCCGGGAGGGGCCTGCGCTGGGGTGCGAGGTGATTAGCCATGTCCACCTTGTAACCTGTCCGACTTGTTGCAGCATGAACGCAGCAAGTCGGACAGATTTCCCCTTCGCTGGAAGATCAGGCGCAGTCGCCCGTTCGTTCGGACTTCACGCGCATTTTCATGTGCATCTTGCCTTGGGCACCCTGCTCCATGTCCATCGTCATGGTCATGTCGGAACTCGACTCGGTCATCTTGCCATCCATCGAGACTTTGCTGACCCCGCCTCCGTCGCCCGAGCACTGCATCTCCGCTTTTATATTGCCGCCGGAGACGTCAAACTTCTGGAAGCTGCAATTCGCGTCAGCCATGTTCTTGACCATCTCTTGCGGCCCGTTCTTGGCCGCTTCTTCCGGCGTCAGGCAGAAAGTGTTGGTCTGCTGCCCTTGCCCGGTCATCATGGCGCGCATCTGATCACGCATTTCCGGCGCCACGCCCGGGATTTCGAATTCGACCACTTCGACCGAGGTCCGATATTGGCCGGGCTTGGGCTGGATCGCGCTTTCCATCGCGGCGGCTGCCTCTTGGTTGGATATGGCACCGTCACCATCCTGGTCGGCGGAGCTTCCGCAAGCGGCCAGCACGACAGCCGCAAACAGCGGCAGGGTATGGTACGAACGCATCGGATTCCCCCGTATCGTTTCTGTGTGGGGCGAAGTTATCAGTCCAGGCCACCGGTGCCAATGATCGCGCCCACGTTGCGATAGTTCGCCACATGTTCCATATTAGGGGCATGGCCGAACTCGTGATCCGCAGAGGTCTTGAGGAGCCGGATACCTCCGGCACCTTCAAGCCGCACAAGCCGGAGCGTCCTGAAAAGACGCTTGGCGGGCAACCCTTCAAGCTCGTTTCGGATTATCAGCCCGCTGGCGACCAGCCGACCGCGATCCGCGAGCTGGTTGGCTCGGCGAACGAGGGCGAACGCACGCAAGTCCTGCTGGGCGTCACCGGCTCGGGCAAGACCTTCACGATGGCGAAGGTTATCGAGGAGCTGCAGCGCCCCGCGCTGATCCTTGCGCCGAACAAGATCCTCGCTGCGCAGCTTTATGGCGAATTCCGCAGCTTCTTCCCCGAAAACGCGGTCGAGTATTTCGTCAGCTACTACGACTACTACCAGCCCGAAGCCTACGTCCCCCGCAGCGACACCTACATCGAGAAGGAAAGCTCGGTGAACGAGGCGATCGACCGGATGCGGCACTCAGCCACCCGATCCTTGCTCGAACGCGATGACGTGATCATCGTGGCGTCCGTTTCCTGCCTCTACGGCATCGGTTCGGTCGAGACTTACTCGGCAATGATCTTCGACCTAAAGAAGGGCGAAAGCGTCGATCAGCGCGAGATCATCCGCAAGCTCGTGGCCCTGCAGTACAAGCGCAACGACGCCGCCTTCGCCCGCGGCATGTTCCGCGTGCGCGGTGACAGCCTGGAGATATTCCCCAGCCACTATGAAGACATGGCCTGGCGGGTGAGCTTCTTCGGTGACGAGATCGAGGAGATCAGCGAATTCGACCCGCTGACCGGGCAGAAGGGCGCCAGCCTCAATTCCGTGCGCGTCTATGCCAACAGCCACTACGTCACGCCCGGCCCGACCATGAAGCAGGCGAGCGAGGCGATCAGGTTCGAACTCGCCGAACGGCTGAAGGAACTCCACGCAGAGGGTCGCCTGCTGGAAGCGCAACGGTTGGAACAGCGTACCAATTTCGACCTCGAGATGATCGCAGCCACCGGCAGCTGCGCCGGGATCGAGAACTACAGCCGCTTCCTGACCGGCCGGCTTCCGGGCGAACCACCGCCAACGCTGTTCGAATACCTGCCCGACAACGCCCTGCTGTTCGTGGACGAGAGCCACCAGACCGTGCCGCAGATTGGCGCGATGGCGCGCGGGGACCATCGCCGCAAACTGACGCTGGCCGAATACGGCTTCCGCCTGCCCAGTTGCATCGACAACCGCCCGCTGCGCTTTAACGAATGGGATGCGATGCGGCCGCAGACTTTCGCGGTGTCGGCCACGCCCGGAAACTGGGAGATGGAGCAGACCGGCGGCACCTTCGCCGAACAGGTCATCCGCCCTACCGGCCTGATCGACCCGCCAGTCGAAATCCGCCCGGTTGAAGATCAGGTTCAGGACTGCATTTCCGAGTGCAAGGCCACCGCCGCGCAGGGTTACCGCACACTCGTCACCACCCTGACAAAGCGCATGGCGGAAGACCTGACCGAGTTCATGCACGAACAGGGCGTGCGCGTGCGCTACATGCACTCCGACGTGGAGACGCTGGAACGCATCGAGCTGATCCGCGACTTGCGCCTTGGCGTCTATGACGTGCTGATCGGCATCAACCTGCTTCGCGAAGGCCTCGACATTCCCGAATGCGGGCTGGTCTGCATCCTTGATGCCGACAAGGAGGGTTTCCTGCGTTCCGAAACCAGTCTGATCCAGACCATCGGCCGCGCCGCGCGGAACGTGGACGGCAAGGTCATCCTCTATGCCGACCGTATCACCGGCAGCATGGAACGGGCGATGGCCGAAACCGAGCGTCGCCGCGAGAAGCAGCGCGAATACAACACGCTGCACGGCATCACCCCGCAGACCATCAAGCGCCAGATTGCCGACATTATCGCGGATACCGCCAGCCGCGACGGCGTGCTGGTCGATACCGGCGACGACGAGGTCAACAATCTCGTAGGCCACAACCTGCGCGGCTACATCGAAGATCTGGAAAAGCGCATGCGCGCCGCTGCCGCCGATCTGGAATTCGAAGAAGCTGGCAGGCTCCGCGACGAAATCAGGCGGCTGGAGAACGAGGAACTGGGTCTGCCCGACGGCGAGAAGAAGGCACCTATGGTCGGCCGAAGCAACGAGGGCAAACCCGGCACTCGCAAGACCCGCTACGGGAAAACGCAGAGGAAGTGGGGGCGGTAGAGCGCCAAACCGCTAGTTGTGCTGTGGAAACAAGCATGGCCGATCCCTTGCTGCTTGAAAGTGCTGCCCGCCGCCGCCATCAGCCGCGCATGTCGCGCCGCTTGTCATGCTTCGCCGTGTTTTCCCTGTCGCTTACGCTCGCGGCCTGCGGAGGCAGCGAACCATCCGGTCAAGCGCAGCGCATCTCTCTCGACGATGCGCGCCATGTCGCTCCAGAACCGTTGCTCTCGCCTGATACCAAGGGCGGTACTTGGACAGTTGCGGCCAATGGCAGGTCCATTGATTTCGGGATCGAGGGGCAGCCGCCGTTTCTAACTATCGCCTGCGCTTTGCGCGAAACGCCGGTGCAAATTCGCCTGATCCGTCATGTCGTCGCACGACCGGGTGAAAAGGCGCTGTTCCCGGTGATCGGCAACGGGATGATCTCACGCTTCAAGATCGACGCCGCGTTGGCGGAAGGTGAATGGCGTTGGGAGGCGGCTCTGCCCGCAACCGAACCCTCGCTGGACGTGTTCAATGGCCCGCGTGAGCTGGAGGCAACTTTGCCCGGTGGCGGCAGTCTGATGATCCCCGGAAGTCGTATTCCGGGTGAGTTCGTGTCGTGGTGTCGCGCTGGCGGACGTGTCCAGCAGGTCGAAGCGGCAGAGCAGGCCGAGGCCGCAGGACCTACCCCTGCTCGGCCAGTTCGCTAAGCATATCCGGCGTCAAAACCTGCGGCATCACTTCGCCGTTCTTGCCCGGCGCATACCAGAGATAGAGCGGCACCCCGGCAACGCCATGCGCGGTGAGGAAACGTGTGATTTCCGGATCGCGCCGCGTCCAATCGCCGCGCATCGGCACCACGCCCGCTTTCTCAAACGCAGCTTTCGTGCTCTCGCGTTCGATCGCGACGTTCTCGTTGACCTTGCAGGTCAGGCACCAGTCGGCGGTAAACCACAGGAACACCGGTTTTCCAGACGCGCGCGCCTCGGCCAGCGCAGCTTCGCTGAAGGGCTGCGCGGTCAGGAGACCCGCGTCGCTGGACGCGCTCGGCGCGAAGAGTCGCGGTAGCAGCAGCGCCGAAATCGCGGCGACGGCTAGCGAACCGCCAACCACCAGCGTGAGCCGTTTGCCCCAGCCCGCAAGCGCAGCGACCACTGCAACCGCTATGACCAGCGCCACAGCGGCGAACCACGGCCCGCCCAGCCTCCAGGTCAACCACAACAGCGCGAGCGCCGTCAGCCCCATGGGAACCGCCAGTATCCGGCGGAACGTGTTCATCCACTTGCCCGGCTTCGGCAGCAGCCTCCTCAACGCAGGCACGTAGCCGAGCAAGAGGAACGGCAGCGCCAGCCCGAGCCCCAGCGTCGCGAACAGCAGCAGCCCCTGCCACCACGGCAGCAGCAGAGCCGCGCCCATCGCAGCAGCCAGAAATGGCCCGACGCAGGGCGTGGCGACGAAAGCCGCAAGCAGTCCGGTCGAAAACGCGCTAGCCCTTCCGCCCGACCGGGTGAACGACATCGACGGAAACTCGTAAATGCCCGCGAAGTTGGCCGTGAGCGCCGTGGCCAGCACGAGCAGCGCCACCACCACACCCGGCTCTTGCAGCTGAAACGCCCAGCCGATTTCGCTGCCTGCGGCCCGCAAAACCAGCAGCAATGCGCCAAGTGCGACGCAGGCCAGAACCACCCCGGCGGTGTAGGCAATCCCCTCTCGTCGAGCCCCGGCAGCGCTCTCACCCGCACGCGCCAGCGACAGCGCCTTCAAGCTGAGGATCGGGAACACGCACGGCATCAGGTTCAGCACCAGTCCGCCCAGCAGAGCCCCGCCCAACAGCAGCCACAGCGGCGCGAGCTGAACCTCTGGACCGCCGCCCACGATCTCTCCGCCAGTGGGCACTTCGCCAACGGGTCCGGCAAACGTCACGCCGTTACCCTGATCGTCGAGCTTCAGGATGCCGCTGACCGTCTCCGGACTGGCCGCACCCCCCCTGCGACTCAATTCCGCCACCAGCCAATCGCCACTGCGCCGGAAAACCTGCGGCGCGGCGTAGTCGATCAGCCGCTCGTTACCGAGGAACAGGTGAGGGTTCGCCAGTTCCAGCGATGCGGGCAACGGGATTGCGATCCGCAGTGTGTCGGAGGTCAATTCAAACCGGGCCGGCTGGTCGATCAAGGGCGGCAGCGCCGATCGCCAGCCGTCGAATCTCGCGTCAACGCTCGCCTGCCCTGAAAGGCGCAGAGTCAGCGTTGCTTGCTCCGGCACGCAGATCTTGTCCGTGCAGGCCAGCCAGTGGGCCTCTACCTCGACCGGATATATCCCGTTCGTCGCGATGCCCGCGGGCACTTTCAGCGGCACGATCACCGCGTGATCGCCCTCGTAAACATGGTTCATCAACCCAGCGATCAGCAGGGTTTGCGGCACCGGATAGAGCGGCTGGCCCGCCTCCCATCCCTCGGGCAATTGCCAGTCCAGCGTCATGCCCAGCCCGGCATCACCGGGGTTTGACCAGTATCCGTGCCACCCCGGCTGCGGGCGGAACAGTAGCGCCAGGTCCAGTTCCTCGCCGGGCTTCACCGGACCCTGCGCCACAAGTTCCGCAGCGATGTTGTTCGCCTTTGCCGGAACCGGTGCCTGCGCCGCTAACGGAGACGCAAATGCCAGCGCAAGCAGCATCAAAGCTTTCAGAAAGGGGATCATGCTTGCGCGCATCGGTAGCGGAGTTCTAGGGACGGGTGCGATGAGCGACAAGCGCGATCTCCTTATCCTGGGCGGCGGCCTCGTTGGTATGACCCTTGGACTGGCTGCGGCCCGCAAGGGTATCTCCAGCCATGTGGTGGATCGCGCCGATCCGGCAGAGCTCACGGCTGACGGATTCGACGGGCGCGCGTCCGCCATTTCAACGGCGAGTTGGAACCTGTTCACCAACATCGGCCTCGCCGATCGGCTGGAGCCGCATGGCTGCCCGATCGACGCGATATCGGTGACGGACGAGATGAAGCCGGGTCGAATCGATTTCCGGCCTGAGCCGCATGAAGGTTCGCTGGGCCGCATGTTCACGAACCGCACGCTGCGCCTCGCCTTGTTTGAGGCAGCCCAGACGGAGCCGCTGATTAACTTGCACGCCCCGGTGAACGTGGCGCGGCGGGAACGGGGTGAGTTCAGCGTTTCGGCCACGCTCGCTGACGGTGCGGTGCTCGAAGGTTCGCTTATGATCGCCGGGGAAGGCCGCCGGTCGCCGACGCGTGACGAGGCGGGACTGGGCCTCGCGCACTGGGATTACCATCACCGCGCGATCATCGCCGGGCTGACTCACGAGAAGTCGCACGAGAATGTGGCGTGGGAGATTTTCTATCCCGCTGGACCTTTTGCACTGCTCCCGCTGCTTGATTCGCCGGAAGGGAAACATCGCAGCGCGCTGGTGTGGACGGTGAACGAACGGGATGCAGCGGGCGTGCTCGCCCTTTCGGAGCGCGCCTTCATCGCCGAAGTTGAAAAGCGGATGCATGGCGTGCTCGGCGCTGTCGCGACCGAAGGGCCGCGATCATCCTATCCGCTGGGTTTCCAACACACGGCGAAGATTACCGCGCAGCGCCTCGCGCTCGTCGGCGATTCCGCACACGGTATCCATCCGATTGCAGGGCAAGGATTGAACCTCGGCCTGCGGGACGTCGGTGCTCTGGTGGAAGTCATAGCTGAAGGGATGCGGCTGGGCCTCGATCCCGGCGATGCACAGCTGCTCGCCCGCTACGAACGCTGGCGCGGGCTGGACAGCTTTACTGTCGCGCTGGCTACTGACGGCCTCACGCGTCTGTTCGGAATTCCGGGCAAGCTTCCGGGCATGGTTCGCCGTCTGGGCATGGGCGCCGTACAGCGCACGCCCGCCCTGAAGCGCTGGTTTACGGATGAAGCGCGCGGCATGTCGGGCAAGCTGCCCGAGTTACTTCAGGGATAAATCGGCTAGGTCGCCGGGACGCTGACGGCGCTCGGTTGGTCCACCCGCTCACCCGCTGAATCCCGCAGTTCGCGCGGTTCGATGATGGCGGTCAGCTCCAGCAATTCCAGCGCCCTTTGCGTCAGTGCATAGCGCTCTGCGTCGGCGATCCATTCACTGGCCGCGGCCGAATTGGGCAGGTTGCGAATTTCTGCCGCAGCCGCGCCGGCCCGCCCGCTTTCGAGGAACAGCCGCGCGCGTTCGATCCTGCGGATCGGCGCTGGCGACGGAGCGTCCTCGCGACGGACCACGAACATCGAGCCGAAATGGCGACGAAGCCACGCCATCGCGCCTTCTTCATCGCCCGGCGCACGGGTAAGCTGGGGCCGCAACCCGTCCAGTTGCGCCAGAAGCTGATCCAGCGTGACCGGATCACGCGAGGTTTCGATGATGACGCGAACCGTATCGGGCCGCGCCTCGCCAAACCGAAGGCGAAGCTGGTCTTCGAGATATCCGAGAGGTGCCCCGCGTTCGATAGCGCGCCGCGTGGCGAATGCGATCAACAGGCCCTCTGCCCGCGCCGCGTTTCCGCCCGCTTCCTGCGCCTGAAGGCTCAGCCGGGCCAGGCGCTGTTCCATTTCAGCGATGCGTTGATCCAGCACGGTCTGCTGTTCCATCGCGCGCGCGGTCCGCTCGTCGGCAGGCGCTTCGTTCAAACGCGCAGCAGGCGTCATCGCGGCAACCGGTGCATCCGCGCCGGGCGCGACTTCCTTCTCGATGGAAAACAGCCCACCAAACGAGGAAGCCCCCCCGCTCAGATACCAGACAGTGCCACCGCCAAGCAGGAACGCGGCGGCGGTTATGCCAACAATCGCCCGCATCCCCGAAGAGGGGCGGACGGCGGCAGTTGTCCGCATCGGCTCGTACTCGTCCATCAGTATCCTTGTGCGGCCCGGACTACCGCGTATTGGCCTGCCTCAGGCTGGTGGGCGTTCATGGCACATCTGACGCGCCAAAGACAACACGCCCGCTTCGCTAGGCTCTGCGGCAGAGCGTACCTCGCCCCACCCTTCACCAGCCGCAGCGGCGATGCGCGGGCCAAGCGCAGCGAGGCGGATGCCCCCGCGCGCGATACCGACGCGGTCACATTCTGCGGCCAAATGTCGAGCCGCGACGGCGGAATGGAGCAGCACGAGCGCGCCCTCTCGCAGATGCGCCGCGGCGTCTTCCGACAGCGGCATCGCGGCGCTTTCATAACCCACGCGCGTCTCAATCTCGATGCCGGGCGGCGGGGCAACGGGCACGTGCTCCGCACCGGTAAGGCGCAGCAAACGGAGCGGAGGCGGGAGGCCGTCCACCAAGGGCTGCAACACGCCCGGCCCGACGGTCTGAACCGCGAAACCCGCCGCCTCAACCGCGCGGGCTGTGGCTTCACCAACCGCGTGCACTGGTTTGTCACGAAAAGCAGCGAGCGCTGGTCCAGCCTGCCGAATGGCGTTGGCGCTACCGATCAGCAGCCCATCAATCGCGTCCGCAGGCGGCGCATCCCAAGCCAGCGGGCGAACTTCGAACAGCGGCCACGCTTCGATCGTCAGGCCCAGTTCCCGCCCTGCCGCAACGGTGGCGCTGCCACCGGGCTCGGGCCGGATGGTAATCAACCGTTCCGTCATGCCCGCCCGGTGAAGTGGGCCGTAATGCTCTCGGGCGAGCGCGCCAGCAGGTCAGCCGCCAACCGCGACGGGCCCTCCGCGTCGGAGGCGGCAAACATGGCTTCGCCTGCCACGCGCTCCGCTCCATCGGGGCTGAACAGCAGCGCTCGCATGGACAGTTGATCGCCGCTGAGATCGCACAACACCGCAACCGCGCTGTGGCAGTTGCCGCCCAGGGCAGCCAGCAACGCACGTTCGGCAAGCGCTTCGGTATGGCTGGGCGCATGGTCAATCGGGGCCAGCAGATCGCGAACGCGCGCGTCGGCAGTCCGGCATTCGATGGCAATTGCGCCCTGCGATGGGGCGGGCAACCATTCCTGCGCGTCAAGAGGATGGCCGGTGCCGGTCTCGCCCAGTCGTTGCAGCCCGGCAGCGGCGAGGAACGTGGCGTCGACTTCACCCGCAGCCAGCTTGGCCAGCCGCGTGGCGACATTCCCGCGAAAGGTCACCACCTTGCAGTCGGGCCTCGCATGGAGTGCCTGAGCCGCCCTACGCGGCGCGCTGGTGCCGATCACCGCACCTTGCGGCAGCGCGGCCAAGCTCGCCGCCCCGATCAGCACGTCGCGCTTGTCAGCACGCGGCAACACGGCGGCGATGGTGAGCCAGTCGGGTCGCAGCGTTTCGACGTCCTTCAGCGAGTGGACCGCCGCGTCGATGCGCTCTTCGTGCAGCCACCCGTCCAGCTCGCGCGTCCACAGCGCCTTCCCGCCAAGGTCAGCCAGCGGACGGTCTTGAATCTTGTCGCCGCTGGCGATCACAGGGACAAGTTCGATCGCGCTTTCGACCCACCCGTGCGCCGCACAAAGACGCGCACGCGTTTCTTCAGCTTGCGCCATGGCAAGCGGCGAACGACGGGTTCCAAGCCTCAGGATAGGAAGATCAGCCATGAGATTTGCTCGCCCGTAAGGTCCAGACTGGGGGCTGGCAATGGTGTGAGGTCTGGACCCCAGCCGTATTTACGTCCAGTGCATGGCCGCGATGAAAGTGGTGCTGGGCATCGAGAGCAGCTGCGACGAGACGGCTGCGGCACTGGTGACGGGTGATCGCCAGATCCTGGCGCAGGCAATTGCTTCGCAGGATGACCGGCACGCGCCCTATGGCGGCGTTGTGCCCGAAATCGCCGCACGCGCGCACGTCGAACGCCTCACACCGCTGATCGCTCGCGTTATGGATGAGGCGGGAATGACGCTGGCCGACTGCGATGCAATCGCCGCCACCGCAGGGCCGGGGCTGATAGGCGGGGTCATGGTCGGCCTCGTCACGGCCAAGGCGCTGGCGATGGCCAGCGACAAGCCGCTACTGGCGATCAACCATCTGGAAGGGCACGCGCTCAGCCCGCGTCTGGCCGATCCTGAGCTCCAGTTTCCTTACGCCCTTCTTCTCGTTTCGGGCGGCCATTGCCAGCTGCTGCGCGTCGATGGTCCCGGCAGCTATCGTCGCTTTGCCACGACGATTGACGATGCACTGGGTGAGGCGTTCGACAAGTCGGCAAAGATCCTCGGCCTCGGTTTTCCCGGCGGCCCGGCGGTCGAAAGACTAGCGGCCACCGGCGATAACCGCGCCGTACCCCTGCCCCGCCCGCTGCGTGGAAGCGCGGAACCCCATTTCTCGTTTGCCGGTCTCAAGAGCGCCGTCCTCCGCGCGCATGAAAGCGGCCTCCATTTGCCTGAGGACATTGCCGCCAGTTTTCAGCAGGCCGCGATCGACTGCATCCTCGACCGTACCGGACGAGCGCTGGAGCATATGGGCGAAGTCAGCGCGCTGGTGGTTGCAGGCGGCGTCGCGGCAAACCGCTCCGTCCGCGGAGCGCTGGAAGCCCTCGCGGAAAAGCACGAGCTGCGCTTCGTCGCACCGCCGCAGGCGCTTTGCACCGACAACGCAGCGATGATCGCATGGGCCGGAATTGAGCGGCTGGCGGTGGGGGCTGAACCCGATCCGCTGACCATTTCCGCCCGTCCCCGCTGGCCGCTGGACCCGAATGCGGAACCGGCACGCGGAGCTGGAGTGAAGGCATGAGCGGGGCAATGATCGGCGTGGCGGGCGCGGGCGCGTGGGGCACAGCCCTGGCGCAGATGCTCGCCGCCAACGGCACAGACGTCACACTCTGGGCCTACGAACCGCAACTGGCGGAGGAGATAAATTCTACCCACACCAATTCGCTGTTCCTGCCGGGCGCACCGCTCGCCCACTCCATCCGGGCGACCACCGATCTGGGCCAGGTTGCTGCTTGCGACATTCTGCTGCTGGTCACCCCGGCACAACATCTGGCGCGGATCATGGGCGCCATGCCCGCCCTCCCGCGCGATCTGGTCCTCTGTTCCAAGGGCATCGACGCCACCACCGGGCAGATGATGCACGAGGTGGCGTCCCTGGCCGCGCCTAATAGCGAGATCGCCGTGCTTTCCGGTCCGACCTTCGCGCATGAAGTTGCAGCAGGGCTGCCCACCGCGGTCACGCTCGCCTGTCAGGGTGGAGACGCGCAGTGGCGCCGTCTATCACCCGCTATCGCGCGCCCGACGTTCCGCCCCTATTTCAGCACCGACGTGATCGGCGCAGAGGTGGGCGGCGCGGTGAAGAACGTGCTCGCCATAGCCTGCGGCGTGGTCGAGGGTCTTGAACTCGGCCAGAACGCTCGCGCAGCCCTGATTGCGCGCGGTTACGCGGAGATGCAGCGGTTTGGCGCAGCTCTGGGCGCGCGGCCCGAAACGCTCGCCGGGCTCTGCGGCCTCGGCGATCTGGTCCTGACCTGCACCTCCACCTCCAGCCGCAATTTCTCGCTCGGCAAGGCGCTGGCTCATGGTGCCGATCCCGGCGCATTGATGAGCGACCGCCTCACCGTGGCCGAAGGGGCGCACACCGCCCCCATCCTCGTTTCACTTGCGCAGCGGCACGGGGTGGAAATGCCCATCGTGGCTGCCGTCAGCCGCCTGCTCGCAGGCGAGCCGGCGCGCGCGGTGGCCGGCGACCTCCTCGCCCGCCCCCTGACTGCCGAGGGCCTCCCGGCTTGAGCGCACAGGGTAGCGAGGCACCGGGCGGCGATCTGGCGACTCTCGCAAAGGGTGGTCGCACCAACCTGATTGGCTTTCTGCTGCGCCTGGCTGCGCGGTTGCCGTTCCTGTTCATCGCGGGACGCCTCTATGGCGCTGACGCACTAGGCCGCTTTGCCTCTGCGCTGGTGGTGGTCGAATTGATCGCGATGATCTGCACCATGGGCGAGAAGCGCGGACTGGCTCAGCGCCTGTCCGAAAGCGATAGCGAGCCTTCTGCGGTCGTCGCTGACGGCCTGCTCTTGGCCCTGCTGGTGGGGAGCGGCGCGGCGGTGCTGCTGTGGCTGGTGCCCGCCCCGATGTTTCCCAGCGGCACTTACACCGAAATCGACCGGATGCTGGTTCTCGCCATCCCGGCTCTCGCGCTGACCGAGATTCTGCTGGCCGGGTGTGCCTATCGGTACGACATCGCCGCCACGGTGCGGGCCCGCGCGATCGTGGAGCCGTGGACCATCTCGATAATGGCCGGGGCGATGTTTTACGCGGTGCCGGACAGCGGGCTGTCGCTTGCCTATCTGATCTCGATCTACGCCGCGCTGCTCACGGCGGCCTGGCCATTCTTCCGGGCCTATGGCCTGCCGAGGGGATGGCGCCCCTCACTGGGCCGCATGACCCAGCTCAGCTTGCGTGGGATGCCGCTGGCGGCGGCGGACGCTATCGAATGGGGCACGCGTCGGCTCGATATCTTCATCCTCGGCCTGTTCGCGGCACCTGCTGCCGTCGGCGTCTATTATGTCGCCCAGCAGGTCGCCAGCCTGCCGCAGAAGCTGAAAACCAGCTTTGAACCGATCCTCGGTCCGGTGCTGACCCGCAAGCTGAAGGAGAAGGACTACGCCGCCATCGCCCGGCAGGTGTGCCAGGTGGGTTTCTGGATCACCGCAGCGCAGGCGGGCGTCGGCCTCGCTCTCGGCATTCCGGGCGAGGCGATCATGGGCCTCGTCGGGCCAAACTTCGTGGGCGGTACGGGGGCGCTGGCTTTTCTCCTTCTGGCGGAAGTCGTTGCAGCGACCGCGGTCGTTTCGGAGGCGGCGCTCGTCTATGTCGCCCGCCTGCGGAACCTGTGGGTTTCCTGCGCCACGATCGCGCTTCAGGCGCTGCTGACGATTGCGGCAATGCTCGTCGCGGAACGGCTGGGCCTCAATGAAGGCTGGCGCGCAGCCGCAGCGGCCGCCGCGCTCATGGTCTCGCTGGGCGTGTCGTCGCTCGTAAAGGCGATCATGCTTAGCCGTATTCTCAAGGAACCGATCAACAACTGGCGCTGGTCCCTGATTTGGGCCGTGGCGGCCGCAGTGATCGTTGGCCAGTTTGTGATCCTCATGCCGGAATGGGGCCAACTGACCTTCGGTATCGCTGCAATTCTCGCCGTTTATTGCTGGTTGATCTGGACCCGCAGCTTCGGGCCGGAAGACCGGGTACTGTTTGCTCGCAAGGTAACGCAGGAAGAACCGGCAGATTGCGCCGCTCCATCGACACCGCTCTCGACCTCGGACCAGAAGGAGCGGTAAGGTTCCAGGATGCCGATAGGGCACTCAGAGGGACGGACCGACGTCATCGCACTGTCGCTGGGTGCGCTTGTGGTCATGGCAGTGGCCATCGCCGCCGCCAGCGTGACGGGGCCCAGCTTCGTCAACGACCTGTCGCGACAAGCAGAAGCCGCCATCAAGAAAACGGACGCGGAGCCCGTTAAGGCGACCTTCTACACCTCAGGAGGCTCCCCCACTCGCCATCCCCTGCTTTCCGGGGGGGAGGATCTTGGCGAACGCACCCGCGCCCGCGCCGCCCGTGCGGTGGCTGCGATTCCCGGCGTGGCGGGCGTCCTGTGGGCCGACGGCACCGGGTTTGCTGACGGACGCCGCGCTTCCCCCCGCCCCGCCGTTTGTCAGGAGGACGTTGCCGGGCTCCTGCGCGCACGCACGATCAGGTTTGAGGAAGGCTCGGCACGCATCGACGTGGCGAGCACGACACTCATCGACGAAGTGGCGGACGCCCTGCGTCCCTGCCTCGGCAGCATTATCGCGGTGACGGGCCACACCGATTCGTCCGGACCGGAGCCGGGCAATCTCGTTCTTTCGCGGATGAGGGCTGAATCGGTGCGGGACGCACTGATCAATCGTGGAATCCCCGGCGATGGCCTGCGTACCAGGGGCCTTGGTTCGCGCTTTCCCGCCGAGGGACTGGAGCCGACCGATCCGGCCAACCGCCGAATCGAATTCTCAGTCATCGCGACGGAGCCGGTCAGGCCCACGCCGGTGGATACGCCGGGACCGCGTTGATCTTGCATCGGCAACCGGGCGAAATCTTGCAATCCTCCTCGCGCCGACCCTAAGACGAACCCGATGCCGATCTGGATGGAACTTACGGTCCTGATGCTGGTCGCCTACGCGGTGGGAATCGCGCTTGGCTGGGCCATCTGGGGTAGTCGGGCAGGGAGAAATATGGATGGCTGAACTGCTGCGTGAGTACTGGATTTTCCTCGTCATCGCCCTGCTGGTCGGACTGCTGGTCGCGTGGTGGCTTCTGGCTGCCCAGCGCCGCACCCGTGTCGACCTGACGCACACGGATGCCGAAGGAGGCCCAGCGCGCCGCAACCAGGCCCTGATAGATGCGCCACCGGCGGTCCCCGCCCAGCCTGCCGCACAAGCCACTCCACCCCCTCCGACGCCTGAAGGGCTCGCTGGAGCGGGAGAGGCAGTAGCGGTTTCAGCCAGTGTCGCTACGCCCACACCCGCACCGACACCTGCTGCAGCGGCTCCTTCCGGTGCGGCCGACGATCTCACGCGCATCAAGGGCGTGGGGCCCAAGCTGGTCGATCTGCTGGCCTCGCTGGGTGTCACGCGGTTTGACGAGATCGGCGCGTGGAACGATGCCGACATCGACCGCATCGATGCCCAGCTCGGCCGGTTCGCCGGACGCATCCGGCGCGACTCCTGGCCGGAGCAGGCGCGCCTTCTGGCTGCTCATGATACCGCAGGATACGAGGCGAAGTTCGGGAAGCTCTAAGCTTCGATTTCTATCGCTTGGAAACTGTTTGCGTCTTCTACGTTTCACTTCGGAGGATCCGCCCGAAGGAGGCGCGCGAGCGTTATGACCAAGGCCGCACGTTTGAGGCCCACGGTTCTGGTGGTGGAAGATGAGTTTATCATCGCCCTCGACGTCGCCGAAACCGTCAAGGACATCGGTTATGTTGTGGAAGGTCCGTACGCGGACCAACGCAGTGCCTTCCTGGCGATCGAACAGGACATGCCGGACGCCGCGATATTGGACGTGTCCCTACTCGATGGGGAGGTCTACCCCCTCGCCGATGCGCTGGCGCTGGCCGGCGTGCCGATGATCTTCCATTCCGATCACGTGGATCCTCGCGAGATCCACGCGCGCTACCCTGACGCCGTGACCTGTTCGAAGCCCTGCCCGCCCGGCACCATCATCAGCGCCCTGCACAACGTGATCGAGTATCGCATCAAGGCTGGCACCTGACCCGCACCACGGACCGCCCCTTGCCCATGCGCGCGTCTCTGCTCATACGTTGGCGATTGCTCGCGGGCATAGGTGAAGAGGAATTGCATGGCCGACCTGGCACCGTTCGATTGGGCGGATTCGCTTAACCTCGACGATCAGCTCTCCGAGGAAGAGCGGATGATCCGCGATGCTGCGCGCGGCTTCGCTCAAGAAACGCTGCAACCCCGCGTGATCGCCGCCTTCCGCGACGAGGTGGACGCACCGGAACTGTTCCCCATGATGGGTGAGGCCGGGCTTCTGGGTGTCACCGTTCCAGAGGAATTCGGCGGCGCGGGCGCGGGCTATGTCGCCTATGGTCTCGTCGCTCGAGAGATAGAGCGGGTCGATTCCGGTTACCGTTCGATGGCATCCGTACAGTCCAGCCTCGTGATGTATCCGATCCATGCCTACGGATCGGATGAGCAGAAGGCGAAGTATCTCCCCGCCCTCGCTCGCGGTGAATTGATCGGCTGTTTCGGACTGACCGAACCGGATTCGGGTTCCGACCCAGGCTCCATGCGCACTGTCGCGAAAGCTTACGGCGACGGGTTCCGCATTTCCGGCAGCAAGACCTGGATCACCAACTCCCCCTTCGCCGATGTCTTTGTGATCTGGGCGAAGAGCGAAGCACATGGCGGGCGCATTCGCGGGTTCGTGCTGGAAAAGGGCATGGCCGGGCTCTCCGCGCCAAAGATCGAAGGCAAGCTGTCGCTGCGCGCCTCCACCACCGGCATGATCATGATGGATGACGTGAGAGTCGGCGCCGACGCCCTGCTGCCAGGTGCGGAGGGGATGAGTGGCCCGTTCGGCTGCCTGAACCGCGCGCGTTACGGCATTTCATGGGGCAGCATGGGGGCGGCGGAGTTCTGCCTTTCCGCAGCCCGGCAATACGGCCTTGATCGCAAGCAGTTCGGCAGACCCCTGGCAGCCACGCAGCTCTATCAGAAGAAGCTGGCCGATATGACGACCGAGATCGCGCTGGGCCTGCAAGCCTCGCTCCAGGTTGGCCGCCTGATGGAAGCGCACCGCTTCGCGCCCGAGATGATCAGCCTGGTGAAGCGCAACAATGTCGGCAAGGCGCTCGAGATCGCCCGTCAGGCGCGTGACATGCACGGCGGCAACGGCATATCCGAGGAATATCAGGTCATCCGCCACATGCTGAACCTCGAAACGGTCAATACTTACGAGGGCACACACGATGTGCACGCGCTGATCCTTGGCCGCGCGATAACCGGGATCGCCGCCTTCTGAGGTTCACGTTGGACCTCGCCGGACGCGCGAGATAAGGCACATCGCAGTAAACTTCGGGCCGGGGTCCACGCCGCTTGTTCCAATCGTTGCGCGCCGCAGCACACGCCCGCCTCGCGCGTCTTCGCGAAGAGGGTGATGACCGGCGCGCCATCGGCATTGCCGTGGCGGTGCTGCTGGAACTGGTCCTGTTCGCGGTGCTGCTGTCGCTTGGCTATTCCAAGGCGCCCCCTAAGGAACCCGCGCCTTCGTTCGTGAGCTTCAACTCCGAGAGTGAGGAGCCACCTGCGGACGAACCTCCCCAGCCTCAAACACAGGAAACCACTGAGGCTGCTTCAACGGCTCAGCCGACTGCTACGGTCGAACCCGTCATAACCCCGACGGAACCGATCCTGCCGCCAGCCGCGGTGTTACCTAGCGCCAACCCTGTGCCGCCTCCGCCCCCCAGCCCGCCGACACAGAGCAGGGTGCGCGCGGTTATACGGGATCAGGCAATGGGCCCGGCCGCGCCGTCCAATACCGGTTCCTCATCGGATTCGCAGGTGGTCGGCACGGCCCCGAACGGCCAGCCGCTATACGCAGCCAAGTGGTATCGCGAGCCTTATCCGGAAGAGCTGCGCGGCTTTCTGTCCACCGCGACCGGCCCCGGCTGGGGACTGATCGCCTGCCGCACCGTGGCGGATTTCCGGGTGGAAGACTGCGTGGGGCTGGAAGAGCAGCCGCGCGGATCTAACATCAATCGCGCGGTCCTTGCGGCAGCTTACCAGTTCCGCGTCCGCCCGCCCATGCGGGGCGGGCAGTCGCTTGTCGGTTCATGGGTGCGGATCAGGATCGACTATACCGTTGAGGAACGTCGACGCTGAACCCGCCCCGACAGTCGGGCTCAGTGCTGGACCAGCATCAGCGCGTCGAGCGCTGCAACGCCCGCGCCCGCCGGATGGATGATAACCGGGTTGAGGTCGATCTCGCGGATCGCCGGGCTGCCCGCCATGACACGGCCGATCTGCACGATCAGGTTGGCCAGCGCAGGCACGTCGAGCGCCGGAGCACCGCGATAGCCCTTCAGGATCGCGGCCTGCTTCAGGTCGAGCAAGCTCTTCTCAACCGCGGCGGCATCCATTTCAGGCGTGAACAGCTTCACGTCCTTCAGGATTTCCGCCGTGACGCCGCCGAAACCGGCGAGGACGACCGGGCCCCATTCGGGATCGTTCTTGGCGCCAACGATCATTTCGGTGCCCATCTTGCCCATCTGCTCGATCAGCACGCCATCCAGCACGATGGAGGCATCGTAGGCTTCGACATTGCCATACATGCGCGCGAACGCCTCGCGGACGTCATCTGCGGTCTTGAGGTTCAGGATCACGCCGCCTGCATCGCTCTTGTGGCCAAGAGCGGCAGCCTGCGCCTTCATCACCACCGGATAGCCAATGGCCTCCGCCGCAGCGACGGCCTGTTCCGGATCGGCAGCAAAGCGGCCTTCGGGGAAGGCGATGCCCAGCGGCTTGAGCAGTTCCTTGGCCTTGTATTCCGGAACCACGCCCGAAACCGTATCCAGGCCCGGCACTGCGACCGGAGCGGCCGAGTTATCGGACAGGTCGCGCTTGGCAAGATCGGCCAGGCGAGCAATCGCGCGATAGGCGCGTTCGGTGCTGGGGAACCACGGAATACCCACGGCGCGCAGGCCGTCGATATATTCCTGCGGCACCCGGGCGCCTTCGTCCACGCCGGCGAATACCAGCGGCTTGTCGAACGTGCCGCCTTCCAACACCTTGATGATGTGCGGGAACTTGATCTTGCTTGTGATCGGGTCCGACTGGATGATCGAAGCGACCACGGAACCGACCCGCTGATCTTCAAGCAGGGCAGTCAGCACGCGGGTGTAGATTTCAGGTTCCGACAGGCCAGCAGCCGTAATGTCCGTCGGGTTCGATACCGGCACGAAGTCCGGCAGCACCGCGCGCAGGGCCGGGCTGTTGTCATCGTTGAGGTCGATCAGGTCGAGCCCGATGTCCTCGGCAATGTCGAACGCCAGACCGCGCAAGGCACCGCTTTCACCCAGAACGGCCATGTTGGCGCCGGGCAGCGCGGTGCAGCGCAGGGCGATCTCGGTGATGTCTGCCAGTTCTTCCAGCGTATCGGCGAAGATAACGCCTTCGCGCGCCAGCTTGGTCTTCATCAGCGCATGGTCGCCTGCCATCGCCCCGGTGTGGGTGGCAGCGCTCTCCTGCGCTTTGCTGGACTTGCCCGGGTGCAGCATCACGATAGGCTTGCCCGCAGCACGCGCGCGGCGGGCAGCGGCGATAAACGCCTTCGGGCGGCGCAGGCTTTCCACGTACATGGCGATGACGTGGGTATCTTCGTCATCAACCAGCCATTCGACATAGTCTTCCACGCCGCTCGCCGCCTCGTTTCCGGTGGATACGGAGGTGGAAACGTAAAGCCCGCGCGGATGAAGCGCGGTCGCCAGAACCGCCGCCAGCGCGCCGGACTGGCTGGCAATACCGACCGCGCGCGCGCCCTTGGGCGGGGACTGCATATTGGTTTCGACGAAAGTCAGCGGAACGCGGGCGACGTAGTTCGTGCAGCCCAGGCAGTTCGGGCCTTCGATCACCATGCCGTATTCGGCAGCGATCACGCCCAGTTCCAACTGTTCCTTCATGCCTTCTTCCCCGGCCTCGGAGAAGCCGGCGGAATAGATCACGACCGCGCCGCAGCCGCGCTGAGCAAGCTGGCGCACGGTGTCGAGCACGAACGGACGCGGGATCGCCAGAACGGCGCAGTCGATCCCCTCGGGCAGGTCGCCGACGGTGTGATAGACCTTGAGGCCCAGCAGTTCGTCACGCTTCGGATTGACCGGGTAAATATCGCCCGCGAAGTCATATTGAACAAGGTTGTTCAGGAGCGTCGAGCCCAAGGCGCCGTGGCGGTCCGATGCGCCGATCACGGCCACGGACTTCGGCCGCAATAGCCGGTCGATCTGCTGGTTGGTGAAGCGCCGCTGGCCCATGTCTCAATCGTCTCCCAAGCGAACGCCCCGGACCAGCCGGGGCGTATCCTTACTCAAACTTCATAGCAGGCCTCCGGGCAGAATGCCGCCCGGAGGCTTGTATTCTCAGTCGGCCTTGACCTTGGTCTTGTCGAAGGCGCCCAGACCCGGCTTGAAGGTCTTCTCGTCAAGGAACTGCTTGGTAGCTTCCTTGCGGGTTTCCCAGCCACCGAAGTCGTTCAGCGCTTCCTGAGCGCGGATCAGGTAATCTTCGGCGTTGTCGTAGGTCATTTCGCGCACGCGGCGAACGGCCCACTTGGTGGCGCGCAGAGCGTGGCTGTCCTTCTTCTTCAGCACGTCGGCGACCTGCTGAACGCGTTCGCGCAGCTTGTCGGCCGGCAGCGATTCGTTGACCATGCCCTTGGCAGCTGCTTCCGGCCCGGTCAGGTTTTCACCCATCATCGCGTGGTACATCGCATCGCGGAAGCCCATCAGCTCAGCAGCAACCTTGGATGCGCCGCCGCCGGGCAGGATGGCCCAGTTGATTTCGGACAGACCGAACTGTGCATCGTCGCTGCAGAAGGCCAGATCGCAGGCGAACAGCGGGCCGTAAGCGCCGCCGAAGCACCAGCCGTTGATCATCGCGACCGTCGGCTTTTCGTACCAGCGCAGGCGTTCCCACCAGCCGTAGGCTTCGCGCTGATGCTGACGAGTCTTGTGCAGGCCCTGCTGTTCCGCCTCGCGGAAGTATTCCAGCAGATCCATGCCCGCCGACCATGAAGTGCCCTCGCCCGTCAGGACCAGAACCTGAACGTCATCGCGGAACTCCAGCTCCGTCAGGACGCGCAGCATCTGGCGATTGAGCTTAGGGCTCATGCAGTTACGCTTGTCGGGGCGGTTGAAAGACACCCAAGCCACGCCGTCCACCACATTGTAGCTGACGGTTTCCTCTTCAGGACGAGGATCGGGTTGCGACGGCATGGCCATGCGATAAAACTCCTGTCATGTGCGGCAAATCTGCACCTATCGTTATTGGCCATAGCAATCCACGTTGCCATCGACAACTACCAGCGTTACTAAATTGCCATGCACGATCCGCTGATTTCAGTGCCCGGGTATTCGCTGCGCCGCGCAGCGAACGCGACTGGGGCAGAACTGTCTGCGCGCCTTGCGCCGTTGGGTCTGCGCCAGTCGGTGGTTTCGGTGCTGATTCTGATTGGTGCCAATCCAGGCGTCACCGCCAGCGCGATCGGTCGGCAGCTGGACATCCAGCGCGCCAACATGGCCCCGCTGCTTAAACGGCTGGAAGATGCGGGCCTTATCAAGCGACTGCCGCTGGACGGGAAATCGCTCGGCCTTGATCTGACTGGTGATGGTCAGGACAAGCTGAAGCAGGCCCGCGCTGTCATCGACGATTTCGAGGCAGAGATACTCAGCCGCATTCCGGCTGAGCATCGCGCACATTTTCTGCCAGCGCTGGAAGCCCTCTGGCGCTAGGGCTCCGCGTTCTTTAACCCCCGCCATAAGGGGGCGAGCCCGTAGGAGAGATTCAAGTGAGCGACGGCTCCATCCATCCCGTTCCACAGCATTGGGCGAAGCACGCCCTGATCAACGCCCAAGGGTATCGCGACAAGTACCGTCGCTCCGTAGAAGATCCCGACGGATTCTGGCGCGAAGAAGCTCAACGGCTCGACTGGATTCGCCCGTTCACCAAGGTCAAGGAAACCAGCTTTCACGAGGCCGATTTCGGCATCCGCTGGTTCGAAGACGGAACACTCAACCTCACTGCAAACTGCCTCGACCGCCATCTCGCGGAAAACGGCGATACGATCGCCATCATCTGGGAGCCGGATGATCCCGCCACTCCCGTCCGCACCCTGACTTACCGTGAACTTTACGAAGCCACCTGCCGCTTTGCCAACCTGCTGCGGGCCGAAGGCGTGAAGCGCGGTGACCGGGTCACGATCTACCTCCCGATGGTGCCGGAAGCCGCGGTAGCCATGCTCGCCTGCGCTCGCATCGGCGCGATCCATTCCATCGTTTTTGCCGGCTTCAGCCCCGAAGCGCTGGGCAGCCGGATCGAGGATTGCGACAGCGACGTCATCATCACTGCTGACGAGGGTCTGCGCGGTGGCAAGCGCGTCCCCCTCAAAACCAACGTCGATGCGGCGCTGGAATGCCACGGCAAGGTTCGCCGCGTCATCGTGCTGGCCCACACAGGGGCTGAAGTGCCGATGGTAGAAGGCCGCGATATCGACTGGGCCACATCAGTCGCAGGACAGTCAGCGGAATGCGCGCCAGAAGAAATGGGCGCGGAAGACCCGCTGTTCATCCTCTACACCTCCGGCTCCACCGGTCAGCCGAAGGGCGTGCTGCACACCACGGGCGGTTATTCCGTGTGGGCGGCGATGACGCACGAATACACCTTCGATTATCGACCCAATGAAGACGGCACGCGCCCGGTTTACTGGTGCGCGGCGGATATCGGCTGGGTCACCGGGCATAGCTACGTCGTCTATGGTCCGCTCATCAACGGCGCGACTTCGGTGATGTTCGAAGGCGTGCCGAATTACCCCGATTTCAGCCGCTTCTGGCAGGTAGTGGACAAGCACAAGGTCGAGATTTTCTACGCTGCCCCCACTGCCCTGCGCGCCCTGATGCGTGAAGGCGATGACTGGGTGAAGCGCACCAACCGCTCTACCCTACGCCTGCTCGGGTCTGTCGGCGAACCGATCAACCCGGAAGCGTGGGAATGGTACTACAATGTCGTCGGCGACGGCCGCTGCCCGATCGTGGACACATGGTGGCAGACCGAAACCGGCGGTCACATGATCACTCCGTTCCCGGGCGCTACGGATCTCAAGCCGGGCAGCGCCTCCGTACCGGTGTTCGGCGTGCAACCCGCGCTGGTCGATCCCGCGACTGGTGAGGTTCTGGAAGGCGCCACCGAAGGCGCGCTGGTGATCGTCGATTCATGGCCGGGCCAGATGCGCACGGTCTATGGCGACCACGAACGCTTCTTCCAGACCTACTTCAGCCAGTATCCCGGCACCTATTTCACAGGTGACGGCGCGCGGCGCGATGAAGAGGGGTACTACTGGATAACCGGCCGCATCGATGACGTGATCAACGTGTCCGGTCACCGCATGGGCACGGCTGAGATCGAAAGCGCGCTCGTCCTGCATGACAGGGTGGCCGAAGCTGCCGTCGTCGGTATGCCGCACGACATCAAGGGACAGGGCATCTACGCCTATGTCACCACCACATCGGGCACTGACGATACGGACGATCTGCGCCGGGAACTGATCGCCTGGGTCCGCAAGGAAATCGGCCCCATCGCGACGCCCGACGTGCTCCAGTTCGCGCCGTCGCTGCCCAAGACACGCAGCGGCAAGATCATGCGCCGCATTCTGCGCAAGATCGCGGAAAACGACACCGGCAATCTGGGGGACATCTCCACACTGGCTGATCCCAGCGTGGTAGAAGACCTGCTGAAGAACCGACCGGGGGCCTGAACCCCCGGCCGGTCCGGCTATTCGGGGTCAGGCAGGCTTTTTCGCCACCAGTACGAAGTGAGGACGGATGTTGAAGACGCGCTTCTGAACGGCGCGGAGCCCGGTTTCGTTGAGCAGCCGGTAGGGGAACTTGCGGAACAGGTGGCGCAGGCGGACCTTGAACCCGCGCGCCTTCAGCATGTCCTCAAGCTCGAACGGATCGAGCAGCCGCTCCGAATACTCCCCTGTTTCCGGGTTGCGGCACCAGCGGTATTCGTCGCGGGTGGGCACGGTGCCGTCGCGCTTGAAATCGGCCAACGCCTGGTCGATCTCGCGGTAGATCATCCCTGCAGTTCCAGCGCGCAGCTTGGCCACGTCGCCATCGCTCAGTTCCGGCGCTATCTTGCGAATGTGCTCCTCACGCATGACGCCATAAGGCTTGGCGTTGGCGTGCTCTACCGGTCGAACCTCGTCACGCAGCCAATTGGCGTGTTCCCAGGAATCGTCACGTTCCTGCCATGCACCCCAGGAATGCGCGCGTGATTCCGGGCTGTATTTGTTGCTGTCGTTGACGAGCAACAACGTGCCTCCCGGCTTCAGAAGTCGCCAGCAGTTGTCGAACATCTCACCCAGATCGTGCACGTGCTCGATCGCCTCGGTCGAGAATATCCCGTCAAAACTGGCGTCGGGCAGATCGAGTCGGCACACGTCCCCCTGCAGGGGCGTCACAGACAGTGACTCTCCCTTGGCCTTCATACCGTCCAGGCACTGGGTCATCCCATCGACCATCGAGGGAAGAATATCGCTCGCCACCACGTCGTTCTTGCCAACGATGGCGAGACCGACCGCATCCCAGCCAAAGCCGCAGCCGACTTCCAGCACGCGCTTGCCGTAGAAATCGCCTAGATCGCAAAAATGGCGCGTCCGCCAGGTCCAGACCTCATGCATGTTATCGTCAGCGATATCGCGCCGATAAACCTGCAAATCCGGATGTTCCGAACTGTGAATGTACCGAAGCATTGTGTCACGAAGTTCAGCACTGCTAGCCATTTTCTCACCCCCCACGGACGTAGGTCAGGGGACTACCAGACACTGACAGAGTCAATGGACCATCAAGTTGGCTGAGGAAGCTGATTTAATATCGGACGGTTTGGAGATCACCGCTCACCCGGTCGTCCAGAACGCAAATCTCTCCTGCCCCGCATCGATATCACTGTTATTTCGGCATTCTTTTGAACCGATACTCTCGCTGCGAAACGCTGGACGACGCGTCCGCGAGGAAGCCCCGAGCTACGTTAACCTTGTTTTTGGAACCTCGTCGTACCGCGGCTTGGGCGGTCGAAGGGGCGGTGAATGGAACGTCGGGAAGGCAATCGTAAGGGCACCCGCGCCGTGTTGGTGGTGCGGATGAACGACCACGCCTCCCCCACTCAACTGTTCGATCTGTCGCCCACCGGCTGCCGGATAGACTGTTCGGAATGGCACGCGGCCCGCGATGACGGGCTGGTGGTCGAATTCTCCGAAGAGATAAACGTATCCGGGCGAATTGCGTGGAGGCGCGGAAACACCGCCGGCGTACAGTTCGACGAGCCATTGCCGGAAACCATCGCCCGCCACCTTCGCTTCTAGCGCTTAATTTCCCTCACCCGACTGCTTGCGGCCCGAATATTCGGGCTAGGCAAATCCCGCCTCCGATGATCTACTCTCGGACAAAATCAAAAGCAGGGAGGGGGAAGACCCGATGTTCAAGCCGATTCGCCGCGTCTCGGTGACGTTCGCCTTGTCGCTGGCCGCACTGGCAGCCGGCTCCGCAGTGGCTCAGGCACCCGAAAAGCCGCAATCATGCCAGCGCACCTGTCTGGAAGGTTTCGTGGATCGCTACCTTCAGGCCATGGCCGACGGGAAGGTCGATCCGCAGCTATTCGCGCCCGGCGTTCGCTTCACGGAAAACGGGATCGAGATGCCCTTGGGTAACGAGGGACTGTGGGCGACCACAACCGCGGTCGGCAATTACAAGTTCTACGTCCCGGATATCGAAACGCAGCAAGTGGCGTTCCTCGGCACAGTCACGGAACAGGCGCTTTCATCCGCCACCGGTCCCGCGCGCGAGCCAGAGGCGGTGGGTATCTCGCTCCGCCTCAGGATCGAAAACGGTAAGATCACCGAGGTCGAACAGATCGCGGCGCGACCTGACAGGCCGCTCGGCGCCACCCCTGCGCCTGCCAGCCCCTTCCCCGCTGTTGGCGCTGCTGTCGAAAAGATGGGCTCGCCCCATCCGATCTTCCTGGAAGCGATCCCCGAAAACGAGCGTCGCAGCCGCGCCGACCTGATCCGCGTCGCCGATTATTATTTCGAGGCGATTCAGCGCAATACGGGCAAGGGTTATTACCCCTTCACCGACGATTGCCTGCGTTACGAGAACGGCAGCATCGTGGTCGGCCCTCCCGGCACGATCGGTATGCGCGGTACGGAGGTGCAGGGTTGCAAGCAGCAGCTTGAGACCTCGCTGATCGGAACCGTCACCAGCATTCGCGACCGCCGCTTCGTCGCGGTGGACCGTGAACGCGGCATCGTTTTCGCCTTCGCGTTCTTCGATCACCGCCCCATTAACTGGTCGTGGCAACTGGGCGAACTGTTCAAGATTGAGGGCGAGGAAATCCGCCGGATCGAAGCGATCTTTATTCGCGGCCCCTACGGAATCTGCTCTGGCTGGAGCACCTACGAACAGTGCCGCAGCGAACACATTCAGGACGCCCGGTGAGGGCTTAGGAGAGGACAGGGCCGATGATCCGCAGTCTGTTTCTCGCAGCGCTGATGATGGGCGCTGCCACCCCGGCCCTGGCCCAGGGTGGGCCTCCCCCCAGCCCGTATGCTCCGCTGCAAGACCGACCCACCTGCACCCGTGACGAGTTGAAGGCGGCCACCAGTGCCTACGTTGAAGCTCAACGCACGGGCGACATTTCCAAGCTGAACCTCGATCCCAAGGTTCACTTCCTGACCAACATGAAGACGGTCGAACGCGGCTCAGGGCTCTGGAACACGGCCCTGCCCATCGCGAATGCGATGAGCTTCCACGATGACAAGCGCTGCAAGACCTTCACCGAAATCATCGTCACCGAAGGCGCAAAGCAATACGTGATCGGAACCCGGTTATACCTGCATCAGGCCAAGGTGATCCGGGTCGACAGCATCGTTACCGAGCAGGGCCACTGGCTGTTCAGCGCCAACGCCTTCCTCAAATACACGAAGCAGGAGGACTGGACTCCGCTGTTCAAGTATCAGCGGACCAGCCCTGCTGAGATGATCCGCGGCGCGAACGCCTACCTCGATGGCTTCGCGGACAAGTTCACCGACATCCCGTGGGGTACGCCCTGCGCCCGTCTGGAAGGCGGCGCCTACACCAACCGCGACAACGATCCGCACGCCAGTTGCGAACTGGGTATGCCGCCGGGTGTCCTATACATCACCCACCGAGACTACCTGATCGACGAGGAAATGGGCGTCATCAACGTGTTCTGCCGCTTCGGCGGACGCGAGGAAGCGCCGGATTCCCACACCTTCCGCTACATCGACGGCAAGTTCCGGCTGATCCACACGCTCACGCCGATCCCCGGCCCGCAGGTGGACGACAACGGCGCTCCCATCTCGCGGGATCCGAACGCGGCGTAGCTCAACGTAAAGCAGCTCCGCCATGCCGGTTGAAGGCATGGCGGGAATGACGCGCAGCCAGATCAGCCCAGCTTGGCGCGCAGTACTTCGTTGACGACCTGCGGGTTGCCCTTGCCCTGCATGGCCTTCATCGTCTGACCGACGAAGAAGCCGAACAGCGCTTCCTTGCCGCCCTTGTACTGTTCCACCTTGTCGGCGTTGTCGGCCAGCACCTTGTCCACGGCCGCTTCGATCGCGCCGCTATCGCTTTCCTGCTTCAGACCTTCGCGTTCGACGATGGCAGCGGCGCCGTCGCCCGTCTCGATCATCGTTTCCAGAACCTGCTTCGCGATGGTGCCGCTGATCGTGCCCTTTCCGATCAAAGCGAGCAGTTCCGCGCCCTTCTCCGGGGTGACGGGGCTGGCTTCGAGGTCGTGACCTGCTTTGTTGAGCGCGCCGAACAGTTCAGAAATGAGCCAGTTGGCCGCTTGCTTCGCCACGTCGGCAGGCGTTTTACCCTGTGCGGTGGCAGCGGCGAGCAGCAGCGCTTCGAACCAGCGCGCCGTCTCAACCTCGGCAGTCAGCACCTGCGCGTTATAGGCGCTCAGCCCCAGTTCCTGCTCGTAGCGGTTGCGCTTGGCATCCGGCAGTTCGGGCAGGCTGTCGCGGCACTCGTTCAGGAATTCCTCGTCCAGTTCCAGCGGCAGCAGGTCGGGATCGGGGAAGTAGCGGTAATCGTGCGCGTCTTCCTTGCTGCGCATGGAACGCGTCGTGCCGGTTCCCGGATCGAACAGGCGCGTTTCCTGCACCACGGTGCCACCGTCTTCGATCAGGTCCACCTGACGGCGGGCCTCATGCTCGATGGTCTGCATCACGAAGCGCACGGAATTGACGTTCTTCGTTTCCGTCCGCGTGCCGAATTCCTCACCCGGCCTGCGAACGCTGACGTTCACGTCGGCCCGCATAGAGCCTTCTTCCATGTTCCCGTCGCACGAACCGACATACCGCAGAATGGCGCGCAGCTTGCGCACATAGGCCCCGGCTTCCGCGGGTGAGCGCATGTCCGGACGGCTGACGATTTCCATCAGCGCCACGCCGCTGCGGTTAAGGTCCACGTAGCTCATCGTCGGGTGCTGATCGTGCATCAGCTTGCCCGCATCCTGTTCCACATGGATGCGTTCGATGCCGATTACCTTGTCTTCGGGAATCCCGGCCTTCTCGTCCGCGTCGATCGTCAGCGATCCTTCGCCCACCAGCGGGTGATAGAGCTGGCTGATCTGGTAGCCCTGCGGCAGATCGGCGTAGAAGTAGTTCTTGCGGTCAAACCGCGACCACTTGTTGATCTGCGCTTCGATGGCCATGCCCGTGCGCACGGCCTGGCGGATGCATTCACGGTTGGGGACCGGCAGCATTCCCGGCATCGCCGCGTCCACCAAACTGACCTGGCTGTTCGGCTCCGCACCGAAGGCGGTCGACGCGCCGGAGAAGAGCTTGGCGTTGCTGGTTACCTGCGCGTGGACTTCCAGCCCGATGACGACTTCCCAGTCGCCGGTGGCGCCGCGGATGCGATAAGGCTTTTGTGACATATCCGGAGCTATTGCTAGGAAATGTGATCCGAGGCAAGCACTCGACGCCAACCAAGAAGAGCGCAGGAAGTTGACCGACAATTCGCCAAATCCTGCCCTCGCGCCTCGTCGCGACAATTCCATCGGAAGTAGGCTGCGTTCGCTTTTGAAAAGCAGGAAGGCAAAGAAGCGCGAATTCTTCTGGCTAGAAGCGCTTCCGGTATTTTCCGCGTCGGACACAATCCCGCGGATCATCCACCAGATATTTCCCACCCTGCCGCTCCCATCTTTCCTGCAACATCACATTGATGAGCTGAAGGCGCGAAACCCGGGGTGGGAGCACCGACTCTACGATGAGGAGTCGTGCCAGGCATTCATCCGCGAGCATTACGGCGAAGAGATTCTGCGGCTCTATCTGCGGATCGCCCCGCTCTACGGCGCGGCTCGCGGCGATCTGGCCAGGTACCTGATCGTCTACGCTGTTGGCGGAGTCTATCTCGACATCAAGAGCTACTTCGACCGCCCGATCGGCGACGTTATCTCAGAGAGCGACGGATATATCCTCGCGCAATGGGGCAATCGGTCGGGCGAGAATCATCCGGGCTTTGGCCTTCATCCTGAAATGGAAGGCATTCCGGGCGGCGAGTTCCAGCAATGGCACGTGATCGCCGCGCCCGCGCACCCCTATCTGCGGGCCGTGATCGCCAAGGTTCTCGCCAATGTGGAAACCTATCGCCCGTGGCTGCACGGTGTGGGGCGGAGCGGCGTGCTGCGCGTGACCGGTCCGATCGCCTATACGAGTGCGATTGCCCCCGTGATGCGCCGCCATCCGCACAGGATGCTCGCCAGTTCGGGCGCGGTCGGCCTGCATTACAGCATCGGCGAGGGGTACAATCACCTCGCCACCTTCCCCAACCACTACTCCCTGCAAACAGGACCAGTGGTGAAGGTGCCATTATGGGCGAAGCCAGCGGCAGCCGCCTATGGGTATGCCAAGGGCCTGATGCAGCGGAAGGCCACGGCCCTCTGAGAACCCCTCAGTGCTTGGTTTGCGTCATCCGGTCGACGTAGGCGATGCCGATGGCCGATGCGATGAAGGCCATGTGGATGATGGTCTGCCACATCACGCCGGTTTCGGTCACTCGCGCGTTGGCAGTGCCGATGGCGCTGGCTTCGATGAAGGTGCGCAGCAGGTGAATCGACGAGATGCCGATGATCGCCATGGCCAGCTTTACCTTCAGGATGCCGGCATTGACGTGGCTCAGCCATTCCGGCTGGTCCGGATGCCCTTGCAGGCCCAGCCGCGACACGAAGGTTTCGTAACCGCCGACGATGACCATCACCAACAGGTTGGAAATCATCACCACGTCGATCAAGCCCAGCACGACCAGCATGATCTGCTGCTCCGTGAACTCCCACGCGTGCATGACGAGGTGGTAGAGTTCCTTGATGAACAGGAACACGTAAACGCACTGCGCCACGATCAGCCCGACATAGAGCGGGAGCTGTAGCCAGCGAGAACTGAAGATCAGCAGCGGAAGCGGACGAAGCTTCGCTGGTGCACCCAACGGATCACTTGCCATTGTTACCACCAACGCTCCGGCTTGGCGGCAAACTGCGCGCGCTGCTCTATCGCGAGCCCCGCGTTCAGCACGCCCTGCTCGTCGAAAGGCCTGCCGATGATCTGCAGGCCAAGCGGCAACCCGTCACCATTCAGGCCAGCGGGCACGCTCATCGCGGGCAGTCCGGCGAGGCTGGCGGGGACGGAGAACACGTCGTTCAGGTACATCGCCAGCGGATCGTCCAGCTTGTCACCCAGCGGGAACGCCGCCGTGGGCGTCGTGGGCGCGAGCAGCACGTCGCACTGGGCGAAGGCGTTCTCGAAATCGCGAGCGATCAGCGCGCGAACCTTCTGCGCCTGCGTGTAATAGGCGTCGTAGAACCCGGCCGAGAGCACATAGGTGCCGATCAGGATGCGGCGCTTCACCTCGTCGCCGAAACCGGCGGCACGGGTGGCGGCGTACATGTCCTGCAGGTTCGCTCCGTCCGGCAACTCGCGCAGGCCGTAACGCACACCGTCATACCGGGCGAGGTTGCTGGAAGCTTCTGCCGGGGCGACGATGTAATAGGCTGGCAGAGCGTACTTCGTGTGCGGCAGGCTGACGTCCACCACTTCCGCGCCCGCATCCTTCAGCCAGGCGATCCCGGCGTCCCAGGACTTGAGGATTTCCTCGTCCGTCCCGTCCATCCGGTATTCGCGCGGAATGCCGACCTTCTTGCCCTTCAAGTTAGGATCGAGCGACCCGCTCCAGTCAGGAACCGGCATGTCGAGGCTGGTCGAATCCTTGGGATCGAAGCCGGCCATCGATTCGAGCATGATCGCGCAGTCGGTGACATCGCGCGCCATCGGCCCGGCCTGGTCGAGGCTGCTGGCGAAGGCGACAATACCCCAGCGGCTGCAACGGCCGTAAGTCGGCTTGATGCCCGAAATGCCGGTGAAAGCGGCGGGCTGGCGGATCGATCCGCCGGTGTCCGTTCCGGTCGCAGCCGGGCACAGGCGCGCCGCAACCGCTGCGCTGCTGCCGCCAGACGATCCGCCCGGGGCCAGCGCAGCGTTTCCGCCGTCATTCCGCCGCCAGGGCGAGATTACGTTGCCGAAATAGCTCGTCTCGTTGGACGAACCCATGGCGAACTGGTCAAGGTTGAGCTTGCCCAGCATACCCGCACCAGCGTCCCACAGCTTCTGGCTGACGGTGCTTTCGTACTCGGGCTTGAAGCCTTCGAGGATGTGGCTGGCTGCCGTGGTCTGCACGCCGCGCGTGGCGAACAGGTCCTTCATGCCGATCGGCACGCCGGCCAGCTTGCCCAGCGGCTTGCCCGCGGCACGGTCGGCATCGACCTTGTCGGCGGCTTCCAGCGCCTTTTCAGGCGTTGCGACGATGAAGGCGTTGAGCGCGCTCGCGGCGGCGACATTGGCATTGAACGCTTCGGCCACATCGCGCGCGGTGAATTCACCTGCGGCAACGCCGTCACGGATCGCCTTGACGCCCAGTTCGGTAACGACGCTCATTATTCGATCACCTTCGGCACGCCGAAGAAACCGTGTTCGGGCGCGGGGGCGTTGGCCAGCACCTCGTCACGCACGCCGCCGCCGGTCAGCGGATCGGCATCTATCACGTCATCGCGCAGGCGCAGCTTTTGCGGGATCACTGCGGTCATCGGCTTGATGCCGGTGCAATCGACCTCGCCGAGCTGCTCGACCCAGGCGAGAATTGAATTGAACTCCGGCACCATCCGGTCGAGCGCCTGCTCGTCCATGCTGATGCGCGCAAGGCCGGCGATCTTCGCCACTGTTTCGCGGGTGACTGACATGGCCCGCGCGTTAGCGGGCCACGGGGCAGCCTTCAAGCGGCCAGCAAGCTATTCGAACGGTTCGCCCACCGGCTTTCCGTCACGATAGATCTGCCTGCCGGTGAATGGCCGCACTTCGATGGTCGGCACATGCCCCTCATCGGTTATCGCGGGTGGCGAGAAATTGGGTGCCACGGCTTCGATAATTACCCCGTCCTTGAACGCCAGCTGTTCCACCGATTGGCCTTCGACGAAGGCGACGCGCCTGTGTCCTTGCGCGTCAGTGCCGAGGTCCAGCGCCGCGCAGGTCACACTGCAACGCCAGGGCTGTGTTTCGAGCCAATCCTCCACCATCGCGCGCAACGGGGCATCGCTGCCGGTCATTTGCAGGCGAGCCAGCCGCTCTGCCCGTTGGTCGACTGGTTCACGCGGCCCGTACCAAACGCGGGTTTTCTCAGCGAGCGCCTTGCGCGCTCCTTCCGCAGTGGCGCCCCCACCCTTGGCCAGCCGTTCCAGCGCCTTTTGGCCCGCCTTGCCAAAGTCCCACCGCAGCGCCGAGTAATCGAAGTCCTCCGCGCTCACCTTGCCGCTTTCCAGCCGGGCGATCTGGTTGCGGGTGGAAATCGCGCCGAAGTCGAAGATCGGCAGCGCCAGCAACAGGGCGAAAGCGCAGACGAACAGGCCGAGATGGAAATTCGCGCGGCGCATCATTTCTGCCCACTGGCCCTTGCGCCCACGGATCAGCGCGCCCCAGAAGCCAACGCCATAAGCACAGGCGACGATGATCGCTATCAGGCCCCACAGCCGTTCAGGCGCGAGACCATATTGATTGAGGCGCAGACCCATCGAAAACGCCGCGAACACCGCCAGCGGCAGAATCACCGCCGCCAGAACCAGCGCCGCCACCCGCATCACACGATTGCGGCTCATCGCCGTGTCCTCGTAACGCACGATGGTGCTGGCCAGAACCCAGGCACCGGCGGCACACATGAGAAGCAGCGGGGTTGCGCTGCGGGTCGCTTCCCACAGGACTTGCGGGCCGGAAACCGCCGTCGCCAGCAGGAACACCACCAGCCCGATCGCCAGCGGCACGGCCAGCAGCGAAAGCACCAGCAGCACAACCGTCTGCATCGTGCCCAGTATCCGCGTCTGGTTACGCAAGGTGCCGAGCGCCGCGCCGAACGCGAGGCCGGAGAAGGTCCAGCCGAACCATCCATCATCCAGCAGATTGCGCAGCAGATCGATCTTCAGGAGGTGAAACAACTCGCTCAGCAGCAGCAGGACCAGCCACGAAAGGCCGGTGAAGGCGACCGCCCCTGCGGCGCTGATCGCGTCGGTCCAGACATGGTGATGCAGATCGGCATAGCTCGTCGCCATGCGGTTCTTCACGAAGCCTGCCTGAAACAGCGGCAGGGCCAGCCCGCTCGCCACTACACCGGCGGCAAAGCCATAGTGTTCGTCAGGCAGGCTATCGCCGTACCGCACCGCGCGCCAGGTCAGCCCTGCCATGACCAGGCCGATCGCCAGTGCGAACAGCGACGGGGCTTTCCAGCGCCCATCCTCAAGCGTGAAGGCCAGAGCGATGGAGCCGAAGAACAGGAACGCCGCCGTCGCCATCTGCCACGGCACGGTGTCGTTTCCACGGGTTACGAGATAGATCAGCAGTCCGGTCAGCGCGCCGATACCGGCGAGCAACCAGGGCCTAAGCGCCCAATCGTCCAGCGCTGCGCCCTGAGGCACGTTCACTGCATCGCTCATCCCGCCACCTTATTATCGTTGAGGTGTCAGGATGCCGCAATTTGCGGGGTAATGCATGCAGAAACGCCGCGTCGTGGACGCGGCGTTTCTTGAACCTTTATTACTGTGCGGGCGCCGCAGACGGGGCAGGCGGAGGCACAGTTACCGGGGCGCCAGCGCCTCCGGCCGCATTCTGCTGCTGCTGTTGCTGCATCATCATCTGCTGCAGGCGGTTGAAGCGCTCTTCCGCCTCGGCCATCGGCATGAAGTCGATCAGTTCGATTTCAAACGTCAGGTCGGAATTCGGCGGGATCGGCGCGCCCGGAGGGGGATTGGCACCATAGGCCAGCTCCGCCGGGATCTTGGCGACGTATTTGCCGCCCTTCTGCATCTTGACCAGTGCATCGCGGAAGCCCGGCAGCATGTTCGCCAGCGGCATCGGAGTGCCTTCCGGCAGAACACCCTGTATCGGAAGCTGCAAGTCCTGCGACTTGTCGAATTCCGTGCCGTCATCCAGCTTGCCGACGTAACGGACGAACACGACATCGTCAGGCTTGGGACTGTCACCCGAACCGGCGGTGACGGTGCTGACACTGACGCGCGGAATGGTGAAATAGGCATAGGCCGCAGACAACGCTACGCCGATCAGGATCCCGATGACTAGCATCAGTATCGACCCCTTGGAGATCGGCTTCAGGGGGACGCGGGTGACTTCGGCCATCGACTGTATCCTGGATGAGAAAGGGGCGCGGGGATCAAACCGACCACCGCGCCCCTTTGAATTAGCTCTCGTACTCTAGCAAGCTTGGCTTACTTTGCACCGTCGCGTTCAGCGCGCTTACGCTCCAGCTTGCGGGCGCGGCGAACGGCAGCAGCCTTTTCGCGTGCGCGCTTTTCGCTCGGCTTTTCGTAGTGGCGACGCAGCTTCATCTCGCGATACACACCCTCGCGCTGCAGCTTCTTCTTGAGCGCGCGCAGGGCCTGCTCGACATTGTTATCGCGGACGATGATCTGCATAAACCTGAGCTACCTCTTTCAATCCAACCGGGAGAGCCCGCGAGCGATCGGCGCGGGATGCACCATAAGACATATTCAAACGAAATACGGGCCGAATCCGTTCCGGGACCGGCTAGAGTGCGCGGGCCGATAAGGGATGCGGACGATAAAGGCAAGGATTTGCGACGACGGTCCCACGCGTCTAAGGCGCGGCAATGAATCCGCCCTCACAACTCGCGGCAACTGCGCTTGTCGCCCTCGGCGGAGCGATCGGCGCTGTGCTGCGTCATCAGGCCGGACGCCTGATTACTCTGGTCCTCGGCCCCGGCCCCGTCATGGCATTTCCATGGGCGACGCTGGCAATAAACGTTTTTGGCAGCCTGTTGATGGGCTTGCTTGCCGGATGGTTAGCACGCAATGGCAGCGGGGGCGACAATGTGCGCCTGTTCGTCGGAGTCGGCCTGCTGGGCGGCTTCACCACCTTCTCCGCCTTCAGCCTCGAAATGATGCTGCTGATCGAACGCGGGCAGGCGGTTCACGCGCTTACATATAGTCTGGTGTCTGTATTGGCCGGGCTTTGCGCACTTTATATCGGTCTAATCATGATGAGGTTGGCGGCATGAGCCAGGAAGTCCGCCAGTTTACGGTTCAACCAGACGACGACGGGGTGAGGCTCGACCGCTGGTTCAAGCGTCACCTGCCGCAAGTCGGCTTTGCCACTGTGTCGCGCTGGGCACGCACCGGGCAGATTCGTGTCGATGGCAAGCGGGTGAAGCCGGAAGACAGGCTTGCCGCAGGTCAGATCGTGCGCGTGCCGCCGGGCGGCGAATCGGATCGGCCCAAGCCGCAGAAGCGTGAGCTGACCCCGGAGCAAATCGAGCAGGCCGAATCGATGCTGATCCGCAAGACGGGTGCAGCGCTGGTGCTGAACAAGCCACCGGGCCTCGCCACGCAGGGCGGCACCGGCACGTTCAATCACGTCGACGGCCTGCTGGATGCCTATGCGGCAGAGGGCGAACCCCGCCCCCGCCTCGTCCACCGGCTCGACAAGGATACCAGCGGCGTCCTCCTCGTCGCCCGCACACCGGGCAGCGCGGCGTTCTTCTCCAAGCGATTCTCGGGCCGCTCGGCCAAGAAGATCTATTGGGCGCTGGTCGTCGGTGTTCCCGATGTATTTGAAGGTATGATCGAGGCGCCTCTGGCCAAGCAGCCCGGCTCTGGCGGCGAGAAGATGCACGTCGATACGGAGAACGGCCAGCCGGCTAGAACCCGCTATCGCGTGGTCGATCGCGCCGGCAACCGCGCCGCTTGGGTCGAACTGGAACCGCTGACCGGCCGCACGCACCAGCTTCGCGTGCACATGGCCGCGATTGGCCACCCCATCGTGGGTGACGGCAAGTATGGCGGGCAGGATTCGTTTCTGACCGGCTCCATCAGCCGCAAGATGCACCTCCACGCGCGGCGCCTGATCATCGATTCGCCCAAGAATGCGTCGGGCGGTGAAGGCACGCTGGATGTGACGGCCGAACTGCCGGACCATTTCGCTGCCAGCATGGAACAGCTCGGCTTCGACCCGGCGCAGAGCGATGCCTCGCCCGAAAAGGGCCCGCCGCCGCCTACGCGCACCGAGAAGAAGCAGGCCGCGAAAGCCTTCGCCAAGACATACCGCAGAGCCCGTCGCGGCGAACGCCGTTCGCGCGGGGGTGACGCTGCCACGGGTAAGCCGAGCGGCAAGCCAACAGGCAAGAAACCGGGGAAGCGTTAGGGCCATGGCGCTTCAATGTCCCCGGGGGCATTAGATGCACCCCAACCCTGCCTTCCGCACCGACGACCGCGCCCTGCTGGAATCGCTGATCGACGAGATCGGCTTCGGCATGGTCTTCGCCACAACGCCCGATGGGCCGCGCGTCGCGCATGTCCCGCTGGTTTCGACCGGCGACGGAGCGGTGCAGTTCCATCTGGCGCGCGGCAATGCGCTGACCCGCCACCTCCCCGGCCTGAACACGCTGGCCGTGGTCAACGGGCCTGACGCCTATGTCAGCCCGCGCTGGTATGGCGAAGCGGGGCAGGTGCCGACGTGGAACTACGTCGCGCTGGAACTGGAAGGTCCGGTCCGACGCATGGAAGAACAAGGCCTCGCCGCCCTGTTGGAAGCCATCGGCAAGCGGGAGGAAGCCCGCATCACCGAAGGACAGCCGTGGCACTCGGACCAAGTGGCGGAGGATTACTGGGATAAATTGATGCGCGGCATCACGGGTTTCGAACTGGAAGTGCGCGCCTGGCGGCCGACTTTCAAACTGTCGCAGAATAAGTCTGCGGAAGAACGGCAGCGGGTGGCGGATGCGCTTGAGGCGCAGGGATCGCCCGCCGTCGCCGCCTTGATGAGGCGGTTCGCGGCATGAGCGTGCGTCTTGCCGTATTCGATTGCGACGGCACTCTCAGCGACGGGCAGGCGGCGGTCTGCACCGCGATGGACTTCGCCTTTGCCGAAACCGGCCTTCCCGCGCCTGACCGTAATCAGGTGCGACGGATTGTCGGCCTCAGCCTGCCGCAAGCGATCGCCCGCCTCGCGCCTGACGCCGAGGCCGAGGTGCGGGCGCGAACCGTCGAAGCCTATAAGCAGGCGTTCCGCGCCGCGCGCATGGACGGGTCCCTGCACGAACCGCTCTATGACGGCATCGCCGCTCTGCTCCGCCGCTTGCACGCTGAGGGCTGGACGCTGGGCGTCGCAACCGGAAAGTCCGACCGCGGCCTCAAATCCACGCTCATGACGCACGGTCTGCTGGACCTGTTTTCCACCCTGCAAACCGCAGACCGGCACCCGTCGAAACCGCATCCCTCGATGCTTGAGCAGGCGATGGCGGAAACGCTGGCCCAACCGGCGAACACCGTGGTCATCGGCGACACCGTGTTCGACGTGGACATGGCCCGCGCCGCCGGATGCCGCGCGATCGGCGTCGCCTGGGGCTATCACGCGCCGGACGAACTGATCGCGGCCGGTGCTGACGCTGTCGCGCAAACGCCCGAAGAACTGGGAGAGATACTCCATGGCTGAGCCTGTGGATGAGGATACCGCGCGCAATCGCTGGGCGGTGATACAGGCCACCCGGCTGGCTGGCGCGATCCTGATTCTGGCGGGCATTCTTGTCCGCTATCAGGCGGTAGCCGCACCTCTGGCAGTCGGAATTGTGCTGATCGTCGCAGGCATGCTCGGCTTCTTCCTGCTGCCTTCCCTGCTCGCGCGACGTTGGCGGACACCCAAGTAATGAAGCGTTTCTGGAAAGAAGTTTCGGTCGAACCCGCTGAGGACGCATTCCGCGTCACGCTGGATGGTCGGCCGCTGCGCACACAGGGCGGCAACGCGCAACTCGCGCCCTCTCGGGTGCTGGCCGACGCGCTGGCAGAGGAGTGGCGTGATCAAGGCGAGACGGTTGATCCCGCAGGCTTCGTCATGCGCGATCTGGCCGATTACGCCATCGACCATGTGCGGACCCGACGGGCGGACGTGATCGCGGGACTGCTGCGCTACGCGGAAACCGATACGCTCTGCTATCGCGCCGACCCGGACGAGGCGCTTTATCGCCGCCAGCAGGACTTGTGGGAGCCGCTGCTTTCCACGTTCGAGGCGCGCCACGGCGTGCGGATGGAGCGGGTCAGCGGGATCATCCACAAGCCCCAATCCCCCGAAACGCTCGAGCGCCTGCGCGCCGCGCTGGAGGCGAAGGACGACTTCACCCTCGCCGCGATCCAAACCCTCGCCCCGCTCGCCGCCTCGCTCAGCATTGCGCTGGAAGCGGTCGAACCCGGCGCCGATGCCGTGCGCCTCTTCACCGCCGCCAATTGCGAGGAAGACTGGCAGGCCGAGCTATGGGGCTGGGACGCAGAGGCCGAGAAAGGCCGCGCCAACAAACTGGCCGCCTTCGAAGCTGCGGTGAAATTCTCGCAGCTAGCCGCGAGCTAACCCAGTTTAGCCGACCCAGGCAGCGACTTCGCCAGCCACCTGATTGGCGGCCTGGTTCAGCGCGGTGCCGACTGCGGAAGCCTCGGGCGCCACACCCGGAACGCGGCTTTCAAACCGGCGGGTACGCACCGCTCCGTCGGGCAGTTGCAGAACCGCGTCGTAACGCACGACTACGCTGCTGCTGGCGGCGTCATATCCCATGTCGAGCAGACGGCCTGACAGCTTGGTCGCTGCGGAATAGCCCAATTCGCTTTCGCCCAGCACCAGTCGGCCCGCCTGCGCGCGGATCGTTTCGGACAGCAGTTGCGCGAACAGACGCGTCGGCTTGTCCACCCAAACGGCGTCCTTGATGTAGGCGAGGCCGGAATCCGACACCTGCACCGGGACGCGCGGCACGTTCAGCCGCTGATCGGAATCGGGCTCAAGCACGGCCAACGCAGCCGCCGCCGTGCCACTGGCATCGACGCCAGCCGAAGCCATACGCGCCGGGGTCAGCGTCAGCAGCCGTTCTGGCGGTTTGGCCGCAAGGCTGATGCACCCTGCCAGGGGGAGCGCCAGCGCGATCGGAAGCATTGCCTTTTTCAGCATCGGGCGCGGTCCTTTATGGCTTGTAATCAGGCAGCTTCGGCCGGCCGACCAGAGCGCCCGCCCCTTCGCTCTCGATCCTTTCGGTGACCGATCGCAGCGCCTCGCTCGTGCGCCGCAGGTCTTGCAGCGTAGCATTGGCGGTGGGCAAAGTAGTGGTCGCAAGCTCGCGAGCAGCCGGGCGGGTATCCTCAAGCGTGGCCTGAAGAGTGGCGGCGGCGGCCTGCGCGGAATCGAGCGTGGCCCGCATTTCGCGCGCCAGGCTCTGTCCTTCCTGATTGAGCAGGCTGTCGGTGGACTTCAACGTTCCTTCGAACGCCGCCAGGGTCTTGGTCGATTGCGTCAGGGTTTCCTGCAATTCGCGCAGGGTGCCCCGTGCTTCCGGCCCCATGCTGGCCAGTTCGGCGCTGATCCGGTCGGTGTTCTTCAGGATGCCGCTGATGGAATCCTGATTCTCGTCAGACAGCAGCCGCGTCAGCCGGTCGGTCAGTGTCGCCAATCGTTCGAGCAGCAGTGGCGCACTGGCGAGGATTTCACCCAGCCCCCCGCGCTCTGCCGGGATCACTGGCACACCTTCTGGCCCCGGCTCCACAATCGGCGGAGCGCCGCGCACGGCCCCGCCCAGCGACAGGGTCGAAACGCCGGTGAAGCTGGCGGAAATGGTCGCCGTGGTGCCCTGAAGGATCGGAATGTCGGGATTGAGAGAAACGCGCACGCGCACGAAGCTCGGGTCCTTCTTCCACAGCTCGATCGCGTTCACCTGACCGGCGGGCACGCCCTGGAACGTCACGGCCGAACCATTGGCCAGACCACCCACGGATTGCGGGAAGAAGATGTCGTATTCCTTGCGGTTGGCCGTCCCAAGCTGCGCCAGCCAGACGATGAACGCCGCGAGCAGGGCCAGCAGCACGAGCGAGATCGCGCCAACCCAGACATAGTTTGCCCGTGTTTCCATCGGTTTGTCCTATGCCCCCCTGTCGGCGTGGTTGTCCACGCTGTTAACCCGGTCCCGGCTTTCGCGCGCAGCGCGGCCACGCGGACCATTGAAATATTCCTGGATCCACGGATGATCCAGTTCGAGTAATTCCGGAATTGTGCCCACGGCCACAACCTGCCCGTCAGCCAGCACCGCAACACGGTCGCAGATCGCATAGAGCGTGTCGAGATCGTGGGTAATCAGAAACACGGTAAGGCCCAGCGTGTCGGTTAGTTCCCGCAGCAGGCTGTCGAAATTTGCCGCACCGATGGGGTCCAGACCGGCAGTCGGCTCGTCCAGGAACAGCAGTTCGGGGTCCAGCGCCAGCGCACGCGCCAGGCCGGCGCGCTTGCGCATGCCGCCCGACAGCTCTGACGGGAACTTGGCCGCTGCTTCTGGAGGCAGGCCGCTCATCACCACCTTGTAGCGGGCAATTTCATGCCGCAGTTCCGGGTCCAGCTCAGGATAGAACTGCTTCAGCGGCACCTCGACGTTTTCCGCGACGGTCAGCGTGGAAAACAGCGCCCCGCCCTGAAACAGCACGCCCCAGCGACTGCGAACCGCCGCTTCTCCTTCCGGTTCGGCGCCGATGGTGTTGTTGCCGAAAACCTCAACAGTGCCTTCCTGCGGAATCTGCAACCCGATGATGGACCGCATCAGCACCGATTTGCCGGTGCCCGATCCGCCGACCACGCCGAGGATTTCCCCGCGTTTGACCTTCAGCGAAAGCCCGTCGTGAACCACGTGGCTGCCGAAGACGTTCTTCAGCCCGTCGATGACGATGGGGAATTCGCCTTCGAAGTGAGACTGCACGTCGTCGCGCGCTTCCTCGTCCACGACTTCGCGCAGTTCGACATCGTCGGCTTCGGCGCCGCTGCCGCTCCCGGGGCTCACGCCCAACCCAATTCGGCAAAGAACACGGCGAAGAAGGCGTCGAGCACGATGACCATGAAGATCGCCTGCACCACCGCCTTGGTTGTACGCAGGCCGACCTCTTCAGAGTTTCCGCGCACCTGCATGCCCTGATAGCAACCGGCGAGCGCCACGATCAGGCCGAAGACCGGTGCTTTGATCATGCCGACCCACAGGTCGTAGAGCGGCACGACCTCCTGAATGCGTGAAAGGAAGGTCAGGAACGGTATGCCCAGCGTCAGATCGGCGATGAAGGCGCCGCCGATCACCGCGATCACTGCTGAATAGAATCCCAGCAGCGGCATCATCAGCACCGCGGCCGCCACGCGCGGGATGACCAGCGCTTCCATCGGCGAGACGCCAATGGTGCGCATGGCATCGATTTCCTCGGTCAGCTTCATCGTGCCGAGCTGTGCGGCAAAGGCAGAACCTGACCGACCGGCGACCATGATCGCCGTCATCAAAACACCCAGTTCGCGCAGCGCCAGCCGCCCGGTCAGGTTGATGGTGTAGATTTCTGCACCGAACTGCCGCAGCTGCGCCGCGCCCTGCTGCGCGATCACGATGCCGATCAGGAAGCTCATCAGACCGATGATGCCCAGCGACGAAACGCCCACCATGTCCAACTGACGCACCAGCGCGCGGAACGGAAACCGCTTGGGACGCAGGATCAGCGTGCCGATCGCGATGATCATCGAGCCGAGAAAGCTGACGAACCTCAGTACGCCTTCACCGAAGGCGACGACCTTCTCGCCGGTATCGCCCGCAACGCGGATCAACACCGGCGGTCGTTCGGGAGCGATGGGGGCGTCGCTCGCGCTTTCGCCCACGGTCGCGATCAGTTTGTCAGCTTGTGGGCTGGCGCCGGTGATGCGGGCGTTCTGCGTTTCGGCGAAGCGCCAGATCGTCCACGCGCCGATGGTATCGACATCGCCCACATCGGACAGGTCGATGAACTGCACCGGTTCGGTTTGTTCGCGCAGCTTGCGGTCAAGCAAACCAATGGTGGATACGAGCAGCGGACCTTCGACCTTCAAGGTCGTGCGCCCGCCCGCTTCCAGCAAGGAGAAATCGGCCCATTCGCGCATGGCGGCCAGCTATGCGGACAAATCGGTGTTGCGGCAAGGTAAAGCCGGGCGTTGCCCTCCGTGGGGGACACTGGCAAAGGCCGATCCCACGATGACCCGCGAACTCGACAAGACATTCGACCCCGCCGCGATTGAGGCGAAATGGTACTCCCACTGGGAAGGTAACGGGCTGTTCCGCCCCGATCGTCCTGACGCCCAACCCTTCACTATCGTCAACCCTCCGCCAAACGTCACCGGCAGCCTGCACATCGGCCACGCGTTGGACAACACATTGCAGGACGTTGTGATCCGGTATGAACGACTTAAAGGCAAAGATGCCCTGTGGGTCGTGGGTATGGACCACGCCGGTATCGCCACGCAGATGGTCGTGGAACGCCAGCTTGAGGCGAAGCAGGACAAGCGCACGAACTACACCCGCGAACAGTTCGTGGAGAAGGTGTGGGAGTGGAAGGCGGAAAGCGGCGGCGCCATTATCGGCCAACTGCGCCGACTTGGCTGTTCAATGGACTGGAGCCGCGAACAGTTCACGATGGACCCGCACTTCACCCGTGCGGTGGTGAAGGTCTTCGTCGACCTTTATAATCAGGGCCTGATCTACCGCGACAAGCGGCTGGTGAACTGGGACCCCAAGCTCAAGACCGCGATCAGCGACCTCGAAGTCGAAACGCGCGAGATGAAGGGCGGCTTCTGGCACTTCAAATATCCGCTGGCCGACGGCGTCACGCTGGATAACGGGCAGGACTACATCGAAGTCGCGACCACCCGGCCTGAAACCATGCTGGCCGACATGGCCGTGGCGGTGAATGCCGAGGATGAGCGCTACAAGAGCGTGATCGGCAAGGACATCCTCCAACCGCTCACCGGCCGCCGCTTCAAGATCGTGGCGGACGAGCATGCCGACCCTGAACTGGGCAGCGGCGCGGTGAAGATCACCCCCGGCCACGACTTCAACGACTTCGAAGTGGGCAAGCGCGCGGAGATCAAGCCCGCCGAGATGCTCAACATGTTCGATGCCGAAGCGAAGGTGGTGCAGACCGCCGATGGCCTCGTGCCGGCCGAATTCCTCGGCATGGACCGGTTCGACGCCCGCGCCCTGGTGGTGCAGCGGATGAAGGAACAGGGTTTCCTTATCCCGCACGTCACCAAGGACAAGGAAGGCAACGAAACCGAACACGACGCCGAACCGCGCACGATCCAGACCCCGTTTGGCGATCGCGGCGGCGTGGTGATCGAACCGTGGCTGACGGACCAATGGTATGTGGACGCCGAAACCCTCGCCCAGCCGCCGATGCAGGCCGTGCGCGATGGCCGGATAGAGATCGTCCCGAAAACGTGGGAAAAGACCTTCTTCAACTGGATGGAAAACATCCAGCCGTGGTGCGTCAGCCGCCAGCTTTGGTGGGGTCACCGGATTCCGGCTTGGTATGACGAAGACGGCGGCTGCTACGTCGCCGAAACGGAAGACGAGGCGCAGGCGCTCGCCGGCAACAAGAAACTGGCGCGCGACGAAGACGTCCTTGACACCTGGTTCTCCTCCGCGCTGTGGCCGTTCGCCACGCTCGGCTGGCCGGATACCGATGCGCCGCTCTACAAGAAGCACTATCCCAACGACCTGCTGATTTCCGGCTTCGACATCCTGTTCTTCTGGGATGCGCGCATGGCCATGCAGGGGATGCACTTCAACGAAGGGCAGGTGCCGTGGAAGCGGCTCTATCTGCACGGTCTGGTGCGCGCTGCGGACGGGCAGAAGATGTCCAAGTCCAAGGGCAACGTGATCGATCCGCTCGGCCTGATCGACAAGTACGGTGCAGACGCTCTGCGCTTCTTCATGGCGGCAATGGAAAGCCAGGGCCGCGACGTGAAGATGGATGAAAGCCGGGTCGAAGGTTACCGCAACTTCGCCACTAAGCTGTGGAACGCGACCCGTTTCTGTCAGGCCAACGGCATCGGCGCCAGCGCATCAGTTGCCGCGCCGTCTGCACAATCGGCGGTAAACCGCTGGATCATCGGCGAAGTTGTCGAAACCGTCGCCGCGCTGGACAAGGCGATGGCCGAACTGCGCTTCGATGCCGCCGCCAACGCGATCTATCAGTTCGCGTGGGGCACGTTCTGCGACTGGTATCTGGAACTGATCAAGGGCCAGATCGATGACGAGACGAAGGCCGTCGCCGGTTGGGTGCTCGACCAGATCCTCGTCATGCTGCACCCGTTCATGCCGTTCATCACGGAAGAACTGTGGCACGCGCAGGCCGAGTTCCAGGGCGCGCAGCGCCCTTACGAACTCATCCTCGCCCAGTGGCCGAAGCCCGAAGCATTGGTCGATGCAGAAGCTAAGGTCGAAGTCGAATGGATGATCCGCTTCATCGGTGACGTTCGGGCAGCAAGGGCCGACCTGCAGGTTCCGCCATCTGCTCGTTTGAAGATGTTCCTGACTGAGCTTGACGAGCCTGCTGCGAAAGCTCTTCACGCCGGCATGGAAGCAATTCGCCGTCTGGCACGGATCGAAAACTTCACTGCCCGGCGGATCAACCAGAGTCTTGTGCAGAACTACCCCGATGAAGCGGGCGTCCATTTCTTCTGGATGGAGTTCGATCTGGCTCACAAGGCCACTTTCCAAGTGACCCCTCCGGGATTGACGGGCTTTGCGACGCTCGATGGAGTTATAGACATCGCCGCGGAAAAGGCCCGTCTCGTCAAGGCGCGCGAGACTTCGATCAAGGAGCGAGACTCCCTCGCCAAGCGGTTGGAAAACCCCGCTTTCGTGGAGAAGGCGAAGCCGGAAGCGGTCGAGAAGGCCCGCGCCGATCATGCCCACCACGCGGCAGAAGCCGAGCGGATCGAAGCCGCTCTGGCGCGTCTGTGATAAGGTAGGGGGCGGCCCGCAAAGGCCGCCCTGACTTTCCTACCCGCCCTGTTTCTGACAAGGCGCGGACATGGTCAGACCCCAAGCTGTCTCTCTGCAACCCGCGCAGGAAAGTGACACTTTGCCCGCAAAGGTGACAGTTTTGTTTGGGTACCCCTGGACCGTGTCAACACTGTCAACACCTGTCACCTTGCGATGAGCCTCGTCCTCGCCACGACCACACCGGGCGAACCGGAAATCTTCGCCTCCCTGCAAGGCGAGGGACCAAGCGTCGGCAAGCCCTGCGCTTTCGTGCGCCTGTCGCGCTGCAACCTCGCCTGTCACTGGTGCGACACACCCTACACCTGGCACTTCAGCGGCGATAACCGCCCGCACCGGGGCGGCGAGACCTACGAACGCACCGCGAACCAGATCACGCTGGACGAAGCTGACGTGGCCGCGCGCATCGCAGCGCTTGGCAAGCCGCGTCTGGTGGTCACGGGCGGCGAGCCGCTGTTGCAGGCCCCCGCCCTCGCCCGGATGCTGGCGCTGCTGCCGCCGATGGCCATCGAGATCGAGACCAACGGCACTGTCGCGCCCACCCCGGCGGTCGATGCGCTGATCGGGCAGTACAACGTCAGCCCCAAGCTCTCGCATTCGGGCAATCCCGCCGATCTGGCCCTGCTGCCCGAACGCCTCGCCCAATGGGCCGCGGAACCCCGCGCCTTCCTCAAGTTCGTGGTCGCGACTCCTGCCGACGTTGAGGAAGTCCTTGATTTGGCAGCGCGCTTTGCGATCCCGAAAGGGCGCATCTACCTCATGCCGGAAGGTACGGAACCAAGCGTCCTGCGCCAGCGCGAGCAATGGCTTGCACAGCTTTGCCTCGATCACGAATTGACTCTGTCCAGACGTTTGCACATCGATCTTTACGGGGACACCAGAGGCACTTGAGAGGAAAGCCCGTATGACGGGGCGTCCGCCGCCAATGCGCGGCGATTTGACCGAAGGTCCGGTGATGCGCACGCTGCTGATGTTCAGCGTGCCCGCTCTCCTGAGCAGTATCCTGCAGTCGCTCAACGGCACGATCAATTCGGTCTGGGTCGGCCGCCTGATCGGTGAAGACGCGCTGGCCGCCACGGCCAACGCCAACGTCATCATGTTCCTTGTCGCTGGCGCGGCCTTCGGCTTCGGCATGGCCGGCACCGTTCGGATCGGCCAACGCTTCGGCGCGCGTGACATAGGCGGCGCCCGGCGGACCTTCGGCAGTGCAGCGGGCTTCTCATCCATGCTGATGGTAGCCATCGCGGCCCTTGGATACGCAGGCGCCCCTGCCCTGCTGACCGCGCTGGAAACGCCCGGTCACGCTTACGGATTGGCGCTCACCTACCTGCGGCTCATGTTCCTCTCGATGCCGTTCATGATGGTGTCGATCATCCTGACCATGGGCCTGCGCGGCACCGGCGATGCCCGCACACCGCTGATCTTCATGGGCGTAACCGTCGCCATCGACACCGTTCTGAACCCCGTACTGATCGCCGGTCTCGGCCCGTTCCCGGCAATGGGCATCGCCGGTTCTGCCACCGCGACGATCTTCGCCAGCCTGATCTCGTTCGTGGCGATGGTAATCTACGTCTACGCGAAAGACCTGCCGCTGCGTCTGCGCGGCGCAGAACTCGCCTATCTCAAACCCCGGCGTGACGAGATGCACTTCATCGTCGGCAAGGGCCTGCCGATGGGCGCCCAGATGCTGGTGATGAGCGCCGCCGGGATCATCGCCGTCGGGCTGGTCAATCGCGAAGGGCTGATGATGACCGCTGCCTATGCCGCGGCCATGCAACTGTTCACCTATGTCCAGATGCCCGCGATGGCGGTCGGCGGCGCTGTATCGGCGATGGCGGCGCAGTTCATCGGCGCCCGCAAATGGCACGCGCTGGATCAGGTCACTAAGGCAGGCGTCCTGGTCAACCTGGGCATGACCGGTGCCCTGACCGTGCTGCTGCTGATCTTCGACCGCCCGGCGCTCGGCCTGTTCCTCGGCTCCGAAAGCCCGGCGGTTGAGGCTGGTCGGCATATCCAGCTGATCGCCGTGTGGAGCTTCGTGATCTTCGGCGTGACGATGATCTACACCGCCACAATGCGCTCTGCCGGTGCCGTGTGGGTGCCGCTCGCGGTGATCGCGGTGGCGCTCTACCCGGTGCGGCTGGGGTTCTATTACCTGACCTACGATTGGCTGGGCGCGGACGCGATCTGGTGGTCGTTCCCGGTCAGCTCAGTAGCCGGCCTCGCGCTCGGCTGGTGGTTCTACCACTACTGGAACTGGCGCAAGGACGCCCCGCCTGAACACCATGCGGAAGCGCCGGAAGCCGCCTCGGAGCAGCTCGCGCCCTGACGAAAACGGGGGCGCGAGTTGGGGAGCTTACTTCCCCTGCGCCCGCCAGCGCTGGACAGTGCGGACAACCCGCTCTTCCTCGCCGCCGCTCTCGTTCCACAACTCGCTGAAGCTCGGGTCTTCGGACGCGGGACGCTTCGGCTCCTCTAGGTTGTCGAAGCTCACGCGCATCGGGATCGCGACACCTTCGCCGCAGATGATGCATTCGCGGTTGCGCAGCGCGGGGATGGAATCGAGGAACCCGCGCGCACCTTCCGGCATCGCTGCCTTCACGAAGGCCTGATCCCGGTCGTTGTTGAGACGCATGGAAATGATCGTGCCGCACTGCGACAGCACACCTTCCGCAAGATCGGACGGGCGCTGCGTGATCAGGCCCAGGCTGATGCCGTACTTACGACCTTCCTTGGCGATACGGCTGAGGATGCGGCCGACGGACGAGCCATCGGCGTTCTTCTCGTTCGGCACATACCGGTGCGCTTCTTCACAAACCAGCAGCACCGGCCGCGTCTTTTCCTCACGGCCCCATATGGCGAAGTCGAACACCATCCGGCTCAGCACCGCGACCACCGTGGAGGTGATGTCGGACGGCACACCGGACACGTCGATGATGGAGATCGGCTTGCCATCACCCGGCATGCGGAAAATCTTCGAGATGAAGGCGGCCATCGTATCGCCGACCAACATGCCCGAGAACATGAACTGGTAGCGCGGGTCGCTCTTCAGTTCCTCGATCTTGGTCTTGATCCGCATGTAAGGCGCGCTGGTGCTCGCCTTGTCGAGTTTGCCCATCTCGTCCTGAACGATGTTGGTCAGATCGCTGAGCAGATACGGAATCGGCGAATCGACCGTGATCTTGCCGAGCGCTTCAGCGAGGCGGTTCTTGCTGCGCGCCTTGAGCAAGCACTTGGCGAGAATGTCGGCATCTTCCTGCCGGTCGTTTCCGGTCGTGCTCAAGAGCACTTCGCAATGCTCTTCAAAATTCATCAGCCAGTACGGCATCTGCAGGTTGCCAACGTCGAAGATCACACCGCTGTTTCGGAATGCGGCGGAATATTCGCCGTGCGGGTCGATCATCACGATGTGACCCTGCGGCGCGCTTTCGCAGATGCGATGAAGGATGAGCGCGGCGCTGGTGGATTTGCCGGTACCGGTCGAACCAAGCAAAGCGAAATGCTTGCCCAGCATTGCGTCCACATAAATGCCGGCTCGGATGTCATTCGTCGGATAGACGGTGCCGATCTGCACGGCATTGCGCCCGTCAGACGAGTATATCTGGCGCAAATCTTCGGTCGATGCCGGATAGATCATGGCGCCAGGGACCGGATAGCGGGTGACACCGCGGCGGAACCCACGGATCTTGCCCGTCAGCTTCTCTTCGCGGCCCTCGCCCATGAAATCGATGCTGGCGAGCACACCGCCCGCGCGGCGATCCTGCCGCTGATCGCGCACACTGGCCAGAAGCCAACCATCGCGGGTCTTGATCTTGACCTGACTGCCGACCTGCCCGGCCAGCGCGATCGAGGGATCGCTGTCGTCCATACATTCGTTCAGGCGCTGCATATCGAGCGCGATCTGCGAACCCGATCCGGCGATCTCCAGAACAACGCCGATCGGTTGGATGGCATTGTCGGCTCCGTGCAAGGAACGCGGCACGCGCGAAACGTCTACAGCGCCCGGCTCATCAGCCGGGTCGAACGTTTCAAAAGGCTGCTTCGGCATTTCACTCATGCGGGCACCCGACAATTCTGGAATGTCCGCTCGCTTAGTCATTACGGGGTTAATTTTGGGTCAAGGTCGCCACCTCAGGACCAGCTTGTAAATCACACGAGCGCAAACACACGGCCCGCTATCCAGCCCATCAGGACCGACAGGACGACAGCAAAAAGTCCGTACAGACCGCTCGACCGTTCGGCCTGCTCCGCCACGAAGCGTTCGAACCCGAGCTTGCGAACTTCGACCTCAGCCGTGGCCGATGCGATCACCCGGCCTTGCGCAATCGCGAAGGTTTCGGCGGTATAACGCCCCGTCACGACGTTGGAGGGAACCGCGATCCGCGCCTGATAGAGCACACCCTCGCTGATCGATACGCCAGAGCCGTCTTCCTTGTAGAGCCCTTCGCGCCGACGCAGATCGACCATGCCGCCGGTAAAGCGCCCCTGTTCTTCCGGGTCGATCGCGCCGCTTGGCGACAACTGTAGATAGTCCAGACCCAGCTCATAGATGGCGGCCGTCCGTTCATCGACGATCTCGCTTATCGGCCGCGAACTGGCGACGGCGAAGAACGAGGGCGCGGAACGGAAGGCGGTGCTTTCAGCGTTGAGCCAGACACCGAACTTCTTCGCTTTCTCACGCACCAGGATCGGTTCTGTCGGACCTTTGAGAACGACCACCACGTCGTATGGGCGGTTCGCCCTGCGGCCCTGCGGATCGAGAACCGCACCGAACAATAGCAGTTCTGTACCCGTGAACCCCTGCTGCACCTGAATCTCATGCTGCGAGACTTCGGGTACGAGGATCGGCTCACTCTGCGCCGAGAGCGCGGCGAATGCCAACAGGGCGAGAGCGACGCGACCGAGCCGCATCGTCACAGCGGCACCACCGTATAGACCTCGTCAGGCCGGATACCGAGGCCGAAAGCCATTCTCAAAGCCACCAGCAACACGATGGTGGCCAGGGTCAGGCGCAGGATTTCGGGCTTGATCGATAGCGCCAACCGGCTGCCGATCTGCGCGCCCGTGACCGAACCCAACAGCAAGAGGCCCGCCAGCACGATGTCCACGGCCTTGGTGGTCATCGCGTGCATCATCGTCGCCACCATGGTCACGAACAGGATCTGGAACAGCGACGTGCCTACGACGACATTCGCGCTCATCCCCAGGATATAGAGCATGGCCGGAACGAGGATGAACCCGCCGCCGACCCCCATCAGCATGGTCAGCACGCCGGTCACAAACCCCAGGATCAGCGGCGCCAGCGGTGAGATGTAGAGGCCGGATCGATAGAACCGCCACCGCATGGGCAGGCTCGCGACGAGAGGATGATGACGTCGCTTGGCGGCGCGCGGCTTCTCGCCTTTGCGGACACGCAGCGCTTCGATGCTTTCACGCCCCATCAGCGCGCCGATAGTGCCGAGCAGCACGACGTAGAGAATGTTGATGACCGTATCGATCTGCCCGATCGACTCCAGCAGACGGAACAGCAGCGCGCCCATCGCGGCGCCCATCACCCCGCCGGCGACGGTAACTGCCCCCATCTGGTAATCCACGCCGCCTCGCCGCGTATATGCGAAGACGCCGGACACGCTGGCCCCGGTGACCTGGCTGGCGGAGGATGCCGCGGCCACTGTCGGGGGCACACCGTAGAAGATCAGCAGCGGCGTGGTCAGGAACCCGCCGCCCACGCCGAAAATGCCCGAAAGGATGCCCGTCGCTGCGCCCAGAAGGACGATGACCAGCCCGTTGACCGCAATGTTCGCGATGGGGAGGTAAACATCCATGCCCCGGGTTAGCTCAACGCGGGCGCGGATTGAAGGCGCAGGGCCTAGAAACCCGCAGAAAGGGTAAGAGCCGGTCCGCTCCCCGGTTCCGCATCACCGGCAACGCGAAAACGGTAGTCGGCTGCGATCCGCGCTCGGCCGTTTCCAAGCCGAAAAGCCGCCGCTGCGGTGGGTCCCACATCGAGCCTCTCTGCTCCGTTCTGCGCGCCGCCCCACACCCCTGCGCCAATAGAGAGTTCCGCCGCCCCAACATGGGGCAAGTTGCGTTCGACCTTGGCCTGTCCGTCAACGAAGGCCGTGGACGATGAACCGCCCACATATCCGCCTTGAGTATAGGCTTCGCCCCTCAAGCCAAGCGGAAGATCAACGGGCGGGAACGCAGAAACAATGTAGGCTGCTGGGCGCAAGTCAGTGCCGAAATCGCCCTCGTTAGCGCGTAGTTCCGTTGCGACCGTGACGGGTATAATTGCAATCGGGCGGATCGAGAGACCTACGCCGATCTCCTGCTCCGCAGACCCCGCCAGTGCGCGCGCACTCCGAACGTAGACTTGAGGGCGAAGCGCGCCCGGGTCCGGAAGCGCATAGCGAAGGACCACTCCCGCCTGACTGCGGCCATAGCTGGCCCGGTCAGACAAGATCGGGCCCAGCGCGTCACCCGCGCTGTCGCGCCGCAGAAGTAGCCAAGCGTCCGCCGACCACCGCCGTTCCAGCGAACTCATTTGCGGGGGCGCCTTCGCCGCGGCTGGTTCGACTGGAGCGCTCACCGGAACGCTGGCTGGCGGGACGATGGGGACGCTCGGCGACAAGTTCGGCGGGACCGATGTGGAGGGCTCCAGCAGCGGCAGAGGCTGCGGCTGCGAGTACGGAGGCGCATCGACCGTCCGGTGCGGCCAGCTTTCGCGCTTGAGTGGGAGCGGCGAAACCACCTGCGCGTGATCCTTCACCTCGGACACGGCCGGGATGGCCAAGAGAGGCGGTGTGTTCGTGCCTTCGACCACCACGAACGTGCGGGGTATCGCGGTGCCGGGTTTGTCGAAGGGCGCATCCCACAACGCGACACGCAGCGACAACCAGCCGAGAATTATCGCAGCAAGCAGAATGAGTGGTTGGCCCCGAAAGGCGGCGCGTTGCTTCACGTCGTTGCGCGCACCCCGATTGTCGCCGGATGGGCGTGATGACTGGTCTTGTCCCACGTCGGCTTCCCGCCGAGCAGAGTTGCAATGTACGCCGCAAGCGCCCGCCGCGCGGCCATGATCGCGATCACATTCGCGACCGGTATTCGGGCCACCGCCCACAGCCCTTCGGACCAGCCATACTCGCGTGCTGTGAAGGTAAACCGCATCGCGGCACGCCACACGACGGCTGCCAAATTGGCGGCGACCAGAGCCTTGAGCAGCGGGGATGCGTTCCAAGGCCGCAAATACCCCAATGCTTCCGCTGCAAACATGGTCCCACCAATGACAAGCAGCAGATACCCGGCAAACAGGACCAGCGCCGTCAGCGGACCACGCCGATCTCTCAGCCGCATCCAGTATTCACCCGCACCACCGGTCCAGCCGAGCCGGTCCCAACCCTGGAAGGCGATACCGTGCATCCATCTCGCCTTCTGGCGCACTGCATGGTCGATGCGTGCGGGAAAGCAGGCGCGCGTCGCGATCAGCGTTCCATCCTCGCCACGCATCCGCAGGAACCGCGACTGCCCGCCGAGTGAGCGGATGCGCATTCCCAACTCGTAGTCCTCGGTCAGCGAATCGACCTCAAAGGGCGTCTTGGTCTCATTCGCGGCGGCAAGAATGCCCAGCGCCTTGCGAGAAAACCCACAACCGACCCCGGCTGCGGGCAGAGAAGCGGAAAGGGCCTCACGAACCACCATCGACTTCTGCGATTCGGCAAATTCCTCGCAATAATGGCTTCCAATCCAGCGCGACTGCCGCTGAGCCTCTGGCAAGACAGGGATCTGCACGAAGTCCGCGTGTTGGAGAGTTTCATCGAGCAGGCTCAACGCCGCCGGATCGACCATGTCTTCGGCATCGTGCAGCACGATGGAGTTGAACTCGCGCCCCCGGCGGGCCTCATCATCCTCCAGCGCCGCGTAGAGCCGGTTCAGACAGTCAGCCTTGGTGGTCGGGCCGTGTTGGCCATGTACGACAATCCGAACCCTCGGATCGCCGCCTGAACCGCGCATGGCCGCCTCGACGGTCCCCGGGTCGTTGAGATAGCACCCGACGTAGATCATCAGGTCTTTCTGGGGCCAGACGGAGAGCGCGTGGGCAACCGTAATCTCGATCACATCGCCTTCCTGCCATGCGGGAATAAACACGGCCGCAGGGCCGGAAAGCGGCCGAGAAGCGATTTCCTTGCGCGACAACTGCCCGACGTTCGCCCGCCCAGTGAGCTTCAGCCATGCCCAGCCGATATCGACAGCCAGTTCGTCCAGCGCGCCAACCAGGAAAAATGCGCCCGCGAAGAGCAGCAGCTCGTATTCGGCTAGCACGAGCCACTCCAACGGCGAAAGATGCCCCACAGATTCCCTCCCCCAAGGGAAAACCCCTAACAATTGTTTAGGGGAGGCGGCGTGACAGGCAAGTGCGAAACGTGACGGAAACGGTTGCGATATCTTACCATTTTCGAAAAGGTGACTTATGCTAACGCCCAATCTGCTTCACGTTGCTGCGCGGCCGTTCAAGGCTCTGTTCGTCAGCGATGCTTTCGCGGGGGTCCTGCTGATCGCGGTTGCCGTACTGGCAATATTGTCAGCTAACTCTCCGCTGGCGGAAAACTACTTTCACTTTTTCCATGGTGAACTGACGTGGACGCCCATCGCGAAGCTCCACAACCTGCATCTGTGGATCAACGATGCCCTCATGGCGGTGTTCTTCTTCGTCGTCGGGCTGGAAGTGAAACGCGAGATGATCGCCGGGAACCTGTCAGACGCGCGAATTCGGAGGCTGCCCGTTCTGGCTGCGGCTGCGGGCATGGCAGCACCAGCCGCGGTCTATTTCCTGATCGCGGGCCACGACGCGGCGCTCCAGCGCGGATGGGCCATCCCGGCGGCGACTGACATTGCCTTTGCGATGGGCGTGGTCGGTCTGCTGGCACACCGGGTTCCGCCAGCACTGAGGCTGTTCCTGCTTACCGTGGCGATCGTCGACGACATCGGGGCGGTATTGATCATCGCGTTTTTCTACACCACCGCCATCAAGTTCGCATGGGTGCTGGGTGCCGTGCTGGCGCTTGCCTTCATGATCGCCCTCAACCGCTTGCGAGTGGAGCGAATCTGGCCGTTTGTGGTCGGAGCGCTGGTGCTGTGGTTCTGCGTCCTCCACTCCGGCGTCCATGCAACCATCGCCGGCGTGGCAGCCGCGCTAACCATTCCGATCCGGGGCCGCGACGGCAGAAGTCTGCTGGAAACGATGGAGCACGGCCTAGTGCGCTGGAACGCCTATCTGATCGTTCCGCTGTTCGGTTTCGCCAATGCGGGCGTGGTGCTGGAAGGTTTCGGGATCGCAGCGCTGCTCAGCCCGCTGCCCCTGGCCATCGGCGCGGGGCTGGTTTTCGGCAAACAGATCGGAATCTTCGGCGCGGTAGCGATAGCCGACTGGTTGGGTTTCGCTCGCCGCCCGGCCGATTCGACCTGGATGCAAATCTGGGGTGTCAGCGTGCTGTGCGGGATAGGCTTCACGATGAGCCTGTTTATCGGCGCACTGGCATTCCCCGCCGCGCCGATTCTGGTGGAGGAGGCGAAGCTGGGCGTCCTTACCGGATCGCTCATCTCCGCCGCGCTCGGGTATGCTATCTTGCGGCTCGCGCGCCCTTTTGAGGCGCGCTGACCAAGATAATCAGTCGGCCTTAGCCACGGGCGGATTTTCGCCAAGATCCTCGTACCAAGCTTCAACCGGGCCGTTCAGCTTGATCGTCAGGGGGCGACCGCGGCGGTCCACGCTCTTGCCAGCTTGAACGCGCACCCAGCCTTCGCTGATCGAATATTCCTCGACATTGGTGCGCACGACACCTTTGAAGCGGATACCGATACCGCGCTGCAGCTTGTCTGCATCGAAGTGCTCGCTCGACGGATCGATGGCGATACGGTCAGGCGGCACATCGGCCGCGGCGTTATTGCTCTCTTCGCTCATGCCGCGCGCTTAGCTGGCCCCCACGGAAAATCAATCCGGAGGTGGCGCTTCGTCGGGCTGCGTGCCGGGCTGAGGCGGATGTTCGATCGGCGTTCGGCCGGGTCGATCGAAATCCCTTTGATCGGGCGACACTTCATCCGGCGCACCTCCCGGGTGGTCGAAATCGGGCCGCGTCGGGACAATTTCATCCGGCTGCTGGCCGGGATGATCTTCATCGCCGCCACCACGAATCTCTCCAGTGCTTAGGAAGTGCGCGGGTTCGGAACCGGGTGAAGAAGGCTGCTCCGAAGGGGGCTGCTCATAGCGATCCATAGGGGTATTCCTTTCCCTTCGGAAACGTCCCGCCGCCCTGCCCTGTTCCTTAGTGACAAGTCGTCTGCCGTGCCGCTTGCCCTTTCCGGCCCATACCGCTAACGGCGCATCCCTGTTTCACAGGTATCGGCCTCTGGACGGTCCCTGTCGGATTCGTCGGGCCGCGGGCGTGGCGGAACTGGTAGACGCGCTGGTTTTAGGTACCAGTATCGCAAGATGTGGGGGTTCGAGTCCCTTCGCCCGCACCAGTTCCATTAGGCGCTGGCTTGATTGAGGTTTGTTCGGAAGGCTTTGAAATGCAGATCGTCGAAACGGCCAATGAAGGGCTCAAGCGCGCCTATACGGTGAAGATTCCGGCGAAGGAAATCGCCGCGCGGATTGATGCCGAGGTGAAGAAGGTTGCTCCGCAGGTACGGATGCCCGGGTTCCGCCCTGGCAAGGTGCCCGCCAACCTTATCAAGAAAATGCACGGTGAAGCGCTCCATTCGGATGCCTTCAACGCCAGCGTCCGCGAATCGATTGATGAGCTGATGCGCGAGAAGAAGCTGCGCCCTGCGCTTCAGCCCAAGGTCGACCTTGGTGACGGCTATGCCCAGGGCAAGGACGCCGAGCTGAAGGTTGAGCTGGAAGTTCTGCCGGAAATCGAAGCGCCGTCGACCGATGGCCTCAAGCTGGAACGCCTGACCGTTGCCGTCGCCGACGCGCAGGTCGACGAGGCTCTGGAGCGTCTGGCTTCCAACCAGAAGAGCTATGACGACGCGCCGAAGACGAAGAAGTCGGCCGACGGCGATCAGCTGATCATCGATTTCGTCGGCCGCGTTGACGGCGTCGAGTTCGAAGGTGGCAAGGCCGAAGGCGCGCCGCTGGTGATCGGTTCGGGACAGTTCATTCCGGGCTTCGAAGAACAGCTCACCGGCCTCAAGACCGGCGACACCAAGACCATCAAGGTCACCTTCCCCGCCGATTATCCGGCTGCCGACCTGAAGGGTAAGGACGCCGAATTCGACGTCACCGTTCAGCAGGTGAAGGTGCCGGGCGAAACCAAGATTGACGACGAGTTCGCCAAGTCGCTCGGCCTGGAAGGGCTTGATCAGCTCAAGGAACTTCTGAAGGCGCAGCTGGAGCAGGAAACTGCCGGCCTCACCCGCACCCAGATGAAGCGCCAGCTGCTCGACAAGCTCGCCGCTGACCACGATTTCGAAGTTCCGCCGACCATGGTGGAAGCCGAGTTCGAGCAGATCTGGCAGCAGCTTCAGGCTGAAATCGCCAAGGAAGAAGATCCCGCTGCCGGACTGGCCGAGATCGAAGCCGAGAAGGACGACTACAAGCGCATCGCCGAACGCCGCGTTCGGTTGGGCTTGCTGCTGTCCGAAATCGGTCAGGCCAATGGCGTCGAAGTGACTTCGCAGGAAATGGGCATGCTGGTTCAGCAGGCAGCCCAGCAGTATCGTCCCGAAGATCGCGAACGGTTCGTGGAATTCGTCCGTCAGGACACGATGGCGCAGGCTCAGCTCCGCGCTCCGCTCTACGAAGACAAGGTCGTCGACTTCCTGTTCGACAAGGCCGAGATTTCCGAGCGTGAAGTGACCCGCGAGGAACTGGAAGCCGCGATCGAAGCCGAAGAAGGCGCTTCCACGGCGAAGGACGCCCCGAAGAAGAAGGCTGCTGCCAAGAAGCCTGCGGCGGACAAGGCTGAAAAGCCCGCCAAGGCGAAGAAGGCTGAAGCTGCGGCTCCGGCTGAAGAAGCTGAAGCCCCCGCGAAGAAGGCTCCGGCCAAGAAGGCTGCTCCTGCCAAGGCTAAGGCCGAGGAAGAAAAGCCGGCGGCCAAGAAGCCTGCCGCCAAGAAGGCCGCGGCCAAGAAGTAAGAACGATCAGCCCCCTCCTTCGCGGGAGGGGGCTCTCGTCTCGCGGTGTTCAGCGCTAGAAGCTGCCTTTCACCGTAAACCGGAAAATCGTCGAAACGTTGTTCCGCCGCCGCTCGATAAACTCGATCGGCGAGCGATCGCGCAGGCCCGTCCACACTGTGCGGTCGAAAATGGTCTGCCCTCCGGTCAGATTAAACACGTTGAGGTTCATCGTCAGACCGAACACGTCCTTGTTCTCGATGAAAGCGAACGTGTAGACGGGGCCTTCGTAATCCCTTCCGATCTCGGACAGGCGAACGTAGGGCTTGTTGATACCCCAGTCGATGCCGCCGCCCACTGCCCAGTCGCTCGCCGGAATGTCGTAGCGCAGTGTGACTTCGCCGCTGGTGTATTCGTGATAGCTGAACGGCCGATCTACCCCCGTCAGCGGATCGCTCAGTGACGTATCCTCGTAAGTGCCGGTGCCCGTGATGCGCGCGCCCTTCCAGCCCAGCGGGTCGAGGTTGATCGTGGCATTCAATGAGGCGCCATAGAGCTTCGCCCCTCCCACGATGTTACCCGTCGATTCCAGCCCGCCGTCGACCGGGATGATGTCGATGTAATCTTCGATATGCCGTGCATAGAGACGCAGCGTGGCGGAACCCCAGTCGCGCAGGTTCTTCTTGACCTCAAACTCGGCCTCCCAGGCCTGTTCGGGCACGAGCCGCGCGTTGCCGGCGTTGCCGTTCTCCCCGGCCAGATCGACGCTGGCGAGGAAATCGCCGAACGAAAGCTGCCCCACCGTGCGCGCGAGCTTGAACGAGAGGTCGAGGCCAGTCATCGCGGTCCAACCCAGCGTCAGCGAGCCCTTGGGCCGCCAGAATTCCCGGGTAAGCCCGCCCTGCCCGGTCTGGACCAGTTTCGAATACTCGCCGCCGCCGCCCAGTTGCAGGGTCAGGCCTTTGGCCAGGGTGCGGTTGTGCGTCAGGATCGTTTCATAGCGATCCTCCGTCACGCCGCCGGTCGCGCCGGGGAAAGGCGTCGGGGTAAAAGTCCCGTCGGGCTGAAGGACGTCCAGCGAAGAAACCGCGGAATATCGGTTGAACGCCGCCTCTGCGTCGAACTCCCAGTCGCCGCCGAGCATGTTCCAGCGATATTCGCCCCGCCCGATACGCTCCCCGCTCTGCCGCGTCTGATCGAACCGGATGCCGGTAGACGGTCGGCCGTCCGAATAGATGAGCCTTGATGTCGCCGGGCCGGAAAAGCGATCGTACCGCTCCAGCCCGATCAGCTTGAGACGACCCGGGCCGAGGGCGAAATCCATGTCGCCGCCGATCTCGTACGCATAGCCGTCATCGTCGTTCTCGAAATCGCGGAATAGGTCCGCCCCGCCAACCGGATGGCGCCACTCGTCATTCGACTCATGGGTGTAGGTGCGGCTGTAGAAAGCGTTGAAGTTCGCCACCATCGATCCGGGGCCATCCCACTTCAAGCGCCCCGACAGCTTCGGATATTCGCCGACGAACTGGATCAACGTTTCGCGGGTTTCGATCACGTTTCCGTCAGCGTCGGTGATCGTGGTCCCCTCGCCCCCACCGGCCCCGCCCCGCCCGATACCGTGGCTGTAAGCCGCCGACCATTCGAGCCGAGAGGTCGATCCGCTGAGCGAGACCTCCCCGGCCCCGTAGCTGGGTTTCGCAAAGCTTGGCCGCCAGACGGTGCGGTATTCGAAGCGCCCTCCGATCTCGCCGCCAGTCGCGATGACATTCGCCACCTGACCCGACAGGCCGGGTATGCCGAGGGTCGCGCCATCGACGAGTTCGATCCGCTCTACCCTTGCGGCGGTTATCCGGCGCAGAATGTCGAAAATGGTCTCCGATTTGCTCGCCACGCGCTGGCCGTTGATCAGCACGTTGCTGTTGGCCTGACCCAGGCCGCGCCCCTGATCCTGCTCGACGATCGAGAAGCCCGGCACCTGGTTCATCATGTCCAACGCGTTCTTCGGCGCAAAGCGGGCGAAGTCGCCCGGCACATAGACCTCTCGATGAGATCCGTTTGAAAACTCCTCGGGCTGAGGCGGCGGCATGTCGCCGGTTTCCTGCGCCACGGCGCCCACTGGCAACGCGGCGAAAGCCACGGTTGCGGCGGATAAGAGCAGTCCCCTCATTTCCGAGCCTTCCATAACTACAGATGTAGTTACAGGGTGTCTTACGCTCCCAATACGGCGATGGCAGCGAGCTTCGACCGAAGGCGAACCCAGTCCGACGAACGGTTTTCCCGTGTTGAGCGCACTCTACTCCCTTGAACATGAGACGCCGAGGCGCGACATAAGCCCGGATTCAAGACGAGAGGGACTTTCATGATCGATCTGTTCGGTGATTCCGGCGCTCAGGGAAAATTTCATTCCGATCCTGTGACCGGCGCGCTGGTTCCCGTGGTCGTCGAAAGCACGAGCCGGGGCGAACGCAGCTTTGATATTTTCAGCCGCCTGCTGCGCGAACGCATCGTGTTCGTGACTGGCCAGGTTGAAGATACCATGGCCAGCCTCATCGTGGCCCAGTTGCTGTTCCTCGAGAGCGAGAACAGCCAGGATATTTCGATGTACATCAACTCGCCGGGCGGCGTGGTTACGGCAGGCATGGCGATCCACGACACCATGCAGTACATCAAGCCCAAGGTGCGCACGGTGTGTATCGGTCAGGCCGCTTCGATGGGCAGCTTCCTGCTCGCAGCGGGTGAACCGGGCATGCGCGTGGCGCTGCCGAATGCGCGGATCATGGTCCACCAGCCCTCGGGCGGCGCGCGCGGCATGGCTTCCGATATCGAAATCCAGGCCAAGGAAATCCTGCGTATCCGTACGCGGATGAACGATCTCTATGCCAAATACACTGGCAAGACCCTGACCGAGATCGAGAAGGCGATGGACCGCGATACGTTCCTCGAAGCGGAAGAGGCGCTGGCCTTCGGCATCGTGGACAAGGTGTTCGCACATCGTCCGAAGGACGAGAATACCGGCGAAGAAACCGGCAGTGGCGGCGCTCCAGAGTAAGGGATTCCCCTTGCCGTCTGGCGGTAACAGATCGCCAGAAAACTGTAGCAATTTGGCAACCTTGCCTCTTCAGGCTGGAGCAAGCCGTGGGTGTTAAGGTTGTCGCGATTGATATTGACACCTTCGGGGCTACATTCCCGAGGGCGAATCCCCCGTCGCTCCAATTTCGGCCAGCGACGGGGCAATGGACGAGAATATGACCAAACTCAGCGGTTCCGACAGCAAAAGCACCCTGTACTGCAGCTTCTGCGGGAAGTCGCAGCATGAGGTGCGCAAGCTGATCGCCGGCCCAACCGTATTCATCTGCGATGAATGCGTGGAGCTGTGCAACGACATCATCCGCGAGGAAACCAAGGGCGGCATCGCTGGCAAGAAGGACGGTGGCGTACCCACGCCGCAGGACATCTTCAGCACGCTGAACGACTATGTGATTGGTCAGGACCGCGCCAAGCGCGTCCTCTCGGTCGCGGTTCACAACCACTACAAGCGGCTGAAGCACAGCGGCAAGTCGGGCGACGTCGAACTGGCGAAGTCCAACATCCTGCTCGTCGGCCCAACCGGCAGCGGCAAGACGCTGCTGGCGCAGACGCTGGCGCGCACGTTCGACGTGCCGTTCACGATGGCAGACGCCACCACGCTCACGGAAGCCGGCTATGTCGGTGAAGATGTCGAGAACATCATCCTGAAGCTGCTGCAGGCCAGCGACTACAACGTCGAAAAGGCACAGCACGGCATCGTCTACATCGACGAGATCGACAAGATCACGCGCAAGGCGGAAAATCCCTCCATCACCCGCGATGTCTCGGGCGAAGGCGTGCAGCAGGCTCTGCTGAAGCTGATGGAAGGCACCACCGCCAGCGTTCCGCCCCAGGGCGGCCGCAAGCACCCGCAGCAGGAATTCCTGCAGGTCGACACGACCAACATCCTGTTCATCTGCGGCGGCGCGTTTGCGGGGCTGGAGAAGATCATCGGTGACCGCTTGCAGAAGCGTTCGATCGGGTTCGGCGCGCATATCGCCGATCCGCAGCAGGCTCGCGTTGGCGAAATGCTGCAGAAGTGCGAACCGGAAGATCTGCTCAAGTTCGGCCTGATCCCCGAATTCGTCGGCCGCCTGCCGGTGATCGCCACGCTGCACGATCTTGATGTGCCTGCGCTGGTGGAAATCCTGAAGGAACCGAAGAACGCGCTGGTTAAGCAGTATGCCAAGCTGTTTGAACTGGAGGAGGTCGAACTGACCTTCACCGACGACGCGCTGGAAGCGATCGCCAAGAAGGCGATCACTCGCAAGACCGGTGCGCGTGGCCTGCGCTCGATCGTGGAAGCGATCCTGCTCGACACCATGTTCGACCTGCCCAGCATGGACGGGGTGACGGAAGTCGTAGTGGACAAGGACGTCGTGGAAGGCCGCAAGGAACCGGTCCGCGTCGTTTCCGGCGAAGGCAAGAAGAAGGAAGAAGCGGCCTGATCAAGGCCAGCGAGCGCAGAGCGTGACGACAGTCATCGCCTTTGCGCTCGCCGCTTTTTTCTCAGCCCTGCCCTGGCTGATATCGCGACACTACGCGCCTCGCTTCGCACATGGCGAGCGGGTGGCGGTGAACTGGTCGCTCAACGGCAAGCCTGACTACTACGCCTCGCGGCGCATGGCGCTGAGCCTCACGCCGACCCTCGCAATGGTATCGCTTTTGTTGATGGCCGGTTTCCTCGTTTTTCCCCCGCCAGCGGAACGGCTTTCGGCAATCGCTGTAATTCCCTTCGTCGGCCTGGTTTTTGCGGCGATCCATGCTGCGCATATGCACTTCGCTGCGCGCGTGGCTCGGAATAGCTGATCCCTGCTTTCCGGAGACGGGGTAAAGCCCCTCCCGCCGACGCCGTTTTCCTACTGACCGCTCGCACGCCATAAGCTGAGCGATGAAAGCCGGTCGCCTGCCCCCTCCGCACCACCGCCTCGCGCCAATGGCAAGAGGCAGAGCGCGTGTCACTTTGGCTAATGTGAAGTCCACACGCCGGGATACCAGTTGTCCCGCAAAACGGCAGAAATCAGCGGGCTGGAGCAGCGAAGCGCATCGGGTTACGCCTTCATTCTGCGTCAACACCCGCGCAAGGCGCTCAACCGCAATCCGCGCAATGCTCCGTTCCCGTTTCCACCTGAACCGTCGCGTGGTTGATGTGGAAGTCGTGCTGCAGCTCGTGCGCCAGATCCCGCAGGAAGGCGTCGCCCGGATGCCCGCCTGGCATCACCAGATGCGTGGTCATGGCGGTCTCGGTCGTGCTCATCGGCCAGATGTGCAGATCGTGAACGGCGGCGACACCGGGGCGAGCGGACAGCCATTCGCGCACGGCGGAATCGTCGATCCCATCGGGCACGGCATTGAGGCCCATCTTCACGCTGTCCTTCAGCAGGCCCCAGGTTCCCCAACCAATCACGCCCACGATCACGAGGCTGGTCAGCGGGTCGATCCAGGTGCTGCCGGTCAGCAGGATCACCGTACCCGCCACCACCACGCCCACGGAAACCAGCGCGTCCGCCACCATGTGGAGATAAGCGCCCCGAATGTTGAGGTCGTGCTTCCGGCCGCGCATGAACATCAGCGCGGTGGCGGCGTTGATCACCACGCCAATGCCGGCCACGACAATCACGGTCATGCCCTGCACTTCCACCGGCTCGAAGAAGCGGCGCACCGTCTCGATCAGGATCGCCCCGATCGCCACCAGCAGCAGGCCTGCATTGGCCAGCGCGGCAAGGATGGAACTGGACTTGTAGCCATAGGTGTAACGCGGCCGAGCCGGGCGCTTGGTCATGTAGGCCGCGCCCCAGGCGATCAGCAGGCCCAGCACGTCCGTCAGGTTGTGGCCCGCGTCGGCCACGAGCGCCATCGATCCGGACAGGATGCCGTATCCGGCCTCGATCACGACGAAGAGAGCATTGATCGTAACGCCGATCGCAAAGGCGCGGTTGAAGTCAGCCGGGGCATGACTGTGCCCATGATCGCTATGACCGTGAGAGTGGCCCGCGCCCATCCCGCCTTACTCGTAGATGCAGGCGTCAAGGCCTTCACGGCGCACAACGCCGATCCGGGCCTGAATGGTGTTGCCATAGCGGCGCGTGAAACCCGTGGGGCTCACCACCGACCGCTCCTTCGGCAGCGGCAGCGCTGCGGCCATCCTGGCGGCCTCCGAACGGCTAAGCCGCGCGGCGGAGTGATTGAAATAGCGCTGCGCGCCCGCCTCCACGCCGTAAGTCCCGATCCCTGTCTCTGCGACGTTCAGGTAGACCTCCATGATCCGCCGCTTGCCCCAGATGTGTTCAATGAGCAGCGTGAACCACGCTTCCATCCCTTTGCGGAAATAGCCGCCGCCCTGCCACAGAAATACGTTCTTGGCCGTCTGCTGGCTGATCGTCGAGCCACCGCGAATCCGGCCACCCTTGGCATTGCGCTCTATCGCCTGCTCGATCGCCTCGCGGTCGAACCCGGTATGGCTGCAGAACTTGCCATCCTCGCCCGCGATCACAGCGGAAACCATGTTGCGATCGATACGGCTGAGAGAGGTCCAGTCCTTGGTGATTCCATTGCCGTCCATCAGCATGGTCGCCGTCACCGGCACCGGAACGAAACGATAGAGGATTACCAACGCGAAGCTGAGCCCCACGAACCAGAGCACGGTCCAGACCATGAGGCGCAGCACGCGTATCATCCCCGTTCACCTAACCGGGCCCGCCGCGCTGTGCAATCGGCTCCCCCCACTGAATGCCCGGACCAAAAAACAGATGCGCCGCGCCCGGAGGGGGGCGCGGCGCACGACGCCGGAGAGAGGCCAGCGCCGAACTCAGATCGACAGAGAGTAACCCACGTGCAGCGTCATCGGCGTGCCACGGAAACCCGCCGGATAGGATACGTTGGTCACGTCCTCGCGCACGCGGGTCACGGTGGTATCGTAATCGGCGTCGAGAGCGTTCTCCAACCGCAGGTTCACGCGGTGGCGCTTGTCCTGATCGATGAAGGCATAGGCTGCCAGATCGACCACGGCGTAGTTGCCATGATTGACGCGGCCTACAGCGGCCACGTTGACGAACACGTCGCCCACCCAGTTGACGGATGCGCTGCCACCGAACCGGCCATTGGTCGACTGCGCATCGAGAATGAACTTCGCCTGGTCCCTCGGGATGTTGACCAATTGAACCGCCGTTCCGACCTGCTTTGCGCGAGTGTGGGTGTAGTCGACCGTGACACCGAACACGTCGTTCAGCCGCGCGGCGATCACAGCCTCACCGCCCCACATCTTCACCTTGCCCGGGGTGTTGATCAGGTATCCGTCCGGATAAGCCGGGAGGTCGTAAGTGATCCCGATCAAGTCCTCGACAGTGCGGTGGAAGCCCATCACTTCCGCGCTGAAGCCTGACCGGCGGAAGCCGATGCCGCCTTCGAAATTGAGGCTTTCCTCACCAACGAGATTGGGGTTGCCCTGCTCGCAACACGGATCGACCACATAAAGCTCGTAGGCGGTAGGCAGGCGGAACGCCGTTCCCACCTGACCGCGCAGATAGACGCCCTCATCCGCGCCGACGCGGCCGGACACGTTCCACACCGTCTTCTTCTCGCCATCGCTCGGCATGTTGTGACGGACGCCTGCGGCAAGGCTCAGGTTGCCGGAATCGAACTTGACCTGTGCGAACGGCGCGTGGACCGTTTCGCTGGTCGGCGCGATCAGGAATACGTCGTCGAAGCCGTCGTATTTCTGGAAGTCGTAACCCGCGACCAAGGCGATCTGCTCGCTGGCCTGGAATTCACCCAGCACGTTGATGCCGCGATCCTCGTAACCCCATTTCTCACCGGCGTTGACGGTGATGATCCCGCTCGTCGGCAGGCCTGCAACCAGTACCGGCCGGAGATCCAGATAAGTCGAATCCCAATCGTGCCAGTAGCCCTTCACATAAACGCCGAGGCGGTCGCTGGGCTTCCAGTCGATCTTTAGCGAGGCGATTTCCTCGTTCCGCTTGTTCCAGTTGCGGACGTTGTCTTCGGCCTTCGCGAAGTCCAGTCGCCCGATCGTATGCTGATAGGAACCGCTCAGCCGGAAGGCGTCGGAAGGCTCGAAAGCATATTTTCCGCCAAGCGTCGTGACGCTGTAACCGCGCTTCCGGTCATAAGCCGACGGCTGCATGTCCGCATCGCGGAACGGCTGAAAACCTTCGGCCTGATCATGTGACATGAAGCCGACGAAGTAATGGTCGCCAGCGCTGCCCCGAGCATAGGTGTTGAGGTGGTAACCTTCGTTCGTGTCGTAGGCGATCTCCACCTGCCCATCGCTGCTGGACGTGAAGTTCTTGGTGACAACGTTGACGATGCCGCCCACCGCCTGGGTGCCGTAGTACAGCCCTTGACCACCCTTGAGCACCTCTATGCGCTCGATCATCGCAGCAGGCAGAGTGTCGAGCGGGGTGGTGCCGGCATAGAGGCGGTTGTTGATACGCACGCCGTCGACCAGGAACAGCACCTCGCTGGTGCGCGATCCGGTCAGCGAGACCTGCACATAGTCGAACGCGCCACTCTTCGGCGCAACGTAGAGGCCCGGAACCATGGTGCGCAGCGCGCTTGCCACGTCCAATATCCCGGCCTTGTCGATGGCTTCGCCATCCACGATTTCGAGCCGCGAACCGTACCGTTCCAGCTCAACCGGAGTGGATTCCTCAAGGCGGTCCGCCAGAACGACGATCTCGGCGTCTGTTGCCTCATCCGCACCATCCTCTGCCCAAGCCGGATTGCCCAGCATCGCCAGACCCGCAGCGCCCGCCAGCAGGGCAGGCCGTTGCCAATTCCTCATTTTCTCAAACCCCTCACCGCTATCTCAAAGCTGAAGGCCGAGTGGAGGATGGTGGTGAGCAATGTCAGTTAATTACGGTAAACCTGCCGTTACAGGCGGCGTTACACGGCCACTACGTTAGCGTAGAAGGTACCCATGCACTCCCAGACCATGTTCACCTTCGCTACCCGTGGCACAGGGCTGTACGAGATTACCGATGAGGTTGTTGAGTGGTTGCAGGCGCAGGGCGCTGGGATTGGGCTGCTTACGCTTTTCTGCCAGCATACCAGCGCGAGCTTGCTGATCACGGAGAACGCTTCCCCCGCCGTTCATCGCGACATGCTGCGATGGTTGGCTTCAGTCGCGCCCGAGGGCCCTGGCTATGAGCATTCCGACGAAGGGCCGGATGATATGCCTGCCCACCTCAAGGCCGCTTTGACGGGCAATAGCCTGACCATACCCGTCGCGGATGGCCGCCCCCTGCTCGGCACCTGGCAGGGCATATACCTCGCCGAGCACCGCCGCGCGGGGCATCGGCGCAGGGTGGTCGCCCATTTCTCCGGGGATTAGCGGCTACCAGCGTCGAACCGACCGATGTCGCCCAATCCGACCGTGCCACTGGCCATTTCCAACATCCGGTCGAGGCTCTTCTTCGCGGAGAGACGCAGGCCTTCCTCGATCTCGATCCGCGGTTCCAGGTCGCGCAGCGCGACGTAGAGCTTCTCCATCGTATTGAGCGCCATGTACGGGCAGATGTTGCAGTTGCAGTTTCCGTCCGCACCCGGCGCGCCGATGAAGTTCTTGCCCGGCAGGGCCTTTTCCATCTGATGGATGATGTGCGGTTCCGTCGCGACGATCAGCGTGTCGCCGGGGAACGTCTTCGCGAACTGCAGGATGGAACTGGTCGATCCGACATGATCCGCGTGATCAATGATATGCGGCGGGCATTCGGGGTGTGCGGCGACGGGGGCGTTGGGGTACTGCTCCTTCAGCTTCAGCAGCTCACGCTCGCTGAAAGCCTCGTGCACGATGCAGACACCCGGCCACAGCAGCATGTCGCGACCGAACTTGCGGTTCAAATAACCGCCCAGATGCCGGTCCGGCCCGAAGATGATCGGCTGATCCTTTGGGATCTGCTGCAGGATCGTTTCCGCGCTTGAGCTGGTCACGATCACGTCCGAGAGCGCCTTCACCTCGGTCGAACAGTTGATGTAGGTCAGCGCGATGTGGTCAGGGTGAGCCTCGCGGAACGCTTTGAACTTTTCCGGCGGGCAGGAATCTTCCAGGCTGCAACCGGCTTCCAGATCGGGAAGCACAACGATCTTTTCAGGCGAGAGAATCTTGGCTGTGTCAGCCATGAACTTCACACCGCAAAACGCGATCACTTCCGCGTCCGTGTCTGCCGCCTTGCGCGAAAGTTCCAGCGAATCGCCGACGAAATCGGCAATATCCTGCAACTCCGGCTTTTGGTAATAATGCGCCAGGATCACAGCCTTCCGCTCTTTGCGAAGGCGTTCGATTTCGGCGCGCAAGTCGGCGCCAGCGGGCGGTTTGGTCTCGATGCTCATCCTGCGGGCGAGATAGGCCCACCCCGCCCCGCAGACAACCTACATCGGCGGAATGAATGCCGCCATCGGTCGATCAGCACCTGGAGTTCCGGCAAGGAACCATTCCGTGAAGGCGATCCCGGTCCCGCTATTGGCAAAGAGAGTCGCCACCAGTTGCAGTGCCACCGGCAGCCCGATGCCGCATAGCCACGCGGGATGTATCCTGCCGTAGCGAAGCTTGTCGGCGATCATTCCCGCGCCAACGAACAGCAGGAGCGGCAGGAAAGCCGAGACGTACCAGGAATAGGGAATAAGCAACGGCATCGGCAGCAGTCGCCCGAAGCCGGGCCCGCACAGAATAGCCATCCCGCTGAACATCAGCCGCCTGTGCCAGCCGGTATCGCGGCGCAGGGTGATCGCCCAAGCCGTGAGGCCAGCAAAGGCCAGCGTTTGCAGCGGGTTGCTGATGAGGAACAAATTCTGGTCGAAGAATGGAGGCCCGCCGCGCTCTCTGAGGGAATGGGTCATTACAACCAGGCCCATGATTACGACCAGCGGCACCCAGATCACCGCTACCCAGCCAACCCGGCGGTGAAGCGCCACGTTTCCGGCCATGATCATCGTGTTCTGAAACAGATAGATCCCCAACCAACCAAGCATCACCACAGCATGGAGGTGAACCACGAGAGGCGACGCAAACGTCGACCGCCCGGTTACTACGTTGAATGAAAAGCCCGCGAGGATGGTGGCGACCATCGTGCAAGCCATGATGAAGAAGAAACGAGCCTCGCCGCGGTCAGTGCCGCGTGCATAGGGAATGCTGGCCATCCTACGAACTCCCCCCGTTTGGAGTACCGATATGGATAATACACCATTCACCATATTACCGGGAACGAATAATTTCGGCCGGAGAATCCGCCAATAAGCTGAAGTTAGGGGAAAGGTTGCACGTCAGAGATTCGCGCCATTCCGACTCGGAGGCTTCACCCCGCGATCGTCCAATGGTTGCCGGACCGCGTAACCACGCCGCGTTGCTCCATCTCGATCAGATGCGCGAGCACAGACTGCCCGGCGGCGGGCAGCAAGACTTCCGGCAGGCCCTTGTACATCTGCGGCACCAGCCCAGCGACCTGTGCTGTTCCCCCCTCGGTCAGGAGGCGGACAATCTGTCGTTCGCGCTGACGGCGATGGCCGATCATTCCGCGCACAAGCTGCCTCGGGTTGGTCACCGCCGGTCCGTGAGCCGGATAGTATATGCGATCACTTCGCCCGTGCAGCTTGTCGAGGCTGGCCATGTAATCGGCCATGTCGCCATCCGGCGGTGCAACAACCGTGGTCGACCAGCCCATGATGTGATCGCCCGTAAATAGTGCGCCGCTCTCCTCCAGCGCAAAGCACAGGTGGTTGGAGGTATGGCCGGGCGTTGCCACAGCCGTCAGCGTGATGCCGGGGCCCGTCACGCTCTCTCCATCGGCCAGCACCTGATCGGGCGCGTAGTCGGCATCGAACGGCACGTCGGCGCGCGGCTCATCACTTTGCAGAACAAGCGGCGCGCATCCGATTATCGGTGCGCCGGTGAGAGCGGAAAGCGGCGCGGCGGCAGGCGAATGGTCGCGATGGGTGTGGGTGCAGCAGATTGCCAGCACAGGCGTGCCGCCGATCGCTTGCGCCAGCGCTTCCAGATGTTCCGGCATATCCGGACCGGGATCGATCACCGCCAGGCCATCCGGCGAACCGACGAGATAAGTCTGCGTGCCCGTGAAGGTGTAGGGCGAACCGTTTGGTGCCAGCACGCGGCGGACCAGCGGCTCAAGCTGCTCGGTAGTTCCAATGGGCCAGGGTTTCGGGGGTAATGCCATGACCGCCCACTTGGGTCAGGCCATACACTTTCGCAAGGACAACAGCCCGGACGTCAGAGGGAAGCGACCGCGTGCCCCAGTTGATCATGCAGGCTATGAACGCTGCCGGCCTCGCCAGGAAAGCGGTCATGCCAGGCCACGTCCAGACGCTCGATCCTGGCGTAGAGGCGCTTGGTACGGTCCACCAGTTCGTCGAGGCCGATAGGAAGCGCTGCCAAAGGTTCGTCCTCCGGCTCTTCGGATGACGGAGGCAGGCGGCCGTTACGGCGCAGTTGAAACGCTGTAAGCTCGCCCGCGAAATAGGCGCGGTGGTTCAGGAGCCATGCGATCCCGTGCATGATACGCGTGGTGGTTCGCAGGGCTTCGCAAGACAGCGCCACGCGGGCCAGGTCTTCGTCTTCGGACGCGAGTGTCATCCTGCCAGACAGATCAAACGCAGCCCGCGCTTCATCCGCGAGAACCAATGCCTCGCAATATAGCGTCTCGACGATAGTCGGGCTCAGATCGGCGGTACCGGACATTGGCCTGTTGGTACTCCAACAGTGTCATTTCAGCCAGTTCCCAAGCGGCCTTTTCCGCCGTGCGCGCGGGTTGTCCCGAAAGGATACGGGAAACCCCCGTATGCTCGCGCACCTGCGTAGCACCCGCCTCAGGCGATTATATCGGGCGTGAGATAGTCCTCGATCATCGAGATCTGGTCTTTCAAGCGCAGCTTGCGCTTCTTCAGCCGCGCGATCTGCAGCTGGTCCAGACTATCGGCGTCACTAAGCGCTGCGATTGCCGCGTCGAGGTCGCGATGTTCTACCCGCAAGCCTGCCAGACGCTTGCGCATCTCCTCTTCGGTCACCCGACGATAATCCCATCCAGAAAAGAACCAACCGCGGCCGCCTGGCAATGCTGACCGGGCGCCGGTCCCCCGGCAAGGCCACCTCACCGCAGCCGGGGTTTGAAGCCTTAGGCCTTATGTGATTTGATGACAATCGGCGGCGCGCGGCGTCCCCCCGCGAGTCGCAAGCTAGGGGGCTCATTTGGGCATCCCAAACAGAGGAGAAGGATATGGAATCCTCGCATGTCGCCGCTCTTCACGCCAAACACGAAGGGCTGGAACTACGCCTTCGCCAAGAAATGGCCCGGCCAGTTCCCGACACTACGATGGTCCAAGAACTCAAGAAGCAAAAGCTAAGGATAAAGGAAGAAATCGCGCACATCTGAGCGCGCGTCTGACTGGCGAGTCCCGGCGGGGGCCGGACCTTTGGCCGCAAATTTATAATGACGCGATCACCGGTCACTTCCTTCGTCGAGACTCGAAGATTTCCAAAGCCGACTTAATCGGATAGGCGAGAGGCATGTCCGCTGCCGCCGCTGCCCGCACGATCCTGACGCGTTTGCACGAAGTGATGGCGGCGCGTTCGCACGCGCAAGGCAAACTCAATCAAGTTGTCGAGATCATCGGCCAGTCGCTCAACAGCGAAGTGTGCTCGATCTACCTCCTGCGCGAAAGCATGCTCGAACTGTTCGCAACCCGCGGACTGAACCAGAGCGCGGTCCACGTTACCAAGCTGGCCATCGGAGCCGGTCTGACGGGCACCATCGCCCAGAACATCGAAACGCTGAACCTGGCGGAAGCCGCAACCCACCCGGAATTCCAGTACCGTCCGGAAACCGGGGAGGAAAAGTTCCACTCTTTCGCAGGCGTGCCGATCGTACGCCGCGAAAGGGCGATCGGCGTGCTCACCGTCCAGCATACCGAGCCACGTCGTTACGAAGAAGTTGAGGTCGAAGCGCTGCAGACGGTGGCGATGGTCTTGGCCGAGCTGATCACGAATGCCGGCCTCGTCGACGATGAAACTTCGGCCGCTTACGAAGCCGCGCATTCCGGGCAGGAAACGCTGGACGGCCTCCAACTCGTGAAGGGATTGGGCTTCGGACAGGCGGTATTTCACCAGCCCCGCATCGTAATCGAACAGACCGTCGCCGAGGATATCGAGGCGGAACGGCAGCGCGTCTATCTGGCCTTCGACAAGATGCGCGAACAGATCGACCATATGGCCGGTCAGGCGGAATTCGGCGTCGAGGGTGAGCACGAGCAGGTTCTCGAAACCTACAAGATCTTCGCCTACGACGAAGGCTGGAGCCGCCGCATCAACGAAGCGATCGATTCCGGCCTCACTGCCGAGGCAGCGATCGAACGTGTGCAGCAACGCACCCGCATGAGGATGCGTGAAATTCAGGATCCGCTTCTGGCGGACCGGATGCACGATCTTGAAGACCTCTCGAACCGGCTGCTGAGGATTGTTTCCGGCCAGCTTGGTACGGCAGCGAGCGCGGGCCTGCGCGGCGATTCCATCCTGATCGCCAAGAACCTTGGCCCGGCAGAACTTCTGGAATACGACAAGCGGCGCCTGAAAGGCGTTGTTCTGGAAGAAGGCTCGCTGACCGCACACGTCGTCATCGTCGCACGCGCGATGGGCGTCCCGGTACTTGGCCGGGTGCGCAATGCGCGCGGACTGATCCGTGAAGGCGACCAGTTGCTGCTGGATGGTGACCGGGGTCAGCTAACGGTGCGCCCAGTGCAGGCGGTTGTCGACGGCTTTGAACACCGCCTGTCGCGCAACCGCGAAAAGCAGGCGACTTACGCCGCGCTGCGCGATGTCGAACCGTTCACCCGGGACGGCGTGCGTATCGAAGTGATGATGAACGCCGGGCTGCGCGACGATATGCCGATGCTCAGCCTCACCGGCGCCGACGGTGTGGGTCTGTTCCGAACCGAGTTCCAGTTTCTCGTATCTGCCACTCTGCCCGCGCGCGACCGCCAGACGCGGCTCTACCGCGATGTCCTGGAAGCGGCGGGAGACAAGCCGGTAATCTTCCGCACCGTCGACATCGGCGGTGATAAATCCCTGCCTTATCTGCGTAGCGAGACCAGTCGCGAAGACGAGAATCCGGCAATGGGCTGGCGTGCGCTGCGGCTGGCGCTGGAGCGTGAGGGGCTGCTCAAGGTTCAGGCTCGCGCCCTGCTTGAAGCGGCGGCAGGCAAGACCCTCAACGTCATGTTCCCCATGGTGTCAGAACCGTGGGAATTCGACGCCGCGCGCGAAGTCTTCGAAAGCCAGGTCACCTTCCTCCGGCGCTGCAAAAAGACGCTGCCCGAAGCCATCCGTTATGGCGTAATGCTGGAAGTGCCCTCCCTTGCAGAGATGCTTGACCTGCTCGTTCCGCGGCTGTCGTTTATTTCCGTGGGCACCAATGACCTCACGCAGTTCCTGTTCGCCGCCGATCGGGGTAACCCGATGCTGGCCGAACGCTATGACTGGGTCAGCCCCGCGATCCTGCGGTTCCTTCGGCGGGTTGTCGCCAGCACCGTGGGCCAACCGGTGCAACTGGGTGTCTGCGGCGAAATGGGCGGTCGGCGGCTGGAAGCGCTGGCGCTGATCGGACTCGGCATCCGCCGACTGTCGATCACGCCTGCAGCGGTCGGACCGATCAAGGAACTGGTCCGCAAGGTCGACACGAGCGAGATCGGGGAGGCAATGACAGCTTGGCTCGCCAACCCGCCGCCTGACATGCGCGCGTCTCTGACGCAGTGGGCGGCTGATCACGGGATCGACGTCGAGTAAATTGATGTTTTCCAGCGGTCCTGTCAGCAAACCGACAAGGCCCGTTGTCAGCCGCCGGTCTGGACTCTAGGCTGCACCACAATGGCAGAAGACGAAATCGAACCGGCCCTTACGGGCGCAGCAAGCATCGGTGCACAATTGCGCGCCGCACGCGAGGCGCAGGGACTGACAATCGCTCAGGTCGCTGCGGAAACGCGCATCCCGCAGCGGCACCTGCAGACAATCGAGGAAGGCGATTTCGCCGCCCTGCCCGCACGCACTTACGCCATCGGCTTCTCGCGCAGCTATGCCCGACTGGTCGGTCTCGACGCCGAAGCAGTCGCCGAGACAGTCCGGGACGAACTGGACAGCCAGGAACCGCAGGCCCGCACCCGCCCCGCCAGCTTTGAACCCGGCGATCCGGCGCGCGTCCCGTCCCGCGCCCTTGGATGGGCTTCCATCTTGGCGGTCGTGCTCGTCCTCGCAGGCATTTTTGTCGGCGCGCGGACCTACTTCTCGCCCGCAGCGGAACTACCTTCTCTCATCCAACCCGCGACCGAGCCTGCGGCGAGTGACGCGCCGGAGGCACAAGCTGGTGCTACTCCCGCTGCTGCCGCCACTCCGACAGGCGCCGTGGTGTTCACCGCGCTGGAAGAAGGCATCTGGGTCAAGTTTTATGACGGCAACGGCATGCAATTGATGCAGAAATTGATGGCCAAGGGAGAGAGCTACACGGTGCCGGCTGACGCCCAGGGCCCGCAGCTTTGGACAGGCCGCCCTGACGCTCTGTCGATCACCGTCGGCGGTCAACCGCTTCCCCGGCTTGCGGAAAGAGACGGCGTGATGCGCGACGTGCCGGTTACTGCAGAAGCTCTGATCGAGCGCAGTCGTGCCGCCACGGCGGCGCAATCTGCGCCCGGCGTACCGTCAGCCCCGGCCACCGCTTCGCCCACAGCATAGCGCGCCCTGCGCCTCGACAAGCGATTCCCCGGTTGGCACAGTGCGCGCAGCCTTGTTCAGGTGCTGTTCGCATGGCGGATTGCATCGCGATGACCCGATCCTTGGGAGGAATTTGAAACGATGACGAGCGGCTGGAACGCCACCCGCAAGACGGTCGCCGGTCTGGTGATCGCCGGCCTCGGAGCCACCCTTGTGCCCGCAACCGCTGCGGCACAGGACGAAGCGCGACTGCGGAAGATCGAGGCTGAGCTGCGCGCACTTCAGCGCACAGTCTTCCCCGGCGGCGACGGGCGCTATTTCACGCCGGAAGTCGACACCTCGCAGCCGCAGCAGCAGCAGAACATCAACGTGGGTACGCCGGCGAGCAGCAGTGCGCTTGCGGACGTTCTGGCTCGACTGGACGCGCTGGAAGGCCAGCTCGCTCAGCTTACTGCCCGCACGGAAGAGAACGCCAACCAGCTTTCGCTTCTCGAAACGGAGCTGAAAGAAGCTCGCGCCGCTCCGGTAGTGGCTGCATCGGCGCCCGTTGGCGTCATCCCAACGTCTTCCACTCCCCCGGCGACTACCGCCGCAACCCCTGCTCCAGCAGTGGCAGCGCCCAGCGCGGCACGGCTGGCTGCGGTTCAGGCCATTGCCAAGCCAGCAACTGCCGACGCGGGTGACGATGAATACACCTACGGCTTCCGCCTGTGGGAAGCGGGCTTCTATCCTGAGGCGCGCCAGCAGCTTTCGCTCTACCTGCAGCGCTATCCCACCCACGCCCGCGCCAGCTTCGGTCGCAACCTGCTCGGTCGGGCCTATCTCGACGATGGCCAGCCGCGCGAAGCAGCAACTCAGTTCCTCGAAAACTACCAAAAGGACAAGAACGGGGCCCGCGCGCCTGACAGCCTGCTGTTCCTGTCCGAAGCGATGGTCGGCATCGGCGACACCGACCGCGCCTGCATCGCGCTGGCCGAATTCAGCGAAGCTTATCCGGCAATCGCGACTGGCCGCCTGAAGGAACAGTATGACCGGAGCCGGTCCAAGGTCCGCTGCCGCTGACGGTCTGCCTCCTGAACTGGTAAGCCGGTTCAGGGGGGCACTGTCTCCGCTCTGGCTGGAAGGCGCAGCGCCCGGCAGCAAGCTGGGCCTCGCTGTTTCCGGTGGGCCTGACAGTCTTGCGATGCTTCTGCTCGCTCAAGCCGCCATTCCCGGCCGGTTCGAAGTTGCGACGGTCGACCACGGCTTGCGCGCCGCTGCGGCGGACGAGTGCGACTTAGTCGTCCGTATCTGCGCCGACCGAGATGTACCCTGCACCGTGCTGCGCGTGAATGTCGCACCGGGCAACGTACAGGCGGAAGCCCGCATTGCCCGTTATGCTGCACTAGCAGACTGGGCCAAGCGAAACGGCATCACGGCACTCGCCACGGCGCACCATGCGGACGATCAGGCCGAAACGCTACTGATGCGGCTCAACCGGGGTAGCGGCGTTTCAGGGCTTGCCGGTGTTCGGGAACGCACGGAGGCGGGTGCCCATGGTGTCCCCCTCGTTCGCCCGCTCCTGTCTTTTCGACGCGCTGAACTGGGAACGGTAGTTGCGGCGGCAGGCCTCACAGCCGTGCAAGATCCAAGCAACCTGAACGACCGCTTCGACCGCGTGCGGCTTCGCAAGGCTCTTGTCCAAACCGAGTGGCTCGATCCAATCGCGATTGCTTCTGCGGCAGCCAATCTTGCCCATGCCGATGAGGCGCTCGACTGGGCAGCCACTCGGGAATGGGACGAGCGCGTGACGGAAACGGCGGGTGTGTTCCGCTACGTCCCCCTCGCCCCCAGAGCAGTCGCAATGCGTATCGTGGCGAGGATCATCGCCAGTTTCGGCGGCAGCGCCCGGGGGCAGGACCTGGCGCGGCTGCTCGACAAGCTGGAGGCTGGCGAAAGCGGGAACGTCGGCGGAGTTCATGCCACGGTCGGCAAAGACAGCATGTGGACTTTCCGCCCGGAACCGCCCCGCCGACCGAGCTAAACTCTATCCGTGCGCGCCGAAGTGATTGGCAATCGCCGTTCCGATCCTCAGCGTCAGGGCATACGAACGCTCTATCGGATCGATGAAGTCGCGGCGGATCGCGCCATAGCCATCGTCGGCACCCTCCGGATAATCGGTCGGTTCGTTCAGACTGAAATCGTCGATCTTCGGAAAGCTCGTCGGATAGGCGCGCCGAAGCTGGGCGAGCGCGTCATCGATCCGCAGGGTGAAGACCATCTCCAGCACGTCATCGCGTGACACGTCGTTCGCGCGACTGAATGCCGGAATGGAAACCGCGCGAATGAACATGTGCTGCAACAGCGCGAGCCGAAGGGCCTGGCAAACGCCAATCGCCCGGCGAACCTGCTCGCGGCCTTCGTGGGGCCTTTCATCCGGAACCAACGCCAGCAGACGATGAAGCTTCAGCGCATCGACCCGCAGGCGTGACGCGAGGCGGCGGAATACACCCACCCGGTCGTCCTTAATGAGATACTCGGCCAGCGCCTCACAAGGCTGCGAGAGCTGGCTCTCGGTCCCGCGATAGGGGCGGCTGGCCCAATATGCCGAATTGAACAGCTCCCCAAAGGCCGCCACGGTCTTCACGCTCGCCAGCGCATTGGCTGCACGGACAAGCTTGATGAGCTGCCGCCCACGCTCGCTGTCGCGCAGCATTTCGGCCAGTTCTTCGTACCCGCCCTCTGCTGCACTACCGACGCCTGCGATCACGTTCACCGGGTAGCCAAGCTGTTGCAGGATCGCATTGTGAGGAATCGCGCGAATTTGCCGCAGGCTCATTTCCCGATCCGCGGATAGATCGCTCTGCCGGCGCGAAACGCGGCTGCCGGTGGAATTGAGCAGACCCAGCCCGAACGCCGTGACCGCGCGCGAATAGGTGCGGCTTTCCAGATGCTCGCGCTGGTGATCCTTGATAGCGCGATAGAAATCGAGGCTAAGGTCAGTCCGTTGGTACAGCGGGTCGGGCGACGCACTGCCAGCCTCCGCCGGTCGCAATTCTGCTATCCGGGTGAGGGTCGCCAGTGCCAGTGCCGGCGTTGCGAAAAACAGGTAGCCGTCACCGCCCTGAAAGCTGACTTCCGGCTCAAGCGTGATCCCTGCCCGCTCGAACCGTGCCCGCGACCAACGACTGAGAGGCCAGGACAACCGGTCCGCCAGCGAATCCGGATGCGCCCCGCGTCCCATGGATTCGCCGTGCGTGTCGAACACGAGCGCAGCCACGTCTGTCAGCCCGTTGGCTTCCATCGCCTGCGCCAGCCGCCCTTGGAGCCGCTCTATCGCAAGGCTCGCGGGTATCTGGCCGACGAAACGACCCGCATCGGAAAAGCCCGTCTGCACCGACACCCGCCCACGCTGGCGGGCATAAGCGCGGTACTCTTCCTCCTCCAGCAAGGCGTCCAGGAAACGCCCGCCGTGTTCCAGTGCGGTTTCCGTCTCGAACAGGGGCGAGACGTCAACCTTGTCGTCCACTCCGAACAGCTTCGCAAAATAGAGCGCGGCCAGCATCGTTGCCGGCTCTTCGCACTCGGCCACCAGCATGCGGATTGGCGCGTCTGCATCAATATGACGCAGGATTTGCGCGATCGCCAGAAACTGCCGGATCGCGGTGGAGCTTTCGATGGCCAGCGCCGCGAAGTTGGAACGGAGCGGCTTAACCGCTGCAATGGCGCGGCGTAGGTAGACAACCGCGCCCTTGCTACCGAGGTCCAGGGCATCGTCGGGGTCGAGACTGCGCCGGACCGCGTTGTGCAACTGCTTGGCGTTTACGCGGAAATGGATCCAGCCCATCCCCAGCCCGTCTGCCCGCATCGCTGCGACGAGGGTCTTGAGCGCGATTGCCCTGTCCGCATCTGCACTCGTCGCTTCCGCCTCCAGCAGCTCGATATAGCGGGCCAGTGACAGCAACTTGCGCGGATCATTGGCGGTCAGTCGGTTAGCCGCCACCGAAAGCGCTTCGGGATCGGACAGGTCGGCGGCAAAATCGTTTGCCCGCTGGGCCGCATAGTCCGCCGCAGGGGCAAGCTCCGCCAATAACGCGTGGTCTGCGTCGATTGCCCGTAGCGCCGCAACATAGCGCGCCAGCCTCTCCGACTTTTCGGCCAACCGGAAACCGATGGATTGCGCCCAGCCGATGTCGGTGCGCCCGTCCATGTCGTAACCGACCCAGCTCGCAAAACGGAATGGGAGCGGCTTCACCTCTGTCCATTCATCGGGCCATTGGTGCTGAGCCTGGGTCAACAGCCTCGCGACGATCTGGTCACGCGCGTCCTGTCCGTTGGCGATGGCCTTCATCGCCTCCGCGTGTTCGTAGGCCAGCGTGATCGGGGGACGTTTGGCAGGCACAGCGCAAACGCCAGCGTCAATGGCGTCGTCGCTGCTCGCTGCCTCGGCCACGGCGGTGGACTGTGCCGGAGCGAGCAGGAACGTGGGATGTGCGGTGAACACGGCGTGGATCAACGGGCGCTCCCACCGCGCGCGGAATTCCGCGAAACTCGCCGACTGGCCCTCGCGCTCAATCGCCTCTGCATTGGCGCTGGGCGAAACCGGCGCGACCAGGCATCGCAGCCGTTCGGCCCGGCTCTTCAGCGCATCGCATTCCAGCTCGGCGATTATCGCATCGCATTGGGCAAGCGTCAGCTCACCGCTCTCGATCAAGCGCGAGATGTCCAGCGATAGCTGAAATACCGGGTTGAAAAGCGGCGTCTCGGTGGTTCGCTCATGGAGCGCTTGAAGGCGCTCGATGAGGTTGCCCAGCGTCCTCACTGTGCGCCGAGAGCCGCTGCCTCACGGGCCAGCGCCTCCACTTCGGCAAGGCTCGCACCCTTGGGGACAATCCAACTCCCGCCCACACAGTGGACCGCCTCCATCGCCAGCCAGTCAGGCGCAGTCTGCGCCGTGATGCCCCCAGTCGGGCAGAAGCGACAGTGCGCGAACGGGGCGGCAAGCGCCTGAAGCGCCTTGATCCCTCCCGCCGCCATTGCGGGGAAGAACTTGAAATGCGTCAGCCCCAGATCGAGCCCGCGCATGATATCGCTGGCCGTGGCCGTACCGGGCAGGAACGGCACCTGCCGCGCGACCGCAAGGCGCGCCAGTCGCTCGGTCAGGCCGGGAGACACGATAAACTCCGCCCCGGCCGCCAGGGCATCGTCGAATTCCTGCGGGTTCGTTACCGTGCCCGCGCCGACGATGGCACCCGGCACCCGTTTCATTTCGCGAATGACCTGAAGCGCGCGCGGTGTGCGCAGCGTCACTTCCAGTACCGTCAGCCCGCCGGCAACCAGCGCAGTGGCGAGCGCAGGTGCCTCTTCCGGATCATCGACCACCAGCACCGGAATGACCGGTGCGGTCCGCATGATCTGGCTGATAGTTCTCACGAGGTCGTCTCCTTCAGGTGTTCGCGGGCGAAGGCGGCAACGGCACCATAGAGGCCCGGCTGCGGGTGAATTACAAGCTTAACCGGCAGGCCCGCCATCATTTCCGTATACCGCCCCTTGAACCGGAAGCGGTCTCCAAAAGCCGAAGTCGGCAGTAATTCGCGCAACTTCAGCCCAAGTCCCCCGGCCAGCACCACGGCACCCGCGCCGTGTGCCAGGGCATAATCGCCAGCAACACTGCCCAGCGATGCGCAAAAGCGATCCACGGCGGCGGCGGAAAGGCTATCCCCTCGCGCAAGGCCCGCTTCCCAGATGCTGCGATCATCCGGCACGTCGTCCGTGCGCTTCTCGATCGCGGCCAGTGCGGCGTAGATTTCGCGGATGCCGGGTCCGGAATTGACCCGTTCGGTGGACACGCGGCGATGCTGGCGCCTCAGCTTCTTCACGATCCAATCGTCCACCGCGTCCACCGGCGCGAAGTCGATATGGCCGCCCTCGGTGGCTTGCACGTGATAACCGCCCGGGAACCGATGGAGGTGGGCGACACCAAGACCGGTTCCGGGCCCGATCACGCTTACGGTGCCGTGTTCCGGCAGCGGTAATTCAGGCCCGGTGATGTGGACGAACTGATCAGCCGGCAGAGACGCAACTCCGTGCGCCACGGCACCGAAATCGTTGATCAATGTCACCCGGTCGATACCCAGCTGCTCGTCAATCGCGCGGGTCCGCAATATCCAGGTGTTGTTCGTCATCCGGATTGTTTCGCCGACGATGGGCGCGGCGATCGCGATGGAGGCAGCACGCGGAAGGGCGCAGCCACAGCGCCGCTCAAACTCTTCCCACGCGGTCTGCAGGCTCGCATAATCGCTGGTCTTTAGCGTCACCGGCTCGCCCAGGCGGATCGCCCCGTCAGCGCCAACGGAAGCGAGCGCAAACCGGGCGTGGGTACCGCCCACGTCCAGCACGACGAGGTCTGTCACAGCCCCGCCATTGCCAGCATTGCCGACCCCCCCTTCTCGGCTTCATCGGCGCCGAGGCGGAACATCGCAAAAAGCTCGCGGCCAGTACCCAGTTCGATCTCCCGCATCACAGCAGGTTCCCGGCCGGAAAGGTCCGCGCTGGTCGAAAGCTCGCCCCTCTCGGCGCAGAGGCGGATTACGTCGCCATCGCGCAGCAGAGCCAGCGGCCCGCCGCCCAGAGCTTCCGGGCTGACGTGGATCGCCGCAGGCACCTTGCCACTGGCGCCGGACATACGCCCGTCTGTAACCAGCGCCACGCGGTGCCCACGATCCTGCAATACCCCCAACGGCGGCGTAAGCTTATGCAGTTCCGGCATTCCGTTCGCGCGCGGGCCCTGGAACCGGACCACCACGATCACGTCGCGATCCAGTTCGCCTGCGGCGAAGGCAGCCGTGACGTCTTCCTGCCGTTCGAACACGCGGCACGGGGCCTCGATCGTCCAGCGTTCAGGCTCCACCGCACTTGTCTTGAAGGTTCCGCGACCGAGATTGCCCTCGACCAGCCGCATCCCGCCTTCCGGCTGGAACGGGCTAGACGCAGGCCGCAACACCGTTTCATCGCCGGAAGCGCCGGGATCGCGCCACGCCAGCGTATCACCATCCAGCCACGGCTCCAGCGCATAGGCGCTCAGATCGTCGCCGAAGACCGTGCCCACATCGCGGTGAGCCAGCCCTGCGCTCAGCAGCTCGCGCACAACGTAGCCAAGCCCGCCCGCCGCCTGGAACTGGTTCACGTCGCTGGCGCCGTTGGGATAGACGCGTGCGATAAGGGGCACCACGCTGCTCAGTTCGGCCAGATCGTTCCAGTCGATGATAACGCCCGCCGCCCGCGCGAAGGCGGGTATGTGCAGCGCATGGTTGGTCGATCCGCCCGTCGCGAGCAGGCCCACCGCAGCGTTCACAATGGACCGTTCGTCCACGATCTCCCCCAGCGGGCGGTAATCGCCCTTGCCGCGCACGATTTCCGCCAGCCTGTGCGTGGCGGCGCGGGTCAACGCCTGACGTAGCGGCGTACCCGGATGGATGAACGCTGCGCCGGGCAATTGCAGGCCCATCAGTTCCAGCATCATGAGATTGGAGTTGGCCGTGCCGTAGAATGTGCAGACGCCCGGCGAGTGATAGCTCTTGGCTTCGCTTTCGAGCAGTTCCGCACGCGTTGCCTTGCCCTCTGCATAGAGCTGGCGGACACGCTGCTTTTCCTTGTTCGAAACACCCGTGGGCATGGCGCCGGCGGAGATGAAAATGGCCGGCAGATACCCGAAGCGCAGCCCCCCAATCAGCAGGCCCGGCACGATTTTGTCGCACATGCCCAGCATGGCAACGCTGTCGTACATCGCATGGCTGAGGCCGACCGCAGTGGACAGCGCGATCACGTCCCGGCTGAACAGGCTCAATTCCATGCCGTCGGCGCCCTGCGTCACACCATCGCACATCGCGGGGGTGGAGCCTGCGACCTGAGCCGTCGCCCCGACCTCACGCGCCCAGATCTTCATCTGCGGCGGATAGGCGCCATAGGGCTGATGGGACGAAATCGTATCGTTGTAGGCGGAAATGATGCCGATGTTGGGGCCGGCCAGCGTGGCGATTGAGGCCTTGTCCTCGCCCATTGCAGCAAAACCATGCGCCAGGTTGGAACACGGCAGGGCCAAATTGCGGTCGGCGTGCTTGTCGCCCTCGCTCCGCATCAATTCGAGATAGCGGCTGCGGCTCTGGCGCGACCGTTCGATGATCCGATCGGTTACGCGGGCAATGGTGGGGTGAAGATTACTCATGCCATAGACCTATTCATGCCAGCTTACCCCGTCGCGTTCGGTCAGCGCGATCGCCGCGCTCGGACCCCAACTTCCGGCGTTGTAAGGCTTGGGTTCCAACCCTTCCTTCACCCATTGCTCGCGGATCGCGTCGATCCACGCCCATTGGGCCTCCACCTCGTCACGACGCACGAACAGCGTCTGGTCGCACTCGATCAAATCCAGCAGCAGCCGTTCATAGGCGATGCGCCGTTCCTTGCCGGAGAACGCGTCGGGCATGTCGATGTCCAGCGGCACTTCCCGCAGGGACATCCCCTCGCGGTCCAGGCCGGGGACCTTGGCCATAAGCGACAGGGTGATGTTCTCTTCCGGCTGGATACCGATCAGCAGCCGGTTCGGCTTGGCCTTGGCGCCGCTGAAGATCGAGTGCGGTACCTGCCGGAACTGCACGAGGATCTCGGTCGAGCGCTTGGGCAGGCGCTTGCCGGTCCGCAGGTAGAAGGGCACGCCTTTCCAACGCCAGTTGTCAACGTGGGCCTTAAGGGCAACAAATGTCTCGGTCTCACTGTCGCGGCCGAGTTCCTCGTCGTATCCCGGCACGATCTTTCCAGTCACCGCACCGCTGCGATATTGACCGATCACGCTTTCGCCGGGGCCGATCGGACGAAGGGCACGCAGCACCTTTACCTTCTCGTCACGCACCGCACCGGAATCGAAGTGCGTCGGCGGTTCCATCGCCACCAGCGAGAGAAGCTGCAGCATATGGTTCTGGACCATGTCGCGCAGCGCGCCCGTCTGGTCGTAGAACTCTGCGCGACTTTCCAGCCCCACGGTTTCGGCGACGGTGATCTGCACGTGGTCGATGTGGGTGGCATTCCACAGAGGCTCGAACATCACGTTGGCAAAGCGCAGCGCCAACAGGTTCTGCACCGTCTCCTTGCCGAGATAGTGGTCAATGCGGAAAATGCGGCTTTCGGGAAAAGCGATGGCCACCGCGTCGTTGATCTCGGTGCTGGACGCGAGGTCGAGGCCGAGAGGCTTTTCCAGCCCGATGCGCGCGCCGCCGCCGGCAAGCCCGGCTTTCTCCAAACCGCGAATGGTCGGCTCAAACAGGCCCGGCGCGGTGGACAGGAAGATGGCCACGCTTTCCGTCCGGCCATTCAAGCGGCCAGCCAGCTCCTCGAACCCGCCGGTCGATGTGACATCCAGCGCCTGATAATGCAGCCGGTTGAGGAAATCCGCCATGCCGCCGCGGCGATCCTTGGGCATGAACTTTTCCAACGCGGCCCGCGCGAAACTGCGGAACTCGGCATCGTTCATTTCCGAACGCGCAGTGCCTACGATCTGCAAATCGGGATCAAGCAGGCCATCATCATGCAGTGCGCAAAGCGACGGCAGCAGCATCCGCTGCGAAAGATCACCCGTCGCCCCGAACAACAGCAGCGTATCGGCCTTGTATCGCATAACTTGCTGCCCTTTCCCCCTCGTTCATGCTGCACTGCGACGAGAGGGGCCATAAGGTCAACGGCTCTGCGATACTGCTATCACCTTTTCCTCAAAATGCGCCCAACCGAACGTGGTCATGAAGCTGACATCCGCAGCGTCGCGCCCCACCCCGATCTTCACCGTTTGGGTGGGATCAGCCATGCCGGTGGCGTCGACCATGTGCCACGCCCCGCCGCCGGGAATTGACGGGTCAGCCAGGAATACTTCCGCCAAGGCGTGGAAATCCGGCGGGTTCACTCCGGGCGCGTAGGCGCTGATGTACCGCGCGGGAATGGCAGAGGCGCGGGCGAAGGCGATCAGGACATGGGCGTAGTCGCGGCACACACCGCGCCTTTCGACGAAGCTGTCGATTGCGGTCGTGTCGCTGGTGCTGACGGGATCATAGGTGAAATGCTCGCCGATCCACCGGCTCATCGCGGCAATGCGGGCGCCGCCGGTCAGTTGTCCAAACTCCTCCTCCACGAAGGACTGGAGGCGATCGGCCGGGCAGTACCGCGAGTCGAACAGGTACTGCACCGCCTCCCCCGGCAGAGCATGAGGCTGGAGGCTGGGTAACGAGGCGATATCCGCCGCGATCCGCCGCACTTCCACGCTGGCGCGATATTCTACCTCGCACCGGCCTTGGGTGCGCAGCCAGACCCGTTCACCGATCGAATCCTGTGCCGGAACTCGTGCTATGTGTTCGGCGACCGGCAATCGGGTGTCGCTGGACAGGATCAGCTGTTCCGGGATCGCCGCAGCTTCAAACTGCAACAGCGCGTCGCAGGGATTATCGAGCGTAAACGAAAATCGTACGGAAATGTCGATTGGCATAAAGGGAGACAACGCCCGCCACCTCAGCTTGTTTCATGTTGCTTGGCAGGCGCCGCAATGCGCGCCAGCACCAGCGCGGATCCCACCAGCGCTATACCCACGAAGTCCAGCGGCGCCAGAACTTCCCCGAACGAAAGCCACCCTGCCAATGCCGCCACGGCCGGTTGGCTCAGCAAGGCGACCCCGATCACCAGCGGGCTGAAGTGGCGCAGCGCGTAAACCAGCAGCCCCTGCCCCAGCAGTTGGCTGCTTATCGCCAGTCCGATCACCGGCCGCCAATCCGTTGGCACGATCTTTTCGCCCGCGATCAGGGCGATCACCAGCAGGACCACCGTGCTAGACAGGCTCGCCCATGTCAGCACGGTCCAGCCGCCCAACCCTTTGCGCGCACCCTGCAGGATGATCAGGTATCCAGCGTAGAGCAGCCCGGCGAAAAGGCAGAACCAATCGCCCACCAGGGTGCGGGTCGAGATTTCGAACGATTCCCCCATGAGGATCGCCGCCCCGGCCAGCGCCGCAATCAAGGCGGGCCATTCGCGGCCACCGGGCATCCGGCGCCATACGATGAAGCCCCAGATCATCAGCACCAGACTGCCCGCGTTTCCGAACAGCGTGGCGTTGGCAAGCCGCGTCATCCCGATGCCGACGTGCCAGCTGGCCACGTCGAGCCCGAAGAATACGCCGCCCACCAGTAATGCCGCCAAGACCTTGCGCGGAAGGCCGCCCAGCGGCTGCCGGTTAAACCGCGCCAGCAGAGCGAGCACTGGAAGCGCCAGTGCCAGGCGCCAAAACCCGGTCGCAACCGGGCCGGTGTCTGCCACTCTTACGAACCATGGGCCCATCGCCAGCGCAGCGTTGCCGACGAGCAGCGCAATGAGCGGCATGATGCGGCTAGGGGGCGATGGCGCATGTGCGTCCATCGCCCCCGTCTAGCGTCGCCGCGCGGCTTGGCTATAGGAAAGACACACCATTCCGAAAGGCCCGCCCATGGCGAAGCGATCGTGGTTGTTTGTTCCCGGTGACAGCCAACCGAAACTGGACAAGGTGACCGGTTACGGCGCCGACGTGGTGATCGTCGATCTGGAAGATGCGGTCGCCCCTCCGGCAAAGCCGCAAGCCCGCGTAATGGCGCGGGAGTGGCTGTCACGAGACGCCTCGCAGCCTGACGGTCCCTCGCGCTGGGTGCGCATCAATCCGCTCGACACACCCCTGTGGCGCGACGACGTTGCAGCTGTAATGCCCGGTCGTCCGTCAGGGATCATGGTGCCCAAGGCTGCCGGGCCGGAGCAGCTTCAGGCTCTCGCCGGTGAACTCATCGCGCATGAGCAGCGGCACGGTATCGAGCAGGGCTCGACCCAGATTCTTCCCCTCGTCAGCGAAACACCGGCTGCAGCGCTGGGCATTGCCACTTATGCCGCCGTTTCAGTGCCGCGGCTGGCGGGGCTTACCTGGGGCGCCGAGGACCTGTCGGCAGCCATAGGCTCGTCGCGCAAGCGGGATGCGGATGGGCATTGGACGGATACGTTCCGCCATGTTCGCTCGCAAGTCCTGCTCGCCGCCCACGCGCGAGGCGTGATGCCGGTGGATACCTTGCACGCGGAATTCCGCGATCTGGAGGGGCTGGAACGGGTCGCGCGTGAATCCTACGCGGACGGCTTCACCGGAATGCTGGCGATCCACCCATCGCAGGTGCCAGTCATCAACGCTGCCTTCACTCCCGGCGAAGCGGAAATCGCAGAGGCTCGGGCGATTGTGAATGCCTTCAGCGCCAATCCCGGCGTCGGTGCGCTCTCGCTAGACGGCCGAATGCTCGACCAGCCACATCTGGAACAAGCGCGCAGACTGCTGGAACGCTTGGCCTAGGACAGCCTATTCGTCGCCCGCATCCGGAGCGGTTGCGGCTTCCTCAGGCGCGGCCCCTTCTTCGTCCGCCGTTTCGGCTACCTCATCATCGGCAGCACCGCTGGCTGACCCGCGCACCGCAGTAGCAGGCTCTGCCAGTGGAGGCTGCGACTTCACCGTGTCGAGCGGCAGCATGGCATCACTGATCGTGCCTTGCAGCACTTCACCCGTGTCCTTGGCCGCATCGGTCGCGGGCTTGCTGTCGCATGCGGCCAGCAAGGTCACGATAGTCAGGGGGAGCAGCAGGCGAAGGCGGGTCAACAGATCACTCCGGGCTTTCAATCGCGGCGAGGAAATCCCCGGCACGCGCGCGTAACGCCCCATCCCATTCCTCCGGCGTAACCGCAAGACCAAGGCGGGAGAGACTGGTGACGCCGAAATCGGCGATGCCGCACGGAACGATGCCGGAAAAGTGCGTCAGATCAGGCGCGAGGTTCACAGCGAAGCCATGCATCGTCACCCATTTGCGCACTCGCACGCCAATCGCGCCGATCTTGGCTTCGGAACCGTCCACGTCGCGCGTCCAGATGCCAATTCGCTCGGGCACCGCCCATGCCTCAACGCCGAAATCGCCAAGGGTGGAGATCACCCAGCTTTCTACCCCGTGTACGAAGCGGCGCACGTCCCTTCCGCGCTCGGCGAGGTTCAGCAGCACGTAGCCCACACGTTGGCCAGGCCCGTGATAGGTATAGCGCCCGCCCCGCCCCGTCTCGACAACCTCGAACCGGGGATCGAGCAATTCACCAGCCGGTGCGCTGGTCCCGGCGGTATAGACCGGCGGGTGCTCCAGCAGCCAGATCAGCTCACTCGCGCGGCCCTCAGCGATGGCGGCATTGCGCGCCTCCTGCTCAGCCAGCGCGGCCCGATAGGGGATCTGCCCTTCGCTATGGCGCCACTCGATCTCTGACGCGCTGTCCGTTTTCAACCGTTCCATAGTCTGGGGTTTGCTGGCGTTTCGAAACGCGCTTATCAAGGGAAAGGTTCGCACACTGGGAGCAGACGTAATGAAGTTCGACATGAGCCGTGCATGGAACGATGCCACCGCTCTGCTCCGTGCCAACGCACAGATCGTGACGATTCTTGCCGGCGCGTTTTTCTTTCTGCCGAACCTGATCCTGATGATGCTCCTCGCGGGCCTGATGGGTGACGCGGAAGCTACGGTCGCCAGCGGGGCCAGCCCTCAGGCCGCGTTTGAGGCTGCGATCGCAGTCTATGCGGATGTCTGGTGGCAGCTTCTGCTTGTCACGGCGATAACCGCTGTGGGCATGTTGGGCCTGCTCATGCTGCTCACGGATCGCAACCGACCCACCGTGCAAGAGGCCATTCGCGGCGGCGTGACCTACCTGCTGCCCTATATCGCTGCCCAGATTCTCATGTCGTTCGCGATCGTGGTATTGGTCGTCGCTACCCTTGTGGTCGGAAGAGTGGCAGGGCCGGGACCGGGTTCGCTGGTCGGCTTGGTCGCAACAGTGGCGGTAATTTACGTTTACGTGAAGTTCTCGCTGACGGTGCCTGTCATCGCGATTGAGCGGGTCGGGAACCCCATCCGCGCGCTGGGCCGGTCGTGGGCGCTTACGAAGGGCAACAGCGTGCGACTGCTGCTGTTCTATATACTGCTGTTCATCGCGCTTCTCGTGATCGCGACGGTGCTCAACCTGATAGTCGGTCTTATCGCAGCGCTCGTCGGGACCGCTTCGGCGACGTTCATCAGCAGCCTGCTGGGTTCGGCCATCAACGCCGTCGGTATCACGGTATATCTAGCGGTGGTGGCTGCGATCTACCGCCAGCTTGCCAGCGGCAACGCGCAGCGGGCGCCCACCGCCACCGCAGAATAATCCGGCAGAGGGGGCTTATCGGGCCCCCTCGCTTTTCAGGGTTGGGTAGGCTTCCAGCCCCATGCCAGCAGGCAGGGCGGAATGTTGAACCAGGCGAACCCGGTATCGACGCGCGGGAAGTGGCGCGCGGTTAGGTCGCGTGCGGTGGTGCTGAACTGATAGGTCAGGAACGCGCCGCCCGGGCGGACAACGCGGTGCGTCGCGGCGGCGATTTCCGGCCCCACTCCGTCCGGCAGGGTAGAGAACGGCAGGCCCGACAGCACGTAGTCTGCATGATCGTGGCCGAGAGACTTCACGATCGTTTCTACATCCACCGCCGATCCCAGAACCGCATGGAAGCGGCTGTCGCGGATCGTACGCTTGAGATAGTCGATGAACAGCGGGTTCGTGTCGATAACGATCAGTTCGCCATCACGCGGCAGGCGGTCGAGCACCGGACGGCAGAAGGTGCCGACACCGGGGCCATATTCCACGAACAGCTTGCACTCGTCCCATTTCACCGGGCTGAGCATCTTGTCGATTGTGGATTTAGACGAGGGGATGATCGAACCGACCATCCGCGGATGTTCAAGGAAGCCTTGGAAGAACACTCCCGCAGGGCCCGTAAGCTCCGCGATCTTGCGCTTCAGCCTCTCGCCCCGACGTTCCCCAACCAGCTCGGTGCTATCCATCGATTATCCGCGCCTCTTTCCCATCCGCGCACTAAGCCTCTGGCGTTCGCAGATGTCGCCCAGTGATGCAAGACAGTCCGTCTCGCTGCTCACAGTATGTCGTTCACCCGGTCCGCCGGACGGCACAGTCTGACGCCCTTTTCGGTTTCCACCAGCGGGCGCTCGATCAACTTCGGATCGGTCTCCATCGCGTCGAGTACCGTCGCATCGTCGGCTTCGGTCAAACCGCGTTCCTGCGCATCTGTGCCGCGTGTACGCAGGCCTTCGCGCGGGGCGATCGCGGCGTCGCGATAGAGCTGCGCCAGCTTATCGCGTGACGGCGGGTTCTTCAGGTATTCGACCACCTCCACGTCCAGCCCCTCTTGCGCCTTCAGCTGCGCCAGTACGTTGCGCGAAGTGCCGCAGTTGGGATTGTGCCAGATCGTCGCTTTCATTCGTCACTCCTGAGGTATTCTGATCGCCAGACCCAAGATGGGTTCAATCCCGGGTTGATGCCACCGCGCCGGCGCCGTTTTCCTCACCGGTTGCCGCATCGGCAGGCACAATGGTCGCTGGCGCATCAATGCGCTGGACACCGCGCGGCATCCTGCGCGCCGCCTGTCTCACTGCCGTGATCAGCCGCGGATAGACGCCGCAGCGGCACAGATTGGGGATGGCTTCTCTGATCTCGTCATCTGTCGGGTTGCTGTTGCGGGCCAGCAGACCGGCAGCGGCAATAACGATGCCCGGGGTGCAGAACCCGCACTGGATTGCCTGTTCGGCCACCATCGCCTGTTGCACCGGATGAGAGCGGTCAGCGCTCAGCCCCTCGATAGTGCGGATGATGCGCCCCTCGGCCTCCGACAGCGTGACGAGGCAGCTTCTGAGGGCAACGCCATCCACCAGCACCATACACGCGCCGCAGTCGCCCACGCCGCAACCATACTTGGCCCCGGTCAAGTTCGCACCATCGCGCAGAGCCCACAGCAGCGGGGTCTGCGGGTCCATGTCGATGCGGACCGGCTGATCGTTAACAACAAGGTCGGTCATACGGTGGGGGCATAGCTTTCCAGAAAGGCGCAGCGCTGGCAGCGCCAGGTCTCGATTTCAAGCCGCCTCAGCCCGCGAGTTTTCAATCCGAACCAGCGCTTCTGCGGCGCCCCTTCGATCCACATTTCAACCTTGGTTGAACGGTCCTTCGATTCAGGCACGAAGCCCTGTTCCATCCGGCCGCTGCATTTGGGGCAGCTCTTGCTCATTCACGCCAGCTCCGGTCCACGGTGTCCAGCTTGCGGACCCATGCCTCGAAGTCAGCCTTGCCGAAGTCCTTCACCAGCATCAGGTCGCGGTCACGCTGGTGCACGGCCACCACCTCTGGCGGAACGCGGATTGGCTGGCCGAGGGCAGCGGTCTTGATCTGAACCTCACATGCGCGCTGGAGCATGTAGTAGAGGAAGAACATCTCGTAGAGCGTCGTCCCCAGCACCACAGGCCCGTGGTTGCGCAGCATCAGCACCTTGTTGTCGCCCAGATTCTGCACCAGCCGCACGCCTTCTTCCGCGCGTACGGTTATCCCCTCGAAGTCGTGATAGCCGACCATCCCCTCAAAGAAGCACGAATAGAAGTTCGTCGGCGTCAGCCCCTCGATACTGGAACACACCGCCATGGTATCGGGCGTGTGGGTGTGAACGATCGCATGAGCCCACGGCAACTCGCGGTGGAACAAGCCGTGCTGGGTGAAACCGGCCATGTTGACCGGATAGTCCGACCCGCACAGCTTGTTGCCGTCGCTGTCGATCTTGATGAGGTTGCTGGCCGTCACTTCCGACCACAGCAGGCCGAAGGGATTGATCAGGAACGCATCTTCACCCGGCACCCGAAGCGTGATGTGGTTGTAGATCGATTCCGACCAGCCCTGCATGTCGAATATGCGATAGCAGGCCGCCAGTTCCTGACGCGCCACGCGTTCAGCGTCGCTCCATTCTACACTGCGCCTCAGCTGTGTGGCCATGTCCAATCTCCCTGCCTGATGTGTTAGCACGCCCCGATTGACTTTGTCGCGCCGATTGGCGAGCCAGTGTCAAAGCCGCAGCAAAGCGGCGCGGGAGAGATCGATGGCGAACGAGCTTGGCTACGGCCAGCCGATGGGGGGCGTCGCGCAGACGGCATTCATTGTGCCAGACCTGAACCTGGCGATCCATCGCTGGGTCACGGACATGCGTGCTGGCCCGTTCTTCGTGCTCCCCAACTTCCTCGTTCCCGGCCAGATCTATCGCGGGGAAGAAAGCCGCGCCGACATCACCATCGCGATGGGCTTTGCGGGGCATATGCTGATCGAACTGATCCAGCCGCTCGACGATCACCCGTCGGTTTACAAGGAAACGATCGCGCTGCGCGGATATGGCTTCCACCACGTGGGCATCGCCTGCGCTGACGTTGATGCAAACAGCCGCGAATATCAGTCGCGCGGTTATCACGAGGCATTCCGCGCATCGGTGCCTACCGGCGGAGAGGTGGCCTACCTCGACAACGGCAGCGGCGCACAGCTCGGTTTTCTGGAACTGCTGCCGGTGACCCCCGGCATGGACGCCACCTTCACCCGCTTCTGGGAGGCAAGCCGCGATTGGGATGGAAGCGACCCGGTGCGCTCGTTCCTTTGACCGGCATCTGACCCGACAAGAATTCGGGCATCAACGACAAGAGCCGCGCCAAAAAGGTCCGGCCAGGGAGAGACGAAAATGCAGCCCACTGGCGCCTCGCAGCCGGGAAACTGGACGAAAAATTCGCCCGCCTACCAGACTTTGCTGGTCTTCCTGCTCAGCCTCAACTTCGGCATCGTGTTTTTCGACCGGCAGGCGCTCAACGTGCTTATGCCGATGGGGGTGGAATCCGAACTCGGGCTGTCGGGCACGCAGATCGGCCTGCTCGCCGGCGGCCTCAGCTTCAGCTGGGCTATCGCCGCGTTCTTCGTCGGCAGGCTGTCGGACACGCTGGGCAAGCGCAAGCTGCTGCTGATCATCGCCACGATCGCCTTTTCGCTCTGCTCGTTCCTTTCGGGCCTCGCGACCAGCTTCGTATTCCTGTTCGCCGCTCGCCTGCTGATGGGCGCGGCAGAGGGCGGCGTCATGCCGATCAGCCACGCGATGGTCGCCAGCGAGGTTGATCCCAAGCGTCGCGGGCTGGCGCAGGGTGTGGCTCAAAACCTCGGCTCCAACCTGCTCGGCAGCTTCCTGGCGCCGGTCGTGCTGGTGGCCTTCGCCTACGCCTTCAGCTGGCGCGAGGCGTTTTATCTCGCCGCAGTGCCCGGAATCCTGAGCGCCGCGCTGATCTGGTTCCTGCTCAAGGAGCCGGAGCAAGTGCGGGCGCAGAAGGCCGAAAATTCCATCTCGATCCGGGAAGCCATGAAGACCCGCAACATGTGGATCTGCGTGGTCGTGGGCGTGCTGATGGTCGCCCACTTTGTCATCACATGGGCTTTCATGCCGCTGTTCCTGGTGCAGGGTAAGGGCATGGATGCCACGACCATGAGCTGGGTCATGGGCTCGCTCGGTATAGCGGCCGCAATCTACAGCATCGTGATATCCGGCCTGTCGGACTACATCGGTCGCAAGCCGGTGATGGTGTGGCTGCCGTTCCTGTCGGTGGCTGGCCCACTGGGTGCGCTCTACTTCGATGGATCGGCTGTCGCGCTGGCGGCGATCTTCTTCGTCGGTTGGGCGGTGAACGGCATCTTCCCGATCTTCATGGCCACCATCCCGTCGGAAACCTTCAAGCCGATCCATCACGCCACCGTGCTCGGCCTGGCGATGGGTAGCTGCGAGATATTGGGCGGCGTGTTCGGTCCGCCGATTGCGGGTTGGCTCAACGATCAGTTTGGCCTGTCGACGTTCCTGTGGGTGCTGATGGGGCTGGCTCTGGTCAGCGGCTTCGTATCGCTCGGCCTCAAGGAAACGGCGCCGCTCGTGCTCGCAAAGCGCGGAGAGGCTCAGCCCGCGTGATCGCGCGCTTGCAGGACGCGCGTTTCATGTCACTCTGCCTGTGGAGCTGAATCGCCTGCCCTGCGGACAAACGGATGCGGGCAGTCATTAAGTGAACGGTGCACACCGGAAAACGGCGGCACCACCAAATCGGAGAGAGATCATGGCCACCCAGATGAAGGCCCCGCCTTCGACCAAGAAGGCAATCGTCGACATCAAGTTCCCCTACACCGATCTGGTGGAACGCTATTCACCGGGCGGTCGCTATGTCGATGCGCAGACGGACGATGACAGCCCGTGGGTGCCGTTCGGCGAGACCGCCGCGATCAAGCATCTGGCGTTCGACGTGCGCCGCAACCTCTTCTCCAACATCCTGTGGGTCAAAGGCCCCGGCACGATCGGGACGCACTTCCATCGCGGGACCATCACCATGGTCGTGATCGAAGGTTCGGTCCGCTATCTCGAATACGACTGGGTTGCCACGCCCGGCGGCCTGATCCTTGAGGTTCCGGGCGAAAGCCACACGCTCGTCACCGAACATCCCGACGGCGTGAAGCTGTTCGGCTGGATGGAAGGCCCGATCGAATTCTACGACGACAAGGGCGTGCTCGTCGAAACCGCTGATGTGTGGTGGATGATGAATCACTACGAAAGCTACTGCCGCGAAAACGGCATCGCTCTCAATCCGAAGCTCTATCTGTAAGCCAGCTTCAAGCGGGAGGGATGGTCATGGAAGGTCCGAGGACCCTCGATCAATTTGACGTGCGCGGCCGGTCCGCGCTCGTGACCGGTGCCGCCAGCGGCATCGGGCTCGCCTATGCCGAAACCATGGCCGAAGCCGGCGCGAAGGTTACGCTGACCGACATCGACGGCGAAGGGGTAGAGCGGGAAACCGCCCGGCTTGCGGCGCTGGGGTACGAGGTGCGCTGGGATCTGTGCGACATCGCCGATCTCGCTCAGGTCGCGGCGGCGGTCGACCACCACGTTGCGGCCTATGGCGGGCTGCATATCTGTTTCGCCAATGCCGGGCTGGACGTTGGCGGCGGTTTCTGGACCCCGAATGATGACCGCAACCCTGACGGCCAGATCGACGTTTACGACCCGGAACGGTGGTACAAATCCATCGGCATCAACCTCACCGGCTGCTTCCACACCGTGCGCGAAGCCGCGCGGGCGATGAAGGCGAACGAGGGCAACGGCCAGCGGCGCGGTGGGTCCATCATCATCACCAGTTCCAACGCCGCTGAAGTGAACGAGGCCATCGTCGGCGTCCCCTACATGGCGGCGAAGGCGGGCGTGAAACACTTCATGCGCCACGCAGCCTATGAACTCGCCGCCTATGGCATCCGCGTAAACGCCATCGCGCCCGGCCCGTTCGTGACCAACATCGGCGACGGCTGGGTGAAGAAGAACCCGCTCGCAAAGAAAGCGTGGGACGAGTTGTGCCCCCTCGGCAAGATGGCTGAAACCTATCAGATCAAACCGCTTGCCCTGCTGCTCGCGTCCGATGCCAGCAGCTACATGACCGGCAGCCACGTGATGATCGACGGCGGGATGCAGCTTGGTCCGATCAAGCCGCTGAACCACTGACGATGAAGGCCGCGGTTTTTCAGGCGCTTCATGCGCCGTTGCGGGTCGAAGCACTGCCCGATCCGCAGCCCGCACCGGGTGAGGTTGTGATTAAGGTCGCCCGTTGCGGCATCTGCGGCAGCGACCTGCACATGACGGAAGACGCCGCCTACGGCTGCAAGCCAGGCGAAGTTTTGGGCCATGAATTCGCTGGCGAGGTCGTGGCGCTGGGGCGAGAGGCCACGGGGCTGAAGACAGGCGATCTCGTCTCGGTCATTCCGCTCAAAAGCTGCGGCCAATGCGAACATTGCCGCAAGGGCGAAGTGCAATGGTGCGCCGGGTTTGGACTGCAGGGCGGCGGATATGCCGAATATGCCCTGACCCGCCCCAACCAGTGCGTGAAGCTGCCGGTCGATGTCAGCCTGGCCGACGGCGCCATCATAGAGCCGCTGGCCGTCGCCCTGCACGGCGTGAACCTTTCGGGCATGAAGGCCGGAGACAAGGTTCTTATCCTCGGCGGTGGGCCGATCGGTCTTGCTGTGGGTTACTGGGCTGCGCGCATGGGCGCCGGTCGGATAGCGGTGCAGGATGTCACCGACTTCCAGCGCGGACGCGCTCTCGACATGGGGGCGGACGTCTTCGTGGTCGATCCCTCTGACCCGGTGGGCAGCGCCGAGATTGCGCTCGGCGGACCCGCTGACATCGTGTTCGAATGTGTCGGCATCCCCGGCCTGATCGATCAGGCTGTCAAACAGGTCCGCAATCGTGGCACTATCCTGCTGCTCGGCCTTTGCACGCGCCCCGATACGATCAACAGCTTCGCGATGCTGTCGAAAGAGGTTCGCCTCGTCACCAGCGCGTTCTTCACCCGGCCGGAATACGAAGCTGCGTTGGACGTGATGGCGGAAGGGGCGCTGGAGCCGCGTCTGCTTGTCACCGACACGATCCCGCTCGATGCGACGCCCGCGGTGTTTGAAACGCTCAAGCGGCGCAGCGGCCAGTGCAAGGTGCTGATCGCGCCCTAATCAGCCCTGCGGCAGCGGCTGAGACCTGATCGCCGTTTCCAGCGTCACGAAATCGGGCCCCGCTGCCCCTTTCGCGACCTGATCCGAAAGGGCGTGATATGCCGCCAGCGCCGCCTCACCCGCGCTCGTCAGGCGCGCGCCAGCAGCTTGTCCGCCACCCGGTCGCGCCTCGACAAGCGGCGCGTGGAAGCAACGGTTCATGGTGTCCACAAGCAACCAGGCGCGACGATAGCTCATCCCCATCGCGCGTCCCGCGCCGGAGATGGAGCCTTCGCGCGCGATGGCTTCGAGCAGATCTGCCTTTCCCGGTCCCATCGCGATTTCGTCACCGCAATAGAGCTGGATCTTCAGTTTGAGCCTGGCCATGCCAGCCCCTACCTCAAGAAAGCGGGCGGCTGGAGCCGAAGAACAGCGCCTGGCTGATTGCCGCGCGCACGGTGTCTTCCTGGAACGGTTTGGTGATCAGGTATGTCGGTTCTGGCCGGTCGCCGGTGAGCAGGCGTTCCGGATAGGCCGTGATAAAAATCACAGGCACATCGTCGATCGCCAGAATATCGTCCACGGCATCGAGCCCCGACGATCCATCCGCCAACTGGATATCCGCAAGAACCAGACCCGGAGTGTGATCGGCCACAACCTGCTGCGCCTGTGTGCGCGTGGCCGCAGTGCCGCAAATCTCGTGACCCAGGGAGCGAACCAGATCCTCAAGTTGCATTGAGATTAGCGGTTCATCTTCGATAATCAGGACGTTGGTCGTTGTTTCTCGCTCAATCTCTTCGATCGCTTCGGCCACCAGCGTGTCCACATCATCGGGTTCGATTCCCATGATCTGGGCCGCCTCGGCAGGGGAGAAATCCTCGACCGTGGTCAGCAGCAAGGCCTGACGGTTGAGCGGAGTGATCCGACGCAGCTGATCCTGGGCGGCGCTTTCGTGAAGGCTTTGCGCCCCCGCCTCTGCCGGAACTTCCAGATAGGCGCTGGACCAGACCTTGTTAAACGCGCGGTACAGTGGAACGCGGCCGCCCGACAGCGAGTTTGCCAGTTCTTCGTCAGCAAGAGCCGCTTCGAGGGTCGCCTTTACAAACGCATCGCCGGTATGCTGCGAACCTGTGAGGGCGCGCGCGTAACGGCGCAAAAACGGTAGATGAGCAGCAACTTCGGCTCCAATAGACATATAGACCCTTCCCGTGAATCTTCGCGCAACCAACGCCCTTTGCGGGCGGATGTTCCAACAATTGATGGCAGATCTCTTGAGCCGCCCTACACATTCACAATGCCGCAAAGCCTTGGCGCAAAGAACTGAAAAATTTTTTCAGAAGCAGGGAACCTCGGCTTGGGCGGTTCATTGATGCAATGTCACCGCCGAGACCCCCCCTCCCGTCCAAGCGGCCGGTGATACGATCCCGAAAGGCCTCCGTTCGCTTGAACGGGGGCCTTTTTTCTTGAGGAATTTGCTGACTCTACGTTAGAGATTCTTGCCGTAGATCCGGTACTCGCGGTTGTTACGGCCGCTAATCGCCTCTGCGATGGCCACCATTCCCTGGTTATCTTCCAGCACCCAGCCCACTTCCGCGCGTGAAGCACCGTGCTCTTTCACCGCGTAGCGACGGATGTATTCGATCATCATGAAAGCCAGCTGGCTGGCCAGACGCGATGTCTGCAGCCGTTTCACCACGCCCATCAACGGCACGCGGAAGCTGGCGTTGCGCGGTTTGCGCAACCACCAAAGCAACTTGATCCAGTTGAACGGGAACAGCTTGCCATTCATCGGCTTCAGGATCGCGTTCACATCGGGCAAAGCCAGCATGAAGGCCACCGGTTCGCCATCCAGTTCCGCGATCATGTTTGCGCCTTCCAGGATCAGCGGGGCCAGCTTCTTCGCGCCGTAGCGCTTCTCGCTCTCCGTGAAGGGGACGAAGCCCCAGTTCTTCGACCAGGCGTCATTGAGGATGTCGATGATAATCGCCGCGTCACGTTCAAAGTGATTTTTGTCCACCCTGCGTACCGTGATGCGATCGCTTTTCTCACCCGATGCCACGATGCGGTCGATCAACGGCGGAAAGCCCTTGTCGACCTCCAGATCATAGGTCAGCAGCCGCTTGGCGACGGAATAGCCGCCCCCTTCGATCCATCCTTCATATTCCGGCTTGTTGTGGCCCATCATCACCATCGGTGCGTGATCGTGGCCCTTCACCAGCAGGCCCGGCTCCTCCCAGATCGACAAGCTGATCGGAGCGAGAACGCGGGTCATGCCCTGATCGCGAAGCCACTGTTCCGCGCGTTTGATCAGCGCCAAGCCGACCGCCTTGTCCTCGGCCTCGAACAGACCCCAGTTGCCGGTACCGGGGCCCATGCCCTGTTCCACCGGCTGGACCAGCGCCAGTTCGTCATAGTGGGCGGATATGCGCCCAACCACCTTCTCACCCCGGCGGGCGAGGAACAACTGCACCTTTGCGTGCTCGTGAAACGGGTTCTTGCCGGGGGTCAGCAGTTCCACGACTTCGCCCCGCAAGGGGGGCACCCAGTTGGGATCATCCGCATTCAACCGATAACTGAGATCGATGAAAGCATCCAAGTCACGCTTGCCGGATACCGGAGCGATCACTACCTCGGCTGTCGACACGATTGGGACCTTTATTCAGGGGAGGTTAGCCCTGTGTATTGTGCAGGCGCATTGTCAAGCCAGCATCCATGACGCACGACGGATGCGGCGAGTGCGCCGGGCAAATCCCGGGGTCCCGCTTGGAAGAACATCATGAACGCCAGTGAAGCCATCAATGACAGCAAAGCGCCAACACGCGCATCCAGCCCCGGCCGCGTGATTGCGGACGATATGGAAATGCTGCGCACCGCGGCAGAGCTTACGCGCGATATCAACACCGCACGGCCGAGCGTTTACTGGTCCGACCTGCTCTTGTCGGCGGCGCTCGGATATGCGGCGCTCGCCGGTGCAATCCTGATTGCCAATGTGCCGCTGGCCATTCTTTCGGGGCTGGTTTCGGTGCTGGCGCTCTATCGCGCGCTGCTGTTCATCCACGAATTGACGCACATTCACCGCAACGCGCTGCCCGGATTCCGGGTGGGCTGGAACATTCTCGCTGGCATCCCGATGCTGACACCGTCGCTGATGTACGAGAATGTGCACACCCTGCACCACGCGCGTACCCGCTATGGCACGGCGGATGACCCGGAATATCTGCCGCTCGCGCTGATGAAGCCCTGGTCGCTGCCGGTATTCATCCTGGTCGCACTGCTCGCGCCGATTGCGTTCCTGATCCGCTCGGCCGTGCTGGTGCCGCTGGGCGCGATCATCCCGCCACTGCGCAAGGTGGTGTGGGAACGGTTCTCTGCGCTGACGATCAACCCCGATTTCCGCCGCCGTCCGGCAGAGGGTGAATTTGCCCGCCATGTTTTCTTGCAGGAACTGGGCGCATCGGTCTGGGCGATTGCCCTGCTCGCCAGCACCCAGTTCATCGGCTGGCGTCCGCTGCTGATCGCGCTCGTCGTGCTGTCAGGCGTGGCGGTGCTGAACCAGCTGCGCACTCTGGTAGCGCACCTGTGGGAGAACGAGGGCGATCCGATCAGCGTGACCGCGCAGTATCTGGATTCGGTCAACGTCCCGCCGCCCTCGCCACTGGCCGTTCTTTGGGCCCCTGTGGGACTGCGTTACCACGCCCTGCACCACCTTCTGCCCAGCCTGCCTTATCATTCGCTGGGTGAGGCTCACCGCCGACTGGCTGAACGCTTCGGTGCGGGATCGACTTACAGCGGCGCTAACTACCCGGGCATGGGCGTGCTGATCGCCCGGATCGCGCGCAGCACCATGGGCAAGCGCAAGGCGGGCGGCGTTGGCGAGCAAGGCCTGAACGCCTGATCGGTTTTGCGATCCCGGGCAGCTAAGCCCGCCTCTATTCGCCACACAAAAGAACAGGGCGTGTGAACCGTATGGTTCACACGCCCTGTCTTAATCCATTCGTGAAGCCTCGCCGAACCAGAAGGCCCGGCTGGCTCAAACGAATAAATTACTGAGCAGCAGCAGCGTCGGTCGCGGCGGCAGCAGCGTCGGTCGCAGCAGCGGCAGCGTCGGTCGCGGCAGCAGCGGCGTCGGTCGCAGCAGCTTCAACAGCGTCGGTCGCGACGGGCTCTTCAACCACGGTCTCTTCGACAACGGCGGTGTCTTCAGCGGCCGGCTCTTCAGCGGCGTCGCCACAAGCGGACAGAGCGAACAGCAGGGCAGCCGGAGCGGCAACCAGAGCGATCTTCTTCATAATCATTCTCCTTGAGCGGGCATGGCCCACAGGACTCGCAGCGGCGCGAGCGGGTTCCGAATAATGGCAAAAATGTGGCGACGCAAGCGGTGTTACGCGGCGGTCTGCCTTATTCTTCGGTGCGGACCAACACGGTCTCGCCAATGAGGAAGAACAGCACGAAAGGCGCCCATGCGGCGAGCAAAGGCGGATAGCCGCCAAAGCTGCCCATCGCCAGTGCCGCGTTATCAACGACGAAAAAGGCAAAGCCCAACGCCATGCCGATCACGGCGCGCGCGAAGAGGTGACCAGAGCGGGCAAGTCCGAAACCGGCCACCGCGCCCAGCAACGGCATCAGCACCGCCGACAGCGGCCCCGAAATCTTGTGCCACCACTTGCCCTTCAGCTCCGCCGTGCGCCGCCCCGCCGCATCCAGCGCGTCGATAGAGCGGCCGAGTTCGCCCAGCGATTCAGCGTCAGGGTCCACCCTCTCCAGTGCAACCTGGTTCAATGTGATCCCGCGCGCGACGACGAGTTCCTCGTTCAGATCGTCACCCGATGCCGATCCGACATCGAACATCCGCGGGTTTTCAAGGCGCCAGCCGGGATTGGCCCACCGAGCTGAATCGGCGCGATACTGGCGCACGATCATGCCGCCCTCGTCCCGCTCGTAGAACGTCACCCCACGCATGAGCGTGGCAGGTCCCGCCCCCTCGATGGTCGCGGCGAGCAGTACGTCATTGCCTTGATTGAGATAGACGTTCGCGCGTGAGCCGGAACTGACCGGCATCGGGCCGTAGTCATTGCGCTCCCACACCTTCAACGTAGCTGACGCGCGGGTGACAACCCGTTCGTTGAACGTGAACGACAGCCCCGCGATGATCAGCGACGACAGCAGCAACGGGGCAAGGATCTGGTGCGCCGACATCCCCGCCGCCTTCATGGCGATGACTTCACTGTTCTGGTTGAACGTCGCCAGCGTAAGGATCGTGGCTAGAAGCACGGAATAAGGCAGGAACCTCGCCACGAGCTGCGGAATGCGCAGCGAGACGTAACGCAGCAGTTCCGGCTCGCCATTCCCAGGATGGGCCAGAATGTCGCCCGTGTTGCTCAACAGGTCGAGCATCATCAGCACGAGCACCAACATGACCAGCACCGCCAGGATGCGCACCACGAAGGTCTTGCCCAGATACCAGGTCAGTGTCCGTGACGGGAAGAAGTCAAGCAGCACTGGGGGCAACTTCCTCGGGATCGGTTTCCCCCGCAGGGGCTCGGTCACGGCGACGTAGCAGGGAACGAATGCGCTTGATCAACTTGGCATAGCCCGATTCCAGCGCGCCGATGGCCTGTCCGCCGGGCACGAAAGCGACCTGATAATACATCCAGGCGATCAGCAGGCCGAACACCGCGAACGGCCCCCACAAGGCCAGCAGTGGATCGATCCGCCCCAGCGAGGCGACTTCCTGCCCGTACTGGTTCACCTTGTGATAGGCGACGACCATCACGATCGACACGAACACACCCAGCGCGGAAGTGGATCGCTTGGGCGGGATGGCCAGCGCCACCGCCAGTAGCGGCAGCATGATCATCATCACTACTTCGACGATGCGGTAATTGAACGCGGCCTGCCCTTCGACACGCTGCGTCGCCGTGGCGCTATCATCGCGCCAGCCCAATTCCAGCAGTTCGGGCAGCAGATACTCTCGCGCCTGATCGCCCCGGGCGCGGAACTGTTCGATACGCGGCAGGTCGATCGGCAGATCATGTTGCGAGAAGCTGAGCACGCGCGGCATTTCGCCGGGCATATCCTGCACGATGGTGCCGTCAGTCAGGCGGAAGATGATCGTATTGCGGTTTTCGCGGTTGGCGAGGAAGCGGCCTTCCCGCGCCGAAATGGAAAGCACCTGCCCCTTGTCGTTGGCAACGCGGGCGAAGATGCCCAGCAACTGCCGCCCGTCATCGCGGCTTTCCTCGATGCGCAGCGCCACGCGATCTTCGAGCGAGGTGAACTCACCCACCTTGATCGCCGCGCCCAGCGCACCGGAACGCAGTTCGAAATCGAGCTGTTCGTAGCCATAGCGGGCCAGCGGCTGCCAATAGCCGACGATGACCAGATTCAGCGCCACCAGCACCATGGTGATCATATACGGCACCCGCAGGAGGCGCGTGTAGCTCCACCCCACGGCGCGCAGCACGTCCAGCTCGCTGGTGGTGGCCAGCTTGCGGAAAGCAAACAGGATGCCCAGCATCAGTCCCAGCGGGATCGCGAGGCCAGCATATTCCGGGATCAGGTTGATCAGCATCCGGAACACGATCGTCACCGGCCCGCCTTCGGTGGAGACGAACTCCATCAGGCGCAGCATCTTTTCCAGCATCAGCAGCGACGCGGCGAGCACGAACACGCCCATCATCGGCACGATCACGAGCCGCAGGATGTATCGGTCTATGGCGGTGATGATTTGCAAGACGAGGGTTCAAACGGCCCGGGCGGAATTGGGTTTCGCCGGCGGCTATAGCCGCGCGCGGGCCGGAGGTCTTCCCCCATTTCGACTTCCGGCGCTTAGGCCTTCTCAAGCGTGCATTGCAGCGGGTGCTGGTTCTCGCGCGCGAAATCCATCACCTGGTTCACCTTGGTTTCCGCCACTTCGTAGGGAAAAATGCCGCAGACGCCCACGCCCCGCTGGTGAACGTGAAGCATGACTCGCGTGGCCTGTTCCAGGTCCATGCGGAAAAAGCGCTTCAGGACCATCACCACGAATTCCATCGGGGTGTAGTCGTCGTTCAGCATCAAGACCTTGTATTGGCGCGGCTTTTTTGCACTCGCTCGGGCCTTGGTAGCAACGCCGACCTGGCCCTCGCCATCGGTCAGACCATCGCCGTCGTCCTCACCGCCTTCCGTTGCGAGAAGGGGGTAGCGGCGTAGCTCTGCGGCCGGCGAAAAGATGGGTGGTTGGTGAAGCATTGCGCGCAAAATATCGTATCGCCCCGCGCCGCTGCAAGATGCGCGGCCAATTTGCGGTTAAATCGCTTTCGCCCCGCGGTAAAGCGAGGCGCTGAAATGCGATCGGGCCGGATGGCGTTAGCCACCCGGCCCGGAGTGCCAGCCGGAAGGGAGAGGAGCTCCGGCCGACGAAACGGTACGGAAGGTCTTAGGCGACCTTGGTCAGCTTCTCCGCCGCCACGTTTACGCGGCCGGAAATCGGCGCGAACGCTTCGCTGGCGAGCTTCAGGAAAGCTTCCGTGTTCTTCGAACCGGTCGCGACCATGGCGTCGAAGTTGCGGCGGGCGATCTTGCCCTGCAGCTGAAACAGTTCGGTCGGGCTCTTAACCGCAGCCAGTTCCTTGAAATCGCTCGTCAGCGTCTCGTAAGCACCCTTGGCCTCGTCGACGTACGACTTGCTCAGGTCCTGCGCGCCGCCAGCAAGGATCTTGCCGCTTTCCACGATGGCTTCAACGTTGCCCTTGGCGAACTCGGTGGCGTCGCTCAGCGCTTCGGTGCTCTTTTCATAAGCAGCCTGCGCGCGGGACTGGAACTCGCCAATCGCTTCGTTGATCGGCTTGGTGAAATCGGTGCTCTTGGCAGTAGCCATGATCTTTTCCTTCAATTCGGAAATAGGGGTAATCGCTGCGAACGTTTTGGACGGGGCCTTCTTGCGCGTTGCCAGCTTGCGAACCTTGGCTGCCTTGGCCGCGACTTTCGCGACGGTGGCGCTCACCGGGGCGCGGGCTGGAACTGCTGCCGCTTTTGCGACGGGCTTTGTCGTCCTGATCTTTGCGGCCCTCTTCTTGATCGGGGCCTTGCTCTTCACCACGGCCGGCTTTGCTGCCGGGACCACTTCTGGCGTTCCGGGCGGAACATCCGCCTTCAACACCTTCGCTTCCGGCTTCACCTCGGCAACCGCCTCAGCGTAAGCCTTCTCTGCGCTTGCCGCAGTGGAATCGGGCTCGTCGGCCATGGTTTCCTCGCTTTGCTTGCACCGCTAGGGCACAGGGCTTTGCTGCAATGCACAATAGTGATGCACTGCAACCATGTCAACGAATTTTTGTGCAGTGCACAATGGCGAGTCCAGCCGCCTGGATCAGGGGCGTTTCCTGTCGGTCCACTTACGTTCGACAGTGATATCTTTCGCCCAGTATGACGCCAACGGCTGACCGTCAGCATCCAACGCCGGTACGAAACTCGCCCGCGCCATGATGGCGCGGCAGACGGACTGAGTGAGTTCCAAATTGGATGATGGCTGCGTCCTACATCCCGCGGCTTTGCCTTGCTCATCCACGGCCACCAAAACCGGAACTATGTAAGCGGAACCTACTCCCAGCTGTTCCATCCGGTAATCACTGTAGGTTACCCAAGTTTCGGGATCGGTTGAGGGAGTGGCCGCTCGTGACAAGTTCCTATGGCGGGTCAGGTCGACGCCCATACTGGAAATCATCCTGTCGGTGCACTCGTGCATCAGTCCCATCGCCTGATCCATAGGCCCCAGGTTGAGTAGACCAGCGTCGAATGAACCCAACCCCAAGGACAATGTCTGGATTTTGGCAGCAACGTCCAACTCAAGCTCAGCGGTCGAAGTCGGCGCCTCTGGGGGCACCAACCATGCATCAAATATCAACCACCTAACGCCCCCCGACGTCTCTTGACGCACGACACTGGCACGCCGCGCACGGCGGTCGGGCCCATATTGGAAATGAATCCACACGGATCGGTTTGGTACGCGCACACCCGTACCACCTACAGAAAGCCGCAAGGACGTGCCCGGAAGATGTCTGATGTAAGTAAGGTGCACCTGATCTGCACCCTCACCGAATGTGCGGCTCAGTTCGCACGAATTCGGGAGAGGATTAATGGACCATTCCGTCCCAGGCTCCAGCACACGAGCGCCCCTCGCTTGATCTGACAGACAGACAAGTGCCAAAACCGACGAACAAATTAAACGAATGCCCCTCATCATTCGCCTCCCCCACGCTTTTTATCCGCTATTTCCCGCCAGTTCTAATTCTGGCTGGCCAGACAGCAAGATTCTTCGTGCAATTATCAGGCGACTTTTCGTTAGGTGAGATCCAACAATCTATCTCATCCAACTCTATCGCATTGCAACATAACTACCCGGGGCGTCACCCAGTTCTGGCTCGGTAAGCGCCCTGCTCTCCGCAGCGACAAGTTCGGGTGCCTGTTCGCGCAGCCAGCCTAGCCAGTCGTTCCACCAGCTCCCCGGATGCTCCGTCGAATTGGTGACGAAATCGGCCAGCGTCTCTCGCGGATCTCCCGTCCAGTATTGGTACTTCCCGGCTGACGGGGGGTTCACCACCCCCGCAATGTGCCCGCTGCCCGCCAGCACGAAGCGCATTGGCCCCTTTAGATACGACAGCATCCGATAGACGCTTTCTGCGGGCGCGATGTGGTCTTCACGGCCTGCCTGCACATAGGCTGGCGTCTGCACAAGCCCGAGGTCGATCGGGGTTCCGTCCGCCTCCAGCGCATCGGGGACGACCAACCGGTTGTCGCGATAGCAATCGCGCAGATAGGCCTGGTGCCACTGCGCGGGCAGGTTGGTGACGTCACCGTTCCAGTGCAGCAGATCGAACGCCGGATAGTCCTCACCCAGCAGGTAGTGGTTGACCACCGTGTTCCAGATCAGGTCCGGCGCGCGCAGCAGGTTGAAGGTCGCAGCCATGTACCGACCATCGAGGAAGCCGCCCTGGCTCGCCTGCCGGATCATCGCCATCTGCGTGTCGTCGATGAACAGCTTGAGGTCGCCCGCTCGCTCGAAATCGACTTGTGCCGTCAGGAAGGTGGCGCTGGCCACTTTGTCCGCCTCACCGCGCCGGGCCAGCACAGCCAGCGTCGCCGCCAGGGTGGTGCCCGCGACGCAATAACCCACGGTATGGACGGCCGGTACGTCCAGCCGCGACCGCACCGTGTCGATCGCTTCCATCTGTGCGCGAACGTAGTCGTCCCAGCCGATCTCGCCCAGTGTCTCGTCAGCCGATCGCCACGAGACCATGAACACCGTGATGCCCTGATCCACCGCCCATTTGACGAAGCTTTTTTTGGGGTTGAGGTCGAGGATGTAGAACCGGTTGATCCACGGCGGGAAGATCAGCAGCGGCGTGGCCAGCACGTCCTCGGTCGCGGGGGAATACTGGATCAGTTCGAACAGCGGAGCGCGATACACGACCTTGCCGGGGGTCGCCGCGATGTTCTCCCCCAGTTTGAACTTGCTCTCGTCAGTGTGGGTCAGCTGCCCGCGTTCCAGATCCCGCGCCAGCCGCTCCATGCCTTTGACGAGGTTCTCCCCGTGCGTTTCCATCGTACGTTCCAGCACCACGGGGTTGAGCAGGGGGAAGTTCGCCGGGCTCATAGCGTCGAGCACGCTCTGCGTGGCGAAGCGCAGCTGTTCGCGCTCCTGTCCGTCCAGCCCCTCGACCGCGTCGACCGCTTCCAGCACGCGTTCTGCCAGCAGCAGGAAGGTCTGGTGGATCAGCGCATAGACCGGCTGATCGCGCCAGGCGGGATCGGCAAAGCGCCGGTCGCGGCGGGGGAGTTCGACCGTTTCAGGGTCTTTGTCGGCGGCCGCCTTGGGGCCGACGCCGTACTGCGCCAGCACGTCTTCCCACAGCGTCAGGCCTTCCTCGAATATCTCCGACTGGCGGCGCGGATCCAGCAGGGGCATCCGTTCAAACCAGCCCTGCATCAGGCCGATCCATTGCAGCGGATCCGCCAGAAGCGGGATCGGCATTTCGGGAATGGCCTGCTGCTTGTGGAAGTCGAACCACATTCGCTGAAGCTGCAAGGCGGATTCGCCCCACTCGGTCAGCGCTGCATCGCTTGGCACTGTTGCTGCGGCTTCGGGCAGGAAAGTGGCCATCATCTGCCGAGCTGCCTCACCCTGCGCTCGCAGCATCTCGGTGAAGATATCGTTCGCGTCCGCTTGGGAATCAGGGGCTTTGGCCATCAGGAACACCATTACCACGTTTAATGAAAATGGCATGTCCAGCTTACGCACGAGATTGCGCTAAACCGCCAATTCCGCCACAACTCGCGCACCGCGAGCTGCATAGTTCGCGGCCTTTTACTCAAACCTATTGGATAAACTGAGGTCATGGACACCGATTTCTACCGCGTTAAACGCCTGCCGCCCTACGTCATCGCCGAAGTCAACGCGATGCGGGCAGCAGCACGCGCTAGCGGCCGGGACATCATCGACCTTGGCATGGGTAACCCCGATCTGCCCCCTCCCCAGCACGTGATCGACAAGCTGTGCGAGGTTGCGCAAAACCCTGACGCCCACGGCTATTCGCAGTCGAAGGGCATCCCCGGGCTGCGCAAGGCGCAGGCGAATTACTATCAGCGCCGCTGGGGCGTGGAAGTCGACGCGGAAAGCGAAGTGGTCGTCACGCTGGGATCGAAGGAAGGGCTCGCCAGCCTCGCCACCGCGATCTGCGCGCCGGGCGATACGATTCTGGCGCCCAACCCCAGCTACCCGATCCACACCTTCGGCTTCATTATCGCCGGGGCCAGCATCCGTTCCGTCCCGACGACGCCGGACGAACGCTATTGGGACTCGCTGGACCGCGCGATGCGTTTCACCGCGCCGCGCCCGACGATCCTGGTGGTGAACTACCCGTCGAACCCCACGGCAGAGGTGGTGGACCTCGCGTTCTACCAGCGGCTGGTCGACTGGGCGAAGGAGAACAAGGTCTGGGTCCTGTCCGACCTTGCCTATTCGGAACTCTACTTCAACGGCAAGCCGACGCCCTCGATCCTTCAGGCCAAGGGCGCGATGGACGTGGCGGTGGAATTCACCAGCCTCAGCAAGACGTTCTCGATGGCTGGCTGGCGCATCGGATTCGCCGTCGGCAACCGGACGCTGATCTCCGCCCTGACGCGGGTGAAGAGCTATATCGACTACGGTGCCTTCACACCCATTCAGGCAGCCGCCGTGGCCGCGCTGAACGGCCCACAGGACATCGTCGAAACGAACCGCCAGCTCTATCACAAGCGCCGCGACGTCATGGTCGAGGCATTCGGCCGCGCCGGATGGAACATCCCTGCCCCGCCCGCGTCGATGTTCGCCTGGGCCCCGTTGCCGCCAGCGCTCAAGGACATGGGTAGCCTGGAATTCTCCAAGCAGCTGCTGACCCATGCCGATGTCGCGGTGGCCCCGGGCGTCGGGTATGGCGAGGACGGCGAGGGCTTCGTGCGTATCGCCATGGTGGAGAATGAGCAGCGCCTTCGCCAGGCTGCGCGCAACATCAAGCGCTACCTGCAATCGATGGGCGTCAACAGCTCAGCCGCCTGATCCGCTTACACTGATTTCAGCAATGGGCCGGTGCATTCGCCTCCGGCCCGTTGCTTCCCAGCCAACACTTTTCGACAATCCATAACGCCTCGGAAAACAGTCTGAGACGAGCCTTTGTGCGCATCAAAAATGCTGTTAGGCAGTTCGCGGAGATAGATAGCACGCTAGGTATTCGCGACGACGCGAGGCCGGGTTGCACGGGAGGGCATGGCGGATGACGAACGGCACGGCGGCCAGTTCAGGTCGCGGGGCCAGCGCAAGGCTGGACGTCGCGAACTTCCTGAAGGACTTGCAATTTACCCCGTATCACCGGCGGATTCTGATCCTGTCCTGCCTCGTCACGTTCTTCGACGGGCTCGATTTCTCGCTCATCTCATACACCCTCCCCTACATCCGCGATGAGATGAGCCTGTCTGCCGAGATGATGGGCAACGTCAGCATGGCGGCCTTCATCGGCCAGATGATCGGATCGCTGTTCGGGTCATACCTCGCCGACGTTATCGGCCGACGGCCCGTCATCCTGATCTGCACGGTGCTGAGCGCGGTGCTGACTTTTGCGACCGGCTTTGCACAAACGCCGGAATCGCTGTTCATCCTGCGCCTGATAGGCGGTCTGGCAATCGGTGGCTTGCTGGCCCCGGCGTGGTCGCTCAACATCGAAGCGATGCCCGCCGGTCGCCGCGCGACGGCAGTGACCATCGTGATGCTCGGCTTTTCGGCTGGCGCCGCCGCTGCCGGTCCGATCACCAACCTCCTGGCCCCGCATCTCGGCTGGCACTACGTGTTCTTCGTCTGCGGCGGGCTGACGCTCGTGCTGGCGCTGATGCTCCAGTTCACGCTGCCTGAATCGGCACGCTGGCTGGTGGCCAAGGGCCGTCCGAAAGCTCTGGTGGCCCCGCTCCTGAAGCGCTTTGACCCGACCTACGACACTAACCTGCATGACGAATACTACCTGTCTGACGAGCGCGATTCGTCGGGCAAGGAATCGCCCGTGGCCAAGTTCAAGGAACTGTTCCGGGGCTGGCTGGCGTACATCACTCCCTTGATCTGGGTGGCTTACTTCTTCTCCAGTTTCGCGATCTACCTGAAGAGCAGCTTCGGCGTCCTGTTCCTTGAGGAGCTGGGACTCAGCGTCGTGAACGCGACTTGGATCGGGTCCGTCACTGGCATTGTCGGTGCCGTGACCGGGGTGTTCCTCCTCTCTCTGACAGAGAAGCGCGGCCCGGCCCTGATCACCCTGGCGCCGCTGATCGGCATCCCCTTCCTGCTGCTGGTCGGCTTCGGCGTGACGCTGGATGGGCCGCTGTTCATCCCGGTGATCTTCATCAGCGGTGTGCTGGTGGGTGCTGGCCATGCTGCCGTCATCTCGATCACCAGCGTCTATTATCCCAGTGCCGTGCGTTCGACCGGGGGCGGCTGGGCCAGCTTCATGGCCAAGTTCGCCGCCGTCGCCGCGCCCTACATGGGATCGCGCCTGTTTCTGGGCAGCGAGGCCAAGGTGCTGGACGGTTACCTGTTTTCCGCGTTCTGCCTTGGCGGCATCGTAGTCTGCGTGCTGTTCCTGGCCCGCTTCGCCAAGCGGCTGCGCGCGGATCAGGCGAGTGGCGAGGCCGCTCAAGCCGCGCCTGCACAATGAGAATCGGAGTTATGGAATGACCCTGCGATCGCTAGCCGCCAACACACCCGGCCGCCGCGCCAACTGGAAGGCGCTGGGTCTGAGCGCAGAGGACATGCAAAAGCCGAAGATCGCGGTGGTGAATTCCTCCAGCGAACTGGCGATCTGCTACGCCCACCTCGATGGCATCGCCGCCATCGTGAAGGAGGAAATCCGCAAGGCGGGCGGTGTGCCGTTCGAAGTTCGCACTGCCGCCCCGTCTGACTTCATCACAGGCGCGGCCAAGCGCGGCAGCTATATCCTCGCCGGGCGCGATATCATCGCCAACGATATCGAGGTTCAGGTAGAGGCCGCCCTGCTCGACGGGATGATTTGCCTGACGAGCTGTGACAAGACGCCGCCCGGCCACCTGATGGCTGCGGCGCGGCTGAACATTCCCACGATCCTCGTCATCGGCGGATACCAGCAGGCAGGTGAAATCGACGGCGAGCCGGTGGACGTGGAAGACGTGTGGTCCGGCTCTGTCGGCGTGCGTTTTGGTGCGACGCCCAAGTTCCCGGTTGCGGACATGGCCGAAAACGCCATTCGCGGCCCCGGTGTCTGTGCGGGCATGGCCACCGCCAACACCATGCACTGCGTGGTGGAAGCGCTGGGCATGGCGCTGCCCGGCCACGCGCCCGTGCGCGGCAATTCGCCCAAGATGCAGGCCAACGCGCGTGAAGCCGCTCGCCGCATCGTCGAAATGGTCCACGAAGACCTGCGCCCCCGCCAGATCCTGACCGAAGGCGCGTTCCGCAACGCGATTGCCACGGTGCTCGCCGTGTCCGGCTCGATCAACGCGATCAAGCACCTGCAAGCCACGGCGGTGGAGGCGGAAAGCGGCATCGACGTTCACGCCCTGTGGGAAGAGATGGGCGATGTGCCCGTCATCTCCGCCGTGCGCCCCACGGGCGAAGTGCGGATCGAACAGTTCGAGGATGCTGGCGGCGCTCGCGCTGTGCTCAAGCGGTTGGAAGGCCGCATCGACACCTCCGTGATGACCTGCAGCGGCAAGACGCTGGCGGAAAACCTCGCCGGATATGAAATCCCCGGCCCTGACCTGGTCCACGCGATGGACGATGCCATCGGCCCCGGCCCGGCCATCGCCATCCTGAAGGGCAACTTCGCCGATAACGCCGTTGTCCGCCTCGGCATTCGCGACGGCAGCCGTCCGGAGGAATTTTCCGGCCCCGCGCGGGTGTTCGAAGATGTCGACGCCTGCATGGACGCCATAGCGAACGGTGTCGTGCAGCCGGGTGACGTGGTCGTGGCCCGCAATCAGGGGCTGAAGGGCGGCCCGGCGATGGGCGGCAGCGCCAGCGTGATCCTCTTCGCGCTCGACGCGGCGGGGCTGGCCAAGACCACGGCCTTTGTAACCGATGGCCAGCTATCGGGCCTCTGCCTGAAGGGTCTGACCGTGGCTGAAGTCTCTCCTGAAGCGGCAACCGGCGGTCCTATCGGCAAGGTACGAGATGGCGACACGATCCGCATCAGCGTGGCGAACCGCAGCATCGACATCGACCTATCGGCAGACGAACTCGCCGCTCGTCCGGCCCCCGGTTACGTCAACGCGGCCACCGGCTATCTCGCCAATTTCCGCGAGGCAGCACGGCCGCTGGACACTGGCGGGGTACTCCTCCCGGCCAAGAGCTGAGGGGCAGGCGCAGCACTTTCCTACAGCGTGCCTGGCATGCCAGTCAGGCCCGATGGAACCGCGCGCAGATACTGGGAAATTCCCGCAAGGTGACACCCTGACGGGGATATTTTCCGAAAGCCTTGGACGGTGTCACAAGTGTCAACACCCCTGTCACCTTAGCCCAGCGTCTCAGCCGCGTGCGCCGGCCCCGACCGCGGCGATGGAGATGACGGCGATGCCGCTCAACTCCAGCACGTGGTTCAGCTTGAAGAACCACACGCTGCCACCCAGCATGGCGTCCACGTCGTGGAACGATGCCGCTCGCACGACGATGAACGAACACAGGGCGATCAGTCCCAGCTGGCCAAGCTGCACCCAGGCCCCGCCCTTGCGGAAGGCCCACAGCCCGGCAAGGATCGCCACCGCCCCTGTCCCCGCCGCGACGAGGACGAAGGCGTGCTGGAACACGCGGCGCCCCTCGTACCAACCGCTCTTCTTGAAGACGACGCGGGCGATGTCGGTCAGCAAGCTCTGGATATCGAGCTGCTTGTTGATGGCGAGCGCGCCCAGAACCACAGTCATGCCCAGCCAGAACCAACGCTGTACACGCGCGGTCAGGATGCCCTCGCGGGTCACCGGCTCCACCGGTTCAACCAGCCGATAGGTGCGGAAGCTCAGCAGCGCTGCAGCGACGTATGCCGCCACCGTTAGCCAGCCGAGAAGGCTCGGATCGCCAATGCCGGGACGCCAGCCGATCATCGCAGTTGCAAACCCCCCGTCCGCAAACTCAGTGCGTTGGCGCGCTCTGCGCCAGCCGCTCCTCCGTTGCTACCCCCGCCTCTGCCACAGCCGCGTCGTCGCTCAAGTGAGCACCCTGCTGGCGCAACACGGAACGCACTTCGGCCACATCCACCTCGCGCGGCTGCACGCCCCGGTTCGCCGCCACGGCCGCCCCTACGCCCGCCGCGTGGCCGGTCAGCCAGCATTGCGGAATCTCACGCATGAAGCCGTGGCTGTTGGCATCGCAGCTCACATGCCGCCCCGCCGCCAGCAGCCCGTCCAACGCGCGCGGGACCAAAGCGCCATACGGCACCGAAACGACTGGGAACTTGGGGCTGATCGAGGGGCTGATCCCCACCTCATCCGCCACCGGAACGCCATTGCCCCAGTCCTTGCGTTCGATACGACCCACACCCGCCAGACGACGCGTGTGACGCACACCAAGCTGGCTGGCGCTCTGCAGAGAGTACGCCGCTTCGAACCCCGGCGCGTGGCGGCGGAAGAACTGGCAGTGCCCTTCCATCAGGCGATGGCTGCGGATCTCGACCTCGGTCATGTCGTCCACGTCGAGGGCAGACAGCCCGGATTGTCGCGGACCGAGGAACAGCGCGATGTCGCTGCGCCAGCTAACATACGGCGTCTGGAAGAAGCCCAGTTCCGCGCGCCCCCGCTCCATGAACTCGCGCAACTGATCGGGGTTGTGGACCTTCCAGTCGATCCACCGATCCATGTCCACGCCACCGATGACCCAGCCGGTGTTCATCGAATGGTGGACGTCGCCTTCTTCGATGTCGGTATCGAACTCCGCACCGGCGCGGGCGAACATGTCGCCATCGCCGCTGGTGTCGACCACCACCTTCGCCAGAATGGCCTGACGCCCTGCCTTGCTCTCAAAAACCACGCCCTTGGCCACGCCGTCCTCCACGATGGGCCGCGCGGCCCATGCGTGGAACACGATGCGCACGCCCCCCTGTAGCAGCATCTCCTGATTGTTGAGCTTCATACGCTCCGGATCGAGTGTCGGCGCCCATTGCACGATGCCGTGGAACGCGGTGGTGCGCTGGCCCCAATAGGCGAACTTGGCCGGATCGTTCGAACCCCAGTCCTCTCGCGGCGGGCCTGCCACTGCCTCGGGCGGCATCCTGTCGATGAACTCGCGAGCGAAACCCTGGATCACATGGTTGCCCTGCCAGTCCGTCATGCGGTCGATCCACATGACCAGACCACCCGTCGAAAGCCCGCCCAGACAATTGTAGCGTTCCACGAGCGTAACGTCCGCGCCAGCCTTGGCCGCCGCCCAAGCCGCAGCGCAGCCCGCGGGACCGCCACCGACCACTAGCACATCGCACTTGTGATAGACGTCCACCTCGCGAGCATCTTCGCGCACTGTGCCGCCCCGGCGCGGCGGCGGAATGCTGCGGCCGGCGCTCTCGAATACGTCAGAGCCGAGGAACCTGTCCTCGCTATGCCCTGCGATCCGCTGCATCTTTACGTCGTCAGCCATCTTCCCATCCACCACCGAGCTTTGCTCTTACTTCGCGAGCTAACGATCTCCACGGGCGGGGGCAAGCACGCGAACGACCACTTGGGGGAGAATGGGCGTTGCGTACCCCGCCCCCATTCGCTAGGTGCGCGCCTCCGGCCCGATGGCGGAGTGGTTACGCAGAGGACTGCAAATCCTTGCACGCCGGTTCGATTCCGGCTCGGGCCTCCACTCTCATGCATTCACCCAGTCGATGCCCCAAGGGGCAGGCGCGCTCTTGCTGAGCGGCGCATTGTGGTGAAAACCTTCCTGAGCGAGGAGCGTTGTATGACGGAGCCCAGCCGTGGATGGTGGGCTTTTGGCTCAGAGAGGATGCACCATGACAGTCAAGGCACGCGCCGCCATTTGCCGGGGCAAGGACCAAGCGTTCGATTTCCGGGAGGTCGACCTTGACGATCTGCGGCCCGACGAAATCCTCGTTCGCATCGTCGCCTCCGGGATCTGCCACACCGACCTTGCGGTGCGCGACGGGCAAATACCGGTCGCTCTACCCGCTGTGCTGGGCCACGAAGGCGCGGGTATCGTGGAACAGGTCGGATCGGCTGTTACGGTCGCCAAGCCCGGCGACAAGGTGATAATGAGCTTCAACAGCTGCGGCCATTGCCCTAGCTGTGATCATTCCGCGCCGACTTACTGTTATAACTTTTTCCAGGAGAACTGGGCGGGCAACAGGGAAGACGGCACCTATCCCGTTCAGATCGACGGAAACGGCCTGAATGCGAACTTCTTCGGCCAGTCGAGCTTCGCGACTTACGCGATCAGCCACCAGCGCAACACAGTGAAGGTCCCCGAAGACCTCGATCACCTTCCGCTCGAAAGCCTCGGCCCTATTGGCTGCGGGTTGATGACCGGCGCGGGCGCGATACTGCGCAGCCTGCAGGTCAGGCCGGGTATGCCGATCGCGGTTGCTGGCGCGGGGACGGTCGGCATCGCGGGGATAATGGCCGCAAAGATCGCCGGTGCATCACCCATCATCGCCATCGACATCAACGATGGGCGGCTGGCTCTCGCAAAGGAACTCGGCGCTACCCACACAATCAACGCGAAGACGGACGTGTCTGCCGCCATCGCCGAGATATGCCCCGTTGGCCTCGGCTACGCCTTCGACACCACGGGCCGCACCGAAATCATCGAGACGCTGTTCGGACACCTTGCGCCGAAGGGGCAGTTGGGGATCGTCGGCGCATCCGATCCGCAAGACACGCTGAGCTTCAACGAAAGCGCCTTCATGGGCGGTGGGCGTACCGTGAAGGGTATCCTTGGCGGCGACAGCGACGGCGGCGAGTTCCTGGTATCGCTGCTGCGCCACCACGCGGAAGGACGCTTCCCGTTCGAACGCCTGATCCGCTACTTCCCGTTCAGCCAGATTAACGAGGCTATCCACGCCAGCGAAACAGGCGAAGTGGTGAAGCCCGTACTGCTCATGGATGGCTGAGCGATCGTTGTCCTGCAAATGTTGACACGCCGGGGCTGTGGGAGCCCCGGCGTGTCCGACAGACCATCCGAAACAATAGCGACAAAGGGTTAGGGGGCTTTTGCCGCTTTTGCTCCGGGGGGCCTGGTCGTCTCGTTGCTGAGCGGGTTTAGAAGCCCATCCTCATGGTTGCCCGGACGGTCATTGCCGTGCGGTCGCGCCGATCTTCGGCACCGACTTCACCGCCGATTTCGAACGCCGAACCACCGCCAACCGCACGCAGACGGGCATACCAGCCGCTTTGGGTCTGTTCGGGGTCGAGCGTGAATTCCTCGCCGCCGTCAAAGTGCGCTGTCGTCGAGCCAAGCGAACCACCGACGATCTCGCGCCAGCCGCCCTCTGCCTCAAGGCGGAACCAGTTCCGATCGCTCACGCTGCTGCGCAGCGGACCGCCGCCCTGCCCGATGAAGTCGAAGCCCACAGTCAGACCGCCATTGACCGCAAGCTCATCGCTCTTGCGGCTGTCCACGATCAGGTCGAGCGCGTCACCGCCGCCCTTTTCGGTGTAGCCCTTCTCGCTCAGGCGCAGATAGTCGACGCTCACTGCGGGTCGATAAAAGAAGCTGCCGCCGCTGCCCTCGTACGACAGGCCGCCGGAAGCGGTGATCAGCGTGCCACGCCAATCGCCTTCGACCTTCTTGTCCACCTTCTCACCATCGGACATGCCGAGGAACGAACGGCGGGCGCTGAAGTCGACCAGGCCAATCGATGCGCGGCTGAAGGCCGTCAGGCCGCCCCATTTGCCGCGCCAGTATCCTGCCAACTCGTAGGTGTCTGACAGCACGCGGTTCAGGTCGCTACCGTTATCGTAGTCATTCCAGAACCAGTTGAGGGTAGCGCCGAAGCTGCCCGCATCGGTGTCGATTTCGCCGCCTGCGGAGAACCCGAAGCCACCGAGGTCATAGGATGCGGTCGGCCCCTCCAGCTTGTCACTGCTCCAGCCGGCCGCGCTCATCAGGATGTTGACCCGTCCGAACGTATAGACCGGGCTGACCGGATCAGCGATCTGCCGGGCAAAGGCGCGGGAGCCTAGGCTTACGCCTTCAAACGCACCGCCCGCGTGATCGGGCAGCATCTGCTTCAACGTGGCGCGGAACAGGTCCCCGTTGGTGATGCCCAGGAATACGCCTTCGACATCCTCGTCCTCGCCAATGGCCTTGTAGATCGCCTGGAAAGCCGCCGTTTGCGAACGGTTGAGCTCCAGTTCCGTGGCGGTCTTTATCGACACGTCCACGGCGATGGTGTTGGGCGCTGCGTCCGTGGCGACCTTGGCCTTGAACAGGAAAGGCACGAAGTCCGTGTTAGTCTCCAGATCGGCCACTCCACTGAGCGAACCGGCCCGCAGCACGGTATAGCGCCCCTCGGCGTCGTGAATGTCGGCCAGCTTGATCGCCAGAGTCGCGCCATCGGCGAAGCTGGCGTTGCCGGAGATGTCGTAGAACGACCCCTCACCCGCAGTCTTGTCGAGCGTTACGGCGACGACACCCTTTTCGCCGACCGTCAGCGACGCGATGGACACGGGCGTATTAATGTCGAGCCCGCCGCTGGTGAGCGTCACGGCGAGGTTCTGAGCGTTGGCCAGACTGCCGGAGAAAACGGAAGAACCCGTCAGTGTCAGCGTGTCTGCTCCGCCGCCGAAATCAACCTTGCCCGAGAAGCGCGAGGTTCCGGCCAGAGTCATCACATCGGAGCCCGAACCGAACACCACATTGCCAGACTGCACCGCGTCACCGGACAGCTTTAATGTGTTGGAACCAGCGCCGAAGTTGACGTTGCCGGTCACGGTTCCGTCAGCAATGTCAAACACGTCATTTCCGCTGCCGAAGCGCACGTCCCCGTAAATGGAGGGCGCGGCGATACCGGCGCCGACCTGGGTCTGCCGAATGGTCACGCTCGACACGTTATTCGACACATCGATAGCCAACTGCGCCTTCTTCGCGTCCGTCGTATCGGCAGCATAGATCGCGCCCGCGTTCTCGATGAGCGTTAGCCCGCCGCTAAGGTCGCGGATCGCAGTGGCGGTGCCAGTCGTGCCCGTCGCCGTGGCGCGGATCGCGCCAGTGTTGCGCAGGGTCGGAACGTCCGCCCCGGCGTCGATCTGAACGGCCACAGCCTTGGAGGCGGCAGTGTTGCCGGTCGTGGCAGTTATGGTGCCGCCGACCTGGAGAACAGGCGTCTCGGCCCCGCTGCCAAATCGCAGCGCGGTGGCAGTCGCATCCTTAGAAGTCGCACTGACGGTGCCTGCGATGCTCACGCCGTTCGCAATGTTGACGTCGCCACCGCGACCGCCGATCACCAGACCACTTGCGTCCACGCCGGTGTAAACACCGTATCCAGCCACTGTGCCGTTGATCATCAGGCCATAGCCAGCGGCCGTTCCTGCGACTGGACCGATGGTCACCGCACGGTCTGTCGCACCGATCAGCATGGCCGGGGCTGCGCCATAGGACGCGACGATAGCATTGCCCTCTTCGGAATCCTTGATCCCGTCCTTGTCCTCGTCGTCGTCCTTGGGATCGTTGTCCTTGGGCGCGATGGCAAGCACGATGCCGCCGGTCACATCGCCCTCGATCAGCAGAGCGGGCCCGCCCTGCAGCAGGTCATCGGTATCCAGCCTCGAAGGGTCGGCCGGAGCTGTGATGTAGCGATAGCCGCTCGAACTAATCGCGCCCTGCACGACCATTGCGCCCGTAACATCACCAGCAAAGTGCGCCCCGACGGCTCCCTCGCCCCGCGCAGCTACCGTACCGGCGAGCCGCACGTTGCCGGTAATCGCCTCTGCATGAACACCGACGGTGCGATCACCCGTGACGGAGGTCACGCCGTTGTGGGTGAAGCCGCCGTTCAGCGGACCGCCCAGCCAGATGCCAGCAGAATCGTTGCCCTTGACGGTGATGCTTCCGCCGCTGACGACGTTGCCCGTATGCGCGCCTTCCGTGCGGATACCGAAACGGTTGGAGCCGAGCGCAAAGGGCCCGTCCAGATCACCGTCCTTATCCGTGTCTGTGGGAGTATAGGTCTCGTCGATCGTGATCGAACCGGAGTTGGTGATGTCACCGCTCGTACCTGCGGTCGCCAGAATTCCGATGGCCCCATTGGCACCGGTAACGACAATCGCGCCCTGGTTGGTAACGGCGTGGTTGCTGTCCATCGTCACGGCAGTACCGGTGGTCGGCTTCACCGAACCCTTGTCGCTGATGACGATGGCATCAGGGCCGCCGTTCTTGATCGTGGAGGTTCTGACCGACTGAGTAATGGCGGTAGAAATGGTTTCGGCGGCGGCGGGGGCCGCCAGTGCGATGGCGGCGGTGCCGGCTAGTAAGTAACGGTGCATGAATCCCCTCGCAGATCGGTTTCTCGAACTGTGAGACGGAGCCGCTCGGCGTCAGCCTTGGTCAGCGTACAAAGAAATCAGAAACTCGCGTCGACCCCGATGCGGATTGTGCGTGGGCGCAAAGGCGTGATCTGATTGCGACCGATTGCGAAAGGCGTGCCCAGCGCAAAACGATTGCCTTCGACGTCGGCAAGATTGGTGACACCCACCGTGACGCCCATCCCGCGGCGGCCAACGCGAACGGTCACGCCGGTATCGACGTAGTCACCCTGCAACTCGCCCAGTTCCGGCCCTACGCCCAGCCGCGAGCGGCCGACATAGTTCGCCCATCCTTGCGCCGTCAGGTCCAGATCGTCACCGATCGGACGGCGGTAGTCGAACCCGATCCTACCAGCGAAACTGGCAATATTCGGAATTTCCGTGATCTGCTGGCGCAGAAGCAATGGAAGGTCTTCAAAGCGGCCGGTGAAACCGGGGATGCCAACGACCTGCGCAACATTCGCCAGCACAAAGGCTGGCGGCTCGTCGATTGTTCCGTCGTTCCAGGTCAGACCGCCTTCGACGCGCAGGCCCGGCGCAAGGGCGACGCCGCCGGTCAGGCTCGCCGTCCAAATCCGCCCATTGCCGATGTTGGCTGTGCTGGGGAGGCCGGCATTGTCGATGTAGTCGGCCTGGATGTCCTTCCACCTAGTATAGGCGAAGCTCAGTGCGACATCGAACGGCCCGGAACCTGGCCGGCCATGCCGTGCCCCCAGTTCCAGCGTGCCAAGGGAATCGTTGCGGAACTGGGCAACATAGTTGCCCGCGATCGCCAGCCCGCCGGGACGGAAACCTTCCTGATATCGCGCGTAAAGCGTCGTCCCAGATTTCAGGCTTGCCGCCAGTGAAACGGAAGGAAGAAATACCTGCTCGATGCGGGTCGCGGTCACGTCTGAGTGCGTAAGTTCTATGGTGCGATCAATATTCTCGCCGTCGCCGCTCAGGCGGGTATGGGTGTAGCGCCCACCTGCGGTGCCGACCACGTTGTCCGCCAGACGTACGCTGGCTTCGCCGTAGACCGTGAACTCGTCGACGACGTTGGTGACGCCGGTGACTGCCCCTAACGCCTCAGGCGCGCCCAGTTTACGGGTGAGGCGGGTGCGGTTGTGGGTATAACTGGTACCAAGAATCCAACCGGCCTTGTCGCCCAGGGGGCGCCATAGCCTCGTTTCGTTGGCGACCATTTCCGTGTCGTTGCGCTGCGTGAAGACGCGGGGATCGCTGTTCGGCAGCGTGGCGTCGTAGCGTTCTTCAAGCTGCTGGCCGGTCACGCCGGTCGAAGATTTGAAACGCACATCACCGAACTCGCCGGTGATGACGAACTGACCCTGTGAATAGTCCGCATCGAACCCTTCAGAGACCCGCGCGGAACGAGACAACCGTGGCCCGACGCGGTCGGCGTACTGGCTGTCCCTGCCATCTGTGCGCTGCAGGACACCGATCAGGTCGACCGTCCAACCCGGAGCGGCCTCGTACCGGAACATCGCCCTCCCGCCCAAAATGTCGGTCCGGTTGACGTTCTTCTCGCCCAAAAGCGGCTTGTCGATATAGCCACCCTGCGTCTCCGCACCGATGGTGACGCGCAGCGCGGTGTTGTCGCCTACGAGCGGCAGGTTGGCCATCGCGCTGACGTCGCCGCCCATCGCCCCGTGCTGCGTGGCGCTGCCGCCGACCATCGCCGACGCTTCGAACAAGTCAGCCATCGGCTCATTGGGAACCAGGCGGATGATGCCGCCCAGCGAGCCCGCGCCATAGAGCGTGCCCTGCGGCCCTTCCAGAACCTCTACGCGTTTGAGGTCCGCAAGTCGCAGGTCGGGATCCGGAGCATTGTAGCTAAGTCGCAGGTCGCCAAGGTACTGGCCCACGGTCGATTGCGTCGGGCCGGTGAAGCTGGAATCCGCGATGCCCCGGATGAACAGCTTGTTCCGCCCGCTGCCCAGGTACGTGGAAGAAACCGTGGGAGCGCGCTGCATGATCTTCTCAGTGCCGCCAACGCCGCCGAACGCCAGTTCCTCGCCATCCAAAAGTTCAGCTTGCCCGGCATAGTCCTTGAGCGCGATGTCGCGCTTGCTGCCGATGACGACGATGTCCGGCCCGATAGTCTCCGCCGGGGTATTCGCTGGCGATGGCACACGTGGAGCGGGCATCGGCGCGGGTCGCGCCCCGTTCGCATTCGAAGTTCGGCCCACGGGAACCAGCCGCCATGCCCTGCTGCCGGTCTGGACGGCCCGCGCACCGGTATGCCTTGCAAGCCGGTCCACCGCTTCACTGGCGGTAAGCTGTCCGCGGATGGCGGGTACACGGCGGTTGGCAATCTCGCTGTCAGTTATGACTACGCTAACGCCGGTCTGCCGGGCGATTGCGACCGCCGCATCGCCGGCGCGGCCTCCCGGCGCGCTCACGGCAACGCTCTGCGCCGCCGCAGGGGCGCTGGCGACAATAGCCGCAATGCCGATTAACCACGCCGCGCGCATAACTATCGTTCCGCGATCTCCCACGCCTGGCCGGTATAGCGCACCGTCACGCCCAACAGCGGGCCGACGGTGCGGGGGTCGGTCTTGACCGGTTCGACCAGAACGCTGCCCGAAATGCGCTGGCGCGTTGATCGCGGCCCAGCGGTAAAAGTGACGCCCGTGGCGCGTGTCAGATCATCCGCGACATCAGCCAGCGACGCGTCCTGGAACGTCACGCGGCCCGTCCGCCACTCGCCGACCTGGTCCAGCGGAATGGCAGACACGCGGTAGCCGTCGCCGCCCTCGACCTGAGTGAGTATCTGGCCCGGCACCAAATGCACGTTCTCCTGCCGGGGGTTATACACGACCTCCCCCTCGGACACGGAAACACTCATCCCGCCGACCCCGCGCTTCACGTCGAAAACGGTGCCGAGATCCACCACCTCGTCGTCACCTACGGTAAGGCGGAACGGCGCGTCGTCATCATGGATGATCGTAAACAGCGCCTGACCCCGCTCGAGCGAGGCAAAGCGAATATCGCCGCGATCGAGTTCAATCCGGGAATTGCCTGCCAGAACGATCTCGCTGCCATCATCGAGGGCAATAAGGTGCATTTCACCAGGCGCGGTTTCAACGGTGTAGGTTCCACCGCCGAACTGCCATGCCCCCAGCCCCGCCAGCAGCGCCACACTGGCGGCGATTGCGCCGCCCATCCAGCGCCGCCGCGTCACGGCGCTAGCAGGCCCCGCATCATCATTGGCTGCCTTGGGAGGCGCAGGCGGAAGCACATCCACCGCCTCTGTAACCGCAAGCATTGCCGCGTCATAAGCCGCCGAATGAGCCGGATCCTCCTCCAGCCACAACATAAATGTATCCCAGTCGTCGAACGCAGGATCGCCCGTGCGCACGGCCCAGGTAATCGCTTGTTCGCGGACTAGTTCATTGGCCATGGCCGGTGTCTCCTGCGAACATGACGGAGCCGATCGCCTCAAACCTCATCGAGCCGCTCCTTTAGTTCGGCCAACGCCGCGTAAGCCTTGCGCAAATCGCTCTCGACCGTGCTCAGACTCACGCCGAATTGCTGGGCGATTTTTCGTTGCGGCTCGTCTTCAATCCGATGGGCGCGGAAGATGGCGGAAACTCGCGGCCCCAATCCGTCGAGCGTCTCTGCCACCAGGCGCGCGTTCTCCTGCCCGATAAGCCGCCGTTCTGCGGAAGGCTCGTCAGATACGCCCGGCGCAGTGCCGTCCTGCGCCTCTCCCCAGGCCATGTCGCGGCGCTGTGCCTGCACTGTCGCACGGTATCGGTCGATCATCAGCAAGTCGGCCGTGCGGAACAGATATGACAGGGGCGAAGCGATTGGTCCTTTCGGACGACCGGCAATCTTGATCCAGACTTCCTGCAACAGATCTTCCGCAGCATCGCCCGCCCCGCGCGCCTTCAAAAAGCGCAGCAGACGTTCGCGATTAGCGAGAAAGACCTCTTCCAGGCCGCCAGATCCGGTTGTCCCCAATTCCCGTCGAACACCCTTTGTTATCGGGCTGCCAGATAGGCGCAGCATCAATTATTGCAAAGGTCGAGAGTTCTGCGAGTTCAAGAAAACAGCAATCTCGACAAGGCCGGCAGCATTGCCGCCAGACCGAATACTACTGAAACTTCCGCCCGAACATGGCTCGCCCTGCCTACGCCAGCGCACGGCCCAATTGATGAGCCGATCGCCTGACGCAATCAGCAACCGCTCCACTGCCACGGCGAACTCCCGGCGTCATATCAGCCCAGCGCCTGCCACTGCCGGATCGCTTCGATCGGCCAGAAGAGCATCACGACATTCAGCGTCAGGTTATCGCGAATGATCCACAACGTCAGCAATTCGAGGAACAGCGCGGTCGCAACGCTGACCCACGCGGGCAGGCGCGATGCGAACATGAAACCTAAGATCATCCATCCGATGTCAGCCGCGGAATTGATTATGGAATCGCCACTGTAACCCCAGCTGACTGTAACCGCGCGGTACCTATCGATTACCATCGGGGTGTTCTCAGTGACTTCCCATGCAGCTTCGATCAGGACGGCGATCGGCAATGCCCAGCGGGCCGGCTTGCCGCCGAAAAGGTGCCATTTACGCCACAGCAGCCACGCGGCAAAATACATGATCAGGCCGTGCGTGAAGTGACTGGGGCTGTACCAGTCCGTGATGTGCTGGCTGTTGCCGTTGGACTGCACGGCACCGTGCCACAGCTCGATCGCCCCGCATTCGCAGATCGCCGGGCGCCCCATGGCAAACAACACGATGACCGCCACCAGGAACACGCCAAGCGTGGCCCATACGGCCCGACGATGCGGTATGAGTGATTTTGCCCCCACGGATGGGCTTGTCACCCGCCCCGCGCCTTTTGGCAAGCTGGCGCGGCGGGGGCTGTCCTACCCTATTGGCGGTACCAGGCGACGAAGGCCAACGTCATATCGCGGGCAGACCGCGCCTGAAGCGCTGCCAGATCGTCGGAACGTGCCATCTTCAGTTCGCCGCATCCGCGCTCTGCTGCGAATGCTCTGGCTCGTTCGCTCACGCGGTTCTGCACGGGCGCGACCAGAACTGCACGCTGGGCGGAGTAATCCTGCTTCAGCTGGTTCCGCTTTTCCTCGAGCTGCACGTTGATGCGCTGCGCGTCTGCCTGCAAGGCGATGAGATTGGCCGCCTCTTCCTCGTTGTGGAGGGCTTCGCTCTGGCGCAGTTCAATCCGCTCGAGCTGCGCTTCGAGCACCTTGATCTCTTCCACCTGAGGCCGCAACGCGGCGTCCAGGCGGCGTATCGCATCACCCAATCCATCCAGGCCTTCAGGCGAATCCGCCACAAGCTTGCTGACTTGAAGATAGCAGGCCTGCGACGCCGAATTCGGCTGGGCCTGAGCCATTGCCATTGTGCTGGTCAGAGCCAGCGCGGCAAAACCGGTCAGTATCCTCTTCATGACCTTACTCCCCAGAAAGGCCCCTTATGAGTCGCAGGCTATCACACGGATAATGCAGGTCAACATCTTGCACCGGTTGCACACCATACGGGTTGCGCTAGACGGAGCGCATGAGCGTAGAAGGGAAGCGAGCCTGCGTTGTCGGAGCGGGGTTCGGCGGCCTGGCGTTAGCCATCCGGCTACAGGCAGCGGGGGTTGCCACGACGCTGATCGAAGCGCGCGACGCGCCCGGCGGCTGCGCCGCATCATGGCGAGATCAGGGCTTCACGTTCGACGCCGGACCTACCGCGATAACGGACCCTGCCTCCCTGCGTGAACTGTGGGGCCTGACCGGCCACGACATGGCCGCGGATGTGGAACTGATGCCGGTCGCGCCGTTCTGTCGGCTAACCTGGCCCGATGGCACCCATTTCGACGAGTCCGGCGATGCGATAGCCATGCGGCGCGAAGTGACCCGGCTCGCGCCGGGCGATCTAGGAGGTTACGAAACTTTCCTCGATCATGTGTGGGAACTTGACCGCGAGATGCGCCCGCATTTCGGCGTACGACCGTTCCCCGATCTTTCAGCGCTGCGGCGCGCTGTTCCTTCCATCGTACGGCAACGCGCATGGCGCAGCGCATATGCTACTGCCGCGACCTTCGTCGAAAATGAAAAGCTGCGACAAGTGCTCAGCTTCCGCGCGCTCTCCACTGGCGGCAATCCCATGACGGCAGGCGTCGTGTGCGCGCAAGCATCTGACGGTCGGGAAAACGGCGTATGGTGGGCACGCGGCGGCCTCTCGCGCCTTGCCAGCGGGATGCTACGTCAGTTTGAGCGGATCGGCGGGGAAGTTCGGCTCGCCGATGAGGTTACCTCAATCGAACCTGATTCCACCCATTCAGTTGAGGTGGAGACCCGCAGCGGCTGGCGTGGCCGCTTCAATGTGATCGCGAGCAACGCTGATCTGGTTCACACTTATCGCGATCTCCTGGGGGGTCTTCCCCGGGGCCGACAGGTTGCCCGGCGCCTGGTGAAGAAGCGGTTCGGCCCATCCTACTTTACCGTGCACTTCGGGGTGGAGGGCAACTGGCCGGGCATACCGCATCACACCATGTTGTTCGGCCCGCGCTATGCCGAATTGTTCGAAGACATATTCGATTACGGCGTTCTGCCCGCCGACGGCGTGATCTACCTGCACCACCCTACCGTAACCGACCCTTCCACGGCACCCGAGGGTATGAGTTCATTCCATGCGATGATTCCGGTCGCTCATCTCGGCAAGCTGCCCGTGGACTGGGCTCAGGTCGGCCCACTGCTGCAAGCGCGGGTACTGGCGGAAGTGGAGCGGCGGCTGATCCCCGATCTTACGGACCGAATCGTGACTGTCTCTCATCGCACGCCGCAGGATCATGCGGGCGATCTCAACGCCTACCTTGGCAGCGCGTGCTCGCTCGAGCCTGTGCCGTCACAGGGGCCGTGGATGCGGGCGCGCAATAGGGACAAGGTCATCCCCAACCTCTACCTCGTCGGCGCGGGCTCCAATCCGGGCGCAGGCATTCCGGGCGTGGTCGGGGGTGCGAGGATGACGGCTGCACTCATGATGAAAGACCTCGGCTGATGGCTGAAATCCGCCGCCTCGCCGTCTATTGTGGCTCCGCCTCCCCGGAAAATCCGCGGTATGAGGAACTGGCGATGGAGATCGGCCACGAGTTGGCCGCACGCGGCATCGGCGTGGTCTATGGCGGCGGCAAGCTGGGGCTGATGGGCGCTCTCGCGGCCGGAGCGCTGCTCAACGGCGGCGAGGTGATCGGCGTGATCCCCGAAGCGCTGGTCGCCGCTGAGGTCGCCAACCGCGCCTGCACCGAATTGCACGTCGTCCAGACGATGCACGAACGCAAGAAAGCCTTCACCGACCTGTCCGACGGTTTCCTTACCCTGCCCGGCGGCGTCGGCACGATGGACGAGTTGTGGGAAGCGGTGAGCTGGGCACAGCTCGGCTATCACAGCAAGCCCGTGGGCGTGCTCAATGCCTATGGGTTCTACGACGGACTGATCGATTTCTACCGTCACATGGGCGAAACAGGCTTCGTCCGGCCCGATCATCGCGGTATTATCATTGCCGAGGGGGAGCTGGATGTGCTGCTCGATCGTATGACGCAGTATGTGCCGCATAGACCGATCACCCGCATGAAAGCGGACGAGCTTTGATCCGCTCCCTGCTGATCGCCAACCGGGGCGAAATCGCCTGCAGGATCATCCGCACCGCCCGTGCAATGGGCATCCGAACCATCGCCGTCTATTCCGATGCTGACGCAAAGGCGCTGCACGTGCGGCAAGCGGACGGGGCGGTGCACATTGGCCCCTCGCCCGCAGCGGAAAGCTATCTGCGCGGAGATTCCGTGATCGCGGCAGCGAGACAGACCGGGGCGGTGGCGATCCATCCCGGCTACGGCTTCCTGAGCGAAAATGCCGACTTCGCGCAGGCGGTGATCGACGCAGGTCTGATCTGGGTCGGCCCCCGCCCCGAGAGCATCCGCGCGATGGGCCTGAAGGACGCGGCAAAGGCGCTGATGCAGCAAGCCGGGGTGCCGGTAACGCCCGGCTACATGGGCGATGACCAGTCGCCAGATCGCCTGCTTGCGGAGGCGGCAGCGATTGGCTGGCCGGTGCTGATCAAGGCCGTGGCTGGCGGCGGCGGAAAGGGAATGCGCAAGGTCGATGCACCGGCCGACTTCCTCCCCGCACTGGAATCCTGTCGGCGGGAGGCGAAGGCCAGCTTCGGCAATGACGTGGTCCTGCTGGAAAAGTGGATCACCGCACCGCGCCACATCGAAGTGCAGGTGTTCGGCGACACGCACGGCAACGTGGTGCACCTGTTCGAGCGTGATTGCAGCCTGCAACGCCGCCACCAGAAAGTGATCGAAGAAGCCCCCGCCCCCGGCATGGACGAGGCCACGCGTGAGGCCATTTGCGCGGCAGCTGTGCGCGCAGCGAAGGCGGTCGATTATGTCGGCGCGGGCACGATCGAGTTCATCGCAGATGCCAGAGAAGGACTGTCAGCGGACCGCATCTTCTTCATGGAAATGAATACCCGCCTTCAGGTGGAACATCCGGTGACGGAGGAAATCACCGGGGTCGATCTGGTGGAATGGCAGCTGCGGGTGGCTAGCGGCGAAGAACTGCCGCTGCGGCAGGACCAGCTGCGTATCAAGGGCCACGCCATGGAGGCGCGGCTCTACGCCGAAGATCCGGCGAAGGGTTTCCTGCCGAGTACGGGCAGGCTCGAAACACTCTACTTCGATGACTGCGAACGCATCGAAACCGGGGTGGAGCAAGGCGACGTCATCTCGCCTCACTACGATCCGATGATCGCGAAGCTCGTCGTATCTGCCAAAGATCGCGAAACCACGCGACGTGCCTTAGCTCAGGCGTGCGGCGCGGTGATATGTGCGCCTGTTCGATCCAACGCATGGTTCCTCAAACGATTGGTCGAGCGCGAAGAGTTCGCCGTCGGCAACGTGACGACGGGCTTTATCGCGGAGCACATCGACGATCTCACCCGCAAGGCCACACCATCAGCCCGTTCCCTGAGCGACACCCTGGTTCGCCTTGTCGAGCGATCGACCAACCACGATCCCGTTGCCTCGCAGCTGACCGGCTTTCGCCTCAACGCTGCGCCACGGACCCAGCACAGGTTGAGCGTCGATGGCGAAGCAATCGAGTTCGAGTTCGCCCCTACCAGTCCGGATCAGTTCCACGATGACGACTACTTCATCGAAGACGACTTTGACCTCCTGACGCTGGAAGGAGATGCGTTCCATGTCGCGTGGCCCCGTTCCGGCGCAGTCGCCGGCAGCGGCGCTTCCGACGGCGCCATCATCGCCCCAATGCCGGGGAAGGTAATCGCATTGGACGTGAAGGAGGGCGATGCCGTGACCAAAGGCCAGCGGCTCATGGTTCTCGAAGCCATGAAGATGGAACACGCCTTGACCGCGCCGTTCGACGGGACCGTTGCTGAGTTGAACGTCTCAGCGGGGGGCCAGGTTCAGGTAGAAGCCCTGCTCGCCCGCGTGGAGAAGGCCGAGGCCTGAGGCCGAGCCTACCCCTGGCAAACCACGCATTGCGAGGAGCATTGCGCGCCCGTCCAACCTGCGGCACCTTGCGCGAAACAGGGGGGAATGCCGAACATGACGACAGCCGGGGACACCGCTGACGCACCACTGCGCGATTCGCAGGTGAAGGTAATCGCGGCCAGTTCGCTGGGCACCGTGTTCGAATGGTACGATTTCTACCTCTACGGCCTGCTCGCCACGGTTATCTCGGCCCAGTTCTTTTCCGGTGTGAACGAAACGACCGCGTTCATTCTCGCCCTTGCCGCCTTTGCCGCAGGGTTTGCAGTGCGACCGTTCGGCGCGCTTGTCTTCGGGCGGATCGGCGACATCGTCGGGCGCAAGAACACCTTCCTCGTTACCATGGGCCTGATGGGCGCCAGTACTTTCGCGGTCGGGCTCCTGCCGTCCTACGCTTCCATCGGCGTAGCGGCGCCGCTCATGCTCGTGGCTCTGCGGCTCATACAGGGCCTCGCGCTGGGCGGCGAGTACGGCGGCGCGGCGACCTATGTCGCGGAGCACGCGCCCGAGGGTAAGCGCGGGTTCTACACCAGTTTCATCCAGACCACGGCCACTCTAGGTCTGTTTGCCGCGCTGCTGGTGGTGATCGGCCTGCGCACGTGGATGGGCGAAGAAGCCTTCGCCGACTGGGGCTGGCGCGTGCCGTTCCTGGCCTCAGCCGTACTGCTCGCCGTGTCGCTCTGGATCCGCCTTCAACTGCAGGAAAGCCCGGTTTTCCGGAAGATGAAGGAGGAAGGATCAACCTCCAAGGCACCGCTGACCGAAGCGTTCGGTAAATGGCGCAACCTGCGCTGGGTCCTGATCGCACTGCTGGGCGCGGTCGCTGGCCAGGCCGTGGTCTGGTACACCGGGCAATTCTACGCGTTGTTCTACCTCGAACGCATTCTCAAGGTTGACGGCGGCACGGCCAATATCCTGATTGCTCTGGCGCTCATCATCGGCACCCCGTTCTTCATCATCTTCGGCTGGTTGTCCGACAAGATCGGGCGCAAGCCGATCATCCTGTCAGGCTGCGCACTGGCCGCCGTGCTCTATTTCCCGCTGTTCGGCGCACTGACAGAGGCGGCCAATCCAGCACTCGCCCATGCGAGTGAGCGTTCACCGGTGGTCGTCGTGGCGGACCCGGCAACCTGTTCCGTACAGTTCGATCCGATCGGTCGGACGGCTTTCGACAAGACTGGCTGCGACATCGCGAAATCCGCGCTGGCCAAGGCAGGCATTCCTTATTCCAACCTCGACACGCCGGGCGACCCCGTGGTGCGCATCGGCAGCCTGCAGGTGCCGGTCATGGACAAGGCGAGCTTCGACGCGGCTCTGCCTGCATCGCTGGAAAGCGCCGGTTATCCGCTCAAGGCCAACCCGGCAGAGCTCGACAAAGTCGCGGTAGTCGCGATCCTGACCGTTCTCGTGCTGCTGGTGACCATGGTCTATGGCCCCATCGCGGCGCTACTGGTGGAACTGTTCCCCACCCGCATCCGCTACACCTCGATGAGCCTGCCCTACCACATCGGCAACGGCTGGTTTGGCGGGTTCCTGCCCACGATAGCATTCGCCTGCGTGGCGGCCACCGGCGATATCTACGCCGGTCTTTGGTATCCGATTGGCGTCGCGGTGCTGACCGTGGTGGTAGGACTGATGTTCCTGCCCGAAACCTTCCGCCGACACATCGACCACGAGCACTAAGGCATCGCCGGGTCGCTCATTTCCTCGGGGGCGGCTGATTCAATCGGCGGAACAGCACGCCCTTCTCGCTGAATAGCACCAGCAGCAGGGCGCTGACGCTACAGATAAGCAGGGCGAGCGCGAAGGGCTGTGCAGTTCCGTCGTATGCCTGCCCGATGATCAGGCCGACAACCGCCGCGCCGAACATGCGGAAGAAGGTCTGCATCGAACTGGCAGCGCCAGCTATCGTGGCGAAGGGCTGCATCGCGATGGAGCCGAAGTTGGCACCCAGGAAGCCGAGCAGCGCAAGGTTCGTGGCCATCAACGGCAGGAACCACGCCAGGCTGTCGGGGCGATAGTGTGATGCCCAGACCTGAACTGCGCTCACCACGATGAACACCAGCACGCCCACGTGCGATACACGGCGGGCACCGAAGCGTTCAACGATGCGAGAGTTCACGATGCTGGATACCGCCATCATCGCCGCCGTGCCGCCAAACACGATCGGGAACATGTCGCCGGTGCGGAAATGTTCGCCCAGCAACTGCTGCGCGCTGTTCACGTAGCCGAAGACCGATCCGATTAGCAGCATCGTACCCATGACATAGCCGATGGATTCCCGAGTGAGCAGCGCCACGCGCATGTTTCTCAGGATGACGGGCACGTCGATCTTCTGACGGAATTCCGGGTGCAGGGTTTCCGGCAGTCGCATCCATGCCCACACCGCTGCCATTACGGACAGCACGCTCAGGATGACGAAAATCCACCGCCAGCCGGCGAACAGAAGGACCGCCTGCCCAAGGCTGGGCGCGACTACAGGCACAGTAATGAATACCGCGCTGACGAGGCTCATCAGCCGCGCCATGCGGTCGCCCTCGTAAAGGTCGCGAATGATCGCGTTTGGCACGACCATCAGACCTGCCGTCAACACGCCTTGTATACCGCGCAGGACCAGCAACGTGGTGAAATCCTGCACCAGCGCGATCATGAGCGAGAAAATGGCGTAGCAACCCAGCGAGAACAGCAGAAGCGGACGTCGACCGAACCGGTCCGCGAAGGCGCCCGGCATCAAGCAGCCAAGGCCGTTCGCAAGCAGATAGACCGCCACCACCAATTGCCGTTGATTGCCGTTGTCCGCACCAAGTTCCTGCGCCATCTGACTCAGCGCAGGCAACATTCCGTCGATCGTGAGCGCGTTGAGGCTCATCAACAGCGCGACCATTACGACCAATTCACGTTGGCCGATGATCTTTTCGTGAGGGGCGATCTTTGCTGACATGGGGGTCAGCCCCTTGGCCCATGTTGCGGCGCGGTACAAGCACGACGCTGGCAGCCACGCGTCGGCACGCTAGGATGCGCCTATGACCATTCCTCCGCCCTGGCCCGCAGAGAACGGCGACCACGACGAGGCGACTCAGGGGCTGAGGAAGATCATCCACGTCGACATGGATGCCTTCTACGCCAGCGTGGAGCAGCGCGACGACCCCAGCTTGCGCGGCAAGCCGGTGGCGGTCGGCGGATCGAGAGCGCGCGGGGTCGTGGCCGCAGCAAGTTATGAGGCGAGGCGCTATGGCGTCCGTTCAGCGATGCCATCGGCCACTGCGAAACGGCTCTGTCCTGAGCTCATCTTCTGCAAACCCCGGTTTGATGCCTATTCGGAAGTGTCCCGCCAAATTCGGGAAATCTTCCATTCTTACACCCCTCATGTGGAGCCCTTGAGCCTCGATGAGGCCTACCTTGACGTCACTGAGGACCTCCTAGGGGTCGGCTCTGCAACGCTCATTGCAGAGCAAATCCGCCACCGCATCCGGGCCGAAACCGCGCTCACCGCCAGCGCGGGCGTCTCGTACAACAAGTTCCTCGCCAAACTCGCGAGCGACCAGAACAAGCCCGATGGCCTGTGCGTCATCCGACCGGGAGAAGGCGCGGCATTCGTCAGCGCTCTACCTGTACGCCGTTTTCACGGCGTCGGCCCACGCGGAGCGGAAAAAATGGCCCGCCTCGGCATTGAGACCGGAGCGGATCTCTCAAAGAAGGACATCGCATGGCTGCGTGAGCATTTCGGCAGTTTCGCGGATTATCTCTACCGAGCGGCACGAGGAATCGACCTGCGACCGGTGCGGGCCAACCGCGTGCGCAAGTCTTTGGGCGGCGAGCGGACCTACGGCGAAGACCTTTCCAGTGGCCCCGCTCTACGCTCCGCACTCGATGACATTATCGAGATCGTCTGGGCGCGTGTCGCGGAGAAGGACGCTCGCGGACGCACTCTTACCCTGAAACTCAAATACACCGACTTTCAGATCTCCACCCGCGCGCGTTCGCTGTCCCGCCCGATCTCCGGCAAAGTCGAATTTGCCCAGATCGCCCGCGCGCTGCTCGACGAACAATTGCCCCTCCCCATGCCTATTCGGCTGATGGGCCTAACGCTGAGTTCGCTGGAGGGAGAGCAGGGAGAGCCAGCACGGGAAGATGCCCAGCTTTCGCTGCTCTAGATTCCCGCCTTATCTAACTGCCGCCTCACCCGGTCGCCCAGTTCTGCGGGCAAGCCATCAGGCGGGAAGAAGCGCACCTCAATCAGTTCGCGTCCATCCGCGCGGGGCGTTCCATCCAGTGTGCCAATGAACACGTGCACGATGTTTATCGCGCCGTGATACGTCTGTTCGATCGACCCGAGCGCCGTCAACGTGGCCGCTTCGCAGCCCAGTTCTTCCGCAATCTCGCGCCTGATCGCAGCTTCCGGAAGCTCCCGCCTCCCCACTCCGCCACCAGGGAATTGCCAGCTTCCGCTGCCATAGGAATGGCGAACCAACAGCACTCGGCCTTGATCGTCGCGGGCGATAATGATGCAGCCGTGCATCGTTCCGCCCCTGAAACGGAGCCAGTGACGCCGCATAAAAAAGGCGAGCCGATAAAGCCTGCGATGGAGTGGCGGCGGTATCAGACGAAGCATGTCACCGACTGACGCGCGGCCGCCAGCAGGCGCGCGACCGGCAGATCGTTGTCCCCGCGAACAGCGGATTCGAACAGAGCGCGCTTCCCTGCCCCGCGTGCGACGAACAGGAGTTCGTCGGAATCCAGCAGTGCTGGCATGGTCAGCGTGATCCGGTCGAACGGCGCTTCGGGCGGCAGCGGATCGGGCGTCAATTGCCGGATACGCAGAGCATCATCGGCCCGGGGGTCCACGTTCGGAAAAAGAGAAGCGATGTGTCCATCCGCCCCCATTCCGAGCCAGACAATCGCGAAGTGGGGCGGGATCTTCTCGAGCTCCAACCGAGCCACTTTGGCACCGACGGGTTCGAACAACTGGGCCATGCGGCCAGTGTTACTGGCGGGATGATCCTCTGGGACTATCCGATCGTCGCCCGGCCAAACCTCCACCCGCGACCAGTCGATGGGCCTTTGCACGAGATCCGCCAGGATTGGGAATGGAGTGCCGCCGCCGGGAACCGATATCGCGGCGACATCCATGACAGAGAGCGTGGCTTCCAAGCGGGTAGCCAGCCATACCGCCACCTCGGCGTCGGTCGCGTCTTCGATCATGTGTATCTTCGCCATAAACCTCGATAGACGAAAGCTCTGCCGGGGGCGAGATTGTCAGCGGGAATAAAGCGCGAAGGCGATGAGCCCAATCGCAACGCCGAGCAACAGTGCCCCGATACTCCAGCGAAGACCGACTATCGGGATCGTCGTCTCCCAACTTTGACCCATCTTGCACGCAAAACTGAGCACGGCCCCTGACCCCAGAATGCCGCCTGCAATGACTGCTCCGGGCTGCGCAGATATCGCACTAACGGCCAAGTTAATGAGACTGCTTCCCGCAGCCAGTTGCGAGGTGCCCATCACCAAGACGATTGCTCCGAACGAGCGGGTGGGCTCTCTGGGAACTGGCGCTGGCCGAAGAATGTGCGTCGATATCGCAGCCAGTATGAGAACGACCCCGGCGATTGGTATCGCCATGCTTTGACCGATCTGAGCGCCTACCAACGCCCCGATAAATCCAGCTATGCCGATGCTGAAAGCGCTCGCCACCCAGCAAGCCACAAGCAATGCCCCGCCAGCGCCGAGCCTTGCCGAAAGCCGCGCTACCCGCACCGCATCGCGCCCGGCAAGCGTGGCGCAGGCAGCGGAGACCATCGCGATGAAGAACCAGACCATGCGGCGATATCCGCTGGGCCTCAGAAGGTTTCAACCGCGAAAGACCGTCCCACGGCTCATTCGCTTGCGGTTAGCACCACCTGATCGTCGCGGGGCCGCTCAACCCGAACCCCGGCCGACAGCTCTAGAAACGCAATGAACGATTCAGGATCGTGCGCATCGAACACGCCCGAGAAGCGGGTCCGGGCGAGTTCCGCGTCCGCAACGACGATCTTCACGGCGTTGAAACGGTTGAACTCCGCCGCGATCACCGACAGCCCTTCATCGTTGAACGACAACTGGCGGGACTGCCACGGTTCAGCAGGTGGCGCGGCGGCGGCGGCAACTGACGCGGTTCGTTGACCGTTCTCAAGCAACTGCACGCTGCTCCCAGCCCCGAGGCGGACCGGCTCCCGACCCATCTGGGAATCCGCAATGGTGTCGTCCCTCAGCCCCGCACGGGTTAAATCTGCGCCCATCCGAGTGCCTACGAGCACCTGCCCCTCCAGCACCGCCACCGTCACAAACCCGTCGGCGCGCTCCACAGTAAAGCGAGTGCCAACTGCTTCAGCGATTGTACCGGCAGCAAAGACCCGGAAAGGTCGATCGGGATCGTGCGCCACGTCGAAAAGCGCGGCACCTTCGACCAGTTCGATCAGCCGCCTCGTGTCCGAAAAGGCGACCCGCGCGCTTGAGTTGGCTTTCAGATAGAGAACGGACCCGTCTTCCAGCACGATGGATCGCGGCTCAGCGCCAGCACTAGCCAGCAACCTAGCCCCCTGCACGACCGAGCTCGCTTCGCTTGGCGGCGCAGAGCTCGAACCGTACCAGGACACCGCGACTACGGCCAACAACGACGCCGCCAACGCCGGCCAGTACCGCAGTACCCGCGCTCCACGTTGGGTTGCGACATCCTCGTCGCTGTCGTCGTTCGCGCCGGGGGTGCCTTGGCCCGACAGTTCGCCAGAAACCTCGTGACCGTGGAACAGAGGTATCACCTCTGGCGCGGTGTCGGATAGCAGGTCCTCGATCGATCGCGACTTGCCCGGATCAACCTGCGTCAGGCCCGCCATGATGGAGGCACTGAACAACAGTTCATCGACATGCGTCGGCGACATTCTCAGCCATTCAGCAAGGCCGACCTGTTCGTCGGGACCAAGTGGCCCGGCGTCCATGCGGGTGACCCAGTCGGCGGCCTTTGCGGCGACCTGCCAGTCGGGAATGCGGCTAGTCATGGGAACGCTCCGCCCAAAGGGTGCGACACCTTAAGAGCGCACGAGACAAATATTTGTGTACGGTGTGCGGTGAGATCGACAACTTTTCTGCAATCTCCTCATGGGAATAGCCGTCACGTTTCCGCATCAGCAGAACGGCCTGATAGAGCGGCGGTAACTCGTCGATGATGCGTTCAAGCTGCTCGACATCCGACCTGGCTTCCAACTCCGCGCCGAAAGACCGACCGTGGGGATCGACATCCTCGCCATGGTCCGGATCAAGCTCGACAAAGTTGGGCTGTACGCGCCGGCGCAGCAGGAACTCGTGAGCCAGGTTGCTCGCAATACGAAAAAGGTAGGACTCCGGGGCCTGAATCAGATCCGGCTCTCGAACACGGCAGAGGCGGAAATAGGCTTCCTGCGCCAGATCCTGCGCGTCTTGACGACTGCCCGTGCGCATCTCCAGAAATCGCGTGAGGCGCGGAGCGAACTGTTCGATTGCCGAACTGAGGCGCTCCACGCCGGTGACCGGCGGGTTCTCGGGACGGGCTGCGCGCGTGCGAGCGCCCGGCCGTGGCCGTCTGCCGCTAGGCACGGACACTTCCCCGAGTTTCAAATTGCGCGGCATATTGCCGCAACACGCGAGGATCCCCCACCACCTTCGTCCCCCACCATTCCCGTGTGCATTGCAGGAAACACGCTCCGGACGCCAGATCAGATGATCCAGCGGCTGCATCAGCAGAAGGGAGCTCAACGCCGATGCAGCCGCTGGCCCTCGACCCCGCACAAGCAGCGTCGATGACTCCAAAGCGAGTAATTTCAATGTCCCGCATGGTTCTTCTCCAGCGGGCCGACCTGCCCAATTTTTCAACACTCACGGAGAGGGGGCCGCGGCAAGAAATTGGGTACGAAAATTTGCAGAATTTGTGAGGATCACACCGGGGCCGTTTGTTCCTCATTTGGCGTTGTCGGCCCGCTGTCGATGACGCACTATCCGCATATGGAATCCCCAGCACTGCAAGAAGCGGCGACCCTCGACCGCGCGTCCCGGCACGTTGAAGCTATCGCCGTGCTGTCGCGCGCGGCGGCCAGCGGCGACCTGATCGCCAAGAGGACCGTCGGCCTGCGAATTCTGCTCGGTGATCGCGCACCTTCGCTAGGCCCAGAAGGCGTGCGGCTCATTTGCGAGGCCGCGAACGATGGAGACGCCAAGTCAGCTGATCTCGCGGCAGTACTGACCGGCGCGGGGATTCACTGCCCTCAGAACTGGAGCGCGGCTCTCGACTGGCTTCAGCACGCTGCAGAGCTCGGCTCAGTTCAAGCCAGGGGTGCGTTGTGTGCGCTTAGCGATGATCGCGATCTCGCTGCGAATGTACCTGAAGAGCGGTGGTTCCAACTCCGCACCAACATAGACCTTCCGGCGCTCATCACACCGTCCAACTTGGTCACGCTAAATGCGGAGCCACCAGTTTGCTCGGTGCCCAGCTTCGCCACTCCGCCGCTATGCGAATGGATGATGGCGCAAGCGCAAGGGCGGCTGACGCGTGCCCAGGTCTACAACCCCCACACTGGAGGTCTGGAACATGCAGAGGAACGCACCAACAGCAGCGCCTTAGTGAGCCTGCTTGATACCGATCTCGCGCACATCGTCGTCCAAGCGCGTATCGCCGCCACGGTTGGCAGGCCGTTCGGCCATCTGGAACCCGCCTTCGTCCTGCATTACGCGCCGGGGCAAACCTTCCACGATCACTACGATTTCGTGGATCCGGAAACGCCTGGATATACTCAGGAAATTGCCCGGAACGGTCAGCGTATCCTGACATTCCTATTGTATCTGAACGACGATTACGAAGGAGGGGAGACGGACTTCCCCCGCCTGGGTCTCAGCCACCGGGGAACACTGGGCGAAGGCCTCTTTTTCTCCAACGTCACGGCAAGTGGCGAAGCGGCCACGGAAATGCTCCACGCAGGAAGACCCCCGCAAAGCGGAGAGAAATGGGTGCTGTCGCAGTTCATCCGTAACCGCACGCTCGTGCCCGGACACGCATAGAACTGACGTCTTTGGCGGACTGATCAACAATCCATCACGCTGGAATCAGAACGGGGAACCTTCGCTTCCGAAGGTTCCCCGCCTGTCACTCACTGGTCTGCTTGTCGCCTATCAGAAGCGGGCGGTAACACCCGCGTAGAAGCGGCGTCCCAGCACGTCGTAGTAACCCGAGCTGGTAGTGCCCACGCCGGAGTTGGTTGGGCTGCTCGAGGTGATCATCGGCGAACGGTCAAACAGGTTGTCGATACCGAACCGGAAATCCATGTTTTCCATGAAGGTCACGCGGCTCGACAGATCGAAGATGTGATAGTCGCCCGGACCGACCGACGTGGTATCCGGATTGGCAATGCTCGACGGGTGCGGTTGCCCCGGCAGGAAGCGATGCCGCAGGCTGACGTTGAACTGGTTGTTCCGGTACGTCAGCGTGTTGTTGATCCGGTAACGGAACGAGGTGCCGGTGCCCGTGAAGTCATCGATCGGACCGCCCGCAACAGCCTGCACGCGATTGTAGTCGATGTAGTTCGCCAGCACCGTCAGACCCAGGCGACCCGGTATGGCGCCAAGGCCCAGATCATCCATGTCGGCAGACCAGTTGAGCTGCACGTCCACGCCCGCAGTCTGGAGCATACCACGGTTTACGTTCACAAGGCCGATCGATCCGGAATCGCCGGTGCCGGGATTGCGCCGGATTTTCTGACAGAAATCATTCTGCGGATCGTACGTCGGGTTGAACTGCGGATCGAAGCACTGACGGTACGTCTCGTCGAAGCTGAGCGTACCGATCGTTCCGGTCACGTGGATGCGATAATAATCGATCGACGCCGTGAGGCTCGACAGCAGCGAATGATCGAACGGCGAACGGATAACTGCGCCGGCCGTCCAAGTACGAGCCTTCTCGGGCCGCAGGTTACGGTTGCCGGTGATGTCACCCAGAGCGATGCCGCCGGGGGTTTCGCCTACCCGATAATTGAGCGGATCAAGCGAATAGTCCGAGAACGGATCGGCGATCAGTGTGTTGCAGAGGTCGATCACGCGCTGACGGTCCGCATTGGCTGCATTGTTGCCGTACGTGGCAGCAGTGTTGGCCAAGCACGGATCGCCCAGTGCGCTGGACACTACGGTCGTGGTGTCGCTCTGGAACATTTCGCCTACGTTCGGCGCACGGGTGGCGAGGTTATAACCGCCTCGGAAACGCAAGAAGCGGTTTACTTCCCAATCGCCCATGATCTTGTAGGTGCCGAGCCCCCCGATGGCGGTGTAGCGCGAATAGCGATAGCCCAGATCAAGATCGAGCTGCCGTACGAGCGGCAGATCATTCAAAACCGGAACCAGAAGCTCTCCGTACACTTCGTACGCGCGGATGCGCCCGCTGGTCGAACCCGAACCGAACAGGCCAGCCGGAAGGTCGGCGATGTTCTGGACCTGCTCCAGCTTGTCGACATGATAGTCGAAGTCGTTCTCGCGGAAGCTGGCGCCGAAGGCAGCGCGTACTTCACCGGCCGGCAGATCGATCAGCCCGCCCTGGAAGTTTGCCTCTGCAACGTCCTGAATCAGCGTGGTGACGTGTGTCATCCGCGCTTCGATTGCATCGAGGCAGTCCTGCGAAATCTGCTTGGCGGCATCGAAATAGTGCAGACCCGACGTACAGCGGATGATCTTGCCACCGAACCCGGCGGGGTTGATCAGCGTATTGCCCGTAATGCTGGCGCCCCGTCCGTAGTTAGGCGCGGAGGCCAGTGCGCGGAGATTCTCGACCGAGACCGTCCCTGCCATCGAAGAAATGACCCGCGTGCGGCCATGAGAGCCGTAAACTTCCCAGGTCCAGTCTTTGAACGGCAACTCGCCGTTGAAGCCGGTCGCGACCTGATAGGTGATCGTGTTGTTATCGATCCCGCGGTCGCCAGACTGGCGTAGCGCCGGGCTTTCCAGAACAAACGGGGCGTTGGGGTTCGGACGTGATGCCAGAAGGGTCGCAAGTTCGTCCGGAACCGGCCAAACCTGAGAATTGGTGCAACCACCGGTCGGGCCGCAATTCAGCCCGTGCACGCCGCCCGCCTGATAGTCGCGGTTCGTGGAACCGTCAGTGTTCAGCGACGGCGCGTAGACCGAGTTGCCGTGCGGAATGACAACAGCCCAGCCACCCGCGGCAGGCGACCACACGCGGCGGGTACGGTTCTGAGTGTCGGAGAAATTGGCCTGCACGAAGTATCTGACCGAATCCGTCAGATCGTATCCGATCCGTCCGAACGCGGTGTAGCGCTCCAGCGGGTTTGAGATCATCGTCCCCAGCTGGTTTTCGCGAAGCACCGGCGTCGCGGAATTGTCGAAGTAGCGGTAGGCGAGATTGCCAGTCGAGCATCCCGCAGGTGCATATTCGGTGATGAGCGCGATTGCGCAGTTCTCATCAACCATCATCGGGCCGTTGTAGCTGGCGGCCCCGATCCCACGGTCCTGATATACCGTGTTATCGGCGTTGAAGTAGAATGGGCCGATGCGGTTGCCACCCGGACCGCCGAACACGGCGTCAACGGCAGCCTGAGACGGCCTGTTCTCACCCCACGCAGTGTTGGGATTGGGCGTCCAGTAAACATCGCTGATGCGCGATGCACGGCCGTATGTCGACGCGGGGTCTTCCCAACCATCAACGAAGAAATCGCGATCACGCGAGTAGGCGGTGCCACGCTTTGCGTGCTCCACGCCGAACATCACGTTGCCGCGACCGTTGGACAGATTGGCGCCCATGAGAGCCGAGAGACGGAGCTCAGATGCGTCACCACGTTCGGTCATGCCGTACTGCGCACCAAACTCGAAGCCGTCGTAGTCCTTCTTGAGGATGAAATTGACGACGCCGCTGACCGCGTCCGCACCGTAAACGGCGGAGGCACCGCCCGTGATGATCTCGACCCGCTGAACGGCAGCCGATGGAATCGCATTGATATCGACCGTCAGCGCGCCATTCACTGGCTGCGCCCGATGGCCGTCGATCAGCACCAGATTTCGGTTCGAGCCAAGACCGCGCAGGTTGACCGACGACGCGCCGGGCGTGCTGGTTGCGCTGCTCTGCACGTCCATCGTTTCGAACTGGCTAAGCGCCGGCACGAACTGCGGCAGCTGGTTCAGCGCCGTTTCGATGGCGACCGTGCTGATGTTTTCAAACGTCTCGGATTCAACGGTCACGATCGGGCTATTGGCCTCGAAGTCGCGGCGCACGATGCGCGAACCCGTCACGATGATCGCATCGGACGCGGCCTGCGCCTCCTGCGGCTGCCCAGCACCGGCTTCCTGTGCCGCAGCAGGCGTAGCCGCCAACGCAAGCATCGCGGAACCGGTCAACGCTGCCGCACGAATGCCGCGCGCACCGTGAATGACAGAATACCCCCTCATCAAATCCCTCCCAAAAAATACTGTTCTCCCCAGACAAGACGCGGGCTTTTCAGAAACCCGTAAGCTGGATCGAAATTTTTTTCGGGAGAGGGGCCGGGCCTGGATGGGCCGGATTCAGGTTCAGATCGGACCCGTAGAAGTGCCTTTTTTCGGCCATAATTGAGAATATCCTCGCGCGTAGCGACGGCTCCCGAACTTGGGCGGTTGTCGACTGAGGAGATTTCCGTGTCGGAAAAAGGACGGTCGCTGGGGCTTCGCACCGCTGGATTTATCGCGCTGATCGCAGTTGCCGGGAGCGGGCCCGCACTGGCGCAGGCAGGGCCGAAAAGCTGCGCGGATTTGAGCGGCGTCGAAGAGGTGGAATGCCTGCGGAAGGCGCTCACTCAGACGCAAGAGGCGCTGGACCGGGCTGAACGCGCGCTACAGGCACCACCACCGGCACCCGCGAGCGCCCCGGTCGCTTCGCTGCCGCCCCGGGATACAACCCTGGGGTCAGAACAGGCTGCTCGGCGCGCCGGAACTCGGCCTACTCCGGAAGAGGAAACGCGAGTTTCCGCCTTGATCGTAAGGTCAGAACGCGTCTTCCCAAACCAGTTGCAGGTCCATTTGGAAAACGGCCAAATCTGGCGGCAAATTCAGGGAGATACGCAGCGTGTTGAGCTGCGGTCAGATGACAAACTCGCAGCAGAAATCTGGCAGTCCGGGTTCGGCGGATACCGGATGCGTTTGCCGACAGTCGGCCGTGTCCTGAGGGTCGAACGAATTCGCTAAAGAACGCCTTTCACGCCCTGCTTTCCAGTCGCCCTTTCAGATGGAGCATGGCAAGCCGCACGTGCTTTTCGACAGTGCTTAGCGACACGCCCAGATTGCCCGCAATTTCCTGATGCCGCATCCCTTCCAAGCGGCGAAGGATGAAGATCGATCTAGTGCGATCGGGAAGCTCCAACAGCCCGGATCTCAAGCACTCGATATCCTGGCGCGCCATGATCGTGCGTTCGCATTCCGCTTGATCTTCATCGGGAATCATTTCTGACAACGGTTCATGACTCGATTCGCAGCGAGCCCGGCCCCGGCGCCCCCTGTCGATCATCGCGTTCTTGGCGACTTCGAAGATGTAGGGTCTGATCGCGACTATGCCTTCGAGATCCGGGCATCGGAGAACCCTGATCAGAACCTCGTGAGCAAGGTCCTCCGCCTCTTCCGGGCACGGCAGGCGACGCATGAAATAGGCCACCAGTTCCTGCCTGAACTTTCCGATACACGCGTTGAACTGCTCATGCTGGGAACAGTGCTCCTCAGCATCACTCAGCGCGCGGCACGGCTTGCCAAAAGAGCTCACCATTACCCCCAATCGTGCCGAATGCTCGGCCCACGGCGCAGCCTCGCCCGGCCCGCGAGGCGGGGGACGTGATCCGCAAGATGAAGTGTTCGAACTGCCCGCTAAGGGGCGGTTACGCCGGGGTCGGCGGCTTGCGCATCGTGCGCATCATCATGGGTCCTCCCTAAGCGCCCGTTTTCTCGGGCTTCGTCACCAAAGAGGGGACTGGAGGAGGAAAGTGGGTACAATCAGCCGAACAAAGTTGCCGCCAACCCAGCTCAAATGCCCTTTCCTGTGAGGAAGCGGCATTTTCCGGCTTCCCACCCTAGAGCGATTGCCGGTCATGACGTATGCTCGTGGTGGGAGAGGACAAACAATGGCGCGGAAACCGCGACGATCGCTAACGCTTGTGGGTGCACTGCGCCTGCACTGTCTGATTGGGGTCGCCGCGATAGTTGCTCCCGCTGTCACTGACGGCGCGCTGGCGCAAAGCGCCCCTGGTTCATCGCAAGTCACGCTTTCCATACCCGAACAGCCGATGGCGGACGCCCTTGCAGCTTTTGCCAGGCAGACCGGCAAGCAGATCGTTTTCTATTTCAACGACGCCGCTCGACTGCGCGCAGGCCCCGTCAACGGCACCTTCACAGAACAGGAAGCCCTACGCCGGATTCTGGACAAATCCGGGTTGGAATACGTTCATATAAACGAACGTACGATCGGCATCGGCAGACGCGATGCGCGGGGTCGGTTCGTGTTCGCAACCCGAAGCCCCAATGCGGGGGATTCCGCTGCGGCCGTGGCCGTCCCGTCCCGGCCGATCATCGTCACCGGATCTCGCATCGTGCGGCGGGATTTTCAGGCCAGCAGCCCGATCGTGACACTGGAATCAGAGACTTTCGAAAACGCCAGCACCTTCGCAATCGAAACGCCGCTCAACCAGCTACCGCAGTTCGTGCCGGCGCTCAGCCAGTTCGAAACGATGGACGTGCAGAGCAGCGCAACCAGCACGCCGGGAGCCTCCACTCTCAACTTGCGCGGCCTGGGCTCCAATCGCAACCTGGTGCTGATCGACGGACGGCGTGCGCAACCGGTGAATGGCGCGCTGCTGGTGGATATAAATTCCATACCCGCCGCCGCGATACACCGTGTGGAGATCATCACTGGCGGCGCTTCGGCGGTTTATGGCGCGGACGCGGTGAGCGGTGTCGTCAACTTCATCCTCAAGAAGAATTACGACGGCATAGAACTGAACGGCCAGTACGGCGTTACCCAGCAAGGCGATTCCGAGGAGTTCCGTCTTTCCGCGCTCATGGGCGCGAATCTGGCCAATGGACGCGGCAACGTGATGTTCGGCGCAGAGCACGCATCCCGCGGAACAGCCTATACCCGCGACCGCGACTTTTTTGTCAGCGGATGGGCCGATCCGACCTCGAGTTATGGCCGCGCATCTCGTCTCAGCGATGTCTATTGGAACCCAAGCCCCACCAATTGGGCTGACAACCGCCCAAGCCAGGATGCGGTGAATGCAACGTTTGCGGGTGCAGGTGGCAACCGCAACGGGCCGTTCTTCTTCAATTCCGACAACACGATCTATCAGGACCGTGGAGTTGGCCTGAGCCGATACGACGGCCCTCTGATGGTGGACGAGGCCTGCGCAGAAGCGCTGAACACCCTCTACGTCGCACCGGGCTGCGCAAGTGGCGACATCGCTTATCGTTTTCTCGACAATTCCAGCGAATCCGTCCTTCGCGAGAATCAGATCGGGACGATGATATCCAACCCGCTGGAACGCTATTCTGGGTTCGGCAGGTTCCACTACGATTTCTCGGACTCGCTCAGCTATTTCGCACAGGCGAACTTCGTAGATACCCAGAATAAAACGCGGCGGGTTTGGTCGCCTGCTGCGGCGGGTTGGGCCGTCGTCATACCGCATGGCGATAGTCTTTACGCCCCCTCTTTGAATAGCGATGGGTCGACCAATCGAGACTATCAGGCGGGCGGCGTTTACGGCCTGAATTGCCCGCCCACGGGCGGATGCACCAATTCGCAGACTTGGCCTGTTCCAACGGAACTTGCGGCACTTCTCGCTTCGCGTCCCCACCCTGAGGAGCCATTCGTTCTCGAAGGTCCCGCGCTGCGCCAGATCGGTGATCGCGGGATCGACAACAATACGACAACCTATCAGTTTCTCACCGGGCTATCGGGCGCGATGCCCTTCGGCGACTGGACTTGGGAGACCTACGGCTCTCATGGTCGCACCCGCGTTGTTTCTACATTGGTGGGCACGGTTTCCGTTGCAAACCTGCGCGCGCTGGCGACCTCACCCAACTACGGTAGAGGGGCGAGCATAACGGGCAACACCGTGATTAACCCCAGCGGATTCGGCGGGAAAATTATTCGCTGCACGTCTGGCCTGCACTACTTCGATGTCGCGAAGGACATCTCGCAAGATTGTATAGACGCAATCGAAGCCCGGATGACGCACGTTACCACGCTGGTACAGGACATCGTGGAAGCAAACGCACAAGGCGGCTTGTTCACGTTGCCCGGCGGCGAAGCGAGAGGTTCGATCGGCGCCAGCTACCGCGCCAATGAATTCGATTACCATGTCGATAAGCTGGAGCAGGCGCAAAACATCGCCGACCTGCCCGCTGGCCTGTTCGGCTCCGGGCCCACCAGTGGCAAGGTCACCGCCCGAGAGGTTTACGGCGAACTCCTGCTGCCACTGATTGCAGGCCTGCCGATGATCAACCGGTTCGAACTGGACCTCGGCTATCGCTTCTCGGACTACAAGGCAGTTGGCGGTCAAAGCACCTACAAGTTACTGGCCGATTGGGCGGTCACCGATTTCCTGCGATTTCGGGGCGGCTACAATCTGGCCACCCGCGCTCCCAACGTGGGTGAGCTATTCCAAAGCGACACGACCACCGTCGTGTCCAGCACGCTTGGCGACCCCTGCCTGGCGAACACTGCAGCCACCTATGGCAATCATCCGGAAAACCCGAACCGCGCGAGTGTTATCAGCCTGTGCAACACCCTGATCAACGATCAGTTCTCGGAGTTTTCGAGCGATCCGCTGAACTATCGCGCCGCAGATTCGATATCCACAAACCCGTTGGGCGACATCACAGGCAATCCAAGCTTGCAGGCGGAAAAGGCAGGAACCTGGACAGCGGGAGCAGTGATTCGATCGCCGTTCAATCACCCACTGCTTTCAAGCTTTTCAGCCGCGATCGATTATTATCGGATCCACGTTAACGGCACGATCGGCACACTCAGCTTTGATGAGACGTACCGCCAGTGCTTCGATCCGCAGTTCAACGCGAACTACGATCCTCAGAACGAATTCTGCCAGCGCATAAGGCGCAATCCGGGAACCGGCGACGCAGCTTCGGTGGCTCTGGTCAACGTAAATCGTGGCATGCTCCAGACCTCTGGCATGGACGTGCAGGTCAACTGGTCTGCCGACATGGACGAACTCGGCTTAGGCACCATCCCGGGACGCTTGGGGCTCACCGTGTTGGGCAATTATGTCCGCTATTACAGGGTTCAAGCGGGCGAAGATGGCCCGATCGAAGACATCTCGGGGACCGGCACCTCGTTTCGCTACCGCATCAATTCGACACTCGCGTATCGTAGCAACGCGGTCGACGTGATCCTGCGCCACCGCTTCCTCCCAGGTCAGCCAAACAGCGCAACCTTGGTCGACCCAAACAGCACCGCGCGTGGCCCCGGAAACTACCACATGTTCGATCTGGCCGGACGGTGGTCGTTCAACGAGAACATCGACCTGCGGCTGGGGATCGACAACCTGTTCGACAGGCCACCGATGATCACGTCCAGCAGTGCGACCAACTCAGGCCGCGGTGTCACCAATGCCGGTTACTATGATGTACTCGGACGCCGGTTTTACGCGGGCGCGACAGCGCGCTTCTAGTTCGCTCCCACCTCACACCAGAACCTCTGCACGAAAGTCTCCATGCCGCCTCATGCAAGTCCACGCTGACCCGTGAAGGGCATATGGGTCGGCATTGCGGGTGTAGGGATGTCAGGTATGAGAGCCGTTGAGCTGTGTCAGGTGCGGAACATTCGCACCGGCAACGGCTGCATTGAACGCGTCGGTTCGGATTGCCTGTCGTCCGGAGCGACGAGGGCGTTGATCGTCACCTCGCAAGCTATCGCGGGCATGGCCGAAGCACTGCGTACGCAACTCGATCAGGCGGGGTTGGCTAGCACAGTTCACGCTGGGCGCGACAGTGAGCCAACTCTCGCCCAGCTGGATGCGGCCATTGCTGCATCTCATCGGTTCGGCGCCGACTTCGTAATCGGGCTCGGCGGTGGCAGCGCGATGGACGTGGCAAAGCTGGTCGCGGCCCTCGCTTCGGGCGAGCAGAATTTCCACGACGTGGTCGGGATTGGCCTGCTGAACGCGCGCGCCCTTCCCCTCGCCTGCATCCCTACTACCGCTGGCACTGGCAGTGAGGTCACCCCGATCGCCATCGTGGAGGACGAAGCTGCCGAACTAAAGAAGGGTGTCGTCAGCCCGTATCTGGTGCCGGATTTCGCCTATCTCGATCCGCAGCTGACGGTTTCGATGCCAGGAAAGGTCACCGCTGCGACTGGCGTTGATGCGCTTACGCATTGCATCGAAGCCTACACCAACCGGTTCTCACATCCTCTGGTGGACAGTTGGGCGCTGGAGGGTATTCGGCTGATTGCGAAAAACCTCGAAACAGCGGTGCGCGAGCCCGACAATTTGCCTGCGCGGGAAGCTATGCTGCTTGCGAGCCACCTGGGCGGCATGTGCCTTGGCCCGGTGAACACCGCTGCGGTACACGCCCTGGCTTATCCGCTAGGCGGAGAATTCCATGTGGCACATGGAGTGGCCAACTCGCTGCTTTTGCCACATGTGATGCGGTTCAACATCGAGGCCGCACCACAACGCTACGCGGACGTGGCCCATGCACTGGGAATAAAAGCGTCAAAAGACGCCGCGCGCGATGCGCAGGAGGGGGTTTTCTTGATTGAAAGGCTTTCAGAGGCAGTCGGCATCGACCGCCGCCTGTCGGATATCGGAATAGGGCAGAATGCCCTGCCGAAGATGGCGGCGGCCGCAATGACTGTGCAGCGACTGCTACGAAACAATCCGCGCGATGTGACCGAGGCCGATGCCTTGCGCATCTACGAGGCGGCGCTCTGACCATGGCACGCGGATTTCAATGGTATCGCGATGCTGACAAGAAGACGCGGCGCGTATTCTGGACCTGCAGCGCCGGCTGGGCGATGGATAGCGCCGATGGCCTGGTCTATCAGTACCTGATCCCACTGCTGATTATCGGGTTGGGCATGACCCTGACCGAGGCAGGGACAATCGCCAGCGCCAGCTACTTCGCGGCAGCGATCGGCGGATGGCTGGGCGGATGGCTATGCGACCGGTTTGGCCGCGCGCGCATCTTGCAGATCACCATCCTATGGTTTTCGTTCTTCAGCTTCGCATCGGGATTTGCGCAAAGTTACGAGCAACTGCTGGTCATTCGTGTGCTGCAAGGCATCGGTTTCGGCGCGGAATGGGCAGTGGGCGCGGTGCTGCTGGGCGAGATCGTGGCGGCCAAAGATCGCGGCAAGGCGCTTGGCACGCTGCACAGCGGCGCAGCGGTAGGATCGGGCATCGCAGCGCTCCTCGCGGGCCCACTCGCCTCCTCCCTTCCGCCTGATATCGGGTGGCGAGTGGCGTTCTGGGTCGGTATTGCCCCGGCCTTCCTGATCTTCTTCATTCGCCGCGGCTCCGACGATTCCGAAGTCTTCAAGGAAGCGAAGGCCCGCGCTCGCGAGCGGGGCGAACGTACCAGCCTCGCCAGCATCTTCCGCCCCGAAGTGATCCGCATCACAGCGCTCGCTTCGCTTCTGGCCGTCGGGGCGCAGGGCGCCGGATTTGCGGTGAGCAACTTCCTGACCACGTTCCTCGCCACAGAGCGCGGGATCGGCATCGCGATGGCCGGCATATGCGTGATGTTCAACAGTCTGGGCGGGTTCTTCGGCTTCCTAGCCAACGCCTTTATTTCCGACATCGTCGGCAGGCGCAAAGCCTTCCGTCTGTTCGGACTGGGCTTCGTCATCACCTCGCTAATCTACCTGTTTGGGCCGTGGGGGTCGAACCTCTATCTGCTGATCCCATTTGGGATGATCTATGGCTTCTTCCAGTTCGGCATCTACGCCAGCTTCGGGCCCTATTTCACGGAGCTGTTCCCGACCGAGATACGAGGAACCGGGCAGGCCTTCGCTTATAACTTCGGCCGGGCGGCGAGTGCCCTGTTCATCATGACCGTGCCTTTCATTGCAGGCCGAATTCCGCTGGGTGCGGCGATGGCCGTGGTCGCAATTTGCGGCATCGGTTGCGCCCTGATTGCGACGCTCATGCTGCCGGAAACGGCTGGGCGGCAGCTTCAATCGCTGGAAGACATCGGCGCCGACAAAGGCAAAGCAGGGGACCCAGTCGTTGCCGCAGAATGACGTCATGGTCGTGATCGGCGGCAACCGCGGCATCGGCGCGGCAGTGAGCCGTATGGCCGCCGCGCGCGGATGGACGGTTTTGCTAACCTATTCCTCAAGCGCGGATGACGCAGAAGCGGTCGTTGGCCAAATCACCGATGCAGGCGGCTCAGCCAAGGCGCATCCCTGCGACGTTGCCAGTGAAGAGGACGTGGTGGCCCTCTTCCTCGAGGCGAGCGGCATGGGCCGTGTTCGTGCCATGGTCTATTCGAGTGGGATAACCGGCAATGCCTCTTCGCTGGCAAAAGTGACTGCCGACACCCTGCGCAAGGTGGTCGAGGTGAACCTGACCGGCGCGATGCTTTGCGCGAGGGAAGCAGTGCGCGCGATGTCTTCCGGCGGTGGGTCGATAACCTTCATCTCATCCCGCGCGTCCGACCGCGGCTCTTCCGGAGAGTACGTCTGGTATGCGGCCACCAAGGGCGGGATCAACAGCCTGTCACTTGGCCTTGCGCGCGAAGTGGCGGCTCAGGGCATCCGTGTGAACTGCGTCTCACCGGGCCCGGTCGCTACCGAAATGCTGAGCGCGGAACGACAAGCCAAGGGCGCCGCCGCAGTGCCAATGCAGCGCGTCGGCGCGCCGGAGGAGATCGCGGAGGCGGTTCTGTACCTTTCGTCAGACGCCGCATCTTACGTTACGGGCGCAAATCTGGCCGTCGCAGGGGGCGCATGACGGAAAGGTTGCACCACGACCTCATTTAATGGAACCTGAGCGCAAGCGAACGCGCAAAGTCGCGTCGCGGGAGAGAGCACCATGGAATCCTACAGTTCGGACACGCTGCCATTGGCGAGCCGCGCCACTGCCTGGAATGCCCTATATTCCAGGCAGCTCAACACCGTGGAGTTCACGCCCGCCGACCGTCAGGGCTTTGCCGCGCAGCTCAGCCTAAAGCGGCTGGGCCCGATCCAGTTTGCCCGGATGGCGGCTAATCGCAGCCAGATCGAACGCAAGCGCAGGCACATCGTCCACGGCACTCCGCGCCTCTATTCGTTCCTGCTTCAGGCGCGTGGAAGCAGCATTTTCAACCATTGCGGGCAGGAAGCGCGGCTTACCGAAGGCGACTTCGCCCTGTGTGACAGCAATGCGCCCCACAACTTCACCATCGATGATGACAGCGTGGTCATCATGCTGAGGGTGGATGCGGCGACGCTGAAGACTCACCTGCCCACGCCTGAGCAATTCTGCGGGATGCACCTGCGGAACGACGTTGGCCTGACCGGCACCATGTCCGCCATGATCGAGAAGCTGAGCGCCCAGCTCGAAACCGGCTTTTCGTCCGCCTACGATGAGCGGTTTGCTCGCCACGTTCTGGAAATGCTGTCGATGTCCTACGCCATCGGCTTCAACGACCGGCCCGACACCTCCGCCGTGCTGCGTGGGCGTTATGCAGAGGTAGTTCGCCAGATCGAAGACAGACTGCGTGACCCGCAACTGACGCCGGCTGCCATCGCCGAAGGGCTGCGTATCTCCCCCCGCTATCTGCGAGCGGTGTTCGCTGCCTCGGGGGAGAAGGTTTCATCCTACATCATCCGCCGTCGGCTGGAGGAATGTGCGAGGCAGATCCGCAATCCCGCCTGGGCCGGCCACACCCTCACGGAAATCGCCTTCTCATGGGGCTTCAACAGCGCCGCTCACTTCACGCGCACCTTCCATGAGCACTTCGGAATGACGCCCCGCGAATATCGCCGCAGCGGAAGAAACTGAACTCCGGCACAGGACCGGGAAACACTGTGGAATCCGGTTTACGCAAGTTGCCCTGCCTTACGGGGCAAGCGGGCAGCGCACGGTCGTGCCAGCCGCTCGATCTTACCGCACAACGCCGGAGACCCGCGTGGCCAACCAAGACCTTCTCGAACTCAACCAGATACTGTTGCTGCAACTGGCCGATTATTGGCACGAGATCGATTTCAACGGCGGTCGCGAAGCGTCTTCCTATTACGTGCCCGAAGCGGAATTCCACGGGCAGTTCGCCTCGTACATCGGGGTGGAGAAAATCCAGCAATTCTATGACTGGCGCGTGGAGCAGGGACCGCGCCTGTCGGTGCACGCATTCACGAACTTCCGCGCTTGGTTCACTGGCCCAGACACGGCGGAAGCCACCAACTTCCTGTTCCTCTACGCCGCCAACGGAGTGAAAGTTCTGCCCACTCATCCCCCGATCACGATCTCGCTGGCAACCGACCGCTATGTACGCGTGAACGGGCGATGGCTTTGCAGCTATCGGCGCTTCGAACACCTGTTTGAGAGCGATACCCCGATCACGAACCCAAATCTGGACGACGGCAAGTGACCGGCGGTGATCGCGGCGCGCTGAATGAACGGGACCTTCTGGTCTCGGGCGCGCTGATAGGCGGCGAATGGCTGAAGGGCCACCGCGCGCCGATCGCGGTGGAAGATCCGTTCACCATGGCGGACTTCGCAGAGGTGCCCAACATGGGTGCGGCGGAGACCGCACGGGCTCTGGCGGCAGCCGAAGCGGCCCTGCCCGCCTGGGCAGCGCGTCCGGCGCGCGAGCGTGGAGCGATCCTTCGGCGGTGGTTTGAACTGCTGCAAGTTCATCGCGACGATATCATCCGGCTCATCACGCGCGAAAACGGCAAGACCCTGAAGGAAGCAGGCGGCGAGTTCGATTACGGCGCCGGTTTCATGGAATTTTACGCCGACGAAGCCACTCGCGCTTTCGGCGAGATCATTCCCAGCCCCATCCCCGGCCGTCGGATGCTGGCGCAGCGCGAGCCGGTGGGCGTCTGCGCCGCGATAACGCCGTGGAACTTCCCGCTAGCGATGCTGACCCGCAAGGTCGGACCGGCTCTGGCCGCCGGTTGCACCATGATCGCCAAACCCGCGTCCATGACCCCGCTGACCGCCCTCGCCTTCGCCAAGCTGGGGCAAGAAGCGGGCGTTCCTGCGGGCGTCTTCAACATCCTGACCGGATCGGCGCGAGAGATCGGCGGAGTGCTGACGGGATCGCCAGTGGTCCGCAAACTCTCGTTCACCGGATCGACCGAAATCGGCGTGCAGCTCTATCGCGACTGCGCGGGCACGATGAAGCGGCTCGGGCTTGAACTGGGCGGGAACGCGCCGCTGCTGATCTTCGACGATGCGGACCTGGAGATCGCCGTAGAGACCGCGCTGGTCGCCAAGTTCCGCAATGGCGGACAGAGCTGCATCGCGGCAAACCGCATCTATGTGCAGGACGGCATTCGCGAGCGTTTCCTAGCCGCCTTCGTTAGCAAGGTATCAGCGATGACGGCGGGCGACGGCTTCGATCCGGCCAGCGACATCGGCCCGCTGATCGACGATGCGGCAGTGGCTAAAATCGCGGAACATCGCGACGATGCGCTGGCTCGCGGCGCCCGGCGCCTTGCGGGCGGCGAAACGAATGGCCGGGTGGTCGTTCCCACGCTCCTCGCCAATGTCTCGGCCGACGCCAAGCTCGCTCAGGAAGAGACTTTCGGGCCACTCGCAGGCGTGATCGGTTTCGCCACCTTCGAGGAGGGGCTGGAACTCGCCAATGCAACGCCTTTCGGATTGGCCGCCTACCTCTGTTCGCAGGATCCGGCCACGATCGAGCGCGCCTCGCGCGGGTTGGAGAGCGGAATGGTGGGGGTGAACACAGGTCTTATCTCATCCCCCCACGCTCCCTTCGGCGGGATAAAGATGTCCGGCCTCGGGAAAGAGGGGTCGCACCAGGGGCTCGAGGAGTACCTGAACGTCAAATACGTGTGTCAGGCGGGGCTCTAGGATGCGCAGAACAAAGGCCATAATCACCTGCGCGCCGACGGGGTCGATCCACACCCCTTCCATGTCGCCGCATCTACCCGTCACGGCTGAGGATATCGCCGCTCAGGCAATCGCTGCCGCCGAAGCAGGCGCCGCGATCCTGCATCTCCACGCCCGGTCGCCGGCCGATGGCCGGCCCAGCCCGCGCGGGGAGGACTTCATGGCCTTCCTCCCGCGCATCCGGCAGGCGACCGACGCGGTGATAAACGTATCGACTGGCGGTTCAGCGACGATGAGCCTGGATGACCGGCTGGAGGGTGCGCACGCGGCGCAGCCGGAGCTTTGCTCGCTCAATATGGGGCCGCTGATCTTTGATTTCTCCGGCGCGGGGAAGCGGGTGTCCGAATGGCAGCATGAGTGGGAGCGGGAGTACGTCGAAAGCTCTCGCGGCCGCATCATGTATAACGACAACGTATTCATCGAACGCATCATGACCGAGGTTGGTCGCGCCTATGGCACCCGGTTCGAGTTCGAGTGCTACGATATCGGGCACCTCTACACGCTGGCGCACTTTGCGGATCGCGGGCTGATCGACCCGCCGTTTCTTATACAGGGCGTGTTCGGCATCCTGGGCGGGATCGGGCCGGACGTGCGCAACCTGACGCATATGGTGACCATCGCGGACAGCCTGTTCGGAGACGATTACATCTTTTCGGCCTTCGCAGCGGGCCGGCACCAAATCGAGTTCTGCACCCAGTCCGCCTTGTTGGGGGGGAATGTCCGCGTGGGACTGGAAGACAGTCTGTTCATCGGCAAGGGCGAACTCGCGCAATCGAACGCCGAGCAAGTGGCAAAAATCCGCCTTATCCTCGAATCTCTCGGCCGCGAAATTGCCACCCCGGCGGAGGCTCGCGAGATACTGGGCCTGAAGGGTGGAGATCGCGTGGCGTTCTGACACCCGCGCCATCTCCCTCGCTTGTCGGGTCCGGCGTTCTGCCCTAGTCCGACGCGGATGGAACCTGGGGGGCCAACAGCACCTGAACTCACCGCGACGGACCTTGCCTGCCGCCGTGGCGATCGCTTACTATTCAAAGCCCTGTCGTTTGAACTGCGCTCCGGTGAGGCGATCCAGATCGCCGGCCCGAATGGCACTGGCAAATCCAGCCTGATCCGCATTCTGGCCGGTCTTCTACGTCCCTATGCGGGCAATGTGGAGCGCTCGGTTGAGGTGGCCCTTCTGGACGAGAGGCTGGCGCTTGATGGCGACCTGCCGTTGGGTAAAGCGCTGAGTTTCTGGGGCCAGATCGACGGCGGCTACGGCCCGGAGCCGATGGAGACACTCGGGCTCGCGAAGCTGGCGGACGTTCCTGTCCGTTTCCTGTCCACCGGCCAGCGCAAGCGCGCGGCGATCCTGCAAAGCAATGCACGCGGCGCGCCTTTGTGGCTGCTGGATGAGCCGCTCAATGGGTTGGATACGGATGCCTGTGCGTCCTTTCAGACGCAGGTCGCCAACCATCTGACCAAGGGCGGCTTGGCCGTAATCGCATCACACCAGCCGTTCGACGTGCCGGGACTTCTGCAGCTCAATCTCTCGGACTACACCGCATGAGCGTGCTCGTGGCGCTGCTGCGGCGCGACATATCCCAGATGCTGGGCGGCGGGCGGCGCGGCTCAACGCTTCTGCCCGTGCTGTTCTTTCTGGCGGTGGCGATGGTCTATCCCTTCGCCGTCGGCCCTGAGCCCGAGATTCTGGCGCGTACGGGCGGCGGCATCCTGTGGGTCGCCGCACTGCTCGCGGCGATCCTGCCGCTGGACCGGTTGCTGACCCGCGACGTTGAAACCGGGTTCTTCGACCAGCTTTACCTGCGCGGAATAGCGGAAGAGGTCGCTGTGACCGTGCGTGTGTTGGCCCATTGGTTCAGCTTCGGCCCGCCACTGATGCTGGCCGCCCTGCCCGCCAGCGCGCTGGTCGGGATCGACGGTGACACCCTGTGGATGGTGGAACTGGGACTGCTCGCAGGTACGCCTGGACTGGCGGCCATCGGCGTCATCATCGCCTCCCTCACCGTCGGCCTACGAGGCGGCGCCGCGCTGTCGGGGTTGCTGCTGATCCCGCTGGCCGTGCCGTTACTGGTGTTCGGCGCAGGCGCGCTTTCAACCGGCGGAATGAGCGGGATCGGCCTGACCGGGGCAATCAGCCTGTTGCTGCTGGCGATTGCGCCGTTTGCCGGGGGTGCAGCGATACGCGCTGCCCGCGAAGGATAGTCTGGCGGCTCGACTAAAGACGACGGCTACCCTCACGTTGGAGTACGCGATGCAGTACGTCTATCTTGCCATTGCGATCGTCTGCGAGATCGTCGCGACCACCTTCATGAAGGAGTCGGACGGGTTCACGAAGCTGGGCCCGTCGCTGGTCACGGGTGTAGGTTATCTGATCGCGTTCTACTTCCTGTCGCTGACCCTGCGCACCATGCCCACCGGTGTCGCCTATGCCATCTGGTCAGGCGTCGGGATCGTGTTGATCACCACCGTCGCATGGGTCTTTCAGGGCCAGAAGCTCGACACCCCCACCCTTGTCGGGATGGCTCTGATTGTCGCAGGGGTCGTTGTTATGAACGGCTTCTCGTCCAGCGGCGCTCACTGATACGCGCCGCACGACTGACTACTCGTAAGGCGGCTTGTGGAGTCCCTTGGGGCTGAGCGTGAAAATTTCGCAGCCGTCTTCTGTGATACCGATGGAGTGTTCGAACTGCGCGGAGAGGCTCTTGTCGCGGGTAACGGCGGTCCAGCCGTCGCTGAGCAGCTTCACATGCGGTTTGCCGAGGTTGATCATGGGTTCGATGGTCATGAACATACCAGGGCGCAGTTCCGGGCCGGTTCCAGCGCGGGCGGCGTGGACCACCTCCGGCGCGTCATGGAACAGGCGGCCGAGTCCGTGGCCGCAGAAATCACGCACCACGCCGTAGCGGTATTGCTCGGCATGAGCCTGAATCGCGGCGCCGATATCACCAAGCCGCGCGCCCGGCTTCACCTGATCTATGCCGATCATCAGGCATTCGTAGGTGACGTCGATAAGCCGCTTCGCCCTCAGTGAAGGTTCGCCGGCCACGTACATACGACTGGAATCGCCGTGCCAACCGTCAAGCAACGGCGTCACATCGATGTTGACGATGTCGCCTTCCTTGAACGTCTTGCCCGAAGGAATGCCGTGGCAGACGACGTGGTTGATCGAGATGCAGCACGAATGCGTGTAGCCGCGATAGCCCAGCGTGGCAGGCACGCCGCCGCCATCCAGCGTCATCTCGCGCACGATGCGGTCCACCTCTTCCGTCGAAACGCCCGGCTGCACGTACTGCGGCATCGCATCGAGAATCTCTGCAGCAAGACGACCGGCCTTGCGCATACCTTCGAAGCCTTCCGGCCCATGAAGCTTGATTGTGCCGTCGCGATAGACGGTCGTGTCGGCGGTAACGGTTTGGTATTCGGTCATCGACGGAACATAGCGATCAAGACGCTCAATTGCGAGCCGAGAAGGCCTCTCGGTATTCAGGCTTTACCGCAGCGAGCACCGCGCGCGTGACGGGAATGTTCACCTCGTAGGCGCCTTCCGCATAAGGCCCGGCGACATAGGGGCCAGCATAGAGCGTCAGGCGATTGAACGTGCGCCTGTTGGATGATCCAACCAGTACTTCCAGCTCTTCAATGCCGGGGCAGTTGTCGAACAGCTCCTCAGATCCCTCAGCAACCGGCGCGCCGCGGCGCTTGGCCCGTTCGGCGTTGAGCCCATCGCAGAAGTTTTTCCCATAGGCTTCTTCCAGCGCTGCGGGCGAAGAAAACAGGTCCTTCGCGTCGAAGGCGCGGGTCTGTTCCTTGCTCCAGACCAGCGAGCTGATGGTGTAGTTGCCGTGCGCTCCGCCGGTGTAGGTGGCGATCTCGTTGGAAAGGCTGAGCCAGCCCGGTAGATCCGCCACAACCTTCCATTGCGCGGTGTAACTATGCTTGTTGTACGGAAAGCCCTGTTCGCGAGCTCCGCGGCGGGCGCTGGCAGACTCGGTCGCCAATTCCGTGCGGCGTTCCTCAAGCTTGTCGTCTAGCAGCTGCGCGAGTTCCGGGATGCGGCCAGCCTCGGCCGGATAGGCATACTCGAACAGGAAGTCGTCTGTCTGTTCCGAAACTGACCGCGCGCCATTGCCATGGCTGCGCGCTTTCACCGCCTGGGCCTGCGCCTTGGCACGCGCAGCGTCGGCAGCTCGCTCCGCGGCCTGTGCGTCACCGGCCTGCGGCTGAGTGCCAGGCCCGTCGCAAGCCGCGACCGCCCCCGCCAGTGCGAGAATCAGGATCGTGCGGTTCATAGGACTGCCTTTCCAAAACGCGCGCGAACGGGCAAGCCACAATCCATGAACGAACCACTCATCCAGCCGGATCGCGGACAGGAAGCGATCGCCATTCATCTGGTCGACAAGGCGGGTTTCGGCGATTTCGCCAGGAAGCTGAACGCCCAGCAGCGCGCAGCACTTGCAGCGCAGAAATTCACAGGTGCGGGCTATCAGGTCGGCATCGTACCTGATGGCGACTCGTGGTTTGCGGTCGGTGGCGTGAAGAATCCAGCCGACCTGTCGAGCTGGTGTATGGCCAAGCTGGCCGAAGTCCTGCCCGCTGGCACCTATCGCCGCGCGGATGGCGAAATCGGAGCGGCGCTGCACGGCTGGCAGACCGCGCAGTATCGCTTCACGCGTTATCGCGATGACAAGGATGCCGAAGGGCCGCGCATTCTGCTGACCGAAGACGTTCGCCGCATTGAGCCCGCGATTGCGGAGGCCCGCGCGGTCAACATGGTGCGCGATCTCGTCAACACGCCGGCAGAGGATATGGGCCCTGCGGCCTTGGAAGAGCAGGCGGAAAAGATCGCCAAGGCCCACGGCGCAGTGCTTTCCGTAGCCAAGGGCGAGGCGCTGGAGCGGGAATACCCGATGGTCCACGCGGTGGGCCGCGCCGCTGCGCGCAGCCACGCGCCCCGTATGCTGCACATGGTGTGGGGCGACGAGAAAGCCCCCGTCGTGGCGATAGTCGGCAAGGGCGTGTGCTTCGATTCCGGCGGATTGGACATCAAGCCGGCGTCCGGGATGCTGCTGATGAAGAAGGACATGGGCGGCGGCGCCCATGCACTGGCGCTGGCCGACCTCGTGATGGGATCGGGCCTGCCGGTGCGTCTGCACGTACTGGTCCCGGCGGTAGAGAACGCGATTGCGGGCAATTCCTTCCGTCCCGGCGACGTGCTGAAGAGCCGACAGGGCCTGACGGTCGAGATCGGCAATACCGATGCGGAGGGGCGGCTCATTCTGGCTGACGCTCTGACGCGTGCGAGTGAGGAAAATCCCGATCTGATCGTGGATTTCGCCACCTTGACTGGCGCGGCTCGGGTTGCGCTCGGGCCGGACCTGCCCGCTCTGATGGCACGGCGCGATGAAACGGCGGAAGCGCTCATGGCGGCTGGCAAGGCTCATGGCGACGAATGCTGGCGGCTGCCCCTGCCCGAATCCTATGCCGAATGGCTGAAGTCAGACGTGGCAGATATCATAAACGCACACAGCAACGGGTACGCCGGCGCGAGTGTGGCGGGGCTGTTCCTCGAACGGTTCGTGGCGCCCGGTATCGACTGGGCGCACTTCGACACTTTCGCGTGGCGACCCGCGTCAAAGCCGGGGCGTCCGAAGGGTGGCGACGCACTGGGCCTGCGTGCGGTATGGCACATGCTGCGAGGACGCTACACGGCGGAGTGAACGCGCAGGCAAGGTTCGCTGTCCTAACTGCCCGTAAACCAACGCATGACTACACACTCCGGGCGGACCGTCCTCGGGCATTGCCAGTTGAGGGCACAGGCCTTAACTGCGCGCCAACTCCAGAGACCCGTACATTGACGACTGACGCCGACATCGAACCTGATACCACCATGCCGCAAGGCCCGTTCGCGCTGACGGGCCCTGCGCCCAAGGTTGACCCCCGCACGCTGCCGTTGCGCGGTGATCTGGCGCACATTGCCTTGGCCGGACGCTATTTCGTTCCGCATTATGCTGTGCCGCAACCGCGGACCGTGATGCCCGGCGGCGCGGCGCTGATGACGGCTGCGGGTGAAGACGGGACGGAAATCGTCACCATGATGGAAGGTGACAGCTTCGAAGTGCTGGACGTGACCGGAGGCTGGGCCTGGGGCTGCCTCTCGGTACAGGGGCCGGTAGGCTATGTGCATGCGGATCGGTTGGAGACGCCGTAGTGGCGAAAAGCGTATTCATTGACGGCGCCGTAGGAACGACTGGGCTCGAGATTGCGGATCGGCTTTCCAATCGGCCGGAATTCACGCTGGTCACGCTGGAAGGTGACCGCCGCAAGGATCCCGCTGCCCGCCGCGAGGCGCTGAATGACGCTGACTTTGCAGTTCTCTGCCTGCCCGACGATGCTGCGCGGGAAGCGATTGCGCTGATCGATCCGGCCAGCCGGGTCAGAGTGATTGATGCCTCAACGGCGCACCGGGTCACGCCCGGCTGGGTCTATGGCTTCCCGGAAGTCGTGGGCCACAGCGTGGTGACGGAAGCCAAGCGTGTTTCCAATCCGGGCTGCTATTCGACCGGCTTCATCGCATTGGTCGCGCCGCTTGTGCGCGGTGGCCTGCTGCCTGCGGACTGGCCGTACACCTGCAACGCCGTGTCCGGCTTTTCGGGCGGCGGAAAGGCCCTCATCGAGCGGTTTGATGAGGATACCGATATCGCGTGGCGCGGATATGCACTGGCGCTGGGCCATAAGCACGTACCCGAGATGCAGGCCCGCTGCGGTCTGACCCTGCCTCCGCTGTTCACCCCGGCGGTTATCCCGGCCCATCGCGGCATGGTGGTGGAAGTTCCACTGCCGCTGGCCGCCATGTCCGGCGCGGCGAAGCCGCACGCGATGCGTGAATGGCTTGCCCAGTTCTACGGGTCTAGCCGCGTGGTCACCATGGGTGAAAAGCCGGAGGGCGGTGAACTTCTTCTGCGCCGTTCTCGCGAGCCGGGCGACCGGATGGAGTTGCACGTCTTCGCCACTGCCGATGAGTCGCAGGCGCGGCTGATCGCTGTGCTCGACAACCTGGGTAAGGGTGCGAGCGGAGCCGCCGTGCAATCGCTCAATCTTATGGCAGGCATAGACGAAACCGCAGGTCTGCGGCTGTAATTCCCGTTTGTTGCCCAAAATTTGGGCGGCATCTGCTCAATTTTTAATCAGAACTTCTAAAAATCGGCCCTGCACGAGCTGATCGAGAGAGGTTGCTTGCAATCCGAGGACGGCGATTTTCAGCCCTTTCCCGGTGCTGTTCGATTGTCTAATCCCACTGGCACGGCCTTGGCACGATTCTTGTTAGAGTGGTTGCAGAGGTGGGGAACTCCAGCGCTTGCGCGCCTGGACCAAACGGCAGGGATCACGTGAAAAAGATCGAAGCAATCATCAAGCCGTTCAAGTTGGACGAAGTGAAGGAAGCGCTGCACGAGGTGGGCGTTTCAGGCATCACGGTGACGGAAGCCAAGGGCTTCGGTCGGCAGAAAGGCCATACGGAGCTCTATCGCGGGGCCGAGTATGTTGTCGACTTCCTGCCCAAGGTGAAGCTGGAGGTCATTGTGCCCGACGCTCAGGCGGAACAGGTGGTGGAAGCCATCGCCGCAGCCGCACAGACCGGGCGCATCGGCGACGGCAAGATCTTCGTTTCCCCGATCGAATCCGCACTGCGCATTCGGACCGGCGAACGGGACGAAGCAGCAATCTAATTTCTTACCGAGGGCGGGCGCGTCCCGACCTCGAAACATCCTTACCCAGTCTTTCCCGTGAGCGGGAATAGAAACAGAACGAAAGGTTGACGTACCCATGGCCAGTGCATCGGATATCGTGAAGCGGATCAAGGAAGAGGAAATCGAATGGGTCGACCTTCGCTTCACCGATCCCAAGGGCAAGTGGCAGCACCTGACGATGGTCTCTTCGGTCATCGGCGAGGACGAGCTTGAAGAAGGCCTGATGTTCGACGGTTCGTCGATCGCCGGTTGGAAGACGATCAACGAATCCGACATGATCCTGAAGCCGGACCTCGACGCCGTTTGGGTCGATCCGTTCAGCGCCACCCCGATGCTGATCGTGGTCTGCGACATCGTGGAACCGTCGACCGGCGAACTGTACTCGCGCGATCCGCGTTCCACCGCCAAGCGCGCTGAAGCCTTCCTGAAGACCACTGGCCTCGGCGACACCATCTACGTCGGTCCGGAAGCCGAATTCTTCATGTTCGACGACGTCCGTTTCGAAGACGGCTACGCTGGCTCGGGCTACCAGATCGACGATATCGAACTGCCGACCAACACCGGCACCGAACTGGAAGGAGGCAACCTCGCTCACCGTCCGCGCGCCAAGGGCGGGTACTTCCCCGTTGCGCCGGTCGACAGCGCCGTCGACATCCGTGGCGAGATGGTCACCACCATGCTCGAAATGGGCCTCCCCTGCGACAAGCATCACCACGAAGTGGCGGCTGCTCAGCACGAACTGGGTCTGACCTTCGGCACGCTGGTGGAAACCGCTGACCGCATGCAGATCTACAAGTACGTCGTCCACATGGTCGCGCAGGCTTATGGCAAGACGGCAACGTTCATGCCGAAGCCGATCGCCAAGGATAACGGCAGTGGCATGCACACCCACATGTCGATCTGGGACAACGGCAAGCCGACCTTCGCCGGCAATGGTTACGCTGGTCTGAGCGACGCCTGCCTGTACTTCATCGGCGGTGTCATCAAGCACGCCAAGGCGCTGAACGCCTTCACCAACCCGACCACCAACAGCTACAAGCGTCTGGTGCCGGGCTACGAAGCTCCTGTGCTGCTGGCCTATTCCGCTCGTAACCGTTCCGCCTCTTGCCGTATTCCTTACGGTTCGGGCGAAAAGGCAAAGCGCGTGGAATTCCGCTTCCCTGACGCGATGGCGAACCCGTACCTGTGCTACGCCGCGCTGCTGATGGCTGGCCTCGACGGCATCCTGAACAAGATCCACCCGGGTGAACCGATGGACAAGAACCTGTACGACCTGCCGCCGGCCGAGTTGGCGGAAGTTCCGACGGTTTGCGGATCGCTGCGCGAAGCACTCGAAGCCCTGCAGGCGGACCACGAGTTCCTGCTGCGCGGTGACGTGTTCTCGAAGGACCAGATCGACGCCTACTCCGAACTGAAGTGGGAAGACGTCATGCGCTGGGAAACCACCCCCAGCCCGGTCGAATTCGACATGTACTACAGCTCCTGATCCATCCGGTCAGGCGACAAGAAAAGGGGCGTCCGGAGAGATCCGGGCGCCCTTTTCCTTTCCATCTCTAAATTGTCAGGCCTTCCAGAACCGGATCGTCCGCGCAGCCAACGGATCGCGTGGAGAAGGCGACGCGGGTGCCTTCGGCTGAAACCGTCAGCAGTTCGGGTCAGCAGCTTGAGGCTGTCCACATCGGGAGTTGGGCGAAAGGTTGCCCGATGCGCGCTTTCCTGCGACTTTCGCAGCTATGACGCCCGCGATTTTCGGATTAGCCGGTCCGGCGCTGACCGTTGAGGAGCGCGCTTTTTTTCGGGACTCCGATCCAGCCGGTTACATCCTGTTCGGCCGCAATGTTGAGACGCGCGATCAGCTTCGCGCGCTGACCGACGATCTGCGCTCCATCCACGGCCGCGACCGCCTGCTGGTATCCATTGACCAGGAAGGCGGACGCGTCGCGCGGATGAAGCCCCCGGAATGGGAGGCCTTCCCCCCCGGCGAAGCCTTTGCCGCGCTGTGGGATCTGGCCCCGGCCAGCGCAATCGAGGCGGCTCGCGCCAACGCGCAGGCGCTCGGGCTCGATCTCGCGGAAGTGGGCATTACCGTGGACTATACACCCCTGCTTGATGTGCGACAGCCGGGTGCCCACGACGTTATAGGCGACCGTGCGTTGGGCACCGATCCGATGCAGGTGGCGGCACTTGGCCGCGCGGTGCTGGATGGGCTGGCACAGGCCGGGGTCGTGGGCTGCGTGAAGCACATGCCCGGTCACGGGCGCGCGATGGCGGATAGCCACAAGGAACTCCCCACCGTCACCGCCAGCGAAGACGAACTTGCGATTGATGTGGAGCCGTTCCGCACGCTCGCATCCGCGCCGATAGGGATGACATCGCACGTCCTCTACACAGCATGGGACGCGGAAAATCCTGCTACGCTGTCGTCGTTCGTGATCGGCGAAGTGATCCGCAAGCGTATCGGCTTCGGTGGGCTCCTGCTGAGCGACGATATTGATATGCAGGCGCTCAGCGGCACGATCCCGGAACGCGCGGAGCGGGCGGTGGCCGCGGGCTGCGATATCGTGCTGAATTGCTGGGCAAAAATGGACGATATGATCGGCATCGCCGAGCGTGTTCCGACCGCAAGTGAGGCTACTCTAAGCAGGCTCGAACAGGCTCTAGCAGGGGTCAAGGAGCCTCAAGACGTCACTGAGCGGGCCGACCTGATCGCCAAGCGAGACAGTCTTCTCGAACTGGCGCGGACCCGCGCATGACCAGCGAGGAGGGCGTCCTGTTCGGCGATCTGCCGGTCCAGACGGCTCCTGATGCTGATGACAATTGGGATGGCCCCGCCGCGCCGGCAGACGGCGAAGCGCTCTATCTGGAGCTGGACGTGTGGGAAGGCCCGCTGGACCTTCTGCTAGACCTGGCCCGGCGGCAAAAGGTTGACCTGCGGGCGATTTCGATCCTGGCGCTGGTCGATCAATACATCGCTTATATCGAGCGCGCGGAAGCGCTGAAGCTGGAGATCGCCGCAGATTACCTCGTTATGGCCGCATGGCTGGCCTACCTGAAATCGGCCCTGCTGTTGCCCAAGGAGGAGCAGGAAGACCCCAGCCCCGAGGAACTGGCGCTTCGCCTGCAACTGCGCCTGCAACGGCTGGGCGCCATGCGCGAGGCGGCGGCGCGGCTGCTGGCGCGTGACCGGCTGGGCCGCGATGTCTTTGCACGCGGTGCGCCTGAAGGGTTGCGCGTTGTCCGCAAAAGCGCCTGGAGCTGTGACTGGTACTCCCTCATTTCCGCCTATGCGCGGGTGAAGGCGCGGACCGAACCCGTGGTGCACATGGTGCGAGAGCGGCCGGTGATGACACTTGATTCCGCGCTCGACCGCGTGTCCGCGATGCTGGGCGTGCGGCTGGACTGGATGGAGCTGCGCGACTTCCTGCCGCCCCATGCCGAGCCACGCCTGCGGCGATCCGCCCTCGCCTCCAGCTTTGTAGCAGCGCTGGAATTGGCGCGGCTTGGCCGGGCGGAAATGCGGCAGGAGGAAGTGTTCGGCCCCCTTCACCTTCGGCGGATGACCGCCTCGTGAGCGAGCGGCCTGGCGATCTGGTTCGCGCTGTCGAGGCGGCACTGTTCGCAGCGGAAGAGCCCATGACCGTGGACGTACTGTCGTCGCAGCTCGATGGAGCGGCCGTGTTGCCCGCGTTGCGCGAACTGGCGGCGCAATATGCCGATCGCGGAGTGCAACTGGTGGAGCGCGGTGGCCGCTGGCAGTTCCAGACCGCACCCGACCTCGCCCACCTGCTACGCCGGGAACGCGAGCAGGTTCGCCGTCTTAGCCGCGCGGCGACCGAGGTTCTGGCAATCGTCGCCTATCACGAACCCGTGAGCCGTGCGGAGATCGAGGCCATCCGCGGTGTGCAGACTAGTTCGGGCACACTCGACGTTCTGATGGAGGCCGGGTGGGTGCGCGTGGCGGGGCGGCGTGAGGTACCCGGTCGCCCGGTCGTCTATGCCACCACGCCTGAATTCCTGAACCACTTCAGCCTGCAAAGCCGCCGAGACCTGCCCGGGATCGAAGAGTTGAAGGCGGCGGGACTGCTTGACCCGGTCGATGACGCATATGACGAGATTGTCGCGCATGATGCCCGGGACGACGCGGAAGACCGCGATACGGAGTCTGCCACGCTGGAAAACCCGGAGGAAAGCGCCTAGGCTTCGCCGCCTGCCATCCGGAGATAGCCCGTGAGTCTCGGACCGTTCCAAATCCTGATCATCGTTCTGGTGATCCTCGTGCTGTTCGGTCGTGGTCGCATCAGCGGGTTCATGGGCGATTTCGGCAAGGGCATTAAGAGCTTCCGCCGGGGCCTGAACGAGATCGAAGGACCGGCCCACGAAACCAGCGTCGAAGCTGCTGACCGCCGCTCCGCCGACTGATCTGAACGCAGGCAATCGCGAATGTTCGACATCGGCCCGACCGAATTGCTGCTTATCGTCGTCGTGGCGGTAATTGTCATTGGTCCCAAGGACCTGCCCCTTGCCTTGCGCACGGCGGGCCGGTGGATCGGCAAGATGCGCAAGGTATCCGGCCAGTTTCGCACCGGGTTCGAGGCAATGGTGCGCGAGGCCGAGATGCAGGAACTGGAGGCCAAGTGGAAAGCGCAGAACGAAAAGATCATGCGCGAACACCCTGAAGGCGGCCCTCCTGGAACCGAACAGACCGGTGCTTACCCAGCCGCCCCGGTGACGGACGCCCCAGCGTCCGTATCTGCCGAAGCTGCGGTCGCTGCCGGTACACAGGAAGCGTCCAGCCCAATGTCCGACCCCATCCAGAAGCCGGCGCAGTAAGCCATGGCCCTGAAGATCACCGACATCGACGACACGCAGGCCCCGCTCCTCGATCACCTGATCGAACTGCGCGGCAGGCTGGTGAAATGCGTAATCGCGCTGGCTGTGGCCTTCGCGTTCTCGCTCTATTTCGCCGACGATGTCTTCGCGATCCTCGTCCAACCGCTGGCGGATGCGTTTCCGGCGGGCGAAGGCCGACTGGTCTACACCAAGCTCTACGAAGCGTTCTTCGTCGAAATCAAGGTGGCGCTCTTTTCCGCCTTCTTCATCAGCTTCCCGATCATCGCCAACCAGATGTGGGGCTTCATCGCGCCGGGCCTCTATGCCCGCGAGAAGAAGGCGTTCCTGCCCTTCCTGCTGGCCACTCCGGTCCTGTTCATGGCTGGCGCGTCGCTGGCCTATTTCGTGGTCATGCCCACGGCCTTCAAATGGTTCATCGGGTTTGAGGGCGAAGCCGCCGGTATCCCGCAGGAAGCGCTGCCTGCGATGGGCGATTACCTCGACCTCGTGATGCATTTCGTGCTGGCCTTCGGCATCAGCTTCCTGCTGCCGGTGCTGCTGCTGTTGCTGAACCGCGCAGGGCTGGTCACGCGTGAGCAGCTTCGCGCCGGACGGCGCTATGTGATCGTGGGTATCTTCATCGTCGCGGCCATCGCCACGCCGCCGGACGTCGTTTCACAGCTGATCCTGGCGATCCCGCTGATGCTGCTGTTCGAAGGTTCGCTGCTGCTGATGAAGCCGTTCAAGCCGGTGGAAGAAAAGGCGGAAGAGCCGCAAGCGGCGACTGCGCTAGAGGATGCGACATCGGGCAAGGACGAGCCGACGACGACAGCACCGCCCGCCGTCTGATCACTACCGACCGGGGGCGTCGGCGGCGCGTTCTGCGCGTGCCGTTACGCCGTAAACCCGCTGTCCGCCGATCCACGTTTCGAGCACCCGGATGCGCCTGAGCTTTGCGGCGTCCGCTTCCAGCGGGTCGATATCCAACACGACGAAATCCGCCTTCTCACCAACAGCCAAACGGCCAAAGCGCCCCTCGGCGAAACCGGCATAAGCGGCTCCGGCGGTATAGGCGGCAAGCGCCTGTTGGATGGTGACGGTTTCTTCCGGGTGCCAACCGCCGGCTGGCTGTCCGTCAGCGTCTTCCCGGCTGATCGCGGCGGCGAGGCCTGCGAAGGGGTCCGGCGCTTCGACAGGCGCATCCGATCCGAAGGCGAGGTGCGCGCCGGTTTTCTGCACCGAGCGCCAGGCATAGGCACCCGTCAGCCGATCCGGCCCCAGCCGCGCCTCCGCCATCAATCTATCGGACGTCTGGTGAGACGGCTGCATGGAGGCTATCACGCCGTGCTTCCCCAGCGCGGCAATGTCTGCCGGGTCCAGCACTTGCGCGTGTTCGATCCGCCAGCGGCGATCGCCCGGATAGTCGTTCGACAGCTCGTCGATTGCCAGCAGCGCTTCTGAATTGGCCTCGTCGCCAATGGCGTGGATGGCGAGCTGGTAGTTCTCCATCGCCGCGCGGCTGATCAGATTACGCAGCTGCGTGCCGTTGATGACTGCGAGCCCACGGTTGCCGGGATCATCCGCGTAAGGCTGCTTCAGCAGCGCGCCGCGCGATCCGAGCGCGCCGTCAAGGAGCAGCTTCAGCCCGCCCATGCGGAGCCGTTCGTCATAAAGCCAGGGCGTCGGGCCTGAACCGCCGATCAGGCTCATCGCCTCCACGCCGGATGCGTAGGACATGATGCGGATACGGAGCCGCCCGGTGTCACCAGCGCGGCGAAACGTCATCCAATCTTCAAGGCTGGTGCCCATGTCAGCAACGGCGGTGACGCCGTGCTCCAACAACAGATCCTGCGCGGCGTGGAGCGCCATATCGCGGTCACTGGCGCGGGGCGGCGGAACTTCCTTGTCCACCAATGCCATCGCCGCATCGACCAGAACGCCAGCGGGCTCGCGCGTACCCGGCTTGCGATCAATGCGCCCGCCAGCCGGATCGGCTGTGCGTGCGTTGAGCCCGGCGCTGGCCAGCGCACGGGTGTTTGCCCAGCCCGCATGACCATCCACCCGTTCAAGCCAGGCGGGTCGGTCGGAAACGGCGACATCCAGTTCGGCGGCAGTGGGGAACCGGCCAAGGCCCCAGAGTTCCTGGTTCCAGCCGCGCCCGACAATCCACGGACGCTCGGGGTTCTCCTCGGCAAACTGGCGGATCTTGTCCTGAGCTTCGGCCAGCGAGCGAGTGCCTGAAAGGTCTACAACCATCTGGCTAAGACCCAGCGCCATGACGTGCATATGCCCGTCGATCAGCCCCGGGATGACCGTGCGGCCGCGCATATTCTCGCGGTATTCGGTGCGCGGTGCGCGCTCGCCCTCTTCGACAAGCTGCACGACGCGGCCATCATCCCCGATCACGATGGCGCCAAAGCGCGTCACCGTACCGTTGCGATCAACCGTTATGCCGTTGACGTTATCGATCAGCGTATCCGCCAGCGCGGGCGAGGATACGGCGGCCAGCAACAGAGCCGCGAAAGGGCGCAATTTCATCGTCAGGCTTTCACTTCCGGCAGGTGGCGGATCAGCGCGCTGGTATCCTGCCGCCCACCCCCCATCGCTTGCACATCGGCGTAGTAGCGGTCTACGAGTTCGGTGACGGGCAGTTCCAGGCTTTGCTGGCCAGCTTCCGCCAGCGCGATGGCCAGATCCTTGCGCATCCAGTCGATCGCGAAGCCGAAATCGAACTCGCCCTTTGCCATGGTCGGCCAGCGGTTTTCCATCTGCCAGCTTTGCGCCGCTCCGCCGGAAACCGCGCTCAGCACCCTGTCCATGTCGAGACCCGCCGCCTGAGCAAAACGCACCGCTTCGGAAAGGCCCGCCAGCGTGCCCGCAATGCAGATCTGGTTGACGGCCTTGGCGGCCTGCCCCGCCCCTGCCTCGCCGATGTGAACGATGCGCGCGGCGTAGGTTTCGAGAACCGGCCGTGCAGCCTCCATCGCCTGTTCGGTGCCGCCGCACATGATCGACAGCTTGCCGTTTTCCGCACCGGCCTGACCGCCGGAAACGGGGGCATCCAGCGCCAGCAGTCCCAGCGCCTTGGCCTCTTCCGCGATCTTCCGGGCGATGCCGGGCGATACCGTGGTGTGATCGACGTAAAGCGCACCGCGCTCCATAGCTGCCAACGTTCCATCGGGGCCCAGAACGACCTGCGCGAGATCGTGATCGTTGCCGACGCAAGTGAGCACCACGTCCTGACCTGCGGCTGCCTGGGCAGGGGTGAGCGCTTGCGCCACATTTAACCCTTCCGCCCCGTGGCGCTCAACCCACTCCGCCGCGCGCGACGCCGTGCGATTGTAAACGGTGACGGTGTGCCCGGCGCGGGCGAGATGGCCCGCCATCGGCCCCCCCATTACGCCGAGGCCGAGAAAGGCGATACGCTTGCGGCTTGTCATGCGCGTTCACCTGCCGCCTTCGAACCGGCAAAGCAATCGTTGCGCGCGCAGGCTATTTCCCTTGGCATGGTTTTTCGGTTACGGCGCCGCGATGAACGTGACGGGAACGATCGAAGCTCAGCTCCAACTGGCTGATGTTCAGGCTGCGGCAGAGCGCATCGCGGGCGCGGTCGTGCGTACGCCGACCATGCACAGCAAGACGCTGTCGCGGATTACCGGCGCCGAGATCTGGCTGAAATTCGAAAACCTGCAGTTCACCGCCGCCTATAAAGAGCGCGGCGCACTCAACGCCCTGTTGCTGATGGCTCCGGAGCAGAGGGAACGCGGCGTGATCGCTGCCTCCGCCGGAAACCACGCGCAGGGGCTTTCCTATCACGGCAGCCGCATGGGCGTGCCGGTGACCATCGTCATGCCGCGCACCACACCCACGGTGAAGGTGATGCAGACCGAGGCCGTGGGCGGCAAGGTCGTGCTTGAAGGCGAGAGCTACGACGAAGCCTATGCCTATGCGCGCAGCATGGAAAAGCAGCTCGGGCTGACGTTCGTTCACCCGTTTGACGAGCCGAACGTCGCCGCAGGACAGGGCACCGTTGCTCTGGAAATGCTGCAGGACGCGCCGGAAATTGAAACGTTGGTCGTGCCAATCGGCGGCGGCGGTCTGATTTCGGGCATCGGCACGGTGGCGAAGGCTCACTCGCCAGAGATCGAAGTCATCGGCGTACAGGCCGAACTGTTCCCGTCCGCCTACGCCAAGTTCAAGGGCGAGGACCTGGACAGCGGTGGCGACACGCTGGCCGAAGGCATTGCTGTGAAGCAGCCCGGCACCTTCACCTCCAGCATCGTGCAGCGCGTTGTCGATGACATCGTGCTGGTCAGCGAGTCCGACCTTGAAGAAGCGCTGAGCCTGCTGCTGCAAATCGAAAAGACTGTGGTCGAAGGCGCGGGCGCGGCAGGGCTCGCCGCAGTGCTGGCCCACCGCGAACGGTTTGCCGGAAAGAAGGTTGGTCTGGTGCTGACCGGCGGCAATATCGACACGCGCCTGCTGGCTAACGTTCTCCTGCGCGATCTCGCGCGGTCTGGCCGACTGGCCCGCCTGCGCATCTCGTTGCAGGATCGCCCCGGCGCACTGCTGAAGGTGATGCAGGAATTCGACGCGCACAGCGTCAACATCCTCGAAATCTATCACCAGCGCATTTTCACGAACCTGCCCGCGAAGGGGCTGGTAACCGACATCGAATGCGAAGCGCGCGACCGCGACCAGCTGGACAAACTGGTCACAGCTCTGCGCAAACGCGGGTATTCGGTCAGTCAGGTGGAACTTAACTGACCCGTCACGGTACAAGTAGGACCCGCGAGTATCGCGGGTGTCGAAATTAACCCTCCTTTTCACCGGAATTGTGGTTAAAACGTTTCGGTTGGGCCCGTGGAAGCCGTAGTCTTGCTGCGTCGCCCATAACGCAACGCTCAAGTGAGAGGATCGTCAGAGACGTGACCGCTCAGGTTCGGTTTCCACGCTTCTTCGTCACCAGCCCTGCGCCGTGCCCGTATCTGCCGGGCCGGACGGAACGCAAGGTATTCACAGAGCTGAAAGGCCCACATGCGGAGGAGCTGAACGATGCCCTGGGCCGTATCGGTTTCCGCCGCAGCCAGACTGTTTCGTATCGGCCAAGCTGCGTCGATTGCCGCGCCTGCGTGTCTGTGCGCGTGGTCGCGGACGACTTTACGCCGTCATCCACGCAGAAGCGCAATCTGCGCCGCAACGACGATATTGTCGTAACGGAATGCCGCCCGTGGGCCACGAGTGAGCAATTCGAACTACTGCAGCTTTATCTGAACAAGCGGCACCCCGGCGGCGGCATGGCCGCCATGGATGAGATAGATTACGCAGACATGGTGGAACACACCGCCGTGTCGAGCTTTTTGCTTGAATACAGAGAACCATCTTCTCCCGATGGAGGGCCGGGTCGCCTGATTGGCGCTTGTCTTACTGATCGGCAGGGCGACGGGTTGTCGATGATTTATAGTTTTTACGACCCGGAACATGAGGCGCGAACGGGGCTTGGGAATTTTATCATTCTCGATCACATCCGGCGCGCGAAGGCGGCTGGCCTGCGTTACGTCTATCTGGGTTACTGGGTCGATGGAGCGCAGCGGATGCAGTACAAAATCCGCTATCGCCCGCTTGAGCGGCTCGGCCCAGCAGGATGGCGACGCGTGTCTGACGCCGAACATGACGCGCTCATCTCGCGTGTTTCCAACACCCCACGCGAAGACGTTGCCACCGTCGAGGGTGGAAGCAAAGATGGCACGCCGGGCGGCCAGCAGCAGTACAAGCTCGCCTGATTTGAAAAAACGCCTGCTCGCCGCATGCGCGGTATCTGTTGCCCTCGTCTCGAACACCGTGGCTGCGCAGGAAGCTGTGCCGCCCTCGCTGGACGAACTCATCCCGGAGTCCGCGGTGGCGGACCCCGAGGGCTGGGCTCAGCAAGGTGTGCCTCAAGCTGACATGCCCGATGATGAGGACATGCTGCCCGAGATCGACCCGGCTTCCGCGCCCGATGACATTGCCGGGCTGGACATCCCGTGGCCGGACGACACTGAACTGGCCGAAATTGCTCCTCTTGAACCAGAAGACGACATCGAGTTCGCCGACTTCACCGATGCCTTCCCGCAAGTTGCCATGGGCGACGAAGAACGGATTTCGGACGAACTGGTGCTGGTATTCCCCAGCGAACGAGCGCTGTTCCCCCATCACGACGACTTTATTGACCGCTTCAAGGCGCTTTCTACGATCGAAAGCCTAGACGCGGAGGACAATCCGGCCCGGCTGGCCGCACAGGCGCGCGCCGACCAGGATCTGCTGGAGCGGATGCTGCGGGTATATGGCTACTATGACGCCACCGTGTTCCGTTCCGTCGGCGGCATCGCGCCGGGCGAGGAGCGCACGCGCAGCCGCGCCACTGTGCGCTTCGATATCATCCCCGGCCCGCAATACACCGTGGGCGCAATAGACCTCGGCGACCTCGACAGCGCGCCAGATTACGCGATGCTTCGCGAGACGTTCGAAGTCAAAACGAGCGACCCCCTGCTGTCAGACAAGCTGGTGGAAGAGCGCTACGACCTCGACCGGGCGCTGGGCGAAAACGGCTATCCATTCGCCGCGATCTACGAACCGGACCTGCTGGTGGACCATGATCGCGAACAGGGCGATCTGACCATGCTGGTCTCCCCGGGTGGTAAGTACCGCTTCGGTCAGGTGACCAGCAACATGCCGGAATTCATGTCGGGCAAGCACCTGTCGGACATTGCCCGGTTTGAGCCCGGCGACGTCTATCAGCGCAGCCTTGAGCTGGACCTGCGCAGTGCCATTCTCGCCACCAGCCTCGCCTCCAGCGTGACGATGTCGCCCGTCGAAATTACGCCGCCGACGGATGGCGAGCCGGGCACGGTCGACATTGCGGTGCAGATGACCCCGGCCAAGCTGCGCACCATCGCCGGGCGCGTTGGCTATGGCACCGGCGAAGGCTTCAAGGTTGAAGGAAGCTGGGAACACCGCAACCTCTTCCCGCCGGAAGGTATGCTGCGAGCTCGCGGCATTCTGGGCACCAGCGAGCAGTTGGCGGGCGTGACCTTCCGCAAGAACAACTTCGGCGGGCGCGACAAGATACTGACGCTCGATGCCTTCGCCAGCACGATCGACTACAAGGCTTACGACGCGCGCACGGTATCGCTGGTGGGCACTTACGAGCGGGTCAGCACCATCCTGTTCCAGAAGCGGCTGAGCTATTCCATCGGCTTTGAGGCCGTGGCGACTGGCGAACGCGAACGCGACGCCGCTGGTGTGCTAGGTCCGCGCCAGACCTTCTTCGTCGGCGCCCTGCCCGGCTTTGCACAGCTCGACTCCTCGGACGACCTGCTCGATCCGACGAAGGGCTGGCGTCTTGCCGCGCGCGTTTCGCCAGAGGTGTCCCGCACAAATAGCATGCAGAGCTACTACGTGCGCGGGCAGGTTGACGCGTCGTATTATCGCAGCTTCGGCGAAAACGTTGTGATGGCGGGCCGCGTTCGCTTCGCCAGTATTCCCGGCGCGGATATCTCCGCCATTGCGCCTTCGCGCCGTCTCTACGCGGGCGGTGGAGGCTCGGTCCGCGGCTATGGCTATCGCGGGATCGGCCCCCGCAACAATAGTGGCGATCCGACGGGCGGACGCTCGCTCACCGAATTCTCGCTGGAAGCTCGCATTCGTACGGGCCTGATGGATGGAGCGGTGGGCGTCGTTCCGTTCATTGACGCGGGCACGGTGGGCGACGATTCCACGCCCGGGTTTGACGAGATCAAGTTCGGCGCGGGCGTGGGTGTGCGTTACTACACCGGCTTCGGCCCTTTGCGGCTGGACGTAGCTGTTCCGCTGAACCCCGGTCCGGGTGACCCGAAGGTGGGCGTCTATGTCGCCCTGGGGCAGAGCTTCTGATGGCGGTGGACGTACCCGAGGATATCGCCCCGGTGGAAGAGCCTGTGAAGCCCCGGTCGTGGAGCTTGCGCCTGCTCCGCTGGGTCGGCGGGGGCGTGCTGGCTCTGCTGCTGCTGATCGGCATCACGCTGGCGTGGTTGCACACCGGGTCTGGCCGCAACTTCATTGCCGAACGGATCGCGCGTGTCGCGCCTGCTTCTGGCCTGAAGATTGAGGTCGGGCGGATCGAGGGATCCGTGCTGTGGAGCTCGACCCTGTTCGACGTGAAGTTCCGCGATGCCGACAACAAGCTGTTTCTCGAAGTTCCGGAAATCGACCTCAACTGGCGGCCCATCAAGTTCTTCTTCTCGGGGCTGGATGTGCGATACCTGGTGCTGCACGGCGGCACCCTGTTCGCCGCGCCCCGGCTGGAGCCGGGCGACCCCGAGGCGCCGATCCTTCCGGATTTCGACATTCGTGTGGATCGCTTCACGATAGACGACATGAAGGTCGCGCAGGGTCTGCTGGGCGAGGAACGCACGATAAATTTCCGCGCGAAAGCCGATATTCAAGACGGCCGCGTGCTGTTCGATGGGGACGGCCAGCTGGGCGGCGGCGACCTGCTGCGCGCGCTGGTCGATGCGGAACCTGATGGCGAACGGTTCAACCTCGATCTCGACTACCGCGCGCCTGCTGGCGGGCTTCTGGCAACGCTGATCGGTTCGGAAGACGATACTCGCGCCCGACTGATCGGCCGAGGGACGTGGAGCAAGTGGGACGGCGCGTTTCTCGCCACTCAGGGTGATGAGCGGATCGGCGCCTTCAAGATCTACAACCGCAGCGGCCGCTACGCGATCTCAGGTCAGGCTCGGCCCGGTGGCTATGTCACCGGTATGCCCGCAGCTGCATTGGGCGAGGTTGTTTCGATCGGGGCAACGGGAACGCTGGAAGACAGTGTGCTCGACGGTGCCTTCGCGCTGCGCGGGAGGGGTGCCACCGCCGACGGCGACGGCGCAATCGATTTGGCGGATAATGCTTTCGACGAGCTGCAACTAAAGATCGCACTGCTGGACAAGGACTTGTTCGGCCCTGGCGTAACCCTGCGCGATGCCGTCGTGAACGCAACGCTTAACGGGCCGTTCAGCGGCATGAATGTGCCCTTCGATCTGGCGGTCGGGCACGCCGATGTCAGCGGTACGCGCATGGTCGGGATCGCGCAGCGCGGAGTGCTGGCGTACGACGGAACACGCTGGACGCTGCCGCTTGATGCTTCCGTCCGGCGGATCACCAGCGGGAATGCAATGGTCGATCCGCGGCTGGTGAACGGCCGCCTGACCGGCACTGTCTTCTTGACCGGAAACGACTTGCGGTCCGATAATTTGCGCGTGCGCTTCCCCGGCCTATGGGCCGATCTGACGCTTCGTGGCGATGTTGCGCGCGGAGGCTATGCGCTGGCCGGCCCGGTGGAAATGCGCGGGCTCGCTCTGGAAAATCTCGGAACGGTAGATGCTGGCGCGAAGATCCGCTTCTCCGTCGGCAACGGTGTGCCGTGGCGACTGGCCGCAAACTTCACCGGTCGAATGCCGCGAGTTACGAACGAGACCCTGGCCAACCTCGCGGGCGACAACATCCGTTTCAACGGCGGGGTTACGCTGGGCGGCGCACGGCCGATCATCTTTGATCGCACGCGGTTGACCGCGAGCAAGCTGTCGCTTGAACTCAACGGCCGGGTCGAACCCAACGGACGCACGTCGGTCGCTGGCAACGGGCGGCACGTGGATTACGGGCCTTTCACCGTGGAAGCCGCGATGGAGGGCGATGGCCCCCACGCGACACTGGTATTCGCGAACCCCTACCCCGCAGCCGGCTTGAGCGACGTACGCGTGGCGCTGGCCCCGACGCCAGACGGGTTCGCCATCGAAACCGAAGGCGGATCGATGCTGGGGCCGTTCAGCGGCCTGATCGACCTGACAATGCCCGAAGGGGGACCGACCCAGATCGGCATCAACCAGTTCGAAATCGCCAGCACGTCGATCACAGGTGCCCTGACGCTGGCCGATGGAGCGGTGGACGGCACGCTGGCGCTTTCGGGCGGCGGCGTGAACGGTACCGTGGCGCTCACCCCTCGCACCGGCGGGCAGGCGTTTGAGGTCGTGCTGGCGGCCCACAACGCACTGTTCCCCGGTCCGACGCCGCTCGGAATCGCGCAGGCGGACATAAACGCCAGCGGCTTCATCGGTCAGGGCGAATGGACGGTTCAGGGCACAGCCCGCGCCGCCGGTATCAACTACGGCACCTTGTTCATCGGCCGCCTTGCGGCGGAAGCGCAAGTGGCCAACGGCACGGGGACATTCCAGGCAGCGCTGACCGGCCGGCGGGGCAGCCGCTTCAGTCTCGAACTGACTGGCGATGCTTCACCCGATCGCATCGCGGTCGCCGCGCGCGGGGATTACGCCGGTCGCGCCATCGTGATGCCGCGTCGGGCTGTGCTGACCAAGACCAACGACGGCGGGTGGGCTCTTCAGCAGACCCAACTGAGCTTCGGCAACGGCTATACGATTGCGGAGGGGCGTTTCGGCGGCACGGAACCGGCGCAAGGCACCATCGGCCTCGTCCGTATGCCGCTATCCCTGATTGACGTTTTTGCGGGCGACGTGGGCGTGGGCGGCACCGTGTCAGGGCTCATCGAACTCAGCGCCGGTGACAACGGCGTGCCCGTTGGCGAGGCGCGGCTCAAGGTGAACAGCCTTACGCGGTCCGGCTTGGTTCTGTCCTCCAGGCCGATCGACGTCGCTCTCGTCTCCCGGCTGACGGAAGACCGTTTCCAGACCCGCGCGGTGCTCAAGAACGAGGGGCAGACACGCGGCCGGTTGCAGTCGCTGATATCCAACCTGCCGGAAACGGGCGGGTTTGCTGAACGACTCTATGCAGGCAATCTGGTCGCACAATTGCGCTTCAACGGCCCCGCCGATGCGCTGTGGCGGCTGTCCACCGTGGAAGTGTTCGACGTGACCGGGAATATCCGTGTCGCGGCCGATGTCACCGGCACGCTGGAACAGCCGGTGGTGCGGGGTTCGCTGGCCGGTGACGACCTTCGCATTCAAAGCGCAATTACCGGCAGCGACGTGCGCAGTGTACGGGCGCGAGGAACGTTCGCCGGTTCGCGCCTCAACCTCACCAGCTTCGCCGGGGTGACGGATGGCGACGGTACGGTGAGCGGCAGCGGCTTTGTCGATCTGTCCGACATGACCGGCGGACGCGGCCCACGCATCGACCTGCGGATCGCCGCACGCGATGCCGAAGTGGTCGACCTGGCCAACATGGGCGCGAGGGTCACCGGACCGATCCGCATCGTCTCCAGCGGTGTGGGCGGCACCATCGCCGGACGGTTGCAGGTGCGGAACGCGCGGTGGAAGCTGGGAATGGCCGCCGCTACTCAGGAACTGCCCAACGTTCGGACTCGCGAGATCAACCTTCCGCCCGACCGGGCGCCGGCCATCGCCCCCAGCGCCGCATGGCGATATCTGATCGACGCCACTGCTCCCGGCGGGATCGATGTCGACGGCATGGGCCTGGATAGCGAATGGAGCGGGGAAATCCGCTTGCGGGGCAACACCGCAGCGCCGCGCATCGGCGGGGAAGTTCGCGTTGTTCCGCGCCAAGGCTATTACGAGTTTGCGGGCACCCGGTTTGAGATCACGCGCGGCGTGATCGATTTCGACGAGAGCACGGAAATCAATCCGCGCCTCAACATCCGCGCTGAAACCGAAGTCGATGATCTTTCCGTAGTTGTCTCCGTTACCGGCACAGCCACGCAACCGATCATCGACTTCAGCTCCAATCCTGCGCTGCCGGAAGAAGAGCTTCTGTCGCGCCTCCTGTTCGGCGATTCGATCACCAACCTGTCGGCGACCGACGCCCTGCAACTGGGCGCGGCGATCGCCAGCCTGCGGGGCGGCGGCGGGATGGACCCGATCAACAAGTTGCGTAGCTCTATCGGCCTTGACCGGCTGCGCATCGTGGCGGCAGACCCCGCATTGGATCGCGGCACGGCCATCGCGATGGGCAAGACATTCGGTCGCCGCTTCTATGTGGAGATCGTGACGGACGGGCGCGGCTACAACGCGACGGAACTCGAGTTCCGCCTGACCGGATGGTTATCGCTGCTCGCCAGCGTAAACACCCTCGGCCGCAATAGCGTGGGCGCAGAATACAGCCGGGATTACTGAGCGCTGTAAAGCTCCGCCTCTGCCGAGCGACGTTTGACGAGGCCGGGCAAAACCCGCCCCGCTGCGTGAACCCAGCGACCGAACTCCGCACGCGCACCAGCGAAGTCCCCAGCCTTGTGCAATCGGGTCAGCGTCGCCTTGCCTATTGCGCCCGTGTTGTAATGGAAGCTGACCAGCGCGTCGAACTGCGCCTGAGTAGTCGGGGCGTTCTGCAACGCTTTCGCCACTTCGGCCGCATAACGGGTGAGATCGTTTTCCAGCCGCGCATCAGCCTGCTGCTGAGTCCAGATGGTGCCCTTGCGGATGCCCTTCCCCGTGGCGCCCCAGCCGATCGTCCACGGATCGCCGCCAGTGCCCGGATCGGGATAGGCAGTGAGCCTGCAACCCTCGAAACGCTTGATCAGCGCTATGCCCGCGCGCCCGATTGTCTCCAGCGGCGTGACAGAAACGCCTACCGCCTGATCTATTGCCGTATCCAAGGTGACGATCTCGTCTGCCTGGAACCCACGCCCCAGCAAACGCCGCACCGCGTCAAAAATCCGCTTCCTGTCCATGCTTCACCTCGCCGAAGAAACTCGAGGCGCGGGTATCTGGCGAGGCAAGGGCCGGTAGGAAAATGGATTCAGCGCTCAATGCCGTATTGCTTCAACAACGCCTTCTGCGACGGATACCAGAACTCCAGGTGGCAATCCTCGCACACGCCATCGAGCTGACCAATGAGCAACCCGGCCCGCTGGAAATCGTGCGCCCGCGCCGCACTGGCGATGTCCCCGGCGTGGACGGCCAATACGTGCGCGAATTCACGCAGCTTCTGCGGATCTTTGTCGACATTGACTTGCACCTCCGCGCCCGTATCGCCGTAGGGTACGCCTTCATCCGCAATCTTCACGCCCGGCTTTACGACGACCACCGGGTCCATCCGCTCCAGTTCCAGAGCCGCCTGCTGGACAGCGCGGGATCGCCGCTCGATCTGAGCCCACCGCTCATCAGTCATCAGCGCCGGATCGAGATGGGCCACTTCGTCCAGAACGGAATTGCTCACATCCCACAGTTCGTCAGCATGAAGGTCGATCTTGTCCTTCATCACGTCATGCAAGGTAACTTGAGCGGCAAGCGGTTGCTCCGCCTTTTGGGAACATGCGGCAACGACAGCCAAAGATACCGTCAGAACGACCCAGGATAACTTGATCCGCATCGCGAGTTCCTTCTCACGCTGAGAGCCTCGCCCAGCTTTTGCGCCCCCCAGAGAGAGCTGAGAAGGAAATTACCGTAATCTCGCGTTACTGGCGGGTTTCTCCATACGTTACAGGCTGGCCTTGCGGCGCCGCATGGGCCAAGGGGACCAGCATGGCGCAATCACACGAAGATCGCCCCGGCATAGCCGCCGATGCTGGCGATGGAATCAAACCGTCCGCCCCGATCCCTGCATCAGAGACCGGCGGCGAAAAGTTCCGCTGGATCGTCCAATCCGGTTGGAAGGGCCTCTGCCCCAAGTGCGGCAAGGGCCACATGTTCAAATCGTGGCTGAAGCTGTCCGATCACTGCGAAGTGTGCGGGTTGGATTATCGCTTCGCCGCTCCAGACGATGGGCCAGCGTTCTTCGCGCTGTGTATCGTGGCCTTTCCGCTGATCTTCTTCGTTGTCTGGCTGCAGGTCGCCTTCACCCCACCGTTCTGGGTGCATCTGCTTACCTCGTTCCCGCTGCTGATCCTCGGGACGGTGCTTCCGTTGCGTCCCCTTAAGGGCTGGCTCGTGGCATCCCAGTACGTGAACAAGGCGCAGGAAGCGGGCACAAAGGGCTTGTGGGACCAGCTTCACAGCAAAGACTGAGGCGGTTTCAACAACCCCGCGCTGAACAACTCAGCGTTTGACCTGGCAATCCCCGCCCGCCGCCTTGATGCCCTGACACAAGGATTCCGCCTCGGCTACGCTGCCCGCCAATGCTTGCAGGCGGAAGATGCGGCCACTGTCTGCCATGCCTTCCACGATCCGGTGCGATCGGCCCTGAAGTGCTTCCAGCCTGCCGGATAGCGTGACCCATCCGGCCTGAGCTGCCGTGCGGCTGGCATAAGCGCCAACCTGCACGCCCACTGAGCCGTCCGGAACGGGCGACGGAGCGGGTGCAGGCGTTGGCTTGCCCACTGTTGCCGCCGATGGTTCGGGCGGGGGCGGAGCAGGCATGTCAGCGATGCGACCGTCAACCTGATGCCCTTCGGCCACCTGGAAACTTGCATTGCCGGTACCAGCCACCCGCTGCCCGCCGGGATCTTCAGGACGTGTCCGGTAAGGTTCAGCGGGAGCTTCGATCAAGCTGCCATCGGCAACCAGCGATTGCCCGGTGTCATCGCGAAGAACGAAAAACCAAACCGAGCCGGCAACGAGGACAACGGCCAGCAGACCCAGAAGCGCGAAAGCCGCGATGCGCCCGGTGTCGACCACAGGCTGATCGAGTTCGTCATCGGACTCCAGCCAAGGCAGGCGGTCATCGCCGCCTGTCAGCGCCAGTTCTCCTTCGAACTCGTCCGCTCCGTTCTGATCATGCGACCTGCCCCCCGGCATCGACATGGTTATAGCTCCTCGACTGCCTCCACCCCCAGGACTTCGAGTCCATTGCGGATGACCTGCCCGATTTGTGCGGCAAGGAAAAGCCTGGCGGCCGTCAGTTCGGCGTCCTGAGCCAGAACAATGCGCTTACCGGGATCGTCGTTGCCCATATTCCAGAACGAGTGGAATGCCTGCGCCAGATCGTAGAGGTAGAACGCGATGCGATGCGGCTCGCGTGCGCGCGCTGCCGCTTCAACCTCGCGCGGGAACTGGGCTGCCTGCTTTATCAGCGTGAGTTCGTCCGCGCCGAGCCGCGACAGTGCCTCTTCAGAAGGCCCGACGCCTTCGGCTGCCGCCTTACGCAGGGTGGAGTGAATCCGGGCATTGGCATACTGAACGTAGAAGACCGGGTTGTCCTTCGACGCCTCGACCACCTTGGCAAAGTCGAAGTCCATCTGGGCTTCGGGCTTGCGGGTCAGCATCGTGAAGCGAACAACGTCCTTGCCGACTTCGCGGACCACGTCTGCCAGAGTGACAAACGTGCCCGCCCGCTTGGACATCTTCACCGGCTCTCCGCCGCGAAGAAGCTGAACCATCTGCACCAGCTTCACGTCGAACGGGATGGGCTTGCCCTCCCCTTCGCTCAACGCGGCGACCGCGGCCTTGATCCGCTTTACCGTGCCCGCATGGTCGGCGCCCCAGATGTCGATCAGCTCGTCGGCGCTTTCCGCCTTCTGCATGTGATAGGCGAGGTCGGCACCGAAATAGGTCCAGTTGCCATCGCTCTTGCGGATCGGACGGTCCTGATCGTCGCCAAACTTGGTCGAGCGGAACAGCGGAAGTTCCACCGGCTCCCAATCTTCCGGCGTCTTGCCCTTCGGCGCTTCCAGGATGCCATCGTAGACCAGGCCATGCTGACGCAGCCAGGCTTCCGCTTCCGAGGGCTTGCCCGCAGCCTGAAGCTCTGCTTCTGACGAAAACACGTCATGCTGAATGCCCAGCAGCGCGAGATCGGCGCGGATCATGTCCATCATCGCGGCCACGGCGCGGGTGCGGAACAGGTCCAGCCACTCGCTCTCCGGCGCGGCAGCAAACCGGTCGCCAAATTCTGCGGCCAGTTCCTTGGCTACCGGGATGAGATAGTCGCCCGGATAAAGACCTGCCGGAATCTCGCCGATATCCTCGCCCAGCGCCTCACGATATCGCAGATGCACGGACCGGCCCAAGGTCTGCACCTGAGCGCCTGCATCGTTGACGTAGTATTCGCGGACGACCGTATGCCCGGCGAACTGGAGCAGGGCGGCCAGCGCATCACCGACTACCGCGCCGCGGCAGTGGCCCATGTGCATTGGTCCGGTGGGGTTCGCCGAAACATATTCGACATTGACCGTGCGTCCGGTGCCGAGTTGCGAGCGTCCGTAATCGCCACCCATTGCAGCGATCGCGCGCAGCTCTTCCAGCCAGTTACCCGGCGCTAGTCGCAGGTTGATGAAGCCCGGTCCGGCAATCTCCGCCCCTTCGATCGCGGGATCGGCGGACAGCTTCTCCACGATCCGTTCCGCCAGTGCGCGGGGATTGGTGCCCGCACCCTTGGCCAGCACCATCGCCGCATTGGTCGCGAGATCGCCGTGTGACGGATCGCGTGGAGGCTCCACACTGACGGCATCGCGCGGCGTACCGGCAGGCAACACGCCTTCCCCCTCAAGTGCGATGAGGGCGGTGGCGATCTTGGCCGCGAATGCGGCGTACAGCGTTTGTGCTTCGGACATGCGGCGCCGTTAGCGGGTTTCGACCGCCTGCGAAACTACCGCGTAGCGTTGTATTCCAGTTGCTCGTCAGTGAGCTGGAAGCCGACCAGCACCTCGAACGATGCGCGTGCCACTGCGGCGCGAACATCAGGCTCGGTCAGCGGATCGACCGCTGCTTCCTGATCGCCAGCGCGGCGGCGACGCGTAATGCGTTCACGGATATCCGAAGGGAGGGTGGCAGCATCGCGATTAACGTAGGCGGCGCCCGCGCCCGATCCCACAGCGCGGGTCTGTCCGTCAGCAAAAGACAGCGTCACTTCCCCGACCCGCTTGGAAACCACGGTGTTTCCACCGCGCACCACCGTTACGAAATACGGCAGGGTCACCGTGCGCGCCCCGCGTGCGTCACGGCGCTGCGCAAACACGTCAAAGCTGACCGTGGAATAGACTTGATCGCCCGTCTCGCTGCAGTCGCTGCGGACATTGGTGATGGCGGCAGAAGTATCGAGTGCGTCCAGCGTGCGCCCCTCAGCTGGGGAAAACAGCGTCACGTCGCCCAGGAACTCTGGAACACCCACCGCCGGACAGACCGAACGCAGCGCGGTGATACCCACGCCCTGTTCCACCACGATCTCGCCCGATTTAGCACAGCCCGCCAGCGCGGCGACGGCAGTGGCGGCAAACAGCGCTTTGCGGAAGTGCATCCCAATTCCTCGTTCGAACCAGCGGCAGGCCTTAGGGCAGGTCCCCGCAACCGGCAATGGTAGAGCGTGGCACCGCCCTTTCGTCATGCCGGGACACGCGCTAGAGCGGCCTCGATGAACGCTCCCTTTCAGACGGCGCCCGCCAGCGGAACTCGTCCGCCGCTCACGGTATTGATCGCCGCCCCCCGTGGATTCTGCGCAGGCGTGGACCGCGCGATCGAAATCGTTGAGCGCGCGTTGGATCGATATGGCGCGCCGGTCTATGTCCGGCACGAAATCGTGCACAATCGCTATGTGGTTGATGGCCTGAAGGCCAAGGGCGCGGTGTTCGTGGAAGAACTAGACCAGGTGCCCGAAGGCGTGCCGGTCGTTTTCAGCGCCCACGGCGTACCGAAAGCAGTGCCTGCAGAGGCCCAACGACGGGGCCTTGAGTACCTCGACGCTACCTGCCCACTGGTCAGCAAAGTCCACCGGCAGGCGGAACGGCAGATTGAAGCCGGTCGGCACATCGTGTTCGTCGGGCATCTGGGCCACCCTGAGGTAGTCGGTACTCAGGGTCAGGTGCCGGAAGGCAGCATGACGCTGGTCGAAACTGTAGATGATGTCGAACATCTGGACTTCGCACCCGATACACCGCTGGCGTTCCTGACGCAGACAACGCTTTCCGTGGACGACACGGCGCAAGTGATCGCCGCGCTTCGTGATCGATTCCCCCAGATCGTCGGGCCGAAGGCAGAAGACATCTGCTACGCGACCTCGAATCGCCAGACGGCAGTGAAACAGATCGCACCCGAGAGCGACCTTGTGCTCGTGATAGGCGCGCCCAATTCGTCGAACTCCGTGCGTCTGGTCGAGGTGGCCGAAAGGTGCGGCACACCGGCTCGCCTGATCCAGCGAGCATCCGACATCGATCCCGCATGGCTGGCGGGCGTGTCGACTCTGGGCCTGACGGCGGGCGCCTCTGCCCCCGAGACCCTTGTGCGGGAAGTAGTCGCCCGACTGGCCGAATGGCGTGAGGTCGAAGAACGCTCGGTTTCCGGCATGGAAGAACGCATGGTTTTCAAGCTACCCCGCCAGCTGACTGACGAGAGCGCGGCCTCCTGATATGGCAGTTTATACGACGCTTTCGGCGGCTGATCTGGCCGCGCTGATCGCAGAATACGACGTGGGGGAACTGGTTTCGGCCAAGGGCATCGCCGAGGGTGTCTCCAATTCCAACTGGCTGATCGAAACCAGCGGAACAGATGGTGCGGGCGCGCGCTTCATCCTGACGATGTACGAGGCGCGGATGGATGTGGCTGATCTGCCCTTCTTCCTCGGCCTGCTCGACCATCTCGCCGCGAAGGGCAGCCCTGTCCCGCGGACAATCCATGATCGCGCAGGCGCTGCTTTTCGGATGATCGGCGGCAAGGCCGTGGCTCTGATCGAATTTCTGCCCGGGGTTTCGGTGGACAGCGCGAGCGAGGAACAGGCGCGGGCCGTGGGCCGCGCTCTTGCCGGTCTCCATCTCGATTCGGCGGACTTTGCCGGCAAGCGCGCCAATTCGCTGGCTTTGCAGGAATGGCACGATCTGCTGGCGCAATGCGGGCAGGATGGCATGAGGTCGATCGATCCCGCGCTGCCCGCACTGGTCGAAAGCGAGCTGCTCTACCTTACGGCAAATTGGCCGCAGGGCCTGCCACGCTCTATCATTCACGCCGACCTTTTTCCCGATAACGTGCTGTTGCTGGGTGACGAGGTAACCGGGCTGATCGACTTCTATTTCGCCTGCAACGACGTGACCGCTTATGATCTGGCGGTAACGCACGCGGCTTGGTGCTTCACGAAACAGGGTGAGTTCCGGCCCGAGATCGCCCGTGCACTGATGGTGGGATACGAGGAGCGGCGACCGCTTTCCGCAGCGGAACGCGACGCCTTGCCCGTTCTGGCGCGCGGAGCTGCCATGCGCTTTCTCGCCACGCGAACCTATGACTGGTTGCACACCCCGGCAGACGCGCTGGTGACTCGCAAGGATCCGATGGATTTCGCGCGGCGGCTGTCATTCTACTCGCGTGAAGGCGATCGCGCCTTCGGTGGCGCGCGTTCCTGACCATGAAGCAGGTCGACATTTTCACTGACGGCGCCTGCAAGGGCAACCCGGGCCCCGGTGGCTGGGCCGCGCTGCTGCGCATGGGCCCGCACGAAAAAGTCCTCACTGGTGGTGAGGCGCATACCACCAACAACCGTATGGAAATGATGGGCGTGATCCGGGGTCTGAAAGCGCTGATCGAGCCCTGTCAGGTTACTATCCATTCTGACAGTCGCTACGTCATCGACGGCATGACGAAGTGGGTGGCGGGTTGGCAGCGCAAAGGCTGGATCAACGCCAGCAAGAAACCCGTGCGGAACGCGGACTTGTGGCACGATCTAATCGAAGCCGCCGCACCCCATCGCATCACCTGGCAATGGGTGAAGGGTCACGACGGCCACCCTGAAAACGAACGGGTGGACAAGCTGGCCTGCGAAGCAGCCGAAGCTGCAAGAGGCTAGCGAGGGGCGAACCGCCCCGGAGAGTATGTCCGGGCGTCCAACCCCTCGGTCATCTCATCAGATGCCCGCCCCAGCAGAATCTGGGAACCCAATCGTGCAGCGGCGGGAGCGGTTTGAATCCCGAAACCACCTTGCCCAGCGAACCAGAAGAAGCCTTCTACCTCCGAGTCGAAGCCGTAAATCGGCAGGCGGTCAGGTGCGAAGGTGCGAAGGCCTGCCCATTTGCGCTCCACGGCCCTTACCTGCCAGTCAACGACCCGTTCGAAGCGATCGATGGCAATTGCAACATCCAGCTCTTCGGGCGCCGCGTCGCAAGGCTCGCTGGGAGTTTCTTCGTGCGGACTGAGCCACAGCTTTCCGTGTTCGGGCTTGAAGTAGAACTGCCCGTTGATGTCCAGAACCAGAGGGAGATCGGCAGGGGGCGCGGGATCGGTGCGAAGCTGGGCAATTGTCCGCCTAAGCGGTTGCAAACCCAGCTGCCGTGCACCCGCCAGGCCAGCGACCGTATCGGCCCAAGCACCCGCAGCGTTGACCAGCACTTTGGCACGGACTTCGCCCGAACGCCCGAATGACAGGCGCCAGTGCTCGCCCTGCCGTTCCGCGAACTCAAGTCGAGCGGAGACTCGCTGCTCGACGCCTCTCCTCTTGGCGAGCCCCAGATAGTGCTGATGCAGCGCGGCAACGTCGATGTCGGCGCAGGAAGGCTCGGCAACCGCTGTTGTCCAGTCCCCGCGAACGCCCGGCAACCGCTGGGCAAGACCATCACGCCCAAGCCGCTCCATAGTGATCCCACTGCTGGCGAAGAGATCGAGAAAGGCCTCTACGGCCGGAGCATCCTCATCACGGGCCACATAAAGCGCCCCGCGCGGCGACAGCATCCCGTGTTCACGCAGATAAGTGCCCGATGCCCGCGTCAGCGGTGCGACACCGGGCCCGCCGTAACATTCCTCCCAGAACGCTGCAGAACGCCCGGTGGCATGATAGCCGGGCATGTCTTCCGCCTCAGCCAGCAGGACGTGCGCGTGCGGCGCGAGCTCCGCAGCGATGCTTGCCCCGGCCATGCCCGCGCCAATCACGGCGATATCGTAGATGTCCGTCATGGCGCGACCCGTTCGAGGAAGGCGTCTATTGACGCAAGGGCTTGCTGTCGCACGGGATCGACCTCCCGCAGGATTTCATGCGCCGCCTCAGCCCCAAACCAGCGGACTTCGGCGTCGGGTAAGCGCGCAGCGGCGCGAGCTATCGCTCGGATGCCGACGAGCCGATCAACACGTGTGGCAGAGATGTGGACGGGAATCTCAATGCTCTCAAGCAGCCCCGGGCGCCTCAGAACACCCACAGAAGCGAGCGCTGCGCGCACCCAGCCCCAGCTTCCCGGGCCCATCGCGAGGTCGGGCCGAGCCTTCCGCCACCACAACTCGTCGGCGTAGCGGGCGTCGTCATGAGTGAGCAGGCGTTGCCTAAGAACCGGCACCTCCCTCGGACGTTCGCTCCACTTCCATGCGGGGCGGCGCGTGTCGCCGGTTCGGCACCGGCCAGACGCCAGAAGTTTGCGCAGAACGAGCGGGACTCGCTCGGGGACGACGTCGATCATCGGCGCGATAAGAATCAGCGCATCAGGCGCCGGGTCGAGCCGTCGCTCCGCCACGGCGCGCAAGACCAGATGCCCGCCCATGGAATGGCCGACCAGCACCAGTGGGCCGCTTTGACCCCGCGCCCAGTCGCGCCAGAAGGCAGCAAGGTCAGCGACCCAGACAGCGAAATCATCCACGTGCCCAGTCACCGAATCGCGCCCGAGACGCCCGGAACCGGCCTGCCCGCGCCAGTCAGCTGCCGTCACTTGCCAGCCCTGCTCACGCCAGTGTTCGAACGACTCGAGGTACTTTTCGTAGAAGTCGCCGCGACCGGGCATGAACAACAGGGACCCGCGTGTCAGCTCCTTATCAGGCTCAGCCCAATCGAGGCGACGAATCGCAGTTCCGTCTGGCGCGACCCAGTGGCTCTCGCACGCGGATTGGGGGATGGACTGGCGATCAAACAACGCGATCCCAGCCTCGGCCGCGTGCCTAATAACAGCCTCCTGTCCGTGGTTACTATTTAGTAAGCCGCAAAGCGTAGCACGAGCCTCGGATTAGGGGCCTCGATGCTGGACGAACCTTTCAAGTATGGGCTGCTTGCCTTGTTGGCAATCGCGCTGCTCGTGGCGGCCGCGACTGACCTGCGCAGCCGTCGCATCGACAACTGGCTGACCGGTGCAATTGCGCTTGGCGCACCGCTGTTCTGGTGGAGCTGCGGCCTTTCGTTGTGGCCCGAAGTGGCCATGCAGCTTAGCGTAGCCTTGCTCACCCTCGGGGTTCTGGCCGTTCTTTTTGCCATGCGCGCAATGGGCGGCGGTGACGTGAAGCTGCTTACTGCGCTGGCGCTTTGGATAGAGCCTGCACAGTTCCTCAAGCTGGTCATCATCATGTCATTGCTGGGCGGACTGCTGACCATCGTTTTCGGCGCCTGGCACGTCATGCGCCGTCAGACTGAGAAACTGGCCATACCCTATGGTGTGGCGATCTCGGCGGCGGGCCTGCTGACAATTTACGTCGCTTACGCACCTGCGGCGCCTGCCGGGATAAGCGGAACCTGATTTTAACCAATTAATCCTAATCGGCAGCAATCAACCGATTTAGGTTCTTCAAGGGGCTAGAAGCACCATGGACAGGAAAAAGCTGGTTTTGCTGCTGGGGGCGCTGATCGTTGCGATCGGCACGGCAATGGCCGCACGGAGCATGTTCGTAGGAGCGTCAGCTCCTCAAGCAGCCGCGGAGCCGGCGCAGGCAGACGGACCCAAAGTCCTCGTCGCCAAGCGCGCGTTGCCGATGGGCACAATCATCACCGCCGACGCCATCGGCTTCCAGCTGTGGCCGAAGGAAATGGTGCAGGACGCCTATTTCATCGACGGCGAAGCGGACATGGGCAAGCTGCTGGGCACTGTGGTGCGCCACGCTGTTACGGCTGGTGAGCCGGTCACTCAGGGCTCTCTGGTGAGCCCCGGGGATCGCGGCTTCCTGGCCGCTGCGCTCGGGCCGGGCATGCGCGCTGTGACCGTGCAGGTCTCTGCCAAGACCGGCGTCGCGGGCTTCGTGTTCCCAGGTGACCACGTCGACATGATGTTGACGCAGGCCATCTCTGGCGAAGAGGGTCAGGAACTGAAGGCCACCGAGACGATTCTGCGGAACCTGCGGGTGCTCGCAACCGATCAGTCCACTGAAACCGAAACGACGCCTGACGGGAAGACCGTTGTTCGCCAGTTCGGCACCGTCACGCTGGAGGTCACTCCGCGGATTGCCGAGAAGATCCAGGTTGCTGAAACCGTGGGCACTCTCTCGCTGGCCCTGCGCTCCATCGCCGACAATCAGAGCGATCTGGACCGCGCCATCGCGGCCGGAGAAATCGATCTGCCCAACAATGCGTCGCGCGCCGACGAAGAAAGGCTGCTGCGTCGCGCAGTCGCCCGCCCGCAGGACGGTGCATCGAGCTACGTCACTGGCGGCGACGTGTCGCGTTACCAGCGCAGCACAATGCCGCGCCAGAGCAGCACAGTCGTTGCGGCTGCACCCGGCGGCCAGCCTTATGTGGCCACAGGTCAGGTTGCGAGCGGCCCTGTAGTCCGCGTCAGCCGCGGCAACGCAGTGTCAGTCGAAGCGGCCGGCGGAGCAAGCACCAGGCTACTCGACCGTACGGCGCGAGGCATGGCCTCTGCCCCGGCCGGAGCGCCAAGCGCGGCTATTGTGCCGTGACCATAGCGATCAACTCTCAACCTGATCGCACCGCAAGGGCGAGCGAATTGAAACCGAGGGGCAACAAGATGAAAAGCCGCCTTACCAAGACCCTGCTGACTGCCGCCTGCGCACTTGTGCCGCTGGCTGCCGTCCCGGCCGGACCCGCACTGGCGCAGGCCGTGATCAACCCGTCGCAGGATATCGTGCTGTCGATCGGACGGGGCCAGCTGGTCACCGTGCCCGGCACCATGGCCGACATCTTCGTGGCCAACGAAGCCGTCGCCGACGTGCAGGTGAAGTCACAGCGCCAGCTCTATGTTTTCGGCAAGGCTGGCGGCGAAACGACCGTCTATGCAAGCAATGCCGCAGGCGACATCGTCTGGTCAGCCAACGTTCGCGTAGGCTCCAACATCGACAGCATCGACCAGATGCTCTCGCTGGCGATGCCCGAGGCCAACATCCAGGTCGCAACCATGGGCACCAACACCGTGCTGCTGACCGGCACCGTGGCGGCACCCGAGGATGCGGCAGAGGCCGAACGCCTCGTTTCTGCCTTCGTCGGCGAAAACGCCAACGTCGTGTCACGTCTGCGCATGGCCACCCCGCTGCAGGTCAACCTGCGCGTCCGGATCGCCGAGGCCAGCCGATCGCTGGTGCGCCAGATCGGCATGAACGTGACCACGATCGACGGTACCGGTGGCTTCAAGTTCGGCATCTCGCGCGGACGCGCGCCGGGAACTTTCGTGACTACCGACCCCAACCTTCCGTTGGGCATCGGGACGAACGTCCGTGGCTATACCGTCGATCCCATTAGCGGTGACATCATTCTCTCGCCCGGCACCAACGTCACGGCTGGCGAGAATACCACTTTGGCCGGTTTGACGAGGTTCCTGGGCCTTGATGTTCTGGGTGCACTGGACGCTGGCGAAACCGCCGGTCTGGTGACTACCCTTTCGGAACCGAACCTGACCGCGCTTTCGGGCGAAACGGCTGAGTTCCTCGCGGGCGGCGAATTTCCGATCCCGATGAGCCAGGGACTGGGCACGACCTCGGTCGAGTACAAGAAGTACGGCGTCAGCCTTGCTTATACGCCGACTGTACTGGCCAACGGGCGCATCTCGATCCGCGTTCGGCCTGAAGTGTCCGAACTGTCGACCCAGGGCGCGGTAACGCTGAGCAACTTCACCATCCCAGCCCTGACCGTGCGTCGCGCCGAAACGACCGTGGAACTGGGTTCAGGCCAGAGCTTCATGATCGCTGGCCTGCTGAGCAACAACGCGCAGAACACGATCGACAAGACGCCCGGCGCCGGTGATATCCCGATCCTGGGCAATCTGTTCCGCTCGACCGAATTCCGGAAAGGACAGACTGAACTGGTCATCGTGGTCACGCCTTACCTGGTCCGTCCGGTGAACGATGGCGACATCGCCCTCCCCACTGACGGGTTCCAGACCCCGACTGCGGCTGCACAGTTTTTGCTGAACCAGGATCACGGCGGCAACGCCGCGACCCGCCGGCCCGGCCCCCGCGCCGCGGACGAACCGGCTTCGCCAGAAATCGGCATGGCACCGCAGCAGGATCACTCGCTTGCGGCCGACAATCGCCGCCTGCGGGCCAAAGACGAACAGCGCGCCGAGGCGGTCACGCCCGGCTTCAGCCTGAGGTGAAGGAAATGAGCAAGATGTTCATTCGCAACCAGTCCGCGCTCGGTGCGGCGATCGCCCTCTCGCTGGGCCTCGCCCTCTCCGGCTGCGGCGACACGCCGAACAACCGCACACTGTACAGCGTCAAGCAGCCGGTGGTCGAACGCAACAACTTCACCCTCGATCTCGCTTCTGGTGCAGGCGGTCTTGCCACTCCGGAACAGCAGCGTCTGGCCGAATGGTTTGACGCCATGAACCTTCGCTATGGCGACAGGGTCGCGATCGATGCGGCGGTCACAAACGACGCCGTGCGGGAAGACGTCGCCGCCATCGCATCACGCCACGGCATTCTGCTGGGTGAAGGCGCGCCGGTTACCGAAGGGTTTGTTCAGCCCGGCATGGTCCGCGTCGTCGTGACGCGTTCGCGCGCTTACGTCCCGGGTTGCCCTGACTGGTCGGACAAGATGGCCAGCAACCTCACCAACGCAACGAGCGACGATTTCGGTTGCGCGATCAACACCAACCTCGCGGCCATGGTCGCAGACCCCCAGCATCTGCTGAAGGGTGCCGAGGGCACTGGTGAAACCATCGTGATGAGCTCCACCAAAGCCATCCAGTCCTATCGCGAGGCAGCTCCCACCGGAAGGGAAGGCCTCACGGAAGTCAGCTCGCAGTCCGGCGGAGGTAACTGAGCCATGAACGCACCCTGGAAACCCGGCCCGCTCGGCAACCGTGATCCGTTTGCGGCTTTCATCTGCGACGAGTCCGCGCTAGACGTGCTGCGTCCCGTCGTGATCGAGATGGGCTGGCAGCCGGAGAAATGTAACAAGGGCGGCCTGCGCAACGCCGTACAATCGCTTTCGATTGCGGCGAGCCCGGCGATCCTCATGGTAGACCTATCGGAAAGCGGCGATCCGCTGAACGATATCAACGGTCTGGCAGAAGTTTGCGAGCCCGGTACGGTGGTTATCGCCGTTGGGCAGGTCAACGACGTGCGTCTCTATCGCGATCTCCTCGCCAGCGGCATCCACGACTATCTGCTGAAGCCGCTGTCTGCGAGCCAGCTTCGCGATTCTCTGACTCAAGCGCAGGCGGTGTTCTCCAGCCCGCGTGGTGGTGAGGGCGACAGTGCCAAGCGGCATATCTCGACAGCGGTGGTCGGTACGCGGGGCGGCGTGGGCGCCTCCACCTTGGCGACCTCTCTCGCATGGCTGTTCAGCGCCGATTATCGGCTGCCTACGGCTTTACTCGACCTCGACGTGCACTTCGGGACCGGTGCGCTCGCGCTGGATCTGGAACCGGGTCGTGGCCTGACCGACGCAATCGAAAACCCGAGCCGCATCGACGGCCTATTCATCGAGCGCGCGATGATCCGAGCCAATGATCACCTGGCGATCCTCTCGGCTGAAGCTCCGATCAACTCGCCGATGATGACCGATGGCGCGGCGTTCGTTCAACTGGAGGAAGAGTTCCGCCAGGCGTTCGAAATGACCGTTATCGATCTGCCGAGAAACATGCTGATCAACTTCCCGCATCTGCTGACGGAAGTGAACGTGGTCACGCTGGTGACGGAAATGACGCTGGCTTCGGCTCGCGACACCATCCGCCTGCTGTCCTGGCTGAAGACCAACGCGCCACAGGCGCAGCCGTTGATCGTGGCCAACAAGGTCCAGACGGGTGTTGGCGAGATCAGCAAGGCCGATTTCGAGGCGTCTATCGAACGCAAGATCAACTTCACGATCCCGTTGGATCCGCGCGCCGCGGCAAATGCCGCCAAGCTCGGCCAGACCTTTGCCGACGCCAACCGCACGACGAAGGCCGGACAGGTCATCGCGGATATCGCCAAGGCAATCTCCAACTCGTCCGAAGACGAGGAGGTTGAAGTAGAAGATCGTCGCACCAACACCTCGCTGCTGGGCAAATTCGACATCAAGTCGCTCCTCGCCCGGAAGGAAAAGGGCGCGGCGCTCGCTGAATAAGCACGCTTCCTCCCGGCCCGCCCGGGAGGACAGCTGTTTGAGCATCTAGAAAGGGCAACGGTCTGACATGAGCATCATTCAGGTCTTTCTGGTGGCCGTTGGCCTGCTGACGCTGATGATCCTCGGCTATCTTGCGGTGAGCGGGAAGTCGCCAGCCAAGGAGAGCCAGAGGCGGCTCCAGTCCGTTCGCTATCGCCACTCCGACAGCGCTGTCGACAGGGTTGAATCTCAGCTCAAGAAGGCCATCGCCGCGCGCCGCCCCAAGACGCACCAGATTGCAGGCTCGAAGTCACGATCTGAAGCGCTCGCGACCCGCCTGAACCGTTCGGGGCAAAGCTGGACCATTACCCAGTACCTTTACACCTCGATCGGCATCGCTCTGGTCGTGGCAGCGCTGCTATTTCTCCGCACCGGGAGCGCCCTGTTGTCGCTGGGTGTCGGTATCGCGGTAGGCGCGGGTGTTCCACACTTTGTCGTCGGCCACCTGATCAAGAAGCGGACAAACGACTTCAATGCTCGCTTCCCGGACGGTCTCGAACTTCTCGTTCGCGGCCTTCGCTCCGGCCTTCCGGTAGGCGAAACGCTGGGGCTGGTGTCTTCGGAAATTCCGGGTCCGGTAGGCGAAGAATTCAAGACCGTGGTCGAACGCATGCGGATCGGCCGCACGATGGAAGAATCGCTGCAGGTGACCGCCGACAAGCTCGGCACACCCGAATTCCAGTTCTTCGTCATCACTCTGGCGATCCAGCGGGAAACGGGTGGCAACCTGGCGGAAACGCTGTCGAACCTGGCCGACGTTCTGCGCAAACGCGCACAGATGAAGCTCAAAATCAAAGCCATGAGCTCTGAATCGAAGGCCTCCGCCTATATCGTCGGCGCCCTGCCCTTTATCGTATTTGGCCTGATTTACTGGGTTAACCCCGGCTATGTCGGCAACTTCTTCATCGACGACCGCCTGATTGTTGCCGGTCTCGGCGGCGTGGTGTGGATGAGCATCGGCGCCTTCGTGATGGCTAAGATGGTCAGCTTCGAGATTTGAGCGGGAACGGAAAACAGCCATGATCACTGCGCCCGGACCCACCCTCCTCGGGGTCGATGTCATCCTCGCCGGCACTGTCCTCGCCGGTGTTGCAGCCGCCGCCATGCTGCTCGCAATCTACGCCGCGGTCACCGTGCGCGATCCGATGGCGAAGCGTGTGAAGGCGCTCAACGCCCGCCGCGAAGAGCTTAAGGCTGGCATCATCAAGCAAAGCGCCCGCAAGCGGCAGACCCTTCTGCGCCGGACGGAAACCACCGACCGCATGAAGGACAGCCTGGACCGCATGAAGGTCCTGCAGGAAAGCCAGGTCAAGGACATCCAGCAGAAGCTGGCTCAGGCCGGCTACCGTAACAAGGAACTCGCGGTTTTCGTGATTTTCGCGCGAATGGTCCTGCCGATCGTGTTGGGCTTTATCGCGATTGTCGCCCTGTACTGGGTGGAAATGTTCCCCGAATGGAGCAGCTTCAAGCGCTTCATGGGTTTCGCGGCGCTGGTCCTCGCGGGCTACAAAGGGCCGGAAGTCTTCCTGAAGAACAAGGCCAACAAGCGTAGCGACGCAATCCGCAAGGGTCTCCCCGATGCGCTAGACCTCCTGGTAATCTGCGCCGAGGCAGGTCTGACGGTAGACGCGGCGTTCAACCGCGTCGCGAAGGAACTGGGGCGCGCCTATCCGGAACTGGGCGACGAATTCACCCTGACCGCGATCGAACTGTCGTTCCTTACGGAACGCCGCCAGGCCTTCGAAAACTTCGCCTACCGCGTTGATCTCGACGCGATCCGCGGCGTCGTCACGACGATGATCCAGACCGAACGTTACGGTACCCCGCTGGCATCCGCGCTGCGGGTGCTGTCGGCCGAATTCCGCAACGAACGCATGATGCGGGCCGAAGAAAAGGCCGCGCGTCTGCCAGCGATCATGACCGTGCCGCTGATCCTGTTCATTCTGCCGGTGCTGTTCATCGTCATCCTGGGCCCCGCTGCTTGCTCCATCGCCGACGCGTTCTCGCCGGGCGGCGCAGTCAACAACTAGACCAAGGAATAGAGATAAGAGGGGACGCGGCGGTCCCGTGGCTAAGGCCGCGGGGCCGTCGTGGTTTTTACCAGAGGCAGGATGAAGCCTTACTGGGCGCCGAAGCTGTTGCTGTCGATATCGTCCGCGTCGAGGTCATTTACCTCACTCCGCACCCGATCAAGCAAACGCCGGAACTCGACAACTTCTTCGCGAGTGAAGCGGGAGAACAGACGCCGCTCCATCTCCAACGCAAGCGGCATCACTTCATCGTGGATCTGATGGCCTGACTCCGTCAATTCCAGCAGGTGCGAACGGCCATCCTGCGCGTTGGGCTGACGTGCAGCGAGGCCGCGTTCCTCCAAGACCTTGCAGGCGCGGTTGACGGCCACTTTGTCCATCACGGTCATGCGCGTCAAATCGCGCTGGGTCAGCGGGCCGGAATCTCCCAGTACCGCCATGACGCGCCACTCCGGCACGCTCAATCCAAACCGCTGACGATACTCCATCGATATGCGGTTGCTCACCGCGTTCGAAGTGATCGACAGCAGGTACGGCACGAACTCGTTGAGACGATGGCTTGTCATAGTTACCGACATGTTCCAGCAAAACGTGCTTTGCAATACCTCGCCAAACACTGGGCAATGTTATCAAACATCGACAACAGCCCCTCCCCACTCCCGAAGATAGCGGCCGGCGACCGCATTTAGCCGGACCTTGGCTTCAGCCGGCCAGGCGGCCGGAGGTGTAACCACAGCAGAGTCGAGCGCGCGATCAATGGGGCTTGCCACGCGTTCGGGGGGCAGACCTTCAGCTAATTTGCTCAGCACATTACGCGCCGCCGCAGCATTGGCACGCATCACGTTCAGGATGGCCGAAGCCTCCACAGGGCCTTCATCCGTCCGCCAACAATCGTAGTCGGTGACCATGCCCAGAACGGCGTAAGGCAGTTCCGCTTCGCGAGCCAGGCGAGCTTCCGGCATGGCCGTCATACCGACCAAATCCGCACCCCATTGACGATAGAGCGTGCTTTCTGCCCGCGTGGAGAACTGCGGGCCCTCGATAGCGATATAGCAGCCACCGCGATGGACCTGAGCCCCAGCGTTTTCCGCCGCCGTCGCAACATGGTCGGAAAAGCGCTGACATACGGGGTCCGCCAAACCGACATGGGCTGTCACGCCGGCATCGAAAAAGCTTCTCGCCCGATCAGTGGTGCGGTCGATGAACTGGTCTACGGCTACAAAATGGCCCGGTTTCAGATTTTCCCTGAGGGACCCGACAGCACAAAGCGCGAGAACATCAGTCACGCCGCATCGCTTCAACACGTCGATATTGGCGCGATAGTTTACCTGTCCCGCAGAATGACGATGCGACGCGCCGTGCCGCGCGATGAAGGTGAAGCGCACCCCACCACCCAGCGTCCCCATCGTGATCGGGCCAGATGGTTCGCCAAAGGTGCTGGCAACCGGAATTTCCTGTGCGTCGCTCAGGTCGAGGCCGTCATAGAGACCCGATCCCCCGATAACGCCGATATGCCAGTCCCCCATGTGGACGGCTCTACTTCGGTGCCATGCGGATCGCACCGTCGAGGCGAACCGTTTCACCGTTGAAGTAACCGTTTTCGAGCATTGTCAGCACGAGGTTCGCATACTCTTCCGGATGCCCGAGGCGCTTTGGAAATGGCACTGCCGCCGCCAGCGATTGTTGCGCTTTTTCAGGCAGGCCGGCCAGCAACGGAGTGGCGAAGATGCCCGGCAGGATCGTGTTGATGCGAATGCCTTCCGACATGAAGTCCCGGGCGATCGGCAAGGTCATGCCCGCAACCCCGGCCTTCGACGCGGCGTAAGCGACCTGTCCGATCTGCCCGTCAACGGCGGCAACGGAGGCGGTGCAAACCATTGCGCCCCGCTCGCCGTCGTCCAATCCGTCCAACGTCATCATGCCGGTGGCCGACTTGGCGACGCACTGGAAAGTGCCCATCAGGTTGACCTTGATGGTCTTGAGAAAAAGATCGACCGGCAGATGCGCGATCTCGCCCGTTTCGCGATCACGCCGAACGACTTTTCCTATCGTGCCGATACCAGCGCAACAGACAAGCACGCGTTCCTGACCATGCGCCGCTCGCGCTTTGGCAAATCCAGCGTCGACTGAGGCTTCATCCGAAACGTCAACTTTGCAAACGATGCCGCCAATTTCCGCCGCAACCTGCTGACCGCGTTCCTCGTTCAGATCGAACAGCGCGACCCTGACGCCCTTTGCCGCGAGGGCCCGCGCCGTCGCCTCACCCAAGCCGGATGCGCCGCCGGTAACTACCGCAGAAATGGACTGGTCCAACCTCATCGACGTACCTTTCTCCCCGTGCGCGGATCGCTCTGCACACTTCACTGACGGCCTTAACCCGCGACGGGTAGTGGTCAAGCCACTCACGCCCGCTCCAGTAGCGTCGGACCCGGCGACGCAAACGACGCAAGATTTAGTCCATCCGCCGAAATAACGCGGCACCATCTGGCAGGTCGTGCGTTCGTCGCACGAGATCAACGTTAGGGGGGGTCATGACTGCGTCTGCCGGGGGGCGACTTTCGATTACAGCTGATGAATGGCGACAAATTGTCGACAGCGCAGTCGAGACAGCCATCATAACCACAGACTTGGACGGCATCGTCCAGAGCTGGAGCGAAGGCGCGCGCCGTATCCTGGGCTGGACCGAGGCGGAGATGCTGGGCCAGACGCTGGCGCGCCTGTTCCCCGACGACAGTGGAATCGAAGCTATCCGGGCTGAAATGCGCGAGGCTATCGAGCTGGGCCACGGAGGCGGCCTGGAAGCCTGGCGGGTGCACAAGGATGGTTCACGACTCTGGGCCACGGGCGAAATGGCCCCGATCCGCGACGCCGATGGGCAGGTCGTCGGCTTCACCAAGATTCTGCGCGATCGTTCCAATGATCGCCTGGCTGAAGAAGCTGTACTTGCAGAACGGCGACAAAACGAGGCGCGCCTAAAGCAGCTCAACGACGAATTGGAAGAGCGGGTAGAGGCGGAGATCGCACGGAGAGCGGCGGCAGAGGAAGCCCTGAGGCAATCGCAGAAGATGGAGGCCGTGGGCCAGCTTACCGGTGGCATCGCCCATGACTTCAACAACCTGCTGACAGTCGTGACCGGCAATGTCGGCCGCGCTCAACGCGCCATGGAAGCGGCGGGCTTTAACGACCCCCGCACTGAACGATCGCTTGAAAACGCGTTGAAAGGTGCAGAGCGGGCCGCCGCGCTGACACAGCGTCTCCTCGCTTTCTCCCGCCGCCAGCCGCTTGCACCCAAGGCGATCGATCTGGATCGGCTCGTCACCGGCATGTCGGACCTTCTGCAACGCGCGCTGGGGGAGACTGTTAAGCTCGAGATCGTTGCCAACCCCGGTCTATGGCGGACCGAAGCGGACCCCAATCAACTTGAGAGCGCAATCCTCAACCTGGCGCTCAATGGCCGCGACGCGATGCCCGAGGGCGGAGAACTCGTGATCGAAACAGCGAACGTCCAGCTGGATGAGGGCTATGCGGCGCGAGAGTCCGAAGTTCCGCCCGGACAGTATGTCATGGTGGCGGTCACAGATACCGGCACCGGCATGAAGCCTGACGTAATCGAGCACGCGTTCGAACCGTTCTTCACCACCAAGGAGGTAGGCAAAGGTACCGGCCTTGGGCTGTCGATGGTCTATGGCTTCGTCAAGCAATCGGGCGGCCACGTGAAGATCTATTCCGAGGAAGGCCACGGATCGACCATCAAGATTTATCTGCCGCGCCTTATCGGCGAACACTCTGCTACCGAGGTCCGGGCAGAGCACCGTGGAGCCGTCGAGGGAAGCCCGCGCCACGAACTGGTGCTGGTGGTGGAGGACGACGCCGACGTGCGCGCCTACACGATCGAGTCCCTCCAGGAGCTGGGCTATCGCGTGCTTGAAGCCGAGGATGGCCCCAGCGCCCTTCGCGAGATCAGGCAGCATGATGGACCGATCGACCTGCTGTTCACCGACGTGGTAATGCCGGGAATGAGCGGCCGCGAACTGGCCGAGGAAGCGCGCCTTATCCAGCCTTCGCTGCGCGTGCTCTACACATCGGGCTACACCCGCAACGCCATCGTCCACGGCGGGCGGCTCGACCCGGGGGTGGAGATGATCATGAAGCCGTTCACGTTCGAGGCGCTGGCCGCCAAAGTGCGCGACATGATCGACAACGTGATCGGCAGCGTGCTGCTGGCGGAGGCGGACCCAGACCTTCGCGCGCACTTCGCCGAATCTCTCGCCGACCGCGACATTTACGTGGAACTCGCCGCCACAGCCGCAGAGGCGCTCGGCAAGGTCCGCGCGGCGCAGGGCCGTTATGGCGCCGTGGTGCTGGACGACAGCCTGACCGACCGCCCGGTAGACATCCTGTATCGCAAGATCCGCTCCCTCTACGCAGACCTGCCCGTTGTCCTCGCCTCCGCCGATCGCGGCCCGGAACTGGCCAGGACCTTGGCTGGCGACCGCTGCGTGAGCGTTATCGACAAGCCCTACACCGCCGCCTCGCTACACCGCGTCCTGCAACGGCTAGGCGTCCGCTGCCGTGGCGACGACGACTGAGGTCTGCCTGGAAGCCGATACAATCTGTTACAAACGAGTCCGTAAGCGAGCGGGTTATCGGCTTGGCATCCGGGCCGGTCCGTTGCACACTTCCTTCCTACGAAGGCACGGGACAAAAGTCCCGGCGGAGGGGATGACATCATGCGCAATCGGCTCGGCCTGCATCTTTTTGCATCGCTTATTCCAGCAACCGTGCTGATGGGCACGGTAACCAGCGTTACCGCCCAGGAAGCTCACGCCCATGCGGATGCCGCGGCGGTGGTCGCTCCCGCCTCGATCAGGACAATGCGGTGGTCCGATCCCGCCGCCTGGCCGGACCGCAAGGTGCCGAGTGCAGGTGATGCAGTTACGATCCCGAGGGATCTGGATCTCGTGCTCGACGTCGCTCCACCTGCCCTACGCAGCCTGACCATCGACGGAAAGCTGAGCTTTTCGAACGACCGTGATATCGAACTCAAGACCGACTGGATCTATCTGCGCGGAGGTGAGCTGCACATTGGCAGCGAGAATAAGCCGCACACGCGCAAGGCCACGATCACGCTCACCGACACGGTGCCTGGTGAAGACATCAACACCATGGGCGACCGCGGCATCATGCTCATGGGCGGCGCGCTGAGCCTGCACGGGGACCGCGAACACACGTGGAGCAAGCTCGCCAAGACGGCACGGGCGGGCAGCAGGCAGATCGAGGTGCTCGATGCTCGCGGCTGGCGCGCAGGCGACGAGATCGTCCTGGCCTCAACCGACTACGATCCGCGGCAGGCAGAGAAGCGCATTGTCACCGCCGTTAGCGGCGAGGTGATCACGCTCGATCGTCCGCTGGAATATATGCACTTTGGCGAGATTACCTTCGGCGTAGACCAGCGCGGCGAAGTTGGTTTGCTAACGCGCAACATCCGCATTCAGGCATCCGAAGACGCAGAGAAGTCTTACTTTGGCGGACACATCATGGCGATGCTCCAGCCCAAGGTGCAGATCTCCGGCGTTGAGCTGCGCCGCATGGGGCAGCACCTGAACCTGGCCCGTTACCCGGTGCACTGGCACCTCGTTGGCGAGGGACAGGGGCAGTACATCCAGAATTCCGCAATTCACGACACTTACAGCCGCTGCGTCACCATCCATGGCACCAACAACGTGCGGGTGGAGAACAACGTGACCTTCAACAACGTGGGCCACTGCTTCTTCCTCGAGGACGGGATCGAGACCGGCAACCAGTTCATCAGCAATCTGGGCATCCAGACGAAGTGCCACCCGACCCTGCCGTGTGAACCGACGAACCTCGTCCTCGCGCATCAATCCACGCGGGGGCAGGAGTCGAAAGATGTTCTGATCCCGTCGGACAACACCGCGTCCACCTTCTGGATCACCAACCCCGACAACATCTACCGCAACAACGTGGCGGCGGGTTCTGACCAGATCGGTTTCTGGATCGCCCTGCCACAGCACCCGACCGGCCAGTTCGAAGGCACCGAGATCAGCGCCAAGACATGGCCCCGGCGGACCAAGCTGCGGGAGTTCACCGGCAACACCGCGCACTCCAATTTCGACGGCCTGATGTTCGATCGCGGCCCATCACCCGAAGGCAAGTTCAACATCGGCGGCGGGAGCCATCTGAGCTATGTCGATCCTTCCGATACGACCAGTGAGCAGGTCATTTCGGTCATCGACAACTTCACCGCGTACAAGACCCGCAACGGCGCCATCTGGGGCCGGGGCGAGATGCATCTGTTCAGCAACCTGAAGCTGGCCGACAACGCCATCGGCTTCACCCATGCCTCCGGTGCAGCAGGTCAGGCGCCCTTCACTTCGCGCGTCGTGGACTCGCTGTTCGTGGGTGAGAGCGACAACATCGGTAACCCCACCCGGCCCGAGGAAGTGGCTTACGGCCGCAGCCTGCCGGCCGAGGCTGCCGACTACCCGATCCGCGGCTACGAGTACTACGACTACCTGCACGAGGTGGTGAACACGACCTTCGTGAACTACCAGGCCAACGATCTGCGCGACGCTGGCGCGCTATCCTACCTCCTGTTTACCAGCTTCGGCATGAGCACCGAGAACTCGGTGGAGGGCCTCAAGTTCGTGAACGCCAAGCCGGTCAGCTTCCCGCCGGTCCAGCGCCGCTGGGCGTCCGACTATGGCCGCCGCGCCGCCTATATGAGCGCGGCGTTCCGCGACAAGGACGGCTCCGTCACCGGCACTCCGGGCGCAACCATCGTGATCGACAACGGCATCGCATCCCATGAAGATGCCTGCGAGATCAGGGCGAGCTGGGGCGCGGCGGTGTGCCTGGGCGACATGGGCCGCTTCAACATCGCGGGCAATTTCAGCGACTTCGGCGGTGGCGCCATTGCCGATCCGATCGTGCTGGAACGCAATGGCAAGCGGTTCGAGTACATTGGCGAGACCACCATTGGCAGCGGCGCCGAGGTGCGGGTGGACACTAGCAGGGACAAGCTCTCGCTCGCCTTGCGCGAGATGGACAAGGGTTCCTTCGTCATCCTCGAACTCCCCGGCTTCACCACTACGACCGGCGGCGTCCAGAAGGCCAGCCTTGCCGAACTGCGCGACGCGCGGGAGACCGCCTACTTCAAGGATCGCGGCTCCCTGTGGGTCAAGCTCGTGGTGGAGGACCCGACCGCAGATGGCCCCGTCGTTGTGCAAGTCGGCGGCCTCCGCGCGCAGGCCAGCCTCGACGTCAGCAGAGAGGCGCCCGCCAGCACGGCGATGGTGAGCGAGGCCGCACCCCGCCGCGAGTGACGCGCCGGATCGACGTGGGGGAGCGGCGCGGTTCGGCTGCCCTGTTGACACATGTGACACGACAGAGGGCAAAACGGTTTCTTGCGTCACCTTTCGCGGTATTTGCGTCGCTTTCTGACGCTGCGGCGTCACCTTTCGCGCCGGAGTGTCACTTGAGGGGCGCGGCGCTGTCACCTTCCGATCCCGAACACGTCGCGTTCGGGGGGTAGAGGCGTAACCTTCCGCCCGCGCCCGCCCGTGCGTGAGCGCCGCGCAGCACGCTCCGCCCGTCCCTGCGCGAGCGCCCGGTCCCACACCTGCGCGAACAAGCCGCCCTCCCCCAGCCGCGCGCGCAAGCGATAGGCGGACTGCCGGCTCATCCCCACCATGCGAGCCGCCTCCGCCACCCGCCCAAGCTCCCCCAGCGCCCCGAGAAAGGCCGCCGCCTTCATCGTGGTCCAATGATAGCTGGGATCGGGGAGAGTGGATTTGTCAGGCCGGGGCGCGCTCATCCGGCAGGTTAAGGCACGGATGGGGGCGTGTAGGAAAGGGGCGGATAATATCACGCCAATACGAACTCGGAGAAATACGGCGTTTATCTTTTTAGCGAGCCGCTACCCTTTTATTAGCTCCGTAGGCGCTAAACTGGGACACAGCCGCGACTGTCGATTTTGACTCTCTCGACGAAATTAGATTAGCCTTCCTTCGAGTAAGGGCGGGGGCTCGAATGGCAGACGCGGACATTCGCATAAAATACGAGGGCGGCGACGCCAACGGGCATGTAATGGACATGCGCTTGATGGCGCTATCAATGCTCGGTGCGGAGAGGATCGTCTCAGACGGATTGATTATCTTGGTGAATCGCCGACTTCCGAAACGTGGGGAGCGGGCGCCAGTTATTCTGAAAGCCCGCGAGCCAGTGGAAGGGTCGGTCGAGCTGATCCTTCTCCTTCACGCGATTTTCGGCACACTGGATTTAGGCCTTCCCTTGGCGAAGGATTTGGCCGCTCACTTCATTGAGGAATGGTGGAAAGCCGTGATTGCTCGTTTCAGCGGGAAGCCCGACGTTGCCGAGCTAGCTATCAAGGCGATGGGTGATATAGATGCTAGGCGGCACGAAGAGACGATGGAAATCAACGCCCAACGTCACGAAGAGCACATGGCGATGATGGCCCTGTTAAGGGCGGCCATATTGGGTGAGCAGCGAGCTGCGGAGCAATTCGTTGCACCGATTGGGCCGTCTGTTGAAAGTGCGACGTTTTTCCCTAGCCCAACACGCCCAATTCTCATTGGAACGGACGAGGCAGAAGCCATCCGCGATGGCGGGAAATTGAATTGGGGTCCGTTGGAGCAACTCACGTTGCGAACCGATGGATTCAAATTCCACACTAGCGGATTGAGTGTCGAAAATCCTGAACGCGAGGGCTTTCTTATGGCGAGGGTCCGCGATCCACGCTTTGAGCAGGAGGACAACCCTTATACAGAAGCGGCCCAGCGCCGTGCTGAGATTGTCGTTACAGGGCGACGAGGGTATAAGGACTCCACCCTTGCAGGCATCGACATAGTGGACTTCATCCGTGACAACCCAGCGTAAGGCTGGATAAACGCGGATCATTCTCACTCCACCGCGATCTGTAGTTCGCCCTCTCCCTCGTCGACCTTTACGGTGCTGCCATCGGGGATTTCGCCCGCGAGGAGTTTTTCTGCCAGCGGGTCCTGCACGTAGCGTTGCACGGCGCGTTTGAGGGGGCGGGCGCCGTAGACGGGGTCGTAGCCTACGCGGCCGAGCCAGCGGCGGGCGGCTTCGGTCAGGTCGAGCGTGATCTTGCGGTCGCGCAGCAGCTTCTGCACGCGGGCGACCTGGATATCGACGATCGGCGCCATGTGTTCCTGGCCAAGGCGGTGGAACAGCACGATTTCATCCAGCCGGTTGAGGAATTCCGGCCGGAAGTGGCTGCGGACTACGTCCATCACCTGCGGCTCCACCTCGGTGACGCTCTGCCCCTCTTCCAACTGGGTGAGGAACTGGCTGCCGAGGTTGCTGGTGAGGATGATGAGGGTGTTGGCGAAGTTGACCACGCGGCCCTGCCCGTCGGTCAGGCGGCCATCGTCCAGCACTTGCAGCAGGACGTTGAACACGTCGGCGTGGGCTTTTTCCACCTCGTCAAACAGAACGACCTGATAGGGGCGACGCCTAACCGCTTCGGTTAATACTCCACCTTCTTCATAACCAACATAGCCCGGAGGGGCGCCAATGAGGCGCGCCACGGCGTGCTTTTCCATGAACTCGCTCATGTCGATACGAACCAATGCGGTTTCATCATCGAACAGGAATTCGGCCAGCGCCTTGGTCAGTTCGGTCTTGCCGACGCCGGTCGGGCCGAGGAACAGGAAGCTGCCGAGCGGGCGGCCCGGATCCTGCAGGCCCGCGCGGGCACGGCGGACGGCCTTGGAGACAGCCTCCACCGCCTGTTGCTGCCCGATCACGCGCTTGCCGATCACGGATTCCATGTTGAGCAGCTTTTCGCGCTCACCCGACAGCATCCGGTCAACCGGAACGCCGGTCCAGCGGCTGACCACGGCGGCGATATCGTCGGCGGTCACTTCCTCGCGCAGCATGGCGTTCTTCGCCTGCCCCTGCGCGTCGGCAAGCTGCCGCTCCAGTTCGGGGATGCGGCCGTAGGACAGTTCCCCCGCGCGGGCGAGATCGCCGGTGCGCTGGGCCTGTTCCAGTTCCAGCCGCGCCTGATCGAGCTGTTCCTTCAGCTTGCCTTCGGCGGCGATCTTGTCGCGTTCGTTCTGCCAGCGGGTGGTGAGTTCGCTGGACTGCTGTTCCAGATTGCCCAGGTCCTCTCGCAAGGCGGCGAGGCGATCCTTCGACGCCTCGTCCTTCTCACGCGTGAGGGCGCTTTCCTCGATCTTCAGCTGGATGATGCGGCGGTCGAGGTTCTCGATCTCTTCCGGCTTGCTCTCCACCTCCATGCGGATGCGGCTGGCGGCCTCGTCCATCAGGTCGATCGCCTTGTCAGGCAGGAAGCGGTCGGAGATGTAGCGGTTGGACAGCGTCGCCGCCGCCACGATCGCGGCATCGGTGATGTTGACGCCGTGGTGCAGCTCGTACTTTTCCTTCAGCCCGCGCAGGATGGAGATGGTGTCTTCCACCGTGGGTTCGGCCACATAGACCGGCTGGAAACGGCGCTGGAGGGCCGGGTCTTTCTCCACGTACTTCTGGTATTCATCCAGCGTGGTCGCGCCGATGCAGTGCAGTTCGCCGCGGGCGAGCGCAGGCTTGAGCAGGTTGGAAGCGTCCATCGACCCCTCCGACGCGCCAGCGCCGACCAGCGTGTGCATCTCGTCAATGAACAGGATGATGTCGCCTTCCGCGCCCTTCACCTCGTCCAGCACGGCCTTGAGCCGTTCCTCGAACTCGCCACGATACTTCGCGCCTGCGATGAGGGCGCCCATGTCCAGCCCCATGAGCTTGCGGCCCTTGAGGCTGTCGGGCACGTCGCCATTGGCGATACGGATGGCGAGGCCTTCGACCACCGCCGTCTTGCCGGTGCCGGGCTCACCAATCAGCACGGGGTTGTTCTTCGTGCGGCGGGCGAGGATCTGGATGGTGCGGCGGATTTCCTCGTCCCGGCCGATCACGGGGTCGAGCTTGCCGTCGCGCGCCGCTTCCGTCAGGTCGCGGGCGTATTTCTTCATCGCGTCGTAGCTTTCTTCCGCGCTGGCGCTGTGCGCGGCGCGGCCACCGGTGGCGTCCTGAATCGCGGTTTCGAGAGCGCGCGGATCGACGTTCGCAGCCTTCAGCGCCTGTCCGGCGGCAGTGGTCGTAGCGACGGCCAGCGCCTGCAGGATGCGCTGCACCGGCACGAAGCTGTCGCCCGCCTTGCTGGCAAGCTGTTCCGCCTGATCGAGCACGCGGACGGTGTCGTTATCCAGCCCCGGCGTCTGCTGCGCGCCGCCGCCGGAAACCGCCGCGACCTTGGCCAGCGCCTTGTCCACCTCGGCCACGGCGACAGGCGCACTGCCGCCCGCGCGCTGGATCAGCTGCGAGGCCATGCCCTCGTCATCGTCCAGCAGAGCCTTGAGCAGGTGTTCCGGCGAAATCCGCTGGTGGTTGTTGCGGATTGCGACGGTCTGCGCCGCCTGCAGGAAACCCTTTGCCCGGTCGGTGAACTTTTCCAGATTCATGGGAGGCCCCTCAATCGTGTCTGACGCCTAAATTGGAGCGACAGATTGGCTACGCAAGGGGCCTCCTACGGCACTTACTGTGCAGGCTTCCATTCGCGCGCCAGAGCATCGAGCAGGCGAACGCCGTAAGCCGTGGGGCCCTTGGGCGTGAGCGGGCCGGTGCTGTTGGCCCACATGGTCGGCGCCATGTCGATGTGCGCCCACGGCATATCTTCCGCCACGAAGGCTTCCACGAAATGCGCGCCTGCGCTGGCGCCGGGGGCCGGGCTGTTGCCGGAGTTCTTCACGTCGGCGATGTCCGACTTGACGGCGCGGGCGTAGTCCGGGTGCAGCGGCAGGCGCCACACGCCTTCGCCCACGCGCTTGGCGACCTGTTCGATACGTTCCGCAACGCTGTCATCACGAGCGAAGAGACCCGCATATTCCGGCCCGAGCGCGGACACGGCAGCGCCGGTCAGCGTGGCAAGATCGACGATGGCGAAGGGTTTGCGTTCCTTGGCGACGTATTCCAGCGCATCGGACAACACGAGGCGCCCCTCGGCGTCGGTGTTGATCACCTCAATCGTCTTGCCGCTCATGGTGCGGACGACGTCGCTTGGGCGCTGCGCGTTACCGTCGGGCATGTTCTCCGCCAGCGCGGCCACCGCAACGACGTTGACCGGCGCGCGGGTCTTGGCGAGCGAAAGCACGGTTCCAACAACAGCCGCCGCGCCGGACATGTCGCCCTTCATGTCGGCCATGCCCGCGCTGGTCTTCAGCGAGATGCCGCCGGTGTCGAAGGTGATGCCCTTGCCCACCAAAGCAAGCGGCGGTCCGTCTACGCCGCGATAAGTGACCAGCAGCAGGCGCGGCGGACGGGGGGAACCCTGACCGACACCAAGGATCGCACCCATGCCGAGACGGCGCATGGCCACTTCGTCCAGCACTTCGATCTCGACACCGCGGACACCCCGGAACGCGGCGCGCGTCCGCTCAACAAAGCTCTCGGGGTAGATCACGTTCGCGGGTTCATTCACGAGGTCGCGGGCGAAACGCACGCCTTCTGCCACACCAGCCTGACGGGAATCGAACGCAGCGCGCGCTGCGGCATGATTGGCCAGCACCAGCGTCACCGGCTGAACCGGCGGCGGGGAATCCGCGGTTCCGCTCTGGTACCGGTCAAAGCGATAGCCGCCGAGGCGGAAACCCAGTGCGACCTCCGCAGCGGATTCCGCATCTGTGAGACCGGCGATGGCCACAGGCGCGGCCTCGCTCTTGAAGTCTTGCGCGGCCTTGCCGCCCGCGGTCTGGAAATCCAGCCCGGTTGGAGTCTCACCGACGCCGAGCAGGAGGAGCCGCGGCCGCGAACCGATCCCGCGCAGCGCGAGCGTTTCGCCCGCATTGCCCTTGAACTTGGCGGAAGCGATGGCCGCTTCCACGCCAGTGCGCTCAGCAGCCGAAAGCTGCACGGAATCCGGCAAGGTGGCCGAACCAAGCACGATCACGAGGGCAGCGTCTGCAGGGGCCGATGCGGCGAATTCCAGCGGCCGCTCCGCGCTGTTGGTAACCTCACCGGGGGCCAGGCCAGAACCGGCCACTCTCGATTGCGCCAGGGCACCCGTTGCGGGCACGATGGCGAGAGACAGGGCAAAGAGGGAAGCAAAGGCAAGGCGCGACCGGGGCATGAAGTACTCCTGGGGGAAGTGGCAGTCCGAGTGTGGCGGCAGGCGACGAGTGAGGCAAGGTCCACGCGTTTCAGACGAACGACCTACCCAGCTCTACGAACGTTAATTCTCCGACTCCCCCTAGGGCGGCAGCGTGCTACCATTCGCGTATGAACTCACTTCGTCGCCGTCTGGCCGTCGCTGCGCTGCCGCTCGCCGTTGCGCTTACCCTTACCGCCTGCGCCACTGCCCCCTCCGCACCGATGGCGGCATCGCAGACCGAAGCAGCGCCGCTCTCTACGCTCGTCGATCAGGTGGACATTCCGTATGAGACGTTCACCCTCGCCAACGGGCTGACGACCATCGTCCATACCGACCGCAAATCGCCGGTCGTGGGCGTGACGATTTATTACCGCGTCGGTTCGAAGCATGAGCCGCGCGGAAGGACGGGCTTTGCCCACTTGTTCGAACACCTGATGTTCGGCGGATCGGAAAACGTCGAGAACTTCGACATTCCGCTCGAAGCCGCAGGATCGACCAGCACCAACGGTTCTACCTGGTACGACCGCACGAATTACATCGAAACGGTGCCTACCGGCGCGCTGGACCTGGCGCTGTTCATGGAAAGCGACCGTATGGGCCACCTCCTGGGCGCGGTCACTCAGGACAAGCTCGATAAGCAGCGCGGCGTCGTCCAGAACGAGAAGCGGCAGGGCGATAACGATCCCTATGGGCTGGTCGATTACAAGATCGGCGACGCTCTGTTCCCGGTCGGCCACCCCTATCGCCATTCCACCATCGGTTCATTGGCGGACCTTGAGGCTGCCAGCATCCCCGACGTGCGCAAGTGGTTTACGGATAACTATGCGCCCAACAACGTGGTGCTGGTGCTGGCGGGCGATATCGACGTTGCCACCGCCCGTGCATCGGTCCAGCGCTGGTTCGGTGACATTCCGCGCGGCCCGGAAGTGGCGAAACTCGCTGCCCCGCCCGTTACGCTGCAGGCCCCCCTGCGCGAGGAAATGGCCGATCAGGTGCCGGTGGTGCGCATCTATCGCAGCTGGACCGGCCCTGCCCTGACCGACCCCGACGCGGTGCCGCTGGCGATTGGCCTGCACGTTCTGGGCGGACTTGCCAGCTCACGACTGGACAACGTGCTGGTTCGTGACGAGCAACTGGCGGTCAGCGTGTCGGCCAGCGCACAGCAGCACGAACAGCTGAGCTTCCTTCAGACCGTGATGGATGTGAAGCCCGGCGTGGAGCCCGCGGTTGCAGAAGCGCGGCTGGATCAGTTGATCGCCGAACTGGTGGCGAAGGGCCCGACCGAGGACGAACTTGCTCGTGCGGCCACCCAGATCATCTCCGCGCAGATCGGCGCGCTCGAAATGGTCGGCGGCTTTTCCGGCAAGGGAGCGACTTTGGCCGAAGGGCTGCTCTACGCAGGCGACCCGGCGCATTACCGCAAGGAATTGCAGCAGATCTCCAGCCTGACGCCGGCTCAGGTGCAGGCCGCATTGCAGCGCTGGCTCAGCCGACCGGCCTATACCCTTACCGTGGTTCCGGGCGAACGCACCGAGGACGGCGGCTTGATGGGTGGTTGGGGTGACGAAGGCACCGTGCCGCCGCCAGCGCCCGACGCCAAGGCTCCGCCCCCGCCGCTCGTGACCGGCCCGGCCCGCACCGCGCCGCCTGTGGCGGACGTTGGTGAACTGACCTTCCCGCGCGTCGAACACGCACGGCTGGCCAACGGCATCCCCGTCACTCTCGCTCGTCGCACGGCGATCCCCAAGGTGAGCCTTGCGCTGAGCTTTGACGCTGGCAACGCAGCCGACGGTGCGGCCCGTGCCGGCACCCAGTCGCTGATGATGGGTATGCTGGAAGAAGGCACACGGTCGCGCAGCGCGGTGCAGATCGCCGAAGAGCAGGAGCGCCTTGGCGCGTCCATCGGCGCTGGCACCTCTACCGATCGCAGCACCGTTTCGATGACCGCGCTGACGGCGAACCTGCGCCCGTCGCTGGAACTGATGGCCGACATGGTCCGCAGACCTGCCTTCGCCCCGGCGGAAGTGGCGCGCGTCAAGGATCAGCGGCTGGCCGATATCTCGCAGGAACTGGCGAGCCCCCAGGGATTGGCACAACGCGCGCTCGGTCCACTGATCTTCGGTCCCAACCACCCTTACGGTTCGGTCGGCGCAACAGGCACGACCGCCGCGATCGAGGCCCTGACGCCTGAAGCATTGGCCGCCGAACACGCGAAGTGGCTGCGTCCCGACCTCGCCGCCATCACCGTGGTGGGCGACGTGACAATGGACGAGGTGCTCCCCGCGCTGAACGCGACGTTCGGCAATTGGATGGTCCCGGCCAGCGCCCTGCCGGTGAAGAACCTTGATGTTGCCATTCCGCCTGCCGCTCGCAAGCTGGTGGTGATCGACCGCCCGAACTCGCCGCAATCAGTGATCCTGCTCGCCCGCGTGCTGCCGCTTAAGGGTACGCAGCAGGGCATGGAATCGCTCGGCCTGGCCAACGAGATCGTGGGCGGCGGCTTCCTCTCGCGCCTCAATCAGGATATCCGCGAGGAAAAGGGCTGGAGCTACGGCGTTCGTAGTTCGATGGCGGGCGTCGTGGGTAACCGCGCGCTGACCGTTTACGCCCCCGTTCAGTCTGACCGTACGGCGGACTCGATCCGCGTCGTGCTGGACCAACTGCAACAGTTCGCCAGCGGCACGAAGGGCGTCGACGAAACCGAACTGCAGCGGGTGACGGACGGCAGCATTCGCGGCCTGCCGAACTCCTACCAGACCAACGGTCAGGTGCTGAGCGCGCTGCTGAGCAACCAGCAGTTCGGGCGCCCCGATGACTACCAGCGCCGTCTGCCCGGCATCCTGCGCGGAATCGACGCCGCGCAGATCGACGGCATGGCGCGCCAGTATCTCGCGCCTGACGATCTGGCGATCATCGTGGTCGGTGACCGCAAGCAGATTGACGGACAGCTGCAAACGCTGAACCTGCCGGTGGAGTACCTCGACGCCGACAAGCTCTAGACGGCGGGGTTACTCGTCCCGTGGGTCATGCTCCCCCAATCGGGGGGAGCGCATGGGCGGGGCCAGTTCGGCATCCGAAAAGCGGATTGGCGTGCGCAGGCCCCGCAAGCCCTCTCCCAGATCCAGCACCATGCCGCGTGCGGCGATCTGCGAGTCGGAAAGGGCATCGGCCACCGTGTTGATCGGGCCAGCGGGGACGCCCTGCTCCTCCAGCACGGAAAGCAGCGCGTCGCGCTCCCAGTCGCGGGTCTGTGCGGATATGGTCTGCGATAGTGCCACCCGGTCACGCACCCGTTCGGCATTGGTCCACCACTTCTTCTCGTAAGGCACGTCCAGCACATCGCACAGACGCCGGAACTGCCCGTCGTTGCCGACCGCGATGATGATCCAGCCGTCGACCACCGGAAACGCCTCGTAAGGCGCGATGTTGGGGTGGGCATTGCCCAGCCGGTGCGGCACTTTGCCTGACACGAGATAATTCATCGCCTGATTGGCCAGCGTGCCGACCATCACATCCATCAGCGCCATGTCGATATGCTGGCCGCGCCCGGTCTGTTCGCGCTGATGCAGGGCCGCCTGAATGGCGATCACGGCATAAAGCCCGGTCAGGATATCGGCATAGGCCACCCCGATCTTCTGCGGCGCGCCTTGCGGATCGCCGGTCAGGTCCATGATTCCGCCCATGCCCTGCACGATGAAATCGTAACCGGCGCGGGAGGCATAGGGTCCATCGTGCCCGAAGCCGGTGATCGAACAGTAGATCAGGCGCGGGTTCACGGTCCGCAGGCTTTCGTAATCGAGGCCGTGTTTAGCAAGACCGCCCAGCTTGAAGTTCTCAACCAGCACATCCGCATCGCGCACCAGTTCCAGCACCTTGGCGCGGCCAGCGTGCGTGGCAAAATCGGCGGTGATTGACCGCTTCCCGCGGTTGGCGGCGTGGAAGTAGGCTGCATCACGCGATCCGTCGGGGTTCTCCACGAAAGGCGGCCCCCAGCTTCGCGTGTCGTCACCGTCCGGGCTTTCGACCTTGACCACTTCGGCCCCAAGGTCCGCGAACACCTGCCCCGCCCACGGCCCCGCCAGGATACGGGCCAGTTCGACGACCTTTATCCCGGCGAGAGGTGTCGCCATCGGTCAGGCAGCCAGCCGAACCGGAGCTGGGTGATCGTCGTTGGCGGGCTTGGATCGCCGGGCTTTGCGAAGGGCGGGACGCTTCCGGCGTGGACGCGGCCTTCGCACCATTCTGGACAGCACGGCCCTGACCGCAGCCGCGCCTTGACGCACCATCGTAACCGCAGCGACGGCATAGGCGACCAGCACAGCATCGAGATAGATCGCCATATCGATGACGACGCTGGTGGCCACGTGTGGTCCAAGAATTGCGAACGCCTCACCGCCGCTGATCGTCAAGCCGAGGATGATGGCAAAAAAGATCAGATGATGGCGCTTCATGTCGGCCAGGTGTTGAAGCGGGCGTTCGACCAATTGGCGATGAAACGCCCTGCCCGCTGGCGATTCTGGCGCCAGCAACAACACGAGCAGTACTACCGCCATGAAACCGGTTAGCGCGATCATGCTGCTTTCACTCCGGCGCGATGTGGAAGATGCGTTCGGCGTTGCCGTGGCAAAGGGCGTGGCGCTCCTCATCCGTGCACTCAAACCCGTTGATGAAGTCCACTGCCGGTTTCATCGGCTGGTACGGATAATCGATGGCCCACATCACGTTTTCGACGCCGATCTTGTCGATCGAATAACGCAGCGCCAGCGGATCTTCCACGCCGCTGGTGGTGATGACGAAGTTGTCGCGGAAGTATTCGGCCATGCTCCGTTCGGTCTTGCGCGCGCGGCCTACCGTTTGGGAGCGGCTGTTCATGAAGTTGATGCGCCAGATCCAGAACGGCACCGCTTCCCCCATGTGGCCGATGCAGATTTTGAGGTTCGGGAACCGGTCGAACACACCGCCCGCCATCATCCGCACCGCATGGGTGCCGACTTCCACGCCGTAACCCCACATGGCGCTGTCCATGCCGTAGTCCTGCAACGGCCCCTTCAGCGTATCGGACGCGGCGCGCGGGTGGATGTAGATGCAGCGGCCCAGTGCCTCAGCCGCCTCAAGTATCGGCCAGAACTTCGGATCGTCGAGGTATTCGCCGTAAGTGTGGCTGTTGACCATGAAGCCGTTGAGGCCAAGCTCCGAAACCGCGCGCTCCATTTCCTTCGCGGCGCGCCTGGGGCTGTGCGGGGCGAAGCTGGCCAGCCCGGCAAAGCGCGTGGGGTATTTGCGGCACACTTCCGCCAGTCGGTCATTGGCGATCATCGCCAGTTCGTGCGCGGTGTCGGCATCGAACATCTGCACGCCCGGCGCCGTCAGGGCGAGGAGGTGCATATCCACGCCCAGCTCATCCATCTGACGCAGGCGGTGCTGCTCCACGTCGATCAGGCCAGTAAGAAAATCGAGCTTGCCGTAGCCGGAGGTATCGGCGGGCGCATCGTAGATGCCCTTCACCAGCAACTTGTCGAGGCTTTGCGACGGGCCGTTGGCGACCTTCTTCAGTTCGGCCGCGACCTCTGGAATGGACCAGGCTTCCTCTGTGGCTATCAGGCGCATTCGTTCTCTCCCAACTCGACTTGGCGGCAGACTAGCGACTGGGCGCGCGGGAGCAATGGCCCGCCTTCACGCTTCGCAGGCGCAGCGTGACAACGAGGTCGGAATGCGTAAGCTGCCACCATGCAGCGCGCGCATGACGACCTGAGCTGGACCTCCGCCGGGCTCGCCCGTCCGGAAGCGGTGCGGCAGTGGCGCGACTGGGCTGCGAGCACGATCGCGCCGATCGATGTCAGCGTGTTTGACGAGAGCGCCTTTGCCGCGCGGTGGAGCAGTCACGGCGTCGGCCAGCTACGCCTGCTGAGGCTGGAGGCGCCGGCACAGCGGGTCGTTCACAACGGCGACGGCTCGGGCAAGGCGACGCCTTCGATCCAGCTGGTCTATGCCCGCAAGGGGGCGCTGAAAACGCGTATGGGCGGCAAGCGCTTCACCGTGCAGCCGGGCGAATTCGTGCTGCTCGACAACACCCGTTTCTACATGATGGAAATGGACGACGCGCACGAGGCGTTGGACCTGATGATGCCGCAGGGCTGGCTCGACAGATATCTGCCCGATCCCGGAGCGCTGCTGGCGAAGCCGGTGAGCGCGCGGCAGGGTTGGGGCGCTCCCTTGGGCAGCCTGCTGGAAACAATGGCGGAAGGGATCGACCGCACGCCCCTGCCCCGCCCGATGATCGCCGAACAAGTCGGCGCGCTGCTGGCGCTGGCGACCGGATTTCACGAGTCCACCAGCGAGGGCCGATCCAACAACCGCCACCGCGGCCAGCTCGCGCGCCAGATATTGCGGCGGATCGAAACGGACTTCGCCGATCCGGACCTTTCGCCTGAACGGCTGGCGACAGAGTTGGGTATCTCCAAGCGTTATCTCCAGACGCTGCTGGCGGGCAACGGCACCAGCTTCGTGCAGGAACTGACCGCGACCCGACTTGACCGTGCGAGCGACCTGCTGGGTGAACAACGCGCGGCTGCGCTGACTGTGGGCGAGGTGGCGTTCCGCTGCGGATTCCTGGACCCGGGATACTTCGCGCGAGCTTTCCGCAAACGCTTTGGCGTGACGCCAAGCGAATGGAGAGCGGGCCACTCCGTACCCATTTAACGCCCCAAACCCGTCAGTATAATTCGAGAAAACAAAATTCCGGGAGGAGAGGACTGAATGCGCTGGAAACTGGTATTGGCTATCGCGGTAGCCGCTGGGGGCGCGGCCATCGCGCAGGACCGGCCGCGGGGCTATCTTGAAGCAGGCGAATTCGATGTGATCCCCGTGATCGGCCCAGCGCCAGTAGTTGGCGATCCGCGTTATGAATCTGACCGGTCCATTTTCTTCCAGACCCGCAAGCTGGTCGGAACCCCGCGATATGAACTGGCGACAGAGGACGCGAAGGGATCGGCCGCGCACCTGCTTGAAGCGTTCAGTTGCTCAGTAGGCGTGGAACTGACCCCGCAGAATTCGCCCAAGCTGGCCGCGCTGATCCAGCGTGCCGTGATGGACACCGCTGGGCAGGCCGGGCGGGCCAAGGACTTCTACAAGCGTGAGCGCCCCTACGTGATCGATCCGGGCCAGACCGTCTGTCAGAAGCCGGAGGAACTGGTGGACCGTAACACGGGCAAGGCCAGCTACGATTATCCCTCGGGCCACAGCACGGTTGGTTGGACTTACGCCACGGTAATCGCTTCTGCCGCTCCTGACCGGGCGCAGGCCGCGCTGGAACGTGGTCGCGCGTATGCCGAAAGCCGTTTCGTCTGCGGGATGCACAATGTCACCGCCGTGCAGGCCGGTATCCTGACCGCCGCATCAACCATGGCGGTGGTGCAGACCAAGCCCGCCTATCAGGCCGACTTGGCCGCAGCGCGCGAAGAACTGACCGCCCTGCGCCGCACCGGCACTGCCCCTGCATCATGTGATGCGGAGAAGGCTCTGGTGGCCCAGCGGGTGATGCCGGGTCTGGTGGAACAGCCGTAAAGCTGGATCGCTCCGATTAACCAGGCACGCTGACCGGGATCGTATCCGCCGGGTTAGCGTGCCTGCTGCGCAATAGTCCCATGGCTCATGCGCGGGAATCCTCACGTTCGGTTGCGGTGAAAGATTAGAACTGCAACCATTCGGAGAAAGCCCCTTCGCCTCGCCAAGCGAGGAAGAATGGGGGCGCTCCGCCACGAGAGGATGCCCTGATGACCGAAGCGAAAGCGTTTCCGCTCCCGAGTTCCGTCAAAGTTACGCCCGGCACGGAAGGCGCGCAGGCGGCCTATCCCTATTACTGCCAGTTCGTGCCGGAAGATGACGAGCGCTTCTGGTTCTACAATTCCATGCACTTTCCGGAGCCGATGCATCATTTCGACATGATCACGGCAGAGGCGGCCTATTGCGCGCTGGGCAGCTTCAACACCCGCGTACACGTGCTGCCCACCACCAAAGGCATCGACCATCGCATTATCAACGGGCGCGTGTTCATCGGAGGCGTGCCGGTAACGGACCCGGCGGAAATCCAGGAACGGCTGGGCGAGTTCCAGCAGCGCGCGTTCTATTACTACGAGAACTGGGAACGGCTGTACGACCAGTGGAAGGACAAGATGCGCGCCCTGATTGCAGAGGCGCAGGCGCTGCCCACCCCTGTCCTGCCCGACCTTGAACCGCTGGAAACGACCCACACCGGCAAGGGCGTGGCCAGCAATCACGCGCTGATCGACACATATCGCAAGCAGCTCGAAGGCTACTTCCGAATGTGGCACCACCACTTCGAATTCCTGTTGCTGGGTTACGGCGCCTATCTGACGTTCTTTGACTTCTGCAAGAAGGCCTTCCCCGAGATTTCCGATCAGGCGATCAGCCGCATGGTCGCGGGGATGGAAGCGGAAATCTTCAAGCCCGACGAAGAGGTGAAGCGCCTCGCCCGCCGTGCGGTGGAACTGGGCGTGGACCAGCATTTCCAGCCGGGCATGGATATCGACGCCGTGCTCGCTGATCTGGATGCACTGGGCAACGCCGGCAAGGAATGGCTCAGCGAACTGGAGACCAGCCGCAACCCGTGGTTCAACGTCAACGTGGGCGACGGGTTCTACCACTATCACCGCAGTTGGAACGACGACCTGTCGATGCCCTTCGCGGCGCTGCCGGGTTACATCGCCAAGGTAAGGGCGGGCGAGAATATCGAACGCCCGACCGCACAGCTGATCGAAGAGCGCGAGCAGCTGGTCGCCGATTACCGCGAGCTGCTGGACACTGAAGAGGACAAGGCGACTTACGACCAGCTGATCGGGCTGGCACACCGCGTGTTCCCCTATGTGGAGGGGCACAAGTTCTACTGCGAGCACTGGTACACCAACCTGTTCTTCAACAAGATCAGGGAATACGGCGCACTGCTGCGCGATCACGGCTTCTGGGAGCGGGAGGAGGACGTGTTCCACCTGACCCACTACGAGCTGGAAAGCGCGATAGTGGACCTGATGCTCAGCTGGTCCAGCGGCTCCCCTCCGATGGGGCCGAAGCACTGGCCCGCCATCGTGGCCCAGCGCCAGCAGGCCATCGAAACATGGGCGGACGAAATCGTGCCCCCGGCGCTGGGCGTCGTGCCAGACGTGATCGACGATCCGGCCATCGTCATGCTGTGGGGGATCACGCGCGAAAGCCTGGATGCCTGGCTCTCCGATGGCGAGGGCAATCCCAACGAGCTGAAGGGCTTTGCCGCCTGCTCCGGCGTGGTCGAAGGCACCGCGCGGGTGGTCAAATCGGTCAAGGAGATCGACCGGATCGAGGAAGGCGATATCCTCGTCTGTCAGGTCACCAACCCGACCTGGAGCCCGCTGTTCCAGAAGATCAGCGCCGCCGTGTCCGACATCGGCGGATCGATGAGCCACATGGCCATCGTCGCCCGCGAATATGGCCTGCCGGCAGTGGTCGGCACCGGCAGCGCAACGCAGAAGGTCAAGGATGGCGCGCGCATCCGCGTGGATGGCGGGCGCGGTCTTGTCACCATCCTTGATGAAGAGAGACTGCTGGAGGACGCATGACAGCCGTTTCCTGGTTTGCGGATGTCGGCATCACCGACCGGCTCACCGTGGGCGGCAAGGGCGGATCGCTGGGCGAACTGACCCGTGCGGGCATTGCCGTGCCGCCCGGGTTCGTCGTGACGGCGCACGGGTTCGAACAGTTCCTTGAGGCTCTGGAAGCGCGCGCGCCGGTGCGGGCGAAGGTCGCCGCGCTCGATCCCAACGATCTGACCGCAGCAGGCGTGCTGGGCGAAGAACTGCGCCGCCGGGTGATCGAAGAACCGATGCCCGATGCGGTGGAACAGGCGATCCGCGCCGCCCACGCCAAGCTCTCGCCCAATGGTGAGCCGGTGGCGGTACGTTCCAGCGCCACGACCGAGGATTCTGCGGACGCCAGCTTCGCGGGCCTGCAGGACACGTTCCTGTGGGTGCTGACTGCTGACGACATGGTGGCCCGCGTGCGGGACTGCTGGGGCAGCCTCTATTCCGTAGAGTCCATGACATACCGGCTGAAGCACGATTTCCCGGAAGAAGGTGTAGCCATGGCGGTGGTGATCCAGCGCATGGTCGACGCGATGTGCGCCGGGGTGATGTTCACGCGCAGCCCGACCACGGGCGACAAGTCTGTCATCACTATCGAGGGGGCATGGGGCCTCGGCAGCGCGGTCGTTTCGGGTGAGGTGACGCCGGACCGTTGGGTGCTGGGCAAGATCACCGGCGAAATTTCCGTCCGCGACATTTCCGACAAGCACGCGCGGCAGGTTCCGGCCCCGCACGGCGGCATCCACGAGGTCGCGAATGAAGAGGCGATCCGCAAACAGCCCTGCCTCACCGACCCGCAGTTGATGGCGCTGCGTGAAGTCGGCCGGAAGATCGAGCGGCACTACGGCAAGGCGCAGGACATCGAATGGGCCCTGGATGAAGCGGGCAATTTGCTCCTGCTACAATCGCGGCCTGAAACCGTCTGGGCGGCGAAGGATGCCTTGGCCCCGGTGAAGCCGCCGGAAGATAACCCGCTGAAGCATGTGATGACCATTTTCGGGGGCCGCAAGTGAGCCTTACCGGCAAGGACATCGCCGAAATCGCCAAGCTGCTCGACGAATCCCGCTTCTCGTCGCTCGATCTTGAGATGGGCGAGTTTCGCCTGCGCATCAGGCGCGATGGCGGGGGTTGGTCCCCCCGCTACGACGACGAGCGCGAGAACAACTCGCCCCCGCCTCCGTCTCTTGCCCCCGCACCAGCCCCGAGTAGCGCTGCGGGCGCGGGCGAGGTGGACGTGCCAGCGCCTCTGCTGGGTAACTTCTATTCCGCCCCGCGCCCCGGCGATCCGCCCTTCGTGGAAGTGGGCGACCGGGTGGAGGAAGACACGACCATCGGCATCATCGAGGTGATGAAGCTGATGAACCCGATCCGAGCGGGCGTGGCAGGCACCGTGGTCGCCGTGCTGGCCCCGAACGGCGTTGCAGTGGAGGAAGGCCAGCCGCTGATCCGCGTAAAGTCGGACGGCTGACATGGCGAATATCCAGATCGTCGAAACCAGCCTGCGCGATGGCAACCAGTGCCTGTGGGGCGCGCTGGGCGTCACCACCGCCAACACGCTGAGCATTGCCCCGGCGATGGAGCGCGCGGGTTACCGTGCGATCGATTTCACCACCTCGACCCACATGGGCGTGGCGGTGCGTTACAAGCAGGAAGACCCGTGGGAACGCATCCGCGGCATGGCGGACATCTGCCGCAACACGCCGTTGCAGTTCCTTTCCACCGGTTTCCGCTTCATCGCCTGGGAAACGGCCAGCCCGGAGTTCATGGAACTGGCATTCCGCACGCTCGCCCGCAACGGCATCCGCCGCTTCGCACTGGCGGACCCGATGAACGACGCCGCGTCCAACGTCGAGGTTGCCCGGCTGGTGAAGCGCAGTGGGGGGGAGCAGGTGGTCGGCGCGCTGGTCTATACGATCAGCCCGATCCATGACGACGCGCACTACGCCGCCGCCGCGCGCACGATGGCAGCCAGCGGCGATATCGACGCGCTCTACATCAAGGATCCGGGCGGGCTGCTGACTCCCAAGCGGGCGCAGACCCTGATTCCCGCGATCCTGGCCGAAATCGGCGACAAGCCGCTGGAACTGCACAATCACTGCACTATCGGACTGGCTGAACCCGCCTGTCTGGAAGCAGCCGATCTGGGAGTGGCCGCCGTTCAATGCGCGAGCGGCGGTGCAGCGGACGGAACCAGCAACCCGCCGATCCAGCGCATGATCGCCAACCTGCGCGCACTAGGTCACACCGTCGACGTGGATGATGAAGCGGTGACAGAAGTCGCTGACTACTTCACGGCGCTGGCCGCCGCAGAAGACCTGCCCACCGGCGCGCCGATGGCGTTCGACGCGGCCTATCTGCGCCATCAGCTACCCGGTGGCATGGTCGGCACCATGCGCCGCCATCTAGCGGACCACGGCGTGCCGCAACTGGAAGGCGCGGTGATCGAGGAAATGGGCCGCGTCCGCGAAGAACTCGGCTGGCCCATCGTGATGACCCCGTTCGCGCAGATGCTGCAAACGCAGGCTATGCTGAACGTGACCGGCAAGGAACGCTACGGCGTGATCCCGGACGAGATCATCCGCTACGCCATCGGCCGCTTCGGCCGCCCCAACGTACCGATCGGGCAGGACGTGATGGACCGCATCATGGCCAACCCGCGCACGAAGGAACTGGCAGCGGAACCCGGCATGGCAGAACTATCCGACCTACGCCGCCGCATCGGGCCTGACCTGTCGGACGAGGAATTCCTCCTTCGCGCCACCATGCCCGCCAATCTGGTGGACGCAATGCAAGCCGCCGGCCCCGCCCCGCGCGAATACGATCCGGTCAACGTGCCCGTAATGAACCTGCTGCGCGAAGTGCTGCGGCGCACCGACCTGACCGGTGTTTCGATAGAAAAGCCCGGGTTCAAGCTGGAGGTGGAGGCTTAAGGTCGCGCGGTCGAAGGCTCCAACCCTCAACTCAACGCCACGAACACCGCGCCCATTGCCGCCATGCCGACGATGAAGTGTCCGGCGTCGATCAGGAACAGCTTCAGAGGCTTTCTCAGGAACAGGTAGCTGATGCCGACGGCGGGGGTCATCAGCATGGCGCCGAAGCCGGTCGCGATCATCATCATGGCGCGGGGGCTGGGTGAACTGCGCGCGAACTGGTGGCCCAGTGTCCACGCGACGATCAGTTCCAGCAGGAAGCACAGGCCGAAGATCAGCGGCATGTTGGAGCTACTGAGTCGCTCGTCCGAAAGGTCTGCGGCCCGTTGCCATGCCTTGCCGAACAGCACCGTGTACCAGAGCGCGCCGACCGCGAAAAACGCCAGCGCGCCGAGGACGACCGCCAGATAATTGATGTCGCCCACTCTCGCCTCCCCATGCACTGCTTCAGCCATGCTAGCGCAAACGCGCATTCCGGTGTAGGGGCGCCGCCATCGTGACAACCACTACGCCAGAAACTCGCTCCATCCCGGAGGCGAAGAAGGTCGGCATGGTTTCGCTCGGCTGCCCCAAGGCGCTGGTCGATTCCGAGCGGATTCTCACCCGCCTGCGCGCCGATGGCTATGCCATGAGCCCGGATTATCAGGGCGCAGACGTTGTCGTGGTCAACACCTGCGGCTTCCTCGACAGCGCGAAGGAAGAAAGCCTTGAGGCCATTGGCGAGGCTATCGCCGAAAACGGCCGCGTGATCGTGACCGGTTGTATGGGCGAGGAGGCGGATACGATCCGCGCCCGCTTCCCTCAGGTTCTCGCCGTTACCGGCGCGCATCAATACGAGCAGGTGGTGGAAGCGGTGCATGATGCCGCGCCGCCGACTCAGGGGCCATTCGTGGACCTGATCCCGCAGCCTGATGAAGCCGGGATCAAGCTCACCCCGCGCCACTACAGCTATCTGAAGATTTCAGAGGGCTGCAATCACTCCTGCGCGTTCTGCATCATCCCGCAACTGCGCGGGAAGCTGGCCAGCCGCCGCATCGATGCCGTTCTGCGCGAGGCTGAAAAGCTGGTGGCTGCCGGGACCAAGGAACTGCTGGTCATCAGCCAAGACACCAGCGCCTATGGCGTCGATACCCGGCATGAAGAGCGCATGTGGAAGGGCCACCCCGTCCGCGCGCACATGACCGATCTGGCGCGTGAACTGGGTCAGCTTCGCACGGCAGAGGGCCACGCCCCATGGGTGCGCCTGCACTACGTCTATCCCTACCCCCACGTCGATGCGGTGATCCCGCTGATGGCGGAAGGGCTGCTGACTCCGTATCTCGACATTCCCTTCCAGCACGCCAGCCCCAACGTGCTGCGTGCGATGAAACGGCCTGCGAACGAAGCGAAGGTGCTGGAGCGGCTGAAGAACTGGCGCTCGATCGCGCCGGAAATCGCCATCCGGTCCAGCTTCGTGGTCGGCTTCCCCGGCGAAACCGAGGATGACTTCCGTTACCTGCTGGATTGGCTGGAAGAGGCGCAGCTCGACCGCGTGGGCGCATTCCGGTTCGAACCGGTCGAAGGCGCGGCGGCCAACACCCTGCCCAATCCGGTGCCGGAAGAGGTGAAGGAAGAACGCTACGCCCGGATCATGGAAGTGACCGAGCGGATCAGCGCTGCCAAGCTGGCCGCCAAGGTCGGCCGCACGATCCCTGTCATCATCGACGAAGTGGGCGAGCCTGACGAGGATGGCGACATCGGCGCCACTGGTCGTAGCCAGGCCGACGCGCCGGAAATCGATGGCGCGGTCTATCTGCGTAACGTGCCGGCCACGCTGCATCAGGGCGATATCGTTCAGGTCGAGGTCGAGGATTCCGACGCGCATGACCTGTTCGGTGCCATCGCCTGACCCGCGCGCATTAATCGCGACAAAATAGTGACTCGCCTCTCGCGGAGGGGCTGTTAGGCTGTCGGTCCGCCGAATGACCCGCCACCGGAGGAGGAGGACTTCCGATGACGCATCTCGACCGCCGCCGCTTTGTTTCCGGGCTGACCGCCCTCCCCCTAATCGCCGGACCTGCAACGGGCCTTTTGGCCGGGGCCGCGCAAGCCGCTGAAAACGGGGCCTACAACACCATTCCGATTCGCGGCGTGGACGTTCCCGCCATCGGCATCGGCACCGCGCGCCACTACGCCGACCCGCAGGGTGAGGCGCAACTGGCCCCCCTGCGCGCCACGCTGGCGAAGTTCGTGGAACTGGGCGGCAAGGTGATCGACACAGCCCCGTCCTATGGCAAGGCAGAGGATGTCCTGGGCCAACTCATCGCCGATCTGGGGGTACGCGACAAACTCTACATCGCCACCAAGGTGGGCGTGAACAGCCTTGAAGAAGGCAAGGCGCAAGTTGAAGCATCCTTCACCAAGCTGCGCACCGACCGGCTGGACCTGATCGCCGTGCACAACCTGCGCGATGTGAACAATCAACTGGCCCTGCTGCGCGATCTTCAGGCCGCTGGCCGAGTGGGCGCCGTGGGCATCACCACATCGTTCGCGCCGCAGTATGAGGAATTCGAAGCGGTGATGCGCCGCACTCCGCTGGACAGCATCCAGGTGGACTACGCGCTCGACAATCGCGGGGCGGAAGAACGCATCCTGCCGCTGGCCCAGGAAAAGGGCATCGCGGTGATGATCAACCTTCCGTTCGGGCGCGGCCGCCTGTTCGAAGCGACGCGCGGCAAGCCCCTGCCCGATTGGGCAACGGAAATCGGCGCGGCGAGCTGGGCTCAGGTGTTTCTGAAATACATCCTGTCGCATCCCAGCCGCCCCATGCCGATCCCCGGCACCCAGACGCCTGCCTATGCAGAGGACAATCTGGGCGCAGCGCGCGGAACGCTGCCCGATGCGGCGCTGCGCAAGCGGATGGAACAGTTCATCGATGAGCTCTGAGGGTACGGCCGCCAGTGGCGGCCCTGCCCGTGTTCTGACGCGGCTCATCAATGCAGAGCCGCGCGAAGTTCCGGCAGTCGTCAGCGGGTTTCTGCTCTTCTTCTTCCTGTTCGCCAGCTACTTCATGCTGCGTCCGGTGCGGGAGACGTTCGCCATTGCCGGCGGCGTCGACAACATTGCCTGGCTGTGGACCGGCACGTTCGTCGCGGCGCTGATCGTCGTGCCGCTCTACGGCTGGATCGCATCCCGAATGCCGCGCGTGAGGTTGTTGCCGATCCTCTATTCGCTATCTGCCGCGATAATGGCCGGCTTCGCGCTAAGCCTGAAACTTGATCCCGAAAACATATGGATCGCGCGCGGTTTCTACATCTGGCTGTCGGTGATGAACCTGTTCGTGATCTCGATCGCGTGGAGCCTGATGGCCGACCTGTTCGAGCGCGAGCGCGGGCATCGCCTGTTCGGGCAGATTGCCGCCGGGGCCAGCCTTGGCGGGTTGACCGGACCCGTGCTGTCCGGCCTGCTGGTGGCGCGGGTGGGCGAACCGGGGCTGCTGCTGATCTCGACCGCGCTGCTCCTTCTGACGCTCATTTTCGTGCGTCAACTGATCGGCTGGCGTGAGCAGCTTGGTCCGCGCGCCGATGGGCCGCCGCCGGAAAGGATCGCGGGGTCGATGTGGGCAGGCATCACGCTGATCCTGCGTTCTCCCTACCTTATCGCGATTTCCTGCTTCGTGCTGCTGCTGACGACCGCCACCACGTTCCTCTATTTTGAGCAGGCGCGGATTGTGGAGGCGACATTCCCTGATCGCACGCGCCAGACGCAGGTATTCGCCGCGATCGACACTCTGGTGCAGTCGCTGACCATCCTGATCCAGATATTCTTCACCGGGCGGCTGGCAAAGCGGATGGGCGTGACCGTGCTGCTGGTAGCCGTGCCGGTGACGATGATGTTCGGCTTCGGCCTGCTGGCGCTGATCGCGACCTTCCCGGTTCTGGTCTTCGTGATGATCGTACGCCGCGTGGGCGAATACGCACTGGTCCGGCCCGGGCGCGAGATGCTGTTCACGTCCGTCGACGCGGAAACCAAGTACAAGGCCAAGAACACGATCGATACGCTCGTCTATCGCGCCGGCGATCTGGTGTCTGGTTGGGTCTATACCGGCATCACGTGGGTCGCATCGACCGGGGCTGTGGCTGTTGCCGGGGTCGTCGCCGCGGGTGTGTGGGCGACGCTCGGCTACTTCATCGGTCGGCGGCATGACCGCGCCAAAACCGGCGCGGAGCCTTAGAGTCCGCCGCTATTTCCGCAGTGCACGGCCCACATCTCGCCTGACCCGCCGCACGCCCATCCACGCGCCCAGAAGGCAAACCACCGCCACGCCTGCTAGCAGGATGAGCATGACCGCATCCCACAGTGGACGCTGGCGCAGGGCGGAGAAGTCGAGGCGGTGCAGCGCCAGATGCCACCAGCGGAATTCGCGGCGGCCAGCGTCCACATAATTGACCATCTCGCCCGTTCGCGGGTCGAGGTAGATGCGCGTTCTCGCCTCGTCCCCGTAGATCACGCGCCACGCTGGTAGCACGATGGGCGAACTGGTGTGGTGGCTGTAGTGGTAGCTGTCGCCCTCACGGATCAGCCCTTGCGAGGCGGAAACACCGGGCTTTGCCATCCGACCCAGCGCAGCGAGATCGCCCTCGGCCAAAGGAGCGGGAGCAAGGTCAGGCAGGGAGGCGCGTTCGCGGACACCATCGGCGCGCACAAGAATGGCGTAAGGCTGTCCGCCCTGAATGGTCAGTTCGGCAGAAACTACGTCAGCACGCGGATTGGCGGCGAGCGCGCGGTAGAGCGCCTCCACATCCGTCGCTTCCAGCGCGCGACCGGCCATGCCCTGCCGCTCTTCGCTCGGACTGCCGCTCTCCAGCCAGCCCCACGGATTCATCGACGCAAGACCGCTGAACACCCAGGTCAGGGTCACGATCCCGAAGATCAGGCCTGACCAGTGGTGCCACAACGCCATCCCGCGAAACGGCGAGTGCTTCCCGCGCCGACGGAAGGTGACAATGCCGACATAGAGGCCTGTTGCGGTCAGGAACGTGCCGAGCAGGGACGACCAGATGACCACCTGGCTCCACAAAGCGCCGTTCTCGCGCAGGGGACGGAAATAGAGCCAGTGCGGCACTGCGCCCAACCAGCTCCAGAACCGTTCGCTGGCGTGGGTGTCCTGCACGACCTGCGCCGTTCGGCCGGACACATAAAGCACCGTACCGCGATCGTCGTCGAAACTGGCCTTCCACAGCGGAGCCTGACGAGCGACTGACACCGTCCATTGGTCGCCTTCCACCGGCTGCACTTGCAAGGGCGCGTCGGTGCCGAGGGTGTTGCGGTAATGAGTGGCCGCAATCTGCCGGGCGACCTCCTGATCGACAACCGGAACGGAGCCGCCTGCGAGACTTGTCAGCTTGGGGCCATCAGGGCCGGTCCAGCGCAAGACGGGCACACCCGCGACCATCTCGACGCTCACGCTGTCCACCGGGCCGTCCGGCGCAGTGGCGCCGTCGCAGCAGGTGGAGAGGTCGAGCGGATCGAGCCCGGATATCCGCTCTGCCCGGCTTGTCTCGGGGTAGGAGACGTACATCATCACGATGCCGGACAGGGTCCACAGCGCCATTACCAGCGCCAGCGCCACCCCGAGCCAGCGGTGCGCCAGGAACATGAAACGGCGCGTGGAACGCCAAAACTTCGTGACGCGCGACGGGCGGTAGATTTCAGATCGCGCAGTCACCGATTCCCGAACCCTCAAGCAAACGAGCGTCGCCGACTACCAGCGCGCTAACTGCTGGAGAAGAGGCAAGAGAAAAGGGGCTGCCCCGATAGACCGGAGCAGCCCCTTCATCATTTCCTGCCACGCCCTCCCCTCTCAGGGAGGACCGAGGGCCTGTTAAGCGACCGCGAGCAGCCGTTCGCCGGCGATCCGCTGCATTGCCTTCTGCAGCTTCTCGAACGCGCGCACCTCGATCTGGCGGATACGCTCACGGCTTACGTCGTACTGCTGGCTCAATTCCTCCAGCGTCTGCGGATCATCCGTCAAACGCCGTTCGGTGAGGATGTGCCGTTCACGATCGTTGAGGCTACCCATCGCCTCGGTCAGCATTTCATGGCGAACCACGGCTTCTTCGGCATCGGCGACAGTTTCATCCTGCAACGGACGATCGTCGGTCAGCCAATCCTGCCACTGGCCAGCACCTTCCTCGTCACCGCGCAGGCTGACGTTAAGCGACGCGTCGCCGCCCATCATCATCCGCCGGTTCATGTTGATCACTTCCTGCTCGGGCACGCCGAGGTCGGTAGCGATCTTCGTGACGTCGTCGGGATGCAGGTCAGAATCCTCGTACGCTTCGAGGTTCTTCTTCATGCGTCGCAAGTTGAAGAACAGCTTCTTCTGCGCCGCGGTGGTGCCCATCTTCACCAGGCTCCACGTGCGAAGGATGTATTCCTGCATCGAGGCCTTGATCCACCACATCGCGTAAGTCGCGAGGCGGAAGCCGCGATCGGGCTCAAACTTCTTCACGCCCTGCATCAGTCCGACGTTGCCTTCGGAGATGAGGTCGGAAACCGGCAGGCCATAACCGCGGTAACCCATGGCGATCTTGGCCACGAGCCGCAGGTGGCTGGTGACGAGCTGAGCCGCCGCATCGGGGTCCTCATGCTCGGCATAGCGCTTGGCGAGCATGTATTCCTGCTCAGCCGTAAGCACCGGGAATTTCTTGATTTCGGACAGATAGCGATTGAGGCTCTGCTCCCCGCCGAGCGCCGGGACGCTCATCGACCGTGTTGTGTTCTTGTTGCTCACTTTATCCCTAGACCTTTCTTGTCGGCCGCGGATTTAAGGACCCCTGCTGGGCATCCCCAGGGTGCGGCCACGCTCCCCTGTTGTACGCGATTCGGTGTGTTATACACCGATAAGACACCTTGTGGGGTGAATTTCCATAATCTCAATGATCCACTGCTTCGATCAGTTCCCTCATGTCAGGGGGCAAATCGCTGTCAAAACGCAGTCGATCCGCTGTGACGGGATGGATGAAACCGAGAACCGCCGCATGAAGCGCCTGCCGCTGAAAACCGAGGCGCTGGAGGATGGGCCGTAAGTGCGAATTAGGACGTCCATAAACAGGATCTCCCAATAGCGCATGACCGATTGACGCAAGGTGAACCCGAACCTGGTGGGTTCGCCCGGTTTCCAGCCGGCATTCAACAAGAGCACAGCGATCCATTCGTTCCACTATCTTGTAGTGCGTGATCGCGTGTTTTCCTCGCGAGGAATCATTGGGCAGCACGGCCATTTTCTTTCGGTTCGAATCCGACCGACCGACGCGTGCATTCACAGTTCCCTGCGCAGGATTGGGATGACCGTTCACCACCGCCAGATAGACCCGCTCAATCGTATGATCGGCAAACTGCCGCGCCAGCCCTTCATGCGCGACATCGGACTTGGCGACGACCAGCAGGCCGGATGTGTCCTTGTCGATGCGGTGAACGATGCCCGGCCGCGCCACGCCGCCGATTCCCGATAGCTGCCCCCGGCAGTGGTGGAGCAGCGCGTTGACCAGCGTGCCATCGGCATTGCCCGCCGCCGGATGCACGACCATGCCCGCAGGCTTGTCCACCACGATCAGGTGATCATCCTCGAACACCACGGTGAGGGGGATATCTTGTGGCGCCGCAATTGCGTCTATCGGCGGAGGAATATCGAGCAGAAATGCCGTGCCTGCGGCGACTTTGCCCGAAGGCTGCGTGGCCGGTTTACCCGCGAGCGAAACCCTGCCCTCGCCGATCAGCGCCTTGATCCGCTCGCGCGACAGGCCAGTGGCATCGGCGAGCGCCTTGTCCAGCCGCTGGCCGCTTTCGATCACGCCGGAAATGGTCTTATCGTCCCCCACGTTGGTCCACATGGTGATCGATTGGCGATCCAACAAGCACTCGCTTGTTGAAGCGTCACGCTTAACTTAGCTCAGTGCAATCGGGTCAGTTTGGCGGGAAGTGTAGGGGGTGCCAGAGGTGAAGGTGCAGGCGCAGGTCATCCCCGCCATTCTTGCCGAAGCCTCGCGGTCCGCGCCGGAGGAATGTTGCGGCATCCTGCTAGGCAGAGGCCAGCGCATCGACGCCGTTCTGCCAGCCGCCAACGTTCATCCCAGCCCGCGCACGCATTTCGAAATCGACCCGCAGGCGCTGGTGGATGTGCATCGCACCGCCCGCGCGGGCGGATTGGAAGTGCTCGGATATTACCACTCGCACCCGGTGGGTCCGGCCCGTCCATCCGCCACTGACCGCGCGGATGCGGCACACGACGGTTCCGTTTGGGCGATCGCTGGCGAAGGCGGTGTAACGTTCTGGCGCGACGACGAGAGAGAGTTCGCGCCGCTTTCCTATGAAGTTGAGGAAGGCTAAGGCCGGTCGAATGGCTTCTTCCACTGATCTCGCCGCCCTGCTCTGTTCGCGTCTCTGCCACGATATGCTCAGCCCCGTTGGGGCCCTGAGTAACGGGCTGGAATTGCTCGCGGAGGAGAAGGACCCGGAGATGCGCAAGCGCTGCTTCGAACTGCTAGAGCAGAGCGCGCATATCAGCACCAGCAAGCTGAAATTCTTCCGCCTCGCCTACGGCGCGGCCGGTGGCTTTGGGGATCAGGTCCCCTCTGAAGAACCGCACGAACTGATTTCCGGCCTGGTGCAGGGCAACGGCCGGATCACCCTGGAATGGGCTGTGTCCGAACCCACTCTGCCAAAGCCTGCGGTGAAGGTCCTGCTGAATCTCGCCTCGATTGCAATCGACGCGCTGATCCGCGGCGGGACTCTCCTTATCGGCGCGGAACAGCGCGATGGCGCGACGGAAATCGCCGTGCACGCGTCGGGCCAACGGGTGGCTTTCGACGCCAACATCGGCAAGGCGCTGGATGGATCGCTGGATCTGGACGAGCTTTCCGGACGCACTGCCCCGGCACACCTGATCCGCCTTCTGGCGCAGGAACTGGGCGGCGGATTGCAGTACGCCCTCAATGGTGAGGCTCTCGTGATGGGTGCAGTATTGCCCGACAACCGGCGCTGATGGACAGCGAACTGGTTCACCGCGAGCTACCTTCGCCCAACTGGGACGAACGTGCATTGCCGGTGAGCATGGTAGTTCTCCACTATACGGAGATGGAGCACGACGACGCCCTGCAGCGTCTGACCGACCCCGAAGCCAAAGTCAGCGCGCACTATTTCATTTCTGAACAGGGCGAAGTTGTCCGGCTGGTCGACGAGAGCAAGCGCGCGTGGCACGCCGGCCGCAGCTATTGGCGCGGCATTCGCGACGTAAACTCCGCCAGTGTCGGCATAGAGTTGGACCATCCCGGTCACGCGCTGGGCTATCGCGAATTCGCTGACGCGCAGATCGAATCTCTGTTGCCGCTGCTCCAGTCGATCATCCGCCGCCACGACATTTCTCGCACCAACGTAGTCGCCCATTCCGATGTGGCGCCTGATCGCAAGGTCGATCCGGGCGAGCTGTTCCCGTGGGAGAAGCTGGCCCGCTGCCGCCTGTGCCTGCCACGCCCTCAAAAGCTGGAACTGGGCGATCCGTTCGACAACGACGGCGCGTTCTACCTGGCGCTGGAACGGTTCGGTTATGACATCACGGATGGCCGCAAGGCGGTCGAGGCGTTCCAGCGGCGCTGGCGGCCGGAACTGATCGACGGCGAGATAGACGGCGAGATCCGGGCGATCCTGTTCCAGCTACTGCTGGATCGCGACGCCGGGCGGACTAGGTAGCGACCTCTCCGATTTCCGTGCTAAGGGGCGCCCGCCAGGGGGCTGGGCAGCCGCGTCAGAGAGCGATCTCTGCCGAGGAAAGTCCGGGCTCCGCGAATCAAGGGTGGCGGGTAACGCCCGCCGGACGTGCGGTTTCGGCCTCGCGTTTAGGGAAAGTGCCACAGAGAGCATACCGCCGATGGCCACCCTTTAGGGGGACCGGGCACAGGCAAGGGTGAAAGGGTGCGGTAAGAGCGCACCGGGGCTCCGGCAACGGCGCTTGCATGGCAAACCCCACCCGGAGCAAGGCCAAATAGGGGTCTCGCGCCGAAAGGCAGGAGAGTTTCGCTCCGAGAGACCCGGGTTGGCTGCTGGAGCGGCCGGGCAACCGGTCGCCGAGATGAATGGCTGCCCCCGCGCGGCGCGTCCTAACGGATACGGCCTGCGGGACAGAACCCGGCTTACAGGCCCCCTGGCAATTTACTTGAGGATCGAAATCAAGCCGCGAGAGCCGCGGTCTCGATGCCGCCGTCAGCGACTTCGGCTGCCTCAATATAGCGCCGGCTCGTGCCTTCCAGCGCGATGGCAGTGAGGCGGCCGGACATATAGGCGCCGGTATCGATGCCGATGCGGTTGCCGCGATCCTCTGGCGATTTGGTGATCGTGTGACCATGCACCACGACCGCGCCATATTCCCCATCGTGGGACAGGAATGGTTCGCGAATCCACCTGAGGTCGCTGCGGCGCTGATCCTCGATCGGAGTGCGCGGATCCACTCCAGCGTGAACGAACAGGTAGTCGCCCAGACGGATCATATCCTCGAACTCTGACAGATAGGCGATGTGTTCGGCAGGTACGGCTTCCACCGCCATAACCTGCGCATCTTCCATCGAAGCTTCAGTAAAACGCTGACGATCTACGCCATAGCTCAGCAGCGTTTCGCGCCCGCCGTGGCGGATGAAGTGGCGGAAGGTCTCAATGTCCGACAGCCCGCGAAGGAACATCTCTTCGTGGTTGCCCGCGAGTATCCGCACGGGACGGCGCGCCTGCAACTCGCGAGCGAACTCGATCACCCCGCGACTGTCCGATCCGCGATCGACCAGATCGCCCAGCAGAATGATCAGCGTATCCGCTTTATCCCGCGCTGCATCATCTGCTTCGATCGCCTCGACCAGCGCCCGAAACAGGTCCAGCCGCCCATGGATATCGCCCACGGCATAGACACGCTGACCGTCGGGCAACGACGGCAGCGGCGCGGCTTCCCCGCGGGTAAACATCTGTTTCAGCGCTTGGAACATCTATTCCCGTCAATCCTAGGCCTTGAACGCTTGGCCACGCAATATGGTGCGGACCGTTGCCTTAAAAACCCTGTCTGAGCCCTTAATGTGACGAGAAAAGCACACTTTGGGGCCAAGCCGTACCGCAGCCGCGCAATTTCCTTGTGCGATGCAGCATTCGGTAGCAAAAACATTGCGTCCTGGCCGGCATACGCTCCAACTTTAAATAGAGAGCGAACGACCGGGCGCAGGAGGGACGAGGCGAAATTTTACCCAAAAATGAGGGAATTGGTCCATGCTTACGTCCGCTCGCAGCCTTCTGGCTGCTACCATTCTTGCTGGTTCCGTGTTCGCTGCCGCTCCGGCGCTGGCGCAGGAAGTTGGCGAGTTCACCGTTTCCGGTAACGCCACGCTCGTCACCGACTACCGTTTCCGCGGCATCTCGCTGACCGATGGCGACTTCGCCATTCAGGGCGGTGTTGACGTCGTTCACTCGAGCGGTTTCTACGTCGGCACCTGGGCTTCGAGCCTGGAAGACAGCGCCGTGTACGGCAACGCCGAACTCGACATCTACGCTGGTTGGTCCGGCGAAGTCAGCTCGGGCCTGACGCTCGACGCTGGTGTGCTGTACTACGCCTACCCGAACGGCAAGGATGTGGCTCCGGCCAACATCTGGGAACCCTATGCGTCCATCTCGGCCGACCTGGGCCCGGTGAGCGCCACCGTTGGTGCCGCTTACGCCTGGGAACAGGATTCGCTGGGTGGTGACGACAACCTGTACGTCTACACCGACCTCGGCGTTGGCGTTCCGAACACCCCGATCTCGCTGGCAGCTCACCTCGGTTACACCGACGGCGCTCTGTCGCCGAAGATCCTGACCGGCACGAGCACCGGCGGTGGTTTCGACTGGTCGATCGGCGCGAGCTACGCGATCACTGAAAACCTCTCGTTCGGCGTTACCTACGTTGGCGTTCAGGGCGACAGCATCGACAGCTTCTCGAACGACGCAGTCGTCGCTTCGATCGGCTTCGCTTTCTAAGCATCGCTTAGTTTGAAGACAGGAAGGCCCGCGCCAGTGATGGCGCGGGCCTTTTTGTTTGTCGGCCGGTCGGAACGCCCGCACCCGCCTTTATCAGCGCAGATAGAAGTCGATCGTGGTGACCACGCGCACTTTCTTGAAGGGAGTATCGGCCACGCCCCAACCGCCGCCATCGCCATCACGGGCTGTGATTTCGAAATAGCCCTGCGTTGCCTGCTTGATTCCACCCACGCCTGTGCCGCTGTCCTTTGCGAACTGTTCGGCCGCTTTTCGCGCATCCTTGGTCGCTTCAGCCACCATCTCGGGCTTGATGTCATTCAGTTTGGTGAAGGTGTAGGCCATGCCTGACCCCTCCTCCAGCAGCACGCCCCGGCGGACGAGATCGAACTGACGCTTCACGGCGCGCTCCGCGCGTTCGATGTCCGTTGAACGCAGCGTCATCCGCTGGCGGACGGTGAACGTCTGGACGCCGTCATTGGTGAAGGACGAAACGTTCACGCCGGTCGGCTGAATCGCATCCTCCGGAAAGCCAAGCTCCTTGAAGAACGCGACGATCGCCGCCGTATCGCTGTCCACGCTGGCTTGTGCCGAAGCGAGATCGCCCGCGCTCGCGGAATAGGAGATGGTCCAGGTGGCCAGGTCCGCCGTTACCTCGCGCTCGGCGAGGCCGCGAACCGTGACCGCGCGATCCGCCTCTCGCGCACGGGTCAGCCCATCACCCAGCAGATATCCACCGGCGATCAACCCGACCGCGAGAATGCCGGAAGCCGCCAGCGCCGTCTGACCGATAGGGCGACGCCAGAAAGAGGTGGCGGTGGACGTGTCTGGTTCGCTAATGTCGGTCATCTCGGTTTTCCCTGAGGCTAATTCTGCGCTGAGTGCAGGTGCGCCTTTGGCGATGAACCGTGCTTTAATGACGATAAACGGAGTTTCTCGATGGTGAAGTATCTTCACAGCATGATCCGCACCTCCGCGCCGGAGGAAACGATCGCCTTCTTCAAGCTACTGGGCCTTGAAGAAGTGCGCCGGATGGAAAGCGAGAAGGGCCGCTTTACCCTGATCTTCCTTGCCGCGCCGGGGCAGGCCGGCGTCGCCGAAGTCGAGCTGACCTATAACTGGCCGCCGGAAGATGGCAGTGCGGCCGAGGAATATACCGGGGGCCGCAACTTCGGCCACCTCGCCTATCAGGTGAGCGACATATACGAGACGTGCCAGCGCCTCATGGACGCCGGTGTGACCATCAACCGCCCGCCGCGCGATGGGCACATGGCCTTCATCAAGACGCCCGATGGTATTTCCGTCGAGCTGCTGCAGGACGGCCATCTGCCCCCGCAAGAACCGTGGGCAAGCATGGAGAATACGGGTAGCTGGTGACGTCTCGCACCCTCCCCTGAACACATCGGGGGAGGATTAGCTTGCCAACCGCCACTCCAGCCTCCACCTGACCCGACCATGACGCGCACCCTCCCCCAGGTAGTCATTATAGGCCGGCCCAATGTGGGCAAATCGACACTGTTCAATCGGCTTGTCGGCAAGCGCCTTGCGCTGGTCGATGACCAGCCGGGCGTTACGCGCGACCGCCGCTTTGGTGAGGCGGGGCTGCTGGGGCTGGAGTTCCAGGCTGTCGACACAGCTGGCTGGGAAGATGAAGAGCCCGACAGCCTGCCGGGCCGGATGCGCGCGCAGACGGAAGTTTCGTTGCAGGGCGCAGACGCAGCGCTGTTCGTGATCGACGCTCGCGCCGGGCTAACTCCGCTCGACGAAGAGATCGGCCGGTGGTTGCGTGAACAGAACGTGCCGGTCGTGCTGGCAGCCAACAAGTGTGAAGGCAGCGCCGGACAGTCGGGCATTCTGGAAAGCTATTCGCTGGGTCTGGGCGAACCCGTGCCGATCTCCGCCGAACACGGCGAAGGCATGAGCGACCTTTACCAGGCACTCATTCCGCTGCTCGACGGCAAGGAATACCCCGAAGACGATGACGCCGATGCTGGGGAGGACGACGACGATCTGTCCCGTCCGATGCAGCTTGCCATCGTGGGGCGGCCCAACGCCGGCAAATCCACGCTGATCAATCGCCTTCTGGGTGAAGATCGCCTGCTCACCGGCCCCGAAGCAGGCATCACGCGCGATTCGATTGCCGTGGAGTGGAGCTGGAACGACCCCGCCACTGGCGAGGCGCGGCCCGTGAAGCTGATCGACACCGCCGGAATGCGCAAGAAGGCCAAGGTTGACGACAAGCTGGAAAAGCTGGCCGTCGCCGATGCCCGCAGAGCGGTCGATTTCGCTGAGGTGGTGGTCCTTCTACTCGACGCGACGCGCGGGCTGGAAGTGCAGGATTTGAAGATCGCCAACCTGGTGCTGGATGAAGGTCGCGCGCTGATGATCGCGATCAACAAGTGGGACGTGGCCGAAAACCCCAGCGCGCTGTTCAACGGCATCCGAGCGGCGCTGGAAGAAGGGCTCGCGCAGCTGAAGGGCGTGCCCTTGGTCGCCGTATCGGCAATGACCGGCAAGGGTCTGGACCAGATGCTCACCGCAGCGTTCGACTTGCGGGCGCAGTGGAGCCGCCGTGTGCCGACAGCCGCACTGAACCGGTGGTTCGACCACGCGCTCGAAACCAATCCACCGCCAGCACCGGGCGGCAGGCGGATCAAGCTGCGCTACGTAACCCAGATCAAGACGCGGCCGCCCAGCTTCGTGGTGTTCGGCACCCGGCTGGACGACCTGCCAACCAGCTACGAGCGCTATCTGATCAACGGAATCCGCAAGGATCTGGGCTTTGGCGCCGTTCCGGTTCGCCTGACGCTTCGCAGCCCGAAGAACCCGTTCTCCAAGGACTGAACCGGGACATTTCGCGACAACTTTCGCGTTTGCGGATGCTTGGGTCCATTGTAGGTTCCCGGCAAAGCAAATCCTGGGGAGGACAATAATGATTATATCCGCCAGCCGCGCCACGCGGCTTTGCGTTGGGGTGGCCTTGGGCGTTGCCCTGGCGCTGCCGCAGATGGCCATCGCCCAACCAGCGCCAGCCGCCAATGGTCCACCGCGCGGCCCCATGACCATGGCCCCTGATCCGCGCGCAGAAGTGAAGAGCTATACCTTCGCCCCTACCGGCGAGGAGTTGAAGTACACGATGTTCGTGTCTTCCAAAGTGAAGCCGGACACGCCCGCTCCGCTGATCGTCGCGCTGCATGGCCTTGGCGGCGACGCCAATTTCATCGTGCGGGGCAACCTGATCGATATGGCGGAAGAGGGCGGCTACATCGTCGTGGGACCGCTGGGATACAACGTTAGCGGCTGGTATGGATCACCGGTGATCGCGATGGGGCCTGACCGCCCCCGCCCCAACCTGACCGAGTTGTCCGAATTGGACGTCATGACTGTGACGCAGATCGCCAAGTCGCAGTTCAACGTCGATCCCAATCGCGTGTACCTGATGGGCCATTCGATGGGCGGCGCCGGAACGATCTTCCTTGGCCAGAAGCACGCGGATTACTGGGCTGCCATCGCGGCCATCGCGCCCGCCGCATTCATGATGCAGCCCACGCAGAAGGACATTCTTGCCCCGATCAAGGCCGCGAAGCTGCCGGTGATGATCACTCAGGGTTCAGAAGACCCAGTGGTTCCCGCTGCCACCGTGCGTACGTGGGCAACGGCTATGAACGAACTTGGAATCACCCACGAGTACATCGAGATGGAAGGCCGCGATCACGGCAACATCATCGGTGACGGGATGGGCGATATCTTCCGCTTCTTCGCACAGCATCGGCGCACGCCGCCACCCGCACCGCCGATGCCAGGAGGCCCCGGCCCGGCTCGTCCGGCCAACTGATAGAGCGATATTGGAATAACCTCGCCGGGCGCCTCATCGAGCGTCCGGCGGGTCGGAATTGCAAAACTTAGTGGGCTTCGGCGCCCTTGCTCTGCAGCTGGATGTAGTTTTGCAGGCCCATGCGGCCGATCATCTCAAGCTGCTTCTCGATAAAATCGACATGCTCTTCCTCGCTTTCGAGGATGCGTTCGAAGATTTCGCGGCTGACGTAGTCGCGTACGCTTTCGCAGTGCTGGATCGCATCGCGCAGCAGGGGAATCGCTTCCAGCTCCAGCGCGAGGTCAGCCTTGAGGATTTCCTCGACCGTCTCGCCGACCTTGAGCTTATGCAGCGCCTGGAAGTTCGGCAGCCCTTCGAGGAACAGCACGCGGTCAGCCAGCGTATCGGCGTGCTTCATCTCGTCGATCGATTCGTGCCGTTCGTATTCCGCGAGCTTGTGGATGCCCCAGTTGTCCAGCACGCGATAATGCAACCAGTACTGGTTGATGGCCGTAAGCTCGTTGGTGAGAGCCTTATTCAAGTAATCGATGACTTGCGGGTCGCCCTGCATCGCCTGTCTCCTGCAAGGCCCCATTGTGCGCGCATGAACGCCCAGCGGCAAGGCCGGGACGCAAAAAATGGCGGAATTCCTAGGGTTTGCGAATGAAAGTCAGGAGCGCAGGAGCACTAAGCCGGCCTTCAAATCAGGCCGCGACAAGCTGCGGACGGCGATCAAGCGCGCGCTCCTCAGCCAGAAGATAGTCCGCATCTTCAAGGCACTGGCAGCACTGCGGCGCCTTTCCCATCGAAGCGTAGATCGCTTCTGAATCGCCATCAACGCAACGTGCAGCGCGGCGAAACTCGCACTCACGGATCGCATTGCAGATACAAACATACATGCGGACGACTCACTCCGATGCCTTCGGAGGAGAAGTTAATGCGAATTGATTGCATTATCAAGCCCGCACTCGCGGCCTTGGCTCAGCGATCAGTAACGATACAGTCGAACCCGGCCTTCTTTAGCGTCGCGCAGGCTGTTCCCGCCGCCTCGCGCGTCGCAAACACGCCCGCTTGCAGGAAGGTCAACCGCCCGGACTTCGATGTCAGCCTCTGCATACCGGCAAGCTCGGACCGGCCGGAAAGGCGACCCCAAAGCGCATCCGCGTTGGCAGGAACCGAGAACGCCCCGAATTGAACCCGCCAGGCACCAACCACAGCGGGGGCCGCTGTAACGGGAGGTTCAGTCGCGAGAGGTGCCGCGAGCGCGACCGCTGCGGGCGCCTGCTCCATCGGGGACTTGGTCGCAACCGAGGTCGGGTTAGTTTGCGTCAAGGCTTCCGCGCGCATCTGTTCGACAATCAAGTCCGCCTGACGCCGCTGGGCAGCGGAGATCACGCGGTCCATCTCTACCAGCGCCTGCGCGGCCTGAGGCAGGGCGGCGGAATTTGCCAGCGTCATCAGCGCATAGGCGCGCGGCCAGTCTTCTTTCACAAAGTCGCCGTTGAAATGCGCAATGCCGAGCAAGTACTGCGCCCGCGCATCCCCGCGCGACGCGGCTTCGCGTAAGTAAGGCATGGCGGCTTCGCGGCGGCCGGCTTCGAACAGCATCAGCCCATATGTATCGGCAGCACGCGCGTGTCCGGCGGCTGCAGCGCGCGCATAAAGAGATTCCGCCCGATCTGAATCAACCGCTACACCGCGTCCGAAGCGATAGGCCTGGGCCAGGTTGAAAAGCGCATCGGCATCGCCGCCAGCGGCGGGCCCTTCCCACTCTCGGACGGCGGAGGAGTAATCGCCACGGCTCCAGGCATCGACGCCCGACTGCACATCAGCCTGCAGCGGACGTGCTACGAATGCAGCCGCCAACAGCGCGACCAGACCCGCCGCGCCGACAGCGCGTTTATCGAACAAAAACCGCATCGACCCTTCCTGCCTGCTGCGCCGCCTGCTTTTCCGCCATGCGCCAAATGAATCGTCCTACGTCAATCTCCTTATGGCGGGCGTCCCAGTATCGGAAGGTCGGTGTCTGTCGCCGGGCCGATAAAAAACGCCGCCCGACAGCTTTGGCCTTTAACTCAAAATTTAGGGTGATCTGCGATCCCAGCGTTCGAATGGGCTGGATTGGTCGTTTCTCGGGCCAGAAATCTAAGGGGATTGTCCTTTGCGCGTTTTAGCATTGGCTTCGCAGAAAGGCGGGTCTGGCAAGACGACCCTGTCCGGGCACCTCGCGGTGCAGGCACAGCGCGCGGGCGCAGGTCCGGTCGTGTTGATCGACATCGACCCGCAGGGCTCACTCGCCGATTGGTGGAACGAGCGGGAGGCCGAATATCCGGCCTTCGCGCAAACCACCGTGGCGCGGCTGGCAAACGACCTCGCCATCCTGCGTCAGCAAGGCTTCAAGCTCGCTGTCATCGACACCCCGCCCGCCATCACCATGGCGATCCAGTCAGTCATTTCCGTGGCTGAGCTTATTGTGGTTCCGACCCGCCCCAGCCCGCACGATCTGCGCGCCGTTGGCGCGACGGTCGATCTTTGCGAACGCGCCGGAAAGCCGTTGATCTTCGTCGTCAACGCCGCAACCCCCAAGGCCAAGATCACTTCCGAAGCGGCCGTCGCGCTTAGCCAGCATGGCACCGTCGCGCCGACGACCCTGCACCACCGCACCGATTATGCCGCATCGATGATCGACGGGCGCACGGTGATGGAAGTCGACCCCAACGGTCGCAGCGCGCAGGAAGTCGTGACGCTGTGGCACTACATTGCCGACCGGCTGGAAAAGAACTTCCGCCGCACGATCTTCAACGCACCAAACGCAATGTCGCCGGTTGCCGGGTTCAACCGTCCGCAAGGCGGCTTCGGCCGCCGCGTCGCACAGTAAGGAGGGCCGGCCGCTATGGCGGACCTCAAGCCCGTAGCGTCGCTGGGAGCAACGCTGCTCGCACGGAAAGGCGGAGCAAAGCCCGCGATGCGGCCTCAGGTCGCCGCGACCGGTCTTGGCGGCGCTCAGGCCGCCCAGAAGATCGCCGCAGATCTGGAAGACCTCGGCTGGAATGACATGGGTGAGGATGATCCGCGCGACGAACGCAGCGCCGAAATCCTCCAGCTCACGCCCGCGCCGCACAATCCAGAATCCGAGGCCAAGACGGATCGGGGATCACCCCGTCCCGGCGTGCGCAGCATGCACGAAGAACTGGCCGCCAGGCTCGCCGAGGCAGACGATTCGGATTACCTCGTCAAAAAGTCGAAGGCCAAAACCACAGCGCCGGTCGCCCAGACGGACAAGCCTGTCGCCGAAACGCCGTCTGTCACCAAGCTTCCGCTCGCGACGAAGCCCGCTCTGGACATCGAAGCAGACACCTTTGGTCAGTCGGCACCGGACAGCCGGCGTGCAGCTTTCACGCTCAGGCTCGACGCCAAGCGCCATCTCAAGCTGCGGCTGGCCAGCACGATCCGCAACCGCAGCGCGCAGCAACTCGTGACCGAAGCGCTCGACCGCTTCCTGCGGGACATTCCCGACATCGAACTGCTCGCGCGCAATATCCAGCAAAACGACCGCAAAGGGGTCTGAAGCCATGACGCACCACGCAAACGGCAACCGGATGCTCGGTTTTGTGGTTACTTCCGCCCTAACAGGCGCCCTGCTTTCGGGCTGCGCCTCTTCTGTCGCGGAGCCGGCCAGTCTCTCCGCCAGCCGCGCCGAAACTGCGCTCGCAGAAGGAAAGTCGGAGCGTGCAGTTCGCCACGCTGAAGCTGCCGTTCTGGCGGACCCGCGCAACGCGGCCTACCGCGCGACGCTGGGCGCAGCCTATCTCGATGCAGGCCGTTTCGCTTCGGCCGCGACCTCGTTTAATGACGCGATCACGCTTGGCGATACCAGCGGACGCACCGTTCTGAGCCTGTCGCTGGCGCTGACCGGGCAGGCGCGCTTCGATGAAGCCGCCGTGCTGCTGAACGACCACGAACAGAGCATCCCGACTGCGGACCTCGGCCTTGCCTATGCGCTGGCCGGACAGCCGGGGCGCGGCATCCACCTGATGAGCAATGCCATCCGTGGCGGTGAAAACACCGCCAAGATGCGTCAGAACCTCGCATTCTCCTATGCGCTGGCAGGCCGCTGGCGTGAGGCCCGGCTGATGGCCGAGCAGGATGTGCCCGCAGACAAGGTTTCCGACCGTATCGAGCAGTGGGCGAAGCTTGCGCATCCGCAGGCGTGGCAACAGCGTGTTGCCGGGCTGCTGGGCGTACCATCCGGCACCATCGACATGGGCCAACCGACCCAGCTGGCGCTGAACAACACGCCCTCCATCGAACAACTGGCCTTCGAGACCGCGGCGCCCGCAGTGACCGAACTCGCCAATGTCGATGCGCGCGCTCTCCAGGTTGAGCTACCCCCGCTCGCGGTCGAGCCGGAACCGACAGTTGAACTTGCGCCCCTCACGGTCGCTCAGGCACCGGTCCCGGAACGGTCGCTGGAAGAAAACTTCAGCACGGCCTTTGCTGCCCCTGCCCCGCGTCCGGCGGTTTCGCAGGATGCGGCTAGCTTCGTACCCGCTGCCGTCCGCACAGCGAACGCACCGCGAGCTGCCGCCAGCGGCGCGACGGCAGAGGCCAACGGATCTCACCTGATCCAGCTTGGCAGCTTCCTGAGTGAAGAAGGCGCGCGCCGTGCGTGGAGCATCTACACCAGCCGCTATCCCGAGCTTGCCGGCCACCGCATGGTGATTTCCCAGGCGGTCGTGAAGGGTAAGAACTACTGGCGCGTTTCCGCCGCGGGCTTTGCCCCGACCAGCGCCGCAGCCATGTGCGGCAAGGTCAAGGCGGCGGGCGAAGGCTGCTTCGCTTATGCCGAAGGTCGGCCCCTGCCCGGCGCGGTCAATTCCGGCGTGATGCTGGCGAGGCGCTAAGCCTCACCAACCTGCAACTTGCGAGCACGCAAACGCGATCGGGCGGGGTGGTATGCCACCCCGCCCGATTTGTGTGTCAGCAGTAGCCGGCTGAATCAGTTGTAAACGACGCGCATCCGCGGCTGGCCGTCAGTAGCCTTGCGGCGGCGCATACCCCAACCAATCGCACCGAAGCCTGCAAGCATCAGAGCCCAGGTTGCGGGCTCGGGAACAGCGGGAACGGTGGTGCCGATACCGATGTCGCTCTTGATACCTTGGTAGTCGAACGACTGGTAACGCGTGTGGAGGTCATCAAGCGTTACGCTGCCGATTGCACTACCAAACGTAAGCGAAAAAATGCCAGACCCGGAATCTGTGAAGCCACCGTTGCCGCCACCGCCACAGTTGTTCGTTCCGCCGCCATCCTTGAAACACACTTCAAGAGTGCCGAAACCAGGCATCTGCCCTGCCGCTACCAAGTTAAAGGCGCCGCTGGCGCTGGCAGAAACAATGTTCGGATCGGTGTTGAACCCGAAGCCAGTGACGCGTGAGGCGTAGCCGGTGTTGTCCAGATCGTACTGGAAATTGTATGTCTTTCCGCTGTTGGAGGTCCCGGTGAACGTCAGCTTCAGCACCGAGGTAAGAGCGCTAACGTCCTGCCCGATGAAGTTGACGGTGTATTCGGTCCCAGCATCGCCGGAGCCAACTACAACGGCCGCGCCTGCGGGCGCCGCGATAGCGATTGCTGCGCTGGCGGCAGATACGGCCAAAAATGTACGGAGATTACTCATAGCCAACTCCCCCGAGAGGTCCGGCGACTCGATGAATGCCGGTTTCGTGGCTGGCCAGTACTCCTAAGTCAGGCTCTTAGCGAGTCTAAGGTTAACACAGTGTCCCATGTAGAAACACATTTTTACGTTTGAGCACAAAAGAGCACGGCTCAGCCTACCGAAACGCCGCCCTTCCAGAGCGCGGTGACGCGGCCTTGCGTGGGCTGGCGATCGAACGGCGTGTTGCCCGCGCTCGCCGCCATCTTGCTGGAATCGACGACCCAGGGCTTCTCGGGGTCCACGATCGCAATATCCGCCTCCGCACCGGGCCTCAGTTCGCCAGCTTCGACGCCCAGCAGGCGGGCAGGGTTGCGCGATATCAGGTCGAACGCCCGCTCCATCCCCATGACGCCATCTCGCACCAGAGTAAGAACCATGGCGAGAAGGGTCTCGGCCCCCGCCATGCCCGGCGCGGCGTCTACGAAAGGCAGGCGCTTGTCCTCGGGCCCACGCGGGTCGTGACCGGACGCCACAACATCGATGGTTCCGTCGCCCAGCGCGTCAAGCACCGCCTGCCTATCATGCTCTTCACGTAGCGGCGGTGAGAGGCGCGCAAAGGTTCTGAATTCCCCTAGCGCCAGATCTGACAGCATGAAGTGGGCAGGCGTAATGCCAGCCGTAACCGCGACGCCCCGCCCCTTCGCGGCACGGACGAGATCAAGCGCGGCGCGCGTTGTCACCTGCCGGATATGCAGGCGGGCACCGGTAAGTTCGGCCAGCGCAATGTCACGCGCCACAGCCAGAGCCTCAGCCTCGGCAGGCGCCGAAGGAAGGCCGAGCCGACTAGCCATCTCGCTCGCCGTCGCAACCGCGTGTCCGGCGAGACCGCCGTCTTCCGCATGCGTCACGACGACCAGCCCCAGCATTCCGGCGTAGCTGAGCAGGCGGTGCATTAGGCCGCTGTCTGCGATCCAGCGCCTTCCGGTTGCAACGGCGCGTGCGCCAGCATCGCGCATCAGCGCCAGTTCAGCGAGTTGGAGGCCCTCCAGCCCCTGCGTCGCTGCCGCGAGCGGGTGAACCCACAGGTCCGGTTTGCCGCTCTGCGCAGCAAATCGCACCCGCGCCGGGTGATCGAGCGGCGGCGACTGATCGGGCATCAGAGCCGCGCGGGTAATGCCGCCGAAATGGAATGCGGGCTTGTCGATCGCGAACACGCCAAAGTCGATCAGACCGGGGGCAACCAGCTTCCCGGCCACCTCGATCACTTCGTCGCCTTCGCTGGGGCCGCAGTCACCGATCGCGTCGATCAGTCCACCGACGCAGCGAATGGCGCCCGTGCGCACACCCTCTGGCGTTACCAGGCGGCCGCCGACAATCGTTAGGGGCTGGACCTGCTTCATGCCCAACCCTCCACGCGGCGCCCACGCCGGGTCAGCACTTCCAGACAGGCCATGCGCAGAGCCACGCCCATTTCCACCTGATCTGTGATGATTGAGCGCCCTTCCAGATCTGCCACCGTACTGTCGATTTCCACGCCCCGGTTCATCGGCCCTGGGTGCATGATGATCGCGTCAGCGGCGGCGCGCGCCAGCCGCTCTGGCGTAAGTCCGTAGAGATGGCGGTACTCGCGCGGGCTGGGGACGAACTGCCCCTCCATCCGCTCGTTCTGCAAACGCAGCATCATGACCACGTCCGCGCCGTCCAGCGCGGCGTCGAAGTCGGTGAAAGCCTCCACCCCGATACGTTCAACCTTGGCCGGCATCAACGAAGGCGGCGCGCAAACGCGCACGACCGCGCCCAATGCCTGCAGGCAAAGCATGTTGGACCGCGCCACGCGGCTGTGCAGCACGTCTCCGCAAATCGTGACCCGAAGGCCGTTGAACATCCCGTCAGAGCTTTCACGCCCCCGCGCCCGCAACGCATGGCGGAGGGCCAGAGCGTCCAGCAGAGCCTGCGTCGGATGTTCGTGCTGCCCGTCGCCCGCATTGAGCACCGGGCAATCGACCATGTCCGCGATCAGGGCCACGGCGCCGCTAGACTGATGGCGGATCACGATCGCGTCCGCCCGCATGGCGTTCAGCGTCACCGCTGTGTCGATCAGGGTTTCGCCCTTCTTCACGCTCGATTGCGCGGCGTGCATGTTCACGACGTCTGCACCCAGCCGCTTTCCCGCGATTTCAAAGCTCAGCAGCGTCCGCGTCGAATTCTCGAAGAAGGCGTTGATGATCGTCAGCCCGGCCAGCCGGTCGGTGTGCTTGTTCGGCTGGCGGTTCCACCCGACCCACTGTTCCGCCTCGTCGAGGAGGTAGAGAATCTCGTGCGTGGCGAGCTTGCCAATGGCCAGCAATCCGCGATGCGGAAATGCCAGCGCGCCCGCTGGATAGCGGCCTGCGGAACGGGTGTGATGCGGCGATGTCATTAAAGGTGGGGCATTAGGGGTGTGTTGTTGAGTCCGCAACCGCTTCCGCCATGATTTCCCGGTCAAGGTAGTGGCGCATCGCAGCGGCCGCAGTTAAGCTGCTGGCCGCAGAGCGGTCACGAAAGACACGAGCATGAGTTTCGCAGGCAAAGTCTGGCGCTTGCTGGTCGGCATCAAGGACGCGATGTCGCTCGTGTTTTTGTTGCTGTTTTTCACGGTGTTGTTCGGCGTGCTGAGCGCCCGGCCCAGCCCCGGCGCCGTGCGTAACGGGGCGCTGCTGCTGCAGTTGGACGGGACGGTGGTTGAGGAAGTTTCTCCCATCAATCCGCTCGATGCCCTGATTTCCTCCACCCTGCCGACCCGCGAATATGCCGCACGCGATCTGGTGCGTGCGATCGACGCGGCGGCAACGGACAAACGCATCAAGGCCATCGCCCTCGACATGACCGAGTTCCTCGGCGGCGGGATGGTGCACATGATCGAGATCGGCGACGCGCTCGACCGGTTCCGCGCGGCAGACAAGCCTGTGCTGGCCTACGCGGTGGCCTACACCGACGATTCTCTGCTGCTGGCTTCCCACGCAGATGAAGTCTGGGTCGACCCGATGGGCGGCGCCGCGATCTCTGGGCCGGGCGGCGAACAACTTTACTACGCAGGGCTGCTGGATCGGCTGAAGGTCAAGGCGCACGTCTTCCGCGTCGGCACCTACAAGAGCGCGGTTGAACCGTATCTCCTCAGTTCGATGTCGCCCGAGGCGCGGGAGAACTATCAGCAGCTTTACGGCGCGCTGTGGCAGGAATGGCAGGCGAACGTGACGCGTGCCCGTCCGCAGGCTCAGATCGCGGACGTGACGAAGGACGCCCCGGCATGGCTCGCCGCATCGAACGGCGATCTGGCGAAGGCCGCAATCGCCGCTGGGCTGGTCGACCGCGAAGGCACCCGCGTCGAATGGGGTGAGCGCGTGGCCGAACTGGCTGGCACGGCCAACTGGGACAGGACGCCCGGCGCCTTTGCCCATACGGAACTCGATGCCTGGCTGGCCGCGAGCGAGCCCGCCAGCAAAGGCAAGGCCATCGGCGTAGTTACCATCGCCGGCGAGATCAGCGATGGGGAGGCTGGCCCCGGTGAGGCCGGCGCGACCCGCATCGCGCGCCTGCTGGACGAAGCACTCGATCAGGACCTGGGAGCGCTGGTCGTTAGGGTGGATTCCCCGGGCGGCACGGTCACCGGCTCCGAAGCGATCCGCCGCGCGATCCTGCGTCATAAGGCCAAGGGCATCCCTGTGGTCGTTTCGATGGGCAACGTCGCGGCAAGTGGTGGCTACTGGGTGTCCACCCCGGCCGACCGCATCTTTGCGGAACCCGAAACCATCACTGGCTCCATCGGCATCTACGGCTTGTTGCCCACGTTCGAAGACACTTTGGCGGAATGGGGCGTGACGACCGATGGCGTGCGAACGACCGAGCTTTCCGGCCAGCCCGATCTTGCCGCAGGGCTGACGCCTCAGGCAGCGGCGGTGCTGCAAGCTTCGATCGAATCAGGCTACGAACGGTTCCTGTCACTCGTCGCGCAGTCACGCGGCAAGACCCGCGAACAGGCCGACGAGATAGCTCAGGGCCGCGTGTGGGACGGCGGAACGGCTCGCCAGATCGGACTCGTCGATCAGTTCGGCAATCTCAGCGATGCGCTGGCCTATGCGGCGAAACAGGCGAAGCTGGGCGACGGTCAATGGCACGCCAGCTATCTGGGTGCGGGCGAGGATGCCTACGCACCGCTGATCCGCCAACTCATGCGGAGCGAAGGCGCACGAGCGACAGGCGGGGACATGTTCGCGCTTTTCTCACGCCGACAGGGTGAACTCGCCTCGCGGGTGCTGGATGACATCAGCGGAATGCTGGAGGTACGCGGCGCGCAGGCCCGATGCCTCGAATGCCCCGCCCCCCATCGACCGGCCGCGTCGACCACCAGCAAAATCGCCGCTACCTCTCCGCTTGGAAGATTGGTGGATTTCCTGATCCGCTAAGGGGCCAGACAAACCCTTGCCAGCGCCGCGCGCGCGTGGCAAAGGCGCGCCCCTGCCGCAAGGTCGGCCTCCACGGCACCTTATGCGAGCGGGCGCGTAGCTCAGTGGTAGAGCACACCCTTCACACGGGTGGGGTCGCAGGTTCAATCCCTGCCGCGCCCACCATCTGATGGCAGCTGAGGAGCGCGCCTCACCCGCGTCGCCCAACATCTTCAGAGCCACTTCGCCCTGGTGCTCCCATCGAGCCGCTTGGCACCTTGTGCGGGACCCTGCGGATAGATATCGTCGATAACTAACTCGGCGTAATCGTTGATCGAGGCGGGAGAGCATGCAGTCATTTAGCCGCGCGATATGGCGCATCGTTCCGCGCACAATCGCGGTTGGTGCGGCCTCCTTTTACTGCGCAATGGCACTCGCTTCGGGGACGGGCCAGGCGGGTCCGTGGTGGGATCCGGGCTCGGGCCACGCGCTGCCCAGCTACGCTGTCTACCCCAATCCGGCGGGCAATCTCGCCGTCCTGAACGCAGATGGCGAGGTCGATACCAAGGGCCATCCCTTCTTCGAACCGCTCGGCCCCAATGGCCGGGCTTGCGTCAGCTGCCATCAGCCAACCGACGGGATGAGCCTTTCGCTTCGTTCGATCCGTGATCGGTGGGAGCAAACTGGCGGGACCGATCCGATCTTCGCCATGGTCGATGGCGCGAATTGCCCCAACCTGCCCAAGGGCGAAGCTTCATCGCATTCCCTGCTCCTTAAGCGGGGCCTGTTCCGCATCGCGCTGCCGTGGCCCGCGAAGGGTCCCAATGGCCAACGGATCGAGCCCGAATTTGACATAGAGGTCGTTCGCGATCCGGGCGGCTGCAACACTGATCCGGTTTATGGTCTGAACAGCGCAGAGCCCACGATTTCAGTCTACCGGCGCCCCCGCGTTGTCGCGAACATGGGTTACGTGGTCCACCAGAACTTCGGCATCGGGCCATTCGTCGGCAAGACGGGTGAGCCGGCCGTGATCGACCCTACCACCGGCCGCCCCGTCAACATGAACATGATGGCTGACGCGCGAACGGTAACGCTGCAGTCGCAGATGACGGACGCCACGCGCAGCCATCTCGAATGGAACGGCCTGACGCCCGAACAAATGGCCCGTATCGAAAAGTTCGAGCGGCAGGTGTTTGCGGCGCAAGTGGACATGGGCAAAGGCGGCAGTCTGATTCCGGCAAATGGTCCGCCCGGACTGGGGCCGTATAACTTACGCGACGGTGCAATGGGCGTGTTGGGCAACAACACCACGCGATGGGTGATCCCGATGGGTGATGCCTGGCAGACACCTGCTCCCGGCGAAACCGCTGATGAAAGAGCGATGCGGGAATCAATCCTGCGCGGCCATCACATTTTCCATTTCCGGACCTTTTGGATACGGGATTCGATGCATCTCAACACCGTCGGGTTGGGCAATCCAACGAAGCGGACCTGTGCCACCTGCCACGGGATGCACATGACCGGGCTCGATACGGCCAATGGCTGGATGGACATCGGCACCACAAACCTTCCCTGGGCCAAGGAGGCACCACGCAATCCGTGGCAGACCGAGGATGAGTTGATGCCGTTGTTCAAGATCACCTGCAGCCGTAGCGTGCATCCGCATCCATACCTTGGCCGGGTGATCTACACGCAGGATCCGGGCCGCGCGCTCATATCAGGCAAGTGCAACGACGTTGGGACGATTGTGATGCAGCAGTTTCGCGGACTTGCCGCTCGCGAGCCCTATTTCTCGAACGGATCGGCAAAGAACGTCCGCGAGCTGATCGACTTTTACGATCGCCGGTACAACGTTCAGTACAGTGAGCAGGAGAAGGTCGACCTCGGCAATTTCCTGAGTGCCCTGTGATGCGCTGCGTCCCTTTACGCACCGGCTTTATCGCCTTGTCGTCACTGGCAGTCACAGCCGCGCAGGCGCAGGAACAGGCCGACATCGCATTTGTCGCGTGTCCGATCGTTCAGGACACCCCGACAGTCCCTTGCTGGCTCGCTGAATATCGCGGCACGACTTACTACATGGGCATTCAAAGCGATGTGTCCGCGCCGTTCAATCCCCCGTCGCTTGGTCACAAAGTCCTGGTCGAAGGAAAAGTGACAGATCGCGAAGCCTGCGGCGCCAAGGTGATCGAACCGATTGTGATCTCGATCATGCCGGAGCTCTCGCCTGAATGTAACGACTTGCGAATGGCGCACGAAGGCGTGGACCTGGGGTTTGAACCGCCCCGCCCGCCCGGTCCAAGCGCAGGACGACTGGCGTTCAGCCTCCCAGAGCCGCCAGCGCCACCGAAACCACCATTTTCGCCTCAGACGTGGACGATCAGCTACGCCTTCGAAGGCATGGTGAACTTCCAGACGCCGGCCATGATCGAGCCGGTCCTGAGCTATGCCCAACTGGTGAAGGCCAAGGAAATCGAAGTCAGAGCCTACAGGGGGGCAACGCGCCTGACGGATGGACCCGTGCTGGAGGAGCATGAAGGCATCGCGCGCGAGCGCGCAGAAGAAATCGTTCGAATGCTGCGCGGCGCGGGCCTCAAGGATACGCGCTTCACCATTTCGTCCGATGAAACTGCCGCTGAAAAAGGACCTTCAGGACGACGGGTGGCAATTACCGTCGTACCGTAATGCGAAGTTGCGCCCTCGCGCACCCCACACGAATAAAACCGGATATCGGCAGGATGGTACGCATTTCGGAAAGCGCTCCTTAACCATATCCCACTTAGGTGTGCGTCAGGAGGACCTCCGACTTGGAACTGGCTCAGCATCCCGATCGCGCGCATCCACGCACCAGCATGTTCGTGCTGGCGACGATGGCGGCGGCGAGTTTGACTGGTCCGGTCAAGGTCAGGAACATGTCGCCCGACGGAGCGCTGATCGAGGGCGCTACCTTACCGGGCGTTGGCGATCACCTTTCGCTTCAGCGGGGAGAGCTCAAGGCGACAGGCCAGATTGTCTGGCAGGACGGCGGCAAAGCTGGTGTTCGGTTCGACCATCACGTGCAGGTCGCAGATTGGCTGCCAGCCGGTGCAGCCCGTCAACAACTTGTCGAACAAACGGTTTATGAGCTCAAGAACGCGCCCGTCGCGCCGACGCTGACTGCACCCGCGGCGGCGCGCGCGCCGTTACCTTCCTCAGCTATCGAGCGGGTCGACCTGCTGGAAGCTGCCGATGCGCTGGATACATTGGCTGATGCGCTGGCAGGGGATAACGAGGTGGTACTCAATCACTCTACCACCCTTCAGGTGCTGGACGTTGCCGCGCAGCTTTTGCGCCGATGCGCAGTGGCGGGACGGAGCTGACGAGCCTTCGCCGGCAGTTCGCCCCATAAATCAGGCGCTGAGTGCGCGGGGCATTTCTGCCGCGCTTTCGCTGGCCGCTGCTTCTCCACTGTAAGGCTGTAGCTGAAGCGCAAGGCGCGCCAGGCCTTCGACCGTCAGCGATTCCTGGAACACGACGCCGTGGTTCATGCCCTTGCGCCAGCGGACGTAGGACAGGCGGGGCGCGCTTTCCGGAAATTCGAGATGCAGCGGCGCGCGGCGAGCCGCTTCACGCGCGATGGAGACGCACGCACCTTCCTGTGAAACGTCAACGAGCATGGCCGGACCAGTCGCACCAGTTGCGGTAACCCATACGGGATGCGAGATCGATAGGCGGATCGCTCTGCCGTCTGCCGGGCAGCTTTCCGAAACAAAGGCGTCAGTGTCGACGCGAGCGGAAAAGCGATAGCCGGCGAAATCTCCGTCAATCCAGCGACGTTCGATCGCGTAGAGCGCCCCGCTCGCCAATTCGAGGAACATATGGCCTTCAGGGGGATGGGCGTGAAACAGGCGCAGCCGCGTTCCGCTTTCCGAAACGTCGTGAATCACGCAGAGATATTCTCCATCCTGGCAGCGCAGCTTGGCAACGCGCAGCATCAGCCGTTTGCGAGCGTCCTGACGGTAATCCGGCCCGTTTCTCATCAACGGACTCGGCGCACGCGTGGGCTTCTCTACCTGCGTCAACATCAGCTTCCCCCCGGTTCCAACTCGGCCGCTCGCGCGGCGTTTGCATGGTTAACCGGCAATGCGCGGCGAAAGTTAATACCTGGCAAGTGAAATAGCCGATTGCATCGCCTTGCGCGGCCCGGCTTGCCAGCCGCACGGGACCAGCATAGTGCCCGGCCATGCATGACTTGCGCGCCATTCGCGAGAATCCGCAGGGCTTTGACGCCGGCTTGGCCCGGCGTGGGCTGACGCCGGTTTCCGACGCGATCCTCGACCTTGATGAACGCCGCCGAGAGGCGTCTACACGCGCCCAAGAGGCGCAGGCCCGCCGCAACGAGGCGTCAAAGCTGATCGGCGCCGCCATGGGCAAGGGCGACCACGCTACTGCCGAGGCATTGAAAGCAGAAGTCGCTACGCTGAAGGACACTCTTCCCAAATTGGAAGAGGACGGCCGCACGCTGGGGACCGAGCTGGACAACCTGCTGTTCACCCTGCCCAACATTCCTGCGGATGACGTGCCGGAAGGCGCGGACGAGGAAGCGAACGTGGAGGTCGCCCGTTGGGGGCAGCCGCGCGAGTTCGCCTTCACGCCCAAGGAACACGCGGATCTCGGTCCGCCGCTGGGTCTGGATTTCGAAACAGGCGCGGCGATGAGCGGCGCGCGGTTCACTTTCCTGCGCGGGCAGATGGCGCGGCTGCAACGCGCGCTGGGCCAGTTCATGCTGGACATGCAGACGCAGCAGCGCGGCTATACCGAATGCGCGCCGCCGCTGCTGGTGCGGGACGAGGCCGTGTTCGGCACCGGCCAGCTCCCCAAGTTCGCGGATGATCTGTTCCGCACCGGCGATGGCCGCTGGCTGATCCCGACCGCGGAAGTCAGCCTGACCAACTCCGTGCGCGACCAAATCATCGACGATGTGACCCAGCCAATCCGTCTGACCGCCCTCACGCCTTGCTTCCGCAGCGAAGCGGGCGCAGCGGGCAAGGATACGCGCGGCTTTATTCGCCAGCATCAGTTCGAGAAGGTGGAGCTTGTTTCCATCTGCCGTCCGGAAGACTGGCAGGCCGAGCATGACCACATGATCCGTTCGGCGGAACTGGTGCTTGAAACGCTGGGCCTGCCCTATCGCAAGCTGCTGCTTTGTTCGGGCGACATGGGCGCGACAGCGAAGAAGACCTTCGATCTTGAGGTCTGGCTGCCGGGTCAGGGCGCTTATCGTGAGATCAGCTCCATTTCGTGGTGCGGCGACTATCAGGCGCGCCGGATGAACGCGCGCTATCGGCCTGACGGCCAGAAGGGCACCGCCTTCGTCAACACACTCAACGGCTCCGGCCTTGCGGTGGGGCGGACGCTGGTGGCGGTGTTGGAGAACGGCCAGCAGGAAGACGGCAGCGTCACCCTGCCCCCCGCTCTGGTCCCCTACATGGGCGGAATCGACCGGTTGGCGCCGCTGGCCTGATGCGCATCCTTCTGACCAACGACGATGGCATCCACGCGCCCGGCATGGCGGTGCTGGAGGCGATCGCAGCGCGGCTGTCCGACGACGTTTGGGTTTGCGCCCCGGCAGAAGAAAACTCGGGCGCGGGCCATTCGCTGACGCTGCACATGCCCGTGCGCCTGCAACAGCATGGCGAGAAGCGCTTTTCCGTCACCGGAACCCCCACCGACTCGGTCAACCTGGCGCTGCGCAAGCTGTTTGCCGAAGGAAAGCCGGACCTGATCCTGTCAGGCGTGAACAACGGCGAGAACCTGGCCGACGACGTTACCTATTCGGGCACCGTTTCCGCCGCGATGGAAGGTGCGCTGGCAGGCATTCCGGCAGTGGCGTTGAGCCAGGCCATGCGAGACGCGGGCAACGGCTTTTCCGCCGCCGAACATTGGGCCGAAAAGGTTCTGGCACCGCTGGTGAAGATGCAGATCGCCCGTCGCACCGTGATCAACGTGAACTTCCCCGCCCTTCCCGCCTCGCAAGTGCGCGGTGTGCGCGTGGTGCGGCAAGGGTTTCACGATTATGGGCGCGGATCGTTGACCGAAGGGACCGATCCGCGTGGCCGGGCCTATTATTGGTTCGGGCTGCAGGACATCGAACACACGCTGGATCACGGTACGGATCTGGAAACGGTCAACGAAGGTTACATAGCCGTGACCCCGCTCCAGCTCGACCTCACACACCATGCCTCCATAGGCGCTCTGGCCGAGGCTTACGCATGAGAGAGCACGGCTAGACGATGAGCCGGAAGGGCGGATGGCGGCACCAGGTAGAGGTGGTCGGCTCGCGTCCGTTCGCTCCGCTACGGCGGGCGATCAAGGTTCCGGTATGGGGCGATCTCGGGCTGCGGCTGGGCGCGGCCATGCTGCTCGTGTTCGTGGTCGTGCTGCTGCACTGGTTCCAGCGCGATGGTCTGGTCGATCACGCAGATGGCCACGTAAGCTTTCTCGACGTGGTCTATTTCACCATGATTTCGGTGACCACAACCGGGTTCGGCGATATCACGCCGGTCAGCAACGGCGCGCGGCTGGTGGAAGCCATCGTCGTGACGCCGATCCGCATTGCGGTGCTCTTCATCTTCGTAGGGGCCGCCTATAACTTCGTCATCAAGCGCGGATGGGAGAGATGGCGCATGACACGCATCCAGAAACAGCTTTCGGATCATGTCGTCGTGGTCGGCTACGGCGTCTCTGGCTCCGAAGCGGTGGACGAGTTGATCGCGCGCGGCACGGAACCGCACTGCATTGTGGTGATGGACCCCAATGCTCAGCGACTGAAGCTGGCCGAACAGATCGGCTGCAACGTGATCCAGGGCGATGGCAGCCGCGACGATGATCTTCGTGCCGTGCGGATTGACCGCGCGAAGACTGTGCTGGTTTCTGCCGGGCGCGACGACGCCTCCATCCTGATCGTGCTGACCGCGCGGCATCTGGCGCCAGACGTCCCGATAACGGTCGTGGTGCGGGCGGAGGACAACGAATTGCTCGCTCGGCAAGCCGGGGCGAACAACGTCATCAACCCGGTCCGCTTTACCGGATTGTTGCTGGCAGGAAGCGCGCAGGGTCTACACATCGCTGAATATCTTTCCGATCTCGCTTCGGTGAGCGGCAAGGTGCAGCTTATCGAACGGCCTGTGCTGCCCGAAGAAGTCGGCAGATCGCTGGGTGAGCTTGCAACTGATGGCCATGGGCTGCGCGTCTATCGCGACGGTGTTGCGCTGGGCTTCTGGCAGCCGGAAGTGCGCATATTGAGAGAGGGGGACACGATAGTCGAGATCCGCCCCACGGAAGAGAGCGAAGCCTGAAATGAACCTCGCACGTAAGCCCCGGGGCCTGATGTTCGATCTGGACGGGACACTTATACTTTCTGACCGCAAGCTGGGTGGATACACCGTGATTCCGGGTGCTGCAGAGGCGCTGGCTGAACTGGACGAGCGCGGAATTCCGTGGATCGCGATGACCAACGGCAGCGCCTATCCCGCCAGCGTACAGGCCCCGCGCCTGCGCGCCGTGGGCCTGCCGGTGCGCGACGAACGCCTGTTCACCCCCAACAGCGTCGCCGCGCGCGCGATGATTGACCGGAGATATAACTGCGTTCTGGTGCTCGGCACCCAGGGCGTGACAGATGCTCTGACAGAGGCAGGCGTGCCGTGTGTGACGCCTGAAGATGACGAGGCGCATGAAGCGGACGCCGTTTACGTCGCGTGGCACCCTGACTGTTCGATGCCGCATATCCATCTCGCGTGTGAGCGGGTGCTGGACGGCGCAGCGTTCCTGACCGCATCCGACGTGCCGTTCTTCGCCACCAAGGAAGGGCGCAGCTTCGGCTATTCCTGCGCCATCAATGGCGCGGTCGCTCGGGTCACGGGCGTGGAGCCGGAACCTACCGGCAAACCCAGCTCTCTCGCCCTGCAACTCATTGCCGAACAGCTCGGCGTGGCGGAAACCGAAGTCGGCGTGGTGGGTGACGACGCCGTGGCGGAAATGCAGATGGCGCGCGCAGGCGGGGCCATCGGCATCGCGGTCGCCAGCGGATCGACCAGCCGCGAGCAATGGCATGCGCAGCCCGCCGGGCGTGCGCCGCATGTCGTGATCGACAGCGTCGCCGATTTGCTCTCGCAGGGCGTTATGGGCTAGTTGCTTATGAAACCGTCTCGGGAGCTGGAATGAAGCTCGGCCGCCTCAACCATGTCGGCGTGGCGATACCTGATCTGCCAGCGGCAATACGCTTCTGGCAGGATGTCATGGGCGCGGCCGTGGTGACGGAGCCGTTCGACATGCCCGAACAGGGCGTGCGAGTCTGTTTCGTCGAAACACCCGGCGCGGACGGGACGGCAGGCACACAGGTTGAATTGCTGGCGCCTCTCTCCCCCGCCTCACCCATCGCCGGATTTCTGGAGCGCAATCCGCTTGGCGGGCAGCACCATCTGGCGTTCGAAGTGCCCGACATTGCGGTTGCTCGCACGGAGTTCGAGGCCGCAGGTAAGCGCATCCTCGGCCCCACCCGGATCGGCGCACACGGCACCCCGGTGTTCTTCGTCCACCCCAAGGACATGGCCGGAGTGCTGACCGAGATCATGGAAACCCCGGCACATGGCTGACCGCGCCGACTGGCAAGCCAAGGCGGAAAAGGAGCTGAAGGGCCGCGACGCTGGCTGGCCCGTGCCCGAAGGCTTCACGATCCAGCCGCTCTACACCGCGGACGACGCGCCCGATGATGGCCCCGGCCTACCCGGCTTCGCGCCCTTCACACGCGGGCCCTATGCCAGCATGTACACCGGGCGGCCGTGGACCATCCGGCAGTACGCGGGGTTTTCGACCGCGGAGGAATCAAACGCCTTCTATCGCCGAAACCTTGCCGCCGGTCAGAAGGGGTTATCGGTCGCGTTCGATCTGGCCACTCACCGTGGTTACGATTCCGACCATCCGCGCGTGGTGGGCGATGTCGGCATGGCAGGCGTCGCGATCGACACCGTCAGGGACATGGAAATTCTGTTCGAGGGCATCCCCCTCAACGAAATGACCGTGTCGATGACGATGAACGGCGCAGTGATCCCGGTGATGGCGTTCTATATCGTCGCTGCCGAGCGCAAAGGCGTGCCGCAGGACCAGCTGGCGGGGACCATCCAGAACGACATCCTGAAGGAGTTCATGGTCCGCAACACGTACATCTACCCGCCAGAGCCGAGCATGCGGATCGTGTCGGACATCATCGCCTATTGCTCGGCGAATATGCCCCGGTTCAACTCCATCTCCATCAGCGGCTATCACATGCACGAGGCCGGGGCGACGGCGGTGCAGGAACTAGCCTTCACCATCGCCGACGGCAAAGAATACGTGCGGCGCGCCATGGCGGCCGGGCTGAACATTGACGCATTCGCGCCGCGCCTCAGCTTCTTCTTCGGCATCGGCATGAACTTCTTCATGGAAGTCGCCAAACTGCGCGCCGCGCGCACGCTGTGGTGCCGGACGATGGAGGAACTCGGCGCGCAGGATGAACGCAGCAAGGTTCTGCGCACGCATTGCCAGACAAGCGGCGTCAGCCTGCAGGAGCAGGACCCCTACAACAACGTCATCCGCACCACGGTGGAGGCGCTGGCCGCTGTGCTGGGCGGCACGCAGAGCCTGCACACCAATGCGCTGGACGAAGCGCTGGCCCTGCCGACCGACTTCTCCGCGCGGATCGCCCGCAATACCCAGCTCGTGCTGGCAGAGGAGAGCGGGGTCACCAAGGTAATCGATCCGCTCGGCGGCAGCTATTACGTCGAGGCGTTGACGGCGAAGCTGGTCGAGGAAGCGGAAGCGCTGATCGCGGAAGTCGATGCGCTCGGCGGCATGACCCAGGCCGTGGCCAGCGGAATGCCCAAGCGCCTGATCGAAGAGGCGGCTGCCGCGCGACAGGCCCGGGTCGATCGGGGTGAAGACGTGGTAATCGGGGTCAACAAGTACCCGGTCAGCGAACACGCACCAATCGATACGCTGGAAGTGAACAACCACAAGGTCCGCGAAGGTCAGATCGCCCGCATCGCCACCGTGCGCGCAGAACGTGACGAGGCGCGTTGCCGCGCGGCGCTGGCTGCGCTGACGGAGGCCGCAAAGGATGGGCGTGACAATCTTCTCGCCCTTGCCGTCGAGGCTGCCCGAGCGGATGCCACCTTGGGCGAAATCAGCGCCGCTCTCGAGATAGCTTTTGGACGCTACGGCACCACGCCCGTGCCGGTGCGCGGCATCTATTCGCAGGCCTATGACAACGACGAACGCTACGCACAGGTGCTGGCTGGCGTAGAGGCGGTGGGCCGCAGGCTGGGCCGCCCTCCCCGGTTGCTCGTCGCGAAGATGGGGCAGGACGGGCATGATCGGGGGGCAAATGTCATCGCATCAGCCTTCGCCGACATGGGTTTCGAGGTAATCCCCGGCCCACTGTTCCAGACCCCTGCAGAAACCGCCGCCATGGCACTGGAACACGGCGTGGACGCAGTTGGCGCAAGTTCGCTTGCTGCCGGGCACAAGACACTGGTGCCCGAACTGATCCAGCACTTGCGCGAGGCAGGGCGAGCCGACATCAAGGTCGTGCTCGGCGGCGTTATCCCGCCGCAGGACTATGACTTCCTGCGTGAAGCGGGCGTGCAGGGCATCTATGGTCCAGGCAGCAACGTGGTCGAATGCGCCGCGGATCTGCTGCGCCTATTGGGACACAACATGCCGCCTTTGGGCGACGAAACCGGCAACGCGGAAGGGTGAGTAAAGAGTGAGTGAAACCGTAATCCGCACCGACTGGACGCGCGCAGAAATCGCCGCCCTGTTCGACCTGCCGTTCACCGAACTGCTTTTCCGGGCTGCCACCGTTCATCGCGCGCACCATGCCGCGGACGAGGTGCAGCTCTGCACCCTGCTTTCGATCAAGACCGGCGGCTGCGCCGAGGATTGCGGCTATTGCTCGCAGAGCGCCAAGGCGGACAGCGGCGTGAAGGCCACCAAGCTTATGGAAGTGCAGGAAGTCCTGCAACGCGCGGCGCAGGCGAAGGACGCGGGAAGCCAGCGCTTCTGCATGGGCGCGGCTTGGCGCAACCCCAAGGATCGCGACATGCCCGCGATTGTAGAGATCGTACAAGGCGTCAGCGCGATGGGGCTGGAAACCTGCATGACGCTGGGCATGCTCACCCCCAAGCAGGCGGATATGCTGGCCGAGGCAGGGCTGGATTACTACAATCACAACATCGACACCGGCCCGGAATACTATGAGCGGATCGTGTCCACCCGCACGATGGAAGACCGGCTGGACACCCTAGGCAATGTGCGCGCTGCGGGGATCAACGTCTGTTCCGGTGGGATCGTGGGCATGGGCGAAACGCGGGAAGACCGCGTTGGCTTCGTCCACACGCTCGCCACCCTGCCGCGCCACCCGGAAAGCGTGCCGGTGAACGCGCTTGTGCCGGTAAAGGGCACAGTGCTGGGCGACATGCTGGCCGATACGCCGCTGGCGAAGATCGACGATATCGAATTCGTCCGCACCGTGGCGGTGGCACGCATCGCGATGCCGCTTAGCATGGTGCGCCTCTCTGCCGGGCGCGAGAGCATGAGCGACGCCACGCAGGCGCTGTGTTTTCTCGCTGGCGCCAACTCCATCTTCACCGGGGACAAGCTGCTGACCGCCCCCAATGCCGGGGATGACAGCGACGCGGTACTGTTCGCGCGGCTCGGGCTGAAAGCGATGGAAGGCGAAGAACCGATGCGGGCCGAACAGGTGGCCGCAGAGTAATGTCCATCCTGTTCTCGGCGCTTCTTATGCTCTCCGCGGCCTCTGCGACCGAGCCTGCGGATGAGTGCGACGAGCCGCTGACCCAGCAGGCGATGAACATGTGCGCCGCGCGTGACTTCCAGGCCTCAGACGCGGTGTTGAACGAACAGTGGGCGGAAACGGTGGCCGTGGCCAAAGCGCGCGACGAGCAGGTTGACCGCGAATATGACCAGCAACCCGGCTATTATGACACTCTTTTGGAAGGCCAGCGGTTGTGGCTCAAGTTCCGCGATGCCCAGTGTCTGTCGGAAAGTTTCATGGCGCGCGGCGGATCGATGCAACCCATGCTCCACGCGTTTTGCATGACCCATCTGACAGAATTACGCATCCAGCAGTTGCGTGATCTCACCCGCGAGAATTAGGGTCCGGTCAGAATTGGAGAGAGACGAGATGACCGACAGTACCCCCCCGGCAAAGCTGGACACCCTGACGATCCACGCCGGAACCGCGCCCGATCCGACGACCAAGGCGCGCATTACACCGATTTATCAGACCGCAAGCTACGTGTTCGACGATGCCGATCACGCTGCACGGCTGTTCTCGCTGCAGGAATTCGGGAACATCTACACCCGCATCATGAACCCCACCAACGCCGCGCTGGAAGGCAAGATTGCTGCGCTGGAAGGCGGCGTGGGTGCGCTGGCCGTGGCATCGGGCCATGCCGCACAGTTCCTTGCGTTCCACACCTTGATGGAACCGGGCTGCAACATCGTCGCGGCGCGCAAGCTCTATGGCGGGTCGCTCAACCAGATTGGTGAAAGCTTCAAGAAGTTCGGCTGGGAAGCGCGCTTCGTCGATGCCGACGATCCAGCCAATGTCGCTGCCGCCATCGATGAAAAGACCCGCGTGGTGTTCATCGAAAGCCTCGCGAACCCCGGCGGCGTGGTGCAGGACATCGCGGCCATCGCCAAGGTCGCCCACGATGCAGGCGTGCCGCTGATGGTCGACAACACCATGGCCACCCCGATGCTGTGCCGCCCGATAGAACACGGGGCCGACATAGTCGTCCATTCCGCCACGAAGTTCCTGAACGGACACGGAAATTCCATCGGCGGGCTGATCGTGGACGGCGGCAAGTTCGACTGGGCCGCGTCCGACAAGTTCCCGTCCATGAGCGCGCCGAACGCTTCCTATCACGGTGCGGTGCTGACCGATGCGCTGGCCCCGATCGGGCCTATCGCCTTCATCATCGCCTGCCGCGTACTGGGCCTGCGTGACCTTGGCCCGGCTCTCGCCCCGATGAACGCGTTCCTCGCGCTGACCGGCATGGAAACGCTGGCGCTGAGGATGGAACGCCATTGCAGCAACGCACTGGCGCTGGCGAAATGGCTCAAGGCGCACCCCAAGGTCAGTTGGGTGTCCTATGCCGGGCTGGAAGACGACCCCTATCACTCGCTTGCGCAGCGCTATCTGGACGGCAAGGGCGGCTCTGTGTTCACCTTTGGTCTGAAGGGTGGATACGATGCAGGCGTTAAGGTGGTATCGTCGGCCAAGCTGTTCAGCCACCTGGCCAATCTGGGCGACACACGATCACTCATCATCCACCCCGCCTCCACCACCCACAGTCAGCTTTCGGAGGAGGAACTGGTGCGGGCAGGCGCGGGACCAGAGGTCGTGCGCGTATCGGTGGGTATCGAGCATATCGACGACATCATCGCCGACCTCAGCCAAGCGCTGGATCAGGTTTGATCGTGATGCGGCTCCGCTGATGTTCTCCAAGATTCTCATCGCCAATCGCGGAGAGATCGCCTGCCGGGTGATCCGAACTGCGAAGGCGATGGGGATCGCCACCGTGGCGGTATATTCCGACGCCGACGCGCGCAGTCCCCACGTCCTGATGGCGAACGAGGCCGTGCACATCGGCCCCTCACCAGCTGCCGAAAGCTATCTCCGCGCCGACAAGATCATCGCCGCCTGCAAGGCGACCGGCGCCCAGGCCGTGCATCCCGGCTATGGCTTCCTGAGCGAGCGGGCGAGCTTCGTGGAGGCGCTGGAGGCCGAGGGCATCGTCTTCATCGGCCCACCGGCCAGCGCCATCGCGGCGATGGGCGACAAGATCGAAAGCAAGCGGATCGCCCAGGCCGCCGGGGTCAGCGTGGTGCCCGGCTTCGTGGGCGAGATCGCCGATGCCGATCACGCTGCGCGCATCGCGGGTGAAATCGGCTATCCCGTGATGTTGAAGGCCAGCGCAGGCGGCGGTGGCAAGGGTATGCGGCTGGCGCGCAGCGAGACCGACCTGCGCGAAGGCTACGAAAGCGTGCGGCGCGAAGCTCTGTCCAGCTTTGGTGACGACCGCCTGCTGATCGAGAAGTTCGTCGAAAACCCGCGCCACATCGAAATCCAGCTGCTGGGCGATCGGCACGGCAATCTCGTCCACCTGAACGAGCGTGAATGTTCAATCCAACGCCGCCACCAGAAGGTGGTGGAAGAGGCGCCATCGCCTTTCGTCACACCGCAAATGCGCGCGCGGATGGGCGAGCAGGCGATCGCGCTGGCGCAAGCCGTGGGCTATCACTCTGCGGGAACGGTCGAACTGATCGTGTCAGGGTCTGACCCGACAGGCGAGAGCTTCTACTTCCTTGAGATGAACACCCGTCTGCAGGTCGAACACCCTGTGACCGAGGCGATCACTGGTATCGATCTGGTGGAGCAGATGATCCGCGTTGCGGCGGGAGAACCGCTGGGCTTCACGCAGGCTGATGTGGGGATCGACGGATGGGCTATCGAGACGCGCGTTTACGCCGAAGATCCATATCGCGGCTTCCTGCCCAGCACCGGGCGACTGGTTCGATACAGCCCCCCGCAACTCGGCAGCGGCCCAGGCTACATCCGCGTGGACGACGGCGTTGCGGAAGGGGGCGAGGTCTCGCTGTTCTACGACCCCATGATCGCCAAGCTGATCAGTTGGGCACCGACACGCGAAGGCGCGGCTGACCTTCAGGTAGAGGCTCTCGACCGCTTCGAAATCGAAGGGCCACGCAATAACATCGACTTCCTCGGCGCGCTGATGCTGCACCCCCGCTTCCGCGCGGGCGATCTGACCACGGGATTTATCGCCGGAGAGTATCCTGACGGGTTCCACGGCCCACCGGCAGACGAAGAACGGTTGCGAACGATCGCCGCGATCGTCGCCGGAATGGCTTTCAGTCGACAGGCGCAAGCACACCGGATTTCCGGGCAGATCAACGGCCCGCCGCCTCTTTCGAGCGATTGGACCGTGCGGATCGGCAAGCTCGATTACGCGGTCACGCTGGGCGATGGCCACGCCCTGGTCGACCAGCAGCGGATCGAGGGAACCTGCGACTGGATGCCCGGAATGCGTACCGCGACGGCGAGTGGCAACGGACAGTCTCTGGCCTTGAAGGTGCGGCGGGAAGGCATGGACTGGATCATCGCCACGCATGGAGCCACGCACCGGGCGCGGGCGCTGCCAGCCCGGCTTGCCCCCTTGGTTGGGCGGATGATCGAGAAGGCACCGCAGGACGTGTCACGCCTGCTACTCAGCCCCATGCCGGGGCTGCTGGTGGCCCTCCACGCAGGCGAAGGCGACAGCGTCGAGCCCGGCCAGCCCCTCGCCACGGTGGAGGCGATGAAGATGGAAAATATCCTGCGCGCCGAACGGGCGGGAACAGTGAAGTCGGTCAACGCAGCCCCCGGTGAGACGCTGGCGGCCGGCGCGGTAATTCTCGAACTGGACTGACCCGTCAGCGGGAGAGGATCGACGCCACTTCCGCCAGAGCCTCGGGCGTATCGACATCCAGCAGCATTTCGGTCGGAGGATCGAGCAGCAGCACCCCGGCCAGCAACGGACCCGCGCCTCTATCTCCCGTAAGTAGGGCGGCTTTCTCAAGCAGTTCCCGATCCAGCACAGCAGGGACACCCGCACGTCCGTCGGGATGGCAAGTCGCAATTGGCGCGTGGCTTTCGGCGAGCGTCCGGATGTGGGCGGGACTAATTAGCGGCATATCGGCGAGCAGCACCAGCAGGGCCGAAGCGCGCTGAGCGATCGCATGGCGCGCCGCCAGAGCAAGCGACGATCCCAATCCGGCTTCGGGGTGAGTGTTGATCAGCGTAGTCCATCCCGGCGCAAACGATACGCCCTCCGGTCCGGTAACGATCACGCCCGGTCGCAGACCGGCCTCATCGACCGCCTCGACTGACCAGCGGCCCAGTGGCTTGCCGGCGCACGCGGCCTCCAGCTTTCCGCCGCCGAACCGCGTACCAAGCCCGGCCGCAAGCACCGCGACCAGAGGCCCGTCAGCCATGAGGGTGAAGCGCCTCGTAAGCCCCCACGATCTCGGCGAGAACCGAAAGCGCCAAAACACCCGGTTCGCGGCTTCGCGGTATTACGCCCACGGGGCTATGGATCCGGCTCAATTCGTCTGACGAGACACCCGCCTGCGTCAACTGCTCGACACGTCCGCGCCGCGCCTCCCTTCCGCCCTGCGCTCCGATGTGAAAGGCGGGAGTGGCCAGCGCCCATTCAAGGATCGCCTGTTCCCACTCGTGATCGTGGAACAGCAGGACGACCGCGGTCCAGCGATCCGCATCCAACCCCGCGGGACGGCGACCGAGCGAGAGGGCGTCCTTGCCATGTGCGGCTGTTTCGATGCCCGCCGTCCGAGCAAGCGCGGTGAGTGCGGCCAGTTCCGGCCCCTCCCCGAAAAGTTGGAGCCGCAGCGCAGGGATATAGTGCCGCTGCGGCAAGCTGTCGGAAGATAGCGCCAGCGTCGCAGGCTCCCGCGCATCCAGCGCTGCCACGGCTGCAAGGCAGGCCGACCGGTCTGGCGAAGGGTCGATCAGCACATCGAGACCGCTGCCACAGGGCAGCCGAAAGTCGATCAGTGGCGACCCTGCCCCAAACCGCTTGGTCACCGCGCTGGTCGCCTCTGCCACCTCGGTCGCCAACTGCTTCTCAAGACACCCGTCGGCCAAGCTGCCCGTGATCGAACCATCGGCATGAACCGCCAGCTGCGCGCCGAGCCGACGCGAAAAGCTGCCGTCTATTCCGACGATCGTGCACAGTCCTGTATCCGGCGCGCAAGCTGCGCGCAGGGCGGCACGATCATCGGTCCATCCGGCGGTCACCCGGTCTCCTTAGTCCGGCAGCACGCAACGGAAGTTGGCGGCGTCCGCCTTGTTCCCGCTGCCGGTGTATTTGGCATAGGCCGGATAGGGGCAGAGCGGCCGCGACATCCGTTCGCGCGCAGGACCGGCAGGAGCGCCCGGCATCATGGCTGGAACCGCCGTGGGGCGGGTCGCGATGATGCGTTCGGGGGCCTTGCCGGTCGTCGCCCAGCTGTCGATGACTGCCAGCGTATCGAATTCGCTCGGCCCCTCACCGCCAGAGCAGTGTTCCATGCCGGGGGCCATGAACAGCCGCAGTTGCTGCTGCGCCTGAGCCTGCGGAATCGAATGATAGGCGCCCTGATAGAACAGCACCGAGTTGCCCGCCGGGATCAGGCCGTCGTTCCACCCGTGGCTGAGCAGTAGCTTGCCTCCACGAGCGAAGAACTGGCGCAGCCCGTCAGACGGTACATTCAAAATATCCGCGGCGTGTTTCCGCGCATCATAGATGCCCTGGAAATAATCGAAGGTCTTCCAATCCCAGTTCGGCCTGTCGCCGTAAACCAGCATGGAGAAATAGGTGAGAGCGACCGGGAATGGCGCTGGCCCTTGCGTCAGCGCACCCAGCTGCATTTCACTGCCGACCGGCCATCCACCCACCAGCGTGCCGCCGCGCGGATCGGGTATCCCGTTGTAGATCGCGCGTGCGGTTTCCACCTGAGTAGGTGTCAGACACTGGTCGTTGTCACCGGCGGTGCACTGGATCGTCGCAGGATCGAAGGCGCAGGCGTCGGGCCTGCCGATTACGCCGTCTTCCAGGCCATCCAGCTTGTCGCACTGCTTTAGGGCAGCCTGGTGCAGCGCAGTCATCTTGGGCATCGAGATCGAGGCACCCGGAGCGCGATTGGGTTGCCAGCCCGCCCACATGGTCTGCGTCATCAGATCAGTCATCGGATTGGCCGGAGCCATCGCGCTGATCGCGTCGAAATCTTCCGGATAGCGGTGCGCCGCCATCAGCCCCTGGCGTCCGCCTGTGGAGCACGAGTTCCACAGCGAAATCTTGGGCCCGCTGCCGTAGAATTGCTGGATAGCTGCCTTCGCCGTGACAACCATTTCATGTACGGCGCGATGGCCGAAATCGACCAGCTTTTCCGGATGACCAACGGCGAAATCCGCGCTCATGCCGTTTCCGGCGTGGCCGGTGTCAGTGGTCGCGACCGCGTAACCGCGAGTGAGCGGATCGGCGAGTTGGGAATAACTGAGCTGACCGGCCCAAACGCCGTTGCCGATCCCGACGAATTTGCCGTTCCAGCCATTAGAGGGGAGCCAAACCTCCACCTTGATGTCGGAATCGCTGCTGGGCGTCAGAGTGGCCTGCACACGGCAGAACTGGGGCACATCCTTGTAGGCCGCATTGGCAACACCCGGCGGGAGATTGCCCGGAAGGCCGGGCTGCTGGAACCCGCCCGCGGGAACCACCGTCGCGGAGGTGATCTTGCCATTCGGCAGCGTCAGTTTCGCCAGATCACCGCAATCGGCGGCCTGTGCTGGCGCGGCCAAAGCGGTAATCCCCGCCAGTGCCGTCCCCACAAGCCATCCGCGTGACCGCCCCCAATTGATCATCCCCAGATCTCCCAATCCTTAAATGGACTTTGTCCGTTCATAGCGGGAATTCTGGCGAAAACCACAAGCGGGATTTCGTCCCGGAATTTGGATGAACCGGGATGCTTAGGGGAGTCACCTCCCCGGACGAGCCGGGGAGGGATGAGAGCTTCAGACCAGCAGCTTCGCGTCGATCGGCAGGCGGCGGATGCGCTTGCCGGTCAGCTTGAACAGGGCGTTGGTCAGCGCCGGAATTACCGGCGGAAGAGCAGGCTCGCCAAGACCGGTGGGGTCATTGTCCGACAGAACCCAATCAACCTGGATGTTCGGCGTGATCGGCATGCGCGGAACCGGATACTGGTGGAAGTTGGTCGGCTTCGCGCCGCCATTCTCGATCTCCACAGCCAGCGCCACAGCCTGACCCAGCCCGTCGATAACAGACCCTTCCACCTGGTTCATCGCGCCGAACGGGTTGATGATGTGGCTGCCGACGTCGCCGACAACCCACACGTTGTGCACGTCGACCTCGTTGCGAGCGCTCAGACCTGCCTCAACCACTTCGGCGAAATAGCCGCGATGGCTGAAGTAGAACGCGAAGCCCTTGGCACGACCCTCTGCTGCCGGAGCGGACCATTTGGAGGTCTCCAGCACCTTCTCGATCACCGCTGCGGCGCGCTTGGCGTCGAGGCCCGGCTCGGGTGGTCCGAAACCGCCAGCTGCGGGCGGAGGCACTTCCGGCCCGTTCAACATTTCGAGCATCAGCGCGGGCAGATCACGTCCCTGCTCGTGCGCCACCTCATCAAGGAAAGACTGGGTAACGAACGCCAGCGCGTTGGACTGCGGAGCTCGCATCCAGCCCATCGGCACGCGAGTGTTGATGGTGGACTGACCATACCGCCATGCTTCGACAAAGCGCGACGGGAACACGTCCGTGTCCATTTCGGCAGAGCTGTGGAGCCGTCCGTTGAGGCCCAGTGTGACGAAATGCGCGTCGAAGCCCGTGAACTTGCCCTTTTCGTCCAGAGCCGCGCGGAACTTGTGCCAACCTGCGGGGCGATAGAAGTCGCTGCGCAGATCGTCTTCACGGCTCCAGATCAGCTGGATCGGCACACCCGGCTTCTTCGCCGCGATCGCCGCTGCCTGCACCATGAAGTCGTTGATCAGACGCCGCCCGAAACCACCGCCCATGCGGGTGAGGTGGATCGTGGTCTTGTCTGCCGGAATGCCAAGCTGCTGGGTTATGCCCTGCTGCCCGGATTCCGGGAACTGCGAAGGCGCCCACAATTCCAGACGGCCATCCTCGTGAGAGAGTGCCGTGCAGTTCATCGGTTCCATCGCCACGTGGGCGAGGAACGGATAGTAATATTCTGCCTCCACGACCTTCGCGGCACTTGCCAGCGCGTCATCGACATTGCCGTGGCTGGTCAGCTGCTTTTCAGGAGCACTTGCCAGGAACTTGGTTGCCTGCGCTTCGTACCCGGCGCTGGAATGGTTTGCCCAGTCGCCGCGATCCCATTCGATGACGAGCTTCTTGCGCGCTTCGTTGGCGATCCACCAGTTGTTGGCGATCACAGCCACGCCGTCGATCAGAAGTTCCGGGTTATCGCCGCCCTTCATAACGATCACGTCTTCGACGCCCGGTACCGCCTTCGCCGCTGAAATGTCGGCAGAAACCAGCCGCGCGCCAAACGTGGGAGCACGCTCGTAAGCGGCAAACTTCATGCCCGGAAGATGCGTGTCCACGCCAAAGATCGGCTCGCCCCTCACGATGCGCCCGGAATCCACCCCGGCGATGGGGCGACCAATAATGGAGAAGGTCTTCGGGTCTTTCAGCGCCACCTTGGCGGCGTCAGGCGCGGGAAGCTTCGCAGCGTCCGCCGCCAGTTCGCCATAAGTCAGCGAACGGCCCGACGAGGTTTCGATCACTTTGCCCTTTTCGGTGCGCAGGGATTCCGCAGGCACCCCCCAACGCTGGGCAGCAGCGGCAACCAGCATCGACCGGGCCGCCGCGCCAACCTGACGCATGGGTAGCCAGTTCATGGGTGTAGCCATGCTGCCACCCGCCATCTGACCGGTGAAGAAGCTGCCGTACTTCCGATGATAATCGGCCTGTTCGACCGTCACGCTGCTCCAGTCGGCGTCCAGTTCTTCAGCGATGAGCATCGGCAGCATCGTCTTGATGCCCTGACCGATCTCGGGGTTCTTGCCCACGATGTTCACAGCGCCATCGCTGGCGATAGTGACGTAGAGATTGAGCATCGCGGGTGCCGCGTCCGCGCCGGCCACAGCTGCGCGCACGGCCATCGGCAGCGCCGCGGTGAGCATCAGGCCACCCCCGGCCAGAGCGCTGGCGCGAAGCAGGGTGCGGCGATCGAGTGTAACGGCCTCAGACATTCGCCGTCCCCTTCTCAGCGACCTGGGCGATCGCGTCACGAATGCGGGTGTAGCAGGCGCAGCGGCAGATATTGCCCTGCATCGCCTGATCAATCTGTTGTTCGCTGGGCTGCGCGTTGCGGGCCAAAAGAGCGGTAGCGGTCATCAACTGGCCCGCCTGGCAGTAACCGCACTGCATGACGTCTTCGTCGACCCACACCTTTTGCAGGGCGCGACCCACGGGGCTTTCCGCGAGTGCTTCGATCGTCGTCACCTTGCGGTTGCCGATCGAGCCGACCTGAAGCGAGCAGGAACGCGCCGCTGCCCCATCCACGTGGACTGTGCAGGCACCACAGGCACCGATGCCGCAACCGAACTTGGTACCAAGCATGCCCAACTCATTACGGATTGCCCACAGCAAGGGCATTTCCGCCGGAACGTCGAGCTCTCGTATCTCGCCGTTGATTTCGACCCGATAGGCCATTCCATTCTCCAGCTAGCATCGTGACCGGCGGCGCCGGGCCTAATCAACAACCGTTGTAACTGCCTGCACGCGCGGTGGAAAGTGCTACGGGCAATGCAGCGCTTGAAATACCTCTCACGCGGTCTACCGTCGCGTAAACGGCAAGTACCGGATATGGAGGGGTATGAAGAGGGGCAAAATCCGTGAGCCGCGCGACGGCGAATCGAGTTTCGACATCTATCGCGAAGGTGACACGACGAGATCGATCCACCTGACAGTCAATCTCGTGATCGTTGCCCGGCGCTGGCGCTCGCTGCTGGACGAACGGCTAAGACTGATCGGCCAGAGCTCCGCGCGAATGGAGGCCATGGCTGCCATTCTGAATTCGCCCACGCTGAGGGCCCAGGTAGATATCGCCCGCCGCCTTCGCATCGAAGGGCCGACGATGACGCGGATGCTCGATTCGCTCGAGGCGGACCTGCTGGTTGAACGCCTGCCCGCCCCGGAAGACCGGCGAACTAAGCAATTGCGACTTACTGCGCTGGGCGAGTCTACGCTGGAACAGATATTCGGCATTGCCGACGAACTGCGCGCACGCCTGCTGCAGGGGGTATCAAACGAGGCTGTCGACGAGCTCAACTCCATATTGGAGGTGTTGAGCGCCAGACTGGACACGGGGCTGCCAGACTCGGAAGCCTGACCGCTAACCCGGTCCAATCCGCTATGTGGCGGCGTTATTCGCCCCGCCCCCAATCTTCGTTGGCACGAGCCGTTAGGTAGATGTGGATCGCCTCCACGTCTTCCGGCTTCAGGATGTCGGCGAAGCTGGTCATACCCTTGTCCGTGTAGATGCCCTTCAACACGATATCGTTGAACTTCGCGTGGGTATCGCGCGTCATGTGGCGCAGATCCTTGACCCCGCCGATGGCGTTGCGACCGTGGCAGATTGCACAGGTATCGGCGAACAGCTGCGTGCCGCGGGCGATCTGCGCTTCCGTGCCGCGCACTGCGGGCGGCGGCTGAACCGGCTCCTTCTCAGCCAGTGCAGGCAGGTTCACCGTTCCATCCAGCTTGAATACCAGCAGTCGCGCCTCTGCACGGGGAAGTTCGATGCCGGCGCTTTGTTCGATCTGAGCGGCACCACCGCCCCAACCCGCGTTGACGGCGATATATTGAACGCCGTCGAGCATATAGGTGATGCCGCCGCCCACCGGCGCGCTCTGCGTGGGATATTCCCACAGAACCTCTCCCGTGCGGGCGTTGAACGCCGCGAATGTCTGCTTGGTGGTCCCTTCAAACACCAGATCGCTGGCCGTCACAAACACGCCGCCATTGCCGTGGCGTGGCAGCGGAACCTGCCAGGCTACCCGCTGCTTCACGGGATCCCAGGCGGTCAGCATGGCCTTTTCGACCTTGTTCGCTTCTTCCATAAGCTCTGCGCGCTTGCGCCCGGCTTCGCCGGTGTAGCCACCCCAACCACTGTTTGAGCGGCGCGGCTGCGGGGTCCAGCCCGGCTGCACGGCGTAGACAAATGCCGACTGGTAGGCGGGGAAGTAGGCGAGGCCAGTGCGCGGACTGAACGCCATCGGGAACCAGTTGTGTGCCCCACCCGGCCCCGGCGCGACCAGCGCAGGATCGGTGGTGTAACGCACCCGGTCGCTGGTGATCGGCCGACCCTTGGCATCAAAGCCCTGGTTCCAGTTCTGGAATACGTGCGCCTCGGCAGAGATGAACTCGCCAGTCGCGCGGTCGAGAACGTAGAAGAAACCGTTCTTGGGCGCCTGCATCAGCACCTTGCGCTGACGACCGTCGATCTGAAGATCGGCGCTGATCATCGATTGGGTGCAGGTCCAGTCCCATTCCTCGCCGGGGTTCATCTGGTAGTGCCAGACGTAGCTGCCATCATCGGCATTGAGCGCGACGATGGAGCAGACGAACAGGTTGTCGCCTTCGTTGTTGGAACGATAATATCGAGCGTGCGGCACGGCGTTGCCCGTGCCGACGTAGACCAACTTCAGCTCGGGATCGTAAGCGATCGAGTCCCACGGATTGGCGCCGCCGCCGAGCTGTTTCCACATGCCTTCCTTGGACCATGTGTCACGCACCCACCCCATCACCGGGTCACTCGCCTCGCCATCTGGGCCTTTCGCCGGATCGCCGGGCGTCAGATAGAACTGCCACAGTTTCTTGCCCGTGTCGGCATCATAAGCCGCCGCGAAGCCGCGAACGCCAAGATCGCCGCCAGACTGGCCAATCACTACCCGCCCGTCAAAAACGCGCGGCGCGCCGGTAATGGAGTAGGCGTAATCGGTGTCTTCCGGATAAGTGCGCGTGCTCCACACCGGCTTTCCGGTGGTCTTGTTCAGGCCGATCAGACGCCCGTCGAGCGTGGCAATGATGATCTTGTCGCCCCACATCGCCAGGCCACGAGCGACGGGCTCGCAACAGGCGAGGCGGGCCACTTCGCGCGGCACCTCCGGATCGTAGGTCCAAAGGCGCTTTCCGGTCCGCGCGTCATAGGCAACCGTCACGTTGAACGGCAGGATGTTGTAGAGCACGCCGTCCGAATAGATCGGTGTCGCTTCCACGCCCCGGAACGTGCCGAGATCGTCATACCATGCGAGGCCGAGCCGCGAGACGTTGCTGGCGTTGATCTGCGTCAGCGGGCTGTAGCGTTGGGCCGTATAATCCCGCCCGTCACTGGGCCAATCACCCGCAGCCGGGGACGCCAGAGGATCGGACGAGGCGCTGTTCGACCCGGTCGTCTGTGTTCCCGCCACACAGGCGGCAAGCATCGCAAGCGCGCCAACAAGCGCTACGGTTCGGCTACGAATGGTCATCAATTCCTCGGCGGTTCGGCGATCGGCTGTGTTCCATCGACCAGTCGACCAACGGTAAGGGACTGCGCTTGCTCAGCCGTTCCGGGTGGACGGTGGTAGGCCCCCACCTCTCCCTTGTCTGGAACGAAGGCTTCGCCCGTGACTGGGTTCGGATAGTGGAACGGTACGATGTAATAGGCCGGATAGGTCAGATAGATCGTGCTCGGCGGAAGATCTGGCGGTGGGTCGAACTTGTCGGGCCAGGTATTGTTGAGGGCGTTTTTGCCCCACCCTTCCCAACTCGTATACATCGTGAACGGCCCCGACAGTCGGCTGATACGCCAAACGCCGTCCGCGCCCTTCTCATAAGCGTTTTCATAGAGCGGCAGGCCCCAGCCGCCATTGCTCATCACATAGGCGCGGCTGCGGACCCAGCCGGTCTTACCGTCAGCAGAGATGTCGGGGATAGGCTGGAACTGCATGTGGTTGGCCAGCATACCCGGCTTCGCTCCATCAGCCCCGAACGCGGTCTGCATATACTCGAGCACGCGATGCTTGCCGAGGAACAGGCCCTTGCCACCGATCTCCAGCGTCGCATCGTCGGTGAAAAGCTCGGAGAGCTGGGTCCACTGCCCCTTGTCGACGAAATAGCCGTAAGTACGCTGAAGCCGCTCAATAGCGTTAAGGTCCTCCAGCCGAGTGATACGCGCATCCAGTGCCGCCAGTTCTTCCGAGCTTTGCGCGAAAACCGGCGTGGAGAACGTCGAGACAGCCAGCGCCATGGCAAAGCCGGCGCGCACGGAAAGGGTTTTCAGTCCCATCATCACTTCCTCCCCACCACGTTGTCAGCAGGCTGAGGGATGTCCTTCAGCGACTGGCCGGTCACCGGATGGTCGAAGCTGAACGGCGGAATGTAAGCGGCCGGGAACGATCGATAGACTTCCGTCGGCGGCCGGTCCGGCGGGAACAGCGCGCTCTGTCCGTCCATCGGCAAGGCACCGCGTGCAAAGCCGACGTCGTAATCGGTCTGCGCGGTCATGTAGAAGTGCAGGCTGTCGATCTTCCAGACCCCGCCTTCCTTTACATAGCGGTTCTCGTAGATACCCACGCCCCACACGCCATTGGCGCCGGGTTCTGCCAGCATAACCATGCCCTGCCAGCGCCCGGTCGCCGTCCGGCCATCCGGCGCGACCGTGACAATGGGCTGGAGCATCATGTGGTTGTTGAGATAACCGCGAGCCAGCCCCTGCGGACCGAACAGCAACATGGCGCGGCGGATGCGCTCACGCCCGACATAGACACCCTGCTGTCCATATTCGAAGCTGCCGCCAGTGGTGAACAGTTCGGACGCGCGATCCCACAGGCCCTTGTCGAAATAGAACCCGAACATCGCGGTCAGGTTCTCGATCTCGGCCTGATCTTCCAGCCGGGCGACGCGGTTTTCGTAGGGAGCCAGCGTTCCACCGATCGCGCGAACGCGGGGGCGCACTTGGGCATGGAACGGCGGGACGTTGGTTTCGGGGAACGGACGGTAGTCCGCAGTGGAAGGCCGATCAGGCGCGTAGCTCAACGAAGCTTCGCTGCGGGTAACACCCTCACCCGGTTGCAGCCGCGCCCAGCCCTTTTCGTAGGGAACGACGAAATTGACGTAGAGGTGAAGCGACTTGATCTTCCAGACCCCGCCTTCCTTCACATAGGCATTCTCGTAAATGCCGTCGCGCCATTCCGCGTGCTTCTTGTACTGGCCCAGCATCCCCTGATCGCGCCAGCGCGCGTTGGCGCTGAGGCCATCCGCCGCGACGGTGACTGCAGGCTGGAGGGTGATCCATTCGTTGAGCTGGCCGTAGATCAGGCCTTCCTGCCCGCCGTGCAGTCGCCGCAGGTATTCCGCGATGCGCGCCTTGCCCTGATAGACGCCGTCCAGCCCGATCTCGATCGTTCCGTCATCGGCGAACAAGGCCGCCGCCTGATCCCACAGACCACGATCGACGTAGTACCCGAACGCACGTTGGAGTTTGAGCACCGCGCGGGTGCCTTCGAGCCGTTCGACCCGCTGGGTCAGTTCGGTAACGCCGGCATCGGCCCGCTGTGCCAGTGCAGGGACCGGCGCGGCTAGCAGGACCGCCGCCAGCAAGGCGGCTCGCAATGTCATTTGATTTCCCCTCTTCCCACACGTCGCCGCCCTGCGGTCTGCGATCATGATAGAGCGCAACGCGTCGCTGAAAAGCCCCCAATCGAACTCAATCGCCAGCAGAGCGGTGTCAGAACAACCGCCAAGCACGATCAGAGATCACCGCCTGCGCACAATTGTGACCGGGCGCCCCCGTAACTCCGCCGCCGGGATGGGTTCCTGCCCCGCACATGTAGAGTCCGCCGATGGGCCCGCGATAGCTGCCGTGACCAAGCATCGGGCGAGCCGACCAGAGCTGCCCTGGCGTCATATTACCGTGCATTATGTCGCCAGCGGCCAGGCCAAACTTTCGCTCCAGCCCTTTGGGAGAAAGAACCTGCCGTCCTAGGATCGAGGCGCGGAAGCTGGGGGCGTGGGCCTCCATCGTGTCGATCACGGTATCGGCCGCAGCGTCTTCCTCAGCATCCCAGTCGCGACCATCGGGCAACTGAGGCGCGAACTGCTGGCAGAACAGGCTGGCCACATGGCGACCCTCAGGCGCGAGGGTGGGATCGACCGTCGAGGGGATCAGCATCTCGACGATGGGCTTCTTCGACCAGCCGTGCAGCTTCGCGTCGGTGAACGCGCGGTCCATGTAGTCCAGCGTTGGAGCGATGATGATGCCTGACTGATGATGCTCGCCCGGCTCAGGCAGGCAGGTAAAACGTGGCAACTCACTGAGTGCGACGTTCATGCGGAACGTGCCTGAACCCGCCTGATAGCCCTTGGTACGGCGGCGGAACTCGGCAGGCAGATCAGCTTCCGCGAACATCCGCTCGTAGAGGATTTTTGGCCCGACGTTGGCGATCACGCGCGGGGCCGCGATCTCCTCCCCGCTTGCGAGCCGCACGCCCGCCGTCTTCTCTCCATCGACCAGCACCTGCGCCACCGGGCTTTCGAGACTGATCTCCACCCCCAGATCGCGGCAGACCCCGGCCATGATCTGTGTGATGGTGCCCATGCCGCCTACCACATGGCCCCAGGCACCCTTCCGCCCGTTCACCTCGCCAAAGACATGGTGGAGCAGGACGTAGGCCGATCCTGGCGTGTCCGGGCTGGCGTAGTTGCCCACCACCGCGTCAAACCCGAAGGCAGCCCTCACCGCCTCGCTTTCAAACCATTGCCCCAGAAAGCCGCTGGCCGACCCTGCGAACAGATCGAGCATATCCCGCTTCTGCTGGAGGCTCAGCCGCGCGATCCCGCCGCCCTGCATCACGCCGTCGAGCAGCGTTCGCCAGCCTTCGCCCACGTTTGGCGGGGCCTTCAACGCGAGCGAGCGCAGCACCTCGGCAACGCCCTCCAGCGCTTCGTAATAGGCAGGTAGCATCTCCGCGTCGCTGGCAGAGAACTTGCGAAACTCCGCCTGCGTTCGCTCCAGCCCTCCTCCCAGCTTGAGGTAGCCGCCGTCCGGCTGAGGCAGGAAGTTCGAGATCGGGCGCTCGATCACGCGATAGCCGTGGTCCGCCAGCCGCATATCGGCGATCACTTTGGGTTGCAGCAGGCTGACGGTGTAGCTGGCGACGGAATTGCGGAAGCCGGGGTGGAATTCCTCGGTCACGGCCGCGCCGCCCACGATGTCGCGCCGCTCCAGCACACGCACCTTCATCCCCGCCCTGGCGAGGTAAAAGGCGCAGACGAGGCCGTTGTGCCCCGCGCCGATAATGATCGCGTCGTATCGCGCCATCCGATCCGCATCCTAGAGCAGCGACGGAAAAGGGGAATGGCGTTCGCGCGCGTCGCCTTACCCTCCGGAATCGGTTGTCAAACCGACCGCCCCCGATAAGCTGGCGGAATAAGACAAAGACAGGGAGGTGGGCCAATGACCGATGGTCAGGGAAAGGCACCCGGTGCGACCGATATGGGCCGCCGCGGGTTTCTTGGCGCAGCAACGATCGGAACCGGCGCGGCGATTGCCGGTCTGGCAGCGTCCGGCATTGCCAACGCGGCAGACGGCCCCGCCCCTCAGGTCGACTTTCCCGACGCAGCCAACCAGTTTGGCGGAGGTGGACCGCTGTCGAACAACAGGGCGGAAATCGACCTGTTCGATTGCGAGGTGGAAGGACATCTACCGACCGATCTGGACGGTGTGTTCTACCGCGTTGGCCCGGACCCGCAGTACCCCAAGCCGCCGAAATACGCCTCCGACATCATGTTCGATGGCGAAGGTCACGTGTCGATGTTCCGCATCAAGGATGGGCACGTCGATTACCGCACCCGCTACGCCAAGAACCAGCGGTGGAAGGCGCAGCACGCAGCGCGGCGATCCCTGTTCGGTATGTACCGCAATCCGCTGACCGACGATCCCAGTGTCGAGGGGCTGAGCCGGGGTACGGCAAACACTCAGCTATTCCTGCATCACGGCAAGCTGTTGGTGTTCAAGGAGGACAGCCCGCCCGTCTACATGGATCCGCTGACGCTGGAGACGCTGGACGATTACTACACCTTCGGCGGCAAGTTGCAGAGCCAGACGCATACGGCGCACCCGAAAATCGACCCGGTGACCGGTGAATACGTGAGCTTTGGCTACGAGGCGAACGGCCTGCTTTCGAAAGACATCTTCGTCTTTTCAGCCGACAAACGGGGGAACGTGAACTGGTCCACCACGGTCCAGGCACCCTATGCCGGGATGATGCACGATTTCGTCGTCACCCAGCGGCACATCGTACTCTACCTGACGAACATGGTGTCGGACATGGACCGCATCCGCGCGGGCGGCGTCCATTTTTCCTACGATTCCAAAACCCCTTGCTACATGGGCGTGATGCGCCGTGGCGGCGATGGGAAGGACCTGCGTTGGTTCACCGGGGAGAACCTGTTCTGCACCCACGCGATGGGCGGCTGGTCTGATGGCGACAAGGTGATCGTCGATTGGGATGGCGGCGAAGGTAACCAGTTCCCATTCTTCCCCAGCCTGCACGAGCCGTTCAATCCGGCAAAGTCGACCGGCTACATCCGCCGCTTCACCATCGACCTCTCCAGCCGCAGCAACGACCGCTATCAGACGGAAACGCTGTTCCCCGAAGTTACCGGAATGCTCGCGCGGCAGGACGACCGCTTCCACACCCTGCCCTATCGCTACGGCTATCTGAACGCCTTCGGCGCGCAGGACGGGTGGTGGATCATCGACCATCAGGAAAAGAAGGTGCAACTCGCCAGCGTGCCGGATTACGCCTTGTCGGAAATGACCTTCGTGCCGCGCAAGAAGGGCGCTGAAGAAGGCGACGGCTATCTGGTCGGCATCGGTAACAGCGTTAAGGAAAGCGGCCGGTCCGACCTGATCCTGATCGACACCAAGGACCCTGCGGCAGGCCCCGTGGCGCGCGTGAAGATGCCCTTCAAATGTGTAGGCCAGGTCCACGGCTTCTGGGCAGACGCCAGCGACATTCCCGGAGCCACTGCCGCGTGATGCGAGCGGGTTGGCGCGCTGCGGTAGCCGCAGTCGCATTGATCTCTCTGTGCGGCGCCACGGATCGACCGGCGTGGGTCGATAACGCACGCATGGGCGAGGCCGATGCGGATCCGGGCCAATGGATGAGCACGGGGCGGACATGGGATGAACAGCGCTTCAGCCCGCTCACCCAGATCAACGACGGCAACGTAAACCGCCTCGGCCTCGCCTGGTACGCCGACATCAATACAGAGCGCGGCATGGAGGCGAGCCCGCTGGCCATCGATGGCGTGCTCTACAACGTGCAGCCTTGGAACGTGGTCACGGCCTACGATGGCAAGACCGGGCGCGTGCTGTGGACCTACGATCCGGAAGTACCCCTGAAATACGGACGTATGGCCTGCTGCGACATCGTTTCGCGCGGACTCGCCGCGTGGGAAGGCAAGATCTACGTCGCCACGCTCGACGGGCGGCTGATCGCGCTCGATGCCTCAACGGGCAAACCGGTCTGGTCCATGCTGACCGTCGATCCGACCAAGAGCTACACCATCACCGGCGCGCCGCGCGTTTTCGACGGCAAAGTGGTGATTGGCAACGGCGGCGCTGAACTGGGCGTGCGCGGCTATGTCTCTGCCTACGACGCCGCAACAGGCGCCCTGCTCTGGCGCTTTCACACGGTGCCGGGCGATCCGGCCGCCGGGTTCGAGAATGCGGCGATGGAAATGGCCGCGAAGACCTGGACCGGCGAATGGTGGAAGGCTGGCGGCGGCGGCACAGTGTGGGACAGCATGTCCTACGACCCTGCGCTCAATCTCATCTACATCGGCACCGGCAACGGATCGCCGTGGGCTCAGAAGTGGCGCAGCCCCGGTGGCGGCGACAATCTGTTCCTCGCCTCTATTGTCGCGCTCGACGCGAATACCGGCGAATACCGCTGGCATTACCAGACCGTGCCCGGGGAAGAGTGGGATTATACGGCCACTCAGCACATAGTGCTGGCCGATCTCTCCATTGATGGCCGCCCGCGCAAAGTGCTGATGCAGGCACCGAAGAACGGCTTTTTCTACGTCCTGGACCGAGAGACCGGCGAGCTGATTTCCGCCGAAAAGTTCGTTCCTGTGAACTGGGCCAGCCACATCGACAAAGCCACCGGCCGCCCGGTCGAAAACCCCGCAGCCCGCTATGGGACCACGCCGGTGATGGTATCGCCGGGGGCTGGCGGTGGCCACAACTGGAACCCGATGGCCTACAGCCCGCTAACCCGGCTGGTCTATCTGCCGGTTACCGAAACCTACATGGCCTATGGAGCGGCCGAGAGCTTCGAGCCGGGAAGCGGCGGCCTCGGCACCAGCTTTACCGGCTTCGACGCGGAGCGGAAGACAATCGCCGAATACGCTGACGCCCATTCGAAGGGCTGGCTTGCGGCCTGGGACCCGGTGCGCCAGCGCGAGGTGTGGCGCGTCCCCTCCCCCCAGAAGGGCAGCGGCGGGTTGCTGGTCACGGCGGGCAACCTGGTGTTCGAGGGAACGATCGGTACCACCTTCGCCGCCTATCGCGCTGATACCGGCCAGAAGGTCTGGGAAATGCCGGTGCAGCAGGTGCCAATCGCAGCGCCGATCACCTATCTGGTCGATGGGGAGCAATATATCGCGGTCAACGCGGGATGGGGTGGCGGCCTCGCGCATGTGGAGCGGTCGAACTACTCCGAACTGTTCCTCTCGCGACCGCGCCTGCTGGTGTTCAAGCTGGGCGGCACCGCCAAGCTTCCTCCGATGCCGGCCGCATCGATGGAAGTGCCGGAACTTGCGCCGCCGCCTGCCCTCACCGGAACCATCGCGCAGGTGAGCCAGGGTGAAGCGCTCTACGCGGCGAACTGTGCGCTCTGCCACGGCGCTGCGGCTCGCGGCGGGGTGAAGGACTTGCGCCACATGTCGCCTCAAACCCACGCCACCTTCGCTGACGTCGTCCTGCGCGGAACTCGCGAACGGAGCGGCATGGCCAGCTTCGCCGACCTGCTTTCAGAAAACGAGGTTGAGGCGATCCACCAATACCTTATCGCACGCGCAAATGCTGACTGGGACAACCAGTGACCATGAGAGGATGATCGAGATGACCCTACGCCCGCTTCGCCATGCCGTATGGGCGGCCGCCCTGTTGATGGCCGGTGCATCCGCGCCCGCGCTGGCGGCATACGATTACCCACCCACCTACGCGCAGGACCGGGCCGAGATCGAGGATCTGACGGCGCGCTATCTGTTCGCCATCGATTACTTCGACTGGGATGCCTACGTGGCCACCTTCGCCGAAGATGGCGAGTTGGAGTTCGCCAGCGGCACTTCGAAGGGCCGCGATGCAATCAGGAAGGCTGTGACCAGCTTTTCGGAGCGGATCGGGGAGTTCTATCACACTGAGGACGGAAAGCCCGCGAAGCTGCGCCATGTGGTGCTGCAATCGTCGATCCGCGTCGAAGGCGACCGCGCGTGGGGCCGCACCTTGTGGGTCGAAATGGCCAACCACGGTCCGAATGACGAAATGAAGATGGGCACTTATGGCATCTACGAGGACGAATACACCAAGGCCTCGGGCCGCTGGCTGATCGCCAAGCGCCGCGTGCTGAACGAGTTCCTGAAAGGTCGCGAGTCTGGCCCCGCCAACCCGGTGGGTGACATGGACAAGCTGGGCGAAGCCTACCGCGCTCGCCGCTAAGTCCGTGGGGCGGGAGTGTTGTATCTTCGGGACATTTTAAGGTTTCCGAGTTAGTAACTGCACTCTCGACGTCGGGGGCGCCGCCCCTTCCTAGGCGAACCGCGCAGGGTTTTTCAGGCCGGTAGACACGTGCGAATTCGGTGGACTGGGGCAGAAACGTGACCTTCTCTCACGCGGTCAATTGGCAGAGCCGGGTCAAACTGCGCCACATCCTGATCCTGGGATTCCTGCTGAGGGCGGCGTGGGCGCTGCTGGTCGACGTAAGCCCCATGTCGGACGGCTTTGTGTACGATCAACTGGCGCAGCGCATCGCATCAGGACACGGCTATTCCTGGCCCAGTGGTGAGGTCACGGCATACTGGCCGGTCGGCACCTCGGCACTCTACGCCTGCGTGTATCTGATCTTCGGTCACAACCTCGGCGTCGTCGCAGCGGTGAACGTGATCATGGGCACACTGCTGATCGCAGCAACCTACTCACTGGTCCGCACACAGTTCGATCGTTGCATAGCCTTGTTGGCAGCGGCGCTGGTCGCCGTGTGGCCAACCTGGATTGCCTTCACGACGATCATTTCGAGCGAGTTGCCATCCACCTTGGCGTTCACCGCCGCCCTCGCGGTGGCATTTTCGGCCAAAGGGCCAGCTTGGTTGAGGACAGTGATCTCAACGGTGCTGATCGTGGTCTCGACCTACGTCCGTGCCAATCTGCTGCCGTTCGTCGTGTTGGTCCCCGCGCTCATCGCGCTGCAAAAGCGCAGCGTGAAGTATCTGGTCGCGCACGGCATTCTCGCGGCGGCCATCGCGGCAGTGCTGATCGCACCGTGGGCGATGCGGAACGAGCGCGCGTTTGGTGAGCGGGTGGCGATCTCGACCAACTTTGGAGTCAATCTGTGGATCGGCAACAATCCGCAGGCACACGGCGGGTATGACGATCCGCCCGCTATCGGGGTTGACCTGGAACCTTTGAACGAGGTGGAGGAAGACAAGCTCTACCGCGAACACGCGATCAGCTTCATTCGCGAAAACCCGGGCCGTTACGTGGCCCTCACACTGTCTCGCGTCGTGCAGACGTTCGACCGCGAAACATATGGCGTGGGGTGGAACCAGAACGGCCTGGCGGAAAGGGCCACGCTGCCGCTGAAAGCGATCATGGCAGGCTATTGGCTGGCCATTTTCGCCGCCGCACTGGCTGGACTAGCGCTCTACCTCTGGCAAAACCCGGCGCGTATCCTGACAGCATTCGTGCTGATTCCGGGCGCGCTGGTCGCGCCGTCGATACTGGTCATGGCCAGCGAGCGGTTTCACTATGGGCTGGCGCCGTTTGTAGCGGCATTCGCTGCATACGCTGTTGTCCGGCTAGTGCCGCTGGTGCATCGGGGGCAGCAGAGCGATCAACGGGGGAATGGCGTTCGCAATGGCTGATACTGGGCGAAAGGTCCTTGCGGTTGACCTCGACGGAACGCTGCTGCGTTCCGACATGCTGTTCGAAAGCTTCTGGTCGGCCTTCTCCGGCCGCTGGTCGACGCCGTTCGCCGCCGCCCAAAGCCTCGCGGGCGGTCGCGCCAACCTGAAGCAGACCCTAAGTAACCTCGCCAATGTCGACGTTACCGGCCTGCCGTATAACGATGCGGTCATCTCCCACATCCAGCAGTGGCGGGACGATGGTGGCACGGCCGTGCTGGTTACCGCGACAGACAGCAAACTGGCTGAGGCGATCGCCGCCCATCTCGGCATCTTCGACGAAGTCCACGGATCGGACGGCAAGCGAAACCTGAAAGGGGCTGCCAAAGCCGCGTTTCTTGAGGAACGCTATGGCCATCAGGGCTTCACCTACATGGGCGACTGTGACGTCGATCTGCCGGTGTGGAGCAAGGCGGGCAGCGCCGTCGCCGTCACGAGCAGCGCCAGCCTGAAGCGCAAGCTACAGCAATTGCACGATACCGCGCATTTCATCGATCACCCGGCGCCGAAGCCGATTTCTTACCTGAAGGCGCTGCGGCCGCATCAGTGGTCGAAGAACATGCTGATTTTCCTGCCGATGTTCGCGGCACAGCAATTCGACACCGCCACCATTATCCGCAGCGTGATCGCGTTCGTCGCCTTCAGCCTGATCGCTTCGAGCGTCTATGTGTTGAACGACCTGCTCGACCTCTCGCCCGACCGCGCGCATCCGCGCAAACGCAATCGTCCATTCGCGTCGGGCGCCGTGCCGATCGCGCATGGAACGTGGCTGGCCGCGGGCTGCCTTATCGCGGGGTTTGCCGCGTCATTCGCGCTTGGTTGGCCATTCGTCATAGCCATCGCAGCATATTACGTTCTTACCCTCGCCTACTCCCTCGACATCAAGCGGCGTCTGGTGATCGACATCTGCACGCTCGCCACGCTCTATATGATGCGCATCATCGCAGGTGGTGCGGCGACTGACATTCCGCTTTCAGTCTGGCTGTTGGCCTTCGCGCTGTTCTTCTTCTTCTCGCTGGCTGCTGTGAAGCGGCAGGCGGAACTGATCGACGCGGCCACGACTGGGAAACTCAAAGCCCACGGGCGCGGTTATCAGGTGCCGGACGTCGCCATCGTTTCGCAGATGGCAACCGGGTCTGGCCTGGTCGCCGTTCTGGTCATGGCGCTCTACGTCAACTCACCCACGGTGGTCGAACTCTACCCCAATCCTCCGGCGCTCTGGGGAATATGCGTGATCCTGCTCTACTGGATCAGCCGCATGGTGATGATCACCCATCGCGGGCACATGCATGACGATCCGATCGTCTTCGCCGCGAAGGACCCCAACAGCCTCGTTTGTGCGGTGCTGATCGGGGTGTGCGCGCTGGCGGCGGTGCTCCCCCTGTGACGCTGCAAACGCTGATCCTGCGCTATTCATCGTTCGCGGTGTTGGCGACGCTGGTGAACCTGGCCACTCAGCGCCTGATTCTGGCGCGAGACCAGGATACGCTGCACTTTGCCGCGGCAGTGGGCGCGGGAACCATCGCGGGGCTGGTGGTCAAGTACGTGCTCGACAAGCGCTGGATCTTCGATGACCAGACCGCAGGGCTGGCTAGCGAGAGCCGCAAGTTCACGCTCTATACCACCATGGGCCTGGTCACGACGGCGATCTTCTGGGGCACAGAGACGGCGTTCTGGATGATCTGGCGCACGGACCTGATGCGCGAAGCCGGGGCCCTGTTGGGCCTCGCCTGCGGCTATGTGGTGAAGTTCCAGCTGGACCGGCGCTTTGTCTTTACCGACGCCCGGCTGAACATCGGCCCCCGCACATGAAGGTGTCAGGCTGGGGGCGCTTCCCGGTCAGGGATTGCAAGGTAGTCTCCCCGACCAGCGATGCTGCTGTGTCGGAACTCGTCCAGACCGGGTCATCCATCGCGCGCGGCAATGGCCGCGGGTATGGCGACTGCGCGCTGAACCCGCGCCTGACGCTGGACATGCGCAAGATGAACCGGATGCTGGCGTTCGATCCGGCCGAAGGGGTCCTGACCGTCGAGGCGGGCGTTCTGCTGTCGGAGATCATCGAGACATTCCTGCCGCGAGGCTGGTTTCCCTACGTTACCCCCGGCACCAAGTTCGTGACGGTCGGCGGGATGATCGCGGCGGACGTTCACGGCAAGAACCACCACCGCGATGGCAGCGTGGGGCGCTTCATCGAATGGATCGATCTTGTCGGCGGCGATGGGCAGCTTCGTCGCTGCTCGCGAAATGAGAACGCCGACCTGTTCACATGGACCATCGGCGGCATGGGACTGACTGGAGTGGTCCTGCGCGCAGCCCTGCGTCTTCGCCCCGTCGAAAGCGGGTGGATCAGGCAGACAACCGTGGCCGCGCGCGATCTGGCGCAGGCCATCTCAATCTTCGAGGAATCGCTCGACGCGACCTACTCCGTGGCGTGGATCGACTGTCTGGCGAGCGGAGCGCGCCTTGGCAGATCGCTGGTCATGCTGGGCGAACACGCCACGCTGGACGAGTTGCCGGAATCCGAGCGGGCCAGCCGCTGGGCAGAACGGCCGAAGAAGAACCTCAGCGTGCCGATCGATCTACCATCAGGACTGCTGAACCGCTTTACCGTGGGCGCGTTCAACAGCGCCTATTACTGGAACGGGCGTCGCACGGCCGGAACACGACTGGTTGATTGGGACACGTATTTCTATCCGCTGGATGCCATCGGACACTGGAACCGCATCTATGGCGCGCGTGGCTTCGCGCAGTTCCAGTGCGCGCTTCCTCTCGAGACTTCCGCAACTGGGCTGCGAGAACTGCTCGATGCCATTGGCAAGGCAGGTGCCGGATCGTTCCTCGCGGTGCTGAAGCGCTTCGGGCCGCGCGGTGAGGGGATTTCGTTCCCGATGCCCGGTTACACGCTGGCGCTCGATATTCCGGCGTCGAAGGGTGGGCTCCAGTTGCTCGACCGGCTCGACGAAATTGCATTGGCCCATGGGGGGAGATTTTACTTGGCGAAGGATAGCCGCATGGGCGCTAGCGTGTTCCGACAATCAGAAGATCGCGCCGATCAGTTCCGCGCACTGCGTGACGCGCAGGGCCTGAGTGATCGGTTCGCCTCGGTGCAGTCGGAAAGGCTCGGGCTGTGAGCAAGGGGCCGGTTCTCATCCTGGGTGCGCTGTCGGACATCGCGCGCGCCACCGCCCATCGTTTCGCCAAGAATGGCCATCCAATCCTGCTCGCCGCCCGTCGGGCTGGCCGGTTGGAGGCTGACCGCGCCGACCTGCAAGTGCGATACGGCGTATTGGTCACCGTGCATGAATTCGACGTCTTGGCGACCGAGGGCCATGCAGCTTTCGTCGACAGTCTGCCCGCACTGCCGGAAATCGCGGTGTGCGCCGTGGGCCTGCTGGGCAAGCAGGAAGACGACGAGCACGATGCTGCGGCAGCCGTACGGGTGATCCGCACCAACTTCGAAGGTCCGGCGAGCATTCTGGCGGTCCTGGCCGACCGTTTCGAAGCGCGCGGCAGCGGCGTGCTGGTTGGCATCAGTTCCGTCGCGGGCGAACGGGGACGCGCATCCAACTACATCTACGGATCGTCGAAAGCGGGTTTCACCGCCTATCTTTCCGGCCTCCGTAACAGACTGGCCAAGCGCGGCGTACACGTTGTCACCGTGCTGCCTGGCTTCGTGGACACCGCGATGACGGCCGGGATGGATCTGCCCAAGCCGCTCACTGCTCAGCCCATTGAGGTAGCGGAAGCCATCCAGCGCGCTGTGCAGGGCAAGAAGAACACCGTCTACGCGCGGCGTATATGGCAGCTGATCATGCTGGTGATCCGGTCAATCCCCGAAGGGATCTTCAAGAAGCTGAGCATCTGACGCCATCGGCGCCTCACATGGCGCCGATGATTTTTTCATACATCCGCTGTGCGCCCAACAGGCCCACGTGGTTGTCGTCGAAATACATCGGCGTCATCCCGTCACGCAGAGCGCAGCGCTGAGCGTCGCAGAAGGCGTCATGCGTTTCCACCACGGTTGCGCCCGCCGCAGCCGTGTCCCGCAAGATTGACGTTTCAGAGGCGTGCCATTCCTCGATCCCGGCGCGCGGGACGCTGTCCAGCACCACGCGGCCACGGGGGGTGTATTCGTGCATGTCCGGAATCTGCTGCACCACATAGACCCGCGCAAAACGGGAGAAGTGTTCCACCGTGCGCAGCAAACCCGCGCGCAGCACCTCCGTCGACGATTCCGATCCGTTGAAGTTGGCGCGGCCATCCGTGATGAAGTGCGTGTCCCGCTGCAGGCGTGCCTGAACATAGTGACCGCGAGCGTAGAGCGTCCACCGAGCGACCAGAAACACTTCGTCCGGGTTCAGGGACTCAACATAGCGGGCATAGCCGTCGATCACGCCGGGCTCATCGCAGAAGTAGAAGTTGCCAAAGCGGTCATGCCGGGAAACACCGAGCAGAGGCGGGCATCCCCAGAGACCCAGGACATAGATCGTCTTGCCCGGCTGAGGGACCACCGCCGGACCGACCATCAGGACGTGACTGTCCCCCCAGAGAACAACCTTCTGTGGCCCATCGCCATAGCGCCGGCAATTGAGCCCTTCCGACTCCACGAAGCCTTCACATGGCTCGGAGCCTTCGTACCAGCCCATGCCGGTGCGAGCTTCCTTTTCGGCATTCGCGATCAGGACGGGATTTTCGACTTCGATCCGCGTGGGCGGCTTGCCCAGATAGCCCACCAGCCCGATCGCCAGCATCACGGCCGCCCCCACCCCGCTCGCTGCGAACAGGTGCGAGCGTTTCGGGAACAGTCCCTTCTTTCCGCGGAACGGCTGCTCGACGAACCTCCAACTCAGCACCGCCATAACCAGCGAGAGCACAGCAAGTGCCGTCATGAGCCAATGTGCAGGCTCCGTATCGCCGCCAAGCCTTGCGAACGCGAAGAGCGGCTGATGCCACAGGTAGGCGCTGTAACTGACCAAACCGATGCCAACGAAGCCCCGAAGGCTCAGCAGGCGGGCCACAGGCGTTCCAGCGCCGCCAAACAGGATGATCAGCGCGGTGCCACCGACCGGAAGGAGCGCGTAGACACCCGGGAACGGAAGCCCATCGTGCAGAAACAGGATGGAGAAAACGATCAGGGCCAGCCCAAGGCTGCTCAGCCATGCATTTGCAAACGATGGCCGTCCACGAAGCAGGAACGCGCAGATCGATCCGGCGAACAGCTCCCACGCGCGAGGTGGCGCGAGATAGAAGTTCGCGGATTCCGCATTGGTCGAAGCCCAATGGCTCAGCGCGAGACTGGCAAGCGCGGCCAGCACGATCAGCCACAGGACCTTTTGCCGCCCCCAGCGCCAGAACACCGCGAGCACGATCGGGAACAGCAAATAGTACTGCTCCTCCACCGCCAGACTCCACGTGTGGAGTAGCGGCCGCAGTTCCGCGTCAGACGCGAAGTAACCGGTCTGCATCCAGAACAGCACGTTCGAGCTGAACAGCGTGACCGCGACCACGCTGGCGGCAAACTCCTCCTGCTGCTGGGGCAGCATCAGGTACCATGACAGTGGGATGCAGAACGCCATGACCGCGAACAGGGCGGGCAGAATGCGTCTCGCCCTTCGTTCGTAGAAGCGGGCGATGGAGAAATCCCCCCGCTCCAGCTCGGCGATGAGAATGCCGGTGATCAGATAGCCGCTGATGACGAAGAACACGTCCACGCCGACGAAGCCGCCGCTGAACAGGCTGAAGCCCGCGTGAAACAGGATGACGGGGACAACGGCAACGGCCCGCAGGCCGTCGATCTCGCGGCGATACTGCATCGCCTACCTAACGCGTGCGGCCGGGCTGGCCGGGCAGGTAGATCGAAAGCGCAGGTTCAACCGTAGTACCCCCAAGTACGGACGTCGCGGAACGGTGGTGCCATAGTGGAAGGATTCCCGCCAAGCTATCCAGAATGGCGTTTTGTCCCAATTAGCAACTCGGCCCAGCAGCGCGCATCGACAGCCTAGTTCACGGTCGCAAAGGTGACGCGCAGTTTGTCCAGCGCAGCGGCCTTCAATTGGTGCACGCGCGGAACGCTGACGCTGAGAACCTCGGCAATCTCCGAAAGGTTAAGCTCTTCGACGAAGTAGAGCTGGATCACGAGCTGATGGCGTTCCGGCAAGGCACTGATCGCACGGATCAACAGGTCGCGATCTTCGGTCTGCAGCAGCGCGTGTTCCGCGTCCACGTCGTCCGACGCAAAGGCGATGTCCGTTTCAGAGTAACATTCCTCGATCGAAGCGATCTGGATCCCGTCGCCCCGCATTCGGTGAAGTTCCTCAGGCGTTATGGCCATCGCTTCGGCCAGTTCCTTTGCCGTAGGCGGACGGCCGAGGAACATGGCGAGCCGCCCCTCCTCGTCCTCTATCCGTCTCCGACGTGAGCGCGCGCCGCGCGCTTCGTGCGAGTTGGTGCGCAACAGATCGACCATGGCGCCGCGGACCCGCAGGCGCGCATAGGCCGCAAAGCCATCTTCGTTAGGTCGCTCATGCCGCTGGGCACACTCGGTCAGCGCGACGAGGCCGGCCTGCACCAGATCGTCGACATCCACAGCAGGCCCGCCGCTGCCCGACAGATGCCAGGCAAGCTTGCGGACCATCGGCAGGAACCGCGTCACCCGTTCGCCGACATTGCCGCGATAGGCAGATGCGGCCGAGAACTGGGTTTGATCCTGAATCATGCGGCCAAGGTCTCCCTCTCGTGCTCGATCATTTCGGCCCCGCCAGGCAGCTGCACGGGTGCCTGCTCCTCACCGCCGACGATTGAGATGACCTCGATCGGTTGAGCGGCGGGCAATTCGTTGATGGACAGGACGGCGCAGCCCGGCGCGCGGAGCCGCAGCAATGCGGCCAGCGGGCGGCGAGCGCGCGGTTGGACGATCAGCGCCGGCGTGGCTCCGCCAGCCGGACGCTTCGAGATGATGGTGGCAATGCGTTCGCCGATAGACCGCGCAAGGTCCGGCTCGATGACGATCTGGCCCGTGGCCGGATCGTGCAGGCCGCCAACGACCATCTCTTCCAGTTCGGCCACCAGGGTGATGACCGGAAGGCGTTCGTCGGGCGGGCACAGGCTGCCCACAAGCAGCGGTCCGAGGTCGGCGCGCAGCATATCCACCAGACGCTCATGCTCAGTGGTCTGCTGAGCGGCCTGCGACAGGCTGGCGAGCACTGGCAGCGGGTGAGCCAGCGTAATGCCATCGGCCAGCAAGGCGCGAAGCAGGCGCGTAATCGCTGCGAGGGACAGCGGCTGCGGAGTGATGGTTTCGATCAGCTGCGAGTGGCGCTCGCGCACCGCGTCGAGCAGCTCGCGCACCTGATCCGGGCCAAGAAGTTCGTGCGGCCGGGCGGCGAGAAGCTGGTTCACGTGCGTGGCAACCACGCTTTCAGCGTCGACCACGAGATAGCCCTCGGCCACCGCCAGATCGCGGTGGCTTGGCTCGATCCACAGAGCCGGGCAGCCGAAGCTGGGATCCCGGGTTTCCTCACCACGGACGCTTGCGCCGGGGCCAGCTTCGCCGGTGTCGATGGCAAGAAGACGGTCAGGCCGAAGTTGGCCGCTGCCCAGCGGCGCACCGCCCAACGTGACGCGGTAGCGGTCTGGTGCCAGATCGAAGCTGTCCTTGATGCGGAACTGCGGCACGACGAAGCCGAACGCCTCGCAAAGCTGCCGCCGCAGACCCGTGAGCCGCGTTACGAGCGGAGCCCCTCTGCGCTGATCGGCAAGATGTACCAGCCCGAAGCCCAGCTCGATCGTGACGAGAGACTGGTCCGAAACATCCTCGATAGCGATGCTGGCGGGATCCGGGCGCGCCTCCGGCACCTTCGCCGCGACCACAGCAGCCGCCTTACGCCGACGGAGCAGATGCCAGAGGCCGAAACAGCCAGCAGAGAGCGGGAAGAACACCGATTGCGGCATGGCGGGAATGGAACCCATGGCCGCCAGAATGAAGCCGACCGGCAACCAGATGCGCGGATCGGCAAACTGACCGCCGATCTGGCCGGTAAGGTCGCGGCTATCCGAAACCCGGGTGACGATTGCGGCAGCGGCAATCGACAGCAGCAGCGCCGGCACCGAAGCGACCAGAGCGTCACCCACTGCTAGGGTGATGTAGCGTTCTGCGGCCTCGCCAGCGGAAAGGCCGTGCGAGACCATGCCGAGCACGAAACCGGCGATGATATTGACGCCAAGGATCAGCAGTGCGGCGACCGCATCGCCCTTCACGAACTTGCTGGCACCATCCATGGAGCCGTAGAAATCCGCCTCGGTGGCGATTTCCCTACGACGAGCCTTGGCTTCATCGGCGGTCATCAGCCCTGCGGCCAGATCAGCGTCGATCGCCATCTGCTTACCGGGCAAGGCGTCCAGGGTGAAGCGCGCGGACACTTCCGAAACGCGCCCGGCGCCTTTGGTGACGACGACCAGGTTGATGATCATCAGGATCATGAACACGAATAGGCCGACCGCGAAGTTGCCTCCGACAAGGAAGGCGCCGAACGCCTCGATCACCTTGCCGGCCGCTGCTTCTCCCTCGTGGCCGTTGACCAGCACTACACGGGTGGAGGCGACGTTGAGCGCGAGGCGCAGCAGTGTCGCGAACAGCAGCACGGAGGGGAACGAGGAGAAATCCAGCGGCTTTTCAGCGTTCATCGCGGCCATCAGCACGGCCACTGCCAGTGCGATGTTGATCACGAAGAACAGGTCGAGCAGCATGACCGGGATCGGCACGACCATCAGCACGATGATCATGAGGATGGCGGCAGGCAGTGCCATACCGGGCGAGAAGAAGGTCCGCAGGCTCACAGGTTGAACGCCCTGAACTTGCCGTAAGCTTCACCCACCCGCTGTGCCGCGCGTCCGCCCATATCGCTCGCACCGCCGAACGTGGCTTGCAACGTGTCGGCCATCGAAATGCGGCGACCGGCAGAGCCCGCATCGGCGAAATCCTCGGCCGCGCGAGTGAAAGTGCCCGCAGGGGCAGAGCGCGCTAGTGTCGCGCCGCTCGGAAAACCCGGACCGCCCTGCATCGCGGTCGAGACCTTCGTCCGCATCAGGTCCATCACCTCGCTGACGCTGCGCGAGCGACCGTCGTCATAGAAGATCGCCCGATTGGCTTCCGCAGGCTTCGGGAAAAGAGCCGCTGCCGGTGCGTCGGGCGTTGACTGGAGCGCGCCGAGAAAACTGCGCGCTCCGCCCGCGCCCAGGAAATGCGCGAGGTAGAGTTCGGTCGCATCCGGCTCACGGCCGAGGAAGGTGCTAAGCTCCGCAGAGTTATCGCGGGCCAGTTCTGCCGCCATCAGCGACGAGACGTCCGGGTCGTAGCGAAGCGCCATGATCTGCGAGCGCATTGCCGGGTCGGCAATCGTCGCCCGGCCGCCGCTGCGCGAAATCGCGTCGCCGGCCCAGCCCAGCCCGTGGGTATCAGCATGGCGATCGAGAGTATCGAGCCATGTGCCGCCGATGAACTGATAGAGACCCGCCGCGCTGGACGTGTTGGCGCGCGCATTGGGATCAAGCCCGGATTCAAGCCGGGCCTGGGCGACCAGATAATCGAAGTCGACGCCGGTCGCAGCCGAAGCGCGGGCAATGGCGGCCTGCGCCTCCCCATGCCGGGCAACAGGCCGAGCCTGACTTTGCGGTACTGGTGAAACTCCGGACACTGAATTCCCCGGTTGCGATTACATTCGCAGGGAGTTCAGCAATATCCGTGCCAAATGGCTGACGCCTTAGGCTGGCACCCCAAGCAGCGCCGGGCGCGTCTGGGCGTAAAGACCGACCTTGCCGGTAAGCGCACTGAGGCGCGCTTCCACATTGGCAGCGATCAGATTGCGCATTTTACGGTTGATATCGTTCAGCCGCGCTACGGCGTCGAGCAACCCGCGCTCTTCCTCGTTCAGGTCGCCCTTGGACGCCTGGTCGATCCGTTCGCACAGATCCAGCTTGCCATCTGCGCAGGTCAGAATGCGCTCAAGATCGAAAGCGGCAAGCGCCTGCCGCTCGCCTTCGAGAAGGGCAAGCATTTGCCGGAGCGTTTCGCAAAGCGGATTGCCGGACATCACTCGCTCACCCTTAAAAGAAGTCCTGCCGCGATCATCGCATCGGCGATCTTGGCCGGAACAACCGGATAGCGCCCCGATTCAATCGCACGGCGGATCTCGGTCACGCGGTCCTGATCGACCGGCGGCTGCACCCCGGCGGAAGCCACAGTGGATACGGGCACCTGGGCCGCCTTTGCCGCGGTCGGCTGTGCCTGAACAGGCGACCCGGACACGCGAACGGCACCGCGGACTTTCAGCCCGGCAGCAACGCCTTTCGGTACCTGATTGTCGATCCCGTCCATCGGTTCGCTCCGTTTAATCTCGATTTCGAGAACGGCAGCGGCATGGCGAGTTTAACCCCCGCCACGCAGAAAATTGCAGGCTACGGCAAATCCATGCCGACCCGGCCCGGCTCGATCACTTTCACGCGAACCGGTTCAGTGCGCTGACCGGCCGGACGCACCCGGATCCAGTCGCCAACCGCACCCTGCTCCATCGCCTCGCCCTGGCGTGACAGGGAGAAGCCCCGCCCGCGCACGACAATGGCAACGGATTCCCCGCGCGAGATCACTGACTCGCGTCGCACAGGTGCGGCCGCTTGAGGGGCTTCGACTGGCACGAACAGGCGCCAACCGCCCGTTACCGGACAGCGAACGAGCACCGTGTCCCGCGCGCGGCCATACCATTCCAGCGCGAGCGGGGCGTTACACTCGGCAAGCTTGAGCCGCCGGTCGATCGGCAAACGCGCGCCGCCTTCGCTCCCCACGGAAGCTCCGGTAAACTGCGCGACCGCGCGGTCGATCTCGTCGGGACTGGCGAAACCGGCGGCAATCGCCGGTGCGGTGGCCGCCAGCGCGCCGCAGAACGCAGCACTGGCCAGCACGGATGTCATTCGCATGGGCTTTCCCCTGTCTGGGCGCGCAATGCGCCCGATACGGGGTGGTCACTGCAATCAGCGTGCCAGTTTCAATCGGCGTCGAACGCGAGAACCGCCATGACCTCGGACCGGGTCGATGGCTCTATCAATATGCGCGATGGCGTGCCGACCTCTGCGGCAAGATCAAGCGCGGCGTTGGCGGCCCGCCTTTCTTCACCGGGAGCATAGCGAGAAATGATCGTCAGCCGCTGGCGCGCATCGGGCGCTTGCCCCGCCAGCCATTGCCCTAGCGACGGGGTGCCCGGCGACGGGCGATAAACCGCGAGCGGCTCCGCGCGCAGGGGCATCTTCTCCTTGGCCGCAACCTGACCCGAAGAATGCTTGCCGCTTTCGCTGTCCATTGCAGCGGCGGTGACCATGAACAGGATCAGCGCCAGATCGGCGATGATCGTCTGCCAGCTTTTCGAGTGCCTGCCCGCGATCATGCCGCCGCCTTGGTCGCGCTCTTCGGCCCGGAACGGATGCGCTTGGCGGGGCTGGCCTGCTCAACCGCATCGGCTAGCCAATTGAGCAATTCGCGCCGGGCATGCTCTTCGGCATCGGCGCGGCGAAGCACTGCACCGGCGAGCGGCGCGAATACAAAGTGGGCGCCGACCAGACCGTAGAATGTCGTCGTCACAGCCGTCGCGATCGCAACGCCATATCCGCCATCCGCCGCAGTTGCGGACAGGCCGCCCAGCGATAGCAGCGTGCCAGCGAGGCCCAGCACAGGCGCCAGTTCGGCCGCCTCGCTCAGTACCTTCACCGCAGTATCGGACAGCGCGGAACGGCGCAGGCTGTGGCTTTCATGATCGAAGTAGAGCGCCTGGATCGACCGATGCTTAACCAGGGTTTCGGCCAGCTCGTCAAATTCGCCATCGCTGAAGCGTTGCGGTTCCGCCCGCAGCAACCCCTCGGCATCGATCTCCTGGATCTGCACAGCCAGTTCCGAACGAACCCGATCGCTGTTGAATGGCCGACCGAACAGCTGCCCGACCAGTTGCGCCGTCGCCCAGCAATCGCGCCAGCCGCAACGCAGCAGCACCGCTGCCGTCGTTCCGCCGAACACGATTGCCGCTGAAAGCGGATCGAGCACATTCATCAGGTCCACGCACGAACTCCCTTGCATCAACAAGAACGGCGGGACGGCAGCCGAAATTCAGAGGGACGGCGGATTTTTGCCGATCGCGGCAAGCGTTTGCCGCCCCACGCCTGGTTCAGGACGGCCAAACCCTCTGCGCGCAAACTGGCACGGCTCTTGCTGAAGGATGACCGAACAAGTCTGGAGACTGTCATGAGCGAAGGCCTTTTCGGCATCCACGGCACCGCACTGGAGATCAGGGCGCAGCGCATGGGTATGCTCGGATCGAATATCGCGAACGCCGCCACGCCCGGATACAAGGCGCGCGACGTCGACTTCGCGTCCGCGCTGCAAGCCCGCATGGCTGGCGCAGACGAGGAACAATCGATCGGAAGCGCCACCCGCTACCGTGTGCCGGTAATGCCCAGCCTCGACGGCAACACCGTCGAAATGGCCACCGAACAGACCGCCTTCGCGGAAAACGCCGTCGCCTATACCGCCACGCTGGGTTTCCTGCGTGGACGGATCGAGACGGTGACCCGCGCGATCAGGGGCGAATGACGATGTCCGGCCCCATGACCCTTTTCCAGCTCGGCCAGCGCGCGATGTCCGCGCAGCTGGTGCGTATGAATGCGGCGGCCTCCAACCTGGCCAACGCCGGCAGCGTTTCCGCGACGGAAGAAGGTGCTTACCGCCCACTCCGCGCAGTGTTTGCCGAACAGCTCGACGCCGCCACCGGCATGAGCACCGTGAACGTTCACAGCGTCCAGCGCGAAAGCGCCGCGCCGATAAAGCGCCACGAACCCGGTCACCCGCTGGCCGACGAGAACGGCGATGTCTGGGCCTCCCCCGTCGATGAGAACACGGAGATGGTCGAGATGATGGAGGCCTCTCGCCAGTACCAGAACATGATCGAAGCACTCTCGACCGCGAAACAACTGATGCTCGAAACCATGAGGATGAAATGACCGTTTCAGCGACTTCCGCGGCAAACGCCGCCGGCTCACCCGCAACCAGCGGACGTAACAACGCCCAGATGGGCCAGGCGGATTTCCTGCGTCTGCTGACCGTTCAGGTCCAGCAGCAGGACCCGTTCGATCCGGTCGATAACAAGGAAATGCTGGCGCAGATGGCCCAGTTTTCCTCGCTCTCGGGCATCACCGAGATGAGCGCCACGCTGAAACAGATTTCCGAAAAGCTCGACGTGCTCGCTGCCGCAAACGCGGCCGCGACACCGACCGAATGACGACAAGGGGACCAGACCGATGTCTTTCTACACCTCGCTGAACGGGCTCAAGAACGCCCAGACCGACCTGGGCGTGATCGCCCACAACATTGCCAACGTGGAAACGCTGGGCTTCAAGAAGTCCGGCACGACTTTTGCCGACGTGGTAGCCAGTTCTGCCCAGACCGATCCCCGGATGGTCAAGGGCATCGGCGCCACGCTGGAAGGCATCACGCAGAACTTCACACTCGGCCCGATCGAGCAGACCGGCGGATCGCTGGACGTGGCCATCACTGGTGACGGGTTCTTCACCATGCGCTCGGCCGACAGCGGCAAGACGCTCTACACCCGCAACGGCAGCTTCGGGATCGACGATCCGGGCTACATCACCGACGGCTCAAACAACCGCCTGCAGGTGTTCCCGACCGACGCGACCGGCACGATCACCTCGACCACCCCGGTCGACGCGCGCGTCCTGCCGGTAAACGGCGCGGGTGCGGAATACTCTGGCGTCACGGTTACCGCCGACGGCACCGTGACCGCTTCCTATGGCGACGGATCGAAGGAAATCGTCGGCAAGATCGCTCTCGCCTCGTTCCTTTCGCCGACTGGCCTCAAGCAGGTCGGTTCTTCCAACTGGGAGTCCACCGGAATCTCCGGCGCGGCCAGCTATGGCGCGCCTGCGACGGAGCAGTACGGCTCGCTGCTGTCGGGCGCGCTCGAGCGTTCGAACGTGGACATCGCCGAGGAACTGGTCGGCCTGATCACCGCACAGCGGAATTTCCAGGCCAATGCCAAGGCAATCGATACCGCAACCCAGATCGCCCAGACGGTGATCAACCTGCGGACCTGATGAACCATGGACCGGCTGATCTATACCGCGCTCTCGGGCATGCAGTCGTCGATGAACCGGCAACGGGTCATCGCGAGCAACATGGCCAACGCGCAAACCATCGGCTTCCGCGCGGAAGTGCTCGACCAGCGGCCGGTCACCATCGACGGCAAGAGCCTGGAAGTGCGCGCGATGCAGAACGCCGAAGTTCGCGGCGCGCGCATGGAACAGGGCGAAGTGACCCGCACCGGCAATCCGCTGGACATTGCGGTTCGCGGCGAAGCTCTGCTCGCGGTTCAGGCTACTGATGGCAGCGAAGCCTATACCCGCCGCGGCGATCTGTCGGTCACGGCCACGGGCCTGCTGATCAACGGTGAAGGTCTGCCGGTCATCGGCGACAGCGGGCCAATCAGCGTTCCGCCCGGCAGCAATCCCTCGATCGCTCCGGACGGCACCATCTCCGTGGTCGATCCGGCGGCGGCGGATCAGCCTCCGCAGGAAGTGGGCCGCATTAAGCTCGCCGCCTGGCAGGGAAGCCCGATCCAGAAGGATCTGCAGGGCCTGTTCCGCGTCGAAGGTGGCGGCGTTCTGCCCCGCGACGAGGAAGCCGAACTGCTGAGCGGCAACCTTGAACAGTCGAATGTCAAAACAACCGAAGTGCTGGTCGAAATGATCGACGCCCAGCGGCTCTTCGCCATGCGCACCCAGCTGATCGCCACCGCTCGCGAATGCGACGAGGGCGGCTCGCAGCTCATGCGCCTAAGCTGACGAAAGGAACGCAGCCATGCCGGTTTCCGCACTCAACGTCGCCCGTACCGGGCTCGAAGCACAGGACGCGCGTATGCGTGTCATCGCCAACAACCTGGCCAACGTCGGCACGACGGGCTTCAAGCGCGATCGCGCCAATTTCGCCACGCTCGCCTATCAGGATTCGCGCGTTGCGGGTCAGCGCTCGTCGGGCGAGACCGCTTATGCCACCGGCCTCAACCTCGGTACCGGCGTGGCGGTTCAGTCCACCAGCCAGATCGTGACGCAGGGTTCGCTGAACACCACCGGAAACGCGCTGGATCTCGCGCTGGACGGTGACGGCTATTTCCAGGTGGAAATGCCCGGCGGCCAGCTCGGCTATACCCGTGCGGGTAACTTCACCCGCTCGGCCGATGGCCAGCTTGTGACGCAGCAGGGCTACCCCGTGCAGCCCGCGATCACCGTTCCGGAAGGCGCTGGCGCCATTGCGGTATCGCCCGATGGGATCGTGTCCGCGATCATCGCCGGTGACGCAGCGCCCGCCGAACTGGGTCAGCTTCAGGTGGCATCGTTCTCCAATCCCGGCGGCTTGCGGGCCATCGGCGACAACTTCCTGGTCGAAACCGCCGCCAGCGGCGCCGCTCAGCTTGGCACCGCCAACGAAGGTGGCCGCGGCGGTATCCGGCAGGGAATGCTGGAAGCCTCCAACGTCAACATCGTGGAGGAACTGGTCGACATGATCGAATGCCAGCGCGCCTACGAAATCAGCTCGAAGATGGTCTCCGCCGTCGACGAGATGCTCCGCAACGCCAACCAGACGCTGTGACCATCATGACCACAACAACCATTCGCGGCCTCACCGCCTCCGCCGCCCTGCTGGCGCTTTGCGCCTGCGCAGCGAACGAACGCCCGGCCGGCTTCGCCGCGTCCCTTCCGCCGCCGCCCGTCGCTCAACCAGCGGCGGCTGACGGCGCGATCTATCAGGCATCTTCGGGCTATGCCCCGCTGCACTATGGCCAGCGGGCCAGCCGCGTGGGCGATCTCGTGACGGTGGTGCTGGTAGAACGGACGCAGGCATCCAAGTCGGCAAGCTCCGACACGCAGCGCGACGGCGGTTTCTCACTGTCACCGCCAAGCACCGGTCCGTTCTCATTCAACCCGGCGGTCCTTAACTCTTCCGGCTCTTCGTCGTTCAGTGGTCAGGGAGACGCTGCCCAGGCGAGCAGGCTGATCGGCGATCTCACCGTAACCATCGCCGAAGTGCGCCCCAACGGTACGGCGCTCGTCAGGGGGGAAAAGGTCATGCAGCTGAGCCAGGGAGAGGAATGGGTACAGCTCTCCGGCATCGTGCGGCTCGCTGACATCGACCCGAACAACCGCGTGGCATCGGCCCGCATTGCCGATGCGCAGATCACCTATGCCGGCAAGGGCGCCATTCAGCGCGCCAGCCGCGAAGGTTGGCTGTCGCGCTTCTTCAACCTCGTGACACCGTTCTGAGGCCGGCGATGATCAGGACCATCCTCCTGGCGCTTGGCGCCCTCGCCACCCTGCTCGCCACGCCTGCTTCGGCGGAGCGCGTGCGAGATCTGGGCACCTTCCAGTCGGTCCGCTCCAACCAGCTGACCGGATACGGCATCGTGGTTGGTCTCGACGGGACCGGCGACGACAACTTCGCCTATCTGACGCAGGCCATGCGCGGTGTATCCGACCGCTTCGGCCTGCAATTGCCGCAGGGTGTGAACCCGGCGCTGAAGAACGCGGCAGCGGTGATCATCACTGCCGACCTTCCGGCTTTCTCCAAGCCCGGCCAGCGCATCGATGTGACCGTGTCCACCATGGGCAAGGCCAAGTCGCTGCGCGGCGGGGCGCTGATCATGACGCCGCTCTACGGTGCCGATGGGCAGGTCTACGCGATGGCTCAGGGCAACCTGGCTGTGGGCGGCCTCGGCGTTTCGGGCCGCGATGGGTCGAGTCTGACCGTCAACGTCCCCACGGTGGGACGCATTCCCGAAGGCGCTTCGGTTGAACGCGCGGTCATGACCGGCTTTGACAGTTCCGAAATACTGCGCTGGAACCTGTTCCAGGCTGACTTCCTGACCGCAACCCGCGTGCGCGATGCGATCAACATCCGCTATCCCGGCATGGCCCTGGTAGAAGATGGGGTCACTCTCGCCCTGCGTATCCCGCTCGGCGCCGACACGCGCGCTGGCGTGATGGCCGATATCGAGATGCTGGACGTGACACCTGCTGAAGCTGCCGCCCGTGTGGTGGTGAACAGCCGCAGCGGCACAGTCGTTATCTCCAGCGCGGTTCGCCTCGCCCCGGCGGCGATCAGCCACGGCAGCCTGGTCGTGCGGATCGATGAGAATCCTCGCGTGGTTCAGCCCGCACCGTTCAGCCGCGGCGAAACCGCCGTCGAGCAGAACAGCAACGTCGACGCTTTCGAGACGGGCAATCATGTTGCCCTGTTCGAACCCGGCGCTTCGCTGGCCGAACTGGTCGATGCGCTGAACCTGCTGGGCACCACTCCGTCCGATCTGGTCGCGATCCTCGAAGCCCTGAAGCAGGCCGGATCGCTGAAAGCCGAGATGTTGGTGATATGACGATCCCGGTCTCCACCAGCGACGCCACGTCCCCGCTTCCCGGCGCATCTGCGGCGGGGGGCGAGCGGACGCGTCTGGCAGAGGCAGCTCGCCAGTTCGAGGCGATTTTCCTGCGCCAGATGCTGTCCTCCGCGGGCAAGGCTGACTTTGGCGGCGAAGACATGTTCGGCAGCCAGGGCGAAGAAACGTTCCGCGAAATGCGTGACGCCCGCTTTGCGGAAATCGCCTCGGGCACCGGCTCGATCGGCCTTGCCGCATCGATCGAGGCGCAACTCGCGCGCTTCCTGGGACCGGAGGGCTAACGCATGGCTTCCGACCTTCTTTCGATCGGCGCCAGCGGCGCAAAGGCGGCTCGCAGCGCGCTCGACGTGACCGCGCAGAACATCGCCAACGCCTCCACCGAAGGCTACATCCGGCGCACCGCCGTGATGGAAGAAGTCGCGGTGGCCGGCGGTCTGCTCCGCAATGCCGACATCTCTCTGTCGGGCGTGCGCGTGGGCGGCATCAACCGCAACGCCGACATGTTCCGCCAGTCCGAAGTGCGTCGCACGGGCAGTGACTTGGCCCGGTCGACGACCGAGCTTGCCGGTCTGAAGAACATCGAAAGCGCCATCGAAAAGACGGGTGTCTACGAAGCTGTCGTAGAATTCGAAGCGGCCCTGCACGAGCTTTCCTCCGACCCCATCAACCCGTCGCTCCGCGCGGCCGCGCTGGGCGCCGCTGAAGCGGTCGCGGGTAAGTTCAACATCGCCTCCAACGCGCTCGACGCGGCAGGTGAAGGACTGCGCTTCGATGCGAGTGCGGCGGTGGATGATGCCAACACCATCGGTCAGGAATTGGCGCGGGTTAACCTGCGCCTTGCCCGCGCTGGCGACGGCAGCAGCGACAAGGCAACCCTGCTCGACCAACGCGATCTGCTGCTCGAACGCCTGAGCGGCGTGGTCGATATTAAGACCAGCTTCGCGCCGGACGGCGTGGTTACGGTAACGACCGGAGGCCAGAACTTTGTGACCGGCGGTCTTTCGGGGACGCTGGCAAGTGCCACGGCGGGCGATGGTACGATGAGCTTCTCGGTCGATGGCGCAGCGATCACTCCCGCTGGCGGAAAGCTGGCCGGTGCGGCGCTCGCGCTGAACGAGATGGCGGATGTCCGCACGCGGCTGGACGCACTGGCCGATGGTCTCGCCACTGCCATCAACACCGCGCAGGGCAACGGCGCTGCGCTGGATGGATCGGCGGGTCAGCCGATCTTCGGCGGATCGGGTGCCGGTGCATTGCACGTGGTGATGTCCGACAGCGCGGGACTGGCGACGGCAGCGGCAGGCTCTCCAGCAGGCAGCCGTGACAGCAGCAACCTTTTCGCCATGCGGCAGGCGCTCGAGAGTGGCGAAACGGCGCAGGGGCTGAGCAGCCTGCTGTTCGACGTGTCCAGCCACATCGCCGGACGCACGGTGACGCGCGACGCGCTGTCGGCAATCGCAGGCGCCGCCCGCACCGAACTTGAACAGATGTCGGGGGTCGACCTCGACACCGAAGCCGCCAACCTCATGCGTTTCCAGCAGGCCTTCCAGGCATCTGGCCGCGCGATGCAGGTGGCCAGCGACATCTTCCAGACGCTGATGGGGATCAGGTAACGGATTATGGTCAGCCTGAGCACAAGCGCATTCTACGACCGCTCGTTGAGCCAGATGACGGCTCAGCGCGTGAAGGCGGACGATCTGCAACGGCAAATCTCCAGCCAGGAACGGCTCTCCCGTTCGTCGGATGATCCGGTCGCCGCCGCGCGTCTGCGGACGCTGAACCGCAGCGAGCGGCTGGCGGAAACCGAGCAGCGCACTTCGGACTATGCGAAGAACGATCTGCGGATGGCGGACAACGCGCTGGAATCGGCTGCGAACATCGTGCTTCGCGCTCAGGAACTGACGACGCGCGCGGCAAGCGGAACGCTCAATGCCGATCAGCGCGCCGCGATCGGGCAGGAAATCATCGGGCTGCGCGATGCTCTGCTGGCGGTTGCCAACAGCCGCAACAGCGCGGGCCACGCCTTGTTCGGCGGCCAGTCCACCGGCGCGGCCTATCAAGATACCGCGACCGGCATCGTGTACATCGGCACCGGAACAGTCGACCCCGCCGATCTGGGCGAAGGGCAGAGCGTGGTGCCATCGTTCACCGGGCCTGACGTGTTCGCGATGGAGGTCAACGGTGCGCCCACCGATCTCTTCGCAGTACTCGGCAATCTGGCCGCCGCGCTCCAGAGCGGGGGCGACGCCTCGTCCGCCAGCCAGGACGCGCTGGCCGGGCTCGCCGAAGGGCTGACCAAGGTAAGCACCGCGCAGACGGTGACCGGCGCCCGGCTCAACTGGATCGACATGATGGACAACCGGCGCGAGGCGGCCGGAGAACTGGTGGCAGAAGAGAAAGCCACCGTCGGCGGAGCGGACATCGCTTCCACCATGGTCCGGTTGCAGCAGGCCATGACAGTTCTGGAAGCGAGCCAGGCCAGCTTTGTGCAGCTGGCCAACCTGTCGCTGTTCAACATCTTACGCTGATACAATTGAGAACAGGGGCAAGTCCGGGTCATGTACGCAGTTGTTGGGATCGTCATTCTGATCGTCATGGTGTTCGGCGGCTTTGCCCTGACGGGCGGCGCGCTTGGGCCCGTGATGGAGGCCATCCCGCACGAGATGCTGATCATCGGCGGTGCCGCGCTGGGCGCCATCGTCGCGGGTAATTCGCTGCATGAGCTGAAGGCCCTGGGCGGGTCGTTCAAGAAGATCTTCAAGGGCCCGCGCCACTCCAAGCAGGACCATATCGACGCCATCGCACTGACCACCCGGTTGATGAAACTGATGCGGACCGAAGGGCCGGTGGCGCTGGAAGCCCACATCGAGAACCCTGAGGATTCCCCGCTGTTCGCGGAGTTCCCCGGCCTGCTGGCGAACAAGCCGCTGATCGCGCTGATCTGCGACACGCTGACCCTGCTGGTCGTATCTTCCGGCACGCTGGAAACGCACGCCGTGGAAGAGGTGATGGACAACGCCATCAAGACCCACATCCACGAAATGCGCGAGCCGCAGCACGCACTGCAATCGCTGGCCGATGCCCTGCCCGCGCTGGGCATCGTCGCCGCCGTTCTGGGCGTGGTGAAGACCATGGGTTCCATCGACCAGCCCCCGGCCATCCTGGGCGGCATGATCGGGTCCGCGCTGGTCGGCACGTTCATGGGCGTGCTGCTGGCCTATGGCATCGTCGGCCCGCTTGCCTCGCGCCTGAAGCAGGTGCTGGAGCAGGACGAGCAGATCTTCCACGCGGTCAAACAGATCATCATCGCCTCGCTGAACGGCTATCCGCAGCCGCTGGTGATCGAGAGCGCGCGGTCCGGGCTGGGCCATGCCTTCCGCCCCGGACTGTCGGAACTGCTCGACAGTTTGCGGGGCCGCTGAGATGGCCACCAGTAACGGTTCTGGCCGCAACGGGCGGAACGGCCCGCCCCCGGTCATCGTCAAGAAGATCACCGTTGTGCCCGAGGGGCACCACGGCGGCGCGTGGAAGGTCGCCTATGCCGACTTCGTGACCGCGATGATGGCGTTCTTCCTGCTGCTGTGGCTGCTGGGATCGACGACCGAAGATCAGCGCAAGGGCGTGGCCGACTATTTCACCCCCACGCTGGTCAAGTTGAAGGAACAGAGCGCCGGGTCGCAGGGCCTGCTGGGCGGATCGTCGCTGAACGAGGTCGACAACTATCCCAACCGCGCCGGCCAGACCGCGACCCAGGCGCTGACCATTCCGCTGGACGCCAAGGGCGGACCCAAGGAAGGGGCCGAGGCCGTCCGCCGCCTGCGCAAGCGGATGGACGAGAAGACGGTCGAGAACGAACGCCTGCGCCGCCTGATGCGGCAGGTGCGCATGGTCGATACGACCGAAGGCGTGCGGATCGACCTGGTGGACGATGCCGACTTCTCCATGTTCGTGCTCGGCACCACGGTGCTGACGGCCGATGCCTTCACGCTGATCGGCACCATCGCCGATGCGATGCGCCCGGAAATGGGCAAGCTGACCATTCGCGGCCACACCGACGCCCTGCCGTGGAAGAGCGGCGCCCCGGCCAACAACTGGTCGTTGAGCGCCGGTCGGGCAGAGGCGACGCGTCAGGCGCTGATCCGCCGGGGCATCGCCGAAGGCCGCTTCTTCCGCATCGAGGGCGTGGCCGACCGCGAACCGCTGGTCGCCAACAATCCGCAAGACCCGCGCAACCGGCGCATCTCCATCCTGATGACGAAGTAGCGGCGGGCAGAGGCGCGGCCATCAGTGCGCCGCGCCCTGCCCTCCATCGGGTTCAGGCGTCAGGCACGGTGTTGACAGTGTTGACACGGTCCTGATCGGAACACCCGCCTCCCCGCCGGAAAGCATCGCGTCCACAACAGCCTGAGCGTGGCCGAGCCAGTCGTCCCAATGGGCGTGGGCAGCATCGATCACCCGTTCGGCTTCCGCCTCGCACTCGTCCTGATAGGCAAAGGCGCCCTCTTCGTCCTCGATCTCGCCATTGAGGTCGAGCGTCAGGCCAAGGCGGTCGAAAACTTCCGCCCGCGCGTGTTCCAACGCCTGTTCCACGAAGGCTTCCCGATCGGGCAGCGGATCGTCGCCGGGCGCGGCAGGTTCGCCGGGCATTTCCTCGCCCGCCATAACCGCCAGCAATTCGTCAAAGCGGTCCGCGTCCCGCTCCGCCGCAGGGTCCACCGCCTTGTCCAGCCGGCCAAGATGGGCGAGCAGCAGACGGGAATCGTGGCGCCGCCGCGTCCCCACCAGCTCGCCCCGAAACCACACGTCTTCCTCTATGCCGTCGATCGCGCGGTCGGCCAGCACCTGTTCCCCGACCTTGCGCGCCAGAGCCATCGCCGCCGCCCACCCGCGCGCAAACAAGCCATCCCGGCGGCGCTGGCGATAGGCAGTCTCCGCCGAAAGCCCGACCGCGCGGCAGGCAAGGCGGACATTGCCCCGCTGCGAAAGACAATCGAGGAACCGCACCTTGACCTCTGCGGTCCACAAACTGGCCGGATGAGCGGCGACGAACGCGTCAGAAAGCTGGTGCTGCATGGTCCGCATCCCTTGCACGAAGAAAAATGGCGAACCGGGTGCAGTAGGGAGGAAGTGAAGAGTAGGAAAATGGTGGGCTGGCGTGATGGGAGGAAATGGGGTGGGAAGCGTGCCCTAGATCTCTTCCGGCTGCGAACCGGTAGTTCAACCATTCGGCATCAGCCGACTGAGGCCAGCACCTCGGCCTCGCTGAGTAGTGCCTCCAGTTCGCCTGGCCCGGGATGTCCATCGACATAACGGAGCCGATCCGCCCAATGCCCGCAGGGGGGAGCGTTTGCCGACCGGCTGCCTCGAGTTACAGCCTTGCCCGCGCTCATTGTCAGTCGAAGTCGTAGCGTCTGTAGGGGCGCCGTCGCCCGATCCGGGCTGCGTTCTGGTGAGGCAGGCGGGTTTCAAATCGAGAAAGCTCTCGTTTCGCGTCATGGTCACCCGCTCTAGCTCCGCGAGCGAGCCAATAGCGGTACCGCAAAAGGTCGTCCCGATTGAAGGCGTTCATTGCCAAGTGTTGTGCGCCGTTCCGCTGTCCCCGTCGAAAGGCACGATAGGCGAGGCCAGCCTGACTGAAAGGCTGTGCGATGCGCCCCTCCCGCAAAAGCCTTGCTCCGAGCTCTGTCATGGCAAGATCGTCACCTCGCAGCGCGAGATGCCAAAGTATCGGCATCGCGTAGCCGACGGCGCGCCCTTCGGTGATACGCCAGTACCGCTCCCAAAGGCGATCTTTGTTGGACATGCCCCTATTTTGCCGAGAACGGACGATGTCCGCAACGGGGTCATTTGCCGTCCATCTGTTGCTGAGATCGCGTGGCGAGCGCAGCAATGACGGCTAAGGGGGTGGAAAGCGGACGCTCCTAGACTTCCCATGAGCGGAGCAGTGACGCTGCTCGTTCGTATATCTCTTCGAGGGCGGGAAGCTCATCATCGTTCAAGCTGATCGTGACCACTAAGTCCCCAAGATCGAGGACAGCCGAGCAGAGACCGGAGTGTCCTTTGATTTCCATCTTATGGCAGCTGACGAAAGGAGCGTTCGCGCCAGCCGGAGTAGCTGGGCTGTATGTCCAGAACGTATCATCGCCCTGCCTTCGCCATCCATGTCCTTTCCATTCGACATTCTGAGCGCCGCAAATAGTCCGGGAGACGTATCCGCCTCCATTGGCTCGAATGCATACACTTTCCCGCTCTTGGACCAACACACTTCTCCGCTCGCGCAAGTCCGCCTGAGGGTTGAGAATAAAGATGAACCCATCGTCTTCCGACTTGGGCAGAAAGAACGGGTAATCACTTTTGGAAATCAGATTGGCGAAAGGCACATCATATCGGTGATTAGCGACCTGCTGCTGCGCTTTAGCGCAACTCAACAGGAGAGCTGTCGCGCTGACTGCAATACTCAAAGCCAAAAGTGTTCTGGGAGCAGCGCTCATACCGAAGCAATGCCGATTACCGGGAGTGTCCGCAATGCGTCGTTTGCCGACCCGCTGCTTTGCGCTCGAGGTCGGCGAGGAAGCGCATCACTTCATATGGGCCTGCAAGGTTTCCCCTGTTTAAAACAGAACGGAGGCGGATCGTCTGATCCACCTCCGTCCCGATACGTCAGTGTTTCCGCGAACGGCCCGTCGCCTTCGCGGGACAGACTTACCTGCTCAGCGACAGGCTAGCCTGAATATCAAGCGGCCTGACCGGCATGGTCGGCGGATCGGCCACGACCAGTTTGACCCACATTCCGTCCCCGCTCTTGTAATACGAAGTCTCGTTCGCGTTACGCAGTGCGTTGAGGCTGGACTGTTCCTTACCGCCGGTCGCCTTGCTGAAGCCGGGCACTTCAAAAATCACCCACGAACCCTGATCCATCTCGGCAACGCTGAAAGAGACTTCGGGCCGCTCCGTCTGCACCTTTATCTCGGTGCCGGCACGCACATTGCTCTGGCTACCAGCGACCTTGAAGGTCTGGCCCTTGTGGACGAGAGTAATGGGCGCTTGCGGCGCGGGAGGGGTCATGGACAGCAGCGGGCTGGGGCCGGATCCAGCCGGGCGCGGTCCGTTGATGCCTGCACGGCCCATGGACAATCCGCCGCCCCCGCGCATGTTGAAATAGAGACGCCCAACGTCGCCCTTACAAACCGATGCGTTCCAGTCTGCCTTGATGACGCAGGTATCGTCGGTGACGACGCTGTTGTTTTCGCCATCATGCAGGTTGATGTGTGACATCGGAATGCCGCCCGTGGTGCCGTCCAGATCGAGGATCGACAAGGTCCTCCACGAATCGCCGCCACGGTTGTCGTTGTCGAACCGCTTGTCCATCGGCGGGAAGTACACCGGCTTCGCGTTGACATAGGTCGCGGTTTTGATGGTGCTGGCGGTGGTGACGCCCGAGCTGTTATACATCAGCCATGACAGAGCGCCCGTCTTGCGCAGGGCGTTGTCCTGGTAATTGACGAACGTCGTGTTCTCCACCTCGTTGCGGTAATCGTAATATTCGTAAGCGCGGATCGGGTAATCCGGGATCATGCGCTTTGGAACACTCCGACCGATTGAAAGCTCTTCGGGTGTCTCGGGGTTGCCGACGTTGCCACTTTCACCCACGAACAGGGAGTCCGTCACCAGCGAGGTGTACTTCTCGGTACCAAAGGCGCCGGACGACATCGTCATACCGATGGCGTTGTCGGCAAACTTCGCGTTGCGCAGGGTGAAGAGTTCGCCGCGGCCCCAGAAACCCTGGTTCCGGTTCTTGTAGGCTGTCAGGTCCGTGAAGACCGTTTCGAGCATCTCGCTTTGGACATCGAACGGGTCCTTCAGCGGCATGTATGCGTTGCCGGCAAGGGCGAAGGTGTTGTCGTCGGCGATGTTCCGGTCGAACATGAACCCGTCGTAGTTCGAGTGGGCCGTGTTGCCGCGGAAGGCGCGTAGAAGCAGTCGGCGCGGGAACGTCTTGGAGGCGATTTCTGTACCGAGGAACTCGCCATTGGGATGGTGAGGAAGCGACAGCCAGAAGCCCGCCTGATCCGAGCCGGCGGCTACGTTGTCGATGTAGCTGTTGTCCGGGTTGGTGATCCAGAACGAAGAGACCGTGTTATCCGAAGGCAGCAAGGTCTTGCCACCATGGAAGCTCTCCTGCCGGTAGGCCGCTCGATCAAAGAACAGCGGCGGCATCTCGCCGTTTGGCGCGATGTTGGTGGGGACGCATTCCAGTGTCGGGTGGCACTTGGTCTGGACGGCCAGGTTCCTGATGAACTGGTTGCCCGTCTCGATCCCGTCCTCGAGGAAGAAGCAGTGACCGACGGTGTTGAAGGTGACGTTGTTCTGGATCGTCAGGTTGTTGGTGCCGTGCACCGTGACGCACCGGTTGAACGTGTTGTGGATCGACGAGTTCTTGACGTACTGGCCCTTGCCTTCGCCCAGCACGTGCCAGTGGATGGGGTAGCGGGCCAGCGTGAGGTGCTGACCCATGCGCGCCAGTTCGACACCGGAAACCTGCATCTTGGAACCAGCCATCGCCATGATGTGGCCACCGAAGTAGCTTTCCGCAGCGTCCTCTGACGCCTGGATCTTCACGTTGCGCGTCAGCAGGCCGACTTCGCCGCGCTGGTCCACGTCGAACGTGACCTCGCCGAAGTGCATGTAGTTCAGCGGCTTGTCGAGGGTCAGGGTGTTGCCGCTGATCGCAGTGATGGTGCGCGTTTCTGCCTGACGCGGATCGAAGTCGGTTGAGGCAAGGACGATCTCGTCACCAGCGCGCCAGCCGCGGGCATCGAGCACCTCGATACGGTTGCTGCCCTTCGCAGCGCTCTTGGCAAGCTTGCTCCAGGTGTGCTCGCGGTTACCGTGCAGGCTTAGCGTGCCGCGCATCAGCATGATGCCGCGGTCGCCCATCGTGTTGATGTCTTCACCCTTGACCCGGTCAGTCAGCGTGATCGTGGCCTTGTGGGTGTGGGGCTTCGCCTCGGTACCGATCTGGAGATGGCCGCCGGGAAGGTAAATCCAGTCCGTCGAGAGTTCGAGATCGCGCGTGTCGGCAAAGGTCAGCTTGCCCTGCACCGTCAGGCTGCGCAGCACCGGCGGGGACACGTCGAGCACGACTTCGGTCCCGCGCGGAATTGTAACCTCGTCGCCGGCGACGGGAACCTTGCCCGACGGCCAGGCCGAACGGTCGGACCACTTCACCGTCCGCGTGATTTCCGCAGGCGCCGTTTCGGCTGCGGTGTCATGGCCATGATCCTGGGCCGTGGCGATTCCGCCAGTGGCCATCAGAAGCGGTACGGACAAAAGCCCGGAATAGAGCCAAGACTTGCGCATGATGTGATACCTCTCCCGATTAACGTCGACAATTATTACGGTTGCAAACAGTTTGCCTCGGTGAAGCTGCTTTTCCAAGGGTTAAGCAGCCAACAAGGGCTTCAAATTTGTAATGATTTGTATCGAGCGCGAGGGAGGTTTTGCAATTGGCGCGGAACCGTAAGCACTTACCGCTTCACTACCACCGGCGCTTGGTGAACTGCGCGTCCAGACCGCTATCGCGAGCCCGAACCGTGCCAACCATTATGGTCTTCAAAGGGGGTGGTTAGCGGACATCCGGATCTAGGGCGGTATGATGAAACCGGCGACCTTCCTTCGCGTCGACCTTCCGCCGAGGGAAGCGCAGATACCAGAACAAGCCAGTAATAGCGCCGTAACAGATGCCCACACCGGGGAGGTCACCCTGAATGAGCGCCCAAACGGCCCAGCCTGCCATCCCGCCCGCCGCAGTAACCACCGCAGCCATTGCTGCTGATCTGGGAAACCGCGCCAAAACAAACGCCGATACGCCCCCGAAAAGAGCGGTCGCTGGCAAAACGATCATCAATGCAAAGAACGATACCAATAAAATGGCGAACGGAAGAATAAGGACATCTTCTAGATACCAAGGAACGCTATCGAAAAAGGCGCCGGAGCCTAGGAAGACGACAGTTCCGAAGAAGCTTCCCAAAGCCGCAGCTTCAAGGGCGGCGACCGTCACCTTTACGACTGTTGCTCGCATCGCGTTCCCCATGGGTCGGAGTGTAGCGCGCGGTCGAATGTCCACAATGGGTCATTTCCGGACCGTCCGCTGCTGAGATCGAATAGCGAATGCCGCAATGACGACTAAGGGGTGGTTAGCCGCCATAGCAGAATGGTCGACCGAGAGGCTTGGACGAGATCATGTTTTCAACGATGAACTCGGATCCCCATAGCCCGAAGTGGCCTGACCCATGGGGATCCGTCGTGCGCCGACCAACGAAGGTGACCAGGAATGGATGCACGGGATAGCACTCCTTTTCCAGGTCGTAGTTATCGTACTTAGACTGCTCGACGAACTGCCCGGGGAGTTTCTGATCAGGATGATACGCCAGCCAGGCAGTGGTCTCGAAAGAAGGGCGTTGTTTGGGTATCTCTTTCGCGCCCTCCACGAAGGTCGAACCTTCGAACGCATAGAGCCAGACGCCCGAATACTGACGAGGTTCGCCGTTATTGCGGCTTACGCTGTCATCGTTTGCTGCGCCCTCGTTGGGCGCGGAGCACGCAACAAGCAAAAGGCTGAGGGCGACAGAGAAGGTCGGACGAAGAGCAACGGCCAAGACATAACCGCGATTCTGAATGTCAGATAGGGGTCGTTTTCGGACCGTCCGCTGCTGATATCGAGTGGCGAGCGCCGCAATTACGACTAAGGGTGGAAAGCGGTCATTCCTTGTTGCGGGTATCGAAGCGGGCTTCTCCAACCTGATCGATATTTTTCAACAAGTGTCGGTGCAGCAAGATCGTCCCGACAAACAATCCGGAGAGCATTAGGAATAGGAGAACATTCCAGGCCGTTTGCCCAGGCACATGAAGCTCGCCCCATAGAGGAAGCAGCACTGCCAGGACGACAAGAGCGCCGCCTCCCGCCTTCCAACGCTGCTCGTTAGTCGTGCTCATTCGATCCCCCTAGGCGCGTTCGAACCTTACTGCGTGGGCCAATGTCCGCAGTGGGTGGGAAACAGACACTAGGCTGCCTCGCCACTATCCCGCTGCATTTGACGATAATCGGTAGCCACGAGGGCAGCAATGGGTAGGCCTCCGGTGATCAGCGCCAGCAGCGGAGCGCCTAGCCCCAAATGAGCAAGAGCGAACACAGCGACCGCGCCCAAGCTCAGCCCAAGCCGGTGCGGCTTCTTAATCTGCCCCCAAACATTGATGACTTTAAGCGGAATGCCCGTCGAAGTCGCCACGTTCAACCCGACCTTGTAGGGGAACAGACCGTAGAAAATCCCGACGATGATCGAGAACCCGACGAGATAGGCTGTATCGGAGTTTAAGTTTGCCCACTGATTCAAGCTGTCGAGCATCGCGCCCTACGTTTATCAAGGAACTCGATGTCCGCAATGGGGTCCTTCCGGACCGTCCGCTGCTGAGATCGAATAGCGAATGCCGCAATGACGACTAAGGGGTGGGAAGCGGACATGCGGCGATTTAAGCTGTCGATCATGACTGCTCTCGATCAAGCATTCGCAGATGCTAACCCTTCGGTTCGGCTCAGTGCTGCTCTCAGGGCGGGCATGAGCCCGTCATTAGTTTCGGGACAAGTCAGCATGGGAGGCGACCGCAGCGATGCTTGATGACGAGGATGAGGGCGTGATGCGTACGGCGTGGTATGCCTGCGTGGCGTTCCGGATGATCATCGCAAATGGCTGGCCGAAAAGCTGGCGACGCGTCTTGGAATTGGGGACCAGGACACTCAGCTTAGCCTGAGCCGAGCTCTTGCCAACTTGGGGCCCGAGCCTTCAATGGCCGTTCTTAAGTCCGCCATTCAATCCGAACGCGCGGCAGTTCGGGTGCACGCATTAGCAACCGAGCGGCTGATGCATGATCCAGATGCGGGGTTCGCTATGTCGCTCAAGGCTGCGCGCAAACAAGTCGCCCTGGGCAAAACAAGGTCTTCGAAGGGCTAACCTCAACCTGACCGCAGGCTGGCGAGTAGCTCGCTCGGCCGCCCGTACCTTTTTTGCAAATGTCCGCCATGGGGTCGTTCTCCGACAGTCCGCTGCTGAGATCGAGTGGCGAGCGCCGTGATGACGACTAAGGGGTGGTTAGCTGACATTCCCGTCTTCGGGCGCTATGATATGGTATGCTCGCCGATCTACCCCCGTGGTCGACTGCTTACCTGTTCGTATTGGGGTTATCGTTCTACTACTTTACACTCGCTGGTGCGCGCACGTTCGAGGTCAACCCTGGAGACGAAACGCCGTCAGGAATCGCCCAGTTCTCGTTCCTTGTCACAGGCACTATAGGGACGTTGTTCCTCAATGTCGGAAAGCCGCTTCCCCTAAGCAATGCATTAGTGAGCGCGACGCTGCTCCTGGCGGCACTGGCGCTGTACGAGTGGGCGCGAGACGTGATCAGGGGTCGCGGTTTCCACTTGGCCTGGACGGGGGATGTGCCAGATGCGCTGTGCGACGAGGGTCCCTACCGCCTCGTCCGCCACCCCCTCTACTCCAGTTACATCCTCACCTTCCTGGCTGTGGCGGTGGCATATCCCGGACCAATCAGCCTCACGATTCTCGTGTGCAACTTGGGCCTATTCGTCCAAGCGGCGATAACAGACGAGCGCAGTTTAGCCCGGAGCGACCTTGCCTCAGAGTATGCGGCGTACAAGGCGCGAACCGGCATGTTCCTGCCGCGGTTGAACGCCAGCAAGTGAGTCTTCCGCCAATGTCCGCCGCGGGTCTTGTGCCGACTGTCCGCCATCATCGAACGAGCTTCGCTATAGGCAATGCCGTGCCAGGCGGGGCGTCGTCGCAGCCCACACCGGGCAAAAGAAAAGGCCCGGCGCCGTTTCCAGCGTCGGGCCTGAACTTTAGAGCCGAAGTTCGGCTTTATATTAGCGCAGCAGCGACAGCACGTTCTGCTGGCTCTGGTTGGCCTGAGCCAGCATCGCCGTCGAAGCCTGGCTGAGGATCTGAGCCTTCGCCAGAGCGGTCGTTTCAGCCGAATAGTCGGTGTCTTCGATCCGCGAACGGGCGTCCGTCAGGTTGACGATGTTGTCGCTGAGGTTGTTGACCGCCGATTCAAGGCGGCTCTGCGACGCACCCAGCGTGGCGCGGACCGTGGCAACGTCCTTCAGCGCGGTGTCGATCACGTCGAGCGCGTCAGAAGCGTCGTCAGCAGTGGCGATCGACAGGGCGTCAGTAGCTGCACCGGCCGGAACTTCCGCAACGGTTTCGGTACCAGCGGTCAGGTAGATCACGTCGCCAACAGCCAGGGTGTAGTTGGTGCCCGACGTCGGCGACGAACCACCGATCGTACCGTTGGAAGCATCCTGAGCAGTTGCCGTGCGGCTCTGACCAACGAAGTTATCGCCCGCAGCGACAGTGTAGGTGCCATCAGCAGCCATCGTCTGCGCCGGGCTGCCCGAACCGCCCGCTGCGCCGGTGCCAACGATCGCTTCGAAGTCGAGCGCGCTGATGCTGACCGCAACGGTATCGCCCGAGTTGGAGCCGGTCTGGATCGAGAACGACTTGGCGGTCGCAGAGCTGTCACCAATGGTGAACAGCGTCTCGTCGTTGAACTTGCTCTTGGTCAGGATGTCATTGATCTGCGACGTCAGCTCGGTGACTTCCGCCTGAAGGTTCGTGCGGTCGGAAGACGAGTAGGTGCCGCTGGCGCTCTGCACGGCCAGTTCACGGATGCGCTGAAGCATGTTGGACACTTCGTTCAGCGAACCTTCCGCCGTCTGAGCCAGTGCAATACCGTCGTTCGCGTTGCGAACGCCCTGGTTCATGCCGCGGATCTGCGACGTCATCGACTGAGCGATGGCGAGGCCGGCGGCGTCGTCCTTCGCGCTGTTGATGCGCTTGCCGGTCGAAAGGCGGCCCATGGCGGTACCCAGTGCCTTGTCGGCGGCGGTAGACGCATTGGCCGAGCGCAGGGCGCTGATGTTCGTGTTGATGACAGTCATTTGAAAACTCCCGAATGGTCTCTCGAACGCTGCCCCGTGATTCCCCTCGCGATCGCAGCTGAGACCAAGACCGGCAGTTGCTGGAAGTTTTTTAGGGGGCGCCGCACATTCTCTTCGCCTCAGTAAAATCCCTTAAGCATATCTGGAATTGTTAACCTTAAGACGAAGTTTCCCAACTCGGCTCCATTTCCGCACGTATGATGGACATGGTTAATCGCAGGGGGCTGCAGATGGGGTCGATTGAGCGAACCGCAGGGTTCGAACAGAAGCACGCAGCGCTGGCGGGAAAGTTTGCGGGAATGGTTTCCTCGCTGTTTCCCATCCGGCCCGTCACTCTGGGCGACCGGGCGGAAGGCGCGCTGCGCAGCGTGCCGGGCGCCATCGCGGTGGAACGCGGGTTAACCCCGTCGATCGCCCGCGCCGGCACCGGTGCCACGCTGGTCTATGACGATCCCGCATCCGAAGCGGCGTTCTCCGCCCTCGTCGCGCTGGCATCCGGAAACGGCGGCCCGGTGGCGGCTGATCCGGAATCCCTTTCCGTCCTCGCGCTGGCCGATCGGCTGGCGGTGACTGATATCCCCGTGCTGATCAACGGCCCGACCGGCACCGGCAAGGAAGTCCTGTCGCGCTTCATTCACAACCGCAGCGCCCGCAAGGACAAGCCCTTCGTGGCGGTCAACTGCGCCGCGATCCCTGAAACCATGCTGGAAGCGCTGCTGTTCGGCCACCAGAAGGGCGCCTTCACCGGTGCCAGCGGCGCCAGCGAAGGCTTCTTCCGCGCTGCTGACGGCGGCACCCTGCTGCTCGACGAAATCGCCGAAATGCCCCTGCCGCTGCAAGCCAAGCTGCTGCGCGCGCTGCAGGAAGGCGAAGTAGTGCCCGTGGGTGCGACCGCGCCGGTCAAGGTGGACGTGCGGATCATCGCCTGCGCCAACCGCGACCTGCCGTCGGAAGTCGAGGAAGGCCGCTTCCGCGCCGACCTTTACTATCGACTCAACGTATTCCCGATGTCGCTTTCCGCTCTGCGTGAGCGTCCGGCTGACATCGTGCCGCTGGCCTTCGCCATGCTGCTGCGCCACGTGCCGCAGGGCCACACCATCCCGTGGATCGCCGACGAGGCCGTCGCCCTGCTCAAGCAGCATGGCTGGCCCGGCAATATCCGCGAGCTGGAAAACGTCATGCGCCGCGCTCTGGTGCTGGCGGGTAACAGCGCCGTGATCGGCGCGGAGCACATCTCGTTCGACCGGGCCGCGCGTCTGGTGGAGCCTGCCCCGCAGGTCGCCGCCGAGCCGATGGCCCTGCCCCTTCCCGACAAGGCCGAACCTGCCGCCAATCTGGCCAAGGTCGTGCAGCTGTCGGAAGCGCGGGCGATCATGGACACGCTGGACGCCTGCGGTGGCCGCCGGGCCGAGGCCGCACGTCAGCTGGGCATCAGCGAACGGACGCTGCGTTATCGGCTCGCTTCATTCCGTGAAGCCGGCCTTGCGATGGGAGGCATGCGGTGAGCGGACCTGGCGCCATCGGCGCAACCGGATCGGTGCAGCAGATCATATCGCTGCGCCAGCAGATCATCGACCGCACCCAGCTGCTGCAGGAACTGCACAAGCCGGGCGCCGTCGAAAGCACCGGCACCCAGCCCGCGGCTGGCGGCGGCTTTGCCGACACCCTGAAATCCGCGCTGGACGGCGTCAACGCGACGCAGGCCAACGCCTCTGCCCTGACCGAGGGATACGAACGCGGCGAAGTCACCGACATCGCCAAGGTCATGCTGGCCCGTCAGGAAGCCGGCGTCGCCTTCGAAGCTACCCTGCAGGTGAGGAACAAGCTGCTTTCCGCCTACCAGGAAATCATGCGGATGGGGGTCTGATAGATGAGTGAGTTGATACCCATGACGCCCACTGGAACATCGTTGCTGGCTCCGCTGCGCGGTGCCGGCAATGGCTCGTTTACAGACCGGTTGCAGGCGTTCACCGCCCAGCCGCCCGTGCGCAAGGCACTGCCCTGGTTCGCCGGTGTGGCGGGCCTCGGCCTGCTGGCGCTGGTCTGGGGTGGCCTTTCCCCCGCCCCTCAGCGCGTGCTCTACAGCTCGCTGAACGACGGTGAACGGGCGGAAGTTGTCGCCGCGCTGGACAAGGCATCCATCGGATACACCATCGACAACGCCACCGGCGCGGTCACCGTGGGCGAGGACGACCTCTACCGCGCCCGCATGACCGTGGCATCTGACGGTGCGCTGGCGACCCCGGCCACCGGTGCCGATATGCTCAACTCGCTACCGATGGGCGCCAGCCGCACGCTGGAAGGTGACCGTCTGCGCGCTGCGGCAGAACGTGAACTTACGCTCACCATCATGGAAATTGACGGGGTGGAGGCTGTGCGCGTCCATCTGGCCAAGGGCGAACGATCGGTCTTCGTGCGTGAGGAAGTACGGCCAACAGCATCCGTCATGGTGCGCATGGCCCGTGGCCGCCAGATGGCGGATTCACAGGTCGCGGCCATCGCCAACCTTGTTGCAGGCGCAGTGCCCGGGCTATCGGTCGACTCCGTGCGGATCGCCGACCAGCATGGTCGCCTGCTGTCGCAGGCCCGCGATCCGAATTCGGACCGGCTGGACCTGCAGGCGCGCATGGAAAGCAAGCTGCGGATGCAAGTGGAACAGCTTCTCGGCCCGATGATCGGTTCGGAGAACTTCTCCAGCGAAATCCAGGTCGAGCTGGACATGAACGAGGTTACCTCGGCCCGCGAAAGCTATGACAAGGACGGCGCTGTCCGTCGCGAGACGACCCAGCGTTCACAGAGCGCTGGCACGACCGGCTTTGGTGTGCCCGGCGTGCTGTCCAACACTCCGCCCGCCGATGCGGAGGCTGAGGCGCGCGCGCCGGAAGGCACGCAGCCGCAAGGCGGAACGCAGGTCGGCGGCGAAAGCAGCGCCAGCCGCACCTATGAACTGGGCCGCGAGGTCGCGGTGTCCAACATCGTACCGGGCAGCCTGAAGCGGCTTTCCGTGGCGGTGGCCCTTAACCAGGATGCGCTGAAGGGCGCCAAGCCTGCCGACATTACCAAGTTCGAACGGCTGGTAACCGCCGCCGTGGGTGCCGACCCGAACCGGGGCGACACCGTGGCCGTGATCGTGCGCCCGTTCCAGGCGGCGGAAATGGAAGCGGTTCCGTTCTGGGAAACGAGCTGGTTCGCCATGCTGCTGCGCTACGGCCTCGCGCTGATCGCGGTGCTGCTGGTGCTGTTCCTGGTCGTCCGCCCGGTGATGAAGATGGTGACCGGACGCCGCGCAGAAGGGGGCGACTCCGAAGGCATCTCTCCGCCCCGCAACGCGCTGGTCCCGATGGGGATGGGCATGGGTCAGAGCGAGATCGACCGCGAACAGCTGTCGGCCCAGATCGAGCTGGCCCAGCGGATCGTGCGTGAACAGCCCGACGATGCTCTGCGCGCCCTGCGCCGGATGCTCAGCGGACCGCGAGAAATTGATGGAGCCACCCGATGAACATGCAGGCTCTCGAAGGCGGTCCGGACCGGGCCGCCGTTATGATCATGCTGCTGAGCGAGGATGACGCGGCGAAGCTGGTTTCCGGCCTTTCGCATGACGAAATCAAGACTCTCGGCACGCAGATGTGCGCCATCGGCGAAGTCGGCCCCGGCACCATTGCCGAAGCCATCGCCAGTTTTGCCGAATGCGCCGGGGAAGCTGGGATTTCGGGCCATGACCGGATGGAAAGCGTGCGCCGCATCATGACGGGCGCCGTGGGTGAACTGAAGGCTGACAGCCTGATGCGCCGCGTCGCTCCGACCCCGGAAGCCGGCCGTCCGCCGGTGCTGGAACTGGCCCAGTGGCTGGAACCCGAAGTGCTGGTGGATCTGGTCCGCGACGAACATCCGCAGGCCATCGCCGTATTGCTGGTTCAGCTGGACCCGACCGCCGCGGCGGCGGTTCTGGCCGCCCTGCCCGAAGACCTGCACGCCCCCGTCGTTCACCGCATTGCGCGGCTCGGCCCTGTCTCGCCTGACGCGATCGCGATTCTGGAAGACATGCTGAACACCAAGATCGCCCGCGATCACGGCAAGCTGCCGCTGACGATGGGCGGAGTGCGTGAAGCGGCGGAAATCATCAACCGCGCGGCCCGCGCCGTGGAACGGCGAGTGATCCCGGCGATCAGCAAGATCGACAAGGCGCTGGCCCGCCAGTTGGAAGGCGAGATGTTCAAGTTCGAACACCTGTTCGCACTCGACAACAAGATGATGGGCACGCTGCTGCGAGAAGTGGAAAGCGAAGTCCTGATCGACGCCCTGAAGGGTATCGAGGAAGACGAACGCACGCCGTTCCTGGAAGCCATGTCCAGCCGCGCGGCGGACGGCGTGAAGGACGAAATCGAGGCACGCGGCCGCATCAAGCGCGCCGACGTGGACCGGGCGCAGGCGCAGGTCGTGGCTGTGGCCAAGCGGCTCGCGTCGGAAGGGCTGATCGTATTCGGCGCCAGCGACGACGACGAATATGTCTAGCATCCCGCTACAGATCATGCGCGCGAGGGGTGAGTTCTCGCGCGATCCGCGCTTTTCCGCGCTGCTTGGCAGTGCTGCGCCGAAGGAAGGCTCGGTGGCCAACGCTGTCGATCCGGCAGCGGAAGCCTATGCGCGCGGCTATGCCGATGGGCTGGCCCATGCCCGTGACGAAGCACTGCACACCGAACGCGAACGCGACGCCGCTCGTGCGCGGATGGAACTGGCATTCGCCCGCATGGACGATGCCAGCGCCGCCGATCTGGCCGAACGCCTGCGGCAGACTGTCCACGCGCTGTGCGAGGAAACGATCATGCCGCTGGCAATCGATCCCGTGGGCCTCGCCGCCCGTATCGAAGCGGCGGTTGGCCTGTTGCGCCGGTCGCAGGATGAACGGCGCGTGCTGCTCAACCCTGAGGATCTGGCGCTGGTCCAGGCACGCCTGCCCGATGGGCTGGTGGTTGAACCTGACGCAAGCGTTGAACGCGGCGCCCTGCGTATCGAAACGACCGACGGCGGCATCGAGGATGGCCCCAGCCAGTGGCGGCGCATTTTGGCCGAGGCGTTCCGCGAATGCTGAAGCATTTCGACGCCGCGCTGGGCGACGTTTCCGCATCCCCCATCGACCTTTCGCCCCGCCGCTTCGGCCGGGTTACCGCCTGCGATGGCGGGTTGATCGAGGTCAGCGGCCTCGCCATGCCGATCGGCGGACTGTGCCGCATCGATGATGGCAAGGGCACCCTGCTCACCGCAGAAGCCATCGGCTTTCGCAACGGGCGCACGATGATGATGATGCTGGGCGACAGCGTGCTGCTGCGCCCCGGCGTCGCTGTCCGGCCCGAGGGGCGTCCCGGCATGTTGCCGGTTGGCCGAGCCTATCTGGGCCGCGCGGTGGACGGCCTCGGCAATCCCATCGACGGCGGGCCCGCCCTGCGCTGCACGGCCGAATGGCCGGCAGGCGGCAAGCGCACCGGCGCTCTCGACCGCGCCAGCGTGCGCAAACCGTTCGACACCGGCATACGGTCCATCAACGCGCTGACCACGCTGGGCATCGGCCAGCGCGTGGGCATCATGGCTGGTTCGGGCGTGGGCAAATCCGTGCTGATCGACATGATCGCGGACGGTGCGGAAGCTGACGTTGTCGTGGTCGGCCTGATCGGCGAACGCGCCCGCGAAGTGTCCGACTTCGTGGAACGACACATGAGCGGCGAGGCTGCCGCGCGGACTGCCGTGGTCGCCGTACCGGCCGACCATGCGGCCAACCTGCGCCTGCGCGGCGCTCTGCTGGCGACATCGCTGGCCGAACATTTCCGCGCCGAAGGGCGCAAAGTCTTGCTGATCCAGGACAGCCTGACCCGCATCGCCCACGCGGCGCGCGAAATCGGCATCCTGCTGGGTGAGCCGGGCGCGGCACGCGGCTATCCACCGTCGGCGCTCTCCACCCTGACCAAGCTGGTCGAACGCGCAGGCAATTCAGCTGAAAGCGGCGGATCGATCACCGGCATCTATACCGTGCTGGCGGACGGCGACGACCAGAATGACCCGGTGGTTGATACCGCCCGCTCGATCCTCGACGGCCACATCGTGCTGTCACGCGATCTTGCGCAGCGCGGGCAATATCCGGCGGTCGATGTCGGCGCTTCGCTGAGCCGCGTGATGAGCGAGGTTGCCCCGCGCGAACATTCCGCACTGGCGCGGCGGTTCCGCGCGCTGGTTTCGAGCTATGAGAGCAACCGCGACCTAGTGCTGATGGGCGCCTATCGCGCCGGGGCGGACCCGGTGATCGACCGGGCCATCGCCCTCCAGCCGCAGATCGCGCAGTTCCTGTCGCAGGACGTCGACCACCGCGTTCCGCTGGCCGAGGCGTGCGACCAACTGGCCGCGCTGATCGGCAATGACGCCTGACAAAACCCGCCTGCGCCGTGCGCGGCTGATCGAACGGGTACGCTCTGCCGAACAGCGCAAGGCGGCGACAGAAGCCTATCGCGCCGAAGCCGTGCGCCTGAAGCTGGAACAGCTTTCTGAACGCACCCGATCTCTCGCGCAGCTCTATACCCTGCGCGACACAGCGGCCGATGCGGCGGAGCTGCGCGGCGCGGCTATTCTGGGCGCTCACTTGCGCGATCTGGGCCACACGGCAGAGCGGCAGGCGACCGAGGCGCGGCGCGAGGCCGATGGAAAGCTGGCCGACCTCGCCGCCGCCGAACGCCGCCTGCAACGCGCCGGAGAAAGCCGCCGCGAGCTTCACCGCGAGATGATCGACCGCCTGTCCCGCGTGGAGAGCACGCCTGCGAGGAAAACTGGCACGCATCTTGAATAGATCCGGGAGATACAACCGCAGACGGCGAACCGATGATCTCTCTCGCGACTACCTCTACCGGCAACCGCATCACTCCCGACATCGGTGAGGCACGGCCTTCAGGCGACGCAAAGGGCGGGTTTTCCGCCGTTCTCGCCCAGCATGGCCCGCAAGAAAGCCCGGTCAGCGACAGCAAGCCGAGCGAGACGGGCGACAAGACCGCCCTTCCCCCCGCTGCCGAGCGCGGCACCGCGCTGCCGGAAACGGCAGAAAGCGGCAAGAAATTGCCGGTCGAATTGCCGGAAGCCGCCGTTCTGCCGGAATCCGGTGAGATCGTGGCGGAAGGACAGGCGGTCGAGGCCGCTCTGGCGCTGGCAGTCATGACCCAGATCGCCCTTCCCGTCGCAGCGGCAGAAGATGACGTGGCGGCAGAGGGTGAAACCCCCGCCGCAACCCCGCAGCCGAAGACCACACAGCCCGCCCCGATCCTGCCGGGTGCAGTGCGCGCAGCGGGTGAGACGCAGGCAGAGGGAACCTCTCCCAAGACCGCCCCGGCTCAGCGCGACACCGCGATTTCCGTGCAGGTCGCCCAAGGCCCAAGCGATCAGGCCCCGGCAGAAGACAACGCAACCGATGGCGGCGATGCGGAAGGTGGAGCCCCGGCGCCGCGGCGCGATCTGACCGCCGAACGCACCGTCGCGCGCTTCACTCAGCCCGAGGTGGTGAAGCAGGCGGATCAGGCCGCGCAGCCTGCACTGGCCACGGCGACGACCACCACTACCGCTGCAAACACCATCGACCTGAACCGCCCGGCGATGCGCACCGATACACTGACCGAGATGACCCGCCTGGTCGACCGTCTGGCCGCTGCGCGTGAGGTTTTCGCCCCCGCGACTGCATCGGTGGCTATCGAACACGCGGAGTTCGGGGAGCTTTCGCTGCGCTTCGACCAGCGCCGCGACGGCGGTCTTTCCGTCCAGCTTTCCGCCAACAACCCTGAAGCGCACCGCGCCGTGACGCAGGCCGTGAGCGCGCAGAGCTTCCAGAACGCGGCCGACGATCGTGCCGGAACCGGTCAGCAGGCCGCGAACCAGCAGCAGAACTCTGCCCGCAGCGGCGGAACGTCTGATCGCGACAGCGCGTCCGGCAACGGATCGGCCGCTCGCCACGATCAGGGCGCACCGCAGCATCAGCAGCGCCGCCATGCCGACGCACAGACCCATTCGAGCCCGGCCCCCGCCGGCGTCTTCGCCTGACCCACTCAGCGATCAAGGAACCGATAAGTGAGCAAGAACAAGGACGCCTCTGAGAAGCCCAAGAAGGGCAAGGGGTTCATGAAGATGCTGCTGGCAGGCGTGGTTTTGGCTGGCGCTGGCGGCGGCACCGCGTTCGGCCTGATGTATGCGGGCGTGATCGGCGGCAGCCATGCAAAGGCGCAGGAAGCCGGCCCGCAACTCGTGCTGAAGGGTGCGAAAGACCCTTACGCACCGCCAGCCCCGAAGGGCGAGGAAGCGGGAGACCCGATCCACGGCGAAGGCGGCAGCAAGTTCCGCACGGCATACTACCGCTTCAACGAGGATTTCACCTCCAACCTGCGGGATTCGGACGCGCTGATCCAGCTCAGCCTGGCGGCCTCCACCCAGCGCGATGGCCGGGTGCTGATGTGGTTGAAGGAACACGAACTGGCGGTCCGTTCGCGGATCCTGGTCACCGTGGCCGACACGCCGGAAGAAGACGTGATCTCGCCCGATGGCAAGACCCGCCTTCAGCAGCGCCTGACCGCGGCTGTGAACGACGTACTGACGGAGCGTGAAGGCTTCGGCGGCGTCGACAACATCTACTTCCGCACTTTCATCGTTCAGTAATGGCAAAAGCGCCCACCAAGACTAGCGCTGCAAGCGGGCCACGCCCCGCCGTGCACTGCGATGCCCTGCTGAAACCGCAGGCCGCTCCGCACGATCTGGCGCAGGAGCTTGAGCGGTTCGGCGAACGGCTGGCCGGTGCGCTGCGCCCGGTGCTATCGGCGCGGCAGGTTCGTTCGCTTGGCGCGCGTGCCCTGAAGTCGAGCGACCTACCCGCCCACTGCGGCCCTGTTGCCGCGAACAGCGTCCATGCGCTGGGGAAGAGCGAAGTTCCCGTGCTGCTCTCGCTGGATGCGAAAGCCCTGCTGGCTCAGCTCGACCGTGCCTTTGGCGGTGCGGGCGACGTGATTGGCAAGCTGCCTGCCGAACTGCCGATGTCGGTGGACCTGATGGCGAAGCGGCTGGAGAAGCAGACGATTACCGCCATTGCCGGAGAGCTGGGCGGGATCGACGTCGAAGCTGGCCGCCGCGCGACGAATGTGGGCCAGCTCGCCCCGTTCCGCCCCGCCGCCGTGCTGACGCTGATCGAGCTGGAAATCACCCCCGCAGAGGGTGCCGCCTGGACGCTTTCACTGGCGGTCGAGACTGACGATCTCCCCGCGCTGTTGCCGCACGGCGCCCTGCCGCGCCCGGCAGCCGCCGCCCGCCTTCAGCCGGACGCCAACAGCGCGCCGTTTGCCGAAGTACCGCTGACCGCCAGCGCCACGCTGGTCGACATGGAAATCCCTCTGCACCGGCTGACCGGCCTGATGCCCGGCGACGTGCTGCCGATCATGGTGGCGCGCAGCGTGCCCCTGCGGATCGGCGACGCGATCATCGCCCGCGGCACAGTGGGCGAAGTGGACGAACAGGTCGCCCTGCAGATCAACCAGACTTCTCTTGGAAAGGAACCACAATGACCGACGCCGCCAATGGCTTTGGCCTGATCCACGACATCGACGTTCGCCTTACGGTGGAACTGGGCCGCGCCCAGATGCGCCTGCGCGAAGTCCTGGAACTGGCCGAAGACAGCGTGGTCATGCTGGACCGCCTGATCGACGAGCCGCTGGACGTAATGGTCAACGGCAAGCTGATCGCCCGCGGCGAAGTGATCGCCGAAGGCAACCGCTTCGCCCTGCGCATCATCGAACTGGCTTCCAACGCCAGCAGCGACAACGCCCGTGACCGTCGCGCAGCCCCGATCCGGGTTTCCCCGATGCAGGAAAAGGCCGCCTGATGTTCTGGTACATCCTTAAGCTTCTGATTCTGCTGCCCGCGATCGGCTTCGCGATCTGGGGCACACTGAAGCTGGCCCAGCGGATGCAGGGCAAATTTGGCGCTCCGCAAGGCGGGACGCGCGCGGTTCGCATCGTCGAAACGACCATGCTGTCGCCGACCGTGCGGCTGGCGGTGCTTGAATTTCATGGCCGCGAGATCCTGGTTTCCACCTCGCGCCACGGGATGACCCGGTTGGCAGAAGCCCCGGCCCGTGCACCGGAAACTTCGCTATCCCAAGGGAATGCCGCATGAAGCGCCTCGCAAGCCTGATCGCCGCGATCGGCGCGCTGTTGGCCCCCGTGGCCGTGCAGGCGCAGGCCGCCGTGCCCGGCGCGCTGGACCGCGCGTTTGGTGAACTGGGTGGCGGCGGTGGAGAGCCGCTGAGCCTGTCGTTGCAGCTCCTGCTAGTCATGGGCCTGCTGACGATCCTGCCGGCCCTGATCCTGATGATGACCAGCTTCACCCGCATTCTGGTGGTGCTGGCGATCCTGCGGCAGGCACTGGGCCTGCAACAGTCGCCGCCCAATCAGGTGCTGATCGGCCTGTCGCTGTTCCTGTCGCTGTTCATCATGGCGCCCACGCTGGAGCGGGTGAACGAAGCAGCCATCGCGCCCTATGCCTCTGGGCAGATCAACGCCGAGCAGGCGATTGCCTCGGCCGGCGGTGAATTCCACGCCTTCATGATCCGCCAGACGCGCGAGAACGACCTGGAGATGTTCTCCGACATCGCCAACGCGCCTGCCTATGCCTCGCCGCAGGACGTGCCGTTTTCGATCCTGCTGCCTGCGTTCGTGACCAGCGAGTTGAAGACGGCGTTCCAGATCGGCTTCATGCTGTTCCTGCCGTTCCTCGTGATCGATCTCGTCGTAGCCAGCGTGCTGATGAGCCTGGGTATGATGATGATGAGCCCGATGATGGTCTCTCTGCCGTTCAAGCTGCTGCTGTTCGTCCTGGTGGACGGGTGGGCACTGCTGATGGGCTCCCTCGCGTCGAGCTTCGGATAGCGTCATGGACGAACTTCCCGTTCTCCTGTCGCTGGCCGACCGCATGTTGTGGACCACCGCGCTGGTGGCTGCGCCGATCCTGCTGGCGGCGCTCGCCATCGGCCTCGTCGTCGGCCTGATTCAGGCGGCGACTTCGGTCAACGAACAGACGCTGACCTTCGTGCCGAAGCTGGCCGCCGTGGCGCTGGTGCTGGTGCTGTTCGGCGCGTCGATGATGGCGCTGGTCAGCGAGTTCATGCAGGAAATCTTCATGGAAATCGCAAGGATCGGCGGGTGATTGCACTCGATTTCGGTCTTGGCGCGATCGAGGATGATTTCTGGCGGGTAATCTTCCTGATGACCCGCATCGGGGCCGCGTTGTTTGCCGCGCCGTTCTTCGGCGCCGCGCTGGTGCCGGTTACGGTGCGGATCACCGCAGGCTGGGCGCTGGCGATCTTCGTCGCCGTATGGTTCCCCGCCGTCGCCGCGCCGCCTTCGCTGTTTTCGGTCGAAGGCCTGTTGGCTGTCGCGGGCGAAGTCATGGTCGGCCTGACGCTGGGCTTCGTGTTGCAGATCGCCTTTGCCGCACCCGTGATGGCGGCCGAGATGATCGGCGGCGGCATGGGCATGAGCATGGCCGTGGCCGCTGACCCGACCGGTACCGGCCAGACCAGTGCATTCGGCCAGTATTTCACCATCGTCCTGACGCTGATCTTCCTGGCGGCAGGCGCACACCTGCATTTCATCGCGCTGGTGGTCGAAAGCTACAACGCGTTCCCACCGGGTGAAACATGGCTGGGCGCAGACCGCTTTGCGCTGGTCGCATCCTTCGCCGGTGCCATGGTGGAAACGGCGGTGCGGATCGCCCTGCCGGTCACTCTCGTGCTGTTGCTGGCGCAAGTGCTGACGGGTGTGCTGAGCCGTTCCGCTCCGTCACTGAACCTGTTCGCTCTGGGCCTGCCCGCCAGCGTTCTCGCCGGCATCGCCGCGATGATCATGGCCGCGCCGCTGTTCTACAACCAGCTTGAGGATTTGATCGAGGTCTCCCTGAACCAGGCCGAAAGCGTGCTTGACCAATGAGCGAGAGCACCGGCGAAAAGACTTTCGCACCAACCGAAAAGCGCAAACGCGACGCCGCCCGCAAGGGTGACGTCCTCCGTTCGCGCGAACTTTCGACGGCGGCGGCGATCCTGTTCGGTGCGGCGTGGCTGGCCTTTGCGGGACCGTGGCTGCTGAGCGAAGTGGGCAACGTGCTGCGCGCGGGTCTGGTGTTCGACCGCGCCGACGTGGTCGAATTCAATCCCACGCGGATGCTGCTGGGCGGACTGATCGCAACTCTGCCGCCGATCATGACCGTCGCGTTCCCCATCCTGCTGCTGGCGCTGATCACGCAGCTGGGCATCGGCACGGGTCGCTGGGTGCCGGAAAACCTGAACTTCAAGGGCTCGCGCATGAACCCGCTTTCGGGCTTGAAGCGTATGTTCGGGCCGACCGGCTGGATCGAAATGGGCAAGGGTCTGCTGAAGGTCGCCCTGCTGGGCGCCATCGCCTACGCCTGGGCGCGAAGCTGGCTCGGCACGATTGCTGGCATGGGTAACGGCAACCTATCGCAGCAGCTGGCGGCAGGATGGAATGCCCTGACCTCGCTGCTGTTCGCGCTCGCCGCCGGGCTGGTGATCATCGCGCTGATCGACGTTCCGATCCAGTGGATGCGCCGCAACAAGCGCCTGAAGATGAGCCATCAGGACATGCGCGACGAAAACAAGCAGTCCGAAGGTTCGCCCGAAGCCCGCGCCCACCGTCGGCAGCGGCAGCGTGACATCGCCATGGGCAGCGTCCTCAATTCGATGATGAAGGCGCAGTTCGTGCTGACCAACCCGACGCATTTCGCCGTCGCCATGACCTATGATCCCGATCAGGCCGCAGCGCCGATTGTGCTCGCCAAGGGTCGCGGCGAGAAGGCGCAGGCGATGAAGGAACTGGCGCGCGAATATGGCGTGCCGATGCTGGAATATCCGCAGCTCGCCCGCTCCGTCTATTTCACCACGCGCGAAAATCAGACGATCCGTGAAGAGCTTTATTCCGCCATCGCCGCCGTTCTCGCCTTCGTTTTCTCGCTGAAGCGCGGAGAACAGCGCGCGATGCCGACGATCGAAGTCCCGGTCGAACTGCGGTTCGACGCAGATGGCCGATTGGCGCCTTAAGTCTTCGGCAAGAAAGCCGTTCTCTGAACCATGAGCGAAGCTTCCTCCATCATCTCAGCGCTAGGCGCAGGTAGCGGTGTCGACATGACCGCGCTGGCGAAGAATCTCGCCGATGCGCAGTTTGCCGGTCGTACGCAGCGCCTGACGTCGAAAAGCGAGACGCTGGAGCAGAAAATCTCGCTCGCTTCCTCGCTCAAGAATTCACTCTCGCTACTGGCAAGCGCATTGGGCGACCGGGTCCGCGCCGGCGATCTGTCAGTTACACCGCAGTTGACCAATCCGTCCGTTGCCACTGCCACCACGCCGCCGGGCACGGCCCAGTCAGGCACTTACAGCCTCGAAGTTCTGGCACTGGCGAAGAGCCAGACGCTGACGACATCCGCCTTTGAAGCCGCGACAACCCCGGTTGGCGCAGGTTCGCTGACCATTCGTTTCGGCGCCGTAAGCGGGTCGGCGTTCACCGAAGACGCCGCGCACACCGCCGTGACAATCGAAATCGCGAGCGGCGCGACGCTGTCCGACGTGGCCCAGTCCATCAACGCCTCCAACGCGGGCGTGACGGCCTATGTCGCGACCACAGATCAGGGCGCGCAGCTCGTCATCAAGGGCGCGACCGGGGGACAGAACGGCTTCGTCATCGAAGCGACCGAGACGGCGGGCGAGGAAGGGCTTTCCGCACTGGCATGGAACCCTGCATCGGGCGGCGATCCGGCCCGTCTGCTGGCCACCTCTGCCGATGCGCAATTCAAGCTGGACGGTCTTACGCGCACGAGCGCGAGCAACACCATCGCCAATGCCGCGCCGGGCCTGTCACTGACGCTCAACGCCACCAACGTGGGCGCACCAGCCCAGATCAGTTTCACCAGTCCGGTTAGCGGAATCACAGACGCGATGGCGGATCTGGTCGCCGCGCTGAACGAGATCATGGGCGAGCTGAACTCGGCCACGAACGCACTTGGCGGCGGGCCGCTCGGTTCCGATGCCGGCGCGCGGTCGCTCAAGCGCACGCTCACGGCGCTGGGTTCGACCCTGATCATGCCGAATGCGCCCGAAGGCGCCCCGCGCACACTGGCCGATCTGGGGCTGGCGATCGAAAGGGACGGGACTTTCCGGCTGGACAACAACCGCCTTCAAACCACGCTTAGCCGCGATCCGGCGGGCGCAGCTGCGATGTTCACCACCGGCCTCTATGGCGTCTACGCGTCGGTCGACAAGATCGCCCGCGCAGCTGCCCGAACGAACGATCCCGGTTCGTTGGCGGGTTCCATTGCCCGCTACGAGAGCCAGTCGAAAAAGATCAGCGAGGAAACCACCAAGGTCGCGGAACAGCAGGAACGCCTGCGCGCGCTGCTAACCAACCGGTTTGCCAAGACCGACGCGCAGGTAACCTCATCAAAGTCCACGCTATCGTTCCTGCAGGCGCAGATCGACGCCTGGAACGCGCAGCGGAAGTGACGCGAAACCCATGCTAGCTACAACCGATCCGCACGAAGCCTATCGCCGCAGCGCATTCGACGCCCGCGTACAGAGTGGCGACACGGCCGCACTGGTTCTGCTGTGCCTGGAGCAAGCCATCGCCGGTCTGGGCGGGGCACTGCTGGCCCACAACCGCGCCGATCCTGCTGCCCGCAGCAAGGCGCTGACCCGTGCGCTGACCGCCATAACCGCGCTGGAGATGGGCGTTGACCGCACCGCCCCGCTCGCAAGTTCGCTGCTGCTACTTTACGGCGCAGCCCGTCGGGCCGTGCTGGAGAGCGTCGTCAGCTTTGACCCCGCGCTTTTGACGCCGATTCGTACCGATCTGGTTGAAATCGAAACAGCCTTACGCGGTTCGAACCAGAACTTGCAGATCAACCCCGTCTGAAGCCGTTGGTACATCGTCGTGGAATCGTTGCACCTCCTAAGTAAATATACGCAATTGGCCGAACCAGCTATATAACTATTTGCCCACATCGGCCTTCTTAGGGGATAGTGCTGCACCAAATTGGCGGACCGCAAAGTTGGCTTTTGTGGGTGTGAGTTTGAGTTTCGGTCTTGGACGGGCCGCACAGGGGGGCGAACAGTATGGGCAACCTGCCCAGGAATGCGCATATCCACGTCATCGATGGTGACTTCCGGCGACGAGCGCAGATTTCAAGTTCGCTGGTCAGCCGCGGGCTTCACACCGAAATCTACGAAAGCCCCGCAGAGTTTCTGTCGAGTCTGCCAGCCGAGGGCTCCGTTCTCCTGAACGAAGCGCCCCACAGCGATGACCTGAGCCAATTTTTCGGCACCGTGCGATCGCGGGGCCGTTACTTTCCCATCGCGGTTTATTGCGAGGCCCCCGCGCCGCAGCGGATAGTCCGCGCAATCCGCAACGGGGCCGTTGATTACCTGCTATGGCCGTTCGAAAATGAACTGTTTGAGACGGCCCTCCTGAACCTCATCGAGGAGGGTGATCGCCAGTCCACGCTCGCCCAGGAACGGGGACGTGCAGAGGCAAAACTGGCGCTGCTCACCAAGCGTGAGATCGATGTTCTGGTGTCCTTGCTCGACGGTAATTCCAACAAGGAAGTCGCGGAAGAACTGGCGATCAGCCCACGCACGGTCGAGATCTACCGCAAGAACATGATGTTCAAGCTCAATGCAAAATCGGCTTCCGAGGCGGCTCGGATAGCGATCTATGCTGGTCTCTGGGATGTTCGGGGCCGTTCAGCACGGGCTCGCGCTCGCGTAGCCGAAGCAGAAGCGTTAGCCAGGCCCTGACGAGAGCAGAGGCGGCGCAACCCGAACTGGTCTGCGCCTCTCCGCTTACCTCGCCGATCCAGACGCGCGCGGTTACCTCGCCGCCGAGCGGAATGCGGATGACCTCAAACGAGAGTATTTGACCTATCAGCGCGATGGCCGCCGCCTCGAACGCAGCGCTTTCAAGCAGCGCTTCAAACTCCACCTCGCCGATGTCGCACCGAGCAACGGCAGAATAGGGTGGAGGTGCCAAATTGGCTAGATAATAGGATTGACGTAACCTATTCTCTATCCTGCTTCCGCGGGAATTCGCTTCCTGCTGGAGTTGGCCGAGGCTCTCAAACCAGAGCGCCGCGTCCAGCGGCCTTACGTTCACTGCAGGCATCCAGGCATTCTTCCCGACGGTGCATGGCAAATGCAAAACGAACCCTTGCCAATCAATCCGCCAACCGTGGTTTAGTTTCAATTTAGGGGAACTGCAGAAGGAATACCTAGGCGAACTTCGTTACCCTCATCTGCGCAACCGCGCGGATCATCGGAACACTCGGCTCGTCGCACGATAGGCTCCAGTCAGTTTACACGCCGCAAGAAGATGGCCTAAGCATGTCTGTCCGGGGCTCCAGGGGAGACATGTGCGGATAGCATTGCTGGAAGACGAGGCCGAGATCGCTCGCCAAATTGAGCAGACCACCTTTAGCGCCGGCCATTCCTGCCAGCTATTTCGCATGGGCCGCGCGCTGGTAACGTGCCTTCGACGCGATTCTTACGATCTGCTGCTGCTGGACTGGAATTTGCCCGATATGAGCGGGTACGAAATTCTGACGTGGGCGAAGGAGAACCTTTCCCCCTGCCCCCCCATCATCATGATCACCAGCCGCGCGGATGACGCCGATGTGGTTAGCGCGCTGGAGGCCGGCGCGGACGACTATGTCATCAAGCCGTTCGAACCCACCGTTTTGTCCGCCCGTATCAAGGCGGTGTTGCGGCGCAGCTATGGTGAAGAGCCACAGGCGCTGGGCCGCGAGAAACTGCACGGCGTGACCTTTGACCATGCTGATTGCACCGTAAGCCTGCACGGCGAGGACTTCACACTCACGGCCAAGGAATTTGCCCTTGCCATGGTGTTGTTCCGCAATGTGCACCGGGCAATGAGCCGCCCGCATCTGCTGGAAGCCGTATGGGGGCGTAACCCCGATCTCGCGACGCGAACGCTGGACGTGCATATCTCGCGCCTGCGCACACGACTGGGGTTGAGGCCGGAGCGAGGCTTCCGCCTGACGCCCGTCTACAACTACGGCTATCGCCTGGAAGTCGTCGAACCTTCTCCCCCGTCCGGAACTACTGAATGAGACTGTTTCTCGCCGCCATCCTCGCGCTGGTCGCCGTGCCCGCAGGGGCAGCAACGCCCGTGCCGACGACAGACCTGATCTACACCGTGAAGCGAGGCGACACATTGATCGGCATCGCCGAGCGCGGCCTGAAGAGGTGGGGCGACTACGCGGTTGTCCAGCGGCTCAACCGGGTTGCCAACCCGCGTAAGATTCCCGTCGGCACCAAGTTGCGAGTGCCCCGCACCCTTTTGCGGCTGGAAGCGGTTGATGCGCGGGTAACGGCCTTCCGGGGCGCCGCCGAGGTCGACGGCGGCGGCGCAAGGATTGGGATGGCAGTGCCCGAAGGCTCCAAGCTGAGCACGGGGACGAACGGGTTCCTCGCAATTGAGCTCGCGGATGGTTCATCTCTTACCCTCCCTTCTCGCGCGCGGATTGAAGTCGCGGCGTTGCACCGGGTCGTTTTGACCGGTGACGTGGTGAAGCGCTTCGTGCTGGTGAACGGGCGGACGGAGGCAAAGGTCATCCCGGCCCAGCCGGGCAACTCGTTCGAGATCGAAACGCCGGTTTCCGTGGCCGCCGTTCGCGGCACGCGCTTCCGCGTCAGCGTGAACGAGGAGCAGACTGGTTCCGGAACCGGGGTGTTGGAGGGGCTGGTAGGCGTCGCCAACGATGGCGCTCTCGTCGAACTTCCCGCCGGGCAAGGTGTTGGCGCGTCGAAGGAGGGGCTCCGCGCGCCCGTTGCGCTGCTTCCCCGCCCCTCCTTGCTGAACGCCGAGCGCGTTCAGGACGACGATCTCGTCACTTTCGCGGTCGAGCCAGTGGCCGGCGCGGAATGGTACCGCGCCCAGCTGGCGACGGACGCAGGGTTCATCGACGTATTTGCCGAAAGCGAATCTCTGACCCCGCAACTGAGCGCAGAAGGTGTGCCGAATGGCAGCCTGTTTGCGCGCTTTACCGCGATTTCGCCCGACGGGCTGGAGGGTATCCCGTCCAATCACACATTCGAGCGGCGGCTCAACACGATCAGGGGAGAGGCTGGCGAGGCCGACACCTGCCCGGCCCGTCGCTGCCTCCGCTTCCGCTGGGCTGCCGGTGGCGAAGGGGAACGGCGCTTCCGATTCCAGATCGCGCAGACCGCTGACGGCACGCCGCTGATCGACCGTACCGAGCTGACCGTTGACGAAATCATCATCACCGACCTTCCCGCAGGCACATATTTCTGGCGTGTTGAAAGCGCCCTATTGCTCGACGGCGGCCGCCGCCAGTCACGCTGGATGGACCATCAGGAGTTGCAGGTCGCCCCGGTGAAACGGTGATGAAATGGGCTGGCTGACAACCGAACGGCGGATCGTCAGCGAATGGCTGGCCGTAGCATTGCTCGCCACGGTCGGCGTGGCCCTGGCCGTATCGCTCGACCTCTTCCAGCGCGCGGACAACCTGGTTTACGACCAGCTGATACGCCTGAAACAACGGCCCGCCAGCAACGCAGTCGTCATCGTCACGATCGATGAGGAGAGCCTTTCGCGGCTTGGCGGTTTCCCCTGGCCCAGAAGCATTCACGCCCGCGCGCTCGACAGGCTGGAGGCGGCAAAGCCAGCCGCGGTCCTCTATGACGTGTTGTTCGTCGATCCCACTCCAGACGACGCCGAGCTGGCGGACGCCGTATCCCGCACGCGCCCGGTCCTGCCGCTCGCCATGGAAATCCCCGGCCGCAATGGCGAGGCGGTGAGCATGGTGGAGCCCGTCGCCCCCCTGATGGCGGCGGGCGCGCGGGTGGGCCACGCCAACCTGTCGCCCGATGCCGATGGAATCGTGCGCCGCGCCTATCTCGCCGACGGCGCAGGCGGCAAGCTCTGGCCGCACGTGGCGGCGCTGGCGGCCTGCACCGCAAACGGGAGAGCCTGCGACGTCACCCAGACCTCTGAAAGCACAGGACGCGCCCGTGCCGAACCGTTCCTGATCCCCTTCGCGGGCGGGCGGCATCACTTCCAGATGGTCCCGTTCTGGGCGCTGCTGGATGGGACTGTGCCGCAAAACTACTTCGCGAGGCGCGTCGTCCTGATCGGCTCCACCGCCGCCGGACTGGGCGATGCTTATGCCACTCCGCTGGCCGAGCGAAACACCCTGATGCCTGGCGTCGAGCTGAACGCGAACATCGTCGAAGCGCTTATGACCGGCCGCGCGATCGCGCCCGCGGGCCCCGTGACGCGCTATGCGCTGGCGCTGGTTCCGCTGTGGTTGCTGCTCGCCGGGTTCCTTCTCGCCCGTCCGCGGTTCAACTTTGTGTTGGGGTTGGCGCTCGGCGCGACGACCATAGCTGCCAGCGCCGCGTTGTTCACCATCGGCGGGCTTTGGGCATCGCCCATTGCGACGCTGGCCGGCCTGATCGCGGTCTATCCGCTGTGGGCGTGGCGCAGACTGGAGGCGACGACATCCTATCTGCGCGAAGAGTTTGAACGATTTCGCCGCGATCCCGATCCTCTGCTGGCCGGCGCTCGGCCCACGGGAGATGCCGTGCAGACCGACATCGAACTGCTGCGCCGTGCCATCGAGCATCTGCGCTCCGCCACCCGTCAGCGCGAAGAAGCCTTGCGGTTTTTGACCCATGACATGCGATCGCCGCAAGCCTCGATCATCAGCACGCTCGCTCTGTCCGGCGATGCGGTTAAGCCGGAGGTCGCCAAGCGGATCGAGGGGCACGCCCGGCGGACCCTGGCGCTGGCGGACGGGTTCGTGCAGTTCGCCCGAGCTGAGGAGCAGCCGATTGCGCTGAACGAGGTGGATCTGCGCGATATCGTTCTGGACGCTGCGGACGAGCTTTGGGCGCAGTCATCCGCACGCAGTATCCGGGTCCTGACAGAATGCGGCCAAGACCAGTGTCTGGCGATGGGCGACCGCGGCCTGCTTACCCGCGCAATGGTCAACCTGGTCGGCAACGCGATCAAGTATAGCCCTGAAGGCACCGTCGTGACCTGCACCGTGGGCCCTGTGGACGGGCGAATGCTCATTTCCGTGGAGGACGAGGGGCCGGGCCTCAGCGAAGAGCAGATCGAAGCGCTGTTCCAGCCATTTCGCCGTTTTGGTGACGGCGGAACGGACGGCGCGGGTCTGGGGCTTGCGTTCGTACGCCTCGTCGCCACGCGGCATGGTGGCACGGTCAGCTGCGAAAGCACGCTGGGCCGGGGAAGCCGATTTGAATTGAGCCTGCCGGCGGCCGCCTAGCAGTCAGGGCCAGTTGTTACGGTCGCCTCACGCGGATTGTGCATGAGCGCGGTGTTCACCAGCTTCTCCACCCGCGCTGCCGTGAATCCGCCTGACATGCGCCGCTGTGCGGTCGCCTGATAGACCGGTGCACCCGTCTTCTTATCGATCAGCCGCACCTTCAGCGAAAGCACCCGGCTGCCGCCGATCAACCACGCATCCCCGCGCGGCTCCACCCAGTCGAAGTCGGGCGGTTCACAGGTGTCAGGCAGATAGGCACCGACTGCCCGCGATCTATCCGCGGACGCTATTTCGACGAGGAGATCAGGATTTGCCGAAGGTTCAAAACCGAATTCGCGCAGCCTGCGCTCAACGAACGGAGCAGCCATACGGCTGGCATCATCGACCGCATCCGCAAGGGCGAAACTCGTGGATTGTTCCAGTAGCCGGGATTCAATCGGGGCGGCGCTCACCAGCGGAGCCTTTGCGCAACCAGCGAGAAGAGCCGCCGTAGACACCAAACAAACCGCAAACCTGCCAGCACGCGCCATTTCGCGAACCGTAATCGCCAATCCCATGCACGCACCTTCCAACGCAGCTCGTTGCATAGCGAGCTTGATCGGACCCCATCCATAAACGAGTGCACCCGCTATCGGGTTCACGCGCACTGCGATAATTTACTGATGTGCCCATAGTGCCACGGTGTCGCGCGGTGAGATGCCCAACCCTCAGTGCAATGACTGAAAGCAACAGCGAAGCTATTGATTGGAAGGGAAAATACCGGGACACCTCATCGCGCAGTTCATGACGAGGCGTCCCGGGGCAGCGCAAAGGGTCCGGGGCTGCGCTGCCATTTCTCCTTTAGAGACAGCGCGGGTTCGTTACATCAGCGGAAACAATTGTTTACATCCGTGACAGCGGTGGGGTCCGTACCGCCGTATACTGCTGAAAATAAAACGCTTCTTTTGTTAACCGCGCGCACACAAAAGCCCCCGACTTGCGCCGGGGGCTTCGTGTTTTGACCTGACGCTTACTTGCTGACGACGACACTGCCTCTTGGCGCAGCCGGAGGACCACCGGGACCGCCAGGACCGGCGCGTCCACCCGGAGCCGCAGGTGCGCGGGCAGCAGCGGGAGCCGGGGCAGCGACCGGCGCCGGGCCGAGGTCACCTGCCACGAGCTTGACCCACATCGTGTCATTGTTCTTGAAGTACGAGGTGCTGGTCGCCTGACGCAGCGCGTCCAGGCTGCTTTGAGCCACGCCCATACCGGCGGTCGCGAACCCGGGAAGCTCGAAAATCACCGAGGAACCGGGGTCCATTTCCGCCAGCGACAGGGTCAGGGAATTCCGGCTGGTTTCCACCCTCACGTCAGCGCCGCTGCGAATGGTGGTGTTGCCGGTGTATTCCCAGCGCCGACCGTTACGGCTGAGCATGACCGGTTCGGTCACCGGAGTATCGCCGAAGCCGACGTTCACGCCGAGGCTGAAGTGGCCGAAGTCGCCGCGACAGATGGCCGCGCCCCAGTCGGGCCGAAGTTCGCAGGCTTCGTCGTCAGACGCGATGCCGTTGTCGAGCACGATGTACGAGCCGGGGACACCACCGACCGAGCCATCCTTGTCGTGGATGGCGGCGCCTCTCCAGGCGTTGCCGCGACCGAAGTCGGATGCCCAGCGGCGCACGACCGGCGGGAAGCTGACGCGCTTCGAGTTCACGAACTTCGCGCCTTCGATGGCGTTCTCGGTGCTCATCCCGAAGCTGGTGTACATCAGGTACGAGAGCGCCCCTGCATCGCGAAGGTCATTGGGTACGAAGTTGATGAACGTGGTGTTCTCAACGTCGTGGCGCATGTCGTAGTATTCGTAGCCGCGGATCGGGAAGTCCGCGGATTCACCCGGCAGGCTGCGACCATAGGCGATTTCTTCGGGCCGGGTCGGGTTGCCGATGTTGTCGGATTCACCGACGAAGATCGAATCCACCACCTTGGACGTGTAGGGCGTTTGCCCCACCAGTGACGCCGCGTGGGTGAAGCCGATCGCGTTGTCGGCCAGCTTCAGGTTCTTGTAGACGTGCAATTCGCCACGGCCCCAGATCGCGCCGTTGCGGTTCTTGTAACCGGTGAAATCCTCAAAAACGGATTCCAGCTTCTCGCTGGTCGTGTCAGCCGGATTGGCATAGGCAACGTGATAGTTGCTTCCACCAACGCTGAAAGTTCCATCGGGGTTCGACCCGCGATCGAACATCAGGCCGTCGAAGTTCGAGTGGGCAGTGTTGCCCTTGAACTCACCAACCACCATGCGACGCGGCCAGGTATTGGCGCTTACCTCAGTGCCCTCAAACGCACCCGTCGGGTGGATCGGCAGGGCGAACCAGAAACCGATCTGGTCAGAACCTGCGGCCACGTTGTTCCGATAGATGTTGTTCGGATTAGTGATCCAGAAGGTCGACGCCGTGTTGTCCGACGGGATCAGGATGTTGTCGGCGCGCTGCCCGGCCATCCCGTTGCTTCTGTCGCCCGGCCCAAGGTTGCTCGGGATACAAGGCAGGGTCGGGTGGCACTTGGTCTGGATGCCCAGGTTGCTGATGAACTGGTTGCCCGTTTCCACCGCGTCTTCGAGGAAGAAGCAGTGGCCCACCGTGTCAAACGTCACGTTGTTCTGCACCAGCACGTTGTTGGTGCCGTGCACCGTCACGCAGCGGCTGTAGGTGTTATGGATGGAGGAGTTCTTGATGAACTGCCCCTGCCCTTCACCCACGAGGTGCCAATGGATCGGATAACGGGCCAGGTTCATGTGCTGGCCCATGCGGTACAGCTCCACGCCCGAGACGCGCACGTCGGACTGCAGCATGGCCATGATGTGACCGCCGAAGTAGTCCTTCTCGGAGTCTTCGGATGCCTGGATGCGGATATTCCGGCTCAGCAGTCCGACTTCACCGCGCTGATCGACGCCGAAGGTGATCTCACCGAAGTGCATGTATTCCAGCGGGCGATCGAGCGTCAGCGTGTTGCCGCTGATGGCGGTGATCGTGCGCTTTTCCGCCTGCCGGGGGTTAAAGTCTGTCGAGGCGAGAACGATCTCATCCCCACGGCGCCAGCCAGCAGCGCTCAGCACCTGGATCTGCTTCGTTCCAGCCTGAGCCGTCTTGGCCAGCTTGCTCCACGTGTGTTCACGGTCGCCATACAGGCTCAGCGTGCCGCGCATCATCAGGATGCCGCGGTCGCCCATCGTGTTTATGTCTTCGCCGGGAACGTTGTTCGTCAGCGTGATCGTCGCCTTGCGCGTATGGGGCTTGTTCTCGCTGCCGATGTGCAGTTCGCCGCCGCGCAGATAGACCCACTCGGTCTTGAGTTCGATGTCGCGATCGTTCGAGAAGGTAAGCTTGCCGTCGATCGTCAGGCTGCGGAGCGCGGCTGGAGCGACGTCGAGGATAACGTCCATGTCACGGGCGATGGTGACTGCATCGCCTTCACCCGGCACCTTGCGATCCGGCCACGCCGCTGGATCGGACCAGCGCACCGTCTTCATCGCGACGGGCCCCGCATCCTGGCCGACGTCAGCATGATCGTGGGCTTGCTGCGCCGCTGCGCCAGACCCCATGCCCAGCATGACCGTCGCGGGCAAAATAGCGGAAAGGAGAAATTTCGTCGGCCGCATTTGCATCATCCCCTGAATGGGAATCGAATCCCGTTCTTTGTGATTGCCGATAACGTTGCATTTGCAATGACAATTGCCAAGGAACCAGTTGTAGCCGTTTGTAACAACCTGTCCGGCCTACACCGTCACTCTATAGCAACCAGATCGCAGGTACTCAGGGTGTTAGCGCTAACCCGGCTAATAGACGGTCGGAGCCCAATCTCACGCCTCGTCTATTCTGACAGCGCAGGTGCACCAAATCGGTCGAAAGTGCGGCCGTCACTCAGCGTTAGACTAACCAGGCTGCCCCCGCTGCCTTCGCGCAACGGGTGGAATACGACCTGAGCCTGATCGCCCGCTTTGAGCGTACCGCGCCTGAAGCCGTTTCCTTCGAACCGGACCGGAGCATGGCCCTCGATGCGCCATGTGCCCGATTGGCCCGCCTCGGAGGCGCGCAGCACGATCAGGACATGCGGATTGACCCAATCGACACGCTCAACGCGGCCTTCGATCATGCGCTCGGCCTGCATGTCATACATGGCGTAAGAGTGATGCGCCCCCGCCTGAGCAGCCAGCGCCACCGCGCAAACAAAGCCTAGGAGAGCTAAGCGGGCCATGCCCTACATCTACCGCAAAGCGCTCCGCCAAACCAGCGTTCGCGGTGTTGCAGTTTTGGAAGTGGAGCGGGTGAAGGGAATCGAACCCTCGTCGTAAGCTTGGGAAGCTTCTGCTCTACCATTGAGCTACACCCGCATTTCAAGCGCTTGGGCCTGAATGCGCCGCTGGCTGTGCCACAACGCGCTGCGCGCTTGCCATGAGCGCACGGCTGCCGTCAACAACCGTTACCTCCCGCGCAAGCGTTGCGACATTGTCCGCTCAGTCATTATCGTGCAGCGTGCGGTACCGATCCGCCGGCTCGCTCGCCTGGAAGTTTGGCACCATCGCCTGGCGTGCCGCCTCGAACGTGTCCCAGAGGCCGACATCGGCCAGCGGCGGAATGGTCACCAGTTCCCTGCGGTCGAACCCGACAAGCGCCGCGTCCACCAGATCGCCTACCTCCATGACGCCCGAGAGGCTCTCGACGTCGATCCCGACGTGGTCCCAGATCTCGGTCCGAGTTGCTCCGGGGAGTACCGCCTGCACGTAGACACCGGTCGATGCGAGTTCGACCGACAGTCCTTGCGAGAGGAACAGCACAAACGCCTTGGTCGCACCATACGCGGACATGCCGAATTCCGGCGCAAGGCCGACGACGGACGCGATGTTGATGATGGCACCCTCGCCGGATCTAACCAGACGCGGCGTCACTGCCGAAGCCAGCCGGGTGAGCGCGGTCACGTTGAGCGCCAGCAGGCGGCCAAGTTCATCGGCGCTTTGGCCCACGAAGGCACCGCCTGCAGCCGTTCCCGCGTTGTTGACGAGTATGCCGATCCTGGCGTCGTCCCGCAGCCGGGCCTCGACCAGCCCCAACTCCGCCGGCACGGTCAAATCCGCCTGAAGGATGTCAACTGCCACGCCGGTTTCACGGCGCAACTCATCGGCCAGTGCCTCAAGCCGATCCTTATTACGGGCGACCAGAACTAGATGGTGCCCGCGACGGGCGAAGCGGGCCGCGTAGGCCGCGCCTATGCCGCCAGAAGCGCCGGTTACGAGAACAGTGGGGACGTTTGCCATGTGAACCCTCCTTCTTCGGAAACACCGCTCAACGCGTGTCCGGAGCTGATAAGATGAGCGCGAGGCACCACGCTGGCCACCATACGAAGGTATGCGCACCGCAACCGGCCCTGTGCGATCCAATGCTGCCTACCTAGGTATAATCGACCGCGACGGGCAGCGCGCCCAATCTCTCGCTATCGGCACAGGGCCGACCGGAGATCTGCCATGCGTAAACTGATCAAGACGCTTGCCATTGCCACCGCCGTGACCCTTTCAGGCGCTGCGACATCTGAAACGCCCGATCACGCCAAGCCAACCATCGTTCTGGTCCACGGCGCCTTCGCGGAATCGTCGAGCTGGAACGGTGTCGTCGCCAAGCTCGAACGCGACGGTTATCACGTAATCGCCGCCGCCAATCCGCTGCGCAGTGTCGCCAGCGACGCCGCTGCAGTGTCCACCGTGATCAAGTCAGTCCCCGGCCCGGTCGTACTGGTCGGCCACTCCTATGGCGGCGCAGTGATAACTGAGGCGGCAAACGGAAATGCGAACGTGAAAGCGCTTGTTTACGTCTCGGCCTTCGCGCCGGACGCAGGCGAGAACAGCCTGGATCTGACCGGGAAGTTCCCAGGAAGCACGCTTGCCGGCGCGCTCGCAGCCCCGGTGCCGCTGAGTGGTGGAGGGTCCGACCTCTACATTGATCAGGCGAAGTTCCCGCAGCAGTTTGCCGCCGACGTGCCGCTGGCTCAGGCGAAGCTGATGGCGGCAACCCAGCGGCCAGTAACGCAAGCAGCGCTCAGCGAAGCCCCCCAGGCCGCGGCGTGGAAGGTGATGCCATCTTACGCCATCTATGGCTCGGCGGACCGCAACATTCCGCCTTTGGTGCTGAAGTTCATGGCCGATCGTGCCCACGCTCGCGAAACGGTCGTGATCGATGGCGCCTCCCATGTCGTGATGGTTTCTCACCCCGATGCGGTTGCCGCGGTGATCGAGAAGGCCGCCACGGCCAAATGACCGCGATGCGCAGCCCATGCGCGCCGCAAACGCGCATGGGCTGCGCGGTCCGAGCATCAATGCGCTCAGTGACGATTTTTAGCGCGCTTCGCCCGTTGACAGCAGGCCACCCATCCCCCTAAAGGCCGCGCCCTACCCCGTGCCCAGATGGCGGAATTGGTAGACGCACCAGCTTCAGGTGCTGGCGCTCGCAAGGGCGTGGAGGTTCGAGTCCTCTTCTGGGCACCATTTCAACACTCCTCAACATACCAGATTGCTTGCAAAAGCCCGAAAAGCAGGGCATTTGTAATCCATGGCTGGTTCTGGGCAATTCAGGTCATGCCCCCAAAACCCGCTCCAGATGGGGGCATTGGCGGGGGCATTTCACTTGATGAGGCCCCATTCAGCCAAGGGCCATGCCCCCAAATGACGTTGACTGTAGCCGAGATTAAGGCGTTCAAGCCCGGCTCGAAGCCCTACAAGCGAGCTGACGCCATGGGGCTTTATCTCGAAATCTTCGCGAACGGCTCGAAGCTTTGGCGGTGGAAATACCGAATCGCCAACAAGGAAAAGCGGCTGGCGTTGGGGGCGTGGCCGGAAGTCGGCCTGTCCGAGGCCCGTGATCTGCGAGATACAGCGAGACGGCAATTAAGCGAGGGCATTGACCCTTCGCTTCAACGCAAGAAGGCAAAGGCGACCGCCCAGTTCGAGGCTGCAAATACCTTCGGCGCGATCGGCGAAGAATACATCGAAAAGAAGATGGTCGGAGATGTCCGCGCCCAGGGGACGCTGAAGAAGGCGCGCTGGTTCTTGGACTTACTGAAGCCAGCGATCGGCAAGATGCCGATTACCGATGTTGATCCCCAAATGCTTTTGGCTGTCCTCCGGAAGCTCGAAGCCAAAGGTAATTACGAGACGGCCAAGAAGTGCCGAAGCTTTGCCAGCCGCGTCTTTCGGTATGCCATTTGGACAGGCCGAGGCCAGCATGATCCCGCATCGACGTTGCGAGGTGCGCTGGTGACGCCGAAAGCAAAGCACTATGCCGCCATCCTTGAGCCTACCAAATTGGGCGCTTTGCTGCGGGCCATCGAAAGTTATGACGGCCATCCCGTCACGAAGTTTGCCCTCCTGATCGCGCCGCACATATTTGTGCGACCAGGCGAGCTGCGCCATGCTGAATGGGCCGAGTTTGATCTGGAAGCCGCGATTTGGCGCATTCCAGCAGGCAAGATGAAGGCACGGCGGCCACATGCTGTGCCGCTTTCCCGCCAAGTGCTGTCGCATTTGCGCGAGCTATGTCAGCTCTCGGGTAATGGAGCCTTCGTCTTCCCATCGTTCTACACTGCCAAGCGACCGATGAGTGAGAACACCATCAATGCCGCCTTCCGACGCATGGGTTTCTCCAAAGATGAAGTTACGGCCCATGGGTTGAGGGCGACGGCATCGACCTTGCTGAACGAAAGCGGGAAATGGAACCCCGATGCTATCGAGCGGGCGCTTGCTCATGGCGATAGCGATGCAGTCCGTGGAGCATACAGTCGCGGCAACTACTGGGAAGAGCGGGTCAAAATGGCGCAATGGTGGAGTGACTATCTCGACACGCTAGCAGCGGGTGGCGAGGTGATCCCCATCGAAGCCGCTACGAAAAATGCCTAGGCATCGGATCGCATATGAGAACGCGGTCGCTGGTCGCGATGATCTGAAACGCATTTACGAAGCCGACATCGCCTCCGGTCGTTTACCTCCTCCTGAAGAAGACGCCCTTCGGTTTGAGGAGGCCTTCAAGAAGCGGAGTGGTGAGAAATCTCCAAAATCGGGTTGGCCAATCGTCGCAGGTGAGTTGAGACTTGTTGAACTGGGTTGCGGCTCGCTTGCCATGCACGGCAAGTCTCACGCCCAGGTGCAAAAGGATGTGCGCAAGGCTCTCAAGCGCTTGGGGGAAGCCCAAGGGCTTCTCCGAGGGCTAGAGTATGAACTCTACTATGTGTCGGCGATTTACTCACGTCCCGATCCGTATGCCGTTAGGCACAGGGAAACGGCCCTCAGTGATCTCAAGCAGGACCTGGCAGACATTTCGGTTTGGCTTGAATGGGCTAAGCCACCTGCAAAATGGAATGCGCGGTCGATACGACAACAAAGGGTCAGGCTAGCCGTTCTCCTCGCACCGCTTTTTGAACGGGAGTTTGGGAGTGCGGCAAAGCCAGTTGGCGGCAGTGCCAGGGTGGAAGATGCGGATAGCAACGACTGGACCCGCTTTTACCAGATGGCGGCCAGCGTTTTCTGGGGTGAACATTCCACGCCCGATCGACAGGCCGTTCTTTGGGAAGCGACTTTGCCACCAATGGAGTTGCCATGACCAAAAAAGGCTCAAGGACACGACCGAGATACGAGGACTATGGCGTCTCGCGTGCAGTTGTCGAAGAGCACTGGGATCAGTGGGTCGCTTGGGGTGTGATTGGGTCTGCGGAAGTGGAGGCAGAAATGCTCAGCCGCGCCTGCGAGGAAATGAGCTTCCACCACATCCCCAAGGACGGCTGGTCTTATGTGGCTGGCGAATTGCGCATCATTCACTTTCAGCTCCCGGAAGTACGAACCGAGGACAGTCTCAGCCGAGCGCAGATGGCGAAGCGATGCTCTGCTTGTGCCGACGAAATCATGAAGATTGGCAGAGAGATGAACGATATGGCGTGGCAAGAAGATTACACGATGGCCGCCCTAGAAGCGAAATCCGGCGCTTCGGCTAGTGATCTGTTTGAGTATTCCAACCTGCCAAACCGCATATTCGAACTTGTCGGCCCGATGAGGAAGTTTGCGTCTTGGCTTGAACTGTCCAGCAAATGGCAACCGCGAAAGGCACGAGCTTTTTCCGACCGAGAACGCCGGGTTGTTTTGGCTTGCAAGCTCCTGCCGATATTCGAGGACCAGTTTGGTTTGGAGCCTAAGCTCAAGGGCGGTTCTGCATCTCTCCCGATCGAGGATGAAAGTCCCTGGGCACAGTTTTTTCAGGCAGCTGCTTCACTTGCTCTGGGGGAGCAGAGTACGCCGGATCGGCAAAGCGTCCTCCGCCGAGTGAGGATACCGACCAAGTAGTCAGATATTGGTCGCCGAAATGTGGGTCGAATAACTGACTGACATTCGTCTCAGGGCAGATACTTGGGAGCCTCCTTAAATACCTGGAGGCACCAATGGACAAGCTCATCACGATCAACGAATTTTGCGATCGCTTCGGCGTGGGCCGCTCCACGGCCTACCGCGAGAACCAGGCGGGACGCCTGCCCTTCCGCAAGATCGGTCGCGCAACGCGTATCGCCGAGTGCGATGCGCAGAATTGGTTCGAGCAGCTGCCCGCGCGCGGCTGAATGCACCGCTGGGTTCGAACCGATGTCGAGAAGGAAGCCACCGAAGGCAGACCATCGCGCTGACACGAGGGGTGGCAGGTGGGTCGGCATACCCTTGAAGGTCATCGAGTCGCCCGCCTATCGCGAACTTTCGCTCTGGGGGCGAGCGGTTCTGATCGAGCTGGTGGCGTGCTTCAACGGCTACAACAATGGCAAGATCGTCTGCACGTTCGACCAGCTTAGCGAGCGGCTCGGAAACACGAACCGGCGCGCAATGTCCAAGGCGTTTGCAGAACTGATGGAGCACGGCTTTATCGACGTGACCTGCGATGCGGACTGGTTGGGGCGGAGGGGCCGTGAATATCGGTTGACCTTCGTGAACACGACGCCCGGCTGCAAGTTCAAGGCCGCTACCAACGACTATAAGGACTGGGTGAAGCCCATACCGAAAGCCGGTAAGACATCGTCACCGAAGAAGGCGATTTTTGGTGACGACGCGTCACTGAACGAACTGAAGACTGGTGACGCGTCGTCACCAGTTGAGGCGACCGATACGCAAGAAACAGCGGAAGTCCGCCATTCCGCTATCGAGCAGGTCGGTAGCACTGTGTCACCGCTTATAGATAACCATACCCCCGGCAGCTATTGGTGGGCATGTGAGGGGCAGCTTGCGGTCGAGCGACTGCTGTGCGGATTGATCACCTTGTGCCACGATGTCCCAAATCACGAAATCGCCAATTGATTTCGGAAAATCTTTCGCGACAGTGGTTGCAAGGGGCTGCGTAGCGTAGCCCCGCTACGCGAAGCGAAGCAGCCCCTTGGACGGCGCACCGATAATCAATCTGATCGTCCCTCATTTTCTTGTGCCGTCGCAGATGGGAGCTAAGCTGGCCCAAAACTCAGGGGGATAGATGGCATCCGCACTTCGTAAGCTGCTCGATCAATACCGCGGCGTCGCCCAGACACCGCGCGAGAAGGGCACCTATTTCGAGCGGCTCGCCCTGGTGTTCCTCAAGAATGACCCCGGCATGACCCAGGAATACGAGGATGCCTGGGATTACGGGGCTTGGGCTGCCAGCTATGGATTGCCGAAGACCGACAACGGGATCGATGCCGTTGCCAAGATCAGGGGAGAGGACAGCTTCTGCGCGGTCCAGTGTAAGTTCTTTCGCGAAGGCGGCAACATTCCCAAGGCAGAGGTGGACAAGTTTCTCTCGACCCTCGGGGCTATGGGCAGGCATTTTTCGCGCGGCTTGATCATCGAGACGACTGGCAGGCCCTTCAGCGCAAATGCGACCGCCTTGTTCGATGATCTGAACGTCACGACCATCGGCTTGGACCGGCTGGAAGAAAGCACCATCAACTGGGAAGCCTACTTCGTCGATGGCGAGATCAAGGTCGATCCCCCGAAGAAGCTCAGACATCACCAGGAAGAAGCTCTCCGCGACGTAAAGGCTGGACTCGCTAAAGCTGATCGCGGCAAGCTGATCATGGCCTGTGGGACCGGTAAGACATTCACTGGCCTCAAGATCGCAGAAGACATGGTCGGCACTGGCGGCAACGTTCTCGTGCTGCTGCCATCGCTTGCGCTGGTCAACCAGACCATTCGTGAATGGACGATCGATAGTCAGACCCCGCTTCGCTCTTACGCCGTATGTTCCGATGCTCAGGTCGGTAAACGCAAAAGAGGCGGGCAAGACGACGTGGCCGAGGTCGAGCTGCATGATCTTGACTATCCGGCCACCACCAACGCTGCCAGGCTAGCCAGCCGGTCATCCTACGATGCAAGCGATCGGATGACGGTTGTCTTCTCGACCTACCAGAGCGTCCAGGTCATCAGCGACGCGCAAAAGCTGCATAACTTTCCTGAGTTCGATCTGATCATTTGCGATGAGGCGCACCGAACGACAGGGGCGACCTTGGCTGGTGAGGACGAAAGCGCCTTTGTCAAAATTCACAGCCAGGATTTCATAGCGGCCAAGAAGCGCCTCTACATGACGGCGACGCCGCGCGTGTTTGGCGAGGCGGTAAAGGCCAAGGCTAGCGAGGCATCCGCCGAGCTGGCCTCGATGGACGATGAAACGCTCTACGGTAGAGAACTGTTTGTTCGGGGCTTCGGTTGGGCAGTCGAGAACCAGCTGCTGACCGACTACAAGGTCATTGTGCTGGCCGTGGATGAAGAGATGGTCAGTGCGAGCGTGCAGAACCGCCTAAAGGATGCTGACAGCTCGCTGGTCCTGGATGACGCGACCAAGATCATCGGTTGCTACAAGGCGCTCATCAAGTCTGGCTTGGCCGAGGAGGTGCAAACCGATCCGCAGCCGATGCAGCGGGCACTCGCTTTCTGCAAGGACATCGCCTCGTCAAAGCTGATCCAGACCGAGTTCCGCAACGTCATCGAGGAATACCTCGCAAGTGACGAGGGGCAGGAGGCGCTGGGCGACGCGACGGTGCTAACGACCGAGTTGCAGCACGTGGACGGCACCATGGGTGCCAAGGAGCGCGCCAACAAGCTCGATTGGCTGAAAGAGACCCATGGCGATGCCATCTGCCGCATACTGAGCAATGCGCGTTGCATGTCGGAAGGCGTGGACGTGCCTGCGCTGGACGCCATCCTTTTCATGCATCCACGCAAGAGCCAGATCGACGTGGTGCAATCCGTTGGGCGCGTCATGCGCCGCGCGCCCGGCAAGAACATGGGCTACGTCATTCTGCCCATCGGCGTGCCAGCCGGGATGACTCCGGAAGAGGCGCTAGCGGACAACGAGCGATACCGCGTCGTCTGGCAAATCTTGAACGCGCTTCGATCTCACGACGAGCGGTTCGATGCACAGCTCAACCAGGCCGATCTGGGCGTGGACATCAGCCACAAGATTGAAGTGGTGGCAGTCAGCAACAAGCTTCCCACACGATCAACCGCCAAGCCCAAGACCGGGATCGGTGATGGCAGCGGCGGCGGCGACGATGACACGAACGACGGTGACAGCAAGCCGAAGGCTGACAATCCATTCCAGACCGGCTTCGTCTTCGACGAGTTCTCCCGCGCCATCATGGCAAAGATCGTCAAGAAGTGCGGACGACGCGACTATTGGGAGAACTGGGCGGGCGACATCGCCAAGATTGCCGAGACCCATATCAGCCGCATCAAGGGGATCATCTCAAACGAAGGAAGCCCCGAACGGGAGGCATTCGATGCATTCCTTGCTGAAATCCGCGACGACCTGAACCCTGAGGTCAGCGAAGCCGAAGCCATCGAGATGCTGGCGCAGCATCTGATCACACGCCCGGTCTTCGATGCCTTGTTCGAAGGATACGACTTCGCTGCCAACAACCCCGTCTCTCGCTCGATGCAAGGCGTGCTGAAGGCCCTAGACGAACATCGGCTGGGTAAGGAGGCCGAAAGCCTCGATCGCTTCTACGCGAGCGTTCAGCGGCGCGCACAGGGCATCGACAACGCCGAGGCCAAGCAGAAGATTGTGGTCGAGCTTTATGACAAGTTCTTCCGCAATGCCTTCCCGCGCATGACCGAGCGGCTGGGGATCGTTTACACCCCGATCGAGGTGGTGGATTTCATCATCCACTCGGTCAACGAGGTGCTGCAAAGCGAATTTGGCCAGACGCTGGGCAGCCAAGGTGTCCATATCCTGGACCCCTTCACCGGCACGGGCACCTTCATCACCAGGCTCTTGCAGTCCGGTCTCATCAAGCCAGAAGAGCTGGAGCACAAATACAAGCACGAGATCCACGCCAACGAGATCGTGCTGCTCGCCTACTACATCGCGGCGATCAACATAGAGGCGGTCTATCATTCTCAGGCCGGAGGAGACTACGCGCCCTTTGAGGGCATTTGCCTGACTGACACATTCCAGATGGGCGAGCAGCAAGCAGACCTGCTCTCAGAAATATTCCCGGTCAACAGCGATCGACGCACCAGGCAAATGGAATTGCCTGTTAGGGTAATCGTTGGGAACCCGCCGTATTCGATTGGTCAGGGAAGCGCCAACGACAACGCGGGAAACGCTTCGTATCGAAAGCTAGATGACAAAATTGAAGCGACTTATGTTGCAAGGTCTAACGCCACCCTGTCTCGGGGACTGTATGATAGCTATGTTCGAGCAATCCGTTGGGCCAGCGACCGGATCGGAGACGCAGGTGTAGTTGGCTACATCTCTGGATCAGGTTTCGCAGAGAAGCCTGCAATGGATGGCCTCCGCAAGACGTTAGCAGAAGAGTTTCTCAGCATTCATGTGCTAAACCTGCGAGGTGATATTCGTAAGAACATGCTGAGCAAAGGCCGCGCTAAAGAAGGTCAGAATATCTTCGGCAGCGGCAGCATGACGGGCAATGCAATCACAATCTTCGTCAAGAACCCGAACGGAAATAAATGCGGGAAGATCTATTATCATGATATTGGGGACGACCTGAGCACGGAAGAGAAGCTAAAAAGAATTGCCCGCTTCGGAAGCATCGAAGGAATAAGGCGAGCAAGGCAGTGGCAACAAATTACGCCTGATGACCATGGTGATTGGCTCGGGCAGCGAGATCGGAGCTTTGATGCATTCATACGGATCGGAAATAAGAAGGGGGGCGAACCTGCGATATTCGAGAACTTCTCTCTTGGTGTCGTAAGCAACCGAGATAGCTGGGCCTATAATTTCAGTCGCGAAGCTCTTTCCGCAAACATGCGGGCAATGATTGGCTGCTATAATCGTGAAGTCGAGCGTTTCGATGCAGCGCACCCAAACCTTGACCGCAAATCGCGTGGTGGTGCGATTGACGACTTTGTCGAAAACGACCCAACCAAAATAAGTTGGACGCGAGGTCTCAAGGGTGAATTGGCGAAAGGAAAGCTCTTTGCGTTTGAAGATGCTGCGCTGACGCTAAGCCTCTACCGACCATTTACATCGCAATGGCAATACTACGACCGCACCTTTAATGAGATGGTCCTGCAGATGCCTCGCATCTTTCCGTTCCAAACGGTGGCGGAAAACCGGGTAATTCAAGCGGCTGGAATTGGTGCGCGCAGTGGGTTCTCAGCATTGATGAGCAATTCAGTTCCCGCTCTCGATACAATCGAAAAGGGGCAGTGCTATCCCCGTTTTCTATACGATGAGCAGGCGCAAGAATACGAAGAGGACCTGTTCGCCAATGGCGGGGCGGCTGGCCTTAAGCGCCGCGATGCCTTGACCGATGAAGGGCTGGCGCATTTCCAAACCGCCTATCCGGGCGAGACGATCACCAAGGATGATTTGTTCTATTACGTCTATGGCCTGCTACACGCGGAGGAATACCGCAGCCGCTTTGCCGACAACCTCTCCAAAGAGCTGCCCCGCATCCCAGCGGTGAAGAAGGCGTCGGACTTCTGGTTGTTCGTCGAAGCGGGGCGGACGCTTGGCGATCTGCATTGCGACTATGAGACGGCTGAGCCTTTCCCAGTCACCTTCGCCCAAGGCGCACTGGAGCTGGCGCACATTCCCGAACCGGAGAAGTTCTTTCGCGTTGAGAAAATGAAGTTCCACAAGGTCCGGAACAAGGAAGACAAGCTGGAGCCGGACAAGACGACCGTAATCTACAACAGCAACATCACCATCACCGGCATTCCACTCGAAGCCTACGATTACGTGGTCAACGGCAAGGCCGCGCTCGATTGGGTCATGGAGCGCCAATGTGTGAAGACCGATGGGGCAAGCGGGATTGTCAACGACGCCAACCGCTACGCGATCGAGGCAGTCGGCGACCCCGCCTACCCGCTCAAACTCTTCCAGCGTGTCATCACGGTCAGCCTGGAAACGATGAAGATCGTTCGCAACCTGCCCAAGCTGGAGATCGATTAGTGTTCATTGCCAATCACTCGATGTCGCTGATCCCTGGTTACTTGGGGTAGGCGGGGGGTAAACGCTGAGAAAAGCGCTAAATTTCAAGGGGGCTGCTCTCAAGCCAACCGGAAGTCCGCACTCAAGCCAAAGCCGACTATTCCACTCAGTTTGATGCAAAGGAGGTATCAACGCGTGAGTTCAAAGGATTGGAAGGGATGCGATGAAGCGCAGTGGCGGTAAGGCGGGCAGACCAATGGGAACATGGTCGATCGAGCAGCTCGAAAGCCATGTTGCCGCTAATAAGCGCGATAATGACGAGCTGCAGCTCGTGCTGGCTGAACTAGGCTATCGCAGGATGCAGCGATCTATGGAACTCAAAGACCTGGTGAAGCGCCTCATCGACAAGAACCGCCGAGCGCAAGTCGCCTCCATCGGGCCGTTGTTCAAGGACTTCGATTGACTGAGGTCGATCGCAAGCAAGCGTGGGAAGCGGAGGCGCGGGTTATGCATTCTGACGACGCGATAGATCACGAGCGCAGGGGAGCAGACTCTGGCCTCAACCCAATGTTCGGGGATTGGCAGCAGCGCTTCAATTTCGCCCCAGTCACCTATTCGACAGGTGGAAAGGCGCGATGCGAGTTTCGCAAAGCGATCCAGGCAGAGCTTCGCAACAAGTTCTATTACACCAACGAAATTCGACTCGACATCGTCCTCTTCCTCGATGTGCAAACCATTCTTGAGACGGATGAGACAGCCGACCTGGACAATTACTCAAAATCTATCTTGGACGCCCTAAAGGGGCCGAGGGGCCTCTTTTTTGACGATACCCAAGTCCAGGCGCTTTCGATTTATTGGCTCGATTCCTACGGTCGGGACAAGGCTCACTTTGATGTGTCAATTTCAAGCTCGCCGGATGATTTCATGCTTAAGCCGGTCGAGTTTTATGAGATGCCTGACGGCTTATGGTATCCGCATGGCAGGCTCATGTGGAGTGACGGGGGCGAAGATGAGCAGTCGGATCGAAACCACTTTGCAGGGCTTCTCATCCTGGAAATGATGAGCAGAGTGAAGAAGGATGCTCGCCATCTATTTCGGAAGGGTGGCCTGGACCGTCTTCGCGCCTACCAAAACGCGCAATATCTGTCTTCCTCGGCTCGCGGCTTTCATCGTAGCCGTATCGACGACGACTTCTCCATCCATAGACTGAAGGCATGGCGGGCAGACTTCGAAGCCTGGCGTAAGGAGAATGCAGAAGAAATCGCGCCAATTGAGGAGATAGTTGAGGGCGCTCGAGAGAACTACGGCAATATGGCCAAACTTTTGGCGGGGGAGCTGCCCGATCCGGCATCGCGATCCGATGACTAGCCCGGAGGATGGTTGCCAAGCATGAGCGAGACCAGCCTAACGCGCCAATGATTGTTTGCTAGGGGAGATACTTCGATGCCTCTGGATAAGAAGCAGCAAGAGATCATGAATTTTCTACATGATCGAATTTTCGATCCGTTGCTGGCTTCCCCCGACGCAAGTGCTGATCTGAAGAGTGGGGCGCGCCTCACGATCAACAGGATGGAGCGCCTGTCAGCCGCCAGCATGGTCCAATATTACTGGTCAGCGATAATTGGCACCGAACGTAGCATCGGATTTGCGGCTAAGTTGAAGGCCGAAGGCTTCAGCCGCTTCGAAGAGGCGATCGAAGAATTTCGTGTTCGTTTCGATGACGCCTGGCTGCGACGTTGAAAGATGGCCTCGCGCAGTCAATCCACCGATCTGGCCAATATCCTTCGCGGTCAACATGGCCGTGTGGCGCTAGTCATTGGGAACGGCATTCATCGGCATCGAGCGATCCAAAGCGGAAACGATTGGAACGAGATGATGCGGAACCTAGCGGCTAAATATAGCCTAGATGTTTCGCGATTTGGCAGCGATCTTGCACTCACTGAGCTTTACGATCTCATAGACCTCAAGACGCCGAATGGTCAGAAGGCATCCCAACTCCAAGCGGAATTTTGCGATCGGATGGAGAGTTGGGATGTCCTTGAACACCATGGGCGAATTGCCGAATGGGCCATGCGCAACGAGTGCCCGATCCTAACCACTAATTTCGATCGCGTGCTCTCGGATGCATTAGGGGCACGGCTCAATTCACTGTTCCAGCCGATTGGCCGGACCAAGGGGCCAACAGACTATTACCCTTGGGAGAAATATTACGGAGTTCGTGAAATTGAAGGCCCATGCGAAGGCTTCGGCATTTGGCACATCAATGGTCTGATTGAGCACATTCGCAGCATTCGGCTGGGGCTGTCACACTACATGGGATCAGTGTCTCGTGCTCGACCATGGCTTCATGGCACTAAGGAAACTCGCCTCTTCACTCAAAAAGACATGGCTCAGTGGCGAGGCAGAGATACTTGGTTGCATATCGTGTTCAACATGCCGCTCGTAATCATTGGATTGGGCCTCGACTCTCAGGAAGTTTTCCTGAGATGGTTGCTTATCGAGCGCGCGAAGTATTTTCGGCAATTCCCGGACCGCAAGACGGCAGCTTGGTATGTCTCGCCAGTATCTGAAGCTTCGCCAGTCGATCAAGCAAAGCTCTTCTTTTTGCGCTCATTGCAGGTAGCTCCGTTGAGGGTGCCTGATTACGACGCGATTTATGAGGCACCGGCTTGGGCTTCGATGGGAGCTTAGGAGAAGCGTCGGTGAAATCCCTGTTCTCTGAATTTTCTTATGGCTTTGCTCTGACCAACGAAATGGTTGGTGTCTCAAACCTCCAGGTCGCGCCAATTTTTCCAAGCTTGATCGAGGAGGGCAAGAGGGGCGTTGGATATGACGTAAAGCTCGATGCTCCCGGCGTCCCACTCTTTCTCCAGTTCAAGCGATCCGAGTTTATGGTCCGAGGGAATGCTAGGGAGAAGCAGCTTGAGCCATCTCTCAATGTTCCCTTTCATCGTTTTCCGATCACTCCAGCCAATGAGTCACTGCAACACGCCTCGTTGTTTGAACTCGACCAAACACCCAACTTGGTCTTCTACGTAGCCCCAAGATTCCATCGAGTGGAACATTTGAACACCGCTTGGTCCAGCGGACGTGTCGCCGCCGGTTCAATCTTTGTCAGACCCCAAGATATTGGCCCGTTCCATGACGATGCTCAGCATACCGTGGCTTTCGACGATGTAAGCTCGTTCGTTTGCTCGGAGCCAAGCCCCGTGGATTCGTTCAATCTTCGTGAAGTCGCCGAGCTTCTGCAGGCCTCGATCGAGAAAGAGGACCGTCCTGTCAGAGCCTTGGTGGATGAATGGGTAGAGATCGTTGATCGCGCACCACTTGAAGCTGAGCACAAAGAGCGAATGTGGCGCAAGGATAGGGATTACCAGGATTTGCCTCGGGCGCTTTCGCACTGGCCTGCATTGGGGCGAGAAACTGGATCACGAGCCTTATCCATATCCAGAGGATTGATTGAGCCGCTACCAATACGAAAGCCTAAAGAGGTTGAGCCAAACGTTGCGAAGTTGCTCAAGATTGCAGATCAATCACGATTGAATTTTGAGGCTCAGTTTTTTGTGGTGCAGGATCGAGTCTAAGTGAGATGGGCGGATATGGATCAGGTCGGCAAGGCGGTAGACCTCTGGCCAATGAGGCTCTTAAAATCGACTTTGCGTGGATGCTGAGGACCGACAGGGTCGTTCCTGGAAGATTGATAATCGGTTCACTGAGTTGGACCTGCCGAGGAGAAACAGCCGGGAGGATCGGCTACGAATGCGACATGCGTGATGCTGAAAACGCCTCGCTCACGCTCCGCTTCGATACCTCGGATCGCTTCGCCGAGGTGAAACGGAGCCATGTTCAGCAGGTGCCTCTCACCTACACCCGTCCAAACTTTGGCGGGAGGCGTTGGTGGATGAAATGCCCGTTCAGTGGGAGGAGGGTTGGCAAACTCTATTGCCCAGCGGGAGCTGAGAAGTTTGCCAGCCGCCAAGCATGGGGAATTGCATATTACTCGCAGCGCATTTCGCCCGACGTCAGGCGCTTCGAGGAATTGTTCAAGCTTCAGGAGAAGCTCGGCTGCGAGCCAGGATGGGAAAGACCTATCAAGCGTCCGAAGGGAATGTGGCGGCGCACGTTTGTCGAATACGAGCGCCGGTATTGGCAACTCGACGCGCAGTGTGGCGCGGTGATGGAGGAAAAAGTGTCTGCGCTTGGAGCCGCGAGCTTCTGACTCTGTCACCCTCTAGCGGGAGGAAATGGGGGCAGATTTGGGGGCATAACCTCGATTTCGTTTGATAGAGCGCTAATTAATTCAAGAAGATATATCTTTGAATCGATGCCTCTTCTGGCACCATTTGCTTTTCCCGGATTTGTCCGGGGGCGTCCGGTAATACTGTTTTCGGAACATTTTTCGACCAAGAACTCGCCAGACGTCGTCCGGCGACATTCGGTTTGGACTGCCAGAAAACACTTCCGCGTGTTGCTTCTTTTCGGTGGTCACGGATCGACCCGGCTTTGCTCGGAAAACGACCATGCTGTCCCCAATCCCGGCCAAGCTGAGCGAGCCGTTAGCTCGCCGTGGGGTCGCCCCCGAACGCTCGACGAAGGGCCGCGATCTTCGAACGGGTAAACCGCTGCGCGAGTGACGTGGTCGGCGCCACTCGGTCGAAGCCGTGGAATGCGCCCGGAATGACGAGTAGCTCGGTCGGGACGTCTGCCAATGTGAGCCGGCGGGCGTATTCGATGTCCTCGCTCACGAAGAGATCAACTCCACCTACTCCGATCCACGCCGGAGCGAGACCAGCCAAATTTTCGTGACGCGCCGGCACTGCCTCGGCAGGCACGCCCGCGCCGCCCGCCTTGACGCCGAGGACGCTGTCCCAGCCGAGCCGGTTCTCCGCCGCCGTCCATCCCACGGTGGCGACGTGGTGTGGCATAGCTACGGCGCTTCCCGTCCTGTCGTCGAGCATGGGATAAACGAGCGACTGGAAGACGAGCGGGATTTCACCACGATCGCGCGCCCTGAGCGCCAAGAGAGCCGCATGGCCACCTCCGGCGCTCTCCCCCATGACCGCGATCCGCGCCGGGTCCGCCCCCAGCGCCGCCGCATTGGCATGAAGCCACTTCAGACCCGCGTAGTTGTCCTCGACGGACTTCACGTAGCTCGCTGCGGGCGCGAGCCGGTATTCGACGCTGACGATAACGCAGTCGAGTGCCTGGGCAGTCTCCTGCAAATAGCGCGCTTCGCCCCGCGCGCTGCCGAGAATGAAGCCGCCGCCGTGCGTGTGGAGGATGGCGGGCCTGCTGCGGCCCGGTCTGGCATTCACGACAAAGACCTTGACCGCTGGCAGCGCACCGTGAGCCGGCACGTCCCGCTCGACGACCGGAATCCCCGGTATGAGTTCACTCGGCTGCGGTCCACCATCGACCGGCATGTTACGCAGCGTCTCTTCGGTGATCGGCGGGAACCCGTTCTCGATCATGTCCCTGGCGGCGGGCCTCAATTCGGGCGCGATTGGCGCCAGGCGCTGCTCAACCGACAGCGACGCTATGCCACCCTGCACGGACGGTTCCGCAGCCAGCGTCAGACCTGCGCGGGTGGCAAAAGTCGCTACTCCCGCCGCACCGAGAAAGTGGGCAAAGTTTCGGCGTGTCAGTTCCATGCGTGGTCTCCGGTTCAGCACGCCATCACGCTGCGTGGCTTTCAATCCAGGTGGCAAACAGGCCGAGCCACTCCCCGGTCGGTTGACCGGCAACGCCAGCGCCAAAGCCGTGCCCGCCTCGATCGAAGAAGTGTGCTGCGACCGGACGCCGACGCCCGCGCATCGCGCCCAGCATCAACAGACTGTTTTCGAGCGGAACGGCGGGGTCGTCGATCGCGTGGACAAGGAAGAGGGGCGGCGTTTCCTCGCTTACGTGAATATCGGGCGATCGGCGCACGATACTGGTCATCTCGGGATCGGGACCAAGCAGGCGAAGCGTCGATTCCGCGTGTCCAATGCCAGCGACCTGGCTGATAACCGGGTAGATCAGTCCGCTAGCGCGAGGCCTTGGAGATAGCTGATCGATGGAATCGCGGGCGGCATAGACCTGCTCGGCAAATCCGGTGGCGAGGGTCGCGGCGAGGTGACCTCCCGCCGAGAAGCCGACGGTGTACACCTGCGCGGGATCAAAGCCCATAGAGCCTGCGAGGGAGCGGATGAGCCTGACGGCTCGCTGCGCATCCTGCAGCGGAACATCTTCCCGGTTGTCCCAGCCCTCACCGGGCAGGCGGTAAACGAGCACGAACACGGTGTAGCCCCGCGCCGTCATGTCGCGGGCGATGTCCACGCCCTCGTTAGCGATCGAAACGAAGGTATAGGCCCCGCCCGGGATCGCCAGCAGCGCACGCCCGTTCGATTTGGCTGGGCGAAATACGCGCAGGGTGGGCGTCTCTACATTCCGGATGAAGATCGGCGGCGAATCCGCACCACTCGGCTGGCGTCGGAAACCGCCACCGGGCGGCCCCTCCGGCCATAGCGGCAGGACGGTCCCGGCCTGCCACTGGGCCATGACATCTCCTTGTGCGGCTGCGCGGGTGCCGGCAGTCAGGGTCGCTGCTGCGGCGGCGAGCGCTCCAGCAGCCCCAAGGAACTGGCGGCGCGGCAATGCGGATGTCGCGGCGACCTGCTTTTCCATCGTTCCTCCTCCCCGGATCGTCCTCATTCGCCGTGCCGAAAAATGTCGAGATCGACGGCCTCCGCCATCAGCAGGTTACCGGCATCGTTCGGATGTACGTGATCGCCGGGATCTATCTCAGGCCGGAGCCGGAGCGGATCGGCGGGATCGCGCGTGGCCGCATCAAAATCGACGACCGCGTCGAACCGGCGGCTGGACCGTATCCAGTTATTAACCGCCTGGCGCATCGCCTCGCCTTCGGCAGAGTAGAACGGCAGTCCGCGGGTTGCCATCACCGTGCCGCCAGCAACCTTGATACCCTGCAAATGGGCTCGCGTGACGAGTTGGTCGAGGCCTTCGATTATGTCCACCGCCGTGGCAGCCTGCGACTTCGGCATACCCGGCATGATCGACATGTTGATATCGTTGATGGATGCGAGAACGATGACCCACTTCACGCCGGGCCGACTTAGAACATCATGGTCGAAGCGCGTAACGATCGCATCCCCGACCCCGTGTCGGAGGACCCGGTTGCCCGAGATGCCCGTGTTGACCACGCCCCAGCTTGCAAGGTCAGGATGCTTTTGCAACCGATCCGCCAACAACGATGGCCAGCTGCGATGCTCGCCAGCCGTGGTGGAGTAACCCTCAGTAATAGAGTCCCCCAGGGCGACAATCACCCCAGCGGCGGGATTGGAGGCGGGCACGCTCAGCCCGCGAAGCCAGAAGTAGGACCCGACCACGATCGGATCTTCGAAGCTTTCCTCAGCGACGCGATTTCCTGCCGTTATGAATGTCGGCGTCAGCGCAAGCGGGTCGACGGTCGCGGCCGGAGTAGAGTCCGGCAAGTAGATCGACACGGCCACCTCGGTAAGCGGCGGAACGGCCAGATCAATCGGATCACTGACCGCTCTCGCGCCCGGCTGAAGAGTTAACCTCTCTCGCCCGCCAAACGTCACGGGGCGGCTGCTGCCGGGAACGGTCGCGCCCGCAGGTCTTGCCAGTGCGGCGTGAATGGAACCGAAGGTTACAGCCTCTGCGTCCAGCGCGTTGGCGAACTCAAGCCGGAAGCTGGGACCGCCGGTCGACGTGCGCACGACCATGCGGATCGTCTGGTCCGTGAAGCTGGTCGGATAAGCAACGAATGGTGGACTAGGCGGGGGTTGTTCGGTTGCGGTCCCGCCGTAGCTCTCCGTCTCAAACGGAGAAAACGGCGCGGAGATCATCGGCAGCGGCGTGCCCCAGCTCTCGATCCATCGGTCCTGCGCATGGCCCGGGGAACCCGCGACGAGTGCGAACAGCAAAGCTGCGGCGAGGACGAAAACCCGCACGGAACCCTTCCCCCGAAAGACCATCAACCTAGCGCCACACCTATTCCGCAGCAAACGATTGCTCCTGCGCGCCGACACCTCACGCGAGCCGCCCCGCGCTATCGACGCGCGGAGCGACCAGCGTTCACTCACTGCGAATTGATGCGGAAGCGAAGCCCAATGGTGCGCGGGGTCGGCCCCGATCCCGAAAGCGGCCCGTTGGTTCCGACAAACGTCGGTCCCCGCTCATCCGTCAGGTTGTTACCAATCAAGGCGAGTTCCCAGTTGTCCCTGCGGACACCCAGAGTGAGGCTCAGCAGGTCGTAGGGGCTGGCCACGATCCCGTTGGCCTGCAAGCGGTCCCCGCTATGGCTCAGCGCAAGGTTGCCGAACCCTTCGAATCCCCCACCAAGCTGCGTGTTGTAGTTCGCATCGATACGGAAGTTCTGGTCGAGCGTGTTGGTCATCCTGGTGCCGGGTTGCAGCAAGGGCTGCGCGGCTGCGATCACCGGGTTTACCGTGTCGTATTCGCTGTCGTTGATGTTGCCGACGAAGCCCAGGTTCAGGCCATCGACAGGCGTACGCCAGCGGACCTCCAGATCGATGCCCTTGGTCGTGGCATCGCCGAAGTTTGCGAACCCGTTGACCCCATCGATACCCCCCGTCACCGAGGTTTGCAGGTTCGTGTACTTCAGGTGGTAGAGGTTAAGCCCGACGTTGAAAGAACGGTCCGCACTGCGCCACTTGACGCCAAGCTCGTAGTTTCTCGAGGATTCCGGCTCCAGCGCGACCGAGACGGGGACGCCTGCCATCTCCAGCGATTGAACCTGAACTCGTGACTGGACGATCCCGGGTCGGAAGCCCGTGGCGGCAGAAATGAACATCGTCAGGTCGTCGGTCGGGAGATAGGAGAGGTTCAGTCTCCAAGTCTGCTTGCTCTTCTTGGTCGGGACGGTTCCCGTACTGTCTTCAAAGGCCCGCTTATCGTGGAAGGTTCTCAGCCCCACCAGCGGGATAAGCTTGCCATCGAGCAACTCGTAGCTGAGCTCGCCGAACACTGCCCAGTTTTCCGTGAGCGTATTGTTGTCGGCATCGATAAGGAGCGGGATAGCCGGCAGATCAAGCGCGTTCTCCTGCGGCCCCTGACCGTCCTGATACGCCGCCCCGACGAGCCAGTGAAGCGGACCGCTCGAATTCGAGTTTATCCGCAATTCCTGAGCAAACATCTTCGGGAAGAACTGACTGGAGAAGGAACCCGCCGGCGAAATCGGAATGTTGATGCCAAATTCGCCTTCCAGATGGCTCGTGGCGCTCGTTACGGTGAAGGCGTCGAAATCAACGCTGGCGGTCAGGCTCCACAACGTGAAGTCACCGTTTGAGTAACCGTCCTGACCGGCGGTGTTCTCGAAGTACGGCGGCTCCACGGAAGCGGTGAAGCCGGTGAAATTCTGACGCGGACGGAAGTTCCAGTATTGCGCGAGGATGTCGACATTGTCCGCGGGGCGAAGACGCGCAACGACCCTGATGTCCTCGTTCTTGGCCGAGTTCACGTCCTCCTGATCCGGAGTTCCGTCATACGGCCCGAAGTAGGCGTCTGCGTACCCGGCATCGCGTGAGAAGCCACCGCTGACGCGGACGGCCAGAAGATCCTTGATGATCGGGACCGATACGGCCGCCGCCGAACCGTAGTTCAGTCGGCCCGCACCGGCGGTCTTCGAAGCTTCGGCCTCAAACGCATACTCGACGTCGTTCAGGTCCGGATCGCGCGTGTGAAAGATGAACACACCGCCCGACGAACCCTGCCCGTAGAGCGTGCCCTGCGGACCGCGCAGAACCTCAACCCGGTCGATATCGATGAAACGAACGGGAGGCGCGATGCCGAAGTTCGTGACGATAAAAGGCGCCTCATCAAGGTAATACCCGATCGGGGAATCGCCGTTCTGCGTGACGTTCCCACGCAAGTTGTAGAAGCGCGATGCGTTCGACTGGCGGAACCCCTCCTGCGCTCCGGGCACGCTGGAGACCAAGTCGCCAATCGTGGTGATGTTGCGTTCCTTCAGTTCCTCTCCATCGAAAGCCTGAATGGCGAGCGGCACTTCCTGAAGCGATTGCGCGCCGGTCTTCTGCGCCGTCACGACAATTTCGCCAGCAGCGACGCTTTCCCCGGAACGCCTCTCTCGTGGTTCTTCGCCTGATGCGCCGTTCCGCGCATCCACATCCTGAGCCTGCGCCGCGGCGGCGGCAAGGCTCGCGGCTAAGGCGACGGCCGCTGTGGCCACTCGTAAGTACCTCATGCCCACTCTCCCATTTCAAACGATTGCCCTTTGGGGCTATTATTCGTTCCGTGAGGATTTAGCAGGAGAGGCAGTCTGTCAATGAAATTTAGACAATCGATTGCACAAGCAGGAAATGCTGGCCGGTAACACCCCTCTCAGGAGGATATTGTGGAGCCGCGGGCGGCCAGCGTCGGATCGAGTTGAACCGACTCCACCTTCTCCCCGGCGATCTTGCGGAAAAGCAGATCGACAAGCGCATCCGCACCCGTCTCGAGATCCTGCCTGATCGACGTGAGCGGAGGGGTCGTCCGGCGTGAAATCTCCAGATCGTCAAACGCGACGACCTTCACGTCCTCCGGCACGCGGCGCCCCCGCTCGACCAAGGCCTGTATCGCAGTCATCCCGATCGTGTCGGAAGTCGCGAACACCCCGTCGAGACTCTCAGCAAGGTCGAGGAAGTCGGCGATTTCCTCCCGGGCTTTCTCCGGTACGAAATGAACCGGGAGCGTGGCACCGACCGCACCCTTGCCACTCTCGCGCAGCGCTTCCCGAAAGCCCGCGAGACGCTGCTCAACTTCCGGAACAGTAGGATCGCCGAAGAACGCGAGCTTGCGGCAACCAAGCGAAAGAAGATGCTCCGCAGCAATCCGGCCTCCGAGGCGGTTATTGCTGCCGACCGAAGTATATTCCTGCTCCGGCATCTCCGCACCCCAAACGACCATGGGTCCGTAAAAGCGCGCCACGCTGTTGAGAACATCCGACTGGTTCGACTGCCCGACGATGATCATCCCGTCGACGCGCCCCGTGTCGACCTGACGCGAAAGCCACTCTGGATCGCGCGGCACGATGCGGCTGAGCAGCAGATCATAACCTCGATCTGCCAGCCGATCGGCAATGTGGGCCAGCAGCGTCATGAAGAACGGATCGGAGATATGCTGCGTCTTTTCGTGCCCGAGAGGGACGATCACGCCGATCGTTCCCGTCTTCCCGGTGCGCAGGTTCCTCGCCATGCTGCTCGGCCGAAACCCGAGCTGATCGGCAAGCGTGCGAATTCGCTCGCGGGTGGCCGGGGAAATCTTTCCTGAATTGGCGAGGGCCCGCGACACCGTAGCGGCAGAAACGCCTGCGATGCGCGCCAATTCCTGGATGTTTTGCGGACGCGCCTGTTCGGTCTCGCCAGTCCTTCGCGTGCTCTTGCTCAAATCAATCTCCCCGGGGAATGCCGACATTCGGACTAACGAAGCCGCCGGGTCAAGTGTCATCCTTGCTGTCGACAGTCGCTCGGTTGCGTTCCACGATATTTCGACGTATCCAAAGCGCAATCGATTGCAGAATCGAAGGGGAGAGGCAATGTCCGTCCGCACGCGGGGCTTAACGGCCCTGAACGCGATTGTGTTCGCGCTGACGCTCTTGATTACCGCGTCGCCGGTCGGGTCCGCAGCCGCTCAGGAAGCGCCAACGTTGCGAGCCGGGGCAGCGAAAATTGACATTACGCCGGACAAGCTTCCGCCTCGCTCGCGGGGCGTCCTCGATCCACTCTACGCACGGGCCATCGTGCTCGACAACGGTCGCGAAAAGGCGGCGCTGGTTACCGTGGATGCCGGTGCGGTGCCGACCGAAATGTGGCAGCGCCTCAGCGACCGGGCAGAGCGCGAGTTGCGGATTCCCCGTGGCAATTTCCTCATAACCGCAACGCACACCCACAGCGCGCCCTTCGTCCGCGACGACAACTACGAGGAGCGCATTTTCCAGGCGGTGCGTGATGCCACGGCGCGGTTGCGTCCCGCGCGGATGGCGTTCGGCACCGGCACCTCTTGGATCAACGTCAACCGCAACCTCATCGATCCGGTAAACCGCCGCTGGTGGGAAGGCCCTAACTACGAGGGGATTTCCGACAAGACGGTCGGCGTCGTGCGGTTCGAGACACCGGCGGGCGAGCCGATTGGCGTCTATTATAACTATGCAGTGCATCCCGTCCTGACCGGCACGCTCGACATGGTCAGCGCCGATATTCCCGGAGCCGCTTCAAACTACCTGGAAGCATCTCTGGGTGGGGATGCGGTGGCACTCTGGTCAAGCGGTGCTTCAGGCGACCAGAACCCGATTTTCTTCAACCAGACTTACGAGCTGCGCGAAATCCGCATCCGCGATTATGCAGCGCGCGGCGAAGACATTTCCAATGCCATGCCTCCAGGCGGCGAAGGTCTCGACCCGTCCGATCCCAGAGTACGGTTGCTCCTCGATCAGCAGAAGCAGATCAACAGCGCGCTGGGCTTGATGCTCGCGGAAGAGGTCTTGCACGTCATGCGCGAAAGCCTCCAGCGACCGCAGGAAAAGATTGCGATCCGTGGCGCCGCCAAGGCTGTTACTTGCCCGGGCCGGCAACGGCTGGATCAGGGACGAGCAGGCTATCCCGGCACTTACGAGGATGCCGAGCCTGTTTCGCTGCAACTCAGCCTCCTGAAGATCGGCGACGTCGTGATCGGCGGGGTCGATGGCGAAGTGTTCAATCTGATCGCGCAGCGCTTCAAACGCGAATCCCCGATCAAGAACTCCATGATGGCCACGCTAACCAATGGCTCGGCCCGTTCCGGCTACATCCCTCACGATGCGGCCTACGCGCAAAACACGTTCGAAGTCATATCCTCTCGCCTCAAGCCGGGCTGCGCGGAAGATGCCATAGTCGATGGGTTGCTGGACCTGGTAGCCCAGGTTTCAGCCGACCGATGAACGACCGGGCGGTCCTCACAGCACGCCTCACGCTCCGCTTCGCGCTGGGGCTTTGCTTCTTGGCGAGCGGCAACGTGCACGCCCAATCCGGCGACGAGCGCATAGACACCGACGGCACGATCCGGATGGACGGCGTAGAAATTCCGCTGTCCGGCCTCATGAGCGACGAAGCGCGCGAGTACATGCGCCATATCATCGTCGACAAGCCATTCGGGACAGCCGTGGCCGATATCGCCGACGAGCGGCGGAGGCAGGATGCGATCATGCTGCGGTTCCTTGAGCCGATGCGCGCGCGCTATCCCGTAGATGTGACTGAGGAGGTGATAGGCGGTGTTCGCGTCGATATGGTCACCCCGCGCGGCGGAATCCCGCCCGAGAACGCTGACCGGGTGCTGATCAACGTTCACGGCGGGGGCTTCGTTACGGGCGCTCGCACGGCCTCGTTAGTGGAATCAGTGCCGCTCGCCGCCCTCATGAAGGTCAAGGTGGTCTCGATCGACTATCGCATGGCGCCCGAACACCGGTTTCCTGCCGCCAGCGAAGACGTGGCCAGCGTCTATCGCGAGTTGTTGAAGACCTACCGACCCGACCGCATCGCCCTCTACGGCTGCTCCGCAGGCGGACTTCTCGCGGCCCAGTCGGTTGCCTGGTTTCAAGCGAACGATTTGCCCATGCCCGCCGCGGTCGGCGTCTTATGCGCCTCGCTCGGTGGCTACTTCGGCGGTGACGCAACAGCCCTTGCCGGCTCGTTGAATGGGATGTTGCCCGTGCGAGCAGTCGATAGCGAAGCCGGTGACGACAGCCCCCCGCCGCCCGCCCCAGGTTATCTCGATCACGCCAGGCGCGATGATCCGTTGGCCTATCCGATTGCCTCCCCATCGGTCATGGCCGGTTTCCCTCCCACGTTGTTCCTAAGCGGCACGCGCTCGTTCGAATTGTCGATGGCGCTCGACTCGCACAACAAGCTGACCCAGGCCGGAGCGCGTTCGCGCTTCCACGCATGGGACGGCATGAACCACGCTTTCTTCTACAATTCCGAGATACCGGAATCGCGCGAGGCCTATGCAATCATGGTCGATTTCTTCGAGACTCACCTTGCGGACTGACAACGCAACCGCCGCGCCGGTGGGCAGTTCCATCCTTCTGAAGGCCCTCGTCTTCGCCATGTTCGCGATGTTCGCGATGACGACTGACTCGGTCGGCACGGTCATCCCGGAAGTGATCCGCGAGTTCGATCTGGGGCTGACCGCGGGTGGATCTTTCCAGTATGCCACGATGTCAGGCATCGCGATTTCAGCCATTGCGCTGGGATTCCTGGCCGACCGGATCGGCCGGAAATGGACGATCCTGATCGGTCTGGTCATGTTCGGCCTCTCTTCGGCCGCTTTTGCCGCCGGGCACGACTTCCTGTTCTTCGTTGTTCTGTTGTTCGTTTCGGGTCTGGGTATCGGGATCTTCAAGTCCGGAGCCCTCGCCCTGATCGGCGATCTTTCCCGATCAACCACAGAGCACGCCCGAACGATGAACCTGATCGAGGGGTTCTTCGGTGTCGGCGCGATCATCGGCCCCGCCATCGTCGCGTATCTTTTGCAGGTGGGTGCCAGCTGGAAGTGGGTCTACCTCGTCGCCGCGCTGCTATGTGCATCCTTGATCGCCGGCGTGGCCTTGGCCCGGTTTCCGCGATCCATAATCGTGCGAGAAGAGCCAACACGGCCGACCGAGGCAATCAAGCTGGTCCGCGACCCTACGGCCCTGTTCTTCGGCGTCGCCCTGATGCTTTACGTCGGCGCCGAAGCCGCAATCTATGTCTGGGCGCCGACGTACCTGGCCGACTACGACGGTTCGTACGGAACCCTCGCAGCTTATGCGGTGGCGGTATTCTTCGTGCTTCGCGCCGCTGGCCGGTTCCTCGGGGTATGGCTTTTGTCCCGGTTCGACTGGACGGCGGTCCTGCTCACCTGCAGCGTCGCCATGACCCTGCTGTTCTGGGCTGCGGTGGCGGGCGGGCGCGACGTCGCAGTGTTTGCATTGCCGGCGACGGGCCTGTTCATGTCGGTCCTTTATCCCACCATCAATTCGACCGGGATCAGCTGCTTCGACAAGGGACGCCACGGAGCCGTGGCCGGGCTGCTACTGTTCTTCACTTGCGTGAGTGCGGTGCTCGCTCCGCTCGCAATGGGCGCCCTTGGGGACGCCCTGGGCGACAGCACATATGCGATCGTTCTCGGCGCGATCTTTGCGACCCTCCTCGTTGTCCAATGCGGATGGAACGCGATGCGCCGTCCCTTCACCGAGCGGCTCGCGCAACGCAACCTGGCAGATTACGACTCGCAGGACACGGGCGCGCAGCTCCCGGCGAACAACTGAGCGCACGACAGGATGGTCCATTGCGTGAGAGCAATCGATTGCACAAACGGCGGTGATTGCATACGGGAGGCTCTGGAAACCAGTCTGCCGACCGGGGAAGGACATTACTTGAGTGATTCCAAGCACCTCGCCGGGCAGCCAGTTGGAGTATCCCGTTGAGTGCACGTCAGTCAGGTGCCGCCCAAGTGGGAGGCGATGCGCCAGATGCGACCGCCTGGACGGCGGAGCATGTGCGGCTCATTGCCAAGCAGAGTTTTTTCACGTCGCCACTGATCTCGGTGGGGGACTTCGCGCCTGTTTCACCCAGCCTCGACATCTGGGACGCTTGGCCCCTGCAGGAGCCGAGCGGTAACCCGGCCGCCCTCGCCGATGGATCCACGCTGTGGATGGCCTTGGGCGCCCCACAGTTCCCCGACCCGGACGATCGGCATGGCCACGCGCGCATCCATCTTTTGCAGTTGAAGGACGGCAGCTGGCGCTATCTTGAGCAGGCTATGCCCGAGGGCTTCTCTCCCGGAAGCCGCGAGTGGTCCGGTTCGGCGGTTCTCGCGCCGGATTCGCCTAAGGTCACCCTCTACTTCACGGCGACCGGGCACCGCGGCGAGCCGCTCCTGACTTTCGAGCAACGCATTTTCAGTGCGACCGCCACGCTCACGGATCAGGACGGCCGCCCCAAGCTGGAAGGCTGGGGTGAACTGAAGGAAATCGTCCTGCGGGACCCGGCGCACTACATGGCCAGCGACAGCGGCCGATCGGAAGCAGGCGCTATCAAGGCCTTCCGCGATCCCAGTTTCTTCATCGACCCGGCCGATGGCGCATCTTACCTGCTGTTTGCTGCGTCAGCCGCCAATTCTGCTTCGGAGTTCAACGGGGTCGTGGGCATAGCCCGGCAGGACAAGGAGGCCCCGACCGGTTGGCAAACTCTCCCGCCTCTGATCTCCGCTGACGGTGTCAGCAACGAACTTGAGCGGCCTCACGTGATCGTTCGTGACGGCCGCTACTACCTTTTCTGGAGCACGCAGCAGCACGTGTTCGATCCGCAGGGCCCCACGGGACCGACGGGTCTTTATGGGATGGTAGCTGACGACCTGCGAGGCCCATGGCTGCCACTCAACAGGTCGGGGCTGGTGTTCGCCAACCCTCTGGAAGCGCCGCGCCAGGCCTACAGTTGGCTGGTGCTTCCGGATCTTCAGGTCATCAGCTTCGTCGACGATTGGGGGACCGATCGCCAGCCGGGCGACCCTCGGCGGTTCGGAGCCACGTTCGCCCCTGTTCTGAGACTTGCTCTTGATGGTGAAACTGCGAACCTGCTCGGATGAAAGGTACAACGCAGTGCGGCTAGCGGGCATCGAACTCGGTGGCACAAAGGCGATCGCGGTGCTGGCCGACGGCGATGTGGTTCTCGACCAGCGCATCTTTCCAACCCGCGAGCCTGGCGAAACGCTTGGCCTTCTCAATACCGTTCTCCGCCAATGGCACGCAGAGGCCGCGCTAAGCGGGCTTGGCATTGCGAGCTTCGGGCCAGTCGGCGTCGACCCGGCAAGCTCCGGTTATGGGACGATGCTCGACACCCCCAAGCCGATGTGGAGTCAGGTCCGGATCGCGGAGGCGTTGACGGATGGCCTTACTTGCCCGTGGCTGATCGACACCGATGTCAACGCGGCAGCACTGGCCGAATACCGCCGAGGTTCGGCGATCGGATGTGACAGCCTCTGCTACATAACCCTCGGAACCGGTGTGGGTGGCGGCCTCGTGATCGGCGGGCGCGCCGTGCACGGTGCCATGCACCCGGAAATCGGGCATCTTCGCTTGCGCCGCGCCGCTGACGACGACTTTCCCGGCATCTGCCGTTTCCACCAGGACTGCGTTGAAGGTCTCGTCAGTGGGCCTGCGCTGGCTTCTCGCTTCGCAATGGAGCCCGGCGTTATTCCGAGCGATCACCCCACGTGGCAGTCCGTCGCCAGTGACCTGGGTGAACTCGCCGCCTGCATTCTACTGACCACGTCCGCCGAGCGCGTTGTGTTCGGAGGCGGGATTTCGGTGAAGCGACCGTTCCTGCTCCCGCTTATCCGGCGCGAGACCGTTGGCCGGTTAGGCGGATACCTGCCTCACATCAATCTTGTCACTGCGAGCAGCGTGATTGTTAGCACCTCGCTGAACGAGAACGCCGGTCCGCTCGGAGCGCTGGAACTGGCGCGGACGGCTGCCGCAGGGCACTTATAGGCGTTGCCGTCAGGCAGCGCGCGCCAGCCTGGTTTCTCGCCTGTGCCAACCAAACAGCAGCATCAGGAAAATCGCTCCCGGCCACAGCAGGTCAATTGGCGAGAGTAGCGGCAGCGGCGCTTTCTCTGGCCGCTCGATGCGACGCGTGCGATCTTCTTCGGTCATCAACCGCCCGCGCAGTTCCTGGGGCTCTCTGGGAGCGTCGTCGTTCGACCGAGGTGAGTCCGGCTGGGCGGAATGTTCATCGGGGGCGAGCGAATTGATGCGGCTTTCGCCCCCGGCGCTTGGCGGGGCCGATACGGGTGCTCGCGGCAGGCTTGAGACCACCTCGCGGTTCGCAGCTTGCTCAGCCTCAGCGCGGGCGTCATTGCGGCGGGCGAAAGCTTCGAGTTCTGCGGCCGCCTCCTCGATTGGCCGGCCCATCGCCTTTTCCAGAGCAGCTCGGGCCTGCGCCCTGACTGGAGCAGGGACACCGGATCGCTGTGCTTCCTCCATCACGTAACGCAGCAGTCTAGGGTTGCCGCAGGACACGCCGGTACAGTTCGCGCCGTGCCGGGCGACGCTGTCCAGATACTCGCGCACTAACGTGGAGCGGGTTTCGGCATTGGCCTGCCAGTTCCCCTTGCGCACCGTTTCGATCATGCGCGCGGTGATGTCCTGATAGGCGAAGGGCGAGGCGCTTTCGAAATAGTCCTTCATCCCCAGTGCGTGTTTGTCGCGAACGTAGGTTTCGTAAGTTTCCTGCCACATGGTGTCGTCGACCGTCTCGGTGACGGTGGCGTCCCAGCCCCAGAGGTATTCGACGAACTCACGGATCGCGCCTGCCCCAGCGTATCCTTCTTTCTGCATACCCTGAATCCAGGTCGGGTTGACGTAGCGCGAACGGAATTCGCGACCGATGAATTCGTCGATGCTGCGCATCGCAGGATTACCGGGATCGCGGCTGTCGGTGACGACCAGTTCGGGCGATTTGCCATCAAGGCTGCGGATCGCCGCAGCGAGACCGCCCATGTACATGAACGTGTCGTCGTTATCGAGCGCACCGTAGAGCGTGGTGGAGTTCGAATGAACGACCGTCTCCACGCCCGAAAGTGCCATCTTGAACACGTCCGGCATGGGCTGGCCCCAGTAACCGTTCCCGTAACCGTGGCCCATCTTGTTGATGTATTCGTTCGCGAACCCGGCATCGGAATCCCACGACCCGCTGGCGGCAACGATGCCCGAGGTGTTGAGATTAAAGCGCCCCGGCGGCTCATCGAAAATGCGCACGCCGGCCATCTTGTCGGCGTCTTCTTCGGGAACCCCGCGCTCGATCAGCGCCTGTTTGATGTCCAGGTAATGCTTGCGGACCTGGTTGTCGGGTTCTTCCAGAGCCTTCACCCGCTGAACCGCCGTGTCCATCAACCGGGTCAGATTGGCGAAAAGCCCTTCCGAAGCGGAGGCGATGACGATGTCCACGCGCGGACGGCCCAGTTCCTCGCGCGATAGCACTTCAACATCGACGACAGTGCCGCGTTCATTCCACACCGGCTTCGTGCCCAGCAGGTAGAATATCTGCGATTCCAGCACGCCTTCGTGGCGCATCGTCTCGTCGCCCCAGATGACGAACGAAACTTTGGTCGGATAGCGCCCGTGCTTCGCGAGGTGGTTGTCGAGCATCTGCTGAGCGAGCTTCGCGCCCATTTCCCAAGATGCCGGCTTGGGGATCTTGTCCGGGTCGATGCCGTAGAAGTTGGCGCCGGTAGGATAGGCATCGGGGTTGCGGATCGGCTCCCCACCCTTGCCCGCGGGCACAAAGCGTCCAGCCAAAGCCGTCATCAGGCTGTCAAGTTCGCGAGGGCCGGAGGCGAGGATGCGCTGGTGCATATCCTCCCCAAACACCTCGAGCGCGTCAGGCAGTGAAGAGCGATCGACGCTGACAATCGCATCGACCGTGGTGTCGATTGCATCGGCTTCCGGCACACGCCCGAATGCGTGCATCCCATAAGGGATAAGCTGTTCGCGCAGTTCGAGCAGGTACTCTTCAACCTGGTGGAGTTGTTCGTCGCTCCATGTAGCCGTCGGGTCGAGCCCAACATCCTTGGCAATGCCCAGTTCCACCGCCAGATCGCGCGCCTGCCGGCCGTAGATCGCCGCCAGTTCGGCATTCTTGCCTTCGTTCTGCACGTGATCGTTCATCAATCCGCTGAGACGGGCGAGGTCTTCCGTCAGCTCACCCTTGCGGAACGGTGGAACCATGTGATCGACCAGCGTCGCCATTGACCGGCGGCGGGCGACGAGCCCTTCCCCGACAACGTCGACGTTATAGATGTAGGCATTGGGCAAGTCCGCGATGAGAGCATCGGGAGCATCGTCTTCCGCCAGCCCGGCATCGCGGCCATCGAGCCATTCCAGCGTCCCGTGCGTACCCACGTGCACCACCGCGTCGGCACCGAACCCGTGTCGTAACCACGAGTAGGCGGCGACGTACTGGTGCTGCGGCGCGAGATCCTGCGCATGATAGAGCTTGGTCAGGTCTTCGCCCCAGGCGCGGGAGGGCTGTGGCATCAGCAGCACGTTACCGAATCCAATGCCCGGCACGATCAGGCTGGTGCGCCCGCCTTGCCGTTCCACCATGAGGTTGCTGTCGGCCGGGTCGCCCCAATCGGCCAGGATCTTGTCGCGCAGGCTCGGCTCCAGATCGCTAAGCCAGCGGCGATAATCCGCGATATCTACGCGATGCACACCGCCCGCCGCGATCAGTTCTTCGAGCTCGCCGGGTGCATCGCTGCCTACATTGCGAGCCTTGGCTACGAGTTCCGTCAGCAGGCCTTCCGCTGATGGGATTTCTCTGCCGACATCGTATCCTTCGGCCTTCATCCTGTGGAGCACGTTCACCAGCGTTTCCGCGACGTTGAGGTAACTCGCTCCAATGCCCGCCTTACCCGGCGGATAGTTGTAGTAGATGACCGCAATCTTCTTATCGGCATTCGGCTTACGCGCGAGTTCAGCGTAGCGAAGCGCACGACTGACAGCCATTTCGATCCGCGAGGCGATCGGGCTGGTGATGACGGAAGTCAGCCCGCTGAACGGATCGCGCACCTTTTCCTGCGTGCCAACAACGGTGGGCGCGGTCGTGCCCGCCAGTTCCGGCGAAGCCATGTTGAAGGTGCCTTCAAACGCCGACAGCCCGTTCGCAGAACTGCGCCAGTCTTCCTCGCTGCGACCATAAAGGCTGATCAGGTTGATGACCGGGATGCCGACTTTCTCCAGCAGCTTGGAGGCTTCGGCGTCGTTGAATTGAAAAAACAGCCCCAAGCCAACGTCCGCACGGGCCTGATCGCCTTCTCCGAGCAGGTGCTGGAACGCGACTGCGCCGGGATACCCGAACAGCGGAATCGCCTCCGCCCCGCGCCGCTCGATCTCTTCAATCAGAGCGTCGATCAGCTGCGTGTCGTTCGAATAGTACGCGGCCTTGAAGAAGCCGACCGCAACGCGAGGCGCGCCGGGGCGCAGCTTGCCGTTGGCGGCGCGCCACGACTGAAAGCTTTCCCAATCGGCGAACACGCGCCCGCCCGCTCCGTCGGGATAGTAGAACCCGAAATCCAGCGACAACTCCGGGGCCGGCAGTTCGAATTGCGTCGCGCCCGCGCGGTTGAGTGCGAACTTGAGCAGGGCAAGCTGGTTCTGCGGCCCACTGTGTTCCCAGTAAGCGCGCGCGCGGCGGTCCCAGACAACGCCAAGCTCTGTAAAGAACGCTTCGTTCTGCAAACCTTCGCCGACGCCAAGCACCGTACCTCCGCGCGCCCTGACCGCCGCGATGGTCTGAACGCCGTGCGCGTCATCGAAACGGCGCATCATCTGCTCGTTCATCACGTCATAGACGAGCACATCTGCCTGCGTGATCGCATCGGGCCGCGTTTCGTCGAACGTGGATTCGGTGAGCAGCGTCAGCTCAACCCGCCCCCGAAGATCGGGATTCTGCTCGATCAGCTGGCGATAGGCGCCCAGCGTGCCGGGAATATTGTTGTCCGAAAACACGTAAGCCACGCGCACCGGCGCGCTTTCCTGCGCCCACGCGGTCGCAGGAAACAGCAGGATTGCGACAAGGATCGCCTTAACGAAGCGTATCAGGTGCATTGGCATCCGGAGCGGCCGACGCTTCTTCGTCCGGCACATAGATGATCTGGCCGTTGGCAAGGCGATAGGCGCTGCCCAGTCGTTCACCATCGCCTGTGCCGGTGTCGCCGGATATCTTGTAGGCAGTGATCGTCTCGCCCTTTTTGACGATGATTTCCTGCATCCCGGAAGCATCGGTCTTCACCATGGTGACCTCGCTTTCCCCGCTCATCAGGTCGCCCATGTTATAGACCGAGAACAGGGTCACCATCAGGCCGACGATGAACACGATCGATGCGTCGAACAGGTTGGCGACACCGGCCAGTGGATCTTCCTCCACTGGCTCCTCCGGAGCGCCGAGCTTGATGAAGCGGCCCATCAGCGGGCTTCCATCTCGGTCGCGACTACTTCGGCAATATAACGCTGCTCGCGGATAGAGGCGCTGACCCAGCTTTGCCTCAGCGCCACCAGGCCATAGGCAACGGTGCCGGTAGCAAGGCCGACGATGGTGCTGGTGAATGCCACCACCATTTCGCCCGCCATCGCCCCCAGATTGCCCGCGGCCATCGCCGCGAGCGAGCTACCCATCGGGATCAGGGTTCCGATCAGCCCCAGGCTGGGGCCAACCTTCACCAGCGCGCGCGGGCCGTCCAATCCGTGGCGCAGCTTTTCCTCATGCTCGGCAACAACGTTCTCCAGCCCGCCATGATGCAGCGCCTTAGCCGCATCAAGTTGCTGGATTGCGTCGAGCAGGCGGGCAAGGTTCGCTGGCAGCATGGCGCTACGTTCCGGCGTCGTGTCGAGCACGCGGCCGTCCTGCAGCCACCGCTTGATGTCGAAACCAGCGCGTTCGTTGCGGCGGCGCACCGCTTCCACGAGATAGGTGCCAGCGAAAAAGAGCGACATGGCCACGCAAACCCACAGCATCAGCATCACCGGAAGCCGGAGGACCTGGCCGAGGGCGTAGAGCCCGTTCTCGAGTACTACAGCAAAGTTCATCTTCTGATCCAAATCCCCCTGAGAAGGCCCGCGACGAGCGCGAAGCCCACGATAGCCAGGGTCCATGCCGGCGGAGCCGGCGCGACGACGGCGATTGCGTCTCTTTGAAGCATGGTCGCCGAATGCCAGCCGAATACAAGATCGCTGGCAAGGCCAAGAGCCGGGGCACAGAGCGCGGTGACAACCAATACGATTTCAAGCTCGCGGATGCGCGCAGCACTGCGCTCACCACGCAGACCCAAGGCCAGCGCGAAGGCGGCCAACGTCAGAGGACCAGCCAGCCACAGCGACACCCCTCCCGCGATCGCGAGTGCAGCAGCCAAGGCCGCGCTGGCCCCACCCAGGAGTGGTCCAGCTCTCGGTAGCGGACCCGCGATAAGCCGCCAGAACGCCCCTACCCCCACTAGAACTCCGATCCAGTTTGGCTGCGGCGACAGCATCATCGCGAGCGCCAGGGTCACAATGAACGCCCCCAGTGCCCAAAACGCGCCTGCCAGCCTGCGCGGGCAATCTCGTGCATGAATTGCGGCGGCAATCACCGCCAAAAGCCAGATCAGCGATACGGAAAGCGAGAGCAGCATCTTAGCGTTCACCTCCCTTTTCGCGAACTGATTTCCAGACGCCTGTCCTCCGCAGCCACAGCAGAACGCCAGCTGTCGCCATACCCGCGGTCAGCAATCCAAACACGCTGACGAAAATACGGTACGGCCCGCCGAACAGCGCCGCCGTGTGTAACATGCGGAATGCCTTGTCCACCGCATCGGCGGATGTGCTGCCAAAGGGCGGCCTGAAGGCCAGCTGGCGACCAGATACTTGATCGAACCACACGGCCGTCGCGCCCTGATGCGTAGGGCCATCGAGACTGGTGCGTGCGTAGAAGCCGATTACGCCCGAGTAGGGGTTGAAGCTGAGCGCGCCCGCTGAGTGGACAGTGAAACCGCGCTTCTGCGCTTCTTCCGTCATCAGGCGCGCACCGGTTCTGGCAGCATCCTCCCGCGACATTGCCGCGCCGGGCGCTGGCGCGGGGTTGGCGACGGGGGCGTAGAGCCCCTGCCCGCCGAACATGCGCTGCACCGGTTCGTGAACCTGAGGCAGGTTAAAAGCCACCGCAGACCACGCAAAAACGATCATGAGCGGAAATAGCCAGAGCCCGGTTGCGCGATGCAGGTCGTAATTGAGCGCGTGCCCGCCCTTATCCCGCCTTACACCCCATGCAGGCAACCATCGCTTACCGAACCCGATGCCCCGTGGCGGCAGAGTAAGAGCCAGGCCCACGATGCTGGTCACCAACCATATCAGGGCCGCGGCGCCCATGACCAGCTGACCCCACAAACCCGCAGCCAAACTGTAGTGGAAGGATATCAGGAAGGGCATCACGTTCACCGTCCCATCGCGCAAGTCGGCAAACCGGACCTTGGCCCGAATATCCGCCGTATAAGGGTCGACAAAAACCTGATCGAAACCGAGCGCGGGCCCGCCGGGTCGGGGCGAGAGGAAAATGGACTGGGCACGATCTGGATCGGGAGAGAGCTGGATGTAGCTCACAACTCCGCCCGTTTGCCGCTCCACCCGGTCGGCGAGTTCGATTCCAGACAGAATCCGTGCGCCGCCCTCGGGTCGCTCGACGATCCAGACACCTGGCGCGATCCATTCCCTCAGCTCGCGCTGGAAAGGCAGCACCGCACCGGTCATCCCGGTGACAATCATGGCGAGAGCAATCGTCAGGCCGGCCCAGCGATGGGTGATGAGAAGGATGGACCGCATGAGGTTGGTGAGAACTTTGGAACTGTCGCTCCGCCGGAAATCGACGAACGCGGCCGCTTAGCAACGAGCGCCAGCATACCATTCCGAAGAAGGTTTCGAGAGGCCTTTTTGCATTACTTTGTCGCAAAAAAGCGCGGTTTTCTGCGGAAAATGGGAGTAACGTGGCGTAACAATCGCAGTAACGGTAAATTACCCGTAATTAACTTGCTGCGCCTCGCTGGCCTCGTCCATGGCCCCGATCAGGCATCTCTCGTGCCTCCTTAGACATTCAAGCATCGACGTTCGTCACACTGGCCGGTTGCCAGCATAGGGCGGACCGGTGACAATAGGACAAAATCACACCGATGAGGCTCTCACTCACGGCATTCAGCCTGGCACTGTTCACCACCACCGCACCGGCGGCATGGGCTCAGGATGCAGCGCCTGTCGAAGACCATACGATCGACCATACAATCATCGTAACGGCATCGCGGGCGGTAGCGGATGCCCACGAGATCGGCAGCGCCATTTCGGTGATCTCGGAATACGATCTGGCTCGCGGCCAGATCACTTTCGTCAAGGATGCGCTGCAGGACATTCCCGGCGTTGTCGTGTCCACTGATCGGCCGGGGGACTTCTCAAACGTCAGCATCCGCGGATCGAACAACGACGAAGTCTTGTGGCTGGTTGACGGCATTGAACTGGGTGACCCGAGCTCAATCAGCACGCAGCATCAGGCCGACCACATGATCACCGCCGACATCGGTCGTATCGAAGTGCTACGCGGCAACCAGAGCTCGCTTTACGGATCCGACGCCATCGGTGGCGTGATCAATATCATCACCAAGCGCGCGACGCGTGAAGGGATAGAGGTCAACACGGACCTCGAAGTCGGCTCCTATGGCACCGTGAACGCCGGTGCCTCACTCCTTGGCAAGACCGGGCCGCTGGACTTTCGCGTTACGGCCACAGGCTATCGTCACGAGGGCCCGTCACTGACTGACCCAGCCACCGCAACCGGACCGGCATCGGAACGGGACGCCTATTGGCGCTACGGCCTTTCCGGACGCGCTGGGGTCAAGGCCAGCAAGAACGTCGAATTCCAGGTCGTCGGTTTCTGGCTCGACAGCTTCTCTGACCTCGACGATTCGACGAGCGATTCCCAGGATACCGTGGAGCGTAATGAATATGCGCTCGCCGCACAGGGCGAGTACAAGTCTGACGACGGTGCCTTCTCCGCGAAAGCAACGGCCAGTCGCTATGCCGTAGAACGCGTATATTTCGGCACGTGGTATCGCGCCCATGGCGATGTTTACGACGGTACGAAGGATCAGCTGGCGCTGGACCTCAAGTACGACAACGGCGGGCTGATCAGCGTGGCAGCGGGCGGTAACCTCGAGTGGGAGGACACCGATCAACTGACAAACTTCTCCGGCATTTTTGTCGCCGGTATCGACACGAAATCGGCTTATGGCGAAGTTGCCGTGCGGCCAGTGAGGGGTCTGACGCTGACCGGCGCGGCACGTCTTGATGACAATAGCAGGTTCGGCAGCTTCGACACCTATCGCGGCACCGTCGCCTATGCGTTCGGCCCTGCAAAGCTGCGCGCAAGCTATGGGACGGGCGCCAAGGCTCCGGGGCTCTACCAGTTGTTTGATCCGACGTACGGCAATGCCGACCTCCTCGTCGAAACGAGTGAAGGCTGGGACGTGGGCCTCGACGTCACGCTGGGCCACGGGTTGGCGGCGCAAGCATCCTACTTCGCCACCGACAAGACCAACGAGATCGTATTCGACGGAAGCAGGCCACCGTTTGGTGGCTACGATCAGTGGGGGCGTACCAAGTCTGATGGTGTGGAAGTTGGGATCGTCGCCCGGCCTACCGACTGGCTAAGGCTTGGCCAGACCTTCACCTATATAAACCACCGGCAGGATAACGACCTCGACGGCATCTATACCGAGAGCGGCAGGCCGAAATACGTCGCATCATCTTCCGTCACAATCTACCCGATCGAAACAATCGAACTCACCGCCCGCGCCCGTTATCGAGACGGAGATGCGACGGGCTTTGGCGGAGCGACGGACGATTATGTCGTCTTCGATCTGCTCGGTTCGTACCGCTATTCCGACAGCGCCGAGATCTATGCGCGGATCGTGAACCTGTTCGACGAGCAGTATCAAGTTTCTTACGGCAAGAATGCGCTGGGAATTAGCGTCTATGGCGGCGTTCGCATGGCCTTTTAAGGGCTTACCGGACGTGGGCCAGTTCGAGCCCCGCTCGTAAATCGCTTTTGAACTGGTTTAGCGCCGCGGTTTTCTGATGGGGGTCTTGCGCGCGCAGGATGTAGGCGGGGTGCCAGGTCGGCAGGATTGACGTGCCATCGAGGCCGGTTTCGAGACCACCCCGCCGAGCAGCCATCGCGCTGTCGATGCCAGTCAAGGCACCGGCGGCGGTTGCGCCCAAGGCCATGATGATGCGCGGCTGCACCATGCCGATCTCCATCTTGAGCCACCATCGGCAATGCTGAACCTCGGCACGACTGGCGGTCTTGTGCAACCTGCGCTTACCGCGCGGAGTAAATTTGAAATGTTTCACGGCATTGGTGAGATATAGGCGATCAGCATCTGCCCCGATTTCCGCCAGCGTACTGCGGAGAAGCTGGCCAGCGGGACCGACAAAGGGCCGACCTTCGAGGTCTTCCAGATCGCCGGGCTGCTCACCCACGATCATTATTTCGGCGCGCGGATCCCCGTCGCCCCAGACAGTCTGCGTGGCCGCTTCACACAGGTTGCATCGACGGCACTGCAACGCGGCGCCGCGCGCTTCTCCCAGCGTCTGGGGCAGTTCGATCGGTTGCGGCATGGCCGCGCGGTACCGCGTCGAGATTTGCTGCGCGCCCGGTCGAGCTACACTAGCCCCGGCTTCGCGCATTCGTTCGACGCGCGCTTCGGCATCGGCCAGCATTGCCGGGATCAGCCGCGTTTCGGGCAGGTTTGCCCAATACTTCTTGGGCATTTCGGACTTCATGGCATCCAGCTTGATCCGGGCCGGATTGAAGATGTTAGCGAAGTATGTGCCCCACAAGGCTTCTGACGCATCGTCCGGCAGGCTCGGCCGGGGCATGCCCTCGCTAAGGGAAAGACTGCCGTCCTCGAACCGCGCTGTCCGGCGCGGGGTGGCAATCATCCAGTCCATGCCGGCGAAGCGTTTCGCGAAAAACGGGCTGGCAGGTTCGAGACTGTCGTGTTCGGGTTCGAACCACGCGGCGAAACTGCGCCTCTGCCCTGCTGAGGGTAACTCCCGAAAGCGGACGAACGCGTGCATCTTGTGAATGTCCCGGCTCACCGCCTTAGCCATCAGGTTAAGCTTGCGCCCCAGCCTATCGACCTGTGACAGCGGCTCTCCATCCCTGCTGTGGAGGCGCCACAACGCCTGATAAAGCAGATCGAAACGCTCCGGTGCGGAATGCCAGATGACGTTCCCGGCAATTTTTAGGAAGAGCTTCGGTACCGCGAATGAGGTCCCCTTCTCCCCGGTCGGGAGAGGCTGTGAACCAAACAGCGTCCCCCCTCCGCTCCAATCAATCTCGTCTGGTCGGACACCGTGCGAGATCGCCGAGCGGGCGGCTAGTCGCCACGCCTCGAATGTGCCTACATCCGGAAGTGAGGCCGCGTAGGTCACAGCAGCAAAAGTTGCTCTGCTGGCGGCGCGAACAAAGCGCGCAGGTTGGCCGTGTCGATCAGCGTGCCCGGCGACCAGCCCAGAGCTGTGATGAACGGCCGCGCCTTCTTCAAGCCCGCCCCCATTAGGGCCAGATCTTCGTATCGAAGCCGCTGATGCCGACGTGAGCTGATGATCCGATCGACAGTTCGCACGCCAAATCCGGGCACGCGCAAAAGCATCTCCCGCGATGCGCGATTAACGTCGAGCGGGAATTGTCCGCGATGCTGCAGGGCCCACGCCAGCTTGGGGTCAACGTCGAGATCAAGGTGCCCTTCAGTCGTGCCGCTGGCGATTTCCTCGGCGGAAAAGCCGTAGAATCGCAGCAGCCAATCGGCTTGATAGAGCCGATGCTCGCGCAGCAGCGGCGGCTTGATCAGAGGCAGCGCTGACGACGCATCGGGAATGGGGCTGAAGGCCGAGTAATAAACCCGGCGCAGCTTGTAGCCAGTGTAAAGGCGCGTGGCGGTGTTCAGAATGGTGACGTCATTGGCGCCGTCCGCGCCGACGATCATTTGCGTGCTTTGACCTGCGGGCGCGAACCGGGGGGCGCGGCGGCCGGTGTAGCTTTTCTCCTTCGCGCTATCTTGGTTCAACCGGGTTTGCGCCATCGCCGCACGGATTGTTTCCGGCCGCTTTTCCGGGGCGAATTTGCGAACGGCGTCGTCAGTCGGCAGCTCCACATTGATGGATATGCGATCGGCCCATTTGCCCGCCTCGCGAATAAGTTCGGTAGATGCATCGGGAATCGTCTTCAGGTGGATGTAGCCCTTGAATCCGTGATCTTCGCGCAAGGTGCGGGCAATGCGGACGATATCGCCCATCGTCTGGTCAGGGGACTTGATGATCCCTGACGAGAGAAACAGCCCCTCGATGTAATTGCGCCGATAGAATTCGAGCGTCAGTGTGACGACTTCTTCGACGGTGAAGCGGGCGCGCTCCACGTTGCTGCTCACGCGATTGATGCAATAGGCGCAGTCGAAAATGCAGAAATTGGTCATCAGGATTTTCAGCAGCGAAACGCAGCGCCCGTCAGGCGTGTAGGCGTGGCAAATGCCGGCCCCGCCCGACGAGCCCAGCCCGCCATTGCGAGCATCGCGCTTTTCGGTGCCGCTTGAGGCGCAGGACGCATCGTATTTCGCCGCGTCGGACAGGATCGCGAGCTTCTGTTGCAATGATGGATTGGACATTCCGCCGGAATACCATGTTCGCTTTTTGTTCGTCAAATCTCCTGCGATGAGTGGAGGTTGAAACCCGGATCGCCTTGTAGCGTCCCGCGCCTGTCCGAGGGTGCCCGGCGCGGAACGAGAGCGAGGGCCGAGTGTTTCTTTGCGTGAGTAGAAAAACTCAGCCGGACAGAGAGGACAGCTTTGCATGCCTGATTCCGAGGGCTCGCCCAGCGAGGCGAATTCGCTCCATCACCACGCACCCGGGTCGGGCCGAACAAAGCCCGAGAGCAAAACCGGCAATGCAGGCGAACTTCATCAGGATATCCCGGCTAAGGGCGATCACAGCGATGGCACGGCTCATCTGACCGACAATTTCGGCCACCGCATTTCCGACAACCAGAACAGCCTTCGCGCAGGGGAACGCGGCCCCACGTTGCTGGAAGATTTCGTCCTGCGAGAGAAGATCTTCCACTTCGACCACGAGCGTATTCCGGAGCGGATCGTCCATGCTCGCGGATCGGGCGCGCATGGTGTGTTCGAATGCACCAAGGCAATACCGGAGCTGACCAAGGCTTCAATCTTCCAGAAAACCGGGGCCAGTTGCCCTGTCTTCGTGCGCTTTTCTACCGTCGCAGGCGGAGCCGGGTCAATCGACACGCCGCGCGACGTGCGCGGCTTCGCGGTGAAGCTCTACACCGACAGCGGCAATTGGGACCTGGTCGGTAACAACATCCCGGTGTTCTTCATTCAGGACGCGATGAAGTTCCCGGACCTTGTCCATAGCGTGAAGATGGAGGCCGATCGCGGCTATCCCCAAGCGGCGTCGGCGCACGATACGTTCTGGGACTTCATCGGGCTGATGCCCGAGTCCATGCACATGATCATGTGGGCCATGTCCGATCGGGCTATCCCGCGCTCCCTACGAATGATCGAAGGGTTCGGCGTCCACACCTTCCGCTTCGTCAACGCTAAGGGCGAAGGCAGCTTCGTGAAGTTCCACTGGAAGCCCGTTCTAGGGATCGAGTCCACGACGTGGGACGAGGCGGTGAAGATCGCAGGTGCCGATCCTGACTTCCACCGCCGCGACCTGTTCGAGTCAATTGACGCTGGGGACTTCCCGCAGTGGGACCTGGCAATCCAGGTGTTCGACGAAGCCTGGGCTTCGAAGCAACCCTATGACGTGCTCGACGCGACCAAGCTGATCCCCGAAGAAGAGATTTCGGTGCAGGTAATCGGCCGGATGACGCTCAACAGGAACGTCGACAACTTCTTCGCGGAAACCGAGCAGGCCGCTTTCCTGCCCACGAACGTCATTCCGGGAATCGACTTCACCAACGACCCGCTGCTCCAGGGGCGGTTGTTCTCGTATCTCGACACGCAGAAGTCGCGGCTGGGCACGACGAACTTCCACCAGATCCCGATCAACGCGCCCAAATGTCCGTTCCACAATTTCCAGCGCGACGGGATGATGCAGACGCTCGTGCCAACGGGCCGAGCCAATTACGAGCCGAACAGTCTGGCCGAAGCGGGAGAGGATGGTGGTCCGCGCGCCTGCCCGGAAACCGGCTTCACATCATTCACGGCCAATGCCGAACGCAACGATCCATCGGAGAAGCTGCGAATTCGCGCGGGACTGTTCGCGGATCACTACAGCCAGGCGCGCCTCTTCTATCGTTCGCAAACCGAGAATGAGCAGGCACACATCGCGTCAGCACTCGTGTTCGAACTATCGAAGGTGCAGCTCGATCACGTGCGGACCCGGGTGGTCTCACGGCTTCGAAATATCGACGAGGATCTGGCGAAGCGCGTAGCGAACGGGCTGGCTATCGATCTTCCCGAGAAGGCCAAGGCCGCCAAGGAGCCGATCGACATGAAGCCTTCGGATGCGCTGTCGATCCAGAAACAAGCCAAGGACACCCTCAAGGGCCGAAAGGTCGGCATTCTGTTCGCCGAAGGTTCGGACAAGGGCTCCATCGACACACTCAAGGGCCAGATCGAGAAGGCGGGCGGCACCGCATTCCTCGTCGCGCCCAAGGTCGGCGGCATCAAGGTCAAAGGCGGCACGCTGAAGGCGGACGGTCAGTTGGCTGGATCGCCGTCAGTGCTGTTCGATGCGGTAGCCTCTGTCCTGATGCCTGATCAGGCGGAGAAGCTGTCGAAGGACGGCGCGGCGGTGCAGTGGTTCATGGACGCGTTCGGGCACTGCAAGACGATCGCTCACTGCAAGGGCACTCAGGTCCTGCTCGACAAGGCCAATGTCGAACCGGACGACGGCGTCGTTCCCGTCGAGGATTTCATGAAAGCCGGCGCGAAACGCCATTGGGCGCGCGAGCCTAAAGTCCGTGATCTGGCTTGAGGGAGGTAATTATGGCCACGCTGAACACCGCGAACTCGACGAAGAAAACCATGTCGGAACGATCCGCGAAAGCGGCTGCCGTCGCAAAGGCCAAGGCAGTGGCACCGGACCTTGAAGCCCGGATCGGCAGCACGCCCAAGACGAAGTTCCGTGGCAACCCGGACGTGTTCGGCCGACTGGTCGAGGACCATGACCGCCACAGAGCGTTGCTTTCCATGATCGAGCAAACCGAAGGCAAGTCCCGCGATCGCGAGGTCCTGTTCAATGAACTGACCAAAGAGCTAAAGGCCCATGCCGCAGCCGAGGAGCAGGCGCTCTGGTCGAGTGTCCTGCGCAACCCGGCAACGACAGACGATGCCCGCCACGCGATTTCCGAGCACAAGGAGATCGATGAGATGCTGGCCGACCTCGCCGCGCGCGACATGTCGTCGTCGGGCTGGCTCAAGCGATTTGCCGGGCTGAAAGATGAATACCTCCACCACATCCGCGAGGAAGAGCAAGAGCAGTTCGTGGCGGCTGAGAAGCACCTGACTCCGAGCGACCTGCGTTACATGCGTGGCGTCTTCAACCGCCGGAAGAAGGAGGAGAAGGCGGCCGCGAAAGTCGAAAAGAAGATCAAGCTGAAAGACTGAGAAGCCATACAAAGGGCCGACCGTGCTTACGCAACTCAATCCGCCAATTCCGCTTCACGTACTGGGCAAGGGCGACGGATATGCCATCGCCGTCATCGACTATAGCCAGGAACACAACCTCGTCTGGATCACCGCGCTCAACGAAAGTGGTGAGATCTGGTGCGCACCCAACCCGATCGTGCGGCTGGGCAAGAATTGGACGATGGGCCGGACAACCAAGAAGGCGGGCGAAGAAGTGACCCGGTGCAGCGCCGAAGCGTATAACGGCGCGCCATCGGTTGACCGATCGCTTGATGAGGTTATCGCCTCGATAGGTCCGAAAGCCTGACCCCTTTCGGCGCGCCCCAGGTGCCTATGTCCACGAGCCAATCCATTACCGTGCTGACCACCGGCGGCACCATCGACAAGCAGTACTTTGACGCCCTGAGCGAATATCAGGTCGGCGGCAGCATGGTGGCGCGGCTCCTGGAAATCGCGCGCGTGACTCTGCCGTTCCAGATCGTCGAGGTGACCCGCAAAGACAGCCTTGAGTTGGACGACGTTGACCGCGCGAACATCGTCGCTGCCGCGCAGGATGCGGAAACCAGCCACATCGTCGTCACTCACGGCACGGACACCATGACGGTCACAGCGGAGGCACTCGCCGCTGTCGAAGGCAAGACTATCGTGCTGGTCGGCGCACTGGCGCCAGCGCGCTTCAGCGAAAGCGATGCGGCATTCAATCTCGGCATGGCATTCGCCACCGCGCAGGTGGCCCCGCCGGGCGTCTATATCACCATGAACGGAACGGTATTTCCCGCTGGCAAGGTGGTGAAGGACCGGCAGCGCGGGGCCTTTGTAGAAGGCTAGGTGGCCCCAAGCGGCACCCCTCAACTCGTCGCATTTGAAACCAATTTCGGTTGACTTCCGGCGCCGACCTACGGATCATGGGCGCGTCTTACGGGGACTCCTCCCCGAACGTGTCGCGGGAGAGTTTCTGCCCTCATGGGCAGGACGCCGAAGGAGCAACCGCCCCGGAATCTCTCAGGCTAAAGGACCGCGGCACGGTTTTGGACACTCTGGAAAGTGAACGGCGCCCGCGTCGTTCCACCGAAGGGGAAAGCGGCCCACCGATCGGTCCGCCAAACTCTCAGGTCTCCCGACAGAGGGGGTGATGGTCTTTAGCCCGTTTCGGGCGTTGCCATCATTGTGTCGGAGACCGTGATGACCCCGAATGCCGATTCCGGCGACAGGCTTGATCAGCTTCCCCTTGATGCGTGGCATCGCGCCGCTGGTGGCCGAATGGTCCCCTTCGCTGGCTACTTCATGCCGCTGCAATATACGGGCATCGTTTCCGAACACGAATGGACCCGCAGCAGCGCATCCTTGTTCGACGTCAGCCACATGGGGCAGCTGCTGGTAGAAGGCGAGCGCGCGGCCGAAGCGCTGGAGGCTCTGCTCCCCACGGATGTCGCGGGCATCCCGGTCGGCCGGACGCGCTATTCCCTGTTGCTGGACGATAGCGGAGGCATCCGGGACGACCTGATGATCACCCGCATGGCGGACGGGCCGCACGGCCCTCGCTTCTATCTGGTCGTGAACGGCGCCACGAAGCACGATGACATCGCCTGGATGCGGGGGCGGCTCCCCAGCACGGTAGTCTTCTCGCACCTGGAAGACCGGGCGCTGATCGCGTTGCAAGGTCCACGGGCGGCAGAGGTGATCGAGGGCCTTGTCCCTGGCATCTCGGGTGAGATTGCCTTCATGCAAACCGCGATACGCGACTGGAACGGCCAAGACCTGTGGATTGCCCGCAGCGGCTACACCGGAGAAGACGGCTTCGAAATCTCCCTCCCCGCCAGTGATGCGCTCGCCTTCGTCGAAGCGCTGACTGCCGACGAAAGGGTGCGGCCAGCCGGGCTTGGATCACGCGATTCACTTCGGCTTGAGGCGGGCCTGCCGCTCTACGGGCACGACGTCGACCTATCGACCGACCCGGTTTCCGCCGGACTTGGCTTCGCTCTTTCCCGCAAGCGCCGCGAACAGGGCGGTTTTCCCGGCGCGGCTGCAATCTCCCGCATTCTTACCGAGGGGCCGACGCAGAAGCGCGTTGGCCTGGAGGTCGAAGGCCGCCTGCCCGCCCGAGAAGGCGCGCGGGTGCTGTTCGAGGGGAAGGAAGTCGGCCGGGTTACCTCTGGCGGCTTCTCCCCCACGCTCGGCCAGCCGATCGCCATGGCGTTGGTCGCGGCTGAGCACACAGAGCCGGGCACACCGCTCTCCCTGGAGGTCCGCGGACGCAAGCTTGCCGCCGTTGTCACCCCCCTGCCCTTCGTCCCCCATCGTTATCACCGATCAGGAGCCCCAGCATGACCCGGCACTTCACCGATTCCCACGAATGGATCGAACTCGACGGAGAGATCGCGACCGTCGGCATCACCAATTACGCGCAGGGCCAGTTGGGCGACGTCGTTTTCGTCGAGCTTCCGGCCGTCGGCGTGGAACTGCACAAAGGTGCCGAGGCCGCCGTGGTGGAATCCGTAAAGGCGGCGTCCGAGGTTTACTCCCCCGTCAGCGGCGTTGTGACCGAGGTCAATTCCGCGCTCGAGGATGATCCGGCGCTCGTCAATTTCGGAGCGGAGGGTGACGGCTGGTTCGTGCGCCTGCGCATCACAGAGCCCGGCGAACTGGACGGCATGATGGATCAGGCCGCCTACGCCGCCCTCGTCGCCGACCTTTCCTGACCTTCAGACGAAAGCCCCAAAATGCGCTACCTTCCCCTGACGAGCGCGGATCGCGCGGCGATGCTGAACGTGATCGGCGCGTCTTCCGTCGAAGAGCTTTTCCGTGATGTCCCTGATTGGGCCCTGCTGTCCGAGCCGATCGAAGGCCTGTCGGATCACGCCCCTGAACTTGCCGTAGAACGCCACATGGCCCGCCTTGCCGGGCGCAATCTGGCGGCTGGCAAAGCCCCGTTTTTCCTCGGCGCGGGGGCCTACCGGCACCACGTTCCGGCGAGTGTCGATCACCTGATCCAGCGGGGGGAGTTCCTCACCTCCTACACCCCATACCAGCCGGAAATCGCTCAGGGCACTTTGCAAGTCCTGTTCGAATTCCAGACCCAAGTGGCGCGGCTGTTCGGGTGCGAAATCGCCAATGCCTCCATGTACGACGGCAGCACCGCGTGCTGGGAAGCGGTGGCGATGGCGGGGCGGATAACCAAGCGCGGGCGCGTTGTGCTCTCGGCGGGGGTGCATCCGCATTACGCCGAGACAGTGAAAACGATGGCCCGTTTTCACGGCACCGAGGTGGTGCAGACACCGCTCGAGGTGACCCCTACAGGCGGCGAGGATGCCCTGACAGCGGCCTTGGATGACGAGACCGGCTGCGTCGTCGTGCAATATCCCGACATTCTCGGCCGCCTCCCCGATCTGGTGGCTGCGGCAGAGGCGGCCCACGCTCGCGGTGCGCTGCTGGTCGTGGTTGTCACCGAGCCGGTCGCTCTGGGCGCGATCACCAGCCCGGGCGAACTAGGCGCGGACATCGTGGTTGGCGAAGGTCAGTCGCTGGGCGTCGGGTTGCAGTTCGGCGGGCCTTATCTCGGCCTGTTCGCCGCGCGCGAGAAATACGTGCGCCAGATGCCGGGCCGGCTTTGCGGCGAGACTGTCGATGCGCAGGGCAAGCGCGGCTTCGTGCTGACCCTCTCCACCCGCGAGCAGCATATTCGCAGGGAGAAGGCGACCAGCAACATCTGCACCAACTCCGGCCTCTGCGCCCTCGCCTTCTCGATCCACCTGACCCTGCTGGGAGAGAAGGGATTGCGAGCGTTGGCGATGGAAAACCACCGCCTAGCCTGCCACGCCGCCGACCGGTTGGCAGCGGTGCCCGGCGTGAAGGTGATCAACGAGAGCTTCTTCAACGAGTTCACCCTGCTGCTGGACGGCGATGCGCGCGGCATCGTGGACGACCTGGCGGAGCAGGGCATCCTCGCCGGCGTCCCCTTGGCGCGGCTCTATCCCGACAACGCCGAACTGGCGGGGGGCCTGCTAATCGCAGTCACCGAAACCTCTACGCGCGAAGATATCGAAGTGCTCGCCGAAAAGCTTGAGGAGTGCCTGGCGTGACCATCAATCCATCGGGTTGGAAGCCATCCATGCAGGGCACCGCATCGCCCGAACTCTCGCCCGGTACGAAGCAGCCCACCTTCACTGGCAACCGCGGCCTGACGCTAGAAGAACCGCTGATCTTCGAGATCGGCGGTGAAGGGACCTGCGGCGTCGATTTCGCAGACGACGATACAAATGCCCCGAACCGTCTTGGCGGCAAGGAACGGTCGGCTCCGATCGGCCTGCCCGGTCTGTCGGAGCCAGAGACGGTACGCCACTACACCCGGCTGAGCAGGCAGAACTACGCCATTGATTGCGGCATCTTCCCGCTTGGTTCCTGCACCATGAAGCACAACCCCCGCCTTAATGAGCTGGTGGCGCGGATGCCCGGCTTCGCGGATATTCACCCACTCCAGCCGCCCCAGACAGTGCAAGGCGCGCTGGCGGTGATCGACGAGCTTGCCAGCTGGCTCGTCACGCTGACCGGGATGCACTCGGTGGCGATGAGCCCGAAGGCAGGCGCCCACGGCGAGCTTTGCGGCATCCTGTGCATCCGTGCCGCACTGGAAGCGCGCGAAGATCCGCGTCAGGTGGTGCTGGTGCCGGAGAGCGCACACGGCACCAATCCGGCAACGGCGGCTTTCGCAGGCTACAAGGTGGAGACGATTGCCACCACCGCCGACGGTCGGGTGGATCTGTCGGCGCTAAAAGCCCGAATGGGGCCGGACGTGGCAGCGGTCATGGTCACCAATCCCAACACCTGCGGGCTGTTCGAACCGGATATGAAGGCGATCTCTGACGCCGTTCATGCGGCGGGCGCGTTCGTCTATTGCGATGGGGCGAACTTCAACGCGGTTGTGGGCCGGGTGCGGCCTGGCGACCTTGGCGTCGATGCCATGCACATCAACCTGCACAAGACCTTCTCCACCCCACACGGTGGCGGCGGGCCGGGTTCTGGGCCGGTCGTGCTGTCCGAGGCGCTCACGCCGTTCGCACCCGTCCCGTTCGTGACCCGGCGGGGAGACGGCACCCTGGAACTGATCGAGGAAGAAGCGGCGGGCGAGCATCACCCACAGGCCTTTGGCCGTATGTCCGCCTTCCACGGCCAGATGGGAATGTTCACCCGCGCGCTGGCCTATATCCTGAGCCACGGCGCGGACGGGCTGCGGCAGGCATCTGGCGATGCGGTGCTGAGCGCCAACTATGTCCTGCGCAGCCTGACGGACGTGTTCCACGCGCCTTTCGCAGCTTCCGGCCCTTGTATGCACGAGGCCCTGTTTGGCGACGACGGTTTGCCCGGTGGAATCACCACGCTGGATATCGCCAAGGCACTGATCGACGAAGGCTTCCACCCGATGACGGTTTACTTCCCGCTCGTCGTCCATGGGGCCATGCTGATCGAACCGACCGAAAGCGAAAGCAAGGCCAGCCTCGACCAGTTCATCGGTGCCTTGCGCTCTATCGGGGAACGCGCACGGGCCGGTGATCCGGACCTGAAGCGAAGGCCGATTTTCGCACCCCGTCAGCGACTTGATGAGGCGCGCGCGGGCCGCCAGCCACAACTGGTGTGGGCAAACGCGCCGGGATGATCGTTGCCGCCAGCCGATTGCGTTCGAGATCGGGACAGCGTCGAAATTGACAATATCTGTGGCGACGCGGAGAGCTGTTGGCTATTGGACTCTCCTGAATGGTCGCTCTATGCGCACCCGGACGGCGCTTCACGCGCCAGAGGGATTCCAAGGAGTTTTACATGCCGCTCGTGAACATGAAGCCGCTGCTGCGCGACGCGATGGACAACGGCTACGCAGTCGCCGCCTTCAACCTGGTCGACTATGGAACGACCAAGGCGATGGTCGCTGCGGCCGAAGAGCTGAACGCTCCGGTGATCTGCCAGACCAGCTCCAAGACCATTGAATATTGGAGCCACCGCGAGATCGTGTCGTGGGTCCGCACCGTGGCCGAAGATGCGGCCGTGCCGGTCGTCCTGCACCTCGATCACTGCAAGGATCTGGCGATGATCGAAGCCTGCGCCCGCGAAGGCTGGACCTCGATCATGATCGACGCATCGGCTCTCCCGTTCGAAGAGAACCTGGAAATGTCGAAGCGCGTGCGCGACATCGCCGAAAAGTACGGCGTCGGCATGGAAGCTGAACTGGGCCAGATCATGGGCGTCGAAGACGACATGCACGTGGCTGAAGAAGACTCGGTCCTGACCGACCCGGAAGACGCCAAGAAGTTCTGTGACGCGCTGGACCTGTCCGCGTTCGCCTGCGCCGTCGGCACGGCCCACGGTTACTACAAGGGTGAGCCGAAGGTTGATTTCGACCGGATCGCGGCGATCAACAGCCTGACCAAGACGCCGATGGCGCTGCATGGCGGCACCGGCCTGTCGGACGAAACCTTCGCCAAGGCGATTGCCCGGGGTTCGGCCAAGGTGAACATCTCGACCAACCTGAAGCACGTGTTCGTGCAGAGCTTCGTCGATTACCACACTGCCAAGCCCAACGACTTTGAACCGCTGCGTCTGATCGATGCCCAGTACAAGGCCTGCAAGACCATGTTCGGCGGCTTCATCGAGAAGTTCGGCGGCAAGGATCGCGGCCCGGCCTTCCTCGCCAAGTCGGCTTGAGAGGCGCTTCCACGATGATCAAGGCGTTGATTTTCGATTGCGACGGCGTGCTCGTTGATACCGAGCGTGACGCGCACCGCGTGGGTTTCAATCTGGCGTTCAAGGAATTCGGCATTGATGCCGAATGGGACGTGGCGCTTTATGGCAAGCTGCTGCTCGTTGCTGGCGGCAAGGAACGGATGCGGGCCTATTTCGATGAATACGGCTGGCCCGCAGGCACCGACAGCGACGACCAGAAGGACGCGCTGATCCTGGACCTGCACAAGACCAAGACCCGCATTACTTCTGAAATTGTGGCGGACCTTCCTGTTCGCCCGGGCATCCTGCGGATCGTGGACGAAGCCATTGCCGCCGGTGTGCGGTTGGGCGTGTGCACCACCTCCAATCCCAAGTTCATCGACGCGGTGCTCGACCTGTTCGGGCCGGAGCGCAAGGCAGCCTTCGAGTTCGTCCATGCGGGCGACGTGGTGGCCAAGAAGAAGCCGGCGCCGGATATCTATCTGCTGGCGCTTGAGACGCTGGGTCTTCCCGCCGCAGAGTGCATGGTGATCGAAGATAGTCGCAACGGCCTGCTGGCCGCGCGTGGCGCGGGGCTTCCCACGCTTGTCACCATGAGCACCTATACCATCGATGAAGATTTCACCGGCGCGGCCAAGGTCGTACCGGAGCTTGGCGATGAGCCGAATGTCAACGTCACGCTCGCCGATCTGGGTGAGCTGGCCGCAGCCGCCGCGGCCTGAGGGAGGATTTGATGACCGAGATTTCTCAGAGCAAGATCGAGCAGGCGCTTCAGAACACCTGCAAGACGGTGCTCAGGAACGAATACTACTTCTCGGACCTGGACGGTCTGGCAGGAGACGGTGACTTCGGCACCTCGCTGGCGACCGGCTTCCGGGTTATCCAGAACGAATGGGACGGCATCGACAAGAGCAACATCGGCGCGATGCTGCTGAAGATCTCGATGCTGGTCAGCAAGCATGTCGGCGGAAGCTCCGGCCCGATCTGGGGCACCGGCTTCATGAAGGCCGCCATGCTGACGCGCGGCAAAGAGTCCGTGACGCTGCAGGACGTGGCCGACATGCTCGGCTCTGCCATCGAAGGCATCCAGGCCCGTGGCGGCGCCAAGCTGGGCGACAAGACCCTGCTCGACGCTCTGATCCCGGTGCACGAAACGCTGAAGAAGCACGCTGCCGACGGCGCGAGCGATCTTGGCGCAGCCCTGTGCGAAGCCGCTGACGTGGCGGAAGAAGCCATCGAAAGCACCAAGGCACTTGTTGCACACCGCGGCCGCGCCAGCCAGGTTGGCGAACGCAGCGCAAATACCCCCGATCCCGGCATCGTTTCGATCGCCGTGATCCTGAACGACTGGTGCAAGGAATTCGGTGTGGAACGCACGCCCACCGCTTCCGAAGTCATCAATCAACCCGCCTAAGCGTCCAGGGAGAGGAAAGACCCATGAAGAAGTTTGTGAACGATCCCGCGCAGTTCGTGCCTGAATTCATGAAGGGTATCGCGCTGGCCAATCCTGATCTGCTGGACTTCAATGCGGAGTTCCAGATGGTCACCCGCAAGACGGGCCCGAGCAACTCCAAGGTCTCGATCGTTCAGGGATCCGGCTCTGGCCACGAACCGGCGCACGTCATGGCCGTTGGTCCGGGCATGCTGACCGGCGCCTGCCAGGGTGCCGTGTTCGCCGCTCCGCCGGTCGATGCTTGCTACGAAACGATCAAGGCATGCGCTTCTGACGCGGGCGTTCTCGTCCTCGTCAACAACTACCAGGGCGACCGTATGGCCTGGGACATGGCGACCGAAATGGCGACAGCCGAAGGCATCAACGCCCGCCAGTTCTGGATCAATGACGACGTCGCGGTGGAAGACAGCCTCTACACCGTGGGTCGCCGCGGCGTGGCCGGCAACTTCTTCGTCATCAAGGCCTGCGGCGCTGCTGCCGAACAGGGCAAGAGCCTCGACGAAGTTGAAGCCATCGCCAAGCGCGTGAACGACAACGTCCGCACCATGGGCGTTGCGCTGACCAGTTGCATCCCGCCTGCCAAGGGTACCCCGATCTTCGAACTCGGCGATGACGAAATCGAAGTCGGCGTGGGCATCCACGGCGAACCGGGCCGTCGTCGTGAGAAGATTCACGCTGCCGACAAGATCACCGAAGAACTGTTCGAAGCCGTGGCGAGCGACATTCCGTTCAAGTCCGGTGACCGCGTCGCGATCATGGTCAACGGCCTGGGCGGCACCCCGATCACCGAACTCTACGTGATCTACGCCAAGGCGCACGAACTGGCCGAAAAGGCCGGCTTCACCGTGGTTCGCAACTACGTTGGCGAATACTGCACCTCGCTGGAAATGGCTGGCGCATCGCTGACCATCCTGCGGCTCGATCCGGAACTGGAAGAGCTGTTGGACGCGCCTGCGGAAACGGCTGCGCGCATCCTCTGATCTGCGTAACCTGACGGTTTAATGGCGCCCGGTCTCGCAAGAGGCCGGGCGCTTGTCTTTTGAGTTGCAAGAAATGCAACGGTTGTCATATATTTCTCAATTGTGCAATTTCACAACAATCGCCATCTGCCCGCTGCACAACTGAGCCGCGACGAACGCGGCCAAAAGCAGGGGCAACTCCAATGCGTTATTTTACCAGCCGATTCCTATCGTCAGTAGTCGCGGTCACGATCAGCAGCGTTCTGTTCACTGCGGTGCTCGTCTGACCGATCACGGAATCCGCCTCCATCCTCCCCCCTTCCTCGGAGGCGGCAACGGGCGCTCCCTAACCGGGGCGCCCGTTTTATATTGCGCGTCAGCCGCCATGGATGCGTATAGCGAGTAAGGCCCCCTTGGTGGGCTTGGCACTTGCGGATGGAGGCCCAATGGCCGGCGGCTTGATTGCATTGCTCGACGATGTCGCAACCCTCACCAAACTGGCGGCCGCATCCATTGACGACGTTGCCGGTGCAGCGAGCAAAGCAGGTGCGAAGGCAGCGGGCGTTGTCATCGACGACGCGGCCGTAACGCCAAAGTACGTGGTCGGCCTTTCCCCCAGCCGCGAACTGCCAATCATCGGCAAGATCACGCTGGGCAGCCTGCGCAACAAGCTGCTGCTCCTCCTCCCCGCCGCATTGGCACTCAGCACCTTCGCCCCGTGGGCGATCACGCCGCTGCTGATGCTTGGCGGCGCCTATCTGTCGTTCGAAGCGGTGGAGAAGATCTGGGGCGCCATCAGCGGCAGCCATCATTCTGACGAAGTGATCGAGATCACCGACCCGCAAGAACTGGAAGATCGCCAGGTTAGCGGAGCGGTATGGACTGACTTCATTCTCTCGGCCGAGATCATGGCCATCGCGCTGAATGAGTTGCCGGAACTTTCACTACCGATGAGGGCGGCGGCACTGGCGGTCGTCGCCGTGGTCATCACGCTGGGCGTCTACGGCACCGTCGCGCTGATCGTGAAGATGGACGACGTTGGGCTGCACATGCTGCGCCAGCGCGGCAAGCCGTTCATCCGCCGCGTCGGTTATACCCTCGTGCGCATGATGCCCCGACTTCTGCAGACAATCTCCGTCATCGGCACCGCGGCGATGCTGTGGGTCGGCGGCGGCATCGTGCTGCACGGGCTGGAGGTATTCCACCTCACCCCCGCCCCTGAATGGGTAGCCACCGCCTCCCACGCCGCCGCCGAAGCCGTGACATGGGCAAGCGGCGCCACCGAATGGCTGGTCCACGCGCTGGGATCAGCGGTTGTGGGAACAGTCGTGGGCGGAATTATCGTCGCGGTGATGCACCTGATGCCGCAAAAGAAGGCCAGTCCTGACGGCTGACCATCTAACCGTCCTCAACGGATACGATCACCAGTCTGTTTGACGAAATTGCTGTTGGGATTGATTTCACGAGCGCGAGCGAGAAGTTCGCGCGCCTTGGTCAGCTGCCCCAAACTCATATATTCCTGCGCCGCGACGGCGAGCATGTCAGCGTCGCCAGGAAAGGCCCGAGCCATATCCTCCACCGTTTTCAAGGCGTCACTGCGGCGGTTCATATCCATGAGGATCCTGATTTTTACGCTGTAGGCCTCTCGCAAATCCGGGCGCAGCTCGATCGCCCTGTTCACATCGCCAAGGGCCGGTTGCAGCCGATATTCCTTCCACAGTGTATTGGCTCGCGACAGCAGGGCTGGCACGTAATCAGGATTGATTTTCAACGCCTCGTTCAGATCGGCGAGGGCGAGGTCTGTTTCACTGGTCGGACGCCTTTCAGCCCGCAGAACCAGGGCCGACAGATTTCCGTTCTCACCGCCGGCAGACTTGGTGACGAGCGCGTCAGCCTCCGCATCCATCCGCGCTTGCGTGAACATTTCGACCGCCATAGCGATCACAAAATCGCTATCCGGGAAGCGTTCCAGCATCATGTCGACGTGGGCGGAAAGTTCACCTGACCGTTCGGCTCGGGCAAGGATCATCCCTTTGTCAACGTACCCTGAGGGGTTGTCGGGATAAAAAGAAATGATCGCATCTACGTCAGAAATCGCAGCATCATGGTTTTTCAGCGATGAGTATGCGAACGCACGTCGCCGCAACGCAAATCCATTTTCCCTGTAAAGCTCTATAGCGCTGGAAAACGCCGCGATTGCCGCTTCGTAGTCCGAGCGTCGCATCGCAAGTTCGCCTAACGCGTGAAAAGTCACATGGTTGGTGCGGCGAATATCGAAGGCCCTGGCTATGTCACTTTCGGCCTCTGCAACGTTGCCGATCATTGCGTTCACAACCGCTCTGTTTGCGAGCGCAATCTCGTGATTTGGATCGATTTCGAGCACCTTGTCGAACAACGGCTTGGCAGATTGATATTCGTTCGCTTCCATCAGCGCGAAACCTTGATTGGTCAGTTGCCGTGGATCCTCGCTCTCGGCTTTCGCCAGGTATTCGACGTCGGCTTTCGTGAGGCGGTATCCACCAGGAATTCTGAGAAACACGCGCTGACCCCACATCCGATCCAGCGACTGCTTTATGGAGGTGGCGTCAGCGGCCGGAAATTCCTGAGCTACACTTCGCGCCCAGCGAACGGCTGAAAAGACATTGTCAGCCAAGGCGAATTGGCGCTGATACTCAACCCCTGCGACCGTCTGTGTGACGTCTGGCCCATCCACGTTCTTCTGAGTGAAGCCGGGCGGGACCGTCACCTGGTACTCGGTTCTGTTGAAGAAGGGGTGCTCTACCGCGAACGGCGCGTCAGAATCGACGCCAGGAGCGCGGGTGAAATCAGCTTGATAGCCAACCCTCATGCCCCGAGGCTCAAAGCTACCATAACTCCAGTCTATCGTGGCGGGTCCGGTCAACGAAATCCGCGCCTCGTTGGCGTTCTGATCAAACTTGAAATCGACGCTTTCCGGCTCGATGAAATCGTAATTATTGCGCCAGTACTGCTCTAGAACCTGCCGCCGGTTTTGCCCGACGTACTGTGCCATGACGCTGTTCAGCACTAAAGCAGCGTCGCCCCTGATCACTCTTTCTACCTGCGCCGGCGAGGGAGCGTGGATGCCTTGGCTTGCATCGATGCGAACGATTGTTTCCTCGTCCGGCTCAGCGAGTGGCGGTGCGACCATCGGCACCAGTTCAGCGCCCCCAGCTACAACCGGGAGCCCCCAAACGAAATGAGGCGTGGCTATTCGCGCAAGCGAGACATCGCCCCTTCTCGTTCCATCGAGAAAATACACCTGACCATCAACGCGCGTCCGCAACAGCACGTGATCGAAGGCAGAGACCATGGGGAGGCGGCCGGGAAGCGCGTCACCCAATACGCTGTGAACCAGAACCGGTTCAGCTTCTATGCCCAGCTCACGCAGAATCCCGAGCAGAAGTGCGGTCTTGGCCTTGCAGTCACCGAACCGACGCGACCAGGTTGTCGCGGCATCGGTTGGCACAAGTCCGCCTACCCCCATCTGCAACGCCACGTAGCGGACTTGGTTCTGGACTAGCGCCAAGGCCATTTCAGCGCGGGTAGCGGGGCTGTCGCTTGCCGCTCGGATACGCTCCACCGCTTCTCGCAACGGACCGTCCGCCGGGATTTGCGAAGCCTTTTCGTAAACAGGAACAAATAGATCAGCGACTTCAGCCCAGCTCGCAAAGCTCGTTGCCTCCAGCATACGGACAAGCTCATAGCGGCTGGGTGCGCCACTTGGTGCCAGTATGGGTTCGCTAGAGGAAAGCTCTAACGTGGCGAAGTCCTGGCCATTCCGACTACCTCTCCGCAAAGCTGGAAGGCCTTTACTCGCGCTAAGCTGGAGGTTGGAAGGACTTGGCCAACTGATACGAACATGCGCCTTGCCGAAAACGCCATTGAGCGGGCCCATCGCTATTTCCGAGCTGTCTGCCAGCACCGGATTTGCGTCTGTAACGGTATATGCAAACTGTAACACATCCCCCACTTCCAACCCGGCTGGCATGAGGTTGGCCGTCAGAATGCCGGTGAGCACCGCAGCTTCTAGGTTCTGCTCCCTTCGCAGGATGGTGAATGTCTGCCCTTCAGCCAGAACATCGGTCACTGCCCCGTCCCTGACGATCCGCACGTGATGGACCGTCATCTCCTGGAACTCAGGCTGCCACACGAGCGACAGATTGCCGACGCCAAGTCCCTCTGAATTCAGGATTTCGATCTCAACCGCCGAATAGTGATGGCTCTTTCCGGTCTCGAACCGGGTCTGAGAATCGAGGAGGCGGACAAAAGCGGGAAGATCGCCGCGATCTTCGACCGTGGAGGGTTGGCTTACATCCACCACCCATTCCGGCCGATCGCCAAACAACAATTCCTCGCCCGCATGGGCAGGTGATGCGACCGCACACAAGAGGACCGCAGTATAAGAACGCCAGCCCACAATTCCCCCCCCTGACGCTATGATTGCGCCAAGAGAGTTATGACTCACGCCAACAGGTTTAGCAAAGGCTGACTATCGACCCGCGTAACGGGCACCCTGAATGTCGACTGTTTTCGGCGTTGTGGAGAACAGTTCGCTGAAGGGATCGTCGCCTGTTTCCAACTGGCGGGGTTCAGTACCTTCGCGCACCGTGGTGCGGCGCATGTCTCGGCGATACTTGGAATATTCGTAGTCGCCGCCGCGGTGCATGGAACAGAGGTTGTCCCAGATCACCATGTCACCAACATTCCAGTTCACACTGAAAGTGTACTGCGGCTGGGTGCAGTGATCGATCAACTGCTTGATCAGTGCCCGCCCCTCTTCCCGGGGCATTCCTTCCACATCCATCGTGTGCGCGGCGATGAAGAGAGCCTTGCGGCCCGATCCCGCGTGGGTGTGAACCAGGGGGTGACGCGCCTTGGGGCGGGCGTCGATCTCTTCATCAGTGATCTCCGCACCGGCCATCTTGCGGCTCCACCACAGGGTGTTCACGCCGATCTTGCCTTCGAGCAAGTCCTTCATGTCCTGCGGCAGATCGTCGTAAGCGCTGCGCGTGTCGGCAAACCAGGTCTCACCACCTTCCGGCGGGACCTGATGCGCGAGCAGCAGGGAATAGCTGGTCCGCTTTTCCATGAAGGCGCTGTCGGTGTGCCACAGGCGATCACCCTTACGATACTGGATCGCCGCCACATCCTGCGTGATCTCACCATCCACGTTCAGGTTAGATGCGTCGAACAGCTCGCGGTGTGACAGGCGGAAACGCGCGCCTTCACGCCGGGGCACCTTTTCGAGATAACCAAAGTTGCGGCTGAATTCGACGTGCTGATCGTCGGTCATGCCGGTGTTGCGCCAAATGGTAATGCCCCACGTGTCCATCGCATCGGTGACTTGCCTCACCTCTGCTTCCGACAAGGGCTTCGTCAGGTCGAGTCCCGAACATTCTGCGCCGAAGCGCGGCAGGATGGGATCGACTCTCAACGACATCATACTCTCCGCTTTTATTAGCTTGCTAAGCTTTAACAGCAGGTCGTCGGCGTTGCAACGAGGCACGCTGGCAATGGGCCACCAGATCGCCGTGCTGGTTATACGCGCGGTGGGCGAAAGTAACGATGCCCTGGTCGGGGCGGGAACGGCTTTCGCGAACTGCCAGCACCTCTGTCTCGATCCTCAACGTGTCACCAACGAAGATCGGTTTTGGGAAGCGCACCTCGTCCCAGCCGAGATTGGCCACGGCAGTGCCCTGCGTGGTGTCGTTGACCGAGATGCCGACCATCAAGCCCAGGGTGAAGCACGAGTTCACCAAGATGCGGCCGTATTCGGTACCCTTCATGTATTCTACATCAAGATGCAGCGGCGCGGGATTGTGCGTCAGTGCGCTCATCAGCAGATTATCGGTCTCTGTGACCGTGCGGCGGAGCGGATGATCGAACATCTGACCGACCACAAATTCTTCAAACCACAAACCAGCCATCGCATCCCTCGCCATATCGCGTGGGTAAATCCTAGCGCCTGGCGCGCCACGTGGAAAGGAATGGCAGCCCGGCCGTTTAAGCCACACACATCGTAAAGGGGACTTCCGATGAAGCCGATTGCCCTGCCTGTCCTGACCGCCGCAGTGCTGCTCTCCCTCGCCGCATGCGACAGCCGCAACCCAGAGGCTCCAGCGGACACCAGCACGACGTCTGCGCCAGCCGAGAGGGTTCCGCTCCCCAGTGCTAGCGGAACTGCAACCGTGCCTACCGCGTCCTCAATTCCAGCAGCGATCCAGGGCCGATGGGGAATGGTCGCCGCCGACTGCGAACCGGGCCGCGACGACGCTAAGGGGCTGATGGTGGTGACAGCCAATCGGCTGGAATTCTACGAGTCCATTGGCAGGTTGGATGAGGTTAAGGAATCCAGCGATACCAGCCTTCGTGCACAGTTCGACTTTACAGGCGAAGGCATGGAATGGGGCCGGGAGGTTGCGATGGAGTTGCTTGATAACGGCAAGACGTTGCGCACCCTGCAGTCCGACAACGGCGTGTCGGAAGGCCCTTTCCGCTACAGCAAGTGCCCATGAAACTGGAGGACACGATGAAGACAATCTCGCTGATCACCGCCGCCGCAGGGGCGTTGGCTCTGGGTGCATGTGCGACGACCGGCGACGCGCCGAACCTGGCCGGCGAGTGCAGGGCCGAAAGTGCGCAGTCCTTGGTGGGCGAGCGGGCAACTCAGGAAATCGGTGAGCGCCTGCTGCGCCTGACCGGAGCGAGGCAGTTGCGCTGGGGCCCGCCGCGCAGCGCGATGACCATGGACTTCCGTGCCGACCGCCTTACGGTATCCTACGGGGATAATTATATAATCGAGAGGATATCCTGTGGCTGAACCTAATGATGGGCGGCAACGCATTCCGGCGCTGTCTCCGTTTGAGGAAGAAATTGGTTTTACCCGCGCGCTGCGGGTAGGTGACCGGATCGTGGTATCCGGCACCACGGGGGGCGAGGAAGATGGCTCCGTCGCGGAAGATGCTGGCAAGCAGGCAGACCGCTGCTTCGCACTGATCCGCCAGCACATCGAGCAACTCGGCGGGCGCATGGCGGACGTGATCCGCGTGCGCATGTTCGTCACCGAAATGAAGGATGCGGACGCGGTGAGCGCTTCGTTCAGCCGCGCGTTGAAGCACGCCCGCCCGACGGGCACGCTGGTAGCCATCGCTGGCCTCTACGATCCCCGTTGGAAGGTGGAGATCGAGGCCGAAGCCGTGATCGGCAGCGGGCAGTAACCACCCAAGATAGTTGCCAGTGAAACCTCTGGCTGTCATGAACTGAGCCGGGAGTTAGATATGACCGGCCAGTTCATGCTATCCGAAGATCAGCTCGCCATTCAGGACATGGCGCGGCGGTTTACGGCCGACGCGATCACTCCCCACGCTGCGGAGTGGGACGAGCAGCACATCTTCCCCAAGAACACGATCCGCGCCGCGGCCGAACTGGGCTTTGCGGCGATCTACGTTTCGGAAGAGAGCGGCGGCATCGGTCTGGGCCGGCTTGAAGCGGCGCTGATCATGGAAGCGATGGCTTATGGCTGCCCTGCCACCAGCGCTTTTCTATCGATCCACAACATGGCAAGCTGGATGATCGATCAGTTCGGGTCGGGCGATCTCAAGGCGAGATACCTTCCCCGCCTGGTCGGCATGGACTGGATGGCAAGCTATTGCCTGACGGAAGCCGGTTCCGGCTCCGACGCGGCGGCCCTGCGGACCACCGCTGTACGTCATGGCGACAGCTGGGTGGTGAACGGAACCAAGCAGTTCATCAGCGGCGCGGGCGTGAACGACCTCTACCTCACCATGGTTCGCACCGGCGGCGATGGCGCGAGCGGTATCTCGTGTCTGGCGATCGAAAAGGACATGGCTGGCGTCAGCTTCGGCGCGCCAGAGCGCAAGCTCGGCTGGCACGCCCAGCCGACTGCGGCGCTGATCCTAGATAACGTGCGCGTTCCTGCCGAGAACATGGTCGGCGGGGAAGGCGAAGGGTTCCGGATTGCCATGCAGGGGCTGGACGGCGGGCGGATCAACATCGGCGCCTGCTCACTTGGCGGCGGACAGCGGTGCCTTGACGAAGCGCTGCGCTACACCGGTGAACGCAAGCAGTTCGGCAGGGCGATCGCCGACTTCCAGAACACGCAATTCACGCTGGCGGATATGGCGACCGAGCTAGAGGCGGCGCGGGCGCTGCTCTATCTGGCCGCTACCAAGGTCGCCGACGGCGCGCCGGACAAGACCCGCTTCGCGGCAATGGCCAAGCGCCTCGCCAGCGACACCGGCATCGCGGTGGCCGACCGGGCTCTGCAACTCCACGGCGGCTACGGCTACCTGATGGATTATCCCGTCGAACGCTTCTGGCGCGACCTGCGCGTTCATTCGATCCTAGAGGGCACGAACCAGATCATGCGCCTGATCGTCGGGCGAGATCTGCTGAAGGAATAGCGAACCAGCTATCGCCGAACGGCAGAGGCGGCTGACGCGGCGGGAGCAAACGCCAGCATGCGAGCATATTGTGCTGCGTCCGCCCAACTTCGCTTTCGATCAAAAGCAGGTCTTCGGGAAACCAGCTCAACCCGATGCGGGTTACCGCAGGCGTGCACGCACGGTATCCCAGCGTCAGATGCGGATGCAGTCCGGACTTCCGGTGCATCGGCTCAATCCCGCAGGCAGCGAGGTGACGCACCAGTGCGCGGTAGAAATCCATTATCTCATCCTGCCGCCCGAACGTGCGCGCGTACGCACCGTGCCCATTCATCACCAAGCGGCTGAAATTGACGGGGAAGGAATACAGCAGCAGCCCCGCAATGGCCCGTTCGATGCGTAGCCTGATGGAGGGATCGCGCTCGACACTTTCACCGACCACGCAAAGCGTCAGGTGGATCAGGTTAAGAGCGGCGGTCTGACCCGCGCTCTCCGCCAGGGCCTGGAAGCGCGGGAGAAGCATCGGCGGCGGCCGGACCGCCAGCAGATAGCGATAGAAGTGCGGCCTTTCCATCTGGCTCCTCGATTCGAATGTTCATATTATGTTCTTTTTGCAAACGAGTCGAATCCGTTCCCCTTGCCGCCGCCCGCCGCTAGAGCCCCACCATGTGCAACACCTATCGCCTGCTTGAACGTGTCCCGGCCGAGGAACTGTTTGACGGCCTCGAGGCGCCGGAAGGCTGGCCGAACTTTGAACCCCGCACCGACATCCGCATCACCGATCGCGCACCGATCGTACGGACAGGCGCAAGTGGCCGACAGGAGATTGTGCAGCGGCGCTGGTCATGGCCCGGACAGGGCGGGCGGCCGGTTTACAACTTCCGCTCCGAAGGACGCGAGTTCAGCAGCGGCCGTTGCATAGTTTTGGCCGACGGGTTCTACGAATTCACGCCGCACACCGATCCGAAATCGAAGCGCAAGCACAAGTGGCTGTTCACGCTGAAAGGTGAGGCGTGGTTCGCCATTGCCGGATTATGGCGAAACGACCCAACGGTGGGGGAGGCGTTCACGCTGCTGACCGGCGAACCATCATCGGATATCGCGCCCTATCACAGCCGCTCCATCGTGGTCCTGCCCCCAGCCGAGTGCGCGCGCTGGCTGGACACATCCACCCCCGCGAGGAATGTCCTGAAGCCGCTTCCGGCAGGCAGGCTCGCGGTCGAACAGGTGAACTAAGCAGTGCAGTCAGAAAACGTCATCGTCACGCGGCAGGGCAGTGTGGGCCACATTTCGCTGAACCGCGCGAAGGCGCTGAACGCGCTCACACATGAGATGTGCGATGCTATCTCTGCCGCACTGCTGGAGTGGCGTGACGATCCCAGCGTTTCAGCCGTGATCCTCGATCATGCTGATGGGCGCGGTTTCTGCGCCGGGGGCGACGTAGCCGCCGTTCGCCGTTCGGCGCTAGAGGATGGCGGCGAAGCGGGGCGGGCGTTCTTCCACGCCGAATATCGGATGAACCACCTGCTGTTCACGTTCGCCAAGCCGGTGATCGCTTTCATGGACGGCGTGACAATGGGCGGCGGTGTGGGTCTTGCCCTGCCCTGCCGTTATAGGGTGGCCACGGAAAACACGCTGTTCGCCATGCCCGAGGGCGCAATTGGCCTGTTCCCGGACGTCGGCGCGGGCTGGTATCTGCCGCGCCTGCGCGGTCGCATCGGGCCATTCCTCGCTCTCACCGGCGCGCGGCTGGATGGCGCAGAGTGCCTGTGGGCAGGCCTCGCCACGCATTACCTGCCAGCCGAGCAGCTTGCCGCGGCGAAGGCCCGCATTGTGGCAGAACCAGATGCTATTGCGGCCCATCTGTCCGTGCTTTCGGTAGAACCGCCTCCCGCCCGCCTGACCCGCAATGCCGAGCGGATCGAACGGCTTTTTGCTGCCGACCGGCTGGAAGACCTTATCGCCGCGCTGAAGGCCGACCCTTCGGAATGGGCGGCGAAGGAGCTGAAGGCCGTTGCGTCCAAGTGCCCGACAAGCGCGAAGGTCGCCCTGCGGCTATTCGCCACGAGCGGCCAGCGGGCGGACTTCGCCGAGGAAATGGAGCTTGAATACCGCCTTGCCACGCGCATGACAGCGCGGCCGGACTTCGCTGAAGGTGTCCGCGCGGTGCTGGTGGACAAGGACAATGCGCCGCGCTGGAATCCGGCCAGCGCCGAGGGCGTGACGGACGAAATGATCGACGCGATCTTCGCTCCCCTGCCCCCCGGCGAGGAGTGGACGCCCTACCCCGCTTGACGGCACCCAAGAATTTCTGCCCGGTGCGTCCCTTGCGGATGGGCGGCTCAGCGGGCAATTCGCGGCCATGCAGCGGCTGACACATCTCGACCGTCTAGAGGCGGAGAGCATTCATATCATGCGTGAGGTGGTGGCGGAGGCCACCAACCCGGTGATGCTCTATTCTGTGGGCAAGGACAGCGCAGTGATGCTGCACCTGGCGCGCAAGGCGTTCTATCCTGCGCCGCCGCCCTTCCCGCTTCTTCACGTCGATACGACGTGGAAGTTCCGCGATATGTACGCCCTTCGCGACAAGGCGGCCAAGGCGGCTGGAATGGACCTGCTGGTCTACCAGAACCCCGAGGCGGTAGAGCGTGGGATCAACCCGTTCGACCACGGCCCCCTGCACACCGACATGTGGAAGACGGACGGGCTGAAGCAGGCGCTGGACAAGTGGCAGTTCGATGCCGCGTTCGGCGGCGCGCGCCGCGACGAGGAAAAGAGCCGCGCCAAGGAACGCATCTTCAGCTTCCGCACCGCATCCCACGGATGGGACCCGAAGAACCAGCGTCCAGAGCTGTGGAACCTCTACAACGCCCGCAAGAACAAGGGCGAATCCATCCGCGTGTTCCCGCTGTCCAACTGGACCGAGCTGGATATCTGGCAGTACATCATGAAAGAGGGGATCGAGATCGTCCCCCTTTACATGGCTGCCCCGCGCCCGACCGTGGAACGCGATGGCCTGCTGCTGATGGTCGATGACGATCGGTTCCCGCTGCAACCCGGTGAAAAGCCCGTGATGCGCTCGATCCGGTTCCGCACGCTCGGCTGTTATCCCCTTACCGGAGCGGTAGAGAGCACTGCATCCACCTTGTCCGAAGTGGTGCAGGAAATGCTGCTCACCACCACCAGCGAACGGCAGGGCCGCGCGATCGACAAGGACGCAGGCGGCGCTGGCATGGAGAAGAAGAAGCAGGAGGGGTATTTCTGATGTCCGAAATGCCCAGCACCGAAGCGGCCTACAAGGTCGATGCCCTGATTGCCGAGGACATCGATACATACCTCGACCTGCACCAGAACAAGGGCCTGTTGCGCTTCATCACTTGCGGCAGCGTGGATGACGGCAAGTCGACCCTGATCGGGCGGTTGCTCTACGATTCCAAGATGATCTTTGAAGATCAGCTGGCTGCGCTGGAGGCGGATAGCGCCCGCGTGGGCACGCAGGGCAAGGCGATCGACTTCGCACTGCTGGTGGACGGCCTGGCCGCCGAACGCGAGCAGGGCATCACCATCGACGTCGCCTATCGCTTCTTCGCGACCGAAAAACGCAAATTCATCGTGGCCGATACGCCGGGCCATGAACAGTACACCCGCAACATGGTGACGGGCGCGAGCACGGCTGACCTCGCCGTGATCCTTATCGACGCGCGCAAGGGCGTGCTGGTCCAGACGCGGCGGCATTCCTTCCTGGCCCACCTTATCGGCATCAAGCACCTGGTGCTGGCCGTGAACAAGATGGACCTCGTCGATTACTCGCAAGAGGTGTTCGACAGCATCGTGGCCGACTATGCCGCCTTCGCGAAGGAGATCGGCATAGAGCGGTTCACGCCGATCCCGATTTCAGGCTTCAAGGGCGACAACATTACGTCCGCCCCGTCCGAAAATACTCCGTGGTACGATGGGCCAAGCCTGATCGACCATCTGGAGACGGTCGAGATCGAGAGCGTCGCCGCGCAGACGCGTCCGCTGCGGATGCCGGTGCAGTGGGTGAATCGCCCCAACCTCGACTTCCGCGGTTTCTCCGGCCTCATTTCTGAAGGCACAGTCAAGCCGGGCGACACGGTGCGGGTGATCCCGTCGGGTAAGACCAGCACGGTCAAATCCATTGTCACCTTTGGCGCCGATCTGGAGCAGGCCGTGGCGGGACAGTCCGTCACCCTTACCCTGACGGATGAGATCGACTGCAGCAGGGGCGACGTGATCGCCGCCGCCGAAGCGCCGCCGCAAGCCGCCGACCAGTTCGAGGCGACGATCGTGTGGATGAGCGACGACGCGCTGATCCCCGGCCGCGGTTATTGGCTGAAGCTGGCGACCCAGACGGTCAGCGCCACGGTCGCCCAGCCGAAGTACGAAATCGACGTCAATTCGCTGGAGCATCTGGCAGCCAAGACGCTGGACCTGAACGGTATCGGCGTATGCGAGGTTACCACCGATCGTCCGATCGTGTTTGAACCCTATTCCGACAGCCGTACGCTGGGCGGGTTCATCCTGATCGACAAGCTCACCAACGCCACGGTCGGCGCGGGCATGATCCACTTCTCGCTGCGCCGGGCACAGAACGTCCACTGGCAAGCGCTGGAAGTTGGGCGTGAAGCACACGCCGCGCTGAAGGGTCAGGCGCCAGCGGTGCTGTGGTTCACCGGCCTGTCCGGGTCGGGCAAGTCCACCATCGCCAACCTGGTCGAGAAGAAGCTGCACGCCGCCGGGCGGCACACCTTCCTGCTCGACGGCGACAATGTGCGTCACGGGCTCAACAAGGACCTTGGCTTCACCGAGGCCGACCGGATCGAGAACATTCGCCGTGTGGGCGAAGTCACGAAGTTGATGACCGATGCTGGGCTGATCGTCCTGACCGCGTTTATCAGCCCGTTCCGGGCAGAGCGCGAGATGGTCCGCTCCATGCTGCCAGCCGGCGAGTTCATCGAAATTTTCGTCGATACGCCGCTCGAAGTAGCCGAAGGTCGCGACGTAAAGGGCCTGTATCGCAAGGCGCGCGAGGGCGTGTTGAAGAACTTCACCGGCATCGACAGCCCCTACGAGCGGCCCGAAGCGCCCGAAGTTCGTATCGACACGACCCAAACCACCCCTGAACAGGCTGCTGAGCTTATCGTAGAGCGGCTGCTTGGGCAGTGGGCACCCGATCTGTGACCGACGCAGAGCTTGCCGCCGAACTGGCGGCAGAAGCTGGGCGCATCCTCTCGGCACTGCGAGCGCTGGGCTTTCATCAGGGCAAGGCTCTGGGCGACGAAGGCGACCGTGAGGCCAATCGCTATCTGACGGAGCGCCTGCGTGCCGAGCGGCCTGACGACGGCGTCCTGTCCGAAGAAAGCAGGGACACGTCCGACCGGCTAGGCAAGTCGCGTGTCTGGATCATCGATCCGCTCGACGGAACGCGCGAGTTCAGCGAAGCGCGCGCCGACTGGGCCGTGCACGTGGGCCTGGCCATTGACGGCATTGCGGAGATTGGCGCTGTCGCCCTGCCGGGGCTCGACGGGGGCACCGTATTACGCAGCGACCAACCGGTAACCTGCCAGCCGCACATCGGTGCGCCACGCCTGATGGTCAGCCGCACGCGCCCCGCACTCGAGGCGTTGGCCGTGGCGGAGAAGCTCGGCTGCGATCTCGTGCCAATGGGTTCAGCCGGCGCCAAGGCCATGGCTGTAGTGCTGGGCCAGGCGGAAATCTACCTGCACTCAGGCGGGCAGTACGAATGGGACAACTGTGCGCCGGTGGCCGTTGCCCGGGCACATGGCCTCCACTGTTCGCGCATCGACGGAAGCCCGCTCGTTTACAACAACGCGGACACCTGGTTGCCTGATCTGCTGATTTGCCGGCCCGAATGGGCGGCGCCCGTACTGGAGGCAGTGGCCGCGCTTTAGTGCGCTGCTTCTACCTCACTGAGTTCCGCAATACGGCGAGCAGCGCGCATCTCTTCGGCCTTGGCGCGCTCTGAATCGATGAGCAGCTGGCGATCGGCCATATCCCGCCACGCCAACGCCGAACGCAGTTCACGGTCGCGCACATTCGCAAGCACCGCCTTGTCAGCTTCCGCCTGAGCGGCTTTGGCCCGCTGGTCGTAAAAGTCGAACGTCTGGCTCATCAGGCTATCTCCGATCTGAAGACCCCGTCACGCGTGAGACAGGGTCGAAGAAAGGGGCCGGAGCTAGCAATTGCTGCACATCCGGCCCCCTCTATCTCGGCGCCTAAAGGCGCCAAACCCTCCTCCACTAGGGAGGGGGCGAATCAGCGTCAGGCCTGCTCGAGGTTGATCGCCGATTCCTTGCCATTCCGGCCGCGCTCGACCTCATAGGACAGGCGCTGGTCCTTGTTCAGCGTCTGCATGCCGGCGGCCTGCACAGCGCTGATGTGGACGAAGCTGTCTGCGCCGCCGTCTTCCGGCGCAATGAAGCCATAGCCCTTGTCAGTGTTGAAGAACTTTACGGTGCCAATCGGCATAAGATGTTCCTTTCGAGAACGTAGGTCCCGCCGCGAAATGCAGCGAAGGTCGTGCGTCGGGTCGTCAATCGAAAGGAAGTCGTAGTCAGGGCCGAGGCGCGCTGGGTAAACAGCAAATCCGGGTCTTGTCACCGAAGTCCGTCGCAAAATTCGACGTCAGCCCCATCGGTATAACACGCATGGTTCAGAACACCTAATCGTGCCCGCGCCGTGCATTTTACGAGTCCTGCCGCTATGCTTTTTTCATGACCCAATTACGCATTTTAGTTGACGCTGACGCCTGCCCTGTAAAAGAAGAAATCTATCGCGTGGCCGAGCGCCGCAAGGTCCATGTCACGGTCGTCAGCAATAGCATGTTTCGCGTGCCGGTTGGCCCGCTGGTGGAACGGGTCGTGGTGTCTGACGGCTTCGACGCAGCCGATGACTGGATCGCAGAGAACGCCAGTCCGCGTACTCTGGTGGTGACCACTGACATCCTGCTCGCCGACCGCTGCCTGAAGGCAGGGGCGACAGTCCTGGCCCCTAACGGCAAGCCGTTCACACAGGGCTCCATCGGCGGTGCCATCGCCACGCGCGCGATCATGGCCGACCTGCGCGCAGGTATGGGCGAAGGCATCGGCGGCCCAGCGCCGTTCTCGAAGACAGATCGCTCACGCTTTCTTCAGGCGATGGATACCGCGCTGGTAAGGTTGGAACGCGCGTAGCGCCTCGGAACCGCCCGCCCTCTCGTGCGCTGACTCCCCGCAACAGGAGGAGCTGCACGCATGGCCGCACGCGCATACTGGCAAGGACAGATCCGGCTCGCGCTCGTGTCGATCCCGGTCGAGATCTACGCGGCGACCAAGAGCGGTGCGGCTATCAGCTTTCGGCAGATCCACGAGCCCAGCGGCAAGCCGATCAATTACGAGAAGGTCGTGCAGGGAATCGGACCGGTTGATCGCGACGAGATCGTGCGCGGCTTCGAGGTGGCTAAAGGCAATTACGTTCTGCTCGGCGATGATGAGATAGAGGCGGCGAAAGTGGAAAGCCGCCGCACTCTGGAACTGGTGCAGTTCGTGGATTCGGGCGAGATCGACGTCTTCTACTTCGAAAAGCCGTACTACGTCGTTCCGGCCGACGATCTGGCGGAAGAAGCCTTCGTCGTACTGCGCGATGCGATGAAGGCTGCGAGGAAGGTGGGTATTGGCCAGATCAGCGTGCGCGGCCGCGAAACGCTGGTGAGCCTGAAGCCCTGCGGCAAGGGAATGGTGCTGGAAACGCTGCGTTACGAGGACGAGGTCCGCAAGGCGCAGGATTATTTCAAGGCTATCCCCACGACGAAGCCCGACAAGAGCCTACTCCAACTGGCCACTACCCTGATCGAACAGCGCACCGCACCCTTCGACGCGGGTGAGTTCCACGATCGCTACGTCGATGCCCTGAAGAAACTGATCGCCAAAAAGCAGAAATCCAAGGGCAAGAAGATCCTGGAAGATGTCGAAAAGCCGGACACGGGCGGACGGGACGGCAACGTGATTGACCTGATGGCCGCACTGAAAAAGTCGGTTGGCGAAGAGAAGGACGGCGCGAAGAAGGCGCCGGCGAAGAAGCCTGCCGCAAAGAAGGCTGCCCCGGCACGGAAGCGCGCGTAACATGGCCGCTCGCGATCCGCTGGCCGACTACAACCGCAAGCGCGACTTCGGGAAGACAAAGGAACCAGCCGGGAAACGCGCCACGAGCGAGGGCGGCAATCGCTTCATCGTCCAGAAGCATGAGGCCACGCGGCTGCATTGGGACTTCCGACTTGAGGCAGACGGCGTGCTGAAGAGCTGGGCGGTGACCAAGGGCCCCTCTGCTGATCCCGAAATCAAACGACTGGCGGTCCGCACTGAAGACCATCCCCTCGCCTACGCAGAATTTGAAGGCGTTATCCCGAAAGGCGAATACGGCGGCGGCACTGTCATGCTGTGGGATCGGGGAACTTGGGACCCGGTCGCGGGCAAGAGCTGGAAAGATATCGAAAAAGGCCATCTGCACTTCACACTGAGCGGAGAGCGGATGAAGGGCGAGTGGCTGCTGATCCGCCTGAAACCGCGCCCCGGCGAAAAGCGTGAGAACTGGCTGCTTCGCAAGATTGCCGACAGATACGCGAAGGAAGGGGACGATCTGGTCGAGCATTGCCTGATCAGCGTTTTGACCAGCCGATCCATGGCCGAAATCGCGGCGGACCGCGAAGGAGCGTGGTCGCTTGAAGGGAAGAAGGGCGCAGCTTTCACAAAAGTGATGGAGAAGGCGGCTGAGCGGAACGCCGCGGCGGGCAAGGCACCTGCAAAGAAGCGCAAAAGCTCCCCTGCCCGGCAGCCGAAGTTCCAGGCGCCACAGCTCGCGACACTGGTTGATGTGGTGCCAGCCGGGAATGGCTGGATGCACGAGATCAAGTTCGACGGCTATCGCGCGCTTGTCTCCTGCGCGGGCGATAAGGTGGCAGTTTACACCCGCAGTGGGCTGGATTGGACCGACAAGTTCGCCCCGCTGGCAGAACGCTTCAAGGCGCTGGACCTGCCTCCGTGCCTCATCGACGGCGAGATCGTAGCCTACGACGCCGAGGGGAATCCCGATTTCTCCGCGCTACAGGCAGTCCTGAAACGGGGACACGGCTCGCAGGGGGAACATGACAAGCTGTCATTCCATGCCTTCGACCTGCTTGAACTGGCCGGAGAGGACCTGACCGGCTCCACGCAGATAGACCGCAAGGAACGGCTTGAAGCCCTGCTGGCAGATGCAAGGCCGCCCATCCATGTGGCGGACCATGTGGTCGGCGCGGGCGAGAAGCTCTATCGCGCGATGTGCAAAGCCGGACAGGAAGGGATCATCTCGAAGCGCATCGATGCCCCCTATCGCTCCGCCAGAACGCGCAACTGGGTCAAGGTGAAGTGCACCTTGCGGCAGGAATTCGTGGTGATCGGCTGGAAGAAGTCGAACGCCAAAGGCCGACCGTTCTCGTCACTGCTGCTGGCCCAGAGCGAAGGCGGGAAGCTGATCTACAAGGGCAATGTCGGCACCGGGTTCGATACCGACACGATGCACGATCTGGCGGCAAAGTTCACCCGGATCGAACGCAAGGAGCCACCGGCGGAAGTGGGCAGGACGGAGAGCCGCGGCGTGACCTGGCTTTCCCCGAAGCTGGTGGCGGAAGTGGCTTTCAGCGAATTCACCGCGTCCGGCAGCGTGCGACACGGGACCTTCATCGCCCTGCGTTCGGACAAGAAAGCGAGGGACGTCGTGCCTGAAAGAGCTGAGACAGCCCCGAAAGCCGAAACGGAAGTTAAGATCTCTAATCGCGACCGCGTAATCTACCCGGAAAGCGGGGAGACCAAAGGTCAACTTGCGGACTATTACGCCGCAGTTTCGCCAATGATGCTGCCCTGGGCGGCACAGCGCCCGATCAGCCTCGTCCGCTGCCCCCAAGGACACGCGAAGGCGTGCTTCTTCCAGAAACACGATTCCGGCGGCTTCGGCCCGCACGTCCTTCATGTGCCTATCACCGAGAAGGACGGCGGGACCGAAGATTACCTCTACGTCGAGGACGCCAGCGGGCTGCTGGCCTGCGTGCAGATGGGCACGATCGAGTTTCACGGCTGGGGTAGCAGGGTGGCCGATGTGGAAGCGCCCGACCGCATGGTGTTCGACCTAGATCCGGACGAAGGGCTGGATTTCGCAGACGTGCGGAAAGCCGCGCGGGACCTTCACCGGCAACTGGCGGACATCGGCCTCGTCAGCTTCGCCATGCTGACCGGAGGCAAGGGGATACACGTTGTGGTGCCGCTGACACCCGGTCATTCATGGGCTGAGCACAAGGATTTCGCCCGCCGGTTTGCGGAGGCTTTAAGCCTGGCGGAGCCGGAACGCTTCATTGCCACCATGAGCAAGGCCAAGCGGAAGGGCCGCATCTTTATCGACTATCTGCGTAACCAGCGGGGGAGCACGGCGGTGCTGCCCTATTCCGCTAGAGCAAGAACGGGAGCGCCGGTGGCGTTGCCTGTCTCGTGGGATGAACTGGAGGGCTTTGCAGATGCGCACCCGCTCAGCATCAATGACGCTGCTGCCCTGATTGAGCGGGCAGAAAGCAAGAGCCTGTCCGGCTGGGGCTTCGCCGCTCAGCGGCTACCCGCAATCTGAGCGCTAACCCCCGCTCAGGCGGGCATCAATGTGCAGCTCCGCGCTGACAACATCGCGAAAGGTGCCGACGAGGTTTCCCCGGTCCCAAACCTGGAACCGGCGAAGCCCGAAGAACCGGCTTTTCGATTTGATGATAAGATGGCGCCGGTAATGGCGCGAGTTGGCGCTCTTCATCATTTCAACCACGATCCGGCTGCACCACGTCAACAATCCGCAGACGCCGCACAGCTCCCTGAAGGTTGGGCCAATCGATCGAATTGCCTTTTCGCATGCCAATCAGCGCCACACCCACGGGCGTTAGCACCGATATCCGGTTTTCGGCCATGTTGGCCTCCGCGGGATAGACCAGCTCAACCGAATGTTCCTTGCCCGTGCCCTCGTCAACGAAGACGACGTTCGACATCATAGTGACGACATCGACAGGCAAATCGGCATCCGCGAACGTATCTGCCCGGTCGATTTCCTGGAGCAGCATGTCAGCGACCTGAGGCGACTTGTCCAAAGACGCCATGGCCATATCCGCGAGCGTCTCAGCCTCGCTATCGGCAAGTGTAATTGGCGGCCGCGTGCCGCGTGAAAGTTCTGTTTGCATAGCTCGATTCCGACGAAGTCATCCGCAGTAGGCGGATGAAGGTTCTGGATGTCTGGAAGCCCCGAGCTCTGCGGTAGTCAGGCGAATGCGAACTCGGGGCTAAATGCCTGCGAGCAACTGGCCACTATGGTGTCGGAAATGATGGAATGAATTCCTCATACGTAGATGTTGGGTGTTCCCTGCGCGAAGTCAAGTTTAACCGAACCGAAGGCTAGGGTTTCCAACTCGGCGGAAGGTAGCTTGGCGGCAGTTCAATCGTGACCGTTTCGGCTATATCGCGGGAGCTGTGGCCTACGCTGACCTCGTAAATTCCGGCCGGATGGGTCCAGCCGGGACGGGCGCCGAACCATGTGCCCAACAGCCGCGGATCAACGTGAATTTCCACGCGTTTGGTTTCGCCGGGCGCAAGTTCGACTTTCTCAAACCCGCCCAGTCGCCGGGGAGCTTCCCAGCCTTTGGCCGATACATAGATCTGCACGACCTCTGCACCGGGGCGGTCACCGGTATTGGTCACTTCGGCCATGGCCACCAATCCATCGCCTTCGCTTAGCGCGGCAAGGTGGCCAATCCTGAAGCTGGTGTAGGAAAGGCCGTGCCCGAACGGGAACAGCGGATCGTGTCCGTTTTTGTCGAACCACTTGTAGCCGACAGCCGCGCCTTCATCGTAAACTAGGTCGCCCGTGCGCGGCTCTCCCGGAAAGGGAAGTTGTTCCAGGCTGCGCGGGAAGGTCGCGGGCAAATGACCGGAAGGATTGACCTTGCCGGTCAGGACATTGGCTATCGCCTCTCCACCAGCGATGCCGGGATACCACGCCGCGACGATACCCTTTACCCGATCGACCCACGGCATCAGCACGGGGCCGCCCGATTGCACCACCACCACCGTATTGGGATTGGCGAGAGCAACGGATTCAATCAGTTCGTTCTGAGCATCCGGCAGGGTCAGCGATACGTCGATGCTCTCGCTAGCCCACTGGGTCACGAATACGATCGCCATGTCGGCAGAGGCAGCTGCGCGAACGGCATCCTCGTGATCGAAACCCTCGGCATAGGTGATGTAAGCGCTCGGCAGCTGGGCTTGCAGGCTGTGAAGGGGCGAGGACGGATAATAGACAACCGGCCCCGGCCAACTGGTTGGTGAGAGGCCGGGAACGGCGTTTGTCCCTTCAGGATAAACCTGGCTAGAACCACCACCGGAAAGCACGGCGCGATCGGCATATCCGCCAATCACCGCGATGCTCCGCGCTTGCGCCGCAAGGGGAAGGATGCCGCCGTCGTTCTTCAGCAGAACGATGCCCGCTTCCGCTGCCTGCCGGCTCACCGCCCGATGTGCAGCGAAATCAATCGTCCCGCCCTCGCTCACAGGATCATCAATCAACCCGTGCGCGAACATCGACCGCAGGATACGGGTGGCCATCAGGTCGATACGTTCCTGCGTTATCTCTCCGGAAGTCAGCGCGTCGCGCATCTTGTCTGCGCCAAACCACTTGTCCCGTTGGAGCCCGAAACCGGACTCCTGATCGAGCCCGGCATTGGCGGCGACGGCCGTGGAATGGGCCGCCCCCCAGTCGGTCAGGACGAATCCGGGGTAACGCCAGTCCTCGCGCAGGACCTGGGTGAGAAGGAATGGGTTTTCGCACGCATAAGTGCCACCAACTCGATTGTACGCACACATCACGGCACCGGGATCGCCGCGCTCTATGGCGATCTCGAACGCCATCAGGTCGCTGGTTCTGAGCGCACCTTCCTCAAGGATGGCGTTGCCATCGTTCCGGTTGGTTTCCTGGTCATTGACCGCAAAATGTTTAACCGTGGAGATGATCCGATTTGACTGCACACCTGCGATCTGCGCACCGACGATCGCGCCCGCAAGAAACGGATCTTCGCCCGCGTATTCGAAGTTTCGCCCATTACGCGGCTCTCGCATCAGGTTGACGCTGCCGCCCAGCAGGACGTTGAAACCATCGGCCCGCGCCTCTGCGCCAATCATCGCACCGCCAGCATGGGCAAGCGCGAGATCCCAGGTAGACGCTATCGCAAGCCCGGAAGGAAGCGCTGTTCGCGCCCGCTTCTCAGCCGCCCCTCCCTGCGTCGCAACACCCAGCCCTGCATCGGCCTGCCACTGTGCGGGGATGCCAAGACGCGGGATACCGGGAACATAGCCCGCAGAACCATAGCGCGCCTCTTTGGGCGCTTTGAAATTGGCGGGTGGAAAGTCCGTACCGAAATACCCCTGAAGAAGCGTGAGCTTCTCATCGAGTGTCATCTGCGCGAGGACAGCAGCCGCGCGCTCGTCCGCCGATCCAGTGGTGTGCGGCGCCTGTACTACTGTGCGCGGCTGCGCGGCTATGGGCGCGGCGCCCCCCATTGCCAGCGCAGCGGCAATCAGAACGGTACGGGCTAATGGCATGAAATCTCTCCCCGCACGCACCTCACCACATCCACGCCGGGGATGCCAGACCGGTGGTGTCATCCTCCGCCGAGCATGTCTTCTGGCCTTACCAGTCGATCATAGTCCGCATCGCTGACAGCCCCACTTCCCACCGCCGCTTCACGCAAAGTTACGCCACGTTTGTGGGCATCCTTGGCGATTGCCGCTGCGCGATCATAACCAATCGCCGGCGCCAGTGCTGTGACAAGCATCAGCGAGCGTTCGACGCCCTGTGCGATGTTTTCCAACCTAGGTTCAAGTCCGACCAGTAGATTGTCCGTAAAACTGACGCTGGCATCGGCCAGCAAGCGGATCGATTGCAGCACGTTGTAAGCCACGACCGGCCTATAAACGTTCAGTTCAAAATGGCCCTGGCTGCCGGCGAACGTCACGGCAGTGTGATTACCCATCACTTGAGTGCAGACTTGCGTCATCGCTTCGCACTGGGTCGGGTTGACCTTGCCCGGCATGATCGATGATCCCGGCTCATTTTCCGGAAGCGCCAGTTCACCCAGCCCCGCGCGCGGGCCGGAACCCAGGAAGCGGATGTCATTGGCGATCTTGTACAATCCGGCCGCCAGTGTGTTTAGCGCTCCATGAGCGAACACCAGCGCATCCTGAGCGGCAAGCGCTTCGAACTTGTTGGGGGCAGTTACGAACGGAAGCCCTGTTGCCTGGGCGATCTCCATCGCAATCGCCTCTGCGAACCCCGATGGCGCGTTCAGGCCCGTACCCACGGCGGTGCCGCCTTGCGCAAGCTCGTAGAGACCCGGAAGCGCCAGTTCTAACCGGTGGATTCCCGCACGGATCTGCCGCGCATAGCCGGAAAACTCCTGACCGAGCGTCAGTGGCGTAGCGTCCTGGGTGTGGGTGCGGCCGATCTTGACGATGCGCGCCCACGCAGCCGCCTTGCGCTCGAGCTCTGCCGCGAGACGATTCAGCGAAGGCAGTAAATCCGCCGCGATGGCCATCGCCGCTGCGACGTGGATGGCGGTCGGGACGGTATCGTTGGACGATTGACTTTGATTGACGTGATCGTTGGGGTGAACCGGCGCTTTCGATCCGATGTCCCCTCCCAGTATCTGGATAGCCCGGTTGGCCAACACCTCGTTCATGTTCATGTTGGTTTGCGTGCCAGAGCCCGTCTGCCACACCACCAGTGGGAATTCGCCCTTGTGGCGCCCTTCGATCACCTCGTCCGCAGCCTTCACGATTGCCTCGCACAAGCGGGGATCAAGGCGCCCGAGGCGCGCATTCACACGCGCCGCTGATCGCTTCACAATCGCCAGAGCGCGGATCACACCTGTCGGCATCTTCTCAGCACCGATGCGAAAATTCTCCAGCGAGCGCTGGGTCTGTGCTCCCCACAGGCGGTCGGCAGGAACGGCGATCTGCCCCATGGTGTCGTCTTCGATGCGGGTCTGGGCCATCATGGGAAGATGGCGCATGGCCCGGTAAAAGCAAACTGCCGTTTGCTCGGGTGAAGATTGCCTGCATTGCCTTCCGCGGTCGGCTCCGCCAGCAACAGGCTAGTTATGTCGAAGCGCGCACTGATCATTCGCCATGTGCCGGTTGAGGGAATTGCCGGCTTTCGCGATCCCGTCGAGGCCGCAGGCTATCACATCGACCGGGTCGATGTGACCGATCCCGGCTTCTCCGCGATTGACCTGTCTGAGCCTGATCTTGTCATCATGATGGGCGGGCCGATGAGCGTTTATGAGCAGGATCGCTATCCGTGGATTGCCTGCCAGCAGAAGAGGCTGACCCAGCGGCTGGAACTTGATCGCCCGACATTGGGGGTTTGCTTCGGGGCACAGCTCGTCGCCGCCGCGCTAGGTGCGGAGGTGTTTCGCGGTCCCCAGAAAGAGGTCGGCTATTCCAAGCTGACGATCCTCGATCCCGCGCTATCCCGGCTGGAAAATCTGCCGGTGCTTCACTGGCATGGCGATACTTTTGCGCTGCCTGACAACACGGAGCGGTTGGCCTCCAGCGCTCTTTACGAGAACCAGGCCTTCCGCCGCGGTCACAATGTCCTGGCGCTGCAGTTCCATGCTGAAATGGGCTTGGACGAACGCTTCGCTGCGTGGGTCGATAACTGGCCCAATGACATATCCGACGCCGGAACAACCGCTGAGCGATTGCGCGCGGATCATGCAGAATACGGGCGCCCCTCGCTTTCAGCGGGCCAGGAAACGATTGCGGAGTGGCTTGCGGCGCTGAGGTAGACACACCGCACTGGAACCTCCGCTCGCGCCGCCCATATTAAGCCGACAGGAGGTACCGATGGCAGACTATCGCAAGACACCGGAAGCTTTGGCAGCGCTGACGCCGGAACAGTACCAAGTCACGCAACAAAGCGGCACGGAACGCCCCGGCACCGGGGAGTATCTCCACAATAAGGAATCGGGTATCTACGTCGATATCGTATCCGGCGAACCGCTGTTTGCGTCATCCGACAAATACGAATCCGGCTGCGGATGGCCCAGTTTTACCAAGCCTATCGAACCGGCCAACATCGAAGAACTTCGAGACATTTCGCATGGGATGGTACGGACGGAGGTGCGTTCTAAGCACGGGGACAGCCACCTGGGGCATGTGTTCGAGGATGGCCCGCGCGATCGCGGCGGGCTGC